>Ga0209452_1000002_pt1 | contig 894673 bp, 766 predicted proteins | sample WorMetimpBELIZE1_FD_187388 | JGI IMG/M metagenome (GOLD analysis project Ga0209452, IMG submission 187388) | Marine gutless worms symbiont microbial communities from Max Planck institute for Marine Microbiology, Germany - Olavius imperfectus... | ecosystem: Host-associated > Annelida >... | reverse complement strand
TGACTAAGACAGTGGATGCGAAAGTCTGGACCGGTGACGTTGTCGTGCCCGTCACGTCAGAGCTGACCGTAGGCTTGGTGGTGAAAGACTACCAAGACCTATCAGGTAACACAGGCGCGGATGACAGCAGCCACTCAATGCCAATTACCCCAACCTTGGCGATCACGCCAGTGGGTAATGTGGATGGCAGTAATGCGGCCTCATTGCAGATTGCGGGGACGTCAACACGCTTTGAAGGCCAAACGGTGAGCGTAGAAATCAAAGCGCAAGGCAGTGAAACACTTATCGTGAGCAGCAATGCCACGGTGCAAAGCGGCGGGGCTTGGACGAGCAACGCGATGGACATCAGTGGTGAGCCAAATGGCACCTACAACGTGGTGGTGACGGGGACCAACGCATCCAATGTCGAGGTCACAGAAACGAGCACCTTAACGCTATCGCAGGCATTGCCAACCTTGACCAGTGCGACCTTCAATCCAACGCACCAGTTGGAAGGGCAAAATGTCGAGGTCAGACTGGAGTTTGATAAAGCGCTGCAAGCGGCAAGTGCAGAGCTGGGTGGTTCCGCCTTCACACTGACTAAGACAGCGGATGCGAAAGTCTGGACCGGTGACGTTGTCGTGCCCGTCACGTCAGGGTTGACCGTAGGTTTGGTGGTGAAAGACTACCAAGACTTGTCAGGTAACACAGGCGCAGATGACAGCAGCCACTCGATGCCAATCACGCCAATCTTGGCGATCACGCCAGTAGGCAATGTGGATGGCAGTAATGCGGCCTCATTGCAGGTTGCGGGGACGTCAACACGCTTTGAAGGCCAAACGGTGAGCGTAGAAATCAAAGCGCAAGGCAGTGAAACGGCTATCGTGAGCAGCAATGCCACGGTGCAAAGCGGCGGGGCTTGGACGAGCAACGCGATGGACATCAGTGGAGAGCCAAATGGCACTTACAACGTGGTGGTGACGGGGACCAACGCATCCAACGTCGAGGTCATAGAAACGAGCACCTTAACGCTATCGCAGGCATTGCCAACCTTGACCAGTGCGACCTTCAATCCAACGCACCAGTTGGAAGGGCAAAATGTCACGGTCACACTGGAGTTCGATAAAGCGCTGCAAGCGGCAAGTGCAGAGCTGGGTGGTTCCGCCTTCACACTGACTAAGGCAGCGGATGCGAAAGTCTGGACCGGTGACGTTGTCGTGCCCGTCACGTCAGAGCTGACCGTAGGTTTGGTGGTGAAAGACTACCAAGATTTGTCTGGTAACACAGGCGCAGATGACAGCAGCCACTCAATGCCAATTACACCAACGATCACTATTGGAGCCATTAGTGATGTGTCTGGTAATACAACAGTAACTATCAATGGAACAAGTACTCGCTTTGAAGAGGGTGAAGTAATAGAAATCAGAGCTGTTGATGCTGATGATAAGCCAACTACTGGTAATGCATCTGTGCTCAGTGATGGAACATGGACCGTTGATCTTGATTTGTCTTCTTTGAAAGAGGGCACTATTACTGTCTATGCAAATGGCACCAATTCGCTATCTGCAAGTGCTACTGAGGTCAACACGACTTTTAATTATTCGAGCACTATCGTTAAAGTGCTTTCCGTCTCTGATTATCTGTATAGAGATAAGGAAGATATAGCCTTGAAAAAGGTTGCGTAATACAAAGCGAGCATTTAGCTCGCTTTCTTTTTACTTGGTGTTAAGTGATCTAAGTCAAATGATTAGCTTTTTCTAATAATTGCGACAGATGATTTGATGGTCTTTATACAAGGTCAAATATCTAGAATGACTATATCTATTTTGTTTTTAGATGGTATTGGTGTGATTGTGGTGGTCAATTCCAGAATGTGGTGGTGAATATGCCACGTTGAGAATATGTCGCAATATTATATAGTTACATCCATCGCTATACCCCAAGTATAGAGTTCTGCATAAGGTAGGGTACTACCTGACAGTTGTGTAATCGTAATGAAGTGACACCAGCCTAGCATCACATCAAAGCGGTTACGCGTTTTTGTGGGTGTGACACGCACTCACCTTTTTTATTCATACTTCCTCAGTAGCAATTCTATAATTTATTGTTACTGAGGAAGGCCATTGCTTTAGAGCCTTTCTTCACTCCCTTATTGTCTGTATCGAAACTGTTAACTTCTGCCCAAAAATAAAAAATTTCCTTTTATTTTAATCCTTCTTTTTGATTTTAACGTCTAGTCATTTTGTCTTTATCTGTAGTTAAAGCGACTTATTTGCTAGCTAATGTGTCTTTTGGGTGGCTTTTAGCTTATTTGTTGATTTTTCTATGTGATTGAATGTTATAAATTAAATTAGTAGCATTAGCGCACCAAATCGTACTTGTAAGCCTTATCAGCTTAAATGTCACCGCAACCATATTTACGATGTTGGTTGTGGAGAATTCAAATGCATTTAGTTTGCAAATTTATACCTAGCTCGAAGCTATCCTCCAGCGAGCTATCTTATGTCCTTACACCGGACGAGTGTATAGGGCAGCTTTCGCGTTTGCGAAATTCAGATGACATCCTTAGAAACCTCCCTAAAGAGTTTGCGCAAAAGATCTCTCTTTCTTCTAAAAAAACGACCAGCGGATTGCTAACAGCGATCAGAACCGAACTTGGGAAAGGCAGTTGGGTCTCATTGTCTTCCTTTGCTCGTAGGTCGCCATTAACGGACTCTCAGTTACAAAGCTTCCCTAGACTTAAGACACTCGTTGACTCTGTATCTGCTTCGGATGAAAGCAAAGTTTTTAAAGCGGGTTACAAGCAGGTTACTGACGATGTTGCTTTAGTTCGTAGTTACACGCATGTACCTTCTGAGCCAAGCCCAGATCAAAAAATCGTTGTCGAGTTTGCAGGGCAGTGGTCTAGTAATGCAGCATGTTTGATGTTGGGTAAAACGGACGCTCAAAAAGAAAAAGTTACTGTAGGCAAGGCCGATACAGAAAACAAACACCGCAGCCTAGCGACATTTAAAGATCTCGAAGCTGAGGGCAAAACGCTCTATATCAAAATCCCTTGTTCCGACCAGCCTCAGCCAATCTTGCTTAAACTCGCCGAAGACCTGCAACCCGTTGATAAAGAAACTCAGATGGATGAGTGGGATAACGTGTTGGTGCCGGTGAGACCTTTGGCTTACTTAGATGGTAGCAACGACAAAGCAAAAGCTTCTGACCTGCGTGGTGGTTTCCTTTATGTGTTCTGGAAAGGGAAGCTTTGGCGTGAGATGGCCATAAACGAGAAAGGTTACTACCAAGATGTTGACGTCGAGTATTACCGTACGCTAGAGCAAGAAGAAAAGAAAAAAGACACACCTCTGGTAATACAAAGAAGCGCAAGCGGTTTTGCTATGGCGCATTTCTGGGCACCTTACAAAATATCGGGCGAAGTCCAACAGGGAGAAAATGGACTCAAGATCATTTTCTCACCAAAGCAAAAGCGCTTTGCTCAAATTGAAGCATTAGAATCGGATGCTGGTTTGCTAGAGAAATCCAGCACGCCATTAGATGAATTAAGCAGTTACAGTGACGCACAGTCATTCAGTGCAAAAGAATTCACCTCCGATGTAGACAGCGCAGCCATCCACAAAGTGACCGAAGACGACATGCCATGGCTGAGTGACCAACAAGCCATCGTTCGTAGTTACGACCAGAGTAATACGGTCATTGCTTATGTGGATGGAAAAAACAGTGGTTTTCAATTGTCAGTTGAAACCGGGCTGATCGATTTTAATACCCCTGTCATTCATTATGCGGTGATATCTGATAGTGAAAGTGATTGGGTACTGAGTGAAGCGCTGCAATATGACCAAGAAAACCCACATTTTGCGACGGCTCAGCTCGGTGGTTTTCCCCAAAAAGGAAAATTCACTTTACAGATCACCTCTCCAGGTTATACCCATCACTCGGAACTGGTTTTTCAAGACTTAACTCTTGAGCAAATACAGAATTGGTCGACTCCGACTCAAATGGCGGAAAGGGTAGAGCCCGAGCCAGAACGCAGCGAACAAGAGCTGAATGCAGAAGAGAATCTCAGTCAATATATGTCGCTGTGGAAACAAGAATTAGGAATGTAAGTTATGAATAAAAAAGTCGTTTTTGGCTTGACCGCATTAGCTATAGCGGGCGTTGGAGTAGGCAGCACTTTCAGCCCACAAGTTAGGCAATGGTTAGAAGAAAGATCCATTGCTCAGATGGAAAAAGAGCGTTACAACCACGCTTTAGAACGCTTAATGCCAACAGTACACTTCAAAGATGGTGCGACATCAGAAGAGGCCACATGGCTATTGGATATTGCAGATCCACGCACTGCGCCTTTGACTCAGTGGAACACCCCCGGAGACAAGCCGCAAATTATTACTCAGATCCACCTTGCTGAAAACCGCGAGACGGCGGGCCTATTCACCATGAATTTAGACGGCAGCAACCTACAAACCTTGTTGACCCCAGAAGAAGTTGGCGGCTTAGTTGGGTTTACCAAAAACTTGCGCCCGCAGCGATCACCAAATGGGCGCTTCTTATTTTTTAACATGGGATTATTCGTACCACTAAAAGGTTGCGCCGTTGCAGACCTTAAAACCCGCCAAATCGAACGCTTTGGGGGTGATTGTAACTTCGGTGGCTGGCTGCCTGACAGCAGTAAAGCCTACATGTCGCAACTTGGTAAAGCGTATGAATTTGATACCAACAGCATGGTTATGAAAGAGCTGCCGTTGGCTTTACCCAACCCGGATTCTCCTGAACTGAGAAAGAAGTGGCTTGAAGGAAATTGGGGGGATCTTGCCTATGACAAAATTAAAAGAGTAAGGCTGTTAAATGATGGGAAAGAACTTCTGGTTAAGACAAGGACCTCACGTAGCAAAAAAGTTTTGGGTAAAGCCGATAAGGAAACCAATCTCATCTATCAAGTTGGCGACTGGCAACATTACAAGGAGGAGCGTTATTACCCTAAGGAATGTTATTTAGCCGAAGAGCGGAGAAAGTACAATGCCGTTGCAGAGTACATCTATTGGCGGGAGGATGGAGGTGCGTTTACTTGCAATACCAAGGATGGCTATCGTGCGTTTAATACCCGAGATATGAGTAAGTCTACTCCCTTAGTTGGAGACAGTCGCTATGCACTTCAGATTGGAGTGTTTAGTGGAAAAGAATCTATCTTAACTAGGCTTAATCGAGCGCGACAAGCAGAAGAGATCTCACCAATTGATGAATTAACGTATCAATATCAAACCCCGCTGAAAGGCGATCGTGTTAGCGGTTTTTCCCTTTATGTACCAGCGAGTTTGCAGCCTGACTTTTCTGATTTTGACTTACGCCAGGAATTCCCAGCCTTACCAGACCACGCTCAATACAAACAAGCTTTCGCCAGTTATCAGGAAGCACAGCAAGAAAAATGTAAAGAAATAGATTACGGGAAATGGACATCACTCGAAATCCGACGTTGTGAGCGCACATGTCAAATTGAAAGACAAGGCGATCATTTTGTGACGGTACACTGTCACTCATATAAAGCTAAATAAGGAGTAAACTTCATGGCGAAATCAAACCTTAAAGTCAGTGGTGTTTACCTCCTGGGGCAACTTTTTGATGACAAGGGACTGGTGCCAAATAGTCGATATTTTCCCTTACGTAATGTATGTTTCGCGCATAAAGACGATAGTGAAGGTAGGACTGTCAGCTATGATGGCGAAGGGCACCAAACACAGACGTCACCGAAAGCGGCGTTATTGTACAGTGACGCACTCGGGAAAATTACCTATTTTAACGCGCCTGAATCATTAGAATTAGGGCAAGATTTGCCACTGCAAGGCAATCCTGCATCCGTGACAACGTTTGCCTCTGGTCACTCTCGTTTACTATTTTTTCCACCTTATTTAGCGCCAATTCATCTTATGAGTGAAGAGGGCAAAGACGGTAAATGGCTGGCGAATTTGTATAATTCGCTTATCTCGGGAGCAGAAACTAAGCCTTTAGAAAATTATTATCAAGTTTCTGAACAAAGTGATTATTCCACCTCTGAACTATTACCAAGTAAAGAGGTCAGTGATAAACACTATGCTGCTGCTATCGGAAAACTTGAGGACTCGATAGAGAAAAAGCAGCTTCGTACGCTAAAAGCCATTGTATTACCACAGAAATATACGATTGTGGTCCACTTCTCTGATGTCAGCTTTATTGACGCGACGGTCACGCTGTCAAACTTTCCTTCACAATTAAGTATTAAAGGGGATGCAGAAGGGAGTAACTTAACCGCGGTGAGCAAAGTCAAACCGTTAGAGTTTCGAGATATCGATGGAAAGGATAAAAATATCTACAGCGCGACATTTTGGATAACTTCCGATTCGGTGTTTAAACTCGAAGAGGCGAACCAGCATTGCCGTTTTGATATTGATCTCTCAACTGTTGCGAACAAAGAATATTGGGACGGCTTTAAAAGTGAACAATACAGTTTTTGCGAACGAGTATTGCACTTACCAATCTCAACCCCGCTTGGGCGCAGTGCTTTGGTGAACGGTGATCCCATCTCGGTAGAGGAAGCACTGTTCAATCAAGCCCCTCACCTTTATCCCAATTTATTGGAAAAACTGAAACAAAGCCCAACCGATTTGCCTGAAAAACTCGCCAGTGAGCCAAAAGACGCAATTGCTCCTCAGATATGGCACAGTGTACAAAGCAATAAAGCGTATATTGAAAGTGCAGCCCAAACGATGCAACACAAGTTAAGTTGGCAAACTGTTGCCAAGGTTGCTGCGGCTTCTGTTGGTGGCAGTGCTGATAGCGAAATGAGAAATATTGCGGGTGCGACAGAGGCTTGTTTGTCCGTTATAAGTAAAGCTAATGATCTTTCAGCGAACACGGCCGCATTTGGCCAGAGTCAAATCGATATGATTAAGTTGTTCGGTGACAAAGGCAATATCTTATTTGATAAGTTGAAAGATAAGATCAATTTGATTGAAGTGCCTTCGCAATGGCGTCAGTTATTACAAAATACGCAAATAGCGGAAAAGATCGGTAAAGGTTACACTTTGGCTGATGTCATCATTAAAGGTGGGAACTTAGTAGAGGCTTACAACAAAGACGATAAGGCAAGCAAAAGGCTTGATTCTGTTGTGCTTGAGTACCTTGCGACTGTACAGCAGCCTGGAATGAAATCTTTGGCTAGTATTGGTGATAAGGCACTTTTGGACGCAGAGACTAAGGCACTTGAACAACTCAAAAACCTACTGCCCAAGCTTGGAGACAACGATGAGCTTTCATTAAATACCGAGGTTAAAAAAGGGCGACACCTATTCGAATTAAGAAGCTCAACATTTGCTTTTGACCGTAGCGACTCAAATAACCCTAAAATTAGAGCCAACCTAATTGAATTAGGGGGGATACTATCGCAAATACATCGCCCGATTCCAATTACGATAAAAGGTCACACTTGTTCGCGCGGGTCGATCGAATACAACCAGAGTTTGTCAGAAGAGCGAGCGAGTTATATACGAGAATGTATATTAGAAGGAATTACGTCTAACCAGGCCGTTTGGAAATCGTGCATACGTGCCATTGGTCTAGGTGAGCGAGAACCGCTTGCCCCCAATGATTCTGAAGATCAACGCCGGCGCAATCGTCGCGTCGACTTACTGCTTCATTTTGAAGCAATCTTAGATTACCCAGTTTCTCGCGGTGGACTAACCGTCGTCGAAAAGTCCCGCCAAATGATGATTGCTAATGAGATGCAGCTTGACGCGGCCACTCTAGATGCAATAGAACTTGCCCTTGATACTGCCCTTGATGTGGCTTCAGTAACACCTTTGGGAGCGACTGCTAACTTTATTTATACGGTAGGCAAGGCAGGTTCTTCGCTGTTCTCAAATCTTTATGATTGTATTACTGAAGAAGCAGACACTTTAAAGCTACGAAATAATCTTGAAAAAATACAATACCAAAATATTGTCTCTCAAGAACAGATACTGTCATTTGGTTCAGAAAGCCTCTCTGACGAGATGAAGTCCAGTTATTACAAACGTGCGCATGCGTTGAATGGCTTGAGTCGATTATTGCTTGAACGAAACTATCAAGAGATGTCAGGCGAACATAGCAATGTTTCGATAGAAAATATTAATGATTACATTAAACTTTTTTTGCTCAACGATCAGTGGCAACTTAATGAAAATGGGTTTGGTATGGTCCACCTTGATGAATTCTTTATGGACTCAGACTATGCACAAGCAGAGTTATCACTCCTAAAAGCCAGTACTTATTCCGCTTACGCACAGCTAGGGGCAAGTATTGCGGGCAGACAGTTGAGCGATTGGTACTCTGACGCTGAGGATAGTGAAAGCCCAAGACCATTTATGGAATACAGCCCAATTCACTACATGGCATCCGCTAATACTCAAACACTTGTCAAAATGTTTGAAGTTCCCTTCAAAACTGACGATCTGGAAGCGCTGTACAAAGGAGCTCAACAGTCAATATCCGTTAAAACGGCTCGTGACGGAGCACCAAAAGAATGGATGGCAATGGATGAGTTCCTAGCAGAGTATGGATCTTTGTCACCGTTTGATGAGGTTAGGATTATCGTCGTCTTAGCTAAAGAAGCGGTCGAGTCATTAGAGCCAGAAAAGCGCCGATTTTTACATCGAGTGGGAATTGAGGTTCAAGCTCGCTGGAATTGGTCGAATTACTCAACTAAGACAGATGCGGTGTTGGAAGGGTCCAAAATCGTCAATAAAAGCTCAGAGTACCTGCGAGATATTAAGCCGATAGTCGATAATTTAAATTTGACTTCTAAAGAACAAGCGCTGTTTAACCAGCAATCTGATGATGAAACTTGGGGCGTGATTATCGAACCGTCTTTTGTTTTTGGAGTCAACAAAATTAAAGGAACAAGACCGTGGATTCCGTCCGATTCGCCGAAAAACATATATTTGAACCGCTTGTTTGAAGAAGAAAATAGAGAATTACGCACCGGTGAGTTACCTCTACAGTATGAGTACCTGGCGGGCATCAAAGGGGTTAATGATTCATTTGAACCTATTAATTATGATTTTTGGGCTGCATGGGGGATTTCTACATTCGATCTTTCATTGAGTCCCTCTCGACTTTATCAATTTGGTAAAAATAAAGACATTAAACATGCTGATCATTTATTAGTTTCAGAAAGCTTCCTGTCAGCGCCAAAACCGGATGCAGATCAAGGTAGTTTCCCTAAAGTGTTTGATGATCCTACTGTTGAACTCCACATAATGCAGCAAGGTCTTGAAGGTAAATACTCTGATTTTGCGCGGTACTACAAGGAGGAGGTTGAGGATTTTGATTGGAGTAAGTGGGTCAATTGCCTAGCGGTCGTTAAGACTAAACACTGTCCTGATACACATTTCAGTAACCTAGGATTTGCGCCTGGTAAAGTGATAGGTGTTGAGGCCAAATTGCGAGCGGTTGAGCTTACCAATAGTATTGATTTTCTACCTGTTGTGTCAGGTGGAACTCACTTCACTTTGGGTAAAGGGGAGTTATATCGAATAGGTACCATCGTTGAAAAAGATAATGAATGGCAGTTTGACGTAATGACCTCACAAAAGCATGGAGCACCATTAAAAACTGAGCTCTCCACTCAGCTTGAGAGCTTACGTCAATCTTTTTCAAGAATGAGTTCGAATGAACTAAAAAGTCATGCTATCACCAACTTTGTTGGATTGCGTCAGAAGACGGATATCTATGCACAGATTTTCAAGCCTGAATATGTCAATGTATTAGGTTCAAAAGTAGCTGGGCTTAAACCATTTAAGAGAGTTGAGAAGCTAGTTGATAATTTTCACGAATACATTGACCTTCAACTTGAACTTATTGGGCCTATTGGATCAGGTTTACATGCGCAATCAGAAAAATTAAAGCTTAATATACATGCCGTTGACCGTGAAGACATTCCAGTAACGTGGTACAAATGTAAGGATGAGCTCATCAGAGGAGCCGAAGAAATTCTGAAAATAGAGGATAAAAGAGACTTATTTTCGAAACGAGAAATAGCAGAGCGCTATGGAAAAACCTACTCTGATATTTCACCTATTTTAGAATGGTTGGCAGCAGGTGAAGCTAAGCCAAGTAGGCTAAGTGATCGCCAAATTATATTGATAAACAAATGGATTTTAAGTAAATAAAAAAACCGCCTTCGGGCGGTTTTTCTTTTCTTATCAATGCAAACCGAAGTAAGATTTTCTCGCTTCTCGCTTCTCGCTTCTCGCTTCTCGCTTCTCGCTTCTCGCTTCTCGCTTCTCGCTTCTCGCTTCTCGCTTCTCGCTTCTCGCTTCTCGCTTCTCGCTTAACCAGCTGCAGAAATATCGTATTTCTTCATCTTATGGTTGAGGGTACTCATTGGAAGTGCCAATTGCTCAGCGGCTTTCTTCGTGTGCCAATTACAGGCATTTAAGCAATCGATGATCACTGTGCGCTCGTATTGGCTGACAACGTCCTTAAGGCCCATTGAAGCGTCTTCTAAATCCGCTTGTGCTGGCTCGTAGGCAGGTTGTTCTGGGGCAGATGACGCCGCTGTTACTTCAACACTTGGCGTATCTTCTGGGATTTGTTCACCAAATTCGATGTGAGTGATGGTTTCAAAATCGGACAGTAGTACTGAGCGTTCGATGATGTTTTTGAGCTCACGTACGTTACCCGGATAAGAGTATGCAAGAAGTTGTTTACGGACGTTGGCACTTAACCCTGGTGCTTGCGGTAAACCTAGCGTGTTTGTGGTGTGTTGCACGAAGTGTTCTGCGAGAGGGAGGATGTCCGACTTACGGGCTCTTAAAGGCGGCAATGTAATCGGAAAAACATTCAAGCGATAGAACAAGTCGGCACGGAATCCGCCATCTTTGATTTGCTGCATCAGATTACAGTGGGTTGCGGCGATAACGCGCACGTCCACTTCAATCTCTTTGCTGGTGCCGATTGGGCGAACTTTGCGCTCTTGTAGCACACGCAGCAATTTTGCCTGCAGTAGCATTGGCATATCACCAATCTCATCCAAGAAAAGTGTGCCGCCGTTGGCTGCTTCAAACAGACCAACTTTGTCTTTATCTGCGCCCGTAAATGAACCTTTCTTATGCCCAAAAAGCTCAGATTCCAATAACTGCTCTGGAATCGCCGCACAGTTTTGAACGATCAAAGGTTGTTCTGCTCGGTTAGAGTTTTCGTGAATGTATTTCGCGATCACTTCTTTACCGGCACCAGTTTCACCACGCAACAGAACGTCGACAGGAAGAGATAGCACTTTATCAAGACGATTCAAGACATTGAGCATTTCTTCGCTCTCAGCAATTGGGCCCTGATAGGTTTTTTGAGTGCGCTTTTTGAGCTGAGTGTTCTCGCGCACTAGGGCTTGATTATCGGCACTGAGGCTTTTAATCACTTGCCCGTATTGCTCTAACCAAACAGCTTGGCGAATATTACTTGCGGCCATGCGACAAAACTCAGTCAATGCAGCCTCATTGTCGATAACACTTAAATCGAGCAAGACCAAGAGTCCAATGGTCTTACTTTCGCTATCAATCAAAGGCCAAGCCAGCAAGTTCTCGCTTTTTAGTCCTAGCGTCTGCTCAGTTTGATAGATGCTGTCACAGTCATAGCCGTTGTACTTATACAACTCGTTAATCAATACCACTTCACCATTGCGAATGGCAAAGTTAAATGGGTCGTTCTCACTAGCGGAATCAATCTGCAATGCCTCCCAAGGGTGGGAAACAATCGTTTTATCGTTATGGTGAGCGGTACTTGGAATCAACGCCTGACCAGTCTGGTCCAAAACATAAATGATGCCGTGCTTTGCGAGGGTCATTTGTCTCGCAGCGGTCAATACAGCATCCAAGGTTTGGGTAAGCTGGCTGCGATCAGCCAAAGACTGACTGATCGCAAGTAGTGCGTTGCTAAGTTCGCTATGGTTAGCTGAACGCATAGGTTAGTGTTCCTTGCTCATCGACAGACACTTCGATTTGCGTATGTGAATCATCCTTGTCATGCACTAGTAGCTGAGTCGAGAGCTGAGGCAGTAACTGGCGGTTGATAACCGCGTCGATGTTACGCGCGCCCGTTTCAGCAAGGCGACAGTTGCCTAGTACGAATTCAACCAAGCTTTCTTCGTAGCTCAGAGATAATTTGTGGTGGCTCTGTAGACGCTGAGAGACTTTGTTCAGCTTATGGTGAATGATTTCTGTCATTGCTTCATCAGATAGCGGAACAAACGGAAGCACAGACATACGTGCCAACAGCGCCGGTTTGAAGTGTTGGTTCAAAGTAGGGCGGATAGCTTCTGCGATGATGTTTGCATCGATGTCTTTTGATTGATGAACCAAAGATTCAATCTCGTGCGTCGCAAGGTTGCTGGTCATGATGATCAGCGTATTCTTGAAGTCGATGGTGCGGCCTTCGCCGTCGTTTAACGTACCTTTGTCGAACACTTGGTAGAACAGGTTCAACACTTCTGGATCGGCTTTTTCAACTTCATCAAGAAGTACAACAGAATATGGACGCTGACGTACCGCTTCTGTCAACATGCCGCCTTCACCGTAACCTACGTAACCCGGAGGTGAACCAATGAGGCGAGATACCGTGTGCTTCTCTTGGAACTCAGACATGTTGATGGTCGTCATAAAGCGCTCACCACCAAACATTTGGTCAGCGATCGCACGAGCAGTTTCGGTTTTACCCACACCACTTGGGCCAACCAGCAGGAATACGCCTGTCGGTGCGTCTGGGTTTCCTAGGCCGGCTTTTGCGGTTTGAATGCCTTCAGACAGTGCATCAATAGCGTATTCTTGACCTTTGATGCTCTGTGTTAGGCTTTCTTTCAGTTTTAGTGTGGTTTCTGCTTCGTCTTGAAGCATCTTACCCATTGGAATACCAGTCCAGTCCGAGATCACGTGGCTAACTTCATCTGGACCCACTTCAAAGTGAACCAATGGGTTGCCATTGCGGATTGCGTCTAGCTGTTCTTGGCAGGCCGAAATTGCAATGCGAACGGCTTCTTCATCCATTTCTGCATATGGAGAAACGTCTTGCTCTTGTTCTGAATCTTCGTCTGCAACAAGCTCTTCTTCGTTTGTTTCGCCAAACACCAGTTCATGCAAGCGAGAGCGTAGAGCAATCATCTCTTGGATCTGCTCTTTTTCTTTATGCCATTGGGCTTCTTGCTCTGCCAGCTCTTCTTTCGTTGTTTCCATTGCCAGTTTTAGGTCTGGAATGTTAGCAAGGCTGTGCTTGTCGCCAGTTTGCTGCAGGGCATCACGCTCAAGTGCTTCAAGTTCGCGCTGTTGAGCTGCAAGTTCTTGCTGCAGAGTCTCAACAGAAGCAGGAATGGCATTAAGGCTGATGTTCACTCGTGCACACGCTGTATCTAGTACATCGATCGCTTTATCCGGCAGTTGACGGCCAGAGATGTAACGAGCAGAAAGCGCTGCCGCAGCAGTGATGGCGTCATCACGTACGTATACATTGTGTGACTTCTCGTATGCAGGGCGAAGACCACGAATGATCAATGCCGCTTGCTCTGGAGAAGGCTCATCAAGTTTTACCAGCTGAAAGCGACGCGCAAGGGCAGGATCTTTCTCGAAGTACTTCTTATATTCTGACCATGTTGTCGCAGCGATGGTTTTCACTTCACCACGTGCTAGGGCAGGTTTTAACAAGTTTGCTGCGTCGCTGCCGCCTGCTTGGTTACCGCCACCAACAAGGGTGTGTGCTTCATCGATGAAAAGAATGATAGGGGTTGGCGAGTTTTTCACTTCATCCAATACGGCATTTAGGCGTTTTTCGAATTCACCTTTTACGCTTGCGCCAGCTTGTAGAAGACCCATGTCCAAGCCGTAAAGCTCAACACCTTTGAGGTTGTCTGGTACGTCACCTTGTACAATCTTAAGTGCTAAGCCTTCTACTACTGCGGTTTTACCAACGCCCGGTTCACCAACAGCAATAGGGTTGTTTTTACGGCGACGAGCAAGAATGTCCACAATTTGGCGGATTTCTTGGTCGCGGCAGAAAACAGGATCGATTTCGCCTTTGCGTGCTTTACCAGTGAAGTCTGTCGTGAACTTGCTCAGTGCTGAACCATCTTCACGAGCTTGTGTTTTCTCAGAAGTCGCGACTTGTGCCTCAATAGAGTGGCTTGTTAGCTCTGCAAAGTTACGCTTAAGGCTGTCAGGGTTTACCGCTTCAAGGATAGAGGCGTAACCGTGTTGGCCGTAACGTAGAGGGTTGCTAACAAGAGTAAGGAGTAGGGCGCCAGAGCGGATTTGTGTTTCGGATAGATCTAAAGAAGAAACCAGCCAGCTTTCTTGTAACCATTCGATTAATAAAGCAGAAAAAACAGGTTTGCTGCCATTTCCTTTGGCGTTGGTGTCGAGTGTGGATCGAACCGATTGTCTTAATAAGTTCTCAGAACAATCAAAATGACTTAATAAGACGTCAAAATCACTATTTGGCCTTTCTAATAGACTCAGTAAATAATGCTCAATTTGAACTTCGTTTGCTTTTTCAGAGACTGCAAGTGCAGCGGCGTCTTCTAATGCCACTTTTGCAATCGGGTGTAGACGCTGAATTAATGAAGAAAGGTTTATATTTATCATAGCCATTTTATTCTTTAGAGGAAAAGAGGTAGCGGCTATTATACTAAAAGTGACAGTGCGGTTTTTTTATCAAGATATTTTGACTATCGTTTGTTGGTGATTTTAATGATGATATTAGTGTGATTATTTGCCACTGATAAATATTCATTGTTATTGTGAATTAATTATTGGTTAATGTACCTAAATCGCTAGTGTTATTAACTTTATTCTGCCTTGAATATATGGTTATTTTCACTTTTTATAATCGAAACAATTTATTATTATTTGAATCCAACTTTTTGGTTTTTCATCCAATAAATTGTACTTAATAAATTGATAAATAAAGCTGATTTTTCTCTAAGTTGTTGTATTTAAAGGTTTATAAAAGTTGGCATGGAGTTTGATTATACCAAGTAGTCGCGGTGATAAGCGATTTGGTGATTTAAACAAAACAGATTTTAGAAAAGGAAATAACGATGCCAACTCCAGCATATATGTCTATCCAAGGTGAAACTCAAGGTCACATCACTAAAGATACTTACTCTGCAGATTCTGTAGGTAACACTTGGCAAGAAGCTCACGTTGATGAGTTCCTAGTACAAGAGCTAGACCACGTACTAACAGTGCCACGTGACCCACAAAGCGGTCAGCCAACAGGTCAACGTGTACACCGCCCACTTGTTGTAACTAAAGTTCAAGACCGTTCTTCTCCACTACTATTCAACGCACTAGTATCTGGTGAAAAACTTCCTGAGTGTGTGATTCGTTTCTACCGTACTTCAGTTCAAGGTAAGCAAGAGCATTACTACTCAATCAAACTGATTGATGCGCTACTTGTAGATATCCAAACTCGCATGAACCACTGTCAAGATGCTGCAACTGCAGACCGCGTGACAGAAGAAGTTCTTAAGCTGACTTACCGTGCAATCGAAGTAACTCACGAAAACTGTGGTACAGCTGGTAACGACGACTGGCGTGCTCCACGCGAAGCATAATTGCTTTTTGCGTAAAGATTCAGGGCCAACAATTGTTGGCCCTAATTCGATTATTTGTATCAGGTAAAAGATATGGTGAATGACGTAGAATTTAAATTTGAAGTGCCAGGGTGTGGGCACGAGTTTCGAGTAGAAAGCTTTCAAGTGAATGAAGAGCTTTCGAAGCCTTTTCACATCAGTCTCTCATTACTTTCACTTGATCCAGATATCTCTTTTGATGCGCTAATTCGTAAAGCGGGCACGCTGACTCTTTATGGACAGGGTGTCGGTGCTGCGCGCGTATTCAACGGCGTAGTAAACGAAGTTCGTTACCTAGGTACGGGGCGTCGTTTTTCTCGCTATCAATTGGTTTTGGTTCCTCAAGCTTGGTTCTTATCTCAGCGCCAAGATTGTCGCATTTTCCAACAAAAGTCAGCGCAAGATATCATCACTGAAGTGTTAGATGATGGAGCGGTTACTGATTACCGATTTGAAGTCTCGGGTACTTACCCTCCAAAAGAGTACGTTCTGCAATATCGCGAATCTGACTTGCACTTCGTTCAACGAATGATGGCTGAACACGGTATGTGGTATTACTTTGACCATACCGATTCAAACCACACCATGGTGATTGTTGATAGTAACGATGCGATCGCGCCTTTGGTGAGCTCACCAATCAATGCATCATACATCGGGCCCATTGTGTTCCACGCTGACGGTGGCGGTGTTGCCGATCGCGAGCACATCTCTGACCTAGAGCTTGTTAACCGCGTTCGAACTGGTCAGGTTACGTACACGGATTACAACTACGAGCAACCAAAGATCCCGCAAGAGATGACGCACGCGGGTGACCTTGACCAAGATTTGAAGCAGTTTGATTACCCAGGTCGTTATGTTGATCCTGCGATGGGGCAGGTGAGAACGACGGAATGGATGTCTGAGCACATTGTGGACAACCAACAAGTGGAAGCAAGCAGTGATGTAATGCGTTTGGCGTCTGGTTACAGCTTCAATATCGGTGAGCATCCACGTTCAGAAATTAACCGTGATTACATCATGCTTTCCGTCATGCACACTGGGCAAGATCCACAAGTGCATGAAGACGAAACGAGTGGGATGCCAACCACGTATTACAACCAGTTTTCTTGTATTCCACGCGATGTGGTATTCAAAGCACCAAAAATGGCTGCGCCACTTGTTGATGGCCCGCAAACTGCTGTTGTGGTTGGCCCTGCAGGCGAAGAGATCTACACCGATAAGCTTGGACGAATCAAAGTTCAGTTCCATTGGGATCGTTATGGTGACAATGATGAACATGCGAGCTGTTGGATTCGTGTAAGCCAATCTATGGCGGCTCCAACTTGGGGTGCGGTTTATTTGCCACGTATTGGCCATGAAGTCGTAGTGACCTTCCTTGAAGGGGATCCAGACCGTCCGCTAGTGACTGGCGCGGTTTATAACGGCCTGCATTTCCCTCCATACTCGTTGCCAGAAAACAAAACGCGCACCACGTTCCGTACTCAAACGCACAAAGGCACAGGCTACAACGAACTGAGCTTTGAGGACGAAGCGAACCAAGAAGAAGTCTACATTCACGCTCAAAAAGACATGTCGACGAAAGTACTCAACAACCGTTACCGAGATATCGGTCAGGATGAGTTCTTAAAGGTAGCGCGTCATCAAACTAACGAAGTACACGGTGATCACAAAGAAACCATTGATGGTCACAAGACAACACAAGTAAACAGCACCTTTACGGAAACCGTAGAGCAAGATGTCACTGTCACTTACAACGCCAACGAAACTCAGTATGTGAAAAACAATTCTGATTTGGAAATTGGTGATAACCGCACGACCAAGATTGGTAAGAATGATGATCTGGATGTGGGTGAAAACAGCAACTTAACCGTTGGTGCATCGAAGAGCTCAGACATTGGTGCGGATGATAACCAAACTGTTGGTGGCAACTTAACCGTGTCGGTGAAAGGTAATACGTCATACAAAGCCGATGGCGCAACGCAAATCATCAGTGGTGACAAGATTGTACTGAAAACCGGTGGTTCTTCATTAGTGATGAACAGTGACGGTTCAATCAAGCTCTCAGGTTCTTCAATCACCATTGAAGGTAGCGATAAAGTCGTCGTGAAAGGTGGTAACGTAGCGATTAACTAATGATGGAAAAACAACCTCTTATTACAGAAACCATCACGAATCAGCAAGCCGAAACACCGGCTTGCTTTTCGCGTTTTGGAACCATAGTCGCCATCAACGAATCAACGGGCAGTGTCCGCGTTGATTTTGATGGTAACCCTTTTAACCAACCACTTACCGCAAGGTTAGGGCGTGGCTTTCGTCGCTCTGAGCTACAAATGGCTATCGATAATCGATTAAGTTGTCGAATCGAATTTTTGAACGACGACTTAAGCCTACCTCTCGTGACAGACATTTTCTTCTCAATTCTGGATGACTCTGATGAGTTTGTACTGCGAGCGAAGAAGATGGTCATCGAGACAGAGCAAGAACTGATCGTCAGAAGTGGTGAGACAGAAACTCGTTACAGCGGGCGTGATGGCCGAATTACCACTAAAGCGAAATATGTCACTTCTCAAGCAGAGAAAGCACAAAAAATTCAAGGCGGAACGATCGCAATTAACTAGTTAGCTCGTTTTAACTCTTTATCTCGTGGTAACGAATTGACTAGCCACTCGAGTTAACTAACTGCAATCGCGTTATCGCACGCTAAAAACGGATAAGTAGATGCGACAAAGAATCGGTGTCGAGCACCTAAAGGCACCCATAACCAATCAAGAAGTCGAAGGCGCGTTAGCAAGAGCTGAGCGTGCTGTGAACGACCTTTCCCAATTACCACCAACTTGGCTGAGCTTTTGTAATGAAAAGCTGTCCATTGCTTCTGAAAGCATCGGATTTTTAATCAAGCAGCGAATTCAAATTCACAAGCGGGGCTATCCAAGTCGTGAGTTGGAGTATCTCAAACTGATTGAACGTCAAATTGAAGAGCTCAAGCAGGTGTACTTGTCGTTTTATCGATTAGCACCGGGCTTGATTCATCAATTAAGAGGCCAAGAGCCGGAAATTTACGGCTGGTTGATGCTTCAGGGGGAGCTGGGCTCTGAGTTGGATAATCTTTTATGTGGATTGAGTTTACTCGAAGCGTTAGATACCAAAACGGCCATGGTCATTGTCACGCAATCTCCAGTTGAACACATTGATAGCGTGATGTCTGAACTGATTGAGGGGAAGGCAAAATCGAGTACGTTGTACTTTGAGTGCTTGCGCCTGCGTCAAGCTTTGAGTGTTGCGTTAGTTAAACGTTGGCATAAAGCGGAAACTATTCGTTCTAATATCGCGCTACCTCTACTTGCATTACAAGATGTGGAAGAGGGGATTGAATGGATTAATGACAATGCGAACTCTGAACAATATCTGTTTGAACGATTGATCACTAAACGCGACAGAGGCACCTGGTTCCGTCAGTGTTTTGGTATTGAGCCGAGTGGTTTGCCTTCTGATCAAGTGCTGACTTTCGCGAAGCTATTAGAACTCAAAGAGTTTGAGGTGTTTGATATCTCTTCGTCATTAGCCCCCGTTGATTTTGCTCTGAGTGGCGATTGGAAGTTAGTGCCAGAAATCATCGAGCACTTGGAAACTCTGGAAGAAGATGACGGTGAAACTTGGATTCAAGCTTTGTATGTGGTTTACGGAAAGCTTCTACCCCTGACTCCTGAAGACGTTGGTGTCGAATATGAGTGGGAAGAGATCGTCGACCTGCTCAATGAATGGGTGGAAGATGAAAAACACGTCCAAAACCTACCAAGTCGCTTAGGTTACGCATTGAGCTTCGAGTCTACTTTAGCTGCGATGCAAGATCCTAACGTTGAAGTACTGTTCCGCGATTGGTTATGGCGCCAAATCTGCATTCAATCCAGAGCGTACGTACCTTGGGATATGGCGATGCCGATACATCAGCAAGACTGGAACTTCAACAATTTAAAGGCCGCACCTTCTGCGAGCGAACGATTCAACTTAAGGAATAGCAATGCAGTTATGGGATATTGAAGCGCACCCTGAGCTATCACTTAAAGGTCGTTTTCAACGTGACGAAAACGGTGATGAAGTGTGGGTTGTTGTCGCTAAACGTACTTGGCAATTCGATGGTGTGGTTTGGCACGAATTAGGTGAAAGCGAAATCTTCGATGATCCCCAATATTTGGGCGAAGAAGGTTTCTCTGCGATGAAAGTTGACCACGAGTTTGCGTATACCAAAGACAACACAGATGTGCTTGTTTACGGCAAAGCGCGCAGCTACGCGAAAAAGCCAGTGACATACCAAGAGTGTCGTGTGTTGATTGATGGCCACATTGATAAAACCCTCGCGATTCATGGTGAACGCGTTTGGGTTGAACATGGTGGCAGTATCACGCTCAGTAAGCCTATTCCCTTTATTGAAAAAGACATTGATTACACCTGTGCAATTGGTGGTGATCTTCGTAACCGAGTTGGTGGTGGGGTTGCCGATTCCAACAAAGAACTGCTCGAACAGAAAGTGCCTTCGGTTTTCTACCCGAGAGAAGAGTGGAGTTCTACTTCGAAAAACCTTCGCGTAGCGGGCTTTGGTCCGGTTCCTCCATTCTTTGAATCTCGCCAAAAACTGGCGGGGACATTTGATGAGGATTGGATTGAAAACCGCAAGCCAATGTTACCGCTCGACTTTGATAAGCGGTTCTTTCAAAGCGCGCCTGTTGACCAACAATGCAAAGGCTTTCTTCATGGTGGTGAGCGCTTGATGATGAGTGGTTTCTGCCATGATGACACGCTTTCATTCCGGATTCCTAAAGAGAAATATCGCGCAATCGCCACGTTCAAAGACAACAGTTATCAAGCTGATATGGCGATGTACACCTTATTCGTGGATGCTGAAAAGAAAACCATATCAATCAGTTACACCGCTGCGTTTCCTTGTCAGGGTAAAGAGCATTTGTTGGTGTCGACATCGATCACTAAGTTGGAAGAGGTAAGCGAGCATGCATAATTCAACAGGCCGTTACGTACTGGGGATGGAAGTGATGACGCCTACTGGCATGAATCTGGATATTGCAACCAGTGTCGCAAGCGCTGATTTAGCCAGATTTGATCAAGTGGTTGGTAAAGACGGCATTGAGCGTTTCACCTTTGCCAAAATCGAGTACACAAAAGAGAGCGAGTTATTTGAAAAAACGTGCGAATTAACTGCAAATTTACTGGATTCCTTGCTTGTGCAGTTACCTCGTTCTTTGAAGCCGATTCCATTACTTATTGCTGTGCCAACGACAATTTCATTAGTGAAGATGCAAGAATGGCTTGGTGAAAGTGACTATTCTGACTTTCTTTCTGTGGTCGAAGCAGTACACGCCAGTGGGCCTAGCTTCGTGCTACAGGCCATGAAGTCTTTGGATAAATACGATGCCATGATGTGTATTAGCGTCGATTCTATGGTGGATACGATGCAAGCACTGATCGACGATGCCATGGTCATGAGTACCAATAATCCGTGGGGTATTATTCCGAGTGAGGGAGGAGCTGGTTTAATTCTCTGCCGAAGAAATACGGTAGAAACATTGAAACTTAAGCCTCAAGCGCAGCTTGGCTATATTGATACGGAATTAAATACGTCAGACCGACGAGGCATGTTTCGCCTTGTTCAGCGTGCGAGTAAAAAGCTCGATTCATTTGGTGAAGTGTATTCCGATATGACGAATCTCCGCATGCACACGGAAGATTACGGCTTTGCATTGGGGGCCAAAGCAGAACGTTTCACCAATCCAGAACAGCCGCAGCTTATCAATGAATTATGGGGCACGATAGGCAGTAGTTCTTCACTCGCTTTGATTGGATTTACGGTTAAAAATCATCATTTTAACCAACCTGCATCGCTATTAATGTTTGATTTTAATGGTGACAAAGGGGTGCTTCAATTACTGGCGTGCTAGTACAAAACAACACGCAAAACCTTATTAAAATGCTCTCATAATCTCGGCAAGGTATTTAATCGATGAAAACAACATAACTTATGTAGTGAAAGCGTAAGTCAAAGAGTCTAATAACTTAGTAATTATAACTAAAGTAATAGCGTTACTGTTCGTTTTAAATACCAGCCTTGAAACAAGGATGTTTCAGCAAATATTATTTCGGCCTAATAATATTTGTTCGATAAAAGAGTGCAAAGTGTCTGATAAGCAGGGAGCAGCCAAAGGATATATTGATCAATTGGTTGTCAAAGCCATTGAGAAAAAGAAACAGAACGAGCAAAGGTTGGCGCAGAAAAATAAGCCAAAGCTTGAGTACGTGCTTTTTTCACAATTTGATGTTCTAGACACGCTGCCATCGAAAAATGGTAGAACTACGGTTTACCATCTCGCCAAAAAAGGCCAACCGGAAAAACAAATCTGCTGTAAAGTCGTCAACGAAGATGCGCCAGGCATTGCCAATAAAATGTTGGTCAATGAGGCAAGCAGATTAGAACTTTCTCAACATCCTAGCGTTGCGGATTTCATTAAAATCGGTAACGAATTTGAACGCCCATACTTAATGTACGAGTGGATTCAAGGTGAATCACTGGCAGAAAAAATGGAGCGTCACTCCTCTAAAGGTTTCCGTCACGACCATATTGCTTGGTTAGTGTACCAACTCGCAGGTGCGCTGGAATTTATGCACACCCGAGGTATCTGCCATCTTGATATCAAACCATCAAATGTTTTGGTTAGCGAAGGCGACTACGTCAAGCTCATCGACTTTGGTGCGGCTCGCTATATTGGTGAGACAGAATCTCATGCTGAGGCAAGTTTAAGTTACGCTTCACCTCTTTATCTTGAGACAGGTACAACCGAGCCACAAGACGATGTTTATTCACTTGCATTACTGACGGGCCATTTATTTATTGGTTCGATCTTTGGTGACGCTTGGCACAAGCAATTAAAAGATCGCAAACGTCCGGCATTAATTCCAAACCATATTTGGAAGCTGCTCAAGCAAGTGATTAATAACCCAAGAGGGCATGGCTACACTGCGATTTCTTTTGCTCAGCAACTTGCACGCATTGACACTCAATCTATTGATTCACAGTCGAATGCGCCGATTTTCAGCAGCTTACGTAATGCCGACTTATTGCTGACGCATTGTAAACCTCAAGACAAAGCCGGCTACGGTCGCTTTAAAGTGCTCGAAGCTAGCTTGGTATTGAGCGTGATGGCAATTACAGGCCATTACTTATACGAACAAAACCAACCTGAGTGGAAAACGATTGTGAAGTCGGAACCGACAATTTCACAAAACGAAACTCCTTTGGCGAGTACGATCAAACCAGCACAAACCGCTTCTTTCTTGGCTCAGCCTCCTTGGGCGATTGAGCAGGCCCTCAATGATATGGAAAAAGACGTCATGTCGACAGCGCCATATCGTGAAGCTTACCAAGTGCAGCAAATGAAACTGTCTAAGCTGTACAAAAATAATCAGGCGCAATTGACCTCTTATCAAGCTCTAGCGGATGACTTACCGAAGACGCTAGTGGATTTGCGTAAAGAGTTGGTGACGTTACGAGAAAAACTGGTCGATGATGGTGCGCTATTCCCATACGCAGACAAAACCTTAACCAAAGTGATGGCAGGTTTGAATGTCGCGTCGGTTGATTCGATGAAAATCTCTGCGGTTGCGGGTAGCAAAGACGAGCAGATTGCTAATCTAATCCTTGATGGTGAAGCTAAGTTGGCTGACGAAGAGATGAAAGCGGCTTGGTTGTTGAATCAATCGGAAGCTTACTTCTACAGCCAAGTGTTGCCAAACAAGGTGATGGCAAACATCAACGACTCTATCGAGCAGCACGCAAAAGATCATTACTACACCAAAGCCATTGAAGAGGCGAAGGCCGCTAAGACTTATTTTGGTAACACGCCAGCGCTGAACAAAAAGGTCAAGGATCTGATTGTTGCTCGTAGCGAATACATTCTATTTAGCACCGTGACTGAACAGTCGGTGTTTGATAAGCAAAAACTGCACGATTCACTGGCTGACCTTGAGCGAAACGCGCCGAATAAGTTTAGTGAAATTACCGATCTGCTTGAGAGCATGGCTACGGATTCTATCGATAAAAGTCATCAACTTTCTCGCCCAGCACGTGGTGCAATCGCTGTTGAGCGCGCTCTGAGAGATTATCTAGCAGAGGGGAGAGGCTAATGTCTGTTATCGATATCGAACGCTTATTGGCCCCTATCTCTGATGCAACGCCAGTGGGTGAAGATGCTCGCTACGAGTTTTGCTACGAGATGATGGAATCTGAAGTAAAGAAATTCGGTTCCTTGTTTGGCGAAACGGTCGATTGGGGCGCGGTAAAAACGCATGCCACTGAAGTGCTCGAGCACCACAGCAAAGACTTAAAAGCTATTTGTTACCTTGTACGCGCGCTAACGGAAGAGTTTGGTCTTCAAGGTTTTGAGCAAGGTCTAAAGCTGCTTAGTGAGGCGTTAAGTCGCTTTGGCGTTGAACTGTATCCTTCGCGAAAGCGGGGCAGAGACGGCGCGGTCGAATGGCTGAACCATCAGTTTAAATTGGTAAGCGGTAAGTTAGCAGAAAGTGCTCAGTCATGGGAGCTGGTTTCAAGCTGTATTTCGACCATTGAAGAGGTTCAGCGACAATTCGACGATGTTTACCAAGACTCAGAAGCGGATTTCTTTGAGATTCGCACTCAGCTCAACGTCTTATCTCAACAAGCTGCGGCGGATGACCAAATCGATGACGCATCGGTCACTGTTGAACAGGCGATATCTACGCCAACTGCACAGCCTGCCGCAGTAGAAACGCCGGCACAGAGCGAAGTGCAAACCGCTCCAGCAAAGACGGTTACGCCGGCCCCTAAACCTGCACCAGTTAAGAAAGCGGTAGCAAAAGAAGTGGATGTCGATACGGACTTCTCTTCACCGACGGCTTCTAAGCGCACCTTGAAGAAGGTTGCAGAAGTCATGCTTCATGCAAATCCAAGTGATCCGCTGGCTTACCGAATTTATCGTCATCTGACTTGGGATGATATTGATGGTCTGCCTGATCATCAAAACAATCAAACGCCATTGAGCTTGGCAGTGTCTTCCGATCAACAGGCGGAATACAGAGACAAAGCCAATCAAGAAAGCGACATCGACACCATTAAACGTTTGGAGCGCACACTAACGGATGCGCCGTTTTGGCTGACAGGTCATTACTTCGTGTATTCGATGCTCATTAATTTGGGCTTCGACGATGCAGCGACGGCTGTGAAACAAGAAGTGCAGCGTTTTGTTGATTCGCTAGAGGGCATCGAGCACCTCTCATTTAAGAATTCTTTACCATTTGCAGATGAAGCGACCTTGAGCTGGTTATCGACTCAGGATGCAACTTCTTCGACGTCTCAATCCGTTGTTCAAACGGTTGTTATTTCGCAAGAAGACTCGCTGCCGATGGAGGATATCACTCTAGAAAACCTAGGGGAATATGCCGCAGAACTTGCCCGCAAACTCGAGCTGGATAGCTCGGGACGTGGACAGTTTATGCTGTATTTACAATTGATAGCAGCTTACCAGTCTGTTGGATTATACCCGTTGTGTCTGCCTTATCTTGAGAAGGGTTGGGAAGTACAAAAAGCGTTTAATCTCGCGAGCTGGGAACCCCACTTATCGTCACAGTTGGAAGACCTGATTCGAAAAACACTCCATCAGTTATTCAGAAGTAAGGATCTTTTGCCTGAGAAGTATGAAGAGTGGAAAGCAATTTATGACTAATTAAAGAGTTAAATAAGGAACTAATTATGTCACGTGACGGCTCGGTGGCTCCTAAAGAGCGAATTAATATCCGTTATGTTCCAGCAACTGGTGATACGCAAGACGACGTAGAGCTGCCGCTGAGCATGATGGTAGTTGGCGACTTTACTGCACGTGCAGATGAGACGCCAATCGAAGAACGTACTCCAATCAATATCGATAAAGACAACTTTAACGAAGTGCTAGAAGGCATGTCTCCAAACGTTAAAGTGAATGTTGAAAACCGTCTTTCTGAAGAAGAAGGTGGTCAAATCGGCGTTGATCTAACGTTCCAAAACATGAAGGACTTCTCTCCTGAAGCCATCGCGAAAAGCGTACCTGAGCTAAACAGCTTGCTTGAACTTCGCGAAGCCTTGGTTGCACTGAAAGGTCCTCTAGGAAACGTTCCTGCGTTCCGTAAGAAGATCGCATCGGTTCTTCAAGACGAAGAAGCGAGAAAGAAACTGTTGGATGAACTAAGCATTGGCGCCGACCAAGAAGCGAAAGAAGAGTAAGGGATATCATGTCTGCAGAAGCACAAGCGCCAGAACAAGAAGCAGCCTTAGTTGAATCAGGCTCACTTCTGGATAGCATTCTTAATGAAACTCGTTTAAAGCCAAGTGATGAAGGTTTTGACGTTGCAAAACGCGGCGTAGAAGCATTCATCAGTGAGCTACTAAGCAGCTCGAACACAGAGAAAGTAGACCAATCTTTGGTTGATCTGATGATCTCTGAAATCGACCAAAAACTGTCGAACCAGGTTGATGCGATTCTTCACAGTGAAGAAGTTCAAGCAGTTGAATCAACGTGGCGTGGTCTTAAGTACCTTGTTGACCACACTGACTTCCGTGAGAACATTCAAATTGAATTGATCTCAGCGAAGAAAGATGAAGTTCTTGATGACTTCGAAGACGCACCGGAAGTGGTGAAGTCTGGTCTTTACAAGCAGATCTACACACGTGAATACGGCCAATTCGGTGGTAAACCTGTTGGTGCAGTAATCTGTGATTTTGACATGTCAGCATCAACGCCTGACATCAAACTGATGGAATACATGGCGAACGTGGGCGCAATGTCTCACGCACCGTTCATCACGTCTGCATCGGCTAAATTCTTTGGCCTAGACAGCTACGAAGAGCTACCAAACCTAAAAGACCTTAAGTCTGTATTCGAAGGTCCACAGTACGCGAAATGGCGTGGTCTGCGTGAGCACGAAGATGCGCGTTACCTAGGTCTATGTACGTCTCGCTTCATGCTACGTACACCTTACTCTGTAGAAGATAACCCAATTAAGGCGTTTGACTACGATGAGAAAGTAACAGACAGCCACGACAACTACCTATGGGGCAACTCAGCGTACGCGATGGCGTCTAAGATCAGTGAGTCATTTGCTAAATACCGTTGGTGTCCGAACATCATTGGTCCTCAAAGTGGTGGTGCGGTTCAAGACCTACCGGTTTACAACTTTGAAGCAATGGGTCAAATCGAAACTAAGATCCCAACGGAGATCCTTGTTTCTGACCGTCGTGAATACGAACTAGCAGAAGAGGGCTTCATTGCTCTAACCATGCGTAAGGGTTCTGACAACGCGGCGTTCTTCTCTGCAAACTCTGTTCAAAAACCAAAAGTGTTTGCGAACACGCCAGAAGGCAAACAAGCAGAGATGAACTACAAGCTAGGTACTCAGCTTCCTTACATGTTCATCATCAACCGTCTAGCGCACTACATCAAAGTGCTACAGCGTGAGCAAATCGGTTCTTGGAAAGAGCGTTCTGACCTAGAAATCGAACTGAACAAGTGGATCCGTCAATACGTGTCTGACCAGGAGAACCCGCCAGCGGAAGTTCGTGGTCGCCGTCCACTTCGCGCTGCGAAGGTAGAGGTATCAGACGTAGAAGGCGATCCAGGTTGGTACAAAGTATCGATGTCTGTACGTCCTCACTTCAAGTACATGGGCGCAAGCTTCGACTTGTCTCTAGTTGGTAAACTAGACCAATAACCCATTACTGAAACCATCAAGCAGCCAGTGAAGACTGGCTGCTTTTTTCGTAGGACCGAACATGGAAAAAGGTTATCGTCTTCTAGAACGGATTGAATTGGGTGAGCCAAAAAACTGCTACGAGAAAGTGGTGTCTCACAAGCACCTGATTGAGTCTATTCATTCGCACCTTGCCGACTTATTGAACACACATTCTGGCAACGCCATGATTGATGATGAGTACGGCCTGCCTGATTTCAACGATGTGCTTTCCAATAACACAAACCTCGTTCGTCACATTCAAAAAAACATCACATCAACCATAGAACGCTTTGAGCCCCGACTATTGAATGTCGAGGTTCATTACCGTGAAGACCACCATAATCCATTACAACTCGGCTTTGGTATTCGCGGCGAAGTTTCCCATAACGGCGGTAAAGTCCCAATGTCGATCGATGTCTACATGGGAACCGACGGCCAATTTAACGTTTAGTAGGTGCCACTTGAGTAACAGTAAATACTTTCAAGATGAACTCACGTATTTGCGCGAGTCGGGTAGTGAGTTTGCCAAATATCACCCGAAGTTAACTCACTTTCTCTCTGAAGGAACCTTCGATCCAGACGTCGAGCGACTGCTTGAAGGTTTTGCTTTTCTGACCGGACGTATCCGTGAAAAGATTGACGACGAACTGCCAGAGTTGACGCAATCTCTGATGACTTTGCTGTGGCCGCATTACATGCGTTCAATTCCGTCTTTGTGCATCAGTGAGCTGAAACCACATACGGGAAGTGTTACTGAGAAAACCGTGGTGAAACGTGGCGCGGAGATGGCCAGTGAACAAGTCGAAGGTACGCAGTGTTTGTTCCGCACTTGTTACGATGTGAATTTGTACCCAATCACGATCACTAATATCGAACAAACCAACAGCCGCACCAGTTCAGCGATTGATGTGACGTTATCGACGGAACATGGTCTTGAGCTGTCTCGTATCGGTTTAGATACGTTGCGCTTGCACTTGCATGGCGAGATTCACATTACTCGCACCGTCTTCTTATGGTTGTTCCGCTACCTAGATTACGTCGAGTTGGACGTTGGTGGTGGCTACAAACACCGCCTAGGGCCAGAATACGTTAAGCCAGTAGGGCATGAAGAAGACGAAGCGCTGCTGCCTTACAGCAAAAACTCCTTCGCAGGTTACCGCTTGCTGCAAGAATTCTTCTCTTTGCCAGATAAGTTCATGTTCTTTGACATCAAGGGTTTAGAGTGGTTAAAAGGCATTCCCCAACGCAGCACGGTCAAAATCAAATTCCACTTTAAGCGTGCTTTGCCTTCAGAAGTGGTGCTTAAAGATAAACACTTAAGATTGCATTGTACGCCAGCCGTTAACTTGTTCGAGAAAGACGGTGATCCAATTCGCCTAGAGCATCGCCGTAATGAATATAAAGTTCGCCCTCAGAGCAATACTCAAGAACACTATGAAGTGTATGGGATTGAGCAAGTGGAGAGTTGGAGTAAGGACGAACGCCGTCGTAAACCGTTAATCGAATTTGAGTCGTTTGAGCACCAAATCAACCAACGTGATAAGCGAGAGTTCTACAAATCCAAAGTAGGTGAGCGAGTAAGCGGAAGAGGGTTAGAGCGCTATATCTCATTCCATACTCACAATGGCGACATTGCGGATCTTGGGACTGAAACCGTATTGATGAAACTGCAATGCAGCAACGCGGATTTGGCTGAGCGCCTTTCAGTGGGCGACATTACCTACGCGACCCACAAATCACCAACGTATGCGACGTTTAAAAACATTACCAAGCCAACACAATCGGTAAGCCCTCAGGTGAACGGCGAGCTTCAATGGCAGCTGATTGCCAATATGTCGCTTAACTACTTGTCTTTAGCGAATATCGATGTGTTGAAAGTGTTGCTCTCGACTTACGACTTCCATTCTCGTGTCGATAGACAAGCCCACCGCGCGTCGATTCATCGACTTGATGGCATTATTTCTTCAGAGATGAAGCCAATTGACCGCGTGTTCCGTGGCGTTTCTGTACGTGGTAACCAATTCAAGTTGGTGACTAACTCTAAGTTCTTCGTGAATGAAGGCGATATGTTCCTTATGGCAACGGTACTGAACGAATTCATCCGTCTGTATTCGAGTGTGAACTCCTTTACTGAACTGGAAGTGTTTGATGAAGCCACTGGTGAAGTGTACAACTGGGCAAGCCTGATCGGACAGCAGACGATTCTATGATTAATACACTTTCTGATAAGTCGAATGAGTTTAGTTTTTACCAAGCGGTACTTCTGCTGGAGAAACACTACCAACTAGAGCCAAATTCCAATTTTGTCGCAGTAGGTGAGAACAAATACTTCCATCAGGAGCGCATTGAATTCAGTGTGTCGCCAAATCTGTGCTTTCCGAAAAGTGATATGGACTTTATCACTCATATGGAAAGAAACGGGCAGCAGTATTCTCGTGTTGAGACTAACTTCCTCGGTTTGCATGGCTCAAGTTCACCACTGCCAGCCTCTTATACAGAGAAGCTTGCAGGGCGAGATCCTGATGATAACCCGGTAAAAGACTTCTTCGACTTTTTCCATAACCGCTACACCAGTTTGTTGTATCGAGTCTGGAAGAAGTATCGCTATCACGTGCAATACCAAAGTGGAGCGAGCGACGCGTTCTCGGGAAGGATACTGCATTTGGCAGGTCTGTCTAGCGTGATGCAAGATTGTGATGTCGCGGAGCTAGACCGAGCGAAGATTCTGTCTTACGTTAACCAGCTATCGACACGTACACGTTCTCCTAAGCTGATATCCGGTATTGTTTCGCACTACTTTTCTCTGCCGAATGTGCGCATTGAAGAGTGGGTTTATAGACGCGTAGAAATCGCTGAAAGCCAGCGTAACAAACTCAATCGTGCTAACTGTGTGTTGGGGCAAAGCCTGCACTTGGGCCAAAGCATTGCGGATTTGAACGGTAAGTTTAACTTGTGCATCGACAACATTGATTTTGAGACGTTTAAACAGTTCTCTTACGATGGCGAATTGCACAAGACGCTGGTGGGTTTGATGCGTTTTATTCTGCGTGACCCGATGTCGTGGGATCTTAAGCTGACGGTTAACCTTGATTCTATTCCAGATAACCAATTGGGTAATGGGGAAGGGAACCATTTAGGTCAAACGTTTTGGCTAGGTAACCCTAGCGAAGCAGACGCTAAAATACGGGTGATTGGCAGTATCTAATGCTTTGCGATGATTCCGAAATGGATGAATAAGAAACGGATGTGTAAGAAACGCTAGGTACAAAGAACACAAAAAAAGCCGCGATGTATTCGCGGCTTTTTAGTCTGAAAAGAATGTTCGGCGGGAACCAAATAACTTATCGACTGATTGGTTGGTGGAGTACAACCGTCGTATCGAGTTTTTGAATTCCGCTGAAAGATTCAATTTCATTACATAGGTGGTGAATAGACTGAAGGTCCGGAGCTTCGATAAGAGCAATAATGTCGAAGCTACCACCCACAACGCTCGTCAGTCGTACCTCTGGAATCTCTTTAAGGGCACTCGTTACTTCGTTTTTCTTGCCCTTTTCACAAGAGATCAGCAGATAGCTGGCTGCTTTGCGACCCTCATTTTCGACTCGGATCTGGGCAGTGTAGCCCTTGATGATCCCAGTCTTTTCCAACCTATTGATTCTTTCTGCGACAGCAGTACGAGACAAACCGATGTTTCTAGATAGATTCGCAATTGACTCTCGTCCGTTTGATAACAGACTGGAAAGGATTTTGCGGTCTAACTTGTCTAAGCCTTGTAAAGTCATGTTTGAAATCATGTGTTCTGCCTATTCTGGTTTTTATATAGTTATTAAATCGACTCTGGGAGTGTAAAGTTATACAGCTCGGCTAGAGTGAATGGGTTTTTCTGTGTCAAAGGAGTGATACGAAGGCTCAAGTCCCTCCCAGACACTTTTATGTCACTGACGAAGCTACCGTTATGAGTGTTTGTCAGGGTTGAATCACCTAGCAATCTGTATATCGCCCACTGACCACTCTTATTAAGAACGTGCTGCTTACCCTCGTCTGTCACATCTTGGATCGTGATACTAATGTTGAAGTCACCGTTCTGCGGCGGCCACTCCATCTCACGAATTCGGCTCGGACCGTGATAGTAGTTGATATCAGTATCTGAAATTTTCAGACTGGCTCTGATAGCACTGGAATCAAGGTCTAATACTTTCGCACTGAACGGGATGTAAACTCGGTTTGTGCTCTTATTGATCAACGTATCGCGGATAACGTTGTAATTGCGCAATTGCACCAATAGAGCAGGGGAAAGTGGCATTGTCTCGCCATCCACCTGTTTTGGTGTCCACAAGTTTGTATCGTAGAACGGTGCGAAGTTCTTCTGAATAAACGTGTCTAACAAACCACCTGATGCAAACAACAATTCGAAGTCTTCAATCGAGATTTCTTCTGTCGCGTTTAGATCAAATGGGTATTTACCAAGCCCTAGCTCTTTAAACTTGGTGTAAATCTCGCTGTACCATTGGGTTTGAATGCCTTTTGCTGATTCTGCAATCATCACTGACCAGCTTTGCTGAACCACATCAAGCAACCAGCTGCGTACCGGCTCTGGTGACTTTTGAGCAATCTGCTTAAGTTTGATAAGTGGATCCGCTTCTGTGCTGTTCATACGGTGTTGAGCAGCGGCCAACGCAGCCATTTGTGGATCAGGCGCATCAGCAATGTCTTTCATGTAAGTACGAACACGGCTCAAGGCTGTAATGGTTTCATCCCATGGAGTAGGGGAGTTTGGTGTTTCACTAACTTGAAGTTGGTTCAACAAGTGGAAAGCTTGCTCAACACGCTTCATGAGTAGGTAATCTGGCTGCACGGCTTCTTCTACTGCTTCTGATGCCGAGTCTGCCGCTTCCGCGAGTTTCGGGTTCACTTTAGCGATTAACGCGTTCTTCTCGCCAACAGGAGAGAACTGAGTGTTCGCGTAAACTTGCTTCAGCACGGTCGTCATTGGCGAAGATGGACCTGAAATAAGGTCGATAGCGTTCGTCAGGTCACCCACATTGCTGTAGTTCTGAACTTTTAACTCACTCAGTGCGTTGCGCCAGTAGTTGATGTAGTCGTCGGTATACTTCTTACGAACCTGAGTCTTAAACGCATCCTGCTCTTGCTTGGTTGGAATCACGTGGTTTGATAAACCTAAAACCCAGTTATCGCTGATCACTTGTTGTGACATCAAATCAACACGAGGGCGATAGAAGGTACTAAAACCTGTTGAGGTGTAAACCTTATCGATCACAAGTCGATTGTCGTCTAGCGGTTCGTTAAACACGTTGTTGAACTCAAAACCAACGGCACGTTGAAGATCGAGCGTGCCAAGGTCAATGGCATCCGCCTGGTTCAAAATGCCTGCGTAGACTAGATCTACATTGGAGTTAGCAAGTAATGAGCGACGAGTCGCGCGCACAATGTCCATGTTGATATCAACCGGTGCAAATTGAGTGCGGAAGTAGGCATCTAAGTAACGCATTGCGTGGTTAACAACATCTGGCTTGTCGCTCAAATCGTTGAGTGTTTGCAGTGTTTGGCGACGTAGAAACTGAATGTCACGTTTTGATGGGTCATTCAGCATCAAGTAGCCTTTTAGCAATGGCAACGTCGCGGCAATATCATGTTGATTGTGAGTCAACTCGAGACGGTAACCTCTCTCTACAACGGGCATAAGCTGTTGTGCGACTTCTTTAAGCAAAGCTTCGTAAGCCAGTCTCGTGCTTTGGTCTAGGCGACTGATGTTCAGTGGCAAGACTTCTTCGTCTAGGGCGCGAGAGCCTTCTAGCCAAGCGCTGTATGACGGTTGAATTGCGCGTGTTGCATTAACCAATAGCTGGTTAAAGCTTGCTTCTTGCTCTACCTGACCTTTGTCATCAATGCCAAGCAATTGGTTAATCACACGCAAGTTGCTGTCTAGTGTCGTCACGAAGAAATAGGTACCGCCTGCCAACAAGATAACAGACGCCAACATAGCCAAATGGCTTTGGCGTTGGATCAAACGCAGGTACGTTTTGTTCTCACCAGCAAAATCGCTCTCTGGCAAAATCTGAGAATCAATCAGGAAGCGAGAGAAGTAGGGCGTTTCTGTCAACTGCGTGTGCTCTGACGCAATGATCGGCAAATTAAAGTAATTGCTGCAGCTTTTTGCCAATAGGTTGTACTTACGACCACCTTGCAAGCTAGAGCAGAAGAAAATCTCTCGGATATCAAGAGAATAAACGCCGCTGTTCGCGTCACAAAGGCGTTCAAGTACATAACTGATTTCCGCTTGGCAAAGTTCAAATTGCTTAGGAAACGCAAGGATTGCTTGTTTCTCGTCGATATCGGTTGAGTTGGCTGAGGCGTCTAATGCATTGCTTTCAAGCACTTTAACTAGATTGCGGTAACCATCGCGGTAATACTCTGTGATGACACCTTTCGCTTCTTTCAAAGGGATAGACAAAAACTCTACGCGAGTTTTAAGCGAGCTAAAATGCACGTATTCCTTAAAGCCATCCAACTTGTCGAGTTTCGACATCATCAGGTAAACAGGCAATGCTGAAGAAGTTTTTTCGCTGATGGAGCTCAAACGCTGCAATAAGGCAGTGATGGTGTAATCTTTTTGCTCTGGTTCAGAAACAATCATGAACTCAAAGTCGGTAAAGAACAGGCAACCTGAAAATGGCTTTCTCGGACGGTGACGAATCACTTCATCGACAAAGGTATTCCACAGTGACGCATCGCTGCTTGAAACCTCTTGGAACACGAGACGCTGATCTGGTTTGACGTAAACCGCGCTGTCAGATTCATACCATTCAAAGAAATCGTTTTTTGCAGTGCGAGAACGATCCATTGGTTTAATTGCGCTTGAATTAAACAAGAATTGACGTCGCCCAGACGCTTTATTACCAATCATAAGATAGATTGGCTTCTTGCCTGAATTAGACAGAAGAGGGCGAATCACCATCGAAAGGGCTTCTTCTTCTGTTTCTAGACGCTGAGCTTTTGAGTTGTTCTTTTTCTTAAGCCATAGTGAAAACTGGAATATAAGATAAAAGGTAGCAATGACTCCGAGACCAACCCATAGATAAAGCTTATCTGCATCTTCGAGTAAGAATAAATATACTGCTGCAAATATCGCGGCTAAAACCAGAGCCACTATGGTAGAAACCACGATCGGGTTTCTCAGTATTTTTTGTTTGAACATAAGCCTATAACTTCTTTTACTTGTATTGTTATTTATTGTCGTTTGACGCAGTTTTTAGCTGATTAATTTTATATAGGTAGGTGTTCAGTAAAAGGAGGGAGCGCTCAATTTCCTTTTGCTGCGTGTTCTTTTCTGCGTACTCAATTCGACCTAGAAGTGGAAATAGCGAATTACTGTATTCATACGCTTTCTTCGAGTCTTTATCTGAATTCTGTTTAGCGACATTGGCAAATACCGTTCTAGCATAGGCAAACCGTTTGTATATGACATCGAATTCATTTTCGAAACGAGAACGTTGGTCTAAAAAATTCTCTCGAAGTTGCTTAGCTGATGATGAATCTGGGTAGATTTCTGTCAACTCATAAGTCAATTCATCAATGGTGTTTACTTTACTGACCTTCACTGGATCGAGTGTCCAATCGGTCATCAATGTATCAAGGCGTTCTACTGTCGCTGAACGTAAAGAAAGTCGGTGATCTTTGTTTTCAACGTTAAACGACCTAACGATATCAGTCAGTTCTGTCAGTGAAGCGTGTTCGATATCATCTTTCAGTGTTTCGTATTGATGCTGCTTGTAAATAAAGTGAGAAGCCAATGCTGCTGTCAACAAACCAACCACAGAGAAGAGTACCAACCGGCTCGATTTCTGTAACTCGGGCTGTGGCGTTACTGGTGGTTGTTTGGCGTCAACTTTCGGTGGAGGGGCGATTTCAACTTTAATCCCTGTTGATGGCGCTTGTACTTCCGGTTTTGGTTGCTTCGCCTCTAACGCCATGACTTCTTTGGCTTTTGCTTCCTTAATCTCTTCAATCCACTGATTCAAGATACGACGGATACGACCAAAAGATGGGGCTTTAATTCCGTAGTGAAGGCGCAATTCTTCCTCGATGCGCAAGCACAGTTGATGTGCTGCTTCGATAAGAGGAAGCTCCTCTGGTAATGCGCGCTGCTTTTTAATCCGTTTTTCAGTGTATTCAACCATCCATTCGATAGCGCTGATACGGGCATTCGCTTTTGCATGCTCTGGGTAAGCGGTGTACCAGTACACCACGCATAAATCGAGCAACGAGTTCAAACCTTCAACTAGGCCTTTTAAACCGTCATTATAGGTTGCTGCAACCGTAAAATAGCAGCTGCAACGAAAGTCTTTGCCTTGAGTGCTTAGAATCTTTTTGGACAGCGTTTGAACTGTCTTCCAAGAAACTCTGCCTGTTACTTTGTTAAGGTTATTTATTTGACGTTTTATTTCGTCAAAATCGTCTAAGCCATTAGGGTTTGCGCCGCTTGGATTACTTTCATCGATCGGCCTTCTAGTGAAGTCGCTGAAAAACATATTTTCCAATTCCAACTGATTATATGGAAAGTAGCAGTTGGCAAATGATTATAAATGCACTGCTATCATCTTTTTTTTGAGGGATTTTATAGGCAAAAGAAAGAAATTGAATAATAAATAATATCTAAATCAATATAATTTAACTTAGTGTGACGTTCGTTCACAAAAATTGTTGATTATGTTGATTTGTTTGGCATTAGTTTAGGTGATGTGTATTCCAGTAATTGAGACAAAAAGTAAGATTAATAGATTTTTAATATTAAGCGTGGTTATGACAAAAGTTCAAAACTTGAAGTAATGTCAGATTATTAAAATTAAGACAACCTTGATTAGAGGATACTTTAATAGTGAAAACTTATCAAAGTCTTTAACATTTGTTTGTTTAAGTGATGGTTGTGTTTCTAATTAAGAACTGGCTAATTTAGTTACTTAAGCTAGATTCATTATATTTACACAATAACCCTCACCGTTTTTATGAATATATCGCTAGTGATATTGCGTTTATTTATAGGTGATTTGCCTTATTTGATGGGGCTATTTTTTACCATATTGAAAAAGCAAAGAGACTTGATATCTTTCGCCCCTGAATATAATTACAAGGCTTTCAAAGAGGGACGAAATGCTAAAACCAAGTCAAGTTGGGCTAATCTCAGCCATGTGTCTATTTTCTACTTTTGCTTTAGCGAAGGGGGAGCGATATGGCGGCTCAGTCAACATGCTGACAATCGAAAGTATTGACTATGATGAAGGTTCTAGCGGTGATGTAGACACGTTGCGATACGGTCTAGTTCATACACGTCCTATCGATGAAAACAACAATCGTTGGCGTTGGTGGTTGGGTCTTAATTACCTTGCTGAAGATGTCGACGCACCTTCAAACGGTGTTTATCAAGAAGTCACAAACTACGAGCTTCGTGTTGTTCCACAATATGCCTTGAGCTCTTGGAGCATCTTTACCCCTTACGTCGGTGCTGGACTTTCGTTCGGCTATTCACAGTATTCAAACCGTTGGAAAGTAGACCAAGACGGTTACCGTTACGAAAGCATTGAAGACATTGACCAGTTTGAACTTGGTGCGGTTGTTACTCTTGGTACCGCAATAAAACTTGGTAGCAACCCAGATGCCCATATCCAGATCATTCCTCAAGCTTCCTACATTCTTCCAGTAGTCAATGATGGAATTGGTGGAATAGAGCTGTCCGTTTCCCTACTATTTTAAGGTTTAGCAATGCAAACACATCAGCTAGTCCTATTCATTTCAAAGTGCCCGGAGGAATACACGGGCGCTAAGCATATTGAAATGCCCGAAGGTGGTGGCTCAGTAGGGCGTGCGCCAAGTTGTACACTGCCTTTAACTGACCATAATCGTTTTATCTCTGGAACCCACTGTCTTATTAGTGTTTATGGTGACACATATTACATCAGTGATGTGTCAACCAATGGCACTATGGTAAACGGCAATAAGATCCTTAAAAACCAACCAGTTTCGATTGTTGATGGTGACGTAGTGTCCCTTGGCCAGTACGAAATTGGTGTTTCTTTAGAGCACGTTTCTGCGGCTCAAGATATTGCTGCCGATATTGCTCCTGAACGTGTCTCAAATGATCCGCTAGTTAATTTGGGTGAGGCTGTCGTTGAGGAAGACGAAAAAGTCGGCGCGTTAGAAGATCTGTTCATGGAAACGAAACAGGACGATGTGGACAGCGATGACCCTATTGCACATCTTAAGTTTTCGATGCAGCGTGAAGATGACCATCTTATTCGTGATGTCGAAAAGCCTGAGGCCGCGCAAACTAAGCCAATCGAAAACACAAGACAAGTTGTGGATGATAGCTTCAGCATCCACTCTGAATTCGATATTCCGAACCTAATTCCAGAAGATTGGTTGGCTGGAACCGCCACGAGTAATGCATCTGTTGAACCAGAAACACAGCCTCGTCGAGAAAACAGTTTTATCCCTGAAGATTTTGTTAATTCAGATGGTGTAGATAACTCTGAAGCGTTTGTCTCTCAACCTGAGAAAGTACAACCTGAAGTACACCAATCTCGCCCGCAACAATTTGAACAACCAACTCCACCACCAGTCCAACAATCGGTGCAAAGAACAGAACCTGTTGGTCAGAAATGGGAGGAGGTAACACAAGCCTTTATTCCTTCGACGCAATCTGCTCAGCAAGAATCAAAAGTTACGGAAACCAAAGTGGGTTTCGTCAGCAATGAATCTATCGCTACTGAGGAAGGCACACTTTCTTCCGACATTAGCAAAGCGTTCTACGAAGGTTTAGGGATCAATAATCCAGAATTGATCAGCAATGAAGCACTTCTGTTTAAACAAATGGGAACCTGTCTTCGTTTGTGTATCGACAACTTGCAAAAAGACCTTCATGAAGTGGAGTCACTTAAAGGTGAGCAGGGCTTAAGCGAAGCGGATTCCAACCTAGCTGAATTGATGCTGACTCTAAGCAGCCAGAATCTACTGTCTCCTAATGAGTTGGTCGAACAGATGTTAGATGAAATCAACGACCACCAAATTATTTTTAATAAAGCACTCAATGAGTTGCTTATCGAGCAATCTGAAACGAATGACCCTGTCACGTTTGCAAACGACGTCGCAAGTAAATCGATGTTCACTACCAAATCAAAACTGTGGGGTGAATATCTGGAGTTCTATGCTAATAACCGTCGCCAAATGAATGAGACATCGTTGAAAGGTTTGATCAAGAAAAACTACACCAAAGCGATTAAGGGAAGCCATGCGTAGTATTGCGATGTTGCTCGGATGTGCTTTGCTATCCGGCTGTTCCATGTGGGACCAATTTAAAGAATCTACAGGTATTACACCTGAAACGTCCTCAATCGAGTTGGTGATTGAGGCTTCTTCGGTTCTTAACGTTCGTGAAGGCGGGCAATCCTCTCCGGTGATTTTGCGAGTGCATGAACTGACATCACCAGTATTGTTTCGCAGCTTAGATTTCTTTGCCTTGTTTGAGAATGATAAAGCGTCACTGGGCGATGAATACATCAAACGTTACGAATACCAAATGCAACCGGGTGAAAAAATCCATGAGTTCTTGGAGCTTGATCCTGCGACCCGTGCCGTTGGGTTCTCGGTAGCGTTTCGCGATATTGACGGCTCTTCTTGGCGTAAAGTCGAAGTGATTGAAGAGAAGAGCGAGTATTACATCAAACTCAAGTTAGAAGGCAGTGAGTTAATTTCTGACAACACTCGCGGCATTGAACAAGTTTACTTTTAAGGAATAAAAGCATGTCTTTATACAATCCAGTTGTTTGGCAAGATGGAATGTTCATGAAGCCGCAGCACTTTCAGCAACTCGATCGTTCACAAAGTAAACTGTCGAGCATGCTGAGCGCCAATGCATCGCCTCTACATTGGGGAATTAAGCGTTTAGAGATTAACTCGCAACTGCTGGCGTTGGGTAAAATTGGTATTACTCGCGCTGAAGGCATTCTTCAAGACCGAACCCCTTTTGATCTGCCACTGCTCGCTGAACTACCAGAAGTAAAAGACGTTGATCCTTCGATTGCAGATAAAGTAGTTTACCTTTGTTGTCCGCTACCTTCTGAACGTTCGGAGCTATTCGGCACCAAGAAAGACGGCGCACGTTACACGATGGAATCACAAGAAGCGGTTGACGCTTGCTATGATTCGGAAGACATGGCAAACATCATTGTCGGTAAGCTTAACTTTTGTTTGATGTACGACCACGAAGACAAGAGTGCGTACACATCGATTCCAATTCTAAAGATCTCTGAAGTGAAGCCAGACGGCAGTGTCATCCTAGATGAGAGCTTTATTCCGACTTGTATTGATATCCATGCTTCAACCGTACTGAACAAGTTCGCAACCGAGTTTGCTTCTATGCTGAAACACCGTGCAGAATCAATTGTTCAGCGCTTAGGTGTCGTTGACCAACAAGGTGTATCTTCGGTTTCTGATTTCATGCTGCTTCAAGCTCTAAACCGATACGAGCCATTATTCTGGCATTTTGCGAGTGCCGAAGGCGTTCATCCTGAATCGTTTTATCGCATTCTTCTTCAAGCAGAAGGAGAGCTTTCAACTTTGTGTTCGGCATCTCGTCGACCAGTTGAGTTTACCAAGTACAATCACGGCGATTTGACCAGCTGTCTATCGCGCACACTTGATAGTGCGAAGATGACGTTAAGTGTGATGTCTGAGCAGCGTGCAATGCCACTCACGTTGAGAGACCAAAACTACGGCATTAGAACGGCAGCGATTCCAGACAGCAAGATCATTGACACCACGACGTTTATCCTCGCAGTTAAAGCCGATGTTACTTTGGATGTTCTTCACACCCAGTTTGTTAGCCAAACGAAGATAGGTTCTATCGATAACATTCGTGACTTGATTAACCTTCAACTGCCGGGTATCGAGATCAAACCAATGCCGGTTGTACCTCGTGCGCTGCCTTACCACGCGGGTTACACCTACTTCGAACTCGATAAGACTGGCGAAGAGTGGGCGGCACTGAAAAATACTGCTGCGATAGCGGTTCACGTAGCTGGCGACTTTGCTAACTTGTCGTTGCAACTATGGGCTGTTCGTCTATGAGTTATGCAGAAACCGACGTCACCGTAGTCTTATTCCAACCAGAGCCTGGCAAACCGATGGAGGTGATGCCAGCGCCGGACTTATCTCGTAACATCGCGGTACAAGACTTAAACATCGAAAACATGGGCATCAACCCTTTGGTCGATCAGTTCTCTTGGTTGATCGCCAGTTTGTCTTGTATGTCGTCAATTCCTTGGCTTGATGACCCAATGCCGTTTCGTGAACAAGTGGCTCGCGAGATAAGAAAAGGTGAACGTAAGCTCAATGAAATGGAATTGGATCGCGCATCCATTTTGGTCATCCGATACTGTTTGTGTGCTGCGATTGATGAATCGGTTTGCCGACAAGAGTGGGGCGCTAATAGCCATTGGAGCCAGAACAGTTTGTTGTCAGAGTTCCACAACGAAACATCTGGCGGTGATAAGTTCTTCGTTATTCTCGAACGTTTAAAAGCAGACCCACGCAAGTATCGTCACGTTATCGAGTTTCTGTATTTACTGCTTCAACTTGGCTTTCAGGGCAAATACGGCCGTGAAGAACGCGGTAACGAAAAGCTCGCAGAAATCGGTAATACCATTTATCGCTTAGTGCGTGACGAACGTTTGGCGGAGCAAGAGAAAGTCTCTCTGGTTAACCTTAAGGCCAAATATCTTAAGAAACCGTTAAAAAGGGTGATTTCACCCAAGCTGATTTTAGGCGTCAGTGCGATTACCTTTGCAATCATGTATGCCGCGACTTACATCGTCATAGATTTAAAGTTTCAGCAATTGCTTGAAGTGTATCGTTAAACAGAAGATCTCGAAATGAGATCTTCTGCCAGTTTTAAGCTTTATCGTGAATGTCACTAGCGGTTTAGTGAAATTCACTAGTCATTTAGAGAGATTGCAATATGCGATCTCTTTTATTATTCAATCAACAAAATTCAAATGGATTGGTTATGGGCGTAACAGTTGGTGCAAATGGACTTTCGATAGTTCATAAAGGCTCAGGTGGTGAAGCGAATGCAACGCTCCCAGATGTTTGTTTAACGAAGGTCGGCAAGCCGATCGTTCCTATTCCTTATGGTAACAATGCTAAATCAGCAGACCTTGCTGGTGGCACTACGACTATCTCGATGGATGGCGGCAACAGTGTCGCAATCAAAGGCAGTACATTCTCAAAAAGTACTGGTGATGCGGGCGGCGATAAAAAAGGCGTCGCATCCGGCACGATAGAAGCCGAAGCAAAATTCATCTCAGCCTCACCAACGGTTAAGTTTGAAGGCAAGGGCGTATGTCGCCTGTCCGATCAAATGACCATGAATAAAGCCAACACCATGTGTTTGGGCGGCGCACAAAACCCATCGGTTTCTGTTACGGAAGATCAGGAAGGGACGTATACGGTTGACTTGTACCTCTCTTACTCAGACGGTGAACCCGTTCAAGGCGCAACTTACACTCTAACCGATCAATCTGGCGCCATATTTGAAGGAACATTAGACAACAACGGTAAGGCTTCGGTCGGTGGCGTTGCTCCGGGTGAGTTTGCCATAGAGTACGGTGAGGACAGTCGCGACTTTATGCCGAATGTTCCAACTAAGACCAATCCGAACTTTAATCCTAGTGCTAACGCTCAACTGATCATTGAAGAAACAAAGAAAGGCGAAGTTGGTTTCTGGGAAAATGCTTGGACGCGAATGTCTGGTGCCGCCAGTTGGATTTGGGGCGTGATTCTTGGTGATTTCAACGATGACGCTTCGGTTGAGCAGATCATCGCCAATACGGCGCTGACGATGATTCCTGTTGTAGACCAAGCCGCTGACGTGCGCGATTTATCTGCGAACATTATGACTTTGTTGACTGAAGAAGAGCGCGATAAGCCTGAAAACTGGTTAGCACTTTCACTTACTCTTGTCGGTTGCGTTCCTACATTTGGTAGCGCGGTTAAGGGTACGTGTAAAGTTGCGCTAAAAGGCGGGAAAGGAACTTCAAAGGATACTTTGCTGGCCGTTTTAAGAGGCATGGGTAAAGGCGATCCAGAAAAATTCTTGCGTACATTAGATTGGGTGGATTACGCCAAGCAAACCAGCCAGATTGTGAGTGATGTTTTAAAACCTTGTATTGAAGTGGCAACTGAGTTGGCGTCATACGCAAACAGAATGGGTGCAGATGAGCTTGGTGCGTATTTCTTGAAGTTAGCGGATGAGGTAAAAATCATCGATAAGATGGTACCGGACAAGCTTAAAGAAGCGATGGGCGAGTTTGATGATCTTTTTGCTCGCATCTTAGGTAAGGGCGAGAAAACGTATCCAGCAAAAGTAAAACATAATACCGGTGAGTCTGCTCAGTCAGGAAAGAACTCTGCGAAGGCGAATGAGGACAAAGATAAGAAGCCTGTGAGGTGCAAAATCTGTCGCCGAATTGCTGGTAAAAAAAATGGTCAGTGTTCAGAAGCACTGAAAGCAAAGTAGTAAGGGATTAATATGGGCATTAGAGAGAATGAAGGGCGTTATGTTCGCTCACGTAGTTTGCGGGATACTGCGGTTAAAAAGAAGCATCCATTGAACTTTATGGATAGAGCCGTCGCCTCTCATCATATTATTTCTTGCGAAGCTACTCGTAGGCTATCTAGTTATCGCCGTAAGCAAATAACTAATAAAGGCTATGACGTAAATCACGCGTGGAACTTAGTAATTTTACCAATGCAGGATAAAATCGCTTGTCACTATAAACTGCCGTTACATAAGTCTAGCCATCTATCAAACAATATTATTACTCATTATGAAAGGTCTGCTGGAGTCAATATTTCTGACATTAAAAGTAGTTTAGAAAATCAAAAAAACTCAGAAACAAACCAAGATACAAAAAAGATTCTTGAGGATGATCTAAGTGTTATCGACGTATTATCAGGTTATCATAAAATAGTTGCAGTCAAATTGGCACGAATTCTTAAAGGTTTACATTGTAAAACAGACCCAACTGATTTTAGTGAGAGGCTAGATGACTTGTCGCAAGAATTATTAGGAGAAATTGATAGAGGTGACTTGTTACTCCTCCGAAGAGGAAAGCATTTTCCCAAAGGGCAGCGCGGGTGTCGCGATTGTAGAAAGCCTAATGCTAAAACCGATCGTATACATTTTGGACCTTTAGATAACGCTCCCAGTATGCCAAGAGTATTAGCATTTTGTTATACTTCGGATGGCGATTTAAAGACCGTTCAACAACAAAAATAATTGGAATATTATATGTATTTTGCATTGATCTCAGAAGATTACTACGCATCTAGTACTAATTTCACTCCCGTTGATAACAGAGAGTCGATGTACAGTACGAACATTTATCATCCTTCTTCATCTGAGAACCCTATCATCTGGCAAGATCTTGAAGGAGGCAGTATCAATTCTGTTGGACCCATTGTTGATTGTGGTGACCTTTCTGTCAGTGCCAACTTTGCTCAAATGCTGATGAGCTTTGACCCTTATGGTATAGAAGTTTACCCTTCACTTTTGAAAGCAGATAATGGAGCTGCTGAGGGGCGATATTTAATTGCAGTCAACAATGTAATAGATGTACTCGATGAGGAAAAGTCGATCATAAAAACTTCACCAAGAAGTGGAAAAAAATTGGTGCATGTGCTTTATCTTTCTGAAGAAAAACTAAAGAGCATACCACTAAACAAACGGATCGCCTTTCGAGTAAAAGGTGCTGAAACAGTGATGTTTTTTTGTGAAGAGTTTTTTAATGAGGTTAGCTCTTTATCGGAATTTGATGTTTTAAGAAAAGCTAAAGTTAGTACTCTAGATAGAGCACCAAAGTTTTAAGGAATTACGATGAAAGAACAATATCATTTACTAACTAAACAAGACTTAGGTAACTTCCCATTCCAGCAAAGCCCCAAGCCAATTGTGCCAGTAGAGCCAGATTTGCTTTTGGAAATGACCTTTTCTCCAAAGCTATTTATCATCAGTGATATTGCATCAGAAGTAGAGAAACTGGTCGTACACGGAGTAGAGTGGTTAGACGCTCGCGTGGATTGTTCTCCAAGCCAACCAACAGATGATCAAATTAAAGTTTACGAAGATTATCGAATGCCTTATATCCATCAAACTTATAAATTGACGGAAAAAGAAAAACAATACGGCAAGTTAAACTGGCTAGACATTGAATCAACAGAGTTTGATTTCTCTAAATTAGAAAATATCCCCTTAGAAGAACGATTAATATTTAAACTAGAAGAAGATTTTGGCTTAGTTTTCATTCACCAAAGTGTGATTGACCTTCTTAAAAAAGACGTCAGAGACGTTTGGATAAGAGATGTATAATAAGCGCTGAAAGGCGCTTTTTCTTTTATTCAATCGGATACAACTCTAACAAATAAACGATGAGAACGTGGCTAATGAATCCACAGTGGTTAGGAAATAATGAATAGAACAACGAAATTAACTTTGCTGTTGGTGGCGGCAACATCGGTCGTCGGCTGTCAAACAATGCCGAATCAAACACTGACTTCTACGGCAACTCAAGAAACTATTGAATATGCGAAAGCCGAACTTGATGGGCAGCGTTTCTACAAACTTAATGAATATGACCAAGCGATTGAGGTTTCGGATGACGGGGTCATTGTATTCAAGTCTTACTTACCTCGTAGCGGCGGTTACGAATGGGTACCTATAGTCATTCAGGACAGCAGTTTTTATGTGTCATGCGACTATTTCCGAGAGTTTGTGGATGCAGGAATGGTAGTGCAGGCGCAGTTTGTCGGTAAAGGTGGGCGTATTGAATACTATGATAAAAAACGCTGTGAAGAATACGGCGAGCCCGTTTGGAATTAAAACGTTTCTATTTAAGCGCCTTTCGGCGCTTTTTACTCTCTATAACCATATCCACATCCAACATTCACTATCTGGCATATCAATTAATCGTCTCGACAAAAATAACTCAGCGTAATTGGCGTTGGTTTAAAATGAACCACACTAGGGCAAATGGTACACTGTACTCATATAGATACACTGTAATTTAACGTTTGAACCTCTTCCCCCAAATACCATTTTTTGCGTTCAAACGTTGAGAAATACCCCTATGCGTTTGTCGTTAAACCTCGTGATTGCATCCACGTTTGGAGCTGTTGCTCCTGCCTCTGCTAACTATGATCTAGATTCTTTACTAGAAATGCCATTGTGCTCCTTGGCTGAAACCAAGGTTGTTTCGGCCACTCGAACCTCGCAATCCCTTGCAGATACGCCCGCGTCTGTATATGTCATTACCGCAAAAGAGATTAAACGCTCTGGTGCACGCTCTGTGGCTGATGCGTTATCTTTGGCACCCGGACTGCATGTCGCGAAATACTCCAATTACGATTGGGGTGTGACCGTGCGTGGCAATAACGAAACCTTGAACAATAAAATGTTGGTCATGGTTGATGGTCGTAGTGTGTTTAACCCTATGTCTTCTGGTGTGGATTGGGATTTAATCCCCGTCAGTATGGACAACATTGCTCAGATCGAAATCGTACTCGGTCCAGTTGGCACAGTATGGGGCGGCAATGCCGTAACCGGTGTTATCAACGTCATCACAAAAGAAGCGGACGGTGCGGCAAAAGGGAAGGTGTCAGCCAGTTTCGGAAACTACGATTACAGTGAATATCAGCTCCACCATGCGGGCTCTGTTGGTGAATACGCAAACTACAGTCTTTACGGCGAGTTCGTTGATCACATGCCTTGGACCAGCGATGAAGCGCGTGTGCAGCCGTTTCAGCATTTCAATGTGTATACCGAGCGATTCGGTGGTCGTTTGGATTATCAGAAACATGAACATACGTTGAGCGTTCAGGCTGGTGGGATTCGCTCCCGTGAAGATTACAACTGGGGCAATTTCCAACCGCATTTCATCATGCCAGGTGCAGAGCCAATGCGTTCTTTTGAAACTGAAATGACGATGCAAGAGTACTTCGTTGGTGGTCATCATATTTTTGATCGCGCCAATGGTGACAGCTGGGAAAACGAAGTTTGGTTCACCTACAGCTCTAACGACAGTACTCATGCTAATGCCCAGTTTTTCAGAACCGATCTTGATTCACATTACACTTTCTCTGATTTATGGGGGACCGAGTTAACCCTTGGCGGCAACGCTCGCCTGATTGATGAGCAATTTGGCACCTTTTCAAAGCGTGATGAGGTGACAATGCCTTATTTACGTGTAGCGGAAGACCCTGATTTTCTGAACCAGTCTTATGGCGTGTACATGAACTGGAATATTCCCGTCATGGACAAGACTAAGTTAACGCTGGGCAACCGTTGGCAATACAATAACCTGACTCATGATATCGATCCGCAACCGCAAGTTCGCTTGAGTTATGAGCTTGCAAGCAACCAAAGAATTTGGGCAGGTTGGGGTAAAGCGATAGTGACGCCGTCACGCCTTGAGTTAAGTACTTATCTGCGTGAAAACCAATACATGCAGAACGTAATGTTCAGCGATAACAACTATTACGATTACTACTACAGTACGTTGCTTAAAGGCAATGAAGATCTGGATGTCGAGTCTGTATCTACGTATGAGCTTGGTTATCGTTTTTGGGATGAGCATCGTTTGCAATTCAGCATCGGTGGCTTTTACACCCGACACGAAAACATTCGCGTTTATAAAACTGAATCTGCGACTCAAAACATTATCGCGGATGGTTCATCGCCTGGTACGGTTGGCACTGTGGTGGAGCAATATACATCTAAGCTGATTGACCCTATATGGAGCGAAAGTTTTGGTGGTGAAATCGCTGTGAAATGGCAACCTCGCGATGATCTCCAAATCAACGCAAACTACAGCTATAAGCGAATTGTTGGTCATTGTGAAGGTGCCATCTGCTCAAATAATGATGCTGTAAAACGAATGATTGAAAATGAGCCAAACCACTTTGTGAATGCACAAGTAATGTGGGACATCACACCGCAATGGTGGGTAAGTGTCAGTGGTCAATATGTTTCTGAATCGGAACTGCATGAAGATTATGAGTCGGCATTGAATCCAGTGTCTGTTGCCAATAAAGACTACAACTGGCCTGAAGTCGTTTCCTTTGATGCATCTCTAAGCTGGCAGTACAACGATTGTATGCCAGAGATTACCGCGTCGGTCGAGAACTTAGGGGCTGACCAAAGCAAAGAGTTTCCTAACAATTACAACTCTTTTGCTAATGGCACACAGTATTGGTTGACGCTAGATTGGGATTACGCCAGATGGTGAGACGATTCGAGAAGAGTTCGGCCTTTAAATGGGGCATAACCTTATGGGCACTATTGAGTGCGACGTTCGCGTTCGGTCAATATGACGATGCCGATTTGAAAGCGGTCTACTTGTACCGATTTGCTTTACTCGCCGATTGGGGGGCAACAGGCAAGTCTATTGCACCTGTAGAATATTGCGTCTCTGAGGGTGACTCCGTCGCTGAGCATTTAAAACGCATTGTTGCTCGCAAGCCTCAGCTCTCTCGTTACTATGACCTGTCGAGTGATGTAAAGCCGAGTACTTGCCATATTCTTTATATTCCACAAGCGAAGCCTTCCCAGATTGAAACGCTGAGAGAAACTTATCCTCATTCGTTGTTAATCAGCAATGGTGAACAGTTTGTTTTGATGGGAGGAATGGTTGCATTTGTGAAAGTGAATAACCGCATCCGCCCTATGGTATCGCGCGGCCATGTGGCACCCACTCAAGTACAGCTTCGAGCACAGTTGCTCAGTATTTCGATTCTAGTCGAAGATGAGGTGGTGCCATGATTCGCTCTCGTCTCGCTCGATTGCCACTGCGTCACAAAATGATGCTTCCAACTTGGCTTATGATTACCCTCATTGTGATAGGTCTTGGCACGCTTGCTATTCAATACCTAGTCCTAGCTCAAGAGAGTGCGTTAGAGCGTCGCACTAATATTCTTGGTCAAGGGGTTGCGAATACACTTCAAGCAGCATTGATGTTTGACGATTCATACACCGCGAAAGAGCAACTGATTAACCTGAGTTTTGATCCTGATGTGATTTCAGCACTGGTGGTGAATCAACATGATAAAACCATCGCATCTATTGAAGATCTACCAAAAGGCTGTGAATGGCAAAGCCGTACCTTGAAGTGCTCGCATCTTAACGTTGTGATGCGTCATTATGATGTGGTCTTAGGTGATGAAAAGCTTGGCGCGTTAGAGATCTGGGTATCATTAGAAAACTTGCTCATCAACGAGCGCAAAATGTGGTTATCGCTTGGCGTTATCGTGATGCTGCTGTCTATGTGTGCATGGGCGTTGGCGAAGCTGCTGCACTCACTTATTTCGTTGCCGCTTTTGTCTCTGCATCGCTCAATAGAGCATATGAGTAAAGTCGGGGTGATTCGTAAAGCACTGCCTGTTTACCACCAGGATGAAGTAGGTAAGCTGACAGAGTGCTTTAATGAAATGACCATGAGCTTGGCAGAGCGTGAGTCTCAGGTCGCGCAGGTTCTAAAACGGGTCGAGGACAAAAACCGTTATATACACAGTGCGCTCGATGCAATGCAACGTTGCGTTCTGGTGGTTTCTTCAAGTCATAGGGTGACGTACTTTAACCCGATTGCGTCTAAAGAATTACAAGGCATGGAGATTAACTCTGAAATCAGACGTTTGCTCGTGAGCCGCTTTGAGCCTCTGTCAAAAATTGAGCGAGTGATGTTTGCGATCGACACTCACACCACCGTAAAAGGTGTTGAAGTTCGCAGTTTGGATAAGACCAAGCGTTATCTCATCTCTTGTAATCCAATGGACACGGAAAAGAGCAGTCTGATTCAGTTGCAAGACATCACGGAGCAAACGCTTTCCGAGCAACGCCGTAAATTACTGGATCTGATGTTCGATCAAAACCAAGACGCAATTTTAGTGCTTAATCGAGCATTAGGCATTCAAACTCAAAACCACGCCGCGACACAATGGTTTGGTGAAGTCGATGCATTAAAAACGTTAGAGCTTTTATCGCCTTTTGAAGTCACAAAGGCCGTCAAACTGCGATTACTCAAAACTGGGCACTACAAGACGCATGTAGAGCTCAAAAACCAACAAGGGCGGGTGATGCCTTGTGAGTTGAAAGTTCGTGTATTGAAGAGCGAAACGGGTCGAGCAGAAGCCTTTGTGGTTTCCTTTACTGATCTCACCATCGATATTGAATTGAAGCGTTTGAACTACCAAGCGAATCATGACCCGCTCACTGGGCTTGCGAACCGATCCAAAGCAATGCGCCGTCTGCAAGAAAAGCACGATGTTGGTGCTTCTCAGCATATCTTGTTTGTCGACTTAGATGGATTTAAAGCCGTCAATGATAAATATGGTCACGCGATAGGCGATCAACTGCTCAAAGTCGTTGCTCAACGCTTGATGAACTGCGTTGCTCGCAGAGATTTAGTTTCGCGTTTGGCAGGTGACGAGTTTTTGATTGCCGTAAGAGATGCAACAAGTTGTGAGCCAATTGCACAACGCATCATAGAAAGTTTATCCAAGCCATTTCAGTTTGGTGACGTAACGTGTGACATCTCTGCCAGCATCGGTGTGAGTTATTGGTCGAGAGAAGACGGTTCAACATTGGACGAGAAAATCAATGAAGCCGATATGGCGATGTATCTAGCCAAGAATAACGGGAAAAATCAGTTTCATTGTCTTAATGAAATAGCATGTATGGTTGAATAATCATCAAGGTCACACTTAACCAGCGTGGCCTTTTTTTCATCACAAAATGGTGTCGAATTATACTTTTTTGTTTATTGTGACGCACGTTATGCTGTTTATTTGTTGTGCAAACAGTTTCGTTTTGATGATGAGATGGTCTACGCAAATGTGTTGTAGTCCAAGGTGGATAATTTTGTAAGAATGTCCTGACGAAATCGAATAAAGTCTTTTAATAACAGTGATATAAAAATATTTCTCAAACTGTCGAAGTTTGACATTTAAGCTGTGCAAATTAGTCTGACCTCCCAAGTTGTGGAAGTCGTTATGTTCAGCATTCTAAGAAAAACCGTTGTATTTTTTGCCGCATTCATCGGAATTGCGTCTTCAAACTATTCTCTCGCTACGGAAGAACCAACTGATGCCGTTGTGGTTGGCGTGATCGCACAAAAGTCCGATGACCCTAACGCCGGTATCAAGGTGAACGCCTTCTATGGTATTAACCTAGAGTACCTGACGAACATTGCGAAGGTTCTCAATCTCAAGCTTGTTCTGCGCTCTTATGACAACATTCCCGATATCCTCAATGATATTGAAAGTGGCAAGATTGACGGGGCCGTTGGTTTTAGTAAAACCCCTGAGCGTGAAGCCCGATTCATTTTCTCTGAACCTTTCTTCTCTAGCACCGTCGCTGTTTGGTATCGCGAAAACAGTTACTACAAACGCGACCCTCGAGAACTGCAATGGGTATGCGTGGTAGGAACCGTATATTGCGAGTTCCTGAAAGACATGGGAGCAACCAAAGTTCGCGAAGTTCAAACACGTGCGAAAGCATTTGAAGAGGTAAGAACTGGCCGTGCAAATGCGCTGATCTCAACCTATGTCGCGATCAGCCAATATCTAGATCAGAACGACATTGTGAATGGCTCGGTTGATATCCCAAGTTGGTTAAACGAGGAGGATGTGAGCTTTATTACCTCTAAGGAAAACCAAGCACTTGTCGATAGAATCGACCGCATTCTAAGCTGGGAGCGCAATGGTAAAAACATTCGCTCTGTTGCATCGAAAAATCCTTATCACGTCAACGACAAGTTGCTGGTGGAATATCGCCGTGACCTCAAGAACAACGAGACCATCACTTACAGCAGTAGCGAAGAGGCGTTCCCGTTTCTGTTCAGAAATGCGCACACAGGGCGTCTAGATGGTTTCCTACCGGATTTTATTGACCTCATTCAATCTAGGACGGGACTCAAGTTTGAATACTTAAAACCTAGCAGCAGCTTAAACAGTGGTTTGACCGCATTTAGCGCCGACATTGTTCCTGTCGCCTATGTAGATCATGCGCGTTCTTCAGACTGGCTCATCACCAAACCTTTTATGCACAACAACTTTGTCGCGATTGAAGCGCTCGATGTCGACAGTCATCCGCCTCACGATGCGAAATCGGGCATATTAATGAGCCTAAAGAAGCAGGGGTTGGTGAATCTAGATTCATGGAAAGAAGAGCGTTTCACTCGCTATGACGATTTAAAGCAATTGCTGAGCGATTTGAAATCAGGGGAGATCGATGTCGCCTATGTCCCGGACGACATCGTTCACAGCATGATTGCGCAAGATAATATCGATGGGCTGCTTATCAGTGAAAAAGACGTCCTTACGCTTTCTATTGCTTTCGCTGTAGCAAACCACAACACCAAGTTAAAGAAGATCCTCGATAGCATCATTGACACGATCGATGCCAAAGAGATAGACAAACTCAACCGTACATACCGTAACTTCAACTTGGTCTATGGATACGACGAAGAGCATATCTTTACCATCGTGCTGTTTGTCGCGGTGGTGTTCGTCATCTTGCTTGCCATTGTTTACTTCGTTCTGGCTCATCTTAAGTTAAAAGTGAATCTGGCGGAGCTCAACGCGACCAACGAAGAAAAAGAAAAACAGTGGCTGATGGAGATAATCCAAGAGATCAACAGCATTGTTTTTATCCACGGTGAAGACAACCAGATCCAGATGAGCAACTGTTCTTTGTACCGCAATAATCGCTGCAAAGGCTGTACGATTCAAAGCCGAAAGGGGGCGAAACCGCTGGTGGATAACGTACGCGAACTGCGCCAAGTGATTGCTGGAAAACGTATCTCGGACACGACGGCATCTAATGCTTGTAAGCTCGGTATTCAGCATGTTTATCGAGAGCGTAAATCCATTCTTTCACCAAGCAGCAAGAAGAAGTTCGTTCTAACCGTTTTACAAGATATCACCGAGCAGAAAGAGCGAGAGCTTGCGCTCATTGATGCCCAAGAGAAGGCACAAACTGCGGTTCGTGCGCGAGAGAACTTTTTGGCAACGATGAGCCACGAACTGAGAACTCCGCTGTCTGCGGCACATGGCTTGTTGGACTTGTTGACCCGTCAGACGAATCGAGAGTCTAGTAAAGAACTCATCACTCAAGCGATGCGTTCTCTTAATCACTTGAACCTACTGGTGGATGAGGTTCTTGATTACTCCAAGCTTGAAGCGGGACAATTAAAAGTCACGCCGACCAAAACCAATGTGGTGACCACTCTCAGTGATGTTGTGCGTAGCTTCGAGCCAAAGGCCGTAAGCAAAGGTTTGGATTACCGTGTGACTTTCAAACCGTTTGTGAACCCTTGGTTGAAAGTTGATGCCGTGCGTTTGGTTCAGATCACCACAAACTTACTGTCTAACGCGGTGAAATTTACCACCGATGGTGAAATCAGCGTCAGCGTTGCTATGAATGAAGGGCAGTTGATCCTGAAGATTGCAGACACAGGTATCGGCATGACGGAGACACAGCTTGATGGCATTCTCCAACCATTCGTGCAAGCCGATGACACGATCACACGTAAGTACGGTGGCACTGGGCTGGGCTTGAGCATTGTTGACCGCCTTGTGGAATGCATGGGCGGGGATCTCTGCATCGATTCCCAATTCGGCCTAGGCACGACAATGGTGGTGAAGCTACCAGTGATTTTCTGCGAAGCCGAACCGCAAGAGGCCATTCGTTATACCTTCTCACCAACCTTACCTGCGAATGTGCGTGATTGGTGTCTGGTTTGGGGAATGGAGTCTACGGATGTAGCGCCATGCTTGGCGGGTAAGTTTTCATCTCAAGGCAAATTCCAAGGTCTCAATTTGGTGTGTGGGGAGAACCGCGAATGTGAGCTTTCTCCTTCAGACGCTAAGTACCCCGACACACTTTTGGCGCTGTTAACACAAGATTGTTCATTGAAGCCAAAGCAAACTAAAAAACTCAGTGATGTGTATTGGAAGCACGGTTCGGTTTTGGTTGCAGAAGATAACCCGATTAACCAAAGCGTGATTACGATGCAACTGCGAGAGCTTGGCATTGAGCCTGTGATCGTCAGTAACGGGCTAGAAGCGTGGCAATACGTTAACCGTGACGATCAAGTGATCTTAGTGCTGACCGATTTCCATATGCCAGAGATGGATGGCTTTGAGCTAGTGAAGAAGCTCAAAGCAACATCAGAGCACGCTTCTATCCCCGTGATTGGCGTCACAGCAGAGGATTCTCGCTTAGCCAATGAGCGAGCCAAAAATATCGGGATTGATGACATCTTATACAAGCCGTATGACTTAGAAAAACTCAAGTCGAAGCTGTTGCCTTACCTTGGTCAAGAAAAAGAGGCGAAATGGCCTGAGTGGATCGAGAAGTTCAGAAAGCAAGATGCGCAAGAGATTGCGAATGTGTTTAAAAGCTCGATGAAACAAGACGTTTCGAACTTAAAACAAGCAGAAAGCAAGTTAGAGAAAAAACGCATTATCCACGGAATTAAAGGAGCGCTCGGTGCCATTGGCGTTAGCATCTTAACCGAACTGTGTGTCGAAGCAGAGCAGGCGAGCGACGCCGACTTTGAATCACATGTCACTGGCCTGATCGACCGAATCGAACAAGAAATCAACCTCGCAGAACATTGGATAAAAGCTCATGAATAAACCACTTAACGCGATGGTGATTGATGACCATCCACTGCAAATTACGCTGTTAAAGCAAATGTTGCTCCGTCACGACGTAGAAGTCGCTTCATTCGATGACGTCGATAAAGCCATTGCACACGCAAAGTCGACGAATATCGACATTATCTTTTGTGATCTGCAAATGCCAAACAAAGATGGCATCGACATGATGGAAATGCTTAACCAGATTGGTTATCGCGGTAAAGTCGTGCTGGTCAGTGCGATGGAGCTGACAATCGTCACGGCTGTACGCGCTATGTGTGAGACGTTCAGTTTTGAAGTACTGGGTAAGTTACTTAAACCCTACGATGAAAGCCAAGTAGTCGAAATGCTGAGAAGGTCGGGGCTTGAGCCGGTTAAAAATACACATTTCCAACAGGATATCTGCGTTCAGGACCAAGAGTTCTTGTTCGCATTGGCTGAGGGTAAAGTCAAAAACTATTACCAACCTTTAGCTGATGCCAACTCCGGCGAGATTATCGGTTATGAGGCCCTTGCTCGTTGGTTTCATCCGGTTTACGGCGTGCTTGCTCCGCATAATTTCCTTTCGATTGTTGAACGTTGTCACTTGTCAGCAGAGTTATTTGATGCAGTGTTTAGCAACGCGTTATACGACATGAAAAATCGCGGGCTCAAGCAACATGTGTCGTTAAATGTCGATCATGACAACCTAGAAGATACGGAATTTGCGAACCAATTTATCGCTCGTTGTCAGGAGCATGGCATCAGCCCAGATAGATTTACGATAGAGATTACAGAGCGAGACACTTTTCAAACCAGTCCAGCGCTCTATAAGAACCTACTTAAATTTCGAATGAATGGAGTGACGATCAGTATTGATGATTTCGGTACAGGGTCATCCTCGTTAGAAAAGCTTGCTCAACTGCCTTTCAACGAGCTGAAAATCGACCGTTCATTCGTTCAAGGGTTAGTTCATGACCCGAAAAAGAAAAACATAGTGTTAGCGATATGCGCACTAGCAAAAAGCTTAAACATTAGCGTCGTCGCAGAGGGGGTGGAAGACGAGGTGACGCTAGAGGCCATGCGCCAATATACCGTTGATGTGTGCCAAGGCTATTACATCGATAAACCTATGCCATTAGAAGCAATAACGATATTGAATTAAAAGAATGATGAATAAAATGAACTGCTTGATCTTTGATGATCACCCACTGGTTTGCATTGCTATTAAATCCTTGGTCGAAAGCCTAGGCATTGCAAATGAAGTTATGACGGCAACAAGCTCAAAAGACGCACTAAAAACACTGAAAGAATCGGATATCGGTCTGCTCATTTTGGATGTGAATCTCGCGGACTGTGATGGGTACGATTTTTATAAGCGTATTAAATCTCACGGTTTCAGTGGCAAGGTCATCTTCTTCTCTGCCGAGACCAGCCACATGTATAGTCAAATGGCGTTTCGCTCGGGCGCTGATGGTTATGTGTGTAAGTCCGAAAACCATGAAATTTTGAAAGATGCGATAGAAGCCGTAGCGAAAGGGTACTCGTTCTTCAAATTCAAACAAACGGTCGAAGAACATCGAAATGTACCGACGCTATCCAGCCGTGAAAGCGCCGTCATGAAGTTACTACTGCAAGGAAAGAGTAACCGAGATATCGCGGATGTCCTTTCTATCAGTGACAAGACTGTTAGTACCTACAAGCGACGCGTTCTGGATAAGTTCAACGTAAAAAACATCGTTGAGCTGGCAAAAGTTGTGAGCACTTAACAGGAGAAAGGATGAATTTAAAAAACATCTATTTGTCTTTTTTCTTTGCCTCGCTTTTGTTTACAACCTCAATGACCATGATTGGCGCTATGCTGATTTCTCATGAGGTGAAACAATTTAAGATCTACACTCAGGGAATTTCTAAGACCAAGCAGAAGGTAACCTTGCTTGGTCTGCTCATGGAATCTGAATTAGCTCGTTACGAGGGAAAAACGGCAAAGGAAATTGGAGAGCTTACGGAGTTTAGCTTCCAAGATGCAGTTTATGCGCTTGAAGCGGGAAGTGAGCTAGATTATGTGGAATCTGTCGCGCGTAAAGTTTTACATGAAGCCGAAGGCTACCTATCAAACGTTTATGAACGAATCGACGTGGTGCTTTACTTTCGCTCCTATACCGCTAACAAGCTTATTCTTGAAAATCCAATAGAAGAGCTCGAGAACTTAGCAACACCATTTGATGTTGATTGGTGTAAAGAAACTAACTCGTGCGTCTTGGCGGCATGGAAAGATCAATTAGCCGATCGGATTTTGATTTCACAGCCGTTTAAAACCACGTATTCGGACAGTAGGGCATTCAGTGTCATTAGCCCTGTGTATTACCAAGGACAGATTGTTGGAGAGTTTGGGGAACAGATATTTCTTGATTCTCTGAGAGCGGAGGGTAAAGCACTCACGGTAGACATTAATAATGGCAACAAGCACGTTGTGGTCTATTTCCCGCATTACCCGTGGCCAGATTTTGCTTACACGCAGACCTACGTTGCGGATAACAATAACCTCATCGTTTATAAGTATCCGTTTAGTAAAATACTGATCGATTTTGGGTTCTTGTACCTGATTATTTTCGCAGTAATCTTTGGTTATTACTCCAAAGCGCAGGAATCTAAAGAGAGTAAGATTCAGCTAGCAAATGCCATTAGCGATGCAACCAAAGACGAACTTACCGGATTGTTTAATCGCAAGGTCTTTAAAGAACAGGCATTCAAGAACAAGATTAAGATGACCACTTTCACTGTCATTGCGATTGATGGCGACAGAGTAAAACGCATCAACGATAAATACGGCCACCATGTTGGTGACGAGGTTATCTCGATAATTGCGGATACGATGAAAAAAGTCTTTAGAGCGACGGATTATTTGATTCGGACAGGTGGTGATGAGTTTATCGCGATTCTTCCTGATTGCAGTGAGAGCAAGTCGCTAATGCTGGCCAAGAAACTGCGTTCAGTGGTGAAGGAGAACCGTTTAAAGAGCTTAGATATCGACGTTAGCGTAAGTACTGGTATCGCCATGAGCACTGAGCACGAGACGTTGAACGATGTCATCATGCGGGCTGATGAGGATTTGTACGAATGTAAGCGCAAGCGATGCTAAATTGAGACAGTGTCTTATGTCTGCAAATCGTTGTAAATGACTTAAATGTCAGTAAGCGGCGATATAAGAGTTTGATAAACTTGACCAAAACGTGACTTTGGTCTTCTATAGTAAAGCAGCCTATGCAAAGGCTGCTTTCTTTGTATTTGGCTGAAGGTAATTATAAAAATCACAATTTTAATCTTTGATTCAATTTGGTAACCGCGCTGTGAATAAAGATCTAGACCTAAACCTCCTCAAAATACTGGTGCTGCTAGAGCGACATCGCCAACTTAAGCCTGTTGCGAAAGCGCTGGGTAAAAGCGAAGCATCTATCAGTAAATACCTCACCCGTTTGCGAACACAACTGGAAGATGAGCTTTTCATTCGGCACGCTCATCACTTTGAACCGACAGACTATTTGAAACGAAAGCTACCAGAAATCACAGATGCTCTCGACCAACTTGAGTTTTGTCTCGTAAGGCGAGAGTTTGATCCTCTGTCTTATGACAAGAGCATCACTATCTGCTTACCGCAATCCGCGCAACAATCTTTTGGCGACTTGCTTTTAGGTGACTTAATGGATTTGTTTCCCAATGCCTACGTTAATGTGGCAAGCAGTACCGACAATACGATTGACGATATTCTTGAAGACAAAGTAGACATGCAACTGCACTATTTTAATGAAGAATACCCAAAATCCATTCATCAACAGTTTATCGGTTACGCGCCAGCCGTTATTGTCGTGCCTGAAGAACTGGGTATTACCAATTTAGAAAAAGCGTGTGAGCTTAAGTTCATTTTGCTTGAGCTCGCAGGTTGGAAGGATAGGGAGCAAGTCACCAAGCGAGCGCTTGAGCAGGGCGGATTGAATATTGATCGGGTTGCGACTATCGGAAATATCACCAGCTTACTCAAGGTGATCAGAACAAGGGCCGCAGCGACAATTTTGCTGGAGTATCAAAAACCGATTGATGGTTTTCATTTTATTCCTGTACCTGAAACCTTCTATCCTGAAGGGCGCCCAAAAGTGGTGGTACAAATGAAGCAAACTCATCGCTACAACTCGATGCACCAGCTATTAACTGATGCTATCGCGAGATACGTAATTACCTAACCTGACTGCCTGAAAGCGAAACTAACAACAAAGACTGCCACACTCTTCTTGAGGAAGGGTGTTGAGAAGTTCTACGACAGACTCAGCATGATACTTCTTCAAGATTCGAGTTTTGTATGTACTGATGGTCTTAGCACTCAGTGACAGTTGCTCAGATATCTTCTTATTTGAGTAACCTTGGGCAAGGTAGTGGAACACCATTGCTTCACGATTAGATAAAGTGACGTTACCCGATGATTGGTTATGCGTCGCTTTAAACATCGAATAGCCACGTGTCACACTGACGATGGCATCCATAATGGTGGCTTTCGCTTCATTCTTATTTAAAAAGCCGTGTGCACCCATTTCAAATGCGGCTTTAGACAAACTTGAATAATCACGAGAAGAAATAAACAAGATTTTGCCTTGGTAACCTGTCGCTAATATATTCTTAGCCAAGCGCATGCCGTCTCGATCACCTAGCACGACGTCTAAAATAACCAAATCTACAGGTTGGTTACGAATGATTTCCATAACTTCAGCGCTGTCTGTTGACTCCACTACGTTAACAGATTGGAAAGCGGTTTGAACAAGAGAAGCGAGCGCTTCGCTATATAACGGTTGGTCGTCGATAATAAGAACGTTATTCATATTTGTGCCTCACCTTATATTTCAATTTACTTGCCGCTTCCTTTCAGCACTTATTTAATGAGGTAGGATTGTAGGAAAAATCTGTGAGGAGTGGGTGAAAATGACAATTTCATTATTTGAAAAGGTGTGTCTCGTATGTGAGAAAGTGTCACGCTAAAAATAATAGAATCAATTAGATAGCGCGTGAGAGAATGACGGTCTTACATTGACGTATCAATCTTTGTTTCTCGTCGGAAAAAGCTGACATCCTGAGATAAATTCAATAATAACAAATAGATAGAGTGTTTTGCTTTGATTGGCCAGTTTGCACCTAAATCCATGGGTTTTTAGTATTTCATTCTTGCTGTTCTCACGGAGTTAGGCGGAATGCTAAACAAGATTAAAAAAATAAAACATAAGTTTTACCTGATTTTAAGTGCCGTTATTTTGGTGCTATTTGCAATCACCGCGGTTGGTATTGTTACCACCAAACACATCAACAATAATTTTATTCATTTTCAAACCATCAATACCACTGCGTTTGAAGCAACCGAAATCGAAACGAACCTTTTGACCGCTCGAACCAATGCACTTACGTATCGGACGAATCGCGATCCACAATTTTTCTCTCAATCTATGGAAGCGTTAAAATTCGCCCATCAAGAAGCCCAAAAGCAGGCTGAAAATGCCTTCGACCCAGAGCGTAAAACTCGATTTGAAAAGGTGACTTCTGAATTGGTTCGCTACATGGAAAATCTAAATGACGTTTCTCGATTAATGAAAGAGCGAGATCTAAAGGTTGCCGAACTTGTTTCCTTTCAAAAGCAAGTGGAATCAAAGTTAGAAAAACGTCTTTCTGAAGCGACCGATGTAACGCAATATCGTGCAGAGCTTGCTGATGCCACCTTGGTGTTTAAAGCGCTAACACAAGAAGCGACAGAATACCTATTGACCAATAATGAGCGAGACTATCAGCAGTTTGAAGCAAAGCTCGACGAGTGGAAATTGTATTTGACGCAACTTGGTTATGTTAATCAAGAGCAGTTAAATGCACTAACGGACAGCTTTGCGAGTTCCTTGTCTCAGGTGGCTGTGTTAATTCGAGAAAGAAATGCTCGATGGGACGTGTTAAAGGAGATTTGTTTTGATATTTCAGAACAAATCAACGGTATTAAAACAGACGCCGTCAATGACCAGAACGTACTAAAAGAAGAGATACAGCAAACCACTGAAGACGCGACGATTAACGTAGCACTAGCGCTGCTCATTGGGCTTCCTGCTTTGTCTTTGTTGTGCGTGTTTATATCTCGCGATATTACCAACAATGTCTTGTTCGCAAAGCAAGTGGCTGAGAAGTTGAGTCGCGGTGAAATCTCTGCAGAGCAACAACAAGTGAAGGGGAGCGATGAGGTAGCAGAAATGCTTGATGCTCTACATCACATGGAAGAGCAGTTGTATAAAACCGTTTCAGAGGTTATTTCATGCAGTGATCTTCTTGCTTCCGCTTCCGAAGAATTATCAGCGGTAAACTCTGAGATATTAAGCAATGCACAATCGCAACAAATGGAAACCGACCAAGTCGCGACAGCGGTTAACGAGATGACGGTAGCCATCGCTGAAGTTGCACAAAATGCGAATGGTGCGTCTCGTGAAGCCGAAGTGGCATCGGAGGTGTCTGAACAAGGGCAAGTTGTCATGCAAAGTGCGACTGAGCAAGTCGGCGGGCTAGCAAGTCAAATGGGCACAATGAGCCAGAAAGTCGCGACATTGTCCAATGGTACAGCCGAAGTCGCAGACATCACTCAAGTCATTCAAACCATCGCAGAGCAAACCAACTTACTTGCTTTAAACGCAGCGATTGAGGCAGCAAGGGCTGGTGACCAAGGGCGTGGATTTGCAGTCGTTGCGGATGAAGTGCGCCAGTTGGCTCAAGAAACCCAAAAAGCAGTAGAAAAAATTGGCGATCGAATTCATACGTTGCAGCAGAACACGACCCAAGTGGTAGATTCCATCGATGCGGGGCAGCAGATGCTTGAGCAGACGGTTCATCAATCTGCATCTGCCAACGATGCCTTTATTAGTATCTCAACCAATATTGAACAAACGAACGCTCTGAACACACAAATTGCAGCGGCAACAGAAGAGCAAAGTGCGACAGCGGAAATGATCAACCAAAGTGTCGTATCGGTAAGAGACCAAGTCGATCAGACGGTTAACATGATTCAAGACAGCAATCAGGCCGCCGACGAATTGGCAAGAATGTCGATTAACCTTTCAGACCAAATACGTTTTTTCAAACTTCAATAATAAGACGGCCAGACACGATTTTGTGCCTGGCTTTATATTTACGCTTGCAGGTGAGGTGTGAATCGGTAAGATCGCGCTTTTCCTATCTTTTGAGTCCGTTATGAACCAACCTTCTTTTGAATCAATTGTTCAATCTCGTCGTTCAGTCAGAAAATACGACGGGAGCGCTGAGTTTAACCATGATGATGTTGCCAAGGCCCTAGAGCTAACCACATTAAGTCCTAACAGCAGCAACATGCAGATGTGGGAATTTCATCGTGTGATATCAGAAGATAAAAAAACAGCGCTTGCTGAGCTTTGTATGGGACAAAACGCCGCTAAGACAGCCAACGAATTGGTGGTGTTTGTCGCCACGACTCATAACTGGAAAGAGCGCGCAAAGCGCAACGCAGAGACTGTGCGCCAAGCTTTTGAAGGCCGTGACGACGCTGCGGCCAAGCGCGCTCTAAAGTACTACGAAAAACTCATCCCGATGGTTTATAACAACGATGCATTTGGTGTTCGTGGAGTCATTCGTAAGCTCTACAGCTGGTGGTTAGGGCATAATAAACCCATGGTGCGTGAGGTAAGTAAAGCGGATGTACGCGTATGCTTGCACAAAAGCGTTTCTCTTGCCGCCATGACCTTTATGTATGCCATGAGAGAGAAGGGCTACGACACTTGCCCGATGGAAGGATTTGATTCGAAGCGTGTGAAAGCTTTGCTTGGCTTACGTGACAGTGACCAAATCACCATGGTCATCAGCTGCGGTGTTCGCACGGAAGAAGGTGTATACGGTGAGCGTCACCGAGTTTCGAATGAGTCGGTTATTAAAACACACTAATAAATCGCTAAACTTTTTCTATTTGCTGCCGCTATCTAAACAGACGTCTTTTCTATATCGAACTCATGACTGAGTTTTGTTCAAAAATGAGACGAAATTTCATCATTTGATATAGAAGTGTGCGGTCAGCATCCTTTTGATTATTTACAAATTCTGTCTCAAAGACTACAAAAGGACTCTTGGATTTTTACGCCTGTGAAGTGATTCTCTGTGGCATTGCATCAAGCCTTTTCTTGATGCGTATTTTGGATAATTGGGTTTATGAGTAACGTAACCAGTACTATTCTGACTGAAAGTGGCACCAATGAGCTTGAAATCATTGAGTTCCATCTAGAAAAACAATTGCCAGATGGCAGCACAAAAACATGTTATTACGGTATTAACGTCGCTAAAGTGCGTGAAGTGATTCGCGTGCCAGAGACTACTGATTATCCGAATGCACAACCTCATATGATCGGCGTATTTTCGTCGCGTGAAGTGTTAACACCATTGGTTGACCTTGCTGGTTGGCTTGGTGTTCCTACGCGTCGTGATCTTGAACGCAAGTTTGTTATTGTTACCGACTTCAACAAGATGACGAATGGCTTCTTGATCGACAGTATTTCGCGTATCCACCGTATTTCGTGGAACGATGTAGAATCTCCAAGCCAATTCTTAGAAGCGGGGGAACAAGACTGCGTTGTTGCGGTAGTACGTAAAGACGGCAATCTGATCATGATCTTAGACTTCGAGAAGATCATTGCAGACATCAACCCAGAACTGAGTATGGAAAAATACGATGTGACGGGCGATAAGTCGGTTGATCTGAACCAGCGCATGGTTGGTAAGCGTAACGCAAAAACCATCATGGTTGTGGATGACTCTGCGTTTATTCGTTCATTGATTCAAGATACATTGGCTTCTGCGGGTTATAACGTGATCACCTGCAAAGATGGTGGCGAAGCGTATGAAAAGCTAATGAGCTTGATCGAAGTAGCGAAAGAAGAAAACTTGCCAGTTCGTGAGTTACTCGATGCCGTTGTTACCGACGTAGAAATGCCTCGTATGGACGGTATGCACTTAGTGAAACGACTACGTGATACGGAAGCCTACAGCCAAACACCAATCGTGATGTTCTCTTCTTTGATGAGTGAAGACAACCGTGCGAAAGCGTTATCTCTTGGTGCGAATGACACCATTACGAAGCCAGAGATTGGGCGTATGGTGAACATGATGGATAAGCACGTATTTAGTTTCGCGTAACGTTCTACAGATTTAAAAAAGGCTGCCGATTGGCAGCCTTTTTATTATGAACAGTGATTGATTTTTAACGTGTATGTTTCATTTTCGTTTTGTGGAGCGGCATATAATATGTTGCAGTGGTTTTCATTTGAGTTGGAGTCACCTCGAACAGTGACAGACATAAATTTTTTATCCTCTGTCCTCTTAATCTGCCAGTCAGTATCACCATACTGATGATCTAACTCTGGAACAATCAGAGTTAACCCCGTTTCATCAGTATCAGGATAGCCGTAGCGAAATGCACAGCGCTTTGTGCCGCCAATGTCACATCCATCAAACGGAAGGTTGAAATTAGGTGTATTTGGTTCAAAGTTGGACACATAACCATCTTCCAATCCCGCTATCGCCATTTTCCCATATCCAATTCCTAGACCTGAAGCGATTGCACCTTTCATACCTTCTAAGCGAGCTTCGCGAGCATCGTCTTGAATGTTTAAAAAGCGTGGCGCGGCAGTGACAGCAAGGATGCCGAGAATTACGATAACAACAACAAGCTCAATTAAAGTAAAACCTGATTTTCTTTTCATAAACCATCTTTAAGTTGGGTTGATACGATAGTCTAATGTTTATGTATTTTATGGTGCCATAGACTACTAAAGTTCATCTTTGGTGAATTTTAATGGTGTATTCACTCTAAATATAGTGTGATTATAGTTCCATATTTGTATCCAAGATACTATTCACGTCATAAATCTTGTGGCGAAGAGATAACCAATTTTGTAAGTCGCAAAATGTGAGACTTAAGAACTCAGATATTGAAACATTTTGATTGTGTTTTTAATGGCTTTGGTGAATCCTACGCGGGGTGAGAGTCAGGTATTGATAGGTGGTGTGTATTCAATCAGCTCTCTAATAATTAATTAAAATATAAGATCATATCGATGGATTTCGATTCAACTAATTTGCTTGCAATGGGGCTGATTTTCCTTGGCTCTTATGTTCAAACCGCCATTGGTTTTGGCCTCGCTATTGTGGCTGCGCCATTACTGATTCTTTGGGCTCCTGAATATGTACCCGCACCAATCTGCTTGGTTGCTCTGTTTATTTCATTAATGAACGCAATGAAGCACCGCAGCAGTGTTGAAATTGGTGGCCTAAAAATGGCTTTGATTGGTCGTGTGCCAGGCTCGCTAGCCGGTGGGGCGTTGTTGTTCTTTGTTTCCACTGAAGCACTCACTCTTTGGATCGGTTTTCTCGTACTGTTTGCCGTAGCAGTGAGCGTACTTCCATTCCGTATTGAGCCAACACCAGGACGCATGACGTTCGCAGGTTTCTTTTCTGGTCTGTTTGGTACCAGTTCTGCGATTGGTGGTCCACCGATGGCTTTGTTATTGCAACATCAAGAAGCGAATCAGTTACGTGGTAACCTATCTGCATTCTTCGTATTTAGCTCTATTATCTCTTTGATAGTCCAGATTCCCGTTGGTTTCTTTAATCTTCATCATTTGGTGATCACGTTGCCATTGTTACCGGCTGCTGCATTTGGTTACTGGTTAGCAATCAAAACAACACAATCATTGCCGAAAGAAAAGATTCGCTTTGGCGCACTTACGCTGTGTTTTGTTAGTGGTATTACCGCCGTGGTTCAAGGTCTAGCACTGTAAAGTTAAGTCATCGTTTCAAATTCGCTTTACAAAAGCACTTTGCTCTATAGAATCGCGTCACTTTTTATTTGTCGAGTTAGTTATGAACAGCAATCGTTACGGCAACTTTATGGCTGCATTGTCCTTCGTCATTTGGGGACTGTTGCCAATTTACTATCGCTTTTTACCAAACGCATCGATGGATGAACTGCTTGCGCTGCGTATTATTGGTTCAGTGCCTGTAGGTTTTGTTCTCGTTCTGGCGATCACGCGTCATATGCCAAAATGGTCTGCGATCTGGCAGGATAAAAAATCGCTTTGGTATACGTTTGTTGCCAGTAGCTTAATGTGTATTTCTTGGGTGGCATTCACTTGGGCGTTAACGAACAACCGCGTCATTGATGCGAGCTTGGGCTTCTTTATTGGCCCATTAATCTCCGTTGCACTCGGCGTGTTTGTGTTGGGCGATAAGCTTTCAAAAGGGCAGTTCATTGCGATTCTTCTGGCGACCATCGGCGTGTTATATCAAGTTATCCAGTACGGTCAATTACCACTGGTCGCTCTGACAATGGGGATATTCTTCTCTCTTTATGGTTTGTTTAAGAAGAAGATTAACTTTGATTGGAGCACGACGCTGTTTATTGAAGCGGTGGTGCTGACGCCAATCGCACTCGCTTACTTAGTCGTAAAACAAGTGACAGTGGGCGAGTTGGCCTCTACCGTGGATATGACCACCTTTATGCTCTACTTGGGCAGTGCGCCTGTGACACTTTTGCCGCTGATCTTCTATTCGATTGCGATTCGCATCACCAATTTATCGACGGTGGGGTTGATGCAGTACATTGAGCCAAGCTTGCAGTTTGTACTGGCTGTTGTGTTCTTTGGTGAGATGTTCGACAGCGTTAAAGCGGTGACTTTTGCCTTTATTTGGGTGGGTCTTCTGTTCACGATCTTCGAGGGCATCGCTAAGCTATCGAAAAGAAAAAAACTTGCTGACCACTCAATTTAGCTAATTCCTTCTTTAGATTCATAGGGCTAGCTTATATTTAATATATAGTTAGCCCTTAGTTTTCGTTATTCGAATGCTATCGCAATATCTAAAGAAGGAAGATTTATGATCACCGCTCTCTATGCATCCATTCTCGCTTTACTGCTCATCTGGCTCGCTTTTCAAGTCATCAAACAACGTCGAAGCAACAAAATCGCCTACGCTGACGGCGGCGTTGAAGCGCTTCAAATCGCCCGAAGTGCCCAAAGCAATGCAAGTGAATACATTCCTATTACTCTGATTCTAATGGCTCTCGTCGAATACAACGGTGCATCGGTTTGGCTGATTCATCTTGCTGGTGTTGCATTCGTCATTGGGCGCATTATTCATGCGCGCGGAATATTAGGTGAAGACTTAAAAGGGCGCGTGACCGGGATGAAGTTCACCTTCTTTACTATGATTGGTTTAGTGGTGCTGAACTTAATCTACTTACCTTACGGTAATTTATGGTAAAAAAGGCGACATACTTACCGCCAGCTTGGCTACTGGTTCTTATCGGATTGGTGTTAAATATCGCGGCGATCGTACTGACGAGCGTGGTGCTCGATAAACTAGGAAAAGAAACCAGTTTGTTGGCCGATCAAAAGGCCGACAACTTGTACTCCATTCAATTGGCGTGGAACAGTGTAGAAACGCTTGAGAGAAAGCGAGAAGTGTTGCTACTGCATCTCCATTTGTCCCAAAGCGAAGCGGTGTCTGAAGAGATGAATCAAGTCCTACAAGGACACCTTTCTGCATGGACAGGGGAGAAGGTTAGCACCATTGAGATCACCCAACTGTCCAACCTTATGTCTGAAATCAATCAAGCTCAAACTAACTATCGAAACCGCATCGACAGTTACTACTTAGAAAACCTTGAGGTAACTGAAGTCATGTCGAGTTTGGAAGAAAAGATCGCATGGTACAAAAGCATTGGACTGTTTTTGCAAGTTTTTGGCTTAGCTTTGATTTTAGCGCGAGACCTTGCTCGTAAACCTTAATGGCCAATGTAACTTGTTTGCCATTTGCAAAAGACTGTTTGCAATATGCATATGATTTTATCTCGCAATAGTGATTATTCGTTCAAATTAAGTGCAAATGGTTAAATAACAATCGGTTTGACTGCATCAGAAAGTTGGCATGCCTAATGCTTTAGTTATAGCGACCCTTTTAAGCCGAGGGTCACCTAGCCAACTGACGTTGTTAGTGAACCCAATTGTTCACACGTATATACAGCCAATCACATCTTTTGTGGTTGGCTTTTTTTTCACAATCAATTCACGTTTTAATTGTTACAGTTTCCAGTCGAACAATGGCGATGGCTGTGGTAGTTTTCGCGCGCATATAAATTCTAATTGGTTGTATTAATGAAGAAAGTTGTACGTTTAGTTGGTGTTGTCTCTCTTTTTGGCGCTCAATCGGCAAACGCGATGAGTGAAAAAGATTGGGACGTGCTTACCGATATCGGTGCTTATGGTTTGGTTGCAACGGCTGCCGCAGTACCCGCATATAAAGGGGACTGGGAAGGTTTTTGGCAAGCCGGTTTCAGTATTGGCGCAGCGTCAGGAATTGGTTTGATTGGTAAAACAACCATCGATGCGGAGCGCCCAGACAAAAGTGGTAATGACAGTTTCCCTTCTAACCATACGGCTAACGCTTTTGCTTCGGCGACAAACCTCTATTTACGCTATGGTTGGGAAGCGGGCATACCTGCTTATGGGGTCGCGACTTTAGTTGGTGTTGGTCGAGTAGAGGCGAAGAAACACTATTGGCGCGATGTGCTTGCTGGCGCCGCTTTAGGAACCTTGACCGCATACGTGTTCACTGACGCTTATGATGAAAATGTTCAGCTCGTTCCTTGGGTGACGAGCGAGGACATGGGCGTATCACTTACATACCGTTGGTAGTTTGATCGTTGATAAACAAAAAGCCTCGGCATAAACCGAGGCTTTGTTGTATCTAAATGTTAGCGTGTTCGTGTTTTAGAACTGAGCTTTAATCCAAATCATACGGTGGTCAGAAGAAACATCTTTACCATTACCGTATTTACCAATGCGGTCATCGTTAAACAGTTTACGACCTTCTTCGTATGATGCAGCCCAGTAAACGCCAGAATCAACCACGTTTAGGTTTGCTGAAGGCATTGCATAGTCAACACCCAGACCGAACGTCGAAGTGATGCGGTTAGGGATTGGGTGAGTAGAGCTGCTATCTACTGCGTGTTCTGCAGCACCGAAGCTAGTTGGGTAAAGCTCACCGTTCATCACGTCTTGGTTTACTAGTGGATCATTATGGAATGCTTGCATGATCTCACTAAAACCGTCGCCATCCAATGGATCAAGGTTTTGGTCACCCATCATGACGAATTTTGCACCTTCTGTCAGACCACCTTTGTTGCCAGCGTCATCGTAGAAATACTCTTTGCCTTGTACATAGTGATGCCAGAACTCAACTTCAGCTCCGTTTTGAACTTTGTTCTTGCCTGGATCGAATACTGGTGGAGTAGGGTGAGACATCAGTAGGTGAACAACTTCGTCGCCTTTCTCGGTAGGAATAATAATTGGTGCATCTACGTGGTTTTTAGACGACAGGCGAACGACGTCCCACTCTTCAGCAGTGTACCAATCGTCACCACACTTCATGCCATCTGGAATGGTTTGTGAGCCGTCACAGATTGTGATTTTAGGGATTTCTGCGCCTTCCATGTCTTTCCATTTGAACTCTTGGAAAGTACGAGTGTTTTCTGTGTCGATCTCGTATTTAGACATCAACGCGAAAGCGTATTGGCCGTGGTAGAAACCAAAGCCCCATGCATCGCCAGGCAGCTGGCCAGCAGTGCCGTTGTTATCTAGGTCAAGATCGCTGTTTAGGCCTGTGTTTGTTGAGTAAGACTCGGCGTAAGGGTACTCGATTGGTTCTAAGTTTGCTTCACCACCTGCACCGTTAAGGCTTTGCGCAACAGATAGGTAGTTATTTTGGAAACTTTCCAAAGCAACCATATCCTCACCAGTACCGTCGTTGTTGTATTCCGCCATCATAAGAACGTCAGGACGGTTCTTCTGAATGATTGCAGCAACGTTACGGATCTGAATGACTTTCTCAGCCATTGTTTTGTCTTCATCCGCGATGGTGCCATCAAGGTAAGCGGTGACAAGCTCAGTTTGTTTTGCTGGCTCTACCTGCATTTCAGCGACAAGGTCTTCAAAAGTATTGCGATCAAAAGAGAGGTTATAAGTGGCGATCTTTACTTCTTTAGGTTGAACATCTACGTATTCAGTGTCGTCATTACAGCCAGTTAAAAGCGCTGCACCAACAAGGAGAGCAAGAGGAGTTTTGATGTATTTCATGGGTATGTCATACCTTATAATTGGATTCGCGCAAATACTAAAGTTATCAGTAGCTTTTGTAAGCGATCTAGGTCACACAAACGATTGCGTGGTTACACGTTTGCTTAACTTTTGTGTGATTAATGCAATAAACGCATCATTTTCAACAGCAGAAGGTTATATTCAAACTGTTAAATAATGATGTCTATTTTATTTAATGTGATTGGATTTATATTTCATATTAATCGGTTTGGATAGATTTTGTTCGCTACTCATCTGAGTTTTAGTAGTGGGAAATTTTTCTTTATACTAGGCGTCTAACAGAAGTGAGGACGACCTCACCGCTCTTTTCTTTCTCGGGGACGACCCCAATCGTTAGGAATCTCTCAATGGCTTGGGCAATTCTTTTTCTTGCTGGTCTATGCGAAGTCGCATGGGCGGTCGGGCTCAAATACACCGAAGGTTTTAGTAAGCTTGCACCATCTGCATTCACTATTGGATTTATGGGGTTGAGCTTTTGGTTACTGGGTATCGCGCTTAGAACGTTACCGCTAGGCGTTGCTTATGGAGTTTGGGTAGGTATTGGTGCGATAGGTACCGCAATTGCCAGTATCTATTTATTTAATGAGCCGGCCACACTAATCAAGCTAATCAGTTTACTGCTCATTGTTGCAGGTATCGCGGGTTTGAAGCTCGCAGCTTAGCGTTACAAATACAGCCAAAAGAAAAGCCAGAGTGATGCTCTGGCTTTATTGTTTTTCGATCAAACGAAACGTAATTAGAAGGGCGATTGCTATCGTTTTATAAACGGCAACTTAAGATGCTGACCAAATACGTTGATCAGCGCGCCTGTTACGATTAATGCGCCACCTAAGTATGTCCACGCCGAAGGTAATTCACCAAAGAAGACGATGCCTAAAACGACAGAGAAAATGATCTGTACATAAGAATAAGCCGATGCTTTTCCTGCTTCTTGTGTTTGCATTGCTTTCGTGAGGCCCAGTTGTCCTATTTGCGTAAAGACGCCGACCAAAACGAGCATCATGGTTAGATACAAATCTGGCATGACAAATTGATCACCAATCAAAAGAATCGATGCAGGCAGCGCCACCAACGGGAAGTAAAAAATGATCACCGAGCTGTCTTCGGTCTGGCTTAACTTACGTACGATTACGTACGCGATGGAGCTACCAAAAGCACCTAAGATAGCAATCATCACACTGAACATTGGTAAGGCATGTTCGGCGTCTGGACCGGTTTCCGGCCTCACCATCACGTATACCCCAAGCAAACACAGAGCGATACAAATAAACGTCGAAGACTGGATACGTTCTTTAAGGAAGAAAACCGCAAGTAAGGCAGTAAATACAGGGTGGATGTACTGGAAAATGGTCGCTTCAGCTAGTGGTAGCGTTGTAACAGAATAGTACACACACATCAAAGCGATGGTTCCCACAGCGCCTCGCGCGAAAAGGAGAGGCTTATTATTACCCCAAACCGAAATGCCTTTGCGTTTTACATCGAGATAGCTGATCACTAGTGAAACCAGAGCCCTAGCAGCTACGATTTCAAATACAGGTATACCGTGTAAGCTAACGTACTTTACCGTTGCTGACATCAGTGCAAAACCAAAAGCGGACAGCACCATAAAGCGCACGCCAATGGGAATCATCGAATTGATTGAGTTAGGCATCTTACTGCTCGTTTATTGAGGGAGATCGCACTTTAGCATACTAGACTGACAAAAAGATCAGCACCTCGTGATTAAGACTCCGGATCTTCTTGAACCAAGGTAGACTGTCTCGTTCAGATATAAAAACAATAAATACATAAGGAGAAAAGGATGATTCCTATTCAAGCAACGCATGTGTCTGGTGTGGTGATTTCCGAATTCGACGGCATAAAGAAAATGCTGTTGTTAGAGCGAGTTAAAGGTGGTTATTGGTGCCATGTCGCTGGTGGTGTGGAAGAGGGCGAAACTGGCTGGCAGACCATCGTACGAGAGCTTAAGGAAGAGACACAAATCGAAGATGTAGAGCTCCATAGCGCAGATTTTCTAGAACAGTTTTATGAGGCACACAAGAATCGAATCATGGTCATTCCTTGTTTTGTCTTGTTCTGCAAACCGAATCAAACGGTGACGCTAAATCATGAACATACTGATTATCGTTGGTGTACATTAGAAGAAGCCAAACAGCTCGCACCATTTGCCAATCAACATCAACTATACGAGCATGTATGGAAGCACTATGTTGAAAGCAAACCTTCACCATTCACAGTGATTAAACAAAAGTAGGTCAACGAGTTCTCTAGATGTACCAAGGATATGAAAAACACCAATTGCTACAAATCACAGAGCGCATTTCCATTGAGCCTTTATTGACGAAGCATGCGACGCCTTTGCTTGCTGCGGTGAATAAGAGCCGTGAACACTTGTCACAATATTTGCCTTGGACGGATTGGGTGACGAATCGCAGAGAAGCCGTCGCTTATATATCTCAACGTATTAACTCTAACGCGTTTGAGGCGTATTGGTTTGCCATTCGCCTCGATCAGAACTTTGTTGGTGTGCTCGGTTTGAAAGGCGTGAACCAAGAAACGGGTGTGGCGGAAGTGGGATATTGGCTCGCCGAACAGGGGCGTGGCCATCGCATTATTGATCATGTTTTATCTGTTCTATTGCCATTGGTTCGTGAGCGAGGGCAGACAAGTGCGATTCAATTCCATTGTATGGAAGGCAATGTTCCGAGCATCAAGATTGCAGAGCGAGCAGGGGCGGTATTAAAGGAATACATAGACCATGATTTTGAAATGCTCGACTCTCGTCAGAGATTAGGAATTTATGAGTTGGTATTTGAAGCACACCCAAGGACGAGCCATTCGCTAGAAGAGCGTGTATAACCGCAACAAACTGGAGCCTACTGGAAAAGGGTTTGATGGTTGTAAATCGTTCGATATAAGCCTTTGTCACAAATTACAAACTACATTCAGGTTTTCGTGATAAGAAACTTATCATGCTTGAAAAGATAATCCATTATTGCAGCGATGAATGAGTACTCATTGGTATTTAGAGATGGAAATTGCAATTAACCGGATCACGTGGCAGCAAGCCATGCCTATCCGACACCAAGTATTATGGCCTAACAAGCCTGTGGAACATTGCCACGTAGAGGGTGATGAAGAAGCAGAGCATTATGGTGCGTTTGTTGATGACGTTTTAGTCGGCGTTGCGTCGATATACCTTGACGACAATCAAGCTCGGCTGCGTAAGTTCGCCATATTACCTGACTATCAAGGGCAAGGTATTGGCTCTTCAATGGTTCGCTATATCTTGGTGAACTTGAAGCTATCTCCTGTCGAGAATTTTTGGTGTGATGCAAGAGAATCGGCGCTCATCTTTTACGAACGTTTTGGAATGCATACAGAAGGTGAACGTTTTTACAAATCGGAAGTGCCGTATTTTAAAATGAAGCTTGCGCTCTAATGCACAGAAATCTGAGTTTCAACTCTAACTTCCTAACCTCTTAAATAGTCACAATGTTGCACCTATGTTAAGTTTAAATCGTACATAAGTGCGACATTGCCAGTTGTCAGGGGTACAAGGAGAAAATCATGAATGCGATCGTAGACGTCGAAGTTGGTCAACTGCTGCAACAAAAGTTAGATAAGCTCAAAGCCGGATACAACACGGATCCTTACCCTAGCTTGGATTCGAGAAAGCAAAAGCTGACTCTCCTTAAACAAACCATCTTAAATAACCAGCAAGACTTGGTGGAAGCGTTAAGCGCCGATTTCGGTTATCGCTCTGAATTTGATACGGCAATGACGGATGTATTACCGACGGTTGCGCAAATCAATTACACCCTAAAACGCCTCAGTAAATGGTGTAAGCCAAGTCGTCGTCATGCAGGTTTGTTGCTTGCTCCTTCAAAAGTCACCGTTGAATATCAACCGGTTGGTGTTGTAGGTATCATTTCGCCTTGGAACTTCCCAGTCATTCTCAGTTTATCGCCATTAGTGACTGCAATTGCCGCAGGTAACCGAGTGATGATGAAACTCTCTGAATTCACGCCTATGACCAACAAAGTGATTTCTGAGATTTGCCGAGCTTTACCTGAAGATGTTGAAGTCGTAGAGGGCGAAGCGGAAGTTGCTCAAGCGTTCAGTAAATTGCCGTTTGATCATCTGTTGTTTACTGGATCAACCAATGTTGGTCGCGCGGTTGCTCGTGCTGCTGCTGAGAATTTAACTCCAATTACTTTGGAGCTCGGTGGTAAGTCACCGGTGATCGTGGCAGATGACGCTAACTTGAACAAAGTGGTTGATGCGATACTATTTGGTAAATGCATCAATGCCGGACAAATCTGTGTTGCGCCAGATTATGCCTTTGTACCAGAGGGAAGAATCAACGAATTTGTCGCGCTGTTTCTACAACGTTTTGAAGCGCTGTACCTCAAAGGCCAAAACGACCAAGGCTTTACTCATATCATCAATCAGCGCCAGTACGATCGCTTAAAGGCAGTATTGGAAGATGCCAAAGCCAAGGGCGCGGAAATACATACCGTGTCCAAGACGAGCGTAGAAGGCCGACTACTATATCCGCACCTAGTGACCAATGTTTCGGAAGAGATGACCATTATGCAGGAAGAGATTTTTGGTCCTCTTATGCCAATCAAGCCTTACCGTGAGATCCAAGAGGCCATCGACTATATCAACCAGAATCAACGCCCACTTGCGCTTTACATCATGTCAGAAGATAAGAGTGTTATTGAGCATATTACCCGTAATACCCACAGTGGCGGTGTTGGGGTGAATGACACCATTTTACACGTTGGTGCGGAAGACGCGCCATTTGGTGGTATTGGGGAATCTGGGATCGGCCACTACCATGGCGAGGAAGGTTTTAGAACCTTTAGTCACGCCAAAACTGTTCTAAATACACCAACGTGGTTACCTCGTGTAGGTATGTTGATGGAACGACGTGGCATGGCAATCAAAGCATTACAGAAATTCTTTATGCGTTAAGGCGACTGACATTGGAACACCCAAGAATAAGAAAACCGCCCAGTGAGGCGGTTTTTGTTTGTTGTTAATTCGTACTATTGAAGCGTGTTAATGGCTACCTAAACATTTGGTAGCCATTGACACTATTACTCTACACAGCTCCAGCCTGTGGTATCGATCGAGTTAATCCAATCTGCAATTAACTGAACACCTTCATCATGAACAACGTGTCTGCCTAGTTCTGGCATCATATTTCCGTTGTCGACATTGATGCGGTAGTGCAATACAGAGTTTTCTGGATCACCCGGTACAATCACATACGGAGATGGGCCTTTGTGGAAGGTGATACCACGAGCGCAAATACCCATTTCGCTGATCCCTTCACGCCAGTATTCAAACTTGAATGGATTACTCGCCGCTTTACCTTCGGTGCGATGGCAGTGCGCACAGTTCACATCAAGGTACGCTTTGGCGTAATCCAGTAGCTCAGTATCCGTTAGATTACTTGCTCCCGCTTCGGTATCAAAGACAGGGGTCTTAGGTAAGTTCTCTGGTGTATCTGGTAAAGCTTCTGTAAATAGCCCCAGCGTTTCCCAATGCACAAGCTGGTTCACTGGTGAGCCATCAGAGACATCTTGAACACTGTTTAGGTTACGAGCTTTAGGACCAATAGGAGAGAAACCTTTTGGCTGTGTGTTACCAGTAGGATCGGAGACATCAGATTCTACTTTGTGACACAAGGTACACTCATTTCGGCTTGGTACTTCATAAGTGAAATTAAGCGTTTCGCCGTTATGTTCTACGCTGCGCTCAAAGGGTACCGATACGGCAGTCAGGTAAGCGTCGGTTTTGTCTTCATTCCATACGTAAGGCAAGGCAATCCAACCGCTGTCACGACGAATCAATAGGCGAGTCTCAATGAGCTCTTCGTTTTCACCACGAGCATTCTCAGTACTCGAAGGTAGCGCAAAGGTTTTAATCAACACGGTACCTACTGGGAAGTCGAACACCTCTTGCTCACGATAGCTTGCAGAGGCTTCGTTCGGCATCACAACAAAGCGGTATTTGCGTGCATAGTCAGTAAAGAGTTCAACGTTCATCTCATACAGAGTACCTTTCGCAGATGCCGCTAAGTTGAGGTTTTGTGTTGGATCTTTCGCGTCTTCAAACAGATTGTATTGCGACAAGCTCACACAGTTTTCACCGTATGTCGCGCTTTCACGTGTAATCGCATCCCAGTTAATACCCGCCACGTCGTCTAGGGTACAGCTTGCGTTGCCAACGATACCGTTTGGTGTATCTGGATTATCAGGATCCGTCGCTCCGTCTTCGGTTTGATTGTAACCATACACAACGCCATTAATTGTGACGGTATTGATGTCTAATGGCGTCTTAGAATCACAACCAGCAGTAAGCAGCGTTGTTTGCTCGTTCTCATATAAGAAATCTGCATTGGTTGGGTTTTCCGCATAACGGCCAATCGCGGTTGGGTCCATGTTATCAACCAATACACCAACACTTGCGCCATTGTTCACTAAGCAGTTGCTGTCTGCATCGGTAAACTCGGTAAGGTAATTCCAGTTGGTTGTTCCTGTCATACCGTTGAGCGCATCACGCAATGGTGCAAACATTTGTGAACGGATTAGCGACTCACCAGCGCCATCATAAAACAGAGCAGGGAAGGCTTGATGATTTAACGTGTACGCTAAAATCATATCTTCAATCAGAGAACCATTTGGATTGGCGCCCGTGTTGGTTATGGTGTTGTTGTGGAAATACATGTTGGTCGGAACAGGGTTCCAGCCCTGCATAACGGCATTGCCCTCAGATGTCCCATTGAGTGGGCTGTAAGCGTTGGGATCGCCATTCACCAGTAAGTAACTCGTCATCGCAAGTGCCATCGAGTCGTGGTTAGTAATCGTGTTGTTGAAGAACTCGCTATTACGTCCGGACAGAATAACGACACCAGTACCAGGAGGGACGATGCCCACCACGCCACAGCCGCCAAGCCCATTTTGACACGTGGTATCAACATAGTTCTCTAAGTTGTTGTCACGAATGACGTTATCAAAGATACGTACATCATCAATTAAGCGACCAATAGTGGTAGCGCCCGGTAGGTCAAACAGCAGCACACCGCCCGTGTTTCCAAGCGCTAAGTTGTCGTAGACATCCACATTCGAACTGTTTTCTATCTCGATACCGGCGATGTTTTTTTCCGCTACGTTGTCACGAATAACCGCACCGATGGTTTGACCCACATAGATACCCGCATCGGCACTGCCGTAACTCCATGTATCTTCAATCAAGACGTTTTGAGATTTTACTGGATAGATGCCGTAAGTGCCGCGTAGGTTGCCATCTTCGTCACGTGCACGAGGCACTTCGAGCCAAACCGCTGCGACATCACGAATAATGATGCCTTCAACCCCGTCGGCTTTAAGACCGTTTTTAGAGGCTTCTGCAATTTGGAGATCGGATACGGTGATGTTCGAACCACCACTGATGGCAATACCATCTTTGCCATCCACACCACTGAAGTCGAGGTAGGTTTGGTCGATACCAGCACCACGTAAGACGAGGTTATTCTTCGAATCGACCGTCAATTGATTGTTCATTTTGAAACAACCAGCGGGCAGTGTTACCACGCTGTTGTCTTCGGCAAGTTCGACCAGGTTTTCAATTGCGGTGACTTGTTCTGCGCTCGCCCATTCCTGACCGTTGCCACATAATTCTGGTGTACCGTATTCAGATAATTCATAACCGCTAGAGGTTTGCGGGTCATCATAATCGTCACTGTTACAACCCATCAAAAGACCGGAACTGATGAGTGCAGCGACAACCGTTTTGTTTATTCCGTGCATGATTTGCTTCCCTGTAATTAGTGTTATTGACTCAGTCAGGAATAATTAGAAAGAGTGGTTGTATTGGATTCCATATATGTAGGCGTCACCTTCGGAGCGATAGGCGATATCCACGCCCGGTAGAGCGTGCGGCTCAAGCGGCTCAGTGAACGTGACTTCTTCGGCATCAATAAAGGTGAATCCAAAGTCGATTCGGCTGTTTTGATTGAAGGCGTAGGTGGCACCAAAGCTGTAATTGATTCGGTCGGAATCTGGCAAGCTGATGCTCTTGTCGTTTACGTTAGGCGTTTCGTCGTAAGCAATACCGGCGCGCAGAGTGAAGGAAGGGTTGAGTTGGTAAGTTGCCCCAAACGCATATTTGAAGGCGTTCTCGAAGTTCTCATCCTTTTGTAGAACTTCTTGCCCATCAACGGTGGCGCGGATTTCTTCAAACACATCCCAACCCGTCACCATTAGACTGTAGTGAATAGCCAGTGGGTCAGTGATCTGATGGAAACCAGAGAACTCAGTAATGCTCGGCAGGTTTAGGGTTAGGACACCCGTCACGGTTTGACCCGGCATCGAAATCGCACTTGGAATATCTGAGTAATAATCGCCTTCAAAATCCACATCTACTTTAGAGCGATAGCTTAACCCGAAACGGTGCCTCTCGTTGATCTCCCAAAGTGCGCCGAGGTTAAAACCGTAACCCCAGCCATCACCATCGAGTGATTTCGCCACGTCGGTACGAGCAAAATTTGCGCCCGTATCAGCATTAATCGCATCGGCAAGAATACCCAACGTACGTGTGAGCTTGGCTTTACCATAAACAATGCTAGCGCCAGCACCAACACTGAACTCTTCGTTGATTCGGTAGGCGATGGTAGGGTTAAAATTAATCGTTTCTAAACTGGTTTCCCCACCAATCGGTCCGGCTAAATAGTCATCAGGGTATTCGGTTGCCAAACCAAAGTCAGTGAAGATACCAAGCCCCCATGACCACGAGTCATTGATTGGGGCTGCGATATAAAAAGATGGCACAACCACATTGTCGACGACGTCATTGTTGGTTAGCTGATTATTGAAGGATTCTGAAGGTCCGTTACCGGTTACGCGAACCTCTGGCATGATGTAAGCAGCACCTACGGACAATTGGTAAGAATCGAACATCGTAATGGCTGCAGGGTTATGTGCGACTACTGATGCACCGTCTGCTATGGCGGCTTCGCCTGCATTAGCGCGCCCTAGGCCAGCGGCTGAATGTTCGGATAATTGAAATCCAGCGGCGTATAACTTAGGGGAGCTGAGCGCTATACCTATTGCAAGCGCGAGTTTTGCATTCCTTGTCTTCATATCACTCTGAAACTCCATGTGTTTTTAGGATGCGTTTTAAATAAAAGTGCCTGATAACCTATACAGGGGATGAGTAGGTTATTTGCTAAACACTCAGCTCAAGCATAAAAACAATTAACATAGTTGTAACATTGAATTTCAGGATTTGTTATTACCATCTCATATAACTAATGGTTTGTAGTTTGGTTGTAAATATCTGTAAATGTTATAGTTAAGCTCGATTTATACATCGTGGATGTTTCACGAAATAGCCCTATGGTGTTTGATGTCCACTCAAAAAGTACGGCTTAAGTGTTATAGAATATCGAGTGGTAATTAGTGTGTTTTGGTACGGCTGTTTTAAACGGATGTTTAATTGGTATTTGAGGCTTAGTGCTCTAATCGGTGAGAATCATGCAATTTATCACTGGATCGAATGCTAAACTTTATGAGTAATTAGAGCTTTTACTTAAGGAATGGGAAGTCATATGGAGCTGTATTTCTTAGGAACGTCCTCAGGGGTTCCAACTAAATCCCGTAATGTTTCTGCGACTGCTTTGCTGGAGAGCAAGGGGAAAGGGTGGTTTCTGATTGACTGTGGAGAGGCGACTCAACACCAATTGCTACACACTCCGTTATCACTTAATTATTTACGAGTTATTTGTATTACCCATATTCATGGCGACCATTGTTATGGTTTACCGGGCTTACTCGCCAGTGCAGGTATGAATAACCGTAAAGATCCTCTGACGATCATTGCCCCAGAGGGGATTAAACAGTGGTTTGAAGCGACTCAGGCGTTCACCAAACTCTATCTACCATTTGAACTTCACTTCATTGAAGTAGAGCAGTTTGATTCGATTGAAATTGGTCAGTTTACGATTACCGCAACTGCACTTTCCCATCGTGTTCCTAGCTTTGCTTACTGTTTTGAAGAGTCAACCACTCGTATGTATCCAGACATCGATAAGCTTGAGCAATTGAACATACCGAGGGGACCTATCTGGGGAGAACTTGTGCGGGGTAATGATGTGGAGTACCAAGGTCAAACCTTAATGAGTAAGGCGTTTACTAAGCTTGCACATCCACCGAGAAAAGCGATCATTTGTGGTGATAACGACACACCAGAGAAGCTCGATAGTCTAATTGAAGGCGCGCATCTGTTGGTACACGAATCAACGTACTCAGAAGCGATGAAAGAGCGAGCAGGAGAAGTCGGTCACGCCTATTCCTCACAAGTCGCCAGTTATGCGCAGACAACACAAGTTCCGAGCTTGATTCTCACTCACTTTAGTCCTCGCTATCAATTCAGCCCTGAAGCGGAAGTGTCGATCGAGCAGATTCGGCAAGAAGCTCAAACAGCTTACTCTGGTCATCTCTTTCTTGCTTACGATCTCGCGCATTATCGAATTGACAGAGCGGGTTTGGTTGAGGAGGTTAAAGACGCTAAAGATAAGAACGAATAAAGGCTCTTGTCGCGAAAGCAATTCAAAATGAAATCGTCACAACAAGAGCCAACTTGTTCTAGGCACTGCATTCATTGCAGCTTAAGACTAATGAAATACCTGACTACTAAAGCGTAGAAAACGACTTTCTCCCATCAGTTCACGGAACGCTTCTTTATCCAACTTAATCAAGGTTTCGTGATCGCCTGCTTCCAAATACACATGCTCTAAATTGGCGAGCATTTCATCGCAAATGGTTGCCATGTGATAAGCGCTACCCACCGGAGGTATCGCGCCGTTATCGCAATCGGTAAACAAACGATAGACTTCTTTTTCTTTGATTAAATGGAAAGAGGCGTTGAGCTCGTCATTCAATCGAGACAAGCTGATTTTATTATTCGCAGGCAAGACAGCCATCATATGACGACCTTGGTGATCTTCCAAAATCACGCCTTTTGCCAAGTTATTGAGAGGGATACCCGCTGCAACACCGCTTTGCAGCGAACTATTACTATGACTGTGATTCACGGTTTGAAAGTGAATATGGTGCTCAGTCAAATAGTGGTCGAGCCGGGTTGACATGGTCATGTTAGCCTCCAGAGTGTTGAGACCCACATAAAGTATAGGTAAATCTCTATTCCCCTGACGCTTTACTTGAGCTGTTCTACGCTTAACGAAAGCCAACCACAGAGTATGGCATTGAAAAAGGGAAGCAAAATGAGCAAACCAGTAATAGCGGATAACAAACCGATCAAAGTTGAGCTTGTGCAAGGGCAAGAATATTACTTTTGTCGATGCGGGCGATCTAAGAACCAACCTTATTGTGACGGCTCCCACGCCGGAACCGATTTTAAACCCATGAGCTTTGTCGCTGAAAAGGATGAAGATGCGTATCTGTGTCAGTGTAAGCACACCGCAAATGCGCCTTTCTGCGATGGGACGCATAAGCAGTTTACCTCTGAGCAAGTAGGGCAAGAAGGTCCGGGAATTCAAGCAGGACATAACGAGATCCCAATTGCAGTGGCGACGCAAGAAGAACCCACGGTTGAGTTTATTCATCAACTGGCAAGAGAAGGGCTATCAAAGTTAGGGCACCATGGACCGATGACGGCGATGGGTGTGCCGAGAGACCAATTGCCCCATTGGGATGATCTGCAAATGATGGTCGCACAAATGGCAACCAAACCTCTGATGGAGGATATGCCAGTCAAAACAGAATTGGTAATTGGTCCGAAAGCGAAGAAGCCACTGGTATTAAAAATTCCTTTGTTTGTCTCTGATATGAGCTTTGGTGCGTTATCAGAAGAAGCCAAAATCTCACTCGCGAAAGGTGCGGAGTTAGCCGGAACCGGAATCTGCTCCGGAGAAGGTGGCATGTTGCCAGAAGAACAAGCGGCGAACTCGCGTTATTTCTATGAACTGGCGAGTGCGCAATTTGGTTACGACGAATCTAAGTTGCTCAATGTTCAAGCCTTCCACTTCAAAGGTGGGCAGGGAGCGAAAACAGGGACTGGTGGTCATCTTCCAGCCAATAAAAATGTGGGTAAAATATCGCAAGTGCGTGACATTCCCGAAGGGCAATCTGCGATTTCACCACCGACGTTTAAAGATCTGCATACCGCAGAAGATTTCAAAAAGTTTGCAGATCGGGTGCGTGAAGTGACGGGTGGTATCCCGATAGGCTTTAAGCTCAGTGCAAATCATATCGAAGAAGACATTCAGTTCGCACTCGATGCCAGTGCGGACTACATCATTTTGGATGGTCGTGGAGGAGGTACGGGCGCAGCGCCTGCTATGTTCCGTGATCACATCAGCGTGCCAACTATTCCTGCTCTCGCTAGGGCAAGACGCTATCTGGATGCACAAGGTGTGAGTGACCGTGTCACGTTAATTGTCACGGGCGGACTGCGTGTTCCAATGGACTTTGTAAAAGCGATGGCGCTCGGGGCAGATGGCGTTGCGATTTCTAACAGTGCGATGCAGTCGATAGGTTGTGTTGCCGCGAGAATGTGCAATACCAACAATTGTCCAGCAGGCATTGCAACGCAAAAAGCCGATTTAAGACAGCGTTTGAATGTGGATAAAGCCTCGGTTCAATTGAAGAACTTCTTTGAAGCCTCGGTTGAGCTGATGCAAGTGATGGCAAGGGCTTGTGGACACGATGATCTCAGCAAGTTTAATCAACACGATCTCGCCACTTGGAATCGCGATATGGCGTTGCTTTCTGGGGTGAAATACGCAGGCGTAGACAAGCCTTAACGTTTCTCTTGCTCTGATTCGTGCCTGTTTTACTGTGGCTGTAATTTGGGTGATTGATAATTGAGCTCATATGGACCATAATATTAAGACCATTTGGTCTATAGGAGCTCAGTATGGCAACAGCAACATTAAAAAGCTTTAAACCGAAGTTGCCTCACAAGGCAAACTTTTGGTTTATGCTGGGCATTGAAGATGCCGAAACCGGCCGTACCGATGCGGTTCACAAAGGCTTTGAGCCAAAGGTATACCGTAATATCGTCGAGCGTGTGAAGCTTTCTCAAAGCGAATTCCAACACGTCACATTGATCCCGGTGAGCACCATCAAGCGTCGACTCAAAAACGAAGAGCGCTTCAACACGCAAGAGAGTGATGCCATCTATCGTTTAGCGATGCTACTTAAGCTAGCAACAGAACTGTTTGATGATGAAGAACGCGCGCTAGGTTGGATGCGGGAAAATGTTTACGGCTTGGGTGGCAAGCGCCCACTAGACATGGTTTCAACCACGGTTGATTTTGAAATCGTCAAAGATTTGATTGGACGACTAGAGCACGGGGTATTCTCGTAATATGAAGCTCTATCGACTGACTCAAAAGAAGTTCTCTGAGTCTCCATTTAGCCCAATCGGTGCCAAGTTATACGGTGGGCGATGGAACTCCAAAGGAACCGAAGCACTGTACTTTTCTCAATCCGAATCTCTCTGCTCGCTAGAAGTTTTCGTTCATGTAAACAACGATCCGGCGATAACCAAGCTTTACGATTTGTATCGTATCGAGATGCCGGAATACTTAATTGCCGCACTGGATGAAGAAGATCTGCCTGTCACTTGGCGCTCCATTCCTGCTAGTGAATCCACACAATACATCGGCGACCAGTTTCTCAACGATCCGCATCCTGAGTTTGCTGCACTGCAAGTACCTTCGACAATTTCTCCTCGTGACAACAACTACGTTGTCAATCCAAACCATCCCAAGATGAAAGACATCCTGAAAAAAGCAGAGAAGCTCGATTTTGCTTTCGACCCAAGAATCTTTAAATAAAAAAGCTCAGCGTTTGGGTTAGCGCTGAGCTCTCTTCCTTTTGTCATTAGGTTAATGTTGAGCAGTGAGTTGTTGATTGTCACTCAACTCCTTTTGATAGCTACTCAATACAATTTCTGCGCCTTTGTAAGAGAGGTGGCTTGCATCGGTGTACATGGCATTGTTGCTGCCAACTTTCATTGCGCATTTGCCCTGTTGGCAGATGTAGTTAGTAAGGTCGACAAACTCCACATGTTCAAATTGGTCAAAGTACTCTGCAAGCGTCGCTACATGATGCGGGTGTGACTGCTTCGGCGAAAAGTCACATTCATTGCCTGTGTTATCACCAAACAATTGCGCTTTCCATAAGCATTCGCCAATAGCATGCGGTGCAGAAGGTGTCGGACCAAAGACAACGATCTCTCGGTCTTCTAACTCGTTCAATAGATGGGTGAGCGAAGCTTGGTAATCTTGTTTAGAAAGCTCTTTATTGAAGTTAGAAGAAATCACCACGCGTCGAATTGAAGGCGTATTCTGAATGGTTTCGACTGCATCGGTGAAGAAGCTTCGACAAGATAGATTAGTGACACCTGCAATCATGTCTACATAACCCACCGCACAAGAATCTTGTGTAAGCTGGACAACTCCAGTTGGTGTGTCATTGGCGAGCTGCTGAACAAAGACCATGCTGTGGCTGTTACCCAATACTGCGACAGTGGGCTCTGAAGATGATGAACAAATATCGTTGATGGTTGTATTACCATTACATGCAATGCCGTAGCCATTGTTTACACGCATAGCTTCGAAAAACGCACTACGGTCTGGAAAGCCTCCATTTTTATGACCGACGACACCAAAAGCAAGCAGCGGCAGGGTGACTAACACAAGTGAGGCAGCAAGTGTGCTCATGCCGATTTTCTTGCGGCTACGGAAAGGCTTTTCAACAAAGCGCCAAGTTAGGTAAGAAAAGGCAAAAAGAGCGACAAGATAAAACGCTAGGCTGAACTCTTGTCCGGCAGTAAGTACGTAGCGATAAAAAACCAACAACGGAATGTGCCATAAATAAAGGCTGTAGCTGATCAACCCAACAAAAACTACCGATTTGAGGCTTAGAGCTTTACCCACCGTGTTGTCTTTAGATGAGAACAAGATAATAAGTGCGGTGCCAATCACAGGGATTAAAAGCATGAGCCCGGCACCATCTTTTGATTTGTCAAACAACAAAGCAGAGGCGAGAACTAGGGTTAAACCAATCATTGCGAGGGTGTTGTTGGGTTTGATAACGGTTTTGCGCATCACTAGTGCAATCAGAGAGCCCGCTGCCAGTTCCCACGCACGAGAGAAAATCATGTAAAAGGCGAAATCAGGATCACCACTGGCGTACCAAATAGTCATCAGGCTTAATGCAAACACCGCAATGAAGAAGGTGAGGTAAGACATGAGCTTGCCTCGTGCCAGAAGCATAAGCAGAAGAGGGATTACAATGTAGTATTGTTCCTCCACACCTAAGCTCCAAGTATGAAAGAGCGGATTGGCTTGTTCTTCCAGCCCAAAATAATTGTGCCCTTTGAGGTAAAGCAAAACATTAGAAGCGGACAGAATGGAAGACACAGAAAACTCGCCCACCTCTTTGTGTGCATGTGGAAGGAACAACCACCAAGAGAGTAGGTAACATACTGCAATAACCAGCAGCAGTAAGGGCAGAATCCTACGAATACGGCGCTCGTAGAAATCAGCAAGGCTGAATTGGTTCTTATCCAAATCGTTTATCACAATTGTGGTAATTAAATAGCCACTGATCACGAAGAACACGTCTACGCCAATAAAGCCACCAGCGAACGCTTCGATGTCTGCGTGGAAGAAGATCACCAATATGACGGCAATCGCTCTTAATCCATCTATTTCTGCTCGGTAAGTCATCATCATCTCTCCCTAGTCAACAAACTCACTAACGCAAAATGCGCACCAAAAATTAGGCTCATAAAATCAGTGAGTTAAAAAGCATTCTGAAGATGAGAAGAGTTTTGCAGGATGACTTCTTATATTGATTTTCATTTTGAAAATTTAAAACTCAGCGGTTTCTAGCAAAATGACGTGCTACGGATGTAAATCAAAGAACGGTTGAACGGAAGTTTTTATACTCGGAGCTAAGTGAACAAACTCAGAAACGAGGCTATGAGCCAAAACGATATTCAAGCCAAGATTGCCAGCTTTACTTGTATCGAAGAAGCTTTGGATTACTTCGATATTGGTTTTGACAGCCGCTTTATTGATAAACACAGAGTGGAGTTAGTGAAGCGCTTCAATGGCTATTTGATTCTGACTAATCCTGAAGATTGGTTTGCGGCTCGCCGTGCATTAAAGAACGCATACTGCAAAGTGCAGCGAAGTTTGTTGGATAAAACCACACGCTCGGCTTGTCGTGGTTGCACTTCTTGTCAGCGTCGTTAGAACGCATTTCAATACCCAAGCCATAATGTCAGACAACACTGGGCGCTAAAAAAAGAAAACCCGCAGATGCATTTAAACTCATCTGCGGGGTTTTTGACTATTCAACTTGCCTATTCAAATAAGTCGGCTGAACTAGGCAAGCTCAACGGTTTAGTTTGCTTGATAAGTTGGGTAATCCAACAGACCTTTTTCGTTACCACCAAACAGCGTCGCAGGATCGTGAGCCGCTAGCGGGTAATCGTTCTTGATACGGTTCGGTAGGTCAGGGTTCGCGATGAACGGACGACCAAAGCCAACCATATCTGCCAAGCCACTTTCTAGAGCTTCAGCCGCTTTCTCTGTGTTGTAGCGACCAGCATAAATGATGGTGCCTTTGTAAGCTTCACGAACGGCTGTTTTGAACTCAGCAGGCGTATCTGGTGCGTCATCCCAGTCTACCTCTGCAATGTGCATGTAAACAACGTTTAGCTTATCAAGCAGTGCCGCAGCAGCTGTGTAAGTTTCTACTGGTGTTTTATCTACAGTACCGTTTAGTGACGTAAACGGAGCAAGACGAACGCCAACGCGATCAGCGCCAATCGCTTGAGTCATCGCTTCAACCACTTCACCCAAGAAACGTAGACGGTTTTCAACTGAACCACCGTATTCATCTGTACGGTTGTTTGCTTCAGAATCGATAAACTGGTTTACAAGGTAGCCGTTTGCTGCGTGCAGCTCGATGCCATCAAAGCCCGCTTCAATCGCATTCAATGCCGCTTGACGGTACTCTTCGATAACCACTTTGATGTCTTCTTTCGTCATCTCACGTGGTTCTACCACGTCAACAAAACCAGGTTCATCTGTGCCGTTATCGATAAACACTTTCACGTTTTCTGCTTTTAGTGCAGAAGAAGAAATTGGCTGTTCACCACCAATGTTGTCAGGGTGAGTTACACGGCCTACGTGCCAAAGCTGAGCGAAGATCGCTCCGCCTTTTGCATGTACAGCGTCAGTGACTTTTTTCCAACCTGCGATTTGTTCTTGGCTGTAAATACCCGGAGTCCAAGCATAACCTTGACCCATAGGTGAAATCTGTGTGCCTTCTGCAACAATCAAACCCGCAGATGCGCGTTGTGCGTAGTACTCAGCCATCATGTCGTTTGCGACGTTGCCAGGCTGGCTTGCACGAGAACGAGTCATTGGTGGCATAACGATACGGTTCTGAAGCGTTAGAGAACCAAGTTGTACAGGTTGAAACAATGTATCTATCATGACTAACCTCGTTATTTGCTTGTTTGAATCAATTCGATTTGGTAACCGTCAGGGTCTTTAATGAATGCGATATGCGTTTCACCGCCTTTCATTGGACCTGGTTCACGAGTGACATTGCCACCAAGTGCTTTGATTTTGTCGCATGCAGCGTAAACATCTTCACAACCCAATGCCATGTGACCGAACGCATTACCTAGGTCATAGCTGTCTGTGTCCCAGTTGTAAGTCAGTTCAATCGTCGCGCTGTCTGGTTGGTCTGCGTTACCGACAAACACGAGTGTGTAGCGGTATTCTGTGTTTTCGAAGCGATCAAGCTCGCTCATACCAAGAACTTTGGTGTAAAACTCGATGGACTTCTCTAGGTCAGCCACGCGGATCATAGTGTGAAGAAATTTCATATTTAACCTTCTTATCTCGGCTTGTGAGGCGATGTCGGAGTGACAAAGGCATTTCAACAAGCAACGTTGTTGAAACTAAAGATAAAGGTATTGCATGCAAACATGAAATTATCATTGATTATTGTTTGCATAATATTTTGTTATCAAAATCGTGGGGTATTTGATCATTTTGGTGGCTCATTAATCGAAGTAAAAGCGCGAGGCACTTTAACCTTTTATTTTTAATATAAATTACTTACAGTAATTGATTATTGGATTGAATGCATACTCATGGAAACAAAAGGACAGCGGATGAATGAATCAGTGTATCGTGCAATGTCTTGGCTGAAAGGAATATTGGATAAGCAAGATATTCGTTACCAGATTGTCGGAGGTTTCGCCGCCCACCTTCATGGTGGTTCTCGGCCTATTGCTGACATTGACCTCTATATTGAAAAAGAGGATGTACATGCGCTTCTACCGTTCTTTCAACCTTTTGTAAGTAAACCGCTCAAACACTACTGTGAAGAAGGGTGGGACTTAGAATACCTTCAGCTGATTTATGAAAACCAGAAAATCGAAATTGGATTGACTCCGGGGACGAAGATTTTCAGCACCTCAAACCAACAATGGGTATTGCTTGATATTAATTTGGCCGAATCCGTACAGCGCGATTTTCATGGGCTCACTTTGCCGGTCATCAATGCAAGCTCTCTTGTTGAGTACAAACGAATCCTCAATCGAGAAGTCGATCAAATCGATATCAAAGAGCTAGAAGAAATCTAACAAGCGGATAGTGCTCAATCAATGACTCAAACCAGAATTTAGAGAAATACAAGGCAACAAACTATGAAGAAAAGTAAGTTTCTATTGGCATTAATACTCGGCAGTTTGGCTGTAATACCGAGTGTATCAATGGCGAATGACCAAGTATTGAAGCAAGCTTATCAATCGCAGCAAAGCGATGTACAAGTTCGAGGTTCAGGTGTAGTCATTCGTGTGTTACGAGATGACAACGTTGGCTCGAGACATCAAAAATTCATCCTTAAGCTAGAATCTCGCCAAACGCTTTTGGTTGCTCACAATATTGACTTGGCTCCAAGAGTTGCGAATCTGAACGTTGGTGACCGTATTGAATTTAATGGTGAATATGAGTGGAATTCAAAAGGTGGTGTCTTGCACTGGACGCACCACGATCCACAAGGACGCCACGAAGGTGGTTGGTTGAAACATAATGGTCGAACGTACCAATGAACATTGTTCCGGAGCTAGATTTAAGCCCAGCCGAGCATCTAGCAATCAAGCATTTGCGAAATACCGCATTTCCTGAGCATCGGTCAGACCAATCTTATTACAAGCAGTTACCTCATTATCGTGCTCTTGAGTTTCAGGGTACAAAGCTGATTGGTTATATGGGGCTGGACTATCGCGTGATGAACTTGAATGAACAGCCAACCAAAGTGTTGGGGATCATCGATTTATGCGTTGATACTGATTTCCAAGGGAAAGGTGTCGCTTCAACAATGCTTACTCGTGTTACAGAGTATGCCCAAGACAAAGACGTTGATTTCATCATTCTTGTGGCTGACGATCCATCGCTTTATCTAAAAAACGGATTTCAGTGTTTTGAGGCAGAGGCGACCTGGTTGAGAGTGCACGAACACAAAAATTATGGCGTCGCGGAAGAACAGCTCAATGACCTTTATGTGAAACCATTGCGTGGTCAAATAGTGACAAAGGGTGCACTCGATTGGTTGGGGTATATGTACTAACCATCATAGAAAATATCGAATTAGACATGATTAAGGAAAGGATGCCATGAATGTCTCTTTGAGAGAGGTTACGAAACAAAACTATGAATTCGTCTGCGACTTAGACGTAACGAAACCACAAGAAGAATTTGTAGCATGCAACATGTGGTCGCTGGTGGAGTCTTTCTACAACGAAGGCCATGTGGTTCGTGCAATCTATCTAGACGAGGAAGCCGTTGGTTTTTTCATGTGGGTTCATGAAGCAAGTGATAAAGTTTCTATTTGGCGTTTTATGGTCGATGCCAAACACCAAAACAAAGGGATAGGGCGCGTTGCATTAAAACTGGCAATAGAAGAAATCAAACAAGCGCCCAATCTCAAACAAATAGAGATCTGTTACAACCCGACTAATCCAGTCGCTAAGCCTTTCTACAGTCAGTTTGGTTTTGAAGAAGTTGGTCTGGATGAAGATGGTGAAGATATGTTGGCAATCATCGAACTCTAACGCAGATACCATGAAAAAGGGGTCAGCACAGCTAACCCCTCTGATTCAGAATTTGAAAAACCGTAATGGTCGCGTCTAGCTCCCTCTATCGGTCTTTCATTTTGCGTTTGTTACAGCAAGCAATAATTCGAGCTCTTCAGGTGTCAGTAAGTCTTTGTTTTTCAGGACTTCACTTTCTTCTAAAGAAAGCCGCGTCTGGCTTATTAAGTATTTTTTTTGAGTTGGTGTCAGATCCTTAAGCGAATCTATCAACTCTTTAAAATTTGTGTTGTTCATAGCCTAGCATTTCCAATTAACGTAATATTTTTTATTGTTTTGTCACTAATCCATGTTGGATAAGTAATCAGTTATCTGTTGGTTTATCGTAACCAACTCTTTATTAACTATAGCCAGATCCCCGCTATCTGGTGCGATATTATCTCTTGTGTGCTCCTCTATATTGTTAAGTGCTGATACTGCCGACTCTTCTCCAAAGCTTGAAAGGATGCCTTTTAGACTGTGTGACAGTAGGAACAACTCAGGCCAATTTTGGTCTTGGTTAAGTTGATTAATACGGTCCAATCCATCTTCGTAGTCTTCCATATAGGTTGAGAAAACAGCAAAGATAATATCGACATCATTGTCCATATAAGTATTGAGTACTTCGAAATTGATCATTGCTCATCTCCACTGTGTGGCTTGTAGGTTGAAAGGGGTTGGCAACTGGGACGAATAAGAGCCGGATAGGTAATCTTTGAGCCAGTTAGACCAATTGGGTGGTAAAGGACGCTGAGAAAGAAATTCAATGCTCTCGTCCAATATAATATCTGTGGCATCAATGCTGTTATCAGAGAGTTTTTTGAGACGCATTTCAGTTGAGAACGGGTACCTATCTCTCAAGCGTTTGTCGTCGTTGTCTCCTTGTGCGCTTTGCTTCATCGGCACTCCAGATTTTGCTGCGAGTAGTGCCAGTAAACTCTGTTTAATTGCGAATTCACCGAAGAAATCCATTAATGGAATCGCTTGTTTTAGCAAGGGTAACGGGGTTTTATTTGGTGTTGCATAGTAATAGCTGAGAGACTTCATCAGTTTTCTGTGCGCGTATTCTGGTCGCGCTTCAAGCAACAACAACTTGCATTGCATCATTTGTTTGAAGGCTGCTAAATCGACTTGCTGATTTCGGTTCAGTTGTTTCTCCGCCAGCAAGCAAAATTCATTCAGTTTTATAAGCACCTTCTTCTTCTCGTTGGCGCTCGAAAGCGTCTTGAAGTGCTCACTAATCAAATCGACATACGAATTCATTGCAGATAACCAGAGCGTATCAGTTGAAGAAACGTTCGAGGCATACAGATACCCAACCTCGTATAGCCTTTCTATCTGCCCAAGCTTGGAAACTATTCGAGAAACAGTGACCATACGTGCACTACTGCTTGGTGTAAGCTCAAACGCTCGGTTTGCCAGAATGGACGCATTATTGTGCTGGCCAAGTGTTTCGTATAAGCCAACGAGATTATCAATTGCTCTCAAACAAAGAGGGTTATGCGTAACATAGTTTGCTAACACATCCACCGCTTCTCTGATCTTCCCTTGTTTATGGAGTAAAAAGGCTTCAGCGCAGATACGGCTCGCGTGTTCTTTGTCATTGCAGAAGGGAAGAAAGTTCTCAAGCACATCAAACTGATGAGTCTCGACCAAGGTATCGATAAGCAGTGATTCTACACAAACGCTCGTCGCATACTTTTTATGTAGGCGTGCTACTTCAGCGAGAGTGAGTGTACTGCATTTACCCAGTGATTGACGTACTTCTGCGAGGTTATGCTGCTCTTGTAATGCAGCAAGCATCTTGTTCTTCAACGCTTTGGTTTGGAGTGGTTTGGTAAGAAGGTGTCTTACTCGGCCAGATAGGGCAGTCAGTACCGTTTCCTGCGTAGCGTCACCAGATATCATAAGAACCGCAGTGGTGTCCGAGATTAACTTGGCTCGGCTCATCAAATTGATCAAATCAAGCCCGGTCAACTTAGTCGACAAGTGATAGTCCATTACAATAAATGAGTAAAAGCGTGTTTTCACCGCGTTCAATGCTTCTTGCGCGCTATTCACACAAGTGATGTTCGCCAATTTTGCCCCGAGCGAAACCAGTTGATGCTTGATCAACGTCGCTGATGTGGAGCAGTCATCAATGACTAAAATGCTGATGTTATCGACTTCGATCTTCCCTGCGGTCAAACTTCTACCTATTTATACGGATTAGCACACTCTAAAATAAAGTTAGTCATCAGTTTGCATAAAGGCAAGTGGTTTTTGCGACAAAGAAGGGGCGATATGCCCCTCATCAACTTTTGTAGTCATTAACTCTGTTCTGCGTCACTTTCTAACCGTTTTAATAGCTCGTTCGCCTTTTTCATTGCACGCCTTGCACTCTTGGATTTTCGTTTATTCAGCAAGATATCGGAAAACTGAAGGTATTTATCAGCAGTTTGGAACCTAAGGTCGTTAATGTCTTGAAAACCAGGCGGAAAGTTCTCGGCAAATGCGTCAATGTCTTTTACTAACTTATCGAGATTTACTGTCGTGCGAGCCTGTTTTAGGCGGTAGTGCAGCCCTTCAAACTCCTCTTGATAGAGAAGACGGGCGGCGTCAGATGGGAAAGCATGTGGGGTCGTGCTGTCTTTGGCTGTCTCATACAACTTCATTTCCAACACGGCATCTTTCATCGCATTGCTGAAAGCCAAGTTTTCTTGGTGCTCTTCAGATTCGGAAAAGAACGTATTTCCAACCTTAATCAAGGTAACTAAAGCGGCAGCATCTCTCAGTTGAAGCGCGTCATTCAAATGCTGTCCAAATACTTCACTTGCTAGAGAGCTAGGTGTGAAAGGGTATTCTTTGTGGATCTCTTGCAGCTCTTTCTTGAGATCATAGATCGATTTCTCACCTTCAACCTGAGCATAAACGGATTTTTCTAAGTGGCTGTTTATCTGCCGTGCAATCGATAGAAGCGTTGAATGTTTACTTGATTGAATATCCAATGCCAACACTTCAATTTTGTGTGAGTCAGGGTAGTAAACTTTTGCCTGTTGCAAGATGGTTTCAATCTGGTCGTAATTGGGGTAAGTGGTGACATCGGAATTCAGTACATCGTCAATTTTCGACTCAAACTCGCCCAAGAGGTGGGGCTTATACAGGCGTAGGAAGCCCGCCTCAATCACAGGATGTAGCCCTTGTTTGTCATCTATTAACGCTTTTGTGTCTTCTGGTAATGTATTGAGTAACTGTTCTGCCAACTCGATCGTTTGCTCTTTCTCTGCCAGTGCTAGGTTTAGTTTGGAGATCGTACCTTGTTGCTGTTGATAGAACATGCCAAGTGCCGCCAATAAAGCGACACTAGCAGCAATACCAGAGTACAAAGGCCAACGGTTTCTATTGAGTCGCGCTTTTATGTCAACACAATTTAAGCCTTGAGGTACGGTTCCTGTAGCAAAAGCATTAGCGAATAGACTCCACTTTGAGAAGGGTAAATTAGTTGGCTTCCTCACTTTAATACCTTTCTTCAACGCTTCGTCGACAGGGGTACGGCCATAAGGATGCTTGCAGCTTAAAAGTTCAAAAGTGATACAGAAGAAGGCAAAAAGGTCGTCACTGAATTTAGGCTCTTTACCCGACAAAATGTCTAGTGACGCATAATTTGGTGTATAGCCCAGTGTGTCTGTATCTTGAGACTTCCGCTTAGCGGCGTATTGGTCATGTTTTAATTGCTGAGTTTTTGATACACCAAAATCTAACAGTTTCACTTTTCCCTCAGACGTGAGGATGACGTTGGCAGGTTTTAAATCGGCATGAACGACGCCGAGTGAATGCGCATACGACAACGCGTCCAGCGTTTGATTAAGAATCGATAGGGCAGAGTTGTATCTTAACCCGTCCGGTCGAGAGCGTTGAATTATCCCTTCCAAAGTTTCACCATCAACGTACTCCATAACAAGGAAATAAATGTCACCATCAACACCAAAGTCGTAAACGCGGATAATATTCGGGTGGCTTAACTTCTGAGTTTGTTGTGCTTCACGAATCAGCATGCGTGCGGTCTCAGGCTGCGAGGCATACTCATTCTGGAGAACTTTAAGTGCGACATATGGAGTATCGGAACCGGACGATTCGAGGATCTTGTCTTTCGCTAAAAAGACATCACACAAACCACCATGACCAATTAAAGACTCGATTTCATACCGGTTTTTGATTGTCTCACCGAGTAAAGAATCAGGACGCTTTTTATGAGCGCTGTTCTCGAAGTTAGAGTGAGGGTTATCCACTGGTGGAATAGTGTTTTGATTATGAGACACTTTTGTATTTGTCTCATTATTATTTTGGGCTGAGCCTTCATTATTTATATTACCCATCTTGTCGTTTGTATTTTCTCTTTTTTGAGTCTTTACAATTTTTGTTTTATCACCATTCGAATCTTTATTTATAGAATTGTTTTTACTTTGGTCGTCCATCACGAGGCTCCATATAAAATGATGGTGTGAATATATAATTCATCAACTAATGAAAAATAGTTAAATGTTGATTTCTCGGTAAAGCTAACATCGGTTTTTTGACGAATGAAAAATTTAGCGTCAAAAATTTGAACCTCGTTGTATATTTTGTTCTGGGTAATAATCCTCGATTGCTTTGCTGTAAATTTAATTCATTATTCCGTTCGTGAAATCTAATTATTATTTGATTAGGCATTATTAACTTTAGTGTTAATAAGATGTCGCCTAACTATTAAGAACTAAATTTATATATTAAGCAGTTCCTTTGGCGAGGTTTACATGACGTTGGTTTTAACCATTACGAGCTTTCATAAGTTCACACCAGAGATAGACAACGAATTCATTTTTGACGCGACAGGCGAGCATGAGAAAGTCAGTTTTGGTCGCTCAGAACAGTGCGATTGGACGTTGCCAGACCCTGAAAGAGTCATTTCAGGTAAGCATGGAGAGTTGATCAAGTTTGGTGACAAATATTTGATTAAAGACCTCTCCACTAATGGCACTTTTGTAAACAACGCAGTCAGCCCTGTTGGTCAAGGAAATGAATTAGCACTGAATCATGGTGATGTAGTGACCCTCGGCGATTATCAAATTCAAGTCAACCTTGAAGAGCGTTGCATTGACGATTCTTTAAGTGGGGCTAATAAAATCAATGAATTAGGTGGTGGGGTTGCTATTGAAAACTTGGCTCACGACAACTTTGGTTTGAATGCCTCAGATCTATTAAAAGAGAGCGTTTCTTCCGAGTTTCAACTAGATATCGGTCTCATGGATGACTTTTTAGATGCACCTACATCTCACTCTCAAGATGACCGAGAAGAAGAAAAGCTACCTTCTCATACTCCAATCTCACATGAGTTCGATGAGATAAATGCACAGGCTTTTATTAGAGGTTTGGGTATCAATCCTAATATGGTCCCAGATGAAGGCAGTGAGCAATGGTTTGAGCAGCTAGGCCAATCGTTTTCTCTGATGCTATTAGGCCTAATGGAAACATTACACAATCGTGCCGAGTTTAAACAAAATAATCGTTTGAATCATACGGCGTTTAGAAAATCTGAAAATAACCCGTTAAAGTTCTCTGCTAATTTAGAAGACGCAATTCATAATTTATATAATCGTCAATCGGCAAGTTTTATGCGCGCTGATATTGCGATAAAAGAAGCGTTCTTTGATATTGAAAATCATGAGCGTGCCTTAATGAAAGGTGTCGAAGGTACTGTATCAAGTGTTATGTCATTAGTAGAGCCAGCAACGATTTATTCTGATGCGATGTCCAATGATAGTGTCTTAAATAAATTAATTCCGGCGAGAAAATATGCATGCAGTTGGAAAAAATTTGAAGGTATTCATCATCAATTGACAGATGAAGTAATAAATAAAGAATCGCCATTTTATTTAGAAGATTTTGCAAAGCATTATGAAAGCGCGCTAAAAACTAAAATTTAAGGGATGATGATGAAAGTGATAATGAAAACTCTAGTTCTACTTTTTACTGCACTGCTTACGGGCTGCTCCGCTGCAAACCTTGTGGTTGCCCCTTACGCTGATTTAGAGCTAGCTGCAAAACATAACATCAACCCTGATTCAAATGGTAGACCTTCCCCAGTCGTAATTTATGTGTTTGAGCTCACTTCTTCGACGGTGTTTGAAAGCCAAGACTTCTTTTCAATATATGAAAACTACGAAACGGTTTTGGGGCCAGATTTAGTGAACAAGTATGAGATATCGCTAACGCCTGGCCAAGAAGAGGTTTATCACGCAAGTATGTCCGCTAAAACGAAATATCTCGGCTTAGTTGCTGCATTTCGAGATATAGAAAACTCAAATTGGCGACAGGTGATTAAGGTTGATCAAACTGGGTACAACACCTACCAAATTCAACTAGACGATTTGTCTTTGTTCGTTAACTAATCTTGATTGGCGATAAAATCATGACACATTACTCCCGCACAGCATGGTGTGAGGGGATGTTTTTACGTCCTCAACATTTTCAGCAAAGCGAACGTGCGATTGAACAAGAATTCAAGGGGCTAAATCGCTTTCAGCAACCCTATAATTGGGGCGTTTACAAAGTCCGTGTTAACTCAAACAGTCTTAAAGAAGGGCTGGTGGAAGTTGAGAGTATAGACGCAATTCTGCCTGATATGACGGTCGTCCAACTACAGAATACGAGCGCTGAGCTCAGTCCTTTGAGCATTGAAAAAGGTACGCAAGACACGCTCGTTAAGCTAACCGTGCCGGCGAAGAGCTTGAAAGAGAAAATGGTCGCTGATGTTAGCGAAGGCTTGGTGTCGCGATATTTGTTGAAAGATATTGATGTTATTGATGTTCAGACAGGTCAAGACGAAGAGTGTATTCAAGTCGCATCATTGAACATGGCGTTGAAAGCGAATAATGAAAAGCTTTCTGGTTTTGTTGAATTGCCCATTCTAAAAGTTAAAGAGGTAACAAGTGAAGGCGTCGTTATCTTGGATGATGAATTCACGCCCCCGAACCTAAATGCGCTTAATGATCAAGCCATGATGAACTGTCTTAAAAACGTCTCCGCAATGACTAAGATTCGTGCAGATGTTGTATCTCAACGCCTGCTTCAAGGAAAGATGGCTTCTGCATCAGCGGTGGATTTCATCATGCTACAAATGCTAAACCGATATGAGATGGTTCTTAAGCACCTAGGAAAATTAGATCAAATTCATCCGCTCGAGCTTATTACTTTATTGAAGGGCTACGTCGGCGAACTCTCGACATTTTCAAGCAAGACGAAACGTATCCCTGCGTTGTCTGATTATGATCATATAAACCTGACTCCTGTTGTTCAGGAACTTAACCAAGTGTTAAGCCAATATTTAAGCGTTGTACTCGACCAGACCGCTAATAAGTTACCGTTAGAGGCTCGCCAACTCGGTATACACGTCACACCATTACCAGACAAGCGACTACTTGATTCCAGTCAGTTCGTATTGGCTGTTAAGGCTGATACGAGCACCGAAGAGGTTAGACGATTGGTACCTGCGCAACTTAAGTTTGGGCCAGCAGAACAAATTCGTGACCTCATTAACAACCAGATCAATGGCATCAATGTTGCGCCACTCAATGTCGTTCCGAGGCAGATTCCTTATCAAACCGGGTACGTCTATTTTGAAGTCATCAAAAAAGGGCCTTTCTGGAACCGACTAAAAGAGAGTGGTGGCATCGCTCTACAGTTATCTGGCCAATTTCCAAATGCGGATATTGAGCTTTGGAGCATTAACCAATAACGGGTGACGTCACTATGGAACAGACAATTATCAAGCCAACGCCAGGTGGAAGGCCAGTAAACGCCAAAGCATCTCAGCCACAATCGGCAGACAGCACAGTGGTGATTTCAAAAAGCACCGAGGTTGTGAACAATGACACGGTAGTCGCGTTTGGCACTAACCCAATACTGGCGGAAGCCAATGGCATCCTTTCTATCATTGGTCAGATAAGAGCAACGGCGACGCACTCTGATGTGTTCTTTTTAAAAGAAGCATTAGCGCAGAAATTAAGAGATTACGAGAATCGACTACGTCAGAAAAATATTAATTTAGAAACGATAGATACGGCACGTTACTGTTTGTGTTGTGCAATTGATGAAGCGGTGTTGAATACAAATTGGGGTAGCCAATCTGCTTGGAGCCACGATTCATTATTAACGTCGTTTTATTCGAGCAGCCAAGGTGGTGAGGCATTTTATCAACACCTTGAGAAGTGTATGTCTTCTCCTGAGTCTCATTTAGATCTTCTTGAATTAATGTATGTTTGCTTGTCCTTGGGCTTTGTTGGTCAATATCGACTAGAGAAGAACGGACTCGAAGCACATCGTCGTTTAAGAAAGCAGGTGATGGTGACGCTCAAGAATCATGGCCGAGGTCTGCAACAAGGCTTGAATGATAATGTTGAAGCCCGTCTTCTTAATGGTGCGCAAATCTCTGAACGAGCGCCTTTGTGGGTTGTTTGCTCGGTCACACTTGCTTTGTTGGTGTGTATTTTTATGTACTTTAGTTATGACCTTAACAAAGCCTCCAACCAAACCTTTACCAACTTGATCAACTTGATCGCTCCGGTACAAGTTGAATCAACAGTTCAAACTGATTCTCAAGTAACCGATATCGCTGGACGCATTTCTATGTATCTCGCAACAGAAATCAGTAAAGGTTTAGTCACGGTCGACGCGCTTCCTGACCGAGTTCGAATCTCCATCAAAGCTCAAGATCTCTTTGAGTCTGGAAGTGCCGAGGTTGTTGAGTACATTCAACCCGTGATATCCAAATTGGCTCGAACCTTAGAAGCGACAGAAGGGAAAATCTTGGTCGCAGGACATACCGACGACAAGCCAATTTTTACCAGCAAATATCCTTCCAACTGGCACCTGTCTCTGGCAAGAGCTACCGCGATGTCTGAGCAGTTAATCGCGAATAGTGCTTTAAAGGGACGTGTGTTGCCTGAGGGGTTGGGAGATGCGAGGCCGTTGGTCGAGAACACTAGCGACGAGAACCGAGCGCTTAATCGCCGAATCGAAATTGATCTAATGGTTGCGAACTAAGGAAAGTGAGATAAATGAGTATCCGAGAAGTAGGCAAAATCTTTACTCAACGCTGGTTTATTGGCTTAGTTGGTGTCGCAGCTTGTTCAATCTTTATATGGGCTGTTGGGCCCCTAATTACCGTCGCAGGTTATGAACCGTTAAAGACGGACTTTCAACGTCTCGTCAGTATTTTAGTGTTGGTTTTCGTTTGGGGGATCTTCAATCTTACTAAACAACACAAGCAAAAAGTAAAAGAAGACGAGAGTATTCAGACTTTGCTAGAAGTTGACTCTCAATCGGATAAAGAAGCCGCTTCTGAAATCAATGTCTTGCAAGATAGGATTGAAAAGGCAATTAAAGTCGTGACTAAAACGCATAAAGGAAAACGCAGCCTTTATGAATTGCCTTGGTACGTTTTGATTGGTCCTCCTGGTACGGGTAAAACAACGGTTCTCAAGCAGTCTGGCTTGGAATTTCCTTTGGCTGAGTCAATGGGTACAGATTCGGTCGCTGGGGTTGGTGGCACTCGACATTGCGATTGGTGGTTCGCGAACAAAGCGGTGTTAATTGATACTGCAGGGCGCTACACCACGCAAGACAGTCAGGAAAAGGTCGACTCAAAGGCTTGGCATGGGTTCCTTGGACTACTTAAAAAGTACCGAACCCAGAGACCAATAAATGGCGCTATCGTGACGGTGAGTTTGGCCAGCATGATGTCGCAGACTCGCACTGAGCGCAGCTTACACGCAAGAGCAATTAAGGCTCGTTTACAAGAGTTGAAAAATCAATTAGGCATGCAATTTCCAATCTACGTACTGCTTACTAAGATGGATCTCGTCGCGGGGTTTAATGAGTTTTTTTCTGACTTGAGTAAAGAAGAGCGAGACGATCTCTTTGGTTTTATGTTCCCTCAAGATTGCGAGGATGAGAAAGGCGTTATTTCTCTTTTTAATAAAGAGTTTCATCACCTATTAGAACGTCTTGATGCTCGAATGTTGAGGATCCTTGAAACTGAAGATGATCTTGATAAGCGTGCGCTTATCTTCGAGTTTCCGAAACAGCTGCGTGTACTACAGGCAAACTTAGACGAGTTTTTAACCGATATTTTTGCTCAAAACAGCTTTGAAGAACCGACGCTCATCCGTGGTGTGTTTATGGTGAGTTCGGTTCAAGAAGGGATCCCTGTTAGCCGTTTAATGAATGAAGCCACAAGTGGGTTGGGACTTGGCAAGCTCGGGCTATCAATGAACAGTCGAAGTTCTGATAGTTACTTTGTCAAAAACCTATTTGATCGAGTGATTTTCAAAGAGCAATTGCTTGGTACGGTGAATCGTCATTATCAAAAACAGTCTAGTTGGCTCCACCGAGGCGTTTACATCGGATGTGCAGTGGCACTGGCAGGTGCCTCGGGCGTTTGGTTCACCAGTTACCAGTGGAACGTGAACCTTATTAATCAAACCAATAAGCAGACTGACCATATCAACGCAATGATAGGCGCGGATAGCTTGGACTTTGATTCAGATATTATCAGCGCAATAGAAACGCTTGATCGCATCATGATGTTACCGCTGGGTAAACAAAGCGATTATGAAGACGAAACGGCGATCAAAAAGTTTGGCCTGTATCAAGGGGATAAGGTCTCTCAAGCGGCGAACAATGCTTACACTTCTGCATTAAATAAGCACTTTGCCCCAATGGTGCTTCAGAGTCTTGTCTCAGAAATGGAAGGAAACCAAGAGCATCGTCAATATCTATACGAAACACTTAAAACTTATTTGATGCTGTTTAACCCAAATAAATATCAGCAAGAGGAAGTCCTGAGTTGGTTTGGTTTCTACTATGAACGTCATTACCCTGGTGTACTTAATGAGATGCTAAGAGAGCGCTTAATGACGCACACTCGAAATTTGCTGGACAGCAATGAGCGAGGGCTTTCTTACGACGAATCATCGGTAGCGAAGGCTCGAAAAGTCTTAACACAAATGTCTTTGCCGGAACGCGCTTACCAACGTATGAAGTTGCAGTTTGCGAAAAGTCATGTGCCTTCATTTAGGTTGACTGACGTTCTGGGACCGAAGGGTTTAGATCAGTTCGAACGAAACAGTGGTAAGCCACTATCGCAAGGTATTTCTGGTTTTTACACTTACAACGGATTCCATAGCATTTTTCAAATTCAAATTAACCGCACGGTAAAGAGCTTGATGGAGGAAAACTGGGTCTATGGGGACGATTTAAAAGCGCATGAGATTGACCATGCAAGCGCTATTCGAGGTGTACAAGAGCGCTATTACCAAGATTATATCAATGAGTGGAAAAACCTGATTGAAGACATCCAGCTTAAACAGGCGCCAAGTTTAGAGTTGGCTTCCGCTCAGGCGAGGGTGCTCTCTGGTGTCGAAAGGCCAATTGAATCACTACTGCGTGCGATTCAAAAAGAAGTGGGTTTAACGAAAGTAGTTTTGTCAGAAAACCAAAAAGCCGCTTCTGAAGTTGCGGGAAATGTAGCCAAGGTGAAGTTTTCAAACACGGCTGACAAGCTCGATCTGTATTTACCTGAGGAAAATGCATTTAACGTAGCCTTGCCCGGGAAGGAAGTGGAGCAACACTTTACTGAAATTCTACGTTTGGATGAGCAAGATTTTGACGACATTCAGCAAGCAATGGTTAATCTGCGTTCTTACTTGTCTGATCTATCAAGCTCAGGGAACAATCAAAAAATTGCTTACAAGAGCATTCTAGATGGAACGGTTACCCAAGATGTAGCTGCCTCTTTTGAGCGGGCGCGAGAGTTGCTACCAAAGCCATTTAATCAATGGTTAGGTGAGTTGTCTCAAGAGTCAGTGAAATTTGCTGAGAGTGGTTCTAAAGATCACCTAAACCAGCTTTGGCAAACGCAGGTCGTAAAACCGTATCGTCGCTCTATCGCAGGGCGTTATCCCTTTGTTTCAAATACGGCCAAGGAAGTGCGGCTCAAAGATTTTAAACGCTTCTTCGGCTACGGCGGAACGATGGACTCTTTTTTTAAAGAGTATCTCGAACCATTTGTGGACACCTCCTCTAGACGCTGGAAACTTGAGAAAGAAATCGGTGTGAGACCGGAAACATTAGCGGTGTTTCAACAAGCAAAGCGCATTAGACAAACGTTCTTTGAATCTGATAACTCGCTGAGAGTCGAGTTTGGAATGAAGCCAGTCTATCTAGACCAACATATCACTCGCTTTGTATTGGAGTTAGGTGAACAAGACCTCGTTTATAAACATGGTCCAGCACGTGCTAAATCGTTAAGTTGGCCAGCAGGTCAAGATCAAACTCGAATCGCATTTACGCCGCCGGAATCAAAGCGAGAAATTGCCCATACATATGAAGGTGAATGGGGCATCTTTAGGTTGCTAGACCAATCGCTTAAAGCGCGTCCGGAGTCACGAAAAGACAACATCGTGATGATTGATCTCAATGGTAATAAAGTTCAGCTGGAGCTGATCCCTTCGAGCACGGTAAACCCATTCTGGTCAAATGAAATGGAGAGGTTCCGATGTCCACAAACGCTTTAACTTCTTCTTGGGGATACATAGGGAAAATGCCAGCCAAAGGGGATTTCGTTAAAGACGGTTTGTCCCAAGAATTCACTGGTCGTTGGCACGACTGGCAGCAAGCAGTGATCGCCGTTAGCCGTGAGCAACTGGGGGAAAGCTGGAGTGAGTATTTTTTGACTGCCCCTATCTGGCATTTTGCGCTCGATGTTTCTTACATGGAAGACGCCACTTATATCGGCAGTGTCATTCCGAGCGTGGATTCGTCAGGTCGTTATTTCTTTTTTACGGTGGCGCGCGCAGTGCAGGGACCTGCGGTGAAATACTGGCAGCAGAGCGACTGGACAGAAAATAGCCAAAATCTTGCAGTTGCCGTATTGAGTGATGAATTTGTTTTCGATGCATGGGCACAAGGGCTGACAGACTCTGACAATCTACCAGCCGAAGAAGCAGGTGTAAGCCAAGTTCCAACGATGGTTTATGAAAGTGATCTGTCCGTCATTTATCAGCGTTCGTCGCAGCTATCAGTGAACAGCCTCTTGAATCGAATGATTGGTAAGGACTACAAAACGCCTTGCTTTTGGTGGACAGACGGTTCGGACAACATCGAACCGTGCATGTTGGTGACATCTGGCTTGCCCTCGATAGGACAATATTCCGCAATGCTAGACGGCAATTGGCAAAAGTGGAACTGGTAGGAAGCGAAGAATGAATTGGAATTACTTTACTTTTGCTAAGACGCACCCAGGAAAAGTGCGACCTTATAACGAAGACGCCTTACTTGAGATGTCTGAAGCTGGACTTTGGGTTGTAGCGGATGGAATGGGTGGACACAGTGCGGGGGATATTGCGAGTCAGATGTTAGTGGATCGTATCGCTCGCCATATCAAAGACAGCAAAACGACTAATATCGATGAACTAAGAGCTGTTGTCCAGCAAGCAAACAAAGAGATTTTTGATTACGCACAAGCCCGCTTAGAGGGCAAAACCATGGGAACGACTCTTGTCTTATTGTTTATGCAAGATGGCTACTTCCACTGTTTATGGGTAGGAGACAGCCGCATCTATCAACTCAGAGAAGGTCGCTTCTCCCAAAAAACCAGAGATCACAGTCAAGTCATGGATTTGGTTGAGCAAGGTCTATTGGCTTTTGAGGATGCAGAGTCACATCCACTGGCTAATGTCATTACACGAGCGATTGGTGTGGACGAAATAGTCACAATAGACCAAATATCAGGCCAGCTTGCAGACGGAGATCAATTTCTTTTGTGCAGTGATGGATTATCAAAAGAACTCACCAACGATGAGATGCACAAGACACTTTATGCAGACTCGGTTAATCAGGCGGGCTTAGCTTTGATGCATTCTGCATTAGTGAGAGGTGCGAGTGACAATGTCACGTGTGCTTTGATCAAAGCCTGTTGTGAGAGAAGCGAGCTAGACGGACGAACACAAGAGGATGCCACTATCCCAGTATTCTTGAGGAGCAAGGCGAATGGTTGATCCAAAAAGTGTATCTGACTCTAGCAGGGTATTCGATTGGTTGGCTCCGGTTCTATTGCCAGTATCAGAAGAGCGTCCAACAGGTGTAGATCCGCGTGAAGACGTGTCACCTCAATCGGCATACTACCGTTTAAAAGACAGTCGAATGGCGGCACGCAATGCTGAGCGCAATGCGATTATCGAAGAAGAGAGCATATTAACGCACACAAACTTGTGGCGTGTCTTTATTGACGAGGTTCCGGATATTCTTTCTCATCAATCAAAAGACTTAGAATTTGTTGCATGGTTAATTGAGGCCCTCACGCGTCTTTATGGATTTCGTGGCATGGGGGTTGGCTATGAAATTGCCTCAAACTTCATCGACAATTTTTGGGAACAACTATATCCAATGCCTGATGACGACGGTATGGAGACGCGTATCTCTTCTATTATTGGCCTAAATGGCATCGATAGTGAAGGAACGTTAATTTTTCCTTTAGCATCTATTCCCCTGACTGACATGGGTGTAGAGCAACCGTACGCCTTTTGGGAATATCAGCAAGCGATTGAGTTAGAGAGACTTGATGAAGACAAGCGCCGCTACAAGGTTGAGCAGGGTGCTGTTGAAATGTCCAAGATTAACGACACGGTGAAATCTACATCTGACGAGTTTTATCGTGAACTTATCTCTGACCTTGAGTTTGCGATGGCTGCGTTTGGCCAATTTAGCCAAAAGCTTGATGATGCGGTTGGGGATGTTACCCCGAGCTCATACATTTCCAAAAAACTAGATTCAATACATTCGGCATTAAAGCATCTATTGGGCGTTCGTTTTCAAACTCCATCAGAAATGACTGAAGTTATTCAGCTCGATCCGACTGAGGATGAGGAAGCGTCAACGTTACAGGGGCAAAACGGCGCTTTATTGATGACAAACATGCAATCGCGGGAACAGGCGATTGAGCAGTTACAAAAGGTGGCAGACTTCTTTAGAGAAAGTGAGCCTCATTCACCAGTTTCTTACTCCATCGAACAAATCATTCGTTGGTGTGGAATGCCTCTGCCGGAATTACTGGCGGAATTGATCTCCGACGGAGATGCAAAGAGAAGCTATTTCCGTTTAGTTGGCATAGCAGAACAAAATGAAAATTAAGAAAGGGAGAACGGTATGACGAGTATCCACTCGAAACTGTCACGAGTAAGGAAGCCTCGTGTTCACATTACCTATGATGTTGAAACTGAAGGTACAACGCTGAAAAAAGAGCTTCCTTTTGTTGTTGGTGTAATGGGCGATTTCGCAGGACAAAATACGGAAGCGCTGAAGCCACTCAAAGACCGTCGCTTTATTCAGATCGACAGAGATAACTTCGATGACGTTCTTAAAAAAATGAACCCATCAGTGAAGTTTAAGGTTGCCAACAAACTTGCGAAAGATGACTCTCAATTTGAAGTTGATCTGAGCTTCAAGTCGATGCAAGACTTTGAGCCAGCAGCGATCGTTAATCAAGTTGACCCACTGCGCCAGTTGATGGAAACACGCAATAAGCTACGTGACCTAATGACCAAGGTGGATCGTTCAGAAGAGTTGGAAAATATCCTTGAAGATGTCTTAAACAACACGGATAACTTAACCAAGCTGGCAGGCGAGCTAAAACTAGGTGACGCTCACCCAACGGATAATCCAGAGGGGGTGAAGTGATGACAACGCAAATTGAAAAGCAGCTTGATCCTACCGTTGGTGAGCAGACTTCCTCTTTTCTAGAGCAAGCGATTGGCGCAACTAAGCAAACAGAAGCTTCGCGTGCTGAAGAGCTGATTAAGACGTTAACTGAAGAGGCAATGAAAGGCACGGTCTCGTGGAATAAGAACCTAACAGTGACTTTCCGTGAAGCGATAAACTTACTCGACCGTCAGATTTCTGAACAGCTGTCTGAAGTCATGCACCATCCAGAACTGCAAAAACTTGAAGGTTCTTGGCGTGGTTTGAACTACTTAGTCATGAACTCAGATACCAGCTCGACACTCAAAATTCGCATGATCAGCATGACGAAGAAAGAGCTTCATAAAGATTTGAGTAAAGCGGTTGAGTTTGACCAAAGCCAGATCTTCAAAAAAGTTTATGAGTCGGAATTCGGCAGTGCCGGTGGTGAGCCTTATGGTGCACTGATTGGTGATTACGAATTTACTAACCATCCAGAAGACATTGAATCACTTCGCTTAATGTCGAATGTGGCCGCTTCTGGTTTCTCTCCATTCTTATCTGCGGCTTCACCTGCATTGTTTGGTTTTGATGAGTGGACAGAGCTTTCTAAACCTCGCGATTTGGACAAAGTTTTCGAATCACTGGAATATGCTCAATGGCGTTCTTTCCGTGAAAGCGCAGATTCTCGTTTTGTAAGCTTAACCATGCCAAAAGTATTGGCGCGTTTGCCTTATGGACAAGCAACTTCGCCGGTGGAAGAGTTTGGCTTTGAAGAGTTTGACGTTGACTCAGTGTCGGGTATTGCAACGAATGCTGAACATAATGATTACTGTTGGATGAACTCTTCTTATGTACTGGGCGCTAAGCTTACCGATGCATTCTCGAAATATGGTTTCTGCACCGCTATTCGTGGCGCAGAAGGTGGTGGCCGAGTAGATAACCTACCGACGCACTTCTTCATGAGCGATGATGGCGACCCAGATATGAAATGCCCGACAGAAATTGGCATTACGGACCGACGTGAAGCGGAACTAGGTAAACTTGGTTTCCTTCCTTTGTGCCACTATAAGAATACCAACTACGCGGTTTTCTTTGGTGCACAAACCTGCCAAAAACCAGCCAATCACGATTCTCCTGATGCGACTGCGAATGCGGCCATTTCAGCACGCTTACCTTACATGATGGCAACGTCACGTTTTGCTCATTACTTGAAGGTCATGGCACGCGATAAGATTGGTAGCTTTATGGAAGCGGAAGACGTGGAGTCGTGGCTAAACCGCTGGATCTTAAGCTACGTGAATGCCTCAGAAGGTGGTGGTCAAGAAATCCGTGCGAAATACCCACTTGCCGATGCTCGTGTTCAGGTGAAAGAAATTCCGGGTGCGCCAGGTTCCTACAATGCTGTGGCATGGTTGAAGCCATGGCTGCAAATGGAAGAGTTGACCACGTCACTACGCTTGGTCGCAAAGATCCCTCAGTCGGGTGGTTAAATAATAGTTGGTTGGCCTTTGGGTCAACCACTCGTTCCACGCTTGGGAATAGAGATTGAGTATTAAAAGTGACGATTTGGAATGGCTAACGATATGACATTGAATTTCTTAGACCCAAGTGAACTGAAACACGAGTTCAGTCCACTTGGGTGTGCGGAACTTGATAGTCACTGGGTTACCCAGTTTGTCGAGTCAGTAGATTCAATACATTCGGCAAAAATTTGGCTAGAGGGAACAAAGAGTTCAACTGTTGATGATTTTCGATATAGCGTGTTAATGGCAATTGATCAGATTGACCAAATATTGGAAGAGCAATTGAATGAGATTATTCATCATCAAGCATTTCAGGCATTGGAAAAATCATGGTTAGGTGTTCGCTATCTGTGTGAGCAAACTGCTAGCCAATCCAGTGAGCCTGTGAAGATAAAAGTGCTTTCGGCAACATGGGATGAGGTCAGCAAAGATGCACTGAAAGCCATCGAGTTTGATCAATCTGCGCTGTTTAAATTGTTGTATCAGAATGAATATGGCATGCCGGGTGGTGAGCCTTTTGGGGTGGTGATCGGTGATTATGAACTAAGACATGACCCAGCGAAAAATCACTTTGATCGAGATTTAACGGTGTTAAGTAAGGTTGCGCAAACTGCGGCAGCAGCATTCAGTCCATTCATTCTGTCTGCGCAGCCAAGTGTGTTTGGTGTTAATCGATTTTCAGAGCTGTCATCGACCACAGATATCGGCGCTCAGTTTGAACAAGTTGAGTACATAAAATGGCAAAAGTTACGAGAATCGGAAGATGCGAAATTCATCGGTATTGCTGCACCAAACGTGTTGTTTCGCTTGCCTTATATCAAAGACGGTTCTCGTATAGAAGGGTTTGATTTCGAAGAAGCTATCAATGATTCTGAGCGCGAATTGCAGTGGGGAAGTGCCGCTTTTTGTTTCGCTGCGATTGCAATTCGAACGTATCAAGAACATGGCTGGTTTACTCACATGAGGGGCGTTAAGCAAGGCGATTACACACAAGGAACAATTTTAGCGCCTACGCGAAGTTCAGTGTATTTCACTAGCAAAAATACCCGTGATAGAAGTCCTTTGAACTTAAAAGTTTCAGAGCGCAAAGAAAAAGAAATATCGGATTGTGGATTTATCACCATGTCACCGGTTGCTGAAACCTACATGGTGGGGATGACTTCCAGCGTGTCCATTTATAAGCCAAGACAGTTCGAAGAGCAGCATATCACTATGAACGCCAAGTTGACCTCGATGCTGCAATACACGCTTTGTGTTTCACGAATCGCCCATTACATAAAGGTCATGGGACGAGACAAAATCGGTGGTTATCAAGATGCAGATTCAATCCAACGAGACTTCCAAAAGTGGCTTCATCAATACACAACAGCCTCTGACGAAGCTTCGGATGAACTGAGGGCAAAGTACCCTTTAAACGAGGCAAACATCAGCGTTAAAGAAAAACGTGATTCCCCCGGACACTATTATTCGGTGGTTCATTTACGGCCTCATTTTCAACTCGACCAGATGGTGTCGGCAGTCAAACTTATTACGGAATTATCACCAGAACAAGTGGTGTAAGGGAAGACAATGAAAACATGGAAAAATGCGCTTTCTGAGGGCAACTTACAACAGGCTATAACACTGATTATCGAAGACATTAAAGCTTCACCAAAAGATGCAGGGTTACGCAGTTCTTTTATTGAACTGTTGTGTATTGACGGTGATTTTGAACGTGCTGACGATCAGCTCATACAGTCGATTAAATTGTTCCCTGAATATTTATCTGGTGCGAGTCAGTTACGCCATATTGTGAAAGCGGCACAAGCGCGAAAAGACTTTACTGGTGGGGCTGCCACTGCACAGTTTATTGAATTTGATCAGCAGGCCAACGAGCTTGTTGTCGACCTTAACTTAGCCATCAAAAATGAAGAGTTTGACCAGGGCTATGAACTCGCTCAGTCACTGGAAAACATGCGAGAGCAAAAGCGTTTCCTACAAGGAACTCGAGAGTTTGAGGATGTAAGAGATATTGACGATCGTTTATCCGGATACATCGAACTCTTCTCGACGGCAGGTAATTACTTTCTGGTGCCGATCAAAAACATTAAGCAGCTAGACATAAAACAAGCGGGCTCGATGCTTGAACACATCTGGCGACCTGTTGAGTTTGACATTGAAGGCTTGGGTGAAGGTGAGGGGCATATGCCTCTGACTTACATTGATTCCATTACCGACGCGCAAAAGCTTGGCCGAGAAACAGATTGGAGGCAATTAGGTGAAAGTGAACTGTTTGTAGGCCTAGGACAAAAATGTTGGCTTGTCGGTGATAAAGCACTACCTATCTTTGAGCTGAACACCTTGTCAGAAAGCAAGGCATTGGCATAGAGGTTTTTATGCCATTGGTCGCTTCTTTACTCGACAAGCTTATCGATAACGATCCACATCTTAGAGAAGACAAGGATTTTCCGTTGGGTCAGCAAGCATTGATCGACAATCTTCTAAGAGATTTGGAGTCCATGCTGAACAGCCGTATCGGTTGGACGGAAATTTCGGATGATCTCAGAGAAGTAAAGTCCTCAATTTTAAATTATGGATTACCTGACTTTTCGTCTATGCCATACAGCAGCAAGCAAGGGCAGGATCAACTGTGTGAGATCGTTCGTGATGCGATTTTAGAGTTTGAGCCTCGCCTAGAAAGCCCGAACGTTAGCATTCTAGATGAAAAGAGCGCAGTAGACAGAACCTTGAGACTAAAGATCAGCGCGACTTGTCTGATTGGCAATAACACACACGAAGTAACATTTAACTCAGAAGTAGAACCCGTAAGTTTAGGCATGAAGTTGAGCAGAATGAAATGAGTGACGAGTTTCTTAAGTATTACAACCGAGAGTTAGCTTACTTACGCCATAAAGGGCAAGAGTTTGGCGAGCAGTACCCCAAAATTGCCTCTCGATTGGGGATCAGTGAAGAGCAAGTCGATGACCCGCATGTGGAGAGGCTTCTTGAAGGCTGTGCTTTCATGACAGCTCGTATACGTCAAAGTCTCGATAACAGTTATCCGCAGTTTACGGAATCTTTGATGGGGCAATTACATCCGGATTTTCATGCGCCAATCCCTTCAATGTCGATCATTAAAATGAAATGTAATGAGTCGACCTCTGCTCCCTTTGATGTTTCTAAGGGGGAAAAGGTGATGGTTGGCGCGCCGGGTTACAAAGAATGTGAATTCAGAACGTGTTATGAAACAAGAATGCATCCCTTCGATATATCGGCAGGAACCTTTGAAAATGCCCCGATACAGCCGATTGGTTCTCCTTGGGAGCGTTCGTCTAAATCTGTACTTAAGGTAAAGATCAAGGCTAATGATGGTGAGTCTGCATTAAGTGAGATGGGCGTCGAGACGCTGAGATTCTACCTCAATGGCCAAGCACAGCTTACTCTGCGGTTATATCAGCTATTGTTCCAAAGCCTAATCGGGATATCTGTCTCGGTGAATGGTAGTGAGCAGGCTTCGTACACTCCACGTCACTGCCAAGCTGTCGGTTTTATCGATAGTCAACAAGTCGTGCCCTACAGCAAGCGAAGCTTTTCTTCTTCGAGGATGTTGGTGGAATATTTACACTTCCCCGAGAAGTTTATGTTCTTTGATGTCGTTGACTTAAATCTCGAAAAGCTAGGTATTAACGAGGAGTTGGAACTCAACTTCTACTTTGACTGCAATGATGACTGGCTCCCAAAGCAAGTTGACAAAGACAGTGTGTTATTAGGTTGTGTTCCCATCATCAATCTGTTCAAAACTACAATGGAGCCAAAGCGACTAGAGCCAGCCGAGTACGAATATCAACTGTCCGCACAATACCAAGAAGCAGAGAGCAACGAAGTGGTGTCTATTTCGAATGTCACGCTTAGGAATTGGAACAAAACATATGAGAACTTGCCCAGTTATTTTGCCGGTGAACACACTCATTACATGAACAAAAGCGAGATTTTTTGGATCATGAGGCGAGAGGATAAGAATTGGGCAGGTGGGTTCGATGAACCGGGCCGAGAAAGCTACATTTCATTCGTGGATAAAAAGCACCGCCTATTTGCTCCTGAAAGTCGTGAAAATTGGCTGATGTACGTGCAGGCGGAATGTTGCAATCGAAACTTACCGCAGAAACTGCCTTTTGGTGGCGGCCTGCCAGAGGTCTCGCTACCGAGTGTTAATGACAATTTTGCTGAGCTTCGATGCCTTGTTTCTTTGTCAGAAACGGTGAGGCCGGAAATGGATGAGAGCACGCGTTGGCAGCTAACCAAATTGCTTACCCTGACTCACTTTACCGATGAGGACGGACTCTCTACGCTCAAGCAATTACTCAACTTGTATGCGTTTACAGGTACTGCGGAAACGAAATCGCTGATCGATGCTCTGGTAAATTTCGAGTATCAGCAAACAACGGGAAGGGTCAACGAAAAAGGTAAAGTTGGATTTGCTCATGGTGTAAAGCTCATATTGACAGTTTCTGATCAAATGATATCTAAAGAGCAAGTCTTCCTTTTAGGTTGCGTCTTGTCGGTGTACTTCTCTCAGTTTGCGGAAGTAAACATTTTTACGCAGTTAGAAGTAAAACTGAAATCGACAGGCCAGTTATTTCATCAGTGGCCAGCACTGATCGGAAACAAAGCTTTGTTATGAAACCAGAAGAGTTCTTAATTCAGCTGAAAAAGCGACCGTTGTTCGAAGCGATTCACTTAATCGAGCAAGTGTTACTTCGTTCACAAGCTCAACTAGGCTCAGATGAGTTACCCAAGAAAGAGAAGCTTGAGTTAAAAGTAAATGCCTCATTGGGTTATGAGAATGCACAACTGGTTAATGCGACACTTTCTGAGCATAAAGTTTTCCTAGAAACGAACTTGCTTGGCTTAACGGGTGAGCAAGGTGTTTTACCAAGTTATTACAGTGAATTGGCTATCGGCCGTGAAAAGGTCGGTGATGGTGCGATGGTCGATTTCTATAACATTTTCAATCATCGCTTGTTGTCACTGTACTACCGAAGTTGGCAGTTGAGTCAATTTGCGGTGCAGGCACGTGAGCACAATAAGGGCAATCGAGCGCCTCTGTTGAGCAGTCTTGAAGCGGTAACTGGGCATGAAAAGCGCCTGAACAATTACTATGCAGGATTGTTTGCGCAGAAAGGTCGCGGTAAAGGTGCGTTAAAAGACTTAATTGAGCACCTCACAGATTGTGAAGCTAAGTTACACGAGCTTCAGGGGCAGTGGATGAGTGTATCGCAAGATGAACAAACGAAGCTAGCTGGGGGATCATCGCCTGAAGGGCAGTTTGCTCAATTGGGGCGAGGAGCTTCTATCGGCGCTAAGGCATGGAATATCAATGCAGGAATTACGATTGAGCTGTTTCCGACGAACACATTACAGGTTGAGCAATTACTGCCAAATCAATCGAGCTTAGCAACCGTAAAGTCAATCGTGCAGGACTATGTTGGTAAGCATAAGCGCATTAATTGGAAGCTCACAACACGTCATAAACATTTACCTCAAGTTCGTCTTGTTAAAGGTTCTGGTCAATTAGGGATAGGAACCGTTTTGGCAAAACATAAACGAACCAAAGATCGAAAAATAACAATTACCATTTAAGGGAATCAAAATGGCTTTACTCTCACTTTCAGCGTTGGTCGAAAGGTTATCACCTGTTGCACGAGAAACACTTGAGCAAGCAGCCGCTATGGCCAGTTCGCGTACTCACCATAGTATTGAAATGACGCATTGGTTACTCACCATCGTCCAAAATCCCAATCAAATCTATGCTGAAGTTTTCGATAAATTTAATGTCGACGCGGAGGTAGTTGAATCACAGCTACTATCTCAATTAGAAAAGTATAAAACAGGTTGTGAGTCAGTTCCGGGACTTTCAGCACATACAGTTTCGGTGATGCAAAACGCCATGATGGTCTCGACGATTGAGTTTCAAGCAACGGATCTCGACTGTGTCCATCTGCTAAGTGCTTATTTGTCCGATGAAAGCTTGGCGAACGTGATGAACCAAGTCAGCACAGAGCTAGACAAAGTAGAGGCAAGTGCACTCCTTGGATTATCAGAGGCGAATTCGCCACATCAAGCTGGCCTTACTGGAACTAAAGGGTCAAACGCTGCGTTGGATCAGTTCACCGTGGATCTTACTGAACAAGCAAAGGCGGGGAAGATTGATCCAGTAGTTGGACGAGAGAATGAAATCCGTCTAATGATTGATATTTTGCTTAGAAGGCGTCAAAACAACCCAATACTGACGGGTGAAGCAGGGGTGGGTAAAACAGCGGTTGTCGAAGGACTGGCTCAAAAGATCGTCGACGGAGATGTCCCTCCAGCGCTAGAAGGCGTTTCAATTAAGTCTCTTGATATGGCTCTGCTTCAAGCAGGAGCGGGCATGAAAGGCGAATTCGAAAATCGGTTAAAAAACGTAATTAAAGAGGTTAACGAGTCTTCCACGCCAATCATCCTTTTCATTGATGAAGCGCATGGTTTGATTGGTGGTGGCGGGCAAGCCGGTCAAGGTGACGCTGCGAACATTCTCAAACCCGCTCTGGCAAGAGGTGAGCTGCGAACAATAGCAGCAACGACCTGGGCGGAATACAAAAAATACTTTGAGAAAGACGCAGCCCTGACAAGACGATTTCAAGTCGTCAAAGTGGAAGAGCCAACGCCAGCGGTTGCCGTAAACATGCTACGTGGACTATTGAGTGTTATGGCTGAGCACCATGGTGTTTACATAACCAGCGATGCTTTAGAAGCCGCTGTACAGCTCTCCTCGCGTTACATAAATGGAAGGCAGTTGCCAGACAAAGCCGTTTCCGTTTTAGATACCGCATGTTCCCGCGTAGCCTTGAGCCAAAATGCCATTCCGGGGTTGCTCGATAGCAAAAGGAAATCTGTTCAACTTAAACAAGACGAGTTAAAGCAGCTTGAGAAAGAGTTTCAATTTGGCTCGGAGAATACTGAATCAGTCCAGCGCATAAGACGAGATATTGATGAGTTATCTACTCAGGTCTCTGACTTGGAGTTGCAATGGAACAAAGAACAAGCGTGGGTTGAACAAGCGATAGCGTTACGCGAAAAAATTGCTCTAGAACCATTAAGTGAAGATAAGAAAAAATTAATGGAAATCGAAAGCGACTTAAACGCGAGTGCGCAGCCTTTAGTGTTTTCCCACGTTAGCGAGGCTTTGATTGCTGAAGTGATATCAGACTGGCTTGGGATTCCACTAGGCAAACTGCAAGATGATGAAATAAAAGCTGTTCTAAACCTAAAAGAGAGTTTAATCGAGAGGGTTGTTGGCCAAGACCACGCGCTAGAAATCATGTCTGAGGTGATCAAAACGGCGAGTGCGCAATTGACTGATGAATCCAAGCCAAACGGAGTGTTTTTATTAACTGGTCCAAGTGGTGTGGGTAAAACGGAATCAGCGTTAGCGATTGCGGAAAAAGTGTATGGTAGTGAGGACAACGTTACGACAATCAACATGTCGGAGTTCAAAGAAGAACATAAGGTCTCATTGTTGTTAGGTTCTCCTCCTGGTTACGTGGGTTATGGTGAAGGTGGTGTATTAACCGAAGCCGTCAGACGTAAGCCATATAGTGTAATACTGCTGGATGAAATGGAAAAAGCGCACCCAGGAGTTCAAGACATTTTCTACCAAGTCTTTGATAAAGGCATAATTAAGGACGGGGAAGGCAGAGATATCGATTTCAAAAATACGATTATCATCATGACAGCGAATACGGGGACGGATACCACCATGTCACTGTTCGATGACCCAGAACTTGCTCCTGATCCAAGTACACTAAAAGGCGCACTACACGATGACTTACTGAACGACTTTAAGCCCGCCTTCTTGGGAAGAGTGAATATCCTTCCGTATGTGCCTTTGGATAAGGAAGTACTTGCCCAAATTACACGCCTCAAGCTGAAAAAAGTGTCAGACAGGATCGAAAAACACTATTCGGCTGAACTTCATTTCAGTGACGACCTTGTAACCGACATTGTTGATAGCAGTAACGAGTCTGGGAGCGGGGCAAGAGTCGTGCAAACAACCATTGAAAATACGCTATTACCGAAGATTTCTCATGAAATATTGAACGCTATTCTTAATGATAAGACATTTGAAATAATTAATGTTGAAGGTTCTGTAAAATCATTGAGTGTCTCACTTATTTAACAGTTTTTCTAAAGTAAAAATTATTTGAGAGTCGCTTCATAATAAACATTTTTGATCAGAAATAGCGCTTAATTTAATTCTTAATTAAAGATATAAAAGAGCGTATTTAAAATGAAGTTTTTGATACATCAATCATTAATTATCAAAATAACATAGATAATTAAAACATTAAGCAATATGTCATTAATAATGCTATAGGAGATTAGCATGCAGTCTAACACGTATCTTAAATATGCAGATATTAAAGGTGAAGCAACTGCTGAGCAGTACAAGGATCTAATTACACTACTATCTGTAGATTGGAGTGTTGGTCGTGAAATTTCATCATTCACTGGTACTGCTATGGACCGTGAAGCAAGTGCAACACGTCTATACGACCTGACAATCACTAAGCTTCAAGACCGCGCGTCACCGGATCTTTTTAAAGAAGCGACCATTGGTAAAGGTAAACCAGCTGTATTCCACATCACCAAACAAGGTGAGAAAGTGGAAGAAATCATGAAAATCGAGCTTACAGATGCAATGATTTCAAACTATTCAGTGTCAATCCAAGATGACCGCCCAATTGAAACTATCACTATTTCATACACTGAAATGATGATGACAGTGACACCAACTGACGATAAGAACAACACATCTGCACCATTAGTATATGGCTACAGCGGTGTGAAAGGTCAACAAATGTAATTGAATTGCGGGAAGTCAACGCTTCCCGCTATTTTATAAAGAAGTAACTAATGAAAAAAGCGACACAGAAAAATAACTTTATTCGTATTTCTACACCATTTGGTACAGATGCCATTATTCTAAATTCATTTGAATATAAGGAAAAAGTATCAGATCTTTTTTCATTACATGCGCAAGCTTATTTCAACGGGCAACACAAAGAGCTGAATAATATTATTGGCCAAGAGGTTGTTATCGCTATGGACAATGATCCAAGTGTTAGCTTTCAACCCCGTTACTTTCATGGTGTCGTCTCACGAGCTAAGTTAACAGGCTCTCGGGTGACCACCGCTCATCAAGGTGAAAACTATCGAAATATCGATTTACTTATTGAGCCTAAAGTTCGCTTTGCCGATTATCGAGTCCACTCTCGTATTTTTCAAAACAAAGACATTAAAGAAATTGTGTCGGAAGTATTATCTGAGCATGACGTAAGCTTTAGCCTAAAGCTTACCAAGTCGTACTCTAAATATATTTATAAAGTTCAATATGAAGAATCTGATCTGGCATTTGTTGAACGACTTCTGTCTGAAGAAGGGATTGCTTACTGCTTCTCACATACAAATTCAGCACACATACTGGAATTGTTTGATGATCTTAACTTTTACACACCTGGCTCAGAGTTTCTTGTTGAACATACGACGGGAACAGGTCAAGCAAGCCACATTTACTCTTGGAATGAAACGCAAATACTGACGACAAAAGCCGCACACAAGTCCGGCTTTAATATGCTCAAGCCTTTATCACCTCCACAGAGTCTTACTAGTGGATCTGCACAACTGTTTTCGGTGCCAAATAGTGAGCACTACGAATACTTAGCTGAAGCTGAAACTGACGATGAGTTTGTGTTGCGAAATACACACGCGATCGAATCACTTCAGCAAGACGTTTATCAATGCAGTGGTGAATCGAGCTGCAGAACATTTGCTGTCGGCAAACTTTTTAAGTTTAATAAGCATGAGGATAAGACTCGAGTAGGAAAAGAGTATGTGCTTTCTTCTGTCGCACTTTCTGCTGCAGTATTTAATCAAACGGGACAGGGCGGTACATCGTCACAAGGTGTGAGGGTTTCGTTTCATTGCGTTGACTCAAACACTATCCTGCGCCCAAAAATGCAGAGGTTTAAACCACAGATTAAAGGTTTGCAAACCGCAATTGTGACAGGAAACAAAGATGGCGAAATCTACGTCGATAAATTTGGTCGAATCAAAGTGCAGTTCCACTGGGATCGTGAAGGTCAATATGATGCGAACAGTTCATGTTGGATTCGAGTCGCTCAAGCCAGTGCCGGCAATGGCTGGGGGAGTATATTCCATCCAAGAGTCGGACAAGAAGTTATCGTCGACTTTGTAAATGGAGACCCAGATCAGCCTATCGTAACTGGAGCTCTTTATAACGGTACCCAGCTAACACCTTATCAATTACCTGCTCAAGCTTCGCAAAGCGGCTATAAGTCCCGTTCAGTACAAAAAGGCAGCGACAAGTTCAACGAGTTGCGGTTTGAAGATAAACCCGGCGAAGAACATGTTTATTTGCATGCTGAGAAGCTCTTTCAAATGGTGGTGGAAGACAATGCCGATATTGCTGTAGAGAACAATAAAAGTGAAAGGATTACCAATGATTTCATGCAAGAGGTTGGTAATAACGCGAGTCAGAAAGTAGGCAAGAACCAAGGGATTGATATCGGTGAAGCTCTTGTCGTTAAAGCGGGTAAGAGCATTGAAATAAAGGTAGGAGGGGCGTCCATACAAATGTCTAGTTCTGGGGAGATCAACATTAAAGGCAACAAGATCTCTATTAATGGTTCAGCCATAGCACTTAAAGCTGGTCAAATTTCTCTTAACTAAAGGTGAGCAGATATGGGTAAACCAGCCGCGGTATTGGGGAGTCACCATGTGTGCCCCAAAAAAACAAACAAAGTCCCTCATGTAGGTGGTCCTGTCGTTGTCGGTTCTCCAAACGTAAAAATTTCAGGTATTCCGGCTGCGCGTCAGGGAGACAAGCTGTCTTGTGTGGGGCCTCCAGACACTATTTCATCCGGGTCTTCGAGCGTCAAAATCAACGGAAAACCTGCGGCTAGGCTGGGAGACTCCACCGCGCATGGCGGTAAAATTGTTACCGGCAACTCAGCAATATTAATTGGTGGGTAAATGGCGCTATTGTTCCAATCCCACCTTTGTATGCTGGGCGATCAAGCGTTTTCTGTGGAGCAATTGGCAAACAATAAGCTAAGGCCATCAGAAAAAAACGAACTGATTCCACAAGCGAGGGAAAGCTCAGTCCTACCTGCCTATGACAGATTAACTCACTATTCGAAAGCACTGTCTGAATGTGGTGTCGAAGGGCAAGTTTATCTTCTGTTACCAAAGCTATCGGACAAGGTTGAGCTTCAACGTATTACAACGCTGCTTCTTTCGGTGTTTCAACGAGTAGAATCACAACATTTTGCATTATATCCGTATGGGAACGCGTCTTTTCTGATGGCGCTAAGTCGCATCCAACGTGCAGTAAAACAAACTAAACCATTATGGATTGTCGCTTTACATGTTGCCGATGCTAAAGGGGAGCATGACTCATTAGTTGTCGCGCGTTGCTCCGCGCAAAAACAGGGACTTATATTCAATAAGATCGCAATTGATCTTCAACTCGATAATAACAACACCGCGGTTTCACATGTCGTTAAGCAACTTGGAAAGTCGTGTGTAGAGAAGCTAGATGAATTGATGTTGTCAGCCGAAGGCAATGAGCCTGTATGGTTGGATTCAATTCAATTCCTTTCTCCTTGGGTTAATAGAGACACCTCCTATCGGCTAATAGGTACCACGACTGGCCCTTTGGGAGCGAGTGGAGGAGTATTGAAGGCGATTTGTGCTTGCCTGCAGCCGAAAGAAACACACGATAAAAATTATTCAGGTATTCAGCTTGATATTGAGCGTGGTGGGTATGCCGTTGGTGCCACTTACCGCTGGGGTAGTGAGTAACTTACAAAATGAATATACAAAGGATTGTCAAACTCACATCTTTAAACGGAATCACGTTTTACTTTTCCACGCAGCGACTTAATACCGGCTCGGAACAAAGCTTTGCAACCGCTCGAAGTGCAGAAGCGTTTATTGAGCAATTTCATTTTTCCGATTTAGAGGAGCTCAGTGAAATTGCGTCATGGACAAGCATGAGTGCGACTTTTTCACATGAATACCAGACAAAAACTAAGTCTGAACTTCTTCAAATTATTGCTCAAGGATTACAAGAAAAAATCCTTTTTGCTATTGAGTTGCCTAAGACTGCGCCAAGCACATTTTATCCATCGGCCAACATACCTTCCCAAGTCATAAACCAAGTGGCGAAGGTTGAGCGTAATAACTCGAACGCTACTCACTCAGGCACCAACACTGTCGCAAGTAATGGTAATCCTCAAGAAGAAAGTAGCAAAAGGCATGTAAAAGCAGGCGATCCTGTCTCCATGGTCACAGGGGAAGAAAATCTCTCATTGTCTGATGTCGGACTGCCTAATGGATTGGTATGGTCACGAACGTATCGCTCATCGTTGTGCGATTCTGCTACCACTCTTGGTTTTGGTTGGAGACATATTTTTCAATATGAGCTAACAGACGTATTGGATGAAAAATCTAATATTGCGGGGTGGCTGTTCATTGACGAAATGGGGGACACAATCCTATTTCCTAATGTCGCCAAAGGCGGAATTAGTTACCAAACTTATGTAGGTGCGAGTTGCCAGTATCATCACAGCGGTTATCGATTAGTTACGTTAAGTAATGAAGCTCAAATCAAATTTGTCTTAAAGAATGAGCAGTGGGTTGCCACTGAAATCCGTCTAGGTCATATGAAAACGGTAAACCTCGAATACTCTCGAAATCACCGTATCACCCATATATGCGTCAACCGAAAAAAACAGCTTGAGCTCCAATACAATCATCAAGGCCAACTAATAGAGATTAGAAATCCAAAGACTCAACATTTGCTAGCCAAGTATGATTTCGAAGTTGATGGGCGATTGATAGCTGCGCAGAATGAAAATGGTTTAACTGAGCAATACCAATACGATGATACAAACCTAATTGTTAAACGAACGAGAGCTAGCGGACTTTCTCACTACTTTACATGGTCTGGGCGAGGACCTGATGCGCAATGCATAAAAAATTGGGCGGATGAAAGTGTTTATGATTACTCGTTTGAGTTTGATGGGAGCGAATCTAAATACCGAAATTCACTTGGACACTGTTGGCACTATAAACACAATGAACAAGGCAAGCTGCTTGAGAGTGTAAGCCCTGAATCGAGATGTAGGGCATTTGAGTACGACTCACTCGGTAGATTAGTTTGTACTGTCAACGCAGATCAGACATACACCCATCATAGCTACAACCCATTTGGCTTGCTCGAGAAAAAAACACACTCGTCGGGGGCTACAGAGGGTTTTGAATATAACGAGTTTGGTCAATGCATTAAGCATCAATTTCCTGACGGTGAAATCGAGTTTAAAGAGTTCAATGCACTTGGTCAGCTCGTATGGCACCAACACAGTAACGGGCTTCAAGAACGCGCCGTATTTGATAAATATGGCAGACAAGTAGAAAAGAGTGCTGATACTGGATCTCGTACACAATGGTGGTGGAATGACTCGCATCAGCTGTTAGCAAAAAAAGTCGATCAAAGCTTGATTCGCTATAGTTATGACGAGCGCGATCGAGTGAACGGAGTCGCTTACCCACATGGTCTTATAAGCGGATTTGAGCGCAACGAAAGCAACTTACTCACACGCCTATACTTCCAAAGTTTAGAAGATGGCACGTCTCGGGAGCATCGCTACCAATATGACGAAGTTGGGCGAGTTAAACAGGTTCATACGCCAAGAGGGACAACCCAAATTGTTTGGGGGAACTTTGCTCAACCAACGGAAATTGTTAAACCAGATCAAAGCTCTTTTTCCTTCACGTACGATGCGGAAAGGAAACTGATATCTATCAAGCGTTCTGACGGTTGCCAATACGAGTTTGAATACACTCCAGATGGCCAGATCAGCCAAACAATTAGCTTCGATCAAGTGCAAACAAACTACACCTATGACCGCGCTGAAAGATTAAGTGAAATCTTGCATTGTAGTGGTCGCATCTCTTTTGAGTATGACGAAGTTGGTTGCATCGCTAGGGTGAAAGCCCATGGTAAAAATCGTAGTGTTGAGGACCATTATCAACACACCTTGGGCGGCAAGTTAATCCGCGCGCATAACCGCTTTTCTAACGTTTCCTATACGTATCTAGGTACAAAATTGGTAAGTGAAGAGCAGGGACGCTTTTCTTTCGTCAATCATTACCAAGATACCGGTTTACTCCGCTCTCAACGTTATGACGACGGCACAGAGGTGCTATATGAGCATGACCAATTTGGCACGGTATGTGGGTTAACGATTCATTCAAACGGCTCTGAACGAGAAGATTCAATTAAGTTTGAATACGATGAATTACAACGTTTATCGATAATCACTTATAGCGCGGGAAAAGAGCGAAGAGAGTTCGATGGAATAGGTCGCTTGAAGCGCCAAACATGGACTGGTTTCGAGCGTAAATACCATTTCAACGCACAGCATTTTCTTTCGCTTATCATCGACAGTGAGAAGGGAGCTCAACATTATCAATATGATGAGCTCGGCCACTTAGAAAGAGTAAAGACAGAAACCTCTGAAGAGTCATACGTCTATGACAGTTTTGGCAACTTTAATGACGACAGTGCGCAGCGAAAACATGACCGTCTTATTGAATACCATGGGATCAGGTACGACTACGATGAACTAGGAAACAGAACCAGTAGTCAAGGCAATGGACGAGAGCAGTACTGCACTTACGATGCTAAAGGGCAACTGATTGTTGTCGAAAGCGAAGGGCATTTATGTCAATTTGAATATGATGCACTAGGTCGAAGAACGAAGAAAATCAGCGAAAACGGGACCACCGAATTTATTTGGCAAGGAAGTCATTTGGTCGGTGAGTATTCTCGCTCGGGTTATCGTTGGTATCTATATCAACCAAACAGTTTTGTTCCGCTTGCACTTATTGAAAACGGCGAGTGTTATTTTTACCAATGTAATCAAATCGGAACCCCAGAACGTTTGGTGGACTCGAATGGGCAGGTAGTTTGGCAAGCAACATACGATACATTTGGATTTGCTCACGTTGAAATCGAGACGGTTAAAAACAACCTTCGCTTACAGGGGCAGTACTTCGATATTGAGACTGGTCTGTACTACAACTTAGCACGTTACTACGACCCTCAAATAGGTCGATTTATCCAACCCGATCCCCTAGGGCTGCTTGGTGGAACCAACCACTATCAATTTGCCCCAAATCCAGTTTCTTGGGTCGACCCCTTAGGTTTGTGTGCAAAAGAAGATACACCGACAGTTCTTGCTGGACATAATGATAATTCGCCTGAGAAGTCGGTGTACTACGCAATGGGCTCGGGGAATTATCAAGCTACAACTTCTCAGGCTTCGTCCAATTACAAACTACATGCATCTTCGTCCCCGCATCATTCAGCTTTAAATATCAACGATGTGCATATGGCACTCGATGCCGCCGGTATGGTACCTGGAGTTGGTATTATTCCTGACGCAATTAATACGGTCTTATATGGTGTAACTGGTGACTTTGTTAACGCGGGAATTTCCCTTTCTGCAATGGTTCCCATTGTCGGGCAGGGAGCTATGGCGACTAAATATACTTCTCATGCTAGTGAAGTATTTAAGGTGCGAGGAGCTTCAAATCCTATACTACATGAAAAGCTAAAAGTTGAGCTCCGGAAAGGAATGGAAAAACCGTTTGTAAAAGAAAAGCGTTTGAGCAAATTGATGGATAGTCTATACCGCGAGAATGCTAAGGTTGGTAGTGGTAGTACGGCTGATGCAATTAGATATGAGAGAATAACAGGGAAAAGTGTCGGAGGCAGGTTTCACTCTCAAAAGGGAGTAGATGCAATTGAAGCACTAACGAAATGGTTGGCAAAAAATCCAACTGCTTCCTCTAATGATCGAGCCGCGGCAGAAAACGTCATGCTTGATCTAATGAATGCACTTAAGAGCTGATTCGAATATTATGTTCGGACAATAAAAACATACGTATGATTTTTTGAGAAGGGATGTATGACTGGTAAAGAAGTGATTAAATCATTACTTATTATCGTGCCTGAATTTATGGCTGAATGGGAAGAGTATTTAGATTACTGGGACGGCGAAGACGCTGGACTATCAAATGACTTCGCAGAATTTGCTAGCTACTTTATCGAGAATATCGACGAAATTTCAATCCAAAAAAGACAGCAGGTTTTCATTCTAGTTGAAAATTGTTTTCTTAATGGGGATTACGCAGTAAAAGATGCTATAGCGACGTGTTTTTTAGAGGTATTGCTTAACGCAACTTCCTCTCAACAAATTGAAAGTTCACAATTTGTTGATTTATTAGGTTTTGAATCAAAAAAATACTGTAGACAATGGGATAAGTTTACTGGGTGTAAAACTAAGGGCTTATAAAGAGTATAGAAGTTTTGGCGTGGAGATACATACTCGTTAATGCATCTGGAACAAGCAAACCTATTTTTTCGAGCTTAGTGCAACAGCTCAAAACAGGTTCTATAGCTGCCTATCTAAAGCGATACGCGAAATAGTCGTTTAGTTGACAGCTGTTGTCGTCGCATGAATTTCCACACAAACCACATGAAAAGCTTACGAACTCACGATATCCTAGGGGGATAATAAGATAGCGCCATGTAGATGGCAGAAAGTGAATTCGAATGAAGTTTATCCATACCTCAGATTGGCACCTTGGCCGACAGTTTCATAACGTCTCTCTGCTTGACGATCAGCAAGCCGTTCTTGACCAGTTAATCCAATATATTGAAAACAACCCTGTTGATGCGGTGGTTGTTGCTGGTGATATTTATGATCGTTCTGTCCCACCAACCATTGCGATTGAACTACTTAATAAAGTAGTGAAGCGAATCTGTGGTGAGCTAAATACGCCGATGATTCTGATTTCTGGCAACCATGATGGTGCTGAGCGCTTGGGTTTTGGCTCTGAACAGATGAAAAATGCTGGTCTTCACATTATCAGTAACTTCGAAGACATGCTTACCCCTGTTGTTATTGAAACCGAAAGCGCAGGGCAAGTTGCTTTTTATGGCATGCCTTATAACGACCCTGAGCAAGTCCGTTTTGCCTATCAAGAACCCGTTTCGACCCACGATCAAGCGCACAAGTTACTTGCCGAGAAAATCACTGAGCAGTTCCAATCAGATCAACGCAACGTGTTAGTCAGCCACTGCTTTGTCGATGGTGCTATTGAGTCTGAATCTGAGCGTCCACTTTCGATTGGTGGTTCTGACCGCGTCAGTCACGAGCATTTCCTCAACTTTGACTATGTAGCGTTGGGGCATTTGCATCAACCACAGAAAAAAGGCGAAGAATACATTCGTTATTCTGGTTCACTGATGAAATACAGCTTTGGTGAACAAAACCAAAAGAAAGGTTTCACGCTGGTGGAAATCGACCAAAATGGTTTTTTCTCGGCCAAGCATGTTGACCTTGCTGCACCTCATGAGATGCGAATCGTTGAAGGTGAACTTGAACAAGTAATAGAGCAGGGCAAAACCGATCCGAAAAACGAAGACTACCTGTTGGTACGTTTGATGGATAAGCACGCGATCTTAAACCCAATGGAAAAGCTACGTACTGTTTACCCAAATGTTTTGCACCTAGAAAAACCGGGCATGTTAATTGGTGTCGAGCAGGAAATGGCGCAAGCGAAGTTGGTGAGAAGTGAGATAGACATGTTCCGAGATTTCTTTTCGGAAGCGCAAGACGGCCAATTATCGCAAGAACAAGATCAAGCGATCAGTGACATTATCAAACAACTTTCTCAGCAAGCTCAGTAAGGACCAAACATGAAACCCATTAAACTGACAATGCAGGCTTTTGGTCCGTTTGCTCAAACAGAAACGATTGAATTCGACAAGCTGGGAACTAACCCTCTGTTTCTTATCAATGGTCCTACTGGTTCGGGTAAAACCTCGATTCTCGATGCGATTTGTTTTGCTCTTTATGGTGAAACGACGGGTAACGAGCGTCAAGGCATTCAAATGCGTTGCGATATGGCAGCGCCAACGCTATTGACTGAAGTGACACTTGAGTTCTCTTTACACGGCAAATCTTATCGAGTGATTCGCTCACCAGAACAAGAAGCACCAAAGGCGCGTGGTGAGGGCATGACGGTGCGTAAGCATACCGCAGCTTTGTATGAGATTACGGACGAAGAAAAGCTCATCACTAGCAAAACAACGCAAGTAAAAACAGAAGTGACCAATATTATTGGCTTGAATGAAACTCAGTTCCGCCAAGTGATGGTGTTACCACAAGGTAAGTTCCGAGAGTTGTTACTTGCGACGTCCAAAGAACGGGAAGAGATCTTTGGTCAGCTATTCCAAACGGATATCTACAAGAAAATTGAATATGCGCTGAAAGATAAAGCGAGTGCTATTAGTAAAGCCAAAGACGAGTTTGATAACCAAATTCGAGGCGCACTGCAGGTAGCTGGTGTTTCTTCAGAAACAGAGTTAACAGAGCAGCGTGAAGCCTTATCTGTTCAATTTGAATCGGTGCAAAAGCAAGAGCAAGAATCTCTGGCGCAATTAAATGCGGTAAAAACGGAACTGCAAAAAGCAGAAGCGCTGAGCAATGAGTTCAAAAAGCGCGAGCAAGCCGAAATTGCGTTGAAGCAACACTTGGAACAGAGCGATGCTGTCTCATCACGTCAATTGCAGTTAGACAATGCGAAGAAGGCAAGCAAGGTTGAGTTGCCTTATGTCACGTTACAAAATGCCTCAAAGCAAACGCAAGAACTTGAGCAAAAGGTGGCTAAGCTATCTCAAGATCTTACTGTTGCAAATGACGCGGTAAAATCCAAAGAAGGCGCATTGCAAACCGCGAAAGAACAAGCTGCACAATTGCCAAAACTGACAGAGCAGCAATACCAACTTGAAGGCATGAAAGGAAAGTTGGTTGAAAAGTCAGAGCTAGAGAAAGCCATTAACGCAGGTTTGACGCAAAAGTCAGAGTTTGAGGCAACGCTTAAGAAATATATCGCTCTGAAAGAGAAGTTAACGCTAGAGGCGCAACAAGGTCAGAAGTCACTGGATCAAGCTCGAGTCGATGTTGCAAGTATTGGCAGTGCAGAGGCTGAGATAAAACAGCAACAACGTTTGATGCAAGACCTACAGAAGCTAACAGGCTTAAACCAAGAGCTAGCGAAATTGGATGCATTGACGCCTAGCAAACAAGCTTCGCTTGACCAAGCAAAAGCGCGATACGTAGAACTTCAACGCTCAGCAGATACACTTGAATTGAGCTGGCACAATGCTCAAGCCGCTGTATTGGCTCAGCGTTTACAAGCCGGTGAAATGTGTCCGGTGTGCGGTAGTGTAGAACACCCTCAACCCGCTCAATTTGTTGGTGAAGAGGTAACAAAAGAGCAAGTTCAGCGTGCTCGAAACACGGAGCGAGAAGGGCAAGTTACGCTTAACCAATTGAACAATCAGTTGGAGCAGCACAATATCGCAATCGGACAATACAAGCAGCAGATTGAGCAGCTATCCGTTGAGCTTGGTCAAAACGCATCAATGGATTTAGGCGCGTTACAAGCGTCCATGCAGCAGCTCAATGAACGTTTACAGCAATTGTCATCGATTAACTTGGTTCAGTTGGAACAAAGCGTCAATGAGTTAAACCAACGTTGTGTTACTGGGGAAGGTAAGATCAATGATCTGCAAAACCAGATGGCAGCGAATGAATCGACGATAAAAGTGAACCAAGAGCAACTGGCTAAACTGTCTGCTTCGTTAGATGCTAAGTACTCATCTCTTGAAGTTCTTGAGCAAGACATTGTTGCGATTCAAAAACAGATTGCGGAGTTAAATGCCACATTCGAGTCTGCACAAAACCATTTGCAACAAGCCGTGCTGGCGAAGACCAATATTGAAAGCCAACTGACAACTAATCAACAGTGGTTGAATGAGGCACTAGAGCGTTTGAACACAGCTAAAGCTGATTGGGCGCAAGCGTTGCAGGCGAGCGCATTCGAGGATGAAGCGCAATTCCTAACAAGTAAAGTTGATGAGGCCGAGATGCAGGTTTGGCAGCAAGAAATTGATGCGTTCAAACAAACTCAAATCAAGCTAGAACAAACATTGGCAGACGTGAATTCAACGTTGAAAGACTTGGTGTTACCAGATTTAGAAGGGCTTAACGTTAAGCTAAACAGTGTTCAGCAAGGTTATGTTGAAGCGCGCAATCAGCTTGATAGCACACGCTCTTTGTTTGAACGTCTAGAGAAAGTCCGTAATGATATCGCTACGTTACACGACAAGAACACTAAGTTAGAAGACGAATATAAAGTGTTTGGTACCTTATATGACGTTGCAAGCGGTAAAACGGGTAGCCGTATTAGTCTGCACCGATTTGTCCTTGGTGTGTTATTAGACGATGTACTGATTCAAGCCTCACAGCGTTTAAGTCTGATGAGTAAAGGCCGCTATATCTTGGCTCGTAAAACCGAAGGCTTTAAAGGTGCAGCAGGGCGAGGCTTGGATTTGGTGGTTGAGGATAGCTACACAGGTAAAACGCGCGATGTCGCGACATTATCAGGCGGTGAATCTTTCATGGCAGCGTTGGCATTAGCGCTCGGTCTATCTGATGTTGTGCAGTCTTACAGTGGTGGTATTCGTTTAGATACACTGTTTATTGATGAAGGTTTTGGCAGCTTAGATCCGGAGTCTTTGGATCTTGCGATTCAAACCTTGGTCGACTTACAGCAAACGGGTCGTATGATTGGCGTGATTTCTCACGTATCTGAGTTGAAAGAGCAAATGGCGCAACGCATTGATGTTGAACCGTCGCGACTTGGTTCTACAGTTTCTGTGAAGTCTCAGATGGTATTTGATTCTTAATGGGGAACGGTAGGTAAACATCAATAAACAAAAAGCCCCGCTAGATTACGGTGTAAAATAGCGGGGCTTTTTGGTTCTCAGTCTCGAAGCATTTATTGTTCGCAGAAGCGCCCCTCTTTCGGTGATTGCGTAATCGCATATTCACCATCAAGGTTGCGGTAAACAACCGTGTTCCAAACTGAACCGTCATTCAATTCAAACTCTATCGCGTAGTTCACACCACTCACAATTTGTGCATGAACGGACAAGATCTGTTTAAACGAAGAGAGAGTTTCCATTTTGTTTAGGACAAAGGCCATTGCCTTTTGAGCGTCTGGGGTAGCATCGAATTCGTTCCACCCACCTGGCATATTTCCTTGTGTACTACATACATCTGCCGAGGTTGTTGGCTGTGTCGCTTCATCTTGAGTTTTTGGCTGACATCCGACAAGCAAAACCAAGATTGCGCAAGCTGACACTGTTTTTAATTTCATAAAAATAACCTCTATTTATGTAAGCCCGCATTATATAGGTTGGCATTCCAGCCCAATGTCTACGTTGTGCAAACTTTTTATATGAACAGGGTTAAATCCTGATTAAATCGTTGCGAGTGACCTCCAAAAAATAGATTTTGGTTAACTTTTTGCCTGATTTTGATAGTAAGTCACGCTTGAGAGCGAACGCTAATTTCCTATTCATTTCGCGTCGTGAATTAAGATCACAATTATAAAATAGACATGGAAAACATAACTTTGCACGTGTATCTGTTTTCTCAATACGGCCATATAATCCAATCAAAATTCATTAGGCACCAATAGAAAGTGCTGAATGATTGTTGTGATGAAGCAAAATGGATGAGAGGTAACACGATGAAGCAAAAAGCGCTATATCTAGCAGTAGCATTGGGTTTGAGTGGTCTTTCAAACGTAGCATCCGCTAATGAAATGGTGAATCCAGATGGTGGTGTCGTAGTCGGTTATTGGCATAACTGGTGCGATGGGGCTGGTTACAAGGGCGGTAATGCACCGTGTGTGACGCTGGATGAAGTTGATCCTATGTACAATGTGGTTAACGTCTCCTTTATGAAGGTGTTCAATACCAGTGAAGGCCGTATTCCTACCTTTAAGCTCGATCCAAATATTGGTCTTTCAGAACAACAATTTATTGATCAAATTGGCGCACTAAACCAACAAGGACGCGCCGTTCTTATTGCGCTTGGTGGTGCAGATGCACACGTTGAGCTGAAAACTGGCGATGAGCAAGCATTCGCTCAAGAGATCATCCGCCTTACTGATAAGTTCGGCTTTGATGGTCTGGATATCGACTTAGAGCAATCTGCAGTAACCGCGTCAGACAACCAAACCGTAATCCCAGCAGCACTTCGCCTTGTAAAAGAACACTACCAACAGCAGGGTAAAAACTTCCTAATTACGATGGCGCCTGAGTTTCCATACTTAACAGAAGGTGGCAAATACGTTCCTTATATTACTGGGTTAGAAGGGTACTATGATTGGATCAACCCTCAGTTTTACAACCAAGGTGGTGATGGTATTTGGGTTGAAGGTGTGGGTTGGATTGCACAAAACAATGATGCGCTAAAACAAGAATTCATTTACTACATTTCAGACTCTCTATCGAATGGTACACGTGGTTTCCACAAAATTCCGCATGACAAATTGGTGTTTGGTATTCCATCTAACATTGATGCAGCGGCAACGGGCTTTGTACAAGACCCTCAAGATCTTTACGATGCGTTTGACCAACTTAAAGCGCAAGGGCAGGCACTTCGTGGCGTAATGACATGGTCGGTGAACTGGGATATGGGCACAGACAAGAATGGTCAGGCGTACGGTGAAAAGTTCGTGAAGGATTACGGTCCGTTTATCCATGGCCAGACTCCACCACCGCCGAGTGAAGGCGAACCGGTGTTCAGTGGCATCAGTGATGTTCGCGTACATCACGGTAGTTCATTTGATCCGTATGCAGGTGTTACCGCGTCTGATAAAGAAGATGGAGACCTAACTAACAGCATTACTGTTGAAGGTTCAGTTGATGTGAACACCGTTGGCACATATGTTTTGGTTTACAGTGTAAAAGACAGCGACAACAATGAAACCAAGCAAAGCAGAGCAGTTGTTGTTTACAGCCTAGTGCCTGAGTTTGAAGGTGTAACGGATGCGACCATACAGCTTGGTGACGCATTTGACCCAATGGCAGGCGTAAAAGCGACGGATGCAGAAGACGGTGATTTGACTGATCAAGTTCGTGTAGAGGGCAGCGTAGATGTTAACGTGCTAGGTGTCTACGACTTGGTTTACCGAGTAACGGATAGTGCAAATCAGACTACGACAGCTCAACGCTCTGTGATTGTTTCTGATGGCAGCAGTTACCCTCCGTATGAATCTGGAAAAACGTATGAGGCAGGTGACATTGTCACAGGTTCAGATGGCAACTTGTATCAGTGCAAACCGTGGCCATACACGGGCTGGTGTTCAAACCCTTCTTATGCACCTGGTGAAACCGTTTACTGGTCAGACGCATGGGATAAGTTGTAATTAGCTCATGAATTATTGCAAGCCTCCTTCACTGGAGGCTTTTTTATGCGCGTAACTTCACATCTTATTGAACCTACGCTAGAACTTTAAAGCGGAATCATTAGTATCCCGCCTCCGCATTTTCCACACTTACCGATAGTTGGAATGCGTCGCTCTTTGTCAATTTGGTACGGTCACCTAGGAGGATTTAATGAAAAGGATCAATGTAGTAGGCAGCAGTGGAAGCGGTAAATCGACGTTTTCAAAGCAGCTCGCAATGAAATTAGGTGTCACGTACATAGAAATGGACAGGTTGTTCTGGCTTCCGGATTGGAAAGAACTCGATGATGAGACGTTCTTTGATAAAGTCGTGGACGTAACTCAACAAGACGCTTGGGTACTCGACGGAAACTACAGCAGAACACAACCGTACAAATGGCAAAAGGTCGATACCATCATCTGGCTCGATTATTCACGTTCTATCACCACTTATCGCTCCGTAACTCGTGCTATCAAAAGGGCATGGACTAAAGAAGAGTTCTGGGAAGGAACTGGCAATAGAGAAAGCTTTAGAAAAGCGTTTTTGAGTAAGAATTCGATTATTTGGTGGTCGATTAAGAATTACCGAAAGAATCGGAAGCGTTATCTAAAACTGAAAGAGGACTTAAAAGGTTCGCCTATCGAGTTCATCCACATCACTTCGCCAAAAATGGCACAAGATTTTCTTGGTTCTCAAGATTTTATAAATAGATAAGTAACTTATTTAAAGGACTTTTTGGCAACGGCTCGCAGCTGTGTAAATCCTGACATTCCGCCTCCGTTAGATGATGAATACTAACCACGTTCCCGTCGTTTTCATTGTGGAGGTATTATGATCGGCTACGAGGAAATGGCGATATCCGGCTACCTAGGTTGGTTACTCGCTGTTTTGTTGGTTTACCCCTTTGCCTATGTTGGTATTCATATCGGTGTATTCGATATAAAAATCCGTACCAAAGTCAGCCGTTATTTCAATCGCTTTATATTAGCTTTGATTGCATTTTTACTGATTATGCATATGCAAACTGAAGTGGTTTACGGCAAGTACTTTCTTGGTCTTTGGGAAGCACAACAGTAACTCTGATCGCATTAATTCCCATTGCCTTGTGCTAAGTTGTCGAAATTGAACTAAAAATCGACAACTTAGCATGAAGCCATACGACCTATATTTTCTTCATACTTCACCTGTACACATTCCACCTTTCTCCGAACTGATGACCGAGCTCGCGCCTGATTTAAAAGTCGCACACTTTGCCGATGCCGACTTGTTGGAGTGTTTGGTTGCTGGAGAGGACGAATCTGAGGTGGAGCAATCCGTACAAGACAAGGTACGAGAGCTTTCTGAACAAGCAAACTTGGTGGTTTGTACTTGCTCCTCAATTGGTCGCTTTGCTGAGTCGCTTACAGAACAAGGAATCAATGTTCAGCGTATAGACCGCGCGATGGGTGACCAAGCTGTCACTCATGAGCGAGTGTTGTTACTCGCGGCATTATCGACAACCATTGAACCTAGCTTGGCGTTACTTGAGACGAGTGAGGGCAATTGTATCCGTCAGTTAGAGACGTTTGTGGTTGAAGGGGCTTGGGAGCGTTTTCTCGACCAAGATAACCAAGGCTATTACGACAAGATAAAAGCGGTAATAGAGCAAAAGGCTCGTGATTATGACGTAATCGTACTGGCACAAGCTTCGATGTCAGGTGCTGCATCATTAGTTGATGTCGACATTCCAGTATTAAGCAGCCCACGTTTAGGCGTAAAAAGGGCAATTGAAACCTTAAGGACATTCCATGCAAATAACTAGTTGGATTCAGCTTTGCTTGCGCGAGCTTGAAGGGGCGCCCATAAAAGAACATTCCGATATCGAAGCGTCGTTTGCGGAGTCTGAACGTTTCTCGAAATGGAAGACAAGCAAAAGAGAAATACGCCTTGAAGAAGTCAGTGATCGTTGCTGGATCAAGAGCTGCACGGGTGGCTACATCACAGAGGTGCACTTACATTCGGATGGTTCACTTGATGAATACACCTTGTTTGGACGCCTTCACACCAAAGGGCATTGGGAGCTAGAGGCTGGCGTACTTCATATCACGATCAACAAAGGTGAAAATACTTACGAACTTTCTGTTGTGGGAAACCGTGAACCTTCCATCCACTCTGCGATTGAATACAAAAATGGAGAAGTGCACTCCTATCTAAAACTGACTCCAATTTCTCAATAGCAATTTAACAAGGACGATCACCACAATATGGACATTGTATTTGTAAGGCATGGCGTGCCAGATTTTACGTTATCGGATGAGCGGCAGATGACCCAACTTGAGAAGGACTATGCGCCGCTTTGCCGAGAGCATTTGCCCGTGCTGCAAGAAAAATTCAATCATCCAGTATTTGAAGATGCTGAAATCATCATCAGCTCTCCTTATACAAGAGCCCTTCAAACTGCAGAAATTCTCAATCGTCACCGCGGTTTGCCTTTGTTTGTTGAGCATGACTTGAGAGAGTGGCGTGCTGACAAAGAAGGCGGCTACATTACATTGAATGAAAGAGACCGACGCTGGCTCGAATACCGAGAGCTGTTAAAAGCGGGTCTTCCAATGGCCGATAATCGCTACGAACATGTTGATGAGCTAAAAGCAAGGGCTGAGTCGGTGCTGGAACGCTACCGCCAATATCGAAAGGTTGTTGTCGTGAGCCACTTTAATGTGTTTGAAGCACTACAAGGTTTCCAAGACGTAGGACTGTCCTGTGGAGAATTTCGATACATTAATTTCTGATCGAATTTTTATCTTCTATAGTAAAATCAGTCACTAACTTAATTTCAGGTTGCTGTATGAAATCTCTTAAAACACTTTTACTTTTGTCCCTTGCAACGTTGTTTGGCTGTACGTCTAAACCGGATGGCGTGGAGCCGGTCAATAACTTTGAACTTCAACCATATCTAGGCAAGTGGTATGAAATTGCGCGTCTTGATCACTCTTTTGAGCGCGGTTTATCGAATGTGACGGCTGAATACGAACTCCGTGAAGATGGTGGCGTAACGGTTATCAACCGAGGCTATTCAGAAGAAGATAAAGAATGGACGCAAGCTGACGGCAAAGCGTATTTCGTCGATGGTGAAAACACAGGGCATTTAAAAGTGTCTTTCTTCGGTCCGTTTTATTCGTCTTACATCGTATTTGAACTAGGTGAGAACTACGACTACGCGTTTATCTCTGGTTTCAATCATGACTACCTATGGCTACTGTCACGCACACCAACTGTCGATAAAGCAACAGTCGAGCGTTTCAAACAAGTAGCAAAAGAGAAAGGCTTTGCGTTGGACGAGCTAATTCTCGTAGACCAAACCAAATAACACACGAAATGATCGCCTTATAACAACGATCTGTGCTTCATAAAATTCAGTGGTGTCTGTCCGGTTTGTTTCTTAAAGAACGCAATAAATGCGCTATCTGATGAGAACTCCAAACAATGGGCAACATCACTGACTTGTCTTTCTTCACATAAGAGCTCGATAGCCTTAAGTAGCCGCCACTGTTGACGCCAATCTTGATAAGACATGCCAGTCTCAGCCTTAAATAGGCGCGTGATGGTTTTGCTGCTCGCGCCAACGGTTTGTGACAGTTGGTTTAACTCAGGAGCTATAAAATCACCCTTGGTCATTGCCTTGCGAAACCCTGTTAAACGCCTATCAGAAGGCAAGGGTAAAGAGAACTCAAACTGCTTCGCTTGGTAAAACTCTTCCCAAAACAAAGCGCTCGTTGCTTGGGTTTTCGTTTCTTCAATATCCCACTCCCACAATGCCATTTTGTCGATCAGTGCTTTTAAAAGATCGTTCACCTCAATCATCACGATCTCATCAGGGCAGGTGTATTTACTGCAATCGAAATAGAGTGAACGGTAAGCTACAACGTTGGTCATGACAGCTCTGTGAGAAGTATGCGGCGGAATCCACACCGCTTTGGTTGGTGGTAAGGTGCAAATAGAGTTATCGAGTGCGAACGTCATGCAGCCTTGTGGCGCATAAAGCAATTGTCCTTTCTTGTGTTCGTGCATACCGGAATCATGTTTGCCGACATCCGCAGCGATGCCAACTACACTCGCGGCAATCGCGTCCGCATCGAATCGAGTATTATCTTCAATAATTGCCATTTGTCCGAATCTTGATGTTTTTGGTTTTAATGTTGTTAATGGGTAAAGCATAACGCCTTCTATACTGCACGCCAAGTTAAGTTCGTTACCCACTTAAACATCTGTAGGAGTGGGACAGAGAGGTAAAAATGAAAACGAAACCTTCTATTGGATTGATGGTGGTGATGCTGATGTTTCCGCAAATTGTGGAGACCATTTACAGCCCAGCACTTGGCAACATTGCTCAGTCGTTTGCTGTAACGTATTCACAAGCGGCGCAAACCCTATCTATCTATTTTTCTGCATTTGCTATTGGCGTGGTGGTTTGGGGAATCTTGGCAGATAAGTGGGGCAGACGCCCGACCATGCTGGCAGGGTTGCTGGTCTACGGCGTTTCTGCTTTGGTCGCTATGCAAACAGAAAGCTTTGATGTGATGATGATAGCTCGCGCGTTCAGTGCTTTCGGCATTGCGGTTGGGTCGGTCGTGACACAAACCATGCTAAGAGACAGCTTTTCAGGCGATGAGCTAAGCAAAGTATTTAGCGTTATGGGCATGGGTATTTCCATTAGCCCAGTGATTGGCATGTTACTCGGTGGTCAGTTAACAGCACTCGGTGGCTATCAGGTTGTGTTCTTTACGTTGTTTATTTTGGCGCTTGTGTTGCTGTGCTACAACGCGGTTAATCTACCTGAAACACAAACTCAAAAGCAGCCGCTAAACATAGGTTCATTACTTGGACGAATGTTGAAAGATGCTCAAATCTGGCAATCTGCGTTGTTGGTTGCGCTCTACAACATTGCTTTATTCGCATACTACCAATTGGGCGCATTCACTTTTGAGCAGCTCGGACTGAGTTCTGAACAGTTCGGATACAGCGGTGTGATATTAGGCGTTGGTACCTTAATTGGCAGTTTGATGAACAAGTCATTGCTAGCAAAAGGTCGCTCACAAACGCATTTGCTTTGGATTGCATCAGCATTTTTGATCATCGGAGGCTTCGGTGTGTTTATGCTGCAAACATCGATTTGGTTCTTGGCCCCAATGTTGTTCATTGTGATGGCATTTGGTATCGCGATTCCAAATGTTCTGAGCACCGCTTTAGTTGATTACAAGCAACAAGCGGGCAGTGCAGGGGCATTGCTAGGATTAATGTACTACTTGATGATTGGTTCAGGTCTAGGCTTAGCTGGAATGATTCAAAACCTTGGATTTGTTCTTATGTCGTGTGCAGCTTTGGTTTTATTGGTGACATTGTCACGCAAAACTTAGCTGAAACGGTTGAAGAGACCAACAAAGAAAAGCCCAGCAAGTTATGCAGGGCTTTGTGTTATTGGTTTGAGTTTAACAATCTGAAATTACAAGCTATTAAATTCAAAGGTATTACTTAATCAGTCGAACAACCAAAGAGCCTGGTGCTCGGAGCGATTCAATGTTGTGGCTCAGTACCGTGCCTTCTGTTGGGGCTGTATAACGCTGAATCTCATCACCAAAGCTGTCGTATTGAATTGCAACCAATTGGCCTTGCTCTACCTTATCCATCATCTTCACTTGTGGTAGTACAAAACCACCCAGTTCGGCGCGAATACTGATGATGTCTTTGCCTTCTAGGCAAGGCGTGATTTCTGCAACTTCACCAGTTACTACGTCATGACGAGCAAGGATATTGAAGATGCCAGTCACGGTACGGTCAATCAGCTCTTGTTCTGTGTAACGACCCATGCCCACCTCGATGGTGATGCTTGGAATACCGCTGTTGTTCCAGACGGTTTCAAGTACTCCAGCGTCACCCGGATCGTTAAGAATTACGTCTGGGTTAATAAGGCGAGCCATTTCCAGAGATTGCTCGATACGGAAATCGGCAAACACGTACAGCGGGTAAGCAGCACCAGTGGTTTGAGTGTGCAAATCAATCGCTAGTTCTGCGTTTGGCTTAAGAAGGTTATTCCACAAAGCAAATAGGAAGCGGTTTGCTTCGTTGCCGTTTGCATCGCCAGGGAAGAAACGGTTTAAGTTTGCAGGAGATGCATCTGGATCCGCAGAGAAGAAGTCACGGCTGTGGTTCAGCATACCCGTCAGGTTGATGGTCGGAACGACAGTTACAGTACCTGCGATGTCTTTACCAATCAGTTCACGAGCGGTCTTTTGAGCCGCTAAAACACCGTTGTATTCGTCACCATGAACACCTGCTGTGATCATGATTTTCTTACCCGGTTTTTCGCCTTTGAAAACCAACACAGGCAAATGTTGCCATTGAGATAGGGCGTTGGTTGCGATACGGAACCAAAACTTATGCTCGCCTGCAGGCAAGTCTGTTACGTCAAGAGATTGAATGACTTGATGACCTTGAATTACGTCATCCAGAAATTGTGTTGCCATTAAAGTTGTCACTCCAAAACATCTTACTTCGATGCTTGTTTGCCATACGGCTTGAATTAAAAAAGGCGAGAACTTTGTCTCGCCTTATTCTTTATACCCAAACTACGCTTTCGCGTTTAAGTTGCTTGGGGATATTGGTAATCAGTTTACGCAAAACCCATCACGTGAGCTGCGACGACGACAATGCTCGATAGGGTAAAGAGTAATAGCATAAAGCGCCAGCAGAATTTCGCCCAGTCACCCCAGTCGATACGACATACACCCAGTGTTGCCATTAGCGACGCTGAAGTTGGAACGATAACGTTAGTGAAACCGTCACCAAGTTGGAATGCTAGAACGGCTACCTGACGTGTAACGCCAGCGATGTCTGCAAGAGGAGACAATAGAGGCATTGTCAGCGCTGCTTGACCAGAGCCTGAAGTCACGAAGAAGTTGAAGATAGATTGGAAAACATACATCAACCAAGCAGCGGCAACGTCAGGAAGACCGCTGATCACGCCACCAGCGCTATTCAGGATCGAGTTCAGTACGCTCGCTTCATCAGTAGTACCGCCACCTAGGATAAGCAATACACCTTTCGCACAACCAACCAATAGAGCAGGGGCAAGCATGATTGCTGCACCTTCTTTAAATGCGTCAGCCGCACAGTTAAGCGTCATGCCGTTCAGACGGAAGATCGTACCGATAATCGCAACAACAAAGCCCATTGTGAAGAATTGAGATGCGATTTCTGGGATGTACCATGCGTTAGCCACTACGCCCCAAACAACCCATACTGTAGTTGCGATAACCGTAAGGATAACTAGGGTGTCACCTAGGTTCCAACGAGAATCGTGGTCACCTAGCTCTTGCTGACGGAAGTATTTGTCAGTACGACGGCTGTAAGAAAGCTCAGGGTTTGCTTTGATACGCGCTGCGTAAATCATAGTGAAAGCAATACCGATAAGTGTAAAGCCAGCCCACAGACCCATACGTACAGTCATACCAGACAGAACCGGAATACCAGCAATACCTTGCGCGATCGCTACCGAGAATGGGTTCATCCAAGACGTTGCAAAACCAATCTGAGTCGCAACGTAGGTCACCATTACTGTAGTGATGCCATCGTAGCCAAGACGAACCATTAGTGGTGCGATAATAATCGCAAATGCAACGGCTTCTTCACCCATACCAAATACTGCGCCGCCCAAAGAGAACAGCAAGAACAGAACTGGAATGAATAGCGCTTCGTTACCTTTGGTCTTGTCGATAAGACGTAAGATACCGTTGTCGATTGTGCCTGTGCGCATTACCACACCAAATGCACCACCGATAACAAGCATGAACATAATAACGCCAATCGCGCTGCCCCATTTAGAGCCTGAAACCAGACCTTCGAATGGGAAGTTCATTAGACCAATGCCACCGCCTGAAGCGAACAGTCCAACCTTGTTGTAAACCAATTCACCGTTTTCGTCGGTTGCATAAGAGAAAGAAGATGGATCGATAACAGTACGAGTTTTTTCTGCACCGTCGACCATGTAGGTCACCTGTTGGCTATCGAAATGACCTGCAGGGATTAAGTAGGTAAGAATCGCAGCAAGAATACCAACAATGAAGATCAAAATGAGGGTATCAGGCATCTGCCATGATTTTGGGGTTGCCGCCGATTCCGATGGCTGAGCGTGTGTGTGAGACATAACCTATTTCACGTCGAATTATAGAAAGCATGAAATATCGATAAAATAGAATAAAAAGTCAATATTAACTGAGTTAATGAACTATAAATTCATCAATAATTTGATCTGAAGAGGGTTGAGTTGCTTATCAATGATTTAATGGTTAATTGTTTTGGTTAGATGTTGTGCGAATGAAAACGGAGTTAGGACTTGTGGTGATTCACAAGTCCCATAATTATTCACTTTTCTGCATGAGGTGTTTGTTCTGAATAAAACGCGGCAACATCGCGCAAATCTTCATCATTCAGCATGCGTAACTGGGCTGCCATCATTTCTGCCAAAGGACCTAAGCGAAGCCCATCTTGATAGGCTTTCATAGAATCATACAGGTACTGAGCATTCTGACCAGCTAGGTTAGGGTAGGCGTCGTTTGTTGTCATGCCGTTCGAACCATGACAGTAAATACAGCTTGGCGATTTAAGTTTGCCTTTATCAACGTCACCGAAAGGTTTCGCCACAACAGAGGAAGAGATAAGAAGAGACGTTAGAAGCACGTATCTAAGCATGAAATGCACTCATTGTAGTTCTTGAAAGCGCATAGAATAAAGCTTCCCCTTAGGGGAAGCTCAATGATCAAAATCAAGTTAAAGCAGAGATTTAAGGCTAGATAGGAAGGTATCGATGTCTTGTGCCGAAATATCTTTGTGCGTCACGAAGCGGATTGGGTTTCCTGGCGTAATCGTGATGCCTTGCTCCTTCATCTTTTCTGCGATACCAGCAATATCCACCTGTGGATCAAGCTTGGCAAAGACGATGTTGGTTTGAACAAACTCTGGATTAACAGAGAAACCAGGCAATTCCGCTAAACCTTCCACCAAGGTTTTTGCGTTGATGTGGTCTTGTTTTAGCTGTTCTACTTGCTCGGTAAGGGCTAGTTTACCGGCTGCGGCAAGAATACCCGCTTGGCGCATACCACCGCCGACCATTTTTCTTAGGCGGCGCGCTTTTGCGATGTACTCTTTGCTACCAAGCAGCAATGAACCGACAGGGGCAGCCAAACCTTTAGATAAACAGATAGTCATTGAATCAAAGTACTGACCAATCTCTTTCACTGGAACATCAAGCGCAACAGCTGCGTTGAATACGCGAGCGCCATCTAGGTGCATCTGCAAGTTATGTTTGTTCACAAACTCACGAGCCTCTGCAAGGTATGAAAGAGGAATCACTTTACCGTTGATGGTGTTCTCTAAGCTAAGTAGGCGAGTACGTGCAAAGTGCGCGTCATCTGGCTTGATAGCTGCTTCTAGCTTATCAAATGGCAAGGTACCGTCTGGGTTGTTTTCAATCGGTTGAGGTTGAATAGAACCCAGTACCGCCGCGCCGCCAGCTTCATACTTGTAGTTATGCGCTTGCTGACCACATAGGTATTCGTCACCGCGCTCACAATGCGCCATTAAGCCAAGTAAGTTTGCTTGTGTACCAGAGGTCGTGAACATTGCCGCTTCAAAGCCCGCAAGCTCAGCCGCAAATTGCTCTAACTCGTTAACGGTTGGGTCATCACCGTACACATCATCGCCGACAGGAGCGGTAAACATTGCTTCACGCATTGCTTGGGTAGGTTGCGTAACGGTATCTGATCGAAAGTCCATAATTCTCTCCTCGGTCGAAAAGACCTAAATATAACCGCAAAGACGAGCTTTGCTTAGGCAAGCGATAGTTTTGGCATCCGTAATAATGCCTTGAATAATTTGTTGTTCGAGTTCTTCTCGTGACAATGTCACTACTTCAATAACTTCGTCGTCGTCACACTCGTATCGATTGGTTTTGTTCAGTTGTTCGGCAACAAACAAGTACTGGATTTCATCACAGAAACCAGCAAGAGGGGTTACTTGACCAAGCGATGTGAACTTTTCGGCGCTGTATCCTGTTTCTTCTTCCAACTCTCTTTGAGCACAATGCAATGGATCTTCATCGCCTTCACGTGTGCCAGCAGGCAATTCAAGCAGCCATTTGTTAAGAGAGGGACGGAATTGATTAACAAGAACGATGTTGCCATCTGACGTAATAGGTAAGATAACGGCAGCACCGGGGTGTTGGATAGTGGTATGTGTGATCATCCGACCAGTTGGTAGTTTAACTTCCTCTTCGACTAGAGAAATCTGCTTCCATTTATGAATTGTATTGCTCATGCAGTTGTGGATCCTAGCTGTAACCGTGCATTGACGTGTTTTGCACATTAACCACAAACCACCGGAAACAAAAGAAGAAAATGGTTTCATACTCTTGCGAAACCAGCACATTCAGTGAGTTATGTCTCATAAATGAAAACTATGGTTGCTCGCGCACGCGCGCGAAGAGCATCTGGTATAAACGAGGTTCACTAAAAAATACACTTGTAACAAAGTGATAACAAATGTATAAAATTATATATACAGCCTCAGTTCAGCAGCCGGAGCTTCTATGATTCAACCATCTTTCGCATCTAATGCAGAAAAGGCGCTTCTTTCGGAGCGTATCAACAAGCTAGCGAAAGCGTTAACTGATGGCGTTTACGAACGCGAACACACCATCAAACTTTGTCTTCTTGCCGCTCTTGCCGGCGAAAGCGTCTTCCTTCTTGGTCCTCCAGGAATCGCAAAAAGCTTAATCGCAAAACGACTTATCCAAGCTTTTGATAATAGCAGTTATTTTGAATACCTCATGACACGCTTCTCAACACCTGAAGAAGTGTTTGGTCCATTGAGCATTCAAGAGCTAAAAGACAACGGTCGTTATGTCCGTCTTACTCAAGGCTACTTACCAACGGCGCAAGTGGTTTTCCTTGATGAGATCTGGAAAGCGGGTCCTGCGATTCTGAACACGCTTTTGACCGTTGTGAACGAAAAGACATTTAAAAACGGCAGCGATATTGAACGTGTACCGATGCGTCTTTTGGTTTCTGCATCAAACGAGCTGCCAGATGAAGACAGCGGCTTAGACGCACTTTACGACCGTATGTTGGTGCGCGTGTTTGTAAACCGCATTCAGGATAAACAAAACTTCAAATCAATGCTGACAGTGGGCACGTCTCAAGAAGCGCAAGTTCCAGAGGGCTTGGCGATCACAGACGAAGAATACCACCGCTGGCAGCAACAGCTCGACAAGCTCACTCTAACTGACAACGCATTCGAAAAACTATTCCAACTAAAAACGATGTTGGAAACCAAAGTCGAGTCTGAGTTTGGCGATGCATCATTAACAGACATGTACGTGTCTGACCGCCGTTGGAAGAAAGCGGTCAAGCTGCTTAAAGCAAGTGCGTTCTTTAATGGGCGTGACGAGATCAATCCACTTGACCTTCTGCTACTTCAAGATTGTTTATGGAACAGCCCTGAGTCACGCGATGTCGTTCGCGGTGTGATTCAAGAGTTCGCTCTTAAACATGCCTTTGACCAGCAAGAAGCTGAACAAGAAATCGAATACTGTCGTGAATCTTTGGTTGATGTACAGCATGAGCTTGAAGACAAATACCGCATGACGCTAAACGCAGAAGCGGCAACCGGTCTGCTTCGCAAAGAAACCATGAGCTTCGATACATCCAAAGCGAAAACTTACAAAGTAGGCGCGGCGGTGAATCTGGTTAAGTTGGTTATTCTGCAAAGCAACATGTCGGTTTCTGAATCAGAGAAGGGTGACAGCCGCTGGGTATACTTGCCAAAAGACGAACTTGATCGAGTGATCAAAGAAAGTCATGGCGATGTGTATGGTTACGTGAACCAAAACACCAATATGTGTCGTCTGCGTTTTGATGTCGATGCAGCCAACAACCTAGTGATCCGTGACATTGCCAACCGTGGCGTGTTGGTGAGCTTGGTCACCCAACAAGGTTTAGATGTTGAGCTTTACCAAAAATGGTTGGCAGAAAGCGAAAAAGCAGTCAGCCAATTGAGTGAAGCTGAACATCATATGCGTAAGGTTAAAGCCAACTTCCATGGCGCATTACCACACAGTTTCGTGGATCCAGAGTTACCACGTCTAATGGAGTCGAGTCTGCAACAGGTGAGCCAGAGACTTGAGTCTATCCAAGGTGAAAGCGAGAAGATCATTCAACGCTTCAAAAACTTACATCAGTTTTTCTCTTAAGGAGACGACATGTTAGGTGCAGACGGACTCAACTTAGCGCTCATGGTGGCAGATTCAGGCATCATTGACAGTGCGGTTAATGATTTAATGGCGCGTTCACAAGTCATGATGATGGCAGAAAACCGAGGCATGAAATCCTCAGTAAAAAACCATCTGCTTAAATGGCGTGGCAACGTGAAAAAGCGCATGACGAAAGTCTGTGAGACAGAACGTTTTCAACAGGAACTCGCGCTCTACCAAGAAGTGATTTATTGGGATGAGAACGAGTTCTTTGAACGTATTGATGATGTGATCAAGAAGCTTGAATGGCACTCAGCGTTTTACATGCAAGCGCGTCGCATGATGGAGAAGAACAAGGGCGTGAATAACCCGATGTTCCCTCATTACTTCTGTGACCAGTGGTATCAAAGCCTTGCAGAAGCAATCAAACAAGCACAAGTCTCTGAGCTTGAAGAGAACAAAGAAAAAGTCCTTAACGACCTTTATCAGCGTATGGAAACCATGCGTAACATGGATAAAGTGACGGAGTCTGGTGACGAAGAAAGCGTAGGGCGTTTATGGGATATGGCGTCAGCTAAGTTAAGTAAAACTGACCTAACCGTGATGAAGCGCCACGCAGAGTTCCTTAAAAAGCACAAAGGCTTGCAAGAAATCGCAGAACAGCTTGGTCGCATGGCGGGACAAGTGAATGATCCTGACCTTAATCGCGCGCCAGCAGAAGAGCTGCAAATGGTTGAGGAAAAGAGTGACGAAGCAACAGACGATATCGTCGGTATTCATGAAAGTGACGATCTCAACAAACTGCTCCCTAACGAAACCATGTTTTTGGCGTACCCAGAGCTGGAAGTGGTGTTCTACAAGCATTTGGTTGATAAACGCTTGATGAACTACCGCACGCAAGGTAAGTCTCGCACACTGCGTAAGGTAAAAGCGCACAAACCAGATCATAAAGCGGTGGACGTTGAAAAAGGACCGTTTATCGTTTGTGTTGATGCGTCAGGCTCGATGAGTGGCTTTCCAGAGCAATGTGCCAAAGCTATGGCTTATGCACTTATGCAAATCGCTCTGGCTGAACAACGTGACTGTTATGTGATTATCTTCTCCACTGAGCACATTACTTACGAGTTAACGCGTCAGGATGGCTTACGTGAAGCTGCCGACTTTTTAACTTACAGTTTCCATGGTGGTACAGATTTGGAGCCAACGTTGATTAAATCCATCGATTTGATGAACAGCGACAAATACAAAAACGCCGACATGGTTGTTATTTCAGACTTCATTGCGCCAAAACAGCAGGATGAATTGCTTGCAAAAATCGACGCGTTAAAAGCGAAGAAGAACCGCTTCCATGCTATTAGCTTGTCGAAGTACGGTAACCCAGCGTTAATGTCGATGTTTGACCACACTTGGTCTTACCATCCAAACGTAGTAGGACGCTTGTTTAAACGCGTTGCCAACGGTTAATCGCGTGAATAGAGATACAAAAGCGGCACCGATTGCCGCTTTTCTTTTGTCTATCTGTTTTGATTTGTCTTAACCAAAGTGAGTAAATCTGGACGGTGTAGGTCGAATTAACATCGGATTGGTTTAAAACAAAGCAAACAAACAGAAATTTTGGATTTTTGTTTGACTATATTTCCTGAATCCGTAAAGTAGCAACCAACGCAACGGGCAGGGCCTTTAAGCGTAAACAATTTGGCGCCTTGGCAGAGTGGCTATGCAGCGGATTGCAAATCCGTGGACCTCGGTTCGACTCCGGGAGGCGCCTCCAAATTCTTAAAAAGAGACGTCTTTATGGCGTCTTTTTTTATACCTCAAATTCCTCTCGGTAAGCTCAATCATCCAATCTCATTTCTCTTGATGTTAACTCGGCAACCAACTTAAAACGCAGTAAAAAATAATCGACGTCATTTGTGTGAATATGCTTCAAAGTTATGCAACTTCATGCCAATTTAATTTGTTGAATATGGAAGAGTTATCACTAGTGCGTTTTTTCAAGATTTGAAAATAAATCACATTTCTATGAATCTGTGAAATAACGTTCACCTCATTAAAAAGTACCACGCGCCTTATGCCATCGAGCTTCGCGAACCTCATCAAGACCAGCAATTTGTTTATTTGTTTCATGAACTAACGTGGTAATCCGATCGGCTAATTTCTGTGATTAACACAGAATTATTTATCATTTATTTCAGTAGTCTAAATAAAACCCCTGTAGTGAAAAATTAGTCGTGACTAGCACGTTTCTGACGTGTGGTCCCGTTGGATAACAAGATATTTCAGGAGCAATAACGTGCTACGAACAAAGAAAACAATCGTCAGTATTCTCGTCTCAATGGCGATGATCTCAGGCTGTAATGACTCAGACAGTGACACGATTTCAACCAGTCCAATTCCTTATTTTGCAGAATGGACGGATGTCGACAGTGCCATCAAGAAAGACGATGCAATGGAAGCGGAAATCCAACGCATCCTTGCGTTAATGACGCTGGAAGAAAAGGTGGGGCAAATGATTCAGCCCGACCTTCGCGAAGTCACTCCTGAAGAAGCGAAAGCCTATAAGCTAGGTTCTATCCTAAACGGCGGAGGCGGCTTCCCGAATGACGATAAATACTCAACCGCTCAAGATTGGGCGGACGAGGCGGATAAGTTCTGGCTTGCACTAGAAGAAGCTTACGCAGAGAGAGGGTTCCGAATTCCTTTTATGTGGGCAACCGATGCGGTTCATGGCCACAACAACGTTTTTATGGCGACGGTTTTCCCTCATAACATTGGTTTGGGTGCAGCTCGTAACCCTGATCTGATTGAAGAGATAGGAAAAGCGACCGCAAGAGAGGTTGTTGCGACCGGTCTTGATTGGACATTCGCACCAACCGTTGCGACACCTCGTGATTATCGCTGGGGACGTGTATACGAAGGCTACTCGGAAGATCCAGAAATCGTGTATGAATACGCGAAACGCATGGTAGAAGGCATTCAAGGTGGTGAAGAAGGCTTAAAAGGGGACACTAACGTAATCTCTAACGTGAAGCACTGGGTAGGTGACGGTGGAACGTTTGGTGGTGTTGATCATGGTGAGAACCGTTATACAGAAGAGTATCTACGAAACATCCATGCAATGGGCTACATCGGTGGTTTGAATGCAGGCGCACAAGTGGTGATGTCTTCGTTTAACTCATGGTGGAACGATGCGAACTACGATCCTATGGTCGGTATCGACGGTGCGGAGGATGGTGGCGATTACATGCAAAACCAGAAAATCCACGGCTCACAATACCTGATTACTGATGTCTTAAAGGGCAAATTAGGCTTTGACGGCCTAGTCGTCACAGACTGGAACGGACAAGGTGAGATCAACGGCTGTACAGCAGCAAACTGTCCGCAAGCTGTAATCGCAGGTAATGATGTGTTTATGGTGACCTCGCGTAACGATTGGCAAGCGTTCTACCAAAATGTGATTGACCAAGTAAAAGCAGGCATTATCCCAATGTCTCGTATTGATGATGCCGTAACCCGAATTCTTCGCGTCAAAATGCGTGCAAACCTTTGGGAGAAACCTAAGCCATCTGAGCGTTCGTTAGCGGGTGACCAATCCGTGCTTAGCGCGCCAGAACACGTCGCCATCGCGCGCCAAGCCGTTTCAGAATCGTTAGTTCTATTGAAGAACCAAGACCAAATTCTACCTCTGAAATCAGATGCGAAATTCTTGGTAACGGGTTCGGCTGCCAACGACATCACCAAACAAACAGGTGGTTGGTCGCTTACTTGGCAAGGTGATGGCAACACGATAGAGAAAGACTTCCCGAACGCACAAACCGTGCTTATGGCAATGCAGCAAGAAGTTGGTGAAGAAAACGTCTTTACCGATGCTTCAGCAACAACACCTGAAGAAGCTATTGCGCTTGTGGTTATCGGTGAAGATCCTTATGCGGAAATGTTCGGTGACATCAGCAAAGCACAAACACTTGAGTTCTCGAAGCTAAAAGCCTCTTATCAAGCGGATCTTGATACGATCAAAGCGCTAAAAGAGCAGGGATACAAAGTGGTTACGGTATTCTTCTCTGGGCGTCCGCTTTACGTAAATGAAGAGATCAACAACTCTGATGCATTCGTTGCAGCTTGGCTGCCGGGAACGGAAGGTTTAGGTATTACGGATGTACTGTTCGCAAAAGATGGCGCGGATTTCAAAGGTAAGCTCTCTTACTCGTGGGGCGCTAAGAAGTGTTCGACCACAATCAACCGCAAGGCGCCTAATATCCCTAACTACACAACACCAATTGATGGCATAAACGGTGAGTTGATTGAGCAGGATATTGAAGGCGAACATAAACCGTTATTCCCTTATGGTTATGGTTTGAACTACGCGAACCAGACCGATGTCCCAGCGCTGTATGAAGACTTAAACGACATTCCACTCGACCCACGTGATTATGGCTGTGGTATGGACGAGCCAGACAATGGTATTGCTGAGTTCCCATTAGAGATCTTCGGTAAAGACGCAAAAGGCGAGTTTGTTGCGAGAATGTCTGGCAGTGCGAATGGTTGGGCTGGCGTGGAAATCAGCAAAGACACCACCACAATTGGCTCAGTAACGACGAAAGGCATTAACTACGATGGCATGCAGCAGTCAGCAATCAACGTAAAATTCTCTGGAGAAACTGGCGACTTCGTTGGTAATTCAGCCGCGCAAATTTACATGCAAACGCCAGATGAAAAGGGTTCCGACTACAACAGTTACATGAATGCCGATTCAACTTTGGAGTTTGACATTCGCATGGTAACTACAGCGCCAGAGAGCTTAGTGCTGTCGACACACTGTGAGTATCCTTGTCGCGGTGAGGTAAACATCAACAAAGTCTTACCTGAACCGTCAGATAGCACTTGGACGACGGTCAAAGTTCCGCTCCAGTGTTTGAAGGATACCGGGATGAGTTTCCAAATGTTGAACACGTCTTTCTTGATGTATTCAACTGAGGCTGTGGAGTTTGATTTGGGTAAGATTCGTTATGTTCCGAACCCAGATGGATTACCTGAGGATGCAGTTAGCTGTGAAGACATGCTTGATGAAGCGCTACCACCATTGACGGGGGATATGTACAACATCATTACCGACTTTAACGCACAGATAAATACCTCAGACCAATACACGACAGAAGGCTGGGGACCTATCCCTGACGGTGAAACTCACATGACGGCAACACAAACTGCTGATGGTGCATCGGTTATTTATAACAGCGCGAGTCCGGAGGCTTACAAAGGTCTGTTGCATTTCAACTTTGATGCACAAAACTTAGAAAACTTCGCTGAAACGGGTTCGTTGGTGTTTACGGTGAACGTATCGACGTTGGGGACGCAAAAGCCTGACAACGATCAAACCGGATTGGTGTTGAAGCTGTCGAATGCTGATGGTGATACCGGTGACATTTTTGTCACGGAATTGGCTGGGGAGAATATTACGTTGAATACGGATATTAAAGTGACCGTGCCAATGTCCACCTTCGCCGAGAAGTTTGATAACAAGTTCTGGGCTCAAACTGTTAAGACGTTCACTATCTTCCCTGCATGGGCAAATACCCAAGCTGGCGTAGAGTTTGACATCAGTGATATTCACTTCACTAAGTAAACAGACCATCTAGGAACGTTACTCAATTGAGTAGAAACAAGGCGAGCCTCATTAGCTCGTCTTTCTCGTTGGCAGGCTTTAAAAGCCAAGTGTGAACTTTCTTGCGGCAATCTGTGCGAAATCTCTTTAGAATGTCTTCTTCGACAAGGAAGCAGTGAAGACAAATGAGAAATACCGACGACTACATTATTTTCTATCATTTGATTGAACAGGGTTCATTCAGCGCCGCTGCAAGACAAATGGAACTTACTAAGTCGGTCGTCAGTAAGCGCATTGCCAAATTAGAGCAGGAGATAGGTGTTCAACTGCTTTATCGAACCACACGCACGCTTAAACTGACAGAAGCAGGGCAATCCTTCTTCGAACATGCTCGAAGTGTTTATCAAGCTGTCGCAACCGCAGAGGAGTCGATTGTTGGTTTAGGCAAGAGCCTATCCGGCAACATCAAGATTACCGTTCCGACTATCTCTGGTGAACTTATCCTTCCTACCGTTATTTCTGAATTCAACCAAGCTTATCCAGATATCAACATTGATATGGAGCTGGACAATCGGTTTGCCGACATCGTCAACGAAGGTTTTGACCTTGCCATTCGTACTGGGGTTTTGCCTGACTCAAGCCTGATAGCACGCAAGCTCGTCGATGCAAACTGGATTGTGTGTGCATCGCCTAGGTACGTCGCCAAACATGGCAAACCAAAAACGCCGGGCGATCTCACTAAGCACAACTGCTTGGTTTACGCCTATCAAGAGACAGGTGCACGAGAGTGGGCTTTCAAGCGTGATGATGAGGTGTATCAGGTCAAGGTGGATGGGAACCTATGTACCAATAACTCGTCTGCGTTACGCAACGTCGCTTTGCTGGGGCAAGGTATCATTTATGTGCCTCGGGTACTAGTTTATGAAGACTTGCAGCAAGGTAAGCTGATTCAGTTGTTTAAAGACGAAACGGCTAAGTGCTTGGGTATTTATGCCGTGTACCCATACACTCGTCAGCAACCAGAAAAGATTAAGATCTTTATCGAGCACCTGTATCAGTGTTTTCAGCGTCGTAGCCATCAATTCTAGTGGCTCAACTTTTCTCAAAGGAGTGATTCTCCTTTGATCGAAGGAATTCGCTCTAAATTTTAAACTCTCCAATCTATCGACTTTCTTCATTAACCGACAATGTCACAGCCATATAACGCAGCTATAACGTCATGGTATTCACATGTTGTGGTTTTGTTTTGACTGAATATTCTTTCAAGGTCAGGTATATAAGGACTTGTTGACCCTTTTGACTTTCTTTTTCTTCGATATCGTGCACATTTGTTAACAATGTACTTTGCTATTGTTTCTTTTTGGAAACGATAAGTTTCTTTGTTGATTTTACAGTTCTGAGAATTTTAAGTGATTGAATATATGGGTAATTAATGTAGTTAACTTTATCTGGGCGTTGTTATCGGACTTTGGTGGCATGGACGTTCAGATTCGGACTACTTATATTGGCTGGGCATAATAACTAGAGATACGGATATGAAACAGAAGCAGCTCATCGACGCGTTTGTCACCATTGTCGGGGAAGAAAATGTCCTTACCGATCAAATCAAAACCAAGTATTACCGCAGCGGTTTTCGCTCAGGAAGCGGCACGGCGTTGGCGGTGGTCTTTCCTAAGACTCTGCTAGAGCAGTGGAAGGTCATCCAACAATGTGTGGACAATAATTGCATCATCATCATGCAAGCAGCCAAGACGGGCCTGACCGAAGGCTCTGCACCAAATGGTAGTGATTACGACCGCGATGTGGTGGTGATTAATATTACCAAGATGAAGCAAATCTATCTGTTAGACGGCGGTAAGCAAGCAGTTTGTCTTCCGGGAGCAAGTTTACATTCGTTAGAAAAAGAGCTGCGAGCAGTTAATCGCGCGCCGCATTCAGTGATTGGTTCTTCCTCTCTTGGCGCAACCGTTGTAGGTGGCATTGCAAACAACTCTGGTGGCGCTTTGGTTAAACGTGGTCCGGCTTACACAGAGTTAGCCATATTCGCTCAGGTGGACAAAGACGGTAAGCTCAATCTTGTTAACCACCTTGGTATTGAAGGATTAGGCTCGACGCCTGAAGAAATCTTACAGAACATTCAGGATGGTAACTTCGACCCAGACAAAGTGATTCATGATGAACGCATGGCGTCGGATAAAGAATACGACGAACGTGTTCGTGATGTGACTTCTGATATCCCATCGCGCTTTAATGCCGATGAACGCCGTCTGTACGAGGCGAGCGGTTGTGCTGGTAAGCTTGGCGTGTTCGCTGTTCGAGTCGATAGCTATCCAATCCCTGAGAAAGAGCAGGTGTTCTACCTAGGTACTAACGATCCAGATAAATTGACCAAGCTGAGAAAAGACTTCCTTACTCAATTCGAAAACTTACCAGAAATGGGTGAGTACCTTCACCGTGATATTTTCAACATGGCAGAAAAGTACGGTAAAGACGTTTTCCTTTCTATCGATTTATTAGGCACAGACAATCTGCCTAAGATGTTCTCTCTTAAAGCTAAGGTTGAAAACTTCTTAGAGCGTGTTCCTTTAGTCAGCAAATACCTGCCAGATACTATTCTCTACTATGCGAGCAAGTTATTCCCGCAGCATCTTCCTAAGCGCATGTTGGAATACCGTGATAAGTACGAGCACCATCTTGTACTTAAAATGAGTGACGGCGGCATTGCCGAAGCGCAGAAATACCTAAAAGAGGTGTGGGCGGCTGAGCACGATAGTGACTTCTTTGAATGTACACCAGAAGAGGGCAAGAAAGCGTATCTACACCGTTTTGCAGCAGCAGGTGCAGCAATTCGTTACGAAACCATTCACCGCAAGGAAGTGGAAGACATTGTGGCTCTTGATATTGCGTTACGACGTAACGATGAGGAATGGTTAGAAACATTACCTGAGGAAGTGAGTAAGAACCTCGTTAAGTCCCTCTATTACGGTCACTTTATGTGTTATGTATTCCACCAAGACTATGTCTTCAAAAAGGGTACCGACACCAAGCTGATGAAGAAGCTAATGTTGGAACACCTCAACAGTCGCGGCGCTAAATACCCAGCGGAACACAACGTAGGGCATCTGTACGAAGCGGAAAACTCGCTGCAAAAGTTCTACCATCAACTTGATCCAACTAACACCTTTAATCCAGGCATAGGTAAAATGGATCGCTACAAGCGCAACTGTAACTGCTGTGCGTAAGCACTAAACCGATATGATGTGGAGAGTCGCTTAAACAGCGGCTCTTTTTTTAACAAGAAATAGTGGAATAAGCCGTTTGAGTTTTAATCGAATCGCTCAACTCCCATACGTTCAGTCGTGTTTTTAACCATCTGAATCAAAAAGAATAAATTTATTGTTGACCTGAAATCTTAATCCGTTAAAGTACGCCTCGTTCTCACGGCGAAGGTCGTTAGAACAGATGGTGTTACCATCGCATTGATTGCGTTGCCCTGGTGGTGGAATTGGTAGACACAAGGGATTTAAAATCCCTCGACGTTCGCGTTGTGCCGGTTCAAGTCCGGCCCGGGGCACCATCCGAAAATTGAGTGGGTGAATTTAATATCCCGCCGTCGAGTTGACCGGCCGAGTGTCGGACCATCAATTCCGGCTCCGGACACCATCTCAAATTATGCGACACTAGCTCAGTTGGTAGAGCGCAACCTTGCCAAGGTTGAGGTCACGAGTTCGAACCTCGTGTGTCGCTCCAGTTGAGGCGCCTTGGCAGAGTGGCTATGCAGCGGATTGCAAATCCGTGGACCTCGGTTCGATTCCGGGAGGCGCCTCCATTCTTTTCGAAAGCTCGTCATTATGACGGGCTTTCTTCGTTTTAGCGCATTGAAATCGACGCGCTTTAATCCCTCTTTCTGCTGTTTACTTATTATCTCCTCCCTGATTATTTGATCGGCATTCAATAATTGCACTCAATTGGTTATTGATTTTATAAATGTTACACATCTCAATAATTGTAGAGGGTGATTGGTGATAGTTTCTCCACGATTGTAGTCCGAACTTTTTGTTGTACAACAGACGGTTAGTTGGATTTCTTCTACCTGTCTTGCGGCTCTCTAAGTTCGGGCTTCGTCCTAAAACGTGAGAGAAAAATAATGAAAACATTCAACCTTAAACCCACACTTTTACCTTTAACTTTGCTGCTCAGTTCGCCGGTAATGGCGGCTCAAAATGGAACCATGATGCAGTATTTCCATTGGTATGTGCCAAATGACGGAGCACTCTGGACACAAGTTGAAACCAACGCGCCAGCACTATCGGACAACGGCTTTACCGCGTTATGGCTACCGCCTGCCTATAAAGGTGCTGGTGGCAGCAACGACGTCGGTTATGGCGTTTACGATATGTATGACTTGGGGGAGTTTGATCAAAAAGGATCGGTGCGAACCAAATACGGTACTAAAGACCAATACCTCGATGCCATCAAAGCGGCACACGCAAATAACATTCAAATTTATGGTGATGTGGTATTTAACCACCGTGGCGGTGCGGATGGTAAATCGTGGGTCGACACCAAGCGAGTCGATTGGAACAACCGAAATATTGAGCTCGGCGACAAATGGATTGAAGCTTGGGTCGAATTTAGCTTCCCGGGGCGTAACGACAAATACTCAGATTTCCATTGGACGTGGTATCACTTTGATGGCGTTGACTGGGACGATGCAGGTAAAGAAAAAGCGATCTTCAAATTCAAAGGTGACGGCAAAGCATGGGATTGGGAAGTCAGCTCTGAAAAAGGCAACTACGACTACCTCATGTACGCAGATTTAGACATGGACCACCCAGAAGTGAAGCAAGAGCTGAAAGACTGGGGCGAGTGGTACCTAAACATGACGGGTGTGGATGGTTTCCGAATGGACGCGGTTAAACACATCAAATACCAGTATCTACAAGAGTGGATTGATTACTTGCGTTGGAAGACTGGCAAAGAGCTGTTTACTGTGGGTGAATACTGGAACTACGATGTGAACAATCTGCATAACTTTATCACTAAGACTTCTGGCAGCATGTCATTGTTTGATGCACCACTACACATGAACTTCTATAACGCTTCACGCTCGGGTGGTAACTTCGATATGCGCCGTATCATGGATGGCACCTTGATGAAGGACAACCCGGTGAAAGCGGTAACATTGGTCGAGAACCATGATACGCAACCACTGCAAGCGCTAGAGTCTCCGGTGGATTGGTGGTTCAAGCCTCTTGCGTACGCGTTCATTTTGCTTCGTGAAGAAGGTTATCCGTCAGTGTTCTACGCGGATTACTACGGCGCACAATACAGCGATAAAGGACACGACATCAATATGGTGAAAGTGCCTTACATTGAGCAGTTGGTGAAAGCCCGTAAAGATTATGCTTATGGCAAGCAGCACTCGTACCTTGATCATTGGGATGTGATTGGTTGGACACGAGAAGGGGATGCGGAACACCCGAACTCAATGGCGGTTATTATGAGTGATGGCCCTGGCGGAACAAAATGGATGTACACAGGTTCACCGAGTACGCGTTACGTCGATAAGTTAGGTATTCGCACCGAAGAAGTCTGGACTGACGCTAACGGTTGGGCAGAGTTCCCAGTGAACGGCGGTTCGGTTTCTGTTTGGGTCGGCGTTAAATAACCAGGCTTGCAGAATTGCAGGTGTGACCAATTTCGAAAATAGTGCGCATTTAATCAATGTCTTGTTTGATATTCATGAAACATATGCGTAACTTTATACCTGAGCATTATCAGTAGGCAGATTAAGGAAAGGAATCTATGGCTGACGTTTTGATTGTTGCGATTGTATTCGGTGCAATATTTGGTGGTGGTATCGTTAAGCTGATTCTCAATCATCGAAAAGAAGTAAGAGCGCTCGAAATTTCTGAGCGTAAGCAGATGAATAAAGAAGAGCGAGATGGTCTTAATAAACAAATAGAAGACTTAAAACAGCGCGTCGAAGTATTAGAGCGTATCGTTACTGACAACAAATACCAGCTTGATAAAGAAATTGCGTCTTTGTAATTCTTAACCAAGAAGAAAGAGCCAGTTTAATACTGGCTCTTTTTGTATCTGTCGCTGAATCACAAGAAAGCGAAGTGATGGATTACCGCTCATCAAAGAAGTCTTTGTTGCGAATGTACTTGCTCATTAAGTGATAGGAAAAAGGGCGGATCAACCAGCTTACCAAAGAACGTCCAAGCCTCATCAGAGTTGGTGTGTTCTCGTAAATCCTACCGTTATAAAGCCAAAGCATTTTGCCCACATGCCAGTAGAGAAAAGGTACCGGAGGCATAAATGTAACAATGTCGATGTCGCAACAGATTCGATAGGTTTTGTGTCCTAACTTATATCGTTTTTTGAATGTCCAATCACCAATTGCTGGCTGACCAAACGTTACTACTCGCTTGATGCTTTTGGGGTACTTTTGTTCGATATAATCGGCAAACACGCTACCAATTGCGCCCCCCGATGAATGCCCAGTAATGGTGATGCGCTTGCCTTGTAGAATCAGCGGTACGACGGTGGCTTCTAGTCGCTCAATCACGCTCAAACCAAGACGATCTTCATTTCGAGAAGGTTGGCTTTCTTGAAATAACAAATGGTAGAAACCTGCATGGATGCGATAGTTGAGCCCAAGGCGCTTGCAGCTACGAGTCCACATGGCAAAGTTCAATAGCCAATCGCTAATGCTGTGCGACCCCTTAATGACAACAACGACTTCGGTGCGCTTTTTACTCCACAGGACACGAATCATGGTTTTGCCAAACTCGTTTTTAATGATCCGCTGTCCATTAGGATCGAACCCATAGCGGGTCTGTTTAAAGACTCTGGGGTAGGCAAGGTTGCAGAGTACGGCGTAGCGTTCGTATTGGTATCGTTTTAGAGGCTTCACGTTGTTGTTCTTTGTCTTAGTTAATTTCAAACTCTAGACGTCAAATATGAAAAGAACATGAACCTGCATGGAAAGGCAAAATAAACAGCTCAGTTTATAGCGTTCATCTTTATGGCTTGAGTACAAATTAAGCGTAAATAGCAAGTGCATCGCTTCTCTTTATCTCACGTTTGAACGATTTTAAGTCAGCGAAAATCGCCAGCTTGGCGGTTTGATGGTCTTTTTCTACCAATGTTAGGAGCTGACCAATCGCCTTACGCTGTGGCTTGGTGAATTGCTTATCGTTTTGCTGTGTACGAAAGAAGTCGAGCTGATTGGAAGTATCGTTAAACGCACCAAGGCGGTCTTGAAGTTGCTTCAACTGTTTTACATTCGCTCTGTGCTGTATTCCAAGTTGGCCCTGATGAGGAACATACAAAGGAGTAAAGTATTCAAGCAAGTAACGGAGCTTCTTACATTCAATCCTCAATTGATGAACTTCACCATCGTTGCTTTTTCTGTTCAAGCCTTTACATGCATTGCTTACTAGCTTGTAGTGGTGGAGGATCCTTTTGTTCGAACAAACAACAATGGATTGGATATTGTCCGCCTCATATTGAGATGCTCGGCGAAGGCTATTTTCAATTATGACGCAGGTTTTGAGATAGCTATCAGAGGTGAGCCATTGCCTAACAGATTTGAGTGCTTCGATTTGTTGCGTTTCAATCACGTCAAAAACCAACGTCAATTTATCTTGGTATTCCGGTGATCGATTTAAGTAATGCTCTCTATCGATGAGAAACACATCTAAGTCGCGTAATGTGTTGGTCTGCTTCATTAGCAACTTTAAGTTTGGCTTGAGCAGTTTGAATTCAAAGGGGCAGAAATTAGCCTTAAGAAGTAGTAGTAGAGAGCGAATGCGCCGTAAAGTGACTCGATACTGATGGTTAAACTCAGGTTCCATTTCGGCAATCACGCCTTTTTCGAGTGTTCTTGCGTAGTCGAATTCATGCATTAGATGACGGGGTAAAAGAAAGCTCAGATCCGAATCTGCACTCAATTTAAAGTCCGCAACCTTCTTTTTGAGAAGCTTCATCGCCATCCTCCCACATCAAACATGGTTTAATTTTAGGAGGTGACGACCACTTCTACCTGTTTCGGCCAACAATTATTCCGGCTAATTGGCGGCTTGATGAAGAAATTCAAGCTGTTGCTTTTCTTTATCACTCATTTCATAAGGCTCATCGGATAGGGTATTCGAATCAAATGATCCAATAGAATAAGACTCTGCTTCGCTCTGACCATACTGTGCTTTTTCACCTGGGAAACCAGACATGCGCTCTATCATGATGTCACGAAGTTCATACTCGGCTCTGCCATTGGGTAATACATTGTGGAACGCTTTTAGCTCAACAATTTGCTCTCCTTCAGCCAGTTGTTTCTTTTGTACTAAAGAGGCAACTGCCGCGCCGCTTGATTGATATAAACTGCCACGAACTCGATAGATACCCGCTTTGTCGACTTTAACCGTAATAGGAATCACCATATCGGAATTATTCGATGACGCTTGGTCTACATCGATAATACTGGCTACAGAGTGGTAAAGGCGTAAGTCCGCACTGATGACATCTTCACCTTGCTCAAAGCTAATCCGTGCCACCAATCTTAATTCTTGTGGCCAGTTTGCTTCTGGTGTTATTTGCCAACCATTCTCTTGAACAGGAAGAGTGGTGAGGGTTTGCTGGCTTTCTACGTCAATAATGTCGAGTGACGCGGTCACGTGGCTTGCCGATGATTTTAAGCCAACATCAATCTTGTCTGGATAAAAATGACGATATTTTTCCAAGCTTAATGCTGCTTTGGCTTTTCCATTTAATACTGGAACAGGGACCTCTTCAAAATGATTCCAGTCTAGATACGGGCTGTTCTTATCTGTAATGGGAGTAGAGTAGGCTGGATACTGTAAGACCTTTTCGTGACGTTCTGCGATCAACGATAAGTCATGGGATGAAGCCATATTTTCAATCACATCGACTCTCTCTTGTTCGGGAGGTAATGACGCGCCCTCCAAAATGATGGTTTCGCTCGGTGTTGGCTTGGGTAAAGCAGCCGTTTGATTCTGCTGGGCTGGTTGTTGCTTCGTGGAGTCATCGTCTTGATTTTGTTGCGATAGAAACAACGCCGTAGCCCCAATCAAAACGAAAGCCCCAATGGCGATTGGCTTTTTGTTACTCATAGTCCATCTCTTGCTTCGTGCTTTGGGTGAGAAGAGCCAAGCATGACACTTGGCTCGTTGGTTTGTTTATTACGACGCTTTACAGGCCGACAGCGATTTCCGACATGGTGTCGTTTTGAGAACCTTGAACGTAAATGTATTTGGTTCCAAACCATCCGTTTTCTTGGTAGCTGTCAACGCTTACCGATTTCCCGTCTGCTAAGGCAATCGACGTATTACTGGAGGTGACTTTACCTTTATGTTTCGACCCAATGACCTCGCTGTGGCTATAACCGTTACCCATGATGAACGGGTAGTGGTTTGGCATAAAGCTAGCCACTCCTTTACTTTGAGAAGCCATTTTTCCGTCCATAGCAAGACTAGTAGAACAGCTATCGAAACTGCCTGAGCTTGAAGCGCCACATGATGAATGCGCAGCTACAACGCCATCGTCTTTTCCGGGTAAGAAGCTTGCGGTCGCTTTTAGGTAGTCGCTGCCGTTACCAACAAAACGAATTCGAGGGATACGGTGGTCTGGTAACATCGCTATTTGGCGAGCGTTTGACACTTTTAGATCATTCAATACACCGGTGTTGTTTTTTGATGGCATATCGCCAAGCCAGAGTGAAATCGCATAACGCATTGCACTGTTTGTCCAGCCACCACCTTCAGTGATGTTAATAACGATATCGCCCAGCTCTGATCCACCACCAGCACCTGCAAAGTCGAAAGTCGCGACAATGTTGAGTGGAGATAGGCCTGCGTTAGTTAACCAGTTTTCTTGGTTATCGAGCAGATGTCTTGCAACTAGGTCGCCAGTTGAGTGGGTTACCAACACGCAACCCGGCTGGCAAGTCCCGTTTCTTGAGAGCTCTTGCAGCTTCGGCCATACATAATCACTGGCTATTTTTCCTTCAACTCTTTCATGAGAGGGCCAATCAATGCGAGCATCGGCATACTGCATCCAATAGTCTTTCCAATAATCCGCACCTTCTGTTTCAACTTGCGATGGCGCTGGTTTAGTTTGCAGTTGATCGGCTTGGAATCCGTGGATGAGGACCACTTTGTAATCACCAATAGCTGCATTGGAAGCGGTAGGTAAAGCCATTGCCACTGCGAGTGCGGCTAGTTTTGTCATTTTATTCATGATGTTATCAACCTTTGAATGTTTAGTTTCGCCAAAAATAGCGAAGTGGTAATAAGCAAAATACAAACATCAAAATCACTTTTGCTCGAAAGGTATGATTAACGGGATGAATAATAACGATCAACACATCCGATCAGTGAAGTGTTACCGGAGTACAATAATGATAATTTTAATTCCTATAAATGAGATTGCTTGCGGGAGTAATTTATAAAGTTGTTGATAGATTTCTCTTTTTAATCTTTCTGACATTAACTAGAAAGAAAAGCGATGATTGAGTAACAGCAGGTGAAGAGTAGGGTTGGAATGGTTTGATGTGTTTAGGGATTGATCGAATTGACTGAAGAGTGCTCGTCTGAGTCTGCTTTTTAACCGCATGAATAAAAAAGATAAAATTTGTTGTTGACCTAGAATCTTAATCCGTTAAAGTACGCCTCGTTCTCACGGCGAAGGTCGTTAGAGCAGGTGGTGTTACCATCGCATTGATTGCGTTGCCCTGGTGGTGGAATTGGTAGACACAAGGGATTTAAAATCCCTCGACGTTCGCGTTGTGCCGGTTCAAGTCCGGCCCGGGGCACCATCCGAAAATTGAGTGGGTGAATTTAATATCCCGCCGTCGAGTTGACCGGCCGAGTGTCGGACCATCAATTCCGGCTCCGGACACCATCTCAAATTATGCGACACTAGCTCAGTTGGTAGAGCGCAACCTTGCCAAGGTTGAGGTCACGAGTTCGAACCTCGTGTGTCGCTCCAGTTGAGGCGCCTTGGCAGAGTGGCTATGCAGCGGATTGCAAATCCGTGGACCTCGGTTCGACTCCGGGAGGCGCCTCCATTCGATAGAGTGAGTACCATCGCATCTCATTATCGAATGTGCGATTAGGTTGGTGTGATTATTTAAATGATTTGAAGCTGATTTAGCTTCTGGCAAGTTTAAATAGAATCTTTCACAACGACCATCGAAAGGGCAATCCCTTACGAAAACCTCAATGTTTCATCTTAGAAGCAACAAAATGGCGCCTTGGCAGAGTGGCTATGCAGCGGATTGCAAATCCGTGGACCTCGGTTCGATTCCGGGAGGCGCCTCCATTATCTTTCCTCGTAACTCAAACATCTTTGTTCCTAAATCAAACCAGAAGCTTCAATTCAGACCTCTGACCATTCAAGAACTTCAGCAAAACTAACTTCTTCAAATTTCATAAATAATTGCATTTCATCGCTATTTACCGACGTAAATTCGACATAAGCCTCATTTTACACTTCTCATCACTCTCGTTAGTTCCCAAAATGCACATTCAACTCTATTAACAGAACGTTGTTAATTATAAACTGAGTGCATTACTAGAATCTAACTGATAACATCATATATAACGTTTTGTTAATATATAACATTTTGATTTTAGCTCAGGATGAGCCCATTTTGTTTTAGGGAGAAGTACACGTGTTATGTCATTTAAGCAGGCGATTCGTAGCCTTACTGTTGGGTGCTACGTCATTTACTGCTTTTGCCGCGTCTATGGCTAGCTATCCGGAAGGGTGGCAGGAATGGCCAGTTGTTAAAGAGTCACAAAACCTACCTGCAGACACGATTCTGCCTCCAGACACCTCATTGTTTATTCAAGAATCCGTTCGTGCTTACAGTTGGATTAATAACGGACAAGGATCACCACTTACGATCCGTGTGAATCCGAAAAAGATTGAACAGTACAAAACCCATGGTCCATACACAGATGGTCCTACGGCAGTCGCGATTTCAGAGGTCGATGGCATTGTTTGGGTAACAGAACACATCGGTGGTATGGCGATTTATGGAAGTTATGATCGTCAGGGCAAAGATATTAGCCACACACATCCCTCATTAGAGCCTTCATTTTGCCAAAGTTGCCACACTACGTATCAAGACATTTGTATTAATGGGACGTGTGCTGAGCCAGTTTTGGGCGTTTATAAAGATAAGCAGTAGTTTATTGTGAGTAATCGAGTTTTCGGCTGGTTGACGATTAACCAGATGCTATTTGTTTCGCATTTGGTGTTGGTTCTGTCCATCATTCTAGGTCTGTCTTTCACTCGTTTTCAGAGCGAATGGAACATGCGTATTGAGCATGCCGCCACCATGGCGAAAACTCATCTTTCTTCTCAAATGACTTTCCTTTCGGGATCGATTGCGGGTCGCAATTACGCTAACTTGATGATGCCATCGACTAAGGCCAATTTGAGCGCGATAGACGATCTGCTCTTTATCGAAATTTCCGGCGTTTCCGATTACAAAACCCAGACAGTTGCTGTCCGTTACTTGGCGGAGTCCAATCAGGTGTGGCGTATCGATGTGAGCGACCTTGAAGTCAATGTCTTGAAAGACCAAAAGGGCAACTTAGTTCGAATGTTGTCCATGACGCCGGAAAAAGATGAGATCAAGCGTAATAAGCTGCAATATTTGATAAACAAGACCAACGTTGATTTAGAGGCGTTGCAAGCGAGTCAGTTACTCAATCGTAATACTGAACTGCCTTGGAACAAGGACTATCTACGCCAAACGGATTTTTACTACGATTCGACACTGTCGGTACTTCACGTCTGTTTACCGCTACGCAATATTAATGGCGGCTACATTTGGGCAGTGCTAGACGCAAGTGACCTAGATACTATTAAGGTCACCTTGATTAAAGAGCTGATCAACGAAGCATTGATTGCCGCGCTTATTTCAATGGTGCTGATCTACATGGTGACAATGTGGATTGTGAGCCCGCTTAAACGTCTCTCTCAATCAATGAAAAAAGACATTGAGAAGATCGATCAATCACACATTCCGGAGATCAAACGCGCGGATGAAATCGGCGAACTCGCTCGTTCATACTCAAGTTTAATCACCAAAATTAAGAACCAACTAAGAGTGCTTCGTCAACAGACAGATACCGATACGTTGACCGGGATCGGCTCGCGCTATTTGTACAAGCGTAGTGCGCCTGTTTTTGTTCATGAAACCCTGAGTAACATGAAATACGCCTGTTTCGTCTTGTGTGATATCGATAATTTCAAAAAGTTTAATGATACTTACGGGCACACCGAAGGGGATAACGCCTTATGTGATGTCGCGGAAGTCTTCCGTTCTCACTTAGGTAAAGACCAGCCCTCGTTTCGTTTAGGCGGCGAAGAGTTTGCTTTGCTTGTCTATGGCAATACGTTAGAGGTGCTGAACTCCAAAGTTGAACACTTAAGACAAGCGGTCGAAACCCTCGCCATACCACACATCAAAAACCTTCCTTCTGAGGTCGTAACGATTTCGGTTGGAGCGGTTCCACTAACTAGAGCCGCGTCTCATCCAAACTTGAACGATTGCGAGAAGGCACTTGAACAGGCCTTTGAAGTTGCCGATAAGAACCTATATGCAGCAAAAGATAAAGGACGAAACGTTGTCATTATGGCGGAACCCATCACGCTGTAGATTTTAGTTTCACTGTATTTAATTCGGCCACTCGGCCATTTAAGACCAAAGAAGAGAAAGGAGTCTCGATGCACAACATCGGAGAGGATAAGCATACCTGTCGCCCACAAACACGCGTCTGGGTTGATACAGACATCACTATAGGCCATCACGACGGTTTTAAGCTGTGTGATGTTGACGATGGCTACGCGCTAGGGTTATTGCTCAGAAGCCAAGAAGTCGACATCGTTGGAGTGAGTTCCACACTTGGCAATTGCGATGACATTAACGTCACTACGGACATCGCTCGCTCTTTTATTAGCCAGTTTGGTCCAACTTACCTCAGCGTTTCTCAAGGAAGCGCCACTTACTTTGATTCTGCCAAAGATATTCCACAAGCAGTCTATGATCTGGCTGCTGAGTTAAAGCAAGAACCTCTGACTATTCTCGCTATCGGTGCTCTGACTAACATCGCCTTATTGATTCGTCATTTTCCTGAACAGGCCAAAAACATTGAAAAGGTGGTATGCGTTGCAGGCAGGCGAAGCACTGAGCAGCATTTTGTTGCTGGAAAGCGTCAGCCAAGGCCGTTTCGTGATCTGAACTTTGAGGTGGACCAAGCTGCATTTCAAGTACTCCTTGATAGCGATGTTCCGGTGACTTTAGTCCCGTTTGAAGCCTGTGCTCAAGTTTGGGTCGATTTTAAAGAACTTCATAAGATGAGCCATGGCAGTAGTCTTAGTCACTTCTTAGAGTCGCATTCCATTGCATGGTGTACTGAGTGGGAAGTGGTGTTTGGTTCTAAAGATGGGTTTATTCCTTTTGATATGGTTGCAGCGGCCTACGTGGTGAATCCAGAGTGGTTTGTTTCTCACACTTGGAAGTCCAAGGTGGAGATCGCAGCAAGTGATACGGACAAACACAAAGAGAAAGCTTATCTGGTTTGCAACGAATCGATAGAGCAGGGACGAGAGGTCGACTATGTGGTTGAAGTATCGCCAGATGCTGAACCTGAAATGCTTAAGCGTTTAGCGGAGCGTGATATTGGCGCATTTGTACTTGGGTTATCTCATATCAACGTCATTGTCGATGATGTTGATACCGCGGCTGATTACTACCAGCGAGTACTCGGTTTTGAACGCGCACTTGATGCTCAGGGGCAAAAGATGGATTACCGCGGCGTGAGTATGGCCGAGTTTAACCAAGATGCGGGCTTAGCTGGACAAGACGTTGTCGTTGACGTGCTGTTTGTGAAACATCCGTATGCATCGGTTTATCTGGAACTGATGAAATACCATTCGCCTGTTGGTGCGACCGCTATACCGCCTCAGCCAAGAACCTATGATCTTGGTGGTCCTCGCCATATTGCACTCGAAGTTTCCAACTGTGGTGAGGTATTTCGATACTTAAAACAGCAAGAGGGGGTGACTATGATTGATGAGTCCAAAAGTTACCACCCAGAAAAATTGAATGGCTTCCCGATCACCTTTTTCTATTGGATAGACAAATACGGTATTCAATGGGAGATGGAAGAAGGGCGCAGAGTAGGTACATCACGCGGCATTATTTAACGTGACCCTATAAAATCCACTTAAATGTGATTAAAAAGCAAGCGGTTATTCGCTTGCTTTTTCTTTGTTATGAAGAAATGTGACAAATATGTTGAGTTCATTTCGGCTGGATTACATGAATTTTGTTTAAATTACGAAAGCAAAGGTTTAAACGCTGTTTAAAAACTGCTCCTACCCCTTTAGGGTAGTTTAATTCCGTAATTGATTTACATCATGTATTAATTTTCTTTCACAATTAACAATGCGCTCAGTGATAAGAACCTAACCCTTAGGAAGTACAATGAGCAAGTTGAAGCTAGTAGTCATCGGTAACGGTATGGTAGGCCACCGTTACATTGAAGACTTAGTCGAGAAAGCTGATATGTCTAATATGGACATTACGGTTTTCTGTGAAGAACCTCGTGTCGCATACGACCGTGTGCACCTTTCCTCTTACTTTTCTCACCATACTGCAGATGAACTTTCTTTAGTGAAAGAAGGCTTCTACGAGAAACACGGTATTAACATGCTTATCGGCGAACGCGCGATTAACATCAACCGTGAAAACCGCATTGTTTACTCAAGCACTGGTCGCGAAGTTCAATACGACAAGCTGATTCTTGCTACTGGCTCATTCCCATTTGTTCCACCTATCAAAGGTCACGAAAGCAAAGACTGTTTTGTTTACCGCACTATCGAAGATCTTAAAGCGATCGAAGCGTGTGCGAAGAAGAGCAAATCAGGTGTTGTTGTCGGTGGTGGTCTGCTAGGTCTTGAAGCAGCTGGTGCATTGAAAGCACTAGGTGTAGAAACGCACGTTGTTGAGTTCGCACCAAAGCTAATGGCTGAGCAACTTGATCTAGCTGGTGGTAACCAACTTCGTCAAAAGATCGAGCGCATGGGCGTGAACGTTCACACTAGCAAAAACACGCTTGAGATCGCGGCAGAAGGCACAAATGCACGCAACGTTATGCGTTTTGCTGACGGTTCAGAGCTAGAAACAGACTTCATCGTATTCTCCGCAGGTATTCGTCCACAAGATAAACTAGCACGCCAAATGGAGCTAGAAGTGGCACCTCGTGGCGGTGTTGCTATCAACGACCATTGTCAGACTTCTGATGAGAACATCTACGCCATCGGTGAGTGTGCGTCTTGGAATGAAATGTTCTACGGTCTTGTTGCTCCTGGCTACAAGATGGCGACAGTTGCCGTTGATCATCTACTAGGTAACACAGAAAGCAAATTCGAAGGCGCTGACATGTCTGCGAAGCTGAAACTTCTTGGTGTAAAAGTAGGTTCAATCGGTGACGCAAACGGTCGTACCGAAGGCTGTAAGAGTTACGTTTACCAAAACGAAGAGCAAGAAGTTTACAAACGTCTTATCGTTTCTGAAGACAACAAGAAACTGCTTGGCGCGGTTATGGTCGGTGACACCTCGGACTACGGCGACCTACTTCAACTTATGTTGAACGAAATCGACCTGCCAGAGCACCCGGATGCGTTGATCCTTCCTGCACACGCAGGCGCTGAGAAACCAGCACTAGGTGCAGACGCTCTACCAGAAAGCGCAGTAATCTGTTCTTGTTTCGACGTAACCAAAGGCAAGATCGCACAAGCGGTTGCTGATGGTCACCACACATTGGGCGACATCAAAGCCGTGACTGGCGCAGGTACAGGCTGTGGTGGTTGTATTCCTCTAGTCACTTCTGTTCTAAATGCTGAGCTTGCTAAATCTGGTATCGAAGTGAAGAACGACGTGTGTGAGCACTTTGCATACTCACGCCAAGAGTTGTTCCACCTAATCCGCATTGAAGAGATCAAAACGTTTGATGAGCTTCTAGAGAAATACGGTAAAGGTTACGGCTGTGAAGTTTGTAAACCATTGGCTGGTTCTATCTTGGCTTCTTGCTGGGGTGAGCACATTCTTAAGCCACAACTGGTTAAACTGCACGACACGAACGATAACTTCCTAGGTAACATCCAAAAAGACGGTACTTACTCTGTTATCCCACGTATGGCGGGTGGTGAAGTAACACCTAAAGCACTGGGTGCGTTAGCGAACGTTGCTGCAGAATACAACCTATACACCAAAGTAACCGGTGCTCAACGTATTGGTCTGTTTGGTGCTCAAAAAGACGATCTTCCAGAGATCTGGCGCAAGCTTATCGACGCTGGTTTCGAAACAGGTCAAGCGTACGCAAAAGCACTTCGTATGGCGAAGACATGTGTGGGCTCAACTTGGTGTCGTTACGGTGTTCAAGATTCTGTTGGTCTAGGTTCTTACATCGAGAACCGTTACAAAGGGATTCGTACACCTCATAAGATGAAGTTCGGTGTTTCTGGCTGTACTCGTGAGTGTGCGGAAGCACAAGGTAAAGACCTTGGCATCATCGCGACTGACGCAGGTTGGAACATGTACGTATGTGGTAACGGCGGTATGAAACCTCGTCACGCAGACCTACTTGCAAGTGACCTAGATAAAGAAACGCTAATCAAGTACATCGATCGCTTCATGATGTTCTACATCCGTACTGCTGCGCCACTACAACGCACATCAGTTTGGATGGAAAACATGGAAGGTGGCGTTGACTACCTACGCGAAGTGATTGTTAACGACAAACTTGGCATCAACTCTCAACTAGAAGCAGACGTAGCGAAGCTTGTAGACGAGTACGAGTGTGAGTGGACTGCGACCATCAACGACGAATCACAACTGACTCGTTTCGCACACTTCATCAACTCTGATAAGCGCGATGACAACGTTGTGTTTGTACAAGAGCGTGAACAGCACCGCCCAGCAACCTTCACGGAAAAACACCCTGAAGCGAAAGGCGACATCCTACACGTAGCGATCACTGAAGCATAAGGGAAGGTTGATTATGTCATTTGAAAAGATTTGCCAAATCAGCGACATCGTACCGGGCACGGGTGTTTGTGCACTGGTTGATGGTCAGCAAGTTGCGGTATTCCGCCCAACACAAGCAGAAGAAGTGCTGGCGATCAGCAACACTGACCCGTTCTTCCAATCAAACGTGCTTTCTCGCGGTTTGATTTGTGAGCACCAAGGCGAGCTTTGGGTGGCAAGCCCACTTAAGAAGCAACGCTTTAACCTGACAACAGGTGCGTGCATGGAAGACGAGCGTTTTAGCGTGAAAGCGTACAAAACGCGCGTAACCAACGGCGAAGTAGAAATTTCTGCATAAGCTTGGTTTCCATTCCCTCCTCTAAGGGGGAGGGAATGAATCGAAATCTAGATTTAATAGGTAAAGGCTTTCCGTGGTTCATCTGCGGGGACAGGGAAGCTAGGTGTTACTCAGCGGCAAGCCTTTCTCTATTCAATCTTTAATTTTTAACTTTCACTTTTGAATAAGGACACATTCATGTCTACTGATTATAAGCCTGCAGAATTCGTTCAAACCATGATCAACGTGGGTGAAGCGAAAACCAACACTAGCACTCGCGACTTGTTACTTCGCGGTACTATGGCGGGTATCATCCTATCGCTAGCGGTTGTTGTTGCTATTACCACTATGGTTCAAACCGGTATTGGCATCGTGGGTGCGCTTGTCTTCCCAGTTGGTTTCGTGATTCTAAGTGTGATGGGTTACGACCTAGTAACCGGTGTTTTTGGTCTAGCACCTCTGGCTAAGTTTGCAAACCGTCCTGGTATCACTTGGGGTCGTATCTTCCGTTGTTGGGGTCTTGTGGGCTTGGGTAACCTTATCGGTTCTCTAATCGTTGCTTACCTAGTGGCTATCTCACTAACAGGTAACTTCTCTCTAGAACTGAACGCAGTAGCGAAGAAATTTGTCGCTGTTTCTACCGCGCGTAGCCTTGGTTTTGAAAACATGGGTATGGACGGATGGATCACGTGTTTCGTACGCGGCATCTTCTGTAACCTAATGGTGTGTCTAGGCGTTATCGGCAACATGACTGCACGTTCAGTGTCTGGTCGCGTAGCAATGATGTGGTTCCCAATCTTCATCTTCTTCGCGCTAGTATTTGAGCACACAGTAGTAAACATGTTCCTATTCCCACTAGGTATGATTCTAGGTGCGGATTTTGGTATCGCGACTTGGTTGAACTTCAACCTTATCCCAACCATCCTAGGTAACATTGTTGGTGGTCTAGTAATGACTTGTATTCCACTGTACCTAACTCACGCTAAAACTGCGCCTTCTATCAATGCTGAAGAAGAAGTAAAAGCACAACCTGCAATGGCTAAATAACCATTAACGGGTAATTCGTTTAAGGGTAATTCGCTTAATATGGTCCCGCTTCTGGATGGGCGGGACTATTCTTTAACTTGGATTTCAATTTTTAACTTTCACTTTCGCGACATATTTTATTGGTTTAGCTATAAAAAGTAATAACTCCTTAGAGTGGTTTTAGCCCTAAGTGCATAACGCGAGTGTTACTCTTTATATCTAAATTTTTCGATAGGCGTTGATATGACTACTGCTCACTCATCTTTAAACAGCGGCTTTGTTTCTCTTGTTGGTGCAGGTCCAGGTGACCCTGATTTGCTCACAGTAAAAGGCTTAAAAGCCATTCAAGCAGCTGAAGTTGTGGTGTACGACCGATTGGTGTCGAAAGACATTCTTGAATTGGCTCACGCATCAGCAGAGATGATCTACGTAGGTAAAAAATTGGACTTTCACTGTGTGCCTCAAGAGCAAATTAACCAAATCTTGGTGCAGAAAGCGCAAGAAGGTAAGCGTGTTGTGCGTCTGAAGGGCGGTGACTCATTTATCTTTGGCCGTGGTGGTGAAGAGCTAGAAGAACTAGCGGAATTTGGTATTAAATACGAAGTGGTTCCGGGGATCACAGCAGCAGCGGGTGCAACGGCTTATGCTGGTATTCCATTAACACACCGCGACCATGCGCAAAGCGTTCAATTCATCACTGGTCACGTACAAAAAGACGGTCGTGAGATTGAATGGCATTCACTGGCGCAATCCAACAACACGCTTGTGTTCTACATGGGTTTGAAGCAAAGCGGCCACATTATGGATAAGCTGATCACTCACGGCTTAGACCCTGAGATGTCATGCGCCATTATTGAAAACGGAACGCGCCCGGAGCAGCGCGTGTTCCAAGGAAAGTTGAACGAGCTATCCAGCATGGCAGAGCAAGCCGTGAGCCCAGCATTGATTGTGGTTGGTAGCGTTACAGAGCTGCACAACAAATTGGATTGGTTTGGCAAGTAGCCGAAGACGTAATCTTAAGCATTAGATCGCGCAAGGGCTGCGTTTCTGCTGCATCTCTCTTTTACGCATTGGCATTTCATCAATTAGATTGTTGATGAATTGCCAATCGGTCTTCGCTCCCCAGCGGTGTTTCTCTTCACCATCTTTACCTAATAGAATCGTCGTGTGTTGGCCTTGTTTCACTTCGTAAAGTTTGGCCAACATTTTCAAATCAAACTCTTCTTTAAGCCATGATGGTTGCGTGTAACCGTCTTCGGCAATAACGAGCGTAATAACGTCACGGTCTTCTAGTTCACATTCATTCATCAGTGCTTCAAGCAAAAACTGCTTAACGTGGTCGTCATTTGCAGGGGCGAAATACAGCACGCTGCGGTGCGGCCAATACTGAGAGTGCGCTGGATATCCAAATGCAGCACTTGATATGAGGCATGAAAGCAACAGGGCAATGGTCGTCTTGTTCATGGCTTCACTCCTTGAAACTCGAATATCAAGTTATACGATAAGTTTAGTGGAATTAGCTCATTGTGCTTTGAGCCAAAGTGGCATAGGGTATGCGACAAACAAATAAAGCGTATTAAGAAGATGAATTCGGATAGCAACAAACAAAAGATCGCAATCTTGGTCGATGTACAAAACGTGTACTACACCTGTCGTGAAGCGTACCGCAGCAATTTCGATTACAACCAGTTTTGGTATGTTGCGACACAAGGGAAAGAAGTGGTGAGCGCACGAGCTTATGCTATTGCTAGTAACGACCCTAAGCAGCGTCAGTTCCACCATATTCTTCGGGGTGTCGGATTTGAGGTGATGTTGAAACCTTACATTCAACGCCGTGACGGTAGTGCGAAAGGTGACTGGGATGTGGGTATCACCCTAGATGCGATTGAGATTGCGCCGGAAGTGGATGAAGTGATTCTGGTATCTGGCGATGGCGATTTCAGTTTGTTGGTGGAACGCATTCAGCAACGCTTCAACAAGAAAGTCACTGTCTATGGCGTACCAAGGCTCACTTCTCAAACCTTGATTGATTGCGCGGACCATTTTGTTGCTGTCGATGACGACTTTCTTCTTTGATTCTCGCTTGCGCTAGAAATAGACAAAAGAAAAGGGCGAGTCACTTCAGGCTGTACGCAAACGTACAATGACTCGCCCCTTATTTCTGATTTAGATGATTTACGAAGGAATGATCATTTGTCCTAGTAGGTAACCCAAACAACACGCACCAATCACGCCGATTAAACCCACAGACATGAATGAGTGGTTGAAGTACCACTTACCAATCTTAGTTGTACCTGAAGTATCGAAGTTCACAGTCGCGATATCTGAAGGATAGTTTGGAATAAAGAAGTAGCCGTAAACTGCTGGCATCAAGCCGATAAGCAGTGCTGGCTCTAAACCTAGACCTAAACCAACTGGCAACATCATACGCGCTGTCGCTGCTTGAGAGTTCACCACTACAGATACGATGAATAGCGCAAGCGCGAACGTCCAAGGGTAGTTGGTTACCATCTCTACGATGCCGGATTTAAATTGAGGCATTGCGTATTGGAAGTAGGTATCTGACATCCATGCAATACCGAAGATAGCAATCGCCGCAACCATACCTGACTTGAACACTACGCCATTTGGTACATCGCGAGGATCGGTCTTCGTCGCTAGCAAAATGATACCGCCGAAGCAGAGCATCATCATTTGAATCACAACCGCCATGCTGATTGGTTTTGCACCTTCAACGATGGTACGAACCTCTGGCCACATCGCAATAACGACAATCACAAGAATCGATAGGATGAACAGTAGAACAGAGTTACGTGCACTAGACGGTAGTACTTCATCCAATGATGTCGCAGTTGTGTTTAAGATCTTGTCACGCCAAACCGGATCTTTTAGGCGCTCTTGGTACTCTTCATCGTCTTCTAACTCTTTACCGCGTTTTAAGCTGTATAGAGACATCAACAACGTACCGAACAAGGTTGCTGGCACGGTAACTAGCAAAATAGAAAGTAGGGTGATCTCGTGTTGGATATCAGATAATTGCGCAAGGTAGTAAACCACTGCTGCTGAAATTGGTGACGCAGTAATAGCGATTTGAGAAGCAACCGATGCCGCTGCCATTGGACGTTCAGGACGAATGCCGTTTTTAAGCGCAACGTCGCCAATGATTGGCATGATAGAGTAAACCGCGTGACCAGTACCAAGTAGGAAGGTCATAAAGTAAGTCACGAACGGCGCAATAAGAGTGACGCGTTTAGGATTCTTACGTAATACGCGTTCTGCTACCTGTAACATGTATTTTAAGCCACCTGCGGCTTCAAGAATGGAGGCACAAGTCACCACCGCGAGGATGATCAGCATTACGGTCACTGGTGGAGACGTTGGAGGCATCTTGAAGATGAAAACCTCAATGACCAAACCAATGCCAGAAACGACACCAAGACCAATGCCGCCATACCGTGAGCCGATATACAGCATCACGAGCAAAAATAGAAACTCAAGATACAACATGTTTAATTTCCTTATTAGAAACAGGGACTTCTATTGTTTCGATATTGAAGGAAAAAATACTTAGCCTTGTTCACATTCCGTTTTATAAGAAACAGCAATGTCCAATAATTGGGAATAACTCACGCTGAGCCGTGTCAGTGTTAATAGCGGTTTGAAAGGGTGTTGAAGGAATGTTTGAATCGTCGTCAGCTAAGGTTACAGCGGTCCATTTTGGTGCAAGGATTTTCAGTGGTTTTGAGCGCTTTTTGGTCTAGATGATAATTTAAACGATAGGCGTTAGATTTTCAGGCGACTTACATGCCAAGTTAACCTTAGTTAAAAGAAAAAAGCCGCGTTATGCGGCTTTTCTTTTATGCTTCGTCAGTTGTTTGAGCTTCTTCACTCACTTGCGAAGTTTGCTCAGCTGCTTTTTCTTCAGCTTCCATCTTCGCGCGCTCTGCTTTTGAGATATAGCGAGGCTTGTTGCTCTTATGAAGCTTTGCATTTTGTTTTTTCAACTTCGCTTTTAAGATCGAATTGATTTTCTTCTTGCGGTTCATGGTGTTGGTCCTTTAATTTAGCGGGGCAGGATAGTGATTTTTCCACCAAGTTACAAGCCTAATGGATCCCTTATGAAAACACTTATTACAGAACGCCTGACACTTCGTCTTGTTAGTGTAGAAGATGCGCCGTTTATTTTAGAACTCTACAATCAGCCTGACTTTTATCGCTTCGTCGGTGACAAGCAAATTCGCACCTTGGAAGAAGCAAAACGCTACATTCAAGACAACATGTTAAGGATGCAAGAACTCAAGGGCGTCAGTTTGCTGGTGGTAGAAACCAATCATGATAAACAACCTATAGGTATTTGTGGTTTGGTCAAACGCGACACATTAACGGCGTTTGATATTGGTTACGGTTATCTACCTAGCGCTTATGGCAAAGGTTACGCAAAAGAAGCAGCGAGTGTCGTGGTAGATTTTGCTCGGGACGAGATGAACATAGAAAACTTGGTAGCCATCACCAATAATGACAATAATCGTAGTATAAGTTTGCTAGAAAAATTGGGTTTTCAGTTTGAACGTGTCGAGCAGACTTACGATAATGGCCGTACATTGCAACTCTATACCATGAAGTTGTGACCAGATAAGCGGTAACTAAAGCTTTTTGGTTAGTGCCTTATTGTTAAGGTCTCTGAGCCAAAACTGCTATAGATTGAGGAAAGAATGAGCGATATTTTATTAGGCAAACTCGCCACAGAATTTAAAACCGTTAAAGCGATGGTGGAGGTTTACTGTAAAGACCACCACGGCACCAAAGGTGAGTTGTGCGCGGAATGTCGCGAATTATTAGAATATGCGGAAGTACGGCTTGATCGTTGTCCTTACGGAGAAGACAAGCCGACTTGCAACAAATGTCCGATTCACTGTTACAAGCCAGAGCCCAAGGAACAAATGCGTTTAGTGATGCGTTATTCAGGGCCGAGAATGTTGCTTAAGCATCCAATCTTGGCAATTCGACACTTGATGCATGAGAAGCGCGAGGTGCCTGAAAAACCCGCTGCCAATGCGTCGAATCGCCACAAACGGATGAGTGCAGAGCGCGAGGCTAAGAAATCCTAGTCAACATAAGAATTAAGAAGTTGTCACGACCGTTAAGTTCTTAATCCAATACTTTTGTGTGTATCTGCGGTAACACAATGCCAATTTCACGACTTCTTCGGCGATCATAAGCGCATAAACGTATTTGAATTCCCAACCTAATACAAACGCAGCAATTGCACACAAAGGTAGGCCCGTCATCCACATCGCGATAAAGTCCATGCGTAAGCAAAAGACGTTATCGCCACCCGCACGAATAATACCGTTGATGATGATCATATTAAGCATGCGAAGCCAAATTGCGCTGCATAAGATCACGACCGCAGGCGCTGCAAGTGGGTAAAGCTCAGGGTTGTCTAAGTTCAAAGCAGCAATGATTAACTCTCGGTTTAGTAGCAGTAACGCACCAATAGAAATACCAAACACAAATACCGCTTTAATGAAGAAACTTGCCATGTGTTGAGCTTGTTCAAAAGCATCACGCCCTAACGACTGCCCAATCATCACTGAACACGCGACCGATATGCCAAAGAAGATGGAATAACACAACGACTCAAACGGGCCCAACATGCTGAATACCGCAAGTTCTGTCGTGCCCATGTGACCAAAAATCATTTGATACACCATGGTGCCAATAGCCCAAAGTAGCGCGCCTAAGGTCATTGGTAGCGCCAAGCGGCGGTAAGAGAGCCACAAAGAAGGGCGCTCAGTACCTTCTTTCACTTCCAATAACCAATGTTTACGCCAACGCATGTAGCCAACCATTGCCAGCACTTGGAACAGGCGAGAAATTGTTGTAGCCAAAGCCGCACCCGCAACGCCCATTGCTGGAACACCGAAACCACCTTTGATCAGCCAGAAGTTCAGTGCGATATTAAGAACAATCGTCACCGCGCCCATAAGTAAAGGAGTGACGGTGTCACCAGAAGAGCGCATGCTCGCTTCTAAAACAATGATGATATGAGTGAGTAACAGAACAGGGAACGCATACCAAAGATAGGTTGAGCCGAGTTCGATGACTTGCGTATCGTTGGTTTGTAGACGCATGATAAGTTCGCTACCGACTGTGATTATCAGGGTAACAGGAATCAAGACTTTTAAACCAAATCGAATCGCAATCCCGGTGACGGTTTTTGCGCTTACTGCGTCATCACGTCCCCAATATTGAGCCACAAGCGTACCATTTGCGGACGCTAAACCTGCCATGATCATAATCGCGACAAAATGCCATTTTGATGCAATTCCCACAGCTGCGGTTGCTTCTTTACCAAAGTCACTAACCATGAGAACATCAGCCAAGGCGAGAATAGCCACCAACGCACTCTGGATCGCGACAGGGAAACCCAAGCGGATGATCTGCTTCAGTAGCCCGCTAGATAAAGAGTTGTCGCTGTTTTTGATGCCAATGTTGTTCGTCATAGTTACTCCTCGAAATTTGTGAGGAATATAAAGCCAATAGGGACAGAAATACATGTGCGAAAAACTACAAAACCTGTGCGAATCCGTCATCGAACAATTCGCCATCAAAACAGAGTGGCACGACGATGTGCATTTAGCACCCGCATGTAAAGAACGATTCCTGACTCTAACGGAAATCCCCGAATGGAAACGAGCTGATATCTTTATGGCGGGGCTGGCTGAACTGCGCGATGGTTACCATGTCGAGCGAGACAAAGTGGGCGTTCATACCTTGCTGTTTACCATTGAAGGTGGCGGTGTTTTGATTACCCCGGATTTCGTTAAAGAAATTGAGCCTTATACTCTGACTATTTTGCCCGTGGATACGTGTTTTCGATTTGAAATGAATCCAAGCAAAGGACTCTGGAAGATGGTTTGGCTTCTGCCGCAAAATACAGAGGCTTGGCAGCATCTCTCTGACTTGGGGCAAACCGTGGTGCCGTTTAGGGGCTCTGAGCAGGTATGGTCATTGATGACCTTACTCTACAACGAAATAGGGGGACGAACGGGGTTTCGTCAGTTATTGATCAGTGAAGTGCAGCGATTGGTAAAAAGTGTTGAAACCCCAATCAGTACGTCGCTGTCGCGCGTTCAAACACTCTTTAACGAAGTTGAAGGTCAGTTACACTTGCCGTGGACCATTGCCGAAATGGCCAAGCAGTGTTTTATCAGTGAAGAGCAGTTCAATCGTTTATCTAAACAGCTTTTCAATATGAGTCCGAGAAGTAAGTTAATTGAGCTTCGTATGCACAAGGCCGCAGACTTGTTGCAGTATCCAGCTTGGTCAGTGGCTATGATTGCGAACCGATTGGGTTATCGCGATCCTTACAACTTCACTCATCGATTTAAAAAGTTCTACGGCACTTCGCCAACCCGCTATCGCAAGAGGTTACTGGAGAATCAAAACCAATGAATCGTTTTGATTTCTAATGCTCACCTAATGATCGATAAAGTAGAAAATTCAGAAACAAAAAAACGAGGGCATTGACCCTCGTTTTTGTTTGTCTTTTTGGAAAGGCTTGAATTACAAACCCGCTGCCATTTGATGTTTTGACTTGGTCGCTGCGATTAGCATGTAGATGCAAGTAGCAAGCAATGCTGCGAACAAGTAGCCCAACAAGCCGTGCATTTGACCCATGAACTTATCAGCAACCACTGGACCTGCTACCGAGCCAACGCTGTAACTGAACAGCATGACTTGTGTTGCAGACACGATGAAACGCTCGTCCAAACCTTCACAACCCAAGTTAATCGCAATTGGGTATAGTGCAAATGTTGCCATGCCCAATAGGAACAGTGCTGCTGCCAATACTACCGCTGACGATGAAACGAAGGTCAGACCGATAGAGAAAATACCAAGGATACAGAAGAACGCCATTAGCACTGTACGCGCCATGTACTTGTTTAAGGTTGTCACCATAGGTTGAACCAGCATGCCGCCTAGGATCACTAGCGCCATTAGAGTGCCAATGTCTTGGTGGCTGATTTTGCGGTTTGCAAGCTCAACAGGCATCAAACCGTAAATTGCACCTAAAGTAAGACCAGACACTACACAACCAATGATCGCAGCGTGGCTTAGTTTAGAAATCTGTTTAAACGACAGTGCAGTTGATTCATGGCTGTTTGGTTGTTCACAATCGATGAACAGTAGCACTAGCATCGCCATCAAGATCAGTGTTGTGATGGCAATAAAAGGAACACCGCCGCTCACACCAAGGATACCGATACCAAACTGACCCAGTGCAGAACCGCCGTATAGTGACAGCATGTACAGGCTTAAACGTTTAGCGCGTGATGCTTCATCACCAGACATTAGCCATGATTCAACAATGACAAATACGCCAGCGACCGCAATACCTGCGATAAAACGTGCGACAAGCCATACCATGCCGTTAGGAATAATAGGCAGTAGGATGATCGTTAGTGAGAATGCAGCTAAGCTACCTACAAACGCTTTACGGTGACCAACGTTGCGAACAATACGTTCAAAGAACATTGCGCCGATCAATAGACCGCCATAGAACACACTCGCCAACCAACTCGCGTAATCAGCAGAGATGTTGTATTCACCAAGCATAAGAGGGATCAAGCTCATCAAATAGCCTGACGCCACTGCATAAAGAGACAGTGCTACGACAGGAACTGTGACTCGTGGTGATGCTGCAGGAATGGCTGTGTTTTCCAATGTTTTGCGCCTATAAGTTAAGTAAAAATCAGGGGTTATTCGGCGCGAATATGAGGCTAATTAATAGGCAAGTAAAACGATATATTTGAGTCGTTTCGACAAAAGAAATTTATCGAAATTCTATGGGGAAATGCTGCATAAAAACGCCAGCCTGCAAGCGAGGTTGGCGCAAGGATTTATTTGCTAAGTGCTTGATTTAACCACTGATCGAATTGAGTCTTCGGTAGGGCGCCGTTGATCATATCCACGCGCTGGCCATTCTTGAAAACCATAATGGTTGGGATGCTACGAATACCAAATTGAGCGGCAAGCTGCTGTTGCGCTTCGGTATCAATCTTGACAAAACGAGCGTTTCCGCTCTGTTCTTGTGCCACATCCGAGAAAACAGGCGCAAAACCAACACATGGATTGCACCATGGTGCCCAAAAATCCACCACAACTGGTGTGTTACTTTCTAGCAGCGCCGAGAAGTTATCGACAGTGCCTTCTATCGGTGCGCCATCAAACAGGGCGTTTTTGCATTTACCGCAACTTGCAGCTTCTGCAACTCGCTCATTAGGGACACGATTTAAACCGCCACAAGACGGGCAACGAGTTTTAAACGATGACATGACTTCTTCCTTTATGACAACTTGATGAAAACATGACTTACCAGTCAGCCTCATAATTTGTATACTTATTTTTTAGCCTGCCGAATTATAAGACGGCAAGTCTGTATTTGGACCCGAACAGGTTCTAAGAAATTTCATTAAAATACAACAATAAATAGGTCTGCGATGACAAATTACTACGCTGAAATTACCGGTTGGGGAAAATGTCTTCCACCAGCCACGCTCTCTAACGATGACCTTAGCACTTTCCTTGAAACTTCAGATGAATGGATTCGCACCCGTACTGGTATTGAAAACCGTCGCATCAGCCACGTAAACACGTCTGACATGGCAACGGTAGCCGCGCAACACGCGATGGCTCGTGCAGGTGTAGAAGCGAGTGACATCGACCTAATCATTGTTGCGACATGCTCTCCTGATTCTCTTATCCCAAACATTGCTTCTAAGGTTCAGCAAAACCTTGGTATTCGCTCTGCTGCTGCATTCGATTTAAACGCGGCATGTACTGGCTTCGTATACGGCCTAGAAACAGGCACACGTTTGATTCAATCGGGCAACTACAGAAACGCAATCATTATTGGTGCTGAACGTCTTTCTTTCTACATCGACTGGGCAATGCGCGATACTGCTGTGCTGTTCGGCGATGGTGCAGGGGCCGTTGTTTTGACTCGTACAGAGCAAGAAACTGGTCTACTGCAATCGCAAATTGGTTGTGATGCAAAAGGGCGCGACATCCTTTCAGTGCCTAAGTTTGGTACATGCATGGATCGCTTTGCAGAAGACAACGGTTACTGGGACTTCAACTTTGTAGGTCAAGAGATCTTCAAACGTGCCGTAAAAGGCATGGGTCTAGCGGCGAAAACGGTTTTGAAAGCTTCAGAACTAACCACAGATCAAATCGATGTGGTAATCCCGCACCAAGCAAACATCCGTATCATCCAAACGTTGTGTGACCTTTCAGGTATCCCACAAGAAAAAGCGTTTGTGAACATCCAAAACTACGGCAACACTTCGGCAGCGACGGTGCCAATCGCATTGTGTGAAGCGCTAGAACAAGGTCGTGTTAAACCAGGTGACAACATGTTATTAGCAGCGTTCGGTGCTGGCCTAACATGGGGTGCAGCTGTGTTGAAATGGGGTGACCGCGTAACGCCAATTGCTGAAAGCGACGCTGCATTACCTGAGAGTGACAAGTCTGCACTTGAGCTACTAGAGCGTGCTATTAAGCTTTGTAATGAACGCCCACGTGGTGAAGACGCATAACTAGCGCGAGCGGCTAACTGGTCAAAACAAGTAATAAGCGAAAGGGAGCATAACGCTCCCTTTTTTGTGCCTATCTCGCAGGCGTTACGACATAAAACCGAGATTTGACGAAGAGAAGTTTCGGATGTTGGGGAACACGTAATCCAACGCTGCGCCATCGGTAATGCCCATCCATTGAGCTAGCGTTGCACCCACTTGGTCAGTACCGATTTTCGGAATCAAACGTCCTTTCGAGAAATCATCTTCGCCATCCAATACCAACTCAGGCCATGTTCCAATTGGCTTTGACCCGTTAACCGCGCCACCCATAATAAACTGATGTCCGCCCCAACCATGGTCTGTACCGTTACCGTTGTTTGTCATGCGGCGACCAAAGTCAGACATAGTAAATGTGGTGACATTGTCACGCATTCCAAGTGCATCGATTGCTCGATACATGGCAAACAGGTTTGTCGCCAAGTCTCCTAATAAAGCAGGGTGTTTCGACAGTTGCGAATCATGAACGTCATAACCAGTATGTTTAACGAAGAACACTTGCTGCTGTTGATTCAACTGGCTCTGGCTCGCAATCAATTTGTAGACCGTCTGCATTTGCTTACCGAGCGTGGTAGAGGAAAACAGCGGTGCATCTTCTATATTGTGCAGTTGCTCTGCTAACACGCCGCTCATGGTCATAGACTCATCAACCATTAGATTAAAGTGGCCACTGAATGGATTATTAGGAGAAGTCGCCAAGAGTTGGTCATAGACCTCTTTGTAAAGTGGGTTGCCAATCGCGCTCAGCTGAACAGCTCGGTCTTTCTTAAGCACGGTTTGTCGGTGTTCAAGTGAACGTAACCACAAGGAATCACCATGAACACTGTACAGCGGCGTAATCTCTGAGTGTGAGCTCATGACGTCAAGCATTCTTCCTGCCCAACCTAGGTTTGTGAACGTGTTCATGCCGCCGCGCATTAAGGTGTTGCTTTGCGAGTTGTGAGAAAAGAGCTGATCAGGCAAAGCAACCTCACCAGATTCAATCATCTGTTTCGTCATGGGTTGCTCAAGGACACCACTGTTAAGCACGACAGTGGCATCACCGTTATCGAACATCTCAGCCAGCCGAGCTAACTTTGGATGCATACCCAAGGGTACCGTATTGCCTTGGTTGTCTGTGGCATTTAGCCCAATAGGTATGATGCTGTTTTTGGCAACAGAGAGTTTGCCTCTCACGTTGGCGTATTGGTCGTAATGGAAGTCGGACAAGGGCAGGAATGTATTAATAGCATCATTACCGCCAGACAAGTACACACAGATAAGCGCACGAAACTCATTGGTTGGTGAAGCCATTGCATAACCTGGTAAACCCACGGAAGCCATAGCACCCAAAGAAGCCGTACTTTTCATAAAATTGCGTCGTGAAAGTTTCATAAGTCGCTCCTAATTTTGAATGTAGAATTCGCTGCCAGAAATCGCGGTGAAAATCACTAAGGCAAGCTTGGTGGTGGGAACATAGTTGGTTTGGTATTTGTTGAGTGCGTTACGCATGATTTGCTTTAGCTGCGGAGAAGCCGTGCCCGCAAAGAAACGCACATCGATGGTCTCAACCAATGCCTCATGATCATCAAGTAACTCGTACAACTCAGTCATATCCAATGAGTAAGTCGAGCCAGAACCTTTACGAACGCTGTAAAGCATGAAGTTAACCAACTCTGTATATACCGACCAATCCAATAGTTCGTACTCCGGTGAAACCATTCCGGTAAACACAAAGTCGGCTGAAGGCTGATAATCGGGAGAATAGAAGTTAAACACAGAAGGTGACCTTAATGGTCCTTGATTGGCGATGTTCATCAAGGATACTGCGCCATCGTATCGTGCAGCGTCGAGTCTAAAGCCCGCCGCGCGATGGAAATTAGTGAGCACCAAGATTGGCTCTTTTACTTTTATTGGGCGAATGGACGTTTTCCCGCGAGCCTCATCATCAAGCAAGATCGCTCGGATGACAGCATTCAAATCGCCCTTTACATCATTGCCGTTGTTATTGAAGACGGTTGCGACTCTTGCAATGTACTCAGGTGTTGGATTAGAGGTCACAAAGCGTTGGATGAGCAGTTTAGAGACAAACGGCCCGATATTGTCGTGACTCATCAAAATATCAATGACAAGTTCCAGTTCCTCTTCGGCGGTCAGTCCCGCAGGGATCTTGCTACCGAGTACGTGTTTTTCACCAGTGTCGTGGCGGTTTTTAATCACGCGCATAGGCTTCACAAACGCGGTGTCTGACTTGTTCCAACCCGTCAGCGCGCGAGCGAGTTCTTGTATGTCTGTTTGCGTGTAGGTCGCGAGCGCATGCCCAGTGTCTAAATCGTATTTGACGCTACCGTCTAAGTTCAATTGATACAAACCGATGGTGAACAGTTGCATCAATTCACGAGCAAAGTTTTCATCTGGAAGTGCACCTGTCGCCGCGTTTGCTTTTGCGCTTCCCATCATCGACAAATAGTTTCCCATGGCAGGGTGCATAGCGGTTTTTAGCAACAAGTCACGATAGTTGCCAAAGGCATTTTCGACCAGTAAGTCATAATAATTGACCAGACTTTCCGGCTTGCTACCTAGTAGGCCGCCATATCGGGATACGACGAGCACTTGGCTAAGAGCAAAGGCCATTCTTTGTCTGAGTTGATCTTCGGAAGTGAGGACGATTTGATACCAAGCGTTTTCTCGGTTTGCTTGTGCCCCTTTACTAAAAGGCGTGAAGTAAAGATCACTGTGATAAGTTGGAGGGAGAAGTATTTGTTCTGTAATCCAATCCTCGTAATTCGTTTGATTTATTTGGTCGATTAAAGCAGGAGTGGGACCAAATGTGGTTTGATATAGAAAGCGTGCAGTTGGTAGATCTGGGTCGTCTTCGTCCGCCGATACTGGTCCTACAAAAAACAACAGCATGGCAACAAAACCTAGCACCCAACAAGAAATCTCATTCTGTTTCTGACGTCTCATAGTTAACTCGCTTACCCAAAGGAACGACTTAAATCCATTTAACGGGAGTAAAATGAAGCTCATAGTGAGCTGTAAAATAAAGTAACGAAATCAAGCAGCTGCAGAGCGGAGTATAGACGGGAAAATTCACTAACAAAGTATGATTTCTCAGAAAATAATCTGGATTGAAAAACGTAGGCTCACGTTTTGTTTGATAAATATCTGATAGATAAGCGCCAAAACTTCCTAGTTAAACTTCAAATTAATTATGAAATTTTTAAGCAAGCTTTCATGTTTTGCCTGTTTTTATCATTCGAACACTCAATGGTGGGCTTGTTGATATATCACTTAGTTTGGTTTAAGTGAGCCTTTAAAGAAATTAGATCTAAAAAAACATGCCAGAGTGATTACTTTACTGATCGATCTATTAATTAAGTTGCATAAAGCGTGAATAAGCTCACGATTGTACATAAATTGCACAAATAAATGCGATCAATAGCTAACATTTACCGGGTCGATGAGTTCGACACAGTTCAATCCGCAGCTAGTAAAGAGGAGAGGTAATAGCTGCACCATAAATGTTGGATAGGAGAGCACACATGGAAGCTCGCAAAACTATGCTCGCTGTTGTTATTGCATCTACGGTCGCTGCGTGTGGCAGTGATGACAATGATGACAGCGCCAGTCAAACGTACACACTTAATGGTACCGTCGTAGATGGCTACATCTATAACGCCTTAGTCTGGATGGACATCGATAGAGATGGTGAGCCAGACGCCGATGAACCTCAGGCAAACACTGGCCTTGATGGTACGTATTCATTTCAAATTTCAGAACAACAAAAGGACGCCTTAGTAGGTGTGCCGATTTTGGCTCAGTTAACGAACGATTCTGTCGATGTAGGGACTGAACCCCCAACCACGATGGAAGAATTAGAGCAGAAAATCGCTGCCAATGAAGCAGAGAAAGTCTTTGAAGATGCTGAAGATGGACACGCCATTGTTCTTGGGATGCCACCTTTAACACAAGCCGACTTTGATGATCTTGAAGACGGTGAACTCGATGGTCAGGTCATCAACCCTTTTACTACCCAAGTTCATGAAGAGCTGACATCTCGAGTAAGCGCCGTTCTGGAAGATCAAAATCTCGATGAGTTGAGTGATGAGGAAATAGCAGCGCTGCTTGTTTCGCTTGGGAGCCTGGTGAACCAAGCAATTGACGATGTAGTCGATGAGTTAAAAGAAGAGCTTGAAGACAGCACCTTGACCGATGAAGAACTTAAAGACCGTTTGATGGGTGATTTTATCGCTGAAGGCGACACAGGCGAAATCCTCGAACTAGCTGAAAGTAAAGTCGACGAACGCGTATCGGATGAGCGAGTTGCCGAAGAGCTAGAAGATGAATACCCCGATGGTAAGGTGACCCATTACTCGTACACAGACAGTTACTATGGTACGCCGGACAATATGGACATCTCATTAGACTTCACGGTAGAGGGCAGTGAAACGGAGATCGTCGATGAAACCGCGAACACATTGACCTATCAAGCCACGGCTACGGAATATTATGAGCGAGCCGGCGTAAAAACGGTGTTCAGTACATTTACAGAAGAAGCGGTGCAGAACCTCGATGATGGTACTTTCACGGCCAAGATAACGTTTAAAGCAGACTTGAACTTCGATGGCGAGTTTGATTTCACCAGCCATGTATATGATGTCGGTGTCGCAGATGAGGGGGAGACTCGCGGTCAGTGGGAATTTACCCGTTACGTTGATGAATCCAACCCTGCCGATTCTGGTGGTGACAGTGTCACTACGGATGATCCAGAACGTGAGTTAAGCTACAGCACGGTGGATTTGTTTGCAGAAGCGGTCATGGCCGGCGATATGTCTGGTGTGGACTTACTTCAAACCATGGTTGAGGTAGAAGAAACAACGGCAGATTATGATTACGAATCTCGTGAATTTAAAGAGTATGACCTAGACGCTGCAGTTCCTCTAGAAGCGGCCACCTATGCGCAAGTTCGTGAACGCTGGGACTATGTGGATGGTGGTAACAAAGAAGTCATCAAGCATGATTGGGATGCAGACGGTTCAGTAAATGAAACGACAACAAGTATGAACAATGCCGATGGCTCCGAGTCATACACGAAAGCAGGCCCGGTTTGGAACTGGGATGGTTCAGTTAGCTTCGAATACCAAGTCAATTATTGGGAAGAATATACCTATACCAAGGGGGGCAACGAAGACAGTCAGAAAATCGAAACGAGTGTGGGGGGCAAATATATTCTCGATGAAGCTAACGCGGTCAAGAAAGTTGATGAGAATGGCGATGGTATGATGTTCAACCGTTGGGACGAAGTGAAAACCTATTGGTCAGAGACAGATATTCGTACTCATGTTGAATGGCAACACTTTGCAATTGAAGGGTATGACTACACCTTTAATGATGGTGGACAAAAATACAGTACTCTGATCAACGACAATTACACAGGTTATCCTGAGTACGTCGGTCCTTATATTGAAGACTTAGATGAACTGGTCGACGGTTGGATCGAAGAAGAGTTGTCTGAACAAGCGATCTGGTTGCGAGTCATTGGTGAGTCTATCCGTGGCGTGAGCCGCAGTGAGGGTTACGATTACTGCGAGGTCAATGCGACTGGTGAATCAGTCAATGCCGCATTGTTGGCGACAGAGCTGACAAACTGTGGCGGACTTCAACCATTAACGGCGGATGACGTTGTCGATTCAAGACTGACGAGACGCAAAGGAAACGGCGTCGAAGTTCGTTTCTGGGATATCTATGAAGGTGGTATGGCCGATCGCGAGACTTGGAAAGCCGATGGCAATACTGAAAACCTCGGTTGGGATTGGAGCATCACCTCAGAAGGCTACTTAAGGTTAAGCAAAGGAGACGATTTTGTCCGTTTGATTGCGCCTTACTTCAAAGGTGAATATGGCGCTGCCGTTATTATCTTTGACGAGTACTCAGATACAAGTATGAACGAGATGTGGAGTACGTATTTTGTCGATACTGTGGATTTATACATACCACCGCAACCAGAGTAAAAAAGCCAAGGTGCTTGCAGCATCAATAACGAAATAAGCACAAGAGCTTAAACTAAAAAGCCGCTCACTCATTGCATTAACGCGAGTGCGCGGCTTTTTGTTTTAACGAATTAGGCTCAACAGCTTATTTTCTCGCTAGCTTATGATGCGCTCTAGAAAAATGATCGGCACAGAATGCGCCAACAATGGAAAGCTCACCAGCCAAGCATAGACCTGCAGCGACTTCTGCCAACGCTTTTGCTTTGCCATTGCCATGCAAACCAAGGATATCCAAACACGCTTTTTGCGTTGGTAGGCCAGTACCGCCACCAACGGTGCCAACCATGATGTTTGGCAAAGTGACAGAGGTATACAGGTTGCCGTGAGAATCCACATCCATTCTCGTAATACCAACCGCAGATTCTGCAACGCACGCTGCATCTTGTCCGCAGGCGATGTACAAAGCGGTGAGGGCATTGGCGTAGTGCGCGTTAATACCTATGGTGCCGCTTAGCAATCCACCAACAGTATTCATTTTGCCAAACTTCACCATCGCCTCTGGTGTGGTGTGCAGGTATTTCTCAACCAAAGCTGCAGGAATCGTCACTTCAGCTGAGACTTTTTTACCGCGAACAGAGCGTAAAGTGTGGGCGTTGGCTTTCTTATCACCAGATAAGTTGCCGTCAAGATAAGCATCAAGCGGTGCGACTGGACTGTGCTCAAGAATGTAATGAAAGACTTTGTGTGTCGCGATGGTCACCATGTTCTGGCCAGACGCGTCCCCCGTTACGTATTCAAACACCAAGTAAACATGATTGCCCTCAATGTTGACGTTGATGTCTTTCAGCTTGCCGTGCGTGGTGGTGGATTCTGCTTCTTTACGGAAGATATCGTATTGAGTCACCACCCAACTTACGAACTGCGCTGCTTCTGCAAGTGATTGGAAACTAAACACGGGAGTACGACTCACGCCTTCGCTGATCAAAAGCGTACTTGCGCCACCAGCTGCGGTAATCAAGTTCGCGCCGCGGTTATAAGAGGCAACGAGCGCGGCTTCTGTTGTTGCGAGTGGTACTAAGTAATCGTCATTCGCGAACAAGCCGTTAATACGTAGAGGTCCAGCAACACCGACAGGGACGTTAACCGTACCAATAAAGTGTTCAATGTTGTTGGCGTATTGGTCGTAATGCGATTGTGTGAAAGGATCCAGAAGAAGATCTTTGTCCGTCATCGATTCGAGTACTTTCCAACGGCGTTCAATGTGCTTTTCCGTCAGACCCGCACTGAGGCAAAGTTTCTTTTCTGGCTTGTGGTATTTCGGTTCTAATGCCGATTGTACTTTTTCGCAGGTTTCATTATCAGAGAGTGCAGAGCTATTCCTTGCGCTGTCTAAATTTAATTTCGGCATACAAACGTTTCTTTATTCATTTGGTTTGGAATTGTAGTGATACAAAACGTGATTACAATCCCGCGTATACGTTTTGCAACAAAAGGCTGCTCCGCTTCAAACTGATGAACATTCGGCTTGACCAATAGATAGAACGTTATCCATTGGCTGATAAAACCGATATTTGGGCTAACCAATACAGTAGGTTATTGAAAATTCGACCAAAGCTAATATGGAAGCGGGACTGAGAAGTTAAACGCAATGTACAAACCACCGAATTTCTTCTTATTGTAAAAATTGTGCAAAGTGGGCGAACTACTCTAATTTGAGACTTCAAATAATGAGATTGGAATGTGGTTGTGTGGCGTAAAATGGTAAATAACTTGGTTTGCGCCACGGCATAATAGCCCCACGTTTTCAATTGAGGGTAACGTATGATTGTTTACTTTCGAGTTCAGGACGTAGAAGTGTTGTGTGATGAAATAGACCTCGCAACACTGATGCAAGCCAAGCTCAAACAATTACCAAGTACCAAGCCTCAAATGGACTGAGCAGTATAACGTCACGAAGTGCTGGAAGCGTTCAGCGCAATCGACTGTTTATACACTTTAGGAGATAACCCGGACACTCTTTTAAAGGCGCGCGAAAAGTGCGAAATACTGGTGTAGCCAAGTTGATTGGATATATAAGTGAGAGAGTGTCCTTCTTCCATCAATTCGCAAGAAACAGAGAACATCAATGACTCTTTAATATGACGAAAAGAAGTGCCTTCATTCTTTAACTTTCTTTGAAAGGTTCGAACAGAATAGCTCAGCAACTGAGCCGCTTCTTCTATCGACAAATTACGCTCTCGCACGTAAGGGCGCAGGAGTTCAAACACGCTATCGGTAAAACTTGTATGCCACTGGATCTGACTCGGTTCAGCGCCTAACTGTGAGTCCGATATTTGGATTGGTACGTTAAGAATGTCCGCGGGAATATAAACGCCGGTCTTCTCTTGACCCACAAATATCTGGCATTGGCTAGGTACAACACTTTTTACGATATCGCTGTTACTGCCTTGCAGGCGTACCTTACTTGGATACCAAGCGGTCTTGGTCAAAATGCTAATGAGCTCAATGATGTAAATCACAGCAAATGCTTCAGACCAGTTAGCTATTTGAGTGTCTTTCTGTTCCGAATATCGACAGAACCAAGCGTGGCCATGATGGGTTTCGAAAGAAACGTTACTGCCAGGCGAGTCTAAACTGAAGATTTCATCAATGTGCTGCATTGAATCGCCGATGGTTTTAAATGGCACAAACTGATGCAAGACATTGGGTATAACGCGGCGACGAAAGACTAACACCAATAAGTCGGTGAATTTCGTTACGCCAAGTTGGGAAGAAGTGAGATGAATTAAACGTTTTATCGATTCAGACGGAATGTAGTCGCTCTCGGTTTGGAATAAGTCCGCAGGTAAGCCAGCGTCACTAAGTAGCTTATGCTTGTCCAAGCCATAGTCAGCAAAGACTTCGACTAGGATTCGAGCATAGTTAGTCTGAATGACGGGTAGATGAAACGTTTGATTTGGCATTTTGGCGGATACTCCTTTATCACTGTTTTATCTTAGCGCATAACGCACGGTTTTAGATATAGCTCGCTATTTATTATTCAATTAATTGAAGGTTGAGCAGGACGGTATATTCTTAAAATGTTCAATCTATTCAATGGCAAGGGGATAACATGTCCGAGAACGAAAAACAAAAACAGCCAACGGAAGTGGCAGAAAACAAAGAGACGAATAAAAAAGACAAAGTAAAGACGGTCACCAACTATTTGCTTTTGTTTATCGTCGTCATGCTCGGGTTCAGCATTGTGTCAGACCGCATCATTCCAGTGACTGACAATGCACGCGTCAAAGGCTATATCGTGCCGATAAAACCTCAGGTTTCTGGCAACGTTTTAGATATTAAGGTTCGTCCGAACCAACTTGTTGCAGAGGGTGACGAGCTCGCCGTTCTCGACAAATCAGATTATGAAATCGCAGTAAAGCAAGCTGAAGAGAATCTGGAAATTGCTGGGCAGAACGTAGGTGCGCAAACCGCGTCCATCGCTTCGGCTCAAGCGAGATTAACTTCTGCGATTGTGGAACGCCAAAACACTGAAGCGCAAGCCAACCGTGTTCTTGCCATGGCAGAGAAAGGCGTAGTGTCGAAATCGGATGCAGACAAAGCGAGAGCATCATTGGCAACCGCGAGAGCGAACGTAGTAAATGCAGAAGCGGATCTTGAAAAAGCGAAACAACAACTCGGCGCAGAAGGTGAAGAAAACAGCCAAGTTAAAGCGGCATTGCTGGCTCTTGAGCAAGCTCAACTGAACTTAGAACGTACTGTGATTCGTGCGCCAACTCAAGGTGGTGTTTCGAACTTCAGTTTGACCGAAGGTTTCTACGCTTCAGCAGGTCAGCCAATCATGACGTTTGTGTCGACAGAAGACATTTGGATAGAAGCATACTTTCGTGAAAACAGTTTAGGCAACGTCAGCATAGGTGACGAAGTAGAAATCGCCCTCGATTTTGTTCCTGGCAAAGTCATCAAAGGCAAAGTCAGCAGCATCGACTGGGGTGTCGATTGGGGACAAAACCAACAAGCGGGTAAGCTAGCGCAAGCCAACCAACAAACAGGCTGGTTACGCCAAACGCAAATGTTACCGATCGCTATCGAGTTTGATCGTGAAGAAGTAACGGGAATGCTACGCGTTGGCGGTCAAGCAGACGTGATTGTCTACAGCGGTGACAACTTCGTGTTCAATACCCTTGGCAAACTTTGGATTCGTCTACTGAGCGTACTGTCTTATGTCCGATAATCTGAGCATTGATAACGCAACTCAACGCCGGATTCTGCGCTTCACCATTGGTGTAGGTCTGGCGGTGTTTCTCGCTGCTTGGATTAATTGGCAACTGGCGTTTGTCGCGCCGGTATTTACCGCGAAGTTCTTGGTTGATAAGCCAAACCTTCATAGAGAAACGATTTACGAGTTGCTGCTGGCATTGATTGCCACTATGGGATTGGGGCTGCTTCTTTCAGGAGGCATTACTCAGTACCCAATTGTTCTACTGATTGCCGTCGGTTTGATGATGGCATGGGGTTACTACTTGTTTACTGACCCCAAATGGAATCTGTTCGCGACCATTTTGTTGATTGCGGTGTTGATGTTGCCGTTTATGGCAATAAATAACCCAGCAATTTCTATTGTGCTCGCGAGTGGCTTGGCAATTTCCGGTGCGGTATCGGTGGCGATTTTTGCTCTGGTTCATATTTATCTACCAGAGCCAGACAGTGAGTTCGCGGGGTATGCGGCTCCACCAATTGGTAAAGAACAACGTTGGCATGCGTCATTTCGAGCCATGTTGATTTCGTTTCCTGTGGTGTGCTTCTTTTTTATCTTTCAGATTTCAGAAGCGCTGCTCACCATGATGTTTGTCGCGTTGCTGTCTTTGATGATTACGTCAGAGAAGTCAGTCAAATTAAGCGCGTTCTTAATCATCAGTAACGGTATCGGCGGGATACTTGCCATCCTGGCTTTCTCGATTCTCGCCATTGTGCCAAGCATATTCTTTTACACCGCCTTTATTGCGTTATTGGCGGTAGTGATAGGGAAGAAGATTTATACCGTGCCAGAGAAGGCACCGATATTCGCCACGGCGTTCAGTACCTTGCTTGTCTTAATCGGCAGCACGCTAATGAGCTCTGGCGATATCGACAGCAATACATTTATCCGAATCTTCCAATTGGTGTTGGTCGGGACGTACATGATCCTCGCATCACTCTTTTTGGAAACCCGACAATGGAAGTTTTTGCAAACATAACACTTAACAGACAGTGAAAAGGTAACGCTATGAAAGCTTCAAATGATTTCTCTAAACAGGCGATAGACGCCGCTATCAAGATCGGAGCCGTAGCGTTACTGATCTGGTGGTGTTTCTCTATCCTCAGTCCATTCATTATGTTGGTCGTGTGGGGCGGTATTATTGCCATCGCTTTGTATCCAGTCGTGATGTCCCTTCACAATCGCTTAGGTATCTCAAAAGGTAAGGCGAGTGCGCTCCTCAGTACTATCGGTGTGCTGTTACTTTTAATCCCACTTATCGCGCTCTCATCTGGTCTTTATACCAGTGGTACCGAGGTCGTCACTGGGTTGCAAGATGGCACCTTAGTTGTACCCAAGCCGCAAGAAAGCCTGAAAGAGATCCCTGTGGTGGGCGACAAGCTGTTCGTAGCGATTAACTACGCATCGACCAACATGGAAGGCTTTTTGGTTAAGTATGGCGAGCAAGTGAAAGGCTTCCTTTCTCAAGCGGCATCTATTGTTGGCTCGGTAAGTGGTGGTTTCATCCAGTTCATTATTTCGACCATGATTGCAGGTGCGTTCATGAGCAATGCTGAAGTTTGCCAGAAAGGTTTTACTAAGCTGGCTGACCGCCTTACCAACAAGAAAGGCGAAGCGTTGATTGACCTTTCTAAATCGACCGTTCGCAGTGTCGTTCAAGGTGTGATTGGCGTTGCGCTGATTCAATCTGTCATGGCGGGTGTTGGTATGGTCGCGGTTGGCGTTCCTGCTGCTGCGCTTTGGATGGTTGCCGTGATTCTGATTGCGATTGTTCAGTTGCCGCCGATTCTGGCATTGATTCCTGCGATCATTTACGTGTTTAGTGTCGAATCAACACTGGTTGCTGGCATCTTCCTAGTCTGGTGTATTTTGGTGAGCGCAAGTGATGCGGTACTGAAACCTGTTCTTCTAAGCCGTGGTTCTGACACACCGATGCTCGTGACGTTACTAGGTGCTCTGGGTGGTATGGCAATGTCTGGTATCGTTGGTCTGTTTGTTGGTGCCGTGGTACTGAGTTTGACTTACCAGTTGATGGTGAACTGGTTAGATGAAGATGAAGCGGAAACAAACAAAGCACTGAGCATTGACCAAAAAGCGAAGGAGGAAGACAAAGTAGAGGTGGCATCATGAAACCGATGACTAGGGAAGATAACTTCTACTTTTTGTTTTTCGCACTCATTGCGTTGTTTTTCGGCTGTGCTGTGATGCATCAGTTTTATCCAGATGGGCAGGAATTTGTTCTTGCTCTTTTGGTGGTGACACTAGGTGCTTCGATCGCAGGTATCAACAAGAAGAACAAAACCAACCGAACATGGTATAGCGTGTTACTGATTGTGGCCGTCATCTCCTATGGGATGTCGTTCTTAGAGCATTTAGATCTGTCCATTTTGACGCTAGGTGCGTTATTGGTGTTCTTGTTTTCGCACATATACTCGGCGCTAAAGCAGGTAGTATTAACCAAGTCGGTCACGACAAACCACATTATCGGTTCGATTTGTATCTATCTGCTACTAGGGCTTGCGTGGGCGGTGATTTACTTGTTGGTGTTGGAGTTCTTCCCGAGCTCTTTCACAGGATTAGAAGCAAAACCTTGGCTGTCGAACTTGTTTAATGCTTTGTACTTTAGCTTTATCACATTAACGACAGTGGGCTATGGTGACATTTCACCAACGGTTCCAGTGGCTCAGTTCTTCGTTTTCTTTGAAGCGATAGTCGGGAGCTTTTACTTAGCCATCATGGTGGCAAGTTTGGTGAGTATTCGTTTAGCTCAAGCACAGAGTGAGTAAACAAATGAATGGTTTGAATGGCGGAGCTGAAAAGTCTCCGCCATTTTTGTTTTAAGAGGGTATGAACTTAGCCATTAAACGCACGTGCGACACGACCTTCACAACGGATTGTGTAGCTCCCCACATAAGCAGGAATGAAAGCCGATTGCCCTTTGCCAAGCACCAATGTTTCGCCGCTTTCTGCAAGTAGCGTTACGTCAGCATCGATTGGCATCAAGATTTCTGCACTGCTCATCTCAACTTGCTGATCTTTGGGCTCTTGGAACACAGAGAACTTGAAGTCTTGTACAGGAACAGGGAAGTGATGCTCACAGCCGTTGATTGCTGCTTGGGTTAGCAGCGTGTTCATTGGTTTTGGAATAAAGTCGGTACAGTTAACTAGTTCTTCCACATCCATGTGTTTTGGTGTTAACCCAGCGCGAAGTACGTTGTCTGAGTTTGCCATTATTTCCAGACCAGTGCCTTTGATGTAAGCATGAGGTGTTCTTGCGCTCAGGAACATAGCTTCACCTGGTTCAAGCGTAATAACATTTAGCAGTAATGGGGCAAACAAACCCACGTCATTCGGGTACTGCTCTGCAAGGTCTAAAATCAATTCGCACACAGGGCGTACTTGGTTGGCTGCTGCGTAACTTAATAAGTGATCCACTGCGTTAGCCTTGCGTGCCTCTTCCATGGAAAGAATCTCTACGAAGAACTGACACAAGCCATCTTGGTTGGGGTTGCGCTCAAACTGTTCTAGGTAGCCGTTGATTTCAGGAATGTCACACAGGCGGAACTCAGCGATAATTTCATCAAATGGACGAAAGCCGTTCATCGCTTGATATTCCGTTAGGGCATAAACCAGCTCTGGCTTGTGGTTGGCATCTTTGTAATTACGATTGAATGCACTCAGCGGTACAGCTAACTCTTGTTCTTTTGCATAACCGAGCTCTGCATCTTGCTTGTTTGGGTGCACTTGAATAGACAAGGCTTTATCCGCCGCAAGAATCTTGAAGAGGAAAGGTAGGTCACCAAATTCTTCAGCCGTGCTTGGGGATAGAAACGCTGACGGATCTTGTTTGATCAATTCTGATAGCGAAACAGCTGTATTTGAAGCGTCAGTGTTTCCTTGTGTAACGATAGAGCAACCATTCGGATGCGTGCCCATCCAAACTTCGGCTTGAGGTTGCTGAGCTTCGTTAGCAAAGCCAAACAAATCGTGGATAGCCGTGCGGCTTCCCCAGTCGTAGTTTTGGATCTTATTGTCCATTTTGAAGAAGCATTTTGATGAAATAGTATTCGAATTCATGAATTTTACCCGTAGAAAACCCTCCGAACTGAATCGGAAGCAAAAAATAGTGGAGATTGGACGGGTGAGCGGTTAACTCACCCTGAGATGTGTAGAAGTGGCTTCTACAATCAGATGTCTACAACCTAAGCTTGGGAGCCAGCGGCTTTCTTGAAGGTTGAGCCTGTAAGAATGGCAATAACAACAAGCCAATAACGGCTGCGCATACCGAGATGGTGATAAAGAATCCAGTCCAGCTGTACTCTTCAAGAATCAATGCCAATGGATAGCCAGAAAGTGCAGCTCCCATGTAAGCAAACAAACCAACAAAGCCCGTTGCCGCACCAGCAGAATCTTTGTGCGAGCATTCCGCCGCTGCCATACCGATCAACATTTGTGGGCCAAACACGAAGAAACCAATCGAGAATAACCCCGCAGCTTGAAATGCAAAGTTGGTTAACGGCATCAACCACAGTGCAGCGACAGATAGGAATATACCTGCGGCAAACAATAGGTTCATTGGACCTCGGTTACCACCGAACAGTTTATCCGAACCCCAACCAGCCACTAGAGAACCAACAAAACCACCGATTTCAAACATCGACAATGCGGCGTTGGCATTGATTAGACTGTAGTGGTGTTGTTCTGTTAGGTACAAGTTCCCCCAGTCATTGATGGCGGTACGCACGATGTAAACCAGTACATAGCTAAATGCGAGCAACCAAATGTACTTGTTGTTGAACACGTATTGTTTGAGGATTTCTTTATAACTCAGACCTTGTCCGTGATTTTCTTGCGCCAGTTCTAACTTGTCATCACGCCATTGACCAACTGTTGGCAGTCCTTGAGTGGTCGGTTTATCGCGCAAGCGCCAACAAACAACCACACCAAGAATCACGCCGATTATGCCCGGTACGATAAAGCCTTCTCGCCAGCTGTAATGGAATGTGAGAAATCCAACGAGTAGGGGAATTAACGCGCCACCTACGTTATGAGCCGTGTTCCAAATTGCCCACAAAAAGCCACGTTCTGAGCGCGAATACCAAGTCGTAAGTAACTTAGAGCACGAAGGCCAACCCCAACCTTGGAACCAAGCGTTCATCACCCAAAGTGCAGCGAGTGCAACCAAAGAGCTAGAGAAGCCAAACGCGATATTGATAAGGCCAGTAGCGATTAAACCGACACCCATAAAAAAGCGAGGGTTAGAACGGTCAGAAATGGTGCCCGAGATAAACTTCGATAAACCATAGGTGATGTAGAAAAGTGTACCAATCATACCGATATCGGCTTTATCTAAACCTAAATCAGCAATCATCGCGGGTGCAGCGTAGTTGAAGGTTTTACGAGTGAAGTAAAAGCCCGCATAACCAAGATACATGCCCAGCATGATGTGTAGACGCCAATAGCGATAGCGTTCATCCACTTGGTCTTTGCTAAGGGGAGCTTGGTTGTAGCTCGGAGACTGAAATAATCCAAACATGCTCGTTACACCTTAGGTAATGTGATGGCGATTTGTGTGCCATCCACATGGTCGTTCAAAGAGTAGATATACATTTTGCCGCCGAGTGCTTGTACGCGTTCTTGCATACCGCGAACGCCCATGCCTTTCATGCAGTCTTCGGTTTTGAAACCAATGCCGTTGTCTGCGATGTTCAACGAAATGTTCTCATCAATAGAGAGCTCGATAACGATAGACGTCGCATTCGCGTATTTAGCTGCGTTGTTTAATGCTTCTTGGCACAAACGGAATAGGGTGACTTTTAGCGTGTCGCCCAAAGACTCATAGTCACCTTGCCAATCAAGCACAACGCGAGTGCCATGATTGTCGAACTCCATTTCACGGGTTAACTGGTGAACGGAATCTTTCAAATCCAAATCATCGAGCATCTTTGGGCGCAGTTTGCTCAGCAAATGTTTAGTGGTGTCATAAACATTGAGTGACAGGTTCTCGATCATGTCGGCACAACGTGTGTTCATTTCTGCGTTATCAACGCGCTTAATGATGCTCGCTTGGGTACGAATAGCCGTGATGTTCTGACCAATCTCATCGTGCAGTTCCCTCGCCACGTCACGACGTACTGACTCTTCCGCTTGAATGAGTTGTCGGGACAAGGTTTGGTTTCTCGACAATTCGCCACGCAGCTTTTGGTTAAGATCTTTTTGTTTCTGCACCGCTAAACCGAGCATGATGCCCGTTAAGGTTTGTGCTGAAAGGGACAAAAGTAGGTCAGTGATTTCCAGATTCGAAACACCACTTCGCGCAGCAATCAGCGCAATACTATTTAACATGGTCGCAAGAAGAGCGCCTTGCCAGCCATAGCGTAGCGCCAGCACAATGATTGGGATTGCCATACAGAAAGGCGCGAAACGTTTTAACTCATCTGGCAAACTGGTTTGAACTAAAATGCTGGCAATCAATAGCACGCTATAAAGCAGAATATGACGAACTTTGAACTGAACTTCGTTGGCTAACAAATTCGAGGTCAACGGCGACCAAGGGCTTTGGAAAAGGTAATTCCAAAGCAAGTAACACATTGGCAGAACCAACAAACCGCCCGCAATGCTCGCTAACCACGCCATGTAGACAGATTGAACGTGATAACCAACCGCAAGTACGTTAATGCAAGACGTCACAAGTAACACGACCGCCATAACGGCTAAATGCTGATTTTGATCGCCTTTGTAATAACGCTTGGCAAGGTAAACAACCGGAATGCTCAATACGCTGGCCACCAACACCATCAGCCATTGTGGTTGTTCAAGAAGTAGAGCAAGAGCAACGGTCAATCCCCATTCAGCGAGATAAATCGTTGCCCAATACTTTGTACGCGTGTGCAGTGTTAACCCCAAACGCAACGCGAAGGGGAACAACAAGATCGCAAGCTCTGCATCGTTCACAAAGTAATAAGCGATCACCCACAGACAGAACCACGAGCATCCTGACATGAATAAACCGCAAATAGAGGTGATGGTGTAGCTACGCATTAAAACGACTCTTGCGAGAACAGTTTGGCGAGCTCAACGTTGTTCTTTACGCCAAGTTTATCCATGGCGTTTGCACGGTGAACGTGAACGGTTTTATGGCTTAAGCCAAGCTCAGTGGCGATTGATTTCACATCTAAACCACGAGCCAGCAATTGGCACACTTCGTTTTCTCGGCGAGTCAGTTGTGTCAGCGTCGCCGCTTTGTCACTTGGTGTGGCGAGCTTCAACGCAATATCCGGCGTTAGGTAACAACCGCCTGAAGCACTGGTTCTGACTGCTTGAATTAACTCGTCAGGGCTACAACGTTTACTTAGGTAACCTTTTGCGCCGAGTTTAAGTGACTTTTCAACCATTGCTGGAGAGTCATGCACGCTAAGCATGACACAAGCAATGCCTGAAGGGATTTCGGAGAGTAGGGTAAGCCCACTTTCGTCTGCCATCGAGATATCTAGGATAACCACATTTGGCTTGCACGCAGGTAATCCCACTCGAGCTTCTGCTACCGAGCTAAATTCACCTACAACATTCATGTCTGTTTCGAGGCTCAGCAATTGAGCAAATCCAGAACGAACAATGACATGGTCATCAACAAGCGCTACGTTAATCATCTAAAATACCAAACTTCAGCAATACACAAACGAAAATGAGCTCAATACCAATCGGGATAAATAAGTGTTTAGAAAATTGCGCAGAAAAAATCGCTTAGAGCGAGGCGGAGATTGCCGTTAGCTAGTTGCTCTAACTACAAAATTTCCAACAAAGCTATAAGTGATTTTAGCCAGCAAGAATAAACACCTATTTGTTTTGATTGGTATCTAAGCTCAATAAAAACCTACTATGATACTAAATTGACCAAGTTTATTTAATGATCTAGCGCGCTTTGACTGGCAAAGCGCGCTGTTTGATTAAGCTTGGTTTTCTGCGAGTTCAAGCTTCTTCTTGTTTTGACGAATCTTTTTCTCTTCTGCGATAGCAACGAAAGCAAGCAAAATAATACAAATCATTGCTGAGGTATCTAGGGCAGCGAACGTACCTTTCCAACCCGTAAGACCAAAGATTGGTGTACCGTCTGCAATCATACCTAGACCCAGTTTCGCGAAGCTGTCACCAATTAGGTAAGCGAATGTGCCTTTTACGCCGTCTGCCACACTGATTGCTTTCTTAGGAACAAAGCCAACCGCGGCAACACCGATAAGCAGTTGAGGACCAAATACTAGGAAGCCAAGAACAAATAACGACGCTAGGTACATGAACTCACTGGTTGCGTGTTGGTAGAACTCAAGTGATACGATGATCAAACCCAAAGAAACACAAGCCACTAGCGCACGGCGACCATTTGCAAGGTCAGATAGGTAACCCCACATCAAAGTACCCACAAGCGCACCCACTTCGAATAGGGTAAAGCCAGAGATTGCTGCTTCTTTTGATAGACCAAGTTCTTGGTATGCGTAAACCGTTGACCATTGGTCGATACCGATACGCACGATGTAAAGGAAGATGTTTGCGAAGCAAAGTAGCCAGATCACTTTGTTTTTCAGAACGTATTCAACAAAGATCTCTTTCTTAGTCATTTGATTGCCTTCAGCCGCTTCGTCTTCTTCGCTGACTGCTTCATCAAATAGCTCTTCTACTTTACCTAGACCGTAGGCTTCCGGAGAGTCGTTACCATAGCGCATACCGATGAAACCAACGATGATCGCAATGATAGAAGGGAACACGAACATGCCGATTACGTGACCGTCGAACAAGTAGTTTGCACCAAACAGAGCCACACCTGCAGCACCTGCACCACCTACGTTGTGAGACATGTTCCAAAGGCCTAGGTAAGAACCACGCTTGTTACGCGGCGTCCACTTAGTAATGGTCGAGTAACTAGAAGGACCACCAGTACTTTGGAAGAAACCACTTAGTGCGTAGAACGCCACCATCAAGAACAAGCTCGCGCTGCCGCCGCCCATGCTGAAACTGAAACCAAGCATTGCCAGGCCAGAAAGGATAAGCATGAAAGGAAGGAACTGCTTGGTGTTTTTACCATCGGCGTAGTAGGAAACTACGGTCTTACCGATGCCGTAAGTAATCGAGAAACCCAGGCCAATCAAACCTAGATCGGTCATCGACAAACCGTAAGTAGAAATCATGTCGTTTTGCGCGACGTTGAAGTTTTTACGGATCAGGTACATGGTCAAATAGCCAATGAATACCACTAGGTAAGATTGGATAAATGGTTTGAACCACATTTTTCTACGTACTTCGACAGGAAGATCGAGGGTAGGCTTCCGGACTTGTTCAAGGAATTTTAACATCGTGAACTCTCTTGTATTAGTGTGATGCACTTGCGTGCTCGCTTTCTTTTAGCTGTCGGCGATTGTAGAGAGTCCTCTTTTGAACCACATGAGAGGAGGGCTTAGATCGACTAGGAAAAATTCCTAGAAAACGATTGCTGATTAAGAAAGCGTGAAAATCATCACATTCTGTGCGGGATAGCCTTAATTCTGGCAATAAGCATCCAGTTACCTAGTTAGTTTCTTCCTTGGCGTAAAATGGTAAGGATTAAAAACTGCACAAAATAAAATCACCGTCTGATTTCTTCTCAAGGTAATAAGCCATGATACGAAAGGTGATTATATTAACGATGCTAATCTCTGGCAGTGCATCGGCAAATTTACATATTTGGAAAGAGAGAGAATTCACCGCATATACCGATATGACGGAAGTTCAATTTCTTTTAAAGAATAAGTACAACAAAAAAGCGGATTATTATCTCAGAATCGATGATAAGACGTTCAACAGTAAAATAACACTCGATCCTCAACAAGAAGTGTCATTAAACGTTCGAGTCAAAACACCTGCGGGCCAAATAAGCAAAAAGAAAATTTGTACTCGAATGGTGAATAACACACCAAATAGCTACGAAGTGTGTTCTAACATCCGGTTAAAAAGGTATTAAAGCATGATCACGATTGCTAGCAAGCGTGTTCTGTATTGTGGCTTGCCTTTGTTACTGCTGAGTTTTGGTGTTATCGCAAATCCTATTCCCAGTGTTTCAAACCCATCGGGTACAGACAGAATTAGAACGTCTGAAGGCGCAACCTGTGAGCAAGCCGTGTCAACTGGTAAAACCTTTCAGGTCGGTACGTATGGCGCAACGGGTCAAGAAGACAGTGATAACTACTACAACAACTATTACCAGCAAAACCAAGATGAGGCGGGCGTATACGCGTCACTGACTTTTCAATTCGGTGGTGAGGAACGAGTCGATTGTACTCGTCTTTATGAATTCGAATTGCGAGAGAGAAAACGGCAGGAAGAACTCGCTCAGGCAGAGCACGAGCTGAAGCTTCTGCAAATTCAAGCAGAAACACAAAGGCTCAAGAGAATGAAGCAAACTCAAACCACTTTTTCGGAGTAAACATGAAACTCAAGAAACGACCGGTCCGCATTGCATTGTTAGCAACACTCATTGCAGCGACTGGTGCACAGGCTCAAGCGATTAAAGATAAGGACGAAGCCACAAGTGATGACGTCACGTTTAGTGCAACTATTCAAGAACAATGCGGCATTGATGTCACCATCGCAAACGCTGATCTTGCTTTTGGTGATCAATACAACGATTCCAAAGCACAAGTTAAGTTGATTAATAACGAAGACGACGGAAAGATTGAACTCAGCCTTGAGCCATTAAAAGAGCATGAACTCGGTAACCATATTGATAAAGAAGATGTGTGGTTCAAATCCGGCGGTGTCCATGAAGCAAATATGAATGCTAAAGATTGGGAGGAAGGTATTGAATATTCCCGTTCTGACATCCGAAATAATAATCTCGTTGACTTGTCCGCTCGAATTAATGTCGATGAAAGCAACTTGGATGCTGACCAATATACATTAGTCACTAATTGGGTCATCGAATGTGATGATTAATAAATTAATGAAAGCCCTTAAATAGGGCTTGTTTTCTTATGAAGCAATTTCTAATTTCATTATTAGCAGTCGCGCTGTTAAGCCTGAGTTCGCTTTCTCGTGCGGCACAAGTTCATTTTCATAAACATATCGATGAATCTTGTGGTATCGAAGTGATCAAAGAGCGTGGCGAAATTCATTTCGGTCGAAGATTTGGCAGTGATTCATTAACGCTCAAACTACTTGCGAATAACCGAGATAAGCGTCTCTATTTTCGTTTGTCCTATTTCAGTATTGATATGGGCGCAGAGACTATCAGCTCGGAGCGTATTCACTTCAAAGTGGAAACACCGGAACGTTTTGTCGGTAATCTTGATTACTGGCGGCAAGGCATTGAGCTAAACCTTGAGCAATTAGATTCGAGTAAAGAAGTCCGAATCAGCGCCAGAGTTGATATGAACGAGTATCAAATGCCTGCAGGTGAGTTCTCTCTCAATATGGAGTGGCACTTAGATTGCTATTAATGACAGCTCGGAAGTTTGTGCATAAACTAGAATAATCCTTGGTATTTTAAGATGATAGCTTGCATGCCCAATACAGATATTCCTTTGGTTCACTCGGAAGAAGTAAAGCTTTTTGCCACTATGCTCAATGAGCTTGATGGAGATATTCACTCATTACTTGAATCCGCCCGAATGCCACAGGATATCTTGTCTAACCAATCCCTTGACGCGTTTGTTCCCGAGAGCGCGCTAAAAGCCGTCTTCCAAACCTTAGGTGAACGCGCATCACCAGAGAAGTTTGCCTTGCTCACTTGGACGCTTTGTCACGACATCTACGTTCCTAGATTTGCGAATCAAATAACTCAAACTCACTCGCTAAAAGCAGCCCTAGAAGATGTATCCCAACTGCTTAAACAAATCTCCGATAACGTCAGTATTTCTGTTCAATCACGCGGTGGGAAGTGGTGGCTAGTGAGAGAAAAACAGAACGCAGAAAGAGAATGGTTCCGCTACGCAGAAATGTTCTCCGCGATGTTCATGAATGAGTTGCTCAAAAAGCTTGTTGGCTCCCAATGGCGATTGGCAGAAGTCGGGATTCAAGATGGAGAAGCCGAACCTTTCAATCTGTTGCCGGGTATGAAGAGCGCGCAATTCTTCACTGGTAGACCGGTTACTGCAATCTCAATCCCTAATGAATGGATTAACCTGCCGATTGCTTTCACGCCATCTCAGACGGCGCCAAGTACAAGTTTTCGTGGTGAGGATGATAAGTTCAGTGACGCGTTAGCAAGGGCACTCACGCCTTATCTCTCGATGGGCAAGATCTCTATCCAGTTCGCTGGCGAGTTGATTGACATGAATGCTCGCACCATACAAAGGCGGCTAGCAAATGAGGATACGACGTATAGAGAAGTGATCGAAGGCTTGGTGCTTAAACAAACGCTAGAGCTTTTAGCGGACCGAGACCTGAGTATCACGCATATTGCGCTCAAAACAGGCTACTCCGATTCTGCTCATTTCACCCGTGCATTTAAGCGAATGATGAAAATGACACCTAAAGCGTACCGTCAATCCTTGTCATAATGAGTTACACATAAAACCTTTGAATAATCGGAGGTTTTCGTCTCAACTCACATTTCTATAACAATATCCGCATGTTGTCGTGTAAAGGCAATTAAACCACCTTGAAAGTCGTCATTATGACTTCTATGTTTTTAACGTAAGTCGTCTGTTTCATATGTGTTTTTATCTGATCAGTTGTTTTTGGTGATCACTGAAATAGACGCCCTCATAACGCCGCTGTTTAAACAGGGAGGTTATAGGAAATGGACCCCAACTATCCAAAAACATAGGTGTAATAATGACAATTTCTAAGAAGAACCTTTCTTTAGTCGCGCTATCTTGTGCGTTCGCCCTCAATGCCAATGCAGCCTCAACGCTGTTTACCAACGTCGATGTTTTCAATGGCACGAATGAAAAGCTACTGCAAAACCAGAACGTATTGGTTGTCGATAACTTAATCAAAGAGATTTCGGCTAAACCGATAAAAACCGACAAACAAACCACGACGATTAACGGTGAAGGCTTAACCATGATCCCTGGCTTGATCGACATGCACTCACACATGTGTATTCAGGAAGGCATGTTGGTAGGTCGAGATGGTTACGACCAAATGGCAATGGGTGCACGTGCTCACGTTTCCATGATGCAATACCTCGACCAAGGTTTTACCACAGCTCGTGACGCAGGCTGTAACATTCTTGGTATGGCAAAAGCCATCAACAATGGTTTGCTAGAAGGCCCACGACTATTCCCAGCGGGTGGTTTCTTGAGTCAAACCGGCGGTCACGCAGATACCGGTAGCTTTAACGATGTTCCGGGGCGTGTTGACGATCTTGAACGTCACGGCTTTGGCTATATCGTTGATGGTGAAACAGAGGCGCGTCGTGCTGCGCGTCAGAACCTACGTTCGGGGGCGACTCAAATTAAGATCATGGCTGGCGGCGGTGTCGCAAGTGAGTTTGACCCAATCCATATGACACAATTTTCCAAAGAAGAAATGGAAGCGATTGTGGGTGTAGCGGAAGATTATGGTACTTATGTCATGGCACACGCTTATCATGACCGTTCGGTTAATCGTGCCATTGATGCCGGCGTGAAAGTTATCGAGCATAACTTCCTTATCTCTGAGGAAACCATCAAGCGAATGAAAGAGAAGGGGGTGGCACTTTCTGCGCAAGCGGTAATGTCTCTCGAAGCCTTTGCAGAACCAGAAAAGATCACCTTCTTCAGTCCAGATCAAAAAGCCAAAGCAACCAAAGTAAACGAAGGCGCGAAACAGATGTTTGAGTGGGCGCGTAAATACGACCTTTTGATTGTGACTGGCGGAGATATGTTTGGTCCGGCTTACAATACACGCCAAGCAGACAATATGGTTTGGATGGAGAAAGTCGGATTTACTCCTTATCAAATCATGAAGATGGGCACATCAAACGCAGCAGAAGTGCTTAGTTGGTCGGGTGGTATGAATCCATATAAATACGGCAAATTAGGTGTCGTAGAGCCTGGCGCGTATGCTGATGTGGTGCTGGTGGACGGAAATCCTCTGGAGGACATCACAGTTCTTAACGATTACCAAGATAAATTCAAAGTAATTATGAAAGACGGCAAGATCCACAAGAACACCTTGTAGTAAACTCTGCAATCAGTTTGGGGACATACGTTGTCCCCAAATTTTTCTCTAAAAGACAAAGAATTATTCAAGGGAACGTATGAAGAAGTACCTATTGGCTGGCTTAGTTTTGCTGGCTTCATCAAATGTATCCGCCGATCAATTAAGCTGGGAGCAATTGCTGCCGGTGAATGTTCCTCAGATTGAAGACCCATTTGTAAAACTCACAGACCAACAACTTTTTGAACTGGGCTCTCTTGCAAGATATCGCGATTCTCAAAATCTTAATGAGCAACAAAAGCAAACCATGAAAGAACTGGAAGACAGTTTAAAAGCTGACGACTTAGACATTGAGTGGTTGTTCAAAAAGCGCAACGAAATTACTGAACATCGTCGTATGTTGGCATCAATGCCAAACACAACGCTAACAGAAGAAACTTATGAAATTCCTGGCTTTGTTACGCCAGTAGAATTTAACAATGACGTTGTCACAAAATTCTTCCTTGTTCCAACCATGGGCGCATGTATCCATACTCCTCCGCCACCTGCAAACCAGATTGTATTGGTTGATTATCCAAAAGGTTTAAAACTGACGTCACTTTACGAACCAATTTGGGTGAAAGGGGATCTGCATGTGAAAAAGACCAAAGCAGACGTTTCATACTCTGATGGTGCTGCCAACGTAGAAACTATCTATCAAATGGATGAGGTTTCTATCCGACCTTATCGATAAGAGTACATATCGAAAATACATAAAAGCAGTGAGCTGTCGCTTAATGGCAATTTTCAAAACTCTGAGTCATTAAAATCTCTTTCTAGAAATCAATTTAATGAGAACCCAGACATGAAAGTAACTGTTCCAAAGCTTAGTTTTATCGCTCTTTCACTTGTAATGGCATCATCGGTTAACGCGGCAAACTTTGGTAGCCCTGATACGGTCGACAATACTATTGCAGAAAATGCTCGAGAAAAACGCTCATGGCGTGAGTCATTAGCAGAGGAACACAATGTTACTTTCGGTCTGGACTATCAATTCCTAGGTCTAACTGCCTCTGACCCTCAAAGTGGTGGTGTAGATACAGCAAGCGCTGGTGTTGCTCGCTTTTATGGTAGTTGGAATCTTGTTGGGCTTGAATCTGGCAATACGGGCGGATTGGTTTGGAAAGTCGAACACCGACATGCTTATAGCGATTTGTCACCGAAAGAATTTAGCTTTATCGGTAATGGGTTAGGTTACGCAGGGATGATTGGTCCAGCATACAGTGATCAAGGGGCTCGTCTAACTAACCTATATTGGAAACAAAAGCTCAATGGTGGCAAAACCTCGTTCATGGTGGGTTTCTTAGATACCACTGACTATGTTGATACATACGCTTTAGCCAGCCCATGGACCGGATTTACCAACCTTGCATTCAGTACTGGTGGAGGCTCGATTGGTCTACCGGATGATGGGATTCTCGGCTTAGCCGTCGGTCACATGCTGACTGATAACTTCTATATGGTTGCAGGCGTCGCAGATGGTAAAGGGCGTTCAGATGAACCATTTGATGGCTTCGATACCTTAATCAACGATCATAAATTGTTTACGACGTTCGAGCTGGGTTGGACGGCCTCACAAGACCAAATCTATACCGACAATGTTCACCTAACGGCTTGGCATTTGGATGGCGACACGCAACATAACCTAACGAATAAAGACAGCGGGCAGGGTATTAACTTCTCAGCAAGCTACTTTGCTACAGAGCAATTAATGCCATTTGTTCGCGGTGGTTTCTCGGAAGGTGATGTAGCGCTTTATGATCGCTCCCTAACGGTGGGGGTTGGTTACTTTGGTTTAGGCAAGCCAACCAACAACCTAGGTTTTGCGGTTAACTGGAGCCATGTTAACGATAACCTCGAGCACGCTTATGGTGTCGATGACTCTGAACAGTTCACTGCTGAGCTTTACTACAACATGCAGTTGAACGAATACATCCAAATCACTCCGGATATTCAGTACATCAAAGACCCAGCATTTTCGAACAAAAGCAGCACTTGGGTATTAGGTCTTCGTGCGAGAATATTCATCTAGATGATTATGTTTATTTGCCCTACCAAGAATAACTGTATATAAATACAGTTATTCTTATTTTAGGTTAATTTTGCTATCGCAAAGAGAAAGGGAAAGGCAATGAACATCGCGTTAAGAGACAAAATCATTCAGGTGTGTAAGAAGAAAATAGAGCAGAAAGGCGACAATGTTGGCGTTTCCTTTTATGCCTTTTTCGCTAATAAGAATGACAACCCTGCGTTACTGATGGAAGCGGCGACTTGGTGGATTCAAACTCATCAACTCGATCACTTCGAAAAAGCGACCAAGATTATTCAATTAGTCGAATCCGAAATGTAGAAAGGGGCACATAACGTGCCCCTTTGTCTAACTAAGCAGAATCGGAGATTAAGCTTTTGCGAACTTATAGGTACGGTAACCGCCAAGTAGGTTACGTGCTTTAAATCCTGAGTTGACCAGTTGACGATAGGCGACGTTACCGCGCAAACCGACCTGACAATAAATCACGATCTCTTTGTCTTTCGGCAGCTCATTCATGCGCTGGCGAAGTTGGTCAACAGGAATATTGACTGCGCCTTCAATGAAGCCGACAGATTCCAATTCTCCGGGATTACGAACATCAAGCAGCACTTGGTTTTCTGACAGGTTGTCGATTTCATCAAAATGAATCGCTGTTGCGTCACCTTTAATGATGTTGTTCGCAACGAACGCCGCTTGGTTAATCACATCTTTCGCTGATCCATATGGTGGCGCGTAAGTGAGTTCAAGGTGTTGTAGTTGTTCTACCGTCATACCTGCACGCTGAGCAACTGCCATTACGTCGATGCGTTTATCAACGCCATCTTTACCTACTGCTTGTGCACCTAAAATCTTTCCGGTTGCTGGATCAAACAACATTTTGAACGACACAGTTTCTGCGCCAGGGTAGTAGCTCGCGTGGCTTGCTGTGTGGACATACACTTTTTCATAAGCGATGTTTTCACGTTTAAGCTGCTTCTCGTTTTTACCAGTAGAAGCGACGGCTAAATCAAAGATCTTACAGATCGCCGTACCTTGTGTACCTTGATAAGTTTCTTGGCGACCAAGCATGTTGTCTGCTGCCATACGACCTTGACGGTTTGCCGGACCTGCCAACGGAACAAGTGTTTGTTCGCCAGTGACAAAGTCTTTCTCTTCAACCGCATCACCAACTGCATAAATAGAAGGATCGCTGCTCTGCATGTACTCGTTGGTGTAAATACCGCCTAGCGCACCAATTTGAAGGCCGGCTTCTTGTGCGAGTTTTGTCTCAGGGCGAACACCGATCGCCATGATTAGGATATCGGTATCAAGTTGATCACCATTGTTTAGAGACAGTGTCAGCTTTCCTTGAAGGTGTTGGTGCGTGTCATCTTCACCCGCTTCAGTGTTAGCGACAGATTGGTTTGCAACATATTCAACAGAAGATAGAGCAACGCCTAAACGCAGGTCGATGCCTTTCTCACGAATTTCAGCATGAGCAAAGCCAGCCATTTCTCGGTCAACGGGCGTCATCACTTGATCCGCCATTTCAACCAATGTGGTTTTTACACCAAGCTGGTGGAAGGCTTCCATCATTTCCAAACCGATAAAACCACCGCCAACGACCGTAGCGTGTTCAACTTTGTTGGTTTCGATCGTCTTAATGATACGATCCATATCTGGAATATTACGCAGTGAGTGCGTTAACGGGTTATCAATACCGGGAATAGGCGGCACAACTGGACCTGCACCAGGGCTAAGTAGAAGGAAGTCGTAACTCTCTTGGTATTCAGAGCCATCAAGTAGGTTCTTAACCGTAACCGTTTTATCTTGGCGGTTAATTGAAACCACTTCGTTCATCACACGAACATCAACATTGAAACGCGCTAAAAAGCTTTCAGGCGTTTGAAGAAGCAGTTTGCTGCGTTCTTGGATATCGCCACCAATGTGGTACGGCAAGCCACAGTTTGCAAATGACACAAATGGACCGCGTTCAAACATAATGATTTCTGCGTCTTCACTAAGACGACGAGCGCGAGCTGCTGCAGATGCACCGCCAGCAACACCACCAATAATCACGATTTTGCTCATGGATTTCTCCTACTGAATGATCGAAAACGCCTACACCTTACTTAAATAAATTAGCCATGTCTAATGTTAATTTAACTACATTAGCATTGACTTAATAATATTAATTAGTAATATCTAATAAAACTTAACGTATTGATGAAGGGGCATAAGAATGGGCGACAGTATGCTACAAAGCGCGACCGAAGCGAGTGAGCTACTTAAAATTATGGCTCATCCGGAGCGCTTAATCGTGATGTGCAAGCTAATTGAAGGCGAAAAAGGGGTCGGTGAACTGTTTGAAGGCTCAACATTAAGCCAATCAGCCTTTTCACAACACCTCACCGTATTGAGAAAACACGACATCATCAAAGCTCGAAAGGTGTCTCAGCAGGTGTTTTATTCGATTTCTGATGGGAGAGTCGCTCCGCTGATCGAAGCGTTTAACCAAGTTTTCTGTAAGCAATAATTCAAACTTTATATCGAGGTTGTTATGTTTGAAGTTCCTTGGATGTCGCTTTTGGGCGGCGTAATGGTTGGCGCATCAGCGGTAATATTGATGCTCTTCACTGGTAAGACAGCGGGAATCAGCGGGATCTTAAATGGCGCGATTGAGAATACAGATCGCGTTTGGCGAATTGTGTTCTTAATTGCGATGGCATTAGGCGGTGTGTTTGCTGTTTATGCCCTTGGCGGACACGTACCAACTGAGTATAGCGGTTCTCTTGGTTTGGTTGTCGTTGCTGGTTTGCTTGTCGGAGTCGGTACACGTATTGGTAATGGTTGTACAAGTGGTCATGGTATTTGCGGAATGGGGCGTTTCTCTGTCCGTTCTGTTGTCGCGACGTGTACTTTTATGGCAACAGCCATGTTAACCGTCTCGCTAGTATCGTGAGGAATAGTGTCGTTATGAAAACTGACGTAATGAAAAGTATTAAGCAAATTTCCATCGTTGCATTTTCTGGTGTGCTCTTCGGCATTGGTATGGTGATTTCCGGTATGGCAGACCCGGCAAAAGTGATCGGTTTTCTCGATATTACCGGTTCATGGGACGCAAGCTTAGCCTTCGTTATGGGCGGAGCACTTGCGGTGTTCGTTCCTGCTTATCTGTTATTAATAAAGCCAAGAAGCGAATCTGTGTTTGGTGATGAGATTGTATGTCCAACTTCTAAAACGATAGACAAAAAGCTAGTTGGTGGTGCAGCACTGTTTGGTATTGGTTGGGGCTTATTGGGTGTGTGTCCTGGTCCTGCGGTTGCCAGCCTTTTTACTGGCAACGTACAAGTTCTGCTCTTTATAGCGGCAATGTTGGTTGGGTCATTCACCGCTAAAAGAATGGTTCATCGCTAAAGAAAGTATCAACGTTAAAAAGAGAGCGTCGTAGATACCGGGCAATGATCACTCAGTTTGTAGTCGAGCACATCTTGTGTTTTGAAAACGGTTTGAACACCAGACGACGCCTTTAAATCACCACTCACAATAATGTGGTCTATCACCGAGCGGAATTGGTGGGTTTTATTCGGATTACGATTAGAACGCACTTTACATTCCGCTTTGGTATTTTTGGTCACTAACTTAGCATCGGTATTGTCCGATAGTACTTCCCATAACCAATCTCCTCGATAACCCAAATTGTGGTTAAAGTCGCCAAGCACCACATATTGTTGTTTGTTGTCTTCGCGCGCTTTTATCCACTTAGCTAGTGCCTGTCCTTGTTGTTTCACTATCTTACAGTCGCGGTTATTGCGATATGCGCCACTGCAACCCGCTTTTAGATGCACAGAGAGTAGGTGAGTCTCGTTGTCTTGGTTTGGATTCAAAACAAGGTAGCTGGCGAAGCGGAGCTTGCTGTTGCCTCGTGTAATAGAAAAGTCTGGTTTGTCTAATACGGTTACGCCATTACGCACCGCGAAACCTGTGTATTGATTGGTATCGTTGAACTGAAGATGTCGATTAGAAGCGTTCGCACGATCAGACAGATAAATAGTGAAGTCATCACCAACGGCTTTTTGGATGGCAGCAGCACTTTCGACTTCTTGAAAAGCAAGAACGTCGGCTTGTGTTTTATCCACATAGTGGGTCAGTTTTTCAAAATCTTGTGGTGTTCTCGAAACTTTTCCACCATCTATAGATAACCATTCAATATTCCAACTGGTTAAGTTGATGGAATTTTGAGCGAATGAAAGAGAACTAAAAAGTAATATCGTCGTAACAAAAAGTGATCGCATTTTGGTCTGTTGCACTCCTATTATTTAGCGCATTCCTTTCCATCCTTTATCCTATAAGACCTCGAAAAAAAGCAAGTGGATTTCGCTCCAATTTTGCAATTTTCACAGTTTTCTTCGCAACTGAGATCAACGCCAATAAGATCGATTTGTTCTTGTTCGCTACCCATTTTTTATTGATCAAAATCAATGTTTTCAATTGGTGCTTCTCGTTAAATACGCCACAATATATTGTGTCATCAGAATAAGAAATAACCCCATATAGTGTATTTGTGGATAAGTCTGTGAGTATTTTGGGGTAAGGAGAAAAAGTGAAACCAATCGTAATCAAGCGTGACGGCTCAAGAGCTCCGTTTAACAGGGATCGTATTCAAGCAGCAGTAGAAGCAGCAGCGGAAAACAAAGACAAAGATGTCGCCATTTATGCACTAAATGTTGCTCTGGCAGTTGAGTTACAGCTTCAGGATCACGATGAAGTTCACATCCATGAGATTCAAGACTTAGTCGAAAATGAACTCATGCAAGGTCCTTACAAAGCCCTAGCACGTTCTTACATCGAATACCGCCACGATCGCGACATTGCTCGTGAAAAGCAAAGCGCGCTAACTCGCGAAATCGAAGGTCTGATTGAAGAAAGCAACCTAGACCTAATCAACGAGAACGCGAACAAAGACGGTAAAGTAATTCCGACTCAACGTGACTTGTTGGCTGGTATCGTAGCGAAACACTACGCGAAGACACACATCCTTCCTCGCGATGTGGTTCAAGCGCACGAAGTGGGTGACATTCACTACCACGATTTGGATTACGCTCCGTTCTTCCCAATGTTTAACTGTATGCTTATCGATCTTAAAGGCATGCTAACGCACGGCTTTAAAATGGGTAACGCTGAGATTGATACGCCTAAATCAATCTCGACTGCAACAGCAGTAACGGCACAGATCATTGCTCAAGTAGCGAGCCACATTTACGGCGGTACAACCATCAACCGTATTGATGAAGTTCTAGAGCCGTACGTAATCACAAGCTACGAGAAGCACCTAGAGATCGCAAAAGAGTGGAACATTGCTGAGCCAGAAGAGTTCGCAAAAGCGCGCACTGAGAAAGAGTGTTACGACGCGTTCCAATCTCTAGAATACGAAGTAAACACGCTACACACGGCGAACGGTCAAACCCCATTCGTTACGTTCGGTTTTGGTCTTGGTACAAGCTGGGCTTCACGCCTTATCCAGAAGTCTATTCTGAAGAACCGTATTGCAGGTCTAGGTAAGAACCGTAAAACAGCGGTATTCCCTAAACTGGTATTCGGCATCAAAGATGGCTTGAACCACAAATCAGAAGATCCAAACTACGACATCAAGCAACTTGCGCTTGAGTGTGCGTCTAAGCGTATGTACCCAGACATTCTTAACTACGACAAAGTAGTAGAAGTAACGGGGTCATTCAAAACGCCAATGGGCTGTCGTAGCTTCCTTGGAACTTACGAAGAAAACGGCGAGTTGATTCACGAAGGTCGTAACAACCTTGGCGTAGTAAGCTTGAACCTTCCTCGTATCGCAATCCGTGCAAACGGCAGCGAAGAGAAATTCTACGAGCTTCTAAACGACCGTCTACGTCTTGCTCGTAAAGCGCTAGAAACACGTATCACTCGTCTAGAAAACGTGAAAGCACGTGTTGCACCAATCCTTTACATGGAAGGTGCGTGTGGTGTTCGCCTGAAAGCTGACGACTCAATCGCAGATATCTTCAAAAACGGTCGTGCGTCTATTTCTCTTGGTTACATCGGTGTACACGAGACAATCAACGCGCTATTCGGTACAGAAGCGCACGTTTACGATGACGCAGTGCTGCGTGAAAAAGCAGTAGCAATCATCAAGCACCTGAAAGACACAGTAAACGGTTGGGCAGAAGATACTGGTTACGGTTTCAGCCTATACGCAACGCCAAGTGAAAACCTATGTAGCCGTTTCTGCCGCATCGATGCGAAAGAGTTCGGTGTAATTGAAGGCGTAACAGACAAAGGTTACTACACCAACAGCTTCCACCTAGATGTTGAGAAGAAGGTGAACCCGTACGACAAGATCGACTTTGAGATGCCTTACCCAGAAATCTCAAGCGGCGGCTTTATCTGTTACGGCGAGTTCCCGAACATGCAACGTAACGTCGAAGCACTAGAAAACGTATGGGACTACAGTTACACCCGCGTACCTTATTACGGTACAAACACTCCAATTGATGAGTGTTACGAGTGTGGCTACAACGGTGAGTTTGACTGTACAAGTAAAGGCTTCACATGCCCAAGTTGTGGCAACCATGACTCAACCAAAGTGTCAGTAACACGCCGTGTTTGTGGCTACCTAGGCAGTCCAGATGCACGTCCGTTTAACTTCGGTAAGCAAGAAGAAGTTAAGCGTCGAGTTAAGCACCTGTAAGGTTCACTTAAGCTCAAACCCAATAATGAAAATCAACCTGTCGTGGGTTGATTTTCTTTTCTAGCCAGCAAAACAAGGCACGATTATGAACTACCACCAATACTATCCAATTGACGTTGTTAACGGACCAGGTACACGCTGCACGCTATTTGTGTCGGGCTGTGTGCACCAGTGCCGCGGCTGTTATAACCAGTCGACGCAACGCTTGGATTCTGGTGTGTTTTTCACGCAAGAAGCAGAAGACAAAATCATTGCAGACCTAAACGACACGCGTATCAAACGCCGTGGTTTATCTCTGTCCGGTGGTGATCCTTTGCATCCAGCGAACGTGCCGCACATTCTTAAGCTTGTAAAACGCGTAAGAGAAGAGTGCCCAGGCAAAGATATTTGGGTTTGGACAGGTTACACGCTTGAAGAGCTAGACGATGCGCAGCGTGAAGTGACGCAATACATCGACACATTAATCGATGGCAAATACGAGCAAGATAAACGAGACCTCAATCTAGAATGGCGAGGCAGCTCGAATCAAATTATCCATCGATTCACTGAGCTTTAAGCGTTCCAACTCAAGAAAAGCCAATATAAAAAGGGCACATTCGGATATTTCGAATGTGCCCTTTTGGTGTGAGTTCTTTTTAATCTTTGATTGATGAAATCGTCCTGTTTTGAGCTTAACTCAACAACTATAGCACAACGTTATAGTTACGCTGTCACACTAGAGTCATCATCAACCATGTTATTAATCCATCGCTTAGACTGAATTCGGTGAGTCGTTAGAATGCCTTTTACTAATTCTTCGACCAGTAGAGACATCAACACCCAATGCAGTGGTAAACCTAACACCATCCCAGTGTAGTAGGTAAGTGGAATACCAATCGCCCATTGACCAAACGTGTCGATGAAAATGCTATAGCGAATATCAGCGCCACTCTTTAATACGCCTCCGATACCAACCATATTAAACACGCGCAGTATCATGCCTAATGCGAGTACCAAACATACATTTAACGCCATTTGTTTGTCTGTGAGCGGGCTCATCTCTAACAAATTCAAAATCAAAGGCGAGCAAATCCATACGGCAAAGAACAAAATGGTTGCCAATACTGCGCTCGTTAATACATACCACCACGCGGTTTTCTCTACACGGTCATATTGTTGGGCTCCAATGTCATTCCCAAGCAGCACAGATGCGGCAACAGCGAATCCCATAAAGGTTGAAATCAATACGCCTTCGATTGGAGATAAGAACGAAATAATTGCCAGTTCTGTTACGCCCAACTGACCATAAATGATGCTGTAGACAATCAAACCGCCAGTCCACAACGCATCGTGGATCAGCATTGGCATAGAAACTTTGAAATATTTGTTTCGATACTTCTTTACTGTGCCTTCACGCCAATCTGAAAGAGTAGGGAGCAGATGTGAATACCGACGGCAAAAGAAGTAAACCAGCACCGCAGTTTGGAAAAAGCGCGAAATAAAAGTTCCCACTGCCGCGCCAAATACACCCCATTGCGGAAAACCGAGTAAGCCAAAGATCAAAACCGCATTAAGGAATACGTTCACGATGATAGCGGCAATACTGACGTAAGTCGGCATCTTTGCCTCACCGACGGATCTCAACACCGATTCAATAGGAACGACAACTGCTGTGCCTATCAAACTCAAACCTGTGACGACTAAGTACTCTCTCGCATAACCAACATACTCAGGTTCGTCCGCCATGAAAGATACTATTTCTTTGTCATAAACCACGTACAGCCAAATGAATGGCAAAGTCACTATCAACGAAATAAACCAGGATTGGGCGAGCGTTCTGCGTATACCAGAGAGGTTCCCCGAGCCATAATATTGAGAGGCTAAAACCGTTACTGCACCACACAACCCAAACACCACGGCGAGATTAAAGAAAAAAATTCGGTTACCAACGCCAACCGCTGCTGTTGCAGACTCACCTAACTGACTCACCATAAAAATATCGATGGCACCGAGTAACGAAAACAGCATGGATTGCAGTGACACAGGTACACCGATCGCAATCAGTTTTTTCCAAAATGCTTTGTCTATGTATTGACGTGTTAAGAGCATCGCATTTCTCCTCTAAGAACAATGCGAGTAGTTTATCCGTATGATTTGGCGGTGTATTTTTCAAAGACATCCAAAAGTTTTGTCAAACTATCCAGTCTTTATCGATGCTTTGATAAAACACGTTTGTCTTGAGTGCATTTGTGAGTTGTCGTCCCATGGAAGAAAAACAAGAACGCTACGCTATTTCAGATAAGACCTATCAAGAATTTGTCGATCACACTCGAGTACTTGCCCTCGAAGAGATCGGGATCGTCCAATGCGGCATCGCGACTTGCCGAGATTTCTTTTCGGTTTATCGCAAAAACCAGAAGAAACACATGTTGCTGTACACGGTTCGTGGCAAAGGCTGGTTAGAGAGCGGAGCTTGTCGTTATGAACTTGAGCCAGGATCGTTAGTGATCGTGCCAGCAGGCATTGAAAATGGCTTTGGGATGGAAGACGAGACATGGCAAATCGCATGGGTGTTTCTTACCCAATATAAAGAGTGGGATATGGTGAATGACGATATCGACTATCAACTAACTCCTGCGCCAGAGGTGATGTATTCCTGTATTCAAACCCTATTGCGTAGCATCAATTTGCCCATAGATTATGGTGGTGAAGTAGGGGCGCATAGCGTTGCTCAGCTAGAACTTATGCTTAACATGCCGCATTCTGACGCACTTTCAAGAAACCAATTAAAACTGCGCCGTGTATTCGATTTGGTTCAACGACAACTCCATAAAGATTGGACAGTAGAGCAACTTGCCGCACTTTATCCTTGTTCGGAGCCTCACTTACATCGCCTGACGCAACAACAGTTTGGGCGAAGCCCAATGGCACACTTAACTCGTATGCGAATGGAATACGCAGCCCGTTTACTGAGATCGACTGAGTGGTCCATTCAACATATTGGTGAAATAGTTGGTTATCCAACTGGTGCAAACTTTAGTACTCGGTTCAAGGCATGGTCGTCAATGACCCCTCGTGAGTTCAGAAAAAATGGCAAACTCGATATCAATTACGATGAGTGAATCGTTCTTTTTGTGACCGATTGAGTTCATAAAATTCCGCAGTCACCAGAATTTTGTACTCTAATTGGCGAAATGAGTAAAAAATCATTTCGCCATTGTTAGCGAAAGTGTTACCGTGAGGTTCGATACTTGAATTTCAAAGGGTTATGACTTTCATGTTTTCTAATCTACCAACTCCCGTATTAGATCCCATTTTGTCTCTTTCCGTCGCATACCGCGGCGACGAACGTCCAAACAAGGTTGACCTTGGTATTGGCGTATACAAAAACAGCGCTGGTGAAACGCCAATCATGAAAGCCATTCAAATGGCTCAAGAAGTGGTTGTCGAAAACCAGAAGACCAAGTCTTACGTCGGCCTTGCTGGCTGTGAAGAATTCAACCAAAGCATGATCGATTTGCTTCTGACTGGCACGTCAGCAACAGATCGCGTGGCTGCGATTCAAACGCCTGGTGCGAGTGGTGCGTTGCGTATGCTGGGTGACCTAATGAAGGTTGCACAACCAGATACAACGGTTTGGATTTCAAACCCAAGCTACGTAAACCACAAGCCAGTGATGGAAGCGGCTGGGCTTAAAGTAAAGTTCTACCATTACTTCTCTCCAGAAACCAAGCAAGTTGATACTGCAAAAATGCTAGAAGACCTTTCTAAAGCTGGTCCTTCTGACGTGGTTCTTCTACATGGTTGCTGCCACAACCCAACAGGTGCAGACATCGACTTCACTGCGTGGCAAGCCATTACCGAGCTTTCGCAAAAGAACGGTTTTACTCCTTTTGTAGATATTGCTTACCAAGGTTTTGGTGACGGTCTAGAAGAAGACGCAAAAGGTCTTCGTTTTATGGCTGACAACGTTGAAGAAATGCTGATCACGACTTCATGTTCGAAGAACTTTGGTCTTTACCGCGAGCGCACTGGTGCAGCGATTGTAATCGGTAAAAATGCAAAAGATGTGGCAAATGCGAAGGGCAAACTGCTTACGTTAGCGCGTTCGACATACACTATGCCGCCAGATCACGGTGCAGCATTAGTGAAAACCATCCTTCAAGATGCAAATCTTACTTCCGTTTGGAAACAAGAATTGAACGAAATGCAGCAACGCTTGCTGAATCTTCGTCAAACTTTGTGTAACGAATTGAGAAACAACCATAATACAGATCAATTTGATTTCATTGAGAGCCACAAAGGCATGTTTACTGTGCTAGGCTTTAGTGAAAACCAAATGGCGCAACTGCGTGAAGATTATGGCATTTATGGTGTCGGTGATGGTCGTATCAACATCGCTGGTTTGACCGAAACTCATATTCCTTACGTTGCTGACGCTATCCAAAAAGTATCTCAACGTTAATTGGGAGAGTTAATGAAGAACTGGAAACTGATTCTGCCGCTAATGATGAGCGGCGGTCTTATCGCTTGTACGTCGACACCGACGACCACTGAGCCCGTTGAGCCAGAGACACCAGTCGTTGAGCAACCGGTTGAAACACCGGATGTGAAACCTGAAGTAGATCCAAAACCTGAGGTGAAGCCGGAACAAAAACCGGAAACGAAGCCTGAGAAGAAACCAGAACCAAAGCCAGAAAAACCAGCTAAGGTACAAAAAACACCTGATGGTATGTTGATTCTGGGTGCTGAAGAGTGGGTCCACATTCCAGCTATCAACCAGACGTTCAAAGGTCGTGTTGATACCGGCGCAACGACATCATCGATCAGTGCGACTGAAGTGGTTCCATTTGAGCGTGATGGCAAAGATTGGGTTCAATTCAAAATCGACATCAATGGCAAGGCGAGCAAAGAGTTCAAACTGCCTGTTGAGCGTTGGGCCAAGATTCGTCAATCTTCATCTGAAGACGTAGATAAGCGTCCCGTCGTTTTAGCTTATATCCAAGTCGGTGACTTGAAAGAGCAAACCGAGTTTACGTTAACAGAACGTGGTCATATGAAGTTCCCAATTTTGTTAGGTCGTAGTTTCTTCCGTGATGTAGCCGTTGTGGATGTATCTAAGAAATACGTTCAGAACAAACCAAGCGGCAAATAATTCACTGTTAAGCGCTTAACGTAATAACAAAAAAGCCTCTCAATCGAGAGGCTTTTTATTTTTTAATCAGTCATTTATTGGCATTAATAAGCAAAACGCGCTGAAAGAACAAGCTGTTGACCATACGTGCCATTGTCTTTTAAATCTGCACCCAACGACAGTTGTTGTGTTGAATGGAAGCGAGCACCAAGGTTGTAGATGGTTTTAGAATCATCATTGTCGATCAACTGGCCAATACGACCGTGTAATTCAACGTTCTGCATAAACCAAATACGTGTGCCGATGTTAACTTCGGTTTTCCATTCGTCGCCATCACCATTGTCTTTTTTAATGTTGTGGACCAACATTTGGCCGAAGATATCCGCGAATTGACCAGCAGGACCATTAAAACCAATACCACCTGCAATGTCCCAATCGCCGCTGAACTCACTATCGGCACGGCCTACAAAGTGCGTGTTTTCGGTGAAGTAGGTTGTAACTTCTCCACCAAACGTACCTGGGCTGGTACCCATGCGGAATTCCATCGTGTTGTAGTTGAAGTTGTTTGCATGTGCAGATAGTGGCAAAACAGCGCACAAACCAAAGGCAGCAACCTTTAGAGCTTTACCTAACATGGGTGTCTCCGGGCAAGAAAATAATACGAACGAAAAAAAGGTCTGCAAAATGCAGACCAAGATTTACAAAGTATCATTTTAGGCGTTTCCCGTCACCTAATGCACTAGGACAAAGTGCGTATGATTTTTCAGTTCAATGTTGTGCAGCTCAATTGAGCAGCGAAAAGGCAAGATTACATAACAACAAGGTGTTCTACTTCAATCTCTGGCTTGCTGCCGCCTTCAAACTCGCCAAACAGACGTACTTTTGTTGTTTGATCGATTGGCGTCGTTAGACGGATGTCGTCGTCCAGCTCAACCATGATTTCACCAGAGCCGTCGCTAAAGATAAATTGGTCGGCACGAGTTTGACGAAGTAGGTTGCCTTCTACAACCACGTCTTTCTCAGTGAACATGCTTGAGTCTTTAATCAATGCATCGACTTTCTCAACGGTAACAGGACCATTAAATTGAATGCTTGATTGGCCATGGTTGTGGTCTTTAGCCATTGCAACAGTAGGAGCGATAGCAAGTGCAGCGATAGTAGCGATAACAGTGTTTTTCATAATTTGGTTTCTCTATATAGGTGTTCGTTTTTGATGGTGCTATTAAAACAAACCTTATTTGAACCATTACTGATTCGAACATTCATATTCGATTCATTTTCTTGAGTCCTATGCTGAGATAACGTTATGATTGTTCACCTTCTTTTTTCTCTTATTAAACGTTCATGAAATCACCAATCCCTTCATTAATGGTTCAAGGCACAACTTCAGATGCCGGAAAAAGCGTCCTTGTGGCAGGTTTATGCCGGGTATTAGCCCGCAAAGGGATAAAGGTTGCCCCATTCAAGCCACAGAACATGGCGTTAAACAGTGCTGTAACCAAAGATGGCGGAGAGATTGGGCGTGCTCAAGCGGTTCAGGCACAAGCTTGCAACGTTGAGCCTACGGTTCACATGAATCCTGTGTTGATTAAACCTAACAGTGATACCGGTGCTCAGATCATCTTACAAGGTAAAGCGTTGTCGAATATGGACGCTGTCGGTTTTCATGATTACAAGAAAGTGGCAATGGGAACGGTGCTGGATTCATTCGCAAAGCTAACAGATGAATTCGAATCCGTGATGATTGAAGGTGCTGGTAGCCCTGCAGAAATCAACTTAAGAGAAAATGACATCGCAAACATGGGCTTTGCAGAAGAAGCCGACGTTCCGGTCATTATTATTACGGATATCGACCGTGGTGGTGTGTTTGCCCACCTGTATGGAACGCTGGCGTTACTATCCGAATCTGAACAAGCTCGCGTTAAAGGCTTCGTTATTAACCGCTTCCGTGGCGACATCAGCTTGCTTGAATCTGGTCTTGATTGGCTAGAAGAGAAAACGGGCAAACCTGTGCTCGGTGTATTGCCGTATCTTCACGGATTAAACCTCGAAGCGGAAGATGCCATTACGGCACAGCAAGAGCTGTCTTCACAAGTGAAGCTCAGTGTTGTGGTACCAGTATTAACGCGCATTAGTAATCACACCGATTTTGATGTGTTGCGCCTAAACCCAGACATTAATCTTCGCTATGTCGGTAAAGGCGAAAAGATCGATAAAGCGGATCTTGTGATCCTACCGGGCACTAAGTCAGTCCGAGACGATTTGGATTATCTACGTAGCCAAGGCTGGGATAAAGACATTCAACGCCACATCCGTCTGGGCGGCAAAGTCATTGGCATCTGTGGTGGTTACCAGATGCTTGGTAACGTAATTGATGATCCAAATGGTGTAGAGGGCCAGCCTGGTCGTAGTGAAGGTCTTGGTTTGTTAGACATCACAACAACTCTAACCGACAGTAAACAGCTTACTCATTCACAAGCAGATTTATTCCTAAACGGCAAAACAGCCCAAGTGAAGGGTTATGAAATCCATGTAGGAAGAAGTGAAGTACAGGGCGCACAACCTCTAAAGTTAAATTCTGGCGAGGCAGAAGGAGCACTGAGTGAATGTGGCCAAATTATGGGAACCTACCTACACGGGTTCTTCGATGAAGCAGACGTGTTGAGCTTGGTGTCTGAGTGGGTAAACGGTACTCAAATCAAACAACAAGACTTTGAAGAGTTAAAAGAACAAGGCATTAATCGCATTGCGGATGCGATAGAACAACATATGAATCTTGACTTTCTGTTCAAATAAATCCAGTTTTTAACTGTTTGAAGCATAAATAAAAGTGGGCACGTTGTTCCACAATATCTTTTTCTGCCTGTCTAGTACTGGAGTGTTTTTATGAAAGCATGGAAGATTCATGCTTGCCTAGCGGCAATACTGAGCGTTTCATCAGCAGCAAACGCAACGACCGATTTAAAAGTCTATGCAGCTTCGTCAATGACCAATGCGATTGACGATATCGCGCAAAAATTTGAACAACAATACGACGTAAAAATCACACCTGTATACGGCGGGTCTTCATCCATCGCTCGCCAAATTCTAAACGGCGCACCAGCTGATGTGTTTATTTCTGCAAACACTAAGTGGATGAACTACTTGGTAAAATCAAAAGCTGTGAAGAGTGACAATGTCACCGAACTGGTTCGTAATAGTCTGGTTCTTATCGCACCTAAAGCTTCAACCGTCACTTCATTTAACTTTTCAGACGCCAATGCATGGGGCCAAGCTTTAGAGGGCAATCGCCTTGCGCTAGGTAACCCAGTCTCGGTCCCTGCGGGCATGTATGCGCGAGAATCTCTTACTAACCTTGGTGTTTGGAAACAACTTGAGCGACAAGTAGCGCCAACGAAAAACGTTCGACTCGCCTTAGCATTAGTTGAACGCGGTGAAGCGCCACTTGGTGTGGTTTACAAAACGGATGCGCTTTTAACAGATAAAGTAAAAGTGGTCGGTGAATTTGCCAATAACACCCACGCTGATATCGTCTATCCAGCGGCTATCGTTAAAGACTCGACGCAATCAGAACAATTCTTCGAATATTTGAAATCTGACGATGCCAAACAAGTGTTTGCGCAGTACGGTTTTCAATAAAAAGGGCATAGAGTGACAGAACTTGAATACCAAGCCTTAATGTTAAGCCTAAAAGTTGGCGCGTATGCCGTCGTTTGGCTTATTCCATTGGGCGTCGCTCTTGCTTGGTTGCTTTCACGAAAAGAGTTTATCGGCAAATCCATTCTCGACAGCCTTATTCATTTGCCATTGGTTTTACCGCCAGTAGTGATCGGCTATCTACTGCTGATCTCACTAGGTCGCCAAGGCGTTTTAGGTAGTTGGCTTTTTGACCACTTTGGTCTGGTGTTCAGTTTCAATTGGAAGGGCGCAGTTATCGCTTGTATCGTTGTTGCATTGCCTCTAATGGTGCGCTCCGTTCGTCTTAGCTTAGATAATGTCGATCCTAAACTCGAACACGCCGCGTCAACGTTAGGCGCGTCACCTTTAAAAGTCTTCCTAACTATTACGCTACCTTTAACGATACCCGGTATCATTACCGGCACTATGCTGTCCTTTGCTCGTAGCTTAGGAGAATTTGGTGCAACGATCAGTTTTGTCTCAAACATTCCCGGAGAGACACAAACCATTCCTTTAGCGATGTACAACTTCATAGAAACACCTGGAGCTGAAATGGAAGCCGCTCGCTTATGCATCATTTCTATTGTCTTGGCTCTGTCGACTTTAATGATTTCAGAATGGTTAAATCGCAAAGCAGCTTCACGTCTGGGAGCTAAGCGATGAGTATTAAAATTCAATTTAAACAATCACTTGGTGAAACTGATTTTGATATCGATCTGTCGTTACCGGGTAACGGAATAAGTGCATTATTTGGCCGTTCCGGTGCCGGAAAGACCACACTAATCAACGTTATCAGCGGGTTGGTGACGCCAAAGCAAGGTAAAGTGTCGATTGGTGAACATGTCCTTTTCGATAGTAATGCGGGTATTAATTTACCCACGCACAAGCGCAAAATCGGTTATGTATTTCAAGACTCGCGCTTATTCCCGCATTACTCTGTGAAAGGTAACTTGCTCTACGGCGTAGCCGAAAAAGACGATGATTACTTTGATAAAGTGACAGAGTTGCTCGCGATTAAGCCGCTATTAAAGCGCCTTCCAATCTCGTTATCCGGCGGTGAGAAGCAGCGTGTCGCTATAGCTCGAGCCTTGCTATCAAAGCCAAATCTATTATTGATGGATGAGCCGTTAGCGTCGTTGGATATGCCACGTAAGCGTGAAGTCATGCCATTTTTGGAAGAGTTGTCTGAACAGGTCAATATTCCTATCGTCTACGTTACCCATAGCTTGCAAGAGATCCTGCGCTTAGCGCAGCACCTGTCGATTCTTGATAAAGGCAGAATCATGACGTCAGGTAAATTAGAAGAGGTATGGGCATCTCATGCTATGCGCCCTTGGCAGTCATTCTCAGACCACAGTAGCTTGTTTGAAGGCAAGATCGCGACACACCACGAGAAATACGCTTTAACGTGCGTGAAACTCGCCCCAAGCGCTTGTCTGTGGGTGCAAAAAGTGGATGGGGAGCCCGATACACCAATCCGACTGCAAGTACGTGCAAACGACGTTTCCATCGCGCTAGAAAAACCAGTGTCAACATCGATTCGAAACGTACTATCAGCGACGGTGGCATCGATAGAGGCGCTCTCTGCTGGTGAAGATAAGCAAAGTATCACTGTCTCGTTAAAGCTTGATGAAGATTGTCACTTATGGGCGACGATAACACCGTGGGCATTGGATGACTTGAACTTGAAAGTCGGTGATAAAGTTTATGCTCAAGTTAAAGGCGTAAGTGTCACGCAACGCGATATTGCTTTGGCGCACCATTAAGTTCTCTAAACCGTAGATACACAAAAGGCCGCAGGGTGCGGCCTTTATGATTAAAGAAAGTGTCGGAATTACTTCGCGAAAACTTCTTTGAATTCACGCTTAAGAAGAGGGTCACGACGTGCTTTCTTAAGTTGCTTAACCATGTCTTTTACACAGTTGTGTAGAACATTGTCTAGCAGTTGAGCACGGTAGTCTTCTTTATCTTCATCTGTCATGTTTTCTGGCAGGTTAAGAGTCGGGAATTCTTCCATTACATTCAGACCAGCAAAAGCTTGGCCAACAGAAACTAGAGCGTGGAACTGCTCGAAGTTGTCTAGAATGTTTTGTGCACTTCCTGGCATTTCATCCCAAGATGCACGAACAGCTTCTTCAGACACTTCATGGATCGAGGTAACCATCTCGAACATTTGCTCTGGAACTTCATCGAATTCGATAACTTTACGTAGTTCTGGAGAAATAGCTTCTAGATCGATTTTTTTGCTTTCGTTGTTAGTTGCTTCTGACATCATGAGTCCTGTTAGTACATAAGAGCGCACGTAATTTGTAGTGCGTAATGTAACCAGATTAAAGTGTCTCTAGTTACAAAAGGCGGGAATATTAATACCAAATGCGTCAAATAGCTACCATAAGAACTATTTGATTACGTGACCGTTCAACAAAAAAATATAGCACTAAATTTGTCGCGTAATGCAACAACCTCGTGTGTATGATATATGTTTAATAAAGACTGATAAAAAGAATGGAACGCGCTATGCAACCGACAGGGACATCGATGCGCATTCTCTTAGTTGATGACGTTCAGCTAGACCGAATGCAGTTGGCAATCCGATTAAAACAACAAGGTCACATTGTTAAAGCCGTTGGCAGCGGGATGGAAGCCCTCAATACCTATGAGAGTTTCGACCCTGAACTCGTGCTGCTGGATATTGCGATGCCGGACATGAACGGCTTCGAAGTTTCACTTCATATCAGAGAAACCTTTCCAGACTGGATCCCAATCATCTTCTTAAGCAGCCACGAAGAGCCAGAAATGATCGCGAAAGCAATCGAAGCGGGCGGTGATGACTATTTGATTAAGCCTGTTGATAAGCTTGTTCTAAACTCTAAGTTAATGGCAATGCAGCGAATTGCGCACATGCGTCGCGAATTAAAGCAAGCCACCGCACAACTCGAAGAGATGAACTCACGTTTGCAACAGCAAGCAAATGAGGATGGCCTAACCAAACTCTACAACCGCCGTTATATTGATCAGAAGCTTGAAACCATGATTGCATGGCACGGTCGTCACCACATGCCGATGGCGTTAATTCTTCTTGATGTCGATTTCTTTAAGCCGTTCAACGATAACTACGGCCATATAGAGGGGGATCGCTGTCTACAAGCCATCGCAAATCAGTTAAAAGCAACCTTCTGTCGTTCTGGTGAATATGTGGGGCGTTATGGAGGGGAAGAGTTTGTCATCTTGCTTAATAGCACAGATGCGCAAACCGCAGAAAAAGAAGCTGAGCGTGTACAAGAAGCGATGTACTTTCTTGATTACCCTCATGCGTATTCAAGCGTCGCAAATAGAGTGACAGTGTCACAAGGGGTATTTGCATTTCAACCAACAGGTAAGGATAATGTCGCCGAATTGTACGCGACAGCAGATAGGGCGCTATATACGTCCAAATCGCTTGGAAGAAACACGTACACGGTGGTAAATGCAAGCTAAATCAAAAGGATAAGATGAAATACGCTTTAGTGACATTGTCACTTGTTTCAATAGCAACTCACGCTAGTCCGGTTCAACAAACCTTGCAGAAGGAGTTTGAGCGTAACTTTGCCATCGGTATCGTGCTATCAGACAGTGATGTGTTCACCCTTGGCTTTCACGACTTTGACCCTAATAAGTACCTCGACATCGACAACGAAGACATAGGAACGCAAGACTCCGTTGACTTAAGAAAACAAGTTGCTATTTCCACACTTCCTTATCATCTCTCTCTCACTGACGACGAGCAATCCCCAACAAAGTACAATTTAAAAGGGCGCTTGTATGCATTGGGAATCGATCAAGACGTTCATATAAATGAAGACAAAACCCCTGATCGAAACAAAGAACTTATCCTAGGGTCTTACACCGAACTCGAACGCCAAAACAAACTGACAGAACATCTCACGTTGAGCACTGCCGCTGGCGCTCATCTTATGTATTATCGCAACGAGTATGACTACCGAAGTGATGCTATCAGTGACTTGAGGCCCTTTTTAGATGGCGTATTCCTGAATACGGATGCGTGGGCTATTGTTGGCGAAGTGAACGCCGAACTGAAGTATTTAGAAAACGAGCATTGGGGTAAATGGTATGTTTGGTCGTCTCCACATTATTTCTACGGTAAAGGATGGGGAGAAGGCAATAACGGGGATGTCGGCAACCCAGAAGGCTGGTATTGGGTCAACGGTGTAAAGTTATTCTATGACTTTACCAAGGTGGGCCGAACCGTACAGTCCGTTTATACCAGCTTTAACCGAGTTGATGTAGGCGGGGACACGAGCAAACCGATGAACACGTCGCATTACTATGAAGCGAGTGTCGGTTGGCTGATGACACCGCCTTTTAAGTCAGATTGGATGGACAATGTCGGTCTCGGGCTGACCATTAACTATGGCAGCGCACTAAAAGGCGGCAGTTTAGTGTTGTTCTTTAATCAAGAATAGTTTTGATAAGCGCTAGGCGTGACAGTACTTCACACAGTTTCTGCCCGCTTTTTTGGCTTTATACAAAGCTTCATCCGCAAGCTTAATGACATCAGCAGGGTTACGTGCACTGCGGCTGTCGGCAACACCGAAGCTTGCCGTAACTGACACCGTTTTCTTCTTCGAATCTGCACTACCGCGTTTTTTACGACCTTGCTTGTTGTCGTCAGGGCGGGTGTCTTGGTCACGAAGAATCATTTCATATTGCGCTATCAATTCACGCACTTCTTCTAAATGCGCTTCACAGTCTTCCGTATATTTGCCTTTGAATACAATGGTGAACTCCTCGCCACCAAAGCGGTAAACTTTCGCGCCACCTTGTGTCTTCATTAGGCGTGATGCGACCATTTTTAACACGTCATCGCCTGTGTCATGACCATAGGTATCATTGAACTTTTTAAAGTGGTCAACGTCTAGCATCGCAATAGTGAATTTACGTCCCATGTGTTTGAGCTCAAGATCCAACGCACGGCGGCTTGGAATCAGAGTCAAACTGTCGGTAAAAGCCAATTGATGACTAGCCGAAGTAGAGTAGATGATGATCAAAAGACCTGTCAGCGTAAACATCGTGCTCGAAATATACTGAACGTCAAAGAAGATAAACGTTGCTGATGCTAGCACCATCGCAGAGTAGGTCATGGCATGAATGATCTTGTTTTTCTTTAAGACCAAGATACCCAGAAAACACACGATGCCAATGCAATACAACACCAAGACGAGTGGTAACTTAGAGAGAGTTGGCACGATAAACAAGATACCGTTAGTCCATTCGTCAAATCCACCTTCGACGTAATACGTCAAAGTCACGTAGGACCAAAATACGAACATGATCAGCATGAACACGTAAGTCAACGTCGCTCTTGAATCAAAACCTTCTTTATTAAAGATAAACACCGCGAGAAATGAAACGGGTAACAAGCTCGCTAGTATGGTGAGCTCTAACAGTGCCGTTCCAGTTTGGAGAGGAACTTGAAGGCGATGTTGAATCACAAAGTAGGCAAAAAGCATGGCGATACAAACCATGGACTCTCGACCTTGCTTGAACGAATAACACATCAACAACGCACAACCGAGCAAAATGTACGGCAAATTCGCAGCGATTCCCCAGTTAGATTGCGTCATCTGAATGATGTTATCCATACCCAAACTGACTACGCCCAACAACAAGATTGGGAATAGGAATCGAAAGCCTGGGGAGGTCATTAAAGATGAAACCATCTACTGCAAATTACCTGAAAATAGTTGAATATATCTAGTGAGTTACGTTAAGCATTCAATTAATACCGTGTGCAAACAGTATAAATTCTGTAACTTTCAAAACTAACAAGAATACGTGTATTTGGGAATTTTCCAAGTGTTTTACAGCGAACGCTTACAAAAAGAGAGAGGTTGATTAAATTAAGAGCAATCAACGAGTTGCACGTTAGTCCCGACTGCTATACTTTCAAAGTGTTGAACAAAGGAGAAAAATCGATGCAGATCAGTTCAGACGTACACAATTACATGGAAACACTGGTTGGGCAGGTGCTTGCCTCAGAGCAGTACGTGGAGCAGTTCGACAATGAACAATTGGCCGATATTGCATGTTTAGCGCTCATTCAACTTAAGCCAGTATACATTCGTCATGACATCGATTTTTTGTCTGCACTTCCAGAGCGTAAACTGGCTCAATTCAAACAAAGTGTCGATGTGGCGGTTGAGAACGCAGCAGTGATGATTCAGGAAGATAGACGCAAAAACCGTAACAATGATGTGCCTGTAATTTTGTCGCATACCAGTTATGATGAAGACAAAGAACTGGATTGGTTTGAGAAACCGATCCTCAACGTTAACATCAAGTAATTGATGCTCACCAACGTATAGAAAACTACCTATAAGAGAGTGGGCATACCCAAGGAGGAACCGTGGGATTCTTTTCGCGCTTGTTTGGTGGCAGTGACAAAACTGCCGAAGTAAAAACCGTTGAACCAGTAGAATACAAAGGCTACTTAATTTACCAAGAAAGCCTTTCAGAAGGTGGCCAGTACCGCATCGCAGGGCGTATCGAAAAAGATATCGACGGAGAAGTGAAGTCACACCGTTTTATCCGTTCAGATTTGCTAGGTTCAGAGCAAGATGCCAACGAACTGATGCTAAAAAAATCGCAGATGTTTATCGACCAAATGGGTGAAAAGATCTTCGATTAAGAAATCACTGCAACTTGATTCGAATCATCTTAAAGAGAGCCATTAGTGTATATGCTGATGGCTCTCTTTCTTTTTTAGGCTTAAATATCTGTAAAACAAGCAGTTAGCAGACGTCTGGTTAGACCTCTGCTTAGTGATGCAAATCGTTGTTATTTTTCAGCGTGAAGTGGAGAATCATTCATTACGTGGCGTTATATGTAATGAAATTTAGTATTTTTATTACAAAACACTTGAAGTCACGATTGACGTTAGATAAAAACAGAATAATAACAGGACTGTTAGTCAAGAAGTGACTGTGCAAATGGGTGACCCCAAACACCATCATTCGTTTGTATTTATCTTGCGTAGTAAACAGATAGAAATAAAAAAGAATTAGAGTAGAGCGACGCTCTGTTTTGGGACTAATTTATTGATATGTATACAAGGAGTATGCGTTTTGCAAATCGGTGTACCTAGAGAAATACTCGCGGGTGAATCGCGAGTAGCTGCATCACCAAAGTCGGTTGAGCAGTTAATTAAGTTGGGGTTCGATGTCGCAATCGAATCACAAGCGGGGGTGCTAGCCAGTTTCGATGATGCCGCTTATGAAGCAGCAGGGGCGAAAATTGTATCTAGTGAAGAAGTATGGACATCAGGCTTAATTCTCAAAGTCAATGCGCCACTCGTAGATGAAGAAAAAGGCATCGACGAAATCGCATTACTGCAAGATGGCGCAACATTAGTGAGCTTCATCTGGCCTGCTCAAAATGCAGAGTTAATGGAACAACTCTCTAGCAAGAACATCAACGTTCTCGCAATGGACGCGGTTCCTCGTATTTCTCGTGCTCAAGCATTAGACGCACTCTCTTCTATGGCGAACATTGCCGGTTACCGTGCAGTGGTTGAAGCCGCTCATGAATTCGGTCGATTCTTCACAGGTCAAATAACCGCTGCTGGTAAAGTACCGCCTGCAAAAGTATTAGTTGCAGGTGCAGGTGTAGCAGGTCTTGCTGCTATCGGCGCTGCAGGTAGTCTTGGTGCTATCGTTCGTTCTTTTGACGTTCGTCCTGAAGTAAAAGAGCAAGTTGAATCGATGGGCGCAGAGTTCCTAACGGTAGACTTCAAAGAAGACTCTGGTTCAGGTGACGGCTACGCAAAAGAAATGTCGGATGAATTCAACAAGAAAGCAGCTGAGCTTTACGCTGAGCAAGCGAAAGATGTTGATATCATCATCACAACTGCACTGATTCCTGGCAGACCAGCACCAACACTTATCACCAAAGAAATGGTTGATAGCATGAAAGCGGGCAGCGTGATCGTTGACCTTGCAGCTGCAAACGGTGGTAACTGCGAATACACAGTAAAAGATCAAGTTATCACCACGGCTAACGGCGTGAAAATCGTTGGTTACACTGACATGGTAGGTCGTCTACCAACGCAATCTTCTCAGCTTTACGCAACCAACCTTGTAAACCTTCTGAAACTGCTTTGCAAAGAGAAAGACGGCAATATCAATATCGACTTCGAAGACGTTGTACTTCGTGGCGTAACAGTAGTAAAAGAAGGCGAAGTGACATGGCCTGCGCCACCAATTCAGGTTTCAGCACAGCCACAAGCCAAACCGCAAGAACCCGTTAAACCTCAACCTAAAGTTGAAGAACCAACGTCACCAGTGAAGAAATTCGGTGCTTTAGCTGTTGGTTTAGGTGCCTTTGCTTGGGTTGCCTCTGTTGCTCCGGCTGCATTCCTATCTCATTTCACCGTATTCGTACTGGCGTGTGTAGTAGGTTACTACGTAGTTTGGAACGTAACGCATGCACTGCACACACCGCTTATGTCTGTAACCAACGCGATATCAGGCATCATCGTAGTAGGTGCACTGCTGCAAATTGGTCAGGGTAATGGCGTCGTTACCTTCCTATCATTCATTGCTGTACTCATTGCGAGCATAAACATCTTTGGTGGCTTTACCGTAACCAAACGTATGCTCGAAATGTTCCGCAAAGATAAATAATAGGAGTGACCAATGTCTGCAGGATTAGTACAAGCGGCATACATCATTGCTGCGCTATTTTTCATCTTAAGTCTCGCGGGACTTTCTAAACAAGAATCGGCAAGAAACGGTAACTACTACGGTATTGCGGGTATGGCGATTGCGCTTATTGCGACAATCTTTAGCCCGAATGCGGAAGGTTTTGTTTGGGTCATCATTGCGATGGTCATCGGTGGTAGCATCGGTATCCACTACGCGAAGAAAGTAGAAATGACTCAAATGCCAGAACTGGTTGCGATCCTACACAGCTTTGTAGGTATGGCAGCAGTCTTGGTAGGTTACAACAGTTACCTAGAGCCACCAGCACCAGTTTCAACTGACCTAGCTGGTATGCACGCTGAACACGTAATTCACCTAGTGGAAGTCTTCCTTGGTGTGTTCATCGGTGCGGTAACCTTCACTGGTTCAGTCGTTGCTTTCGGTAAGCTACGCGGCACAATCTCTTCTTCGCCACTTAACTTGCCTCACAAACACAAAATGAACCTTGCGGCGATCGTCGTTTCTACGCTTCTTATGATTTACTTCGTAAAAGCGGACGGCAGCATGTTCGCACTGATCGTAATGACGCTGATTGCTTTTGCATTCGGTTACCACTTGGTAGCGTCTATCGGTGGTGCAGATATGCCAGTTGTAGTTTCAATGCTGAACTCATACTCAGGTTGGGCAGCAGCGGCTGCAGGTTTCATGCTTGCAAACGACCTATTGATCGTGACAGGTGCATTGGTAGGTTCTTCTGGTGCGATCCTTTCTTACATCATGTGTAAAGCAATGAACCGCTCGTTCATCAGCGTTATCGCTGGCGGCTTCGGTCAAGAAGTTGTGATTTCAAGTGATGAAGAGCAGGGCGAGCATCGCGAAACTTCAGCAGAAGAAGTAGCAGAAATGCTGAAGAACTCAAAATCAGTGATCATCACTCCGGGATACGGCATGGCAGTAGCTCAAGCGCAATACCCAGTGCATGAGATTACTGAGAAGCTGCGCGCTCAAGGTATTGAAGTTCGCTTCGGTATTCACCCAGTAGCGGGCCGTCTACCTGGTCACATGAACGTACTGCTAGCGGAAGCAAAAGTGCCTTACGATATCGTGCTAGAAATGGACGAAATAAACGATGACTTCCCAGAAACAGATACCGTTCTTGTCATCGGTGCAAACGACACGGTTAACCCGGCAGCTCTTGAAGATCCAAACAGCCCAATTGCAGGCATGCCTGTACTAGAAGTTTGGAACGCGCAAAACGTAGTCGTATTCAAGCGTTCAATGAATACGGGTTACGCAGGTGTACAGAACCCACTGTTCTTTAAAGAAAACACCTCAATGCTGTTCGGTGATGCGAAAGAAAGCGTCGAGGCAATTTTCAAAGCACTTTAATATAATTTGCTTTAAAACTAATCAAGGCCAGCATTCGCTGGCCTTTTTTTGTGCGCTTTCAATGTTATAGTACTGCAAATCCTTAAGCCGTCTAATGTCATTTGCTTGTTTATTGATGTATAGTTCTGGCTAATATAATTAGTAACGGTAACAGTTTGATTAAACAGTTTTTGCTACGTTCTGCCTTAATGCTGCCAATTTTTTCGGCACCCGCATTTGCAGATTCATTACCAGAACGAATAGATACGTTTACAGAGCTATTTAATTACGAAGTGGCTCTTAAATCGTATGATATACGCATACTGCAGTCTAACTATCCGACCAAGTTACTGTCGCCGGATTCGATGTTGCCTCAAACGGCAGATTACCCGCTGAAAGACATTCAGCAATTGTACCGTTTAGCGAACACGTGTCGCGGAAAATTACCATTAAGTCCTTTAATTACTGAACCTTTAGTCTTTACACGTGCCATATGTAAGGGGACGCAACTTACACCACGTTGGTTCTCGCGTAGCGGTTTAATCCACCCAGGTGGTGGTACCTACGCAGCACGTTATGCAGAGAAGTATCCTGAGCTACGTCCTAAACTCGCTCAGTACATGCATATAAAAGAGCGAAAAAACGACGAAGGGGACGAGCTACTCGAAAGCCTACAGAATATGGATGATGACGCGATCAACGCTCTCATCGCTGGCGCGAGTATGTTTATTGAAGGAAAAGAGTTGTGGTTACGCCGTGGCGACCATTACTTTGTATTCGCTAAAAACGTTTGGCAGGAGAACGTAGCAAACGCAGGCCTGTCTTACGGTTTAGCATCAGAAAGCCGAAGCTGCTTCGTAAAACGCGGCAACATTTGTTGGGATGTCGAAGATCACTCGCAAGTGTTGCGGATCAGTATGATCATCCTCGTGATTGCCAATATTTTGTTGGTGATTGGTTGGGCTGTGTATCGTTGGAACAGTAAACGTGAAGAAATGCGCAGCCGAATGTTGGTACTGCAAATTCTAACGCACGAACTGAGAACGCCGATCGCGTCACTGTCTTTAACAGTTGAGGGTTTCCGTCGCGAATTTGAACATCTGCCCGAAAGTGTTTATGACGAATTTCGCCGATTGTGTGAAGATACGCGCCGATTACGCCAATTAGCAGAGGCAAGTAAGGATTATTTGCAATCTGATAACCAAATGCTTGCAACAGACTGGGTTCCATCCGTTGCAGAATGGCTAGAATATAAGATTGAAGAAGAATTTGATAACGCTGTACTTTTCAAAATAAATGAAGATGTAGCTGCTAAAGTTAACGTGTATTGGCTCGGGACCTGTATCGATAACTTGCTACGTAACGCATTGAAGTATGGTGAAGCACCGGTTGAACTATGTGTAGAAACCAGTGCAGATAAAATCATTATCCAAGTCATCGATGCCGGCAGTTTAACTGCGAAAGATTGGGCAAACCTAAGAAAACCGTTCGTGAGTAAGAGCGGCTTAGGACTTGGACTAACAATAGTTGAATCAATGGTAGGCCGCATGGGCGGAAAAATGTCCCTAATGGGACCACCTACAACCTTTATATTGGAGATACCTTGTGAAACAGACACTGCTTCTCGTTGAGGACGATAAAAACTTGGCTGATGGCCTGTTAGTAAGCCTGGAACAAGCAGGATATGAGTGTTTACATGTGGAGCGTATTTCAGACGTTGAGCCACAATGGAAAAAGGCTGACTTAGTCATTCTGGATCGCCAACTACCAGACGGCGATTCCGTACAATCTCTTCCTGAATGGAAAAAAATTAAAGATATCCCAGTAATCCTGCTAACAGCATTGGTTACTGTTAAAGATAAAGTAGCGGGCCTAGACTCTGGTGCAAACGACTACTTGACTAAACCTTTTGCTGAAGCGGAGCTATTTGCTCGCATTCGTGCACAACTACGTGCACCAGATTCAGCAGAGCAAGGTAACGCTGATAAAGTGATGACAAAAGACCTAGAAATCGACCGTGCAACGCGCGAAGTCGTATTTAAAGGTGAGATGATCACACTGACTCGTACAGAGTTCGACTTGTTGTTGTTCCTAGCATCAAACCTAGGCCGTGTATTTACACGTGACGAATTGCTTGACCACGTATGGGGTTACAACCATTTCCCAACAACGCGTACTGTTGATACTCACGTACTTCAGCTTCGCCAAAAACTACCTGGTCTTGAAATCGAAACGCTTCGTGGCGTTGGCTACAAGATGAAAGCGTAAGAGCAAGAATGAAAACACTACTTCCTGTAGTTCTATCATTACTGTTAGTGAAACCAGTCCATGCAACGGACTGGTTTCAAACAAACACACCTCTCACACAAGCACACCAACATCTCCTAGAAGATGACCTTGGTGGCATGTTCAATTCCCTGGTCGAACTCTGGCAAAGTGAACCCAATAAAGAGTTAAGACCGCATCTTAATGACTTGCTTGCTCAATCATTATCTAAAGACTGTGGCAAATCTCTTACTGGTGTCACACTGCCTGATTGGATCAGCGGTATTAACGTTATTCGTCAGACTATTCAAAGCCCGGGTCGTGACACTTATCGCTTAGTGGTGAAGTTGCGAGCAACCACCGATATTGAAGACATTTCGTTTCGTCGTTGGGTTGATAGCTCAATCTCTGCGGATGCCTCATTTAACTATGAAGAGCCGCAAGAGGGCGCAGAACTCGCGAATGAACGAAACTTCCTCAAGCGCTATAACTTAACCGGTAAGTTAGACGCAGGGTTGTATCATCTTTCAATCACAACGAAAGATAACCGCACCTACCGCACTTGGGTAATCTTAGGGGATTCGAACTCGACGCAATACGTTCGTTGGACATCTAAAGAGAATTGGAAGGTCGAAAAGAGCGCATTACGAAATCCGCACTGTCCATTGCCACAACTCGAAGTCGGCTTATACGATTATGTTGAAGGGCAATACGATCAGGTGTGGAAAAAGACCTACGAGTCTAACTATCCAAATGCACTAGAGCTTGAAGGCATCCCCAACGACCGCTATGTGTTAGCTGTGAGCATTAACAGTCGCCGTTGGCAAGGGGACATTATTGTGGAGCAGGCTCAAACTATTAGTCGAACTTATGATGTTTCTCTCGAAGAATAGTTAAAGAAATTACACTTGTGCCGATATAAGTTCAGGAAGAACAAAAACACAAGTGTAGTATGAAGACACAATACAAAATTTTAGCCACTACAATGACTGCTGCGCTATTCTCTGGCGCGGCTTCTGCTGCTACTTACGCAGTCGAGGCACGCAGTGATGCGATGGGTGGCGTTGGCACCGTATCTGCCTCTTACCTAACAGCACCATTCTTTAACCCAGCTCTAACCGCGATTTACCGACGTAATGATGATGCAGGTATGATCGTACCGAGCTTTGGTATCAACTATAACGACCAAGATGGCTTAATCGATGAGATTGAGCGCATTGGTAAACTTACTGACCCTACAGATATCGAAAATTCATTGAAAGCCATTAATGGGCAAAAGATGGACTTCGATTTAGGTGGCGTTGTTGCAGTTGGTATCCCTAATCGCTTCTTATCGGCAACGGCTTACGGCAAACTTTACACCGAATCTTTTGTCGAGCCGACGGTAGATACAGCAAGCGGCGATCCATTGAATGACAGTTACGTGCGCGGAGTATCGATTGGTGTAGCAGAAGCGGGGATTTCACTCGCGAAGTACACCAACTTCATGAATCAACACCTGTCATTTGGTATCACACCTAAACTGCAGCGTATCTACACTTATTCATACGCGACAAGCTTTGCTGCGTTCGATACTAAAGATCTACGTGAAAATGAAACCGCAGAAACCATGTTCAACTTGGACGCTGGCGCTCTTTGGTTCTTCGGTCCATATCGATTAGGTATTTCTGCGAAGAACTTGATTGGCCGAGATGTGAAAACCAAGTCATTCACATACAACAGCGACACAATCCAATCCTATGAATACAGCATGCGACCTGTTTACACCATTGGTGCAGGTTACGTAGCGGATTACTTTAGCTTCAGTGTTGATTACGACCTAAATGAAGAGAAGAAGTTCTCTACCTTTGATGACAACACACAAATGCTTCGTGCTGGTTTTGAAATCGACGTACTACGCCAGCTAGCACTTCGTGGTGGTTACATGAAAAACCTAGCTCGTTCAGACGACGAGGGCACGATTACTGCGGGTATTGGATTATCACCACTCAACTTAATAGAGATGGATATTGCCGCTCAATACACCAATGAAAATGCAATGGGCGCTTCAATTAATTTCCTTGCGACCTACTAAGCGAATCGTTATAGTCAGCTCCTCACATTGAGGAGCTTTTTTATGTTTGACGATTTACCACCTCTGTCCCATCAAGAACAGCAACAAGCTGTAGAACGTATTCAAGAGCTGATGCAAAAGGGTACCAGTACCGCAGAAGCGATTAAGATCGTTGCAGAACAAATTCGAGCAGAATACGCAGCAAAGAAACAAGACTAAGAAATTACGAAGAGCAGGGCACAGACCCTGCTTTTTTACGCCCGTCGAATACATAACCAAAACAGACAACTCACCACCTTTCTTCAAACAAAACATTACGTTACCACGTCACACCAATAAGCCAGAAGTACAGTAGAAACCTCTACCATAATCAGTTAGTAAAATTTTACTAACTTCGATTAACTGTCACTTTTAAAATGCAGGTAAAAACACCACTCACAGAAGCTAGAATCAATAAAAGCCATAAAATACATAGAGTTAACAAAGAATAAAAGACTAGCACGGGAATGTATGATGTTTGGTTTTGTAATTAAATTACAAAGAGCAATTTGAGTGAGTGATTGGGTAGTGGAATATTCTGTAAAAATCTAAAAGAGACACCGTCACTTTGGTAATCACTTAGATAAGTTCGATATCAAGGGAGCTTTGAGGACAGTAAGTGCTTGCGGACTAACATCCATTAATCCAAAAGTACTCACCCATAACAGCAACTCTGAAAGCGTGAATTGAAGGAAATCGGATTGGATGGATGTACAGTTAGTGCTGTTATTTTTAAGAAAATGATCATTGGGCTACACAGCGAGGTAGAGCGATTCTGGAACCTCTTTTACTTACGTGTTACGTCGTAACGTAGGGCGTAACAAAAGAAATGGAGTGCAACACGCTTGCACCACTAATAGTGATCTGCGAAGGGAGGTTTGGTTTCACGACCTGATTTTGCTTCAATGCAGAAGCTCAGTGGCAAGTTATCGAACGAAAATAGAAGAATGTAAGTAAGGTTGAGTTATGTATGGTGGGTCTAATCATTGTGTAATGAGGATCTGAAAAACGCTTAAACCTTTCGAGTGAATTCAGACCCACACTAATGACGATTTACACAGCGGGCAGGGAGCCAATACATTTGGCAGGTCGATTGACCTCGACGGGCTTCTGAACTCGTTTCGACGTCCACCAAAAATCTGAAGCCTAAAAAGCCGAACCCTAGCGATGGGGTTCGGCTTTTTTATTAAAAACAACAAAATATACTAATCATAACTTGGTTGCTAAGCTCAAGAATAAGCATGAAAATCAGTGACTGTAAATGCATTAAACTGCAATCCCCAACCAATTAGTAAAAACTCATACAACCATAAAGGTTAATAATAAAGAGCCCTTGAATAAATGAAAAAATTAGTACAGTACATTCTTGCAGTAAACCTAACGTTGAATCTAATGCTTTTGATTAGCCTAGTATCAATCATCCTAATCGATACAGTGTTCATAAAATTGCCAGAGCTTTTTGATGGTGGTTCCGGGCTTTTAAACGCGTACTACAACTTCTGTATAGGAATGGTGGCTAGTTATATATTTTATTTCGTAGTGGTACACATTAAAGAAGAAAAAGACAAAAAGAACATTGGCCCTTATATTGGTGGGAAGTCAATGTTAGTTGTTAATGACTATGAGCGTTTTATCCGTGCAGTTGGCTATACCAATGAAAATCAGTATCCATCCCAATTTGAGATAAAAAGATCATTTGAACAGATTGATCCTAATAGTAGAACTCCAAGCATGATGTGCGCTAACACACATCAAAATGTAACTTGGTTTCAGTACATGAATTATTTTAGAACTCAAAGTCAGGAAAGCATAGGTAAGGTATTTGAAAAAATGCCATTTCTTGATAGCGAGTTAGTAAAGCTGCTATCTGACATTGATAATTGTAGTTATTTTGCGCAGGTTGAATTCATATCAAAAGTACCACACTGTAACGAAAATTTGTCAGTCTGGTCCGAACCATTTTATGAGTACTCCTTGTTGTGTCAAAAGTTGAAGCTGTATAACCAACGCTATAAGTAAACTAAAATTATTTACATGGATTTGGACGGGATCCACTAGGCGGCTTTCTTTCGACGGCCGCCACGAAACGGTAAAACGTTTTCTTTAGCAGGATAGACCTTTGGCTGGTCTATGTGCCCAAATTTCTCAACAAGCTGACAATGCTCGTCACGCCAGAACACAAAACTTTGGCTGAACTCACGATCAGACGGCGTGATGATAATCGCTTGTTGCTCACAGACACGAAAACCAGGCCAACGTAAATCATTAGGCAAGTAACCAAGCGACTTAATCAACATGAGTTTTTCTGCCATTGGATTGATTGGAAAAGTGCCATCAAGCCAACGGGTAATCGTCGGTTTGGACAACTGAAAATATTCAGCGCCTTGCTTGATGGTTTTAAACTCTCACCAAAAGAGAGTGCGAAATGACTCTTGAAACATGACAACGCTGGAATTAAAACAATGAAGCGATAATTGTCTTTTTCACTGAAGGTAATCAGCAACGACTAAAATCTTAAAAGCAAACAATGTTGTTAATCTTAGGAGGACATTTTAAAGTGGCTAAAACCGGACATTACTATCTGGGACTTACATCTTAAGTGCGCATTATGTATATTATGTTAAATGGAATATCAACGTACGCCAATTCTTCTTTAGTTTGGTCTCCTATCCCTCTCAGATTTTAAAATACGGCGCTTTTTGGTGGTGTCATTAAACATAACCGTGATTTACCATAAAATAGCTAATATGGATCTATCAATCTACGATTGCTTGCTCTGCTATTAGCTGAGTTTATTCAATAGACTTTCTGTGTTTGTTGTTCAGAACTGATTGTTATCTGCAATTTCGTTCTTCAAGTCAGCACACAAACTGCAGATACAAAAAGAGCGTCAATTGAGACGCTCTTTAAAATCTACTGAACAGTTTGAATTAACCACCGGCTAATTTCACTGTCATGCCTTTCTTCTCAAGATGTGCTTTGATCTTATCACGAGCATCACCTTGAATTTCGATGTTGCCGTCTTTTACTGAGCCACCGCAACCGCAGACTTTCTTAAGTTCAGCGGCTAACAGTTTTAGTGGCGCGTCATCCATATCCAAACCAGTTACGATACAAACACCTTTGCCTTTGCGGCCTTTAGTTTGCTTTTGAATACGAACAATACCGTCGCCTTTAGGACGTTCGACTTTTTCTTCTTCTGGTTTGATTCGACCAGTTTCTGTTGAATATACGAGAGTCATACTCTTATTTCTTTTGTTGTTGTGCTTGTAGCGCTTTTTGTTTCGCAACCAAATACGCTTCGATATGGCGTTGAATCGCAGGCTTCGCGCCCTTGATCAATTTGCCGTTGAACATGCAGTACCAAGCGTTGGGCTCGCCTGTGTCGTTCTTTATCGTGTAGCCGTTAAATACTTCAGATTGAGGATTGTTAGTGCTTTGCGCTCTTTGCCCCAGAGTTGCGAACTCTTTTGGGTCAATGATAGATGCTGTGTCACACCACCAATCTATGCTCTTTTTTACCGCCGTCAAACTGCCTTGTAAAACGTGGTTTTTGATCTTTACCTTCCAAACGCTACCGTCAGGTCCGCCTGATTGCAGGTTAAAACCTCTATAATTTGAAATTGCCATACCACTGAGCCATCTATTTAATGCTTTGATACAATCATAAATGCAACTGAGTAATATTCAAACTTTAACGCTGTGACATTACTCAGTTATGCTTAGGTTTACCACAAAATGAATGACGGTAACGTTAGTTAGATTGCAGTATGAATACAATCTGCGAGGAATTCGTGGAATTTGTGACCGTTGTTTTGCAGCATTTTAGGGAACATCGAAATCGGCGTCATACCAGGGAACGTGTTTACTTCGTTTAGGTAGATTTCATTATCTTCTGTTAAAAAGAAGTCGATGCGCGATAAATGACGTAAATTCATTTGCTTAAACACAGTTTCTGAAGCCACACGAATCGCTTCTACCTGTTCTTCCGTTAGGTTTTTCGCTTCTACTTCAGTCAATGAATGGCTTGAGCTGCTGTACTTCTCATCGTAAGAGTAAAAAGCACCATCAGGCGCAATCACTTCGCCAGGCTTAGTAATGAATAATTGACCATTCATCTCATAAGCTGCGACTTCTAGCTCACGAGGCTTGACTGATTTTTCTACCAATACTTGCTCTGAGAAACCAAATGCATCGTTAACGGCTTGCGATAAAGCTTCCTTTTCAGTGACACTGTAACAGCCAACTGAAGAACCTTGACGTGCCGCTTTGACAAACACTTTACCCCACTTATCAAACGCTTGTGACGCTTGTTCATGGGCTTGTTCATCATTACGCGTTAAGAAAAGGTATGGTGTGTTTGGGATACCAATCGCATCGTACCAAAGCTTTGATGTGATTTTGTTGAAGCTGTTGCTGCTCGCTTCAGGCCCACAACCTAGGTAAGGAATGCCCGCGATTTCAAACATAGATTGGATATCACCAGTTTCACCCGGGAAACCGTGTATACAAGGGACAATGAAATCGATATCTAGACTAAGGTTGTCTGAACAAAGCTTTTTGGTATTAAGGTCCAAATAAACCAGTTCACCTTGGTTTGTCACCCAACCTTCATTTTTGATTTCTACGCGCGTCACGCTTACGTTTTCGATCAGATTTAACTGTTGCTCTACAAAGTTTGCAGAAAGCAGTGAAATCTCGTGCTCAGACGAACCGCCACCGCATAGTAAAAGGATATTTTTGATCATGAATCAATCTTTCCGTGATTTCCAAAAGATACTATTCAGTATGATAAACCTTTGAGTAGTAACGTACAGTAATTTTACTGTGAGGAATACTGTTCGAATAGGAATTAACCAAAGAAAGAAGGGAGCAATTTGCTCCCTTCTCTTGTTCAATTAGTTTAGCTTGTTAAGCGTTGGATATGCCGAGTTTTTAATGGCATCAATGCTCTTAACGAAAGGCTTAAGTTGCTGGAAATGACCCGGCAATGTTGAAATCGCATTCTTCGCTTCTGCGCTTGTTGCGTAATCACCGTAAAGCACTGAGAACCATTTCGTGCCGTTTACCACTTTGTAGTTTTCCCAGATTGGTTGGCCATTTTGAGGAAGCTGACGTGCAAACTGGTCAACTTTCGCTTGGCTACCTACCGCAACAACTTGAATCGTGTAACCAAAGCGCTGGATACCCGCTTGTTTCTTGCTAGGCGGAATGATCTTAACTGGTTTCGCCTGATCTTTAGGGGTTAGTTTCACCACCTTTTTCTCTTCAGGCTTCGCAGTCATTTTTACAACTGTTGGTTCTACGTCTTTCTCAACCACTGCGTTCTCAGACGACATAATTGGTTTAGAAATTGACTGAGATTGGTAGTCTTCTCGGTAGCTTTCTGACGTTACGTCAGTGATGTAAGTTTCCGATGCACAAGCAGAAAGCAGTACAGACAAGCCGATGATTGCGATTTTTTTCATGAAGTAACAAACGCTCTGGATAAATATTACGATAAATCATGCCGATAGCAGGCTATTTTATCAAGCACCAAACACAATAAACTGTGATTTTGGTGTGATGAGTGACACAAACTCTGTACGCTTGGCTCAGTTTTAAGCCATTGTCTGGCCTGTTCATATTTCAACAGTGACTTATTCGTTTATGATTGTATGAGGAATGACCAACCGTTCTCGGTGTCAATGGCCAAGGAGTCACAATGAACAAACTACAAAAACTCTTTAAACCGAATTCTGTTGCAGTGATTGGCGCTTCTCAAAAAGAGCTACGCGCCGGCCAAATCGTGATGCGAAATTTACTACAGAGTGGCTTTGGTGGCGCTATTATGCCCGTCACTCCAAAATACAAATCCGTCTCCGGCGTGATTGCTTATCCAAATGTGGCTTCCCTGCCCTATACACCTGATATTGCCATTCTCTGCACCAATGTTGCTCGCAATAAACAACTGTTGAAAGCGCTTGATGAACGCGGGACTGAGTTTGCAATTGTTATCTCTGACGATGCAGAAAGCTTAGATCTTTCAGACTTAAACATTCGTGTACTTGGCCCTAACAGTCTCGGCATCATTCTACCTTGGCATCACTTTAACTGTTCCTTTTCTCCTGTTGCGGCGAAACCAGGAAAGATCGCCTTTATTTCGCAGTCCGCAGCGGTGTGTACCACCGTATTGGATTGGGCGAACGATAAAAACATCGGTTTCTCTTCATTCATCTCTATTGGGCATGGCCAAGATATCGACTTTGCTGAGCTACTTGACTATTTGAGTATGGATGGCAAAACAGAAGCGATTTTGCTGTATGTTGACTCGATTAAAGATGCACGACGATTTATGTCTGCAGCACGAGCAGCTTCTCGTAATCGACGCATCTTAGTGCTTAAAGCAGGACGTTCGGCTCAAGCTCGTACGCTTGGAGAAAAAGATATAGATTCTCTCGACGTTATCTATGATTCAGCAATCAGAAGAACCGGTATGCTGCGTGTTGGTAATACACACGAATTATTCGCCGCAGTAGAAACGCTTACGCATTCAGTCCCTCTACGAGGTGAACGTCTCGCGATAGTAACCAATGGAGGTGGCCCAGCAGTGATGGCCGTTGACACCTTATTAGATAGAGGTGGCAAGCTCGCAACATTAGATGAAGATTCAATTGCTAATCTGCTTGGTCTATTACCGGATAGTTGGCGAGGTGTGAATCCAATCGACTTAGCTGGCGACGCAACGAAAAAACGATACGTCGATACCATCAACGCATTGATGAACAATGACTGTGCTGATGCGATTTTGATCATGCACAGCCCTTCGGCCGTCTCAGACTCTTTGGAGACAGCAAACGCAGTAATCGAAGCCATTCAGGCACATCCAAGGCACAAGCATTTTAATATTCTCACTAATTGGTCTGGCGAACAGACTTCTCGCGAAGCACGCTTAGCATTCACTCAAGCAGGTATTCCTACCTACCGAACACCAGAGAGTGCGGTCGTCGCTTACATGCACTTGGTCGAGTACAGGCGAAACCAGAAACAACTGATGGAAACACCGACCACGGCAGAACCACTCCATTCAGGCAGTGTGAGTTCAGCGCGCGAATGGGTGAATGAACAACTACTGGATAAAAACACAGTCACCTTAGATACACACCAAACAAGCCCCCTATTTGAGCAGTTTGGTTTTGATATTCTCCCGACTTGGATTGCTTCAGAAGTGACAGAAGCCGTTCATATGGCAGAGAATATTGGCTATCCGGTTGCGGTAAAGCTACGGTCTCCAGATATTGCTCATAAATCAGATGTACATGGTGTCGCGCTTAACCTGCGCAATAGCCAAGAAGTATCTAGCGCCGCACAAGCCATTTTGGATACCGCTAAGCTCAGTTACCCTGCAGCCAACCTTCAAGGTCTTTTAGTACAAGGGATGGCAAAGCTTGGTAGCGCAGAAGAGTTGCGTGTCAGTATTGCAGTAGATAAAGTTTTTGGCCCTGTAATCTTGCTTGGACAAGGTGGTTCAGACTGGAACATTACTCAAGATGCTGTTGCAGCCCTGCCACCACTTAACATGAATCTGGCGAGATATCTGATTGTCATAGCGCTCAAATCAGGTAAGGTGCGGCTGCAAAAACACAAAGACGCTCTAGACATCACAGAGCTGTCAAAATTCTTGGTGCGAATCTCCCAGATGGCTGTTGAACTACCAGAAATAGAAAGACTGGATATTCACCCAGTACTGGTATCTGGTAGCGATTTAACCATCATCGATGCAGACGTTACGCTTAAGAAATACGAAGGCGACGCGCAAGAACGATTAGCTATCCGCCCTTTCCCTGCAGAGTTCGTGGAGACGGTGACCTTGCGAGATGGCCAACCTATTTTGCTTCGCCCAATCTTGCCAGAAGACGAACCAATCCATGCGCAATTCATTAATAGTGTATCTAAGGAAGATCTATATAATCGATTTTTCTCTGATGTCGGCGAGTTCAACCATGAGGCACTCGCAAACCTGACACAAATCGATTATGACCGTGAAATGGCTTTTGTCGCCGTCGCATTCGATGAAAATGGACCATCAATCATCGGGGTGGCGAGAGCTTTAATAACACCGGACAATAGCGACGCAGAATTTGCGATTTTAGTTCGCTCAGATTTGAAAGGAAAAGGATTAGGTAAACTGTTGATGCAAAAGATCATCAGTTACTGCCAAATCAAAGGGACCAAACAGATGTCTGGCATGACTATGCCAACTAACCGCGGGATGTTGTCACTTGCGCAAAGTTTAGGTTTCGAATTGGATGTTCAGTTTGCAGATGGCACTGCCGATATGGTTTTACCTTTAAATTAATTGTGTTCACCTACGATCAAATATCAAAAGAAAGGACGCATCGCCGCGTCCTTTTCTTTATTCTTGTTTAAGTTAGTGACACGGTCACTTCATTTTCCAATTTTTCTTTAGGTATTGTACGCACCAAGACTTCGCTTCACCCATCGTATTTCTACGCCAAGCTAGGATGATATCTATCGGCTTACTTTCTGCGCCATCAATGTACTTGAGCTGACCGCTTTCTACCAAAGGCTGTGCAACTTGCGTTGGCAAGGTACCGATCCCTAGTCCCGATAATAGAGCTTCAACCTTTGCTGAAAAGTTAGTAACGGTCAGACGTGGTTGTTTTTGCATTACATTGATCGACAGCGCTGGTTGTTCTCGCGCAGTATCTGCAATGGCGATGACTCGATACTTTTCCCTTGCCGCGTCATCAAATTCCCCACTGCGTTTATGAACATAATGATCAGCCGCTGCTACCCAAACCATACTTAGTTTGCCAATTTTTTCTGCTTTTACATCTTGTGGGAGCGTATCTAAAGCCGGACAAACCAATAAATCTGAACGCCCTGTATTCAATGATTCCCAGCTGCCAGCAAGAATCTCTTCTTGAAGTCGGATCCGTGTACTACTCACATTGGACAAGGCATCAACCATAGGGAAGAAATTGGCGATAGGAATAATGCCATCGAACGCAACAGTAATATCCAACTCCCAACCGTTCGCTAACAAGGTAGCATCATTGACGAGTTTTTCGCTTGCTTGAAGGATTGCCCTGCCACGCTCAAGTATTAACTTACCGGCTTCGGTGAAATGTGCTTTATGACCAGAACGGTCGAAAATGATGATATCAAGGTCTTGCTCTAGCTTTTGAATCTGATAACTCAACGAAGACGGTGCGCGGTCTAACTCGTTGGCTGCAGCAGCAAAACTTCCTCTTCTATCAATGGCATCCAAGATATGAAGTGCTTCTAACGTGATTGGACTCTGCACAATAACTCCCTATTTATGTGATAGCTATCACAGTAGTGGTATTTGAAAAATCACTCAAAAAAACGACTTTAGACAATATAACACATTGATTATCAAAGACTAGGCGGTGCGTAGTACAAATTTCCATTGATAAAAACAACATTAAACAACAATGGTAATGATAGTAATTACCATTTAGATCCACTAAGATACCGCACGTTGTTATTGCCTATTATGGATTTAAGGTATTGAAGCCAATGTATAAAAAATCAATTTTATCAGCCTCTATTGTCATCGCCCTCTCCCAAGGCGCTTACGCTGAAGAAACATCAACGTTCAATGAAGTCGTTGTTTCTGCCACTCGTACTAACCAAACTATGGATACTGTAGCAGCTTCTGTTGCCGTTGTTTCTGAGAAAGATCTCGAAGAAAACATGGCAAAAGATCTCAATGATGTATTCGAATACACACCAGGTGTTACTGTTAACGGTACTCAACGCCAAGGTGTTCAAAGCATTAACATTCGCGGCATGGAAGGCAAGCGAGTGAAAATCTTGGTAGACGGAGCGTCTCAGCCAGGTGTATTCGACGGCGGACCATACTCTTTCATTAACTCTAGCGCCGTGACTGTCGACCCTGACATGCTAAAAAGCGTTGAGATTGTAAAAGGTGCGGCTTCTAGTTTGCACGGTAGTGATGCTATCGGTGGCGTTGTTGCATTTGAAACGAAAGATCCAAGTGACTTCTTGAAGGACGGCAAAGACTTTGGTGGCCAAGCTAAGCTTTCTTACTCTTCTGAAGATAACTCTTTTGCAGAGCACATTGCGGTTGCGAAACGATTTGATAATCTTGAAGCATTGGTGGCATACACACGCCGTGACGGTTCTGAGCTACAAAACTTTTCTAAAGCGCCTTACGACGACTACTCAGTGACGGACCAAGATTACTACAAGAACGACTTGTTGGTTAAATTGCAGTCACAATTGAATGAAGACCACCGTTTGGAGTTTTTGGGTGAAGTCATTTACAACCAAACTGACTCAGACATCGCGAGTTCTTCATACAAAAACTTCAATGCTGAAGACCAAACTAAGCAAAACCGTCTTGGTTTGAAACACATCTGGTTTGCTGATTTAGCTATCTCAGACACCATCACTTCTCAGCTAACTTGGACAAGTAAAGAAGAAAACGGTGTAACAAACCGCTTTAAAGAAGCAAGTCCTGGCTTCCCACCGTGGGTTCCGCCTAATGGTGATAACCAGCAGAAAAAAGACTACGAATACACTGAAGACAAGATCGAATTTGAAACTCAGTTAGACAAAGAGACTCAAAACCACTACTTGGTTTACGGCCTGTCTTACAAACACAGCGACATCAGCAACACAAACCGCGAGTTTAACTCTGATCCAGGCACGCCTGACACGGTTTACATTTACACGCCAGATGCTAAAGAACAAAGCTTTGGTTTATTCTTGCAAGATGAAATCGCATTACTTAACGACAAGTTAATCTTAACTCCAGGTGTACGTTACGACTACTTCTCTACTGATCCATCAGATACCTCTGAAGAGTCATTTAAGAAGTTCAGCGACTCTGCGTTTACTGGTCGTCTAGGTGCAACATATAAGCTGTCTCAACCAGGTACGGTATTCGCTCAGGTAAGCCAAGGTTTCCGTGCACCATCATTTGATGAACTTTACTACACGTACGACAACCCAGGACACGGTTACACTAACCGCCCTAACCCAGACCTAGAATCTGAAAAGAGCTTGTCTTACGAATTAGGTTACCGTCATAACACAGCAGCGTCGGCAACAGAGTTCGCTCTTTACTACAGTGATTTCACCGACTTCATTGATCAAACATCAACGAGTAATGGTGGTCTAACTGAATACACCTTCATCAACATCAATGAAGCAACAGTGAAAGGTGTCGAGCTGTCTAATAGCCTTGACTGGCACGCGATTGCTAGCCTTCCTAAAGGTGTAACGACTCGTCTAGCTGCAGCGTACACTGAAGGTGAAGATGGTGAAGGCAACCCGCTTAATAGTGTGAATCCTTGGAATGCGGTTGCTGCGGTAAACTACGATTCACCGAACGCGCTTTGGGGTACAAGTTTAAAAGTTAACTACACTGCGAAGAAGTCTGACAGTGATATCAACTCAGATGGTGACAACGGCGGAACTAAAGACCAAGTTGCACTACCTTCAGCGACAGTTGTTGACCTAACGGCTTACTACAAGCCAATGAAAGACCTAACCGTTCGTGCAGGTGTGATGAACTTGACGAATGAAGAGTACTACTTGTGGAACGATGTACGTGGTGAAACTGAGCTAAGCCGTGATATCACGCAAGCAGAGCGTAACTACAACATTAGTGTCAAATACGAGTTCTAAGTGTTACAAACACAAAAAAGCCAGCATTATGCTGGCTTTTTTTATGTGCTTTCATTTCAAAAATGTTAAGAAAAGAATGAAAAATGAAAGACTATTGTTTTGCCATCTCTTTTTTCACCATTACTGCTGCTGCAACGATGAATGCGATGATTAAACCAAGTTCCATGAACTACCCCGAATAGTTTAATGAAAATTTACGACCTAAATTAAGATTCGCACATAGTTTAGCATTTCTATTTATCGAAGCTACCTTTTAACCAGTAATTTACGAATTTTTCCGATTTAGATCAAAAAAGGCGCAGAAGTGCGCCTTTTTGTTATAAAAGTGTAAAACTTGAAGTTTTAAGCGTCTGGATAACCTTGAGGGTTATTTGACTGCCAGCGCCAAGTATCACTCGTCATTTCTTCAAGTGTACGGGTCGCCTTCCAACCGAGTTCGTTTGCTGCTTTTGAAGGATCTGCCCAACACTCTGCGATATCACCAGGACGGCGATCCACCAGCTTAAACGGAACTTCTTTGCCAGAAGCGGCTTCAAACGCTTTCACCATTTCCAATACGCTGTAGCCATTACCTGTACCCAGGTTATAAATATGTAGGCCAGCTTTGTTGCCCACTTTATCAAGCGCAGCAACGTGGCCATCAGAAAGGTCCATTACATGGATGTAATCACGGACACCTGTCCCATCTTTAGTTGGGTAATCACTACCAAATACTGACAGGAATTCACGACGACCGACCGCAACTTGAGAAACGAACGGCATCAAGTTATTAGGAATGCCTTGCGGATCTTCGCCAAGCTCACCGGTTGGGTGTGAACCAACAGGATTGAAGTAACGCAGAAGTGTGATACTCCAATCTGGGTTCGCTTTTTGGAAATCCGTTAGACACTCTTCTACCATCAACTTACTGCGACCGTATGGGTTGGTCGCACTTGTTGGGAAGTCTTCCATAATTGGCACAGAAGCAGGATCACCGTAAACCGTTGCTGAAGAGCTAAATACGATCGATTTAACGCCGGCTTCGCGCATAGCATCAACAAGAACAAGCGTACCGTTCACGTTGTTATCGTAATATTCAAGTGGCTTTTCTACCGACTCACCAACCGCTTTAAGACCAGCAAAATGGATAACGGCTTCAATGTTGTGTGTCGTCATTGCATCAACAAGCGCGGCTTTGTCGCGAATGTCTGCTTCAATGAATACTGGTTTTACGCCACAAACCTTTTCAATGCGCTCAAGCACAGTTGGTTTACTGTTGTAAAGGTTATCGAGGATAACTGGTGTCATACCAGCTTCGATCATTTGAATACAAGTGTGGCTGCCAATGTAGCCCATACCACCCGTAACAAGTACTTTCATTTTATCATTCCTTCTGACGCGAATCGGGCTCGTCTAAAGGTTTCTAGCCCGTTTTTAAACTGTATCTGGGGATTCGCAACCCATTAAAATTGCTTGGCCTTTGCCTGCTTTCTTCGCTTGATACATGGCAGTATCTGCGCTTTTAAGAATTCGGGTCGCGTCACGCTCGTTAACACCCACCAATTTCACACCGATACTAACGCCAACTTTTAACAAAGAACCACGATATTCTATTGGAGCACAAATCGTTTCTAATAACTGCTCTGCAATCCTAGTCACCACTTTTTGATTGGCAGGATTCACTAACATGACAAATTCATCACCAGACAAACGAGCAATCAAATCACTGTGTCTTGTGGCTCCAGTCATACGTTTAGCAACGATCTTAAGCACTTCATCCCCAGCATCATGGCCATAAGTATCGTTGATACCTTTAAAACCGTCCAAGTCGAGATAAAGTACCGCAAACTCATCACGCAGATAGCCTGATCTTTGTACTAATTCTTCCAATTCAAAATGGAACTTTGAACGGTTAGCAAGTCCCGTTAACGGATCGTGATGCGCTAAGTATTCTAAACGCTCCATCTCTTTTGCACTTGAAAGATCCGTTAGGATTATCACCATATCGAACGAGTTATGATCTTCACTCTTAATGATACGATTCACTCTCGCAAACATTGGTATAAGCTGACCGAGGTGGTTTTTTTCTATTACTTCACCTTGCCACATTCCATAGTTTTCAATCGATTCGATGATACTTGGCATCATTGCTTGCAGTTTCCGCCAGCGAATTGATTTTATAAACGGCTGTCCAACCAGTTGTTCAGCGGTTAAACCAATCAACTTTGTCACCGCTGGGTTTACCATCGTAATAACACCTAGATGGTTGAGAACCACTAAGCCGTCTTGACTGCTTTCAAATACACGTCCAGCAACTCGTTGTCGGTTCATGGCTTCTTCGATCTCGGTGATATCCTGAATCACAAAAAGAAGATAGCCGTGTTTTGCCAATCGACGACTGGTTAAACTTAATTGCTGTTCATCTTCTGCATTTTGTAGATGGATGTCGTCACACTCTAAGCCTCGACTTAAAATTTGTCCTAACTCATTTGGCGCTTTAGTTTGGATCAAGTCGCAGATATTTGCCGTTTCTAATCCATGGTAAGTCTTTTCAAAAATCCTCTGCGTGGCCTTATTACAGTGAATTACGCGACCTAAGTTATCCGTAACGATAAGCGCATCTTGAATCGAATCTACCACTTCTTCTGCAAACGCTTTACGACGTTCCAGCACTTCCAAACTGTGTTTACGTTGTTTCTCTAGTCTTTTTTGCTTATCTACCATCAGATTCAGAGAAGCGACGAGTTGCCCTACTTCATCTTTTGAACGATGGCTAATGCGGCCACTCAAATGATGGCCATTAGCGAAGTCTTGGAGTGCTTGATTGACTTCCACTAGAGGGCGAAGAACACGACGCTCGACACCGATATAGAAGGTCACGCCACCAGCAAGAAGAATGATTAGGAACAGAAGCCCATCTTGCAATAGCGCATCTCTTACTTGCATCAAAGGACGTTGAGACAATGTGACTCTAATCGTTCCAATCACTTGTCCGTCATGGATTATCGGTTCAAGTACATAAAGAAAATGAGCAGATAACGCATACCCCATAGCATGAAGATGACTTCGCTCATGCTTTGTTGGTAAAGGCGCTGAAAAACCGTCGAGAGCAAAAATCGCAAATGGTTGATTTTCTTTGTCGTAAAGCTTAACGCGTGATACGTTTGGCTCCTTCAGAAAGTCAGCCAAAATAGATTGCGCTTTTTGCTTGTTCTTTGTGGCCAGCGCATCTTTAATTGAGTGAGATACATCATTGATAAGCACTTTTGTTTGTTCAACAAGCTCATGTTTTGCTGACTGGTAGGTGATGTACGATGTGTAACTTTGAGATGTAACAAAGATGACCGTGATGAAAACGAGAATCGGCCATATTAGCTTTGCTCTTAATGACATATATATTCCTGTCGCAGAAAGCAACCAAAAGAACAAAAGGGTTGCTATGCAAACTATCACACAAAAAGAAGAGCCAAGACTAACACGACAGGCACTGAAATGAACCTGAAATTCTCAGATATTAGACTGATTAATCATGATTTTCTTGAAAATTCGGATCATTTCAAATAACCAGTCGATCATTTATGGCGTATTTTTTCGAACACCTGCATGAAAAATGACGTTAGTCACTGAACCAAAACGCAATTTCCTGCATTTTTAAGCATACTTTGGACACAATAAACGTATGACATTGAACAACCAGCAACTAACACTAAACTGCGATATGGGCGAAAGCTATGGCGCATGGACCATGGGTGCAGATGAAAGCGTAATGCCTTTCATAGACATGGCGAACATTGCTTGTGGCTTCCACGCGTCTGATCCTAATGTCATGCACGATACCATTACCCTCGCTAATCAACATGACGTGGAAATTGGTGCGCATCCTGGTTATCCAGACTTACAAGGGTTTGGACGCCGCAGCTTAAAGATGACCTACGAAGAAATCACTAATATGGTCATTTACCAAGTTGGCGCACTCCAAGCTCTGTGTAAGGCACAATATACTGATATTGGTTACATCAAGCCTCACGGAGCGCTCTACAACGATATGATGCTAAGTGATGGTATTTTCTTAGCAGTCGTTAAAGCCGCAGCCCTGTTTAAAGTGCCTCTTATGATATTGGCGTCCCAAGAAAACGAAAAATACCTAGAAATTGCCGATGATTTTGATGTACCTCTACTCTTCGAAGCGTTCGCGGACCGCCTTTATCAAGATGACGGGTTACTAACGCCAAGAACACAAGCTAATGCGGTACTAAACAGCGAGCATGCAATACTAGAACAAGTCAGAATGCTGGCAGAATCAGGTCGAGTAAAAACGACATCGGGGCAATATATTTTGTTAGAGGCCGACACGATTTGTGTACATGGCGATAATGATGAATCTATCGCGTTGATTCAAAAAATTCGCCAAAGTCTCTACACCGGAGGAAATTAATGAATCAAGGGCAGTTTTCGATCTCTCCTATATCTGAATGCAGCATTCTAATTCGCTTTGATGAAACCATTACTGTTGAGCACATAGGCGAGTTAGCACATCAAATTGTAGATAAACTCAATCTCATCGTAATGAATGTGGTTCCTTCTTACCGCACCATTTTGATTGACTACCTGCCCTTTAGAGTTCAAGAGTCTGTGATACTCCAAACGCTCAATGAGATCGTGAGCCGCTTTGACGTTCAGTCTATGGACAACAAACAGCCGAACTACATTTCTATTCCCGTTTACTATTCGAATGAAACGGCTCTCGATTTGGATCGATTTCAACAAAATGGGCTATCAATGGATGAGCTTATTGAACTGCATACCAAGCCTGTTTATACCGTTTCAGCCATTGGGTTCGCTCCGGGCTTTGCTTTTCTGTCGGATGTAAGTCCAGAACTTCACATGCCAAGACACCATACACCTCGTACCAATGTACCTGCCGGAAGTGTGGCGATTGCCGACAGTAAAACCGCAGTCTATCCATCCGACAGCCCTGGTGGATGGAACATCATAGGCCGTACGCCAATCTCGTTATTCACTGATATTCCTCCCTTCATCCCTTTTGAAGTTGGTGACAAGGTCACGTTTGGTTCAATATCCAAACAAGAGTTTGTCAGTTTAGGAGGCGTTTTATGAGCTTCGTAGGATTGTTAGTAGAAAAGCCGGGCCCACTCTCTTTGATTCAAGATTTTGGTCGTTTTGGCCTTGCTCATATCGGGATAACTCAAAGCGGCCCTGTCGATGATTATGCTTACAGTTGGTCGAATCATCTTCTAGGCAATCCCGTTAACTGCTCTGTTATCGAAATCACATTGGGTAATGCGAGCTTTAAAGCCCTAGCCGATTGTCATTTGGCGCTTTGTGGTGGTGATCTTAATGCATCAGTAAACGGTGAGCCTATCTCTAATTGGTCTGACTTTTGTCTCAGAAAAGGCCAAACACTTAAGTTCGGAATGCCAAAAAATGGTTTACGTGCATATCTTGCTGTTAAAGGCGGATTTAGTGTTGAGAAACACCTAGGGAGCACGTCTACGGTAGTGAGAGAATCTCTCGGCGGTATGACAAAAGATGGTGAGCCTTTGAAAGCCGGAGATATTATTGGCTTTGAGCCACATTCGCTTCCAACGTCAAAACCCAAACAGATGACGTTCCGATTCAAACCAGATTACAACTTGCCATTAAAACTGAGAGTAATCGAAGGCTACCAGTTTGAAGATTTTTCCCAGCAGTCTATTGATGATTTCTATTGTGCAAGCTTTAAGATATCACCCAATTCAAATCGTATGGGTTATCGTCTTGAGGGTAAAACGATACAGCCGCCCTATGACGGCGTGCTTTCAGAAGGTATTGCACTGGGCTCTATTCAGATTCCAAACGATGGCAACCCAATCGTCTTATTGAACGATCACCAGACCATTGGTGGCTATCCGAAGTTTGGTTGTGTCGCAAGAATTGATCTGCCACGTCTGGCGCAAGCTAAACCCGGGCAAGAAGTCAGTTTCGTCAAAGGAGACAGACAAGGTCTGCAAGATGTGTGGTGTCAATGGGCTCAGTTTTTTGGTTACTAAGCCCATCTAAAGTCGTCATTAAATTGTGAGCGCTACATCCCGTAGCGCTCTGCCAATGCTTTTGGATAACCGCGCTCTTGAGTGAGTTTTACCGCAAACTGCTCTACGTCTTCTTCACTCCAATGTACCGTTACAGGATGTTCAAGTTCCACATTGGCATTCGGAGCTATATCAAACCAATATTGCGCCATTTTCTGAGCTGCTAGTAGCGTTGAAGAAGCTTTAACTACTTCAATTCGAGCATAGTTGTTCTCTTCAAATGTCACGTCTGCTGCACGCAATACAGGGTCAGTACCTGGGATTTGCTGCGCACCGAACAGTGCTTTCCCGCCTTTCACTGCACTTTGATAATCCGGAATGAATTGAGACATATGCTTAATCGCATTATCAGTGCGCTCATCGAGGATCTCTTGTCGCCAACCGTTGCGTATTTTTGACAATAAACTGGTTGGTAACTCAGGTTGTGCAGAGATTTTTGAGCTTTCCACCAAGCCATCATCAAACAGCGTGATGCCTTTGGTCATTCCATGCAACTGGAAATAGCCGTCACCGTATGGCGTTAACTGAGCCATGCCTTTGTCTGTACCGCGAGGACCATGGAAGATCACTTCTGGCCATTGCTGAGTACATTCATTCCAACGGGTCACGTAAGCCGCTTTGAATTCGACAAGTCGATCGCGCTTTACGCCAATCGCATCATCAACTGCGCCGGTCTCAAAGCCACAAGCATTAACTAAGTAATCACAACGTAGTGTCTTTTGTGCGCCAGCTTGGAGGTAAGCCAGTTCCCAATCAGAGCCACTCCAATGAGTTTGTTTTAGCTCTGCTTGCGTCAACACATCAACATTAGGAAGTTGTTCTAGCGTCATGTTCGCGACAGCAGCAAGCCTAAATACACTCCATCCGTATTCCTGAACAGCGACTACTGGATACTTAAGCGCCTCAAGGTCTGCGTGCTGAGCAAAAGGGATAGTCCACTCGTCGATGCTTTGCGGGTGTTGTGGCTGTACAAGCTTAGAGAGCGCTATGAGGGCCTCTTTGGAGTACAACTTGTAATACTCGTCTGGTTCTCCCAACACCTGATTACTTGTGTCTTGTTCAACCAGAGATTGATAAGCACGTTTAATTACTTCTAATCGAGGCAATAATGCTTCTGGGTCTCCTCCATCTGAATGAGGCACGGCAATGATGGTAGGACGAATGTTCAGTGAATGTGGATACAATCGAATTGTGTCGATCGATTGAGTCAGGAGATCCAAACATTGTTGTTCGGAAATCTCACGATAAAGGTTTCCGCCCGCGTGTAGGTGGCAGATTGGAGGTCCATTTACTAATGAGACCCCTTTCTCGAGAATGGAGACTTTAAAACCTAACTCGGCAAAGTGGATTGCCGCGGTAGAGCCAGCGACACCGCCACCAACAATAGCGATGTGTTTATCTTTACGATTTGGAAACTCAGACTTCATTGCTTCACTGAAATTTTATAAGGAGAAATCTTTACTTAATGTGGATTCTACTCGGGTTTGACTATGATTAAAATCACAAAAAGTTCATGGGTTTGCATTTGTTAAAGGTATACGCGAAAAGTTACTTTCGAGAGCAAAAAAATTCCGAAAAAAGTGCTTGACGAGGTTGTTGGGAAAGCCAGTTTTTGACCCTTTGTGAATAATAATTTAACGCTAACACCCATGGCGTAAAGCCTGCGGAAACACCCCACTTTATTAACACTTCAGTTATCCCAAAAGTTATCCACTGTTTTTGTGGATAACTAAAATAAAACTGTCATGGAGTGCTTCCGTTTTGGCTTATTACAAGCTAATTAAGTGTTTACTGGCGTTAACAATCTTTTCAAAAGACTCATAACGACCAAGGCAAGAACGGCGAACGTAGCAAATGGTAAAGCTATCCACAGTTCTGGGTGGATTTGCGCATTCAACTCAAAGCCATACTCCATCACCGCAGCGACACAAAGCTCGGCAGCAAATACCGCCACACCACTTGCGACGAGAGCCATAATTCCGTATTCCGCCCACAATGTCGTGTTAATCCGTTTTTTGCTAGACCCGAGAGTTCGATACAGTCGAATCTCTTGCTGACGTTGAGATAAACTCAATCGAAGCAATGTGAAGATCAACAATAAGCCAGCGACAACACCTAACAACGCTAAGATGGTAATGGCTGACACAATCTGCTGAATAAGCGCTTGGATTTTATCGCCCATCGTTCTTATATCTAACACTGAAACGGTTGGGTGCTCACGTGACATAGATGCCAAGAGCGCTTCATTCTCTTCGCCAATGCGGTAACTAATCAGATAAGAACCTGGCAAGCTCGCCATAACATCCGAAGAGAAGATAAAGTAGAAGTTTGGCTTCATATCTCGCCATTCAACATGACGAATGCTGTCTACCGTCGCATCGAAGTTCTGACTGTTGATCACAAATCGTAATTTGTCGCCCAACTCAATGCCAAGCTCACTGGCCACTTCTGCTTCTACCGATACGCTACCTTTGTTGGTCCACTCTCCGGAAAGAATGTCATTGTACTCTGGTAGAGAATCTCCCCAAGTAAGGTTGAGTTCACGACTCACCGCATCAGAGCCCTGACCTTCAGATTTGATCTCTTTGACGCTCACGTCATTAATCTCAGCCAAGCGTCCTCGAATAATCGGGAAAGCTTGTGACCGCGTCACGCCATTTTTATCTAACGTTTCCACGTAGCTATCAAGTTCGTAATCAGCAATGTTCAATGCAAAGACGTTAGGTGCATCAGCTGGGAGCGTTCTCGCCCAATCGGCAAGTATGTCACTACGTACAAGCCAGATAATTGAAAGCAACATCAAGGACAGTGACAACGCACCAAACTGCAATCCACTTGTCACGGGCGTACGGTTGATGCGACTTAAGGCCAGTTTCATTGCAGGTCGAGTTGACACACGAGCGAACAACTTGGTCAACATGACACTCATCATGGCGAGTACAACAAACAATGCGGCGATTCCCGCAAGTACAATCCAAACGAGTGTGTTGTTCGCGTAAAGGATAAGCAATGGCACCACAGGAACCAACACTAACCACATACGCTTCCATGAACGTTTACCTGAACCTTGCTGCAGAACTTCTAAAGCCGGCGTTTTGATCAAACCAAGTAACGGAATCCCCAGCGCAGGAACCGTAATCAGAACCGCTGAAACAACAGAAACTAAAAATGGAGTGACGCCGTAACTAGGTAATGGATTTGGAAGCAAGTCCTTGAGTGGGATTCGTAACAAGTACTCCAAGCCACTGCCCAGTAACAAGCCCACAATACTTGCACTAACCAGCAAAATGGTAACTTGAATCAATAACCACTTTTCAATCCAACGACGACTCGCACCTAAGCTTTTCAACATCGCGATGGTTTGTGTCCGGCTGTTTACGTAGCTTTGACACGTCAATACCAACGTGGTTGCCGCCATGATGATGACAATCGCTACGGTCAAAGAAAGGTATTGCGTTGTACGTTCAAACACCTCATTGCTTCGACTTGCCGTATCTTGAGTACGCCAACGGTCACTTGGCGAAAGCTCAGTGCTGTCTTGCAGTTGCGTCAGTGTTGCATCATCCCCTTTAAGGAATAAACGATACTGTACTCGGCTACCTACCTGAATCGCGCCAGTTTTATCAACGTCGCTATTGTGGATGTAAGCAGAAGGCATTTGTTGGAAAGGGTTGAAACTCAATCCTGGCTCCATCAAAACGGCACCGGAAACCGTGAAATCGGCGTCGCCTATAGTGACAACGTCACCCTTATCAACATCCAATTGTGCCATGATTCGCTCATCCAACCATAACTGATTCGGCTTGATGTGCCCTGATGAGTCATTGTCTAAAACTAAGTCACCCATCAATGGGTATTGCTCATCGACTCCGCGTACCGAGATAAGCTGCATACCATTATCGCTGAACGCCATGGTTGCAAAGCGCGTCATGGTCGAGCGATCAAGTTCTTTAGTTGAAGTGAGAAGTGTATCCGGAATGGGGTTTGCTGATACAAACACGGCATCGGCTGTTAATGCGTCTTTGCCTTGCTTAACGATGACCTGTTCCATTCGTTCTGCCAACGCAGACAAAGCAAAAATACTGGCTATAACAAGAATGAGAGCAACGCTTATCGGCCACAAGTTACCTTGACGTATTTCCCCAAAGCTCCAACGGACCAAGCTTTTATTCGGCGACTGATGAGCTTTTTTGTTTGATGCAGAGCTTTGTTCACTTGAGGAGATCACGGACATAGCACCTCCTCTTTTAGCTCACCCGCTTCCATACGATAGACACGGTCACAACGACTCGCTAAATGGCTGTCATGCGTAACTAAGATCAGTGTCGTGCCATGCTGCTCATTAAGGTCGAAAAGAAGCTCAATGACTTTCTCTGCCGTTTGATGATCAAGGTTGCCCGTTGGTTCATCGGCGAATAACAGTTCTGGCTGAGTCATGAACGCACGAGCTAGAGCAACTCGTTGTTGTTCACCCCCGGATAACTGACTTGGCAAATGGTCAAGACGCTTCTCAAGCCCTACAGCTGTCAGTAGTTCTGTCGCTCGTGCATCATCTTCAGATTCACCACGTAAAAGACAAGGAAGAGTAACGTTACGCAGTGCGCTCAAACTCGGGATTAACAAGAAGCTTTGAAACACAAATCCCAGTGAATCTGCGCGGATTTTAGCGCGAGCTTCATCGTCCAGTTTAGATAGCTCTTGTCCTAGTAACGTGATTTCACCAGACGTCGGCGTGTCTAGCCCAGCAAGCAACGTCATGAGCGTCGATTTACCGGCACCAGAGGTGCCAACGATAGCAATCTTCTCACCCTTTCTAATGTCAACATTTACATTTTTAAGGATTGTTAATTGTTCTTGATTAGTAGAGACTTGTTTAGAAACTAAATTAGCTTGAACAATAGGTGCTTTAAGTACAGGTGTTTGCATGATTCGTATACTTTCCTTAGTTCTCTTTTTCTGCCTTTCCGCCACCGCACATGCGAGCGAAAAGTTACTTGTTTTGGGCGACAGCTTGAGCGCTGGTTATCAGATGCCGATTGAGAAGAGCTGGCCTAGCTTACTCCCTGATGCCTTATTAGAACACGGCCAAGATGTAAAAGTTGTAAACGGCAGCATCTCCGGAGACACCACTGGCAATGGCTTGGCTCGTTTACCCTCTCTTCTTGAGCAACACACACCGGATCTTGTTCTTATCGAACTCGGCGCTAACGATGGCCTTCGTGGTTTTCCACCTAATGTTATTACGTCGAACTTATCGAAAATGATTACCATGATCAAAGATTCTGGTGCGGATGTTGTCATGATGCAAATCCGCGTCCCACCGAATTATGGTAAGCGATACAGTGATATGTTCTACGATATCTATCCGAAACTCGCCGAGCATCAACAAGTCGCGTTAATGCCATTCTTTTTAGAGCACGTCATCGTCAAACCAGAATGGATGATGGACGATGGCCTGCACCCTAAACCAGAAGCTCAACCTTTCATTGCCGACTTCGTCGCCGAAGAATTGGTTAAACATCTCTAATTTTACTGGTCTAGCTCAATAAGTTTTACCTAACTTTACGTTACCCTGTCGAAAGTATTATTCACCAAGGTTAGATAATAAAAATGCAAATAGAACCGTTAATTCAAGGTGTTGTAGCTCGTTCGGCACATCCGTATGGGTGCCGCGCTTCCATCAAAGAGCAAATTGAATACGTTAAACAAGCACCGCAGATCAAAAATGGCCCCAAGCGTGTTTTGATCATTGGTGCGTCTTCAGGTTTTGGCTTGGCCGCCCGTATCGCCCTTACATTTGGCGGTGCTGAAGCAGACACCATTGGCGTGTCATTTGAACGCGGACCGTCAGACAAAGGTGTCGGTAGTGCTGGTTGGTACAACAACATCTTTTTTAAAGAAGAAGCCATTCATCATGGTCGCACTGCAGTAAACATCGTTGGTGATGCTTTCTCAGACTCAGTTCGTAGCCAAGTTATTGAAGCCATTGAAACCTACTTTGAGGGTGAAGTAGATTTAGTGATTTACAGCTTAGCAACAGGCGTTCGCCCTAAGCCTGAATCTGAAGAATTTTGGCGTAGTGTCATTAAGCCAATTGGAGAATCGGTAACGGGCGCTTCAATCATGTTGGAAAACGATCAATGGGTAGAGTCTACATTGGCGCCAGCAACAGAAGAAGAAGCAGAAGCCACGATTAAAGTCATGGGTGGTGAAGACTGGGAAAGCTGGATAGACACACTGATCAACTCAGAATCTGTTGCTAAGGGTTGTAAGACGATTGCCTTTTCTTACATGGGCCCAGAAGTTACACACCCAATTTACCTAGACGGTACGTTAGGCCGAGCAAAAGTCGACCTTCACCAAACCAGCCATGCATTGAACATGAAGATGGCGAACTTTGGCGGCGCTGCCTACGCAACAGTGTGTAAAGCGCTCGTCACCAAGGCAAGTGTGTTCATCCCTGCCCTGAGCCCTTATCTACTTGCGCTATACCGCGTAATGAAAGAGAAAGGTACTCACGAGCGTTGTATTGAGCAAATGCAACGTCTGTTCACGACAAAGCTTTACGACCAAAGCAAAGTACCCGTTGATGGCGAACGCTTGATTCGTATCGATGATCTTGAGTTAGATCCTCAAGTGCAAGAAGAAGTTTCTGCACTTTTAGAGCAAATGAACGCAGACAACTTCGCTGATATCGGTGATTACGACGGCTTTAAAGACGAGTTTATGAAATTGAACGGCTTTAACTTTGAGGGTGTCGATTATGCTCAAGACATCTCAATGAAGACTCTGAAAGCATTAAAGCCTTAATTTAAAGCGTCTCACTATTGAGATAGTGCCAAGTAATTCAAAGTCCTGAAAGGTTTTCGGGACTTTTTTTTGTTTCCGAATCCGCCCCCCCTATACTTTAAATAGACGAGTGGTTAAATAACAAGCTCGCGCAAAAACAAAAACGATATTCATTCACAGGACGTGAAATTACGGGAAAGGATGACCTATATGGGTACATTGCAAACATTAGATTACGAAATACCCGAATCCATGCGGAAAAGCTGGCAAAATATCGTCAACCTGCTCGCGCGCATCGCGGATGTCCCAACTACGCTGATCATGCGTATCCACCCAAACCACATTGAAGTAAATACCTCTAGCGAGACGGATAACAACCCCTATAAAGTCGGCGACAAAGAAGAACTTGGTCATGGCCTTTACTGTGAGCATGTCATTAAAAACAAACGCGAGCTCATCGTTCCTAACGCGCTCATTGATGACGAGTGGAAAGACAATCCTGATATTAAACTCGGCATGATCTCGTATTGTGGCTTACCACTCTATTGGCCAAACGGGGAAACGTTCGGCACCATCTGTATGCTGGATACCAAAGAGAATCAGTACAATGACACCTACCGAGAACTATTGAGCACATTCAAAGAATCTATAGAGGCTCAACTAGCCGTCGTTTTCCAACAACATAAGCTACTGCGCTTAAATAACGAACTGAAAAATAGAGTCGAGAATAGAACGACTGACCTCGCCCAACTTAGCTACTCGCTAACAAAAGAAATCGACCGACGTAAGGCCGCAGAAAAGCAAGTAAGCTACCAGCAAACCCACGATCATGGGACGGGCTTTTTAAACCGCGTAGCACTTGAAGAAGTGTTAGACCACATCTTAGAAACCATGGATCATGACCAACAATCTTTGGTGGTGATTAACGTCGGTTTTAGTAACGCGCGCAGTATCGAAACAAAATACGGATTTGAAGCCTTTGACGAGGTATTGAAAGAGTTTCGCTTCCGGCTAGGCCACAACGAATCCAGTTATTTTGTCACTGGTCGTCCAAGTTCAAACGACTTGGTGATTGTTGTCTCTGGTGAAGACATCGAATCGAAAGTCCAACACTTACTTGAAGACATAACCCATGTTAGCGTCGGCAACTTCCACATTGATGAAAACGAAGTCCACCTTCACTCTTATATTGGTGTCGTTCAAGCGCACAGAAGCAGTCACGCCAAACAACTGCTGCAAAACGCCTGTTATGCCATGTTGCTATGTAAAGAGTCTGGTGAATCGTACAACTACTTTTGTGAGAGCCACACTCAAGAGCTGAACAATCACAATCAGCTTGAAAGCTACCTATTACAGGCTGTTCGTAACGACGACTTAATGCTGTACTTCCAACCTAAGGTTCTTCCACATACGCACAAATGGATTGGTGCCGAAGCACTACTACGATGGCGTCATCCTGTCTTGGGTGACGTATCCAACGAAGCATTAATTCACATGGCAGAACAAAACGGATTGATTTTTGAAGTCGGCTCTTTTGTCTTGCGAACCGCGATTGATAAAGCCAAACAGTGGTCTGAGCTGGTGGACAATTTCAAGATTGCTGTCAACGTGTCTCCTATCCAATTACAAAACGTTAATTTCGCTGAACAAATAGAACACCTACTTGAAACCTTCCACTTGCCTGCACACTTCCTAGAGTTAGAGGTGACTGAAAGTGCGTTGATTGCAGATGAAGTCGTGGCTCGTAACACATTGAATAAATTACACAACCTCGGCGTGACACTGTCACTGGATGATTTTGGTACCGGGTACGCGTCATTCAGTTATTTGAAGAAATACCCTTTTGACGCGATTAAGATCGATAAAAGCTTTGTTCAACAAATGGAGAAATCTGATGACGACAGAGCCATCATTTGTTCAATCATACACATTGCGAAAAAGCTCGATCTACAAGTGGTCATAGAAGGCATTGAATCAACCCAACAAGAGCAGTTTTTGATCAATGAAGGCTGCGATATTGGACAAGGCTTTTTGTATGGTAAACCTATGCCGTGCAATGAATTTGAACAAAGTTTGTTTAATCAAAACCTTTTAGGTGGTCAATACACCTATTCTTCCTAAGCATTTCCTTTACTCTGCAGGCGGTGGTTTCTATAATCGCCGCCCGCTTCCAATAAAAAGGCCATTATCTTCATGGATCAGTTGACTGCCACGCTCAAGAAAATCGAAAAGCAGAACTACCGCGCATACCAACAAATCAAGGGTCAATACGACTTCGGTGATTTCGACTTGTACATTGATTACGTTCAAGGCGACCCATACGCATCTGCTTCTCGCCTACGTGCAACTCGCGCGTGGTCTTTAACCGGTCTTGAATGGCTAAAAGACGAATCACCTGCATTTCAGCGTGCGGCTCGTGACTTTATTGCTCGAAGCTTTGACGAGTTTGCGAAACAAGAGAACGCAGTATCAATCTCTTTAAGCGGCCAAACCGTTCTAGACAACACAGCAGTGCTTTTCACTGAAGAAGGGATTGAACTTCGCTTCCGCGTTAACTTGCCAGCTGAAGGTCGTTCTGTTCTTGGTAAGAAAGCCAACAACATCCTTACTTTCTACTTGCCGAAGTTTATCCGTCGCGCGACGCTAGAGCGTGAACTGAACAAAGATGCGTTGATTGAGCACTGTAAAGTGATTGAAGACCAAGCATCTCTGCGTGAGCAGCTAGAAGCAAACAACTTGGTTGCTTTTGTGGCGAATGGCAGCATCCTTCCACGTATCGCAGGTAACTGTGACTTGCCGATGAAAGACGCGGTTGAGTTCAAAGCGCCAGAATCCCTTCAAGTTACGCTACATGCGCCTAACAAAGGCTACGTAACGGGCTTGGGCATCCCTAAAGGTATTACTTTGATTGTCGGTGGTGGTTTCCATGGTAAATCGACGTTGTTGAATGCTGTTGAACGCTCTATCTACGATCACATTCCAGGCGATGGCCGCGAATACATCGTGACAGATGGAAATGCGATGAAGATTCGTGCGGAAGATGGCCGTTGTGTTCATCACTTGAACCTATCGAACTACATCAATCACTTGCCAATGGACAAAGACACGGCTGATTTCTCTACACAAGACGCATCGGGTTCTACCTCTCAAGCGGCATGGCTACAAGAGTCTATTGAAGCAGGTGCAAGTTCGTTGCTTATCGATGAAGATACTTCTGCAACCAACTTTATGATCCGTGATGAGCGCATGCAGGCGTTGGTAGCAAAAGGTGATGAGCCAATTACGCCATTAGTTGATCGTATCGGCCAGTTACGTGATGAGCTAGAGATCTCGACCATCATCGTTATGGGCGGTTCAGGTGACTACCTAGACGTTGCGGATACCGTAATCCAAATGCACGACTACCAAGCGGTTGATGTAACGGAAAAAGCAAAACAAGTGATTGCTCAACACCCTACTCAGCGTCATAACGAATCTGAAGAAAGTCTACAAACGTTCCGCCCTCGTGCATTGAACCGAGTAGCACTGATGAACATTCTGACGGATGGTAAGTTCCGCGTGAACGCTAAAGGCAAAGATTCTCTTCGCTTTGGTAAAGAGTTCGCGGACCTAAGTGCACTTGAACAACTAGAATCCGCGGATGAAGTAAACGCGATTGGTTGGTTGTGGTTCCAAATTGCCCAACTTCCGGGTTGGTGTAACCACCCAGCAAAAGAAATCGAAGACATGCTTTCTGGCGAATGGCACGCGACACTGCCTAAACAAGGTGACTTAGCAAAACCACGCACATTGGATGTAATGGCAGCCCTAAACCGCATGCGTAAGTCTCAGTTCAAACCTTCTCGTTAGTACTGTACAAGACAAATAGCAAAAGGCAGCGATGAACGCTGCCTTTATTGTATCTAGCTGATAGTAAATGGATAAATTACGTCACACTGTAACTAATATTTGTTTTATCCGCTACGCAGTACATTCCAAGCATCGCAGAGAATTCGAAATCTATCTGCATCACCGTTCTCGCGATCTGGGTGCCACCGTAATGCAAGCTTTCTCCACTGCTTACGAATATCAGCCCGAGTCGCCTCCGATCCCAACTCAAATAAACTCAACGCCTTCGCTCGGTCCAAATCGCTAGAAGTGTTTCCACCAATGTAGCGTTGATATCGACTCCAAAAATCATTGAGCAGTCTACGTACCTCGCCTTCATCGGCTTCGTAGTTTTTCCAATCAAGGTAGTATTCTCTGAGTGGGTCATTGATGTCGATGCTATGACGGGAAGCTTCAATTGCGGACATTAACACGATATTCATCGCTTCAACTTGTAGCCAACCATCCGGGTAAAGTGTTTCTTGCAGTTGATAGAGCGCGTTCATCAACAAGAAATTGCGCTTAAAGAGGTCTTTATCCGGAGATGGATCTAACTGAGGAATATAATCGTGCTCACTGAGCTCTTGCGCAAGTGTGTGCACCTTCCAACTCGTTGGTTGTTTGCGGAGAATTTCTAGAATCGGCCACAACAATGGGTTTTCCATGTATTGCTGTCCGTTTTGGCAAACGTCGAATTGTTCGTCCATGTATCCCCTAACCGTTTTAAGTACCTGTTATTAAAGCTAGTCAATTTGTACCATAAAGACAAAAAGGCTGACAGTCATAAACCATCAGCCTTTTGAAGGAGGATCTCGTTAGCTTAAATAACGCCAAGCTCTCTTAGGCGTTCCATTAGGTAGCTATGCGCTGTGTAACGCTCAGACAGAACCGTATCTGGCTTCGGGTGTAGGAACAATGGAAGCGAGATGCGAGACTTCTCTTGACGGCCACCCGTTGGGTTAATCACTCGGTGAGTCGTAGATGGGAAGTAACCACCAGATGCTTCTTGCAGCATGTCACCGATGTTAATGATCAAGTTACCAAAGTCACATGGCACATCTAACCAATCACCTTCTTTACTCTTTACCTGAAGGCCAGGTTCGTTTGCTGCTGGCAGAACAGTCAGTAGGTTAATGTCTTCATGTGCTGCTGCACGAATCGCGCCTGGTTCTTCTTCACCCGTCATTGGTGGGTAATGCAGAACACGTAGTAGTGTTTTGTCGCTGTTGTTGATCATTTCAGACAACGCAATAGAGAACTTCTCTTGAACCTCTTTTGGTGCGTACTCTTCCACCCATCCAAGAAGCTCTTGAGCAAAGGCATTTGCGCGCTCGTAGTACTCAAGAATTTCTTCTCTAAGTTGCTCTGGCATTTGACCCCAAGGGTAAACATGGAAGTACTCTTTAATGTCTTTAACTGAGTGCCCCTTCGCGACTTCAGAAACTGATGGTGGAAAATAACCGTCTTGTGTTTCAACATTAAATTGGAAGTCGTTCTTTTGTTCAGAACAGAAAAACTCGTACCAATTTTTGTAAATAGACTCGACGAGATCTTGTGGAATTGGATGGTTCTTAAGAACACCAAAGCCCGTTTCGCGCAGTGAGGTGACGAACTGTTGAGCAGCATCGTCAGCAAGATAATCGACAGTTTCCAGTTTCATGACTTTACTTCTTTTTTATTAGACTGAGCGATGAATTCTATGGATGGCCATGTTGTAAATCAAACTTTAATGAAATGTTTACGCGCAAACGTTTTATTGTTGAGCAGTTTGGCAATATATCAACATAAAAAGTAAGCATCTCCCCGACAAAATAAACAATTGCACACTGTACAATTAAGTGTAATCATAACCACAGATTTCAATTGAAGGATCAATTTCTCTATGAAAAGTACTTCTACCTTATTGGGTTTAACGATTTTCTACGCCGTTGTATTTTTGTTTTCTGCCATAGAGCCAAGCTCTCGTGCGGTGTGGTTTGCAGAGATCGTTCCTGCCATCGGTATTCTCATTGCCATTTGGGCGCTTTCCATTCGTTACCAATTCAGCAATACCGCTTATGTACTGATGTTTATCTGGCTTTGTCTTCACACCATTGGTGCCAAATACACCTTTGCAGAGGTTCCGTTTGATTGGTTCAACAACTTAATTGGCTCGGAGCGCAATAACTTTGACCGTGTTGCTCACTTCTCAATTGGCTTATACGCTTACCCGATTGCTGAATATCTAATTAATAAGAAAAAGGTCAGTGTTGGATTTGCTTGTTGGTTTGCTTTGTTTGCCATTATGTCTTTGGCAGCTGGCTACGAGATTATCGAATGGTGGTATGCGGAAATTGCTGGCGGTGATGAGGGGATCGCCTTCCTGGGATCGCAAGGCGATATTTGGGATGCCCAGAAAGACATGCTATGTGACACCATGGGGGCGATATTGTCGTTGCTTCTACTGACAACTCAACGTCGATTGGCGAAGCCACTCTAAATAAGGGTTAAAACCTTCTACAATTGGGACCTGTACGATCTGAGCCACCTCATATTCGTGCAGGTCTTTTATTTTGTCTTCGACCAATGCGTATAAGTCTTTGCGTGTTTTAATGATCAACAACCACTCATTATCACTACACACTTCCCCTTTCCATACATAGTGGCTCTCTATTGCCATGGTCTGTATACAAGCAGCAAGTTGCCCTTCCAACAAACCTTTGATGATCTCGTCTCGGTTCTTCTGCGTGCCTGCGGTACTCAATACCATGCAGTATTCATGTTGTTCGCTCATAACTGACTCTTATTTCATCGTCACCTTGCCGCCAATCATCTTGTAGGCAGGTGTTCCTCTTACTAATGTGTCTCTTGCAAACTCTTGTTCACAACCTGGGCAAATGCAAGGTGAGTTGGTAAAGTCTTCAACAATGCGTTCTTTAAAGCACTTCACTAATGCCCCTTTACCGCCTTTGCGATATTTAAACAGCTGTGTTTTACATTTTGCACAAAATATCTCGACCGTTTTGGTCGGTTGCTTCTTATTCGGTTTCGCCATCTTTCTCTATCTTCGGTTTCACCCAAACGGTACTGAAATCAAACCATCCCAAGGCGTTACATTTGGCGTTTTGCAGGGCACCGCTGTGGTCTTTGTTCACGCCTAACCAACAGTGGAACATCGGGATCACTTGGCAGCTCTTTACCAGTTGTCGGCCTAACTCTCGGGCAGGAAAGTCCGCGTGTTGCCCTGCTCTCCATTGATCCACCAGCGTTGACCAACCAGAGAAATCATAACCCGCACTAAATTTATCAATATCGCTGTAATCCAACAGCCAGCCAGCAAGTGCATCGTTACGGTTGGTAGCAATACCCATTGCTTTAATCCAGATATCCACTTCTTCTGGCGAGGGCGGCTGAGTATCGTAACGAATGAACTCCACATCAATGCCATGTGGCTTGAGCAAGGTTTTGATCGCTTTAGCGATAACAGGAAACATAGGGTGTTTCTTTTGGTAAGCGACACAAATGGTTTTCTCTTTCTGGGGCGCGTCACCGGACATGGTCGGTTTAAGATCAATCCAACCAGGCTTTAATCCAAATGCTTGCAGCACTCCTAGTTCAATGACCTTGTCTTGAGGAACATGGGAATACACTTGGTAGCTATTCAAGGTTTGACTCAAAAATTCTGCCCATCTTGGGTCTTTTGCGATACCTGTGTTTTTATTCAGTAGTAGAAACGTGCAGCCGGGGTCGAGCTCGACTTCATCCGTCGACGCTTGTTTATCCATTTGTGGCTTAGTCAAACTTGGATACACCATCGACGAGTAAGCTTCGTCGATCACCCACACTTCAACTTGATCCAAGAGCGGACGCAAACCAAAGTAGCCATCAAACGCCGTCAGAATTAAGCGTTTGTCATCATTGACTTTAACTTGGAATGGGCCTGTGCCGATTGGTTTTCTATCGAATTCTTCTGAACGTAAATTGCTTGGTAGTAAAACTTTGGCTTGTGACTCACTCAATGCAAGTGGCAGGTACTTATCAGGCCGTACTAGGTGGATGTCTACCGTCCAAGGCTCTGGAGAGATGACCTTTTCTATGTGAGAGAACAAGTTTAGTTCGCTTAACGCCCCAATACTTTCGATAACGCAATCTGTCGTCAGCAGTTCGCCATTATGAAAACGAACCCCACGACGTAGATAGAAGCGCCAATGTGTGTCTGAAAGTGCTTCCCAGTAATGCGCTAAATCGGGTTGAAGCTGCTCGTTGTCGTCGAGTTTTGTAAGGCCACTGAACACCTGACGCGCGATATGCTGCTCTGAGCGGCGCATTGGCTTTTGGGGGTTCAACATAGAAAGCGGTCTGTAATAAGGCAAACGAACGACCTGCTCACCTTGTCGATGTTGAAGACCTAAATAGCCCTGAATAACCTGAGTGAGCTTAGCTGCATCGTTGTCGAGCGCTTCAAGGGCTTGACCTATTTTCCCTTCGTCTAAGTAACGACGTGCAAGATTCTCACTTACATCGCTACGATTGCGCTTGAAGATCAGTTTAGAAAGCTTGCCACGACCTGCAGCAGGATGCCATTCGATCCACCCTTCTTCCTCTAGTTTATTAAGGACGATTCGAGCGTTTCGACGAGTACAAAAGAGTGCTTCGGTAATGTCTTCGAGTTGAACATCCGTGTCATTACCAGAAAATTTTTCAAACAGCGTTTCAAACTGAACGCGTAAACGAGGGCTACTCATAAAGAGGAAATTTTAGTTTTCATAACGATAAACTAAGTTTCCTCATTTTTCGTGAAAAGTGCAAACTCAGACGTGCAAATTATTGAATGTCGATACCAATTTCTTGCGCTAGTTGGCGTAATTGATCTTCATCGTCGAGTTTGATCGACCATTTCGTTTCCGCACCATGGGCTAAAACAACATTTGCTCCACGTCCAAGTAGCTGAATTGCATCAGTTTGTGCTTGCAAAGTAACCATCGCGCTACCTGTTAGTTTGATAACAATTTCACGCTGCGTTGCAATGATTTTTCCTAAAGAGAATTCAATGACCATATCAGTATTTTCTTATTGAACTGTTTTTTCTTTCGGATGCTTTACTGCAATCGTCAAACGGCTCGTACAAACCAGACGTCCGCGTTCATCGGTGATTTCGATTTGCCACACTTGAGTAGACACGCCCAAATGAACAGGTTTTGCGGTACCAATAACATGACCACTGCGCATCGCACGAACATGGTTTGCATTGATGTCCAAACCAACACAGTAACTGCCTTCCTCCACACAGAAATTCGCAGCAAGTGAACCAAGCGTTTCCGCAAGTACAACAGACGCACCACCATGCAGCATACCCAGAGGTTGGTGCGTAAAGCTGCACACAGGCATGGTCGCGCTCAGTGAATCACCAGTGAAATCGGTATAGATGATTTGCAGATGCTCCATCATGGTATTTTTTGAGGTGGCGTTAAGAATGTCTAAGTTAATTGGCTTTTTCCAAATACTCATTTTTCGCTCTTATCTCGTCCCGTATCGCACTGGACGATTTATCTATGAAAAGTGCGCCTAGCATAGTCCTGATCGCATCGCGACTTCAAGGTCAAACACAACTCTCAACGTGATCAACATAATGACTTAACGTTTCTTTACTAAGCGTTATACTATTGGTACAAAACAAAAAATATTTATATGGACCCCGCTATGAGAACATGGATTAAAGCCTCAGTACTTTTGACCGTTGCAGGTCTAACAGCGTGTAGCTCTTCGCCCACTGGCCGTAACCAAATTTTGATGTTTTCCGACCAAGAGATGTCATCGCTCGGCGCAAAATCATTCGACCAAATGAAGAAAGAGATACCAATCAGTAAAGACAAAAAGACCAATGCCTACGTTCAATGTGTTGCGAAGCAAATCACCAACACGATTCCGCCTCAAGCAGGCTTCAAAGAGTGGGAAGTGGTCGTGTTTGACAGCCCTCAAGTAAACGCCTTTGCTTTACCGGGTGGTAAAATTGGTGTTTATACCGGCCTATTGAAAGTGGCGAAAAACCAAGATCAACTTGCAACAGTAATCGGCCATGAAGTTGCACACGTTTTAGCTGATCACAGTAATGAGCGTTTGTCTCAAAGCCAGTTAGCTAATGCAGGGCTATCGCTTGCTAATGTTGCAATCGGTGCATCTGAATACAAACAGTACCAGCAGATGACAATGGCGGCGCTCGGTGTGGGTGTTCAATACGGTGTGATTCTTCCTTATGGACGAACTCAAGAATCTGAAGCCGATATTGTTGGCCTTGGATTTATGGCAAAAGCTGGCTTCGATCCTAACCAAAGTGTCGATCTTTGGAAAAACATGAGCGTTGCAGGTGGGGCTCAACCACCAGAGTTTTTCTCAACTCACCCATCGCACAGCACTCGTATTAGAGATCTACAAGCAACCATTAAAACACTGCCAGAATCTAACGTTAAAGCACCCAAGTGTGGTTGATTCAAAACTCAAGGCACTATAGCTAAGAACTGTCCTTAGATTGCAAACAATAAGAGCTCCATTTCGGAGCTCTTTTTATTCGTCTGTGTTTTTACTTAATGGGTCTACGTACCTAAGATCTGCAAAGGCAAGCTCAGTAAGCTGTCTCCTAACCCGGCGAAGTACCAAATGATGGCAATAAATCCTCCGACTGAAACCAAGTACCAAGCAAACGAGAACAGTTGCCCATATCGGGTTAATGGCAGTAAATGACTGTGGTGTCGGGTTCGCCATTCCATCACCACTTCTAACATCCCCATCAATAGCAAGAAACCAAGCAACGTTAAGCCGAAGGTGTAACTGATGTAGATACCGAGCAAAGCCGTGACAATACTCCCTGCCAAACCAACCCATGTATTCATTGAAAAGGTGATACTTTTAAGAACATGTCCGCCATCTAATGGCAAGATCGGCAGCAAGTTGAAGAGGTTTAATAAGGCGTTAAATACAGCAAGGCCCGCAAAGATCATCTCCCCTGTCATCCAATATAAGACGGTGAATAGAATGCTGAGGACTAATCCAAAGAACGGACCCATGATGGAGATAACCACATCTTGCCAACGTGTGTTTATCTTTTCATCGCTTAGCGCTAAGCCACCTAAAAATGGGATGAGATAAATGCCTTTGGTCTTCATACCAAAGTACTTCATCGCTCGGATATGGCCATATTCATGAAAAACTAAACAGGCCACCAATGCGAGAGCGAACTCAATCGAAAACAGCCATGAGTATGCCGCAAGGCTTGCAGAGGCTAACGCCACCTTAATGACTTTCGCGCTTTTCAACGCTTTCATGCCGAGCGACACAATACCAATGAGACTAAAACGCTTTTCTGCCGGTGGCGGTTCGACCGGTACTTGGCGTTCGATGTCTTTTTCGTCACGAGCCCCTTCGACAACCAGTGAGTCATTTACTGTCGCTTGATACTTAAAATCAAATGGTTGCCAGTTTAGTTCACAGCTCAATTGGCAATGTAAAACATCCTCTCCAGCAGTGAGCTTGAACTCATGCTGTGTCTTGCCTGAGTCATCATCGCTCGCAGCAATCTGCGACACCAAGGTGTTATCCCAAAACAGTTGTTGCCAACCTGCCATAGAGCCTTCAAGCCTGAGCGACTTTCCTAAAAATTCAATGTGTAGTAATTCCAACGCGATTTCCAATGCGATAAACACAAAGTGCGAATTATGCCTGCAATGGCATCGAACGAAAAGCATGTTAACAACACGTATTTGATTAGCTTTTAATCATAAGATTTACAAAACAACTCTGGTCATACCATTCTTTACAAAAATATCACCATAATACATGGCCTTATTAATTGCGGTTTGACCTATGCATCAAATTTAAAACGCAATATACGTCTGATCTTTGACAAGTTAATAAACATACAATTAACATTATATTTACATTGCAGTTGTAAATCGAACCGACAGCAACTGGTGTAAAAGGCACACAACAAATACAAAGACTTCGGTCTAATATAATGACACCCTAGGAGGGTCAAGGATGAACAAGAAGCACTGCTCTCTGCTTACAATTTCAATATTGTTTGCGTGTAATGCCCAGTCTGCGGGCTTTCAGGTGGCCGAACACTCGGCTTCTGGTCTTGGTAGAGCATTTTCAGGTGAAGGCGCAGTAGCCGACAATGCGAGCGTATTAGCACGCAACCCAGCTGCGATGACACTTTTTAAAGAAGCTCAATTTTCAGGCGCGCTATCTGTCGTCGATCCTGAAGTTAACGTCTACGACACTGCTAACAATGAACACGCAAAAGACGTAGCTCCGCTGCAAATCGTCCCTGCTGGCTACTACATTAGCCCTATTAATGATCAATGGGCGTGGGGCCTTGGTATGTTTACTACCTACGGTGTCGCGACCGATTACCCAGATGACATTACTGCCGGAGATATGGCAGGCGATACCTCTTTGCTGTCTGTAAATATCAACCCAAACATTGCTTACCGTATCAATGAACAGTTTAGTGTTGGTGGTGGTATTAACCTTGTTTATGCACATGCTGAATTGACTCGTCACAAGGGCGACCTTGTAAAAGTATACGGCGGCAATAAATCCGATAACCTGATAGGTATGGAAGGTGACACTTTCGCCTGGGGTTGGAACATTGGTGCTCTTTACGAATTCAACGAAAGCAACCGTTTTGGTTTTGGCTACCGCTCTAAAGTCGATTTGGATTTTGATGATGGAGAGTTCAGTAGTTACGGGTCTGCTATTGCAACAGCTCCAAAAGTCGATGGTCGACTGCAAATTTCGCTTCCGTCTATCATCGAACTTTCTGCATTCCACCAACTAAACGACAAGTGGGCAATCCACTATGGTTGGCAACAGACAGACTGGAGCACCTTTAAAGAACTAAAAGCGACCAGCCCTCAATGTGATGACGGGACAGCTGGTCAATGTTTCTACAAGCCAGAAAAATACGAAGACAACAACCGTTACTCCTTCGGTGGTACTTACACGCTGAATAGCGAATGGACACTGCGAGCTGGCATTGCTTATGACGAGCAAGCAGGCGAAGCAACATTGAGTATCCCTGACAGCGATCGTTTCTGGTATAGCGCAGGTGTGACTTATGCAATGAAAGAAAACCTAACCTTCGATGCAGGTTTTGCTTTTGTTAAGAGTAAGTCTGGCTCATTTACTGAAACTAACGCATTGAAAGAAGAGATAACGTTCGATTCAGAAGGTACTGCTTACATCAGTGCTGTTCAAGTGAACTACATCTTCAAATAATCAGAATTAAAGGAGTAAACCAATGAAACAAACATTCAAACTATCACTTCTTTGTTCTGCTATTCTTCTAGCAGGTTGTGGTGACGATACATCTAGCTCTGGAACATCAGATAGCCCAGTGTTTGAAGATAGCGTTCAAAAGCTTCTCGGGCGTGACGCTTCGATAGACTTTGTACTTCAAGGTGTGAATGCTGCAGTACCTTTGCCTTCTTTCCTACTATTTGACACAACAGATCATACTCTTAATATTCCAGTACCAAGAGGCGAATCCACTGGATTGGATAACCCTGTTGTAGCAATGGGTGAATCTGACGGTTGGAGCACAATGATGCCCTTCTCGTTTGATTTAAATTTAGAGGAAGGTGTTACGCTACTAAATGACATCGTCTTAGTAAATGGCTCACCTTTTAGTCAAAACTTAAACAGTGGTGTTCGTGTTGCAAAAGTTGATGTAGACCTGTCAACAGGTGCAATCAGCAATTTCCAACCTCTAACTCCCGGCATTGATTTCCTTGCAGTTAGTACAGACTTAAAGAGTATTAATGTAATACCTCTGAAAGGCTTTGATCCTGCCTCCAACTACATTTACGCACTTACTGAGTTAATCAAAGACAGTAACGGACAAGGCCTTGGTACATCAACTTCATACGCGAGTTTGAAAACAGACACGGCACAAACGGGAACCCTTGCTGCGCCCCAACAAGTAATTTGGAACATAGAAAACACGTTTGCAGAAAACGGACAGGTAGAAAGTAAAGACCAAATCATCTATTCATCTTGGTTTACAACTGCTTCTGCTGGTAACGTGATGCAAGGGACTAAAGCAGCTATTGCCACTTCGATTGACCCGGAAATAAAACCAGCCGGGGTATGGAAAGGCACTGCTAACCCTAATAATATTTCAGCAGATGAATTGAATAGCCTGTACACCATTGATGCCGATGATACTGGCGTTAATTTTGGTGATGCTGTAACAAACGATCCTCTATTTGCAAGTGCGTTTGGAACCGATAGCGCGGCTCTTTTGAAAGCGAATTATGATGCGCTTACTATGGCTCCAACTCTCGACTCTATTGAAGTCTATCGTGGAACCGTAAAACTTCCTTATTTCCTAAGCGATCAAGTTGATGGCGATGCGTGGAAAATGCAGCCATGGCGAAGTGGTATGCCTAGCATTTTCAAGATCCTTAACACTCTAAGTTCAGGCTCCGATGCTGATAAAGCTGCAATTTCTGAACAACTGATTGCGTTAGGCTTTACGTCATTGCCGGATCAGCTTTTGATTCCTCAATATCAGGCCTTACTGGTTGGCTCGGAATTGACTCTAGCTAATGGTAATCAACTAGACGCAGAGCGAATCCTTACACAATATAGTGCGGTTCCTCAAATTAGAGCAGTAAAAGAAGTGCCTTTCATCATGTTCGTACCAAAAGGTATGGGTGCTGACAACGTACCATTACTTCAGTACCAGCATGGGATTACAAACCTTAAAGAAAGCGCATATGCTTTAGCTCTAAGTCATATCAGCACTGCAGTGCAAACTGGCAAGACTCCGTATGCTTTAATAGCTATTGACCAACCTCTGCATGGTCAGCGAGGTCTATCTGAAGAAATCGTTACTACGCCATCCAACCCTACTGTGTTCATGAACCTAGAATATCTTCCTGTTGCGCGCGATAACATCCGTCAAGGTGCAATAGATGGAATGGGATTAAGATATGCAATGAATTATGTGGCGCCATCAGAAGCGGCGTTTTCGACTGTAAATGAGGATAATGTGTCACTCATTGGTCATTCAATTGGCGCGATTACGGGTATCAGTTCATACGCTGTTGCAAATACTTCACTTAACAGCCCGGTTGACCCAATGTTTAGCTATACAACAGCAACATTAGCAAACCCAGGTGGTGGCATTGCGCCATTCCTGCTTGAGTCTGGCTCATTCGCTCCTGTGATTAAACATAGTGTCGTAGCATCTTCAGTAGAAGCCTATACGAGCTACTACACTACAAAGTGTGCTCCAGATGATATTGATCCTGGAACTTGTTACAACAAGTTTTACGATGAGGTCGCTGACGCCCCTACAATAGCTTTAATTGATGCAACGCTAACTTCATTCACATACGCTGCACAAACCGTTCTTGATAACGTAGATCCTTTCAACATGGCATCTCAAGTTACCGGCTCAGTTTTAGGCATTCAAGCTAATGGGGACAACACGATCCCGAATAGTGTAACTACAACACCTACTGCAGGCACAGAACCGCTGTTTAGTAAGTTAGGACTAGAAAACACCGCTCTGGACGCATCAGGTACGCGAGTAGCTTCGTATTTTGACGAGTCTTCAAATGCACAGCACTCTACAGTCATCACTCCTGGATCGGCTGAAGAAGGCCCTGCTCATGCAGAAATGAGCTCTCAAATCGTTCAGTTTACCTTAACGAATGGTAATAGTGATGGCAGTTTATCCGTCACTTCTGGCTTATTGGACGCAAGTAAATAAGTACAACTAAACAAACCAAAGCCCAGTTTCGACTGGGCTTTTTCGTTTCTGTTCTATTCAAACCCACTCATATTTCCTCTGCTATAGTTAAAACGTTGTCTTTGTCTAACTTACTTGTTTAAAAAGGAAAACTTTATGCGCGTATTGACCGTTATTGCTACTGCACTACTTCTTGCCGCTTGCGGCAGCAGCCAATACCTAATGTCAACGAATGAAGGGAAAATCATTACCTCTTACGGCAAGCCGGACTTAAATGAAGATACTGGCATGTACGAATACGAGGACGTGGATGGCAAAGAAATGAGCATTTCGAAAGACCAAGTCGTGCAGATTATTGAACGATAAAACGACATGCCCTCTGAAAATCAGGGGGCACTTTCCATTCATTTTGAATAACTTTACCCTTTAGCAATAACATTCATCAATGCAACTGATTCATCATTCAAAACAATCAACACCCTTATTTATATTCTAGATATTATTTGTTTAGCCAATATTTTACATCTTCACCTCTTTCAGGTTGGAATATTGTAAAATCTCGCCTTTAATTCTCTAACACCCTTTTATTTCTCAGGATAAAGTGGATAATACCGCCACCAAAAAACATTACTAAGGTGAGTCCTTATGTCTATCGAAGCTACTCTGCTTGCTCGCTGCGAGTCAAAATGTGAACTGTGTTCTTCTGAATCTCAACTAACAGCATTTGCTGTTCCACCACACGGTAACGTGACGGTTGATACTGCTATCATGGTTTGTGATAAGTGTCTTGGTGAGATCGAAGATCCTAAAGACATTAACCACTGGCGCTGCTTGAACGACAGCATGTGGAGTCAGGTTCCTGCGGTACAAGTAACTGCATGGCGCCAACTTACTCGCCTAAACACAGAAAGCTGGGCTCAAGACGCTCTTGACATGATGTACATGGAAGAAGAGCAAATGAACTGGGCTATGAAAGGTATGTCTGCTGACGATAAAACTGTTGACTGCAACGGCACTGAACTTAAGAAAGGTGACGATGTAACAGTAATCAAAGACCTACCAGTTAAAGGTACAAACCAAGTAATCAAACAAGGTACTGTTATTCGCGGTATCAGCCTTGGTGATGACCCTAAACTTGTTTCAGGTAAGGCAAACGGCGGTCAGTCAATGTACGTGATCGCTGAGTACTGCCGTAAGAAGTAATCTCAACATTACTTTCGAATTAAACGGGGTTCCAATCGGGACCCCGTTTTCGTTTCTGATGTTCCTCACCTTTCGGTTAGCTAACTCGCTACTTATCTGCCCACTTACTCGGCCTATCCTTTTCCGTTCGTCACTTTCGCTCATCGCTATTTTCATTTAAGGTTCAACCAGGAAGAATTTAGATGGATTGTAGTATGAAGAAGTTAACCATCCTTGACGGCGGTATGGGAAGAGAACTGAAACGCATGGGTGCCCCATTCTCTCAACCACTTTGGAGCGCACAAGCTCTGATTGAATCGCCAGAATTCGTTTACCAAGCGCATAACAACTTTATCCACGCTGGCGCAGAGATCATCATCGCCAACAGTTATGCCTGTGTGCCATTCCACCTTGGACAAGCCCTTTACGATCAGAAAGGCAGTGACCTAGCACGTTATGCAACCCAAATTGCTCGTGAATGTGCAGATAAGTCATCGACACTCGTTCAAGTAGCAGGTTGTATTCCACCAGCGTTTGGTAGTTATCGACCAGATCTGTTCGAACCCAAATTAGGTGAAATCATTTTCAGGACTTTGTTTGAAGCTCAAGAGGATTACGTTGATCTTTGGTTAGCAGAGACCATTTGTAGTCTAGAAGAGCTAAAGTGTTTACAAAGAGTCTTCACAAGCAGCACCAAACCTACTGCGTATGCCTTTTCTTTAAATGATGACTCATTGGAAACCGCGCTGTTGCGCTCTGGCGAAACGGTGATCCAAGCCATTGAACACATTGTACAAAGCGCAGATAACACCAATACCATCAGTGTTTACTTTAACTGTTCAGTACCTGAAGTAATGACAAAAGCCGTCAGTGATACCAAAGCAGTTTTAAACCAACATAAGCTCGACATTGAAATTGGGGTTTACGCGAACAACTTCACCGCAATCAAATCTAACCCCAAAGCCAATAGCGCATTACAATCGATGCGGGAGCTATCACCAGAAGAGTACCTAGCTTTTGCGCAAGAATGGCATCTGCGCGGAGCTACCATTATAGGTGGATGCTGCGGTATTGGACCAGAACACATCAAAGCGCTTTCGGATTGGAAGGCATCCCTCAAGTTCATTTAACGAATCTCCCCCGCGACAGTCTGCACACGATTAAAGGTCCCCGGCTCAGTCACCCACGCAGCAACAGCATCAATGTTCTTGATGGGTTGATTGAGCTTAAACATCCACTCTCCGTTCTTTGAGCGACCTTGTTGCTTCTCTAATGCGACAAAATCATGTTCTAGTACTTTACCTCGGTTTTCACCGCGCTTAACCGGCGTGGTTTCATTACTTGAGAGAAACACAATCGTTGCGTCATACGTACCATTATCTTCAAATCGTAGAGTGAATTGGTTGTCAGAGCGTTCAAGTGTTAGTGTTTGAGCTTTCTCGTTGTCGTTGTTGGGTAATACACGCTTACGCCAATTGAAGAATCCGCGCCATTCTTCACTATCAACGACAAATGCCGGAGTATAGACACTCCCTACCGCGCCATAAGCACGATACAAACGTTGCAGCTGAGAGAATTCAGGCTTTGCAAATTTGTCTTTCCAGCCAAGATAGTCCCAATAATCAACGTGGTAGGCAACGGGAATGTACTTTCCCCACAAATCAGGGTTGGATTCAAACGTAGAAAGGTATTTGTCTGCTGGTGGACAACTTGAGCAACCTTCGGAGGTAAACAGTTCTATCACTTGTGCGGGCTGTCCTTCATGAACCCAACTTTGTGATGCTGAAAGACTGGTAATAGCAGCAAGTGCAATCGCGTTAATCATAGACAGCTCCTTTTCTTTGATACTGACTATGACCGTGCTAGCGACAGATAGCTTTCAATGCGGTTTTAGATGTGGCGATTTCAGATACAAAAATGCCGGCGATTAAGCCGGCATTTCGAATTCGCTTTCCATTCAGATTAACGGTACATACCGATGTCTTTCTGGATGTGTGCAGATAGATCTTCTGCGTAGTAGCTGCGAGGTGCAGAGTTGTCTACAAAAAGAATATCTAGTAAGTGAGCAATCAATCCTTTGAAGTTAACCGCGTAGGTCTTCTTATCCATAGAGGTTGGTAAAGCTACATTTGTCATTTGCATTGCTTGTGCCATGATTGCCTCTCTTTAAAAGCAGTAAATTGTTTTGTTGGTTGTATATTAGTCATTTTTTCTCTGAGCAAAAAATGACAAAATTTGGTTATTCAGATTAGTTTTTCTTATAAAACAAATCCGTTACATACCATAAGAATACAAAATCCAACTAACCGCATAGTTATTCAATAAAGCGAATCTTTAGTTGAATAACTTGGATTTACACAGGTAAACCCAAGTTTATTTGCAACATTTAATTAACCAAATAATCTTTTAAAGGATTTTGAATTTACAAAATACTTAAGAGTTTTGATTAGTAATTTTAACGCTAGAGCTATTGGTTTCTTTGTTCTTATAGATAGAAGCAATAACCGCTGTCGTCATCACTGTCACTAGGAAAGTTAATGACCAAACCGTTGGGATTTCGTATTGCGAGCCAACCAGTAGCATCTTCACACCAATGAACATCATGATCACTGACAGCGCTGGTTTTAGGTACACAAACTTGTCCAACATTGCTTGCAGTACAAAGTACAGAGAACGTAAGCCAAGCAGAGCAAACACGTTAGCCGCTAATACCAAGAATGGTTCACGCGTTACTGCAAAGATTGCAGGGATCGAATCCAGTGCGAACATCACGTCCATCACTGCAATCACACCAACAACGATCAGCATTGGCGTTGCAACCCACTTACCTGCTTGTTTCAAGATCAAGTGGTTACCTTGATACTCTTCTGTCACTGGTAAGAATTTACGAATGAACTGCTCAGGGTATGGGTTCACCTCTTCTTCTTCGCCTTTATCTCGCGCCAGTTTAATACCAGTCCAAATTAGGAATGCTGCGAATAGGTAAAGCACCCAATGGTATTGAGCAAGTAATTGAGCACCTACTGCGATCATGATTGCACGTAGAACTAACGCACCAATCACACCCCACAATAGAGCGCGTGGACGCAAATGCTCTGGCACCTTGTATTGCGCAAAGATGATTGCGAACACAAACAAGTTATCGACACTTAACGATTTCTCAAGCAAGTAACCAGTTAAGAATGATATGGTCGCTTTTTCGTGAGTATAAACGCTATGAGGCGCGTAATAATCCCAAAAGAAATAGATAGAGCCTGCAAAGACAAACGCTAATAAGAACCAGAATACGCTCCAACCAATTGCTTTTTTCATGGTAATCACGCCGCCACGAGTCTGATAGATATCGAGAGCGACTAAAACCAAAGTAAATAGGCCGAATACACCGTACATTGTCAGTGATTCTTGCAGTGGAACAGACTGGGATAATTGGGTGGTATTTTCGATAAGAGACATGCTTCCTCCCATGCGGAAGGACATTATTCGGGCTGACCTTCCGCAAACAATACAAACCAACAGTCCACATTACCCATGTGTCTGCTAGTCAATGAATGCGTTGGTCTCGTTGAAGTGATCACATGACGAATCAAGTGACACCTTTATTTACCGGATAAGCTGATGCTTAACGAGATGACGATAAATAAACTTGCGCTAACTACTCCCCAAACGCCGCCATCATACCCCTGCTTGCGTCGATATCCAACAAAAAATCGTTATCGATAACAACAAATAATTTTGTGGAGACTGTTTATCAACGTCATGAATTTGAAGCGGTTCAGATACAAAAAAGGAGCACTTATGCGCCCCTCATTTGTTGAATAGTCGGTCTTTAAAAACCAGTTAACGGTACAAAGTAAACCAGTGTTGACCAAACTGCGACCCAAGCAACGACAACCGCTGCGTCAGCCCAATCTTTTTTCCACATACTCTCTTCCCTCTTAATCGCATGTGCATCAGGAAAGGAGCAAAAAAGATACCAATAACGGTTATTGATTCTTCTGCGAGTAAAGTTTGTGACCTTGATTCAAACAGTTTGGTTCGTCCGTAAGTAATTCAATAAAGCAGTCCGCCATGGAGAGATTGCTAACGAAGCCTTCGCCTTTCATATCCAGCAATGCCTCATAGCCCTCTTTGCCTTTCATTGTATAAGCAGACGAAGCACCACGATACCATGCCTCATCGTCAATCTGACACCAACGCTTACCATCGAAAACTTCTAAGTTTTTAATACGTTGGCCTTTTGGAGCGTCTGCTTGGTATTCAAAATTCAAGTTATGCGTATATGGGTAGCTGCCAGAACCAGTCCCTTCAACGCCGTTGTTCAGCGCATTATTGATTGCGCCTTCTAATGCTAGGCGAACCACTTTACCCTGCACGTCATAACAACCGATTGGAACGGCAAATGGCAACAATCGTCCGGCAACATCTGCCACAGTAATATTTCCCGGATTGAGAGAAGTACGCACGCCTCCCGCATTATGAATTGCAAATTGAACGTTATGGCCACGCTTGTTAAGCGCATACAAGAACGAGTGTGCGACTGCCGGAGCAAGTTCGCTTCCACCAAATTCATCAGGAACACGCACATGACGTTTCTTCTCCGCCACATTGGCAATCACTTGGGACTGAAGCTTACGTACTCTCGGGATATACTTGTCGCTTAAGATCGCTTGTGTCTCTGGGTGCTTTTTACAAACGACCACGTTTGGTTGACCATGAATAAAGTCACACGCTTCTTCGAACACACCTTGGTCAAGTTGCTCATTTAGTGTCGAATCCCAGAAAATGCGTCTTCCGAGTAGCAACTCATTTTGACCACTTAACATGTTCGCTTTGCCGCTTTCATCAAATTCCAGAACGCAGTGCCCCATGGTTAATGCGTGATAACCGGCTTGTACAACATAAGTATCGTTGACTTTAACACCATAAGGGTCGTCTTCGCCTAAACCGATCGCCGTGAAGTTACCTTGTAACCTATGACTATGACCTCCCACAATAATACCAATGCCATCCACTTGCGCTGCGAGCTCTAAATCCCCTTCATAACCTAAGTGACTCAAAAGGATGATGTTTTTGATGCCCGCTTGATGAATTTGTTCAACAGTATGTCTTGCCGTTTCAATAGCAGAGATGAATGGCGTATCGGCATCTGGGTTGGCAATGTCACTCATCTTGTCGATAGACAGACCAAAGATGGCAACTTTATCTCCGTGAAACTCTTTCACCAGATATTGCGCGCTTTGAGTTGTCGTATCGAAGCTCAATACGTTATTGCAATCGCCCATGCGGTGATCTTTTGTTGGCAATTCATTTGATAGGTCCCAGTTACCAGCAAGCAACGGGAAGTTGGTACGCTGACAAAACAAAGCAACGGGCTCATTACCCATATCCAGCTCATGATTGCCTAAAGCCATCGCATCGATGTTTAGCGCGTTTAATAAGTCGGCGTTTGCTTTGCCTTTAAATAACGAAAAATACAACGTGCCTTGGAAACAGTCGCCTGCATGAAGAAACAACATGCCCTGACCTTGGCGTAGAGCATCATCGCGAAGCTGCTCTACGCGCGTTGCAATACGTGAAAATCCACCAGCGCTCACGTAAGGCTCTAGTGTACGTTCGTTATCAATATTGAGTTTTAGCTGTAATGACGTTGGCTCAAAGTAGGAATGAGTGTCATTGATGTGTGCCAGTTTGATTCTGACTGGCTTATGATTTTTATTCATTGTCATCTTCTCTCTTTTCATTCCTTTTAATTATTAGAACTGAATCATGACAGAATCATGAATTTTATGAAACAGAGAAATTGTCATTTCATTTTAACGTGATCAAGATTCATCTTACGTACGAATTTGAAAGTGACTGTACGCCTAAACGGTCTGTATTCATAGGTTGATTGCTCTTAAATTTGTGAACTGAGCTTAACTTGCCTAGATCAATTTCATATATGCTTAGGAGAAGCAAAAGAACCCTCGATAATTCAAATAATTGCAAGGAGGAGTGAGATGAGACTAGAACGCATCGAAATCTCTGGGTTTAGAGGCATCAAACGCCTTTCACTCTCTTTTGACGAGCTGACAACTCTGATCGGCGAAAACACTTGGGGTAAGTCTTCCCTTCTTGATGCCCTATCCCTCGCACTGCCAGCTGATGGCTCGCTTTATCAATTTGAAATGACTGATTTTCACGTCGATTACGCCATTTCTCATCCACAGACGCAACACCTTCAAATCGTCTTGTGTTTCAAAGCTCAAGATAAGCAAGAGGTTAACGCGGGGCGCTATCGGCGGATCAAACCAACTTGGTGTGTAAATGCTGATAACGAGAACGTCATTTACTATCGCTTAAGTGCGACGCGCGATGGGCACCATATTACCACCAAATATGCATTTTTAGACTGTGATGGTGAACCTAAGCAGCTCCACCATTCAGAAAAGCTCGCAATTGAGTTGATGACGTTACACCCGGTGATCCGATTACGCGATTCGCGTCGATTCCCTCAGCCCAACCACATTAACGGCGAAAATAAAAACGCCCGCATTGAGAAGCGCATTAACAATACATGCCGCCGCTTGTTTGCCATGCCAGGTCATGTAAATAAAGGCGAAGTACGAAGTAGTTTAGATTCGATGCAAACCCTAGTAGAGCATTACTTTGCCTTCAGAAGCGTGAAAAAAGGTAACCCTCGAAAACCACGCGATGGACTTTTTTACGCCAGCCCTTCTTCAGACAAAGGCTTACCGCAGTTTTTGAAAGAGACAAACAACAAACAATCACGTCTATTGTTAATGGGCTTACTTAATGCTTACCTTCAAGCAAAAGGGCCGACCGATTTAAGACGTTGTGCTCGACCTATTTTGATCATCGAAGATCCAGAAGGACGTTTGCACCCTACCCATCTCTCTCGTGCTTGGAGCTTGTTGCAACTTCTTCCGATGCAGAAGATTCTAACGACAAACAGTGCACGATTGCTTGGGTCGGTTCCTCTCGCCTCTATACGTCGTTTAATGCGTCTGTCTGACCGTACCATTGCAAAATCACTCAACACAAATCGATTCAGTGTCGATCAATTGCGTCGCATTGGCTTCCATATTCGCTTTCACCGTGCTGGCGCTTTGTTTGCTCGCTGTTGGTTGCTAGTCGAGGGAGAAACCGAGGTCTGGTTGTTCAACGAATTAGCGCGTCAATGCGGATATGATTTGGCAGCAGAGGGCGTACAGATTGTTGAGTTTGCTCAATCGGGATTGAAATCACTGGTCAAAGTTGCGAAGGAATTCGGCATTGACTGGCATGTGGTAACAGATGGAGACCCTGCAGGTAAGAAATACGCCCATACTGTTCGCGCACATCTGGAAAATGACCAAGAACGTCATCGATTAACAGAACTTCCAGACAGAGACATTGAGCACTTCCTTTACAACAATGGTTTTGAATTATTCTTTAAGGACATTATCAAAGTTCCTCATGATCATCCCATGCCCGCCAAGAAAGTCGTGAGTCGTGTTTTGAAAAAACAGGCCAAGCCAGATTTAGCCTTAGCGATAGTCGCAAACTGTGAAGAGAGAGGCATGGAATGCATTCCTGTTCTCCTTCGCTGGACGCTTAAACGCGTGGTAACCATGGCGAATGGCAATACGTGATAACTCGAAGACAAAAAAAAACACACCAATTGGGTGTGCTTGTATCAAGAATCAGTAATTTTGATTAACGGTATTGAGCGGGATAAGTCTCAACACACAGCGGATACAAATAAGATCGGGGGTTCACTACTGTACTTGCTCAGCAAGCGAAGAAGTAGCGGCTGATTTCGCATGTAACCAAAGTCCTGTTGCTTTCATTAGGTAACCAAACACACCACCTAAAATCAGCGATGGCACTACAAGTTGCCAATTGCCGTCTGCAGCAAAAGTCGCGCATGAGCCAATGAAAGTACCAGGGATGTACGCCAACCAAGCTTGCTTAGCTTGAATACACATGAAAAACGCAACCACAGCAGTAATTACATAGCCAAGAATCTCTAGCCCTGCATAAGTCGAACCGTAGATGATCACCATCGCCCAGAAAACACCACTTATGTTGGTGATTAAGCTAATTCCTAAGCCTTTCAAGCCACTTGTCGGGGATGCAAAGTAACTTGTACAACCAAGAAAGCCAGCCCAAGATAACAGGCCCAGGGAGATCGCGATCCAGCCCCACACGCCAGAGAGAATGCCAGTGGTAATAGAGATTGCTAAAAGTGTTGTCATGGTATTCTTACCCGCTTGCTAGTTTCGTACCGTTATGGTTCGAAAACTGCCTTCATACATTGAAATCAGGCAGTCAATACTAGGCATATAGATCGAATACTTCGGTGATTACGATCACATTAAAGTTTATATCGTTTCATTTTTTACACGTTAAATTTGACGCAACCGATAAATCAACAGATTTCGAAAATAACAAAGTCACAATAAATTGGGCGAACCGAGCAATAAATGACAAAAAAGGCCCTGCGAGATGCAGAGCCTTTTCTAAGATACGATTATTTTGTTTCGAATATCGCTTAAAGCACTGAAGGTTTACCCTTCATCATGCGTAAGCCTTCACGCTTAATGCAATCAACCAGCGGGTTTTCCGCCATATCGGCACGCCAGATAAATGACAACGTTCGATCCATCTTTAGATCAGGTACATTCAGTGCAACCAAATCACCTGCTTCGATATAACGCTCTACATCAAGGTATGGTAGACACGTTAAGTATTGGCCATTCGATACTAAACTTCTGAGTACTGGCACGTGTTCATATTCGCGCCATACATCCAAATCTTCAATAAGATGGTGAATTGAACTATCAAAAATCTTGCGAGTTCCAGAGCCGTGTTCACGCAATACCCATTTTGCTTGCTCTAGTTGCGCTAGGCTCACAGACGAGTTCCGTGCAAATGGATGGTGAGACGCTGCAACTACGGTAAGATGGTCACGACACCAAATCTCTTGGTGTAAACGGTTGTCATCGCAGCGACCTTCAATAACGCCTAGGTCGTATTTGTAATCTAGAACACCATCAATAACCGCTTGCGTACTTTGCACGCCTAACGAAATTCGCATCTCTGGAAAGTCGTTATCAATGATACTGATAAGGTCAGGAACCAAGTGTTCTGCCGGCGTTTGACTCGCACCTAATCGAATGTGTCCACTCAGCAAATGTTGCTCATAAAATCCCATTTCGATTTGCAGTGCGTCTTGTAACAAACGCTTTGCTTTCGGCCTTAACCACATCCCCCAATGCGTTAACGCCATTTGCTTGCCTTGCCTTTCAAATAAAGGTCTGCCAAGCATTTTTTCTAACTGAGCAAGCGACATACTCGTCGCTGATTGTGTCAGAGCCAGTTTATCTGCGGCCTGGCTTACACTGCCGGTATCTGCAACTGCGTCAAAAACCGCTAATTGCTTAAGTGAGTAGCGCAAAGTTTCCTCCCTAATTGGCGAGTATTCACCATACTCTCGCAACCCCAAAAATACTGCGTTAATACGCAATGAAGTTCATTTTACCTGCCTTGAAAAACTTATCAAATAATTTGATGAGGATTCTAAATATTATCAATTTTACCTGTACCACTCGTCCGCTTAATCTGGATATGCGGTTCGGGAACACCGCAACAAAAAACAATAACACCTTCTCTTTCGAGTGCATTAAATGCCTCGATTTCATTAACCAAGGAGTTTCTATGGAACCACAAACTAAGGAGTCAATATGGCGGTGAGCAGCTCTCAAAATCATCAGTATTTCTCACCAAAAGAAATGATGGCTGAAGCTGAGAAGTTTGCCCTTAGCAAAGCAAACAAAACCAGCGGCATGACACTGGGTTTGGCAATTATGGCAGGCGCATTCATCGGTTTAGCATTCTTGTTTTACATCACAGTGACAACAGGTAGTGCGGACGCAGGTTGGGGGCTTAGCCGTCTTGCAGGTGGTTTAGCATTCAGTATGGGTTTGATACTCATCGTCATTTGTGGTGGTGAGTTGTTTACCAGCTCAGTGCTTTCGAGCATCTCATGGGCAAACAAACAAATCTCATTCGGCAAAATGTTGTCGATTTGGGGCAAGGTTTATGTAGGTAACTTCATCGGTGCGATGTTCCTACTTGCATTGGTAAGCGCTGCTGGCTTGTACCAGATGGATGCGGGTCAATGGGGTTTAAACGCACTAAACATTGCGCAGCACAAGCTACACCACACATTGGTACAAGCATTTGCACTGGGCATTCTATGTAACTTATTGGTTTGTCTCGCTATTTGGCTAACGTTCAGTTCTGCAAATGCAATGACAAAAGCAGCGATGACCATCATGCCGGTGGCAATGTTCGTCAGCAGTGGCTTTGAGCACTGTGTAGCAAACATGTTCATGGTACCGCTAGGCATCGTAATCGCGAATTTCGCACCAGAAACTTTCTGGACTTCAGTTGGCGTATCGGCTTCTCAATACGCAGACCTAAATGTTGGCCACTTTATCACTGCAAACTTAATTCCAGTGACTCTGGGCAACATTGTTGGCGGCGCTGTGTTAGTTGGCTTAGCTAACTGGTGTATCTACCGCCGACCAGAACTAAAAGCAGCAAAAATTTCATCCATTACAAACACTACAACACTAACGTCAGTTAAGGAAACCACTATGAAAAACGCATCAATTGTAAAAGAAATCATGAACCCGAGCCCAGTTACTCTGAGCGTAGAAATGCCAGTTTCAACTGCACTAGATACCCTATTGGACAACAATCTAATCAGTGCTCCTGTTGTTGACATCGACAATCGTTTGGTTGGTTTCTTCTCAGCGCACGACGTAATGGTTGAGTTGTGGTGCCAAGATTACATCCCTGCTCAAGAACAAAAAGTGGTAGATTTGATGAGCCGTGACGTTGTAGCGATTGATGCTGGTGACCGTTTAGTGGATGTAGTTGAGTTCCTATGTATCGATAAAGAACAACTTTACCCAACAACAAGTATGGGCATGGCGACACGCTTTACTTCTCTCTCTTTAGAAGAGCGTGCTAAGAGCATCAAAGTAAGCAAGCCACAAGTGCTTCCTGTATTAGAAAACGGTTTGATGGTTGGTGTAGTAACACGTAACGAAGTACTAAAAGCACTACGTCCAGTTTACGGCGAACGTCTAAACCTAGTTGAAGACAAAGTACTAGAAACTGCATAAGACTATTACAACGAATAACTAGCAACTAGCAAGACAAGTTGGCACCAATAAAAAAGCGCTCTATTTAGAGCGCTTTCTTCATTTATGTCGTTAAGAACGAGGTATAGCGAGAGGAGCTAGAAGTTACTTCTTAACACCTTCGATGTGCAGTTCCATATCAACGTAGCTTGAAGAACCCATTACTGGGATTTCAAAATCAGCAAGCTCAAGACGAGTTTGACCGATGAAGCCTGCACGCTCACCCCCCCATGGGTCGTTACCTGCACCAACAAATTCCGCTTCGATTGTGATTGGTTTCGTTACACCATGAAGAGTAAGGTCACCCGTTACGTCCAGTTTACCGTCACCTTTGTCTACAACTTTTGTACTCTTGAACGTCGCTTCGCTGTATTTGCCAGCGTCGATGAAGTCACCGCTACGGATGTGCTTGTCACGCTCAGCATGGTTTGAATCAAGGCTTGTCGTATCAACCACTACGTTTACTTTAGAGTCAGCGATGTTGTTTTCATCAAAAGAAAAGTCACCAGAAAATGTATTAAAACGACCTTTGATGAAACTGTAACCTAGGTGGCTAACTTTGAAGTTGATTGATGCGTGAGCACCTTTAGTATCGATAACATAATCTGCAGCGTTAGCACCAAACGGTAGTGCCATAGCGATTGCTAATCCTGTAGCGAAAAGTGACTTTTTCATTTTGAAGCTCCTAACATTTTTCTTAATGTGTTGTCTTTATCGATAAAGTGATGTTTGAGTGCAGCAGCAGCATGCAATCCTGCCATTAGGATCACAGCCCAAGCTGCATAAAAGTGGATTTCACCTGCAATGTCTGATTGACCAGGGAATAACTCCCCTGCGCTTGGTACGGTAAACCAGTTAAACACTTCGATACCGCGACCATCAGATGTTGAGATGAGGTAACCTGAAACAAAGATAGTAATAAGCAACAGGTACATAACCCCATGTGCGGCTTTTGCTGCAACTACCTCGTAAGGTTTACCTTCTACTTTTGGTGACGCCTTCACATGTTTCCATACGATGCGACCTAAAGTGAGTATTGCCAGTAAAATGCCCACAGAGCGATGATAATGTGGTGCGGTTTGGTACCATTCACTGTAGTAGCTTAAATCGACCATCCACAGACCCACAGCAAACAAGCCGATAATGCAAAGCGCTGAAATCCAATGCATCGCTCTCGCCGGCACGTTGTAGTTCTTTACCAGTGTTTCCATCTCACGTTCCTAGATATCTTCCTAAGTTGATGTTGAGCAAGAAACACAACATTAACTTATTTACCTTGTATGCAACAGATTATTTACCATCCTTTACATCAAACCAATAATACCTTTTTAAACAACTTGTTCGAAAAATTAGAAGGAACTTCAAACCATTTAAAAATCGGACACTTAGAGTTGAACTTCTTGCTCTATCTCATACAGTTCATCCGTCATTTCTAACATGCGTCGTTCAATCACGGTTTTGGCGTCTTCGATGCCCTTGTTGTAGTAGATAGGCGCTAATTTTTCAGTGATGAAATCAATCAAAAACTCACTGTCGAACTGGCCTATTTCCACTTCCAACTCGTCTTGCATGTAATCTTGTATAGCTGTCGCCAATGCTTCTTTTTGTGCTCTTTCTAGTTTGATCATATTTTACCTGCGGAACTCTATTCTCAATTTTGATGTTTAGATCAAGAAGTTGCCTATCTAAATTAGTCTATCCTAAAAGGACTATGCTAACCTTTCGCCGTTCTATTTGTTAACCGTTAAGGGATATTCTTTGCTACTCGACTTAGTCATCCAAAGTGTCAATGATTTTCAGGACGATTGTCTCAAACTGTGTGAGAAGCATTATCCTGCGGTACATAACCAAGGTATGAGTGAACACCATCTCGGCCTCGCATTTGCTCGACGCATGGAGCACACTTTTCGTCACTTTGGTCATAGCAGTACCATCAAACCTATTGAAGTACTTGATGCCCCCGACCTGCCACACCACTACCGCATCTCATCTGAAATAGGAACGGTTTGGGTATTGAGCCACCATTTAGTCAGTGCAGGTAACTCATGCCGAGAGAACCTGCTCTCTTCGATAACGGAATGGCAAAGTGAATATGGTTATGCCCTGCAGCCCAACGATCTATTGTTTTTAGTCAGCGACCATTGGATCAGTCGCAGCAAAACCAGCCGTGAGCTGTTGCACTGGTGGATGGGAGAATTACCAGAACCGATTAACGAGTATACAGAGCAAGGCATTACCCTTTTTACCAGCGAATCACAGCTGACTCATTCATTGGATACACGTTTTGGGATCAGCCCTTGTTACATCAAATTCGGCCACCCTTTACGACGTTCCAATAAACAACAACAGGTAAGAAAATACATTCAGTTGTATGCCGTTTTACAGTGGTAGCATCAAATAGCAACGGGTAGATTATCAGTTCATTCAGCGATTTGTTTGAGGCGGGTCGATATTTCAGAGTGTGTTGAGCTATCTCGCTTGCCTTGCCTACGCTCCCCGCTTAGATTCAAGAAACTAAAGTAAAACTAGATGCACAACAATCAGTTAAGCATCAATACAGTGTCTTGGTCTAGGTTACAACAATAATGATGAGTATCTCGCAGCTGCTTAGCTGCATTTTAAAACAAGTAGATGGTCAGTACATCGCGCAATATAAACAACTGACATTGCGAAGCGTGTTTCAACCTATTTATCAAAAAGATCTTTCCATTATCGGTCTAGAAGCCTTGGTTCGTATTAGTAACCAAGATGGCTTAATGATTCGACCTGACCAGTTCTTTCAATCCACTACGATTCCTACAGAAGATCAAATCAACGTTGAGCGACTAAGCCGTCTCATTCATATCAGTAACTTTGGTCAATCCAAATTCCGCAATAAAAAGCTCTTTCTCAACGTTCTACCAAAAGCAGCAGAAATGCTCGCAAAAGACATTTCCTATAGCAACTTATTAAAGCAGTCCATTATTGAAGCGGATTTGTGCCGTGAACAGATTGTGATGGAATTGGTAGAGCTCGATGCGAGCGACGAAAACTTCTTATACAAAGCAACAAAAGAGCTAAGCGATAACGGCTATTTATTGGCAATAGACGATTACGGCATTGATGCATCAACAATAGAACGCGTTAGGTGTGTAAAGCCCAACATCATTAAAATCGATCGTTCGCTGTTATTGAGATATGAGAATGGTGATTTTTCTTGTTTGATGGAAGCGTTGTCTTTGGCAAAAGATATTCGCTCAAAAACCGTTATAGAAGGAATTGAAACCGAGCATCAACTTAACTTAATGAAAAAGCTCGGTTTCGATATGTATCAAGGCTACTTATTGGCAATGCCACAAACGCTTGAAGCCTACCGGGAAGCAAAGACGGCATAATCAGAGTTACTGATGAATGCCATCATCTTTTTACTTTCGGTTCTTACCACGGTTTTTATGAATCGCCAGTTTCGCCTTCATCTTGCGTTTTTCTGATGAACGACTCTTACGACGACCACCGCCATTACGCTCCGGTTCAACCTCTTCGATCAAACTCGGTTCAAAGCCTTCTAACCATTCTTGCGGCAAACGTTGGTCAAGCAGGTTTTCGATAGCATGCAATAGATACTCTTCATCGCGGCTCATCAAAGAAACGGCCAAACCAGATTTACCTGCACGGCCAGTACGACCGATGCGGTGAACATAATCTTCGGCTTTGAATGGCATGTCGAAGTTAACTACTTGTTCTAACTCTTGAATGTCCAAACCACGAGCCGCCACATCTGTCGCGATCAGCGCACGTACTTTGCCTTCTTTGAATTCATCAAGCGCACGTTGACGAGCACCTTGTGATTTATCACCGTTAATAGAAACCGCTTTGATGCCATCCAACTTAAGCTCTTTGGCCAACTCATCACTGCCTTGTTTGGTTTTCGTAAACACCAACACTTGCTGCCAGTTACGAGAACCAATTAAGTAAGCAAGTAGCTCACGCTTGCGCTTTTTATCAACTGGATAAACCATCTGCTTAACGGTTTCTGCGGTCGTGTTTGCTGGCGACACTTCCACTTCAACCGGAGAGTCCATCAGTTTGTACGCAATGGTTTTGATGCGCTTCTCAAATGTTGCTGAGAACAACATGATCTGTTTATCTTGAGGTAGACGACGAAGAATGCGTTGCAGATCTGGCCAGAAGCCCATGTCTAACATACGGTCTGCTTCATCAAGCACGAGAACGCCTGTTTTTGAGATGTTTACATTGCCGTTAAACAAGTGGTCGAGCAAGCGACCAGGCGTCGCGATCAGAATGTCTGCGCCCTCTTCCAGCTTTCTCTTTTGTACGCCAATGCTCGTACCACCATAAACACAAACAATTTTAAGATCGGTGTTTGCTGAGTACTGCGTCAGGTTATCCATCACTTGCTGAGCAAGTTCACGCGTTGGCACGAGAATCAGTGCTTGCGGTGTTCCGTTTCGTTTCTTTTGCTGAACCGTTTGAATGATCGGCAAACCAAATGCAGCCGTTTTACCTGTACCGGTTTGAGCGGCAGCCAGTAGATCTTTACCTTCCAACACATGCGGAATCGACTTTTCCTGAACAGGTGTCGGGGTAACGATATTCATACCGCTTAGGGTATCAACCAACTGTTGTTCAATGCCAAGATCAGCGAAATTAACGGACATGATAAACCTCATAATTTTTGGAGCGCAGAGTTTACCAGAGCCCCTTTGGTCATACTACCTTTAGCAGTCAAGACGTTATGAATTAATTAACTGTTGATGATACTCAGCGGATTGACTCAACACATCTTGATATAGCGCAGCAAATTTCGCTTCCAATTGCTCATATTCATTGTCCAAAACTTCGAACGTTGTCGTTAAGTCAGCCATTCTTGGGCTTCTTTGGGACATCCGATGAAGGGCAAACTCGATGTTTTCTAAGTCTTGATATGACTGTAGCCAACCACCACTCCACATTCGGCTGTGAAGCATTAAAAATCGCGGAGGAAGGTCGTCAGAGATTTGTTTATTCACTTCGCTATACGCATAACGAACGAAGGAATCTAAAGATTGAGGGCTGAATGTGCGCCAGTGTTTTGCTAAACAATGGTCCCAAAACATATCAAGTGCAATGGGTGCGAAACGTCGAGCAACACCTGTGAAGTGCGGTTTACATTCTTCAACAAGAGCATGATGGTCGGTAATGCGATCAACGAAACGGTGGAGTTTGATGCCATTGGAAATATCAGTCTGATATTGCTTGCTTGGATCTCCCTTTACGAAATCTCCAAGCAAGTTTCCCATTAAATGGCTATTACAGTGATCTGCAATATGCAGGTGGGCTAGAAAGTTCATTAGACGCTGTGAGTGGCCTTTTGGCTCGTCTTACATGAACTAAGTATAACGTCTGTTGTGACGCGATGAGAGTACTAATTGTACTTATTCGGCTTCGTCTTCTGAGCCAATGTAGTCCGACAGGATAATACCGATTTCAAGAGCATCTAGCATCTCTAGGCATTCGTCGTTTTGATATTGGTCGCTCATTGTGACCTCCTTTGTTTTACATCTCCTGAAGCTGCTTGCTTCAATCTCTACTGCCATTTCTTTTCTTCATCGATGACAACAACTCCTTTTTATAGCCTTTATATGACACATTCATGACAGCGAGAAGTAAAGTTTTAGAAAGCTATGACAGAAATCATAAGTAAACGTTTGCTCTAATAACACCCTCTCGCTCATCAATTGCATTAAATCGCACTCACCTTTTCTTTAATAAACTGTCAGTTTTTATTTAGTTTTTTGTCATTTATGGAGACAGTGTACTGTTATAAGCGATCATAGATCTCATATTTTGAAATCTATCAACCTCTCGTTACATATTTTGCTGATAACCATCGCATATTTTGTTTCGATATATCTCTAAGTTTGTTCATCCCCTTTTTCATCTCAAATGGAGCTATAAATGAGAGAAGTTGAGTTTAGAACGATAGACAGGTTATTTATAAAGATGTCTATCAACGACAAAATGTGGGTCATTTTCCTTCTATTCCTAGTGACTTTAACTTCAGTGGCGGGAAGCCGTTATTTCAATGATATTCAACAGTTTGAGCAGCAATCTATCCTTGCGGCAGAAGCGAAGCTCTCAGGCATAGTTCAAGCTCAAGTACAAAACGTAGCGAGTGTGAATGGCGTGGTAAACGTAAGCAACGTTAATGATGCCAAATTCAACAACGGCACCGTGACGGTTTTTGCGAAGCTGAATTCAGGTCAGGCAATCCAACTGACAGAAAACCTTTCACGCCAATTTGAGCAAGCAAAATCTGACGCTTTAACCTCTTTCCTTCTTAGCTTGCTTTGGATGGTACCATTCGCCCTTTTCACTTACTGGGTTGCGACTTTCCTTGGTGGTGCGCTTTGGGTGCTATACACCACGACACAGAAAATTGGTGAAGGTGACTTAACTTCTCGCCTAGGTTTTCATCCGGGTCGTGATGAGTTTGGTACGATTGGTTGCGCACTAGATAAATCAATGGATACGCTGACAGAACTTGTCAACAATGTAAAAGACAATGCCAACACGTTAAGTGAGACATCCGCTGCGTTTGAGCAAGACATGAAGCTCAGCGAAACGCAAATCGCACATCAATACCAGACGCTAGATTCTGTTGCTACAGCGATGGAAGAGATGACAGCTTCAGCGAAAGAAGTCTCAAGCATCTCCCAGCAAGCTACGTTGCAATCAGATCAAGATGCTCAGCAAATCGAAAATAGCCGCAATCGAGTTCAAAGCGTCATTTCGGAAATCGAAACACTATCGAGTTACATCGAACAAGCATCTGCATCTGTGAGCAGTTTGAACGAAAACACGACACAGATTAACGATGTGATTACCACGATTAACGCGATTTCAGAGCAAACCAACCTTCTCGCGCTAAATGCCGCGATAGAAGCGGCACGCGCTGGTGAACAAGGTCGTGGTTTTGCAGTGGTGGCTGATGAAGTTCGTACCCTTGCTAGCCGCACGCAACAAGCAACCGTCGAAATCCAAGCGATGATTGAGAAATTACAAACGGAAAGCCAGAACATTGCGTCTATCACTGACCGTACGGTTCAACAAGCACAAACAAGCAGCCAGTTGATTGATGAGATTGGTGGTGACGTCACCGCAATTGCCGACTCTGCACGTTCATTAATGGACATGAGTATTCAGATCTCAACGTCTGCAGAAGAACAAAGTGCCGTCGCGAATGACATCGCTTCTGAGTTGTCTGATATTCGTTCGCAATCCAATACTATTCGTGAAGTTGCCGAACAATCGACAACTGGCGTGGCAAACTTAACCAAAGCGTCTCAATCCCTTGGCGAAGTATTGAAGCGATACCGAACAGCCTAAAACACGAACACCTTAAAAAGCTCCCATGTGGAGCTTTTTTATGCTCCATTAACGGCAATGGACTAGAAGCGACCATTAGATTGGGGAGGGAAAGCGAGCGAAAAAATAATTAAATCAAGTGTTCGATGAGTGCTTGTTTAATTTACTTTGAAGTGAATCGAAATAATTCTCTGAATTCGACTAAAGAATGTTCAAAGGTTAGGTGTTCGGCTATTCTAGATCTTGCCAATTTAATTTTGCTGCTGGTGAACAATATGAATAATTACAACAAAACAAAAGACACTGAAGATCTCCAGTGTCCACTCTGCCAATGCGATGAATATCTGATTTCATCCGATGGTGAAAAATTCACATGTGCCTCTTGTGGGTTTCATACAAAAAACTTTTCTTCCATCCAGTGCTTACATCAAACTCCTTACCTACAAACTAAATTTAAACACATCCATAGTTTGAGTAATATTTGTCACTAAACTGAGCAGCCTAAGAGCTGCTCTTTTAGTTCATCTAGATGGGAAATTTGAATAACACGCTCGTCATCGACTAAGTTAATCGGTGCGCCGTTGTATAGTTGTACGGTTTTTATGCCAGCGTTAAGCCCTGCTTCAACGCCTTTAGGTGTGTCATCAATGTATAAGCAATCACTTGGTAAAAAGCCCATATTCATCGCGCTGTACATGATCAAGTCTGGTTCAGGCTTCCAGCTGTTTGCATCGAACGCAGAGAACACTTTGCCTTTAAACGCATCAAGTAGCCCCGTCAACTCAAGCGAGTATTCGATTTTATCTTTTGGTCCATTAGACGCCACGCAATACTCAATATTGTGCGAATCTAAAAAGTGGATAAGTCGTTTCGCGCCGTCCATTGGTTTTAAATGACGGACAAACAGTTTCTGTAACTCGTCACGGTACTGCGGCTCTAGTACATCAATCGGAACATTTAAGTTCATCAACTCTTTAGCGTCACGAAGGATATCCGCAAGCTTACCGCCTCTGAAGTGCTCTACGCATTCACTAAAACTCATCTCTGCACCGTATTGGCCAAAGACGTTCACTAAGGCCTGACAACACAAGCGTTCACTGTCTACTAGCGTGCCATCGCAATCAAAGATGACACATTTAATATTGTTAATAGCCATACGCCCTTCCCCCCGACGCTGAATATCTTAAAGACTTTAGCTGACCAATTTATTTGGCCTTATTGACTTATTTATTTGTACTAAATATGTATCAACATGATAGGTAAGTTTAGAAATGTTTAAACGACAGACTTGGCATTTCGTAGAAATGAGAAAGAGGAATTAATGATTTTCTAAGCGAGATCACCGAATGAAGCCCCTAAAATAAGAAATATGAAACTTCACTCGGTACAAAAGGAAAGATTAAACGTCGGAATCTGGATATAAATAACGCACTTCTATAAAGTCGTCCAAATTATCCAATAACAATTGGCTCAGCGTTGGATCAAAGTGTTTGCCTTTTTCACGCGTAAACAGATCCACAACTTCTTCCACCGTCCAAGCACGCTTATAACAACGTTCACTCAGTAAGGCGTCAAACACATCGGCAATCGCCACAATACGTGCAAAGAGATGAATCTCCTCACCTTTTAGGCCATTCGGATAACCCGTACCGTCCCAACGCTCATGGTGTTCATGAGCAACAATGGCGGCCAACTTAGTGATTTCGCCTTCACGATTGTTCAGCAATTCATAACCTTTCACCGTATGGCGCTTCATGATTTCCCATTCAGCCTCATCTAACTTGCCACTTTTGTCCAAGATAGATTCAGGAACCGAAATCTTACCAACGTCATGCATTGGGCTGATGACTTCAATCATCTCAACTTCACGATGGCTTAACCCGCAAAACTCAGCCAAGGTTGCAGACAATCTAGCAACACGTTTAACGTGCTGTCCTGTCTCACCAGAGCGCGATTCAATCGCCTCACCGAGAACGTGAATCATCTCCTTTTGAACGCTCAAGGTGCGCTTTTGTAAGGTCACGATCTTGCGGTTCTTCTGATCGATCACTTTACGCTGGCGAATGGTCATAAACTGACTAACAATGACCAAAGAAAGTAGAACTATCAACGCACAAGCAAAGAGCAACAGTTTGATATTAACTTTAACTGCAGGAGGTGGTGCATTGATGATGTGGGCTGATTTAGGAATGTCGTAGCGACTGATACCATATTTTTGGATGGCCACGAAATCTAATACGGCTTCTGAAATCAGTTCGTTCTCGGTTTTGGTCATCGATAGACCCAACTTGGCAGCCATTAGCTCTGCGGCTTCGTGACCATATTGCTTAGAACGATTTAAGAATCCACCCAAGATACCCGGTTCTTCTAAGTACATTTCCCACAAGACAAACACAGGCGCAACACTTTTAGCGCCAATAACGTGTGCCACTTCTTGGTAAGAATGGTAATGGCCTTGTTCCGCTTCTGTGTTGAAATGAGTCAGCAGCACGGCATCATTTGGGTTGATCTTTGAGAGTCTATCCGCAGCTTCAGCCAAAGGTTCATCCCGAAGCTCAATCAAATTGATTTGAGGAAACTTCTTCATCTCTTCTACAACACGAGCATGAACCAGTTCCGATGTCATGCTTCTGTCAGCGAGATAATACAAGTTCTTGATTTGAGGACGTAGCTTAATGATGAGCTTTATGTTTTCGATAACTTTATCTTGTTCATACAAGATACTACCGGAAGTACTTAAAGAGTCTAACGTCGCTTCTGTGTTATTGATGCCAACGGCCACTAAAGGCACAGCGCGCTCGTCGTTTGGTAAGTAACGTTTAGAAAATTCTAATGCAGCGTCGTCCGAGATGATGATGCCGTCAAACTTGTAGTTTTGATATTTAAGCTGCAGATAATTGGCCATGTTTTGAAAATAGCCATCTGAATGCACGCGCTTAGCATCTAGGTATTCGATCGATAGTTTGACTTCGCTGTTGGTCTGCTCAAAGCCCTCTTCGACACCACGTTGAATGTCATTGGTCCATTGGTATGAGGGTTCATACGAATGTAAAACCAGTACTTTTTTGATTTCCCAATCCGTCTGGTCAGCATTGACTGCGGCCGTCCCTAGGCATAGAAATAGAGCCAATAAACGCGTCAAACGCATAACCATGTGTCGCCCAGCCGAGAAAGAATGTTGTTGCACATATTAAATGCCAAATCCCCAACTGGGACCGACATTGATCAATTTTCTACGACTATTGTTTCACACAACTTTTGATCGTCGTTCAATTTTTTCGCCAAATCACACACAAACTGCGATTTATCCAAGTTTTGAGAAACGGTAATGTCAGAAACAAGTGTGTTGCCTTCATATTGGCTGACAATTGCCGCTGCCACAGCCTCGCCTTGTTTAAAACCGACATAAAGCTCAAACTCAGGTGTCAAAATGATCTGAGTTAAGTATTCCACGATCATTTCTTGCTCGTGCTTATCCGACCAACGTTGTGACTGTAGAATCGAAAACATCACGGTAAGCCTATGAAAATCAACAAGGAAGATGTCGTCCCCTGTTAACTCTTGCCCGTTTTCTAAAAGCGTAGTTTTATCGACAGCATCGTAGGTTAAAGCGTCGAGCATACGAGTATAGATGGCTCGCCCTTCAATGCTTTCTTTAGTAGGAAATTCGACTTCTACTAAATCATGCAACCACGCATTTTTTCTGTTGATGCTTTCTAATTGTTGTTGGTTCATTTTCTTACCTTAAGCGCTGCAAGCCTAGTGTTTTACAGCGAATGAAAAACAGGACTTTGATTAGAAATGTAGGCGTCATCTGTTCTGGAGCGGTACATTAGCATGAAGCCTCTTACAAACCTAGCTAAACTCCTGAGGTAACGCCAAATTTTGTTTTAAGTGTGTGCGTCTGATAAATTGAATTAATAAATTAGCCTAATTAAGGGATGAAAAATGAAGAAAAGCTTGCTTGCTTTGGGTTTGGTAACCGTTCTGGCTGGGTGTAGTGATAATGAAGTGGGTGACGTATCACTAGGTATGTTCACAATGAAAGACATCAAAATCGGCCACCTACAAGACGAAGTCGTGACGGGTGTAACCTGTCATATTGCTTCTATCGAGGCGAATTTAAGCTTGTCTGATCCAAGCGACAGTTCTATCTCATGTCGTCAAACAGGTGACATCACGCCAGAGATGATTGCTAAGATTGATAAAAGCAAATCTGGTGAAGTCGTCTTCAAGAAATCAAAAAGCATCTTCTTCAAGACCATGAAAGTACGTCGCATCTACGATCCAGAAAACCAAACGCTACTTTACTTGTCTTACACAACCAAAGAGACGGAAGGCAGTTTCAAACATAGCTTATCGACTGTTCCTCTATATGGCACAAAAGCTTATGTAGAACCGACTGTAACTCCTACAAATTAACCCCAATTTGTGTGTAAAAACAGCAGCCCGTTGAATTTTTCAGCGGGCAAATTTCTTTGCAAGAAAACGGAACGATTTTCAAAATTTTGTGATACAATCCCGCCTCTTTTTTTCTCACTCAAGAACAAGCATGAAGTTTCCTGGTCAGCGAAAATCTAAACACTACTTTCCAACTCACGCTCGAGATCCATTAGTAAACCAAATTCGACAAGCACCAAAATTATACCGTCCTACGGTCGTTGGTGTGGGTCAAACCATCGTCGATATCGAAGCGCGCGTAGATGATGCGTTTTTAGAAAAATACAACCTAAGTAAAGGACATTCTCTCGTTCTTGAAGAGAGCAAAGCGGACGCACTGTACGAAGAGCTAGTAGAACAAGGCCTGATTACTCACCAATACCCAGGTGACACTATCGGTAACACACTTCATAACTACTCCGTACTTGCGGACAGCAAATCAGTGCTACTTGGTGTTATGTCAAAGAACATTCAAGTTGGTTCTTTCGCTTACCGTTACCTGTGCCGTACCTCTTCTCGTATGAACCTAAACCACCTACAAACCGTAGATGGTCCAATTGGTCGTTGTTACACGTTGATCACTCACGATGGCGAACGTACTTTCGCGATCAACGAAGGTCACATGAACAAACTCTCTCCAGAGAGCATTCCAGAAGAAGTATTTACCAAAGCATCTGCTCTGGTTGTATCTTCTTACCTAATGCGTGGTAAAGAAGAAGATCAAATGCCTCAAGCCGTTCAACGTGCGATTGAGTTTGCTAAGAAGCACGAAGTCCCTGTAGTACTGACGCTTGGTACTAAGTATGTGATCGAAGGCAACGCTGAATGGTGGCAAGAGTACATTCGCGAGAACGTATCTGTTGTTGCAATGAACGAAGAAGAAGGCGCAGCACTGACTGGCGAAGGCGATCCACTTGCAGCAGCGAATAAAGCGCTAGAATGGGTAGACCTAGTTCTTTGCACTGCAGGTCCTGATGGTCTTTACATGGCGGGTTACACTGATGAGAAAGTGAAACGCGAAACGACGCACGATATTCTTGAAGGCTCGATTGAAGAGTTCAACAAGTTTGAGTTTAGCCGTGCAATGCGTAAAGACGATTGCCAAAACCCAATGAAAGTGTACTCACACATTGGTCCTTACCTTGGTGGTCCACTTGAGATCAAAAACACCAATGGTGCAGGTGATGCAGCATTGTCAGCGCTTCTACACGACATGGCGGCGAACTCGTTCCACCATAAAGAAGTGCCAAACTCTGAAAAACACGAAGTACGCTGCCTAACTTACTCTTCTCTATCTCAGATCTGTAAGTACGCAAACCGTGTAAGCTACGAGGTGTTAACTCAGCACTCTCCTCGCCTATCAAGAGCACTACCAGAGCGTGAAGATAGCCTAGAAGAAACCTACTGGGATCGCTAAGAACCAAGTACTTAGAGCAATAAATATGCGAAGGTCACCATTTGGTGGCCTTTTTGTTTTGATCTAGCGCAGTAATTAGTGGTTTTTGTTATGATGTAGCACGCTAAGGCGCACGAACTGCTTTACACCTCGTTTTTTACCAGTATTATTCTCGCGCAAACGTTTGCGCAACACTTGCTAAGTCTTTTGCTTACTTGATGTTGAACGCCACGTGTTAGCCATTTTTTTGGAGTATCCATGCAGTCTGATATTGAAATTTGCCGAAACACACCGTTGTCTTCTATCGCTACCGTCGCTGCCAATGCCGGTCTTTTACCACAAGAGTTCGATACACACGGAAAACACAAAGCTAAAGTTCATCCCCAATGTCTTGATCGCTTAAACGCAAATCAAGACGGCAAGTTGGTGTTGGTCACTGCAATTACACCTACCCCTCTGGGTGAAGGTAAAACCGTAACCACAATCGGCCTTTCTCAAGGTTTATCTAAGATCAACCAATCTGTAATGGCGTGTATCCGTCAACCATCAATGGGGCCAGTCTTTGGTGTCAAAGGTGGTGCTGCAGGTGGTGGTTACTCCCAAGTTGCACCAATGGATGAGTTAAACCTACATCTAACTGGTGATATTCATGCGGTAACAGCAGCACATAACTTAGCTTCAGCCGCGTTAGATGCTCGCCTTTATCATGAACAACGTGAAGGCTACGAGGCGTTCGAAGCCCGCACTGGCTTAAAAGCACTAAAGATCGACGTCGAACGAATCACTTGGAAGCGCGTAATGGACCATAACGACCGTGCACTACGCATGGTTAAGATTGGTCTCAATGAAGAAGGCAAAACTATCAACGGCTTTGAACGTGAAGAAGGTTTTGATATCTCTGCCGCTTCTGAGCTAATGGCGATCCTCGCTTTAGCTAAAGACTTAAAAGATCTGCGTCAACGCATTGGCCGTATCGTCGTGGCTTACAACTTAGACGGCCTTCCAGTGACAACTGAAGACTTACAAGTAGCCGGAGCAATGGCTGTCACGTTAAAAGAAACCATTGCCCCTACTTTGATGCAAACACTAGAAGGTGTGCCAACCCTGATCCACGCAGGTCCATTTGCGAACATCGCTCACGGTAACTCTTCTATCATAGCAGACCAAATTGCGTTGAAACTCTCTAGTTACGTTGTCACCGAAGCAGGTTTTGGCTCAGACATGGGATTCGAGAAAGCGTGTAACATTAAAGCGTCTGCAGCCGGTCGTGCACCAGATTGTGTCGTGATTGTCGCTACGTTACGTGGTTTAAAAGCAAACTCAGGTCACTATGATCTGCGCCCAGGTATGGCCATTCCAGATTCAATTTTTAATCCGGACCAAGCGGCACTTGAAGCAGGGTTTGAAAACTTAAAGTGGCACATTAACAATGTCCACAAATACGGTATCCCTGCCGTGGTTGCTATTAACCAGTTCCCGCAAGATTCTCAGCAAGAATTGGCAGCGCTTAAGGCGTTGATTCACGAGTTTAACCCGGAAGTTAAGGTCGCCGTCAGTACAGCATTTGGTCAAGGTGGTGAAGGAGCCGTAGAACTAGCGCAACACGTTGTTGAAACGTGTGAACAAGCTTCTGATTTCCGCCCTCTTTACCGCAAAGAGCAAACTCTAAAAGAGAAACTCATGGCCGTTTGCGAAGCGGGTTACGGCGCTGCAAACATTGAAATGAGTGAACTCGCGACACAACAGCTAAAGCACTTTGAACAATTGGGCTTTGATGAACTAGCGGTATGCATTGCGAAAACGCCGCTCTCCATAACCACTGATTCAGCTGTAAAAGGAGCGCCAAGTGGCTTTAGCGTTCCTATCCGTGAGCTACGCTTATGTGCAGGTGCGGGTTTTGTTTACGCGCTTTCAGGTAATGTTATGACCATGCCTGGTTTACCGGATAAACCCGCATTCATGAATCTCGATCTAGACGATCAAGGCAATATTATCGGCCTTTCATAGCGTTAAACGTTTATATCAAACAAACAGGAGCCATAGCGCTCCTGTTTTCGTTTCAAATGACCGCTAATTTATTGTTTTTAAAACTCTTTACACTGTAAACTGAAACCACAAAATTAGAGTATTCACTTCATTTCACCAATTCGGTGCAGCATCAATTTCCTCACTCCCTAATATAGTGCAATAAATAATGCACCACCTTTAAAGAGCGTTGATTTTATTAATAAAATCCAATGGCTCGAATCTTGTACTACGTTATATAGCACTACCATTTATAAGTTCAAAGGACACTCAACAACGTCACTCGAAAGCCACCAGCAGTTGGCTTACTCCTCAGGCTTTAAGTTGCTTTCGATGCACGTAACATAAGGGAAAGGGAACATTATGCAAGACGCACTCGCAGTAATCTTAGCTGGCGGTATGGGATCAAGGTTGAGCCCTCTTACCGATGATAGAGCCAAACCAGCCGTTCCATTTGGCGGTAAGTATCGCATCATTGATTTCACACTAACTAATTGTCTTCATTCAGGTTTAAGAAAGATTTTAGTGTTAACTCAATACAAATCGCACTCGCTGCAAAAGCACTTGCGAGATGGTTGGTCGATCTTCAATCCCGAACTTGGTGAATACATCACTGCAGTTCCACCTCAAATGCGCAAAGGTGGTGCATGGTATGAAGGCACGGCAGATGCCATTTACCACAACATGTGGCTGTTATCCCGAAACGATGCCAAGTATGTCGTCGTTCTGTCCGGTGACCACATTTATCGCATGGACTACGCAGCAATGCTGGAAGAGCACAAAGAAAACGGCGCGAAGTTAACGGTCGCATGTATGGATGTGCCTGTCGAAGAAGCAACTGCGTTTGGCGTAATGGGCATTAAAGAGAATGGTTTAGTCGAGTCCTTTGTAGAAAAGCCTGAGAACCCACCTACTCTTCCTAACGACCCAACGCAGAGTCTTGCGTCTATGGGGATTTACATCTTCGATATGGACGTTTTGCAAGATGCGCTTGAAGAGGACGCAAAACTAGAAGATTCAAGTCACGACTTTGGTAAAGACATCATTCCAAAACTCATCGATACTCAATCGGTTTATGCTTACAAATTCTGTGGTAGTAAAGGACGTGTAGACAAAGACTGTTATTGGCGCGATGTCGGTACCATTGATTCTTTCTATGAAGCCAACATGGACTTGTTAGAACCCGTCCCACCAATGAACTTATACCAACCAAACTGGGCGATTCGCACTTACGAAGCTCAGTTTCCACCAGCAAGAACGGTATCTTCTGCGACTGGTAATGAAGGTATTTTCATTAATTCCATCATTGCAAACGGCGTAATCAACTCGGGCGGTTCAGTTCAACACTCGGTTATTGCTTCTAATGTACGCATTCACGACAGCGCGACGGTAGTCGACAGTATTATCTTTGACGATGTCGAAGTGGGTGAAGGTTGTCAGTTGGTAAGTTGTATCATCGATAAGCATGTTCGCATCCCGCCGCACACTCAAATCGGCATGAACAAAATTGAAGACGCAAAACGATTCCATGTGTCAGAAAAAGGCATTGTTGTTATTCCAGAAGGCTATGAGTTCTAACCTTTGCACTCAGCTATTCGTCATAGCAACACCCAACACCCACCAAATAAAAAGCGCGCGATGTGAATCGCGCGCTTTTACTGTCCAACTAATCTAGATTAGACATTACATACTGTAGACCAGCTACCATCGCTACCCGGCTCTGATGCAGTCCACCAGTTTGCTTGGTACACCACACCATTGTGAATCACTTTATCACCTTGGTTAGCGTGGCTTGGGTTACCTTGCCAATCCGTTTGCGGAAGATCTGGGTAAGTAACTAGACCCGCAGTATCACATGTACCCGGCTCAGTACCACCGCCGCCAGTACCAGAGTTTAGGTCACCAATTGGTAGGTCTGGTTGTTCAAACTTGAACGCAAACTCTTTACCGCCAGAAATCACCGTGTAGTTAGCTGGACCAGAGATTGGTAGGTAGTAAACCATATCAAGTTCGTAAGTGCCGCCCGCTGGTAGGTCTTTCCATGCTGGTAGAGAGAAAGATACGCGGTGCATTACACCATCCAAACCACCAATGTTGTTCGCACGAGTATGACCAGAAGCAATCACACTTAGACCGCCGCCAGACTGATCTTTCGCGTTATCTGGAGCTGATACAGGAATATCGAACTGGAATTCTGTACCACCAGGAATTGCTTGACCCGTGTTGTTTGTAAACGTGATCTTAGGGTTGATTGGGTAGTTTTGGTCACCAACTTTGAAACCACCAACACTAACAGCAATATCTACAGCTTCCGTTGGAATAGCACCAGTTGCGATCTTGTTACCGTAAGGCGTTGCAGACTTAAACTTGTCGTAAATCGCTTTAGTCATAGTGTTACCCATGTGGTATTCACCATTACCCGCAGCACAAGCTTGTTCTGTTGCATCAATCGTCGTACGGTTGCCGTTCGCGTCTAGTACGTAACAGTTATAGTCACCTGCCAGCTCCCAGAACATGATACCGCCGATCTCTTTGTCGATAACGTAGTCCGCTTTCACTTCAACAGATGCTTTGTCTTCTGTTGATAGGAATACGCTCTTCTCTGCATTCCATAGCCAAGGGGCTACAGCAACATCATCGTAATGACGCGTGTAAGAACCGACAAACTTATCGGAAGGATCATTTACAGGGTCAAGACCGTAAGCTTGAGCGTAAGAACCCCAAATGCCCTTCTCTAGGTTCTTCGCGTGCCACATTGGGTTTGAACCAGCGCCCATTTCGTTGCCTTTAGGGTCAGTATCATGCCACATGTTATCGATACCGATAGCGCCGTGACCACAGTTGTTCTTCTCACCTTCGCCAGTACCTGGAGCACACTCTGATTGATTAGGAAGTGCCGCTCGGCCCCATAGACCGTTATCACCACCAGTTACACCTTGCCAACCACGGGTGTAGTAAGGCACACCAATGTTAATACGACCTGCTGGCATAGAGCCACGGAAGTAATGGTAAGCCCAGTCAGTGTTCAAGTAACCAATACCGCCGTAAGCAGCCGTGCCGTACACGTTCCATTGAGCAAGCTCAGAGTCTTTACCCGTATCGAACAATGCCGCGTTGTGGCCAACGTGATCGTTCCAAGCACCATGCAAATCGTAAGTCATGATGTTCACGTAATCGAGGTACTTAGTGACGTCGAACGTTTCCATACCACGCAATAGGTAACCAGAAGAAGGCGCGGCGATAGTCAGCATGTAGTGGATACCATCTTGTGCAGATGCTGCATCCAATTTCTCACGCAGAACTTTCATTAGCTCTTGGTAAGAAGCCCATAGGTATGGACGACGCGGTTCCATAAAGTCTTTATCGTAAGGGTTACCAGCACCCGCCATTGATGTTGGGTACTCGTAGTCGATGTCTAGGCCATCGAACTTGTAAGTACGCATCATTTCAACAGCAGACGTTGCAAACTTCTCGATACCCGCATGGTTGATTGAACCATCTGCGTTGGTTGTCATGGTGTAGAAACCACCGTCAGCAACGCGGTTGCCATCAGCACCGAAGTGACCACCTGTTTCAGCCCAACCACCAATTGAAATCAGTGTTTTAACGTCATGTTTTTGCTTGTAAGTTGCTAGCGCACCGAAGTGACCTTTAAAGCCTAACGCAGGGTCAACTTCAACACCCGGCCAAGTTTTACCTGTTGCAGGGTTCGTTGGGTCTGTCACATCGCCTACGTTTACTTTGCCGTCTGAACCAATACTAACGAAAGCGTAGTTAATGTGGGTAAGTTGATCCCATGGAATGTCTTTTACTAAGTAGGCGGCTTGTGGGTCGTCACCACTGCGCCAGCTAGTGAAGTAACCAATCACACGACGTGGGTGATCAGCACCCATTAATTCACGACCTTCTTCATCGTAAATTGTACAGTAAGGAACATCGACACCAGCCGTTTGGTATAGACCGTCAGGACGACAGTTCGATGTAATTGCACCGCCATTCACTGTTAGAGATACAAGAGAAGAATCAGTCGTTGCGCCTGCATCGTCTGTCGCTTTCGCGTAAATAGAGACACTGCCCGCCTGTGCTGGAGTGAAATCTACCGCGTATGGCGCTGTTGTTGCTGTACCAACAAGAGAACCGGCAGCAAAGAATTCAACTTTCACCACGGTACCATCCGCATCAGCGGCATTTGCTGTAACGGTAACCGTCGCGCCTAGTTCAACAGAAGTCGCTGAAAGAGCGACATCGACAGTCGGCGCTTCATTACCCGGTTGACCCGCGTTTACTGTTAGCGTTACGGCACTCGCAACACTCACAGCGTTTTTATCATCATACGCTTTAGTCGAGAATTCGTGCGCACCTTCAGTCGCCGTCCATGAAGCAGTGAAAGGTGCTGCGGTAGAGGTACCGACCAATGCGCCATCAACAAAGAATTCAACCTTACTAATTGAACCATCCGTGTCAGCAGCGTCTGCGGCAAGATTTACAACATCTCCAGCAGTGATAGAAGCCGATGCACTAGGCGATGTTAATGTCACCGTAGGTACTTCATTAACTGGAGGTTCTACAGGACTAGTGCCACTACAAGCACCTAGATTTTCCCACTCACCCCATTCACCTGCTTGCGCTGGATTATTGTTTTGAGTCCAGTAGCGCGCTTTATAAGCGTTACCTTCATGCTGAACTTGGTCACCGCCGTTATAAACCTTCGACGAATCCCAAACTTCTAGAGGTGCACAATCAACCGCTGCATAGCTGTTGAAGGCCATTAGACAAGACGCAGTTAATGTACTGAGTGTAAAGGCACTCTTCACTGCTTTCCCACTTCTAAGGTGCATATTGCTCTTCCTTAAGTTATTGTTAATACAATACAAAATACGCTTAACTAACACGTATAGTTACTTTTGTTTCGACGTAAAATAACTTAAGTACAAGTGCAGCATTTCACACTATGTATTTATAAATTTTCAGCAGCACCTCTCAAGAATCCACTAAATGATTGCAACAATTAACACCTTATTTTGCACCAACAACTAATTTCATTACCCAAATAAATATGTCGATCGCAATTTATTAAAAAAGACAAAAAAAGTCCTAATTTTGAAATAAAGATCACTAAGCCTTTGTTGATCTGGGTGTTTCGTTGAAGTGTCGCTTGTACTCTCGACTGAACTGTGAAGGGCTGCTGTAACCCACAAGGCGCGCAGCATCGTTCACTCGGCGACCTTCTAACTGAATCAATTCTCGTGCCTTGTTTAAACGCACCTTTTTGATGTATTGCAAAGGCGACTCTAGAGTCACACTTCTAAACGCTTGGTGGAATGCAGAGACACTCATGTTCGCTTCTTCCGCCAAGGTTTGTACATTGAGTTGTTCGTGGTATTCCTGATGAACGCGGTTTAGCGCTTTTGCTACCCTTGCGTAAGAACCTTCTTGGTGTGCGAGCTCAAACAGTACATGACCGGATTCGCTCACCAGCGTGCGATACACAATTTCTTCTAACAGCATGTCACCGAGCATTGCGACTTCAAGATCGCTACATAATGCCGTCATAAGGCGTTTGCACGCATCCAACATTTGGTCGTTCATGCGTACCGATTTCAACCCACAGCGAGTGTCATCCTCACAAACATTACTGAAGCGTTGTGATTCCAACTTCTTGACCAGCTTTTGCAGCATGGCGGGAGAAATGTCGATGGATATTCCCAATAAAGGCTCATCATCAACAGCAATCGCTTCACACTCAAGTGGCATGGGTACACCGACAACCAAATAGTCGTCTGGGCCATAACGTACTGGTGTTTGGCCAATGTGAATGTTCTTGTAGCCTTGTCCCAAAACGATGATGCCAGACTGGTACACAAACGGTTGGCGATTGTTCCCTTTGCTACTGCGGTAGAACCATACCCCATCAATGGCGGTTTCTTTGATGCCCTCTAAATCGTCTAAACCAAATTTAGTGGCGTATTGCTGCATGATCTCAGCAAGTGTCTTCATCTTGTCACTCCAATAGTTATGCACGCACTATACTTGGAGTTCTGATTACAGTTCCAGCATAAGAAACGCATATTTGTAGAAATAGGCAATAAATTTGCAGAAATCGGCCTACTCGTTCTCACAAACGCGTACTAATATGCATGTATTCACTCTCCTCACATTGGAAGCAAGAGGTCTAATAATGAACTTTTCATACGTCAACCCAACTCAAATCTTCTTCGGCCAAGGCCAAATCGCAGCAATCAAAGAAGCGATCCCTGCAGATCAAAAAGTGCTCGTTATCTACGGTGGTGGTTCTATTAAAAAGAACGGTGTATACGACCAAGTAGCACAAGCATTAGAAGGCCGCGAATGGCTTGAGTTTTCAGGTGTAGAGCCAAACCCAACAAAAGAGACGCTAGATAAAGCGGTTGCTATCGTAAAAGAGCAAAACGTTGATTTTATCCTAGCTGTTGGTGGTGGTTCAGTTATCGATGGTTCTAAGTACGTTGCAGCATCTGCAAAATACGACGGTGACGGTTGGGACATCATGGTAGGCAAACATCAAGTAACAGAAGCAACGCCGCTTGCTGCGATTCTTACTTTGCCAGCAACCGGTTCTGAGTCAAACATGGGCGCAGTAATCACTAAGAAAGAAACCCAAGACAAGTTGGCATTTCTAGCGCCTGCAGTTCAACCAAAATTTGCCGTGCTTGATCCAGACGTAATGAAGACTCTACCTGAGCGTCAACTTATCAACGGCCTAGTTGATGCGTGGGTGCACGTATGTGAGCAATACCTAACGCTGCCAACTGGCGCAATGGTTCAAGACGGTTACGCAGAAGCGCTACTTAAAAATCTAAAAGTATTGGGTGACCAGTTCGCAGAACGTGATAACGCCCAATGGCGTGCGAACCTAATGTGGACAGCAAACCAAGCATTGAACGGTCTAATCGGTAGCGGCGTTCCTCAAGATTGGGCAACGCACATGATTGGCCACGAGCTGACTGCACTATGGCACGTAGACCACGCTCGTTCACTAGCGATCATTCAACCATCTCTACTTCGCAACCAAATGGAATTCAAACGTCCTAAGCTTGAGCAAATGGGTCGTAACGTATTTGGCTTGGCAGAAGGTGAAGATTTGGCAGAACGCACAATCCAATCGATTGAAGCTTTCTACCATCAGCTAGAAGTCGCGACTCAACTGGAAGGTTACGGTGATGATCGTCAAGCAGCTATCGATGCTGTGATTGATCAACTGAACAAACACGGCATGACGGTTCTTGGCGAAAACCAAGCAATCGACCTAGAAAACAGCCGTAAAATTCTAGAACTTGCCGTTGCATAACGACTCGATCTATTAAATTACTGCCTTTTTTGACGGCATTGTGTCTACGCGGACACAATGCCGTTTTTTTATGTTAATTTAGCGCAACATTGACAACTCGATAAATATTGAACTTTTCTGCTAGAAAACTAACAAATAAGCGATGGTTCGATGTTGTTATGTAAGCCGATGACCAAAAACAAACCAAGTGCTTACTATTCGAAGTGTCATTTTTTAGCTTGCTCATAAAAAGATGAGCGTTTAGTCGTCTATTCAAGAGTTATTCGTATGTGGCTGATTGTCATAGCTTGTGCGTTCATACATATCATCAGTATTAAGACTGGCCCAAAGTGGCTGTTCTTTTTGACCAAACCGCTTCCAATCGTCGCCATGATTGGAATGCTACTCCTATCACCTTCAAATCACCTTCCCTACACTCAGTGGATCATCGCCGGTCTGTCAATTTCGCTTATCGGTGACTTAGTCATGATGCACCCGAAAGACAAGTTCATTCTCGGTATTAAGCTATTTTGCCTAGCATTAATTTGTTACGCCTTAGGCTTCATTAATATGGCAGCTTGGCACTTTACACCTTGGTTGCCTTTTGCCGTGTTCGGCGTCGGCCTCTGCGCCTATTTCTTCTTTAAACCCGATTTGGGGAAAGAGAAATGGTCAGTTGCCAGTTACATCTTCGTCCTCATGGCCATGTTGTGGATGTCGATGGAATACTATGCCAGTGGTAAAACCCAATCTTCCGCATTTGCAGTTTTAGGCAGCTTTGTCTTTACTTTATCCGGTGCGGTTTTGGCGTTTGAACGCTTCGGTGGCACGTCGATTTTCTCTCGACAAGTGGTCATGACCACCTACTATTCCGCCCAATATTTAATCACGATGTCCGTGTTCGCCATAGTGATCCGTTTCCTCTAAAACTGACTATATTATCGGTTAGTTTTATCACGAGTTATTTGCTCACCAGTTGGACAGTTTATGCTTGATTAACAGGTGCAATACGGTTAATAACTTGTTATTGTAGAAAGAAATTTATTCTAAAAGTTGGCAGCCTTGAAAGAGAAAAATATCGTTGTTGAGTTCAGCGGCGTAAACAAGTGGTATGGTGAATATCACGCCCTCAAAGACATTAATTTTTCAGTACATACCGGTGAAATCGTTGTTGTTTGTGGCCCTTCCGGTTCAGGTAAATCAACACTCATTCGTTGTATCAACCACTTAGAATCCATCCAAGAAGGTGAACTCAGCGTCTTCGAACAACCAGCCGATTCCAAAGCTCAAAAACCTGGCAAAGTCGGCATGGTGTTCCAGCACTTTCATCTGTTTCCACATCTTACCGTGTTAGAAAACCTCACTCTTGCTCCTATCCGCACGTTAAAGCTATCCAAACAAGAAGCGGAAGAACGTGCAATGCATTATCTCAAGCGTGTGAACATCGAAGAGCAAGCCAATAAGTATCCAATTCAACTTTCTGGTGGTCAGCAGCAACGTGTCGCTATCGCGCGTTCCCTTTGCATGGAACCCGATCTACTGCTGTTTGATGAACCGACCTCGGCGCTCGATCCTGAGATGATCAACGAAGTGCTAGACGTGATGGTGGAACTCGCACAAAGTGGCATGACCATGATTTGTGTGACGCACGAAATGGGCTTTGCTAAGAAAGTGGCGAATCGAGTAGTGTTTATGGACGAAGGTGAAATCATTGAGATGAACTCCCCTGTAGCCCTTTTCGAAACACCGCAGCACCCACGTACCCAAGCGTTTTTGAATCAGATTCTGAGCTACTAGCCTATGGTAATTCGAATCCTAAAACCTGTTTTACAAGCCATATTACAAATCGCCATTCTTTTGATAGCGATCGTGTGGGTACTCGATTCCGGCGCACAAGCGATGGGGTACCAATGGCAATGGGAACGCGTACCTGATTACATCGCCTTTTACGAAGATGGTGAGTGGTGGCCAGCAGAATTGGTCGATGGACTTATCGTTACCTTAAAGATTTCGGCGATCAGTCTTTTCTTCACATTAGTGATAGGCTTCGTCACCGCATTATTGCGACTCAGCAACTCAAAAGTTGGTAACGCGATCGGCACCGCTTATGTTGAGTTGATTCGCAACACCCCATTACTGGTGCAAATATACCTACTCTATTTCGTGTTTGGCCCCGTAATTGGGTTAGATAGATTCAGTACCGCTGTTTTAGCACTGTCACTCTTCCAAGGCGCTTATACCGCAGAGATCTTCCGTGCGGGCTTAAACAGCATTCCAAAAGGTCAGTTTGAAGCCGCCAAAACCTTAGGCTTATCACCTTTGTTTGCCTACAAAGACGTGATTCTTCCACAGGTACTTCAACGCACTTTACCACCGTTGACTAACGAGGTGGTGTCACTGATTAAGAACTCTTCAATCGTCAGTGTGATGGCTATATTCGACCTGACAACCGAGGCAAGAAACATCGTATCTGAGACGGCGATGCCGTTTGAGATTTGGTTTACTGTGGCAGCAATCTACCTTGCTCTCACATTATCACTTTCTGGCTTATCCGCTTGGCTAGAACACAAACTAGGAGCCAGTTGGCGCAAATTATAAGGAGATAACATGAAGTTATTCAAAGCGACCATTACTGCATTATTAGGGCTTGCAATTGCTTTACCTTCATTAGCCAATGAAGAAGCTGCGACACCAAACGTTGATCAAATCAAAGAGCGTGGCACGCTGCGCGTTGGTATGTCGACATTTGTACCTTGGGCAATGCGTAATAAGCAAGGCGAGTTGATTGGTTTTGAAATCGATGTGGCGAAGCGCCTCGCAGCGGATACAGGCTTAAAAGTTGAGTTTGTACCGACAGCGTGGGACGGCATCATCCCTGCTCTTCTTGCTAAGAAATTCGACGTAATCATTGGCGGTATGTCGATTACGCCAGAACGTTCAAAGAGCGTATTGTTTACTGAACCTTACTCGCATTCAGGCGTTCAAGTAGCAGCAAACAAAGAGCTAGCAGCTGGCTTTAGTGAGTTTTCAGACTTTGACTCTCGCCGTGTGAAAATTGCCGCTCGTCGTGGCGCGTTCACTGTGCAAGTGGCACGTGAGACTTTCCCTAAAGCGAAGATCCTTCAGTTTGATGACGATGCACAAGCATTCCAAGAAGTATTGAACGGCAACGCACACGCGGTGATTGCATCAAGCCCGAAACCGGAACATGAAGCGATCAAGCATGCTGACAAACTGTTCATTCCATTTACTGAGCGTCTATCCAAAGGTAATGAGGCATTCGCGGTTCGCCTAGGCGAAGAAGATAAAAAAGCCTTCTTCAACGAGTGGATTGAAGCTCGTACCCAAGACGGTTGGCTAGATGAGCGTTACGAATACTGGTTCTCAACGCTAGATTGGCAAGACCAAGTTGCACAAGGTCAATAACCTTCATCGTCACAATAATTGATAACACCGACTCGTACTGCGGGTCGGTTTTCTTCTCTACTATCGGAGTTAAACCTTGAGCGGACAAACCACCACTCGCGTTGCACCAACCAAAGCAAAATCAGGCCTCTTCTTAAGTCGTTTTAACCTACTCGATTGGGTACTGCTTGCCATCTGCGCATTGGCTGGGGTTTGGCTCTATCATCGTTCTACCGTTGGCGTAAACTACATCTGGCATTGGAAAGAAGCAATCGACCTCTTGTTCACCCCAAGAGCAGATGGCGGCTTGCCGTATTTCTTCCAAGGTCTAATCTCAACGCTGCGCTTAAGCCTTTGGGGCATCATCTTTGCTCTGGTATTAGGTACATTGCTTGGGTTAGCACGTTTTTCAGATACCGTTTGGTTGCGCACGCCTGCCAACGCATTTATTCAATTGGTACGAAACATTCCACCTTTGGTGTTCGTATTCATCTTCTACTTTTTCATTTCTAACCAGTTAATCCCATTACTTGGCTTGGAAGATCTTCTCCGTAACTATCGCGGCGAACCTAACGCGGTTCAACACTTCTTCTTTGGCCCTGCTAACCTTTGGGAAAACCTTGCGTCCGGCGTGCTTTGTGTAGGTTTGCTCTCTTCTGCCTACATTGCTGAAGTGGTTCGTGCGGGCTTGCAAAGCGTCGATAAAGGCCAATGGGAAGCAGCTGACTCGCTTGGTCTATCTCGTTGGGTGAAATACCGTTTCATCATCGCACCACAAGTGCTTAAAGCGATTACACCTGCACTTGCAGGACAAACGATTTCTCTGGTTAAAGACACCTCCATCGTTTCGCTGATCTCGATTCAAGAAATGACCTTTGTCGGCACAGAGATGGCGAACTCATCAGGTTACATTTTCGAAATCTGGCTAATTGTTGGCTTCGTTTACTTCCTGATTTGTTTCGGTCTATCAATGTTTTTTAGATACATCGAGAAAAAATCGGAATCTATTTCAAATTAACTCAATAGGCTTCAAAAATAAGACAGCGTAGCGCTTCAAATCGGAATTCCATCCTGTTACAGTCGTTTTCATGCTAATTTTTTGGCGTTTTTCATGGAGTTAAAGAAGCAGTCCGATTACGAGCAGTACATAAGGCAGGACAGCCTTGGCGAATACTACGTTGTGCTCAATCAATACACTTTCCACAGTGTTTATCAGCCTATTTTTGATAAACACCAACAAATGATCGGGATGGAAGCCCTGCTCCGTATTCGTGGTGCAGATGGCACGAATATTCGACCGGATCTCTTCTTTGCTGATGCCAGCATCGATACTTACTTCCGACTTTGTATTGAATTTCTCTCCCGTGCGATTCATATCCGTAACTTTGCTCGTCACTTTGCAGGTTCACCAATCAAGCTGTTTCTTAATGTCATGCCACAAACTTTGCTGACGCTGACCAAAGACATGGGCTTTAAAGACAATGGCCTGCTCTACAAACGATTATTTGAGTTAGGTATGGAACCTTCTGATGTGGTCTTTGAAGTCGTTGAGGAATCTTGCGGTGATACAGAACTTTTGATTCAAGCAGTGCAACTCATGAGAGCAAACGGCTTCTTGTTTGCGATTGATGATTTTGGCTCTCACCATTCAGATATGTCACGTGTTAAGCAGCTTTGCCCAGACATCATCAAAATAGATCGCTCTTACCTACTCGATTATTGCTCTGGTGACACATTAGCGATCGCCAATGCAGTAGATCTTGCTGAAGAGATGAACGCAAAAGTGGTCATAGAAGGTGTCGAAGAAAATACACAGCTTTCAGCCATGCAAGCGCTTAACTTAGATTACTACCAAGGTTTTTATCTGGCGAAGCCACACTCGATTCACCATTGGACTGAGCAAAAAGAAACAGCCAAAGTGCTACATTAAACGCGTTAGCACAGATAAAAATTAAAATGTTTCAGATACAAAAGCGCCGCCAAGGTTACTCACCAAGGCGGCGCTTTTCTGTTTATGTCGATTTTAATATCGAAACGAATCGCTTAGAAGAAGTCGATAGAGTTACGACCACTCTTAGGATCGCGTGCAACCTGCGGCTTTTCTTCTTTCTTGCCTTTCTTAGCAGATTGAGACAATGCTTCTTTTTGTGCTTTACGCTCTTTGTGCGCTGCTTTACGACCGGTAGATTTAGGGCCTTTAGCACTTGGTTTGTCGTTCTTTTTCGAGCGAGACTTTTCTTTACGTGCCGCTTGCGCTTCTTTCTTCGCCTTCTTCTCTGCTTTTTCTTCAGCAGTTTCAGGTTCGGTTACTGGCGCGTCACATACAACAACGTAGTACTCTTGGTTAAACTCGAAGAAATCGCCGTCGTACATTTTGCGACGTTTACGAGTTTCTAGCTCACCGTTTACGGCAACGTAACCTTCTTCGATGATGTGTTTTGCTTCACCACCACCACTCACCAAGTTCGCGATTTTGAAAAGCTTGTACAGCTCAATTGGGTGCGCGTCAACGTCGATACCGATCGCTTCGATCTCAATCTCTTCGCCTTCTAAATACTCTTCGTGTTCGTAATCTTGGGTCATGTTCGTTACTCATTTTTCTTGATGAACGGAGTTTAAACGGAATGCGTACAAATAGAAACGTGATCTTCACTCATCTTGTCCAATTGGGTATATACTCACCCAATAACTCCTTGAACGAGCGATATTTTGTCTAATAAGAACCACATTACCTTTGCCACCGCCAACCTGTTTAACTTTGTTGCACCACCTGGCGCGTATTACGACTTCGAGAACATTTACTCTCGCGACGATTGGCAGGACAAACTCGCTTGGACCAAATCGCAGTTCGAACAATTAAATCCCGACATCATCGGCTTGCAAGAAGTGTTCAGCATCGAAGAAACCAAAACCTTCTTTGCTGAAATGGGTTATGAACACTTTGCTTGTGTCGATACGCCGTACATTGAAGGCGATTACATTTATTCTCGCCCAGTGGTTGCAGTGGCCTCGCGTTTTCCGATTGAAAGCTTTGAAGCGGTCACGTTCGATAAAGACACGCTCAATGCCTTTGGTGATATCGACGCGCCACCTTTTAGCCGTAAACCCGTTCGTGCCAGCATTGTTCACCCAATTATTGGTCATATCTCTGTATACGTCACACATTTGAAGTCACAGCGCCCTGCGGATTCAACCACACCAGAAGAAGCAAGCAGACCGATTGCCCGTTGGCTATCTACGCAACAGCGTGGTTGGGAAGCGGCAATGCTGCGTGACGCAATGCAAAGGCAGTACGCTTTGAATCCGATGCCGACAATACTAATGGGTGATATGAACCAAGGCATTACTGCAACCAGCGTTAACAGCGTTTTGATTGAACATTATGGTGACAGTGTCACTGATTTGCAACTCAATGACGGATGGGAATTGCAAGTAACGCCCTCACTAGAGTCACGGCCAGCAACGCACTACCACTTTGCGAAAGGAAACGTGTTGGATTACATCTTGTTGTCGCAAGAGTTTGATGCGCACGCCGATGTATCAATAGCAGAAGTCACGAACTACCAAGTGCTGGATGCGCACTTAATCAATCCGTCTTTTGAGAGAGACAAAAACGCCAGCGACCACGCATTTGTGGCGCTGACGGTAGAAATTAAGCTTTAGCGTCGGTGTGGCGCTTTACAATCTTACGTGGAATCAACTCTACACCTGCTTTATAGCGTTTAGCTGAGGCGTTAAGCGCCAACTCCATTGCGCTGTCCGCAATCAGCTCAAACTGCTGTGGAAGTGAGTTGATTTTGATTGGAAGAAAATCGAGCAAGCGGTTATCACCAAAGGTGGCCAAACGTACTTTGCCCATCAACTCTGGCTTTTCTAGCATCACGTCCAACACGCCTTCTAATAAGGTGTAAGACATTGTCACCACTGCGTCTGGCAGTTTGCCCTTTGCGATCCAACCTTCGAGCACCTTCTTGCCTTCTTCACGGGAGAAGTGCTGACCATAGCCAACCAAAACACCAGTGCTACCCTGCTGACAAGCTGAACGGAAACCCAGTTCACGCTCTTTAGAGACTTGCAGTTCTTCTAACGCACCAATCAAACCAATCGAATCAATCTCTGAGGACAAGACCGAATCGGTTAACTCAAACGCCGCATCAAAATCTTCGCTGATCACACAACAAAAGTGCTCATCATCCATAGGACGGTCAAGTGCAATAACGGGCGTACCTGAGTTTTGCAGCTTGAGGTAATACTCGCTCGCTGCTGGCATACTGCTCGCAACGAATAGTGCATCAATACGACGACTCACGAGCGCCTCTGCAACCTTTTGCTCCGTTTGGGGATCATCATCAGAACAGCCAATCAAAATTTGGTAGCCTGCTTTACGAGAGTTCTGTTCTATCAGTTTTGCTAAACGTGCGTAACTGGTGTTCTCTAAATCTGGAATGATCAAACCGAACGAACGTGAGTTGCCCGCTCTTAAAGAGGATGCTGCGTGATCCGGTTTGTAATTGTACTGCTCAACCACCGCCATGACTTTCTTTTGAGTCTTTTCGCTGATGCGGTATTTCTGCGCTTTTCCGTTAATCACATAGCTTGCCGTGGTCTTTGAAACCCCAGCTAATTTCGCTATTTCATCCAGTGTCATATTCTAAGCCCTATTCTGTGCGCGGGATCATATTAATACATCAACGATCCTTCGATAAGTTGAATTATATGCTGAACCGATTCAGTATAAAAGCTGAAAGGATTCAGCAAAACTCAAAAATTGACGAGAATCACCAAAAACAAGCAATAACGTTTCCCTTTGCTAGGCTTTAAAAGCACTGAGACACTGAGTGGTTAAGTTTCGATTTTAAAAACAGTTTCGCTGAGTGTTTTAAAAAATTTGACCAAATGCTGAATCGATTCAGTTTCTTTTGTTCAGCAAATTGTTGTTAAGCAAAACCCTCTCTAATAGAGAAATGACGAACAAAGACACGTTCAGCAACTATAGATAAACGGCGTTACGCAAACAAAGTACTGCGTAGCCAAGATGAATTAGAAATAGATACCTTAAGGCTGGAGAAGCACCATGCTTAAGCTAAGTAAGAACGACATTACCCTATCTCAATCCGCTACGGATAAGTTTGAAGCGATCAAAAGCATCGCTCAGAGCCTGACAGACAAAGGCCTAGTTGAACAAGGCTATGTAGAAGGCATGCTAAACCGTGAAAACCAGAACTCTACGTTTCTAGGTAATGGTATCGCGATTCCACACGGCACAACTGACACGCGCTCAATGGTGAAAACCACGGGTGTTGCTGTTCACCACTTCCCAGAAGGCGTTGAATGGGGCGACGGCAACACAGTTTACGTTGCTATCGGTATTGCGGCGAAATCAGACGAGCACTTGGGCATTCTTAAGCAGCTAACAAAAGTATTGGGGGCGGACGGCGTTGAAGAGCGTCTGCGTGATGCGAAAAACGAAGACGACATCATTGCCCTACTTCACGGCGACGTTCAGCTAGAAGCGGATTTCGATGCTTCTCTCATTCAACTGCTATTCCCAGCAAGCGACATGATTCAAATGAGCGCGGTAGCTGGCGGCCTACTTAAAAACACAGGTTGTGCAGGTACGGAGTTCGTTGCAGACCTAGTAACAAAAACGCCAACGCATCTAGGCCAAGGTCTATGGCTTGTTGGCAGTGATAAACAAGTAACTCGCACTGGTGTTTCTTTTGTATCAACAGCCAATGATTGTGAATTCGAAGGCGAGAAAGTGCGTGCTCTAGTTGCGTTCGCAGCTTGCAACAACGCTCACCAATCTATCCTAAGCACGATTTCAAAGCTTGTGTTTAACAACGAACACAGCAAATTACTTGATGCTTCTGCTGAACAGATCCTTGCATTGTTCAAAGGCGAAGAAATGGCAACTGAAGCGGCTGAAGACGGCAACACAGCAATCTTCAAAATCAAAAACGCTCACGGCCTACACGCTCGTCCAGGCGCAATGCTAGTTGCTGAAGCGAAGAAATTCGAATCTACCATTCGTGTGGCAAACCTAGATGGCGACGGCAAAGCAGTAAACGCGAAGAGCCTAATGAAAGTTATCGCGCTAGGCGTGAAACACGGCCACCAGCTTCAATTCTCTGCTGAAGGCCCAGATGCTGCACAAGCACTTGAGTCAATCGGCAAAGCAATCGCATCTGGTCTTGGCGAAGGTTAAGGGGCGAGAGAATGACAGCATTGAAAACAAACAAAGTCGTTACTATCACGCTTAACCCTGCCCTTGATCTAACAGGTTCGCTGGACTCAATTAAAGTGGGTTCTGTCAGCCTAGTTGAAAAGAGCAACCTACACGCGGCTGGTAAAGGCGTAAACGTAGCGAAAGTGCTTAGTGACCTAGGTGCAGACGTAACAGTGACGGGCTTTCTTGGCAAAGACAACCCTGAGCTGTTCCACCAGCTATTTAGCGATATCAAGGTTAAAAATGAGTTCGTTGAAGTCGAAGGCGCAACTCGTATCAACGTGAAATTGGTCGAAGCAGATGGCCAAGTGAGCGACATCAACTTCCCTGGCGTTCAAGTTACGGCAGAAGAAATCGCGCGCTTTGAAGAAACCCTATTCCGCCTTGCAGAAACACACGATTACTTTGTATTGGCAGGCAGCCTACCGGGCGGTGTTACTGCAGAGCAATGCGCAGCATGGATTGAAAAACTGCATCAGCAAGGCAAGAAAGTCTTGTTCGATAGCAGCAAAGCGGCACTACGCGCAGGCATCGACGCTCATCCTTGGTTGATCAAACCAAACGACGAAGAGCTAAGTGACTTTGTCGGCGAGCACCTTTCAACGCCAGAACAATGCCAAGAAGCAGCGCAAACGCTAAGCGATAAAGGCATTTTGAACATCGTAGTTTCCATGGGTGCAGACGGCGTGATGTGGCTTAACCAAGGTGAATGGTTACGTGCTCAACCACCACGAATGAATGTAGTAAGCACTGTTGGCGCTGGCGATACGCTTGTTGCTGGTTTGTGCTGGGGTCACATGCAAGTGATGCCGAAAAACGATTTACTGCGCTTCGCTACTGCGCTTTCTGCCCTAGCAGTAAGCCAAGTTGGCGTTGGCCTAACCAGTCAGGAAGAACTGGAGAACATCAAGCTCCAAACGCAAGTAACCGAGCTTTACCCTAATACGAACTTAGACAAAAACTAAGGAACAGAAGGTTATCAGTATGAATATTGCCATTATTACAGCTTGTCCAAGTGGTGTTGCGAACAGCATCATTGCGGCAGGTCTACTAGAACAAGCAGCGGCGAAGCTGGGTTGGAACGCAAAGATTGAATGCCAATCAAGCGTGGTTGAACCAACGCTACTGACAGACGCTGACATTGAACAAGCAGAAGCGATCGTAATTGCGGCTAACACTCCTGTTGATACTTCTCGTTTCGTAGGTAAAAAAGTCTACCAAGCAGATATCAGCACCGTAGCGAAAGACGCATCCGCTTTCTTACAAACTGCGGTTGAAAGTGCAGCAACGCTAGAGCAAGCAACCACAGTTGCGGCACAAGTAGCAGCACCAGCAGAAAGCGCATCAGCAACTAAGAAGATTGTTGCTATCACAGCATGTCCAACCGGCGTTGCGCACACCTTCATGGCAGCAGAAGCGCTAGAAGAGGAAGGCAAACGTCGTGGTCACCAAATCAAAGTGGAAACACGTGGCTCAGTAGGTGCGAAAAACCAACTGACTGACCAAGAAATCGCAGACGCAGATTTGGTCATCATCGCAGCAGACATCGAAGTACCTCTTGACCGCTTCAACGGCAAGAAGATGTACCGCACCAAAACAAGTCCAGCACTGAAGAAAACAGCGGAAGAAATGGACAAAGCGTTTGAACAAGCAAGCGTATACCAACACTCTGGCTCTTCAAGCGCATCATCAGCGACAGAAGAGAAGAAAGGCGCGTACAAACACCTAATGACAGGTGTATCTCACATGCTTCCAGTTGTGGTTGCCGGTGGTTTGATCATCGCCCTATCCTTCGTATTTGGTATCGAAGCGTTTAAAGAAGAAGGCACGCTAGCAGCAGCGCTAATGAACATCGGTGGTGGCTCTGCATTCGCATTGATGATCCCTGTTCTTGCTGGTTACATCGCCTTCTCAATTGCTGACCGTCCGGGTCTGGCTCCGGGTCTAGTTGGCGGTATGCTAGCAAGCTCAACTGGTGCAGGTTTCCTTGGTGGTATCGCAGCAGGTTTCATCGCAGGTTACGCTGCTAAGTTCCTTGCGGATAAAGTAAAACTTCCACAATCAATGGAAGCACTTAAACCTATCCTTATCATCCCGTTCGTGGCGACATTGTTCACGGGTCTCGTGATGATTTACATCGTGGGTGGTCCAGTATCTGGCATCATGAGCGGCCTAACTGATTTCCTAAACAACATGGGTTCAGATAGCGCGGTTCTACTGGGTATTATCCTTGGTGCAATGATGTGTTTCGACCTTGGTGGTCCAGTAAACAAAGCCGCTTACGCATTCGGTGTAGGTCTATTGGCTTCACAAACTTACGCGCCAATGGCTGCAATCATGGCGGCAGGTATGACACCGGCACTAGGTATGGGTCTTGCGACGTTCATTGCTAAGAACAAGTTCGAGCAAAGTGAGCGTGAAGCAGGTAAAGCATCATTCGTTCTTGGTCTGTGCTTCATCTCTGAAGGTGCAATCCCATTCGCAGCGAAAGATCCAATGCGCGTAATCCCATCATGTATGGCAGGCGGCGCACTAACTGGTGCTCTATCTATGCTGTTCGGTGCAAAACTGATGGCACCACACGGTGGTTTGTTCGTACTGCTTATCCCTAACGCAATCTCACCAGTGCTAATGTACTTGGTAGCAATCGCAGCAGGTACAGCGGTAACAGGTTTCACTTACGCGTTCCTAAAGAACAAAGCAGAAGCGAAACAAGAAGCAGCTGCTTAATCGTGGCTAATTCGCTTAGACGGTTCTAAACAACGATTAACAATGCCTCCCTCGATTTGGCATTCGACACCTCCCTCTAGCCTCGGCATTGGGGGGTGTTTTTTATTGAACAATAAGCGGAGTCTAATGGGCGCTAAATCCGATAGCAGATAAAGTTACTCTCTTCCGTTTCGCTCTGATTGAAAAAGAACAGTTGTTCGTCCTCCACTTTGTAGATGAAGTCCGTTTTTGTGCCCACGTATGAGTTCATGTCTCTTACGAAAACCTCACTCTCCGTTGGCTGTTCATTCCAGCTGACTTTCTGATAATCCACCGTCAGCGCATGTCCATCCACTTGATACTTACCGTTGTAAACCAGTTCATATTCTTTGCTTTCGCCCTTTTTCGTTAGCAAGGAGCCTTTCTGGAACATGTACATGTCGCTATCCGAGCTAAACACCACGACAGAACGATCACTGATGTTTTCATAACGTCGGTAACCTCTGGTAATAAAGTCTTCTTCAAACGTTGTACACGCCCAGCGCGAACCAGTGATTTCATCCGATTGGAAATGCTTTTGGTGAACAACCACACCCACGAGTCCCGTTGCCAATGCAATATTGAGTACAAGAAGTTTACTTATTTGCATATTGCATCCGCCCTGCTCATGCTCTCTAAGACCGTTTCTTTCAAGGTGTCGATATCGAGAGAAAACTTAATGTAGTTGACGTTCTTATTGCTGTTTTTGGCGAAAGCAAACGCACGCAAAATATGCGCTCCTTCTTGGTAAGCCGATTCAGACACGCGCAAATACACGATGGCTGGACAAACTGGAAATACTTCATCGTTGAGGCTCTTTGCCAAAGCCGAAAGATCTAACTCGTCATGATTTTGATCGTAAAAGTATAAGTCCGTTTCAGACACAGAAAAGTGTTGGTACTCCGAATCATCAAGAAAATCAGGATGTGGCACAAACGGACGAAAATAAAGCACAGAGACAATCGCGATAATCAGGAAAGCTGTCATCAGTATCGGAGTTAAACTAAATGCCTTATCTCGCGATTCAAATTCTTGTTTGGGCGCTTCTTTGACTTGAGGCTCAACATCATCAATTTCGAGCGTTTGAAGTTCCGGTATCTCAACTTTCTGTTTGATGGGTTTCACATCCGCATCAACTTCCAGTAAATAACCAATTTTACTCACCGTTTTAATCTGTACGCCTTGTGCGTTCAACTGAGTCAGTTTCTTTCTTAAACCGGAAATCACATTGGTCAAAGCTTGATCGGTAACGACTGAGCCGTCCCAACACGTTTCGAACAAGGCCTCACGAGTCACATGCACGCCCTGCTTTTCTATCAGCAAGTTCAATACTTGGTATGGCAGCGGTCTTAGAGGAACATCATCGCCGTCTGAATTGGACAGTTTCCTTGTCGTTGGATCGAGGATTAGATTGGCGAAATAGATTCTATGCATACAGGCTCACTACTTTCTCAACTCCTTGAATTATAGGTTAGGTTTCTCAAACCATTCGAAAAACCAAATTAACCTCATCACACCAGCATAAAGCGTCCAGTTTGGACGTAATCAAGGATTCAAACATCGATTTCTTGTTGTGCATACCTTCCAATCACACAAAAAACACACAATTACCTAAGTGACTAAATCAAAGGGAATTATTTGGTTTTTGTTTGCTTTTTGTTTAGTTTTTCAGCGCCTCATTTAGATAATGAACACTGTTTTAAATATAACAAGACAGACAGTCATACAGAGGTAACTATGAAAAACACAATCATCCTTTTATCCGCTCTTTTTAGCGTTTGTGCTCAAGCAAATGGTTCACAAGATGTCTCAGGTTTTTATCTTGGAGGCGGTGTGGGTAACAACACATTTAGTGACGATAACCCGTTTACAAAAGTGGATGACAACGGCACCGCGTTCAAAATCATTGGTGGTTATCAGTTCAACCGTATCGTTGCGGTTGAAGCACAATACACCAATTATGGTGATTTTAAGATCGTAGATACGTCTTATGATTTAGGCGCGAGCAACGTCTCGGTAGCGGCAAATATTGGTTACTTATTCAATAATGGCCTGCGCCCTTTCGCAACCTTTGGTTTGGGTTACATGTCTGTTGATATTCCGACGACAGACAATGAAGATGATTTATCCCTACGTATCGGTGCAGGTCTGGAATACACGCCAATTCAATTTGAAAACATCACCTTTCGCGCGGCGTATGAGATGGACCATTTCACAGTAAAACCGAAAGGTTCGAGTCTCGATACAGACGTACAGATTGGCTCTTTCTATGCGGGTGCTACCTATAAGTTCTAAACTGGCTAGGTTCTAAAGCAGCCTAAGCCCTAAAAACAATAGCAATAAAAGCAAACACATAGAAACCACAAAGGGCGAACGCTTATGATAAGTGTTCGCCCTTTTCTTGTTTAAGTTGGCAGTGTTTAAACCGACAATTTATTGCATTGGTTCAGATTCGATATCCACATCGCCGCTGCTCAAGTTCACCGTTGCATTGTACACACTGTGCGGGTCGCCATGATGCTTAAAGGTAAAGTGATAAACGTTCGCTGGCGTCCAGATCTCTTTATCATCGACAGGCAGAATGTCGTAACCGTCTTGTTGGTAAAGCTCGGTTGCCATCACATACGCGATTGCTGTTTGTACTTGAGTGTTGTGGTCGTATTTTGGCTCGACAGATGGGTTACTTGGGTAAGAGTCACCATTAAAGCTCATCTGACGGTATGCGCCATTGCTCCACACAACAAAATCTTGCCAACCGTTGCTGTAGCTGTCTATAAGTGCAATCGGCGTTCTGGTTACTGACATGCGGCTCAGCACTTTACCGCTGTTGTCGAATATGTACCCAGTACAGCCACCACTGCCGCAGAAGAAACGATCTTGGAACAACACAAAGTGTTCTGCCATACCGTCACTGTTTAAGTCAGCGGAACCCACTTGGTAGTTGATCTTGTCGTTTGCTAAAGAAAGCCCTTCTGGGTTCAGAATGCTTTGGTCAATCCAAGTTGCGATTGTTGCCGCATCGGCACTTTTCACTTCCACAGGCGCTTGCGTGGTATTTGAAGAAACGCCGTCTGTTGTAGAACAGCCAATAAGCGTTAGAGAACCTAACAGGAAGAGTCCGTGTAATCCGCGATTATTCATTTGCGTTCGCTCTTTTAATGATGATGTGTTCTTAGTATACGCATGATTTATCAATCGCTTGTAAGAAAATCATAAAAATCAGTTAGGTGTACACGAAACCACCGGAACTTGTTTTCACCTTCATCTTTCTCTCGCTTCTAGATTCTCAGCTCCATTATCTTCTCGCATCTCGCATCTCGCATCTTAACTCTCTCGGATCAAAAAAGCCCTGAGGAATACCCTCAGGGCTTGGCAGGAATCTGACAATAAATAAAGCCAGGAAGTCCCTTATGCAGTGGTTGGTTTGATCTTAAACAGAATTGCAAACATGACTGGTACAACAATCAGAGTCAAAACTGTAGCAAAACCAAGGCCTGCCATAATCGTAATTGCCATTGAGCCGAAGAACGCATCAAACACCAATGGAATCATACCTAGGATGGTGGTCAGCGCCGCCATACTTACCGGTCGAACACGGCTAATCGCACTGTCGACAATCGCTAAGTAAGGGTCCTTACCTGATGCTAGCTCTAGGTTAATCTGGTCAAGAAGTACGATACCGTTTTTCAGAATCATACCGCTCAAGCTCAATAGACCAAGGAACGCGGTAAAGCTAAATGGCATGTTTGTCGTCAGAAGACCAAATGCCACACCGATGATAGACAGCGGTACAGTGAACCAAATAACCAATGGCTTCTTCAGTGAGTTAAACAGCAGCATCGTAATGATGAACATCAATAAGTAACCCATTGGCAATGAGCCAAACAGACCTTCTTGTGCATCTTTCGATGATTCGTACTCACCACCCCACGTGATTTCGTAACCTTCTGGGATATGCAGTGCCATCACTTTTGGTTGAACACGAGCAAACAAGCTTGCTGCGGTGTCATCACTTAATACATCGTGGTCAGCCAGTACCGTCAGAGTACGTTTACGGTCACGACGCTGAATCAATGGCTCATCCCAATCCAGTTTCACACCATCAATCACCTGATCAACTGGAATGTAGCTTTGTAGCGATGGGCTCCAGATGTTCACGTTCTGCAGTGATTCAAAATCCACACGTTCCGCTTCTGGCAAACGCGTCATGATAGGCAAAATGTGCGTACCATCGCGAAGGAAGCCAAGTGTGCTGCCACCAAACGCCATTTGCAGTGTGCTTGAAAGATCTTCTTTCGAGATGCCCAAGCGACGTGCTTTAGATTCGTTGAATACAGGCACTAGCTCTTTAGTACGCTCACGCCAGTCGTGACGGATGTTACGAGCCCCCGGGTCAGTATGAAGAATATCTTCTACTTGTACCGCAAGCTCACGTAGCACTTGTGGATCTGGGCCAGTAATACGCGCTTCAATCTTAGAAGCAGGAGACGGGCCGAATTCCATCAACTTGAACTGGAACGTTGGCTTGTCGAACGTCTTCGCTAGGTTGTCGTCCAACTTGTGTAGCAGCTCAAACATGTTCTCACGGTCCGTAGTACGAACTTGGAACTGTGCGTAGGCTTCGTAACTCTTCTCTGGTTGGTAAGTCAGAGCGAAACGCTGCAAACCTTGACCAATCGACGCTGATACAAAGTCAATGTTGTCTTGAGTACGAACGTAGCTTTCAACTTCTTCTGCTTTCTTGATGGTCTCGCGAATGTCAGTGCCCTCTGGCATCCACATATCAACGTAGAACATCGGCGTGTTTGACGGCGGGAAGAACTGTTGCTTCACACTGCCAAACGCAACCACAGCACCAACTAGCAGCGCGACCATGCCTGCTACCGTTAACCAACGGAAACGAAGCGCAAGTTTAAGAGACGCACCAAACGCGACGAACAACCAACCTTTGTATGGGTCTTCATCTTCTGCATCTGCATTCTTGTCTTCTTCTTTCAATAGAAGATCGGCTAGGAATGGCGTTAGCGTAATCGCCGTAATCCAGCTCAAGAATAACGAGAAACACAGTACCCAGAACAGAGAGCCCATGAACTCACCAGTCGCATCTTGTGACAGACCGATAGGCGCAAACGCGGTAATAGCAATGACTGTCGCACCAAGCAGCGGCCACTGAGTTTGTTTCACGATATCTGTTGCCGCTTGAACTTTGGTTCGCCCTTTCTTAAGGCCAACCAATATCCCCTCGACCACCACGATGGCGTTATCCACTAGCATACCGAGTGCAATGATCAACGCACCAAGTGAGATACGGTGTAGCTCAATGTTGTTGTAGTTCATCAATATGAAGGTACCGAATACCGTCAACAACAGAACCAAACCGATGATCACACCACTTCGTAAACCCATGGTGAACAGCAGTACTATGATTACGATAGCCACGGCTTCTGCCAAGCTAATAACAAACGCTTTTACAGAATCGTCTACTTCTTGCGATTGGTTGTAGAAGTAGTTCATATCGATGCCAGCAGGCTTAATGGTCTCAAGGCTTGCTAGTTCTGCTTCAATACGTTGACCAACTTCTACTACGTTTACGCCAGACGCAAACGAAATACCAATGTTGATTGCTTTCTTACCGTTGTATAGCAGCACATTGCCCGGCTTTTCTTGAATGCCACGGCTGATGGTTGCAACGTCTTTCAAACGGATCAGGTTACCCGTATCGCGACCATGAATAATCAGGTTTTCTAGTGCTTCTACGGTGTTTAACGTACCGCTTGGGCGAATAATGAGGCTCTCGCCGTTTACCATTACCTCACCTGCAGAAACCACATTGTTCTGTTGGTTCAACAAGCCAGAAATTACATTCATGTCGAGGTTCAGAGCCGCCAAGCGATCCAATGAAATCTCAACAAACAGCATCTCTTGTTGGTCGCCAGCGATATCAACTTTACCCACACCATCGATCAGTTCGAGTTCACGCGTGAGCTGGTCCGCGTAACGTTTCAGTTCTACGTAATCGTAGTCGTCCCCCGTTAGCATCAGCATTACGCCGTACACGTCACCAAAGTCATCAATGATTTGCAGAGATTGAACGCCTTGCGGCAAAGTTGGTTGCAGATCGTTGATTTTACGGCGCATTTCATCCCAGATTTGCGGCAATTCATCCGGACCGTAGTCCATCTTCATGCTCACCATAATCTGTGACATACCACTTGAGGACGTCGACGTAATCTTATCGATATAAGGCAGCTTACGAATCTCTTTCTCAAGCGGATACGTCAGCTCTTCTTCTACTTCTTTAGAAGTCGCACCAGGATAAGTCGCAATTACCATCGCATCTTTGATGGTAAATGCTGGGTCTTCCAATCGACCAAGTTCTAGGAACGACGTCACACCGCCGATCGCTAGAATAACGATGAACAGCCAGCTGATGACTTTGTTCTTAATTGAGTATTCAGCAATGCTCATTATTGTTGTTTCTCCACCACATCCACATGCTTACCTTCGCGCAGTTTGCGTAAGCTGGAATTCACTAATACATCGCCTTGAGCAACACCTGATGACACAATTGCACCTTCGCCATTAACTTGGTCGATGGTGACTTCCACTTTAGTGACGGCGTCACCATTTAATTTCCAAACAAAAAACTCACCATCTTGATTGCCCGCTTGTAATGCAGTCATTGGGATGTTGTAGCCATCAATGGAAGTAATGCCCGCAGCCACCATGTCTACCGCAACGCTTACGCTAGTACCCGGCAGAATCTCTTCCTCAGGTTGTGGCATGGTTAAATACATTTGGTAGGTTTGCGTTTGAGCATTTGGCTCACTGGTGTGCTCCAAGTAATCCAACGCATAAGATTTCGCGTCACCCGAGAACGTTGCTTGAGGTTGGTAGCTCATGCTTTGTGTATTTGGGTTTACCATTGCAAGCACGTTGTCTGACAGTTCGATACGAACGTAAACTTTGTCGCTTTGGTAAAGGTTTAAAACCGGCTCGCCAATCGCAACACGCTCAAATCGCTCTTTGAATACATCCGAAACCTTACCCGCAAACGGGGCAAATAAACGTGTGTAGTTCAATTGGTTAGTTGCGTTGTAAAAGTTTGCTTCCGCCAGCTCTTTATTTGCTGTTAGTTCATCCAGCTCCGCTTTAGAAATCATTTGGCGGTTGTGCAGCTCTTCACCACGTTTAAGCTGACGAATCGCAAGCGTGTATTGTGCTTCTGCATCGTTTACTGCTTGCTTCTCTTTGCTGTCGTCTAGCTTGGCGATCATTTGGCCTTCTTTAACCGTGTCACCCGCTTTAACTAGCACATGCTGAACTTCGCCTGCGCGACGGAATGCAATTGGCGTTTGTTCCGCAGGCACAACTTGGCCTTTGAATGTGCGGTATTGGCTTTTTACTGGAACATCGACAGCAACCGTAGAGACATACAAAGGCTGCTCTGCGGTCACTTCGTCTGTGCTATTACAACCGGTTAGTACCGCCAGTGCGATAGCCGATACTGTGAATAATGAACGTTTCATTAGATACCTTCCTCACGAACCCAAGCTTTCACTACTTGGCCTTCCACTAGGCATTCAACACCTGCAATAACAACGTAATCATTCTTGTCTAGACCCGACTCAACAGCACCGTTCGTATTTAGTGACAAGGTCACTTTATTTACTTGCTGTGTATCGCTGTCCATTACCCAAACCTCACCATGAGCGGCATCTTTCGACACCCAAGCCGCATTTGGCAGCATCATCGCGTTCGATACGTTTTGCTTAGCAATGTGTACTTGGCCTGTCATGCCCGTTAGCAAGTTGCGATCAGAAGGACGAGTAATCGTCACGATCGCTTCGTAGCTGTTGGTGTCGGCATTTGGTTGAGTAGAGATTTCTTTGAATTTGCCTTGGATGCGGTTGTTTGGTTCGCTGTCCATCGTCACCCACATCTCTGCATCTTTAAGTGAGTTCAATGACACCGCTTCGGCGTAAGTCACAGGTAAAGTAAACGACACATCCAAGGTGGTGTTGTCGATTAGGTTTAGGATTTCTTGCTTAGCAGCAACCACTTGGTATGGCTTCACGTAGGTATAAGACACCACACCATCAAACGGCGCATGAATCTCTGTGTAGCTCAAATCGGTTTTCGCTTGCTCTAAGTTTGCCAGTGCCGCTTTGTATTGCGTTTCTTGTTGGTCGTAACTATCTGTACTGATTAGCTTCTTGTTGTACAAGCTTTTCGAGCGTTCCCATTGGGTTTTCGCTAATGCGTACTGCGCTTGTGATGAATCAAGAGCTAACTGCAAGTCTTTTGGGTCTAGCGTTGCAAGTACATCGCCCTGCTTCACCTCTTCACCCATTCTCACGATCAACTTCTCAATTTCGCCACCTACCTGAAATGAAAGTTGGGCTCTGTACGTTGCATCTATTCGTGCAAGGAATGCATCGGAATCGGCAACAGTCAGATCATTAACAGCAAGTAATTTTACAGGTTTGATTAATGGCTCAGACGGTTCTGATACGGCTTTGTTACACCCTGTCAGCATCGTGGCGAGGCTCAATGCCACCGCTGCTCCGACAAATGTGCGCTTTAAGTATTGTTTTCGCACTGGCTTTCTCCATCGACTTTATATTTACTACACAGGTGTGCAGTATATGTATAACGAAAAAATGATCAACATATTTTCCATGTGGATAATAAAATAATTAGGCAAACTGTCCGGTTTCTGGTAAAAATAGGCGCGTTGATTAATATTCGGGAAAATTCGAACTATGACAGAAAGAAAGCAAGGCCGTAGAAGTGCTGAAGCCGCTGAGCAAACTAAGTGCCTGATTCTAAGAGTCGCGGCAGATATGTTCTGTGAGTTAGGGTACGAACGTGTCTCGCTTCGAAACATCAGTGAGAAGGCTGGTGTGTCCCATAGTTTGATTCGCCACCACTTCGGTAGCAAAGAGAAGATCTGGCAAGCCGTCAGCGATGGCATGGACGAATTCATGCAAAGCTACATGGCGCAGTTGGTAAGCGAAATGCCAGCGAATACGCCATCGAATCAAAAAATCTACTTGTTCATGGTAAGAATGCTAGCGTTTGCACTCGTTAACCCGCACCCAGTCCAAATGATTGCCGATGCAATTCGCCAAGGCGACGATGCATTGCTGCAATACTTCTTAAGATCCAAAGACGAGTTCGCGGCGATCTTTACTGACCTCTTTGCTGACTACAATGTGGAATACCCAGAGCATCGTATTGATCAATGGGAATCAAAGTGGCAAATGCTGGTGTTTGCACACGGTGCGATTAGCCTAGCGCCGATGATGCAAGAGACGTGGCCAGAAGATGCAGACAATCGCGAGAAAATGCTGATCAACCACTGGGAATTGTTCAACACCATCATGGCAAGTCAGTTTAGCGTGAACAAAGAAGACATGATTCACCCAAGCAAACTGAGTGAAGTTGTGATTGAGATGTGTTGCCCTATCGAAGAACTCACCGCATAAGGTTAGCTTTCAAAAGAACATAAAAAATGCCGAGCACATTGCTCGGCATTTTTGTTTGTGTTTATCGATTCAGAGAGGAAACGAAATGGAACCTACGTTCTGATGGTTAGATTCCTAGTCTCGCCTAGTTTCACCTAGTCTCGCTGAAGTGGCGAGCCTTATTTAACTCTCTAAATCAATGAATTAGCTTAATTAACCACGGTAGTAGCGTTGTGGTACGAACGGCATTTTTTCTACCGTCATTGGTAGCATCTTGCCACGTACTTCTGCAAACAGCTCTGTACCGATAGCCGCTAAATCTGCACGTACGTAACCCATTGATACTGGCTTACCTGCGTTAGGGCCTGCTGTACCACTGGTTACTACACCAATCTTGTTACCGTCTGCATCGAATAGCTCAGCACCTTCACGAACTGGTGCTTTAGTTTGACCAACCAAGCCAATACGCTTACGTGCAACGTCTTTCGTTTCGATTTGCTTAAGAATGATGTCAGCACCAGGGAAGCCACCTGCACGCTCGCCATCTGCGCGACGTACTTTTTGGATGCCCCATAGTAGGCTTGCTTCAACAGGCGTTGTTGTTGTGTCTAGGTCATGACCGTACAGACACAGGCCACATTCAAGACGAAGTGAGTCACGAGCACCAAGGCCAATCCACTCTACTTCTTCTTCACCTGTGAGTTTACGAGCAAGCTCTTCTGCTTTGTCCGCAGGAACAGAGATTTCGTAACCGTCTTCGCCAGTGTAACCACTACGAGAAACAATGCACTCAACGCCTAGCAGTTCAACTTTGCGAACATCCATAAACAGCATCTCTGCTACTTCTGGTGCGAAACGCGCTAGTACTTCTGCCGCTTTAGGGCCTTGAATCGCAAGCAGTGCACGGTCATCAATGATCTCTAGCTCGATGCCAGAAGGAAGATGCGTCTGAAGGTGTGCAATGTCTTGCTCTTTACATGCTGCGTTCACGACAACAAACAGGTGATCGCCAAGGTTAGCCACCATCAAGTCGTCCATGATGCCGCCCTGCTCATTAGTAAAGAAAGCATAACGTTGCTTGCCCGCACCTAGGTCAACAATATCAACCGGAACCAGTGTCTCTAAGAACGCTGCTGCGCCATCACCAATCAAACGAAGTTGACCCATGTGAGAAACATCGAACAGACCTGCTGCATCACGAGTGTGTAAGTGTTCTTTCTTTACGCCTAGTGGGTATTGAACTGGCATGTCGTAACCCGCGAACGGGACCATCTTTGCGCCTACTTCAACATGAAGTGCATGCAGTGGTGTTTTCAGAAGTTCTTGAGTCATTTTCGTCTCCATTTAGATAGACCCGAGAATGCTGTCGGCATTCGCATCGAATAATGTTTCCAATAATAAACACGCTTGATTCAATTTTGCACGAACAAGACATCGCTCGACTTTCAAAAGTGTGACTTTTAACATTTTAATCACAACAAAACGCACAAAAAAGGCGCTCTGTTGAGTGAGATATCATCAACAGAGCGCCATCATAACGCATTCAAAACTGATAGCAAACGTTTGCTTTCACTATAGGAAATTTACAACTATTTATCACTATTTGGCAGTCACCCACAAAATGTGCGCGTCTTCCTCGCTCACACTGGTCAACATATGACCCATGTTCGCATCGTAATACACACTGTCGCCTTCGCTTAATACAACAGGCTCATAGAACTCAGAATAAAACATCACCTCACCTGATAAGATGAGTAAAAACTCTTCCCCATCATGGCGAACCCAGTCTTTGTATTCGTCAAAACTACGGGCACGAATTTGGCTCTTAAAAGGCATCATTTTCTTATTGGAAAGTTGAGTCGCCAACAGCTCGTGTTCGTAGGTTTGGGTTGGGTGTGGTTTACCCTCTTTTTTCTTGGTCACATCCCTGCGCCCTGTCGCGACCTTTTTTCTTGGCGGTTCAAACAGTTGCGGCATATCAATTTGTAAGCCATGCGCTAATTTTTGCATCGCTTGGAACGTAGGAGAAATCTGTTCGTTCTCGATCTTACTTAGCGTAGAACGCGCAAGGCCAGTTCGTTGGCTCGCCTCTTCTAACGTAATACCAAGTTTAGAGCGGATATCTTTAATGCGCTGACCGAGCTTAAGTGGTTCAATATTTTGGTCTTGCTGCTCTTTCGCCAACGTCATTGACGGGTATTCATCGTAAATACTTTCTGCCATAAATCCCTCTGTAAATATCCTTTATTCCTTCCTATTAGCATTGTGCATGAAGCCTATAGTGGATAAAAGTCCACCGAGTTAATTAAAGCGTGCTCTTGTTAACAAAACCAGAAATCTCGTTTCCTATAGGAAATTTTTGGTTGATTGTTCGTGCCGCAAGCGCTATGTTACCAACTTGTTAGATGTAGAGATGCACATTTCCGTAAGAGATTGGACAAGAGAAACCACAATCCGACGGAGTTTTGCCCACTTATTCGGGCCGAAAGTTCACTCTGTTCTGCTATGCAGTTCAGCTGTTTTGAGGACAAATGAGCCACCATCGCAATCAAACAACTATTTCTACTGCGGGTTCATTTTCATATTTGGAAGGTCAACTACCATGAACAAGAGTTACCCTAACCACAGCTTGGAAAACTTTTTCTCTACCAACCTCTCTGCGACAGATGACGCTGTCTTTGCTGGAATTCAGGCAGAATTCGCTCGCCAAAACGAACAAATCGAACTTATCGCTTCTGAGAACATCGTTTCTAAAGCGGTAATGCAAGCTCAAGGCACATGCCTAACAAACAAATACGCTGAAGGTTACCCAGGTCGCCGTTACTATGGTGGTTGTGAGCACGTAGATACAGTGGAAGCCATTGCTATCGAACGCGCGAAAAAACTTTTCAATTGTGAATACGCAAACGTTCAACCACACTCAGGCGCACAAGCAAACGGCGCAGTAAAACTGGCACTACTTCAGCCTGGCGACACCATTCTTGGTATGTCTCTAGACGCAGGTGGCCACCTAACACACGGTGCACGCCCTGCACTTTCTGGTAAGTGGTTTAATGCTGTTCAATACGGCGTTGACCGCGAAACACTAGAAATCAACTACGAAGACGTTCGCCAACTGGCACTTGAGCACCAACCTAAAATGATCATCGCAGGCGGTAGTGCAATTCCACGTACTATCGACTTTGCAAAATTCCGTGAAATCGCAGACGAAGTTAACGCGATTCTTATGGTCGACATGGCACACATTGCCGGTCTTATCGCAACAGGCGCGCACCCTAGCCCGCTTCCTCACGCACACGTTGTTACAACCACAACGCACAAAACATTACGTGGCCCACGTGGCGGTATGATTCTGACCAACCACGAAGACGTCATTAAGAAAATCAACTCAGCGGTATTCCCAGGTCTACAAGGCGGCCCACTGATGCACGTGATTGCTTCTAAAGCAGTGGCGTTCGGTGAGGCGCTTGGTCCTGAATTCAAAACTTATATTGATTCAGTGATCAACAACGCAAAAGTTCTGGCGGAAGTATTGCAAACTCGCGGTTGCGACATCGTAACCGGTGGTACAGACACGCACTTGATGCTGGTTGACCTTCGCCCTAAAGGCTTGAAAGGTAACAAAGCAGAAGAAGCACTAGAGCGTGCAGGTATCACGTGTAACAAAAATGGCATCCCATTCGACACAGAGAAGCCTATGATTACATCGGGCATCCGTTTAGGAACGCCTGCGGGTACAAGCCGCGGCTTTGGCGCTGAAGAATTCAAACTCATCGGTAATTGGATTGGTGACGTACTGGACGGTTTGGTGAACAACCCTGAAGGTGACGCAGAAGTAGAAAAACGCGTACGCAAGCAAGTGAAAGAGCTTTGCAGTCGTTACCCTCTTTACCAATAAAAGATTTATTAAATCAGAAACTATCCTGACAAGTTATTTGGAGATTAAGCAATGGACAAAACACTGAAGTTTACAGATAGCCACGAGTGGGTACGTGACAACGGTGACGGCACAGTAACTATCGGTATTTCAGAGCACGCTCAAGAGATGCTAGGTGACGTAGTTTTCGTTGACCTACCAGACGTGGAAGATGAAGTCGAAGCGGGCGAAAGCTTTTCTTTGGTTGAGTCAGTAAAAGCCGCTTCAGACATCTACTCACCAATCACTGGCGAAGTAGTTGAAATCAACGAAGAGCTAGAAGACAGCCCAGAGCTAATCAACGAAGAACCATACGAAGGTGGTTGGATTGTGAAAGTTAAGCTTTCAAACCCATCTGAGTTGGATGACTTAAAAGATGCGGAAGAATACCTAAGCTCTATTGAAGAAGAGTAATTAGGATGAGACGAAAGCTGTCCCCTAGCATAACGATTAGTGGACAGCTTTTTTTCTAGGTTCGGACGTATAATTTAATTTATCAGTAGCGTAAATCCGTTACCCGAGCCAAGGAGTAGGTAAAGGACAATGACTGAATTACTTCAAAGCCTCAGCACACAAAACGAGTTCGTTGCTCGCCACAATGGACCAAACAAATCTGACCAACAGAAAATGTTGGAAGCGATCAACGCAGTTAGCCTAGATTCGCTTATCGACGAAACCGTACCAGCGCAAATTCGCCTAGAGCAGCCAATGAGCTTGGCAGAAGCGAAAAGCGAAGCAGACATGCTGGCAGCGATGCGTGAGTTCGCCGATCAGAACCAAGTTAAACGTACATTCATTGGTCAGGGTTACTACAACACCTTCACGCCAAACGTAATTCTACGTAACGTGATGGAAAACCCGGGCTGGTACACCGCTTACACCCCTTACCAACCAGAGATCTCACAAGGTCGTCTAGAAGCGCTTCTAAACTACCAACAAATGGTGATGGATCTTACTGGTATGGAAATCGCGAACGCGTCCTTGCTCGATGAAGCAACGGCTGCAGCAGAAGCGATGACACTTTGTAAGCGTGCGGGTAAGAGCAAGAGTAACGTATTCTTCGTTGCTGACGACGTTCACCCACAAACCATCGAAGTAGTAAAAACTCGTGCGAAATTCATCGGCTTTGAAGTCCTAGTTGGTTCTCTAGAATCACTACCAGAGCAAGACGTATTCGGCGCGCTAGTACAATACCCAGGCACAACAGGTGAAGTTCGTGACCTAACGGACATCATCGCAAAAGCGCAAGCGAACAAAACGCTAGTAACCGTAGCGACTGACCTATTGGCTTCTGCCCTACTGAAACCTGCGGGTGAAATGGGCGCAGACGTAGCAATCGGCTCGGCACAACGTTTCGGCGTACCTATGGGTTACGGCGGTCCACACGCAGCCTTCATGGCAACACGTGACAAGCACAAGCGTACAATGCCAGGTCGTGTTATCGGTGTTTCTATCGATACTAACGGCAACCAAGCACTGCGCATGGCAATGCAAACGCGTGAGCAGCACATCCGTCGTGAAAAAGCGACATCAAACATCTGTACCGCTCAAGCTCTACTAGCGAACATGGCGTCTTTCTACGCGGTTTACCACGGCGCAGAAGGTCTACGTACAATTGCTCGTCGTACGCACCACATGACCGCTATCCTAGCTGCTGGCCTAACGAAAGGCGGCTTCGAGCTTGCTCACAACAGCTTCTTCGACACCATCACCATCAACACTGGTGCACAAACCGAAGATCTATACGCGAAAGCACTAGCGGCAGACATCAACCTACGTAAGTTGGGTACTCAGCTAGGTGTAAGCTTCGACGAAACCACAACCGTGGCAGACGTAGAAGCCCTATTCGCAGTATTCGGTGTGAAAGAAGAAGTGGCAGCACTATCAACGGAAATTGCAGGCAACGAGTTTGCAGCGATTCCAGAAGCACTGCGCCGCACAACAGAATACCTAACGCACCCTGTGTTTAACACGCACCACAGCGAAACACAGATGATGCGTTACCTAAAACAGCTAGAGAACAAAGACTTCTCGCTAACGCACGGCATGATCCCACTGGGCAGCTGTACGATGAAGCTGAACGCAGCAGCAGAGATGATTCCAGTAACATGGCCTGAGTTTGGTTCGATCCACCCGTTCGCACCAGCAGAACAAGCAGCCGGTTACGCAGCACTAGCAAAAGATCTGAAAGAGAAGCTATGTGAAATCACAGGCTACGACGCATTCTCACTGCAACCAAACTCTGGTGCATCTGGTGAGTACGCCGGTCTTATCGCGATTCAACGCTACCACGAAAGCCGTGGCGAAGGTCACCGCAACGTATGTTTGATCCCAAGCTCTGCGCACGGTACTAACCCTGCGACAGCGTCTATGGTGTCAATGAAAGTGGTTGTGGTTAAGTGTGATGAAGAAGGCAACATCGACGTCACTGACCTAGCAGCGAAAATCGAGAAACACAAAGACAACCTATCAAGCATCATGATCACTTACCCTTCTACGCACGGCGTATACGAAGAGCAAGTGAAAGAAGTGTGTGAAATGGTTCATGCTGCGGGCGGTCAGGTTTACCTTGACGGCGCAAACATGAACGCACAGGTTGGTCTAACCACGCCGGGCTTTATTGGCTCAGACGTTTCTCACCTAAACCTACACAAAACCTTCTGTATCCCACACGGTGGTGGCGGTCCGGGTATGGGTCCTATCGGTGTGAAATCGCACCTAGCGCCTTTCCTACCGGGTCACATTGAAAACGGTGCAGACGGCGAAAACTTCGCAGTATCCGCAGCGGATATGGGTAGCGCGTCTATCCTGCCTATCTCTTGGGCTTACATCGCAATGATGGGCGAAGCTGGCCTAACAGACGCAACAAAAGTAGCGATTCTGAACGCGAACTACGTGATGGAGCAATTGCGCCCTCACTACCCTGTTCTTTACCGTGGCTCTAACGGCCGTGTAGCGCACGAATGTATTATCGACATTCGTCCACTAAAAGAAGAAACAGGCATCAGCGAAGAAGACATCGCGAAGCGTCTAATGGACTACGGTTTCCACGCACCAACCATGTCGTTCCCTGTAGCAGGCACGCTAATGGTTGAGCCAACAGAATCGGAAGACCTAGAAGAGCTAGACCGCTTCTGTGATGCGATGATCGCTATCCGTGAAGAGATGACGAAGGTTAAGAACGGTGAATGGCCACTAGATAACAACCCGCTTGTTAATGCGCCACACACTCAAGTTGACCTAGCGAAAGATGAATGGGATCGCCCTTACTCTCGCGAGCTTGGCTGCTTCCCTTCTAAAGCAACTAAATCTTGGAAGTACTGGCCAACAGTAAACCGCGTAGATAACGTATACGGCGACCGTAACCTAATCTGCTCGTGCCCAAGCATTGATAACTACGAAGATTAATTTTTGTAGAATCTAAATAGACAAAGGCGAACCAATTGGTTCGCCTTTTTAATTTGGTACGAGTGAGGTTATTTTAAAAAAAAGCTTATCGATGCTTTTGTAGAGTTAACATTCAAAAAGCTCTATTGCGACAGCTCTTGGACCTTTGGGAGTTTTAACAACATCAAACTTTAAATTCAACCCTACTTTCAGGGCGTCAAGATCAATATATGTTGCAAAGTCATCTATAGAAAAATATAAATCTTTACCCTTCTCTCTTCTTATAAAGCCAATACCCTTAAAATCATTGTAAGCATTAATCTTTCCAATTTCTTTTTCCATTTAGCTCTCCCAAAAATCCTTAATAACTGGAACAGAAGAATAATGTGTTGACAATTCTATTCTAAACTGGCGAGCTCGCTTTTTGTTAGTTCGAGCCAGTATTCCCAAGTGATACATTAATTTGTTGTATTTACGAATTATACCCCATTGAGTATGCTGTTCTCTTGGTACTTTTAGCGCAGAATAACAGCGCTTAGAAAGCTTATTTTCTTGGTATTGATCATAAAGAGGCAAAATTTTAGTCAACCTCTTCCTGTAATCTTTACCTTCTGAATGTTGTAATCGAACAAGTTTTGCCACTAATCCAGACGTTTTATTCCATAAGCTATGATACTCATCGCTTGTACGACCCTGAGCAGCAAGCAGCTCGCAGTTAAACACTAACTGCCTGACATATCTTCGGTCTTGCTTACGAACTTTTGGAGAATTAGCTCGGACACATAATCCAGTTACTTCAAAATCTTTATGTAACTCTTTTCGATTTGAAACTTTTGTCTTTGAGCTTTTGAGAGATAGTTTATGCTTACGTAGCATCGCTGCTACCTGCTTAATATACTTCTCACAAGAATCTGCATCTAACGGTTTTTGAGATGAGATTGTCACATCATCCAATAATCGTGTATACCGAATCTGTTTCCCTCTAAAAGAGCTAACCAAACGGTATTCATCGTTAAAAAATACTAAGTTTGCTAAATAACTTGATGTACAGCCACCTTGTGGCAAACTTCCTCGATAAGTAGTTAACTTGGTAAGAAGCTCAACTACGTCATCGCTAAATCTAAAAAAATACTTGTAAATGTTCTTAACTGCATCAATTTTGATATTTGGGTAGAAGTTTTTTACGTCAAGATTTATTAGAGTTTCACTCCGACCATGAATAGTAGCATTTGCAATATAGTCTCTTTTACTTTCTTTCGTCGCTTTAATCCCTCCTTGAATATAAGGCGGAAATTCGACGTTCGCAAATATTCTTGAATTGATACGCTTTTGTATTTTTTTTAGTTCATGTTTTGGATCACAGACTGTTCTAACTTTACCTGTAACTGGGTGCGGTTTTAGGTCATATGAAGTGTAGGAGTTCTCGACTTTATCAGCGAGACTTTTGAGTTTTAGCGGGTGTACACCCAATGTATTGGCTAATACGTGAATAGAACCAATAGGCTTACAAGGGTATAAAGGCTTATCCATAACGCACCAAATAGTTAGAAATAGAGAAGTCAGCTGTTAAGTCATTTGAGATAGAGTATCAGTAATTACTGGTACAATAGCCACTAAAACGTTAACAGCCAAAGGGAAGTAGTCTATAACTAGTCCTAACATACCCTTTGGGCTCTGGTCATTTTGCTTTTCAGAAATCTCACAGTTGACTCCAACTGTAAGCTCTGTGTTTTCTTTTCGATTTGTGTAACGGATATTTAAATTAAGTTTAGACATTTGACTGTCTCCTATTAGTTTTCGGCGAAATTGCCTGCCAGACCAATAAGCACTTATACAGAAATCTTAATAATGACCGTTGAGCCGACTTCTCTAATCGATGCCAGACAACCGTCGACCAAAATTTGCAATTTTTTTTCGGGCATTAATGGCGCGCGAAGAAAATTGAATTAAGGTGCACGGATGCGGGTCAAGAACCTATAAACAAAACAGTCACAGGTTCGCTCATCTAGAGCGTCGTTTTTCTGCTTGTTACACAACAAAAACAATAAGCAAATGGGCGAATAGCACCCACGCCGATATAGTATTCTTGCATGCGGATATTGTAAAGCCTTTTTCCTACTTTTTGTGTGGTTAATATTTTAACTAATACCAGAGGTTTAAGTAGCCGATCCGTCTTGTCAAGGCTAACTTAGCCCCGCTGGAATGACCCGACTGAAAACGCCGAGTGTAGTGATTAAGCTTTTGAGTCTCAATTTTAATAACCCACTAAACACCGAGTTTCAAGATCGAAAAAGGCGAACCGCGTGGTTCGCCTTCTTAGTAGTGCATGAGGTAACTGAGTTAGGACTGAGACGTTTAAGGTGTTAAACCTAAGCTAATAACGAGTAGTAGTTTCCTACTTCCCCTAATCACCAGTAAGGTTATTGCTCTTTACCACCGCAAGGTAGTTTTCAATCACTGGGTGATCGAACTGTTCCGATTCGTACATCACCCAACGTTGGGCTACGGTGAGGTCAGTAAACGAGCCATCCTTAAAATCACCGCGCCATCGAACATCAAATTCAGCGGCATACTTACCTTCGCCTAGATAAGAGACTTCGATACTCTCGATATCGTGGTCGTCAGACAGTAATAAGTCATGTATCCAATGGTGCCATTCCATAAACTCTTGGCGAGAATGGATTTTGTAGTCGGGAAAGTCGACTTGGACATTTTCATCGACGAGATCGGCAAATGCTTCTGCTGGCACTCGCACCTTTCCTACGGTTGCACGCTCATACATTGAGAACACGCGATATACAAAGCTCTTGATGTCATTCTTGGTAAACTTGTGTTCCGCATACTGCTGAATCAGCTTATCGTAATCCGCCTTTTGATAATGCATTGTGGACACCTATTCCTTATTTAAGGCTTTGTAAGTAAGCCACGATTTCTGGTTTGTCTTCAGCGATTGCCTTTTCAAGTGGCGTATTACCATCCTTCCCTTTAATCGTTATATCACCACCATTGGCAACCAAGATTTTTAGTGCAGGAAGATTGTTAGCCCATACCGCATCATGCAGTGGTGTATAACCATTTCTAGGGCCAACAGCATTAACGTCATAGCCTGCTTCAATCAACAGTTCGACGATTCTCGTATTACCTTGAAACATCGCGGCATGCAGTGCGGTGCCACCGTAAGAATCTCTCTCATCCGGATCGGGATTGGTATTCAATAACTCAATCACTTGAGCTTCATTACCATTGTAAGCAGCAAGGTGAATGGTATCTGCGCAAAATGCTTGAAATGCCGTAGTGATGGCAACGGCTGCCAACGAGAAAATGACAATTAACTTTTTCATATTACCCACTATTATTGTTTCTTGTTTTATCAGCTTCCATGCATCCGAGAAGCCATAACCTTGATTAAAGCTTATACCCATTAAAGACTAGAATTCGATTTCTTCACCATCTCTGAAGAAACCACCAGTTGGTCCATTTGCTGGCAAATTTGCAGCCCAAGTTATGCCACTTGCCCCCTGCTCTACAGGTCTACCACCGCTTCCGCCCATGTCTGTCGCGACCCAACCCGGACAGACCGCGTTAACCAGAATGCCACTGCTTTTGAGTTGATTGGCCAACATTAAGGTCAATGAGTTAAGTGCTATTTTCGACATACTGTATGCAGGAGTGCTGCCAGTCTGGTTCTTCATCGCACCCGCCCCACTGCTAACGTTAACGATTCGAGCTTGTCGGCTGTTTTGTAGCAAAGGTAAGAAGGCTTGTGTCATCCTCCATGCACCATAAACATTGGTATCCATCGCTTCTTGAACGATATTGAGGTCTGCGTTCACGACGTTTTGCCAAGTGTCATAGTGAATGGCTGCATTGTTGATTAACACATCGACAGCAGAAAAACGTTGCTGAACAAACTCAACCAATTGATCAATGCTTTCTTGGTTAGTAATATCAAGCTGCTCCGCTAATAAGTTATCCAAACCCAACTCTTCTACTGTTTGCTGTGCGCTACTCAACTGACGAGCCGTAACAATGACTATGTCGCCTTGCTCTACCAATTGACGACTGACTTCTTTACCAAGACCACGGTTTGCGCCAGTAACAATCGCGACTCGCTGGGTTGTGTTTTTCATGTCGAGTTCCTCGTCAGTTCTCTATCTGCTTAAGCTTGGGGTTCAGTTGCTTCGAAGGTTTTCATCTCAACCGAATCAAACCAAGGGCGAGCGAGCTCAAAATGCTCTGTCATGTGCGCTGTAGCCAGATGCGCTTGTAGTTGTTGCTCTGACTGCCATTCTTCAAAAAGGAATAGCGTATTTTCGTCGTCTGCACTGATGTTTTGTTGATAGGTAATGCAGCCATCTTCAGTACGAACCACTTTTGCCAGCTCCGCCATGTGCTCGATAAAAAGCGATTTAAACTGAGGTTTTACTTTGCCTGTCACTGTAACGATGATCATAATTTTCTCTCTTACCTTGTGTAATCTGCGCTTCGATAGGATCTAGATTACTTAGTGTGTGTCGCAATAGATTGAAGAATCCTGCTTCGATTTTTGTACTTTATTGCTAGTGACTCTTTGCTCTGCTGGGTTTGGATCAGAGACTCATGCTTTCACTGTTTTATTTATTGAGAATACCGCCAATGCAAACAGTGCGAACAACGCGTAAACCAGAGATACTTGGCTAAGATCGGTGCTATCAATCAGGTGAGTAAACAAGGCTGAGATTAGCGCACCAGCACCGAATGTTGTCGCTGTGTATAAACCGCTTGCCACACCTGCGTTTTCTTTGAAATCTGCCAGTGCATTTGCCGGACAGCTGCACAGAAGCATGGTGCAACCGATAGCAATAATCACCATAGGACCAATGAGCGAATACCAAGCTTGAATGCCGCTCATAACAAACATGAGTACGCCGCCCGTCACAATCAATCCGAGTGAAAGTGCGATTAAAGATTTAATGCTTAAGCGTGCGTTAATGGCTGGCGATAAGAAGCTACCAAGCATGAAGACAATTGCGATGGCCATAAACATTTGACCAAACGCGACTTGTGATACTTCAAGTTTGCCCATCAGGTACATTGGCGCAACGGTCAGTAAGTAGATGAACAAACTCTGAGCCACCAGCGCAAAGAATAGGAATGTCTTAAAGCGCGTATTCACCACTACGGTTGTGTAACGACAAATAAAGCCAGTGTTCGTTACGTTCGATGCTTCTGCTACCGATGATTGCTGCGCATTTTTGTCATTTGGTAGAGTCAGGAATATCCAAACAATGCTAACCACACCAAGTACCGACATGATCGTGAACAGCGTAAACCAAGAATTTGTCTCGACAATGTACGCACCAGCCAGCGGAGCACTAACCGGAACAAACGCGAGAATACCATTCAGGTAGCTGTAGGCTTTATTCAAGTGCTCGCCTTCAAATCGCATGCGGATAAGAGCAAAGATCGCGGTAAAGCACGCGCTGCCAGCAAAACTTTGTAGCGCACGAAACGCCAAGAACTGCATCGCTTTGTCGCTATCGATGGTCGAAATCATAAAAGAACTGAGAGCAAACAAAGCGAGACCAATCAGCGCAATGTTCTTTTTGCCGATAGTGTCAGCCATACCGCCCCAGAACAATTGTCCAAGCCCCCAGAACAACATGTAGATGCTGATCGCCATTGAAGGCACGCCTTGGTCAGAGAAGAATTCACCGATTTGATATACCGCAGGTAAGAAGATGTCTAAGCCAAGTGGCAGTAGAGTGAAAAGAGGTAAACCCGCAAGAAGAGTCAGCCCGACACTGTTTGTCATTGGGGCTGTTTTTGTTGCTGTCGTCATAATAACTGTCCTATCTACACCCTGAACTTTTCAAGGTGCTTTTCCAATAAGTTACGCACTCTGCGTCTATGGAATAAATGATATAGATAAGATGAGTTAGAACTAGATGATGAATAGCTAAATTATTATTAGGCAAAAGCTAACAATCTGGCTGTTCAAAACCAAGATCAAAAAAGGCGAACCACTTGGCTCGCCTTTTTTGTTAGTTGATTTTTGTTAGCTCGCTTTTGATGCCGCGTGCTGCGCTACCATAAACGCGATGACTTCTTCGTTTAAGCAAGATTTGCTGATGTATTGGCGTTGTTTACCAAGATGAAGGATTAAGCCCAAATCGGTTTGTTCGAGTTGATCGATTTCATTCCAAGCGAGGCTGCGATCAACTTTACCGCTTTTGTAGCGCACGCCCTCTGCATTAACATCAAAAACCACTTTGCTGCCACGGCTTGAGCTAATGGTTTGACGCCACAGCCACCAAGTTCTTTTGAAGTAAACGCTGCACGCTTCAATCACACTCAATACGATAAAGAACCAACCAACATAACCATTGGGTAGCAATTCAAACTCCAATAAGACCACACCAAAGACAAGAAACAGCATCCCTTTTAGGTACGCTTTTGGGAACTTCGTTGGCTGGCTAGTTTGATCATAACACTCAGCAAAGAAAGGTTTGTCGAGTATGTATTCTGTAGTGAATTCGAAATCTTTAGACATGTATGGTTACTTCAAGGCTTCTGTAAATGAGTAATCTTGGTTGCACTCTCGCAACGCCTGCATTGTAGCGCTTCTCTCGATTTATCTTTAGTCCTTTTGATTCTGTTTTGTAAATCAATGATACCGCCACGCTAAAAGACCTTGGTGCACTTGCCAAGATCAAACAAGGCGAACCATTTAGCTCGCCTTGTTAATTAATGACCTATGTGACTTCTTGAGGTTTTCTACTTTAGAGGGTCGTTGTCTGGCAATGCACTGTGTATCCAGACTGCCAGTCGGTGTTTGATGCTTGCGCCATCTAGCTTGCTTTCCGGCAATGGCGTGATCTGTTTGGCATCGACCAAGAATAGGTAAATCGCTTTTACTCTCAGAGGTTGTGGTGACTGTGGAAGGTCAAAACCTTGTAGCTTCGCCATCTTCCCACCAATCTCTAGTGCCTTCTTAACCAGTTTGTCTTCATTGTGAAGCTTGGAGCTTTTTGACATTGATAAATCCTCTTCTTCGCTTCAATTAAGAATACATGAAGTGTCACGTATGGCGTGTTAGTAAGCTCGCATATTGATAAGTTTATGCCTTATTACCGAGTAACTGATTGAAAAATGACCTTAATTCGTCATCATCAAGGTTGAGCAGGTAGTCGCCAACATACCATTCAACAATGGATTGATTTGGATGTGCCGTGACTTGCGGGTTACCAAACCAAATGCCCTTTTCTGTGGCAAACGTGTGTTGGAGTTCTTTCAATTCTTCGCAGCTAAATGGCAGGATAAGGTGCAACATGTTTGCTTGAGCCTGAGTAGGTCTTACCGCCAAAGATGGGTACTCTTCAATGATCTTGTAGATCTGCTTTGTTCGTTCAAATAGAGCTGGCATTTGTGCCAACCTTTCATCAAACTGCATTGCCGCAGACACCACATAAGGTGTTCTGTGATACAGGTTGCCACCTTGTCGCTTCATCCACATTGAAGCTAGTTCAATGAACGCCTTTGAGCCAAGTAGCATGGATCCACCCATGCCGTTGATGCCTTTGTAAAGTGAAACATAGGTCGTATCAAAACCAGCGGCGATCTCGCGGTACTCTTTCTGATAGTAAGCTGCGGTTTCCCAAAGTCTTGCGCCATCCATGTGGAGATGAATGTCATTCTCGGCACAGTACGTTTTGATTTCTTCCAGTTCTTGCCATGAAGGTAGCTGACCGCCAATTTCACGCATCGGGAGTTCGTAAAGTACGGCTGCGATTTCATCCGGCCACGCAGTGAGATCCTCAAGCTTCCATGTTTGGTAAGGGTTCCCTACTGGCAAAATACTAAAGCGATGTTGAAGCTGATAGCCTTGTTTTTCATGCACCGGAATATGGCTAGATGCGTGCATGGCGACAATAGGATTACGCTTTTGTCTTGTGACAATTTCAAGCACTGTTGGCTGCGTCATCGTCCCTGTTACAACAAAAAGCCCCGCCTCGTAACCCAGCATATCGGCAACCTTTTGCTCGAACGCCTGAATCGTTTCTCCCTCGCCGTAGACATCATGATTCACGTTGTTTTCTTCGCACCACTTTGCCATTTTCGCAAAGTGTTCGGCTGGAGAATCTTCTTTATTACCGGGGAGATGGGTATGACAAAGCTGTTTTAGGTGGGCACTCATTGTTCTGTCCTTTGAATCAAAGTTTCAACAATGTAACTTGTTAAAACGGAGGCGTAAACTGCATTTTCGCGATGCATTTTCTGCGTATGCCTCAGAGGTTTATTTCTATAACCGACGCAAATAAATATCGCTAAATCGCCGATACCATTACTAATTAATACAAGCAAACTAGATACAAAAAGTCCGGCATGGTTGCTCCTATGCCGGACTTTTCTTTAGGTATCGTTAGGTTGAATTGCGAGGTTAAATTATTGACCCGCAGCCAACTGCATTAGTAGACCACTGATGTAGGCGCCGTATGTACCTAATGCATAACCAAGAACGGCCATTAGAATACCAACTGGTGCTAGTGCTGGGTGGAATGCTGCCGCAACAACAGGCGCAGATGCTGCACCACCAACGTTCGCTTGGCTACCTACCGCCATAAAGAACAGTGGCGCACGAATCAGCTTCGCAACTGCAATCATTAGTACAGCATGGATGGTTAACCAAACGATGCCGATAAAGAAGTAACCTGGGTTATCGAAGATTGCCGTGACGTCCATCTGCATACCAATTGTTGCAACAAGGATGTAGATGAAGGTTGAACCTACTTTCGATGCCCCACCGTGCTCAAGACTGCGTGTTGATTTAAAGCAAGAAGCAACAAGCGCAAATGTTGTTACCAATACGATTAACCAGAAGAACCCCGAAGTCAGGCTGTATTTCGCCAGTTCTGGAGCGTTAGTCGAAATCCACGGTGCAATCATATCGGCAAAGTAATGCGCAAGACCGGTTAGACCAAACGCAATCGAAGCGATTTTAACGAGATCGGTTGTTGTGGTTGGACGATCGTTTTCTTCTTGGTACTTAGAAACGGTTTCTTTTAGCTCTTCGATAGACGATGTATCCGCTTTAAGCCATGCGTCTACCTTCTTCTGACGGCCAACCATAATCAATAAGATTGCCATCCAAACGTTGGCACAAATAACGTCAACCGTAATCATTGCCGAGAACAGTTCGTCGTTCACCTCGAAGACTTCTTTCATTGCGGCTTGGTTTGCACCGCCACCGATCCAAGAACCAGCAACCGTGGTTAGGCCGCGCCATACATCACCAGAAACGAGATCCGGAGAAACTTGGTCGATAATCAGAATCGCCAGAGGACCACCGATGATAATCCCTGCCGTACCGGTCAAGAACATGATGACCGCTTTCGGGCCAAGACCAATGATTTTGCGCAGATCAGCAGAAATGATCAAAAGCACCAACGCTGCTGGCAGTAGGTAGCGGCTTGCTACGAAGTACAGTTTAGAGTTCGACGCATCAATGATACCGAAACTGTTTAGCAATGAAGGAACGAAGTAACAGAGTAAAAGACCCGGAATGATCGAATAGAATCTTTTTAGTGCGCTGTTTTGGCTGCTTTCCGTGATAAAGATAGCGCCGAGTATGACAGCGAGCATGCCCATGATTACCGCATCATTAGAAATCATTATAGTTCTTCCTTTAAGTTGAGCGTAAAAGTCTATTTTTTGAGGGGACGAACCATACCGACAACGCACCAATGTTACAAGATGTAACAACAGAAACATTTTGAAATACTCTTACAACATCACATCCTTCATCTTTGAAGCCCTTATTTTCATGACCTGACCGTTATTTACTGTTGACTTAAAAAAGATCGCTCCTCATTTCGCCAACAATGCCCTGTAGTTTATATGTAAAATGACGATATAAACAACAAACAATTAGCCACATGAATTCAGATAAGTTTTTGTATGGCAAAGTGCGTCAAATTTGTCTCAAGAGCCCTCTCATCAATGAGCCGAAAACCGTCATCTTTGGCGGCAGATTGAACAAAAGAAAGACGTAACTAAACAATAGTGCGGTGTTAATGGTTTGAACCAAAAGCAGACAAAACGCGTAATAAAGGGAGGTTCTAAGTAAAGGATTTATTTATGTTTTCTTTCTTCAAAAACAATTCCGTCAAGAAACTCAAAAAACGCCACTCAATGCTGCTTGAACAAGCGATGCAAGCACAAAGACGCGGCGACATACGTACCTACTCTTTATTAACTGCGGAGGCAGAAGAGCTTTTCGAACAGATAAAAACGGCCCACAAACCCCAAAGTTGAGGTACTAACTGAGTTTGATGCTCGATTTAGGTCAAAGCGCTAAGCAATGAAACGATGAAGGTGAACGGTTCGGTTCACCTTTCTGTTATTGAATGGCGAAGCGACAATCTCTTTTTGCTAACGGGCGACTTCATCAACGTAACCAGTGCTTACTTCCGAGCAATATCATGTTCTCGTGATGAAAGAAGAAGAAATTTCATTGGATTCGATATGTTCATATATGCTTATGCCTGTGAACTATAATCAATAAGATTCCACACATTCTATAAATAACAACAAAGGACTGTGTTATGCCACAAACGTTAGATCAGGCTGTTCAGGTTTTAGACCGAGATTTAGAGGAGTTTTTACTTCGCTTCCCACTATCCATTACCAGCGCGGGCCAATCGAAAGGTGCTATGAGATTTTACTTGTATAGCCATGGCGATACCGCTTTCGGGATAAATCAGGGGGTAAAGATGAAGGAGATGCGTTTCCGCCTTGGTCCAAAATCGTTAGTTAAAAACGCGAAAGCACTTCAATGTATTCATATCCCCGTTTCTCCTTTTGAACAACTTAAACCCGACTCCATTTCTAAAGTCACCCATTATGATGCTGCTGACTACTTGGTAACCACTCAATTGACCGGTTGTACCTTTGCAATCCGTAAAGGAAAAGGAGGCGGGCTTGAGTTTTTGCATGTTCAGCCAAAGGGGGACTTTAACGGCATGGAAGTACAACGTGCTGTCCAGAAGGAGTTCCAAGTCTCTTTTGGTAGAGGATCTGGCACGGACAATACAACTTATGGTGAAAATACTCGGGTTACGGTAATGGGCGCGCGAACCAATGGCCTATGGGTCGTCTATGCTCAATATCAAGACTCGAGTGGCAGTGTGACAAAAGTAGACTGTATTTATAAAGAACCAAGCTCCGTGGCGTATGTGGATTAACTGCATCGCTGTTTAGGTTCTTTACTCACTACGTCAATAGCAAAGAATGTGAGTTGACCAAATAGGTTGACTCACTTCCCTTTCCTTCCCAAACAACCTTTCCTTTTAAACGCTTCTCGTGGCTCACTGCTGTACTCAAAAAGTAAGCAATATTAGACCTCAACAGCCTGCTGCATAAACTTGGCTTCAGCCTTTGAGTAGCACTGCTCACCAACATAGATTTCGCTTTCTAGCAAATACATGCCTCGCTTACTCTTGATGCAATGCGCTTCCACTCGGATTGAACTATTGAGAGGGATAGGTTTGATAAAGCGCACCTCCAGCTTAGCCGTCATTGCGCAGATATCTTGGGCGAAAAGACAGTGTGTCATAGCAGTATCGTGCAGCGCACTGATGGCACCGCCTTGCATTACGCCTTGATAGCCTTGAACCTTTTCTGTCGGCACGATTTGTCCTTGCACGCCACCACTCGGCATTGCCGTAAATTGAATCGTATCGTGCGCGTTGAAAAACGGCTGGCAACAGACTGCGCAATGTTGGTGGTTTCTAGGAGCGTGAATGGACATAAAGACCTCTGAGTTTGAGATTGTCTGTGGAACAAAACAGAATGAGTAAAGAGAACAAAGAAAAGAAGCGTTAGACTTGGTGAGCGACTGACATGGTGAATTCCTTTATCTATTTGAGGCATTCACTTTATGCCCTGTAATTAGCATATGCCAATAACAAAAGTGAGAAATTAGGTTCCATCGAGCTGAATGCCTTGGCAGAGGGATCACTCTGTTATCGAAACAGACTCACCACTGGTTTCACGTACCAAAGTCGCTTACTATGCCAAGTACCTATAACGCTTTGTGAGCCACTCATGAGCAGTAAAAATAATAAAAATCTCGGCATTCTTCTTAAACTCAACACCTTCGTTTCACCTTATAAATGGCGCGTTGCTGCTGCCTTAGTTGCCCTTATCGCAACGGCTAGCCTAACGCTATCTGTCGGCTACGGCGTGCGCATTCTTATAGACCAAGGCTTTGCTCAGCAATCGCTGCAAGAACTCACCAATGCGATTCAATTTATCGTCGGTGTGACGCTGTGTATCGCGGTGGGGACGTTCTTCCGTTTCTATCTGGTTTCTTCTGTGGGCGAACGCGTCAGCGCAGACATTCGTCTTGCGGTGTTTAACCATGTGATTACGCTGCATCCTAGTTATTTTGAGACCAATAGTAGCGGCGATATTATGTCTCGCCTCACCACAGACACGACGTTGCTGCAAAGCATTATTGGTTCGTCGTTTTCTATGGCGATGCGCAGTGCGCTTATGTGTATTGGTGCGATCATCATGTTGTTCGCAACCAACTTTAAGCTCACTTTGATTGTGCTGGCTTCTGTGCCGTTCGTATTGGTTCCGATTTTGGTTTATGGAAGACGAGTACGTGCCCTATCACGCCAAAGCCAAGACACCATGGCCGACGTTGGCAGCTACGCAGGCGAAGCAATTGAGCACATCAAAACGGTTCAAAGCTTTAGCTCAGAGCAACATGAACGCGCGGCGTTTGCTGTCGAAGTAGAAAAAGCTTACGAGGTGGGCAGACAGCGAGTAAAACAGCGCGCGATTCTGATTTCTGGCGTTATCGTAATCGTGTTCAGCGCCATTGCTGGCATGCTTTGGGTTGGCGGCAGTGATGTGATTCACGGCAAAATGTCTGCTGGCGATCTCGCAGCATTTGTGTTCTACGCCATCATGGTTGCATCTTCTATGGCAACGATTTCCGAAGTCATGGGGGAACTACAAAGAGCCGCCGGCGCAACAGAAAGGCTAATTGAGATCCTTCAAGTGGAAAGCGACATCAGCGCACCAAGCAATCACCTTCCGATCACCGATGACATGCCAGCGGAAGTGACGTTTGATTCAGTGAACTTTAACTATCCTTCTCGCCCCGACCAACCCGCTATCAAAGGGTTAAACCTGACTGCAGAGAAAGGTAAGGTGTTGGCTTTAGTTGGCCCTTCTGGCGCTGGTAAAACGACTTTATTCGAATTGCTGCAACGCTTCTACGACCCACAACAAGGCCAAGTATTGTTTGGTGGAGAAGACATTCGACAGTGCGATCCAAATGATCTTCGTCGACAAATGGCATTGGTTCCACAACAACCCGCTTTGTTTAGTCACGACGTATTCCACAACATTCGTTACGGCAATCCAGACGCGACTGACGAGCAAGTGATTGAGGCGGCGAAGAAAGCACACGCGCATGAGTTTATTGAGAAGCTACCAGACGGTTACCACAGCTTTTTGGGTGAACGTGGCGTGAGATTATCTGGCGGTCAAAAACAACGTATCGCGATTGCTCGTGCGATTCTGAAAGATCCAAAAATCCTTTTGCTTGATGAGGCCACCAGCGCGCTGGACAGTGAAAGTGAACATCATGTTCAACAAGCACTTGAAGCATTGATGAAAGACCGCACGACTTTGATCATTGCTCACCGACTTTCAACCATCCAACACGCCGATAAAATTGCGGTGTTAGACGGCGGCGAGTTGATTGACCTTGGCAACCACCAGTCGTTAATGCAAAGCTGCGAACTCTATCAGCGCCTCGTCGCGTTGCAGTTTAAGCACCTAGAGTAACCTTCCATAAAGCCCGCTGAAATCAGCGGGCTTTGTTTTAAAACCATTCATCGCAAATATACTCCCCGCTAGTATAAACACTACCCCCCAGTATAAATTCGGTGCTACATTACCGACTAACTCCTCTCTCCTGCCAATTACATTGAGTACAGATGCTATGTCACATACAGCCAAAGATAAGAAAAAGCTAACGGCCCGAGTCAGCAAGATACAAGGTCAGGTCAACGGTCTTAAAAAGATGTTAGATGAAGAGCAAGAGTGCCAGGATGTGTTGCAGCAGATCGCCGCGATTCGAGGCGCGGTAAACGGTTTGATGAAAGAGGTCATCAAAGGCCATTTACATGAGCACCTTGTTCTAGAAGAAAGCAAAGAACAGCGAGAAGCAGATATGGACGTGGTGATTAAGGTTATCGACTCATACATTAAATAAAGCCCAGTTTTACTGAGCTTTCATTTGAGACATTCTCTTTTGCAGATCTTTTTTGAGCGCATTGATGGCGTAAGGCTTCATCGATTTCCAAGCCTTACATTCTTCTCGCGTTCTTCCGCACCCAGCGCACCACCCTTTGCTATGGGAGAAATCACATACATCAATACAAGGGCTTTTCTGCTTTTTCATTTATAACCTATCCAGCACTTTGTCGATGCTTGCCTCTAGTGCACGCAGTCGGTTGAACTCTTCAAACAAACGTTGTTCTAGGTTTTTAAAGTTGAGCGGCAGGGTTCGCTGGCAAATGCCATAGCTGTTATCTAATGTCTTATACCCTTTCCAACCAGCAATACGGCTCCCTTCTAGCTCTTTGAATTGACGTACAAATTCCGCTTGAGATGGACAGTCTTCTTCCGCATGCATACAAATCGGAAAGGCTTTTTGCTTCACTTGAGGCCCTTCGATATACGTTTCGAAATGCACACCACCTTGGTTTTCATTGAACCAGTTTTGCTTATACAGCTGCAGGTACTCTCCTCGGTTATAAATTTCCCAACCATCTTCAAACCAATTCGCGTTTTGCAGCATTTTTTCTAGGTTGCGAAAAACACCCTTTACGTCTTTCATACAGTGACACTTCCCAGTGAGTTATGTTTTTAAAAACTATACTCCCCTCCAGTATATAATACTACCCCCTAGTATATGTGGTTATTTGGGCGAGATGCGAGAAAGACTGACCGAGTAAACGGATATGTCAATGGAAAACATGGAGTGACGATTTGGGATGAGTTTGTTTATTTAACCCAAAGTACATTTTCATTTGATGTTGGAACCTCAAACCAAGACCAAAACAAATCCAACATTTCTGGCGACATGTGATACGAATTTCCATCTAATTTCGCGTTACGTGCGAATGCTCTTTGCTTACAGATTTCGAAAGGTACATCGAGATAATGCACTTCACTGTCCACTTCAAGGCTCGACGCCCAATCGACAATGGCTTCTCTATCTGTTTTGCGCCAAAAACCGAAATCAAATATGACTGGAACATCAAGAGAGAACAGCTGTAGTGCTGAGTCTTTGAATAGCCCCTGAAGTGTCGCTAAACGGCTATCGAAAACGTCACGTTCCATGTGCTCTCCATACAAAGGGATCATCCATTCATCGATGGAGAAACGAAACGCTCCTTGCTTTTCTGCAAGCGCTTTTGAATACGTCGTCTTACCCGAACCGATAAAACCACAAACAAAATAGATTTTGGCCATATTCCTCTCGTTCTCGCTCCTATGGTTCGTTTTTTATGGTGACGGCTTTCCTTGTAGAGCACAATGTTAACGCAATGCGTCAACTCACAACTTGGGTGTTCTATTGCCGCCAATTTAAGCTTAAAACGCGTAACAACTATCTCGAATAAAAACGAAAAAGGCGAACCAGTTGGCTCGCCTTTCATGCTGTACTTTTGATCCCGCGTAGGACTTAGCCCTCTGGGTTTTCCTTCGCGTTGATTTCCGCGTACGTGTGTAGAAGCTCTGTTAGCGTCTTCACCCATGCAAATACGTCTGTCGGTGTGTTTTGAAGCAGTTTCTCTACTTGCTCACAGTGCGTTTCAAGTGTGATGGCTTCTTCTAGACGGAATGAAATTGCGTAGAAGTGCCAAAGCACAAGACGCGTCATACGTTCGCTGTTTTGCTTCGCGTTGTCAGAATCATCAAACGCTTGCTGAATTTCACTTAGTGCGATTGCGGTCATACGTAACATCGCATCTAGGCGCGCTGACAACATGCGGTCTTCACTGTCTACTTCTTCTTGGTCAAAGGTAAACAGCTCGTTCATCACATCTTCTGGCACCATTTTACTGATCATGCGAGCACTAAACTCTTCCAATTCATGGCGCGGCATAGTCACAAGACAATCGAATGTGTAATCACGAAGCATAAAATCACTCTACATCAGTTATTAACTTTTAGTTTGCGCATTCTAAGGGCTGTGATTTCAATTACCACTTTTTATTTGTTTGGATGTGCAGATAAAGTCTCGTAGCAGCGAGTTACTCTGAAGATTTGCTTTTCTGGAAGTACTGAACCACTTTCCAGATCAGGAAGCCAGCGACACCGACAAGCAACACAGAACGAAGAAGAATGGGCGCATCGTGTTCAAGTTGGCTTGCGTGAGGGACAATACTTGCAAACAACCGACTGGTAAAAAGCAGCCCCATCACCAACATAACAATCTTGTTCATACGCGCTACCTTTTAAGTTCAAATACTGCGTACTAAACGCAGCTATCGAGTTGTTTGCGAAATAAGAGCCTTGGCCCTGAGTGAACGTAAAAGGATGCGCGTCGTAGATATGATCGTCAATGGATGAGGCAGTAAGCTAATATTGCAAAAGTGAAGATGTGTTAGATGATTCCGCCCAACTAGCCTTAAGAGCAGCGCTTAATTGCCAAAGTATTGCTCCTCCCGAGTGTCTAACCACAAGTCATAGTTTTTCATCACTTTGGAGAACTGAGGACTTTGAATGTAACTATTCAGCCACGCTTTTAGTTTTGGGTAAGGACTTTGCCTAAACCACTGTTTATCGATGCGGGCGTACTTACGGATGAAAGGCAGAATAGCAATATCGACAAGGCTCTCTCGCTCCGAAAACAAAAAGGAATGCTGCGTTAAAAGAGACTCAAGCCTGATGAGTCCCCTTTCACACTCTTTACGCAGTTCATCTGCATTATCTTCATGGTAACGCTTCGCACAACCAAAGGCGTTCATCGCGGGTACAAAGTGCGATTCAAACTCTCCAATCACTTCGAGCATTTTAGGCAATGCTTCTGGATGGCTGCTATTCAAAAGATCATTCGGGTCACATTCAGAAAGCGCCCAAACCATAATGTCTAAGCTTTCTTCAAGTATCTGTTTTTGCTGTGGAGTCTCTATTTGAGAACGGTTGAGAATCACTAGTACAGGCACACTGCCTTTCGGTGATACCTCTAGCATTTCTGATGGCTTGTTATCGAGCTTGATAGAACGAATAAACACGTATTGCTGGGCTTTGAGCAACGCAAATCTTGCACGAATCGCGTAGGGGCAATTGTGCAAAGAATAAAGAATGGGTGCCGTACCTTTCGTCATATTAGGTTCCATCAAGCCGTGGCCTTTGCTTCTATCTATTACTGTTTCTTCTAACTATTTTACTTTCTAACTATTTCAATTTCAGAGTAGCAAGTTCTGCTTTTTCTATTCCATATAAAAACCATGAATCTTCATTTGAAATAAAATTTCTTTCAAAAAGAGGAAATCAATCTGGGAAAAGTTCACCGCATTTTGTGGTGCAAGCTGTGGTTAGAATTACCGTGAAATCCAGTAATACAAAGCAACACCATTATGAACAACGACGCGAAACAACTCTTTCATTACCTCTGTAACCAATACGATGAGTTATCTAAGGACTTTGAATCTCGTCCTTTCCCTGAGTTTTCAGAAACCATTACTCACCCGTTGGGTTACTGCTTTGTCCGTTGTCCTGTGGGGAGTCAGCGCTTTTCCATTGTGTCGATCAACTTTGATCCTTCGGTACGTGGCCAAGGGGTTTTAACCGCGTTTATCAACTACGTGAGAAACAACCCGTATCACTATCAAGGTGTTGAAGTTGCCATCATTGAAAACAAGAACCTAGCGAAAAGCCTGCTGTCTCTTGGCTGGGAATACAAATCCTTGTTTAGCAAACTTTTCTTCTCCAAAAAGCCAACATTGATTAAAGACTTTCAGTGCGCTTAACTACTCTTGAGTCACACTCAGTCGTTACCTTTCAGCATATCGATAAATGCTTGTCTTGATTCTTGCGAAGTGCCTCGATGTGTTGTGTATACCGCGTGGGTGTTTTCATCGGCGGATTTAGAAAGCTCAATGCCCCACAAGGCTTTTATCTGGTTTGGAACCATTGAGTAACGCACGTCTATAATGCGCCTTTCATCGTCCGGATCACGCGCGACAAAACCATCAGAGAACCAACGAAATCGCTCAATATCTAAGGCCTGCTGCGATGTTGAGCTTAACCAAGGGAGGTCTTTACCGATGTCCAGTTTGGCAACCGATTCTCCAGTATAGATTTTGGTCGCAGCCCCTACTCTTATGGCGTCTACATAGTATCGACCTTCAGCTTCGTAGATGACTTTCCAAACCAAACTATTCGCGAACGTAGGTTTGGCCTCTAATCGCACTGGTGCATGTTGCCTTGCTTGTGCAAGCTCCCATCCTGCTTCTTCTGCTCTGTCTCTTTGAATCATGCCGAACGTAAGATAAGCAAACGCCCAAACTATCGCGATTCGTGCATACCAAGGGTTACGTTTCAACAGAACAAACACGACGCCTATTAAAACAGGAAGCGTGAAGGCAGGATCAATAACAGAAACGGTATTCCACGCATACCGCTCGTTGGTAAACGGCCACAAAAGTTGAGTGCCGTAACTGGTACACGCATCCAATACACCGTGTGTGGCGTAGCCGAGCGCACAATACCACCAGGTTTGTGTGAACGATAAACCAAGCCTTTTAGCAAAAAGTAAATACAAAACCAAAGTGCAGAGTAAGCTGCCAATAGGAATAAACAGCAATGAATGGGTGAACTGTCGGTGATATTGCAAAAACAGCAGCGGATCATTGGAAGAGCGAATCAATATGTCCAAATCTGGAGCCATACCAGCAAGCATTCCAAGTACACCTGCCGCCACCAAGTGTTGTTTTTTGCTTACTGATAGAGACAATGACGCCCCAACCAACCCTTGCGTTAACGGGTCCACGGCGAAATCTCCCAATCATGCTTAAAAACCAGAAATGTTTGCCACATAAAATATCCGTATTTCGGTGACTCGAATCCATTGGTTGGAATCACATCAAAGCTATTGAAAATCAAAGCGAATAAAACGAGTGTTAATTTTAGTGTAGATGGATTGGACAAGTTCGCGAGCCTGCGTAAAACGAGATAGGACGAAATATCCGACTTAGCCTTCTATTGCGGTATAATCTGACGTCTTATGTTTTGAGTATAAGTTTCCACTCCTTCAGCACCACTTCGAGGCATGTCTTGCAGTTAACCAGTTTTAAATACAAAACGCGTAAAGGCCCTGATTATCGCCATGGCGACCAAGTGTCGTTTGTCGACATCAAAGAGACATTTGGCATCGGCGGAATTCGGATTGGTAAGTGGGTGAACAAAGAAGAAAAAGACCTCGCGGCAAACTTAATATTCGATTCTCTCGCAGATTTAGCGTACATCCTTGCGCTACCGCCTTCGGCGATTGGACTTCGTGGTAATTTGAGCCTTGCTTTTGGTACTGGCGGCCGCAAAGGCGTTCAAGCGCATTATGCTCCGAATCAACGTGAATTAGCCTTGGCAAAGAATGCTGGTGCAGGAGCGCTTGCTCATGAGTTTTGGCACGCGTTCGATCATTACATTGCCGAGAAAGCTTTCGACATTGGGGATCGTTCGGCGCCGCAACGCCAAATCTTATTTGCGAGTGATTGCTGGTTGAAAAATGCCGATCATTTTCCGCATCCACTCAACGAGCGATTACTGAAGATTTTTGACGCCACATTGCTCACTCCAGACGGCCAAGATCGACATGACTATGTATCCCGAAGTGTAAAAGCAGACCAAGCGATGGGTTCAAGCTACTTTTCACAACCCACCGAGATGATGGCACGAGCATTTGAAGCCGTTGTGGAGTCTTGTTCTGGCATTGAAAACGCGTACCTAGTTTCTGGCACAACGAAGCCGGACACCCTGCCTCTTTACCCAGATATCGCACACAGAAACGCGATATATGAAGCGCTTCAAGCGTACTTTCGCCCACTGGGTGACGCGTTGAATCGTTAACTAAGGAATAGCGACTATTCAGAAAAATCTCGCGATTTCAACGCACAAACCTTTCCCATCAATCTAAAAAAGGTTTATACATAACGTTATGTTATTCATATTGCTGAATGTTTCATGACGCTGAAAGAAATCCTCAAAATCCGTAACGTTCGCTGCTTCCTCATGTTCCGAAGCAGTTACTTTGCACGCTTCTATTACCCCGTTTTTACCCTGCTCTATTTGGATTACGGATTAACGCTGTCTCAATTCGCCATGCTCAATGTTGTTTGGGCAGCGACCATTGTGCTTGCGGAAGTCCCTTCCGGCGCTTTTGCCGATACCTTGGGGCGAAAACGACTGGTGGTGCTGTCGTCCATCGTCATGTTCATCGAAATCGCAATGATCGCCTTTGTTCCTACTGGGAACCCCACTTTTGTTTTCGTTGTGTTTTTGATTAACAGAGTTCTGAGTGGCTTAGCGATGGCGTTAGCAAGTGGCGCGGATGAAGCGCTGGCTTACGACACATTGAAAGAGCAAGGCAAGGAAGAGCTGTGGCCGAGAGTGTTGCAGATTCAGCTTCGTATTGCTTCGAGTGTGGGTATTGTGGTCACACTTGTGGGTGCTGCCATGTACGACGTGAACTTTATGGCCAACGTTTATCAGTTCCTTGGATTCGACAAACCAGAAACCACGCAAGACATCATGCGCATCCCTGTTTACGCGACTTTGTTTGTTGCGTTGATCGCCATCTACGCCGCATTCAGCATGAGAGAAGAGAAAAAGGTCATACCAAGCAGTGAAAGCAAGTTGGCTTCAACCATGGCCAGCATGAAGCTCACACTCAACACCGCCAAGTGGGTATTGTCTACGCCTTATGTGCTGTTCATTCTGCTCTACTACAGTTTGTTCGAGCACACTTCACGAATGTTTTTGACCATGAACAGTCAGTACTACCGTGCGATTGATATTCCAATTATCTACTTTGGTTTAATCGGCGCTGGCATTAGCCTCTTGCAGATTATCTTAGCTGGCCAAAGCCGCCGTTTGGCAGAGAGCATGGCACCGAAGACGTTCATTTTAGTCATGGGCATCGCAACGATGGCGACCTACTATTGGATAAGCTTAGGTTGGTCAATTTACGGGGTAATTCCTGCGCTGATTCTGATCTTTATTATCATGACGATGAACATTTTCATCAGCTACCACTTAAACAAGAAAACAGAGTCACACAACCGAGCGACAGTATTAAGCTTCAAAGGTTTGATGTTTAACTTGGGTTACGGCTTGATAGGTATGCTCTATGCCTACTACTACAAGTTACTCTCGCAAAACTACACCGAAGCGCAAATAGAACAACACATCGACTTTATCGCATCGCTGTCTTCGTTCTTCTACTACTTCACGTTCTTGTTCATCGCTATCAGCGTCTATTTCTATATCAAAGATAAAAAGCAGGCGATCTTCTAAGTCCTTCTGTCAGAAACAAAATAAGGCGAGCCATTTGGTTCGCCTTATTGGTTATTAGCGCGGATTTCAGCTGTTTCTATCTAAACTCAAACAACTCTCGATGGAATGACTTGGCTGGTAGACCGATATTGGTGAATGCTTTCTCAAGCGTCTTACCTAATTCGGAAGGCCCACAAAACCACACACTGCTGCTCTCCACATTTGCTATGCGGTCTATGACCTCGGCGCTAGTTAAACGTCCTTCTTCGCTCGTGTTTCTCATGTATAGCTTAACGCCCGCTTCCTGTGCTCTGCGCTGTAATTCATCCAGAAGCCCTTTGTCCTCTTCTCGGTAGCTGTAGAAAAGCGTTACCGACTTTGCAGTCCCTACCGCCTCAATTGCGGTTAAAAATGGTGCGATGCCGATACCTGCTGCAAACCAAATTTGTTGCTCTGTATCATCTTGGAAATTGAAACATCCGTATGGACCTTCTATCTGAGCCGATTGCCCGACTTCAAGCTTCTCCACTAATGAACAGGTGTAATCACCATTGGCTTTGATTAGTAATCGCACTTGGCCATTGTCGCTATGAGCTGATGCCAAACTAAATGGATGCGGTCGTTCTTTATCGTCAAATCCGATGAATGCAAACTGACCGGGTTGATACTTAAACTGAGGCTCAAGTACTTTAAGCTCCACTTCAATTCCGCCGTTGATTGATTTGATACTACTAACCTTGGCGGGATAACATTTCTTCTTACCATTCAAACCTAAGATAGTAATCAAGCATCCTACCGTTGCTAAACCGCTGACCAACAGAAGAATAGCTCCAGTAACGGTTAACCATAGGCTTGCATCAAAGAACATCACCATGTGCAGCACTAAAAGCAGGTAAAGATATGGAAAGATCTTATGAGTGAGCTGAAAGACGTTGTGTTTGAACTTCTTAATCCACGCAATCAAAACAAAAGCCGCCGACAGATAGAAACCATATTCGCCAATCAACTGCGCCTGATCACCCAACGTATCAATCAGCTTCCAAAATGGAAAGGTCTCATTCTTTGGCTCGACATAACCAAAATCCGTCGCGAAATCATCACTTAAAAATGCGCCCCAGTGGAACAAAGCGGAAAACACCGCAGAGATCCCAAGGTATTTGTGCAGACGATATTGCTTATCTAATCCGCCTAACCAGCGTTCCAACGGCCAATGCTTCACAGATAGAATCACGCACAATGACATCAAGATCATTGATACGATGCCGCTGTAGTTGACCAAATAAGTGCGCACCTGCCAAAACATTGGCCACTCTAGTGTTGGTGTGCCTATTTTCAGCACCGAGTAAGGGATAAGTAAAGCAACGAATACAATGCCAAAGTTGAGCATCAAATTTCTGTTCATACGGCGACTTCAATCCATCATGGTTTTAACTCTCGCCAAACTACCAATAGAAATGTGAAAAACTTGTATAGCCCTAGCGCCCCACGTTTCCAGAATCGACCGCCCCTTTTTACACCAAGCCCCCGACGTAACAAAAGCGCGTGTTTTAGGATTAATACCGCTCAAAAAGCATATTCACATTTCTTTTACGTCACCACCTACACTATGGAGACGCCAACGAAAGAATTCTCTCTGGTGAGATGAGAGCTTAAGGAGAAACCAATGAAAAAGTTAATCTTATGTTCGGCCTTGACCGCATTTGGTGTATTGAGCCTTCCAAGTTACGCCGCGTCCGACGCAAAAATCATTAGCCAAGAAGAAGCCATTAAATCCGCACTCGGCGCTTTAGATGTTGAAGTGCTCGGCATTCGCCATGATGAACCAGATACACAATGGGATGTCTTCGTTAAGAAAGGTGACAAAGCTTATGAAGTTGAGGTTGATGCCCTAACAGGAAAAATCGTCGCAGCTGAAGAAGAAAGCCTTGCAGAGATCCAAGCAGAGTTATCTGGCGACCTGTCTCATGAAGGCGTTATAGGTGATGTTGATAAGTAGTTGTCGAGCAGACATGTGAATTGGTAAGAGCGAATCAACAACATTAGCCCTATTTAAGGTGAGCATGCTCTGCTCGCTCACCTCTGCTACTTTGCTTAGAGAGCTTAATTGTTAGCAACTCGCCAAGGCGGATTCTTTCGGTTCTCTCCAGCCCAATACAGCTTTAGCTCATTACCTGATGGGTCGTTAAGTATTGCTTCCCTCCACAGATAGTCTTTGTCTGTAGGTTCTTGAACAAACTCGATGCCTTTCCTCTTTAAAGTATCGACTAACGCATCAAGATCTTTGTGTTCAAAATAGATGACGCTGTTGCTTTTTGATTCTGGATCACCGAGATAAAGTGAAAAAGTGGCATCTCCGTCAAGGCACTCAAAGCGCGCATAGTTTTCTGTTTCAACAATCAAGTTGAACCCTAGCTTTTGATAAAACTCGATAGATAACTTGATGTCTTTCACGGTTAACAGCACTTGATTTAGATTCATAGAAGTTCCTTTTCCGATTGGTTTCTTACCGATTCTGGTGGGTTGTTGTTTGAGGCTATGAAGATAAAACCTCAAGCTAACTTAAGGTCAAGAAATGATTTCAGCCGTCGTTTGAAGTCTGCTAAAAATGAAAAAGGCGGCACTGTGGCCGCCTGTATCTGTATCGATTTGTCGTTATTGGGTTAGCGCGATGTACTCTTGTTGCGCAGCTTGTAAGTCCTCAGCAAATTGTGTATCTGCCTTGAGCTTATCAAACACGATGTGCGCCACTTTTTGCCCTGCTTCTACATCACTCATCCAGTGTGCGTTACAAACGACGCGGCTGTAACCATAATCCGCCCCGCGCTCTGTCAGTGCTTTTGCATTGTTCGGCGCAATTGCTGCGGCAACTAATGAAACCCCGTAGCCTGATGCAGTATGACCTGAAGGGTAAGATCCATCTTTAGATAGGTAGTCTTCGGCATAAGGTGTACAAGAAGGTAAGCCGTTTACCGCAAATGGACGCGCTTTGTTGTAGTGCTTTTTAGAGTCTGATGTCGCAAGACCAAAAGAAGCAATGCTGCGCCCTAAAACGGTATACATCGCTGGGGTGTCTTCCTTAGTAATCTTCACGCCCAATACATCACCATAAATCTTGGCAAAGTATTCTGGAGTAATACGCGCGTCTTGTGTCGCTTGAGCCATTCTCGCTGGGTCATCAATAGAAAAGTCGATAGCACCCACACGCTTATCTTCGATATCTTGTTTGCTGCCTTCTGCCGGTGGCGGTGCAATCAAATCTACCGTGTGTACCGTTTCAATGTATGGTTGATAAAACTGATAGTTTCCGTAGTCGATACGTTCAAGCGAATTGATGTCTGTTGGCGCAGAGAACACGTGAAATGCAGGTAAAGTTAGCGCTACGCAAATTAGAGCTTTCTTCATTTGCTTTCCCTCCAGAATTAAAGGTTTGTAGGAATATTCTTAACAACTGAATCCAATATTATCCGCAGCCATTTAGTGCTGGAAGTTATAACGATTATTCCTAAAAGTTAATAATGGAATGAACGTAAGCAAAGTAACTAAATCATACTTCCACTTGGGCAACCTTGTGACAAAACACTCCCGTAGCTGGTCGTTGGAGTAAATAACATGATTAAATCAGCGGGCAGGAATACAACATCAGTAACCAATGACAAAGGCATATCGACGAAAGAAATAGGATATAAAGCGTAAGACACAGCTGAACCATCCAAGAAGCACGGCTGGCGCGCAACGGACAACGCCGTACCTGAAAATGGTTTACCGTAACCACCTCTCGCATGTGCATCCATGGATGAACATCCTACCGTCAAAGAAGCCATTGCGATAACACTGAGCACTTGAAGTTTTTTAAGAAAATTGTTTTTCATGTCTGATAGGTTCCAACTGATTGTTATTGATATAAATTATTATTCGACAACAATAATCCTACCTGCATTTATAAAACAACCTATCTAACTAATTCGATTGGGAATAAATCAATTTTCGTGACAAATGTATCGCTTCTACCTTGGGTAAATAACAACTTATAAACGTTCGTTCCCTCGCCCCAATACACAAAGGCGAACCAATTGGCTCACCTTGAATATGTGAAGAAAGGAAAAAACGACGTCAGTTACAGCTTATCTGCATCAACAACTTTAATCGTTGTCCAGTTGGTGTTGGCGTCTTGAATAAAGCCTTGCGTATCTTCTAGCCAGCGCTTCTGTACCGATTTATCCAAGTTTAAGTACAGTTTGCCACCTTCAATCTTCCATGCCTCTGGGTCAGTTTCAAACTTTTTGCCCATCGCAACACCAAATGCACAGTAACCACCGTATTGCGGCGCATACGCTTGAGGATCAGCTTTGAACTGGTCTCGGTTTGCTGCGTTCACAAAGTGATAAATCGCATTGTTATACGTAGCTGAATATTGGGCCTTCCCTTGCGCTGGGCCATTATCCGTGAAGTAAGCCACCGGATCGTAACCCTTGATAGCGAGATCATTTGCATCAACGCTCATGCCTACATCCGCAGCCATCAGTGAAAAACTGGTTCCGAGTAAAGCGGTCATTAAAGTGAGTTTTCGACCAGTTGATTTAATGCGTGACATAGTAAGCTCCTTGTCTGTGTTTGTTTGCCTTGTGTGAATAAATTAGCTAACTCTTCCGGTCTATAAAGGGACAAAAGACCAAAAAAGTACGCGAATCGTTCGGAGGTAACATGGATCTGTTGTCACAGCTGATGAAGCATTTCTCAATACGCACAGGCGTTTTCTATTCTGGACACTTGTGTGGTATCTCCTCGTTCCAAGCAGAGCACCATAACCGAGGCCATTTGCATGTTTTGAATGCTGGTGAATTGATACTGACAAGCGCAAACGAGAAGGCTCAAAAGCTAACAGAGCCTTGCATCGTTTATCTGCCAAACAATACGCCGCATAGAATTGAAGGAAACGAAGAAACAGAATTGGTTTGTGCCAATGTGGATTATCGAGGTGGACAGATCAACCCTCTCTTGTCTGTCTTGCCGGGTATCGTCGTTATTCCTTTTAAAGCCGCGCCGAACCTAACTCCGGTCTTGGATATGCTGTCTTCGGAAGCAAGGGGAAATGGCATCGGACAAGAGTTTTTATTGGATAAGCTGAGCGATACCTTAATGGCGTTGATCTTTCGTTATCTTATTGAGGAAAAGCAAATTGAACACGGCTTGTTTGCAGCACTCGCCCACCCACGCCTAGCTACTGTTATGACTGCTATTCATCAGCTCCCTGCCCGTCATTTTCATCTTAATGAATTGGCGTCATTGGCGGCCATGTCTCGCACTCAGTTTATTGAGACGTTCAAACAAGTCGTTGAGGAGACTCCTGGAGATTATGTACAAAAATGGCGAGTATCCGTAGCCCAGTCTTTATTACTGCAAAATAAACCGCTCAACTGGGTGTCTGACGAGGTGGGATACAACAGCTACTCGGGCTTTTCTCGTGCTTTCCAAAATGTATCTGGTATGTCACCTCGCCAATGGATACAAAACCAAAAGGAAGACGAGCTTAAAGCAAGTTGATACCAAATTGTTTCGCGATCAAATTCGTTATCGCAAAACAAATTACGGATACAACACAGCTAATAAGCAAGGTAATCCAAAAGGAATACTTACTCAGTAGATAAGGGAAAAGAAGAAACATTGGCAGTGTTGGTACAACAAACCAAAAGGTATAAAACGCGTGGTTAGACAGCTTCTCTGTGCCTTGCCCTTCGATATACATCCATACCAACGCCAATATGGTCACGGTTGGCAATACAGCCACGAGCGCACCTAACCTATCACTTCGCTTAGCAACTTCAGAAATGAGAACCACAATCGCGGCGGTGGTTAAGTACTTTGTCACAATCCATAGCATTTTCGCTTCCTTGCTTACTTCGGACACTAACTAATCGATAATCTAGAAACCTATTCCAGTTGATTCTAGATGTTTTCTAAAGACTTACGGTACACCTTTGTCACATAACCAGACGGATCGTAAGCGTCTTCTATTCTATCCCAACCAAATTTTTCATAAAGGCCATCGTGGTCAGTCGTTAGATAAAGGCTTTGGAAGCCCATACTTTTAGCAGCGTTCAATGCATGATTAAACAGCAATTCGCTCAATCGCTTGCCACGATGTTGTGGTTCGATAAACAAAGAGCTCAACCAAGGATATAAATCATGTCGGCTGACGAAATCATTAATGATCAGGCCAAAGCAGCCAACAATCTCACCTTCAGTGACCAACACATAAAACTGAGGGATAGCGTCTTCTTCCTTACTTGAATGCAGAATCGCATTTTCAAAGTACGCGTAATTGTCTTCCGAACCCCACTTTGTATGGATGTACTTAATGCACACTTCCACACCCTGTGGATATTCATTCACGTTTATAACTTGGTACATGTTTATTCCTGTCAGATTAGGTGCGCGAGTGTTTCTTCTGTGCCGCTCATTTTGAATTGCTAAACATCATGCCGACTTTTTACTTGCACTTCAAAGCAATAACCGTGGCTTAGTTTGGAAGTGAGAGGGTGTGTTTGTGTTTTTCTTACTGATGAAGAACAGCGCATCAAGTTAGCGCTCAGACAAGAGATAAAGCCAAAGTTGGTGGATGAAGCGATAAAAACCCTCTTCAAGTTTAAGCATGAAGAGGGTTTATTATTTGAGGCTAAGCAATCAGTTCTTGTGCTTCTAAAGACGCTTCCGATTCTGGTTGCGAAGCTGTCTTGCCTTTCAGTTCCATCATGAGTTGTTTAACCAAAATTCCGTAGATAAACATCATCGGTAGTCCCGCCACCACGCACAAGGATTTAATGGTATTGATGCCACCACCCGTGAGGAATACGCTAAAGCTGATAAGTGCAATCGCCCCTGCCCACATCAGTTTGACCTTGTTGTCTGGGTCTCCGTTTAGGGATAACTGATTCGTGGTCAACATCGAGGTGGCCACGCTAGCGCTCGACATCGTAGTCAACATTAAGAAGAACTGAATCACCAAAAAGACCGCAAGAACTACATTGTTTGCTGGCAAAGTTTTGATCAACGAGACGACGGCAAACGTCAATCCACCATTGCTCATCCACTCTTGAACTGGGTAACCACCTAATAACTGCGCCCAAACCGCATAGCCACCAAAGATTGAGATAAAGAACGCGCATCCCAGAGCACCCATCGAAATGGTATACAAGATGACTTCACGAATGGTACGGCCTCTCGATATGCGCGTAATGAACAAACCCATCATGATTAAGTACGCGTAGTACCAAAACCAATAATATTGAGTCCATGCTTGAGGGAAACCACTCTTCTGAACTGGATCAGTCCAAAGAGACATGCGGAAGAAGCTATCTAACATGACACCGAGTGAATCCGTCACGTTGTTTAGTACAAATTGGGCATTTGATGAAAACAGCACAAACAAGGCAAAGAGAATCGCAGCGATGACCGTGTAATCGGATACCTTACTGATACCTTTGTTGAAGCCCACCAGCGTCACTGCGAATAAAACCAATACGAACAAGAAGATGATGCCGCCTTGAAGCAACAAGTTGTTCTCTATCCCAAATAACTCTGCTGCTCCTGTACTAAGCAGAGTAACGGTTAACGCTAGTGAACTCGCAAAAGCCGCTAGTGTTCCGAAGATGGCCAAAAGGTCGACGCATTTACCCACGATTGGATTCTTGCCCAGCACGGGTTCACACAGTGTCGAGAGCTTCAATGTACGGCGTTTTTGTACATAGAAAGCGTAAGCAAAAGGAATCGCAGGGAAACAGTAGATCGCCCACCCTGTTATCCCCCAATGGAACATTGAATAGGTGACTGACCACGCCGCTGCAGTGTAACTGTTCGCTTCAGCAAAGAGCGGTGGCGATTGCAGGTAGTACATTGGTTCTCCAATCCCCCAATAAATGAGCGATGCACCGACACCAGCCGTAAAGATCATGCCGCCAAAAGAGAAGTTCGAATATTCAGGCTTTCCTTCACCTAATCGAATGTCGCCGTACTTGGAAAATGCCAACCAAAGTAGAAAGCCAACAAGAGCAAGACTGCAGATTTGCACCAACCAGCCAAACCAATCGGTTACAAACGTCATTGCGTTGTTCGCCATAGCTTGAGATTTCTCTGGGAACATCGAAGAGACGAGTAAAATGAGCAGGACAGTGCCAATCGCAGGAATAGTGAGTCCGAGATTAAGATTCTTCAAGGCTGTCTCTCCACGCAGTGAGTTCTTCAATATGGCTAGGCTCAATGCCACAACAGCCGCCAATGATACTCGCCCCTAAGCGATGCCACGTTTTCGCGTATTCCAAATATTCTGTTGGAGAGAAATTTCTAAGCCCTTGGTATGACTCATTCGCTTGGTGATTCGCTTTAATGGGCGCAAAGCTGTTTGCGTAGACGCCAATAGTTAACGTCTTACCTGTACGTTCCAATACCTGATTCACGTCTTTGATCGCTTGTTCAATCACTTCAGGAATTGAGCAGTTGAAGAAAATACCGGTCGCATTAGTATCAAGAAGCGCTTCAACTGCGTCTATGACAAGCTCACCAGAGCGCAGACGCGAGACTTCGCCGACTTCATCTTCTAACGTGAAAGAGATATAAACTGGCTTGTCGGTTTTAGACAGAACTTTGCTGATCACTCGCGCTTCACCAAGGCTTGCGACAGTTTCCGCCAACCAAATATCTACATGTGGCTCTTGCGCTTCAAATAGAGTCTCACTGATGTCGTAAGCACGCTTTTCTTCGAATAAATCAGGTCGATAAGAGCCAAAGGCAGGAGGTATCGCGCCAGCAACAAGCACTTCTTTTTGTGACACGGTCACGACGTCACGAGCAATTTTCGCGGCTTTCTCTGCCAGCTCGCATCCCTGTTTTGCATACAAATCTTCACCTAGATGAAACGGAACACAGGCATAACTGTTGACGGTAATGATTTGTGCACCTGCATCAACAAAACCTTGGTGCGCTTGCATAACATGCTGTGGGGATTCGATAAGTGCCTGAGCACTCCAGAGAGGTTGAGAAAAAGGAGCACCGATGCGTTTTAGCTCGCGCCCCATGCCACCATCCAATATTGTAAGATTTACCATTTAGACATCCATACCGCTAAAATCTATTTGGCTATTCAATCACAATATGACGTAAGTGAAAGTTACATTTCCTCACACTCAACATGAAGAAGATTCATGTTGAGTGAAAATTAGTATTATCTTGCACGTTGTTATGCGACGCAGAGGGATTTAAAACCCACTTTCCCCCTATTTACTTGGGCGAAATTTTACTCCCTATACCAGTGCTCTTTTGACTCCATTTGGGCCTTTACCTCTGCACTATATTCAGCAGTAGGTCGTGCCAATAACCTTGGAATGCCGATAGGTTCACCAGACTCTAAACAGTAGCCGTACTCTCCTGCGCGCAAACGAGCTAACGATTGTTGAATCTTAGGTAACAGCTTTTGCTCTCTGTCTATGATTCTTAATGCGATTGCAGATTGCTCCTCACCGGACGCCCTATCGCTTTCGTCACTGAATTCCATTGGTGCAATCATCTCTTCTTTCGCACGTTCAATATGCGCTAACGTAGATTCATAAAGCTCAAATAATCGGTTTTCAAAAAACGCGAGCTGAGCTTCATTCATATAATCCGCCTCGGGCGCTGCAAGAATTTCTTCTTCTGTCATGACATGCTTTTTCTCTTCGTTCATAGAACCTCCACACCGAGATAAGAGTTCGCTCTCTAAATTCCGTACATCTGAATCTGTATAACTTAACGACGAGTGAATGCGCCAATAAGGTGCAGTACTCAACACAGTCACAAACTGCTTGATGCCAGAGTTAAGATCACCGACTATATTAATTGTTATATTATAACATTACACTATAAAGAGCATGAGCATGAACACCCAAAAACTCCCTGTTACGGTTTTGTCCGGCTTTCTAGGCGCAGGAAAAACAACCGTTTTAAGTCATATTCTTAACAATAGACAAGGCAGAAAAGTCGCGGTCATCGTCAACGACATGAGCGAAGTCAACATCGACGCGGCGACCGTTCAGAATGAAGTTTCTCTTAACCACAGTGAAGAAAAGTTGGTTGAAATGAGTAACGGCTGCATCTGTTGTACCCTGCGTGAGGATCTGCTTGAAGAAGTTACTAAACTCGCGCAAGAAGGCAGATTCGATTACCTAGTTATCGAGTCCACTGGCATCGCCGAGCCACTTCCCGTTGCAGAGACTTTTACGTTTGCTGATGAAAACGGGTTATCACTTTCAGATGTTGCACGTTTAGACACCATGGTTACCGTGGTTGATGCGATTAACTTTCTGCGTGATTACGATGAAGCTAAGTTCTTAACAGAGACAGCCGAATCCTTAGGTGAAGACGATGAACGCAGCGTCGCCGACTTACTCGTTGATCAAGTAGAGTTCGCTGACGTTATCTTGATAAGTAAAACCGACCTTGCTGAGAAATCAGAAATCGAAAGGCTTCTTGCGATTCTTAGAACTCTCAATACATCCGCCACTATTCTTCCTATCTCGAATGGTGAAGTAGCACTTGATGCGGTACTCGACACACAAAGCTTCAGTTTTGAAAAGGCACAACAAGCCCCAGGTTGGTTGAAGGAAATGCGAGGCGAGCACATACCGGAAACCGAAGAATACGGCATTTCTAGCTTTGCCTATCATGCGAGACGCCCTTTCCATCCAGAGAAGTTTTACGACTTCCTCCACAATGCGAAAGATTACGGCAAACTGATTCGTTCCAAGGGTTATTTTTGGCTAGCAACCAGACCAGAGTTTGTCGGTCAATGGAGCCAAGCGGGAGGCATCGCACGTTATGGTGTTGCGGGTATGTTTTGGAAAGCGATTCCGAAGGAGGAATGGCCGACGGATCAAGATTACCTCGACGCTATAAACGACATTTGGCAAGAACCATACGGCGATATGCGACAAGAATTGGTGTTTATTGGTCAGGGATTAGAGCAAGAGAAATTGATTGCTCGTCTTAACGAATGCTTGTTAACAGAAGATGAGATGGAGCAAGGGCTCGACTATTGGTTATCTCTGGAAGACCCTTTCCCTGAATGGGAACAGTAAACGACTAAGAGACAAAAAAGCCTCCCACAATTCGGGAGGCTTTTTTGTTACATAGAGCCAATTTTGGTATACCGAGCCAATTCAGTAAGTCCGTTCTCGAAACAACCCGAGATTCAAACATGTAGCGAGGGAATCCTCACCAGTGCATTCAAACCGTCTTCTTCTGGCTCAACTTAGCTATTTTCTTTGGCCAAGGATCTTCAAATGTTGCCCCTTGTTGCCATTGCTCCAGTTCCGCATCCGTTAAAAAGCAGTTTTCCAGCGCATCAATAAACACATCGACTTCGTTTTCTTGCCCAATCACCGTTAAGCGACAACGACGATCACCAAAGCGACTTTCAACGCTGTCTATCTTATCTTGCAGGATTTGACGATGTTCATCAGTGAAGTTTTGCGATTCGTCATTGATTACCGAAGCGCGCCAAAAGCCTGTAATTTCAAGCCCCACATTGCCGTTTGCTTGGCTCCAAAGCAGTGAAACATCGTCTCGAGTTGGGAACCAAAAGAACCCCTTACTGCGGAACACACCTTTAGTTAAATACTGATGGCAGGTATTCCACAAACGCGCAGGATGAAAAGGTCGATCATCTTTGATCACTTTCGCGACAAGGCTTTGTTCGTCTTTATCAGAGAGATTCAACGGCTCATTCACCGTCTCACGAAGTTCTGCGATTAACTGCTCAACGAGGAAGAAATTGTAGTCTTGCTCACCTTTCAACATGCGGATATCCAAGTTTCCCCATGACGTTTTGATTATCTCGGTGTAAACATTAAGCGGGTGAATCGCCTGTGCGATGTTGCGAACGGTATTGTCATCCACTTTGTCCGTCTTAGTGAGCATGACACGGTTGGAGAACATGATTTGCTCTACCAACAAGTTTTCAACGCCGCGAACACCCTGCTGCACGTTCTCCTGCCACTTAGGGATTAAGGCAGAACCTTGTCGATAGTCATCTCGCAACCAAGTCGCATCCACCAACGTAATCACGTCTTTGAGTGCGAATGGTGCGTTGTTTTTGAAATACTCAACCAAAGGCAAAGGATGACTACTGCCCGACGTTTCAATCACAATCCATTCTGGCAATTTTTCTACGCAGAGCTTTTTAAGGGCTTTATCGAGCTGCTTTACACCACTCGGGCTGCTGATACTGTCTCCACTGATCGTGACAAAATTGCCCTGCTCTTCACTCACCGCATCGGTATTTAAGATAAGCACGCCATCGACGTCTAACTCACTCATGTCATTCACAATAACGGAAAGATCAATACCAGAAGAATCGGCTTGTTGAAGAATGTTGCGTAAAAACGTGGTTTTCCCTGACCCGAGAAACCCATGCAAAATAGTGACTGGAATTGATGACATACCTTTGACCTAAAAACCCTGAATGAACACATGTTATAACATAACAGTTTATTGAGTTGTAGAAGGAATCCAATTGTTGCCTTGGACCCAAAGATTAAGAATCGGTTAAGACCACAGAGGCTGATTTTTCGAAGCTCGCCTTCGTTTCTCATCACGTTTCATCACCAGCAAAGGTCTGACTATTGATAAAAATAATAAGTGGTTACAAAACGACCATTGCTTTGTTTATAAAATTGGAGAAAGATGACAATACAGCGATTTATAGGAGGTGGTGTGATGACTTTAGTTCTTACCGTTCTTATTTTCCTAAGTTGTATTGCGATGCTCGCAATTGGTGTGATGTTTTCACGTAGGCCGATCAAAGGCGGAGGTTGTTGCAAAGCGTCCGATGTTGCGGATGTAGGCGCACGTAAAAGGCAGTCCCGCAAGGATACATAGAATTCCAGCACGAGAAAGCTCAGACAGCGGTTTAGCCTTGGCGTAAGCACTCTACGCATGGATAAAGCACCAAACTGCTTACGTCACCGCCTTTAGGGCACAGGCATACTCGCCCTGCTTCTCACCCCGTTTCAATACAGGCTTTTCCTTAGACGAAAAGCCTGTTTTTCCTGTAATCCCTTAACATCTATGATTTTTGAAAAGCCGCTAACACCATAGGTTGCAGTGCTCTAGCCAATTTCTCATGCTGGTCTTGTTGCCAATGAATACCTTCGTTAGGACAAGATTCCACCACGGTCCCGGCATCAAGAAATGCACACCCCAGTTCCTGTGCTCGGTTTCGATAATGAAAGCCAAACTCTTTGGACTTTTCCGCCCCGCCGATAAACATACTGCCGAAGAAGCCAATCTCATGCACTGGTGGCGGCGCGACTAAAAGAACTTGCGGCGCTTCTCGCTTTGCCCAGTTTTCAAAGTTGAGGACCTCTAGCGCTAAACGTGCTGCACCACGAGAGATATCGAAAGCGGATAAACCCAAGCAGTTTTTCATGTCATTCGTGCCGAGCATAATGATGACCAAGTCAGGCAGATGAGATTCCAAGCAAGGGCGTAAATAGCGCAGGCCATTTTTCTCGCCTTCAAAAGGATCATCATGCACAGTGGTTCGCCCCGGCTGCCCTTCCTCTATGACCTCATAACCATCCGGTAGAGACATTCGTAACAAGGATGGCCATCGCTCGTTTGGTCCGTAACGGCGGTCTTCATTCGGTACAGCGCCCCAGGTATTTGAATCGCCAAAACAAAGTATGGTCGGCATTAAACGTGTTCCTCACTAAAATTATCGATTTGCAGTCTATCAAAAACGTTGATCGAGTCTGTGATTTAATTCGAAAGATCATGCTCATAAACAAGGTCGATTGGCCTGCAATTTTAAGAACGATAAAGCAAAAACCAATGAACACAAAAAGGCGAACCACTTGGCTCGCCTTTATAGTGCTTAATAAAAAACTAACGCAACAGCTTAGTTGATGTCTTGTACCTTCATCACCAAGTCTTCCCAATTGCGTTGGTTTTCGATGTCATGCTCTAAGCCTTGATCATCGGCAATTTGGAAACGCTTAACTGCAGGCGTCTTACTCGTTGCTTGGTAAAGCCAGTATGCTTCGGCTTTCAATGCTTCATCAATTGGCTTGTCGATTGACTCGTACACCATCTGCTTACACGCATTGATAGACTCAGCTGGGAACTTAGAAATTCGCTGCGCCAATGCATCAACATAAGGTCCAATTTCATCCGGTTCTAACGCTTTGTTGATGGTGCCGTACGCTTCTGCTTCATCCGCGTCGAAGTCTCGAGCGCTCAAGATGATCTCTAGGGCACGACCTAATCCCACCTGACGCGCCATACGAGATGCACCACCGCCACAAGGCAAGATGCCCATACCCACTTCCATCTGCATGAATTTGTATTTACCGCGAGCGGCAAAACGCATGTCACAGGCCAATGCAAATTCATGACCGCCACCACGGGCAAAGCCTTCTAGTTTCGCAATTGTGGCTTGTGGTAGCTTGCTGATTCTTTCGAGAACCGCTTGAAGATCGAGTAACTTCGCTTCTTCGCGAGAAACGGCCTCTGTCGACATCTCTTTAAGCAATTCGGTATCGTAATGACAAACCCAAATCTCCGGGTTGGCTGATTGGAATACAACCACTTTGACACTACGATCACGTTCTAATCGCAGTGCTAACCCATTCAAATCCGCCAACATTTCCTGCCCTTGCACGTTTACCGTACCAAAATCAAACGTGACATTAAGAATTGCGTCTTCTTGCTTTGCAGTAAACGTTTTGTAGCCTTCGTAAGCCATATCCATTTCCTTTTTCCAATAAAATCATTAGGTTGCTATTTTTCGAAGCAACGCAATTAACGTTACGCCTCTAAAAAACATCAAACAATGACGCATAAAAAGAAACAGTATCTACGAAAACTAAAAGGTGATTTCCTCAATAACGGCTAGCAACAAATCACGCAAATCTGATCTTTAATCTCAATTGGTGAGTAAGTAACTCTGCGGTTTACTACTCGTAGTATTATCAACAAAAACTTAAAACTGATTTCTTTTTCAGCCCAATTATCAATTTTGAAATCGCGCCTATACTGAATCCATACAAACGCACAACCGAGGAAATCATAATGAAAGCAGCCGTAATTCGTCAGTTTGGTAGTTCAGAAGTATTCGAAACAGCAGACGTGCAAAAACCGGAAGTCAAAGCGGGCCACGTCCTAGTTAAAGTCGCTGCATCAAGCGTTAATACTGTTGACATGATGCTGCGTGAAATGGGCGAAGGTTTACCCTTCCACCCACAACTTCCGGGCATTCTGGGTATGGACTTCGCAGGCACCGTTGAAGCTGTAGGTGAAGGTGTTACCGAGTACGCGGTTGGTGATGAGGTTTATGGTTGTGCGGGTGGCCTCGGTGACCTTCAAGGCTCTCTAGCGGAGTACATGGTGGCAGACGCTGACCTTATCGCTCACAAGCCAAGCAACCTTTCGATGCGTGAAGCGGCGGCAATTCCATTGGTGGGCATTACGGCTTACGAAGGTTTGATTCGTGCTGGCGTTCGCCAAGGTCAAAAAGTATTGGTTCATGGCGGCGCAGGTGGTGTTGGACACATAGCATTACAGCTTGCACGTCACATGGGTGCTGAAGTATTCGCAACTGGTTCTACGGGTGTGAAAAATGACTTGATTTCCGAGCTTGGTGCAACCGCGATTGATTACCGTACTGAGTCAGTAGCCGATTACGTTGCGAAACACACCTCTGGTGCTGGTTTTGATGTGGTCTTCGATTCGGTTGGCGGTGTAAACCTAACTAACTCGTTTGATGCAGCAAAACTCAACGGCCAAGTTGCAACAACCGTGTCTTTGCATGAGCAAGATTTGAGTACCGTTCACATGAAAGGCTTGTCATTGCACGTAGTGTTTATGCTTATTCCGATGATCCACAATGTTGGTCGACGTGAACATGCCATCATCCTAAAAGAGTTAGCTAAGATTGCAGAATCAGGCGCACTAAAACCGGTTCTCGATGAACACGAGTTTACCCTTGAGCAAGCTGGCGCTGCGCATGATCGTCTAGCCAGTGGTCAAGCGATCGGTAAAGTTGTCATAAATATCTAAGTTTTGTCTTAGTGACATTAACAGCACAATTCAAAAAGACCTCCGTGATGGAGGTCTTTTGTTTTTAGCTAACTTTATTTTCAGCTTACCTTGATTTTAGCCAGAGCAGTCTGTTTAGGCAGACTCAGGCACTTTCCAACTCACCAAACCTAGCAACTTCTCACCTAGTGGTGTGAGTTCAGCTTGGGGATACTTCACCTGTTCCCAATTGCGTGGATCACCCGGGAAAGCAAACCCTTCTGGTGGAAGACGTTCTTGCCAAGAGCGAACACGCCAATCTCGAATTGGTTGGTTATCTTCTTCTGCCGGAACCATAGAGATATATTGCGCCATACGTACTTTATCGGACTGGTTCGGACGAATGCCATGAGGAAGCAGGCTATTAAAGATCAACAAGTCCCCTGCTTTCATCGAAATAAACTCCACCTCAAAACCACTGAGATCTGGCACATAAGGGTCGCGGTCAGCAGGCTGGGTTTTGCGCCACTCTTCCAGTTGACGATAAAGCTCCGGCACACATTGGAAACCACCAGTTTCTTCGTCCGTATCAGACAGTGCTAGCACACCTTGCACATTTACTGGCAATGGATCGAGTGAGGAATCCGCATCCCAATGAACAAAGCCACTGAATTCACGACCTGATTTGTTCGGTGGGTTAAGGTTAGCTCGGTCAATAGTGACCCATAAGTTTTCCTGATCCCAGATATCAACAAATGCGTTATACACCTCCGGATTCTGACGGTTATCCCATAACACTTGGTTGTTATAACACTCCACCATACCAGAGTTGTTGAGCTCAACCATGGCATGGTCACGGCGCTGCGCTTGATACCAAGAGCTCGCATCGTTTGGATCCATTTCTTGGAACTCCCATAGGAAATCCTGAGAACGCTTTACCGCTTCCGGAGAGATGATTTGACGAAGCACCAAATAGCCATTGTGTTGCCAAAAGTCGAACTGTTCTTGGGTTAACTTTTTCAACGGCAGTGTTTTTTTGATGTCTTTTAGTTGCGCTGAATTGATGTTGGAAACACTGTTATTTCCGGGTGCGTTGTCGCCGAATCCGTATTTGTTTTTCATAGTGACTGATTCCTGTAGGGCTGATTATTATTGGTTTAACAAGCGTTGAGCGCGCTTGGTTAGTCACATTCTGACAACAATTAATCCAACAAAGTGATACAAAAAACGCAGATACTGGTACTTTACCGTCATAGAAATATGCGTGTTAGATAGGTTTGTATTACTCATGAAAGCTCAATACGAAAAGGTTCAATACAGCCAAGACAATTCATGGCAACTGCTGATTCGGCGCTTAGAGGCGATTCCTTTCGAATGGCATTTTCACCCTGAGTATGAGCTGACACTGACTCTGAACAGCAAGGGCGAACGCTACATTGGCGATACGATCTCTGAGTATGAGGATTTTGACTTAGTGCTATTGGGGCCCAACATCCCTCACACATGGCAATCAAGAGCAAGCCTAGAAACAGACAAGGAGCAGAAGGTTTATGTCTTGTGGTTTGACACACAATGGATAGAGGAACTCTCCCGTTTATTTCCTGAATGCCAAGCCTTTTCTCCCCTGCTACTCGAAGCTCATAGAGGGCTGCACTTCTCTCAAGCTATCGCGAAGCAATTGCTGCCTCTTTTTGAAGAGTTAGACACTGCGACGCCAATGCAAAAGCTCACCATCATGCTGAGTATTCTTGATGAGCTAAGCAGCACTTCTAATTACCAACCCATATCAGTGAATCAAACCTTTAACCGACAAGACTCCGACAAACGCCAGCAAAGATTACTCAGTCAATTACTTGAAGTAATACACGCAAACTACACCGAACCGCTATCAGTCACAGAGTTGGCCTCTTTGGTTGGAATGAGTGAAAGTACCTTAGGGCGATTTTTTAAAAAGATGATGGGACAGAGTGTCAGTCACTACATCACTCAAGTAAGACTGGGTAAAGGCTGTTCGCTATTGGTACAAACCGACAAGCCCGTTTCCCTCGTTGCGGAGTTATCTGGATTCAATAACTTGTCGAACTTCAATCGATTGTTCTTAAAATACAAGCAGCTTACGCCCAAAGCATTCCGTGCGAAGTTCACACAATCCCATTGCGAAACAGAAAAAAACGCATAGCCAAATGACTATGCGTTTAAGTATCTAAGGGCATTTAAAACCCTAAAGGTCAGCTTATATCTATGACGAAATAGAGTTAGAACCCGAGTAATTAAGGGTTTACTGTGTACGCGATTAACTCGACGATCTGTTCTGGAGTCGTTGCCCATGCCTGAGCAGAAGCATCAACTTCTTTAAGTGCATGGACAATATTCTCATCATGCAAAGTGATGTAGGGCTTACCTAAAGCGGCACAGAAACCGGCATCAAACGCCGCATTCCACTGCTTGTATTTGTCACCAAATCGAATCACGGCAAGGTCACAAGACTTAATGGCGGTCTGAATTCGAATCGCATTTACTTTCGCTGATTTATGATCGCGCCAAAAAGGATTGTCTTCCGGGCCCAAGCCATCTCCCGCTGCATCACTGGATTCATGGTGCGTGTTGGCAGAGATAAACGACACATTCAGGTCTTTTGCTTCACAGCCTTTGATGATTTGCTCACGCCAGTCAGTATGGATCTCGCCCGACAGGTACACAGTTAACTTCATAATCCCTCACTTTGCTTTGTTGTGTAGTTGGATTTAAACCGCATGCGCTAGCCATTTACAAGGCTCTAAACGCATATCTGTGAATGTGGCGGTAAATGAAGATTTAAGCGGACTACAAGCATAGACACCAAAACTCACAACATTGTTTGCCGGCAATGGTGGGTTGCACTTGCCCATTTCTGGGGTAGTTTCACCCAACTTATGTAGGTGGAAGATTCGCATTTGTTTAAATGTCACGCCATCAAAAGAAGACTCAATCAGAAAATCTGGGCCACGGCGACTCAAGCGATACCAGATTGCCTCAGGTAGCGGGATGTCAGAAGTTGCCCAATCAGAGTAACCCAAGTTTGTCACGACACTGCCTAAACGTGAGAAAGCTTCGTTCTCATATTCGATAGAGGCTTTAAACCAGTTTTCGCTGTCGAGGTAAATAATCAAACCACACTGATCAAATTGCGCCTGATAATCAAAACTCACTTTTGTGGTAAAAGTAAAATTCTCTTCCGATTCGATTTGCAGTGCTGGCGCATTATCATTTCTAAATCCGTAGTATGAACGCTGCCAAAAATCGGTTTCTGGCTCCGTCGTGATGGAAACAAAGTCCTGTGTCACTTCGCTCACTTTAGGTTCAAAAAACCACTTACCGACAGTAAAATCTACCATTGTTTCATTCCTTGTTTATTCTTGTTCTTCACAACTCACGCCGATGTACTTTATCAATCAGCCGCTTTGTATTATTCCATATTCCGTACTGCTGACAACGTATCCAGCTCAACAAACAAACACAATTTTTCGATAAATAAAAAGAGCGAACTGATTGATTCGCTCTCGTTCAGATTAGAATGCTATCTAGCTTGGCTGTTTATGCTAAACCTAAATCTTCATAAACATCTTCAAGCTCTTGCGTCATGCTGTCGTAGAGATACTGTCTCGGGTTTGAACGCTTAGGATCATCAATTTTCTCTACCAGTTGAACGCCAAAAGCCTCAATCTCCTCCGGTTTGGCCGCATCAGCATTAAACATATATTCAGGCTGAAGATAGTTCATTTGAATTAAGTTTGCCGTGAGCTGAAATGGTCGCAGCAAATCAGGTACCGTGGTGAAAATATCAAAGCCTGAGTAAAACTTTTCACGACCACCAACCGATACGACAAGCTGCATGTCTTTCCCTTTCAACTTGTCACCTTTTGCGCCATATGCGAAATCGTGGGTTAGAACATCATCTAACCATTTTTTCAACAGTGGTGGCATTGAATACCAGTAGAAAGGAAATTGCAGAACAACGCGGTCATGCTCTAACAATAACGCTTGTTCCTTCTCTACGTTGATTTGGAAATCCGGATACTCCGCATAGAGATCGCGACTTGTGGTGATCTTGCCAGATTCCTCAAGCTGAGTTTTCCATTTTTGGTTGTTGCGGGAGCTTTCCAAATTTGGATGGAACACGAGATTTAGAATTTTCATGGGTGATTTCTCTTAAAAACGATGCTTAAAGCTTGAAATGTTCAACAGCCGCTTGAGCGACTTCTTTGCCGAACTCTTGAACAAAATGCCCCGCTTCAGGCACTTCCATAGGAGCAGGACAACCTTTTATAACCGTTTGCATGTACCCCATTACGGCAGGACCTAGCATTTTGTCTTTCATACCAACAGCCATAAAGGTTTCCCCTTCCCATTCCTTACCCCAGAAAGGAACCGCTGCTGTAGAAATATCAATGCACGCTTGGTCTGGATTAGCGACCATCTTCGGCATCTTACGAACAGCTGCTTTGAAAGATTCATCAGGGAATGGGGCAGCGTAAGCACGAGCCTCTTCATCATCTAACGTTGGTGCGTACTTTTTCATGAAGAGGTCCAGCGCCAACTCTTCTGGTTCGACGATGTCTTTCTTCCATTCCAAGAAGGCTTCTTGAGTGGTTGGCCCCATCAACAAACCCGTGTTCATGATCAGTAATCGCTTAAAACGTGCTTTCATCGCTTGTGGCAAAGTTAGGCCAAGCAAACCGCCCCAATCTTGAACCACCAACGTAATGTTATTTAGATCTAGGTGCTCAATCAGTCCAAGCAAATAGTTACGGTGGAACTCGAAGTTATGGGTGTCTTCCGATACTGGTTTGTCAGACTTACCAAAACCCAGCAAATCCGGTGCGATAACGCGTGCTCCCGTATCAACAAATACTGGAATCATTTTGCGATATAGATAGCTCCACGTTGGCTCACCATGAAGCAGAAGGAAAACTTCATCGGAGTTCGGGTTTCCCTCATCCAAGTAGTGACCTCGAATACCCTCATAGCCTTTTAAACCTTCTACATAGTGAGGTTTGAATGGGTAATCTTTTAAATTTTCGAATTGAGCATCTGGTGTACGTTGGACTTGAATCATGGGTATCTCCTTTTGAAATTAGGTCATCTGACCTACTGGTTGAAAAATTAGGTCAATAGACCTAATATGTCAATACTCTTTTTCAAATTAAGATCAAACGTGATCCTTAATCTAACGCTCTGAGATGTTGTAAATGCCTAAAAAGTCAGCAAAAGTAGAAAGAATTCTTGATATAGCAATCGAGCTATTAAAAACAGAAGGTGACTTCGGTGTAACGATGCGCAAGGTCGCAAGCGTCGCAGACATGTCTTTAAGCAACGTTCAGTATTACTTCAAAACGAAAGATGACTTACTCAAATCCGTGGCCGATCGTTATTTCCAACAATGTTTAGACGATTTAAGAGCGTTACCGGTGATGGAAGAAGAAAAGGCATTGAGACCAATTGTCTCTATGCTGCTTTCACACGGTCATGAGCTTTCTGACATGTGTCGAATCTTCAGAGAGTATTGGGCAATCTCTACGCGTAATGAAAGTATTGAGTCTTACCTGAGCGATTACTATCAAACGATGGTCGTGGTAATGAAAGAGAAAATCGCGCCGCTAGCAAAAGATCAAACCTCGCAATCACGAGCAGTATCGATTCTTATCCCATTCGTTGAGGGATACTCTGTGACGGCGAAAGCGATGCCAGTTTCACTCGATGAAATGGTCGACACGATTGAAGCGATGCTACTCGTTAATTTACGCGGGGATTACTAGAAACATACAGCGCTACGCCATTTCAACAGGTATGAATATCAAAGGCGGCTTCCCCGCTGCCTTTTGCAAACCATTCAACTCTCGCTAACAGCACGGATTTTCAACTTCAAACGCTTTAACACGCATTCACAACACGCCACTTTTGTTTGGTTGTCCCTCGGGGTTTTGTATACACATTGCGGTGTTTTGTGCACTGACTAAAAATCACCACGGAGTACGATAGTCACATCAACAAACACAAGAGTGATAACGTGATGACAGTACAAAAGGTTGAATTTAAGAGCTTGAGTCTAACTTTGGTTGGCGATATGTACCTACCCCAAGGTTTTGATGAATCAAAACAATACAAAACCATCGTAGTTACCCCACCAGCGCACCAAATCAAAGAACAAACCGCCGCTGTATACGGCCCTATCTTTGCACAACTGGGATTCGTATATCTTGCCTTTGATTACAACAGCAAGGGTGAATCGGACAGCTACAGCGAGGGTTTCCGTAACGATGAAAACAGCTTCCGTAAACACGAAGATCTACGCAACGCGATTTCTTTCCTTTGCTCTTTACCTTATGTAGACAAGGACAAGTTGTACGGCATTGGCATCTGTGGCGGCGGCAACATTATGAGTAGCGTGCTTATCACAGACTTACGAGTAAAAGCTTTTGCTTCTATCAGTGCAATGTTAGCAACCGATGCTATGTTCTTCGGTGACAAAGCCGCTTACCGAGGCATGATCGGCGCCGCGAATGACGCTCGCCAACGCATGTACAATGAGCAAAGTTCGGAAACATTCGACTTGTTTGGATACGACGATCCCGATTACAAATGGAACAACCCTCAAGCTTCAGAAGCAGCACTTGAAGGTTATGAGTTCTACGGTACCGCTCGCGCAGGCAGTGAGACCTATCCTAGATTCTCTAACCAAGTGTTATCGAACATTTACGAGTCGGCAGTACTGGATATTGGTGAACGCTACGCTGAACACATGGCTCAACCATTCTTGGGTGTTGTGGGCGAACGAGCAGATACCGCAATCGCAACTGAGCTATTCTTTGAGAAGGTCACATCGCCAAAAGAACTGTTTATCGTGCCTGACGCGAGTCATGTAGACTTATACGATGTTGAAGAATATGTAACGGTTGCTGCGAATAAGATTGCTGAGTTCTTCAATAGCCAAAGCGCATAAGGCTCAATCGCGAAATAAACCAGCACGACAAATCCTGGCAACACAACAACAGTGGCAGCTTGGTTATCTGCCACTGTCATTTTAGGTAATCGTATGAAGAAGTTTCATTTTCAGTCCATCGCAGAGCAAAACGAGTGGTTTGGAATCCGCCCTCCTGAGCATCCGTTAATTGATGTCATCAAAATGGATTCTAAAGACCACGATGATGATCTGCGATGCGACAACGGTTTTGCTATCTCAAGCGATTTTTACTCTATCTCGCTGAAACACATCTCTTCTGGCGAGTTGCTTTACGGTCGAACCAAATACGATTGCTCCAATGGCACCATGATCTTTATTGCACCCGAGCAAGAGATTGCTGGCATTGGCATTAAAGTCGACTCTGTGGCTCGAAGCATCTGTTTCCATGAGGATTATATTCGCGGCCACGAACTGCAAGAACAGCTTAAGAAGTACCATTTCTTTAAGTATTCTGTGAACGAAGCGTTGCACCTTTCGCCAAAAGAAGAAAAGCAAATGGCGGCGATTTTTGACGCTATTGAAGCGGAATATCGCAATAACTTGGACGCCTTCACCAAAGAGCTGATTTTGTCTCAACTCGGCACATTACTGATGTACGCCAATCGCTACTATCATCGTCAGTTCTTAATGCGCAAAGAGTCTGAAAGCTCAGTATACGAGCGCTTCTCACAGCTGTTGGACAGCAGAATGCAAGCCATTCTTGATGAGTCTTCTAGTATCCCTGAAGTGGAAGAATTGGCTTCGAGCATGAATATGACCAGCCGATACTTGAGCGATGCACTCAAAGCAGAAACGGGCAAAACGACCAAAGATTGGATTCACAAAACCTTGATCGACAAGTCGAAAGATCTGCTTCTCTCTACCGAGGATTCTGTTGCGACCATTGCCTACACGCTTGGCTTTGAGTATCCACAGTACTTCTCTCGCCTATTCAAAAATAAAGTCGGTTTAACCCCTTCCGAATACCGCACAGAGAATAGATTGCATTAAAAGCATGTTGATAGCGGATTAACGAACACAAAAAAGACGGCCATGTGAGCCGTCTTTTTGTTTATCTGCAGTAATAACTGAATAAAACGTTAGTCGTTCGAGTCCTTACCTTTTTGCTCGGTTTCTTGAGTAACTTCTTGTGCCTGCCCACTTTCGATCACATCAGCAACGTCTTGGGTTTCTGTGTCTACCCACTTCATAAACACTTGGTAACCCGCCGCTAAGAAGGCAGCACCAATGAACATGCCAAGAATGCCACCCGACATCATGCCGCCGACCGCACCAATCAAGACAATGGGCATAGGCACTTCTAGCCCGCGCCCGAGAATTAGAGGCTTCAAGAAGTTGTCGATCAGACTCGCTGCAATCAATAACACAGTAAAGATGACGTTATGAACCGTGCCGCTATCTCCTGCCCATAGAATGCCGACGGCAACCAACGCAATGATGGTCACTGGCAATTGCACAATCGCAAAGATCAACGCAATGAGTGTAAACAAAGCAGCGGCAGGCACACCGGATAATGCAACAACGCCGCCGAATGCCATCGCAGTTAAGAACGCAATACCGATGATCCCCACAGCGACTTGTCTGATGGTGGCAGTGGTGAGTTGATGTAAATCTGGCCCTCTCACCTCATCGGTGAAGCTAATGAAGATCTTACGTATCGACCTTGCAGCAGGTTGAGCCCAAGCGAGCATGATACCGGCGATAATGATCGCGCCTATCAGCATGAACACGCTCTTCGCCGCTCCCGTTGCACTGTCAACGAACCAACTAAAGAAGCCTTTGATTTGAGGCTGACGCTTTTCGACAAACGTTGGCAGATCGTCTGCGGCCTCGAACCAAACGGCATGAACTTTTTCACCGACTAGAGGCCAAGTTTTGACGCTATCTGCAGGCTTGGCGATGACCAAAGTGCCATCTCGATACGATTCAAAGGCACCGAGTGTTTTCGAAGCAAAGGAATTGCCCACCATGGCCGTTGGCGTGCCGAGAATCAAAACCCCAATGATGGCAATTAATGTGGCAGCACGCGCCGAGCTTAACCCAAGCTTTCTTTCAATGACGAGTTTGACTGGATAGAGCGCAATGGCAAGCACCAGCGCCCAAAGCAAGATAGGAAGAAATGGTAAAAACGCCCACCAACACACAATAACGATAAGCGTCGTGACTGAGAATCGTATCAAAGACGTGGTAAACGCCTTAGCCAACACTTTCTCTAAGTTTTCATTTGGATTGCTCAACTGTTTTTCCCTTTGGTTTCGCGCCATATTCTTATTCATCGGTAATCCGAAAATCGATGACGCGTGAATAGACCCAACACAGTATTTATCCGCACTTAATCAAAGACCGACGGCTTAAATAGCCACGGTTTCATAAAACAAGCACTCATATAAAACCTAGTACACTTCCCCGTACATTCAACGGTTTAGTATTGAAGTGTTTCTCAAGGCGATGTTATGAAGTGTTATTGAGTGACCATATTCTGATTTTACGGTTCTCAATTTCTACTTGTATAGCGCGCGCTTTATATTGCTCACTTTGTTGCATTATTTAAGCGTTAAGGACAAAAAGATGTCAGCACTCGAACTTATGCGTTCAGGAAAGGTTTATAACTGTCTAGACGAAGAACTTCAGCTCATGCGGGAACGCACATGTGAGCTCATTTTCAACTTCAACCATGAACCCAATACAGCAAAGCGTCATGCACTTCTCGTTGAAATGGGTGTCAATCTTGGTGTTGGTGCTTGTATCCAAGCCCCGTTGCAATTGACGTATGGATGCAACCTTTCAGTCGGCTCACACACTTACATTAATTGGGACGCCATCGTCATAGACAACGGGCAGGTAACCATCGGCGCAAACGTGATGATTGGTCCACGAGTTCAAATCTACACCGCAGCGCATGCTTTAGAGACAGAGCAACGCCTTGCTGGTGATGAAACTGCAAAACCTGTAACGATAAGAGATAAAGTCTGGATTGGTGGCGGTGCGATCATTATGCCGGGCGTGACGATTGGAGAAGAAGCCGTGATTGGGGCTGGATCGGTCGTAACGAAAGATGTTGCTCCGGGAGACCGCGTTGCTGGTAACCCCGCTCGTTCTATCAAAAAAGAATGACAAGCTTGTCAGCAGAAGGAATAGAAAACCGGAGAGATTCAACGGTTTGTAGAGGTCCCCAACCGATATACTCTTTCTTTTATTTCAAGGTCTTGCTTTATGCCTTTTTCGACAAAGTCGTTAATAATAGCATTCTCTCTCGCCACCAGCTCGGTGTCACTGGCGGCGACAATTGAAAGCTCAGTTTCACACGAAACAGTTTCCCAAAACGCGATTGCAAATAATGCGGCGTCAACGACCTTTCCATCTACTCAGACATGGCTAAACCACGTCACAACTGGCTTAGCCCCTTACTGGATGGATGAGAAAGCTTACGGAGAACCCGTTGGAAACTTCCCCACTTTCCGCTGCAACGATGGTCGCAAACTGGATACAGCTAATGTCTGCAATGAGTTAGATCGAGGTTGGATTACTCCCTATTTTGGTCGTGAATATACGCGAATGAAGTCACGCCAAACCTACGCCTATGGGGTTCTTTTCCACCTGACTGGAGACACTCAAGCCCTTGAGTTAGCTAAACAAGGGGCATATTACTTAATCAATGAATTGCGAGACAAAGAGCATGGCGGCTTTATTTCGTTCACGCAAAACAAACAAGCTGGTTTAAAGTGGACACAGAGAACTTCGCAAGACCAAGCTTACGCACTCGTTGGACTTGCAATGTATTACTACTTAACGGGCGATCCTCAAGTAGAAAAAGTGCTTATTGATCAGCAAAAATTTATCTTTGATAACTACAGACTAAACGATGAAGTAGGACTTGCTTGGGTTTTACAAGATGGTGATGAGCAAAGTGCAAAACAGCATGAGTTGGTTGCACAATTAGACCAAATTAACGGCTATATGCTTTTGGTTGCTCCCCTATTACCAGAACCACACCGAACGAAATGGCTCAGTGATCTGACTTGGTTAACAAGTACATTAGTTCAACATTATCACTCAGATAAAGAGCAGCGCTTCTACGGCGCCATTCATCACAAAGCCGTCATGCAGCCAAACGCTAAACATAACGATTTTGGTCACACCATCAAAGCGTATTGGATGACTTACCTTGTCGCAGAACAAATAAACAATGCCGATTGGAAACAGTTTGCGAAACAAGGCATGAGAACGACATTAGAGCGAGCGCAATATCAACAACAGTTTGAACCAGTTAGCGCTTTATTCAATGCCGAACTACAAAGCGAATGGGCGAATCAGTCCATCCCTGCTTGGCAAAGCCGCCCTTATTCTAACGGCAGCTCTTCTTGGGAATGGGCGGAGCTTGACCAATCAGCAATGACACTTGCCATTTTGGATAACGAGGTTGGGCATGTACTGCCATACACCACACGTACTTTTATGGATGCATGGGTTGATCATCAATATGGGGGCGTCGGTCTCGATCCAAAATCAACCAAAGCGTTTCATTGGGGCAATGGTTATCATCAATTCGAGCACGCATTGATTGGCACCTTAACGTCTGGTGCACTAAACCAGCAGCCAGTGACTTTGTATTACGCAAATTCGAGCAAAGCGCAATCCGATTTCATGCCTTATTATTTCCAGGGCAAATTGGATAACTTCAAGCGAACGGCGCAAGGCGAAATTCAAGCAGTGACCTTTAGTAACATCACCCCATAACCACTCTTTGTGTACGTATCAGCAAACAAAAAGGCGACTCGATGGTCGCCTTTTGCATGCTTGTTGTGGGTTAGATTTTGAACGAGCCTACGTAATGGTCAAGCGTTTGCGAGAGCTCGGCCAGTTGTTGACTCGATTGCTCTAATTGCTCACTTGCATTTAGACCGAGCTTCACTGAGTTGCTCACCGTATCCATGTTCATGTTGATCTCGTTAGCTACCGTTGATTGCTGTTCTGTTGCCGTTGCAACCTGAGTATTAATATCCAAAATGGTCATTACCTGTTTAGAAATTGCTTCTAGTGCTTGTCGCGCAAGTTCCGTCTCCGCAGTTCCTTCTTCGATAAGAGCTTTACTGTTCCCCATCGAATTCACGGCATTTTGCGCTTCGTCTTGCAAGCGTTTGATCATCAGGTCAATCTCATCGGTTGACTGCGCGGTTTTCGTCGCAAGGTTACGCACCTCGTCAGCTACCACAGCAAAACCACGACCTGCGTCACCAGCACGAGCAGCCTCAATTGCAGCATTAAGTGCTAACAAGTTGGTCTGTTCTGAGATACCTCGAATCACCTCAAGGATTGAACCGATCGATTGAGTATTATCTGCCAAACTGACGATGATGCTGGACGTGCTGTTCATCTCAGTTTCAAGGTTTGTGATTGCCGTAGTGGTCTTTTGTAGCGTCTTGTAGCCTTCTTGCGTTTCATCCGTTGCAGTACTTGCCGCGCTCGCTGCACCTGCTGCGTTCGATGCAATCTCATTAACTGTCGCAATCATTTCATTCATTGACGTCACCACTAGCATGGTTTGCTCGTTTTGCTCCTGCCCACGAGTCAACGCCTGTTGAGATTGCTCACGTAAGGCAGTTGCAGAGCCATTCAATGCAACACCAGTATTCACCACTTGCGAAATAATGCCATGAACCTTTTCGACAAAGACATTAAATGCTGATGAAATCTGAGCCACTTCATCATTGCCTTTTGTTGGCAAACGAACAGTCAGATCGCCTTCCCCTTGCGAAATGTCATGCAGTGCATTTTTCAATACTGATAACGGCTTCATTAAATGGCTTAGCAGAAGTGAAAGTAGTACCACGCAAAGTACAAAAATCACGATCATTGAACCAAGTTGGTAGCTAATAATGCCGTTCGTTGCTTGGCTCACTTCCGTAATTGGAATACCGATATCGAACGTGCCGTAGAGCTGGCCATTCACGTAGATTGGAGCCATGATATCGAACACCCACACTTGCTGCACATCCGCATACCACTTCGAGTATTGCTGCACACCTTTGGTTGCCCCCGCCACTGTATAGTCATCTTCGTACTTCTTGTTTAGCTTTTGTCTATCACTGTGTGCAACTGCAGAAACATTGCTATCTATTACAATGGCATAGCTTACATCTGAGCGTTGCTTTAACTGGTCAACTAACGCTTGAAGATCTTGGATCGGATAGTTTGAGTTCTCTAGAATGTAACTTGCATTCTCAGCTAAAAACTCAGCCTGAACCTGAGATTTGTGCAAGATAATGTCATCGATTTTCTGACTTGAGATAAAGTAGGTAGACGCCATACTCGCCATGACAGCAATGCCAAACATGGCACAAACGGCTAATAGAATGATTCTTTTCATTATGGTTGTCTCAACGCAAGCGATTAATTTCTATCAACGGGGTTAATTAAGCCGATGGTTTGGCATTACTCTCTTTGCCAAATCACTCTCCCGCGACACTGGTTTTAACTATTCAGTTACGTTATCCGCATCAGGTGCAACAACTTTAATAAAATGAACCTTTTTTATATCAGCATCACACTTTTATAGAATAACCATATTGGGCGTATAGATTTACCAACACCTTAATAAGTCATTGCTAATTAGCACATTTTTGACATAAAAAGCGTAAATGGCATCAGTTACATTGATATCAAATCATCATTAGTGAGCGCACAATCACATCGAAAAAATCATCGAAATCAATCGATTTAATTCCTTATTAACTTTTATAAATCCGAACTACTATCAAGTAGAACCGTTGTTCAACGTATATAAGGTTAATAATAATGAGAAAGACTTTATCCACCCTAAGCATCGCGCTTGCGCTATTTTCAGGTGCATCGTTCGCTGCTGATAACTACACGCTAGATTCAAAATTCTCCTCAGTCAGCTTTGCTACCATCAAAAATCAGTTTGTTGTCGAACCCGCGACCATCGATGCCCTCAAAGGCACGCTTAACAGCGAAGGACAATTTGATGTGTCTATCGACCTAAACAGCATTGAAACAGGCATTCCAATCCGTAATACGCGACTCAACGAAATCTTCTTCGAATCGGCAAAACATGCCCCTGTAAAAGTTGTCGGTAAAGTCGATTGGTCGGCACTAGGCGAAGGCTCTCACAAGCTTAAAGTACCTGCTGAAGTGACGCTGTTTGGTAAGACCAAGTCGGTAGAATTCCCTGTTGTGGTACTCAATGCTGGCGATACTGTGATGGTTAGCTCAAGTGCGCCTTTCATTATTGGCGCTTCAGATTTTGGTATCCCAACTGAAAACTTAACAAACCTAGCAGCAACGGTTGGTGGTATTAAGATTTCAGACCGAGTTCCACTCACTCTGAATCTCACCTTTAAAAAGTAGCTATTTAGCCCAAGCGGCTTGATAACGCGAAACAAAGGCTTGGAGGCTCACCAAGCCTTTTTACTTGTGGTTTAAACCGCTTTATTCAATGTACGTTAACGCGCCGGTTCCCCTGCTATCAATTTTGCTTCGACGTAGTCAGCGCCATGCTTCTTAACACATCATTCTTACTCACGAAGTGGTGTTTCAATGCCGCCGCAACGTGCAACGCCACTAGCGTCGCTAAGGTGGCACAACCAACTCGATGAACCATAAAGAAAAACTCATTCACTTCGGCATTAGAAATTGGGTTTGGAATGGTAAACAGCCAAAAGAATGGGTACTCGTGCTTAAGCATCAAAAAGCCACTAACAAAGACAACAAACATCACAAGATAGATGGTGCCATGGGCCAATTTAGCAATGCTTTTCTGCGTCCTAGGTATCGTGCTTGGTAGCTCTGGTGTCTTTCGAAAGAATGACCAACCCCAACGTACGATTAACAACACGGATGCAATGGTCGCGAATGACATGTTGAGCGTCGACAACACATGAAACAGTTGCGGCATATCCATCACAAACAACATGCCATAACCCGCAATGGTGGCGTAGATGATGATCACCGCCATTATCCAATGTAACCATTTACTGAACGCGTCATAGTGTTGTGACGTATTGCTTTGGCGTTGGGGTGAGTCATTTTTAGGTTTGAATGCCTTATTTTGGGCGTGCGGAATCGCTTTCTGGTGCTGACCAGAATCTAGTTTTGACATATTGTCACCACTGAATTTCAATTGGAATTTGCATGGGAATACGGCGAGCGAGAGGCGTTCCCATGATGAAGATTGAAGAAATAACGGAAGGCATGAGAGCCTTCCGTCGTTCAAGTAGATTACAAGATGAGGTGAGTACTACTTGCTTACACTGATCATGTCGTTAAAGTAGTCAACTTGCTCTGCCATGCTCAAACCTTGGTTGTTTGAACCTAGCGTCCACATAAAGAAACCACCATAACCGTTATCTTTCTGCCACTTAGCACGGTCTAGGTTGTTTTGACGCGTTTCTACAAAGTTACCACCTGGTGCCCATTGGCTGTTGATCGTGTTACCTAAAACAATCTTCGACTTGTCTCCAATATATTCAGCATAGTTCGCCATCGCGACGTCGTAGAGGAAGTTTCGACCTGCGTCATACGTCATTACGTTGAAGAAATCGAAGTCGTTTTTGGTTGCTTTCAGCAAATCGATCACTTCACCGTGGTGAGATGAACGGCCTGATGGTTCAATGTAAGAACAATTTTCGAACACACTCGCATCCATACACTCAACTGGGTCTGCACCTACGTGGTAAGTCGTCAGAGACAGCACTTTCGTATTGCCTACTTTCTCACGGATCAGTTTGATCAGAGCAGTCAGATCTTGGTTCTCTTTATCCGTGATACGAGCGGCTTTCTCGAAGTCAAAATCTAGACCGTCAATGTGCACGTAGCCTGCTAGCTGGTACTTACTGTAATCACAGCTGCCATCAGGTTTTGATGCAAGACATTCACCTTCCATCTCTTCTGGTGTCAGATTCTTTTTGTACACAGGGAATGGCGTATGTACCAAATCAACCAATCCAGTTGCAACCGCTTCACGGCTTTGTGGCGTGCTGATCGCTGACCAAATGCTTTCGTACGTTTGACCACCGAACGCCACCATCATAGTCACGTTTTCATTGTCATGCTTAAGCGTCGACCAAGCTAGGTACTGCGTTGGCATCCAATCCGGATTGTAATCTGGTGGCGTTAGCATGCCATCAGAGATAGTAATGTTACCGCTCGCGTCCCACTTACCAAATGACAATAGGTAACCATCACCCTCTGAGTTGAACAACTGCTCGTAGTCATTCAAACCCCAAGATGTTAGGTAACTGATCGAGCGATCTGGGTTATCGACTAAACCACCGCCGCCAGTGCTTTCTTTCACCGTAATGTTAGACGTTGCCGAAGTTTGTTCTTGGCTTGCTGTGTTTACTGCTTTGGCTGTGATCGCGTAAGCGCCCTTCTGTGCACCTAGCCATTCGTATTCGTATGGCGCTTCAGTGTCTTTGAATAGCTCATTACCATTTGCAATAAAGCTTACTGAAGTAATATCACCTTCGTAGCTCTTCGCGTCGGCTTTGATTGAAATTGCACGGCCTTCAAAGTAGCTCGAACCATCAACAGGAGAGGATAGCGAAACCACCAAGTCTTTATCGGTGATCGCTAGAGAAATTGGTGCGGCTTCTGCACTTGCCCCTTGGTCATCGTAAGCAACGACAGTTAGCGTGTATTGGCCTTCGTCTTGTGCAGGAACTGTAATGGTGTAGGTATCGCCTTGTGATGGAGTGCTTGATGTTGCCACCACTTGACCATTCAACTGAACGTCAACACGAGCAACTTCAGTATCGTCAGTCGCATCGACAATCACATCAAACGCTTGGTTTGGTGCAATTTTTTGTCCATCTTGAGGAGATTGAACATCCACCACTGGAACTGGGTTAGGATCACATTGCCCTACTTCGTCCCACGCGTCTTTCCACGCATCTGGATAATCTGGGTGACCTGTCCCCGGCGTCCAAACTGGGTTTCCACACCAACCGGCTACGGTACATGAATAAATGTTGCCGATATTGGTAACTTCATCACCCACTTTGTATGGCACGCCATCTTCATATTGAGGAACATCGCCACAACTGGTGCCCGTGTCTGTCACAGTAATGGTTAGGCTCTTGCGAGTAACATGTTGTTCGTCATCTTGAGCTTCTGCGCGAAGCGTTACTGATCCCGCTGTTTGTGCAGTCCAATCACAAGAGAAATCTTGTGTCGTTTTCGCGTCTAACTGACATACCTCAGCATCGTTAGCAAAGAACTTAACCGTCGCTAAGTCATCATCCGCATCGGTAACATTGGCTGAGATCGAAATCGTGTCACCTTTTTGGTGAGAAGAGCCTGCATCTGGCGAGATAAACTCAATCACAGGAGGGTTCGGCGCGGTAGATTCTGATTCAACCGTGACTTGTACAGATTGTTCAGTCAGCTTTTCGCCACTCTCGTTAAACGCCATGACAGCAATTGAAGCGGCGCCAATTTCCGCTGGTAGCCAAGCTTGTTGATACTCGGTCGTACCGTCTACTACAGGTTGTTCTGCCAGCTTAGTATTGTTGACCCAGAAATCTAGCTTGCTTGCACCTTCACCCTTTACGCTCGTGATGATGTCTACATTCGAGCCAGTGTAAACCACAGAGTTTTGTGCCGGCGCTAAGATATCCAATGAGAACTCTGGTGGAGGAACAACTTCACCATCGACTTTCACCACCACGGAATCTTCAAACGCATTGAGATCCTTCAGTTCGCCGCCAAAAGAGATGGTTAACGCAGCCGACTCACCAGATGCCAACTCACTGTCTACCCAAGAGCCTGCTGGGAATTTAAGTGTTACAGCGTTCAATACGCCGTCAGCTTGTGTTGTATGAGCAATCTCCCATGATGGGTATGAAAGGTGATTTGATGCCCAACCAATGTCGTTAATTGCGACAGGCAGTACGAACTCAATCACCGCCTCACGCATGTCTGCGCTGTCTGAGCCAGTGTTTTTGATGTCTAACTTATAGGTGCTCCAGTATTCGCTTTCTGATTGTGCAACCGCATCGGTGCTGAATTCCGCCGCCATGGCTTGGGAGATCGGATTCAACAATAAACCAGAACAAAGCATTGTTAACCCTAACGTGCGATAACCAATGGAGTTTGTCTGCGTAGCACTGCTCTTTCTTAGATACATAATTAAGTCCTTAGTCTTATATTAATTATTTAGGTACTGCACAAAGACCTGCAATTAACGGTTCAATTATTTTTTGCAAGCACACTTAATTTATAAATAAAAATAACCAAGGCAAAAATTCGTTCTTACTTCTGGGATAAATATCAAACTTTATCTTTCATAGCGAATAACCACCCCATTTTATAAAGCTAATTATTATATCAATCAGGTTTAAATTCATGTTAAAGAATAAACTTAATTAGCTTATTTTAATTTAATTCATAGTAGCTTTGTCACAAGCAAAAGAAAGGCGTTGTTTTGAGAAAATAGACGGCAACTTCTAGAGTTCTAACAGCAAGTTAGCAACAAAAGCCTCGTTTCACATTCAACAAAAAGAACTAAATACGAGTTAAATAAAACCGTAAAAACATTAACTTAACTGTTTTTGTTGTAGTATTTTTCGCACAACAAATAAGTAGAATATATAATTAAATCAATTTAATAACCAACACAAATGGCAGGGATGTAAAAGTGAAGAAAATCAAATAAATCGATTTTCAAAATATTATTTGGAATTAAAGTCACACATTTTTCATGCGCCACAACAAAAATACGAAAGAGAAAAATTAGAGCCTTAATTCTATTCATGTTTCATAAAGGCCTTAATAATCCAGTTATCACTTAATGTCGTTAATTCCTGTACAAATAAAAACCAAAGTTAAGCTGTTTTTATTTTACACCTGTATCACATTGATTTATTTTCGAACTATTATTGGGTATATAACTCGCTTAAACGAAAAAAGAGAGCCCACAATGTGACTCTCTTTTTCGTGCATATTGTCGTTAGATGCTATTTAAAGCCGAACTTGCCATTGCCGTTCTTCCACTCTGACTTCGGTGGAATCGCTTCAATCGTGTCCCAATGCTCTACAATTTTGCCATTGTCGACGCGGAATAAGTCATAGAACGCGACGTGTTGGTTCATGAACTGACCTTCGCTCACTGATAACACGAAGTTCCCTTCACCGATAATCAAATGGTTCTTGCTGTATACCATCGGCATGCCCGCTTCCGCTAATTGCTTAAGTGCAACACCCAAACCGCTCAAGCCGTCGGCCACCGCAACGTTGTGTTGGATGTAATCACTGTCTTTATCACCGATAAACTTACTGATCTGAGACATATCCCCTTTCATCAAAATGGTTTGTACAAAATCAGAAACGATCGCTTTGTTCTCATCCGTTTTGTTTACATCTGTAATTTCTGTTGCACCGTCAAATTGAGTGCGACCACTTGGATTAGGTTTCGCTACGTCTTGTAAGTTATCCCAATGCTCGACGATCAAACCATCTTCAAAACGGAAAATATCAAAGCCCGCTTTCGGTCCGAAAAAGTCGTATTCCGTGTGCAATGCCACGTATTCGCCATCTTGAATGGTACGAATCACTTTCGCTTTAGCACTGCCCTCTGGCAGCATCTTCATTACTTCGCCAAAGCCCGCTAAACCATCTGCAACCGCAAGATTATGCTGAATGTACTTGTTTGGGTTGATGTATGAAATCGCGTTTTGGTCGCCAGTTTCAATGCTTGAGATAACCGCGACGGCTTTATCACGATTCGACAATTCATCGGCATTTACAGCGAAAGAAGCACTAGCAAAAACGGTGGATGCGATAACAGAGCTAGCGAAAAAGCGAGTCAATTTGTTCATATTATTTTCCTCTTGTTGGCTTGAGAACAATAATAGGAATGAATCAAAGACTCGTCTGTGTGGATGTGCGTCGGAAAATGGTCAATATCGAACATGAACACAAAAAGGCGTTCATACTCAACATCATAACTGTGGTTCGGCGTACTGCTTCTGGAATTGGCTTGGTGTCATATCAGTTTGATTTTTAAAGTATCGAACAAAATTACTCGCATCTTCAAAACCAAAGTCAAAAGCTAACTGTTGCGTCGTAACGTTACTCACCACCAAGCGGCGCTTAATCTCTATTGTGACAAACGCGTCGATCATCTGTTTTGCGGTTAAGTTCGTTGCCAGCTTGCAAATAACATTTAGCGTTTTGTATGTTGATCCCATCTGCCCCGCATACCAGTTCGCATCACGGATATGTTCATAATTCGCCTGGAGCAAATCAAAGAAACGTGCAAGCTTGTAGCTCTGCTCTTTGGTTAACTTATCGTGCCTTTCTTCAGGTCGAAGACGATGCAGCATTAGAGCGAAAGAAGAGAAAAGATACATGACGATCAATGGGTCGGAATGCTGACTTTCAATTTCTTTGATAACCTCACCAATAAGCAGTTTGGCACTCTGGCAGGTAGCTTCGTCTAAGTTCAATAATGGGGAACGAGCTTGGTTTAAATGCGTTGGAGTGTAGTTAGGTAAACGCATGTTGGCATGCACTTGGTCTAAAAACGCTTGGGTGAAAATGATCACTTTGCCGGAGGGTTTGTTGGACAAATCGAAAGCTTGCACCTGCTCGCGACGAACAAAGAGGATGCAGCCAGATTCAAACGGATACTGCTTAAAATCCACCATGTGCACACCACTGCCTTTTTCGATGTAAACCATCATAAAGAAGGTAATGCGATGCGGCTTTTGAGGTGAATGGCTTTTGTACTCTTGGCCATGCAAGCTTTCTAGATCGAAGATTTCAATCTCTGCTTGATTCGATTTCTTATGGTCAAAGCCTACGGTTGGTATTTGCATTCACCCTCCACTCGTTACTACTTGTATTTTGGTCAATTTCAGCAGGAATGCGAATCGAACTGTATCACATCGCGCAACCAAGGTAGCGTTTGAGGTGGTGAATGTATGTCTATTCTCTCTAAACCAACATGCTGCTTAAAATAAGCCAGTTCATAAAACACATGGCTCTTAAAACACAAAGGCAAGCCGATGCCTGCCTTTGTTCATTGATCTATGCAAAGAGTCTAAGACGTCTTTTTACCCTCGTTCGCTTTTGCGTTGCTTGCGTTTTGCTCGGTAGCAACCATGTCGTCAAACTCAGAAACTCGTGCTAGGAACGCTGGTTTGTCTTTATTTGGAATCGAACTCGCCAACGGCAAATCGGCGGTCATCGAATCCACAGCACGGTTGCGCACAAGTACTTCAAAGTGCAAGTGTGGGCCTGTTAGACGGCCTGTCGCACCCGAAAGCGCAATCTTTTGTCCACGTTTAACGTGGTCGCCTTTCTTCACTAAGAAACGGCTCAAGTGCAGGTAACGAGTTTTGTACACACTGTTGTGCTCAATCACCAAGTATTTGCCTGCGTAAGGGTGGTTGCGAACAGCAATCACTTTGCCATCACCCGTTGAGTAAACTGGCGAACCCACAGGCGTCGCGAAATCGGTACCGTTATGCGGTTGAATGCGGCCTGTTACAGGGTGTCTTCGGTTCGGGTTAAACGGAGACGTAATGCGTCGGAATTGTTTGTCGATTGGATAGCGGTTAAAGGCTTGTTCTAAGCTGTTTCCATCACGGTCATAAAAGCGACCATCTTCAGCTAAAAACGCTTCTACGTCTTTACCACGCATCTTGATAGCAATGCCCTGCACTTCGGTATTGCCGGTTAAGTGGTCATCCACGTACTGACGACGCACCAATACATGAAAGCTATCACCAGCTCGCAGCTCGCGCGCAAAATTCACTTTGTCACGAAGCACGCGCGTAATGTTGGCAATCTGGGTAGTAGTTAATCCTTGTCGGTGCGCAGAAGATGAGAAACTGCCGTTGATCTCACCAGAGTACATTTCCTCACGCCATTCACCCGGCTCTTCAACAAAGTCATAAGCGAATGTGCCATCGTCGTTCTGCGTGTAAATCGAACGTTCGACAAGGCTTTCGTGGAAGATTACTTGTTGCAGCGTCTTGGTGTCTCTATCCACTACAAACTCAAGGTGGTCACCTGGTTTGATGGTATCTAGTTTCAAGGAGGTTAAATCGGCTTCAAGAAGCTTTTGCGTGGTTTCGTATGGGACACCCCATGAGGAGAAAATCGTGCTAAGTGTGTCACCTACTTTAACGAAGTAGTGAATACGTGCAATGTTGTCGTGATCTAGTGTTGCCAGTTCGGCGTTTGGTGTCGTGTCGTCTGTCTGAGCCTCGTGTACGTGAGCGTTCTCTAGCTCGGAATAAGGCGTGACCTTAATGGTGATTTCTTCTGGTTTCGTTTCTGCTTGATAGGTGAGATAGGCTGCAAGAGAGAATGCGGTAGCAGCGACAGCAATAAGTGAATAACGAACAAACTTCATAGTACTTGGGATAATCGGAAACAGTAATTGTTATGTTATAACATCTGAATCTCAAAATTTAAACATTGCGTATTTGAGAACTTTGTTTCTAAGCTTTTCTAGTCTCGCTAAGCGCCTATTTTGCTTAAATAAACCTTACTGTAAAAAAGGGTAAATTCCTCTTACCCTCTCTATGATTGCATGATCCCGGTTTAGTTCACTCTACTACTCGCAACTTCTATGAATTCTATACCAAGTGCCGATCTTTTAAGCGTTCGAGAATAAAATCCATACGTTGTTCGATACTCATCGTCGGCACTTCTATCAACTCATAACCATATTGATGATATGTCGCGACCATGGTTTGATACGTTCTTACGGCTTCCGCAAAGTCTTGTTTTCTTTCTTCATCATTAGCAAAAATGGCTTCCCAAGGCGGAAAGATAAAGACAGGGTTGGCGTAACGTATACGCTGACACGCATCCATTAATGCTTGTGGAATGGGTAAGTTTTCTAATTGGCTATAACCGTATGAATCCACAATACAACGGTCAAAGAAGACAAGCTCATTGAGTTCTTCGTAGGATTGGTGGTGGTTTTTCTCTTCACGCACCATCTCATCACGAAAGGCTATTTTGTCTTTCCACGGCAAAGCATCACCATCCAGAGCAACTTGCTGTTTGATCACTTTGCGCCCCACTTCTGGCGCGCAAATGTAACCAAGCTCAATCAGCTTTTCTATTACAGAGGTTTTGCCCGCACCTGGGCCACCTGTAAATACGATTAGGTTGTTCATGTAGACCTCGATTGTTGAAGCGTAATGTTCGCCTTCCGCCCTTTTTATGTCGGTCTTTGGTTATTCTCGAATCGGTGTTGTAGAAGAAGTTTGATCTCTGAAAGAAGCCAGTTAATCATTGGGGTATCTTGAGTTTGATAGAGGTAATAGGCGTACACATCCATATTTTGCTTGGGTAAGCCTGTGCTGGAAGTAACGTTAGGATGAATAGCGACGATATCGTCTGGAAGTGTCGTCATGACACTGGCGACTGGGAAGAAGGCATCAGAATGTCGGATGGCATTAAAGTTAACCTCCGGCGAATCCGATTTCAACAAAATATCCGGAACATGACCGGCTTTTAACATGGTCTGCTCTGCCGTTTCGTGTCTTGTTTGCCAATCCGGAGTACGAATCAACACCATTGGATACTTAGCTAAATCATGAATGGTAACAACATCAAGTTGAGTGAGCGGATGCCCTTGCCTGACACAAAACATGAAGTGGTTCTTGGGCATCAACTCTTGTTTGATCTGTTTGGAATACCCTTCTGGGCCGTAATCCAAAGCAACGTGGATTTTTCGAGACAACAAAGCCGATTCTACTTGTGAACGCCAATCCATAATCTCAAATCTCGCGTTTGGAGCCTTCTCTCGCAAGGTGGAGAAGAGATCCACACCAATTGCATTCGTCAGTGCATTGGTCAAACTGATGGAGACTTTTCCTTGATATTTAGAAGGATCAAATGCTGCTTCAAAGGCTAACAGTCCATCAATCTGCTCTACCAATTCAGGAAGACGGCGCTCTAGTTCGTAACAACGTTCTGTCGGCACTAATCCGTAACGCTCACGCACGAACAATGCGTCATCAAAGGTTTCCCTTAATCGGCTGAGCGCGTGGCTTACCGCCGATTGACTAAGGTTCAAACGTTCTGCCGCTTGCTTAGTATTTCTGGTTTCGAGCAGCACTCGTAATACTTTGAGTAGGTTGTAATCAAACATACGCCATCTCTTTCATCACTCTTTGCATTAGATATTAATACAGTTAATTTCTAACATTCAACAGCTTCACTTCTGAACATATCTTGTTCTGCCTAATATGGGGTCAACGCTTCCTTAATCCTGAAAGGTCCTATTATGAAAAAGACGTCATTAGCACTGACCATGGCTCTGATTTCTTCGGCTGCTTTTGCTGCTGATTTGCCAACGACGCAACAAGTGATCGACAGCATCGATTCCTCTAACTGGGCAGTAAATCCGCTTGATTACGGCATGACAGCAATGGAGTACCAGCGTAAAGAAGCCGATTTGTTCGCACAAAAGATGCTAAGCCGTGGTGAGTTGAACCAGTTCATCCACTTCCCTGGCCTATCTCAAGCGGGTGATACTTGGGTTGTCACGCCGAATGTCGACAACGTCTATTCCCTTGCGGTTATTGATGCACGCAAAGGCTTCAAGATTGAAATTCCAGACATGGGTGATCGTTTTGTCTCGCTTCACATTCAAGACCAAAACCATACTTTTGTTCAATACACTTGGACACCTGGCGTATATGAATACAAAGCGGGTGATATTGAGACCGACTACGTGGTCATTGGCGTTCGTGTAGGAACAGATGCAACAGCCGATGACTTGGCGTACATCAAGAACGAAATTCAACCCAAGATGAAGATTGAGTCAAACTCAGCCGTTCCATACGCCACTGACACCAAAGAGGAAGACATCGCTGAGCTGCGTTCTGCCCTACTTAAACAATGGGGTAAGTTGCCTGACATGTACGACACGGTGCAATTCGATATTCATGATGTTTCTAATTGGGAGAAATGGACCTACACCATCGCTGGTTCTTGGGGTTTGAGCCCTGAATCGACGGCAATGTATGCTTCTTGGGCTCCTGAAAACACCAAGGCGAATGAATGTTACACCGCAACGTTTGATCATGTTCCGGCGAAAGCCTTCAGCTCGCTAACCATGTACAACTCAGACAACTACTTGATGACAAACGACCACAATATTGTGAGCACAAACCGTAAAGACTTTAAGAGTAACGAAGACGGCAGCTTTACGATCATTTTTGGTGGGGAACAATGTCATTCCATCGCAGACGAAAAAGGCGTGAACTACGCGAAAACACCAGTAGATGGATGGCGTGCTCAGCTTCGAGCTTACGTGCCAGATGTAGAGAAGATGAAACACTACCAGTTACCAAAACTAGAAAAACTGTAGTGAGAACACTTTAGACAATTTCAATTAATAGTTTTTAAGGACAAGTTAACGCTTGTCCTTTTTGTTGTTTGTTCTCTCTTGTTGCTTGTCCCTTCTTTTTTGGGTAAGACAAATAACTGGGTCAATGGTTAAGCGCTTTCACGTTGGAATTAAAATATGCACTTAAGTGCATTATTTAACTATTAATTAATGGCGAATTAAACGTAGTCACAAAACAATGAAATGGCTGGCGAAAACGTCAGTGTTCCACTCGATTGTTGTGTTTTTCAAGATCTCCGAGTGGTTAGCCAAGCACTCTTATGTATCTAGTAGTCATTGACTCGCGCGGATGATCCCCAAGTCCGCGCCCTTTTTTTATGTGTTAAACCAAAATCGGACATCCAAAGCAAACAGACGCAAATATCCTTACTAAAAACACTGTTTCTGTAATTTTATTTCATAATTATCGAAACCATAATAAGGATAATTCGAACTAATCTTAATTCATGCAGTTTCAGTTACATTTGCTTTCTTTTACTCACTTCTCGCGACTATTAGCGGTATTTTGAGACAATTTCCTACACTCCTTTCTTTGTCTTAGTTGATATAAATCATGGTTAGAAGAAAACAGAATCACCTGTATTTCTCGATACATGAATCCAAACTACCCGATTTTTCGTAACTAAATTACAGATAGACACGATTTTTAGCACGGCACGTTTTTGAGGAACCAAGATGTTAGATACCCTCATGCTGTCGCGGATCCAGTTCGCGGCCAATATCAGCTTTCATATTCTCTTCCCGACCATCACCATCGCGTTGGCGTGGATGTTGGTGTTTTTCAAGTGGCGATATAACCGCACACAAGCCCCCGTATGGCTCGATGTTTATTACTTCTGGGTCAAGATATTCGCTCTTACTTTCGCCTTAGGTGTGGTATCCGGCATTACGATGAGTTTCCAGTTTGGTACCAACTGGCCAGGCTTTATGGAGCGAGTCGGAAACGTTGCAGGACCATTGCTCGGATACGAAGTGATGACTGCCTTCTTTATGGAAGCCACCTTCCTTGGTGTGATGCTTTTTGGACGAGGACGAGTACCGGAATGGGTTCATACTCTCGCAACCGTTCTGGTTGCAGTTGGGACAAGTATGTCCGCATTTTGGATTCTGGTGCTTAACAGCTGGATGCACACACCAAGTGGCTATGAAGTGATTGACGGTATTGTGCATGTAACCAGTTGGAAGGAAGTCATTTTCAATCCTTCTTTACCTTACCGCCTTCTACACACGCTATTAGCATCGGCGCTGACTGCCAGCTTCTTGATTGCGGGTATCTCGGCTTATCAAATAATGAAAAAGCCAGATCACCGCTCAGCCAAACTTGGCCTAAAAGTCGCGCTGTTCGCGGCGGCTGGATTCATCCCAGTACAAATCTTTGTCGGTGACCTGCACGGGTTAAACACGCTTGAACATCAACCTGCAAAAATCGCAGCGATGGAAGGCGTGTGGGAGACCGAGCAAGGCGCGCCTCTTCTTCTGTTTGCGATGCCAAATGAAGAAACTCGCAGCAATGATTTTGAAGTTGGCATCCCGAAGTTAGCGAGTTTGATTCTTACGCATGACTTAGACGGGGAAATCCAAGGACTTAACGAGTTTGCGCCTGACCACCCGCCCGTGAAGCCCTTGTTCTTTGGTTTCCGCGTGATGGTTGGTGTGGGTGTTCTTATGCTGCTGGTTAGCTGGTATGGCGCGGTGAAGCTAGCACGCAAAAAAGCGCTACCTAAACCTTACCTGTACACGGTATTAGCCATGACGTTCTCTGGTTGGATAGCCACACTAGCGGGTTGGTATGTTACTGAGATTGGTCGACAACCTTGGCTAGTCAGCGGTGTATTGCGTACATCAGAAGCCGTCACCACGGTTGCGAGCAGTAGCGTGATGACTTCGCTCATTATGTACTTAGCCATTTACGCTGCATTGCTGGTTGCGTACATCCATACCCTGTTCTATTTGGCGCGCAAAGACGTTGCAGCCCATGAAGTCCCACTGACACAACAAGAGGCCTAATCATGCTCGACTATCTACCAGAAATTTATCTTCTGCTACTTGGCTTCTCGGTCTTTATGTATGCCGTGCTCGACGGCTACGACCTTGGTGTCGGTATCCTGTTGCCAAGTGATAATGAAGCGCAACGTGACCGAATGATAGCGTCTATAGGCCCTTTCTGGGACGCAAATGAAACGTGGTTGGTGTTAGCCGTTGGTATTTTGCTGATTGCCTTTCCTACCGCTCATAGCTTGATTTTGACGGAGCTTTACATGCCTACTGCCATCATGCTTATCGCACTGATCATGCGCGGCGTGGCATTCGACTTCCGCGCCAAAGCGAACTCGGATCATAAACCTCATTGGGATTGGTGCTTCAGAATTGGCTCGCTAATCACCGCGCTAACCCAAGGTTACATGGTGGGTCGTTACATCATGGGGTTTGAGCAATCAACCGAAGCATTTGGCTTTGCATGGTTAAGCGCACTTTGTGTAACGGCGGCGTATGTTTACATCGGCGGCGCATGGTTGGTACTGAAAACGGAAGGTGATTTGCAAATACGTTCAGCACGTTGGTCTCGTCGTGCTGGTTGGTTAGCAGCCTTAGGAATCTTAGTCGTGAGCGTTGTAAACCCGATTGTAAATCAACAAGTTGCCTTGCGTTGGTTCAGCTTCCCAGAAGTCTTGTTGCTTGCCCCAGTCCCATTGATTGTGTTGGCGACCATCTTCCTCGTTGATCGCTATTTGCGTCAGGTTCCAATGGTGAATGATCTGGGTGTGCGCTGGCCTTTCTTTGGTGTCACCGTCATTTTCGCCTTGAGCTTTCTTGGTCTTGCGTACAGCTTCTTCCCAGAAGTTGTGCCGGGATTAATGACCGCACAAGAAGCCGCCTCCTCACCTGCGACCTTAATGATTGTGGGCTACGGTGTGATGATTGTTATGCCAATGATTTTGCTTTACACCTTCATGGTGTATCGAATCTTCAAAGGCAAAGCGACCGAGCTCAGCTACAAGTAGATAAGACAATTACCTATATACAAACGCCGCTGATTTAGCGGCGTTTTTGTTTCTACCCACAAGTCACATAAGCCCTATTTCTTGTTGTTTCGCCAGATTTTATAACCACTTTCCTGCGCCGCCTTACCCAGCAAGTGTGCCGCTACCGGGGCGGTAATAAAGATAAACAACATAGTGCCAATCACTCGTGAAATTACCGTGATATCCGGTATCGCAATCGCCACCGCCAATAACAACGAAGCTAAGCCCACCGTACCAGCTTTGGTTGCAGCGTGCATTCGCGTGTAAAGGTCAGGCATTCGTAAGATCCCAAGACTCGCGATGAGCGTAAACAAGGTTCCGAGACAGAGTAAAATCCCTACAATAATGTCCATTACACCTCTCCTTTTCTTTTGAAGATCAGCCTTGCAAACGCAATCGTCCCGAGGAAGGCCACTAGACCGAGCGTGATAGCAATATCCAACAAGGATTGTTGCCCACTATCTAATGTATAAACAGCAATAAAGCCCACTGTTACAAATGAACTCAGATCAAGCGCTATCACTCTATCGGCCAAAGTTGGACCAAGAACCAAGCGAATGAATGCCATCACGACACTGAGCAACAAACCAATATAAGCGAACGTGATGCTCATCTGTAACCAACTACCTACCTGTAATCCATCAGCCACGCGTCACCTCCAAAATCCGTTTCTCTAAGCCGTCTTTGATTTCTCGAATTACCTTTTCATGCTCGGGTGCAAACATCGCGTGCACAACCATGTGCTTCTTATCTGGCGTGACATCTAAGCTCAAGCTTCCCGGAGTAAGTGAAACCATGTTAGCGAGCAACGAGATCTCTAAATCTGACTCAACATCTAGCGGCACATAAACAATATCTGGCTCACTCAAATGGGTTGGCGTGACCACATCCCAAACAACTCTGGCCACCGATATCACCATCTCATAACAAAAGAAAAGAAACAGGCCGACCAAAGCGCGGAAACGTCGAAAGTAACTGGTTTTCAACCCAAACGGTTGGCTAAGTCGCAATGCCAAAAAGCCGACCACAAAACCAAGAATGAAGTTCGTGCCTGTATAGTTGCCGTTCAGCAACATCCAAGCCAGAGCGAGAAACAAATTCAAAAACAGATAAATCATTGGTTCCCTCCCGATGCATTCAATGCCACACGTTCAGCTATTTCGCTGTCAACTATTGAACTGTCAGCCAACGCACTCTCTCCTAGAACCGCTTTTACGTAAGCTTGGGGCTCTATCAACTGCTCTGCGGCGAGTTCTGCAAATTGGTAAAAAGGCTCAGCTGCTAAACCAATAATCAGACTTAACGTGGTCAATATGGTGATTGGCACGAAATACAATCCTTTTGTGTACTTGTTCATTGGCTGAGCTTTTAGTGTTTGTAGAGGCTTTTTCCAAAATACTTCGTTCCAGATCTTGGTCATCGAGAACACCGTTAACAGACCAACTAAGAGCGCTGCCCCTGCAAGCCAATACAACTCAGTTTGCAAACTAGATTTGATGACAAGGAACTTGCCCCAGAAACCTGACAAAGGTGGAAACCCCGCTAAAGAGAAGGCAGGAATGAGAAACAAGAAAGCGAGCCAAGGCATGGCTTTGTAAACGCCGCCTAATTGCCCCAGATTACCCGAGCCATACTTACGCTCGATAAAGCCGCCAATCAGGAATAAATTTGCTTTCACTATGATGTGGTGCACGATGTAGAAAATCGCGCCCGCAATGGCAAGCGGCGTGTAGATCGCCAATCCCATGATCATGTAACCAATCTGGCTGATGATATGGAAAGAGAGAATCTTTTTAATGTCGTACTGGCTCGCTGCGCCCAATACACCAGTTAACATCGTAAGCCCTGCCACCCACATCAAAGTTGGCTGCCAACCGCTTTCAGATAGCGGGAAAATCAAGGTGAACACACGAATTAATGCGTACACCCCAACCTTTGTGAGCAACGCAGCGAATAGTGCGACAACCGCGCTCGGCAACGTATGGTAAGAAGCAGGCAGCCAAGCAAAAACAGGAAACAATGCCGCTTTAATGGCAAACGCGAATAGGAACAGTACCGCGAGCAAGGTTTTGGTGTCTGACGGAACCAGTGCGGCTTTGGCGTGTAAATCTGCGAGGTTCAAAGTCCCTGTAGCACCGTAGAGCAAGCCAATCGCGAGCAAGAAGACCAAGGTCGATATTAGATTTAGCAGCACGTACTTCACTGCTCCATCCACTTGTTGCTTTGAACCGTCCAAGATCATCAAGCCAAACGATGCTATCAACATCACCTCGAACCACACGTAGAGGTTGAAAATGTCGCCAGTAAGAAACGCGCCATACACGCCGGCCAGCAAGACATGCATCAGCGCATGAAACGTGCCGTAAGACGCCTTTTCTTGCAGATCGCCCATGGCGTAGAACACGCTCACGACACCAATAATGGCCGTCACCATCACCATGGCGACGGCAAGATAATCCGCCACAAAAACAATGCCGAATGGTGCCGCCCATTGACCAAAGGCTACTGCTTGTGGACCGCCGTTGATGACATCGTGCGTCAACAATGCTGCAATCACCAAGGTTGCCAGTGCACTTGTGCCACTTATCGCATCCACCAGCGCTTTGTTACGCTTCACGCAGAAGATAGCAACAGCGGTAAGAAGTGAAACAACTACGGGTAACGTCAACCAAATCGTCGTCATTCATCCTCCTCAGAACGTCGCATCGCATCCACATCTGCCGAGCCCGCTTCAGAATATGCGCGGTAAAACAACATTAATGCGAACACCAACAAACCAAAGCCAATCACAATCGCAGTCAGAATTAAGGCTTGAGGAAGCGGGTTTGCCGCACCTTCTGGTGGTAACACTGAATTCGCCTCAATCAATGGCGGTAGTCCGGGGGTTAAACGTCCCGCAGTGAAAATCGCGATGTTCACCGCACTGCTCAACAAGATCAGACCAAATAGTAAGCGTAAGATGTGTCGTTCAAGCATGAGATAGACACCAGCTGCGACAAACACACCGACCACGAGACTCCATAGTATTTCCATCAGTCCAACTCCTCATTCACGCGCAGCAACATCCCCATCACGCCACCTATAATGGCGAGGTATATCCCGACATCGAATATCAGCGGTGTGCCAAGTGGCAGAATGTCTTTCCACCACAAACCCGTTAAGAACGGCAAATTGAAGGCAAAGCTCATTAGGCCAGCCACAAAGCTTAAGAAAATGCCAAACAGAGCAATGCTAAATGGCGCGTAATACAAGCGGTCACGAACATATTTTGGTGATTCTGCAAACATCAATAACGCAAAACCAATCACAGCGATCAGCGCACCAATAAAACCGCCACCCGGCTCGTTGTGACCTCGTAATAAAAGGTAAAGTGAGAACACCAACATCAGTGCTGCAACGATGTGTGCGGTAGTCGCAAAGATAAGGGAACGGATACGATTTCGTTTGTGATAGTGCGTTTTCAACAAGCTAACCGCAGCGATCCCCGCCATCACGACCACAATCACCTCGCCTAACGTATCGAAGGCTCGGAAATCGACCAAAATCACGTTGACGATGTTGCGCCCATGCCCACCGGGAACGCTATTCTCTGCGAAGAAATCAGCCAGAGTAGAATCTAAAGGTTGTGCGGTGATGTTTATCAACAACGCAGTCACCGACATACCAATCACAACTGCTATCGCCCCGTGAAGTAATCTTCGACGTACAGAATGTTGTGGCACCGTCAATAAACCCGGGATGTGGCGTATCAAGAGCACCACAAATACAACCATCAAGGTTTCAACCAACAATAAGGTTTTCGCGACATCTGGTGCGCTGTAAAGCATAAAGACTAAGGTGGTCATAAAGCCCACCACGCCAAGGGCAGAGACCGCCAGCAAACGAGACGTGGTAAAGGTGCAGACCAAGGCAGCCCCAATGAGCAACAGTGCAATGCTGATTTCGTAGAAACTAATGTCTGCTAATGCAGCAAAACGAGCTTGTGGGATCACTAACGGGCTACTCAACAGCAATCCAGCCAGCACGATAAAGAACAACAACACATAATGGCTTAAGCGCTTTTGCTGCAATAACTGCGTTTGCCATTTCGCCAAACGCATCATGCTAGCCATGATTTTGTCGAAAACGGATTCTGCTGTTGGTAACACGGGTACTTTACGTTGCCAAATCACTAGCAACCTTGGGTAGACTCGATACAAAACAAAACCGAGTAACAAAGTTAATGCGCTGAGCGCCAACGGCAGATTCACGCCCTGCCACAGTTTGGCAGCCTCTGATGCGGTGTCAGGCAAGCTCGACAAAACCCCCGGAACAGCCACATTGTTGTTGATCCACCCTAAGCCAAATAACGGAGCAAGCACACTGGCTACTGCAAGCAGCATTGCTGGTATCCATAGCCCTTTACTGGCTTCCACTTTCTTGGCTGGCGTTGGATTACCTTCATACGTCGCGAAGAAAGGTTTAACGATCAACGCCAACGCTAATGCCACCATGGTGACGTTAACCAGAAGAAATATCGTAGTCAGGATGACACTCACTTCCAGACCGGATTTGTACATGTACTCTTTGCTTAAGAAGCCGAGTAACGGCGGCACACCTGATTTCGACAAGGCAGCAAGGATTGCGGCTGTGACACTGATTACCAGTGCTGCTTTCAAACCATGAAGCATGCGAATATCACGCGTTCCCGTCGCTTTATCGATATTGCCCACCACCATAAACAGCGCTGCTTTGTAGAACGAGTGCGCCAAGATAAACAGCAGCGCGGCCATCATTGCTAACTCAGTCCCCATGCCTATCAATAGCACCAATTTACCCAAGGCGACGTTGGTGCTATATGCCAGCATCAGCTTCAGATCGGTTTGTTTAAGTGCTAGCAGCGCGCACCATATCGCGGTAAAACCGCCAAAAATACCGAGCGTGTAAAACCAAATCTCGCTGTGTGAATAGATAGGTGATACACGGGCAAGCAAGTACACGCCAGCCTTCACCATAGTGGCAGAATGAAGATAGGCACTCACTGGCGTTGGCGCTGCCATGGCATTGGGTAACCAGAAGTGGAATGGAAACTGTGCCGATTTAGTAAACGCACCGAGTAAGATCAAAATCAACGAAGGTAAAAACCATTCATGTTGTGCAATCAACGCACTTTGCGCGACGATGGTACTTATCTCATAACTGCCAGCCATTTCACCCAGCAGTATCAGGCCTGCTAATAACGCTAAGCCACCAGCGCCAGTGACAATGAGCGATTGCAATGCATTCTTACGGGATTTGTCTTTCTCATGATTAAAACCAATCAAAAGATACGATGTGATGGTGGTGAGTTCCCAAAACACAAAAAGGAGCAGGATATTGTCGCTCGTGACAACCCCGAGCATGGCTAACATGAACAGTGTTAAGTACAGGTGGAAAGAGAATCGAGACGAATGCCCCTTCAGGTAAGCCAGTGCGTAAATCTGGATAAGCGCGCCGATACCGCTGATCAAACATGCAAATAGGAAAGACAAGCCATCCAACTTGAAGCTCAGGTTAACATCTAAACCCGGAACCCAAGCCGCTTGCCAACTTACGCCTCCCGGCTCATACCAACTAATGAGCGAGACGAAAATGACCATCGGCAGCAAAGGAAAGATCATAAGAACCAGCGAACGATCTTTTGAGCCTTGTGTGTTTTTATTCCCTATTACGCTATTCAATATCGCCATCCATTTCGTTAGGTTCACACTTGGATGGTGACTCATAGAATCAACGGAAAGACCGCCCTCTCCTGATACTTCAGGCTTCAACCACAATTGTCGATTTGGGTGTTAGAAAGGCAATCCGAGCAAGACAGGTGAACGGATTATCTAGAATGCGAAGGCTTTGAAGCAGACCGCTGAAAACTTAAGTCACGATCATCCATTTCAATATAGACTTATATTCTCAATGGTTCGAGCTACTTGCTGTCGGGGACGACGTAGGAACGCAAGTCGCTAAAGGTGTTGGCTTGGTTTAGTACGTAAGCCGACTCTTCATGCACAAAGTTAAGTGCATCGTAAGAACAGTCGCCGATTTCGTTTCTCGGACACACATGAATGTTCGAGCGTTCAACCATTTCAGTTTGGCAAATAGGACACAGTTTTTTCATACCATCCTCCATTGAGAAGTCATCAGTCTGTCGTGATCGTGCTTACCTCAGTGTTTCTCCTTTCAATATCCGCGAATGACTGGCTATTTAATTGGGGATACGAAACCCTCTGGCTTCATCGCCACCAAAGAGCAGTTGATCGATTGCAGAATGTTCTCGGCCGTATTACCGATCACAAACCCTGAAATACCGGTTCGAGCTAAGGTGCCCATGACCAAAACATCGATTTCTGTGTCATCGACACATTCTGGAATTTGGTCATCTGGTTTACCATGCAGATGATGAATCACCATCTCACCAGAGATACCTGAGTCCTCGATTAAACGTTGTAGTGCTTGTTCATGATTTGCTTTCGCCCGAAACACTTCATTGGCCAACTGCGCCTCTTCTACTTGGATCCAGACATGGTTATCTAGATAGTTCTCCAAGTAGTGTTCCCAGCAAGAGATAATGTGCAATCGACTGTCGCACGTGTCTGCAATCGAACGAGACAGTTCCAGCAGTCGACGCGAAAGCGCTTGTTGCTCGTCGCTGACCGTCATGGGATCCACGGCAACCGCAATACGTCGTTTATCTCTTGGTTTAGAAATTGGTCGGTGAAGCCATACCGGGCAAGGACACTTGCGCAATAGCGTCATGTCTATCGCTTTAAAACCTTCAGCTCCTTCACTGAGCGGCTCAGCCTCTTTAATGATCAGGTCATTATGATTGGTAATGGCTTGTTGGATGATGCAAACCGCTGGTTGCTCGCTGCTTTGAACTCGCAGCGGAAACGGCACTTGCTCTTCAGTAATGTCGTGCTGTCCACGTAACTTTTTCACACTCTGCTGAAGCGAATCGTGCAAAGATTGCTCGTAGCTTTGTTGATACTGAGCGAGATCGGTAGGAAAGTCTGGACAGGCAATTAAACCTGATACAGGAACGCGATTGTTGGCCGCAATTCTGATCGCTTGACCCAGTGCGTCACTGTGCCCTGGCAGTCCTTGCGTAGCAAAAAGTATGTTCTCGAATCGTCTCATACACACCTCCTTGATTGACTAAATATTAACCAAGTTAAACCGCCTTTTTCTAGCACGTAATTGTAACCACTCATTAGGTGAATGATATTTGTTCTCACTCAGTTATTTACGTGACAAATCACCGCAAATACGTGCAAAAATCCCCCTTTCCGGCAGTGACATGTAACAAATTACGTCAATATTGGTTAGAAGTTTCCGTCCATAGCTCCAACATCCCTACTCATTTTTGCGTCTTACACTATGCTTATTCTGGCCAATTTAAAGCCCGTCTTAGAGAAAAGGGAAATTAAGATTTAAAAAATTTAATTATGTTAATTAATAACTTAACAACCAAACCCAAGCTTCAAAGCAAGTTCAACACTAGGTTACTAAAAGTTAACTAATTGATATTAAGGTCTAGGTAACCATAATAAACCACATAACGCAGTTCGATTTAGCGAACGCGCTTACATTCAATGTCAGGCACACAGTGCAAAAATCTCACGGAGAGAAAACTCATGACTGAATTCACTTACTACACAGCTGAAACGGCACCCGAAGAATCAAAAGCATTAGTTGAACAATCGCTAAAAGGTTTTGGTATGTTGCCTAACCTTCATGCGGTTCTCGCAGAAGCACCTGCTACGTACGAGGCTTACAACAAAACGTTTGAACTCTTCATGAAAAACACCACACTCAGTCCGCTTGAACAACAAGTGGTGTTTATGACCTCTAACTTCGAAAACAAGTGTCATTACTGCATTCCTGGTCACACATGGATGATGAAAGCCGGCAAAATGCCAGACGAAGTGATTGAAGCGTTACGTGAAGGCACACCAATTCCAGACGCAAAATTACAAGCCTTGCATGATTTCACTAAAGAGTTACTTGATAACCGCGGTCATATCGGTGACGACAGACTACAAGCGTTCTTGGATGCTGGTTTCACGCAGCGCCAAGCGTTAGAGGTATTAACCGGATTAGCGGCGAAGCTGATTTCTAACTTCACCAATGCGCTAGCGCATACTCAACCAGACAAGCCATTCGAGAAATTCGCTTGGACACACCCTAGTGAACGTTAATCACCAAAGTTTCTAATACTTACAAGCCCAACGATGGACAGATCGTTGGGCTTTTCTAATTTAACAAGAGAAGCTATTCTCAGGCTTTGTTCCTTCACATTTCTCACACCGTTACCCGAGTAAAAACGTGTCCAAAGAACCCAAAAGAATTCAATCCGTTGAACGAAGCTTTACCATTCTAGAAGCGCTTTCTTTACATAATGCGCCTATGCCATTACAGCAAGTCAGTGAAGCTGTCGCGCTTAATAAAACCACGGTGCACGGTTTACTCGCGACTATGAATGAGTTGGGATACGTTTCTCGAGTAAAACAGGGCTACACATTGGGACTGCGATTTCGTGATCTCTCCAAGCCACTTGAGCAAAAGGATGAATCGATTCGTCGGCACTTTGCTTCTCTTTTGAAAAAGATGGCTCAGTTGACAGATAACACCGCCTACCTTGCTGTTCAAAGTGGCGCACAAGAATACCTTTATCTGGATGCCATTGAACGAGATAACCCACTAACGATCCGCAGCCCACGAGGCAAACGTGAGGGATTAACCACCTCTGCAATCGGCAAGGTCTTTTTGGCCTTTGATGAGGAACTCCGACGACGCTTGCGCTTGCAAGACCAACTCTCCCCGTCGTTAGAGAAAGAACTGAACGTGGTTGCCGACAATGGTTATGCGTTGGACTTAGAAGAAGCGGAACCGAACTTAAACTGCCTTGCCATCCCGCTCTATCTTGAGGGAGAGCTCGTTGCCGTCGCGGGTGTTAGCGGTCATGCAAAAGAACTAAACCAGCAGCGTTTAATTCATTTTGCGTCCGTCTTTTTGAAACGCTAACACGCCTCCTATCCTCGGGAAAATAACCACTTAGCTTATTGAATTCGACATTGTCGAATCTTGCTAAGTTTATTCCCTTTCTAGCGCATTTTGTTCCAGTTCACTCTTAAACTCACCACATACTCAATGAATGTTTAGGAGTTCCCTATGCCTACTGTTTTAATCACTGGTGCAAATCGTGGTCTTGGTTTGGAGTTTGTTCGTCAATACGCAAACAAAGGTTGGCATGTGCTAGCCGCCTGTCGCGCGCCAGAATCAGCAAATGCACTGAATGAACTAGCAAAAAATAACGACAACATTGAGCCATTAACGCTCGATGTAACCAAAGAATCCGACATCAATGCCCTAGCAGATAGTCTGAATGGCCGCCCTATCGACCACTTGATCCTAAATGCAGGCGTGCTTGGCGACGATTGCGCAAAACTCGGTGAAATGACACAAGTTAAATGGCTAGAAGTGCTAACCATCAATACCGTTGCTCCTGCTCTACTTATCCAAGCGTTACAAGACAACGTTGCAGCTAGCGAACTCAAAACCATCATCGGTATCTCGACTCGCGTCGCAAGCCTTGGTGATAACAGCTCAGGCAACATGTACAGCTACCGTACTTCTAAAGCGGCACTGAACCAAATTCTGGTATCAGCAGCGCAGAACCTTCGCGAAAAAGAAGTGAAAACATTGGCGATTCATCCGGGCTGGGTACAAACCGATATGGGTGGCAAAGACGCGACCTTTACCGCCGAGCAAAGTGTGTCTGGCATTATTAATGTTGCGTCAAACTTAACGCTAGAAGAATCTGGCAGCTTCCGAGTATTCGATGGCTCAAGCATTGAGTGGTAATCGGTACACAGAAGCCAACCAGTTTCTTTTCTCATGGCAGATTAATTAGCCATTATTTAGTTGAGACTTTAAGACCAAACGAGAGAATGAAGGCGCTAACAACACGTTAGTTCTCCAATCCAATTAGCTACACACTCCTTTGTATCTTGTGGTCTTTGACACGCGCGGCCGTCGCCGCGCATTTTTTTACTCTAATGTTCAACGACGCGAGATTAAAACGTTAGTCTTGCTCTAAGGCCAAAGATCAACGCATTTTCCTCGCTTGGATTCCACGCTAAATCACTGACGTACTGAAGATTAGGAGTCAAGGACAGTGCGCCAAATTGCATTCGGTAGTAGACTTCTGCGTTGACTATCTCGTCGATCTCCATCGGTAAGTTCGGCTTAGCCCATCCCACGGCCATGCCCAAAGTATTACCATCAAAGCCTAAGTATCCGGTTCCGAACGTGAACGATGATTCGTACAGTGATTCGTCGCCGTGTGAGACACCCGCTCTGACAAATGGCATCCAATCACCCATAAGGTAGGTTGCAGAAACATTCACACCATAGTTTTCCGTTTCTTGTTCCTGTTTTCCATCACTGTGCCATAAGGTCATGTGGATGTTCTGAACATAGAAAGCATCTTTCGCCCCTATCCAACCAATTTCCAAAGACTTAAAGTACTGGTTATCACGCACGATGTGGCTCAACCCGTCAAACGGTTCCGTTGAATCGGCGAGCGCATCCGAAAAGCTCACTAAGCCATAAAAATTATCCGAAGTAATATGCCTTAGAGTGAAACCTAAAGTGGACTCATCTGGAATTGGGATCGTACCAACACCGGTGCTGAATTGGAGATTTGAAAAGCCAGCATAAGGATTACCAAGCGCGTAAGTATCGACATAATCCGTACTGTCGAGGAACCCGACCATCAGTTCGGTATTTTGTTGGTTGAACTCTTGTCGCCAGTACAAATTGGTTAATCGAAGACCAATGTCGCTGAATGCAGGTTGAATGATGCCGTAACCACCTAAATTATCGAATATGTACATCAGTGGCACATCATTCGTTAAACGATGTTTATGATCGACTCGCAACTGGACTTGCCCAACATTGCCACTCTGATCCTGAAATGCTGTCCAGTTTGCGGTAACACGACCGATACCCGAAACCGCATAGTCATCTTTGTCTTCCATCGCAGCACCCGAGCCAAGGCCGAAAAGAAAGTAGTCGCCGTTGATTTTCAAATTGCCGTCGACATATGCGGCATTAACTGGAATTGAACTCATTAACAGTGCTAAAAGCCCTGAATACTGCAGAGCATTTAATTCCTTATTCTTTTTTCCCTTGTTATTACTGTTATTGGATATTAGGTGTTTCATTGTCATTTTAACTTCCTTTCATTTTCTATTTTTTATTGGCTAGTGAACCTGAAATAAAATGAGCCGATGAATTCCCATTCAAACTTTCATTTCTATTAACAACAAAAATTAAAAACAAAAGTCCCTCACTTGAGCTTTTAGCTAAGTAAATTCAAATGAAATATTGGGAAATGATAAACTCGTTTTTACTTCAAGATATTCATCACAAGTGTTGTGATTTTTATATTCCTAAACAGATATTTACCCTTTAAACATGGGCACTAGATCTAACAAGGTGAGCACATGAATCACCATAACGGCGATACCAAAGAGTAATGAAATCCATAACACCGTATTTCCTCCTTTTACGGTGAAGGATCGTGTGGTTTCAGCACCCGAACTGACGCTCTCTTTAAGTGCTTGTTGGTTCCTTAACTTAGCAACAAGCAGTGGCGGAATGATGCACGCCCAAATAGCAGCAGCAAAGGCGGCATAACCGATAGCAATAAGAAAACCGAATGGGAATAGCAATGACAGGATCAAAGGGGGAATGAAAGTGACACACCACGTTTTAGTGCGACCTTCCTTGTTATCTTCAAACTTAAACAGATCGGCCAGAAAATCGAAGAGGCCAAGCCCTACACCGATAAAGCTCGATAAAATCGCGGCAACCGAGAAAGCACTGATCACTTGGGAAACAAAGCTAACTTCTATTACCGTACTCAGTTGATTCAATAATGCATCGGCATTGCCACCCGATTCAATAACTTGTGCAAATTCGCTGCGTGGCAAATTTCCATAAATCGATAACAACCAAGCACTGTAAACTATTAGCGCAATCAAGGTTCCACCAATCAAGGCTTTCGCTGCTTTGTGCTCACTTCGGTAATAGTCTCGCATAGAAGAAACCGAATGATGGTAACCAAATGAGGCCAAGGCGATTGGCAGCATAGGAGCGACGTAAAGGGCGTAATTTGCTGCCTCGTCTTTTGAATTCATCAATATGGAGAGGTTAATTCGACTCGCCAAACCAGAAATACCGAAGACGAACGAAATAAGCATAAACAAGATCAAAAGCACTGAGATTCGGTCAACCCACCGCGTTGAATGCCAGACAAAAAAAGAAAATATCATCACATAAAGTAACGACGTCACTTTTGCGTTAATCGAAAACATATCAGCCAACACTAAGCCAGCAGAGGTGATATAAGCGTACAATAAGACTCCGCCTACAAAATATACTGCTATGTTGTTGATAATATTGACCCGCTTACCGAGCACTGCTTCGGTTACGGTACTGAAAGAGGCTTTATAGGGAAAGGAAGAGTACGCCTCAAGTAATAACCACCCTGAGAACGTCATAATCAGCATTGTGCTGAACAAAACCACCAACGCCCACCCTGTCCAAACACCAGCGCCAGCAGTTGGCAAACCGAGCATTCCAGCGCCGACGCAAACACAAGCAATGATGCACGCACCACCATAAACTGAAGGAGACTTATTCATAATGAGGCTCCTGAATATTAACGACAGACGTGTCTTTAGATAAATTACTTAGCTTTGTTTTAAGTGTGTTCCATGCTTTCCAGTATATCTTATTTAGATTCGGCTTAGATTGCCCGATATAGTGTTGTTTTCTCATTACGTAGTCCTTGTTGTTTAGACATTGCTTTAATTGCTGACTGCATTAATTGCTCGATTCTAAAATGCGACTTCCCCTCCTTTACCTATCGTCCCTACTCTTAAGAGCGCTCAGCGCTTATAACTTAATTAAGCCCCTTATATCGATACGTTTTCGTTGATGTACACCGCAAGCATCCAATACATTGCTGATTTTGAGTAATTAATCATCAATAAATTAAATATCAATAATTCGTTACTTCTTCTCGATGTTTTAGCCATCTCCACTTTTGCTTAAACGCAAATTAAATGAATTTAAATTTCATATCGGTGAATTATTGAACACTAATTCTCTTCTTTTGTTTTCTTTTTCTTCATATTGTTGACTGCAACTAATTGACTGAAATAGCTCGCGGAATTTCTTCATATATATGACTGAGCATTGTTGGATAACCTTCAGTTTATTTTTTAACATTCAAGAATAAATATTCCATTTTTTTGTGGACGAGATCTCTTTAATCAACAATATAAAAGGTAATTTAATGATTAATTACTTATATATTTAACATTAAACAAACACCATAAGAGTGAACTTTCATACTATTTTTTCAGCCATCAAAACTAAATAATAAAGGTGACGACTTATGAGACCTCAACACATAGACAGCATCGAAGTCCCGATTGGAGACTGTATGCTCAAGCGAACCGATTCTGGTGCCGAACTTATTCTGGGAAATGGGAAATCGTTCTCTATTACGATTCCGGAAAGCTGCATCTTAGACCGTTTATGTAAGAGCGCAGGAGACGTTGTAGTGAAGGATGAGCTCATTCTGGAAGCATGGGGAAGTGCTGAAATCATTGGACCAAACTCTTTACCAGTTGCAATAACGAACCTGAGGAAAGTGTTAGAAATCGACAACATCAAAATTTTAAATGTGCCCAGAAAAGGTTATCGAATTCAAATTCCTGAAAGGAAAAAAGAAATAGAGTTTAGACAAATGGAATCAGCTGATATTGACTTACCTGCTTATCAGGTTGGTGCGTTGGTGACCAAAAGTATGGAAACTAATACGAATAATAAACATCAATTCTACCTTTCTGCCTTTCTATTTTTGGCTTGCGTTTACGTTTTGTTTTTCTTATTGATTTCATGGGTCAATATAGAGTGCGAGCGACTAGAAAATGGCGAAGTTTGTTACGTTGAAGGTGATAAACCCAACTTGTTTTTGATGAATAATAAATCCGGAGAATTTTATTACTCATCACAATCAGGAATGATCTCAAGGAATAATTAAGGAACAAATCATGGTCAATAAAATTTTCGCATCGCTTACTGCTCTTTTGACTGTCAGTATCATTTTGATTCTTGCTTATTCGTTTATTAATGGCGCAACGTGTCGTTACTCTATTCAGTTTCAAACTGATGAGCGAGATACACTCATGACCTGTTATCGCGGAAAGGTAGTGGCTATGCATTCCAAGCAAAGTGAGAACGGCGAATTTTTATCAAAGTGGATGGTCGAAGCAAGACAGTTTAAGTTAGGCAATCAAATCGTTCACTTTATCTATTCGCGTCATGCCATTGTCGATGACCATTTAGAAGACTCTAACGACAACTTTAACCATTTGACCTCTGGCTACTGGGTGCTGTTCTACAATGCCAAACGTCATGGTGACACGGTCTACTGGTTCAAAAATTTTCCGCGATATAATGTGCTCAAGGGAAGCATCAACGGAAAGCTGGATTACTGGGACAAAGATTGACCCTAGTCTGCCTCTTGCTCTATTTACAAGAGGCAGAAAATCCTTTTGCATGGTGAGTTGTATCGCCCTGCCTACCCAGCTTAAGCTTTTATTTAAGACCAAATGCACACCCTACTTTTCACGTCACAATTTATCTGACTTCATAGTCATCAACTAATGTTTTTGGGCCTGCAAGATTTCCGCTCGCCACATCTCGAAATACTCAAATAGCTTTCGACCAATTTCTGGACGATTGTAACGACGAGAAACGTAAAACCGTTCGACATAAAAATAGAGATTGGACACCACCATGCCGTAAACATAAACGTGATTACCCTCTTGCTGGCATAAATGAACATTAAGGTAACCTAGTACTCGCTTGTTCTCTGTTTCAATGAGACAAAACAGCGTCTCATGATTATCTACTTGCTGTGAGAACATGTTTGGGGTGTAAAAGATATTGAGCATTCGTGCTTGAGAGAGATCGCACGGAGTACCTTTAGTAAAAAACAGGGCTTGATAGCTTGGATTGAGCACTCCGCTACCCATCAATTGCTCTGTATTGAGTTGATTTATCGCCTCAAAATCACCTTTACTCACCTCTCTTACTGTCCACATAAGCCCCTCTTACTTGGTCTAGTTTTACGTATTTTGAAATTGAAAATCGAAGACTTACAGTTCAACGAAGCGCAGGTAAGAAGAACATTAAATTAGCGTAAATTATCCGTTTACAAGACAGACGTTCGAAGAACCAAAGCAAATGTAACGGATTCATACTCATCTTCTGCAAGAATTAACATAGAATGTTTGCTCTTATTTCGATAACACGAGGGATCGTATGACTCGCTTTACTCCATTGAACGTCGCGAAACACCAACTCAAAAATCGTTTGGTTGTGCCACCTATGGCCTCTCAAACCGCGACAACCGATGGCATTGCCACCCAAACCACCATTCAACACTATGACAAACTGGCGCAATCGGGTGCGGGTCTTGTGATGGTGGAATACAGCTTTGTGGATTTTACCGGCCGAAGTGAACCGAACCAGTTAGGTGCACACAGCGATGACTGCATTGAGGGAATGCAAGCGATCGCAAAAGTCATTCATGCTCGCGGTGCAAAAGCGGGCTTTCAGATCACCCATTGCGGCGGTAAAGCACAGTTAGAGGTATGCCCTGGTTTAATGGGACCTTCCGGCATAACCGTTCCCGCTTACGATCGCGTGTTACCACAACCAAAAGCAATGACGTTGGAAGACATGCTTGTTTGGCGTCAGAACTTTATCGATGCTGCGCTCCGTGCCGACAAGGCCGGGTTTGATTTTGTCGAACTGCACTGTGCCCACGGTTATGGCTTAAACCAAGTGCTTTCTCCAGTGACAAACCAGCGTGATGATCAATACGGTGGCTCATTAGAAAACCGCACTCGTTTGATAGTAGAGATCATCGAAGCAATCAAAGCCAATAGCAACATTGGGGTGATGGTGCGAATCCCCGGTCAAGACCTTTACCCAGAGGGGCTAACGCAAGAAGACATGGTAGAAGTGTGCCAGTTGCTGATTAAAGCAGGCATAGACATCATTGATGTGTCATCTGGCATTGGTGGATGGAATCGTCCCAAAGATCGCCGTGGCGAAGGTTATCTGGTATCGGAGTCCACCTTCCTTAAACAAGCGAACTTGGGTGTTCCTATCATCGGTGTTGGTGGAATTGAAAGCGCAGAATACATAGACCAAGCCGTAAACAGCGGTTGGCTCGATTTGGCAGCAGTCGGTCGCGCTATCTTGAAAGACCCTCTCGCTTTCAATCAACAAATCATGCAGCAAGAAGTCAGCGCATAACCTCCCTATTCCAAAAAATAAATGCCGAAGCGACTGACATCACTTCGGCATTTTTTATCCTGAATTATGCGTTACTATTTATTTACCACTTCACAATGCCCAATGTGACTTTTACCCCACCCACTATGGTTGAACCACCGTAATCTTTTGCAAGGCGCAGCAAAGTGTCATGAAAGCCTAGGTTTGGAAATGCTGCTTCCACTTGAGCGATAATCTCTTTGCTTAACCCCTTACGAACGCTGCCTTTGGTTGCATCAATCCAGTCTGCTTTTCGGCATGCTTCGATGACTTTCTGGTGCGGCCCTTTATAAGGCGAAATCTTATGGTGCCAATGAATCGCACCGCGTAAAGCATCAGGATCTAACCCCCACTCAAAGTGTTCATTATCTGCCAAAGCAACCGCTTCAGAAGGCTCGAGATAAGCCAATTCATGGTCAGTCCACAAGCCAATGTCGTGATAAACAAACGCCGTTTCAACTAACTGTTCATATTGCTCATCATTGCCGAGGAAATGCATCGCGTAAGTGATGGTTCGATACACATGGTTTCGGTACCCCGGGAAGTCATCTCCGATTTGTTCTTTATATTTGGCAAACAGCAATTCGACACGTGGACGTTCCAATTTGATTTCGATTTGCGACATGGCTGCTAACACCTCACCTATGTTTCTGTAATTGCTAAAGCATAGCACTGGAATGTGTTTAAAGATGGTCACTTAGCCGTTCATTTTAGCTTCCTTTGCTAAGGTAACCACTTTTTGAACCGCCACCATTAGAGCCTCGTATTCTTTGCTGTATCCAGTAGAAATGTATGAAAAGTCCCCGGTGTGACTCATTTGTTCAATATCGTGAGTCAGTTTGGAGATGGGTTTAATGCAATGTGTGACTAGCCAATATATTGTCCCCCAAGTGAAACATGCTGCAAACCACAAAAGGACGACCAACACTTCGACCGAGATAGAAGCCTGAGTCATGACGACGCTAGAAACCGTCACCGAAACCCAGAAAAGTGTATTGCACGTTGCGAGCAAAGCCACTTTAAATTTAGCCGAGCATTTCATTTTTATACTCAATTAACTAAAAGAGCATTAAGTTAGCATTTCGGGGGTTATCACTAGGTTAATATCAACAATAATTTCTTAGATAGATGACTTTAAGTATTTGTTTTTAGGTTAATCCAGTTTAATAATCTATAATTCGCTTACCGCATTGGGCTGGAGATAATCGTGACGCGCTCAAATACACTTCAATTGCTTCTTGTCGAAGACAATCTAGAATTGGCTGAAACCACTGTCGAACATTTTGAACTTGAAGGCATTTACTGTGATCATGCCGCCAATGGTGTTGCTGCCTTAGAGTTGATAGCGAAAACTCACCAAGATGTGGTGATACTCGATCTTAACCTGCCTCGCATGTCTGGGTTAGAAGTGTGCAAAAGGTTACGCGAACAAGGCAATGATGTACCCGTCATTATGCTCACGGCGAGAGACGCACTTGAAGATAAAATTCTCGGTTTCGAAACGGGTGCAGATGATTATCTAACCAAGCCATTCGCATTCGAAGAGTTGCTGATGCGCGTTAAAGTCTTATCTCGCAGAAGAAGTGGTGAGGTGAATGTCATTCAATTGAAAGACTTAAAGATGAATGTGAAAGAACGCAGCGTCACACGAGGAGCGGATGACATTAAGCTGTCACCCACTGGCTATCGCATTCTAGAAACCTTGCTTAGAGCGACCCCAAACCCCGTTAGCCGTGAAGATCTCATTCAAAAAGTATGGGGAGATGAACAACCGGATACCAATAGCTTGAAGGTACACATGTTCAAACTCAGACGAGCGCTCGATGACAATCATGAAGAGAAACTACTGCAGACCGTTAAGAATTTTGGGTTTGTGCTGAAGTAGCCTTCTCTCCCACTCGTTTTAACAAGCGTCCGTCAACAACCTCACTTCAGGCGTGGTGATGTTTTGGTACATCACTTGGCATTGGAAGTTGACGCTTTTCTTATCCAAATCAGAAGTGAAGAAAATATAGATTTGGTTGTTTGGCGTGCTTTTGTCAGTAAACAGATCAGCGGCATTGGGGTCTTTTTGAGCCGTAGTTAAAGACACCGCATCAATATTGAGCCAAGCTAAGACTTGTTTGTTCATATCATCGAATGAATCATTACCGTCTACGCGTGGGTAACCATCTCTAAGCGGAACCACAACGCCATTGATGACGATCTCTTGCTCACCTTGATCGAGACCTTCGACAATAGCGCGTGCGTGCACCATTTCTAACCCTGCTTTCATTGATGCTGCCACCGTCTCCATTACGGCGACTTTCGAATCCTTTTGTAAGTTAAGGAATCTCGGCGCTGCAACAACGGCAAGAATGCCAAGAATAACAATGGCAATCACCAACTCAATTAAGGTAAAACCTTTACTTTTCATACTCACCTATACCTATGCGAAGGTTACTTTCACCGCTCGACCGTTTTCCAACATTTGTTCTTCATATTGCCAGTAATACTTGTCGCAAATCTTTTTGATGATCAGCAAACCAAGACCAAAACCAGTGCTTTCATGAGTAAGCTCAGATTGTTTATCTCGGTTTATTACTTCGACCTCCAACCCGTTTTGCTTAACAATGACCTCACCTTCTTGAGTATGTTGGAAAGCGTTACGAATCAAATTGGTAATGACGATTTTGCACATCCCCTCTAGATGCAAGCATTCGTAATCGTCGACGAAGATTTCAACTTCCACATGTTTGTCTGCCAACAAATAACGTTGCTCATTAACTACTTTTTCCGCTAGCACACCGAGACTTGTCATGGTTTCACGCAGCTCATATGACTTGTCATGGTTCAACCAAAGTAAACTGTCACACAAGTCTGACATCGCCAAACTGTTGTTCTCAATACGTTGTAAGTTCTTTAGCAAGCGTTCTTTAGGCATATCGTTGGCAATCATCTTTTTCATTAACTCTGAGTTCGAACGAATGACCGCGATCGGTGTTCTTAGTTCATGACTGGCATAACGAATAAAGTCTTGCTCTTTGCGCACACTGTTTCTCACCGCCGACACAGAAGTACTAATAACACGAGCCATCATATTCAATTCGGAAAACTTAAAATCGGGAGTCTGAGTAAGGTCATCATTTTCCTGAATGTTCGTTGCCCATGTTTTTAGCTCCTCTACAGGCTTGGTGATTCTTTTCAAAATGGAGAAAACCCCTACCAAGAAAAACACCAATAAAACGGTAACGAAGAGGACGATGTAATCAATCTGAGGCAGTAAGTTTATGTTTAGGGTGTCTGTAAAATCATCAAAGGCGTTTTTGTTGATCTTTACGGCGACGAATTTGGATTGCCCATCGACATCGCTCTTAATCAACAAATAGATAAAGCGATTTGGGCTTCGACCATTTCTGTATTCGGTCTCTGTGGCTTTAAAGAGCTGCCCTGCCACCATTTCGTTTTGATCAAATTTAAGCTGAAATGCGAGAGGTAAATCGTTCCAATTGGCACTAATGATAAAGGGTGGATTAATGATGGGTTCGCCAATTTGCGGTTCTTCCGTCTCAGCATTGATCAGCATGACACCTTTGGTCACCAGATCGACACCGGTGTAGAGGTTATAGGTACTATAGGTACCTGCCACAATCGCAAGGATTATCCCTAACCCCACCGAAACGGTGATAACGTAAACTCTTAGACTGTCTTTAATCTTCACTGATGATTTGCCTTATGAAGGCTGCGACTCGGACTTGAGTACATAGCCAAAATTAGGAAGCGTGTGAATTAGCTTAATGCTGTGTCCCTTATCCACCGCCTGCCTCAGCTTAAATATGTGCACTTTCAAGCTGTTACTTTCTGGTGACGCATCGCCCCAGACCATTCGCATTATCTTACTTCGACTGACAGGAGAAGGACTAGCGCTCATCATCACTTTTAAAATATTGTAGCAAGTCGGTGATAGATTGAGCGGCTTCCCACCACGGGACACTTCTCGCTGCACCAGATCTAACACTAAATCGTCAACAACCAAACGCTCTGGAATACTGCTTCTGCGTTTTAATAATGCCAACACTCTTGCAAGCAGCTCCTCTAACGCAAACGGTTTGACCATGTAGTCATCCGCCCCAGCACTAAAGCCTTTCAATTTATCACTCAACTCACTTTTTGCGGTGAGTATGAGTACGGGCAAATCGATACCATCCCGGCGTAACGTTTCGCATATTTTATACCCTGAAAGTTGGGGCAAATTCACGTCCAGTATGACCAGGTCAAACTCATCAGAACGCAACAGCTTTAAGGCCATGGTTCCGTTTGCTGCATGGTCACAGTGAATACCATGCATCTCTAAATACTCCATGATGGTTTTTGCTAGCTCGATATTATCGTCCACCAGCAGAACATGTTTATGCGTGACTTCCATTTACGTTTCGCTCGTTATTAACAATCTTGAGTTTCCAATGTTGTGATACTGTGGCCTGTTCTACTTGCCGTTGCTGGCGTGTAATGGATTCGGCAACGCAATGTATCGAGTTCACTCCAATCGCCGTAAAACTGTGGGAAGATCCAAAAGCCTCCGTCGAAATCCGTTTCAAAGTTGAGTTTGTCTTCACCGTGCAAATCATCGTTGAGAGGAGAAACGTCAACATTCACCAACGCCTTGAACTGAGCCAACGCTTGATTCGGAAAGACATCAAACCAAGGATAATTATCCGCATTGGTTAACCGAATTTGTTGACCATCAATGACCATACAACGCATTTGCTTGTGGTAGTCACAAGGTTGGATCTCGGTAGACGGTATTTCTGACTTAGCGGAAAACATCGCAAACGAGGATTCAATAGCGCCTTTAGTCGCTTGCAGCGTTGCGATTCTCGCGTCGGATTGTAACCCCATGAACTTAGGAGCCGCTGTCACCGCTAACACACCTAAAATCACAATCACCACGATCATTTCGATGAGAGTAAAACCTTTGTTTTTCATTTAAAACTCCTAACATTTACAACATCCCTGTTAGAAAGTTTTAGATAACGTAATCCACACTTAATTGGCGCTTAAAGCGTCGTTTTGCGGAGTACATGTTCTTGTCAGCTAACTCAATCGCAGCATCAATATCGTGATTCACGACTTTTGATAAGCCGTACGCGAATGACAAATCAAAACCTTTTTCTGCAAAGTAACGCGCCATTTTCGCGTTTAGTGCGTTCAATCGATTTTCAATGTCTTCGTACGCTGAAGAGTCAAAAACAATCACAAATTCATCGCCACCGTAGCGAATCACCACGTCTTTTTCGCGTAGCGATGAGCGCAACAAACACGCGAAATCCACCAAACAATTATCACCGATGCGATGGCCGTAGTTATCGTTTATCGCTTTAAAGCCATTCATATCAATAAAAGCCACGATACGACTATCGTAGGACGCTAAGTGGTACTTTAAGAACGAACGGGTATAACACTTGGTCAACTCATCCTTGGTTACATCCATTAGTCCAGTATTCGACGGACAAACGGTCGCAATGATAAATTTCTTGCCGTTGTAGACCATTTTTTCTCGAATCGTGTCGTACTCTATGCCCTCGAAAAACTCTTTGTCTTTGTGGAACATAAGATGCTCATCTTGCAGTAAGTTCTTGTCTCTCTCTAAGCACAAGCGATAACCTTCATTTTCCTTGATGATCTCTTGTGGATTCACACCAACAATACTGGTTCCAACTAACTCACGGTGTGCCGCATTATCAAAAATCACCACACCTTGATCATTTCTCATAATGATCAACTTCTCAGCTGAATCGAGCATCGACATAACACCATTCGCAATAATCGAAGTATTGCTGAAATAGATGTCTCTTAGGTTACTCAATGTCGTATTCACGTCTTCGTTGTGTACGACTCCTAAGATGTCATGGTCTTCAATAAAGCGATTCACTTCCTCGCTTTGTACATCTTCAATATTCTTTTCAATCAGAAAGTTATAAAGCTTGTAATCCAAATCCAAGCTCATTCGCAGCAGTGCTTCTACAGGAGCTTCTTGCTCAAGGTTAGAAAAGCAATCTAGCTCAACAATCTCCTCTAGCGGCATGGCTGGATAATAATAGAAGCCTTGAATCGTTGGCTTTTCTGCGAACAGCTCGATTAACTCTTTCTGGCGCTTGTTCTCAACCCCTTCGAATACCACATTTGGAGTACACAAGGTTTTAATTTTCGAGTACAAAAACGACAGGTGCTTAAATTTGCTGTAGTTTTTTTCAATATCATGAACCAAAGAACGGTCAAACTTGACTTCATCCGCGCCAATAGTCAGCGCCAAATCCGCTCTCGCGAAATCTTTTCCGAAGTCATCAATAGACAGCTTGATACCGTTGTCTTTTAGCAGCGTTACATGGCTAAGAAATTCGTCGTTCAGTTCAACGCCTTGATGCTCAACCAACTCTAAAGAAACGTTCTTTCCTTTTAGCTGCTTGATCGCACTAAAAACAAAGTAATCATTCAAAACGCTGGTTGGGTAGATATTGATGGATACCGGAATTTGAATGTCAAACTTCGCGATGTCTTCCAAACAACGCTTCATCACAGCTAGATCAAGCGCCATGTAGTCTTTCACTTCGGCGAAAAACTCAGGCAATGTTTGTTCAGCGTCGACTGGTCGTAGCAAAGCTTCAAGACCAACGATCACACCATCTTTTAGCTTTGGTTGGTACAGCAAGTTGAAATCTGACATTAAGAGACCTTTATAAGTGTTTTTATTGAGTTGGAAATCACGCTATTCGCTTACCAACACGTTTAATGACACTCGCCTCTACTCTTTGTTAATCATTAACAAGGTTAAATTCCGTCTCAAAGCCAACGCTTTAAGAGGCACAGTGTGTGATATGAGTCATATCTTAAATTTTTCATGGTTAACGCTAAGTTAACGCTGCCCCCTGTTTTGATGATTTATTTTTATCGTCACCATAACGGTATGTTTCAATGAATTTTCTGGGGAATTTTTTCGCTAATGCCGCAGTTTTGGAACATAAAAAAGCCACTTGAGAAAGTGGCCTAGAGAATCCTTTTGTTAACCCACTGCACTCTGTCGGATCTTTTACAATCACAGTCGTTGCTGCACTGTTTTCGTCAGCTTGTGTGTACTTAAGACACGTTTTGTCATAGCCCGCGATACCGAGGTGAATAGACGTACCGTCTGGGGTTTCTTTGCGTGCCCAATCTTCCGCTAAACCTTGCACCACTATGGATAGGTCTTTCAACGTCGCTTTAGGATAACCGTAAGCAATACTCAAATCCTCAGAGCCATTTGCATCTGTATCTAGCTGAGTATTAGGCGTACGCTCTAAGCCCATAATCGCGGCTTTGCCATAAACAATGCCCATTGCTCCATTCATCGCGCCTTTGAGTCCACTAATTGCCAAGTTTCTCGCATCATCTTGCAAACTCAAAAACCGAGGAGCTACCGTCACCGACAAAATTCCGAGAATGACAATAACCATGACGAGCTCGATTAAGGTAAAACCTTTTGCCTTCATTTTTTGTTTCCCAACATTAACTAGGAGAAAAATTACGATGGGAAAAGGAAGGATGTCTGGTTCCCCACCGGTTATAGGCGAATATACGACGAGGAAAGTTAACGCAGGGTTAACTCAAAACGGGCAGAAAAAATAAAGTTTAAGCAATCGATTAGCGCACACACAAAAATGCGTGTAAGAGGAAGATCTATGCAGCATCACAAGCAAAAGTTACGATTTCGACGCCATTACGACCGTAAAGCAATTGCGCTCCCCTTGATGTGATACAGAAAACCCATTTGTCATTTGAGCTATGAGCATCAAACCTCGTCCTGAAGGCATCCAACTCTCTTCATCGAATAGATTTGGCGTCTCAATTTGCTTTGAGGTGTAACTTTGAAAGGTTTCATCAGAAATGCGATTGCCATAATCAAATACGCGGATTTCTATGTTGTGCTGCTCACCTTGTGTTATTTCGCATTCTAACTCAACCGTTTTTTCGGTTTGTTCTTGATAGGCATGAATGAAAGCATTGTTCATCAACTCAACCACGCATAACTCAAGGGTTTGCGCGACGTGAGAAGAAACCGAGTGTTGTTGAAGGAACCCAACCAATTCGAGACTCGCTTGGCGTGAAACTTCTAAAGACGCTTGATAGGATTTCTGGAATACCGAACTTGTCGACTTAACGGCTTGCGATTGTGCACAGCCCAGCCATTGCACTTTCAACAAGCTCACATCATCGTCGATTTCTGGTTTTCCTTGCCAGTTTTGCACTTGCTCCAAAACGGCATTGGTTTGTGCCTTTTCTGGCATCGCTTTACTCCCTTCGATGTTAGCTAGCAGTCGGTCAATGCCGTAAAGCTCCTCGCCTTGCTTGGCTTCCAATAAGCCATCGGAGAAAAACCAAAGCGCATCATTGGGCTTGAGTTGGATACTTCCACCTTGGTACATCATCGGCTCCAATGCCCCGACGATGAAGTTGTTGTCACCAACAAGTTCCAAGCAGTTGTGTTCCGTCTGTTGCCAAACGAATTTAGGGTGTCCTGCTGTGCAATAATTCAGTTCACCGGTTTCGGTGTTCAACACGGCGTATTCGATAGTGAAATAAAGCTTGCTGTTTTGCGTTTGCTGGTAGCGTCGATTAAGCCTTTCAATAACAGCGGCAGGCTCACTGATGCGGTATTCGTTGTCGCTCCAGTCTAACGTTATCGACTCCGATTTGTTACGTTGTGACAAAGTTTGTTGAATCGAGAATGCCATCAAAGCCGAAGAAATACCGTGTCCAGAAACATCGAACACATAAAACGCAACGTGCGTTTCATCAAGCTCGACATAGCCCAACATGTCCCCACCAATCTTGGTACAAGGGACATAAGTGAAGCTAAATTGTGCCGTGTGAATTTGTTCTTCCACGGGCAACAGTTGCCCCATTAGCTCCCCAGCAGAATCCAAATCCTGCTGAATGGTTTGATACGCTAAATCGAGCTCTTGGTTTTTTGTCGTGAGCGTATTGTGCAGTTCTAAGGTGCGAAAGCCCGCACGGATGCGCGCTTGTAGTTCCTCTACAGATGTCTTCTTGTCGACAAAGTCATCGGCGCCGGCATCCATGCCTTTGATGATGGATTCTTGATCGTTACGGGAAGAGAGAAGCACAAAGAAGATATAACGAGAAAACGCCGACGATTTAAGCTCACGGCAAAGCTCAATGCCACTGATGCCCGGCATCATCAAATCACTGAGGACAAACTGAATGTCAGTTCGGAGAGTCAGCACTTCTAACGCAGACTCACCATCTTCAACGGCAATGACCTCGTAACCTTGCTTTTGCAATGCACTGGTCATATAGAGCAGGACCGTTTTGCTGTCGTCGACCAACAATATGGACTTCATACCTCTCCTTGCCTGTTTGCTTTATGGCAGCACGCTACTCATGGATTGTGCATCTCTAAAACGGCTGTAATCTTCCGCTAAAAGTTGATGTTGATAACGAGTGTAAGACAACGCCTCATTCGAGACGACGATTTGGTTTTCTTTTTCCACCAGTTGCCCGCGCAGCAATTCAATTTGTTGATGTTGTTGAGTGTGGTTTTGATACATGGCAACTAATCCACACACAGACGCTACGAGCAGCGTGCACAACACGCCATTGATGGTTTTACTTCGAACACGCATAACCTCTCCTTGTCGCTTGGTGTCCTTCATTACTTGGTGAAGTCCAATAATGATTGGGACGTCTACAAACTAAGAACTCAAGGTTCCAAAACGCCGTGAGAGCCAATTGATGTTGTTTCATTATCAGAGTTAATTATAGGAGAAAGGCAGAAAAAGAAGAGAAAACCTGAACAAATTGAAGATCTTTGCGCTAAAAACGACAAAAAGCAGCAAGTCTACAAAAGCCTTGCTGCTTAGAAAAATCACGCTAGAGGTTAGCCTTGAAACGCTTCTCGCACGGATACTTGTTCAAACCAACGTGCAATATTTGGGTAGGTTTCGAACACTTCAATACTCAAACCATTTACGGCAAAACCAACAAAAATGTAGCCGGTAATGTCTACGATGGTGAAGTTGTCCGTGGCGATATGCTCACTCTCTGACAAACGCTTATCTAACGTCGGCAGGAATTCCAACACGCGAGATTTCGACTCGTCACCCCACGCAGCCACACAGTTTTCACGGTCTTGGTAAATTGCGGTGATATTACGAAACGCCTGAAAAGCCGTGTACAAGCCTTGGAATTCCACCACACGATGCCACATTTCTACCTGAGCACGTTCGAGCTGGTTAGCACCAAACAGCGCCAGATCATTTTCAAACGCTTCATCTAGGTAGCGACAAATCGCCACGCTTTCACAGATCGTCGTGCCATCATCCAGCTCCAGTAAAGGCACTTTGCCGTTCACGCTTTTCGATTTAAACGGTTCAGATAGGTTATCGCCCTCACGAACGTTCAGCGCAATTCGCTCAACCTCGCCACCGATTTCCTTTAGAAAAATGCTAACTCGCTTACAACTTGGAGTCATTGCGGTTTCATAGAGCTTCATTTCACATCCTTTTATCTTTTTCTAACCGATTGGTTAGGATATACTGTAGCCAGTTTATAAACGATCAGTCAAGAACTTCACTATCAAAAATTTTCAAACAGTTGTGGGTCTGTTTGCTGAGCGAGATTTTTGATGCCGTTTGTGAGTTCACATGAATTTGGAGGCTGATACCCAAGAATAGATGGGTATTCATCATATTGGTTCAGTTCGAACGCTAGAGGTTCTCTGTACCATCCCTCCAAAGCAATTTAATTACCCGATAAGCAGACCCAGGCAGGTAATTTATGGCAAGAAAAGCCAACTTCGACCGAGATGAAAAGCTTCTCGTGGCTATGGATGTGTTTTGGCGCAAGGGCTTTGCGAACACGTCTATCTCGGATCTCACCGACGAGTTGAACATCAACCGCTTCAGTCTTTACAACACCTATGGTGACAAGCAACAGCTCTACTACGAAGCGCTCGATACTTACTTAAAAAAGGTCTCGCTACCTTCACTGAATGATTTAGAAGAAGACGATGCGTCTTTACCTGAGTTGGAATCGTTCCTTAAATCTTTTGCTGAGCTGCAACGCAAACGCAACTGTGGGTGCTTTATTCAAAATGCGTTGATTGAGCACGCTGGCGAAGACGATGATGTACTGCGCAAAGGGCATTTTTTGTTTGACCATCTTATCGACATCATTGCGGATGCGCTGACCAATGCGCAAAAAGAAACCTTAGTGCCGAAAACGCTGAAACCAGAAGAGCTCGCTCGTTTTGTTCTCAACAACATGCAAGGTATGCGCGTACTTGGCAAAGCCAAACGTTATGCCGACTTGGATACCGCGCTTTCCTGCTTACTGGTTTTGATTAGGAAGTAATATGTCGATTGAAGTGATAGCAGTACGTCTTACCAAAGGCATGGACTTAAAGCTGAGCCTAGCGAAATTGGTCGAGCAGCATGGTATCAAAGCTGGCTCGATTGCCTCATGCGTTGGCTGTGTCTCTGACCTCAACCTTCGTTTGGCAGGTGCAGAGAGTACGTTAACCAAACATGAGCCATTTGAAATCGTCTCTGTGATGGGAACACTAACGCCTGAACATCAACACGTTCATATCTCGGTGTCTGATCGTGAAGGACGAGTTTGGGGTGGGCATTTGCTGGAAGGCACAGTGATTGATACTACCGCAGAGTTGATCATCCATTCTTACTCAGAACTTGAGTTCACCAGAGCGATGGACGACTCGACTGGCTATACCGAACTACAAGTGAACCCGTCCAAATAGTAAAAAGCTCCAGATCCATACTGTGCTGTCTCTGGAGCTTTATTCGCTTGTCTCTTACGCTAAGAATTTACTCATATCGAGCAAGCTAATTTCGAGGATCATTCTTCGGCTAAATAACAAACCTGATTATCGTCTACCGTTACTTGCCACGTTTTTAGGCAGTGCGCATCGTCTTCCAGACATTGCCCACTCTTTAAACTGAAGTGCTGTTTATACAGTGGTGATGCAACACACATCTCACCATCAATATCACCGACAATCCCTCGACTCATCACATAAGCCTTACCAATTGGGTCCCAATCCTGAACAGCGTAAACACCGCTATCTGGAATGTAGAACAACGCCACATGCTCGCCTTCAATCAACACCGTGGCACCTATAAACGGCATTAAGTCATAAAGCTGACACAATTTCACTTTGGTTAAAGCTGCCATTTACACCTCCTGTTTCACTGGAATACGCTGACCGCGCACACGTTGGTACGGCAAGACTTTGCTGCCCGACGTGCTGTTCAAGAAAGGACGGAAGCGTTGCAATTTCTGAGGATTATCCAGCGTACTCTTCCACTCACATTGATAGGTATCTATGACTCGCGCCATTTGTTCATCCAAAGAATCGCATAGGTTGAGAGAGTCATTCAAAATCACTTGCTTAAGGTAGTCTAGGCCCCCTTCCATGTTCTCCATCCACACTGACGTGCGCTGTAAGCGATCAGCGGTGCTGACGTAGAACATCAAAATCCGGTCGATCATGGTGATCAACTCTGATTTGGATAAGTCGGATGCAAGCAAATCAGCGTGTCTTGGTCTCATGCCGCCATTACCACAAACGTATAGATTCCAGCCGTTTTCGGTGGCGATCACCCCAATGTCTTTACTTTGCGCTTCTGCACACTCGCGAGTACAGCCCGATACGGCAAACTTAAGCTTATGGGGCGCTCGCAATCCTTTGTAGCGGTTCTCTAACTCAATAGCTAATCCGACCGAGTCATCAACACCATAGCGACACCAAGTAGAGCCGACGCAAGATTTCACGGTGCGCACCGATTTACCGTAGGCATGCCCTGTTTCAAAACCAGCATCAATTAAGGTTTGCCAGATTTCAGGAAGCTGTTCTAACTGCGCACCAAATAAATCCACGCGCTGACCGCCAGTGATCTTGGTGTACAGATCGTATTGCTGAGCAACTTCGCCTAGCACGATAAGTTTGTCTGGTGTAATTTCGCCGCCCGGAACACGAGGTACAATCGAGTAAGAACCATCTTTTTGCAGGTTCGCCATAAAAGCATCGTTGGAATCTTGCAGAGATTGATGCTGTGGCTCCATGATGTGTTCATTCCACAAAGAAGCAAATACAGATGCTGCTGTCGGCTTACAGATATCACACCCATGCCCTTTGCCATGCAGTGCAATTAAGGTGTCGAAGTCTTTGATTTGTTCCACTTGGCAAATATGGAACATCTCTTGGCGACTTAACTCAAAGTGCTCACAAAGGTGGTTGTTGACCTCTACCCCCATAGCTGCCAGTTGAGTATCCAATACCGACTTCACCATATTGCTACACCCACCACAGCCAGTACCGGCTTTGGTGTTGGCTTTAAGGTCCGTCAGGTTGGTAGTGCCAGCTTGAATCTCGGCAACTAAGTCGCCTTTTGTGACGTTGTGACAAGAACAGATGATGGCGCTGTCTGGCATCTCTCCATCCAGCATTCCGGTATCAAACAGCAGGTTCGCCGCGTGGTCTGGCAGAACCGTTTTGTTCAAATAACACTGTAAGAGTGCATCGTAGTCACTGTTGTCACCAACGAGAATTGCACCAAGCAATTGGGTACCGCTCGCATCAACCACCAGCTTTTTGTAGATACCTGCAACCGCATCTTGCAACACCATTTCTTGCGCGCCTTCGGTTTGCATTTGTGCATCGCCGATAGACGCCACATCCACCCCAAGTAGCTTGAGCTTGGTGCTCATGTCTGCGCCTTTAAAACCTTCGCTTGGCATACCAGTCAAGACATCGGCAGTGGTTCTCGCCATAGTGTAACCGGGTGCGACCAAACCAAAGATCTTCTGCTCCCAAAGGGCACATTCGCCAATCGCGTAAATGTTCTCATCGCTGGTTTGGCATTGGTTATTAATCACAATGCCGCCTCGCTCGCCTACTTCTAGCTCAGCTATTCTTGCCAACTCATCTTGAGGGCGAATCCCTGCGGAAAAGACAATCACATCCACTTCGAGAGGATCTTTGTCTTTAAACACCATGCGATGTTTAGCCGTTTCACCATCGCAGATTCGCTCCGTACCCGTCGAGGTATGAACGGTTAGCCCTAGCGCTTCAATCTTCTCTTTTAGCACTAAGCCAGCACCATCGTCTAACTGCACGGGCATCAGGCGGGGTGCAAATTCAATAACGTGAGTTTCTAACCCCAATAGTTTGAGTGCGTTTGCCGCTTCTAAACCCAACAAGCCGCCGCCAATCACTGCGCCTGTTCTTGCGCCTTCACATGCCTTTTTGATTTGTGAAAGGTCATCAAGCGTGCGGTAGACAAACACGTTGTCTCGGTCTTTACCTTCAATTGGCGGCACAAACGGGTAAGAACCGGTCGCGAGCACGAGTTGGTCGTAACCCAGCACATCTTCACCATCAAGCAGAATACGCTTTTGCTCTCTGTCGATGCCTGTTACTTGGCTGCCAAGTACGAGTTGGATGCCATGCATGTCGTACCATTCTTGGTTACTCAGCATCAAATCATCATGAGACTTACCCGCAAACAAAGAGGACAACTGTACACGGTCATACGCGATAAAACGCTCTGCACCAATCACGGTAATTCGGTGCTCCAAATGCGCGTTTTTCTGCACTAATTGCTCGACAAGGTGTTGCCCGACCATACCGTTACCTACCACAACGATGTGGCTCAATGCGTTCTTTACTGGGATCGTTAAAGGACTGTTCATTGCTGCCTCCTTATGCCGTTTGCGCTGCAGTTTTGGGTTTGTCTTCTTTCGAAGCAGGAATCTCGACTTTGGATTGCTTCTCGTAAAGGAACTTCAGCACTGCTTGTCGACACTTCTGATACTGCGCATCATCCGCCAGTGCGACACGCTCGCGAGGACGCGGTAGATTCACTTCCAACACTTCACCAATAGTTGCTGCTGGTCCGTTAGTCATCATCACGATTTTGTCAGATAGCAGCACGGCTTCATCCACGTCATGCGTAATCATGATGACGGTGTTGTTTAGCTCGGCTTGAATCTTCATCAGTGCATCCTGCAAATGCGCACGGGTTAACGCATCCAACGCGCCAAATGGCTCATCCATCAATAAAACCTTTGGTTGAAGTGCCAATGCTCTCGCGATGCCGACTCGCTGCTTCATACCGCCCGAGATTTCATCCGGCTTTTTGTGCGCAGCATGCTGCATTTGAATCAACTCCAAATAGTGGTTCACTTGTTCCTGAATCCACGCTTTGCCCTTTTTGCCGGCAATTTGTTTTACTGCAAGCTCAACGTTTTGATACACGGTTAACCAAGGCAATAATGAATGGTTTTGGAACACCACTGCGCGGTCAGGTCCCGGTCCAGCTACTTCTCGTCCATCAACGATCACACCGCCGTCTGTTGGCATGTGCAGACCCGCAACTAAGTTCAATACCGTTGATTTACCACAGCCAGAGTGGCCAATCAGCGATACAAACTCGCCTTTATTGATTTGTAAGTCGACGTTCTTAAGCGCGATGAACTCACCATCTGGCGTTGGGAATCGCATCCCTAAACGCGTCAGATCTAATAATGCTTTTTCCATGATCTTTTCCCTTATCTCAACGCTTGTTGTTTATTCCAAGACAGCCACTTTTGAAGTTGCAACATGCCTCTATCGAGCATCAATCCAATAAAGCCGATTGTGATGACTGCGACCATAATACGACCCAATGATGCCGAGCTGCCGTTCTGGAATTCATCCCAAACGAACTTGCCTAACCCTGGGTTCTGAGCGAGCATTTCTGCCGCAATCAACACCATCCAAGCGATACCTAAAGAGAGACGTAAACCTGTGAAGATCATTGGAATGGCAGAAGGTAATACGATGGTGCGGATGTGCTGCCACCACGAAAGTTGAAGCACTTTACTCACGTTGATTAAGTCTTTATCAACGCTCGTTACACCCACAGCGGTATTAATCAGCGTCGGCCATAAGCTACACAGCGCCACAGTGATCAAAGAGTTAATGAACGACTTAGCAAACATCGGGTCATCACTCACATAAGTGGCACTTACAACCATGGTAACGATGGGTAGCCAAGCTAAAGGTGAAACAGGCTTAAGCAATTGAATGATTGGGTTGAACGCTTGATACAGCCCTTGATTAAGACCAAGCACGATGCCAAGCGGAATCGCAATGACAGTCGCCAATAGAAAGCCGGCAGTTACAGTCACTAAGCTTGTTATGATTTGGTCGAAGAACGTCGGCTTACCTGTGTAGGGACGAATCTTCACTTCCGCGTCTGGATTCTTGGCTAACTTCGCAGCATTGCGCTTTTCCTGACGCTCGATAAACGCTTGTTCCTTTTCTCGCTCTTGCCAATGGTCATCGACAAGATTGCTGAACTGCTGAAAAGTTTGCACAGGTCCCGGTAGCGTACCTAATGAAGTTTGCACTTCTCTCGCTGCTAAGTGCCACATTGCCAAAAAGATCAGCAAGCCAATGACGGGCAAAAGCACCAACCGACTTCGGTTCACTACCTGCTTAGCAGGAAACAGGGAAATGACATTACTAGACATACTCACTCCTAAGAAATTTACATCCTTGTTGCCACAAGCGAATCCCCCTCGCCTGTGGCGTTTATCGTTATGGTTAAACCTTGTCTTTTCCTTTAAGCCCGATAGAGAACTTCTCTAGATATTTATTTGGCTCGCGACCGTCATAAACGATGTTGTCGATAAAGTGTGTTTGTGGCGCACGAAAACCATCTTCAGCACTGAAATCTGGGAAGTCTTTTTTGCTCAACACACCATCTTCAATTAGCGCTTGAGCCGCTTGTTGGTAAATGTCCGGACGGTAAACCTCTTTTGCGACATCCATGTACCAATTATCGGATTTCTCGCTTGAGATCTGTCCCCAGCGACGCATTTGAGTCAGGTACCAAATCGCATCGCTGTAATACGGATAAGTAGCGTTATGACGGAAGAACACGTTGAAGTCTGGCACATCTCGTTTGTCGCCTTTCTCGTATTCAAACGTGCCCGTCATTGAATTGGCGATAACTTCGGCATCCGCTCCAACATACTCACTTTTTGATAACATCTTCACTGCTTCTTGGCGGTTGGCATTGTCGTTTTCATCCAACCAATGTGCCGCTCGAATCAAGGCTTTCACTACACGAATGTGCGTGTTTGGATACTTCTCAGCCCAAGCTTTGGAAACACCAAACACTTTCTCTGGGTTGTTCTTCCAGATCTCGTAATCGGTCACGACTGGCGTACCAATACCTTTGAATACGGCTTGTTGGTTCCATGGTTCGCCTACGCAGTACCCTTTGATCGTGCCCGCTTCCATTGTTGCTGGCATTTGTGGTGGCGGTGTAACACTCAAAAGAACGTCAGCATCCAATTGGCCACTGTTATCACCTGAGTCTGGTGCATAAAAACCTGGATGAATCCCGCCTGCCGCTAACCAGTAACGCAGCTCATAGTTGTGCGTCGATACAGGGAACACCATGCCCATGTTGAACGGTTTACCTTTATCCAGATAGCTGTCGACAACTGGTTTTAAGGCATCCGCTTTGATTGGGTGAACAGGTTTGCCATCTGGTTGTTTTGGAATGTATTGCTTCATCTGCTCCCAAGTATCATTGGAAACCGTGATTGCGTTGCCGTTCAAATCCATACTGAACGCGGTAATCACTTCTGCTTTTGTGCCGACACCAATCGTCGCGCCCAATGGCTGACCAGCAAGCATGTGCGCGCCATCAAGTTCACCATCGATGACTCGGTCTAATAGCACCTTCCAGTTTGCTTGCGCTTCTAAAGTGACGTACAAGCCTTCGTCTTCAAAAAAGCCTTTCTCATAAGCAACCGCCAGCGGTGCCATATCGGTTAACTTAATAAAACCAAACTTCAGGTCTTCAATTTCTGGCTCACCCAACTCTGCCTTTACGCTGACCGTGGTGAATACCGATAACGAAATTGCTGACACTTTCAGCATCGAACTCCATTTCATTGGTTTGCTCCCATAAAAAAAGCGCCACTACTCCGAAGAGCAGTAGCGCCGTTGCTAAGTCTACAATTACCGCCGTTGATAATTGAGATAAGCGATTCAACAATAAACCCAATTCTTCTAATCCAATTACTGTGCCAACTTATTTTTTACAGTAAATACAATAGATTAGTATATCTTGTCGTTTGTTATTCCCTGTTATTGCTTGCTGATAGTGCAACACGCACCACGTTAGAAAACGCACCCTAACCCCAAAGTGGTAGAACAACTAATCCAACACTTCCAAAGTAGTTATCAAATTCTTGGCAACCTGTGCGAGCGTTTGGCTCGATTGCATGGCAGATTTTCTAAGCGCTTTATAAGCCTGATCTTCATCAACGCTGTGCATCTTCATAAGCAGACCTTTGGCTTTTTCCACCAGCTTGCGCTCTTCGATCTTATGGGTCAGCGATTCAATTTCCGATTGCATACTTTCGAATTTCGCTCTCACTAATGCCGCATGCTCAATCCAAGGCTGAAGTGCAAATTCACTATCGTGCGGCATAAGAACATAGTCCATTTTTTCTGATAACCGATTGATATCATTGGATGATAATTGCTTTAAGACGATAAGAAGTGGTGCCGATTTTCTGCGGCAGAAATCGACGATCAAACGCAGTTCCGCGGTTGGTTGCTGCCATCCAACCACAACGCTTGCCGACGGTTCTCGCTGCATAAGCGTTTCTAGTTGTGCCAATTGGCAGCCGATGATGTTGTCGTAATCTTTGCTCAATAAGCCCGACAATCGAGCCTGCTCTTGGAGGCTATCACAGCATACTATGATGGGTGTTTTTGACGTTGATTGAGTCATGCACATTCCTTGTTTATATCTCACTCACTAAGAGAGACATAACAAGGAATGTGCCAACTAAAATAGACGCGTTTTAACTAGAGGCAAGATGTTCTTTGAAGAAGCCGAGTGTGCGCTCCCAAGCGAGTGCTGCTTCTTCCGGTGCGTAGCGTGCTGTTGAGTCGTTATGGAAGCCGTGGTTGACGTTCTCATACATTAACGCTTGATACCGTGCGTCGGTTGCGATCAATTGCTGCTCATAAGCAGGCCATGTGTCGTTAACACGCTTATCGAGCCCTGCAAAGTGAATCATCAACGGTCCTTTGACTTGCTTTTGGATCTCTTGCGCCGCTGGTGTTCCATAGAAAGGCACACCTGCATCGAGCTCTTCTGGCATTACCGCCGCAAGCATGTTGACAATGTATCCACCGAAGCAGAATCCAACCGCGCCCAATTTACCGTTACCACCCTCGTAATGCTTAAGGAAGTTAGCCGCTGCAATAAAGTCTTGTTCGATCTTGGCTCTGTCCATCTCTTTCTGCATTGCGCGACCTTCATCGTCGTTCCCCGGATAGCCGCCGAGTGGGTAAAGCGCGTCTGGAGCGAAAGCAATAAAGCCATCTTTTGCAAGTCGTCTTGCGACATCTTTGATATAAGGGTTCAGACCTCGGTTTTCATGGATCACCAACACGGTCGGCGATTTTAAGGTCTTCTTCTGTGGCATCACCAAATAACCACGCCCTTCTCCATGCCCATTTGGAGATGGAAAGGTTTCGTAAGTTGCTTTGATGTCAGGATCGTTAAATGAAACTTGTTCTGCAAGTGCGTAATTCGGGGTTAACGCATCGACCAGTGCTGTCATGCTAAAGCCAAGCACCGCAAGGCCACCCAGCCTGTTAAGAAACTCACGGCGCGTGATTTTTCCGTGGGCGTATTCGTCGTACCAATCGAAGGCTTCTTGCGGGATCGGATGAGAAGCCTTTTCACTAGGAGTGGTATGCTTTAGAACCATTATCCATGTCCTCTGTGTCTTACCATATGGGATTTTCTCATTCTCAAACGCGAAGCTAAAAACGAACGCGATTGAGGCTAAAACTGCGGTTTCACCACTGTGATACGGAGCAAGGTGGTGAAACACATCATTGGCGAGCTAGGATCTTTTACCTTCTTCAAACAATAGATAATGGATTCAGATTCAACAACTTTGCGTCGTTGGTTTTACATTAATTGACAATAGTATCTTATTGCTGGCCGCAATAGGCTTGCCAGTAAGAGAAAGCTCGTTCGAATGCTTTTTCCCTGTCGTGCATTTGTGCAAACAAGACCACTGTCATGGTGGCGAGAACCGTATTCGCCATTTGGTTCATGTCATCTTCTGACGTCCCAAACGGGCAGTTCGCAGGCATTGGCACCTCAGACAGCATTTGCTCCGTCCAGTAGTGCGATGTCACGCCGCTTGTTTGGCTTAACCATACTGTTTGGCTTACTTTCGGGTTGTATTCGGACTCACCCGATTGTCCTTTGAATGACACAACGGCATGAGCTGTTTTGCCAATCTCGAATTCGACTTCAGCATGAAGTTGTTGGAACCCAGGATGGAAGCTACCACGAATACCAACCGTCGCCTGCCCCGGATTCAATGCTCGAACCACGGTATTAATCGGCGTTCTAAGCCCATAACGATTCTTCCAACCGATCATGGTCTCTGCTTGAGGAGCGAACGCACTCAGCGGTAGATACACAATGTTTTGTGTTTCTAACACACGCTTTGCGTCTTCTGCTGATTCCGCTTTGTTGATAGAAAACTTATCGAGGTAATCTTCGGCATGCAAACGACCAGATTGACGATCGTGGTAGCCATGCATCAGCACCTTATGACCATTATCGGCGAGGATCTTCGCTGCCAACAGGTGCCAAGGCTGACCTGCCGCTTCACGTTTGCCTGCATAACATGGCCAGTCAATGTCTGCACCAATGGCTGGCATGCGGGATTGGAATGCTTTCACAAAGCCAGCGATTTCTTGTTGAGTCTCGTTCTGTACGCGGATCAGCATCAACAGCATTGCCATCTGATCGTCGTCGCACTCACCGTTTAGGTATTCATCCATAACTCGAAACGCTTGGTCAAAGTTCAGTGGTTTTCTACCACGTTCGCCACGACCGACTGTTCTAATACATTCCAAAATGCTGCTCATATTCCCTCGTATTCCGTCACTGACTGTACGGTTTCTATTAGTTGTTCGCGCAGTTTGACAACTTCTCCCATCACAATCAATGCTGGGCTCACGCCTTTAAGTGTAATCGATAAATCATTGAGCTGATTGAGTTGTGTAACGTGCACTTGTTGTTGAGGGCTGCAACCATGAGTGATGATCGCGACTGGGAAATCAGCTCTCAAACCAGAGCCTATTAAACCCGTTTGTATTTGCGATGACTTTTCTAACCCCATATAGAAGACTAACGTTTGTCCGCTTTGCATCAATTGGCTCCACGCTTCAAATGCGCCTGTTACCACTTGCCCCGTCACAAAGGTAACGCTGCGAGCAACGCCACGATGAGTCAGCGGAATCAAGCTGTTTGCTGAACATCCAATTGCAGCGGTAATGCCGGGAATGACTTCGTACGCGATTGAGTGTTTGACGAGCGCTAATGCTTCTTCGCCTCCACGGCCAAATACGAAAGGATCTCCCCCTTTTAAGCGCACAACTCGCTTTCCTTGTTGAGCGAGCGATACCATCAAGTCACAAATTTCTTCCTGACCAATACTAGGTTGTCCGCATCGTTTGCCCACGTAAATCCAATCGGCTTGTGGCGAAGCCAACTCCAAAATATCTTTGTTAACCAAACGGTCGTACAACAGAACCTCTGCCGACATAATCGCTTTCACTGCCTTTACGGTTAACAAGTCTGGGTCGTGCGGCCCTGCTCCGACAATCGAGACAAAACCTTTGTGGTTCGCGTCCAGGTCTACTGAATGGTCTTCTAAAAGTTGGTTCAGTTTGCTTGCTTGATCATGCTTAGAAAAGCGAGACGAGCGTTCTTGTTTCTGACTCGCTTGTCCTTTCTTAAACCAAGACTTTTGATAAGGCGCTTCCATGTGCTTATCCTCTTTATGACTTACTTTATTTGAATCGCCAGACTTTGCTGGCTCGCTTGCTGTTTGCCCTTTTGATGCTGATGGCTGTCGACCATTTGTTTGATTTGAGAGACGCACGAGCCACAGTTAGTGCCGCATTTGAGTTTGTTTTGAAGTTGAGTCAGTGACGTGCAGTCTTGTTTCTCCATCGCGTCATGTATTTGTTTATCGGTGACACGGAAACAACTACAAACCAGTTTGACGCTGCTTTGCGATTGAGTGATGGTAAGCAGTTGCGATAGCGCCATCGGTTTGCCAATCAAGCCGGTAAAGTTGGTGTAGTCGGTTTGAATCGGTTCACTAGACACCACCAAAACAGAGCGAATGATACGAACGTCTCCAACAAGGTCGTAATCCACCGCTAGCCAACCTTGGGCAATATCTATCGTAATTCTGCGGCTCTTTTCCGTTCGACAAAAACTCTGCTTCTTTGGTCGCTTATCGTGTGCAAAGCGCCAAATGCCCAAATTGCTTTCTGCTTGAAATGCGCTGTAGAGAAACTTGCCGGAATCAAACTGTGTACCAATGAACATACCGTAGGTTTTGACCGCTGCGTCTTGCACTTCAACATAAGACGACTTAAATGCAGGCTGCCCGGAAATAGGGTCTTTTGCGCTGTTTACTATCGCGTTAACGCTGCTTTCACCGCCATATCGACCCGCCCAGTGCATTGACATAAACAGCTCCTGAAAACCTAAACCTTCATCAATGGCAACTTTGGCATAAATACTGGTGTTTGAAGTAGGCTGGAACAGCTTGGTGAGTTGTCCTGCTTTTAAGCGATTTTGAGTAGCAGAGAGTGTGTTCATGTACACGGTTGGTTCTAACTCAGAGGCGGCAAGGTGTGCGATATGCCCTGTGCGCGTCATAGTATGCCATTGGTCGCGTTGCCTGCCCGTATTGAGCCACCAGCCTTTTGTTCTTTCTAAACGCGTTGGAGATTCACTGGTCACGACAAAACGCGCTTTACCATCTGGGTGCGAATAGATGCCATCAGCAAAAGGACGCTCTCCTCCCCATTGTGTCGGCACCCACTCTTCGTATTCTTGCTCGGTTAAGTTGGCGTATTGAGAAAGATCTAGCTTCAATGGCGAATCTGCATTCATGCCTGTCATCGCCGCATATTCCCTGAATACCGCCCGCTCTGAAGTAAACGCAAAGCCATTTTGTGTCTTTTCCAATGCACACAGAGCTTGCCCGACTTGGCTTATCGCCCACCAATCTGATTTTGCTTCACCGGGAGGCGTTTGAAACTGACGCTGCCTAGAAAGTCGACGCTCAGAGTTGGTCACCATGCCTTGTTTCTCCCCCCAGCCAGCAGCGGGCAGCAACAGGTCTGCGTAATGCGCTACATCCGAATCCGCTGTGATATCGGAAACAATCACAAACGGACAAATCTCTAGTGCACGTTTCACCAATTGGTTATCTGGTAAAGAGACAACGGGATTGGTTGCCATGATCCAGAGAACTTTAATCTCACCACGTTCTACCGCCTCAAACAGCTCAACGGCTTTTAATCCGGGCTGAGTGGCAATTTCTGGTGAATCCCAGAACGCTTGCACTTGCTTGATAGACTCTGCGTCAAAAGCACGATGAACCGCTAATTGATTTGCCAATCCACCGACTTCTCGCCCCCCCATCGCATTCGGCTGACCTGTAATAGAAAATGGTCCGCAACCTGACTTGGCAATTTTGCCCGTCGCCAAATGTGCATTAATAATGGCATTGCCTTTATCAACACCATTTTCGGCTTGGTTAACCCCTTGGCAAAACAGCGTGATTGCGGTTGGGCTTTGCGCGAACCATTGGAAGAATGTCGTGAGTTTTTCTTCTGAAATACCAATGGAAGACGATAGATTAGTGACATCGTAACGTAAGTCAGAGACTTCTTCTGCAAGCGCATCAAACCCGTCGGTATAGGAATTAATGTATTTAGAATCAATATACTGCTGCTCGATAAGAAACTTGAGCAGCCCATTAAAAAGTGACACATCCCCATCGTTTTTAATCGGTAGATGCAAATCCGCTTGCTGCGCGGTGACCGTTTCACGCGGGTCAATGACCACCAGCTTGAGGTTAGGATTGTTTTCTCTCGCTTGTTGAATACGTCGGAATAAAACAGGATGCGTCCAAGCGGTATTCGCACCGCAGATGATCAATAGCTCAGTCTTATCAATATCGTCGTAATTGACGGGAACGACATCTTCGCCAAATGCTCGTACATGAGCCGCAACCGCCGAAGACATACACAAACGGGAGTTCGTATCGATGTTTGCGCTGCCAACATAGCCTTTCATGAGTTTGTTGGCGACGTAATAGTCTTCTGTCAACAACTGGCCTGATACGTACATCGCGACGGAATCCGGTCCAAACTCCGCTTTCGCTTGATGAATCTTTTCTGCAATCAGATCCGTTGCTTGTTGCCATTGCACTTCTTGCCCTTGAGGTCGCTGCTTGGTGACAAGCTTTGGATACAGCAAGCGCGAAGGCATATTCAAGCTCTCTGCCAACGCGACCCCCTTTACGCACAGTGATCCCGCATTTGCAGGATGACACGCATCCCCAACGATTCCTTTCGCATTGACCTCGACACCACATCCAACACCACAATAGGGACAAGTGGTTTTTTTGCATCCTTGCGACATTCCGCCCCCTGATTCTTTCCTTAGAATGACGAGCTACAAGCGAAAAAAAACCTCTCCCGAAACGAGAGAGGCTGCATTGCCTATAAAAGCTCAAAAAAGTAATACCCTATCCGCTTAACCGCCTGCTAAGGGAAAGCGGTGCATCGAGTTAACGATGAACGTAATCTAAATTGCAAACCCGATGCCAATTTTATATTTCACTATATTTCAATAACTTAACAAAACCAACTTACACTTTATAATTGGCAATGCACTGATTAGGTGCGAGTTTGAATCACAGAAGTGCAAGATTAACGGGCTAGTGCCATGACCAGTCTCGGCTCTCCATCACCGAAATAATCTTCTTCTTTTTCCAGAACCTTAAAGGCTAACGAAGTGTACAACTTGTAAGCCGGCGCATTGTTTGGATCGACCGTTAACTTAATGACAGAACCGGAACTTGCCTTTGCGATCACATTCCCCACAAGCGAACGTGCAATCCCCTTTCCTCGATGCTGACTATCTACCGCAAGTGACAAGATCCAATGGGTGTTTTGTTCATCACTTTGTGCCATCAAAACATAGCCAGTGACTTGCTCGCTTTGTTTGGAAACCACCAACCCCTGTTGCCAGCAATCAAATGCTTGTCTGAAGAAGAATCTTGGATATGCATGATGCCCAAACAGCTTGTGTTCGAGCTCGTATAGTGCAACTAAATCTTGTTTTTCTGCTGAGGTGATCTTCATTGTGGTCTCTTCTTTTTACGGCATGACGAACGAAATATAGTGGCGAAATGAGACGGAACCTAACGATTTCATGAACTTCTTTCGATTTTATTGATAGTCGTACCTCTAAATTGAAGTATTCTGCGCGACTTTCCATGAGAGCTCTTTCATATAAACGGAACGTCGTACCAGTTTTTATTTGATTGTTAGCGCTTTTTTGTTGAATAATCGCCGCTCTTATATACAAAAATAATAAAAACAATACGGACGAACACCGTCCAACATGAGCAACAACGCTCATTTTGCTAGGCAAATCATCATGGAGATGAAGAACTCGCGTTTACGTCAGCGCTTCGATTTAGTTGTCAGAATTAGAGTGGATAATGTCGGTGTCTGGATTCGAGCAAATCAGCCCTTTGCTCGATTATAAAAATAAAAAGTGGTGGCAGTTTTTAGGCATTCAAATCCTAATCTTTTGCGCAATACAAGTTAGCTATAGCCTCTCCAATTTCTATGTGATTGCGCAAGATCGCGTTCACGTACTCTCTTTTACGGCTGCTTTCGTTGTTACCGTAACGCTACGATACAGTTGGCGAGTCCTTCCGACTATCGTGGCAGGACTGCTGTTTTACTATGGATTCTTTTCCAAGCGTCCATGGGAGATGGCGGTGCTGTTTTCTGTGTTGCTCCCCGCACTGCCTTTGTTGTTTTGCCAGTTGTATCGTGCAGCCTTAAAACGCGTTGCTGCGTATAACTTCACGGTTAAACTTGGCTACTACGCTGCGTTTATCGGAATACTCTATCCAATTGCAAACACCGCATTGCTCATGTTGATCAGTGTAATGCTAGGTGGATCCTCTGACTTTTCTTTCGAGTTTGTCGCTTGCTCAGTGTTAAGCGCAATCCTTACTCAAATGGTACTTACCCCATTGCTAAGCCTTGGTCTTAGCTATGTACTTGATGGAGAAAACGCGCCTTACATAAAACTCGATCGTGCCATGATGGCAGCCTACTCCAACCCTTTGCATTATCGACTATGGCTGATGGTGTGTGCGCTGTTTTTAGTGGCAGGAATCTCGGCACAAAATCCGTTAACTCTGAATACACTTAGTTTGATGCTACTGTGTTTGGTCGGCATGGGGCTCGGAAAGTTTGGCTTGCTTCGTCCAATGCTGATTGGCGCTGCAACACTGCTCGTTTGTGTCGAGAACATCATCAGCCGCTACAACCTAGGTTTCATATCACGTGAACAAGTTTATGCGATGTTGCTGGTTTTGTTTGTACTGACCATGCTCACTTTTATGCTTGGTGCTCATACAATAAAGAACTATGTCACAACACGTAATGCGATTCGAAAAGAACGCATCGATAGCTTCACGGGGTTATACAATCTCGCGCAACTAAAAGAAGATGTCGCAACGCAAACTCACGCGACATTGATCTACATTGACCTTGAACCAACCCTTTCCAAACTCAACGGTCTCGGGCACCAAGGCCGCGCGCAACTGATGAAACAGTTAAGCCAATATTTGGCAGCCAATACCGAGCATTTAAAACGCGCTTATCTGCCACCTTTTGCCAGTGGGTTACTCTGTTTTGCCCCAAAACTACCTAAGATGGAAAGCGAATTATCCAAATTGATTGGGCTTTTAGATCGATTCTATTTTTACTTCGACGACAGCGCGGTAAGCCTTGTAAAACGTACCATCCAGTGTGCTTCCATCTACGGAAACCACAATCTTGATCCTTTGATCTCCAAACTCTGCGAGCAACAAGGTCGCGACACCGCATGCGTGAACTGGGTAACACACAATCAAGAAGAAAATAAGACACTTAACCAATTGAGCTTCATCCAACAGTGCTTTCGCGAAAACGAGTTTGAGCTCTATTGTCAGCCGTATCGAGCGCTATCGAATAACACTCAAAATGCCCACTTTGAGATTTTGCTGCGCCTTAAACCCAAACAAGGAGAGCTTATGTCTCCGGCTGAGTTCTTCCCTTTAATCAATGAGTTCGGTTTAGAAAGAGAGCTAGATAAATGGGTAATCGAACACACTTTCAAAGCGCTAAAAAACCATATTGAAGATTGGAACTCGATCGGGCGATGTGCCATCAATCTGACCGCCAAAGCGCTGAATTCACAGGGTTTAGCGGAGGACATTCAAACCGAAGCGAATCTACACCAGATCCCGATGAATAAACTGTGTTTTGAAATCACGGAATCGGATGCACTTCGTAATGAACCAATTGCAATTCAAAACTTAAACAGACTTCGAGAAGCAGGTTCCACCATCGCACTGGATGATTTTGGCACCGGTTATGCGAGCTTCGATTATTTGCGTCGCCTTCCCCTTGACGTGTTGAAAGTGGACGGCTCATTCGTGAAAAACATTGTCGACAGTGAAAATGACCGAATCATCGTCCAAGCCATCAGCCAAGTCGCCTGCAGCATGCAGTTGGTTACGGTTGCCGAGTTTGTCGAATCAGAAAATCATATCGATACACTGAAAGCGCTAAATATCCAGTTTGCTCAAGGGTTTGGGGTCGCAAGACCACTGCCGCTTTCGGAACACCTTACAATGTTATCGAACAAAGCTTAACCACAACATCTAAAACCATAAAATCGTAATATTTCGCGACATAGTTTCAATTTATACATGAAAAACTGGAACTATATATCGCTTTTTTCAAATTTTCATGGTTCGATAGTTTACTGCCCTGCCTTTTCACTAGCACGATTCACCACTTGGCCAATGTGATAACAATCACTAAAACATATAACATCCGCGCGATTATTATTTTTATAAAGGCGAGTTTTAAGTGAAAGAATCTCGAGATACGTTAAATTTTAGTGAATTAAACACAACAAATACTTGGACAAAACACGATACTCATTGGGTATTAAGCTTGTTTGGTACTGCCGTAGGTGCTGGCATTCTGTTCTTACCAATAAACCTTGGTATTGGTGGTTTCTGGCCGCTGGTTGTCATGGCGATTCTTGCATACCCAATGACTTACCTAGCGCACCGTGGCCTCGCTCGTTTTGTACTGTCATCAAAGATCAAAAACGCAGACTTTACCGATGTTGTAGAAGAACACTTTGGCGCGAAAGCGGGCCGTTCCATTTCGCTGCTGTACTTTCTTTCTATCTTCCCGATTCTTCTTATCTATGGCGTAGGTATTACCAACACCGTTGACAGCTTTATGGTCAACCAAGCGGGTATGGAGCCATTACCGCGTGCCCTACTGTCTGGCGTATTGGTGTTTAGCTTAATTGCTATCATGATGGCGGGTGAAAAGGTGATGCTACGTGCGTTTGCCATCATGGTTTACCCATTGGTTGCAATTCTGGCGTTTCTTTCATTTTATCTAATGCCAAACTGGAGCATGCCAGTGATGGATGCGCCAGAAATGTCGTCTTTTGCAAGCACAATGTGGTTGGCGATTCCCGTGGTGATCTTCTCGTTCAGCCACGCAGCAGCAATCTCTAGCTTTGCAAATGTACAGCGTCGCCATTATGGGGAAGGTGCGGACGTAAAATCAGAGCTTATCTTGCGCCGTACTAGCGTCATGCTGATCGCATTTGTTCTTCTGTTTGTGTTTTCTTGTGTATTAGCGCTTTCTCCAGAACAACTGGCAGAGGCAAAGTCACAGAACGTATCTGTGCTTTCTTACTTAGCTAACGCAACGGACAATCCATTTATCGCAACACTTGGTCCACTGGTGGCATTTGTCGCGATCACCTCTTCTTTCCTTGGCCACTTTTTGGGTGCACGTGAAAGCCTAAATGGTTTGATCACTAAGCATTCAGATATGCCGAAACGCCGTGTTGATCACATCAGTGTTGTGGTGCTATTCGTATCTATTTGGATTGCGGCAATCATGAACCCAAGCATTTTGGGTATGATGGAGGCACTATCTGGCCCGGTTATCGCGATGATCTTGTTCATTATGCCGATGTTGTCGGTATACAAAGTGAAAGCACTGCACAAATATCGTGGAAAAGTATCGACATACTTTGTACTGATGACGGGTATTGTTGCAGTAAGTGCGTTGGTTTTTAGCTTGTTGAGTTAAGAAAAGAGACTTAGGTGGGATTTTCAGGGGAATACCTTATTTTTTATTAAGGTAATTCCCTGAATTTTGCTATGGTTTTCTAATCAGTAATGAAAAACTACTGTCTCATTACATGAGAGTGAAAACGCCTGCGATCATTAGTACTGACGCGATGCAAGTACGGCCGATAATACCGAAGCGGGAAGGTTGAATCATTTCGTTGTGCATAGGCAATCTCCTTTTTTGTTAGAACAGCCAATTTTTCATGGCTTAATAACACTATGTCTAAAAACACCTTTTTTCACAAGACATACCAATATTAAATATTTATGACAGTCTGATGAAATTTTAGAGATCGAACGATTTTTTAAGACTCAATTCCCTTCTTCAACCATTGCGCACTAACGTATTTCAAGCTTTTTGTCATTGCAGCAAACACGAGCTAACCAAGATTAACCACCCTATCAAGGCGTTCGTTTTTAAGTAGGTCTTTTTAAAAACGCCCATATTTCATATGCCTAATTACATTCATCTAATAACTAACTTTTTCAAACAGATAAAATAGATAAATCTGTGGGTGTTCACTGATAAGAAGTGATAAACTTTTAGGGTGTTTCAATTTATAGAGTTAGCTTTTATCAACAGCCTAAAGCTTTTCCCGTTTAAAACGTTACGATACCTATTTCCGATTGTGTTTGGCGCTTTGTGCTCGACAAATAGCATTGCGGCAGATAACGCGAATAAAGAAAGCTATCTCAGACACCATCTCACCATAAAAGATTATCCGATGCTTGAGTTCTACTTTGACTCCATCGGCAAGCCTCGTTCTATCAAATCAAGCGATTTAACGCTTCCCGCTGATGCTTCACCAAATTCAGAAGCCTTGTACTATTTTGCGCGTATTTATCTAGAACGTTATGAAGGGGTTCCCCTACCCGAGATTCCTGACCTTGTGGCGTTTGGCAAAAAGCACGAGTTACCTTGGGTCATCGCTGAAGCCAAGTTAAACCAGGCCGTCGAATTGGTGGAAGCAGACGACGTTTGGCAAGGCGAATTGCTGCTGCATGACGTCATCAACATTTCACGCCAAATCGGTTACAACTCGCTTCAAGGTCGAGCTTACCGTTGGCTTGGTAATGCGGAAGTACAACGAGCGCAAGTCCAAACTGGTTTAAAACACTACCGTACCGCTTACGATTTACTTGAAGACTCTGAATTTGAAATCCAGACTGCGATGACTCTTAATAACATTGCATCGCTCTATATGGAGCTGTCTGATTGGGATCGCGCTAAAGCCTATCTTGACCAAGCGATCAGTGGTTATCTCAATAGCAGCGAGAAATACGACAACAGCCTGTTCCTTGCAATTATGTATGCGAACTTGAGTGTCATTAACTACGGGATGGGCAAATACGAAGAGTCGGAACATTACTTTGAGCGTGCGGCCAAGCTCTCTATGGATACGGGCTCAGTAAGAATAAAACACAACTCCGTTTCTAATTTATCTCAGCTGCTTAGCACGCTCGGTAAAATGGAAGAGTCTTATAAGTTAGCTCAAGCTTGCTTAGACCTCCCTAACCCGCAAAAACTAAAAGGCATGAAAGCCGCTTGTCATGAGGCATTTGCCGAAGCTTATCTTAAAGACGGTAAATACGAACAAGCCATTGAAAGTGCGAAGCTCGCGCTAGAAGGCCTAAGTGAAACAGCAAGTGCAGAAACCAAACAACAAATGGATCTGTACTTGGTCTTGGTTCGTGCTCATCAGGAGTTGAAGAACTTTGAAAAAGCGTTCGACAACTTGGGTCGTTTACGTAACTTAGAGAAAAGCTTCGACAATCATGTTCATGGCGACGAGATGATTAATATCAAGCTCGATTTAGAAGCCAAACTTGCTCAAAAAGAACTGACATTGCTTGAAGCGAAAAATGCCCTGCAAGCATCGGAACTTGAGTCGCAGCGCTATCGCGAAATCTTTTACTTCCTCATTGTGGCCGCGATTGGCTTCTGGCTATTCCGCTACATTCGTCAGATGAACAAGATCAATGAAGAGCTCACTCAGCAAAACACCACCGACCCGTTGACTAAGATACATAACCGACGTTATCTGCCGAATTGGTTAGATAACATGGCGAAACGCAGCCCGGGGCGTAAGTTTGCTTTGGCCGTGATTGATATTGACCACTTTAAAACGTTCAACGACCAATACGGGCATGACTTGGGTGACAAGATGCTGACCCATGTCGCGCGGATCCTTGATGAAGCCACTCGCTCTGGAGACTTATTGGTACGCTGGGGTGGTGAAGAGTTCGTCTTATTATTTGAAATCCGCCACGCCGACGACTGCGCAAAAACCTTAGACCGTTTGAGACTTGCAGTTGAAAACAACAACCTAGAGGTTGACTCAGACTCTCTAGGCGCGACAATCTCCCTCGGCGCGGTTAACGAGTTAAGCGCGCAATCCATCAAACAAGAGTGGGATCAATGGTTTTTCGCTGCTGACCAAGCTCTGTATGATGCCAAACAAGCTGGACGAAATCAGTTCAAAATTCACTCGACGTCATAGAAAGCACAATGAAGAAAACATGGATTATTGCTGCCCTATCGCCATTCATTTTGGCCGCATGCAGCAATCAACAAGCCGCACAATTGGGAATGAGAAGCAGCAGTGTGAATGTATACGCTCAACAAATGAGCAACATACAGCTATGTGAAACCCTGTATTACAATCGAGCATCCAACCAAACTCGTGTTGCCATCGGCGCTGAGTTTAATCGCAGAGGCTTAAACAAACGTTGGTGCGATCAAGAATACAAGAAGTTCTATGTAGAAAAAGTGGTTGACGGGTTGCTGTCTCGTAAAGAACAAGCCCCTACAGAACCTGAGCCAACCATACAACCTGCCATATAAATCACCCCATTCCATAAAAAGCAGGAAATTACTCTAATTTTCCTGCTTTTTAAACACGCAATCTTTTCTCCAGATATCTAGAATCTTTCGTGACTTCAAGCATTTAACGTCAAGATAATGTCGTGCGTCGAAAAACAAAAGTAAATCAGATGTAAACAGTTTTCGTCTCCATTCTTACCCGCTAGCTTTGTTTAGACCTGTTTAAAGGAGTATCGAACAGGGACAAAAATTCCAAACAAAGACATGAGGTCACAAATGGAAACACGCATTAATCGCCTATTCGCTGCGATGTTAGCAGTAGGCATTTCACCTGCCGTCTCGGCTTACGATCCGCTCTACTCAGAGCAATGGCACCTAGATAACACAGGCCAAACTGCATTTGCAGCCAACCCTGCTGTTGCGGGTAACGACTTAAACACCAAACTGACACAAGCAATGGGTATTGCGGGTGTAGGCGTAAAAGTTGCAGTCATTGACTCTGGAGTACAGATCGACCACCCAGACCTTGCGGGTAACGTAGTCACAGGTAGCAGAAACTTCGTTGAAGATTCACCATTCCCAGCCGATTACCCAGTAGACGCAAATGGCCACGGTACTGCTGTTGCTGGCCTAATCAGTGCGGTTGGTAACAACGGTGAAGGCGTTCGCGGCGTTGCTTCTCGCTCGTCTCTAATGGGCTTTAACTGGCTCGCTAACCAAACTCTTGAAGGTTGGTTGATTTCACACGGTGCAGACGCGTCCACTAGCGATGTCCGCGTATTCAACCAAAGCTATGGCTTTAGCCCTATCACACCAATTCCTTTCGATGAGAACGATCCACAGTTCAAACTCGAAATGGATGTGATGAAGGACGTCAGCGAAAGCAATGCTTGGGGCCGAGGTGCGGTCTTCGTGAAGTCTGCAGGTAATGGATATCGCTACTTCAATACTGGTCGTTTCTTTGTGCTTCCGAGCGATTTCTTCGCTGGTGGCGGTAACCAAGGGCTACCAATGCACAACTCGGCACAATCTTACGATAACTCAAGTTATTACAACCTAGTCACTAGTGCACTTCGTGCCGACGGTACTCGTGCGAGTTACTCTTCCGTTGGTGCTAACGTTTGGGTTGCTGCACCAGCCGGCGAATATGGTCAAGATTTCCCAGCTATGGTCACAACCGACTTGATGGGCTGTGAAGAAGGTCAAAACACCAGTGCTGATCTTGGTATTAACGGCCTACACGGCGGTACAGAGCAAGATCCGAGCTGTAACTACACCAGCACGATGAATGGTACCTCTTCTGCTGCGCCAAACACTTCAGGTGCGATTGCGGCAATTATGTCGACAAACCATGCGCTAACCGCTCGTGACGTGCGTGCGCTGCTCGCGGAAACCGCAAGCGTGACTGACAAAGATCACCCTGGCGTTCAGCTTGAGTTCGTAAACAACCAAGGTGAACTGGTGAGCTACGAAGCAATCTCACCATGGCAGAAAAACGCAGCAGGCGTCGACTTCCACACCTTCTATGGCTTTGGTGCGGTTAACCTTGATGAAGCAATGAAACGTGCTCGCATGACAAACAATGTTCTGCCTGCACAAATCATTACTCCATGGGCAAGCAACGCGACAGAAGTCAGCGTGCCAGATGCAAGCTTGGTTGGCGGCTCTTCAGCTATCGCAGTGACCGATGACATTACCGTTGAATCGGTACAGGTGAAACTAACGCTTGAGCATTCACGTCTACCTGATTTGGCAATCGAACTGATTTCCCCTTCAGGCACGCGCTCTGTTCTACAAACGCCGCGTAATGGCCTTGTTGGTCAATCGCTCGATCCAAACGTGACAGGCTATGAGAATCAACTTCTGCTTTCTAACCAGTTCTACGGCGAGGACGCAAAAGGCGAATGGACGCTACGCGCTATCGATACAAACGGTGATGAAGTGTTCTCATTCATTGCATATTTCAACTCTTCAGCTATCTATGATGTACCGATGGCAAACAACGCAAAACCTGGTGTTATTAAAAACTGGTCTATGCGTATCTTCGGTCACTAAGGAGTCATTCACATGAAATTTATGACATTTTCTATTCTGGCTCTTTCGACTATGGCAACCGCTGCCCATGCAGAGCAACAACTAGCAGAACAACCTGCGCCTGAGCTGTTTGTAGCATCAGATGCCGTCGAGATTAACGGCCAAGATTACCGCAAACTTTCTGTCGATAACCTTTCAGAAGCGGCAGAACTGCATGCAGGCGATGAAGTGTTTAAGAACGCGTTTAGCAACGTATCGAAAGCCACTGGCCTGATTTTCGTTACCGTGAAAAATCCAGCGGATGCGAAAGCCGTGGCTAAAGACCTCAAGCTAGACGTTGTATTTGCACAAGGTGAGTCTGCAGTATTCAAAGCGTCTGAAGGCCAAGACCTACTTGGTATCAGCGATTACTTGAATGCTGACAGTCGCGTAAAAGCGTCTAAAATTGAACTTAACAGCGGTAAATTCCGTGCACAATAATTCTCTAGCAAAGAGAAGTTGGCTCTGAGCACTATGACGTAACACTTGAGTTAACGTTATAGAGTGATAAAAATAATGCCTCAGCAATTGCTGAGGCATTATTTATTTGGTTCATTGTCACTTTGAAGTGTCACATCAGACGTAAGTATCAACGTGGTTCATTTTATTAATGATCTTTTGACCATCAATACGACGCACAACCGCCCCATCTTCATTCTTGATTACCATAGTTGGTTTTCCAGTTTGGGTGCTCAACTCGGCACTCACATCAATTCGATTCGCTTTAAACGCCAGATTCATATAACGACTGGCGTTTTTCAAATCGAGCTGACTGCTGGTTACATAAGGGTTTGCTTTATTCTCTATACGCATCACATCAAAGATTCCGCACTGCATGTTGCACAAAAACTAAGCTATGCTAATTCGCTCTATTTGTCATGCAAAATTACCCATAAAACGGTGATCTGGGCGGCAAGTTCACGTAACAATCTACCCTGTTAATCTTGGATGAATGAAATCAACTTCTTGGCAATGTCGGTGTTATTTTGTGAACCAACAAACTGCTCAGAACCTTTGCCATAAGCGAACACTTGAACGTCAACCGCAGTGTGCCCCTTTGTTGTCCAGCCGGTGTAGCTCTTCTCGTTGATGATAGCTTTCACTTCTTTGTAGAGCGTTTTCGCCGGCTCCTCACTCAATTTCGCATAAGCCAGTTTTCTACCTTGCTCTTTAGACAAAGGCCAATCAACAGACTCATTCCATGTCGCGATCATGTCATTCGACTGCGCAAGAGACATCGCTAAAGGCCATGCGGTTTTATGAACGCCTTTGATCACTTCAGTATCCCACTGATACTGTCCATTCGCGCCAAGGGTTAAACCGCCAGTAGAATGATCGGCCGTGACCACCAATAAAGTATCGGGATGGCCATCCACATAGGCTTTCGCTAACTCTACGGACTTGGCAAAGTCGCTCATCTCTGCCATTGCGCATGCTATATCATTCGCATGGCTACACCAGTCGATCTGGCTCCCCTCAATCATGACAAAGAAACCATTGTCCTGACGCTGCAGTAGTGACAAGGCTTTATTGGTCATCTGTTCTAATCGTGTTGGATTTTCATCAAGTGCAAACGGAAAGGCCTTGTCTGCAAACAAACCTAATGCAGGTAAGGTTTGCAACGCAGGCAGTTGTTTGAAATCCGTGATGTACTGATAGCCTTGCTGTTTGAACTCATCGACAAGGTTACGATCATCACGTTCGAAATAGCGCACACCACCACCCAGCAGTAAGTCTACTGGCAGTTGGTCATCCACTTTGTTGTCGATGTAGTCATTGGCGATGGCATCGTAGTTTCGGCGGGATTCATTGTGCGCGGCAAAACTTGCTGGGGTCGCATGGTTAATTTGTGACGTTGCCACTAAGCCTGTCGTCATCCCTTCTTCTTTTGCCATCTCTAACATGGTTTTGATTGGCTGCTTATCGGTATCCACCGCAATTGCACCATTGTAACTTTTCACACCTGTACTAAGAGCCGTTGCGCTCGCCGCACTGTCGGTAACATAGGTGACATCATCTGGGTATGTTTTCGCCATACCAACCAAAATGGAATCAAAGATGGTCGGTTCAATCTCTTCGGTTTTTGGATCATCGTGGTAATAACGATAAGCGGTGGTAAACGCGGGGCCCATGCCATCACCGACCATAAATATAATGTTCTTTGGCGCATCATCTGCAAAGGTAGGCGTGGCAAAAAGGCAGGCAGTAATTAGGGGGTATTTAAGCTTCATATCTCATCCATGACATAATACGATGGTGCCACGAGGGCACGCATCAACTTGTGTATCGTTCTAATTTATAAACGAATACTATCATGCAGTTGGGATGAAACATGGCGTTGCTTCATAGTTTTACAACGCACATCATTTCTTGAAGACAATCACTTCCGTCAACAAATCTGCTTGATCGGTTTCATTTGGATTGTTCAGGTAACGCTCGATACCCAATGGCTTGGTTTTGACTTTGATGCCGTTTTGTCGAGTGAGATTCATGACGAACGACCAAGCATTCCCTAAGAACCAGTACTCACCCTTGTGTTCAACCACATAAGTTTCACACTCAGGGATCGTCCCAGCCACAAAATCGCCAGTAGCCGCGACGCCCGCTTTCACTGGCAAGCAAGTGATGAATTCAAAATAACCTTGCTTCATGTCCATAGAAAGGTAGTAACAGAATAACTCCCCTGTCACTGGTAAGCTTTCTCGCTCTGCCATCTCGTACAGTCGTGCCACATGATCTTGCATGACGGGACCCAATTCTGGAATGGTTCCGGACCCCATTAAGCCAATGTAGTTAATTTCATTTTGTTTACGGGAACCGACGTCGGTGAGTTGAGACAGCACTTGGCCGGTTTCCATTTGACTTTTCAGCATTCGAAGTCCACGGTCATAATCCATACCAATCATTGACTTAAACATGTTTTTCAAGAAGAACAAAAACCAAGGAACTCGCGATTGCATCAACCATTCAACCGTGCAGCCATTCTGTGACGGCGTCACTAAAAACGTCACTTTTGCGTGACTTTTGAATGGTCTAAAGAAGTGAAGTTCCATATCTAGGCGGTGTTCTTGCGTGCTCTCAAGTACCATCGCCCCTGTCCCGATACGATGACCATTCCACTGATACCCAGAACCAACCACACCTTGTTCATCACTGTAGGTGAGTTCGCATTCTGGCTCCATAATGATCCACGGCGACCACTCTGGCCAATGAGTAAAGTCTTTCAAGTACTCGATGATGTCACTTTGTGTCTTTTCAATTTCGATACTTCGATTGACCTGATACGAGAGCATAACCACTCCTTGCAATTCACTTTGACTCTTTTGAGTCTAATCGATATCGAATTTTTTTCTTGTTTCACTGGCAGTTAGATACAAAAAAGCCAGAGTACGTTCTCTGGCTTTAAATAATTTGCGGGCGTTTAAGAGCGAAAATCGATTTTTGCAGTAAACCTGACGCCATCATCATCCAGTTCAAATTGCCAACTCATTCGCTCACAGATGCGCTCAACAATCACCAAGCCACATCCATAGCCAGCGTTGTAGGTTTCGTTGCCATCGTGGCGATTCACAATAATAAGCTGTGTCCCATCGAGAGCAATTTCTATATCACCCACACTGTAGCTGAAAGCGTTTTTGATCAGGTTATTGATGACAATCGTTACGAAGCTTTCCGGTGCATGCACCATACCACTGTTGGTCTCTTCCAACTTGTACTCCGCCCCTTGCTTGGCAAATAACGGCGCGAGTTCGTCGAGCTGCTGGTTTAAGCAACGCAATAGCGCATGATCAGCGTAATGTTGCGGTTCCACCTTCTCTTTACCCAATAGCAAAAAGGCCTCCGTTAACACTCGCATCTCTTCACATGCCGACTGCATACGGGTAATTGCCTTTTGCGCGATAGGCAGTTGCTCTGGCACACGGCTCAGAATATCGGTAGATCCTTTGATCACCATGATTGGCGTGCGTAGCTCGTGTGACGCAAAGCGGCTGAACTCTTGTTCTCGTTTGAAGTAACCCGCGATCTCGTTCTTGCTGTCTAATAGCGTCTGTTCGATATGGCGTGTTTCGCTGAATTTGGTATCAACCTCAAACGTTGGTTGGTCCGGTGGCATTCTGCCTATCTTGTCTTCTATCTTCGCTAACGGTCGAGACAGAATACGCACCATGTAAACGCCATAGCCCACCATGATGATGGAGAACAAGCCACCCAAGAAGAAAGTAAATTGATGCAGCGAGCTTTCGTATTCGTCCAAGTAGTCATCGGAATCATCTTGGAAGACGATGTACATTAGCCCTTTTCCGGACGGATGCTCAAACACCACGAAGTGCTTATCTTCTTCACCTAATAAGTATTCGTAGAAGCCAGGAAACTTGAACGACAATAACCAATCTGGCGTTGGCGCTTCGCTCCAATACGAGTCAAACTCCATCACATTTGGCAATGGCGCATCCCACCCCATCTGTTGGTAGTTTTCTTTGTAAAGTGCCACTTCGGTATCAAGCCAGTGGTGCAAGCTCAATACTTCGAGTTTATTCTCAGCAACGTAGATCAACGACCAAAATAAGGTAAACATCGCAAAGGTCATCAAGCCAAAACCCCAGCGGATCTTACGATAGATGCTCGGGTATTCTTTATGCTTTGAGTCGGTAACCTTGTCCATGAATCGTCTCTAATCTGGAATCATCAAAACCCTTGTCGAGTGCCGTTCTTAAACCATAAATGTGGCTTCTTAACGCATCACTGCCCGGCGGTTCATCACCCCACACGTTCTCAATAACCTCAGTACGAGAAACCGCAGACGGTGCACGCTTCAATAGCAACTTGAGAATTTTAGTTTGAATACGACTCAGCTTGATGTGTTTGCCCATGCGCGTCACTTCATCAGTGCGAGCATCCAAACTAATGTCGGCAAACTTCAATGTACCAATGTCTTGTCTTGGGCCTCGATTGGCCAGAGCATGAACTCTCAAGCTCAGCTCCTGCATGGCAAAAGGCTTCATCAGATAATCATCGCCACCCGCGTTAAAGGCAGCCACTTTGTCATCTAAGGTATCTTTGGCGGTTAAGAACAAAATTGGGGTACCACAAAGAAGTTCTTGGCGTAGTTTCTCAACCGTACTGATGCCATCGAGTTTTGGCATCATGATGTCCATGATGATGACATCGTAATGATTTCCTTGAATTAAATTTAGCGCAGCCTCTCCGTGGTAAGCGCAATCAATGGTCATTCCTTCGAGTTCTAGATAATCGGCAATGGTTTCTGAAACATTGTGATTATCGTCGACAATTAATATTTTCATAGGCTCACGTTTCTTCACGATCACTTCACGATACGCGTCATAAGATACAACCAAATTCATAAATAAGCTTTCAAAAATAGGTCGATATCATGAAAAAATTAGCGCTTGTAGCGGCAGTGGGTTTGGCATTATCTGGTTGTGGCGGGTCTGGTGACGGCGGTGGCGACAACACTGGTGGTTCTGTAACTCCACCAGTAACAGAGCCATCGATTGCATCAGTTACGGGTTCTATTGAAAAGGTTAACGGAAACGAAATTACGGTGAACGGTCGTCCATTCACCGTTGAAAGTGTGAAGTTCAATAACACGACTCTACCAAACTTCACTTTCACACCAAATATGACCAATATGATGGTTCAAGTGAATACGGCACAAAAAGCAAGCTCAGCAACTGTGACACTAGAGCCAACAATGGCAGGTCTTGTTACTTACCGCAACGGCACTTCATTTGCTGTAAATGGTATAACTCTTAAGTATGCAGATCTACCTAGTGATATCGGCGTTGGTGATTGGGTATTTGTGTCTTCTCTACCAACAGCGGACGCAGGTTATAAGGTCCTTTCTGTTGTTGTGATAGATGTAGACGGTGAGTATCCGTTTCTAAAAGATCACTACGAAATTGAAGGTCGAATTGCGAGTATCAACACTAACGAACAAATGTTTGTCTTAGGTTCAGATATTCATGTTAATTACGGTAACGCACGTCTACCAATGGATGGTTTAAAGGTTGGCCAATGGGTAGAAGTTGAAGGCCATAACGCAGGGGATCACTTTGCTGCGACAGAAATTGAGCTAGACAGTTATGACATCGATAATGCATTTGATGACAGCGATATCGAGGGTATTATCACTTCAGTTGAGGACTTGCATACAAGTATGCCAAGTTTCACTCTAAACTACCGTGGCTCATTCGCTACTGATTCATCAACATGTTACCGCTTAGATGACAGTTACAGCTGTGATTCAAGCCTGAAAACAAACCTAAAACAAGGTGTTGAAGTTGAGGTGACTTCTAAAAACGTATCAGGTCAACGTATTGCGTCTATCGTTGAATTTGACCAACCTGATTGGGATGACAACCAAGGTAACTGGAAAGGCAAAGAATTTGAGTGTGACGGCCGCGTTTCTAACGCTATTTACAACGAAAAAACCAACGAGCTCGTATCTTTTAAAGTCTCTCGCTGTGAAAATGATTCAGAACAAATGATTGCAAACAATGAAGTTATCGTCGATACACAAACTCGATTCGAGCATATTGATAAGAAGAACATCAACGGCACTCCAGTTGAAGTTGAAGGTATTATCATTAATGGTCAAAACATTGCTCGCGAAGTAGAGCTCGACGACTAGTATTTATCCCTATCAAAGCACCACCCGCGTGGTGCTTTTTTCGTTTGTACGCATTGATGCTATCTCTATTATCCTTTTTAAATACGTACAACCAAATGAGGGATTAATAATGCGTAAAATGACACTGCCTCTAATTATGCTTTTCGGTGCTTGTGCTTCAGCAAGTAGTTTCGCGGCGACAAATAGCGACAACACACCAGAGCGATTGGAGTCTTTTGAGTGCACAGGCTTAGTAAACAGTTACGACGCAAACTCCCGAACTTTTGTGCTGGCTTGTCAAAACGATCATGGGCCAGAATTCCAAACCAAAACGGTGGTGATTGATACCAATACCCAGCTCGATGGCGTGCAAGAAGCACAATTAGATGGTGCGACGATCGAAGTCGATGGCGTAGTAATTAACGCTCAAAATATCGCAAGAGAAATTGAACTCGCGAACGACTAAAGTTCCGAAATTACAACAGAAACTCGCAAGTGTCGCTTCGGCGGCACTTTTCTTTTCCTGCAAACTCACATCACTCAGTTACACTTAATTCATGTTTACACGAAGACGGTAACTGTAATGAACAAACGTAACCTTGCCCTACTTCTTCTCCTATTCGGCGCAACCTCTGCGCACGCAGGTGTGTTGGATCCAGACTGTGATGCAGAAAAAGCAGCTAAAGCAACAGCCACTAAAGCGGTTGTGGGTGTCGGTGGTCGATGCACACCAAAAGAAGCCTTAAAAGACACGACGGTAGAAGCTGGTAAAGAAGCACTACCAGACGAAGGGCTTGCTGGAAAAGCCGTTGATGCGGCCATGCCAGAGAAAGAAAAGAAACCAATTAAAAACACGACTAAGAAGATCATCACAGATTAATTTCAGCCTGATGTGAATCGATTTGTGAATATTGGCTTGAAGTGACTATCGGTATAAAGTGACCATTAGTTTAAAGTAAATAAAAAGAGCGTCCATCTGGGCGCTCTTTTGTTTTTCGTTCGCGATGCTTAAGCCGTTTCGGCTTGACCAATCCAGTGGTAATGGTGGTTGGCTTTCTTACCAACTAAACCAAGCTCAGCTAACTCTTCAAACACTTTGTCGACCTCTTCTGCCGAAAGTCTGAACTGCTTCGCCACCGCTTTTTTGGTGCAAGTAATTTGGTGACCTTTTAACGCATCACACACCTGCTCTAATAACGCTTTTGGCTCTTCTGGTTCAAGCTCTTGTTGCGCTTCAGGCTCAGCTTCCTCTTTGATATGAGGCAAGTATCCCGCTGGCTCTGGCTCAATATCTCGGACGTTTGCGAGCGTTATACCATCGTTACGACGAAAGAAATGGCGGAAGCGGTTCTCTTCACCAATCAAACCCACAAAGAAAGCAGCAAAGAAATCCAACAAGATAGACAAGAACACCACCAAGCCCAACTGCGCTTGAGAAGAAGTCGTTCCAAATGCTTTCGCTAAGCTGTCGATCAAACCAATCACGGAACCTTGTGCCACTGGCGGTAAGCTATCTCGCTCTGTTGCCAAACGTTGCTGTTCTTCACGTAGCTTTTTGTTCTGCTCTTGAATGCGCGTTACGCCAGTCGCGATACGCTCCATCTCGATGTACTTTTGCGCCGCCATGTTGTTCAGTTCAATCTGCTTATCGATTGACGCGATCTGACGGTTGTACGCTTCCACTTTCGCTTGTTCTACAGAGATATGACTTTGGGCGCTGTTGGTCGCACTGTTGATGCCACCGATACTGCCACCAATAGAGATAGCGGCAAGCACCAAATAGAACACTAACGCCGTGAGGGCTCCAGTGTAGTTTCTGTGTGCACGACGCTCACCGTATTCATACCAAGCGTAAAACTTACCCGCTTCAAAGATGATGGCCAGACCGCCAAATAGCGCCTGCATCATTGGGTTTTCGTCAATCGACAAAAACAGTAAAAGAGAAAAAATAGTCGATGCTAAAATCGCAGCGCCAGTAAACGCGTATACGCTCACCATAGCAAATCGACCTTTAGGATATCGATATCCGATCTGTTGTTCGTATTTCATTGGAGAAATTTCTTAAGATTCCGCAGCCCTTATATGACGGGCGCTTCAAGCAACTACAAAGGTGCGGAGAATACCGTATCCTTTATTAAATTACTGTCATAATTCCGTTAATGGAAAACAAGTGAGGAATAGATAATCAGTTTGAATTGAATCAGTGCGATTCTAGCACGCAAAATCACCAGCTCAATTTGCGACATTCAGCGTACCAATAGGTTTGAAAGCTTTCCGAACGATAAATCTTTGCGATATGTGTTCTCAGAATAAAAAACCGCAAAACAAATAAAACACACTCACATCACCTTTTTATAAACTCGCGATTACAATTTGATGTTCGTTTGTTACTATCCTGCGCCGAAACATAGTCTTACAGCCAATTAGCGTATCTCCGCTTCATAATAAAAAGTCGTATGGACACACTCAGAACACAGCATGGAAAGAAAGCGATAAGCGCAGTCATGATCATCATCGCTGTGCTGTTTCAGCTGTACCTAACGTCGACTGCGGCACTGAACCCTACGCAAATCCACAGCGAAAATTGGCTAAACCAAGTTCAAGATGAAAAGGTGTTGCTGTGTACCGCTGATGGCTTTAAATGGGTGGATATTAACGAACTGATTGAAGCCAACGCACTGCCCAATTCTGAATTTGTTCAAGATCTTAACCTGCACGATGGCTTTCAGTTTGAATGTCCATTATTACAAGCGGCGCAATTCTTTATCGCTATCGCGTTCGGTCTGTATCTGACTACGCTCTCTTGGTTAAGACGCACCAAGCACGTTTTCACTCCCTATCATTTCGCAGCTTGCGGAAGAACAGTTTACAAATACGTAGCGCCCAAGCAGTCTCCGCCTTGTGTTTTCCACACCTAAATACTCAACGAAGTAGTCGGTAAATAAACATAACGTATTAATCCTATCGAAGAACCGATAGAGAACAGCCAGATTTAAAAAGGAAAACACAAATGATCAAACTGATGAAAACCACAGCCATCGCTCTTGTCGCTTTATTGGCAAGCCCACTCAGCCTTGCTCACGAATACGAAGCAGGCAAGATTCACATCGATCATCCTTGGAGCCGTGAAGCGCCACCAAATGCCCCTGTGATTGGCGGTTTCTTCCAGCTAAGTAACCTAGGTGACGCTGATGACGCGCTGATTGCGGCTTCAACACCGATTGCTGACCGTGTGGAGATTCATACTCACACGAAAGAAGACGGCATGATGAAGATGATTAAAATTGATGAAGTTGTGGTTGAGCCTCAGCAGAAAGTGGAGTTCAAGCCAGGTAGCTTCCATCTCATGATCTTCAACCCAACCCAAACGCTAAAAGAAGGCGACCGTTTCCCTTTGACTTTGACGTTCAAAAAAGCAGGTAAAGTGGAAGTCGAAATGGCGGTTGAGAAGAAAGACCACATGGAAAAGCACACGCACCATCACTAATCGCTTAAACGAAAAGAGCTCGCTACTTCAGCGGGCTCTTTTTCTTTTGGTACCTATGATTCTAGTCGTGTGCACCTTTGGTTGTACTGATGTGCACTTTAGAGATTCCCTACTCGCTCGTTCCTCGCTCTAGGGAATGACCCTATTTAGTCTTCTGTCAAAGTTTGAGTGGCTTAGTGCAACACATCAGCCAAACTCCAGCCTCGTCATTCCGACGAGCCTAGGCGAGATCAGGAATCTAATAACAGCTAACTCAGTCTTACTTAAAGCAAACCTCTGCCCAGCGCGCTAGACCAGCAGTGACCGAACCAAAGTAGTTGCCACTCACCACTGGAATGTTTGGCAATACTGTCTGCACTGCATCACGCAAAATAGGTGAACGTGCCGAACCGCCCGTCATAAAGATCGCATCCGGTTTCACACCGGCTTGCTCTACCGCTTCAGTAACCAAAGCTGTCATCTTGTTCTTCGGTGACTCAATCGCTTCGATCATCTCATCACGTTGAACATCGACTTCAATCAACTCCGACAACAAGTTAATGCCCGCACAGTAAGACGCTTGGTCAGACAACGCGACTTTAGCTTCTTCTGCGCGACGCACGATGTTGTAGCCCAGCGACTCATGGTAAACCTCTAGTAAACGAGCCAGCTTCTCAGGCTCTTGCGCTTGCTTGTGCAGCAGTTTCAACGCCGATAAGTTTTCACGTGAGTAGAAATCGCTCTGCGCTTCCACATTGTTGATCGCAATTGGGTTCCAGAACTGCGTGGTTGGCATCATGATGCCCGATTCCATCTTGCTCTCCATACCGAATGGGAACATCAATTGTTTGAACGCCAAGGCGATATCCAAATCGTTACCACCAATACGTTGACCACTGTGCGCCAACAGACTTGCGGTACGGTCAGCTTTACCTCGCCAAGATGGTCCCATCTGAATCAAAGAACAGTCTGTCGTACCACCACCGATATCGACCACTAGTATGGTTTTATCTTCGGTTAGCGTTGCTTCGTATTCCAGACCTGCGGCTACCGGTTCAAATTGGAATTCGATGTTCTGAAAACCAGCGCGTTTTGCTGCTCTTAGAAGAATGCCTTCCGCTTGAATGTTCGCCGTCTCACCGCCACGACCGTGGAAGTTGATCGGACGACCAATCACTGCATCAGTAATAATTTTCTGCGCACTGTTCTCTGCTTGCGCTTTGATGTTGTCCATCATGGAGCAAACCAGATCTTCAAAGAAACTCAGCTGAACATCACGCAGGCCAGAAGCACCGAGGAAAGACTTTGGTGACTTCACGTAATAGATATCGCGAGGATCTTCCAAGTAGCGATTCAATGCCGCTTGACCAAACGCCATGTCTTCTGGTTCAAGTTCAATGCTTTCTTCACGATTAAGGTTGATCGCGCGACGCAAAACCTGCTCTCCAACCTGATCGAAAGGTTTGATGCTGCGATGGCGGAACAAGTGTTCAGACACCGATTCACGCGTTGGTGCAGCAAGGGTGGAAGGAATGTAAGGGCTATTCCCTTCAAGGTTTAAAAGTTGCGGTTCACCTTGTTCCATTTTCGCCACCGAACAGTTCGCGGTGCCGTAGTCAAAGCCGATATACATAAGTCCTCCCACTGACGAAAAAAAGGTCGGCAATCCTACCTCAACCTCAGTGGAATTACTACCGCAACTCAATGAAATAAGTGGCGCTTACTCTTTCTCGGCAGGTTCTTTCTTCATTGATGGCAACACAACCGCAAGCAACAAAGCCAACAGCAGAAATACCGGAGTGAGCGTAAGCCCATGCCAAATGGAGTATCCATCGTGGAACAACCAGAAAATGCCGACAGTCAGTAGGTATGCAAAGTAACTGCAGAAAACCAAACTGATCGCAACGAAGCGCGTACGATTTATGATTAAGATTCGCACCAAATACTGGCTCATGATCCCCGCGCAGTGCACCGCCATTTGCCAATTAATGATGAAACACGCCAGTGCGACGAACCCAGATATTACCAAGGCATCGTGCGTATTGAGAATGAAGTAACTGCCAAAACGACTGATGATGACGGAGTAATCGCCCTCGTACACTATCGACCATGATATGGCGTTTGCCGCAGCGACAAAATTGGCAAAATACGCGATGGCATAAAAGGTAGTTTGAGAGCTGAATGGCTGAAAGACTTCGGAGCAATAGCCCTGCCATTCTTTTTGATTTGACGTGGGTCCGACCCAGTTACGTTTTTTGTTCGGCACTCGCTCTGCAAACGCAGGACCGTTACGAAACAACAACCAGAAAATATACAGCGCAAGTGCTACTAAGAGTATTGTAAGCATACCCTTTCCCCTCCAGAAATGTCCTTTTCCACTGCCAATGGCGTTGGGGTCGTAAACTGCACTTCCCTGTTTTTGTGCTTAATCTTGTTTTAATGCATTGTTAAACATCATAAATATACTCAAAACGGCAGTGACTACTTTATCACTACCGTTATTAAGGTTTAGCACACGATGGACGGAATTGCTGAATCTGGATAGACCAAATAGGAGGGAAAGAAACGGTCTACCCAAACGAATTATGCTTCGAGCTTTTCTTCAAACACGCCAAGCTCACGACCTAACCAAATCGCACGCTCGGTATGATCACGCAGCTCGTTGTCACTGACTGGATGAATCAAAACCGAAAAACCACCACGAATGGTATCAAGCCATGCGATAAACTCATCACTTATCGATTCAACATGCAGCTCAAACATCGGCATCTTATGTGGACCAACCAACTTGCACACTAAAGGGAAAACGCGCAAAACATCTTGGCGTTCTTGACGAATGATCTCATTCAAGGCTTGAGCTTTATCCTGCTGCTGAAGCGGGAAGTAAACATGAATGTGGTACATAACTTCTCCATGCGTATCACTGACTTTCATTAGTCGCCACACTACCTGCATTCAACTATCGAGGGAAGCGACAAATTCAAATCTATCGTCAAAGCGTGACGGAGAGATTAACGTGTTACTGGATCTGCGCGAATATGGTTGATAAATCACTCAACCTGTCGAATTTTACAGCATAATTTTATTACAAATTTCCTGTCAAACTCAGTGATTCCCTTCAACTTCGAAAACGTACAATTCAAAAAAGCAGTGTTTTATCCTAGAAAAGTACGGTGTAAGCGAAACTTTACTGTGGGTTACAACTCAAATTAAAGCATAATTTAACAATTTGTTTACACTTACTGTATCTGGTTATACCAAGATTCATCACTGGATTAGGCGGTGTAAACAGCAGTAATAAATGACGCCTTGTGTTTTACCAGAACACACTTTTGTTAGAGAGACGAGCACCAAAAGCGTCGATAACTATCAAAACAACTGCAATCCTAGGTATGACCTTTTGCGCTGATATCAAAGCCTGAGTACCCATACAGGCTGAGATCGAAATAATGAGCAGCTGCTGTCCAAAAGACCCGCAGCGTCAAAAGGAGCTTGAGATGAACGTTCAGGCATTACCCATGCATCGGTTTATCGACCATGATGGGAACCTCGTCAGCCAACTACCCAACTGGGCTGATCTCGAAATATTGGTCGGGTTTTACCAAGACATGGTATTAACTCGCACCTACGATAACAAAGCCGTTGCCCTGCAACGCACTGGTAAATTAGGCACCTACCCATCACACCTTGGCTCGGAAGCCGTTGGGATAGCAGTAGGCAGAGCGCTAAAAGCCAGTGATGTATTTGTTCCTTATTATCGCGATATGCCCGCCATGTGGTGTCGTGGTATAGGCATGGAAAAGAACCTGCAATACTGGGGAGGCGATGAACGCGGCAGCGACTTCGCTCCTGAAGGCAGCCCTTTTCCTAGCAAAGATCTGCCCTTCTGTGTCCCAATCGCAACCCAGTGTACCCATGCCGTTGGTGTTGCAGCAGCACTGAAAATCCAAGGCAATCACGATGCGGCTTTGGTGATGTGCGGCGATGGCGGCACTTCCAAAGGCGACTTCCTTGAATCCATTAACTGTGCGGGCGCATGGAACATCCCATTAGTCTTTGTGGTGAACAACAACCAATGGGCGATTTCCGTGCCACGTAGCTTGCAATGTGCTGCGGAATTTCTCTCAGAGAAAGCCAAAGGTGCTGGCATTCCTGGTATTACGGTGGATGGCAACGATGTCGTCGCGGTATTTGATGCAACAATGACCGCCCTTGAACGAGCCAGAAAAGGCAAAGGCGCAACGTTAATTGAAGCAGTAAGTTACCGCTTGAGCGATCACACCACTGCCGACGATGCGACCCGTTATCGTAACGAGGACGAGGTTCAAACGGCTTGGCAATATGAGCCTGTTCGTCGCCTTAAAACCTTTCTTACCAATCAAGGTGTTTGGAGTAACGAGAAAGAACAAGAGTGGCAAGCCCACTGTAAAGAACAAGTAGAACTCGCTGTTGAACGTTATCTCAACATGCCAAATCAAGCGCCTGAAACGGGCTTCGATTTCCTTTATGAATCCCTACCCCAAGAGCTTCATGCGCAAAGGGATGAGCTTATCAACAAAGCAATGCGAATGCAGGGAGGGAAACATGGCTGAACTCACGTTAGTTGAAGCAGTAAACCTCGCACTGCACCATGAAATGGAACTCGATCCGAATGTCATCGTCCTTGGCGAAGACGTGGGTGATAACGGCGGTGTATTCCGCGCCACTGTAGGACTCAAACAAAAATACGGTCTTAAGCGTGTTATCGACACACCTCTAGCTGAAGCGCTTATTGGCGGAGTCACTGTCGGTATGGCAACGCAAGGTTTACGACCTGTAGCCGAGTTTCAATTCCAAGGCTTTGTCTTCCCTGCATTGGAACATTTGATGTGTCACGCAGCACGAATGCGTAACCGTACTCGTGGTCGACTCACCTGCCCTGCAGTGTTCCGCGCGCCCTTTGGTGGCGGTATTCATGCACCAGAGCATCACTCCGAAAGTGTCGAAGCATTGTTTGCTCACACCGCTGGTTTTAAGGTTGTGATTCCTTCATCTCCGCAACGCGCTTATGGTTTGCTCCTAGCAGCAATTCGTAGCAACGATCCGGTGATGTTCTTTGAGCCAAAACGTATCTATCGCACAGTGAAATCTGAAGTGGTAGATAACGGAGAAGCGCTACCTCTCGACACTTGCTTTACCCTTCGCAAAGGTCGCGACATTACGTTAGTGACTTGGGGAGCGTGTGTTGTCGAATCACTGCAAGCGGCTCAAACGCTGTCCAATCAAGGTATCGAAGTTGAGGTGATTGATTTAGCCAGCATCAAACCCATTGATACCGCGACCATCTTCCGTTCGCTAGAGAAAACCGGACGCCTCTTGGTGGTACATGAAGCCAGCAAAACCTGTGGTGTCGGCTCAGAGCTGTTAGCCAGAACCGCAGAACATGCCATGTGCCTACTCAAAGCGCCACCAAAACGTGTCACAGGTATGGATACCATCATGCCGTACTACCGCAACGAAGATTATTACATGATTCAGGAAGAAGACATTGTGCTCGCCGCGCGCGAACTCGTGGAGGATTGGAAATGAAGACGTTTAACTTACCCGATCTCGGCGAAGGTCTCGCTGAGTCAGAAATTGTGAAATGGCATATCAGTGTCGGCGATATGGTCAAGCTGGATCAAGTGGTGCTTACCGTCGAAACCGCAAAAGCAACCGTGGATGTTCCTGCGCCTTATGGCGGTCGTATCGTGAGTCGTCATGGCGAAGAAGGTGATGTAATCAACATCGGCGCTCTACTTCTGGAAATCGATGAAACGGGTGCAGAGCAAACCGCCTCCGAACAGAAACAAACTGCCGATGCAGCAACCGTGGTCGGTAATGTCTCCCAACATGCACACAGCGTGAATGTGGACGATTTCTGGATTGGTGGCGAACACAACCCATCACCTGATAACCTCATCACTGCGCTTCCTTCTGCTCGCCTATTGGCGAAGAAACTGGGTGTGGATTTAGATTTGGTCAAAGGCAGCGGTCCGGATGGTTTGATCGTCGATGCCGATATCTACGACGAAGCAGGCAAACAACGCCCCGGTACAGAAGTACTTAAAGGCGCACGCCGAACCATGGTATCAACCATGGCGGAATCTCATCACAATGTCGCGGCGGTCACCATTACTGAAGAAGCAGTGTTGGAAGGCTGGAAGCAAGGTGAAGACATTAGTATTCGTCTGGTCCAAGCGATCGTGCATGCGTGTCAGGAAGAGCCAGCTATGAATGCGTGGTTCGATGCCGAAACCATGACGCGTTGTGTCCACAGCACGGTGAATATTGGTATTGCCGTAGACAGTCGACATGGTTTGTACGTGCCTGTTCTGCGACACGCTGATGAGTATGAGCCACAAGAGGTGCGCCGTTGGTTGGACCAAACCGTGCAAGGCATACGGGAACGTAAGATTGGTCGTGAGCAGTTACAGCACGCCACCATTACGCTTTCAAACTTTGGCGCAATTGCAGGCATTTACGCAACGCCTGTGGTCACGCCGCCACAAGTCGCGATTGTCGGTGCAGGTCGAATCATTGAGAAGGTTGTAATTCGAGACGGAAACGCTGTGGCAGTGAAAGCCATGCCACTGTCGATTACATTCGACCACCGAGCATGTACTGGCGGCGAAGCGGCAAGGTTCACAAAAGTGCTGGCAGAACACTTGAGAAAACCAAGTGTTTAGGCAGCTTTTGCCATAATTAGCGAAGGGCTTCCAATCGGAGGCCCTTTTGTTTTGTGGATGAATTTGAATGAGAGATTCCCTACTCGTTCATTCTTCACTCTAGGGAACGGCGCCCGAAAAATAGCGAACTTAAACCTTATCCAACAACTCCGGCATAATCTCAAACAAATCACCAACCAAACCATAGTCTGAGACTTGGAAGATTGGCGCTTCAGGATCACTGTTGATCGCCACAATCACCTTAGAATCCTTCATCCCAGCCAAATGCTGAATCGCCCCGGAAATACCCACGGCAATGTACAGTTGAGGCGCGACAATTTTACCCGTTTGTCCAACTTGCAAATCGTTAGAGACAAAACCTGCGTCTACCGCAGCGCGTGATGCGCCAATTGCGCCACCAAGCTTATCGGCAAGTTGTTCCACCAGCGCGAAATTCTCTTTGCTGCCTAACCCTCGACCACCCGAGACAACAACGTTTGCTGCGGGTAGCTCTGGTCTTTCGCTTTCTGCTTTTTGCTGTGAAACAAACTCACTGTGCTCTGCCTTAATGACCGTTTCTACCGTCACGACATTCTCGACTACTGGTGAATCAGACACCGCAATTGCGTCAAACGCTGAGCTCCGAATCGTCATCACTTTGGTAGCATCGTCCGAACGAACTCTAGCTAACGCATTACCGGCATAGATGGGGCGAACAACCGTATCGAGCGATTCAATTGCAATCACATCTGACAACTGCCCAACATCCAGTAAGGCAGCGACTCGGGGCATCAAGTTCTTACCGAAGGTACTCGCAGGAGCAAGGATATGCGAATAATCCCGACCAACTTCGGCAATCAAGGTCGACAAGTTTTCTGCCAATGCATGCTGATATTCAGCAGCATCAATCGCAATGATCTGTGAGATGCCCTCCGCACACTTCAACTCATTTAAAACCGAGCTGAACTGATGTCCGACTAACAAGGCGGTGACAGGCAAAGAGGCACCGTCTTGTTGAATTTGAGAAGCCGCGCTCAACGCACGTAATGTATCGACTGAAAGTGATTGGTTATCGTGTTCTACAACGACCAAGGTTGCTAACGGTTTGTTTTCCATGGTTATGCCTCCTAAATCACTTTCGCTTCATTTTTGAGCTTGTCGACTAACTCGCTCACACTGCCAACCATCTCACCGGCTTTACGGGCAGGCGGCGTCATGACTTCCAGCACTTGCTGAGAGCGTTCGACACTCACACCAAAGAAGTCTGGCGTCATTACCGATAACGGCTTCTTCTTCGCTTTCATGATATTCGGTAGCGAGGCATAACGCGGTTCATTTAATCGCAAATCCGTACTGATGATCGCAGGCAGATCCAGTTTCAGAGTTTCTAAGCCACCATCGATTTCTCGCGTAACCAGAACCGTTTTCCCTTCTACTTTCACTTCCGATGCAAATGTCCCCTGCGGACGATTCGTCAGTGCCGCCATCATTTGCGCGACTTGGTTGTTATCCGTATCGATTGACTGTTTACCCAGAAGCACCAATTGAGCCTGTTCTTGCTCCATCACGGCTTTGAGTAACTTCGCGACCGCAAGCGGTTCTGGTGACTGTTCAACATCAATATGAATCGCACGATCCGCACCTAATGCGAGCGCCGAGCGCAATTGTTCCTGACAACTGGTGTCACCAATCGACACCACCAACACCTCCTCTGCTACCCCAGCTTCTTTAAGGCGAACTGCCTCTTCCACCGCGATTTCACAGAATGGGTTCATCGTCATTTTCACGTTGTTAGTTTCCACGCCGGAACCATCAGATTTCACTCTTACTTTAACGTAAGGGTCAATTACACGTTTAATCGCAACCAGTACTTTCACATTCCCTCCTAGCAGATCGCAAAGCGATACGCGTCCTAGCAATTGGGTCATGCGTAACAAAGATTTGTGTTAAAGCTCAGTCTTTTCATCACCTTGCTAACAAAAAACGCATTGTGACATTGTCACCTAAAATCTTTATCACGCCCTATGACGTTACCATTTGAGCTTAGTTTAGTTTACGTTTACGTCAACTGGACTATAGTTCTTTATACGAGCACTGCTTAATAGAAGAAGCACCTGAAACACAAAGAAAGGTTTCGCATAAAGGAAGTAAGAAGATGGAAAGAGAATGCATGGAATTTGATGTGGTGATTGTCGGCGCTGGACCTTCAGGTTTGAGTGCTGCATGCCGACTAGCGCAACTCAACCAAGAACGTGAAGGTGAACCGCTATCTATTTGTGTGGTAGAGAAAGGCTCAGAAGTTGGTGCACATATCTTATCTGGCGCGGTTTTCGAAACGCGCGCATTAGGTGAACTCTTTCCTGATTGGCAAAACATGGGCGCACCACTTTCCGCCGCGGTAAAAAACGATGCCTTCTTGTACCTAACCACAGAACTTAATCACGTTCGTGTTCCCCACTTTCTTACTCCAAACCCAATGCACAATGACGAAAACAACTACGTCATCAGCTTAGCGAACTTGTGTCGTTGGTTAGCAGAACAAGCTGAATCGCTTGGCGTTGAGGTCTATCCCGGTTTCGCTGCATCCACGATTAACTACGATGCATTTGGCGCTGTTACAGGAGTAAACACCAGCGACATGGGCTTGGACAAGCAAGGAGAAGCCAAACCCAACTTTGAAGCCGGTATTGAGCTAAAAGCCAAATACACCGTATTCGCCGAGGGGTGCCGAGGTCATTTAGGTAAAGAGCTCATCCAACGATTTGGTTTAGACGATGATAAACAACCGCAACATTATGCGCTTGGACTTAAAGAGATTTGGGAGTTACCTGCCAATGCCAAAGATCAATCAGGCAGCGTGATTCACTCTGCCGGGTATCCACTGAGTGAATCCAACACCACTGGCGGCGGTTTTCTCTACCACATAGAGAACAACCAAATCGCTGTCGGGCTTATTGTCGACTTGAATTACAGCAATCCTTACTTGAGTCCGTTTGACGAATTTCAACGCTTTAAACACCACCCTGCAATCGAACAACATTTGAAAGGCGCTCAACGCATCGCTTACGGTGCAAGAGCCATTGCGAAAGGTGGGTTGTCTTCTCTACCGAGACAGCAATTCCCCGGCGGTTTATTGATTGGTTGTGATGCGGGCACCTTAAACGTCGCCAAAATCAAAGGCAGCCATACTGCGATGAAATCCGGTTTGTTAGCCGCAGAAGCCATTGCTGAAGCAATCACACAATCCAATTCTGAACCGGATTACCAAACCAAGTTTGAAGATTCATGGTTGTATGAAGAGCTTAGTGACACACGCAACTTTGGTGCGAACATTCACAAATTCGGCAGCGTACTAGGCGGAGCACTTTCCACCTTCGAACACAATCTGTGGCAGCCTCTGGTTAAGAAACCAATACCATGGACAATCACTGATCCTTCGCACGATCATGAACAGCTGAAACCAATTGATGAGTGCCAACCTATTAAATACTCGAAACCAAATGGTGTGATCAGCTTCGATAAACCTTCATCGGTATTTTTGTCTGGAACACAACACGAAGAAAATCAGCCTTGCCACTTGCAACTCGCCTATCCTCATATTCCGATTCAAGTCCATTTGAAGAAGTTTGATGAGCCAAGCCAGCGCTACTGCCCTGCTGGCGTGTATGAAGTGGTAGAAGTCGAAGGCGAGCGAACATTTCAAATCAATGCCGCAAACTGTGTGCATTGCAAAACCTGTGACATCAAAGATCCTTCGCAAAATATCACATGGAAAGCACCAGAAGGTGGCGGCGGACCGAGCTATCAAAACATGTAGAAACGTTAGTATATTGACCGTCTAACAAATGGATAAACAAACCGATTGGCAGAGCATCATTACTCCTGCCAATCGGCAAAATGTTCAAGCAGAAAATCGATAGCTAATCGCGCTCTTAGTGGCAAAAAGTGACGATTCTGATACACAATCCAGCTGCTGTTACCACTTCCCCAATAGGACTCTAGGATTGGCACCAAACGACCAGACGAAATAGCATCGTTGAAACTGCTCTTCGGTAAGTACGCCACACCTAATCCTTCTGCACAGGCTTGCAAGACCGTGTGTGCGTTATTGCTCTTCCATCTGCCCTGCACTTTTACGCCATCTAAAGGCTTGCCGTCTTTTTCAAACAACCAAACGTCCTTATTGGCAATAATGCAGCTATGACGCTTGAGTTGCTCGGGGTGCGTTGGCAAACCATGTTCATCGAGATAACGCTGACTGGCTGCTGCTGCCATGGGACGATCCACCAGTTTTCTCGCAACCAAGCCTGAATCACTCAACCTACCGTAACGAATGGCAAAATCGAAACCATCTTCAATAAAGTTGACCATACTGGTGTTGAAGTTGATCTCCACCGTGAGATTAGGATGTTGCTTGGCAAACGCCATCAAGGCAGGCGCTACATGGTTCTCAGAAAACGCACCAGCGGCACTCACGCGTAACGTACCACTCAATTGAGTTTGCTGCGTGGTGAGTTGTTCATTGGCTTGCTGAAGTCCAATCACCAACTCTTTACACTGCTGATAATACGCTTGCCCTGCTTCCGTTAGACTCACCATTCTTGTCGAACGTGCTAACAAAGCGACACCTAATCGTTCTTCTAATCTTGTGACTTGGCGACTGACGTGACTGGTACTGCAACCTAACTGTTTTGCCGCTGCAGAAAACCCTAAGCTCTCAGCAACCGTAACAAACTCATTGATGCCTTCAAAACTGTCCATACTTACCTTTGCTATATAGCAATAATGTTTTGCCAATTAATCGTATTATCACTTATTTGTTTAGCAATTAGTATGAAGGTGTTCAACAAATATACGTAAGCCAAAAAGGAAACCATCATGAAGAAAGTACTCATCATTGTGACGAACCATGCGACTCTTGGTGAAACTGACCAAGCAAACGGAACTTACGCGCCAGAGCTCACTCATGCCCTTAGCGAGCTACTAGGTGCAGGCTTCGATTACGACATTGCCTCTATCAAAGGTGGACAAGCACCACTGTACGGAACCGACATCGAAAGCGACGCAGTGAACGAGAAAATTTTGGCGGATGATGATTTCCAGAACCGCATCAACAACACGATTCCAGTGTCACAAATCAACGGTGACAACTACGATGCGATCTTCTATCCGGGTGGTTTTGGTCTTCTTTCAGACCTAGCGAGCAACGAAGATTTTGCCAAGATTTCTGCAAAACACTATGAAGATGGCGGTATTGTGGCTGCAGTTTGTCATGGTCCTGGCGCTCTTCTCCCTATCACGCTTAGCAATGGCGAAAAGCTGCTTGCGTCTAAATCAGTAACAGGTTTCACTCGCGAAGAAGAGATCGACTTCGGCACCATCAACGACATCCCATTCCTATTGGAAGAGTCTCTTGCTCGTGGCGCAGCGCGCTACTCTAAAGTGCAACCATGGCAAGAGCTTGTGATTGTGGATGACCGAGTCATCACAGGTCAAAACCCAACGAGCGCACACGGCGTAGGTAAAGCAATCGTGGATCTATTGAGCTAGTCTCTAGACACTCTGCCCACGAAGAACAAAGGAAAGCCGCCTTCATGCCGCTTTCCTTTTTGTTTATGCAGAAAAATTCACCTTCGAAACGAACAAATCCACCAACGCATTTCAATTCCGGATATAATGCCGCCCTTGTTCCAGCTGATGAATCATGACAATGCGAAAATACTACGTAACTGAAGGCGACACGACGTCTAAGAAAGAGAAAATTGCCTACCCAAAACTGGCGCTATGTGACCAATGTGTGGGTAGTTATGTTGTGATCAGTGAAGGCGAACGCACGTACGAAGAGTGCGCTAGATGCGGTGCGGACGATTAACGCTAACGCGATAAGTTAATGATATGAGGCAGGTTTGAATCTCTGCCTCGCCTTACTCTTCCAGAGCTGGCTCTTCGCGCAATAAAATACAGCCTTTATAGTCCATCAGCCCTTGTGTGACGTGCACTTCACCTTGCTTTGAAACAACCACTGCCTCGATACCCTGTTGCTGATTTAGGTACGACATCGCTTCTTCTACGCTTGATAAAAAGCCGGCGGTACTCCAAATTTCACCATCGACAGACAGGTGAGAGATAATCGTCAAACTGGCGATATCGGTTGAGATTGGCATTCCCGTTTTGGCATCCAACAAGTGATGATAACGCTGCCCGTTGGATTCAAAAAATCGCTCATTGATACCCGATGTCACCATCGACATGCCTTGTAAAGGTACGACGCGAACGACGTCACCACGCTCTGATAATGGGTTCTGAATGCCCACATTCCATGCTTTGTTGCTGTTATCTGGCGAATGACCGATGGTCAGTACGTTCCCACCCAAACTGATAAAACCGCTTTGTACGCCTGCTTCAACCAGTTTGTTCTTTACCTGATCAGCGAAGTAACCTTTAGCAATCGCGCCCAAGTCTATCTCCATCCCCTTTTGAGCTAAGAACACCGAGTGGTCATCTTCGTTCAAAATGATCTTGGTCGGATCGACCAAGGATAGCTTGTCTGTAATCACGTCATGAGATGGCACTTTGGCATCTTTAAAACCAATTCGCCAAGCTTTTACAAGCGGACCGACTGCAACGTTAAAAGGGTTTCTTGTGTCTTCACTGTGCTGTTTAGCAAGCTTAATCAGGTCAAATAGATCCTGCGCTACCACCACAGGCGCAATGCCCGCATTTTGGTTGACGCGCATTAACTCAGAGTCGGATTGATTGACCGTAAATCGCTCTGCGTAATCGGCGAGTTGCGCGTAGGCTTCTCTTATCAGTTGCTCACCATTCGAGTGATACACCACCAAATCGATAAAGGTGCCCATCATCTGAAATCTGGCGCTGTATTTATTGGTGCTCATCGATTTCTCCAAACACTAAATACGGAAAAAGAGGGAAGCATCACTCCCCTCTTATTGATTACTTATCTTGCTCTGTTTCGCTCTTGAATGAGTGCTTAAACAAGATCAGATGCACTCTCACCAGCGATACGACCATAAGTGAAGATGTCGATCAGCGCGTTACCACCGAGGCGGTTGCCCGCGTGGATGCCACCCGTTACTTCGCCTGCTGCGTAAAGACCTTGAATAACTTCGCCGTCTTTACCAATCACTCGCGCCTTAGTATCAATCTTCAAGCCGCCCATTGTATGGTGAACCGAAGGCTGACGTGGCGTCGCGTAGAACGGTGCTTTCTCCACTTTCAAACCGAATGCACTCTTATGGAACTCAGGATCCTGTCCCGCATCCACACAAGCGTTGTATTGTGCGATGGTGTTAGTTAGCTCTTGCGTCGGAACGCCAATTTTCTCTGCCAACTCTTCTAGCGTGTCAGCTTGAATAATGATGCCTTCTTTGATTTCGCGTTCGATGGTTTCATCTGATGTATTCGCTGCGGTTTGACGAATGTTCTCGTCCGCAATCATGTAAATCAGACCACCGTTATCGAAGAACGCCTCAGAAAGCACGTCGCGGCTACCACACTCATCAACAAAGCGCTTACCTTGCTTGTTCACGAATACAAAGTTCTCTGGTGGCACAATCAGACCGGTTAGCAGCGCACCTGATTTAGGGTCACCAACTGGCATTAATTGCACAAAGCCCATACCGACTAATTCTGCGCCCGCTTTCTCACCAATTTCGATGCCGTCACCAACCAGTGCTGGTGAGTTTGTGGTCTTGATGTCGTCCGCGATTTCTTTCCAGTATGTGTTGTACTTTTTGATCATCTGAGTGTTTGCGCCGAAACCACCAGAAGCCAGTACCACACCATGATTCACATGAAGGATAAGCTCAGTACCGTCCGCTTGAACCGCTTTGATACCGACCACTTTGCCGTTATCAATCATCAAACCCGTCGCTCGTGTATCTGTAATGATGCGACCGTTTTGCTCTTGGATGCGTTTTGATAGTTTGTCGACAAACTCTACGCCTTTTGGACGTTTAGGTTTGTGTGCACGACGCCACAAGGCACCAACAGGAATCTCTACAACGCTACGGTCAAAATCAATGCCCTTTTCACTCAGCCAATCAATGGATTCCATAGAACGAGTTGTTAGGGTTTCAACCAAATCGTATTGACCATAAATCGATTCACCGTTCAGGTCGGTACGTTTACCGCCAAGGTAGGTTTGAATGCGGTGTAATTCGACAGAATCAAACAAGTACTGCTTGCCGTTCTCAAGATCTGTAAAGTAACCGTCCAGTTGTGCTTTAAGCACTTTGAAGTCTTCAAGGTACTCACCCGCAAACTCGGATTCCGCTGTTTTCGCTAGCAGCATCAAGGTTTCTTTTTCGCCAGGAAGTGCTGGGAAATCACCTTGCCATTTTGGTTCTGCCGCGTTCACCCAACCGCCAGTACGCACCGTGTTACCACCGATTGCAGGAAACTTCTCAAGCAAAATAACCGACTTGCCTTTATCTAGCGCCGTTAACGTTGCACTCAAACCAGCACCGCCGCCACCAACAACCACGATATCCACGGTTTCTTCGATGGTTTTCGATGACCATGCCACCGCTTCTTTGGCTTTGCAGCGCAGTGCTTCTGAGTTACCGCCCGCGAGATCAACCGCGTTCGATACGCCGTCCAGTACTGCTTGACTGCTGACTGTCGCGCCTGAAATCACGTCGATGTTCAGTGTTTGACCATCAAGGATTTGTTGAGGAATACGTTCAAATGCTGGGTTTGCGATGCCGTCCGATTCTTTTGAAGAGTCCACCACAATGTCGAGGATTTTATCTTCAGAGAAAGTAACGGTAACCGGCAAGTCACCATTGTGACCGCGACCATACGCCGTGTATTCACCTGAGTTAAATTTGATTGGAACGTTCTGCAGCTCTTTGATGCGTTGGTGCTTCAATGCTTCTGCTGCGCTATCCACAATCATGTAATCCATGATTTCCCAAAGTGGCGTTGGAATTTGCAGCGCTTCTTGTTGCGCGATGTCCGCGAACTCAGCACACGTCTCATCGTTAAGCGCTTTGTTTGCCCAAGTTGGTTCAACCAAATAACCTTTACCGACACTAACCATGTCGTAACCTTGCTCTAGTGCGTTTTCTGCATCTTTGCGTTGAGCAATGCCACCAACACCAATCACTGGTACTTTCGCAACACTTTCAGATTGAAGCTTACGGTATTTTTCGATAAGTGGTTCTTGGTCTTCTGGCGTGACGATAGAATTGCGTAACCAGCTACCCATTGAGAAATGGAAGTAATCCAAACCGTGAGTTGCAAGCTTATCTAGCAGGAACATGGTGTCATCAAAACGGATGCCCGGCTGTTCAATCTCTTCAGGAGAGAAGCGGTAACCGATGATGAAATCAGATTTGTTATGTTGCTCAGCCACTTGCTTAGTTTTTGCAAGTACTGCCAGTGGGAAAGAAGTACGTCTTTCAATGTTGCCACCCCATTGGTCGTTACGACGGTTTGAGTGCGGCGAGAAGAATTGCTGAATCAGGTATGTGTTTGCGCCGTGGATTTCAACGCCATCGAAACCAGCAAGGATTGCACGGTTTACTGCATCACCAAAGCGCTCGATCATCTCTCCGATTTGTTCTTTGGTCATCTCAAGTGGTGTTTCAGCGTTGTCACGCAGCGCAGCGACAGGACTTGCAGAAATCGGTTGGTGTCCGCCATTGAACTCAGGATTTGCCATACGACCGGCATGGTAGATCTGCAGAATGGCTTTAGAGCCTTTGGCTTTAATCGCATCGGCAAGTTTAGTTAAACCAGCAATTTTGCTGTCAGTATCAATACCAAGCGCACCAGGGAAAGCACGACCGTAATTCTCGACAAACGCACTCTCGACAATGATCGCACCTGCATCACCAGAACGAGCCGCGTAGTAGTTGATCATCTCTTGCGTTACGCCGCCATCAAAGAATGCAGACTGAATCGTCATCGGTGCCATCACGATACGATTGTGCAGTTTGACCCCTGATTGAAATACAATTTCATCGACTAACTGAGCCATAAATAGTTTCCTTTAACAGATTAATTCTCATATCAAAGGCACCTCCAGTTCGGCCAGCGCACCACAAGTGTTTTTGATATGAAAACCAATGTCTCCATTCGATAACCACAAAAATATTATTGATTTGACCGTATGAGTAAAATGAATACTTTGCATTTTAGCTATGATTGAAGCGCATTAATTACAGGCTAAGTGGTTTGATTTGAATGACAAAAACGGCACGAGATGAAGTACGACGCCTTAATGTTTAATTAGGCGTTAAGCTTTTTCTGATCGAGAATTTAATAGGTAATGTAAGGTTCGGGCTTGCGAAGAAATAGTTTGAAAATAGAAGTGCCTGTCATCAAATTCGATAGACAAAGAAAAGTACAGAGACTCATAAAAACACCGACTTCTAACAAAATAAAAATGATTTTTAACGCCGTTTAACGCTCCAAATCCTTTGCACACCGCAGTTTCATTGTGATTACTCTACTTTTCTTCCTCTTGTTATTCATAAGAAAAGCGTATCTAAAGCCGAAAAATCAATCAGGTGTACTATGCTTACTTGGCAATTCACTGATCAGCTTTACGGTTAATTCGCATTCTCTTACTCCAAAAGAAATGAACTCTATTTATTGTCCAGGAGGACTCGATGAACAGGATATTGAGACAGTTTCTTGTATTGATGAGCGCGGTCGCGCCTGTCAGTTTACTAGCAGCAGATAAACCCAACATTTTGGTATTTTGGGGCGACGATGTGGGTGTGTACAACATTAGCGCTTACCATAACGGCATGATGGGCGGTCGTACACCAAACATCGATACCATCGCAAAGGAAGGTGCCATTTTCACAGATGCCTACGCGCAACAAAGTTGTACTGCGGGTCGTGCATCCTTCATTCTTGGTCAGCACCCATTCCGAACCGGTCTTCTTACCATTGGCATGCCAGGCGCAAAGGAAGGGATTCAAGCTAAAGATCCAACCATCGCCGAACTGCTGAAGAACCACGGCTATGTTGCGGGTCAGTTTGGTAAAAACCACTTGGGTGACCAAGACGAACACTTGCCGACTAACCACGGTTTTGACGAGTTCTTCGGTAACCTTTACCACTTGAATGCAGAAGAAGAGCCTGAATCAGAGTTCTACCCTAAAGATCCTGAATTCCGTAAAAAATTCGGCCCTCGTGGTGTTCTAAAATCCACAGCAGACGGCAAGATCGAAGATACAGGTCCACTGACTCGTAAACGCATGGAAAACGTAGACCGTGAGTTTATGGAAGCCAGCCTTGCCTTTATGGAAAAAGCCGTAAAAGAAGACAAACCTTTCTTCATCTGGCACAACTCAACTCGTATGCACGTTTGGACTCACCTAAGCGACGAATACAAAGGCAAATCCGGGTATGGCCTATATGCAGATGGCATGATGGATTTGGATGACCAAGTTGGCGTGATGCTGAAAAAGCTCGACGAACTTGGCGTCGCTGACAACACCATCGTAATTTTCAGTACCGACAACGGTGCGGAGAAATTCACTTGGCCAGATGGTGGTACAACACCATTTAAAGGCGAGAAAGGTACGACTTGGGAAGGTGGTTTCCGTGTTCCTATGATGGTTCGCTGGCCTGGTCAAATCAAGCCAGGTACGGTGATCAACGATATCTTCTCTCAAGAAGACTGGATGCCAACGCTGCTTGCTGCTGTTGGTGAACCAGATATCAAAGAGAAACTGCTAAAAGGCCATAAGGCAAACAACAAGACCTTTAAAGCGCATCTAGATGGTTACAACCAGTTGGATCTACTTACTGGTAAAGCCGAGACGGGCGCACGTAACGAGATCTTCTACTTCGATGCCGGCGGCCACTTAAATGCGCTGCGTTACAAAGATTGGAAAATCCACTTCACGATTATGGAAGGTGCGATTAACGAAGCTTACCGTAAAACGCCTAGCTGGCCGTTGATTGTTAACCTGCGTATGGACCCATTTGAAGTAGGCCCAGACTCTGCACTTTATGTTCGTCACTTCTACGCAGATCAAATGTGGATGTTTGTGCCAGCCCAAGCGATCGTTCGCAAATTCCTCGAAACCTTTAAAGAGTTCCCAGCGACAAAAGGCAGCTCTTTGAGTATCGAACAGGTGGTTGATGCAATGACGCAGCCGCAACGGAATTAGTCAAAACGGACTTAAGCACATTTAATCCACTTAAAAAGCATTAAGCCTACGGAGTACGGATATTATCGCTGGTATCTGTACTCCGTATTTTTATGTTTAAATTTCTACCCCTGCTTCATCTTCTTCTACGATATCCGTTTCTTGGCTCGCCTCTTCGAGCCATTGCTTTAGAGATTCACTTGCTAGCACCTTCTGTTGGTAAGCTTTGGCACCTTCCGATAACTCGATGCCATAAGTTTGGAAACGCAATGCCACAGGTGCATACATGGCATCTGCAATCGACCATTCTCCAAATAACCAGTCGTTGGGATACAGCTTGGCTTGTTCTGCCCAAATAGCGTCAATGCGAGCAATATCTTTACGTGCACCTTCAGTTAAATCGACTTTTCTGCGCGCGCGGATGTTCATTGGGAGTTCGTTTCTTAAATCCAAGAAACCCGAGTGCATTTCTGAGGCAATCGCGCGTGCTTTAGCTCGTTCTACGGAGTTGCTTGGCCATGCTTTGCCTTGTATGTATTGCTCGTTAACGTATTCCAAAATCGCTAATGAATCCCACACGGTTGCGTCACCATCCACCAAGGTAGGTACTTTCGCGGCTGGTGTAATATCTTCCAAGGTCTTATAAAAATCTTCCGTGAATAACTTGAGCTTGGTGACTTTCACATCCAGTTTGAATTGAGAAAAGATCAGCCATGCGCGCAGTGACCAGCTTGAGTAGTTTTGATTAGCAATAAACAGTTTCATGACGCCTCCATGCGGTTCGTGTTTTGATTACCCATTCACAATATCTGATTGTATTTAAGGGGACTAACGGATAGTTTTGATGGAACACTTCAACAAAAACGATGGATGAGTTTTAGATATGGATATCGATGCGTTACGCAGCTTTCTGGCTTTTGTCGAAACGGGAAGTTTCACTCGTGCAGCCAAGCAGATCAATCGCACCCAATCAGCGTTCAGTGCACAAATGCGTAAACTGGAAGACGAACTCAGTGTCAGTTTGTTTGAAAAAGAAGGTCGTAACCTCATACTGAGTGAAGCGGGGCTGGCACTGCGCTCTCACGCCGAGCAATTGGTCAGCTTGCACAATCAAGCGCTGAAACAAGTGAAACGCTATGAAAACAAGCGCCCTCTTCGCTTAGGTTGCCCAGAAGACTATAACGACAATATCCTGCCTAAAGTCATCCGCGTATTACAGCAATCTGAACCGACATGTTCGATTCAAGTCTTCAGTGAGCCAAGCATCACCTTGAGAGAAAAACTCGATGAAGGAAAGCTAGACGCCGCTATTGTGACAAGAGCTCCGGACAGTGAAGAAGGTTACTGGCTCGCAAGCGACAAAGGCGTGTGGATTGCTCACCCTGACTTTGACATTGATAACGCCCAACTTCTCCCTCTCGCCCTATTCCAAACCGACTGCAAATACCACGCGGCAGCGGTAGACGGATTAACCAAACGTGGCACTCCTTATCAACTACTGGCATGTTGCAATACGGCCTCTGCACAACGAGCGATTGTACGTTCAGGCATGGCTATCGGTGCGATGGGCAGTATTAGCGTTAGCGAGGAGCTCAAGATCTTAGACGATATGCCATCACTGCCTTCCGTGGATATCGTTTTAGTCACAGGCGTCGAGCCTCATCCGATACTGGATAAAGAGTGCTTGGCGCAATTGGTTGAGTTAATGGCTTAACTGAATTCGCTAACCGATCACAAAGTTGAATTCGCCCGTTAATCGCCCGTCGATTCGTATGGTTTCAAACTGTAGATAATCACGGGCTTTACCACCCCACCATTCATCACCAGTATTGCCTTTTAAGTACAACTGAGTGGTCAGAAGCTCTTGGTTATCCCGCCACAACTTAACGTGAATGTGCGGCGGACGAGAGGCATAAGGCACGGGGTACAAAGTCTGGAATAAGTAGCGACCATCCGATTGGGTTTCTGCCGCGCCAAAGCCTGCAAAGTGAGCATCAAACTTATCGTTATTTGGCTGGTTAGGATGATCGTAAATCCCCTGCCCATCGCATTGCCAGATTTCTACCTTGATGCCTGAAACTGGGTTTCCAGATGTGTCTAGGACTTTGCCTTGCAGCACAATAGGTTCACCGACCAAACCCTCTGATTGCAGAATCAAGTTTTGACGAAGAGGAATGTCTACTACTGGATAAAATGGCCCTTCTGTTTGTGCTGGCGTTGGCCGCATTGGTGTTTTCGCTTTTAAAGAGGGTGCGAACAACAATGTCCACAGCGCTAAAAAGTGTCTTCTTTCCATGGTGCCACCAATACAATTGCGTTGAATTAAGTTTGGGGGAACTTGAGGAATTTGCCATGACGAATATAAAAAATGCCCCTGCAAGAGAGTCATTTGCAGAGGCACTGTGGAACTAAATTGAGTGTTGATTGAAGGTTTATGCGGCTTCGAACGCCAATGCTTTCTTCTCTACCTGACGGAAAATGAGAGTTAGCACACCATTTACCGTTAAATAAAATGCGCCCGCAATACCAAATACCGTCAACGTATCGTAAGTTTGTGCATTAATGCGCTGCGCGTAACCCATCAGATCCATGATCGTAATCGTGCTTGCTAGTGACGTGCCTTTGAAGACCAGAATCACTTCGTTCGAGTAAGCCGGAACAGCGCGACGAATGGCGTATGGCAGCAGCACTTTCAGTGTTGCGGTTTTGTTCATACCTAATGCACGACACGCTTGCCATTGACCGGAAGGAATCGCGTTAAACGCTCCTTTGAACAACTGAGTACTGTACGCTGCGGTATTGAGTGCTAGCGCTAACATCGCACAGAACCAAGGTTGGCTTAACCATGTCCAAAATACACTTTCTCTTACTACATCAAACTGACCCGGACCGTAGTACACCAAGAAGATCTGTACCAACAAAGGCGTACCTGTGAACAAGGTGATGATGCCACGACTTACCCAATGAAAACCCGGAGTACGTAGGATCAGAGTCAGCGTCATCATCAAAGCTAAAAGACAGCCCACAACCAAGGAAGCGGCGGTCAATTGGAGGCTAGTGCCTAAGCCATCCAACATTTGCCAAACGTGTTGTTCGTTCATGCGGTAGCCTCCTGTCCCATGCTCATGCCTTGAATTGAGAACTTCTTATCAATCAGTTTGACGGCACGTTGTGTAATCAAAGTAATGCCTAGGTAAATCGCCGCAGCGGTTGCGTACCATGTAAACGCTTCATGCGTCGCCGCAGATGTTAGCTGTGCTTGCTTCAACAAATCCGTTACGCCAATCAGTGATACAAGCGCGGTATCTTTCAGCAAAACCAACCATTGGTTAGTTAAACCTGGTAGTGCGTGTCTTACTGCTTGTGGCAAAACAATGCGAACAAAAGCGTGTGCTTGACTGATGCCGAGTGCACTTGCTGCTTCTCTCTGCCCTCTTCCAACGGCTTTTAATGCGCCACGTAGAGTTTGAGAAGCGTAGGAAGCGAAGATCAATGACAACGCCACCACGCCAGACAAGAACGGGCTAACTTCAATAAAGTCGCCGGTGATTAAAAACAGAACCTGCGTCGAACCAAAATAGATGAACAACACGACAAGGATTTCTGGCAAGCCACGCACAATCGTCACAAATGCCGTCATTGGCCATTTAACAAAAACGCGGCGAGACATTTCACCACTGGCAAATACCACTGCCAGAATCAAACCGACTAAAAGGCTTGTGAAGGCTAGCTGGACAGTCATCCAACTAGCTTGAACAAGCGATAAAGAGTAACCCGTTAGTGCCATATTACTTACCGAAGTACTTGTTGTAGATTACGTCGTATTCGCCGTTCGCTTTCACTGTTTTCAGTGCCGTATTCAGCTTGTTCACTAGCTCGTCGTTACCTTTGTTTACTGCGATACCGAAACCGTTACCGAAGTATTTAGGGTTAGTAACGTGCTCACCCACGTACGCTAGGTTATCTTCTTTCTTGAACCATTCTGCTACGACTGCTGTGTCACCGAATACAGAATCAATACGGCCATTCTTCATATCGATGAATGCGTCTTGGTAGCTTGAGTAAGGAACCGCTGTTACGCCTGGCATTTGCTCAATCAGGTAACTTTGGTGTGTTGAACCGTTTTGAACACCAACACGCTTACCTTCTAGTGCTTTTTGATCAGCCACTTTTTCTTTGATAGAAACAAACGCTGCTGAGTTGTCGTAGTAAGGGTCAGAAAAGTTCACTTGCTCCAAACGCGCGTCAGTAATATCCATTGCAGAGATAGCCGCATCGTAACGCTTGAATTTTAATGCAGGGATCAGGCTGTCAAAAGATTGGTTGTGGAAGGTACATTTTGCTTCCATTTCTTTACATAGTGCGTTCGCCAGATCCACATCAAAACCTTGAATTTGGTTGTTTTCATCCATGTATTCGAACGGTGCGTAAGTCGCTTCCATCGCGAATTTGATCTCTTCTTGTGCTGCTGCGTTCGCTGAGACAAGACCGATTAGTGAAGCTAGTAAAATCTTTTTCATTGCAATACTCCGTGTGTACTTAGTGGGCTGACACTCGCAATGACAGCCGAGCTTATCTGTTAAATAGACTGAACTTTAAAAACGTAATTTAGTGATTTAGGTAATCGGCAAACTGAGTGGTTTGCGGATTAACAAATGCGTCGTGCGTGCCGTGTTCTACGATGTGTCCTTGTTCTAGGTATAGAACATGGCTAGCGATTTTCTTGGCGAAATCCACCTCGTGGGTCACAACTACTTGTGTAATTCCGGTTTCGCTTAAATCATTGATGATTTTGACCACTTGGTTCGTGATTTCAGGGTCAAGCGCCGCGGTAGGCTCATCAAAAAGCAAGACTTCTGGTTTCATCATCAGGGCACGGGCAATCGCCACACGTTGTTGTTGACCGCCAGAAAGTTGCATCGGCCATGCATCCGCTTTGTCTGCCAAATGCAGCGTCGCGAGAATTTGCATTGCCTGCTTCTTCGCTTCTTCTTTATCCATGCCAGAGACTTTTACCGGAGCCTCAATCAGGTTCTCCATCACTGTCATGTGTGGCCATAGGTTGTACTGTTGGAACACCATGCCCACTTTACGACGAAGCGCTAAACCTTGCTTCTCTTTGATTTCAGTTGAAAAGTCGAATGCGTCATCAGCGATGTTTAACTGGCCGTTATCCGCCCCTTCAAGAAGGTTAAGAACACGTAGTAGAGAGCTCTTCCCTGCACCACTTGGACCGAGTAACACCAGCGTTTCACCGCTTTCACAATTAAAACTGACATCGTGTAGAACTTGGGTATCGCCGTAAGACTTATTGATACTTTTAACTTGAATACTCATGCTGCCATACTGCATTAATTGTCATCTGGAGCTTATACTAGCAAGAAAGAGATTTTATGCAATAAAAATGTATAAAAATTTAGATTGTTAATTTTTTGTATAAGAAACGACCAGCTCAGCAGAGTATATGACTGGTGCAATGAGTGAGGTTTTAACTGTATTTGTTGATCAAAAAAGCCCACAATTTCGCTAGCTTAGAATTCCATTGGAGACTTAAACCGATGCTCTGCAGTGCCACTAATTGAGAGCATCAGTCCGAAAGACAGTAACTGGTTGTATAAGCATTTCCCCCTCTCATTTTGAGAAAAGTCTCGCGTAGCTTTTCTTCACTTCTTCAAGGCTTAAAATTGAGACAGACAGGACTCATTTTGTAAAAAGCTGATTTGCTTAGCGTATTCATCTTATAAAGAATTTATCAAAAGAGAGATGTTCTAGTACTTTCTTGAATTGGTCTGACCGATCGCTAATACTTCCTCGTAATTTGACTCGCAATTTGAGTAATCGAAGTTTTTTGATTGGGACAACTCAATAATGAAGCCATATCGTTTTGCGCTGCTTGCGCTTGGTTCTTTGAACCTATTTTCGCCTACTACTTGGGCTGGTACTGCTGTCGTTTTACCGGGATTGCATGAGCAAGGTGTCGATTTACAAGATGCTCCGCTCTCTGCCGATGATGTGATCGATTGGGAAATTAACAATGCCGATATTGTGTTTGGTGCTTACCCAAACAAGGCTGACAACGAGCGTGTCCAAGCCATCGGTTATATGTACAACCAAAAGCTTGAGCTGAATGCGGGTTGGGTAGAAAACGATATTCGCAACGAGGCAGAGCTGAATGGGATTGATTACGAGGATTACTTTCTCCATTTTGCCGAAGACACCATCATCGCAGAGGTAGACTCTAGCCACGGTGAAAATACCTTACTCAATCGAAAACCGATGATCGTTGGTTATACCGCCAGCGCTGACCACGCCGGTTTTTGGCTATATCAACAACCACCATGGGATGCTGACGTATTTGGTCAGGCGAATAATGGTGGTGCTCTTTATGTTTATCACTCAGAGAAGTTCGACCGCTTAACCTTTAAGTTCTCTCAGTTTGCTCAAGGTGGCAACTTCACGATTGAATACCCTTCTGCCATCGACTCTTTTGGTCAGGTAACAGAATGGAAAAGCTTCGCGATTAAAAAAGACAAAACTGAGAACATGACTAAAAACCAAACGGTAAACTGGTCTGTTCCTTCGGATTGGGTTCGCGCTACAACACACGATGGCAGCGGACAAACCTATGGTGGTGGTCAGTACTTTGGCTCCACCTTTTTACGCGATGGCGGCCGTCTTTACGTTGCGAAAATTACTTGGCATGACGAAAACATCGAGAATCGCCCTCGTCTAAAAGAAGTAAAGCTCAAAAACAGCTTCCAAACCGTTAAGTTGACCGATGCTCCAACGGCAACACCTGAAGGTCAAACCATTCAACGCTGGCGTAAAATTCGTGGCTTTGACAAGTCTGCGGATCTCAACCAAGACAATTATCTTTCTTGGAATGAATACAAAAACCGTTCGAATAAGAACGCAACAGCACGATTTCGTTGGGAGTCACGTGTTATTCCATTTGGTCGTATGTGGAACCAAACCTCTTCTTGGGCATTAACCAATCTCGGCAATCCCGACTTTGCCAACGCTATGCACCACTATTACCAAGCTGAATGGGCGAAGCAAGGTTTAAACGGTGCGTACAACGACGATACGAATAAGTTACTCGGAGCAAATCAGTTCTACGTTTATTCCGGTGGTACGGTGGATGAACTTGGTTTGGTGGCGGGTAGCCAAGCTGCTGACGATGCTTACAAAGCGCAATTCTCGGCTTTCTTAAACAAACTGGCGACGCTGGATGCGGATGCGTTAATTGGCCTCAACATCGGCACGGCAAACTTATTCGGTCGCAATGGACAGAACCACTTAGTTGAAGCTGGTTCTCTGTACTTACGCGAGCATTACCTTTTCCCTTCTACTGGCTTTAGTGGCTATGCTGGCTTAGCTAAGTTTTGGGATAACTCGGCACTCGCCAAAGCTGGCCAGAAAGTGATTTATCAAGCGACCACGCGTTATGGTCGAGTTCAATACTTTGGCAACACTGAAGATAACTGGAAGCAAGACCAATACTCTGCACTGGCAGCGTTCTACTTGAATCATCACCCTCAGCGCAGCTACTTTAATCAGTGGAACAATGGTTACCTATATGGAAGTAATAACACTACAAGTGATAACTTCTGGAAGGCAGACGTGCCAAAGAATATTGCGTATCAACCAAGTGCCTTACTTGCCGTTGATTTGGGAGAGCCTGCCAATCAGCTCCCCGAGGACGCAGAGGCCATCCCGCTGATGATGTCCACCAGCACACCTTATCCAGCGGATTACACGGTTTTTGGTGATTCGTCGATGAACGAAGTGGTACATGCAGATTTACCAGATGGCATCACTTACGTTTCTCCTACGTTCACCTACTTTGCGTATCGCTCTGAGAGCAATGTGGTTCCTCAAGGCCCTGCAGAGATGATATTAGCACGCGAGTTTAGCAAAGGCAGAGTGTTGTACCGCACCGACTTTTTCGGCAAGAACGTGGACTATTTCACGGCGCCTAAAATCACCATCACGTTAGACGAGCCGATGAGACCCGTAGACAAGGACGGCAACATCGGTGACTACGTGTCGCAAATCGAAATCGGTGGTTACCAAGGTCTGTTTTTGCTGTACTGATGAGGCTTACCAGACATAGCGCTTGCTTCCACTCTCTCCCAGTCCAAATTGCTGATTTCGGCGTAAACGGGAGAGCGTGGGTTTAACGTTTTACTCTTCCGATTCTCTTCACTTTCAACTTCACAGATAACACCCTATTCTCTGAATCTTAATAAATCTTGTGTATATACTGAATCAAATGACAATGATAAGGGAATTCAGTCACATGAAGACAACACCGTCCGTTCTTTCCGTTTTGCTGCTGTCCGCTTTTTCTGCTCAATCTTATGCAAGTGAATGTGGTGAAATCACCATAGCGGATATGAACTGGAACTCGGCGAGTTTGATGGCGCACATCGACCAGTTCATTCTTAATGAAGGTTATCAATGCAATGCAGAGCTCATCCCGGGTGATAGCGTACCGACTGGCACCTCAATGATTGAGAAAGGCCAACCGGATGTTGCTCCTGAGCTATGGACCAACGGAATTAAGGAAGCGTTAGACAAAGGCATTGCGGATAAGCGCTTGCGTATCGCTGGAGAATCTTTGGTCAATGGCGGCGAGGAAGGCTTTTGGGTTCCGTCCTATCTGGTGAAGCAGTATCCGGAATTGGCAACCATTGAAGGTGTGATTAAACACGCCGAGTTGTTTGAACACCCAGAAGATGATGAGAAATTCGCCTTCTACAGCTGCCCTGCCGGTTGGACATGCCAAATCACCTCTGGTCACCTGTTTGATGCCATGGAACTCGAGAAATACGGCTTTGATATGATTGACCCAGGTTCGGGCGCAGCGCTGGCTGGCACTATCGCGAAAGCTTATGAACGTGAGAAACCTTGGTTCGGGTATTACTGGTCACCGACGCCCGTATTAGGCAAGTATGACATGGTGAAAGTCGACTTCGGCAGCGGCACAGATGTGGAAGAATACCGCAACTGTACAACGCAACCTGACTGTGAATCACCAAAAGTGACCATGTACCCAACTTCACCGGTTCATACCGTTACAACCGAAGCCTTTGCCAATAAAGAGCCACAAGCTTACGCCTACTTGCAAAAACGCGGGTTCACCAATCAGCAGATGAGCCAGTTACTTGCATGGATGGAAGATAACCAAGCAGACGCAGAAGAAGCAATGTACTACTTCTTCGAAACCTACCCTGAACTATGGAAAACATGGGTATCGGCAGACGTGGCTGCGAAGGTAGAAAAAGCGATTTAAATGATCTCGCAAAATGTCTAACACTCCAATGTAAACACAACGTCCACACTGACTTTAGCTCTATCAGTGTGGGCGTTACTTTATCTCTTCCGTACATTCTTTTGTGAGTTTTCCCTGCCACATTATCAAATCATTTTTGACAGTGACTCAAAGACAGCGCTGTTTATCCCTCTACACCGTAAGCCTACTATTTCCGTCACAAAGCAGTGCATGACTCCCCTTCGCTCTGCTCCATAATAAGGATTTCAGTATGACTGGTACTCACGCGTCAAAAACGATAAAACTTGGTGTCACTAACCTCTCTTTCCACCGCGTTACCGCTTCGCTAGTTAGCCACGTGCTCAATGATATGGGCTTTGAGGTTGAGCGCGTTTACTCTCCGCATGAAGAGAACTTTTCAAAACTCAAATCCGGTGAAATCGATATGCTTTCTTCGGCTTGGTTACCATCAAGTCACGGCATTTACAAAACATCGGTAGAGGAAGTACAACCCTTGCTAGAACTGGGCTTACACTACGAGCCATACGCGCTTTGGGGTATGCCAGATTACGTGCCTGAAGAACTGGTATCAGAAGTAAGCGACCTGACAAAACCAGAAGTCGTGACGAAGATGAAATCTGATATTCAAGGCATCAACCCTGGCGCAGGCATTACGCGCTTTTCGATTAAGATGATGGACGAATACTCGCTGACCGAAGCAGGTTACCGTTTCCACACAGGGACGGAAGAAGATTGCTTTACTGCGTTTGAGAAGGCGGTAGAGAACAAACAATGGGTTGTCGTGCCACTTTGGAAGCCTCAATTTCTTCACTATAAGTACGCAATTCGAGAAATCGCAGAACCAAAAGGTTTGCTGGGTATTGTCGATAAAGCCGTTTTGCTATTGCGCCAAGACAAATCAGATAAATTTACTCAAGATGAGTTGAGCAGACTGGACGCGCTACGTTTCTCAAATGACATCATTGCGGAATTGGATTACAAAATCAGTCGTGAAGGACGAGAGTTAGACACGGTGACACGTGAGTGGTTAGACAACCAATTCTAACAAGCTTTAGGCTGTTTATAGTGCTTTGCCTTGCTTCCATTGTCACATTACTACATTGCTAAATTGCATGGCAAAGCACGTTAAGTTAGTACATGGTGTTCCCGTTTGCTGACTCTTTCGGGATTTCTTGCAAGGCATCCCAATGCTCGACAATCTTGCCGTTTAAATCAAAGCGGAAGAAATCCATCGTTACGTATTCCACGTCATCAGGCCACGTTTGGTGCGTATGTAGCGCCACTAAATTGCCCTCTGCGACTGCGCGAACAAACGTAATGTCTTTCTCTGAGTACTCTTCCTGCATTCTCTCGAAGTAAGCGATAAAAGGGTCTGGGCCATTTCCCACTAACGGGTTGTGCTGAATATACTCGTCCCCTACGTAAAGCTCGACCGCTTTTCTTGGGTTTCCTCGATATGCCATTTCATAGAAAGCAATGGCATTGCGTTTGTTCTCTTCAATATCGATTTGCAAGGTGCTCATGGGGTTCTCCTATTCAACTCGCGATCGTCTACAAAGCGTAGTCGAGAATCAAAGCGCGGAGCATTTCCCTCATAACGAATACACAAAAATGCCGCACTGTGTCATGCGGCATTTAGAGTTTGATGAGAAGTGCTCTTTACGATCAGTTGGTCGTTTTTTCAAATCTCGCAACAAGGCTGGTTTGGTCGAAATTACGATAACCTCGCACCATAATGCTGAACGTCCCTGCGGGTTTATATAGAACACATTGTTCATTGCTCCCATTTTGGAATGGACGACAATCAAAGTTACTGACTGACACTTGATCGTTGTATTTTACAAAGAGATCCGCATCGCCACTTCTTGGCCCAGATAATGAAATGGTCACCTTCCCCTCCTCTTGAGTTTCAAAACTAAAGAACTGTTCCTCTCCATAGCCTGCGCGTAAATTCTCAACAGGTTCACCATCTTGCAAGGGTGTCACGCCAGTCGTGTTGTCCATGCTTGATTCAATCAAATAGGCGATAGCAAGCTTTGCAAAGTTACTGGCATGCGAAGCGGTCGGGTCTGAATTTTCCAACGTATCAAATTGGGTATGAATATTCGGGTTGTAGTCTTCAAACAAACTTTCGAATGGCATGGCCGCCGGATAACCAGCATTGTGCCAAGAGGCATGGTCAGAACAAGCATACCCGCAACGGTCAAACTGGTAGGTGATTTCAGGCGTGTACACATCAATCAACTCAGACAAAAATGCCGTCAGGTTGCTATCGGTATAGTCGGTAATAAACGTAATATCATGCGCAGAACCGCTGTAATTGGTCATGTCTAATTGCAACACGGATAGCACGTTGGCTTTTTCGTCTTTCAGCATTTCAACGATGTCTTGTGAGCCTCTCAGCCCAACTTCTTCTGCGGCATAACCATAGAATTTGATGGTTCTGTCTGGTTGGATACCGCTGGCAATCATTAAGCGAAGTGACTCAGTCACCGTTGCAATACCAGAAGCATCGTCATCGGCACCCGGAGATATGGTTCCCTCTTCTGTCCATGCGCCAGCAGTAGAATCTAGGTGTCCACCCACGACAACAATTTCTTCGGGATATTTCGCACCCAGCAACGTCACTTCTACCGACTTTTGTGGGTAGCCGCGATGGGAAATTTGTTCCGCAGAAGCATAAGAGACTCCTTCAATCTCTTGGTTCCAACGCGCCAGCAACCAATCAGAGGCTTCAACACCCGTTGCGGTGGTATAAAAACGATTGGTAAATGACGTCATGCCTTCTATGGTCTTCACCAAGTTCGTCGGCTCTACTTGATTGATGAGAGCCTCAACCGTGTCATGATGGCTGATCATCGGTTTGTTAAACGTCTTCAATGTGGTTGGCATGGTTGCGGCTTTCAATGCACTGGCTTTGTCTGGGTGCACCATATAACCACCACAACGGTGCTTTTCATGATGCATGTGACTGGATAGCGTCGCCAACTGATCTGGCGATATTTTCGCGACCACGGCGGGACGAGCACCAAAGAAATCAGAATAAACCGTGGCTCCGTGTTTGGTAATCAGATCCAACGCATCCGCATCGGTGGTGATCCAAACTTGTTCTTGCTCGGTCAATTCATTGGCTACAACACTGCTGATCAACGTACTGCTCAACAATGCCAATGCTAAAAGACTCTTTTTCATGTTGGTATTTTCCTTTACTAACCTTACTGACGAAAAAAGGGCTCCGTCTGGAGCCCTTTGCTATTGTGTTGTTATTTGTTTGGTTTGATGAATCGGTAACGCTTGGTTTCAGAACATACGTTGCCCGAAGTACACACTTGGTATTCCACGTCGATAGTGCCGTTGTGCTCGAACTGGTCGACGTAAGACTTAAAGTCTGTTGCACCAACGTTCTTACCGTTACGTTTAACAATGAAGTAATCGTTGGTGTCGTACTTCCAAGACAACTTCACGCGAGCCTTACCATTCGGGAACTTGTTACCGAAGTTGAGTTTCAGCGGGAACGCATCTGTTTGACCTTCTTCAATCGTCACAGTTTGTGTGGTTGACGTGGCACTGCCTGCATCGTCCGTTACGGTTAATGTCACCGCATAATCACCTGCTGCGGCATAAGTGTGCGTTACCATTTCGCCAGTTTGCGAACTGCCGTCACCTAGGTTCCATTGGTAAGAAACAATGCTGCCGTCACTATCGCTACTGGTGCTGCGAAGTGTCACTGTTTTACCAGAAACAGACTGTTCAAACTCCGCTACTGGAGGAAGGTTTGCACTGCTATCGTCGTACGTTGCCGTCAGTTCCGCGTTGTCATACTCAGCGTAACCAAATACGTTCACCGTGTAGCGGCCTTGCTCTGGGTTTTCAATCACACACACTTCATCGCTAACGGACAAGCTAGAACAAATATTTTCAGTTGAAGAAGGCGCGTAATCGAAGCCTACGTAAATATCTGGATCACCATTTGGCACGGTAAGATTGATTGTAAGCTGCGGTTGGCCTTCTGGGACTTCAATATCAAAATAGGTTTTCGACCCTGTTGCGCCACTTACGGTGACTGATTGGCCGTTTTCAAGACGCTGATATTCTGGCTCTGGCGGCAGCGGTGGTTCTGCACATGGCTCGACACCGACAACAGCAAAAGCATCCACAACCGCAGAGGCGTCATACCCTAGGTCGTTTGCTGCGTTCTTCACACCACATGCGCCTTGCCAAAAATCACTGTCTTGTGACCAGTAAATTTGGTTCGCGAGCACAAATAATTCAAACGCCTTTTTGGTATCCCAACCGGATGTCGTTGCTAAGTGATAGAAAGCTTTGTTGAAAACACCCGAGCTGTAATGCACATTCAAGCCGTCATAGTAGTCTTGCGCATGGTTGATAGACGATCCATCTCGTGAAGGATCATCCATGTAACGCAATGCCCCTTCTTCTTTGAAGATGTCCTTGCCAACCATCCAGTCATTCTCACCTTTCATGTAGAACTCTGCGGCTTCACCTGCAATATCCGAGAAAGCTTCGTTCATACCACCAGATTGGTTTGCATACACTAGGCCCGAGTTTTGCTCGGTAAAGCCGTGGCTCACTTCGTGGGCTGAAACATCCAGACTGACCAATGGGTAGAAATAACTCTCACCGTCACCAAACGTCATCGCTTGGCCGTCCCAGAAGGCGTTTTCATAACCCGTGCCGTAGTGAACACGCATCATTAACTTGAAAGTAAGTGGCGCAGTATCGAACCAGTTTTTGTACATGTCGAATACGATATTGCCAAAGTAATGAGCATCGTTCAGTGGAGAGTAAGCGCCGTTAATTTCTTGAAATTCATTGCGAGGACACTCGTAGCTGTATGGTGTAGAACCTTCAGTGGCACCATTTAGGTTAACCGTGATGACGTTCTCCGACTCCATCACACAATTGTTGCCATCTTCTTGTACGTCGAGGTAATGGTAGTCGGTGCCATATTCATACATGCCTGTTTTTTCGTTACCACCAGGGCCGGTACCAATTTGCGCATGAGCAATCCCTTCCCAACGATCGATAACTTCACCACTGTGCGCATCTAACATGGTAAATGGGCGAGAAGGTTGAAGGCTGTTTGCTAGCAGATAAGAAACCACGTAAACCAATCGTGTTTGTTTGCCATCTTGATAAATGAATAACTCATCTTCGACATTTCTTAGAAACTTACCTGCGATGCCTTTATTCTCAAGGTTCTTTGACGCAACCTTTAACGCTTCTGCTCGGTTCAGCTTAGGTTTTACAAAGCTTCGATCTAAGTCGTTAACGCGCAAATAATTGCCTTGCACGGCTTTTAAAGCGCCGCCTTTAAAGCTTTGGGTTGCGTTCAGTGAATGTCCCCAAACAGGAATACCCCAGACATTTTGCTGAATCTTTACCTTATAAACACCGCGTTTTTTTAGGTGAATACTCTTAACCTGTTTAAAGCTCGATGCATTATTAACACCCAATTGTGAATTAAGCCCAGAGAAGTTGGTAAAGTTGACTGGCTTATTCAATGTCACTGATTCACCGGCATGAACTGACATCGTCATGACACCTGCAACAGCGATAGCTATCAGACGTTTCTTGATTTTCATTTATCTATCTCCTTGATGTGTTCGCGTCGAATCTATCAGAAAAAAACACACCGGAGTCGATAATTAAGATCAATAAAATAGTTGTGATGCCTCAATTAAATAAATCTATGAAACTGGTAAAAATGAAAATTACAAATTTATTTCAATGGATCTTTTTAGGAAAGAAGATCTCATTTATAAAATCAAGAAATGCTATTTTTATCACTAGATATTTTTGTTTAAAAATATTGTTTGTTTTATCTAATTATAAATACACCATACTACTAAGACTAAATGATTAGATGAATATAATGAGGAGCAACCCTAAGTCGGACAAGGAATTTAGCATAATTAACTTTATTATTTCAAATATAACAACCCAAATTAAAATATTGCACTTAGATTTAGAATGAATGCCATCCCAATTGAACAAACGCCTATAACGCAAGGACTTTAACAACACTGGAGCCTATTTAATTTAAAGGACCAAGTAATACTATAGTTTATACCACCTACCAATTTCCACATTAAAATAAAGGATATATTCCAAGAACAACAGTAAACAGAATATAAAGGCGCTAATTATGAATAGATAAATTACAAATGAGATGATAATAAGCAACGTTTTAAACAATAGGTAACAGAATAGATTTGGCGAGACCAATAAAAACAACGACCATATTTATTGGTTAGAACAAAGACAAACAAATCCAATGTAATAATAATGAATCAAAAGCGTTATATTTAATATTATAAACGAGGAGAGAAGCACATAAACCAGAGCGCAAGGTTAGGAAAATAAAAAAGGCTACCCTTGGGCAGCCTCATACTTTTATTCGTTAATGTATCAATATCAGGCTAATTCGCCAGCACCTTGTACCGAACGTTCACTGTTCTCGACAAGGAAAACCGTGGCAGTTTGTTTAAGCGCGTTCCATTCTGCATCCTCGACAAAGATGCCCTCTTCCCATGATGTTTTTTGCGCACGGCTCAGCTCTTCACCATCAATATGAATTGCGTAACCTTGAGAGCTCGCTTCGATATCAAAATCCGTTACGGCAAGCTCTATCGTCATACTGTGATAATCAGTACTGTTGTCTTCGATCTGATCAGAAAAGAATACCTCTGGTGCAATCCGCCCACGGTTTAACACATACAAGGTTCGCTTAGGACTAGTGCCATTAACCCACTGAGCACGGCATGCAATGCCTTTGGCAGAGAGCCTAACTAATTCACTAAATGCTAACCAGCGATTGTGGCATTGCTTTAGCGTGATGGTAACGCTCTTGCTGCTGACCATTTTCTCAAGCGCAAAATCCAACACCGCAGGTAAATGACAGGCGATACTGCCATTGTGTAACTCGACTTCGATATGAGAGTCGGTGTTACTCGTAATGCTGACCGCGCAATCTGAATCTAAGTTGAGAAACAGGCTGGCGTTGTTGAAGTGACGGACCCCGTGCAAACCCACCATTTGCAGATCCGCAACCATATTGGCAATCACATCAGCTTCACCGCAATGACGGCGCATACCAAGAAAAGCTTTGTTTACTGCTGCTACCAGCTCGTTATGCGAGACGATCATAATGCAAAACCTCCACTGATTTTTTGATTGTCGCTTTGCGCGATTTCTTCACGCTCTGGCATGGTTGGGAAAATCCACGTATCGCTGAAACGCGGGTCCTGAATCTCATCAAGCAATGGTGCGCCTTGGAAGAAGGTCACACGCACCCATCGGTCTGAACGTGGATCGAACTTGGTCGCCCCAAAGATAGCCAACTTACATCGCAGTAGATGCATTGGTAGCGCGTCTTCACGTAGAACGTTCATCTGGATATCACCCATTTCTCGGTTGCCGAGCGTCCATACACGACGAGTGATTGCACGATACTGCGGATGCTGCAGTAAGAACTCCGCCAACGATGTTTCTGGCTGGCACGTTTGCAGCGCATGGTAGAGGCGGTTTACTTGTCGCCCTATGTCGAGTGGCAACTCACGTTCTTCACCGATTTCTTCTCCACGAACGCCTAGCCTTGGTTCTTCTTTGTCTTGCGAGCGATACCAGAACCAATAGTTGTTCTCCGGTAATATGTAGTCGGCATCGATTGACCAACGGTATTTACTCTCTAGTATTTGCAACACATTTTGAACGCTTTTTCCGCCGGGAATAGAGAGTGACTCATCGGTGTTCATTTGGTTTTCAAATTCATCAACCAAAGACGGGTAAAGCTCGATCAAACATGAAGTTAGGATTTCTTGGGCTTCCAAACTCATGGTTGTGGTTTGTTTGATCAAGCTTGCCCAATTCGAGTGCTCTGCCATCAACGCATTTAAGTTGATTTGTAGCGCTTGAAGATCAGCAATCGCTTGATGGTTAAGCTGATCTTGATGCTCGTTGATTGTTGTTACTTGCTCTAAGTGTCGCTGTGCTTTTTTAAGCAGGGCTTTTAATGGTTGCTCTAGCTCGCTAGGTTCACATGGCATAGCAAGCACGCTGGCAATCGCACGCTCACGTGATGTCATCCATTGGTCGACGATGCATGGATGATTGATTAAATATGGCGCCATACCCAAGCCAGTTGCATTCCCCACACCAAGATAGCGCTGCAAACCTTTGTGAAGTGCGATGGCGTTATCTCCGCCCTTTTGCGCAGCAAGGTAATGAACCCAATCTAAGCTGAATTCACGTAGCATATAAACGGCACACATCTGTGCACTAAATGACTGGTTGAAATCAGGGTTGTTCTCTAGCAGTTTAAAATCGGCAATGCCAAATTTACCGTTACCATAAACGGCGGTGGTTCTTAGGATGTAACCCACTTCAGCAAGCTCAGAAGGCTCTGGCTGCTCACCTTTAGAAAGCGCATTCACAATGTGCTCAAACACACGAACGCTCTTATTCGCACGAGCAAGAACAAGCACGTTGTTTGGATTACGCCCCGCTTCTTGCAAAGGCACATTGGCTCGAAGTAGCTCTAACAGTTCAACATTAACCTCGCCTTTGACCAACGCAAAAGTCACGTCCCATTTCTCAGCAATGACTCGGTCGTTACGCTCTTCATCAGCAATTTCATCGCAAAACACAACCAAGTGATAAACGTGTTCCGGCGTCGCTAATTGGTAAATCACATGACCAAAACCGCGTGGACACAGTTGCCACTCATGTTTGCTCACTTGCCATTCCTGACTCGCCATTTTTCGGATCAAGCTTCGTACAAAGCTGATTCGATTTTGGTGCATAGCCCCTAGCCTGTCTGGTGCCATCACAATTGCAGCGTTGCGAAGTGTAGTTTCAGTGTAAGTAGAACGATGTGCATCCATTTTGCTCACCACTTATTTTTTATTGTAAGAATAAGGGCTTGTGCGGGTGTGGGGAGGAATCACCCACACAAGCGCCACGTTATTGGGTTTGATCTTTTTGTTATAACCGTTGTTATAGCCCTTGTTCTTTCGCCATCTTCATAGCGATCTGCGGTGCATTCCAAAGTGACGGTAACAGTATCAATGACACCGGAACGGCCGTAATCACGATGAAGGATTGCAGGGCTGATATACCGCCAGAGCCAAGTGAGATGAGAATCAACGCCGTGATACCCATAGCCACGCCCCAGAAGGTACGAATAATCGCATTTGGTTCTGTCTCACCACTGATCACAACACTGATTGTGTACGTCATTGAGTCACCGGTGGTAACGATGAAGATGGTGGTCAAAATCAAGAACAAGATGGAAACCAACATTGGCATCGGTAGTTGTTGAGTCACTGCCAGTAGCGCGCCCGGTAAGTTGAAGCCTTCAAATGCTGCGCTCACACTGCCCGGATTGGCAATTTCAAACGCTAGGCCAGAGCCACCAACAATGGTGAACCAAAAACACGTGGTAAGCGGAGCAACAATGCTGATCGTCGAGATGATTTGACGAATACTGCGACCACGAGAGATACGTGCGATGAAGATTGCCATCATCGGTCCGTAGCCCAAGAACCAGCCCCAGAAAAATACTGTCCACCAGCTCAGCCAACCTTCATCACCACGATAGGTTGCCATTGGGATGAAGTTATCCAACATGCTGCCCACGCCTTGAATGTAACCATTGAAGATAAAATCTGTCGGGCCAAAAAGAAGGATGTAAGCCATCAATACCAGCGCAAGAATCACGTTGTAGCGACTTAGCATTTGCATGCCGCGGTTTAAGCCACTTAAAGCAGAGACGGTGTACAACACAATTGCAAATAAGATGATGATCAACTGTGTGGTAAAGCCATCTGGGATATCAAACAGCGCATTTAACGCGTAGCTCACCTGTAAACCGAGGAAGCCAATCGGTCCAATCGTCCCTGCTGCTACAGCGATGATGCAACATGCGTCAATCAATGCGCCTGTTTGACCTTTTAGCGCTCGCTCACCCAATACTGGATAAAGCAAGATGCGAGGTTTTAACGGCAAGCCTTTATCGTAGTGTAAATGCATGACCACGATAGACGTTAAACTGCCAACGATCGCCCACGCTAGAAAACCCCAGTGCATGAAAGATTGCGATAGTGCGTTCACTGCACCTTGCTGTGGATTGTCTTGCGGACCATATAAAGGTGGAGGACTCACGTAGTGCGCGATAGGCTCTGCCGCCGCCCAAAATACGCCACCGCCAGCTAAAAGCGTACAGAAGATGATTGCCATCCAACGAAAACCGTCCATTTCAGGCTTCGTTGTTCCGCCTAAAATCACCTTGCCTGTTCGCCCTGCAGCCAAGCCAAGACCAATAAGAAAAGTGAGAAGAAGCAGTATCTGCCAGTACGGACCGAAGACTTTAACTGACCACGCAAATCCCGTATTAACTAACGTTGATAGCAACTCTCCATCGTAAAGCGCGATAGCGACGAATAAGGCAATAAAGCCGCCGCTATACCAAAGTGCCGGGTTACTTAACCCTAACTTATCCGGTGAATTTTCCGTTGCTGAAGTGTCGTTGTGTTTTGCTTGGTGCTTCTTTGATGACACGCTCATCGTTGAAGCTTTCATGCTATTGGTTAGATCAGACATACTCTGACTCCAGAGGTTTATTGCAGCTGCCATAACGGCTACAAAAAGTGACTTTAACACTCGCCTTGTTATTATTTTTTGAGCGAGCTATTCCATGTTTATTTGGGTTACGACCTAGCTCGCCTCCAGCCCTTCTTTAAGGAAGTTAAACCAGTTCTCACCCAGGATTTTTCCTGCCTCAGATTCACTGAATCCATGACGCATTAAGCCGTTGTAAATGTTCTCCATCCCTTTACTGCCACTAAACCAAGGCAACGCATCTGGCCAACCAGCGTTGTTTGCTGAGCCTTCGCCATAATCCATAGCTTTCGACCAACGACCGTTGCGCATCCACTCAAGCACTTGCTGTGGTTGGTTTAAACAAAGATCACTGCCGATGCCTAAATGATCCACACCGAACAGGTCAGCCGTTTTCGCGACCATTTGGCAGAAATCTTCAAGTGTGCACTGGCTACCATTTGGTAAGTGGAATGGGTACAAACTAAAGCCAATTAAGCCGCCACGTTCGGTGAGCGCTTTAATGACGTTGTTCGATTTGTTGCGCAGAGCATCATGAGCAAAGGTTGGGTTCGCGTGACTAATACAAATGGGACGTGAAGAAAGGTCAATCGCTTCCAACGTTGAGCGCTCTGCACTGTGGGACATATCGATGATCATCCCGACACGGTTCATCTCTTCGATGGCTTGTTTACCAAAACGCGTGACACCAGAGTCGTTCTGCTCATAGCACCCTGTCGCCAGCAAGCTTTGGTTGTTATAGGTCAGCTGCATAATCAGCAAACCTTGACGACGCATGACTTCTATTAAGCCGATTTCATCGTCAATTGGAGAGCAATTCTGCGCACCAAAAAAGACACCAACCTTTCCTTCTGCTTTTGCTTTCTCGACATCAGCCATCGAGTAAATAGGCATAATCAGGTCTGCATTTTGTTCGAATCTCAGGTTCCATTCGGCAAAGCGAGTTAAGGTCTCACGTGCATTTTCGTGATAAACAATCGTTGCATGCACAGCCGTAATACCGCTCGCCTTCAGCGTTTGGAAATATTCTCGATCCCAATTGCAGTACTGCAATCCATCAATCACAATCCGTTGTTGGTACATAACCACTCCTTAAACGTTAATGAGCCTTTAAGGTTGGGCAGCGGAATCCTCGGCTGCCCTATTTCACTTAGTAAGGACGTTGATAAGCGGTTTTCACCACGGTGTAGAATTCTTTTGCGTATTGACCTTGCTCGCGTGGACCAAAGCTCGACTCTTTACGACCACCAAACGGCACGTGATAATCCGTTCCTGCGGTTGGTAGGTTGACCATGACACAACCAGTTTGAGCTTGTTGTTTGAAGATGGCGCTATTACGAAGGCTTTGCGTGATGATGCCGCCCGTCAAGCCAAAGCGAGTATCGTTCGCAACAGCAATCGCTTCATCCAAGTCTGAAACTCGAATCACGCTTGCCATTGGCGCAAACACTTCTTCTTGGTTCACTTCCCAACTGTTTTGCGTATTGAGGAAAAGGGTTGGTGACATGTAGAAACCGTCGTGCTCCAAGTTCAAGCGCTCGCCACCGAACGCTAACTCTGCGCCACTTTGGCGTGCTTTCTCAATCCATTCGAAGTTCGCATTCAATTGGTTTCCATCCACAACGGGTCCCATGAACACACCGTCTTCTAAAGCGTGACCGACTTTAAGCTCGCTCATACGTTTGATCAGTGCTTCCACGTAGGCATCGTGAATACCATCCATGACGACAAGACGAGAAGACGCGGTACACTTCTGACCTGCTCCAGAGAAAGAGCCTGCAATGGTCGCTTCAACTGCGATTTGAATGTCTGCATCATCGGCTACCACAAGTGCGTTCTTACTGCCCATTTCTAACTGACAGCGGACAAAATTCGGTGCCGTTGCTGCCGCTACTTTACGTCCGGTATCAACAGAGCCAGTAAAGCTCACACCATTTACGTCTTTCGAGTTGATAAGCGTGTTACCCACTTGCGAGCCACTGCCCAACACAAGGTTGAACGTGCCTGCTGGTAATCCTTGACGATGAATAATCTCAGTCAGTGCAACCGCACTAGCAGGCGTTAAGTTAGCGGGCTTCCATACTACGCTGTTGCCGAACGCAAGTGCTGGCGCGATTTTCCATGCAGCCGTAGCGGTTGGGAAGTTCCAAGGAGAGATAATGGCGATAACGCCGACGGCTTCACGAGTGACCTCAACGGAAACGCCTGGACGGACAGAAGCTGCGTTATCGCCAATTTGACGCAGCACTTCCGCCGCGAAATATTGGAAGAATTGACCGGCGCGGTAGATTTCACCGCGACCTTCAGCAAAAGGTTTCCCTTCTTCACGTGAAAGCAACGTACCAAGCTCATCACAACGAGCAATCAGCTCATCGCCAATCGCCTGCAAAACCGCTTGTTTGCGCTCAATCGGCGTTTTTTCCCACTCTGGATGCGCAACTTTGGCAGCTTGAATGGCTTGCTCCACTTGACCTTCACTCGCCTGAGCAAAATCACCTAAGTTCTCACTGATGTCTGAAGGGTTAATGTTCGCAACCGTATTAATACCAGATTGCCATTCGCCTGCAATGTAGAGAGATTTCTCTGCTTGAACATTATTGATAAAAGTCATTGCTCTGTCCTTATTCTTCCTGAAGTCTGGTGATCGCCACCAGCTCACTGATCTCACTGACAAAGCCCGGTAATGAGGCTTTGATTATTATTCTTTACTCTGGCTGACTCGCTGATGCGTAAACCACAAACTCCACCAGCATCTCCTCACGCGCTAGCCCCGCCACGACCATAGCGGCGCGATTAGGGTAAGGCGCTTCAAAATACTCAGCGTAGACTTGGTTAACCGTTTTTAAGTACTCACGATCCGTCACATAAATCAGCACTTGCAGAACAGAATCTAAAGACTCCCCTGCACACTCCAACGTGTGAACGAGATTATTAAAAGTTTGACGAGTTTGGGCTTCGATACCGCCTTCCACGACAGCACCTGTATCATCAATCGGGATTTGCGCGGTGTATAACGTACCATTGTTGACAATTGCCCATTCCAGCGGCGCTTTAGAGGCAAACAATGCGGTTTTGACTGGGTATTTTTTCGTAGAAGTATTCACGTGCCTTTCAACCTTTGTAACAACCTTGTTTCAAGATGGTTAAATACTGCACATTGACAGGCGATAAATCGAACGGTAAATTTTTTACATTTGATAAGAAAAATCTATCACCTTATTAAAACTAAGGTAAATAAAGGGATTGCAGAGGTTTCGCCATGAGTATCAAGCTTCAACAATTAAAGCATTTTGTGATGGTGGTCGAGGAAGGTGGTTTTAGAGCAGCGTCACATCGAGCGAACCGTTCTCAGGCAGCGCTGTCAACGTCAATCAAAGAACTGGAAAAAATACTCGGTCAAACCCTATTTGAGCCGGGCAACAAATCCAAACTCACTCCATTCGGTGAGATCTGCCTGCCTAAGATCATTCAGTTCCTCAACATCTATAACGCCCTTGATAACGATCTAAAAGCCGCCGCCGCAGGACAACAAGGTCGAGTGCGCATCGCCAGTGTCCCTTCTGTTGCAGCCAAGTTGATCCCTAGCGTGCTCGGCGCATTCTGCGAACAGCACCCGAACGTAGAAGTCAGCTTGATAGATGATAACGCCGCCGGGGTTGAAGCGCGTTTGTTATCAGGTGAAGTCGATTTAGCGCTGGGTAACCCATCACATTTAGACGAAGGCGGTATCGAGTTTACCCCGTTAATCTCTGACCCCATTGGCGTGGTGTGTTTGAAGGATAACCCTATTGCTCAGCATCCAGAAGGGATTGAGTGGCAAACACTGTTAGAGCAACCTTTTATTAGAAACGGAACTTGTACCCTACTCGATCCCACTCCTGCACGCGCGTTGAGTGAACAAGCTTTGTATTCTGTTGAAAACATCACGTCTTTGTTCTCCGTACTTGAGCTCGGTATTGGTGTCACCACCTTGCCAAAACTAGCGTTCCCGACCAACGAAACTCGGCTGGTTTGGATTCCGCTTATCGACCCACCTTTGGAAAGACAGGTTGGCATCTTTACTCTAACGGATAGAACCATCTCCCCTCAGGCAAAAGCATTTCATGATTTGTGCATTCACTACTTGAACTACCAAGAAGAAGTAGAAACTGCATAGGCATAACTCACAATCAAAAAAGCCCCTGACACGTTAAGCATCAGGGGCTTTTTGAAATTTCATGCATCAGAACACGTTACTTTCTGCGCTTGTAAACCACGCAGAAGTTGCCACGCTTGGTGCGGCACTTAGAGCAACGTTCACAATCCACTTCAGCGCGGTTTCCGTCTTTCCAGCGCTTGATCAATTGTGGCTCTGCCAATAACGGACGAGAAAGTGCGAAGAATTGAATCTTGGTGTTTTCAGCCAAGTCTTCGATCGCACAAAAGTCGTTTAAGCCACCTACGGTAATTACCGGTACGTTCACATCTTGGCTGATCACTTGACCGTACTCGTGGAAGTAGCCTTCTTCTTGTAGCGTGTAACCATCGAACGATTCACCTACCATGGTGCTTGCGTTCCCATGAATGTTACCCGATACGATGATCGCATCCACGCCCACTTCTTCTAGCTTCTTACACACAATGCGCGTTTCATCGAACGTCAAACCGCCATCGAAGAATTCCGTTGCTGTCAGTTTCACCAGAATTGGGAAATCATCACCAACTAGCTTGCGTGTTTCGGCATAGATCTCCATAAGGAAACGCATGCGGTTCTCAAGGCTACCGCCGTATTGGTCTTCGCGGCGATTGTAATATGGGCTCAAGAACTGGTTGATCAAGTACGTGTGCGCCGCGTGGATTTCTACACCATCAAAGCCAGAATCTTGCGCACGCTTGCTCGCTAGCGCAAATGCTTTAACGATGTAGTCAATCTCATCTTGAGTCATCGCTTTGCCTTCCGTTTTGGTGCCGCGCTCTGGCACTTCACTTGGAGCAAAAATCACACGCTCGCCAACGTTGAATGTTGTTTTTGTGCCGCCGTAAGCGATCTGCATGACAATCTTAGCGTCATGTTCGTGGACAAGGTCAGTCAGCTTTTTGTATTCATCGATGAAAGAGTCGTTGTAGATCCCCATCATACCTGCGTTCGGCTTCTCTTCTTCTACGATGTTCGCGTAGCCAGTAACGATCAGGCCCACTTCACCTTTGGCAAGTTCTTCATAAATGTCGTACAACTTCTCGGTCATGTGACCGTCTTCTGTCGCCATATTTTCCCACGTTGCACTACGTACAAAGCGGTTCTTTAGTGTCATGTTGCCAATGCGGGCTTCTGAAAACAAAATGCTCAAGTCCAGTCCTCTTAAAATCTGTCTTTTTAGTTCTATACATCACTACCGAGCAGGAACGAAAAAGGAACAGCGATACACAAAGCATGGCTGTTCCTTCTCTGAATTTCTGTTCAGTGCGATGAGCGACGCGAACCTTACCGCCGAAACTGCGGCAAAACTTTAATCTGGATTAAGGTTTGGTGAGATAGATCACCGATTCCGCATTCGTTGGTTTTGTTCTCATCACAACTACTGATGTCATCAATCGTTAACTCAGATTTACTTTCCTTTAATGAATAAACGGCAGTGGAATCAACTCTAAGCCAAGCACGCCGCTGATGCTCATTACGACCAATAACGACACCTTAAACACCGCTTTGGACCATTGAGTGTAGTTGTTGTAATTCACTTTTTGGAATGTCACCCGTGTCCATATAAAGCACACTGCTGCCGAGACCGCTAAATACTCGTACCCAGCTTCACCCAACATAAACAACCCAATAGCGACCACACCAAAAGCCACCACGTATGCCTTCATATGTTGATGTGCTTTGGTAATGCCCTCTTTAACAGGAAGAACAGGAATGCCTGCATCGCGGTAATCTTGCATGCGAAACATCGCAATCGCGTAAGAGTGCGGCATCTGCCAGAGACAAAACATGATGAAGAGTAAAATCGCTTCTAAGCTGATGTAGTTCGTCACAGCAAGGTAGCCCACCAGCGGAGGAACCGCGCCAGAAATGCTGCCGACTAAGGTGCCGTAGACCGAATTTCGCTTGTACCACATGGTGTAGAAGAAGACGTAAAACACGTAACCCAAGAGTACAACCACAGCCGAGAGCGGATTCACCAGTTGGAACAGTAACGCTGTGCCGTTAAGCAGCAACACCAAAGCGTAGACAAACGCAGCATCGATGTTGATGTTTCCCATCACCAATTCACGGTTTTGCGTGCGCTTCATTTTTTGGTCGATATCGCGGTCGAAGATGTTGTTCACCACGCATCCTGATGCAATCACAAGCCCCACGCCAACTAACGTTGTCAGCAACAACAGAAAGTTAGCGGGTTCTGATTTTGCGGCGAGGAAGAACCCCGCCGCAACAGAAATCAGGTTGCCGAAAATGATGCCCGGTTTGGTAATAGACAAATAACTTTTCAGCATACCCTAGCCTACAACTTCATGTTGACGTTCATGTTGTAGATGATCCAGATCGAGCCAGCGATCAGAATCAACACAACAATGGCGGTAAACATCAGTGACACCACGTTCCACTGACCTTCTGACGTTTTCACTTCCATGTGCAAGAAGTACTTAAAGTGCACGAAGATCTGCACAATCGCACAACCAAACAACACGGCATAAGTCGCGGTATCTGGCAGCACTTGCGCCCACACACAGTAGAAAGGAATCACGGTCAGGATCAGAGACGCAATAAAGCCTTTTACGTAATCAGAGGCACCTGTATCTAGATGTTGTTCCATTACATAACCCCCAATAAGTAAACGATGGTGAATACACAAATCCAAACGATGTCTAGGAAGTGCCAGAACAAGCTCAAGCACTGGAATCGCATCGACATGTTGTCGTTCAAGCCTTTGGTGGACAGTTGGTGGTAGCATACGGCTAGCCAGATCAAACCAAAGGTTACGTGCAGACCGTGTGTTCCAACCAAAGTGAAAAACGCCGACAAGAACGCACTTTCTTGTGGACCATAGCCTTCAACAATCAGGTGATGGAACTCGTACACTTCCATCCCGATAAAGCCAGCACCAAGTAAGAAGGTCACTTTTAACCAACGTTTTAACCCTGCAACGTCTTTGCGTTTCATCGCAATCATGCCGAAGCCAAACGTGATACTGCTGAATAGTAGCAACATGGTTTCTACAAACACGAAAGGCAGTTCGAAAATGTCTTTACCGGTTGGACCCGCAATAGAGCCGCTTTCTAGTACTGCGTAAGTCGCGAACAAGGTCGCAAACAATACACAGTCACTCATTAGGTAAATCCAGAAACCAAACAGCTTAATGCCAGCAGAATCGTGGTGATGATCGTGGTCGTGAACCGCAACATTAGCTTGCATAGGTCACCTCCAGATCGTCTTTTTTATCGTTGTCTTTCACTTCGTTTTTCTTCGCTTCTTCAAGTTGAGCTCGACGCTCCGCTTCAATCGCTTTGATTTCTTCTACTTCAACGTAGTAATCCACGTCGTCGTTGTAGCTGTGTTGGATACACGTCACGATGATGCCAACAAAGCTTGCTGCTGCTAGCCACCAGATGTACCAAATCATCGCGAAGCCAAATACCAATGCCCATGCAGAAACATAAATACCTGTTGGTGTGTTCTTCGGCATGTGAATGCGTTCGTATTCCACTTCTTTGGTTGGATCGAATTCGCCACTCTGCTTTTGGTACCAGAACGCGTCTAACTCATCACCTTTTGGTAGGTGGGCAAAGTTATAGAACGGTGGTGGTGAAGACGTAGCCCACTCAAAGGTACGACCGCCCCATGGGTCACCCGTTAGGTCACGGTTTTGCTCGCGGTCACGAACACTCACGTAGATTTGAATGAACTGACAAGCCACGCCAAGCGCAATCACTGCCGTACCTGCTGCTGCAACTGCCAACAATGGGAAGTATTCTGGGTTAAGGTCTTGGCTTAGACGACGCGTCATGCCCATAAAGCCCAGTGCATAAAGCGGTAGGAACGCCATTAGGAAACCGACAATCCAGCAAATGAATGCACGTTTGCCCCATGTTTCATTCATGGTGAAACCCGTCGCTTTCGGGAACCAGTAAGTGATTGCCGCGAAACAACCGAACACAACACCACCAATGATTACGTTATGGAAGTGCGCAATCAGGAACACAGAGTTGTGCAGAACAAAGTCCGCCCCCGGTACTGCCATTAGTACGCCCGTCATACCACCTACAGAGAAGGTAATCAGGAAGCCAACCGTCCACATCATCGGTGTGGTAAAGCGGATTCGGCCTTTGTACATGGTGAATAGCCAGTTGAAGATCTTCACCCCGGTCGGGATAGAGATAATCATGGTGGCGATGCCGAAGAACGCATTCACATTCGCACCTGAGCCCATGGTGAAGAAGTGATGCAGCCAAACGACGAACGCCAAAATCGTAATTACGATGGTCGCCCATACTAGAGAGGTGTAACCAAACAGCTTCTTGCGTGAGAAGGTTGCTGTTACCTCAGAGAACACACCAAAAATAGGCAAGATCAGGATGTACACTTCTGGGTGACCCCATGCCCAAATCAGGTTGACGTACATCATTACGTTGCCGCCAAGATCATTGGTGAAGAAGTGCGTACCGATGTAGCGATCCAACGTCAGTAGCGCGATGGTTACGGTCAGGATTGGGAATGAAATGATGATTAGGATGTTGGCACACAGGGAAGCCCACGTGAACACTGGCATCTTCATCATTGGCATAGACGGCGTACGCATGCGCAAAATAGTCGCGAAGAAGTTCACGCCGGTCAGTGTGGTGCCGACACCGGATATTTGCAGCGCCCATATCCAATAATCCACCCCAACTCCGGGGCTTGCCTCAATGCCAGACAGCGGCGGATACGCCAACCAACCAGTACGACCAAACTCACCCAAGCCAAGTGACATGTTGGTGAGGATCACGCCCACAACAAACAGCCAGAAACTTAGGTTGTTTAGGTAAGGGAATGCCACATCACGCGCACCAATTTGCAGCGGTACGATGATGTTCATCAAACCAATCACTAACGGCATCGCCACGAAGAAAATCATGATTACGCCATGAGCGGTAAAGATTTGATCGTAGTGATGTGGTGGTAAATAACCGCTCTCACCAGCCGCAGAAAGCAGTTGTTGGCTGCGCATCATGACCGCATCAGCAAAGCCACGAATCAACATCACCATTGCCACAGCGATGTACATAAAGCCTAGTTTTTTGTGGTCTACCGAAGTAAACCATTCATTCCATAAGTATTGCCACTTACCCGCTTTGGTTATCGCCGCAACGACAGCTAAACCAACTATCGCGATCACCGCTAGAGTGACGACAATAATCGGCTCGTGATAAGGGATTGATTCAAGTGTTAATCTTCCAAACATTGCGATTATCCTAGATTTTCCGGCAAACAGTTCATTGAACCCGGATGCTGGGTCACGACGTCGGTGAACAAAAATGGTGGAATACTAGAGAACATCTTCACAGGCTCCGCCACCGTTGGTGATGCAAGCGCACGGAATTGCTCCCAGTCTTCGATTCGATCAGGGCTGGCTTTCACTTGTTGCACCCAATTCAGGAATGCAGTGCGATCTTCCATTGCTGCTGCGGTAAATTTCATTTGCGAGAAACCTTTACCGCTGTAGTTAGAAGCAAAGCCTTTGTAATCCCCTGTGTGGTTCGCAATCAGATTCAACTTGGTCACCATGCCTGGCATCGCGTAAATCTGAGTACCGAGACGCGGGATAAAGAACGCGTTCATGATGTTGTCTGAGGTCAGTTTGAACTGAACCGGAACATCTTTCGGAAACGCCACATAGTTCACTGTCGCAATGTTCTCTTCTGGGTAGATGAACAGCCATTTCCAGTCGAGTGACACCACCTCAATGGTGATGGGTTTGACGTCACTTGCGATGGGCTTGGACGGCTCTAACTCGTGAGTAGAACGCCAAGTGATGGTTGCCAGAATCGCAATGATGATGATTGGAATCGTCCACACCACCACTTCGATCTTGGTCGAGTGCGCCCACTCTGGTGCGTATTCCTCGCCAGTGTTCGACTCTCGATAGCGGTAAGCAAAATAGATTGTCATTAAAATCACGGGGATCACGACAATCAGCATCAGTAAAAGCGCTGTAATGATCAGTTCTTTTTCCTGAACGCCAATACTACCTTTCGGGTCAAGTAGAGCAGAGTTACACCCTGAAAGCATAAGAATGGTTCCTGCCAAACTTATCCTCGCTAAGATGCGTTTGTATCTTGAAGCTTCCATTAACTTTCTCGATGGTTAGCCAATAACAGAGCAAGCCCTGCGATTGGTTGTCTTGGTCATTAGAATATTTTTGTGTTGAGCTTGTGCAGCAATGGACTTCTTGGTGGGAGGTATCAAGTTGCTTGATGGTTAAAACCACACTCACAACGTGAGTTTATTGTTACACTTTGAAATACATTGTTACATTCGAGCGCATTATGCGGAGGGAAAAAGGAAAGCTCATTAGCCACAGATGGAAACTAACGTTCCATTTATGAAAGCTTATATTGATATAGGAATAGCAAAACCGGTGCACAACATTAACGTACTACAGCGCATATTCTTTTCTTTACAGCAACTTAAGCAATGCAAACGAGAAGAGTAATCAGTTGCGTATTCGGCGCGAGAGTGTGAGCTACATTAGAAAGTGCGAATTAAGGAAAGCGTGACCAGTATCATAGTTATGAATTCACATACTATTTACATGGCATTTCGAGTTTCAATCATCACGAACGACCTTTCATTCATAGTCTTTATATATTGACGAATAACGGGGAAACCGCCCACTGCACTGTTAACTCACTTTAACACTAAGTAGCGACGTCTTTAGCTTGAGAACATTTCATTCTGTACATTTAAATTCGTGAGTTCATTCGAGGCTAGGAAGCTAACAGTCTTTGTTGGGCTTACGATGAGTTTATTGTTTGATTACGGTGAAAAATCAGGTATTACGGTCATGTCCAAACTTCTTATTCTAACGTTCTATTACGTCATCATTTTTTCTTTCACAGTGTGGCTCTGGTCTGACGCAGACGACTCGACTAAAACTGGTTTGTTTTATTTCGTGTTCGGAATAGCATTCTTCCAAAATGCTTATCACACATACAAAATTGAGACACTCAAAAACAAGAAAGAGCCGTAATCGGCTCTTTCTTCACATTCTCATCCCACCATCCACTTCGAGCACTCGCCCTGTGAAGTAGTCGTTTTCAAGAATGTATTTCACGGCATGAGCAATCTCACTCGTCTCTCCCATCCTACCGACGGGTATCATCTTTTGCAGTCGGTCTATGGCTTCTGGTTTCATTTGATCTGCCATCGCAGTTTTGACGACACCGGGCGCAATGGCCGCAGAGCGAATGCCATATCTGGCGAGTTCTCTTGCCCATGTTGTTGCCATGGTTGCGACGGCAGCTTTCGATGCCGAGTAATTGGTTTGTCCAATATTGCCTGCTCTCGCCACGCTGGAGATGTTGATAATAGCTCCCTTCGAGCCACTCTCGATCATTTTGACTGCCGCTTCTCGACCACACAAGAAGGTGCCTGTGACGTTGACGTTCATCACTAGGTTGAACTGCTCAAGCGACATCTTGGTGATCTCGCCGTCTTTGGCTTTGACTAATAACCCATCTCGCAAGACGCCAGCGTTATTAACTAAGCCATTTAGCTGCCCAAAGTCTTGAAGAATCTCATTAAAGGTATCCTCCACTTCAGATTCATTGGTGACATCAAGTCGATAGATCAATGCTTTGGCACTGAGCATCCGGCATTGTTCTTGGGTATTCAGCAGTCCCGTTTCGTTAACATCTAGCAATGCTAAATCTGCGCCCGCTTGAGCAAGGCTGACCGCCATCATCTGTCCTAGTCCTTGCCCCGCACCTGTGATTGCAATGACACTGTTTTTTAAATCCATATCTGTACTCCATTACTGGACAACTTCCATGCTCAAACGCCTGATAGGGAATCTCGCTTTTAGCCCTTCTGATTCTTATAGAATTCAAACAAGCTAGAGAAATCGAGTTCTGCATGACCTGCTGCGTTATGGAATGCATAAAGATTACGAGCCAAAGAGCCCATCGGAACAGAAGAGTTGGTTTGCAGCGCCGCATCCAAGCCTAAGCCAAGATCTTTGAGCATCAACTTGCTCATAAAGCCGGGATTGTATTGATTACTCGCTGGCGCAGAGTCCATCACACCTGGGCATGGGTTATAGAGCTCCAGCGCCCAGTTTCGACCAGAGCTTTGCAGCATGATATTGGATAAGACTTTCGGGTCGAGACCGTGATCAATGCCGAGATTGAGTGCCTCACAGGTTCCCGACATCAAGATACCCAACATCAGGTTATTACAGATTTTTGCCATCTGACCGTCGCCCGCTTTACCAGCGTGGAACACGTTCTTGCCCATGTATTGCAAGATCGCATTGGCTTTGGAGAACGCCTCATCCGAGCCACCAACAATAAAGGTCAGCGTTGCTGCTTTTGCACCTGCTACACCACCGGAGACGGGAGAATCGACAAACAACAGTCGTTTGTTCTGAGCTTCGTTCGCCACCAAGCGTGCGGAATCTGGATCGATGGTCGAACAGTCAATCAGCAATGCGTTGTCCTGCACAATGTTAAGCAGACCGACACCACCGTGTAAATCCCCCAAGTACACCGCGCGCACGTGTGCACCTGCTGGTAGCATGGTGATGACCGTTCCTGCGCCATCTACGGCTTCTTCTAACGTACTGGCAACCACCGCGCCAAACGGTTCAAGTTGCCTCGCCGCGTTCACATCCACATCGAACACTTGCACGTGAAACCCTGACGCCAATAGGTTTTGTGCCATTGGACTGCCCATGTTGCCCAAGCCAATAAATGCAATGGTACTCATGTTGTTTCTCCTTATTTTCCTAGCTGTGCAAGTGGATGTTCCTCTTCTGACCAAAGAGAAGTGAACAAGGTATCGATGACGCTCTCATCGACTTCACTGACGCTGTTAAACATCCATTTTGGATTGCCGTCTTTATCAACTAATCGAGAGCGCACGCCCTCTTCAAACTCACCGAGTAATGCGCTGCGAACTGACAAGGTTAGCTCTAGACGGAAACAATCCGCCAACGACAAACGGTGGTACTCTTTGACTTGTCTAAAACAGATATGTGCGGTGATCGGACTGCCCGCAACAAATGATTTTTGTGCGTTCTCAAGCCATTGAGTCTCGCCTTCCATTGCTTGAATACGTTGGGCAATCTGATTTAAGTCATAGCCTTTGCAGGCTTCTTTAATTTGGTCGAGATAAGGGCAAATCTGAGTTGTCGGCTTGCTGTCGATGACTTGATCTTCCATCAATTGAAGTAACGCACTGACGAGTGATTTGGCATCGGCAGAGCTCCAATCGACTTGTTTTAGTTCTTCTAACAGTGCGGGATATTGCTCTTCCAGCAGCAACCATTCCGCCAACCCTATAGTGACAGCGTCACTTGAATTCACCATTGCACCTGTTAGACCAAGGAACAAACCTACCTCTGGGTCGATTTGGCTTAAGAACCAAGTGCCACCTACGTCTGGGTAAAGACCGATATTGATCTCTGGCATCGCGAGACGAGATTTAGGGGTGACGACTCTATGGCTGGTGCCCATAAATAAGCCCATGCCACCGCCCATCACAATGCCCTCTCCCCAACCAATGATTGGCTTTTGGTAGGTATGAATCAGGTAATCGCATTCGTATTCGAGCGAGAAGTAGTTAGAACAGAACTCGGCAGTCTCTTCTTTGCTTTTGTCGTGCATGACGTGGTACATGGTTCGTACATCGCCCCCTGCGCAAAACGCTTTTTCACCCGCCCCGTTGAGGATGACACACACCAAATCAGGGTCATCTTGCCATTCGATAAGTTGGTCGTTGAGCTCTGCCAACATGTCGTAAGTCAACGCGTTCAAAGAAGCCGTGTTGTCTAACGTCGCGATACCAATTCGGTGCACGCCGTCTAAGCAATCTATTTCGCTAATGGTTACTTTCCCTGTCATGCGACCTCCTATTGATTCTTCCAGTTGGGTTTACGTTTTTCTAAGAAGGCACGAACCCCCTCGGTTTGATCTTCGGTATCGAATAAGTTTAGAAACAGTTCTCGTTCTTTAATCAGACCATGTTTGAGTGGAGCTGAACGCATGTTTTGGATAAGCGCTTTGCACGCGGTTACCGAAGAAGGCGATTGATTGGCAACCGATTCTGCAAGCTCAATGGCTTTATTAAGCGCTCCACCTTTTTCCACCACTTCTTCCGCTAAGCCAAGTTCTCGCGCTTGTGCTGCACCGACTTGTTCGCCGCACAATATGATGCGTTTCGCCCAACCTTCACCGACCAATGCGGTTAGGTTTTGCGTACCACCAGCACAAGGCAATAAGCCCACTTTCGCTTCAGGCAGTGCCAGTACGGCTTGTTCTTCCACTACACGAATATCACACGCCAACGCGACTTCTAATCCGCCTCCCATGGCGTAGCCGTTGATGGCTGCGATGGAAACCCCTCGAAATGCAGACAGCGTTTCAAAGGCTTCGCCAAAGATACGCGCCATCTCTAACGCAACCGCTTTATCGCCATCGGCAAACAACTTGAGGTCTGCTCCCGCCGAGAAAAACTTCTCTCCACTTCCTGTGAGCACTAGAGCGTAAACGTCTTTATTGTCGTTTAGCGCCAGCACTAACTCTTTCAATGCGGTTAAGCTTTGTGACGTCCAAGTATTGGCGGGCGGGTTGTTCATGGTCACCACCGCAACGTGATTGCTAATGGTATGTTGAATCGCTTGTTGTTCTGTTAGTGACATATCTCTGAATCCTTTCTTGGTGAAAATGACCTGAGCTTTATGAATAAAAGCAGAGGAGTCGGCATTTATAGCAATGCCGACTCCTCTGCGAGCAATCGACGCGCGATGATCAACCGCATGATCTCGTTAGTACCTTCCAAAATTTGGTGTACTCGAACATCACGGAAATAGCGCTCCATTGGGTATTCTTTGATGTAACCGTAGCCACCGTAAAGTTGCAGTGCTTGGTCACAAACTTGAAAACCAACATCGGTTGCAAAGCGTTTTGCCATAGCACAATAAGTCGTGGCATCTGAGTCACCTCGGTCTAACTTACTGGCGGCGTAACGTACCAGTTGGCGAGCAGCGACAAGCTCGGTTGCCATGTCTGCCAGTTTGAACTGCAATGCTTGGAATTGAGCTAATGATTTGCCGAACTGTTTACGTTCTTGCATGTACTGCGCCGCTTGATTCAACGCTTGCTGAGCCGTGCCGACCGAACAGGTCGCAATGTTGATGCGTCCGCCATCCAAACCTTTCATGGCGAACACAAACCCTTGCCCCTCTTCACCGAGCAAATGTGAGGCAGGAATAGAAACATTGTCGAAAGTCACCGCGCGTGTAGGCTGACTGTTCCAACCCATTTTCGGCTCTTTACGTCCGTAGCTAATCCCTTCTGCATCGGCGGGGACAACAAACGCGGATACACCTTTCGCACCTGCATCGCCGGTTCTCGCCATCACGACTAAAACGTCGGTATCGCCTGCGCCAGAAATAAAGGTTTTGCCGCCATTGAGTATGTAGTTATCGCCTTGCTTAGTCGCAGAAGTCGTTAGAGACGCCGCGTCCGAACCTGCGTTTGGCTCGGTTAAACAATAAGATCCGAGAAATTCACCCGTAATAAGTTTTGGGCAAAACGCGTCTTTCACTTCATCGGTCGCAAAGCTCGCAACCATCCAAGTCACCATGTTGTGAATGGTCATAAATGCGGTGGTCGATGTACACCCCATGGAGAGTTGCTCGAAAATGATAGAGGCATCCAAACGGCTTAAGCCCAAACCGCCTTGTTCTTCTGGGGTGTAGAGGCTCAAGAAACCGAGTTCTCCTGCCTCTCGTAGGATGTCTTTCGGGAAGATTTGTTTCTCATCCCACTCTGCTGCCATTGGCGCTAAACGCTCTGCCGCAAACTGCTGAGCCGTGTCGGCAAACATACGTTGATCTTCGTTGAGTTCAAAATCCATATGAGCTCCTTACTTCGTTAGCGCAAGTTAATGGTGAGGTTTGGACCGGTTGGGATATCGTCATCAAACCAACGAGCCGTCACGGTTTTGGTCTCGGTGTAGAAGCGCACCGCTTGTTTGCCGTAGGCGTGTAAATCACCGTAAAAACTGCCGCGCCAACCCGTAAACGAGAAGAATGGCAAAGGCACTGGAATCGGCACGTTCACACCTACCTGACCAACTTGAATCTCATGTTGATACTTTCTCGCCGCCGCACCATTCGCAGTGAAGATGGAAGTGCCGTTGCCGTATGGGTTGCGATTCACGAGCTCTATCGCTTCTTGCAAAGTATCGACCTCAATACACACCAAAACAGGTCCAAAGATTTCTTGGGTGTAAACCGACATCTCTGTGGTGACACCGCTGAATAAGGTTGGACCGACCCAGTTACCTTCAGGGAAGCCTTCTACTTCACATTGGCTACCATCAAGTTCACACACCGCGCCCTGTTGTTTACCTTCTTCAATCAAACCAAGCACACGCTGTTTTGCTTGTGCGCTGATCAAAGGACCATACGCGGCATTCTCGTCATCCCAAGCACCCGGATGCACTTTCGCCATTTCTTGTTTTAGGTCGGCAATCCACTCTTTCGAACTGCCTACAAACACCGCAACGGATATCGCCATACAACGTTGCCCTGCTGCACCAACCGAAGAGCCAACTAAGTTGTTCACCACTTGGTTTTTGTTCGCGTCCGGCATTACTACCATGTGGTTTTTCGCGCCAGCAAAGGCTTGAACACGTTTGAAGTTCTGCGTGCCTGTGGTGTAAATGTATTGCGCTACGGGTACAGAACCAACGAAAGAAACGGCTTGGATATCGGGATGTTTCAGCAACAAGTCGACCTGCTCCTTACGACCATGCACGATTTGCAGCACACCTTTTGGAGCACCCGCTTCTTCGAACAGTTCAGCCAAGCGAATTGACGTGAGAGGCACTTGTTCAGAGGGTTTAAGGACAAAGGTATTACCGCTCGCAATCGCGATTGGGAACATCCACAAAGGGATCATGGCAGGGAAGTTAAACGGCGTAATACCGCAGCACACTCCAAGCGGTTGAATCAGCGAATAACTGTCGATATCTGTAGCAACGTTCTCGACGGTTTCTCCCATCATGTTACTGGCGATATTGGCGGCTTGCTCGACCACTTCGATACCACGCCACACATCCCCTTTTGCATCCGCAAAGATCTTACCTGTTTCATGAGAAAGTAGCGTCGCCAACTCATCATGATGTTCTTTAAGCAGATGTTGGTAGCGCAGCATTAAACGCGCACGCTCCGAAACCGCGACATCTTTCCAACAGGTAAAGGTGGCTTTTGCACTCTCAATTGCCGCGTGCATCTCTTCATCCGTTGCGCATGGCAAGCGCGCAATCACGTCATTAGTGGCTGGGTTTGTCACATCTACCCAATCCGTTGCTTGAGATTCACGAAACTCACCATCGATGAATAAGGGAACCGTGCGAGTCATAATCTAGTCCTTTGTTAACGTTTGTCGTAATTGGAATTAAAGCGGTATCTCGATACCAATGGCAGTGGCTTCACCACCACCGATACACAGTGATGCAACACCTCGCATCACCTTTTTATTGTTGTTGTCACCATCTACACCAAGCGATTGCAGTTGGCGTAGGCTATGAATGAGAGTCACTAAAATACGAGCGCCACTTGCTCCAATTGGATGCCCAAGCGCACACGCACCGCCTTTGATGTTTACTTTGTCTTTATCGATGCCTAATTGGCGCACCGCGATTTGCGTGACAACGGCGAACGCTTCGTTGATCTCCCAAAGATCGACTTCGTCTACTGACCAATCGAGTTGAGATAACAACTGCTCTATTGCAAAGACGGGCGCGAGGGTAAATTCGGCGGGCTTTCTGGCGTGGGTCGAGTGTCCTTTGATGATTGCTAATGGCGTTAAGCCTTGATGCCGTGCCACCTGCGAGTCCATTAACACCAAGGCTGCAGCACCATCGGATATCGCACTTGAGTTTGCAGCCGTCACCGAGCCGTTCTTATCGAACGCGGGTTTGAGTTGGGGGATCTTGTCGAGCTTGATGGAGCGCGGATGCTCGTCATAATCCAATGTTGAAGTGCTATGACGAGTCGTGATTTCTATCGGCGAGATTTCGTCGTCAAACAGACGCTGCTCTTGCGCTTCCAAGGCTCTTGTCGCGGATAGGATCGCCCATTCATCCATTTGCTCCCGGGTAAACTCAGAACGGTCAGCCGTTTGCTGCGCGTAAACTCCCATCAAATGCCCTTCATATGCATCTTGAAGACCGTCGAGAAACATGTGGTCATAGGTAGATTGATGACCCATTCGCATGCCGTTACGTGCTTCTTTAAGCAGATACGGCGCATTGGTCATGCTTTCCATACCACCAGCGACGGCGCTGCGAATGCTCCCCGCTTTGATGAGATCGTGAGCCAGCATGACGCTCTTCATTCCCGAGCCACATACTTTGTTGATGGTGGTACAGCCTGTGGTCAGTGGAAGATCTGCACCTAGCGCCGCTTGTCTGGCTGGTGCTTGTCCGCACCCCGCAGGTAATACGCAGCCCATGTAGACTTCGTCGACTTCGCTAACACCACTCGCATCCATTGCCGCTTTGATAGCAAATGCCCCTAATTGAGGCGCTGAATAACCTTGTAACTGACCTTGGAAGCGCCCGATTGGCGTTCGCTTTGCACTGACAATCCAGATGTCGTTTCCCATGTTCTCGTCCCTTCTGACGATAATTCACAGTTCACGAACTCATCCCTCACACCTGCTACCACGGAGCTTTCACACAGAATGTGGTGTCACTCCAGCCTCTCATAAAACGATGATTTTTCGCACTGTGATTTCTTGACGTTTACGTAAGCATAGCACTAACATTTACGTTAACGTAAAGAAACACATTAATAACAACACAAATTTACTCTCATGCTTTTTGCTAGCCCGTTTAGTTCAAGGCTTGAAGGGATTTTAAGAAGCCAAAACTATTCATTAGAGGGAAAAACCGAGTGGATAAATTCAAGATAAGTGACCTCGCCAAAGAGTTCGACATCACGACCCGAAGCATTCGTTTTTATGAGGATGTCGGGCTGATAGAGCCGGAACGAAAAGGCAATATTCGCGTATATCAACGCAGAGATAAGATCCGTCTCAAGCTGATTTTACGTGGAAAGCGATTGGGTTTTTCGCTTGCGGAAATTCGAGAGTTGTTCGAGCTTTACGATACCCAACAAAGCGATGGTCAGCTGCTTAAAATGCTAACCATTATTGATGAAAAACAAGCGCACTTACAGCAGCAACTGGACGATATTAGCGTTGTAATGAACGAGCTAGAAACCGCCAAAGAGCGATGCAAACAAGCGCTAAGCGACAATAAAACTAACAGCCAATAACTAAAAACTGATAACGACTAAAACAAACAAGAACAACCATAGTTTCCAAGCCCAAGCAGTGTAACTCGAACCTTATCCGTACTAATAAACGCAGTACTTTCAACAGGGAAATGTTATGAAAAGCAGCTATACCCCACTCAACTTTGGGCTTGGTGAAACCATCGATATGCTCCGAGACCACGTCAACGCGTTCGCCACCGAGCATATCGCTCCCATAGCCGCAGACATCGACCGCGATAACCAATTCCCCAATCATTTGTGGTCCAAGTTTGGTGAAATGGGTTTGCTCGGCGTAACCGTCGACGAAGAGTTTGGCGGTGCAGGCATGGGCTATCTTGCTCATGTTGTTGCGATGGAAGAGATCAGCCGAGCTTCGGCGTCTGTCGCGCTCAGTTACGGCGCGCATTCCAACCTTTGTGTTAACCAAATCTTTCGCAATGGCTCTCCTGCTCAACGAGAAAAGTACCTACCTAAACTCATCGATGGTTCTCACGTTGGCGCACTAGCCATGAGCGAGCCGAACTCAGGTTCTGATGTGGTTAGTATGCAGCTACGAGCCGAAGATAAAGGTGATCACTATCTGATGAACGGCAACAAAATGTGGATTACCAATGGTCCTGATGCCGATACCTTAGTGGTTTACGCGAAAACCGATCCCAATGGCGGCTCTCGTGGTATCACCGCTTTCATTATTGAGCGAGAGTTTGAAGGCTTTAGCCATGCGCAGAAGCTCGACAAACTTGGTATGCGCGGCTCCAACACCTGCGAATTGGTGTTCCAAGATTGTGTCGTGCCAAAAGAGAATGTGTTAGGCGAGTTAAACCGTGGTGTCGAAGTGTTGATGAGCGGTTTGGATTACGAACGCGTGGTATTAGCCGCTGGACCGCTTGGCATCATGCAAGCCTGTATGGACGAAGTGGTTCCGTATGTTCATGACCGCAAACAGTTCGGCAAATCCATCGGTGAATTCCAACTAGTGCAAGGAAAGCTTGCTGACATGTATTCACGCATGAACGCCGCCAAAGCTTATGTTTATGCTGTTGCAGCCGCCTGTGACCGAGGTGAATGTACACGTAAAGATGCCGCTGGCGTGATCCTTTACAGCGCCGAACTTGCCACACAAATGTCGCTCGATGCTATTCAACTTTTAGGCGGCAATGGCTACATCAATGAATACGCGACCGGGCGTTTACTCCGCGACGCCAAACTGTATGAGATTGGCGCTGGCACTTCTGAAATTCGCCGCATGTTAATTGGACGAGAGCTGTTCGAAGAGTCTCGCTAACCCACCGACAAGGAAGTCACTATGGCAATCATTAAAAGCAAAACCAAGCCAACCGACGAGCTGTTTTTGTCGAACAAAGCGGTCATGACTGAGTTGGTGAGCAACCTTAAAGCCAATATCAAAGCCATCAAACAAGGTGGCGGACAGAAAGCCATTGACCGCCAGCGCCTTAAAGGAAAACTGCCCGTTCGCGAACGTGTTATGCACCTTTTAGATGAAGACAGCGAGTTTCTTGAAGTCGGGCAATTCGCCGCGTGGAACGTCTACGAAGAATCAATTCCGTGCGCAGGTGTCGTTGCAGGTATTGGCACCATTGAAGGCATTCGATGCATGGTGATCGCCAACGATCCTTCCGTCAAAGGCGGTACCTACTACCCACTTACGGTGAAAAAGCATCTGCGCGCGCAAGAGATCGCACAACGTTGCCAACTACCTTGCGTCTATTTGGTGGATTCCGGTGGTGCAAATCTCCCTCACCAAGCGGAAGTCTTTCCTGATAAAGAGCACTTTGGGCGTATCTTCTTCAATCAAGCCAGAATGTCGGCGCAAGGTATTCCTCAAGTCGCGGTTGTGATGGGGCTTTGTACCGCAGGCGGCGCTTATGTACCTGCGATGGCAGACGTTTCCATCATGGTCAAAGAGCAAGGCACCATCTTCTTGGCAGGTCCACCGTTAGTAAAAGCCGCTACGGGAGAAATCGTCACCGATGAAGAATTGGGCGGTGCCGACGTACATTGTCGTAAGTCCGGCGTTGCCGATTATTACGCAGAAAATGACCAACATGCATTACAGCTTGCTCGCGAAGCTGTCTCCAATACCAATCAATCACTCCCCATTCAAAGCGACAAACCGGTTTTACCACCACGTTATGACGCCGAAGAGATGTACGGCATCGTCAATGCGAATCTACGCTTGTCTTTTGATGTTCGAGAGATCATCGCTCGCGTGGTCGATGACTCAGACTTCGATGAATTCAAAGCACTTTATGGCAAGACCTTAGTATGTGGCTTCGCTCGAATCCACGGTAATCTAATTGGTATTGTGGCTAACAACGGCATCTTATTTTCTGAGTCCTCGCAGAAAGGCGCGCACTTTATTGAGCTGTGTGCCAAACGTAAAATTCCCCTACTGTTTTTGCAAAATATCACTGGGTTTATGGTGGGCAAAAAGCTTGAGGCGGAAGGCATTGCCAAGCACGGTGCGAAACTGGTGATGGCGGTTGCGTGTGCGGATGTGCCTAAGTTCACCGTGATTATTGGCGGCTCTTACGGTGCAGGCAACTACGGCATGTGCGGTCGCGCTTATGACCCGACCATGATGTGGATGTGGCCAAACGCACGAATCTCTGTCATGGGCGGAGAACAAGCCGCAGGCGTGCTCACTCAAGTTCGTCGAGAAGTGAAAAAACGCCAAGGTGAAGAATGGCCAGAGCCCGAAGAAAGTGCTTTCCGAGAATCTATCGTAGACTTGTATGAGTCTCAAGGGCATCCCTACTACGCCAGCGCGCGTTTATGGGATGACGGCATCATCGACCCAAAAGAGACGCGTCAAGTATTGGCTCAAGCCTTAAAAGCCGCGCTCAATGCGCCAATTCCTGACAGCAACTTTGGCATATTCAGAATGTAGCAATGTAGAGAAGAAAGGACGTCACATGCAGGATCATCAACCGAGTATCATCCCCAATACCCAACGACAAGATGAAGTACTTTGGAACGTCGATGAATTCGGCGTTGCAACACTTACGCTCAATCGCACAGAGAAGCACAATGCGTTTGATGCCTGCATGATTGATCTGCTGATCCACAGGCTGGATTACCTCGCTTTGCGTACCGATGTTCGATGCTTGGTGCTTCGAGGAAACGGCAAACATTTCTCCTCTGGGGCTGATTTGAATTGGATGAAATCCATGGCAAGTAGCACCAGAAAGCAAAACCTAGAAGACGCGCAAAACCTTGCACGTCTGATGCATACATTGGACGCTTTCCCTCAGCCTACTATTGCGGTTGTGCAAGGTTCCGCTTTTGGTGGCGCATTGGGCTTGATCTGTTGCTGTGATATCGCCATCGCAGCGGAGAATGCGAACTTCTGCTTGAGTGAAGTCAAACTGGGACTGGTTCCCGCGACCATCTCTCCTTATGTCATGCGAGCTATGGGCAACCGACAAGCTCGCCGCTACATACTCAGTGCCGAAGTGATTAACGCCACCAAAGCTGAAAAGTTTGGCATTGTGCATGAGGTTCATAAGCTGGATAAAATCGAAGCCGTAGTAGAAAGCTTGATTGATTCTTTGCTGCTCAATAGCCCAGATGCGATGCGAAAAGCCAAAGCGTTATGCCATCAATGCCACCAAAATCCGATTGATGGTCAGCTTATTCAATACACGAGCCAGCTTATCGCAGACATTCGCGTATCGCCGCAGGGACAAAATGGCTTGCAAGCCTTTCTGGAGAAACGAGAACCGGGTTGGATAAACAAACCAGCTAAGGGCAAGAAATGAATTTGCCAAACAAGGTAAATATTGTCGAAGTGGGCGCAAGAGACGGTCTGCAAAACGAATCACCAGTGTCCACGCAGGCCAAGATCCGCTTGATCGACTTGCTCTCGGATACAGGACTCACCCATATTGAGGCAGGATCTTTTGTGTCGCCTAAATGGGTACCTCAAATGGCGGATTCACTCGATGTGATGAAGAAAATCACCCGCCGCCACGACGTCATCTACTCAGCACTAACGCCTAATGTGCAAGGTTTTGAAAAAGCGCTTGAAGCCGGCGCTACCCAAGTCGCCATCTTCACCTCCTCATCGGAGGGCTTTTGCCAACACAACATCAATTGCTCGATTTCGGATAGTCTTACCCGCTTTGAACCAGTAATGGAATTGGCAGCAAAGCATAACATTCCCGTTCGGGGTTACTTATCTTGCGTGGCAGATTGCCCGTACGATGGACCAACCAAGCCCGAGCAAGTCGCAAGAGTCGCCAACCTGCTAATGGAATTAGGCTGCTATGAGGTTTCACTTGGAGACACCATAGGTACAGGCACGCCGATACGCATCGCTAAAATGTTAGAAGCCGTGCAAGTAAAAGTCCCAACCAATAAGCTTGCGGTCCATTTTCACGACACATGGGGACAAGCGTTGGCGAATATCTACCAAGCCTTAACGATGGGCATCAATACCATCGATAGTAGTGTGGCTGGGCTTGGTGGCTGCCCTTATGCTCATGGCGCGTCAGGTAATGTTGCCACCGAAGATGTGCTTTACCTTTGCCAAGGCTTAGGAATCGAGACCGGAGTAGATTTGGAGTTGCTTGCCAAAGTCGGATGGATGATCAGTGAAGAGTTAAACCGCCAGCCGACCTCAAAAGTCTCGCTGGCGTTAAAGCAGCGTTAGATCTCGTAATTCGCTTTGATACCGATATCGAAATGCAGCGGCATACGCCATTTAGCAAAAGACAGGAAGCCCATTACTAATCCAGCCAACAACATAGTGATGGCTGCAAGGATTGGAAGGTTAAACCATAATGCAAACGTTGCGACAACGAGAAACGCGGGCACCATCTTCAAGCCTGGCACTTTAAAGCAAAAAGACTCTTTAAGCGCAATGCCCGAAAAGGTAACAAAGATAAAGCCAAGCCCTAACCAAGTGCGCTGAAACTCCAAGTCACTCACCATCAATACCAAGCCAATCCAAGATGCCCAACTGATCACAGCCCGAACGTGTTTGCTGTAAACGTGAACGTTCGCGGCAGATAATGCACCAGCCACACACAGCGCAATGACTGAGGTTTGGTAAACCAACGGTGAACTAGAAATTGCACCAGAGATAAGAACCGAAAAAACAAGCAGCGCCATTGCAAACAAAGTAATACCAAAGCGATACAAGCACACGCTGATTTTATCGAGTGAATCCAGCGTCTCTTGATGTTCTATGTTTGCCATGGAAAGCATCCTGCCTAAAAATGAAAAGGAATAAAAAGCCAACGAGGGTGAAATCGCTGGCTCTATAAACTGAATTACGCCCGTTTGGGAAGACGGAGTTTACCGCCAGTTCGGTAGATCACCAAAGAGAATAAGATAAGCGCACAACCGACGAGTTTATTAGAGGTCAGCACTTCGCCATACCAAATCACACTGAGAATCACAGTCCACACAGGTTCAAGGATCATAATCAGTGCAGCGTTTCCCGCTTGGACAAACTTTTGCCCCATGGTTTGCATCACGTAACGCAAACTGGTTGCCAAAAGCGTACTCAACGCAAACCAAATCCAAATTGATGTGCTTACCTCTGTTGGCACCGTTTCCACCAAAGATGAAATCAGCAAACCAATCAAACCCGTGACAAACAGTTGGATACACGTTAGCAACAACACAGGCAATTTTTGCGAATACTTGCTGTTTACGTTGAAGTGTAGAGCGAGCATCAAAGCCGCGCCCAAGAACCAAAGTTGGCTGCTAGATTGTTGCCAACCACCAGCCAAAGACAAACATCCTAGGCCAAGAATCGCGATCGGCAGTGAAACCCAAAAAATTCGTTGAGGTCTTTGACGAAACATAATCCAAGCGACAATGGGTACGAACAGCATTGACAGGCTCATGATGAATGCGCCCTCACCTAGCGTGTCACTGATTGAAATCGCGTAGATCCAACACATCAGTGCGCCACCTAAAAGCACACCGACGCCTGCCGCGGCAAAAATATCTTTCTTATTGGCAGCACGAAGCGGTTTGATACACAGAGGCAACAAACACAGTGACGCGATGGTGAATCGCAGACCGATAAATCCGAATGGTGGGAGACCTTGAATGGTTTCTTTGGAGAAGATCCACCCTAATGCCGCGATCATCGTAGTAGCGACGAGCACGAATGCAGCTTTGCGTTCTGAGTTAAGCATAATTACTCACAAAAAAAGACCCTGCGAGGGATTCGTCAGGGGTTTATTTATCATTGATTTTAATGCGTGATAGCTAGTTATATTTGCATCGCAAATGCTGACAGGATGTGTAATTAGAATGAGGGAATGTTAACGTTTGCGAAACGCTCACAGTATACATTGTGACATGCTTCTCATCGAGTAAATTGCTGTGAAATCCCTTCATTATTTTTGTGGTTTATGTGGTTAACGAAAGCGCTCACAATCAGGTTTTAGCTCAAATAATATACGGAATAATCTCATCACCTGTTGGGGTTCAAAATGCTACAATCAAAACACAGTAGAACAGACGACAGGAGGTGCTTTATGAGACACTCAACCGTACTCTTTTTCATTCTGATCGCCCTACTTATTCTCGCGCCAATGGTGCTCGGTTCGTTGTTTAATCTTGTCTCTTCATTACGCATCGGCAGCATAGAGGCTGACCCAATTTCCATCACTCATATCTACGACATGATGATGTACCGTGGACGTTAGTTTGTTTTTATAACTATCTCTTTCACAACCGCTCTTGCCTCAAATCATGAGCGGTTTTCAATTTCACGCCTTCTTTCCAAAACCGCCGCTTAACGCTTCTAATTCAATAAAACTCACCACTTTTCACATGTGTACCGCTAAGCGATTCTTTTAACTTTAGTTTTATTGAGATTGATTTTGTCCAATCCACAAGCCTCACACGTATTAGTAATTAAATTCACAACTAAATCGGCTCGTACGTAGCGATATTGCCAGTACCTGCTTACTCTTTAACCTACAACTATAAAAAATACGCCAGTGCATTCACGCCACCAATAACAGTGAAAATCTGGAATATCAGCGCCCAAGTTAGTGAAACACGCATTCAAATTACTAGGGAATCAGTGATGAGATTAAAGAACACCCAAAACATGAGCGCAGCTTTGAGGACGGCTCTCGTCGCCGCTGTGTGCTTCTCTCCCCTCACCTTTGCTGTAGAAGGTGATGAGCAATTCGAAGTCGGCAAAGAAAAAGCGAAAGTTTGTATGACTTGCCATGGTGTCGATGGCATATCGACCATTGATGCATACCCAAACTTACGCGGCCAGAACAAAACCTATTTGATTTCTTCCCTCAAGGATTACAAAGCAAGGGAGCGAACCAGTGGTCTCGCGGTGCTGATGCAACAGCAGGCCGATGCCCTTTCTGATCAAGACATTGAAGACATTGCCCACTATTACTCTCAGCTAGGCAAAGAAGCTCAACCTTAAACGAGGAGCGTTCTTATGGAACAAGCAGCAACTCAATACAACACCAAAGTTGTGAAGTATTTTGTGTTGGCATCGTTAGTTTGGGCTATCGTCGGGATGATCATTGGTGTGATCCTCGCGGCACAGTTGTATTGGCCAGTACTCAACTTCGATTCTCAATACTTCCAATTCGGTCGACTCAGACCGCTACACACTTCCGGCGTGATATACGGCTTTGTAGTCAACATTTTGATGGGTACCTCTCTCTACATCGCTCAACGCACTGGACGCTGTAATCTCTTTAACCAAAGCTTATCTTGGATGGTGTTCTGGGGTTGGCAACTGGTACTCTTTTTGGCGTTAATCAGTTTGCCCGCAGGCTACACAACATCAAAAGAGTACGCTGAGTTAGAGTGGCCAATCGACCTTCTGATCGTCTTAGTCTGGGTGCTTTACGCCGTGTTGTTCTTTGGCACGATTGCGAAGCGGAAAGTTGACCATATCTTCGTCGCCAATTGGTTCTTCGCCGCCTTTATCATAGTGATTGCGATGATCTTCATCGTGAACAATCTGGCTATGCCCGTCTCTTTGATGAAGTCCTATTCTGTGTTTGCCGGAGCGCAAGACGCCATTGTGCAATGGTGGTGGGGTCACAACGCGGTGGGCTTCTTACTGACTGCAGGTGTGATTGGTATGAACTATTACTTCATACCAAAAGCGGCTGACCGCCCTATTTATTCTTACCGTTTATCTGTCATCCACTTCTGGGGCTTGGTTGGTTTTTACACTTGGGCAGGTACCCACCATTTGGTTTATTCATCGGTACCTATTTGGGTACAAAACATCGGCATCATCATGTCACTCATTCTTTGGCTACCATCTTGGGCTGGCGCTTTCAACAGTGCGATGACGCTGCTTCAAAACAAAGAGAAGCTCAAGTCTGACTACATTTGCCTGTTCTTCTTCTCGGCCATTCTTTACTACTGCTTGGCCACATTTGAAGGGCCTCTACTGGCGATTCGTTGGTTCAATATGCTCGCGCACAATACTGAGTGGGTCATTGGCCACGTTCATTCCGGAGCCTTAGGTTGGGTAGGCATGTCTGGCATTGCGGTGTTCTACTACTTCATCCCTCGTTTATGGAATAAAACCGAGTTGTGGTCAACGCGTTTGATCAAGTGGCACTTCTGGCTCGCGCATGCTGGTGTTGCGATTTACGCCATCGCGCTATGGGTTGCTGGCATTGGCGAAGGCTACATGTGGCTAACTCAGAACGAGAATGGCGAACTGGTTTACAGCTTTATTGAAGCCATGAACTTCAAAGCACCATGGTTGTTCCTGCGGTTCTTTGGCGGCGCACTCTTTGTACTTGGCTTATTCCTGATGGCATTCAACTTGTACAAAACCGTGCGTTCTCCATCGGTGTTAGTGGCAAAGGAGGCATAAGATGAGCAAAGACTTTACTCACTCAGTGGTCATCTTGATCATCACCACGGTGGTTGTGGCCTCCTTTTCACTCGCGGTTTGGGTTGTGCCGAATATTCTTCGCACCGACGATATCGCCAAAGGCAGCTTAGCCAAGCCTTTGACCGCCATTGAGCTTGCGGGTCGCGATATCTACATCAGTGAGGGGTGCCATGTCTGTCACACACAGATGGTTCGTCCTCTAGAGCCTGAAACCAAACGTAATGGTCGTGCAAATAAGGAGTCAGATGACATTTATGAATTCCCTAACCTATGGGGTTCAAAACGCACAGGTCCGGATTTAACCAACCTTGGCCGTAAATACTCTGACCAATGGCATGTATTACATCTCATCGATCCTCGTCAGGTCATTCCAACGTCCATAATGCCGGCCTACCCTTGGCTGTTCGAACAAACACTCTCGGGCGATGCAATTGGCGACAAGATGGAGACACTACGCATATTAGGGGTTCCATACACAGACCAAGAAATTTCCGACGCGCGCTTACAAGTTCGCGGTAAAACCAAAGGCGAAGCGCTGATCCGCTATCTTCAAAGCCTTGGTCAAGATACAGCACAGGAGGTGGCACCATGAGCACATTCTGGAACTGGTGGGCGGCTGCCTGCACCATAATCTTCTTCGTCTTAATGGTGGGCGTTATCGTCAAGTATTGGCGAAGTAACCACAAAGCGGACCAAGACCACACTATCGCCTCTTTTGATGGGATAGATGAAAAGGACGCACCACCACCTAAGCTCCTCTTCATTAGTTACGCTATCGCGTTTTTACTCTCGGCAGGCTATTTGGTTCTGTATCCAGGACTTGGTGAGTGGAAAGGCTTGGCGAATTATGACCAAGCAGACGACAAACTTAGCTCGCCATCAACCACACTCGATCAGCAATTTAGTCAAGTAACCGACACCTCTTTGGCGGCACTTGCGCAAGATGCCGATATCGTCCGTAGCGGTCGTATATTGTTTCAAACCCATTGCGCAGCCTGTCATAGAGATAATGCACAAGGGCAAAAACACTTCCCTAACCTTATCGACAAAGAATGGATGTACGGCGGAGATGATGAGGCCATCATTCATTCCATCGCGAAAGGCCGTAATGGTGCGATGCCCGGCTGGGTTGAGGTGATGAGAAAAGATGAAGTGGACAAGATTTCTTACTATCTTGCGTCGCTCAATCAACGCCACAGCAACGTGCCTGAAGTGAAGATCGAATTGGGTAAAAACCTATTCGCTCAATACTGTTCTTCTTGTCACGGCGATGGCTCACTTGCCAATCAACAAACTGGTGTTCCAGATTTATCAGACAGTGTATGGCTTCATGGTGGCAGTATTGAAGAGATTCAACACACCATCAATTACGGTTTAAATAACTTGATGCCAGCGTTTGAAAACCAACTCTCAGAACACGAAATCCTGGCGATTGGTGCCTACATCCGCAAGGCTGGCGAAGAGGAAGAGCAGAAACTCGCAGCACTTAACGCTCAATCTGTCGAACGTGGTGAATATCTCGCGCACGCGGGGGATTGCGTGGCTTGTCACAGTGCAGAAGGTGGTGAACCCTTTGCTGGCGGTCTACCGTTTGTTACACCATTTGGCACCATCTACTCGACCAATATTACTCCTCATGCCAGTGAAGGGATTGGCGAATACGACTACGACAACTTCCGTGATGCTCTGGTACACGGTAAAGGCAAACATGGTTACTTGTACCCTGCGATGCCTTACACCTCTTATCAATACCTCACGGAACAGGATATGACGGATTTGTGGGAGTACATGCAGTCTATCCCTGCCGTGGCCCGTCGTAACGATGAAAACCACATGATGTTCCCATCGAACATTCGTCTTGGTCTCCTTGGCTGGAACATTGTCTTTATGGACACCGATCCTATCGACTACAGCCTACCTTCAGAGCTTGAGGGTACGGTGGATGACGTAGAGAAGTGGCAGAAAGGCAAATACTGGGTTGCAGGCTTAGGACACTGCTCAGAGTGCCATACGCCGCGTAATATTGCGCAAGCATTGATTCCTGAGCGCATCTTCCAAGGTAACTTGATAGACGGCTGGAATGCACCTGACATTACGTCTACGGAGCTGTACGTGGGCGGTTGGGATGAAAAGACACTCACCGACTTCTTGCACACAGGTCATTCAGACAAAGGCACTGCTTTCGCTGGGATGGCTGACGTGGTCAAGAACAGTTTGAGTTTAATGACTCGTGAAGATGTTGAATCCATGTCCTACTATCTGCTCAATGGTGATGTAAACAACTTCATTGCCGCAGATGCTGTTCCTTTGGAGCCTAAAGGGTTTGATGAAGCGGCTTATCAAGAGCCAATCTATGCCACCTACAAGCAAACATGTGGAGCATGCCATGGTAACGATGGTAAAGGGCGAGATCCAATAGCACCAACGCTCCTGAACAACGGCATCATCATGCACAGTGACCCGTTCAACACTATTGCGGTAACCGTACGTGGCCTACAGCCAACTTACATCGACCCAGAGCGCAACTTCATGCCAATGGCAAGTTTTGAGGACATCCTCTCTGACGCTCGATTGGCAGAGTTGATTACCTTTGTGCGTAAACACCTTGGTGACCAGCAAACACCAGTCACAGCTGCTGATGTTCGTGATGTGAGGGAAACTTTGGAGGAAGCGGGTTACGCAGGCGGCCTACACACCACACCGGAGATGTACGACAGACGCGACAACAACATACATATCAAGTAACACACCACCGAAAGAAGGTGTTGTTTCGTTAAACATAAAAAAAGCCCTTTCCAACCGGAAAGGGCTTTGACTTAGTTCCCAAAATTTTTGCCGTTTTACAGCAGTTCCACCGACTGTTGAGCGATAACCCACTCTTCATTGGTAGGAATAACTAGCGCTTTCGCACCAAGCAACTCAGATGTAGCAACAACACCTGCGTTACCAAATCGAGCGTCTTCGTTACCTTTCACATCTTCAACGAAACCTAGAAGTTTAAGGTTCTTCAGGATTTCACTACGGATTGGCATTGAGTTTTCGCCGATGCCGCCTGTGAAGATGATGCCGTCGAATGAATCAAGAGCAGCAAGGTAAGACGCAATGTATTTAGACACACGGTAAGTAAATACTTGGAATGCTAGAGTTGCACCTTCGTGACCCTCTTCCATCGCTTCCAAAATACCGCGTGCATCGCTTGTTAGGCCAGAAACACCTAAGAAGCCAGAAGCTTTGTTCAAAGAGTTGAACACTTTCTCTTGAGACCAACCTTTCTTAAGAAGGTACTCAATGATGCCTGGGTCAAGGTCACCACAACGTGTGCCCATCATTAGGCCAGACAGTGGCGTGAAGCCCATTGATGTATCAACAGACTCGCCGTTGTTAATTGCACAAACAGAAGCACCATTACCTAAGTGAACAGAAATGAAGCTAGATTCTTCCACTGGCTTGTTAATCATCTTCGCAGCTTCACGGCTTACGAAGTAGTGGCTAGTGCCGTGGAAACCGTAACGACGAACGCCGAAATCAGTGTAAAGTTCTTTCGCGATTGCACCAGTAAATGCGCGTTGAGGCATTGTTTGGTGGAATGCAGTGTCAAATACAGCAAACTGAGGAAGGCTTGGAAACGCTTCGATAGCAGCACGGATACCGATAGCACCTGCAGGGTTATGTAGTGGAGCAAGGTCTGCAAGTTTTTCGATTTCAGCCGTTACTTCTTCAGTAATGCGAACAGTTTGTGTGAACTTCTCACCACCGTGAACGATACGGTGACCTACAGCCACGATGTCTTGAGCCAGACCTAACTCTTCGGTTAAACCTACCAGCTTACCAATAGCGATCTTGTGATGGCTATCGTCGCCTTCGATTGCGACTTCCTTTTTCTCACCGTTGAATTTCCAGCTCATACGAGCGTCTGATAGACCAAAGCATTCGCCCAGACCACTTAGCACAGCATCGCCAGATTGAGAGTCGATTACTGCAAATTTTAGTGATGAGCTACCAGAGTTGATCACCAGTACAAACGAATTAGACATGAAATAGTTTCCTGTTGTGGAGCAGAGGTTGTAATTGCGCTTCCGCGCTGCGTACTTCTTGTTTGTGCATTCTATTATTCAATAATTTTTTAATCTTTCAACTATCTTTTAGCGTTAGTTGTTCGTTTGCGTAATTTTTGTTGATCTATCGCAAGTTTAAAATTTATTTGAACCGTGAAATATATCGCCTCACTCAACTAAAGTGGAATCAGACACTTAAAAACATCAATAAATGAAGAATAAAGCAAAAATATTACGAATTTTTTTGAATGAGTAGAGTATAGAAGAGCGGAGACAAAAAAGCCGAGCTAAATGCTCGGCTTTCAAATTCAACTATTTTTTAATGCAATAGAGTGCAGATATTATGCGTCTTGCGTGCGACGACCACGGCCGCCGTGACCACGTTCGCCACGGTGCGCACCACGGTGATCACCACCACGGTTGCGATCAAAACGACGTTCGCCACCTTCACGGTTACCATCACGGTTACCACGGAAGCCACCTTCGCGACGACCGCCTTCACGACGTTCACCACCACGGTTGCCGCCTTCGCGGTTGCCACGGTAACCACCGCCATCGCGACGACCACCATCGCGACGACCACCGTCACGGCGACCACCACGAGACTCGCGGAAGTCATCGAAGTCACATACTACAGCACCAACATCTTGTTGACGGATACGTAGCTTGCTTAGCTTGTTCGCAGCGTCTGAAGTCATTGCTTTAGGTAGCTGAACGAATGTGTGACCTTGCGCTAGCTTGATCGCACCGATAGAACCTTTACCAAGACCTAGTTCGTTTGCTAGAGCACCAACGATGTCCTTAACTTGAACACCTTGCTCACGACCAACTTGAAGCTGGTAAGTATCCCAATCTTGAGTGTTGAAGCTACGGCCGCCTTCACGACCACCTTCACGGCGCTCTTTACGACGTTGCTTATCACGCTCAATCGCTTCAACCATTGGGTCTTCGCCAATGTAGAATAGAGGACGTTTACCTTGCTGACGCTTAAGAAGCATTGCAGCAAGCATCGCTGGGTCGATCTCTAGAGAAGTTTGTAGTTTCTCTACTAGCTCAGCGAATTTGTCTAGTGACTTGTGCTCTTTCTCAGCTTCCAGTTCAGCAGCTAGCTTGCTTAGACGAGCTTCAGCAACTTGGTCACGTAGAGGAAGTTGGATTTCTTCCATAGATGACTTAGTTACGCGCTCGATAGTGCGAAGCATGCGGATTTGGTTAGTGCGAACTAGAAGGATCGCTTTACCTTTACGTCCAGCACGGCCAGTACGACCGATACGGTGGATGTAAGACTCAACATCGAATGGGATGTCGTAGTTGAATACGTGAGTAATACGTGGAACGTCTAGACCACGTGCAACAACATCAGTTGCAACTAGGATGTCGATAACACCTTGTTTGATGTGATCAACGGTACGCTCACGTAGAGACTGAGGAATATCGCCGTGTAGTGCAGCCGCTTTAAAGCCACGTGCAGATAGCCAATCAGCTAGACGCTCAGTGTCTTGACGAGTACGTACGAATACGATTGACGCGTCAGTTTCTTCAGTTTCAAGAAGACGAGACATCGCTTCATCTTTCTCTACACCCTTCACTACCCAGAACTGCTGTTGAACTTTGTCTACAGTGTGGTTCTTACCAGCAACGTCAACTGTTACAGGTTCACGTAGGAAGCGCTCAACAATGTTTTTCAGCATTGGAGGCATAGTTGCAGAGAATAGAACGCGCTGTGCAGATTCAGGAGCGTGCTCCATGATCGCAGTTACGTCGTCCACGAAACCCATGTTTAGCATTTCGTCCGCTTCATCAAGTACGAAAGTATTTACTTCGTCAAGATGTAGACGTTCACGGTTGATAAGGTCTTGAACACGGCCAGGAGTACCAACAACAACGTGTGCACCGTTTTTAAGAGCACGCATTTGATCAACGATAGATGCACCACCGTAGATTTCTAGAACTTTAAGACCCTTGATGTTTTTACCAAGGTTTTTCATTTCAGCCGCAACCTGGATCGCTAGCTCACGAGTTGGAGCAAGAACGATTGCTTGTGGTTTACGTTGATCAAGATCTAGCTTGTTTAGAAGAGGCAGAGAGAATGCTGCCGTTTTACCTGTACCCGTTTGTGCCTTGCCCAGCGCGTCAGCACCTTCCAATAGGTGTGGGATTGCCGCAGCCTGAATTGGAGTTGGTGACACGAAACCCATTCCGTCTAGAGCAGAAAGGATAGAATCATTCAGAGATAAATCGCTGAATTGAATAACAGAATCTTGCATTGGGATCCTACTTAATTAAACAAAAAAACAGTCCCATATGCTCTTCCAATTCGATACTGATCCATCCAGTTACTAAATCCATTCAGACAGGAATTAGCACAGTACACAACCGCGATAAGCCATTAGGGACGACTAAGGGAGGCGGATTATTCCTTAAATGCATAAAAAAAGCTAGAAAAAATTGAATTACATCACAATTTATTCTCACTAATGGTATTATTCGCATAAATTTCCACCTCTCCCCCGATTCTCCGGAGAGAAAAGCACCAACAAGCTGTTCAATTCATCAATAATTCACAGCGAATTTGTGTGCTTTAGGTAGTAATAATAGTGCGCAATGATTATAGTGTGCCCAATTCCATTGGTAAGTTAAAAAAAAGATGTTTCAAGATAATCCGCTATTAGCTCAGCTTAAGCAGCAAATCCAAGAAAACCTGCCTAAAAAAGAAGGCTCAATCAAAGCAACTGATAAAGGCTTTGGCTTCCTGGAAGTGGACAGTAAAACCAGCTTCTTCATCCCACCAGCGTACATGAAAAAGTGCATGCACGGCGACAAAGTGGTTGCCATCATCCGCACTGAAAACGAACGCGAAGTCGCAGAACCACAAGAGCTGCTAGAACAAGCCGTAACTCGCTTTATTGGCCGAGTAAAAATGTTCAAAGGCAAGCTAAACGTAGCACCCGATCACCCACAGCTGAAAAAGCTTTCTCTTAAAGCGAAATTAAAGAAAGGTCTAAAACCTGATGAATTTGCTGAAGGTGACTGGGTTGTCGCGCATCTTATTCGCCACCCACTTAAAGGCGATAACTCTTTCTTTGTAGAAATTTCAGAGAAGATTACCGATTCAAACGACAAGATTGCACCTTGGTGGGTAACGCTTGCTCAAAACGATCTACCTAACTCAGAGCCAGCAGGCATCGAGAACTGGGAACTGAAAGACGACGCGGAACTAGAGCGCGTAGACATGACTCACGTTCCTTTCGTGACTATCGATGGTGAATCAACCAAAGATATGGACGATGCACTGTACGCGAAGAAGACAGAATCTGGCGATTTCGAGCTGACTATCGCAATCGCAGACCCAACAGCGTACATCACACCTGAAGACGATATGGATAAAGTGGCTCGCGAACGTGGCTACACTATCTACCTACCAGGTCGTAACATCCCAATGCTGCCTCGCGATCTAGCAGATAACCTATGTTCTCTGATTGAAGGCGAAGTCCGCCCTGCTATTTGCTGTACAGTAACTGTAAGTAAAGATGGCGTGATTGGTGATGACATCAACTTCTTTGCAGCAAACATTAAATCACACGCTCGTCTAGCATACGACAACGTATCTGACTGGCTAGAAAACGGCAGCTCAGAGAAATGGCAACCATCTGAAGAGATTGCTACGATTGTACGCGACCTATTCGATTTCTCTCGCGCTCGTGCTGAATGGCGTGAGAAGAACGCAGTTGTGTTCCCAGATCGTCCTGACTACCGTTTCGAACTAAGCGAAGACAACGATGTGGTAGCGATCCACGCTGACATGCGTCGTAGCGCAAACCGTCTTGTTGAAGAGTCGATGATCACGGCAAACATCTGTGCTGGCCGTACGCTACGTGAAAAGTTCGACACTGGCGTATTTAACACACATGCAGGCCTAAAAGCAGAGAAGATTGAAGAAGTGGTTGAACTGGTTAACCCAGAAGGCACACTAGAATTCACTGCTGAATCTATCGCAACACTAGAAGGCTTTGCAGCACTTCGCCGCTGGTTAGGTGAGCAAGAGACCTCATACTTAGACAACCGTATTCGTAAGTTCCAAACGTACAGTGAGGTAGGCAATCAACCTCTTCCTCATTACGCAATGGGTCTTGATATCTACGCGACTTGGACTTCACCAATTCGTAAATACGGCGACATGATCAACCACCGCATGCTAAAGGCAGTTATTTTGAACAAAGAACCAGTTCAAAAGCCAGATGATGAAGTGGGCGAAGAGCTGGCTCTGCACCGCAAACACCACAAAATTGCCGAGCGAAACGTGTCTGATTGGCTATACGCACGCACTCTAGCGGACGAGCCAAACAAGAAAACGTGTTTCACAGGTGAGATTTTCGATATTAATCGTGCTGGTGCACGTGTCCGACTTCTCGAAAATGGCGCAGCAGCCTTTATTCCTGGTAGCTTGATTCTTGATAATAAAGAAAGAATTGAGTGTAACGGCGACAACGGTACCATTTCTATCGACAAAGAAGTGGTATACAAGTTAGGTGACACATTGGAAATCGTTCTAGCAGACGTGAACCAAGAGAACCGCAGCATCGTTGCAAAGCCGACCCAGGTATTCGCTGATAAACCAGCACCACAAACAGAAGAAACTGTGAGTGAGTAATACCGATTGAAGTTTAAAGGCGCTCAAATGAGCGCCTTTTTTGTATGTCATACAAGAAAGATAAGAACGAATATGCCGAACATTGAGATCATTTGCTTTAATCACTTCACTGCTCGCAAAAGTGAACGCTACACCGCTACACACAACGGCCTATACGTTGTTGAAGAAGGCTCACTCGTTATTAATCAGCCTAGTGGTGAACAAATTGAACTAAACGCAGGAGACTTTACGCTTTATAACTCCGCAGATTTGCGCAGTGCTGAAGCCAAACCAGGCAATTTCAAAGCACTTGCACTCGTCTTTGATATTGGTTTGTTTAGTGAGTTTAAATCTGTGCATCCTAATGTGCAGTCAGAAACTGAGGAACGCCGCTTCTACCCTTTCTCTTCAGAAAGCCAATCATCAATTGCACAGCTTAAAGACACGTTAATTGAGTTAGCGGACAATAAAGCGCCCCAGTACGCTCAAGGTCATATTGCCCTTGCCCTACTCTCATTGATGGTCGAAGTGCAGCCGGACATTCTGTCAATCATTGATGATGCAAGCAGCCTAACCGCCTCTCAGAAGGCAATTAAGTACATCGAAAAGAACATCGAGAAAGACATCACCCTAGAAGCCTTAGCCACGCACATGAGCATGTCTATCGCGACATTAAAACGTAGATTAGCAGCGGAAAACCTCTCGTTCTCGCACATTTTAAAGGTGAAACGTATTAACCACGCTGCGACACAACTGCGCGTATCACAGAAGTCGATCACCCAAATTGCATTTGAATCAGGCTTTAAGAGTGCCGCCCACTTTAGTACAGCATTTAAATCGATTTACAGCATTACGCCAAAAGAGTTTCGTAGCCAAATAGCAAAGTGACGCTTGGCACGCTACGCGTTAGCAGGTAGAGAAATCTGTTAATCCCAGAAACACGCTTGAGGGTCGCTTTCTAATTCGGCGAGAAGCACCTCAAGCGTTTCACTACTCGGTAGCTTTTCATAAGGTACCCAGACCAATTCTTCTTCACGATAGATCGGCACATAAAAGCACCAAAGCTGAGTTTTAGCATCAAATAGAATTTTAGCGATGGGAGACGTGTATTCACTGTGTTGTGAATCAAGTAAGAAGTGCGCATGATAAAGCTCGACACCGTTCTCTATAGGCTCGTATAAGCACTTCCCTAGCGCTTCGACTGGCAAATTGACATTGCGCCTAGCGCAGAGCGTTTGAACCAACTTGTGCAAGCGACTGGTCGCCATTTGAGACACGGACATGAGCGTACTCCTGATATGTTGTTCTTAGTATATACCCAAGTGCCTGAGAGAGGCAGAAATCACCTTCGGGGCATGCGCCCGCTCAAACCTAGAATAGCATCCCATTTGATGCCGAAAAGCTAACTGCGTCACCTCTTTCGCTTCAAATCAGTAAAACCCACCCACCCGATATTATTGATAGTTATCAACATAAAGCGAGCGCAATCGATCATTCGCTATGGATATCAATCTGCATTCACAAAAGTGTAACCTGAACGAAATATGATGGGCGCTGCTATATACCGTATATGGAGTTAAATATGTTACGTCTTTCTGTGGCGACCTTACTGGCCATGGCTCTGTCCCTTCCTTCTGCTATGGCAAAAGAAGTCAATATTTCAGGTTCTACCTCTGTTGCACGCGTAATGGATGTATTGGCTGAAGAATATAATAAAACGCACCCTGATGATTACATTGCCGTTCAGGGTATTGGCTCAAGCGCAGGCATCACGATGGTGAACAAAGGCGTGGTTGAGATTGGCATGAGCTCGCGCTACCTAACGGAAAGCGAAAAAGGCGAAGACCTAAACGTACTCCCTATCGCTTATGATGGTCTAGCCGTTGTTGTTAACCGCACTAACTCTGTAGCCAACCTTTCGGAACAACAACTGTTTGATATCTACAAAGGTAAAGTCGACAACTGGAAACAAGTTGGCGGCAACGATCAACCTATCGCCGTGGTAACACGTGAAGCTTCTTCTGGCTCTCGCTACAGCTTTGAAAGTTTGCTAGGTCTTACGAAGATCATCAACAACCGTTTGGTTTCAGACATTAACCCAAACAACCTTGTGGTAAACAGCAACAGCATGGTGAAAACCATTGTTAACCATAACCCACATGCAATTGGTTTTATCTCGGTTGGCTCTGTTGATCGATCAATAAAAGCCATTCAGTTTGAAGGCACTGAACCAACGGCAAGCAACATCGCTAACCACAAGTACAAATTGGCGCGTCCATTCTTGGTTCTGTACAAGGTCGATGGTCTGGATAAAGCAGGCAAAGATTTCGTCAAGTTCCTGAAATCGGAACAAGGCCAAAAAGCGATTGCAGATTATGGCTACACACCAGTAAAAAGCTTTAATCAATAAATTGCAGACACAAAAAAGAGAGCCAAATTCGGCTCTCTTTTTTTTGTTTGAATCTTAGAATGCAATTAGAAGTGCAATTGAATCACTGAAACAACCACAGCGCCTGGTCGACGAATGCCTTCAATTTCCACTTTGATTTCACGCTCAATCTCAAGACCTTTCTTGATTGGCGTGATTTTAGTTAGCGTACTTGATGCACGTACGTTGTTGCCTGCTTTTACTGGGTACGGGAAACGTACTTGGTTCAGACCTAGGTTCACCACCAATTTCGCTGTTGGGAACATTGGGTTTTCTGGGTCAACAGAATCGGTCAACTTAGGCAAAAGCGCCAACGTAAGGAAACCATGAGCAATCGTAGTCTTAAATGGAGACTCTGTTGAAGCACGCTCTGGATCGGTATGGATCCACTGCATATCTTCAGTTACCGAACCAAATTGGTTGATACGCTCTTGAGATACATGAACCCAATCACCCACATGGATCACTTCGCCCACTTTCTCGCTTAGCTCATCAAATAGAACTTGCGCTTCAGGTTTTAGGACAATTGGATCTGGTTGAGAAATGACTTCCTCATTCACAGCAGGCTGCTGGTGATCACGTACTTTAGAAAAAAGAAAGCTGCTTTGTGCTCGACCTAAAAAGTCACCCCAATAATCGCGTAGCGTTGGAGACATCCAATTCATAAACTCTGATTGGTGAGCGGAAATCGCACCAACTTTGTCTTTAAATAGATTCGTGACTTTCATAAAAACCCTTCGATAAATTCAAGCACAACTGGCTATACCAGTTAATTTTGAATTAACTCACACTATGTTGCAAATACTTTCGGGCGAACACATGTATACTCAAAGTCATTTACTTCTTATTTTTCATAAAGATAGCAATAAAACACTATTTTATTAAGTAACTACAACATAAAGTAAATACTCTACAAAATACTGTAACAACTGTCCTTTTTGATGCCCTTTCGCACTAATCCTCTCTATGGATGTGACCACAAAACAAGCAAACAGTTCTTTTTCATTAAAACAATGCTTTACAACGTTTCTACCTCACCCTATTATACGTCCCGCAACGGAGAGATGGCTGAGTGGTTGAAAGCACCGGTCTTGAAAACCGGCATACGTTAATAGCGTATCTAGGGTTCAAATCCCTATCTCTCCGCCACATTTAGAAAGCCTGTTGAGAAATCAACGGGCTTTCGTCGTTTTAGCATTTGGAAAATTACGGGATTTCTAAATCCCTAGTCGTGTGCGACCCCAGCACTCCGCCATATTCTAGTAAAGAGCCCGCCAAGATATTAGCGGGCTCTTTCGTATTTCAGTGATTTAAAGGGATTAACCTAAATCCCTAATAGTTTTTCCCTCACTACTTACTCTTACCTTTCACTTTCCGATAGATTTACTGACCAACTCCGCACTTATCGCAATCGACGAAAAAATCAACGTATCAATTCGTTCTATGCAGACTCAAGACTTGTTATAACTAAGAGCAAGATAACAATAAATCATGGAAGACAGACACAATGCCGATTCAATTTCATCAGCTTACTGCAAAGGAAAACACTTCTACTCTCTCTATCGACGATTGGCAGATTGAAGCCCGACAGTCATGGGGTATTTTTAGCTCTGAGGGCGATATTGGCTCGATGCTTGGTGACTTACTGTGTGGAGAAATCAAGCCTGAATCCGGTCAATTGAACATCGAGGGTTGCCAGATTGCTCAGGTCTCTCTTTCCGAGCAACAACGACTGTTGGAACTGGAGATAGAAAAGGACGATACCGACTTTCTTGACCGTATTGACCAAGGCAGTTCCGTTTACGAGTTGATTTTTGAAGTCTGCCAAGATGAAGCTTTCGCACAGACTCTGATTGAAGATCTCGACCTTTCACACTTAACTGAAAGCGGTTTTCGAGTGCTTTCAACGGGCGAAACACGACGCGTTATGCTTGCCCGAGCGCTTGCGACCAAGCCTGACCTCGTTCTGCTAGATAACCCATTTACTGGTTTAGATATCGCTCACCGCGCGTCATTGGCGACTTACCTTCAAACACTCTCTCAATCAGTACAAATGCTTATTACCTTCTCTCGTGAATCTGACATGCCTGACTGGATAGAGCGTATTGCGCTGTTTAATGGTGGCAAACTCGATAGCACCATGGACAAACAGAGTTGGGATAAGCACCCTATCATCGCACAGATCAAATCCCAGTCTGAAAAACAAAGCGAAGAGATGATGACGTTGATTCGTCAGCATCAACATTCAACGCACTTCGATAATCCTATCTTTGAGCTAAAGAATGGTAAGGTGGAATACACCGAGAAGACCATTTTCACCGACTTAAACTGGCGTATCGATAAAGGTCAACACTGGCAAGTGAAAGGGCCAAATGGTTGCGGGAAGAGCACCTTGTTAGGACTGATCTTTGGCGACCATCCACAGTGTTACAGTAACGACATCCACATCTTTGGTAAAAAACGCGGCACTGGCGAGACCATTTGGGAAATCAAACAACATATTGGTATGGTTTCTTCGGCATTACACCTCCAATATCGCGTCAATTGCAGCGCTTTAGAGGTGATCTTATCCGGATTTTATGACTCAATTGGTCTCTATTCCCAACCAAGTAAAAAAGAAATCAACATCGCGAAAGAATGGCTGACGATTCTCCACATGGAGCAGTACGAGAAAACCTCTTTTAAGCAACTCGAATACGGGCAACAACGTTTACTACTGATTGCACGAGCCATTGTAAAACAACCGACGCTGTTGATTTTGGATGAACCATACCAAGGCTTGGACTACTTGGGACGAGTCCTGGTAAAAAACACGCTAGAGCTGATTGCCAAAGAGAACCTAAGCCAACTTCTTTATGTTTCCCACTATCAAGAAGATGGCTTGGATAGCATTCAGAACTATCTTGAGTTTAAGTTCGATGATCAAACTCAGAGCTATAAGGGTTACATCGATTAAAGCCCTATTTACTGCCGACCACTTCTGCGTATGGGAGTGGTTTGGCGTATAAATACCCTTGATGCAGTTTCACGCCGAGCATTTTTAAATGTGCTGCCTGCTCTTGGGTTTCTACACCTTCGGCAATCAAATCGACTCGCAAATCCCCTGCTAGACGCACAATCGCATTTAATACCGTAGAATTCACGCTCTCAATGCCAATTGTGTCTATGAAGCATTTATCTATCTTCAGATAATCGACCTTCATGTGTTGAAGCACCGCTAGTGCGGTCTGCCCTGTACCAAAGTCATCAATGAGCACCTGAATACCATGTAGCCTTAACGCTGTAATATGGTTGCGTGCGTTGCCATCAATCAATTGCCTCTCGGTAATCTCTATGCTGAGGTCAACGTTGTACGCTTTCAACTTGCGATGAATCGTTTCAATTTTTCTTATTATATGAGAACCGGTGAAATAGCCCGGAGGGACATTCACACCAAGATGAATCGGGTGCTCAAACTTTTCTTTTGAGAAATCCTCACAAGCTCTATCCAAGACAAAGTCGGTAAGCAATTCAACCAAGCCGCTCTCTTCTGCCGCAGGTACAAATTCATCAGGAGAGATGAAGCCTCTCAGTTTATGCGGCCAGCGGATCAAGGCTTCATAACCAAACGTCTCTCCCGTACTGGTATCCACTTGAGGTTGGTAATACAACACGAGCTCACGCTTCTTGAGTGCTTTTTTAAGTTCGGAGACAAGACTTCGCTGAGGATCGATAAAGCGATTAATTATGAAGATCAAAAGGTAAAACGCGAGCAAAATAGGAATGGCAGAAACGATATAAGAAAAGCGTTTTTGCTCAACGTAAAAGTCACTGGCTTCCACTAATGCCTTATAATCAAACAGCTTTGAGGAGCCGAGCGACACGGCATTTTCGCCCTTCATAGAAGCATCTTTAGGTGCAGAATCCTTACCAACAAACATGGCAGAGCGCTTTAAACGTACATCACTACGATAGCCAATCGTCGCGCCAAAGTAGTCTCTATCAACGATAGTAACGGCTTGGTATTCCGGAGCATCCTCTTTTGGTGTGATCAGAAATAAGACTTGATCAGGGTAGCCTGTGATATGGCCTAAAGTGAGCTCTCCTTTACGATATAACTGGACATAGTTGTCCATCGGACGCTCCATTGCTCCCAACTTCGAGGAACAAATAATCTGACCATCTTTTACAATCAGGGTCTCGTCGATGTGCCTTTCAAACATCAAATTTTGTTGTATCGCTTCACAACGTTCTGGATTAATCAGAGCGGTCCGATTCTCTGTCTCTATTTGAAACAGAATTTCATCCGCAACTTGGAGATTTTTATCAAGAATATGGTCTAGATTTCGCTGGACGCTTTGATGTGCTAAATAGAACACCTCCGCGACGATAAGAGGTAACGGGAGCAAGTATATGATGGCTTTTTTCAAAAGCTCTTTATTTATCATCTAGAAGTTATCTCTTATCTTTAAGAACAAGGGAGAAGAAAGCCATTAACACTTACTCATCAACCACTTAAAACACTCTAGAGTAAGCAGAGGCACTAATCAGCGCTACAGATTGAGTATGATTAACAAGCTACAAAGGTGCAAACATAACAATGAGTTATTGATACATGGCTCATTTCAGAGACAGAGTGTATCAACATTCTTGCTTTCATAGAGATGAGTGAAGAGAAATTCACACAAAATTTGCCTATCCCCCCTTCTTCCTAAGTCGTTCATAGAGGCATGGATACCTTGTCAGTCAGATTCCTATTCGCACGCAACTCAGGCAAAGAAAACATTAATAGGCTATTTTCTCACTGTATGAGAATATCCATTTCTAATTATTTTCCTTTTCTCAGCTATTAAGAATTATAGTTGTTGCCTACCCATTATCACGTTACAACACGCTCATGACGACAAACAAAGCCAACGCTAATCAGGTAAACGAAAAGGCGCTGCAATTGCTAATGCAAGTCGCAGTTAGTCAGTTCCCAGTCTCTGCGAAAACGCTCAGTGAACAACTGAATGTGCCTTTGAGCAGTCTTTATAGACACTTGAAGCTACTTAAAGAGTGGAACCTGATTGAAGAAAGCGTACACGACAAAACATTTGTAGTTGGTCCTGCCGCCCTGCTGTTAATGCACAGCTATGAAACCGCTCAGCACGGTTTGGATATGGTGGAAACCATCCTTGCTCGCTTGGTTCAACAAACGGGTGAAATGGCGGCTTATATGGTGCCATCTGGTTATCGTGCGCTTTGTGTCAGACAAAAAGAGAGTATGCAGGCGCTTCGATGCAGCTACGTCCAGGGTCAAAGTCAACCATTGCTTCGTGGCGCCTCATCTAAGGTGATGCTGGCTTTCATGCCTCAAAGCCGTTGCGAAAAAATCTTGCGTCATTTTGGGCAAGATCATCGTCTCAGCGAGTGGGAACAAGAGCTCAGCACCATCCGTAAGAACGGATACGCTGTTAGTACATCAGAAATTGATCCTGGTGTATCTGGCATCAGCGCACCAGTCATGAAAGGAAGTAAGCTGATTGGTGCAGTCTCTGTGATGGCTCCGGCTCACCGAGTCGAAAAGGATAAGCAGCGTATCATTTTGCATGTGTTGCAGGCAGCGAGGGCGTTGCCGCCAGAAAGGTAATTCACCATGTTGAGCTTTTTCAAACGTTACAAACTTCATCGAGCTAGTAAACCTATCCACCACTACCCATTTTCTTTTATGACGGTATGTGAGCATTTAGCCCCGATGAGTCATGGAACGTTTGAATTAGCTGACCAAAGTTTAGAAAATGCCAGTGATTGGCTTTACCAACAACATGATCAGGTCTCTGCCGCTAACCTTGGTCATTTTTCACATCACCAAATCGATAGTGGTGACTTTCAAGAAGCCCTGAGCTTATCTTTGTCACGCCATTCTATTCCGGTCGTTCTATCAAATTGCACTGAAGCTATTCTGTCGATGTTACCGGTCGTTGTTTGTGATAACGATGAAATAGGTATCATCAATATTGGCCATAGAATAAACCTCAACGCGACACTGGAACCACGAATTGGCTCAGCCTTTCACTTTGCCTTGTCTCGTTACCAAAACGTTCGTTTGTTTTTCGCTGGTGTGAGCGAACAAGAAACCAAGCAAGAAGCATGGGAATATGCCGAAGACCAAGGTTGTGATTGGGTAACAGACCGAGAGTTTACTTTCCGCTACCGCAATCATCTTAAGCAGCATGTGGGCAACTATCTTGATCATTGCGATCAAATCGTCATGTCGATTGATTTAGCGTCACTATTAACGAAAAACAATTTAGACGGCACGCCTGCGTTGGATATTCAGATGGTACTTCGTACCATTCGGCTGTGTTTGGTTTCAGGAAAGATAAAAGCGATTCAGTTAGTCGGCGATCGAGATCGTCTTATTTACTCGAAGCAAACCAAAGCAATCCTTGAAGAGTTGTACCAAATGGCACCATTGATTGACCACGCCGCTTAGTCAGTTTTATAGAGATAGAGCCATCGTCCGATTTGGCTTTATCTCTAACCTTTAACTATCACCTCTAAATCACCCTTTCTTATTATTTTCTAACAATTTATTCCCTCAAAAGTGCGACACACTTCAGCCTCAAGACTTGAACTAAGATCACATTCAAGCTTTAATACCTGACATATGAACTTGGTATGACATACGAATAAAAAAACACCGCAGTTCAATAAGTAAGCGACACATAAAACCAAAATAAGAACGCTTATGCCTTTTCTGTGAGTACTTTACTCACTCTCGCTTGGTGCCATTAAGTTCCACTAGATTTAGGATACTTGATGATGCTAAAACACACAGTCATCACACTGGCGTCAGTACTTTCTCCACTCTGTTTAGCAAACGTCTTTGATTTAGCTGACATAAAAACGGGCGACGTGGTTAGCTTTTGCCCTAATGGCAGCATTACTGTTACGGGTTCGACCTACCACTGTAGTACAAGTATTGAACTGCAAACTGGCGATTGGGTTCTCAACAGAAACCACAACGCAGCAACACTCACCGCCCAAAGTTCGATTACCTTGAAAGGCTCGAATATCGTTGGAGCCACAGACAACCCAATTAACATTAACGCTTTAGGCACTTGGCTCAAAGTGGAAGGTAATAGCTACGTTCTTGGCGATATTTCTGCACTCGGCTCCATTCAAATTACGAACAGTGAAGTCAAAGGAAAAATAAAAACAAATGGCGTGGGAGCTAATGGTCGATCAGTTGAATTCCACGGTACGCGAAATGTTCTAAATGGTGAAATCATCGCTCAAAGCGAAGTTTATATTGAATCAGGTATTTTCTGCGGAAACATCAGGTCAAAAGGCACCAATGTAACGATCAATACGATGGATACTGATTCATCTAACCGACCTGTTGTCGTGGGTGACATCAACGCAAGCTCGACAATTGAGCTAAACAATGTAGAAGTATTCGGCTCAATAACATCTCTTGGTCATACCGTGGATACAGGCTTCAAAGCAACGAACGTTTATGCTGATAGACAAGCCATCACTGCCCACCATTTTTCGATGAATAGCCCCGATGTTTCAGTGTGTGGGCAAGTTACTGCTAGCCTTGATGCAGGAACTAACTTTAAGCATTTCTGTGGAATACAAGACCCTAACTGTGATTACGCAAACCAAAGCCCGAAAGTTTGCACGGTTCCAGAAACGATTCCAGTTTGTGAAATTACCCCACCATCAGAAGATGACTTCGATCTCGTTGTCACACCAACAGAAGACATGGCACTAATGTGTGGTGATGAGTTGCCTCAGTTTACTGTAACCACAACCAACAATGGTGAAGCCACCAGTGCTCAGGTGTTAGCCACCCTCTCTCACCCAGATTTATTCACACTTGAGATGATTGAAGGAAAACAGAAAATTGATGATTCCAACTTCATCTCAAAAGATGATGGTACGTTAGTCGTCAAAGTCATACCTAACGATATCGACGCTATCTCGCTCGATTCAAATTACACCCTCAGTTTTACAATGGTCGATGACATGAACAAGGCGCAGACGGTACAGTTTATGTTTACGCCATACATGTTCGAAGCTTATGCAGAAGATCTGAGCTCGCTTGATGAAATCCATGTTGTTGCTGGTAAATCAAAGACAGTGAATACGCGTTTATTGGCTTGTGCTGCAACGGGTGAACAGATTATTGCGACAAATTACGACGGAACGCCCCAAGTCACCCATCCTCTCATCAAACCTGTAGGCGGCAGTGAAGGAAACTTCAGTTACTCTGCCGAGTTCAAAGACGGCCTCTCTAGCCATGGTTTAATTACCAATGAATCAGGTTTGTTCTCCGTCAGGCTCTCCGATACGTTCGAATGTACGGGGTTTCAGGAGTGTCCAGATGAAGGTTCGGTAAAGGTTGAAGGAACATTTGATGTGAAGTCACGACCTTGGACGCTAGCCATCTGTGATGGTTCAACAGCACTGGCCTCCGGCACTTCCGAAAGTGGACCGGGCTTTATTGCTGCTGGCGAACATTTCTCTCTCATAGTGAAACCGATCGTCTGGCAAAGTGGCGGCTCATTAACTAAAGAAGTTAATACAGCAAGCTACTGCGATGCTGACGTCACTCAAAACTTCATGTTGGAAGATGCCCCAGCAGCCAGTATCGTTTTAAGCAGTAAGCAAAAAACACCCACTGAAACCGCAAGTCAGACGAAGAAGTTACTGGAGAGTAGTTCATCACTCACTCGTAGTCATACCGAGAGCGAGAACTCTCAATACACATTCTCTAGCTTGTACTGGGAAGAAGTTGGTAGCTTAAAGATCAAAGCCAGTTTAAGTGACCAGTATCTTGATATGACGGTTAACACTGGCTTTCGAAATGTCGGTCGCTTCTACGCTAAATACTTTAAGGTGAGAGAAGCGGAATGGAAGTACCCGACCAAGCAAAACTTCATTTACATGAATCAACCATTTGAGGAGGTACGCTATGACGTGGTTGCCCTCAATGCGGAAAAACAAGACATCGAGAATTACGTCTATTTCAATGCCAGCCTCCGAGAGCATTTCCATTTGGGTGAATTGAGTGACTATGTCGATCGCTTCATTCCACCAGCAGCGCACTCGGTTGAGTGGAACTTGGTGGGCGACGCAAGTATCGGCACGTTCACAATCAAAAAGGCCAGTGGTAATGCAACTTGCGACAATAGCCCTTGCTGGGAAAAAGATGAAACAGACGGAAAATACCCTGATGGCCCATTCAACAGAGATTCGAACTCAACCAAAAGTAAAATTGGTTTAGCGTTTGTTGGAGAGGTTGATAAGATAGAATTCTTTGACGATCTCCATATCTTAGAACAGCAGCCAGATATCCGTTTTGGCAGACTGAACTTTAAAGACGTTGGTGGCAACCAAGGCATGACAATTAAAGTTCCGCTGGACGTAGAAGTATGGCAAGACGGTCGCTTCGTGACCCACTTTGAGGACAGCGCAACTACTGCAAATGGTGAACATCATACCCGAACACCAATCTGGTCTAACTCTCCTGCTGATAACACTTTATTATCCGGAGAAGGCACCATGCTTGCGGGCAGAACCTACGATATCGTAGCTAGCCAAGTAGATTCAGCACGAGAGCAAGTTCGCTTCCATTTAGACTTGAGCAGTGCAGGAAATAACTTACCTTGGCTCAAGTACAATTGGGATAAGAGTGACGCAGACGAAGATAACCCACCGACAGTAGTCACGTTCGGAATTCATCGTGGGAATGACCGCATTATTTATCGTGGAGAACCCAACTTTATTGGGATGAATTAAAAGCTTATCAGCACAAACAAAAACGCCCCTCTCGTGAGGGGCGTTTTTATATTTTGTTCGTTACTTAGTTGAACGACGCGCTTTCAGGCGTTTTACCATTGCTAGGCGACGCTCTGCAGAACCTTGGTCTGTTGCTGATTGGTTCGGGTTGTTACGACGACCTTGACGGTTCTTGAAAGCCGGTTTTGAGTTTAGCTTCTCGATGTAAGATTCACGCTGCTTTGGCTCATAGCCCGCTAGCTCAATACGACGGATGTGTTGTTGAATTAGGTTTTCAACCTGCACTACCGTTAGTTCTTCTTCACGGTTAACAAAAGAAACGGCATGACCTTGTTTACCAGCACGGCCCGTACGACCAATACGGTGAACATAGTCTTCTGCAAGGAATGGCATGTCGTAGTTCACTACGTGTGGTAGGTCTTCTATATCCAAGCCACGCGCTGCGACGTCTGTTGCAACCATCACGCGTACTTTGCCTGTTTTGAACTCTTCAAGAGCACGACGGCGAGCACTTTGAGCACGGTCACCGTGACACACGACCGCTTTAATGCCATCGAGTTTCAATTCTTTTACTACGTCGTTTGCGGTTTCTTTGTAGTTCACAAACACCAATACCTGTTTCCAGTTTTTACGACCAATAAGCTCAGAAAGCAGCTCTGTTTTACGTTCTTGATCAACTGGGTACAGTACGTGAGCAACGGTTTGTGCTGTTGTGTTTGCACGCTCGACTTCGATACGCTTTGGCTTACGTAGAATATCTCTTGCTAGTACGTTCAATTGGGTAGAGGTTGTCGCAGAGAACATCATGATCTGAGGATCGGTATCCACATCTAGCATGATTTTACGAACGGCATTGATAAAGCCCATATCCAAGATTCGGTCAGCTTCATCAAATACAAGAAACTCGATGTTTGCTACTGAAACGTTACCTTGCTCAATGTGCTCTTCTAGACGCCCTGGTGTTGCAACCAGAATATCTACACCGTTCTCAAGAGCAGAAATCTGAGAAGACATTTTACGACCACCAAAGATCGCCGCAACTGAGAGGTTCGTGTACTTGGTGTATGCTTTGATGTTATCTGCGATTTGCTCTGCTAATTCACGAGTCGGAGCCATGATAAGTGCGCGTGCTGTCTTGCGAGAAGCAATACGACCACTGTCCAACAAACGTTGAATCATTGGCAAAGAGAAGGCCGCGGTTTTACCCGTACCTGTTTGTGCAGTAGCGAAAATATCATGACCTCGACGAGCCATTGGAATCGCCTTCTGTTGGATTGGCGTTAACTTCTCATAACCGCATTCTGCCAGTGCTTTAACCACTTCTGGCGCAAAACCTTGAGATGAAAATGACATTGAGCGTATTCCTTAAACAAACCACTAGATAGCTTTGAAAATTTAGCCGTGCACTATACCCGAATTCAAGTGATTTATCTCACTTTTCTCGTGTGTTCGCGTAAAAACTCGGGGAATAATGCGTCTCCCGATTCAGCACCTTATATTTTTAGCTCTGTTTTCTCTTATTGAATGAAGAAATAACGGTTTTTACCCGCCTTCTTCGCCTCGTACATTGCCATGTCTGCCTGATGCATTAACTCTTCTAGAGTGCAATCTTGCCCTTTTGTGTAACAGCCGCCAATCGAGGTTGTCACTTGATGGAAGGTATCAGGTAACACTTCTATTGGGTCTTGAATCAATTGAATCAAAGACGCCGAATAGTGCTCTGGGTTTTGCATATGTTCTTGAGAGCTCAACAAGATAGCGAACTCATCACCACCCAAGCGTGCTAGTAACGCTTTGCTTCCAAATATACGATTCATGACAGATGCGACATGTTCTAAGGTTTTATCGCCTGCGGCATGCCCATATTCATCATTGATGAACTTGAAGCCATCAAGATCAAGATAGACCAAACAAACCTTCTGCCCAGTTTTAACACTCTGCGATATGGTTTCTGTCGCACCAGTTTGAAACGCTGCTCGGTTCAAAAGCCCCGTTAGACTGTCATGATGAGCCAAATGATGAATGCGTTGGTTGTCTACAAATGCGCGAAGCTGAAAACGCGCAATAAAGTAAGCCAGAATAATGCTCATGACCACGCCAACTTGCATTAGCCATTTTCGCTCGTATTGCGAACTGGCAATTTCTTTCCTTTCACTGAAATCGACGTAAGAAACCAACTTCCATGCCGTCGAGCTGTTCTCGCTGACGTGATAATCCTGAAAGCAGTATGGATTTATGCGGTCTACGGCACCAACAGACTCAATCGTCATAATACCTTTATCAGTTTCAATCTGCCCTGACAGCGTATTACGAATTTGTTCCGCCAAATCTGGAAATCTATTGTAGATCGTCTCATCACTTCGATGATCGTACATAAACGCAAATTCGGTATCGCGATGTTCTTTGTTAAACAAGAAGTAACCGTCTTTATTGAGCAGCATGTAGTTGGTGCCCATATCGAGATTAAACAGCGCCATACCTTCCATAAGGTACTTCGCAAGATAGTTAACCATAACGATCCCGCGCTTTCTCCCCTCCTCGTCAAAAACAGGGGTGGCCAGACGAATCATAGGCTTAAGGGGTACTTCAATCTGACCATGCTCGACGTTTAGGTCTAAAGGCGATACGTAGATTTTTCGACAACCTAGCTGCAATGCTTTATTGAAGTAGTAGCGATGACGTTTATTTTGTAGTTGCTCTTCGGGTACAACCTGAGAATGTCCGTCATTAAAGTTGATACGAACCACTTCATTGCCTTCCAAGTCCAAGTAACGAAGTTGGTCATACACTTCTTTTCTTTGACTAACGGCCTCCAAGATAGTGCTTAACCGCGCCAGTTCGGCATCCCTTTTAGCTTCAGGAAGCAACTCAACCATGTTGTACACTTGTCTTGCTTCCATAATGTCGGAGAGCAAAGCGGTTTCTCTCACAACAGAGCCCATCACCCACTCAATGTATTGTTTCTTGCCCTCTAGAAGCGCTTTTTGTTGAACACGAATATTGCTCTTCTCTGCTTCTTCTGACGCGGACTTGTCGTAATGGATAATGGCACCAAATACGGTGACAAGCAGAAAGAAAATCGCGACAAAACGCAAACAGAAGAACTTCAATTCAGAGAAAGTAAAGGCAGGATTCAAGTGGTCTCCGGTTTCTTGTTGTATGAGAAAAGCCGGCGATTATAGTGATACAAATCACATATATATAGATTTGACACGATGATAGTTTTCTATCGTCTCAACAATGAAAATTTATAGAAAAAGACCCAAGCATCTGCTCGGGCCTTGTTCGATATTCATTCATGCTTATTCAGCAATGCCACAAAGTTTAAGTAGGATCGCTTCTAGCTGCTCCCAAGGCATCAATTGCGAGTCAATCACTTCGATGCGAGACTCAAACCCTTCTAGACTCATCTGATTTACAGATACGATGCCATTCGCAACATTGAATGCGTAGCAGCCTTGGTCAGTATTCATTACGGCTTTGATACGCTCTGCCGTAAGGTCAGACAGCATTGAGAACAGTTGATCGAAGTTGAAAGTGTATTCTGCGCCGAACAACCAACCACAGCTAAAGTAACCCTGCCCTTTGTTCTCTTTACGGATAAAAGCGTCACCAGGAGGTAATTGGAATTGTGGCTCTTGATGCGCATGGTCGTGATGATGAGCTTCAATGTGGGAAGATGCACTGCCGTGTACGCGTTCAATGTCCAACACTTCAATTGGCAGGTCACCATCATGAATCAGTTTGCTGAACACTTTAGAAGGCGTTTGGTCCGTTACCCAATCGTTAAACACATCAATGTCATGGCTGGTACACAGGTCAACCTTGCTACCGATAACCACATCAGCGCTGTCTAATTGATCAACAAAGTTCTTGTTTGAAAGGTACTTTTCGTCACTTAGGTTACGTGGATCCACCAGCGCGATCGTTGCTTTAAGATCAACGTAAGACAGATATTGCTCAGACGTTAATGTCGCAACCACTTGCTTTGGATGCCCCAACCCCGTTGGCTCGATAAGAAGACGATCTGGGTTTTGACGTAGCAAAGCCGTGATACCAACAGACATAGGAACGCCCGCTGTACAACACATGCAACCACCCGGAACTTCTTTAATCATCGCTCCTTGGTCAGTCATCATCGCCCCATCGATACCTATCTCACCAAACTCATTCACTAATACAGCCCAGTTTTCGTTTTCTGGTTTGTTTTTCAGTAAGTTCAGAATAGTTGTGGTTTTACCGACGCCTAGAAATCCCGTCAGTATGTTGGTAGGTACTCGATGTGACATGCTTTTCTCCGACAAGCTTGTGCTTTAAATGCTTTGCCAAAGTATACGGAGAATGTGACATGCTTCAACGCTTTTTATCGCGAGGGTCTAAGCCTTTATGCAGTGCTTTCGCTTTGGTTTGTTGTGATTGCTGGTAATAACCGAATGCATCCGCACTTTTAACACCAGAGAGGTGCATGCTGGTATGAATCACGCAGGTAAAGAATGCGACAATCGCAACGAGGATAGGAAGTAGTCCGAGGGTGTTTTCGAATTTTAGAGCGGCAATAGCCAAAGCGAAAACAACCGCAGAGGAAAGGGCAATGATCTTACTTCTATTGCTTTTCATGATAGTTCGCCTTTTTTATTGAACGAGAGTTCCAAGTGAACACATGTAACTTTTCACTTTATAACTCGATGCTACTCCTTTCATAACACACAAAATTTGAGCGACTTAACAGATACAAAAACACCGAGCTTGATGGTGCTCGGTGTTCATCTAAGGATTTGAATTTTGCTTGTGTATCAACAAATTTGGCCAGCGGTGACCGCAATGTCAGATTCGTTGTCAATCGCTGCTTGAGCCAAGAGCGCTAACCCTTCAACAATAACATCTAACGACATGGTTGGCTGGTTGCCTGAAGCATCTTGTTCTGGCAAAAGAGGAATATGCACAAAACCATGACGTACCGATTTATCACGCAAGTAATGCTGGATACCATAAAACAGGTGATTGCACACAAACGTCCCTGCCGTATTTGATACGTGGCATGGAATACTCGCTTTCTGTAAAGCGTTTGTCATCGCCTTAATGGGCAGCGTTGTAAAGTAAGCGTCTGGACCATCTTGAACCACTGGCTCATCGATTGGTTGATGACCGCCATTATCAGGAATACGGAAGTCGTCTACATTGATTGCCACTCGTTCTGGTGTAATCGCAGCTCGTCCCGCAGCCTGCCCTACTGTGATGACAATGTCTGGTTGGTATTGCTCGATAGCTTTAACCACGGTGTCAATGGATTCATAACGGGTTACTGGCACTTGGCAAATCACCACTTCACCACCGTTGAGCTTTTTGCCTTCTAATCGTTTTACCGCTTCTAATGCAGGGTTAACTGACTCGCCACCAAATGGCTCAAAACCGGTGATTAACACTTTCTTCATCAATGTGACTCTTTGTAATTTTTGTTCGACGTATGATTGGAATTCGAATTTACAACAATTTAGCGTGACAACGCCAAGCATTATTGTATGCAAATCCTTCCTTGGTTTCTGCAAGCAACTTAGGTAGAGTACGCGACCATTGAATATCGACAATTCGAAGAGATTGAAGACGATGAACATTGATAATCACGTAATCGAAACATTGGAAGAGCTAGAAGCTTTCCTACACCTAATTGAAAGTGGCGCACTGGGTCTTGAAGGCGTAACAGGTGTCGCATTGGCTACAACCAACACCGATGGCCGCCCTTTTGTCGCTGTATTAGGTGACCAACACCAACTCATCATGGGTCGCTGGGTTTCTCAGCACGTTTACGACAACGGTAAAGACATCGTTCGTAACGGCCCACAACGCAAACATTAATTCGCGTTTCTGACCCGTCCTGATATGGGTTGACATTTTTAGATAAAAAGCTCGCTTAAATAGCGAGTTTTTTTATGCCATTTGTAAGTGTATTAAGCGCATTCCTACAATGCTCGCCTGCTTTATAAGCTATTGTTCAAAAATAAAAAATAAGCTTGTCAGCATGGTATCGAGTCGTGACATTTTGCTGACAAAACCACACTAGAAACTCCTAGAATTTATCTCGGAAGCGATTCTAATTTTCGTTTCCGGACACCATCGCAGAGCAGTTATCCTAGTTGCTCTGTTTGCCCCGTTTAGCCCGCTTGACAGCCTTGGACTAAACGGGGCTTTTTTAGACGCATCCACCTACTTGTTGTTGCAACTTACTGTCGGACGCAAACGTGTTTCCAGTTGGCAAGCCAAATGTCAGTAAATGGCGCAGAATTATCGCCTTGAACAACTAAATTTCTCCGACGCTCTGCAACTGATAATGATAGAATCCCCGCATCAAAATTATCGAGCAACTCTATGTTTATCCATCATGTTAACGGCATCGACTGGCTGGTGATTACAGCCTTTGAAGAACTGAAACCTATATTCATCGAAGACGCTGGTGCGATCCCCTCTTGTTTCTCTATCGACAGTGAATTGAGCCTGATTGATCAAGCCAAACGGACTTATGGATATTTGCCTGCACTCGACGGTGTAATCACGGATACCGGCACGTTTGAAAGCCAAAATAACGAAGAAGATTTAAACCCACAGCTAGCATGTTTAGTCGAAGGGCGCGGGCGAGTGTTTATCTATCACGGCGGATTTGTCGCTTTTGTAGATGATGAGCAGACGTTTATAACCCGAATGAACTGAAAATTATTCCATGAGAAGGGCAATGCTGCGGTTAACTGGCGAGCAGCATTACTTGCAATCGAGGGGTAAAAAAGAGTCAGCCTGATAGTCTGACTCTTTTGTATGAAACTGAGGGTATTGCGAGAAAAGTTGAAAGCAGTTGAATCGGTTGAATCCGCTTATTACTGAGGCTGGTGACCAGTCTTCTTTGCAAACTCCTGCATCGCTTCGGCAAACGTTGTGGTCCCGCCTTTAGCTTGAACCTGTATCACCTTGTACCCCATCTTTTCCAACGCTTGGCGTTCTGCCAAAACCGCTTTGTCATCTTGCTGACTGCCCTTTGCAGGTTGATGAAGGTAGCACCCTTCTAGTTGACCATCTTCGACCAGTTGGTGGTGTTTCAGTGCATTAATATCAAAATTCATGGTAATTCTTTAAATCAAAAATAGGGAGTTTCTGTGGCAGATTACATGCGCTTTAAAGGCTTAACAACACTATCTAAGCCTTCAATTTTTAGTGCGAGGCAGAGTTTTAGCAGTTCACCTAGCTCCCCTTCAGGAAAGCCTTTTTTATCAAACCAGAGTAGGTATTCTTCTGGAAGATCAATCAGTACTCGCCCTGCGTATTTGCCAAACGGCATTTGCATTCGAGCGAGTTTGATTAAATTTTCTTTTTCTAACATGGCGTTTTGTCTAACGACCTAGATTTGGGTAACTTGGTTGTCGAAAGTAACAAATAATCGATTAACCCACCAGTCGATTGCGTCTTTCGCTCCACTTAACCCGTCAACAATGTTATCCAAATCTTTATCGCCAACATGTCGGTCTATCACCGCAAAGATAGGTTCCGCCGTTTTAGAGTCGCTTACCAGTAATTCAATGGTCGCCTCTCCCACATTGGTGTGCTCGCCCGTTGTTAGCTTGGATATTGTAGAAACACCAATACCAAAAGGCAGTACAGAGCTTGTTACCGCTAAGATCGGATTAGGCGTTTCCACATTACTGATCGCGATACTCAAACGCAGTGTTGAGTCACTTGGCTCATCCACAATGCGTTTATTGGTCGAGATCTTATCTTTGAGCCTCATCACCATGTAATCAGACAATTCATTAATGCTCTCATCATCCAACTCAGCATCTTTCACAACCACAAAGACACGATCCACCAGTACGCTGTCGTATTTATCAAGAACGGCTTTTAATGTTTGCGCATCTTTAATGTCATCTCTTGCCCACACTAAATCGACTCTGCCTTCAGGACCTGGTCGAAAATCCTCATACGAAGTAAATTTCGTCTCATCGACTTGTGGACCTCTGGCACAACCAGCCAAAAGAACGATAAAAACAGACAAGGTGATGCACTTAAAATACGGTTTAAACATGACGCCTCCTAAAATTGAATATACAGTTTATCATTCCATATAAATTTGACCAGTATTTATTCACTCAATGGATATTTTGTTGAATCAAGTATTGAGCTTCCCGCTGCACAATTTCATGTTAAAGTACGCCGCTTACTGGAAAGCATAACGAGAAAAATAATGAAGTCACCTTGCCGCGCGGCCTGTAAAAACAATGGTGGGATCTGTTCTGGTTGCCACCGAACCATGGAAGAAATCGTGCAGTGGAAAGATAAGTCTGATGCTCAACGAGACGCGATCATCGAACAATTGGTTGGAAATGATTCAACCCACTCTTGCCCTAAGTGTGGCACGAACGCGCACTGCGATATTGCTGCGGGGAAAGAAACGTGCTGGTGCTTTGATATTGAGACCAGAGACTTACCAAAGCCAGAAGCGGGACAGCTTTGTTTGTGTCGTAAATGTTTGGAGAAAAAGCCAGTCGCCTAGTTAGTCGTCCTTTGCTGACTGGCTTGTCATTGAAATCGAGACTATTAGCGCGCTATTTCTGCGCTAACGCTTGGGATTCAAACTTCACACCATCCCAGCCTGTCACCATAAAGTTACGAATGTTTTGATGGTCGTTGTTCTCTGGATGTGCCAATACGTCTTCACGGTAGAAGCGACCAAAACACGCCAACGTTGCTTCTTTGCTTAGGTTGTTCAATTGACCAAAAGCGAAGATCTTGCACGAGCCATTGTTCTCACCTGCATTATTCTGCGTTTCACCATTCACAAAAGCCGCTGGCGTAAACGCGTAGTTTGCCTCAATGGCTGCCATTGTCGTTTCGAATTCTACTGTCTCAGGTGATGCCGCTAGCGCATCCAAAAATTCTTTAAGTTCCATTATTTCTAGTTCCTAGTGTCTTTTCATCTTAAGTGTTCGAAATACGTTCAGATTAAAACTGACACATTTGTTTCATCAAAAGCCAATATAAGAGTCATAAATCATAAATATATTCAGAGCCTTATTTAATAACACATCAATCAATGCACTATTCCTCACTGTTGTAGTGAATGAATAGATATCTAATTTAGGTGCATTGAGCAACATTGTATCTGCTTAATAAGGAAATATCATGACCACCCCATTTAAGGCAATAGGCGTATTGGCATTATCTTCACTTGCCATCGCATGTTCATCTCAACCTGACGATTCTCTCTCTTCGTTTGCAGCCCAATGTAAAGCATCGGTAGCACCTGTTGCTGGGGAGACATCCATCCAAGGTTTGACCTTTATGGGAACATCTATCGCTGACGCACCATTCGATACATCGGCAGCAGAAATCGTTCAATATGATGCGTGTACTGACAAGCTTTACGTGGTCAACGCTCAAGCAAAGCGTGTCGATGTACTTTCTATGGATGACAACGGCGCACCAACGCAAACCGCATTCATCGATCTCAACAGCGCAGGTGAAGCGGCAGGCGTTGAAATTGGTGCGGCAAACAGCGTTGCAGTCTTTAATGGTTTAGTCGCTGTAGCGATTGAAAACAGCAATAAGCAGGCGAATGGCATTGTTGGCTTGTACCGCTCGGATGATTTGTCGCTTATCACCACCTTCCCTACTGGCGCATTGCCAGACATGGTTGGCTTCTCAAAAGATGGCAGATACATTGCGACAGCAAACGAAGGTGAGCCAAATGGTGACTACAGTGTCGATCCAGAAGGCAGCATCACATTAATCAACTTGAGCCAAGGCGTAAAACAAGCAGAAGTCACGCAGATTGGTTTCAATGAGTTTGATGGTGCACGTAAGTCTGAGTTACCTGCTGATGTTCGAATCTCAGGTCCAAATGCAACGGTGGCGCAAGATCTAGAACCGGAATACCTCACCTTTGCTGACAATGGAAAAATCTACGTTGCACTGCAAGAAAACAACGCGATGGCAATCGTAAACCCAGAAAACAAATCGGTAGAGAAGATTGTGGGTCTGGGCGAGAAATCTTGGTCTGATTCAAAACTGGATGCTTCGAACAAAGACAAAATCATTGGCAACTTTAAGAGCTACCCTCAACTGGTTGGTCTGTACATGCCAGATACCCTCGACAGCTACTCGGTAAACGGTAAAACGTACATACTCTCTGCCAACGAAGGTGACGGTCGTGAATATGGCTTCAAAACAACACAAGCTCTATGTGACCAAGCGGGCTTTAAGTGGGATGAAGACGATTACCTCGGTACTGATGAATATACTTCTGAGCAAGGCACCTGTTTAAGCCATGTCGACGAAGTGCGTGGTAAGAAGCTGAAAGTCGCAGCAGATCACCCGCTGGCAGAGGCGCTAAAAGATAACAAGCAACTCGCGCGTCTAAAAGTGATTAAGCCTGAACAAACGCTTTCTGCGCAAGACAATGTTCAAGCCTTTGGCGCACGTTCATTCTCTATTTGGGATGAAAACGGTGAGTTGGTTTTCGATAGTGGTGACGATTTCGCAACCATCGCATTAATGAATGAAGGTAAGAACTTCAACAGCACCAACGATAGTAATGACAGCGGCGATGACCGTAGCGACGACAAAGGCATTGAGCCAGAAGCGATTGAAGTAGCACAAATCAATGGCCGTCACTACGCGTTTATCGGCTTGGAGCGTCAAGGTGGCATCATGATTTATGACATCACAGACCCGAAGCAAGCGCAGTTCCTGCATTACGTAAACCGTCGTGATTACAACCAACCAGTTTGTACAGAAGTGGAAGATGGCGAATGCGCGAACGATACTTACAATCCAAAAGCAGGTGATTTGGCGCCAGAGTCAATCAACTACTTTGCTCGTAACGGACAACACTTTATCGCTGTAGGTAATGAAGTATCAGGTACGACATCTGTGTTTCGAATTGAGCTTTAATTCTCGAACTTCAAGACGACAAAATTAAAAGCAAAGCGCCCGAACTTAAGTCCGGGCGCTTTTTGTTTATAACGAGTGAACATAATCACTCAGCTCTATTCTTCAATCACCAATGCATCGCACTTCGAAGCACAGATAAAGTCGTTCTTATGCAGACCTTTAATAGAGTGGCTCCACCACGTGATGGTCACTTTGCCCCACTCCAGCAAGATAGATGGGTGATGGAATTCATCTTCTGCAAGCTCAGCAATCTTGTTGCTAAACGCCCACGCTTCTTTGAAGTTCTTAAACTTGTAGACCTTCTCAAGTTGAGGAATCTCATCTCTCTCAATGATCTGCCAATCAGACAATTGCAGCAACAGAGACTGTTGTTCCTCTTTACTAAGTGCAATGGCATCGATACTACAAGCTTCGCATTTTTGTTCATTCAACATGAGCAGGTTCCTTTGGTTCAAAAAGTGGTGGAAGCAATCCGGCTTCAATCGCTAGATCGGCTTGTTTCAATAAATTCAGTTGGCTAATTTGGAAAAGCTGGGACAAATCTTCAATCACGTAGTATTTCGGCTGCATGATGTCGATTCGATAAGGGGTTCTTAGCACAGTTTGCAGGTCAAACTCGTCTCTAATCGCGATGTCGCTTTCCAATGAATAGATGGTTTCTCCCGGAGATGAAAGGATGCCGCCACCGTAGATCTTGGTTTTGTTACCCTCTTGAACCAAGCCGAACTCGACTGTAAACCAATATAGACGCGCAAGGTACCCTCGCTGCTTTGGTGTCGCGGCTTGTCCAAGCTGTCCGTAATGCTCGGTAAAGGCGGCAAAATCAGGGTTGGTGAGCATGGCGCAATGACCAAAAATCTCATGGAAGAAATCTGGCTCTTGTAGGTAATCAAACTCTTCTCGCGTTCTCAAAAATGTCGCGACTGGGAAGCGTTTATTTCCAAGCAAGTTGAAGAAACGATCAAAGTCGATCAATGCAGGTACTGGCTCCACTTGCCAGCCCGTTGTTTCCATCAAAACACGATTGATTTCGGGCAGTTGTGGCACGCGGTCATGAGGTAAATCGAGTAGCTTGAGTCCATGCAGATAGGCGTTGCATGCACGGTCTTGAATCACGCTCATTTGTCTTGTTACCAAGTCGCGCCAAATGGCATCCTCTTCATGGCTCCATTCTACCCTTCCATCCTGATCGACGGGTTTTGAATGATACTGAGTCATTGCACATCTCCGTTAACAAATCCTTTACATTAAGCCTATCTACACTCTTTTCACCTTCCAATCCCCTGACCATTTTCCACTCAAAATTTAGGTGTAACATTTTCTTTACATTAACACCTAACACATTGATATACATAAGGAGCCAGTTTCTCCAACGAGTTTGACTTTATTTCTGGTTCACCTCAGACTGAAAACGTTAAAACTTTGTTATAGAGGGAGCTATGCGCGAGAGCAACAAAGTCTGGCAGCCGACGGAAGATCGAATCGAGCAAGCCAATATCACGCAGTTTATCGAGCACATTAATCGGCAGGGTTTCAAGCTCAAAAACTACTCTGATTTACACCAATGGTCTTTGGAGCATAACGAGCATTTCTGGAAAGAGGTTTGGCAGTTTTGCGACCTAATTGGCACGCAAGGCGATACCGTAAAAGCACAAGGTGAAAGCCGTTGGCAATCACCAATGCAAAATCGAGATGCTGTGTGGTTCCCTCAAGCCCAAGTTAACTATGCAGAGAACCTGCTAAGTTTGGCAGAGCAACAAGCGGATGAACTGGCGATTTGGTTTGAAAACGAGCGCGGCGACAAACAGACTTACACATGGAAACAGCTTTGTGATGAGGTCTCGAGCGTTCAGCAATGGTTAGTCGAATGTGGCATCAAGCAAGGCGATGTGGTTGCAGGTTATTTACCACATATGCCACAGACCATTATTGCAATGCTTGCTACCACCAGCTTAGGCGCGACTTGGACGTCCACCTCCCCTGATTTTGGCGTAGAAAGCGTTATTGAGCGCTTCGGGCAAGTGAAACCAAAGGTTCTCTTCACCTGCGATGGTTATACCTTCAACGGCAAAACTTTCGATATGTCAGAGAAGAACCATCACATCGCGGATCATCTTGATGGGCTGAAACAAGTATGTCAGATCGGTTACCTCAAACCGCATGTGTTCGAATGCGATGTTTGTACTCACGATTGGCAAAACATCATTAATCAATATTCCCCAGCTCCGTTGCATTACACTCGCGTGGAATTCAATAGTCCGCTATTTGTGCTTTATTCCTCCGGCACAACTGGCAAGCCGAAGTGCATCGTGCATTCTGTTGGCGGTACGATTCTTAATCACCTTAAAGAACATCAACTTCATTCAGATATTCAGCCTAAAGATCGCGTCTTTTATTACACAACTTGTGGCTGGATGATGTGGAACTGGCACGTATCTGCTCTAGCGAGTGGCGCATGCTTGGTGATTTTCGATGGCAGCCCAGTTCACCCAACACCCAATGTGTTGTGGGATTTAGCTCAGCGCGCCGAGGTGAGTCTCTTTGGTACTGCCGCCAAGTATCTAGAGGCGATAGAAAAAGCCGGATTGTCACCTATCAAAGATTACTCACTCCCAGCTTTAAGAACCCTATGCTCTACGGGCTCAGTGCTTTATCCAGAGCAGTTTGATTACGTTTATCAACACATCAAGCAAGATTTGCACTTGGCTTCTATTTCAGGCGGAACAGACATCTGTGGCTGCTTTGTATTAGGCAACCCTATCTCGCCTGTTTATCGTGGTGAATGCCAGTACGCTGGCTTGGGTATTGATGTTCAAGTGTTCGACTCGCAAGGTCAAAGCGTGAATGGACAGCGCGGTGAACTCGTCTGCACCAACTCTATGCCTAACTTCCCTGTCGGCTTTTGGAACGATACCGGAGAACGCTACCACAACGCTTACTGGGACAAGTTCGATGATATCTGGCATCACGGTGATGATGTCGCACGCAGCGCCAAAGGTGGATTTGTTTTCTACGGTCGTAGCGATGCATTGTTGAATCCTGGCGGTGTGCGCATCGGCACAGCGGAGATTTATCAGCAGGTAAATGCCATTGAAGGTATCGTCGATTCCATTGCTGTGGGTAAAGAGATCGAACGAAACGAACAAATTTGGCTGTTTGTGCAGACCGCTTCGGGTGTCACTTTAGATGACGGATTAGTATCAGAGATTAAGTCGCGCCTCAAAACATCCTGCTCGCCAAGGCACGTGCCAAGCCAAATATTCGCCATCAGCGATATTCCTAAAACACGCTCAGGAAAGTTGGTCGAAGTTGCAGTCAAACAAGTCATAAATGGTAAGGAAGTCGAGAACTTAGGTGCGATTGCGAATCCGAACGTTTTAGAAGAAATTCGACAACTCACCTTTGTCTAGTGAATCAAAGGAAACAAAAAAGCGAGCTAAATAGCTCGCTTTCCTTATGTTCTTTGTCGGGGATTAACGGCGACCTACGCCCATTAATACTGACATTGTGTGACCGTCTGATGTGATTTCGAAGACCTTCTTCGTTTCTACTTCAGTAAAGCCGGCTTTGATAAGTGCGTTTTCTGATTTCGCTAGCGTGAAGCCTTCTTTTTCTGAATCTGCAATCCAATCAAAATGAACGAAGTGACCACCAGCGTTGAGTAACGAGTGAGCAATCTCTAGAGACGTTTCGTAATCTTCGATGAACGCCAACACTGAAGAAGCAACGACTAGGTCAAACTGACCACGGAATGCTGGGTGCTGAGCGACTAGACCACGCGTCAATGCGTCAACAACCGGTTCTACATTCTCTAGTTCTTTCTTATCAAGCTCTTCAATCATGGCTTCAGATGCATCCAGCGCCACAATCTCTTTTGCGGATGGCGACAATAATTGGCTTAGCTGCCCTGTCCCACATCCAAAATCCAATACTTTAATGCCATCAAGCTGAGTAAGCTGTTGTAACTGTGCAAACACCGACTGAGCAAATTGATCTGTTGCTGGGTTAGATTCCCAATTCTTTGCTAAGCCGTCCCAATCTTGTGCCATCGTGGCCTCCATGTTCACTTCTTGTAACCCCCATAGATTACCGCAAAAACGCCAAAACACCATAGACTTATCTGGCGAATCCGTGTTTTTTTCGATAATCTTTCTAGGCGTCAGTACGTTCATTCGTCTACGCTATCGATTCTCATCATTTCAGTTTAGGTCTTTTTTAATCATGAACTTATCGCAAGTTGAAGCCTTTTGTACCATTGCCGAGTATGGCTCCGTCTCGGAGGCTGCGCGTCAACTCGATTGCAATCGTACTAAGCTGAGTATGGCAATTAAGGCGCTTGAGAAAGACCTAGACGTCGAGTTATTCACTCGTACTGGCAATCAGCTAACACTCTCTGAAGCAGGGAAAGCGATTTTTAAAGACTGTGAAAACCTGCTCGTAACCGCACAGCGAATCAAAAAGACTTGCGCTCAAGTTTCTGACGGCTTCAACGCCGAGGTCTGGGTGGCACGTGATGACTCGCTGCCAGACGAACTGTGGCAAGAGCTATCTCATACTCTAAACAATCGCTTCCCGTCGACAACCTTCAACTTGATATTGGCGTCAAGTGGTGACCTTTCAAATTTAGTCAGTACACAACAAGTCGACTTTGCATTTGGCGTGGACTACGAACGTGTCGACGATCCGCATATTGTCTACAATCCTCTAGGCAAAATTCGCATGATGTCAGTATGCAGCTTCGAACATCGCTTAAGTAAGATGCGCCGTGTCACAGACGAAGATTTGCGTAACCAGATGCAAGCGTTGATGGTGTATTTGAACGAAAAAGACAATCCAGAGCTGCAACCCTTTTCTACTCGATACATTGGCTTCTCCAGTTTTGACTACATGCTGAACACCATTTTGGAAGAAGATGCGTGGGGCGTATTGCCAGAGCCACTGATCCGACATTACTTGAGACATCAGAAACTTGCAGTGATCAAACACACTTATGGTTTGACGCAAGAAGACTACTGTATGTTCGTTCCAAATGGACAAACAGAACACCCAGCAATGAGTTGGTTGGCCGATAAGTTAAGCGAGTATTTATTCGACTTCTAAACATATTGCAGTGAGCGTCAATTAAATTGACAGCAGAATTTTTGCATAAATCATTGATATATAACAAAATCAATTAAAACCCTCATTTTATCGTTTAAATGTCACACAGTTTTCATTTGCTTAAATTCACCCCAAGGAGAAGAATGTAAGGGTGTAATAATTTAAGGCATCTTTTATGTGTGACAGGACAAGCAAAAACGAAAACCGTATCTTAACCTTCTCAGCCCTTTTAGCATCTGGGTTTGCAGTCGGAGGGATGGTACTTGGCTTGCTTGTTGGGTCGATCGTCATCGTATTTGACGGTGTTTATTCTCTAGTCAGTCTGCTGTTAACTTTATTGTCACTGGCAGCTTCTTACTACATCAGCAAGCCATCAAAATCTATTTTTCCTTTCGGCAAAGCTGTACTTGAACCTATCGTTATCGCTATCAAAGCAGCCGTTATTTTAGTTGTTGTTGCTTTCTCATTATTCTCTGCGGTAACAGCGTTGATGACAGGCGGTCGTGAGGTAGACGCTTCCATCGCAACCATCTTCGGTGTCGTTAACGTGATTGGTTGTGGTTACGCTTGGTGGTTTATGGCGAAGAAAAGCCGTCGTTTTTCATCAGGTTTAATCGAAGCCGAGAAAAAACAATGGCAAATGGATACGCTACTTAGTGTTGCAGTAACTCTTGGTTTTATCGCTGCATGGTTAGTATCACTAACACCGTATGCACACTACGCGGTCTATGCAGACCCTATGATGATGGTGTTGATGGGCTTCTACTTCCTTAAAGTACCGTTTGATATGCTAGTTGGTGCCCTACGTGAACTGCTAATGATGACACCTAGCAAAGAACTATGTCAGAGCGTTGGTAAAGACGTTCTTGAGATTGAAAAGGTAACTGAGCACCAATTGAAACTGGCGGGCGTAACTAAAGTTGGTCAAGAGTTACGAGTAAATGTGGACGTGCATGTGGATGACGACACACTAGAGCTTGATACTCTAGAACACACTCGTAAGCAACTTACTAAGCGACTATCGAAGCACAGATTCAAGCTTCAATTACAATTGAACGTCGCGTATTAGAGCGCCACCTGAAATCATTAGAACTCGAAAGAAAAGCTCCCAATCTCGGGAGCTTTTTGCATTTCTTCGATTGATGCACTTACAACCCCCTCCAACTCCCCCTTTTATTGACTTACGTTGCTTCGCATTTGAATACGGCGATTAAGGGGGAGAGCTATTCTTTGCTAACTTCAGCTAGCCGCTCTTCTACTGCTCCGGAGAATGCTCATAGTGAGCAATTGATTTATTCTCGGATGCAGGAACAGTCCCTCCCCTTTAACTCAGGGATATTGAGAACTTAGGTGCCAAATACAAGGGGAGGTTAGGAGGGGTTGGTACATTGAACTGTGGCTTGTGAACTTGCCCTCTCCTAAAGAAACTTACCCAGCCGCTTCGCGCTTCTCTTTGGTGACTAACCAACACATCAGCGAACCAACCGTTACCATTACGACGCCTTGCCAAAAGCTGTGGCTCAAAGTGACGCCTAGAATAATAGAAGAAAACAGAGCAGAGAAAATCGGCGTAAAGTAAGACAAGGTTGCGAGAAACACCATATTGCCGCCAACAATCGCGATATTCCACAACCCGTAACCACCAGCCATTAAAGCTGCAGAAGCCACTAAGTACCCCATCGCTTCCCAACTGAATGCCATTGGCGGCTCATCAGTAAAGGCGTATTTGATCCACAAAGAGACGGCTGTCGCGATAAAGAACAAAGTAATCGCGTTGTGCTTCGATTGTTGTCTTTGAGTCAGATTGCAATACACAGCCCAGATGACTGCGCCTGCAAATGCCATGAAGTAAACAATCGGATTGCTGCTGATGTTCGCCATTAACTGCGTCGGTGATAAGCCGCTATCACCACTGACCGTCCAAGCGACACCAATGAATGCCAACATAACTGCCGGGTACAGTAACCAGTTCGGCTTTTTGTTACTGCCCAATACCGCAAACAACACGGTTAGTGCAGGCCATAGATAATTGACGATCGAAACTTCAATCGCCTGAGAACGAGAATTGGAGTAGCCCAACGCCAGCGCAAGGAAGATCTCGTAGCAGACAAACATCGCCCCACCGAGAATCAAATACTTGGGTGAGAAATACGACAGTTTTGGGATGCCAACCACAATCAACAGAAAAATGGAGCTCAGAGAATACAGCATGGCTGATCCACCCACGGGTCCCAAACTTTCTGTCACCAATCTTGCGATGCCTAGCAAACAGCTCCAAGAGAGAATGGCGATACAACCATAAAGGGTGAAACGAAACTGATAGGATTGCATGTTATCTATGTGACCTACTGCTCATGAATGCCAAAGGAAACTGCAGCTTAACTCAAAAATGATCCGCTTCAACGTACTCTTTTTCCAAAATCGGTATAAAAACCACTCTATTAAGCGGTTGGAGTCGATATGAAACATTTTCTGCCTTCGAGTGTCATGCTGACACCGTTTGTTGTGCGCTACTATGAGGAAGACGACGAAAGTGAAAACGTTGAAACACATTCGGAAACGCATGGTCTAGATAGTGAAGAACAATCTAAGGAACGTTCAGAGTAAAGGAATCCAATCATGAAAAAAGTCGCAGTCATTTTAAGTGGTTCAGGCGTTTACGACGGTTCTGAGATCCACGAAGCCGTATTGGCGCTCTACGCCATCGAGAAAGCAGGTGCAACTTGGCATTGCTTTGCACCTAACATTGACCAACTCCACGTCATCAATCACCTAACTGGTGACGAAATGGATGAAACACGCAACGTCTTGATCGAATCAGCTCGTATCGCTCGCGGGAATATTGACGATGTCGCCAAACTTAACGTTGATGAATACGATGCCCTACTGCTTCCTGGTGGGTTTGGTGCCGCGAAAAACTTAACCGACTTCGCTGTTTCGGGTGCGGAGTGTTCGATTAATACTCACGTTGCCCAAGCGTGTCGTGCATTCGCTCAGGCGGGTAAGCCTGCAGGTTATTTATGCATCGCACCAACCATTATCCCTATGATTTACGATCAAGGTGTAAAAGGCACCATTGGTAACGATGAAGCCACTGCAGCAGCATTCGGTCATATGGGGGGTGAGCATGTCAATTGTCAGGTGGATGAAATCCATTTCGATGAAAAACACAACGTGCTTTCAACACCAGCTTATATGTTAGCCGAGAATATCTCCCAAGCCGCATCAGGCATTGAAAAACTAGTAGATAAGTTAGTTAAAATCGCCTAAATAGAAAACGTTTACTTAAAACACACCATACGAATCCCCATTGATAGACTACATATTAATGGGGATTTTTTATACTTTAGTCGAATTGAGAGATAAACCGTACGAATCTTGTTATTTTTGCCAATCGTTTGCGTGATAAATGAGATATTTCAGCTACGTTAAGTAGGTGTTGCACCATCTCACTGTGCAACAAGACTGTCATCACACTTTCAGCCCTCAAGATACCCCTAAGGGGTTAAACTTGTCCTAGATCAATCTAAATCAAGAACGGGGTATGCAAGAGTAAATGACAGATTAAGAAAGATTATTAAAAATAACGACGGAGCAATCCAATATGACAAGTGCATTTTTTATCCCTACCGTAAACCTAATGGGCGCTGGTTGTCTGAAAGACGCAGCAGACAGCATCCAATCTCAAGGCTTTAAAAAAGGTTTGATTGTTACGGATAAGATTCTTAACCAAATCGGTGTAGTAAAGCAGGTTCAAGATCTACTAACAGAACGCGACGTAGCAACTGTTGTGTTCGATGGCACTCAACCAAACCCTACTATCAGCAACGTTAACGACGGCTTGGCACTTCTTACTGATAACGAATGTGACTTCGTTATCTCTCTAGGCGGTGGTTCACCACACGACTGTGCGAAAGGTATCGCGCTTGTTGCTTCTAACGGCGGCAAAATCGCAGATTACGAAGGCGTAGACCAATCTGCAAAACCAATGATGCCACTTATCGCAATCAACACGACTGCGGGTACTGCATCTGAAATGACGCGTTTCTGCATCATCACTGACGAAGAGCGTCACATCAAGATGGCTATCGTTGATAAGCACACAACACCGCTTATCTCAGTAAACGATCCTGAGCTAATGCTAGCTAAACCTGCTTCGCTAACTGCTGCAACAGGTATGGATGCCCTAACTCACGCGATTGAAGCTTACGTATCTATCGCGGCAACACCAATCACTGATGCGGTAGCAATTAAAGCAATTGAGCTTATCCAAGCTTACCTACGCACAGCAGTGAAAAACGGTGAAGATCTAGAAGCTCGTGAACAAATGGCATACGCACAGTTCATGGCGGGTATGGCGTTCAACAACGCGTCTCTAGGTTACGTACATGCAATGGCACACCAGCTAGGTGGTTTCTACGACCTTCCACACGGTGTTTGTAACGCGATTCTTCTACCTCACGTACAGCGCTACAACGCGCAAGTATGTCCTGAGCGTCTACGTGATGTAGCGAAAGCAATGGGCGTAAACGTAGAAGGCATGTCTGCTGAAGCAGGTGCAGCGGCAGCAATCGACGCTATCGTTACTCTAGCGAAAGATGTGGGTATCCCAGCAGGTATTAAAGAGCTTGGTGCGAAACTAGAAGACATCCCAACACTAGCAGACAACGCACTGAAAGACGCTTGTGGTTTCACTAACCCTAAGCAAGCAACTCACGAAGAAATCTCTAAGATCTTCGAAGAAGCGATGTAATCTCGCTACATAAACAATTCTCTAGCCTTAATTCAATCCCCGATCTCGTATCGGGGATTTTTTACATTCTTATACAATCCATGCTCTGCAAAACGTTCTCTTTTAGTGTTAGCTTTTAAGCATTAATACGATTCATATTGGAAGGAACCATGAGAACGATTGCTGCTGCCCTACTCGCTTGTTTATCCTTTTCTGCCAACGCTGCCGAATACCGCGCTAACGAAGTGGCGAATGGATTTCAGATCCCTTGGGGGATCGAGTTCTTAGATAACCAACGCGTTATCGTTAATGAAAAGAACGGTACGGTTTCGTTGCTGGATATCACATCAGGCAAACCTCAAAAGCTGTTTAACGTCCCCGATGTGAACACCAGTGGACAAGCTGGCTTATTGGACGTCGCGCTCGCACCGAATGCCGATAAGCAAAACCCGCAACTCTTCTTTACCTACAGCAAGCGAACGAGTAAAGGCAATACGGTGGCGTTAGCGACGGCGCAATTGCAAAACAATCAGCTTGTAGGTTGGAAAGATCTCTTTGTTGCTGATGCCATCACCGACACGGGCCGCCACTACGGCAGTCGAATTTCATTTGTAGACGACAAAGTTTACTTCTCAATCGGTGACCGTGGTGAACGTGATAATGGGCAAGACACTCAAACCCATGCTGGCAGTATTCTACGTCTTAACCTTGATGGTTCGGTTCCACAAGACAACCCATTCAAACCTTCCGAAGCTCGTCCTGAGATATGGAGTTACGGGCACCGCAACCCACAAGGTATGTTTTACGACGAAGCGACAAAACAGCTGTGGTCGATTGAACATGGACCACGCGGTGGCGATGAAATTAATCTAATCAAGAAAGGCGCGAACTTCGGCTGGGCTAAAGTCTCTCATGGCAAAGAATATTGGGGACCGTTGGACGTTGGTGAAGCTAAGTCGTTACCGGGAATGGAAGATCCAAAGTTGGTATACATCCCTTCTATCGCACCCAGCAATATGATTTTGTACCGTGGCGATAAATACCCAGAGTTGGACGGAAAAATCCTCGCCGGAGCATTGAAACTGGCGCACATCAACGTGGTTTCTATTGAGAATGGCAAGCTCACCGAATCAAAAAGATTGATGGAGAATCTTGGTGAGCGAGTAAGAGATATAACCATCAGCCCCGATGGCTATATCTATTTTTCTACCGACAGCGGCAAAATCTTTCGTCTTGAGGAGAAATAGTTTTCTCTTAAGAGCTAGTCAGACAAAGCTAGCTCTTTAAACTCACTGCCACCGTTTCATTGTCAAAGTCGAGCGTCATGGTCGAGCCCAATGGAACGGTGAGCATTGGGTGGGTATGACAGCTATCAAAGTCATACAAAATTGGCAGTGGTTGACCGTTAAGCACTTCTAGTAACACGTCTATGGGTGCTCGTCCTGTGCCTTTATCGTTGAACTCTTCATGCTTGCCAAGCACAACCGCACCAACTTTATCAAACACACCGGAGAGCTTGAGCAGCGCAAAAGAACGTTCGACCGTTTCAATGCCCTGCAAACAATCTTCCACTAGCAAAATATCGCCTTGTTCGATACTCGGCATAAACTTGCTTGCCCAGATGCCTGTAATGGTATTGAGGTTGCCGCCAATCAAGCGTCCGGTGATCTTGCCTTCACCTTTAAAGTGCCACTGGTTTTGCAAGGTTTGCTTTGCGCGGTGTTGCTCGCCCCACTCTATCCATTCATCTGTCCAACCTTGAGGCATTGTGTATTGATGCTCCAAACCGGCTAACGTATTCACAATCGACTCAAACGAAGCGAAGGTCTCGTCCACCAGTGGCGGGAATTCACCCAGAGATGCCACCAAAGCAGGACCATAGAAAGTAACGATGCCAGTTTGTGCGTAAATGCCCATGAGTAGAGCCGTCACATCCGAATAGCCAACAATGACCTTGGGATCTTTCTTCAATGCCTCGTAATCAATGTAAGGCAGCAATGAGTTACTGTTGTAACCGCCAATGGTCGACATAATACAGCGCACTTCAGGATCACGAATCAACGCATTCAATTCTTCTACTCGCTCTTGAATCGAACCCGAGCGGTATTGGTCAGTTTTACCCGTTAAGCTGCCTGCTTTTAGCTGGTAACCATGGGATTCCACATACGCTTTGGCACGCTCAAAACGCGCTGGTGCAAATACCGTGGCTGGGGAGGATGGCGAGAAAAAGCCGATGGTGTCGCCTTTTTGTAATGGTTTAGGAATGATCATGCGCGTCCTTGTTTTGTGATACATGGTTGATTTATTTTCGTACAATCTAAGCAGAAGAATCTAAACTTAACAATAACCTTTTGTTTTTTAAAACGATAGTTCGGTTAAGTTGTACGAGGTCATTATGATTCCATTCCCTTTACAGCTCGATAAAATTAAAGCCGTGGTGTTTGATTTAGACAACACCTTGGTGAGTTCTGATATGAACTTCGGCGAATTGCGACAACAGCTTGGTTGTCCGCAAAGTGAAGATCTATTGGATTTTGTCGACGCACTTGAGCATCCTCACCACAGAGAGCACGCTCATAACGTGATATTTGATTACGAGATTTCTGATGCTGAGCAGTCTGCTCCAATGATTGGCTGCCATGAATTGCTCGCTCACTTGCATCAAAATGAAATCAAAACCGCTATCGTGACGCGCAACTGTCAAATCGCCACGCAGCGCAAACTAGAACACAACCAAATCTCAGTGGAACGAGTCATCACTCGTGAATGCTTCCCGCCCAAGCCAGACCCTTTGTCTCTGCAGGTATTGGCGAAAGAGTGGCGTTTGATGCCTGATGAAGTGCTTTATGTCGGCGATTACCTTTACGACTTACAGGCCGCGTATAACGCGCAGATGCCCTCTTGCCTTGTGCACCATGGGAATCAAGAAACCTTCAATGACTCAGCCTCGTTGGCGCTTAATGAGCTCAGTGATTTATTGAGCCATTTCGAATCCTTACCACGCAACTAAAGCACACATATAAAATACGCAAACAAAAAAAGGGGCACCAACGTGCCCCTTATGACTTATTCCCGATTGTTTCATGCGTTCCCAAGGATTGCTTGGGTGATGCGCTGCTTAGCCTTGTAAGTAAGCGTTAAGCATCCACATTAATTTTTCTTGCTCACGGATGTAGTCACCCATCAATGCTGCTGTACCTTCGTCATCTGCTTCACCCGCGTTTTGTAGAATCTCACGCTGTTTTAGAAGTAGAACGCTAAAGCCTTGAACCAGACCTTGTACACACTCCCCACCAGAAGTCGCGTTTTGATGTTCTTTAATTTCACTTGCTTCCAAGTAGTTGCTGAATGCGTGCGCTGGCGTATGACCCAAAGTTAGAATACGCTCTGCAAGCTCATCGATTTTTGTTTGTAGATCCGTGTAGATCTCTTCAAATTTTACGTGCAGTTCGAAGAATTGCGCACCTTTAATGTTCCAGTGGTAACCGCGAGAGTTCATGTACAACACTTGGTAATGCGCTAGCAGTTGATTTAGCTGTTGAGCTAGTTGTGCTGATTGTTCGCTGTCTAGACCAATTAGGCTTACTTGTTTGTTCATAATCTTGCTCCTAGGAGGATGATACCAATCGTAGTAACGAACGATTCTCTTACCGGGATTGGTATAAAGTTTAAAAATTCTTTTGCAGTATTTGCTGCCGATGGAGTCATATTACGACTCCGGCTCGGTGAAGAAAATTTGGTTTTAACTATGATTTAAATAGCTAAATCCAATGAGCAAGTAGACGAATATCGGCGTATCATCCAACAAAAAGCCCCAACCCTTTTTGTGTAAAAAGGATTGGGGCTTTTTTACTATTTGGTTAACGTTCAAAAGTAGATGAACAGACGTAAACCTTATCTACGCCGTTTTAAAAGTTGCCATCTGTTGATTCAGGTCGGTAACTTGCTCTTTTACTTGCAATGATGTCTCTGATGCACGTTGGCTGTTATTCGAAACCTCATCCACTGATTGAGTAATTCCGGACATCAATCCAGTGATCGAATTGGTCGCATGAGATTGCTGCTCTGCCGCTGCCGCAAGCTCTGCCATTTGTTCATTCAAGGAACCTATTTGCTCAGTAGTAACAAGCAAACGAGTTACCGCTTTTTCAATGTGCTCAGCGCCCTGCTCCGCAAGTGATTGACTGTGTTCAATCTCCTCAACCACAGAATTGGTGGAGCGTTGAATCGCATTGATGATACCGTTGATTTCTGTCGTCGATTGAGTAGTGCGCGTCGCTAACATGCGTACTTCGTCCGCCACAACCGCAAAGCCTCGTCCTTGGTCACCCGCACGCGCTGCTTCTATCGCGGCATTCAATGCCAGTAAGTTAGTTTGTTCTGCTAAGCCTTCAATCACTTCCGTCACTCGACCAATGGCTTCGCTCTCTTTGCTTAACTGCGTCACTTGCGTGCTCGCGGTTTCAATGCTGCCATGTAAGCTTTCCATGGTGACTTTGTTTTGCTCTAAAGCATCACGACCTTGTTCAATCTCGCCTTTTGAATCAGAAAGCTTCTGCACCGATTGATTGGCTTGATCTAGGGTGTTACGCGCGGCTAAAGCGATTTCATCCAATTGGCTTCCCATTTCAACAATGCTGGTCTGTTGCTGTTCAACATTCGATGAAGTGACTTGCGCCGATTTCAACAAAGCTCCCATGCTGGTATCCACTTGGTGCGCTTTTTCACTCACCCCTGCCACGATGCTCGCTAACGATTGGTTCATGCGGTTAATCGAATCGGTAAGGTCTGCCAATTCATCTTTCCCAACAACAGTTAACGGAGGCTGAGAAACATCTCCTGAAGCGATCGTCTTGGCTCGCTCCGATAAGTTTTTCACTCGGCGACCAATGGTATTGCCCATGTATTTTGAAATCGCTACTGCGGCAAACAAAACCAATGCCGCAGCAATCAACATAGTGGTGAGTACGTTCTTGATCGACTGATTAATACCCTGTCCACTTTGATCAGCACGACTTTGCTGAGCCAATACGATCGTTTCTAAGCTTTGGTCTAGTGCATCCGCTGCTGGCAACAGTTCATTCGCCATTAACAAGTTTGATTCGTTCCACTCTGGCGATTGACGCAATGCAATTACCTGCTCTGCTAAAGGAAAGTACAGTTGCTGCATTTCTTTAAACAGTGACCACAATGATTGGTCGTTATCAGTAAGCCTGTCGAGTTTGCTGTCGATTTCCGCCACAGACTGATTGTGGTATTTAATCAAGTCGTGGTATTTGTCCAAATGATCTTGCTGCCCGTACAACAGGAAATCTCGCAAAGCAGACAGTGCATTGGCGAGGGAGGTATAACTGTCGGCGTAAACTTTAAACAGACGCTTTCTGTCTCCACCAAATGGGTTTCCTGACTCTTCGTTGATTAAGCTTTGAAGCTGATCAAGTGCCACTTCTGCAATGGGTGCCGCTTCGTTAATAAAGAGGTTGTGCGCGGGTAAGTTCTCATCACTGTGGCTAAGTTCAATCAGCTTGTTCAAAGAGACTTTGACTGCATCCCACTGACTTTGAATCGCTTGAAAATCCTGTTCAGAGATCAACGCCTGCAAAGTTGGAAGCGACTCGTCTGTAGATGCCATGATATTGCGTACGTCCTCACTCAGACGTGCGCTCGCCTCTTCATCGCCACCTAGCAACATGTAGGCTCGAATAGAAGACAGCGACGCTTGAACGGACTGTTGGATACCGCGACTGGTGTCGACGGTCGGTAAATCGGATTTAAGTAACGAAGAGGCGTATTGCTCTACGGTGGTGACGTTGCGATACGTGAATACCGCTGATGCCATAAAAAGTACGGCTAGCAGCACAAAACTGAGCTGCAACTTCCCTGATATCGTAAGGTTCATCCATAAACTCCTGACAACGATGAGCCTTAAATATAACGATGTTTACAAAAATGTTAAATACAGGTATCAAAAGTTACTAAGAAAACCATGTAAACCACTATTTCAAGCCAAGAAATGGGACTTATTCGAAGTATGGTATGCGCTCACTACGTAAAATCAGATAATTAACGTAAGTGGTTTCTAAACAGTCTTGCTCCCACAACGAAAGAATCCGCTTGGTGGCGAAGTAGTAATCTTTGTTACGCAGTAGCACGCCCACCGTACGGCTGAGCTGCTCAAAGCGCTGTTGCTCATTAGCAGAGATGTAATTGTCTTCATTCTGAATGATGGGCGCCAATCCATCGGCAAACCAATTGTTCAGAATTTCACGCATCTCAAGTTCTGACTCCGGCACATCGATACTCGACAACTCACGATGCTGTGGTGGTGGCACTATGTACTTCGATGCTTTTGGCGAACTGACATAACGGTACATGTCGCTCCTCCTTGTAAATGACTCTTATACCCAAGTGACTTCAAGATGTAGGGTTCAGAGCGTTGTCATTGATTCGGGGTCAAGGAAAACAACGCAGCGTAATAGTCAGCTCTTTCCAAGTTGTTTGACACAGAAACCGAGTCAATGACACGCTCCCGAAGGGCGAGCTGTCTTGGTTTGTATACTTTGTTGTCGATTCTTGATTTAGACCCACTAGACCTTTAAATCGCCGCCGCGTCTACAAACCAAGCCATTCTCGCTGAACCTAACATCTCGAGGTTACTTGGGTATAAACTAGCTAAGAATACTTTTTTCAATTTCCAAGTTTTTTTCTACAGCTCATAGAAAGAAGCCCAACAAAAAAGCCATGCAAAGTAGGCTCTGCATGGCTTTGGTTCGGGCAGCAATGACACTGCCCTAGTCTAGGACTGGTTACATTGAGCTTTGATCGAAATCGTTGCCTTGGTCAGTACCCGTTTGAGTATCCGAGTCGAAGCTGCCAGAGTCATCCGTGAAGTCAACACCTTGATCTTGACCTCCCGCACTTGTCCAGTCGCTGCCGCCAGATTCCATACCCGCCATGTCTGGTTGCTGATCTTGAGCAGAACCTTGCATGGTGTATTGATCATCGACTTCAACTTCAACTGTGCCACTCGCACCTTCTACTGCGCTGCCCAATTCGTCGTAACCTTGGAATTGGATTTCGCTCGTACCTTCGTAACCTTCTGGTAAGTCAACCGATACTGGTTGGTTCAGGTTGCCACTTAATGTGAAGCTGCCATCGCCATTATCCAGTGCGTTGCTTACTGATGCACCATCAGGTAGACCGGACATTTCTGCATAATCCACCGATTGGTTACCACTGACCTCATCTGGAACCGAGATAGAAATGGTATCGCCTGGTGCTGCAGTCACATCAGCTGCGCTCTCCTCTTCACTGTCTGCACCGTTTGCTGCTTGCTCTTCAGGCTGTTGCGCTTCGCCAACTTGCTGCTCTGATGATGCTTGAGCAGTTTGGATTTGTGGCTCGTCGCTTTGCGCTGAATCGTCCGCAACTTGGATGCTCAGATTCTGAGTCGATACTTCACCGTTGTCGTTGACCTGAACATCCATAGCCAAATTGCCATCGAAGTCATCGTTCGGCCAGTATGTCCACTCTTCATCACCTGATTTCGCGAAGAAACCAGCATCGTTTGCATCGGCGACATCCAACACTTCTGCTGAAGGGCTAATGCCAAGCTCATCAATCAACTGTGCTTCCGTTAGTGTTAGTGAACCATCATCAGCGAGTGCGTAGCCTTCGCTGGTTGTGGTTTCACCTTCACCTTGGATGTCGACATTAAAGAAGCTCTCAATGCGGTTTTCACCATCAGTTGCAATGAAGCCAACTTGAACATCTCCGGTGTAGCCTTCTGCTGGTGTGAATTGGTAGTTACCTTGGTTATCAGTCTCTATGACACCTTGACCTTCCATTAGGCTCACTGACTCAATGCTCAAGCTGTCGCCTTCTGCATCGCTCAAGGTCGATAGCATGTCATCATTGGTGAACGACAAGGTGCCATCCGCCGCCATTTCTGTGGTAGAAATGCTGTCGATTTCTGGAGAAGCATTCTCTTGTGGCGCATCTTCTTTCACGACCACACCTGTTTGCTCATCATGAAGCACACCGTCTTTATCAATCACGTAAGCGATATCCGCTTCACCAGTAAAGCCTGGTGCTGGATTGAATGTCCATGTGCCATCACCGTTATCGACAATCTCACCTTGGCTGCGATCTGCTAGGTGAACGAATTTCACTTCATCACCCGCGTCAGCGTCCACATTCTCTGCCAATCCGATTAGGTCATCTGCGGTTAGGATAACTGGCTCACCCGCTAGGGTTTCGAAGTCACCTGAATCGATGCCATCTTCGAACTCTTCTGGCTCGTCACCATAATCCACCGTTGTTGCGGTCACGGTTACGAAGAACTCGCCATTAAAGTCAGCCGGAGGCGTCATTTGCAGGTCTGAAATATCCCACTCGTTCAAGTCGATGTATTGACCCGGTTCCGTAATGGTAATGGTGTTCACACCATCCGTAACTTCGAAGCCAACAGGGAAACCAGTCATCACTAGGTTACTTAGCGTTTCTGAATCGTCGATTAGACCGACATTCAAGCCTAGGTGACCCGTTTCGTCCTCACCGAACACTAATGGACCATCATGGTCGGTTGTGATGACTGCGCCATCCGCAACAGGGCGAACAAACACTGGTACATCAAGTACCGTCTCAAACTCACCGTCACTTACCACAACTTGCAAGTCAGAAACCCCTGCAAAATCGCCAGTCGGTGTGAATGTCCAAGTACCGTCACCGTTGTCTGTTACCTCACCACCATCTTCACCTTCTGCGGTGATAATGCGTGATACGACTAGGTTTTCAGTATCGATATCGCCGAACAAGTTCATCAGGTCGCCAGCGTCGAAGGTGAATGCGCCATCTTCGTCGGTTGCCATAAAGGCATTACCCACATTGAATGGAGCATCGTTGACTGGGATAACATCCACATTCAACGAGCCTTCAACCACTTCTTCACCATCCGTCGCGGTGTAGCCCAGTTCCACCAAACCATTGAAGTCTTGAGTGGTTACCAAGTGGTACATACCATCTGGTTGCTGGGTTAATGTCGCGTTTGCAGGAGCACGAACAGTGATGCTTTCTACGCTGATTTCGTCACCATCTAGATCCGTAACTTGATCAGCGATGTAAGCTGGGTCAATCACCATGACCACATCTTCTTCGCCTTGCATCTGGATGGTTGGCGCTTCTGGTGCATCGTTAACCGCTTCGATGTTTAGATTGCCTTCAACCGGCGTCACTAAATCACCATCGCTGACACCAAACGACATTGGCACGTCACCATTGAAGTTCTCAGCCGGAGTGAATGACCAAGTGCCATCACCGTTGTCTAGCAAGTCACCGTATTGCTCATCAATCACTAGGTCGACAGCAGACAGTTCGTCGTAGGTGTTGTCGATGTCTGTCGCGTTAGCAAGCAACATGTCCTGCGTGATAAGAATGGTGGTATCTTCGGTGCCAGCAATATTCACTGGCGTTGATTGCGGCGCATCGTTAATTGGGTTCACCGTTAGGTCAACGCCCACTTCCACGCTCGCACCATCGTTATCAATCAAGTCGAAGCTTAGGTCGATATCGCCATTGAAGTTCGCATCAGGCGTAATCGTAAAGCTACCATCTTGGTTCTCAACAACGGTTGCATTGGCTACCGCGGTTAAGTTCACTGCTTCTAGATTATCGCTGTCTACGTCACCCGCTTGAGCCAGTAACTGCTCTTGACTCAATGTGATTGAACCGTCTTCATCGACGCTGTAAGCCAAATCGCCAGATACCGGAGCATCGTTGACTGGCAATACATCAATGTTCGCGTTGGTTGTCGCAGTTGCACCGTCTTCATCAGCCACTACTACGTCTAGGCTTACGCCACCATTGAAGTTTTCATTTGGCGCGAAGCTATAAGTACCATCGTCATTCGCCGTTAGAATACCGTCGCTACCACTGTAAGAGACGCTTTCTAGGCTCACGTCACCTTCCACATCGCTTGATTGCGCTAGCAGTTGCTCTTCCGTGAAGATAATGACTTCATCTTCATTGACAGAGTAACTTGTCGCACCTGCGATTGGTGGATCGTTCACCTCAAGAACGGTAATACCCGCAGTGGTTGAGTCTGTCGCACCCTCTTCATCGACAACTACAACGTCTAGGCTAACCTCGCCATTGAAGTTCTCGTTTGGAGAGAAGGTGTACGTACCATCGCCATTGTCTTGGAAGACGCCATCGTTACCACTGTAAGTCACACTACTGATGTCTACGTCGCCTTCAATATCAGACGAATTAGCCAGTAGTTGCTCGTTACTGATGGTAATCGAATTGTCTTCATGCACTGTGTAGGACGTGCTGCCTGCCACCGGTGGATCGTTCTCTGGCGTCACAATCACATCAATGTTGGCAGAGGTCGTATCCGTACCGTCTGATACATCAAACGTGAAGTTCACGTCACCGTTGAAGTTCTCGTTCGGTGCGAAGCTGTAAGTGCCATCACCATTATCGGTTAGGACACCGTCTGCACCTGTGTAAGTCACGCCTTCAACTGTTAGGTTGTCACCTTCTACATCCGTCGCGCCTGTTAGCAAGTCTGCATCTGTAAAGGTAAGAAGACCGTCCTCACCCACAGTGAACGCTTGGTCTTGTGGCTCTGGAGCGTCATTGACTGGTGTAACGGTTAGGTCAAGACCAGCCGCAACCACTTCTTCGCCATCCGTGACATCGTAACTAAACTCAATGTCACCATAGAAGTTCTCGCTCGGAGTAATGGTGAAGCTGCCGTCCTCGTTCATTTCAACCGTTGCATTTTCATCATTGGTGCTCAGGTTGATTGCACTTAAGTCATCGCCATCGATATCAACAGCGTGTTCAAGTAACTGCTCTTGAGTCAGCGTAATGCTGTTGTCTTCGGCAGTGACTGCGCTGATATCACCCGTCACTTCTGGTGCATCATTGGTTGGGGAGATATGAATCGTCACATCTTGCGTCGCTGTCGCCGTTGTACCTGTATCCACATCTGTAGAGGTTGCGTTCACGGTTAGCGTCACATCGCCATTGAAGTCCGCAGAAGGGATAAACTCTAGTCCTTCTAGCTCGCCTGGTTGTAGTGACCAAGTACCATCACCATTATCAACACCTGCTGATAGCGAGCTGCCTTCTGGCACATCTTCAATCAAGATAGCGAGGTTTTCTGAACCATCGGTATCGGTTAACGCGGCATCAATATCAAGCGGCACTGGTGTATCTTCGGTACCAATGATTTGGTAATCTGCGTCCGCTACCGTGATTTCGATGTTGTCGATACCAAACGATTCATCCCAAGTTGACTGATTCAAGGTTGAACCGAAGCCAAGTTGCAGTTCGCCATCCTCGACAGGAACCGTCAGATTGATTTGGTGTGCTTGGTCGTTCCAACCACTGAAGCCTTCACGTTGAGAGGCTCCGTGGATCACTTCACCCACTTCATTACCATCTGAGTCGTAAAGCGTTGTCGTACCATCTTGAGTACGGAACGCGGAGTTCTCCAAGGTGGTTAGCTGTTCGCCGCCGACAAAGATTTGGAACGACTCGCCATCCCAAGAATCGATTTCGTAGAAGCTAAACGAGATATTCACTTCATTGACATCGGTTGGGATATCGTAAGTTTTGCTGACCGCTTCATCACCGCCAGTGCCACCAATACGACCCAGCATGTCGCCTGTTTCGAAACCTTGTGAACTTTCAGTATTCGCGTTCCAACCGTTCGAGCCAGACTCGAAGTTATCAGAGGCAATTACCAAGTCCGAAGCAATCGACAACTCTGGCATATCAACCACAGATTGAACATCAATGTTCGCTTCTGCTGGAACCGTTGCGGTGCCATCGTTGACATCAAACGTCACGTTCACGTTGCCATCGAAGTTTTCGTTCGGTGCGAAGGTGTACGTGCCATCACCGTTATCAACCAAGGTACCGCTGTCAGAGGCAACGTTTTCAACCGCTAGGTTATCACCATCGATATCACCTGCATTTTGCAACAGTTGCTCTTCGGTGAAGGTGAAGCTGGTATCTTCTTGCGTAACGAACTGCGGCTGACCAACTGTTGGCAAGTCATTCACTGGGTTCACGGTTAGATCGGCAGTGGCTTGAATAGTCGCATCACCGTCCGTAATGTCGAAGCTCAGATCAATGTCGCCATTGAAGTCTGCATCTGGTGTAATAGTGAAGCTGCCATCGTCATTCGCAACAACGGTCGCATTGCCATCAACAGTGAGGTTAGATGCAGTTAGATCATCGCCATCTACGTCGCCTGCTTGCGCAAGAAGCTGCTCTTGGCTCAGTGTGATAGCACCATCTTCATCCACGCTGTATGCCAAATCACCTGATACCGGAGCATCATTGACTGGAAGAACATCGATGTTCGCATTGGTTGCTATCGTTGCACCATCTTCATCGGTCACGACAACATCTAGGCTGACATCACCGTTGAAGTTTTCGTTTGGTGCGAAGCTGAATGTACCGTCACCGTTATCGGTAAAGATACCGTCGGAGCCACTGTAGCTGACGCTATCAATCGCCACCTCACCTTCAACGTCAGAAGCGTTCGCCAATAGCTGCTCAGAGCTAATGGTGATGACTTCATCTTCGTTAACGGAGTAGCTAGTCGCGCCTGCGATTGGTGGATCGTTTACCTCAAGTACTGTAATACCCGCGGTGGTGGAATCCGTTGCACCGTCTTCGTCTACCACAACAACATCTAGGCTGACTTCACCATTGAAGTTCTCGTTTGGCGAGAAGGTGTAAGTACCGTCACCATTGTCTTGGAACACGCCATCTGCACCACTGTAGCTCACGCTATCAACCGAAACATCGCCTTCAATATCCGACGAGTTCGCTAGTAATTGCTCATCGCTGATGGTGATTGAGTTGTCTTCGTGTACGGTGTAAGACGTGCTACCTGCCACCGGTGGATCATTCTCTGGCGTCACGCTTACATCGATATTTGCGGTCACGGTATCCGTGCCATCGGAAACATCGAAGGTAAAGTTCACATCGCCATTGAAGTTCTCGTTTGGCGCGAAGCTGTAAGTGCCATCACCATTGTCGGTTAGGACACCATCAGCACCTGTGTAGCTCACGCCTTCAACCGATAGGTCATCGCCATCGATATCCGTTGCACCATCAAGCAGATCTTCATCAGTGAACAGCAAGACGCCATCTTCGCCAATGGTGAACGCTTGATCTTCTGGCTGTGGAAGGTCGTTAACTGGATTAACCGTTAGATCTGCCGTCGCGACCAAGGTGTCAGAACCATCACTGATATCAAACGTGATATCAATGTCACCATTGAAGTTCGCATCAGGCGTGATGGTGAAGCTGCCATCGTCGTTAGCAGTCACTGTCGCATTACCATCTACAAGCAAGTTTTCAGCAACAAGGTCATCGCCGTCCACATCGCTCGCTTGAGACAACAATTGCTCTTGGCTCAATGTAATGGTGTTATCTTCATCTACGTTGTAAGCCAAGTTACCCGATACTGGTGCGTCGTTGATTGGCAATACATCCACTGTGATATAGGTGTCGACTTCTGCGCCATCTTCATCACGAATAGTCACGTCCAGCGATACTTGACCATTGAAGTTCTCATTCGGTGCAAAGCTACACGTGCCATCGCCATTTACTGAGAAGATGCCATCTGGACCGTCGTAGCTGATACTTACAAGCTCAACATCCCCTTCGACATCCGAAGCATTCAGAAGCACTTGTGATTCACTGAACGTTAGAACTTGGTCTTCATCGATAGTGTATGCAGTAGGACCTGCGATTGGTGGGTCATTTACCTCAATCACAGTAATGCCAGCAGTAGTAGAGTCCGTTGCACCTTCTTCATCGACAACGACAACATCTAGGCTCACCTCGCCACTGAAGTTTTCGTTTGGTGAGAAGGTGTAAGTACCATCACCGTTGATTTCTAGCACACCATCGTTACCGCTGTAGCTCACGCTATCAATCGATACATCACCTTCAATATCCGATGAGTTCGCTAGTAACTGTTCATCACTGATGGTGATCGAGTTATCTTCATGCACTGTGTAAGACGTGCTGCCCGCCACCGGTGGATCGTTCTCTGGCGTCACACTCACATCGATATTCGCGGTCGCGGTGTCCGTGCCATCGGAAACATCGAAGGTAAAGTTTACGTCGCCATTGAAGTTTTCGTTCGGTGCGAAGCTGTAAGTACCATCGCCATTGTCAGTTAGAACACCGTCCGCGCCAGTGTATGTGACACCTTCTACCGATAGGTCATCGCCATCTATATCGGTTGCACCATCAAGCAGGTCTTGATCAGTAAAGGTCAACACGCCATCTTCACCAATGGTGAACGCTTGATCTTCTGGTTGCGGTAAGTCATTAACTGGGTTAACCGTTAGATCCGCCGTTGCAACGATAGTATCGGTGCCATCGTTGATATCGAACGTGATATCAATGTCGCCATTGAAGTTCGCGTCAGGCGTAATGGTAAAGCTACCATCGTCATTAGCCGTGACCGTCGCATCACCGTCAACCACTAGGTTAGAAGCGGTTAGTGCATCACCTTCTACATCCGTTGCTTGAGCAAGAAGCTGCTCTTGGCTTAGCGTAATTGAGTTGTCTTCGTCGACACTGTAAGCCAAGTCACCCGATACTGGAGCATCATTGATTGGTAGAACATCAATGTTTGCCGCCGTCGAAGCGGTCGCACCATCTTCGTCCACGACTACAACATCAAGATTCACTTCACCATTGAAGTTTTGGTTTGGTGCAAAGCTGAACGTACCATCACCATTGTCGGTAAAGATACCTTCACTGCCACTGTAACTCACGCTATCTAGTGCTACCTCACCTTCAATATCGGAAGAGTTTGCCAACAACTGTTCTGCACTGATGGTGATGACTTCATCTTCATCAATGGTGTAACTGGTTACGCCTGCGATTGGTGGATCGTTCACCTCAAGAACGGTAATACCCGCTGTTGTTGTATCAACCGCGCCGTCCTCGTCAACCACGACAACATCAAGGCTAACATCGCCTGTAAAGTTTTCGTTTGGTGAGAAGGTGTAAGTACCATCGCCATTAATTTCTAGCACACCGTCGCTACCGCTGTAGCTAACGCTGCTGATCGCAACATCACCCTCGATATCAGACGAATTAGCCAGTAGTTGCTCGTCACTGATGGTGATCGAGTTGTCTTCATGTACGGTGTAAGACGTGCTGCCCGCCACAGGTGGATCGTTCTCTGGCGTCACACTCACATCAATGTTGGCAGAGGTTGTATCCGTACCGTCTGATACATCAAACGTGAAGTTCACGTCACCGTTGAAGTTCTCATTCGGTGCGAAGCTGTAAGTACCGTCACCATTGTCGGTTAGGACACCGTCTGCACCTGTGTAAGTCACGCCTTCAACTGTTAGGTTGTCACCTTCTACATCTGTCGCACCTGTTAATAGGTCTGCATCTGTAAAGGTAAGAATACCGTCCTCACCCACAGTGAACGCTTGGTCTTGTGGCTCTGGGGCGTCATTGACTGGTGTTACCGTTAGGTCGAGACCAGCCGCAACCACTTCTTCCCCGTCAGTCACATCGTAGGTGAACTCGATATCACCGTAGAAGTTCTCGCTTGGAGTAATGGTGAAGCTGCCATCCTCGTTCATTTCAACCGTTGCATTTTCATCATTGGTGCTCAGGTTGATTGCACTTAGGTCGTCACCATCGATATCAACAGCGTGTTCAAGTAACTGCTCTTGAGTTAGCGTAATGCTGTTGTCTTCGGCAGTTACCGCAGTGATATCACCCGTCACTTCTGGTGCATCATTGGTTGGCGAGATATGAATCGTCACATCTTGCGTCGCTGTCGCCGTTGTACCTGTATCCACATCTGTAGAGGTTGCGTTCACGGTTAGCGTCACATCGCCATTGAAGTCCGCAGAAGGAATAAACTCTAGCCCTTCTAGCTCGCCTGGTTGTAGTGACCAAGTGCCGTCCCCGTTATCAACACCTGCTGATAGCGAGCTGCCTTCTGGCACATCTTCAATCAAGATAGCGAGGTTTTCTGAACCATCGGTATCGGTTAACGCTGCATCGATATCAAGTGGTACTGGTGTATCTTCGGTACCAATGATTTGGTAATCCGCGTCCGCTACCGTGATTTCAATGTTGTCGATGCCGAATGACTCGTCAGGAATACTTTGGTTTAGCGTAGAACCAAAGCCTAACTGAAGCTGACCGTCTTCCACCGGAACGGTTAAGTTCACTTGGTGTGCTTGGTCATTCCAGAAGCTAAAGCCTTCGCCTTGTGAAGATCCGTGGATCACTTCACCCACTTCATTACCATCTGAGTCGTAAAGCGTTGCCGTGCCATCTTGAGTACGGAACGCGGAGTTCTCCAAGGTGGTTAGCTGTTCGCCGCCGACAAAGATTTGGAACGACTCGCCATCCCAAGAATCGATTTCGTAGAAGCTAAACGAGATATTCACTTCATTAACATCACTTGGAATATCGTAAGTTTTGCTGACCGCTTCATCACCGCCAGTGCCACCAATACGACCCAGCATATCGCCCGTTTCGAAGCCTTGTGAGCTTTCAGTATTCGCGTTCCAACCGTTCGAGCCAGACTCAAAGTTATCAGACGCAATCACCAAGTCTGAAGCAATAGACAGCTCTGGCATATCAACCACAGATTGAACATCAATGTTCGCTTCAGCAGGAACCGTTGCAGTGCCATCGTTGACATCAAACGTCACGTTCACGTTGCCATCGAAGTTTTCATTCGGAGCGAAGGTGTACGTGCCGTCACCGTTATCAACCAAAGTACCGCTGTCAGAAGCAACGTTTTCAACCGTTAGGTTATCACCATCGATATCACCTGCATTTTGCAGCAGTTGCTCTTCGGTGAAGGTGAAGCTTGTGTCTTCTTGCGTAACAAACTGTGGCTGACCAACCGTTGGTAAGTCGTTCACTGGGTTCACAGTCAGATCGGCAGTCGTTTGAATGGTCGCATCACCGTCCGTAATGTCGAAGCTCAGATCAATGTCGCCATTGAAGTCCGCATCTGGTGTGATTGTGAAGCTGCCGTCATCGTTCGCAACAACGGTCGCATTGCCATCAACTGTCAGGTTGGATGCGGTTAGGTCGTCGCCATCCACGTCGCCGGCTTGAGCAAGAAGTTGCTCTTGGCTGAGAGTGATAGAACCATCTTCATCCACGCTGTAAGCCAAATCACCTGATACTGGCGCATCGTTGACTGGCAATACATCAATGTTTGCATTGGTTGCTACCGTTGCGCCATCTTCATCGGTCACGACAACATCTAGGCTGACATCACCGTTGAAGTTTTCGTTTGGTGCGAAGCTGAATGTACCGTCGCCGTTGTCAGTAAAGATACCGTCGGAGCCGCTGTAGCTAACGCTATCAATCGCGACGTCACCTTCAACGTCAGAAGCATTCGCCAATAGCTGCTCAGAGCTAATGGTGATGACTTCGTCTTCGTTGACTGAGTAGCTAGTTGCACCGGCAATTGGTGGATCGTTTACCTCAAGTACTGTAATACCCGCGGTGGTTGAATCCGTTGCACCATCTTCGTCTACCACAACAACATCTAGGCTGACTTCACCATTGAAGTTCTCGTTTGGCGAGAAGGTGTAAGTACCATCACCATTGTCTTGGAACACGCCATCTGCGCCGCTGTAGCTCACGCTATCAATCGCGACTTCGCCTTCTACGTCAGATGAGTTAGCCAATAGTTGTTCGTTACTGATGGTGATCGAGTTGTCTTCATGCACCGTGTAAGACGTGCTACCTGCCACCGGTGGATCGTTCTCTGGCGTCACGCTTACATCGATATTTGCGGTCACGGTATCCGTGCCATCAGAAACATCGAAGGTAAAGTTCACGTCGCCATTGAAGTTTTCGTTTGGCGCGAAGCTGTAAGTGCCATTACCATTGTCGGTTAGGACACCATCAGCACCTGTGTAGGTCACACCTTCTACCGATAGGTCATCGCCATCGATATCCGTTGCACCATCAAGCAGATCTTCATCAGTGAACAACAAGACGCCATCTTCGCCAATGGTGAACGCTTGATCTTCTGGCTGTGGAAGGTCGTTAACTGGATTAACCGTTAGGTCTGCCGTCGCGACCAAGGTGTCAGAACCATCACTAATATCAAACGTGATATCAATGTCACCATTGAAGTTCGCATCTGGCGTGATGGTGAAGCTGCCATCGTCGTTAGCAGTTACTGTCGCATTACCATCGACAAGCAAGTTTTCTGCAACAAGGTCATCGCCGTCCACATCGCTCGCTTGAGACAACAATTGCTCTTGGCTCAATGTAATGGTGTTATCTTCATCTACGTTGTAAGCCAAGTTGCCCGATACTGGCGCATCGTTGATTGGCAATACATCCACTGTGATATAGGTGTCGACTTCTGCGCCATCTTCATCACGAATAGTCACGTCTAGCGATACTTGACCATTGAAGTTCTCATTCGGTGCAAAGCTACAAGTGCCATCGCCATTTACTGAGAAGATGCCATCTGGACCGTCGTAGCTGATACTTACAAGCTCAACATCCCCTTCGACATCCGAAGCATTCAGAAGAACTTGTGATTCACTGAACGTTAGAACTTGGTCTTCATCGATGGTGTACGCAGTTGGACCTGCGATTGGCGGATCGTTCACCTCAAGTACCGTGATACCTGCGGTAGTTGAATCCGTCGCGCCATCTTCGTCGACTACAACAACATCTAGGCTCACTTCGCCATTGAAGTTCTCGTTTGGCGAGAAGGTGTACGTACCATCACCGTTGATTTCCAGCACACCATCGTTACCGCTGTAGCTCACGCTATCAATCGATACATCACCTTCAATATCCGATGAGTTCGCTAGTAACTGTTCGTCACTGATGGTGATCGAGTTGTCTTCATGCACTGTGTAAGAGGTGCTGCCTGCCACCGGTGGATCGTTCTCTGGCGTCACACCCACATCGATATTCGCGGTCACAGTATCCGTGCCATCAGAAACATCGAAGGTGAAGTTCACGTCGCCATTGAAATTCTCGTTTGGAGCGAAGCTGTAAGTGCCATCGCCATTGTCAGTAAGAACACCGTCCGCGCCAGTGTAAGTGACACCTTCTACCGATAGGTCATCGCCATCGATATCGGTTGCACCATCAAGTAGGTCTTGATCAGTGAAGGTCAGCACGCCATCTTCACCAATGGTGAACGCTTGATCTTCTGGCTGCGGCAAATCATTAACTGGGTTAACGGTTAGGTCCGCTGTTGCAACAATAGTGTCGCTGCCGTCGTTGATATCGAACGTGATATCAATGTCGCCATTGAAGTTCGCATCTGGCGTGATAGTGAAGCTACCATCGTCGTTTGCCGTAACCGTTGCATCACCGTCAACCACTAGATTAGATGCGGTTAGCGCGTCGCCTTCTACATCCGATGCTTGAGCAAGAAGCTGCTCTTGACTCAACGTGATTGAGTTGTCTTCGTCGACGCTGTAAGCCAAGTTACCCGAAACTGGTGCATCATTGATTGGTAAGACATCGACTGTGATGTAAGTATCGACCTCTGCGCCGTCTTCATCGCGAATGGTTACATCCAACTGCACTTGACCGTTGAAGTTTTCATTCGGTGCAAAGCTACAAGTACCATCACCGTTTACTGAGAAGATACCATCGGGACCGTCGTAGCTGATGCCTACTAGCTCAACGTCGCCTTCAACATCCGAAGCATTCAGTAGCACTTGCGATTCACTAAAGGTCAGAACTTGGTCTTCATCGATAGTGTATGCAGTAGGACCTGCGATTGGTGGGTCATTAACCTCAATCACAGTAATGCCAGCAGTGGTAGAATCCGTTGCTCCATCTTCATCGACAACGACAACATCTAGGCTCACCTCGCCGCTGAAGTTCTCGTTTGGTGAGAAGGTGTAAGTACCATCACCGTTGATTTCCAGCACACCATCGTTACCGCTGTAGCTCACGCTATCAATCAACACATCGCCTTCAATATCCGATGAGTTCGCTAATAGCTGTTCGTCACTGATGGTAATCGAATTGTCTTCATGAACGGTATAAGCCGTGCTGCCTGCAACCGGTGGATCGTTCTCTGGCGTGACTGTTACATCGATATTTGCCGTCACGGTATCCGTGCCATCGGAAACATCGAAAGTGAAGTTCACGTCGCCATTGAAGTTCTCGTTTGGTGCGAAGCTGTAGGTGCCATCACCATTGTCAGTAAGAACACCGTCTGCGCCTGTGTAAGTGACGCCCTCAACAGATAGATCATCCCCTTCAATGTCGGTAGCGCCTGTTAGCAGATCCGCATCAGTAAAGGTCAGCACACCATCTTCACCAACAGTGAACGCTTGATCTTGTGGTTCAGGCGCATCATTAACTGGTGACACCAATAACTCAAGGTTGGTTGAGACAACATCATCGCCGTCAGACACATCGAACGTAAAGGTGATATCACCATTAAAGTCCGCATCTGGCGTTAAGGTGTAAGTACCGTCGCCATTGTCTGTGATGGTGATGTTTTCATCATCCGTAGCCAAATTCAGCGCTGTCAGTTGGTCTCCATCCAAGTCACGCGCATTAGCGAGTAAATCTTCTTGCGTAATTAGGATTGAACCATCTTCTTCAACCATCGCTGAAACAGGCAATGCTTCAGGCGCATGTTCAATGTGAGCACCTGTTGCATTGACGTAGATGGTTTGAGAAACGGTTTCAGAATCATTATTTGATAGCTCTGTTGCCGTTGCCGTTACATTGATTTCTAGCTGTTGGTTAAAGTCTTCTGGCAATTGAATCTGTAGCTCTTGTTCAATTGCTGTGGTTGGAAGCGTTACAGAACCATCTGGTCCTACTGTTACTTCACCGCTGTAGATCTGGCTGTTCACTTCACCTACATCAATGGTGAAGTTGAAGTCGGTGTAATCGGCATCGCCGCCACCGTAGAGATCTTCAAAGCCGTAAACCAGTTCACCGTCTTCGTTCACGGTAGTTCGGGTATGTTCAATACCATCTTGGTTGAGCTCTGAGCTTGAACCACCGTGGAAGACTGCATCACCGAATTGACTTTGAATCACGGTTTCAGAACCATCAGCGCCAACAAACACGAGTTGTGGGTCAACTGTATCCATGTTCGCAGGAGAGCCATCTGCTGCACGGAACTCGTACTGACCATCTTGCATGGACGCAAAGTCATTGAAGTTATGACCGTTAGGAATCAAGAATAGGTTGAAGCTTTCCCCTTCCGAGATTTGGAAGCTGAACTGATCTTGTCCCGGAACTAGGTCACCGCCGCCGCCAACTTGAGAGGCGTTTTCGTACACCACTTCAACGCCCGTGATGTTGCCATCTTCATCGACTTTGTAGTAACCCGCTGTGTTTTGGTAACCCGCGGTTTCACCTTCAAACGTAACCGTGATTTCAGTATCGTTGAAACTGGTGATACCGTTGTCTTGATCGTTAAGCACCCCTTCGTTGTCGTAGCTGATCACCGAACCTTCAGGAACACCATCCACGGTCACAGTCAGCGTTTCTGACAAGTCTTGGTCAACCAATGCTGCGGCAATGTTCACTTCAACAATACCGCCTGGCTCAACCAAGATCGCTTGGTCATCCACGTTTCGACCGTCGCCATCAGTGATGACTAGGTCTGGCGCATCTGCCACGGCTTCGATATGGACATTAATGTCTTGCTCAACTTCATCAGTACCGTCAGAAACCGTAAAGCTGAATTGCAAGTCACCACTGAAGTGCTCTTCTGGTACGAAGCTAAATGTACCGTCACCGTTGTCCGTTACAGTACCTTCATCACCCGAGTAGTTAATGCTGGTAACGGTGAGGTCATCACCATCAATATCAATCGCGCCACTTAGCAGATCTTCTTGCGTGAACAGGATGCTGCCATCCTCTTCAATGTGGTACATGCCAGGTGCAACAATTGGAATGTCATTAACTGGGTTCACCGTCAATGTCATTTCATTGGCAACACTCAATTCACCGTCGCTCACTTCATAAGTAAACTCGATGTCTCCATTGAAGTGCTGTGAAGGCGTAACGGTAAAGGTGCCGTCGCCGTTATCCACGATAGAGGCATTCGGGTCATTGGTTTCTAGTGCCGTTGCGTATAGGTCATCACCATCTTGATCGCTGGCATTTTCAAGCAGCATTTCTTGTGTCACGAGAATAGAACCATCCTCGTCCACGTCTGCCACGATTGGCGCTGCTTCTGGTGCATCGTTGACGAACTCAACTTTCAAGTCGATGTTTGCCGCCACCACGTCGGTGCCATCGCTCACATCAAACGTGAGGTCAACATTACCAAAGAAGCCCTGCTCTGGCGTTAACGTGTAAGTGCCATCGCCATTGTCTGTTACTTGAACCGTATCGCTTAAGCTCGTCACGTTCACAACAGATAAGTCATCGCCTTCAATGTCCGTCGCTTGAGCCAGCAGCTCTGCCTCAGTAATCATGATGGCTTCGCCATCTTCTGTGGTGAAGGACAAATCAGGCACATCTGGCAGATCGTTCACTGGGTTAACGGTGAGGTTAAGATCCGCAGCAACAGTTTCAATAGCGTCAGTTACGTCATAAGTAAATTCGATTTCACCAAAGAAGTTTTCACTCGGCGTAATCGTGAAGCTACCATCAGCATTCTCAACGATGGTTGCATTAGGATCGTTGGTCGACAGGTTCACCGCTTCAAGGTTGTCACCATCCACGTCCGTCGCGTTCGCTAACAAGTCTTCTTGAGTGATGGTAATTGAGCCATCTTCATCAACGACCGCATCAACCGGACCGCTGACCTCTGGACCTTCGTTGACGATCTCAACATCGATCTTCGCTGTGCTTGGTGCACTTGCTTGACCATCGCTGATGTCAAAGGTCAGGTTCACTTCACCGTAGAAGTTCGACGTTGGCTCGAAGGTAAAGGTGTTGTCGCCGTTGTCTGTCAACGTACCTTGTGACTGGTCAACAAGCAGTAGATTCTCGATATGCAGAATGTCGCCATCCACATCGGTCGCACCTGATAACAGGTCTTTTGCTTCGATGATGATGGTGCCGTTTTCTAGCATTTGAGTATGCAGCGGCGCACCAGGAACTGGCACATCGTTGACCGGAATAACGGTCAGATCTAGATGGGTATCGACTTCATCGGTGCCATCGAAGACTTTGTAATCGATATCGACTTCACCATTGAAGTTTTCATTCGGCATAAAGGTGTAAGTGCCGTCGCCATTGTCGACAAGCTCACCGTTATCACCGCTGTAAGAGATATCAGAGATAGACAGCGCATCGCCTTCTACATCACTTGCATTCGCAAGCAGGTCGTCCGCGCTAAACGTAATGCCCACATCCTCATCAGTCGACAACACAATCGGACCAGAAACAATTGGCGCATCGTTTACTGCTTCGAAGTTGATGTTGATGATGTTGTCGTCAGTGAGTTCACCATCTGTAACTTGGTAACCAAGCTCAATCTCACCGTAGAAGTTCTCATCTGGTGTGACTGTCCATGTACCATCGCCGTTGTCGGTTAACGTAGCGTGCTCCGCGTTATCCCCCACCAGCTCAAGGTTTTGAATATCAAGAACATCGCTATCGATATCACTCGCTTGTGCTAAAAGCTGTTCTTCTGTGATAACCACAGAGGCAAACTGCGTAGAACCTTCGGTATCAATGGTCACATTTGGCAGATCAGCGGTCAGTTCGATTTCACTGTCACCTTCACGGATATTCAGTTCTACCGTTTCAGTGATTTCCGTGCCGTCCACGCCAATAGATGTGAACACCGCTTCATCATGACAAGTTTGCGAAACCGTCATGTTTTGAACCACGTATGTACCGTTACCTTGAATCGTACCTAGCTCAAAGTAAGATACCGGCTCGTTCACCGTTAGGGTGTAATCCGTCTCATAGCTACCACGATCTTCTTTGTGGTAAGTCATCGAGTCGATCAAGTCACCATCAGAGTTGAATGCGCGAATTTCGACTTCGGTAAAGTGGCGAGACTCTTCCATAAACCAGCCGCCTAGACCATCTAGGTGGAAGCTGATTTCGTTGATGTCTTGGCCTTCAACGGTCACAGTCAGTTTTTCATCACCGCTCAAGCCTTGGCGGTCAGTATCGCCAATACCGTGACCAATGTGTGTTTTACCATTCCACGCACCGAGTGGGTCATCATTACTTTGAACGGTAACTTTCAAATCGCCATCGACAAACTCACGTGTGTAAGGGTCAACAGCCGTACCCCAATCATCAAGGCTGGCGTTGTCATCAAAGGTACCAATTTGACTCGTGTGCGTACCGTTCGCCAATGCATCATCATTTGGAATGAAGCGCACTTCCGTGTCTGCAGGAACCTCCTGCCCGACTTCTAGCTGTACCCATTCGTCATTTAGATTTGCTTCAATGATGCCGTTTTCAGGGGCTTGGTCGAGACGTAACGCAGGCTCTTCACGCAGAGAAACACCCACTGTTTGGTCTTCTTCCGCTTGAATAAAGATCTCGTCGCCCGCTTCTGGCGCATCGTTGACAGGATTAACGGTCAGATCCAACGTGGTCAGAACATCATTTTCGCCATCGCTGATGTTGTAAGTGAAGTCCAACTCACCATTGAAGTTTTCCGTATGCGTAATCGTGAATGAACCATCATCGTTGGCTACGATCGTCGCATCCGGGTCATTGGTTTGTAGGTTGCTAGCAACAAGGTCATCACCTTCAATGTCTGTCGCATTCGCAAGCAACTGTTCTTGCGTGATGGTGATGGCGTTATCTTCATCCACCTCAGCTTGAATGCCTGACGTTTCTGGTGCGTCGTTCACCGCGATAACATCAATGCCTGCGGTTGTCGTATCCGTTGCACCATCTTGGTCGATAACCGTAACGTCGAGAGAAATGTTACCGTCAAAGTTTGCATTTGGCGTGAAGGTATATGTGCCGTCGCCATTGTCCACGAAGCTACCGTCGTTACCAGAGTAGCTAACATTCGCCAAAGCTACGTCACCTTCCACATCAGAAGAGTTGGCTAACAACTGCTCGTCACTAATGGTGATTTGACCGTCTTCTTGAACCGTGTACGACGTTGAACCTGCCACCGGTGGATCGTTCACTGGTGTCACGCTGACATCAATGAATGCTGGTGTTGAACCTGTGCCGTCAGACACATCGAATGTGAACTGAACATCACCGTTGAAGTTTTCATTCGGCGCGAAGCTGTAAGTGCCATCGCCATTGTCGGTAAGCACACCATCCGCACCTGTGTAGAGTACGTTTTCGATAGACAGATCATCGCCATCAATATCCGATGCGCCTTCCAATAGGTCTGCATCCGTGAACAGCAAGGTGCCATCTTCTTCTACCGTGAACTGTTGATCTTGCGCTTGTGGCAAGTCATTCACAGGATTAACCGTAATATCCAGACCAACTTGTACCGAGCCGCCATCGTTATCAATGATATCGAAGGTCAGATCTAGGTCGCCGTTGTAGTTTTCATCCGGTGTGATGGTGTAACTGCCATCATCGTTGTATTGAATTGTCGCGTTGTCATCTGTCGATAGATTGATGGCTTCAAGGTTCTCGCTATCAATATCGCCCGCTTTAGCAAGCAACTGCTCTTGGCTTAACGTAATTGAGCTGTCTTCGTTGATGGTGTAAGCCAAATCACCCGAGACTGGTGGATCGTTGATTGGCAACACGTCGACATTGATGTGCGTATCAACAGTTACTCCATTCTCATCTTGAATGGTCACATCCAACTGAACTTGACCATTGAAGTTCTCGTTTGGCGCAAAACTACAAGTACCATCGCCATTGACGGTAAAGATACCATCCGAGCCTTCATAGCTGATGCCAACAAGCTCTACATCACCCTCGATATCAGATGCGTTGGCAAGAATTTGTGACTCACTGAATGTCAGTACTGAATCTTCATCAATCGTGTAAGACGTTGGACCGGCAACTGGAGGGTCATTCACTTCAATGACCGTAATGCCTGCGGTCGTTTCGTCAATCGCACCTTGCTCATCCGCCACAATCACATCAAGGCTGATATCACCGCTAAAGTTCTCATTCGGCATGAAGGTGTAAGTGCCGTCACCGTTGTCTTGGAATACGCCATCGGTGCCTGAATAGGTCACGCTATCGATGGACACTGCGCCTTCCACATCCGAAGAGTTAGCCAGAAGCTGCTCGTCGGAAATCGTAATCGCATTATCTTCATCAACCGTGTAAGACGTTGAACCCGCAACCGGAGGATCGTTCACTGGAGTGACGCTTACATCCACATTGGCAGGTACTGTCTCAGTGCCGTCAGAAACACCAAAGCTAAAGCTGACGTCGCCGTTGAAGTTTTCATTTGGAGCAAAGGTGTAAGTACCATCACCGTGGTCAGTCAGCACACCATCGCTGCCTGTGTAGCTAATGCCATCAACCGTTAAGTTATCGCCATCGATGTCGGTCGCGCCAGCAAGTAGGTCTGCGTCGGTAAACTGCAGCGTGCCGTCTTCTTCAACACTAAACTGCTGGTCTTGAGGAACAGGAAGATCGTTAACCGGATTAACCGTTAGATCCGCCGTTGCTTGGATAGTGTCTGTGCCATCCGTAATGTTGAATTGGATATCAATGTCACCATTAAAGTCCGCATCTGGTGTAATCGTGAAGCTGCCATCGTCGTTCGCTGTAACGGTTGCGTTTCCATCCACCGTCAAATCGCTAGCAGTCAGGTCATCGCCCTCAATATCAGACGCTTGAGAAAGAAGCTGTTCTTGGCTGAGTGTAATCGCACCGTCTTCATCAACGCTGTAAGCCAAATCACCCGATACTGGCGCATCATTGATTGGCAATACATTCACATTGATGACGGTATCAACTTCTGCTCCATCTTCATCTCGAATGGTCACATCAAGTTGAACTTGTCCGTTAAAGTTCTCGTTTGGCGCGAAGCTGCACGTGCCATCATCGTTAACGGTGAAAATACCATCCGGACCATCGTAACTAATGCCAACAAGCTCTACATCGCCTTCCACATCAGAGGCATTCAACAGCACTTGCGACTCACTAAAGGTCAGAACTGAATCTTCATCAATGGTGTAAGAAGTTGGTCCAGCGACTGGTGGATCGTTCACTTCCAGTACTGTAATGCCAGCAGTGGTGACATCCGTTGCGCCTTCTTCATCAGCGACGACAACATCAAGCGTCACTTCACCATTAAAGTTTTCATTTGGAGAGAAGGTGTACGTACCGTCGCCATTGATTTGCAACACACCATCGCTGCCAGAGTAGCTCACGCTATCAATCGAGACATCCCCTTCTAAATCCGAAGAATTTGCCAACAGTTGCGCGTCAGAAATGGTAATAGAGTTGTCTTCGTGAACCGTGTAAGACGTTGAACCAGCCACAGGAGGATCATTCACCGGCGTGACGCTCACATCTACATTCGCTGAAACCGTATCTGTGCCATCAGATACATCGAAGCTGAAGTTTACATCGCCATTGAAGTTCTCATTTGGCGCAAAGCTATACGTGCCATCGCCATTGTCAGTTAGAACGCCGTCGGTGCCTTCGTAGCTGATTCCGGTTACAGAAAGGTCATCGCCTTCAATGTCGGTCGCGCCAGCAAGAAGATCCGCATCGGTAAATTGCAGCGTGCCGTCCTCTTCCACACTGAATTGTTGGTCTTGAGGAACAGGCAAATCGTTGATTGGGTTAACCGTTAGGTCAGCGGTTGCTTGAACGGTGTTCGTGCCATCTGAGATATCGAAGCTGATGTCGATATCACCATTAAAATCTGCGTCCGGCGTGATGGTGAAGCTACCATCGTCATTTTGAGTCACCGTCGCGTTGCCATCTACCGAAAGGTTAGACGCCGTCAGTGCATCGCCTTCCACATCGGAAGCTTGCGACAACAACTGTTCTTGGCTCAAACGAATCGAGCCATCTTCGTCCACCGAGTAAGCAAGATTGCCAGACACTGGCGCATCATCGACTGGTGTGACGCTTACATCAATGTTGGCAGAAACCGTATCTGTGCCATCGGATACATCAAAGCTGAAGTTCACATCACCATTGAAGTTTTCATTTGGCGCAAAAGTGTAAGTCCCATTACCGTTGTCGGTCAGGATGCCGTCGCCACCGTCGTAGCTTACGCCCTCAACCGTTAGGTTATCGCCTTCAATATCGGTAGCGCCAGTAAGCAGGTCAGCGTCCGTAAAGATCAGCGTGCCATCTTCTTCCACGCTAAACTGCTGGTCTTGAGGAACCGGCAAATCGTTGATTGGATTAACCGTTAGGTCAGCGGTTGCTTGGACGGTATTCGTGCCATCGGAAATATCAAAGCTGATGTCGATATCACCGTTGAAATCTGCGTCCGGCGTGATGGTGAAGCTGCCATCGTCATTTTGAGTCACCGTCGCGTTGCCATCTACCGAAAGGTTAGACGCCGTCAGTGCATCGCCTTCCACATCGGAAGCTTGCGACAACAACTGCTCTTGGCTCAAACGAATCGAGCCATCTTCATCCACCGAGTAAGCAAGATTGCCAGATACTGGTGCGTCATCGACAGGCGTAACACTGACATCAATGTTGGCAGAAACCGTATCTGTGCCGTCGGACACATCAAAGCTGAAGTTTACGTCACCATTGAAGTTTTCATTTGGTGCAAAAGTGTAAGTCCCGTTACCGTTGTCGGTCAGGATGCCGTCGCCACCGTCGTAGCTTACGCCCTCAACCGTTAGGTTATCGCCTTCAATGTCGGTCGCACCAGCAAGCAGATCCACATCAGTAAATTGCAGCGTGCCGTCCTCTTCCACCTCAAAGGTTTTATCTTCAGGCACTGGTGCGTCATTGATTGGACGAACGGTTAAATCGATAGAACTTGAAACGGTTTCTTGACCATCACTGATATCAAACGTTAAGTCGAGTTCACCATTGAAATCAGCGTCCGGAACCACGGTGAACGTGCCGTCACCATTGTCTTGAACCGATGCATTCGCACCTACTTGGACGTTAGACGCAACAAGGTCGTCGCCATCAACATCACTTGCGTATTCGAGTAATTGTTCTTGCGTGAAGGTAATGGTGCCGTCTTCATCCATGATGTAAGCCAGATCTTGTTCTACCTCTGGCGCATCGTTTTCACCTTCGACTTTAATTTGGAACGTTTCGCTCGTGGTTTCTGAGTCGAAATCATCTTCTACTTGCGTCGTGGTCTCTTCACTGGTGTCCTGTACGTCCACCGCAAAGGTTTCTTCTGTGGTTTCTGAATCTAGGTTATCACCACCTTGTGAACCTTCAGAATCGGCTGAAGAGGCACTTGGCGCAGCCGAAGTTTGTACAGCTTGTCCTTGTGCTTCATTGCCTTCTGCGTCCGAACCACCTTCAGAGCCAGAGGCATCACCGCCACCAACAGCTTGTGCACCCGCACCTGAAGCCGCACCGCCGCTGCCAGACGCTTCTTCACCAGACCCACCGTCTGATGCCACGCTGTCTACCACGTTCGATTGAGCGGCATCCGAACCACCGCTACTCTCTGGCGTGTCTTCTTGTACCGCACCACCGGACGCCGAGGCTTCTTCTTCCGATCCGGCACCACTTGGGTTGTCTTCCATCGCCTGATTGGCTTCGTCTGCTGCATCGGTATTTTCAGCACCCGTCGCTACGGTCGAAGCAATCGTATTCTGTTGATTTTGCTGATTCTGCTGCTGGGAGGGCGTACCCGCGTCATTGGTTTCCGTTTGTTCTACCGCGTCATTTAGGTCTTTGTTTTGGTTATTTTGGTTGTTGTCACCTGCCATTACAGCCTCCGTTGCCATTAGCTAACTGATCGTGTTTAGAGGCAGTAAAGGACACCATTCTGGAAAACCAACTTTTTTATCCAACTTTTTTCATACTTATGTTGTTTAACCAGAAAGAGGTAAAAAAAATTTGAAAACGCAATTTAAAGATCCTTAGTTATTGTCATTAAAGCAATTAGGGCGGTGGAACAATGATAAACATGACGAATCTGTTGCGCTCAGTCGACAACAGCCACAAAGGGCTGCAATTGCTATTGGGAGATTTTTATAAGGACTTCAGCAGCGCGGCGATCAACATCGAAATGCTGCATAAACAAAACCGTTTTGAAGAGCTGAGCGGCTACTCAAAAAAGCTGAAAACCATTCTCGTATTACTTTGTGATGATGATTTACCACCCAAGATGGCAAAGCTGGAACATTTAAGTAAGCACCACTTTCCCGCACCTAATGAATTGATTGAGGACATCAAAACTGAGCTCAATAACGTGAACAAACAAATAAGCCAGCTGTTAGATATCGAAAACTCTATCGATGACAACACTGATGATGAATAACCGAGGTGGATCATGAGTAACAAGCAGATCGAACACCACCTCAGAAAGGCACTCGTTTCCAACAACGAGTCTTCGAAGGTGACCGCAGACGATACGATCGTGCTAGCCAGTGCGATGACCAGCGTACACAAAACACTGCTGGTTATCTTTTTGCTTTCAATGGTGGCGATCGCCGTGGCGTCTCAAGCTCGTATCGACATTGTGGTGTCGGTGCGCGGTGAGTTATTGCTGGAATCTGACGTAGAAAAAGTGCAACACCTTGAAGGCGGTATTCTCGAAGAAATGTTAGTGCGCAAAGGCGAAGTGGTTTACGAAGGTCAACCCATTGCGCGAATTCGTTCTTTGGATAGAAACACTCAACTCGATACGGTGAACACAGAAATCATTCAGCTCGAGTTAGACAAACTCCGTTATGAAAGCCTGCGCGATATGGTAGAGCCCGATTTCTCTGCCTACATCGAAAAATACCCAGGATTGGTTCAGGTAAACATGAATACCTGGCAGCAAGAGTTTTCCAAAAACCGATCTAATGAAGAGTTGATCACTCACGACATCAATCACAAGAACTCGTTGATTGATTCTATGCTTAAGCGCCGCAAAAGCTCCGAGAACCAGCTTTCTTTGATTCGTAAGCAGCTCAATATCAAGAACACCTTGTACAAAGAAGAAATGGCATCTTATGTCGATGTTCTGAATATGCAGGTTCAAGAGTCAAACATGGTGCGTGAAATTGAAAATCTCGATGAGTCGGTCATGAATGAGCGCTTCCAACTCGACAAGCTAGAGAAGCAATACCGAGACTTGGTGGAAAATCGCAACTCCGAATACCAAGCGCAAATCATTCAAGCGAAGAAAGATCTCAAGCTGAAACGCATTCTTCGTCCTCAACACTCAGACAAAGTGGATCGCCTTGTGGTCTACGCCCCTATTGATGGCGTGGTGGATAAAGTGCATTTCAACTTCCGTTCTGCGGTGATACCGCCGGGGGAAAGTATCGCGGACATTGCGCCGATCAATAACTCCCTTCATGGCGAAGCGAAGATTCCACGTAAAGACATGGGCTTTGTTGAAATCGGGCAGGCAGTCAAAGTGAAGATGGACACCTACAACTTTGCCAAATACGGATTTTTGGAAGGTCGAATCGCGTCGATCAGCCGTTCGTCCTATGAAGAAGAGGACGCTGAATTCTACCTCGCTGAAATCCAAATCAGCCAAAACTATCTAGAGCGTGGAGGCACACAATACAAACTGTCCCCTTACATGGAGTTTACCGCCGACGTGAAAACAGGGTCACGTCGGGTTATCGAATACGCTGCGAAGCCGGTTATGTCGGCTATCGAAGACGCGTTCGATGAGAGGTAATGGATGAGTAACAAACCTTCCTACAATATTTCCGTTCCTGTTATGCGCCTTAGCATTGCTTTCAGCTTGGTGCTGGCTGCCCTCGCCTTTTATTTGTATGTCTCTTGGGAAAAAGTGGATTCAGTGGAGCAAGTGCAAAACGCGCCTCTATTGGTTCAAGCTCAACAACTCAACCAAACCATCGAACTTGATATCCAAACGCTTCAGCGCTGTTTAGCTGCGCGTTATTGCAATACAACAGAGCTCAATTTTGAGGTTCTGAAAAACGAAATTGACCAGTTTAAGTCTCTCGCATCACTCAACAAAACCGAGTTTAGCTTGGTAGGCGCGACCGAATATACGCAGCTTGAACTGGCGATTAATCGCTTCTCGGACAGCTCAAAAACGCGTGACGATGTGTTGGCACTGTATCTCTCGCTCACCAATAACTACCTACAAATGGACGACAACTATCGCACCATGTTTAACAACCACGCGAGCGACCTAATGATGGAGAAAAACGAGTTCTTCATTTGGTTGTTTATGGTTGTTGTCGTGCTGGTTGGTATCGCCGTTCTATCGAATTTAGTGGCAATCCTCAAACTGAGAAAATCCAGTTCGAATGAGCGAGACATTGACCAAGAGTTCGATGGGCTTTATCAAGAGCTCAAACAACTGGATTTACAAAGGTTGGAAGAGTTGCTCAACGAGGTGAGCATCAATCCGAAGCAGCGTCAGATCTACTCTCACCTAAAACTGATTTTCAGCAAACTCGAAGAGCAAAAACGTAATAACGATCTCTACAAGCAGCTCTATGCTCTGATTGGTTACGAGATTCGTGGCATCACCAACACCATTAACGGCGGCGTGCAATATCTCGTACAAGAGACCGATGAGAGCGGCGTGTTGATGGCGCAAGATATAACCTCGGCTGCCAATACCTTGTCCGAGCTGGCAGAGAACTACAACCGACTCATTTCACAAGGGACCGAGAGCAAATCGAAAGAGTTTTCACTGCTTAATGTGCTGTCTGAATTGATGATTCACATCAGTTCAAAAGTGCAGCGAAATGAAGGTGAATTAGACTGCTTTATCTCGGATAACTTGCCAAATCGTGTTGAAGGGCAATCCACCAGCTTATTCTGGGTGTTGTTCCTACAGCTATCGAACGCCATCCAACTCAAAGCCGACAAAAAACTGTTTGTCACCATTGAATCGGGGGCGGCGTCAGACATTGAAAACACTCGCCTGACCATCAATCTAAACTTCTTAACCACGCTGGATGTTCCGTTTGCCAAGCTCAATACCCTACACTGGAGCGACCATAAACAGCACACAGCAACCAAAGACGATTTGGCGAAAAGCGTGTTGAAAGATTATGGCTATTACGAGAGCCATTGGTATCAATCGGGCAATCAGGAACGTTTTCAAATTCAACTCGATTTGAAAGCCAAAAGCTTCCACACCGAGAAAACTCGCTTCGACAATAAACGTTTGTTGCTGTGTGCCAACTCTCAGTTGCGCATTGATGTGATGAACAAAATGCTGGTCAACTTAGGCTTAGAGATCACGCCAATTCGAACGCCGAACGAGCTCTTCTCTGCTGCAAAAACCTTTGGCGAATACGATGCCATCATGCTGACTGACACGTTCGAGCCAAACAAACTGCCCTCACTGAGCAAAACAGTGAAATCGCAACTGCGCAATCACCCGAACACCAAGTTGCTGCTTTCGGTCACCAGCACTCAGCAAGCACAAGAGAGCCATACCTTTGTCGACAAGATTCTGAACTCTCCTGCGATTCCGTATGAGTTCATCCCTAATCTGTTAGCAATCATGGAAGCGGAAGCCTCAGAAGATCAGATGGAGAACAGCTCATTCCTGATTGTGGAAGATGACCGTGTTCAACAGATTCTACTCAAACGTATTTTGAGCAAGCAAGAATACGAAGCCGATACCGTTGGCGATGGCGCAGACGCCGTTCAGCACTTCATGAACCAGCGCTCAGACATCATTTTTATGGACTGCATCATGCCGGGCATGGGCGGCATTGAAGCGACCAAACGCATTCGACAATACGAACAAGAGAGCGGACAAAACCCTTGCACCATTATAGGTGCGACAGCATTGACCAGCAGTAATGAACACCAAGCTTGTATCGAAGCTGGAATGGATTACGTGATCAGCAAACCTTATAAAAACGACGAAATCATCAAGGTGATCAACAAGTATGTGGCGGTACAGAAACTTAACTAGCTGCGTATTGGCAGCGCTTACATTGAGCAATGCTCCTTCGGCAATGGCGACCACCTTGCTTGAGGCGGTCAAACTCGGCTTGGAAAACAACTTATCTCTACGCGCTAGTGACAAAGGCGTGGAAGAAAACGAATACAACATCGACATTAGCCGTTCTAAGTTTCTACCCTCTTTAAACGGTGCTGCTGATACCACATGGAATGAAAACGAAACCATATTAACGGGAACACCGGATACACGTTCTAGCTACAACTCAAACAGCTACAGCGTGTCTTTATCTCAATCAGTGTTTAACCTTGGCGACATCTTCAAATACGGCACCGCGAAACTTGATTTCAACATTGAAGAAATCAAACACGAGAACAAAATCCAGAGCACCATTTCTGAAATCGCGACGCAATATTTCGAGTACCTGAAAAACAACGCGCAAATCAAAGCCACCAAAGTCGAGCTTAAATCCTCTGAAACACGTGAGCGCCAAATGCGTCGTAACGTGGAGCTTGGCAACACTGCGGCGAGCGAGTTGTATGAGGTGATTGCTCAGAAAGAAGGCATTGCCAATCGCTTAAGAACCCTAGAGAAAGACCGACGTGTGATTTTGAACGGCTTAGAGATTCAAGTTCAATACCCAGTCACCCCATCGCAGGACATCTACGAAAGCGTGCCCTTGGCGGAAATCAGCGAATCCGAACAACGCGCAATTCTTGAACAAGCTTTGAAGCTCAATAACGACTTATTAGTCGCGAAGAAGACCGTAGAGCGAAGCCGAAGAGGCTTGAAAGAAAGCGGTTCAAACTTTGTGCCGACCGTATCGCTTTCTGCCAGTTACCGTTACGACGATGCGAACAACTATGACCGAACCGACCCAACCGCAACAGGGGACAGTAACTCCACCAGCGTCGGTTTGAACTTGAATGTGCCGATTTTCTCCGGCGGTTCGGATTACTACGGTTATCAAAAATCGTCAACTGCTATCGAGCGAACCGAGCTGCTGTACCAAGATTCGTTGTTCACGACGCGCAATAGCGTTAACACCTCAGTACTCAACATTAATGACTTCTCCCGAGCGATTAGCAGCTACGAGAATATTATCCGAGCCAACTACGCTTCCTATAAAGGCATTCAACGCGCTTACCAGCTTGGTACGCGAACCATTACCGACTTACTGGCAGCAGAAAGTAAACTGTTTAGCGCGCTACGTGATTACGAGAGCGCGCGTTATGACTACATCATTGAATCGATCAATCTTGAGCAAATCAAAGGTATGTTGTCGGTGCAATCCATCGAAAGCATCATGCAATTGATGAGCAATATCGAAGGCAGAAGCAATCAAGACTTAGTTCCAAAACACCTTCTCTCCAAACCATCGATTAAGAAAGGAGGTCGCAATGCAAACTGAGCATTTTTCCCAGAAGATTAACTTTGCTGACAAGTGTTACCTGACTTTCTCGACGGTCATCTCAACGCTGTTTGGTTTGGTGCTGCCCTTTTCGATTCTGATTATCTTTGACCGAGTTTTACCTAACCAAGCCAAAGACACGCTGTTTCTTCTGTTTGCCATTATCTTGATCACCATCTTCCTCGATTATCACTTAAAGAATCAGGAAGAGAAGATTTCGTCGGTGATCATGAAGCAGTTCGAAACCAACTTAACCAACAAGGTGTTTCAATCCATCTGTTTGGCTGAGATATCAAAATTTCGTCGCCTAGAACCCGGTGAATACCTAGAGCGTATTGCTACAATTCCAGAGATTAAATCCTTCTTTGGCGGAGAATCTGTACGGGCATTGATCAACCTTGCCGTCAGCATACTGACTATTCTGATTATCGGTCTGATCAACATCTGGGCAGGGGTGACCATCTTGCTCGCCTCCATCGTTTTGGCGGTGTTCGCGCTGAGCCTGTCTAAGCAAAAAATCAACAGCCTAGAAAACAAATCCGACATCGAAGGCTTAACCACTTCGAAAATCATCGAGATCATCTCTAGCCCGCTCGATATCAAAGCGCGCAATATGGAATATCGCGTTGAGAGCTTGATGACACAAATGGTGGAAGAACGTGAAGTCGAGAACATCAAGTACGAGCAAATTGAATCAAACTTCAGCCTGATCTTGTCGCTCATACAACAGCTCTCCATTGCTTGTGTGGTGGTGGTTTTGGCAACGGCCGTTATCAACATGCAATCTAGCCAAGGCATCATGGCTGCTATCATCATGCTTACCAACCGTTACTTCGCGCCATACCAACAAGTGATGCGCACAGTAAGCCGCTGGGAGTTGAACAAGCTTCATATCCAACGTATCGCCGAGTTACTTGAGCTTGCTGCGTCTGTAGAACAACAAAACGACACGACAGAAGTCGAGCGTATATCGGTGAAGTATTCGGAAAAACAACGCATCGAGTTTGAACGCGGTCAGGCTTACTTGCTAACAGGGAAAAGCGGCGCAGGCAAAACCCACCTCGCCAATTGCATTACGCGGCAAAACACCGACAGCAAGCTCGATATCCAAATCAACGAGACACCGCTCGATGATGTCAACTACAACGTCTGGCGTAATAGCGTGCTCATGGTCGACAAAACCAGCTCGTTCGTCGAAGGGACCATCATCGACAACCTGACTTGTTTCCGCCCGAGCTTAAACAACACCGCATTTGCGCTTTGCGAAACCATGAACATCAAAGCACAAATCGATGCCCTTCCCGCGGGTTTTTACACCGAGCTCAAAGGGCATTTACGCAACCCATTCTCGCGCCAAGTTGCTTATGCCTTGCTGCTAGTGCGTGCCTTACTTGCGAACAAACGTGTGTTGATCTTCGACGACATCGACTGTGTTTATGACGACGACTTTGCTCGATTGGTTTTGACCAGTACCGCCTATCGCGCCAACGACAAAATCCTCATCATCGTCAGCAATAAGATGGACAAACTCAATCATCGCCTCAAACGCGTCAAACTTACCGGAGGTGACCAATGAGTATTTTGGTTGATTTTAATAATGTCCCTCAGCGCTTGTTGGACTTTGAGGCTCGCAGTTATGACGAGCGATACAATCAGTCACCTTTAATTCGTGGTTTAGCTTACACCCTCATTGCGCTTGAATGGGAAGGCACACCTTCTATCCTCAGCGACGCTTTTATCCCTAAACCAAAAGACAGCGACAGTTTTATCGCCACCATTGAACGCCTTGGATACCGTTGTGACGTCACCAAATTAAAAACTTTGGAGCACATCGAGGGGCATCCTCATCCTTGTTTTATCGAGATAGAAAACCTCACTGCGATTTTCTTGGGCACTAGAGACGGCAAACTGATCCTGTTTGATTACACCAATAACAACACCATTGAATACCCGCTTTGCAAAAAGCCGTGCTTGTTGGTCTCGATCAGCGAATACTCCCGCTTGTTCCGAGAGCCGCCACCTGAATCTCAAGACCGCAGTAACTGGATTAAATACGCGTTTTATCGCTACAACAATGAACTCAAAAGTCTGATTATCCTCAGCTTCGTGATCAGTATCTTGGGCGCACTCCAACCCTTTTTTATCATGAGTGTGTACAACTTCGCCTTGACGTCTAGCTCGCAAGCCACGCTCTATTGGCTCACTTTATTTGCCGTGATTGTTGGATTCTCGGAATACTTTTTTAAGAAAATGCGAGTCAACATCATTGCCACGTCAGGTAAGGATTTGGCGGTGCACATTTCTCAAGCGGTTATATCTAAGCTTTTATGGCTCCCTTATGCGATGACATCCACCGCTGGCGTGTCTTCTCAGTTAGCGCGTTTGAAAGACATCGACACATTCCGCCGATTGGTAACGGCAGAGTCAACTTTGAGCTACTTCGACATGCCGTTTGTTATCGTGTTCATTGTCGCGATTGCCATCATGTCAGGAACCGCAGCATTGGTCGTCATGGCGGGTTTGATTCTGATGTTGGTGTTCTGTGTTTATTCTCGTTACATCTATTCACAAGCCACGTCTAAGAGCTCACGCGCTAACGCCATGGTTTCTTACCAATGGAATGAGATTCTTCGCGGCATCAAAACCATCCAAGGCTTACCACTGTTGCGCGTTATTCAATCTCGTTTCAGTGCTTCACACATGCAAAGCACCAACGATGCAGAGAACGTTGCGGTGACCAACAGCAAGGTTCAAGCCGCAGGTGGCAGTTTGATTCAGGTGATAGGTACCGCAAGTATCGTGACCGCGGTTATTGGTGTAATGGATGGAACGTCTGACGCTGGTGCCATGCTTGCAACCGTAATTTTAGTCTGGAAGGCGTTAGGTCCGATAATGGGTATCTACAACTCCATTTCCAAATTCCAATCGATTAAGGCGTCCTCTGCGCAAATCAACAACCTTATGGCAATGAATGACGACAAGCTAACACTGGAGAAAAGCCCCCCTATTCGCCTCTTCCAAGGCAGCATTGTCGGCAGCGGTGTAAGCCATCGCTACACTGGCGCAGCAACGGGCTTAACCAATCTCGGATTTAAAATTGCCCCAGGGGCGAAGGTGGTGATTTGTGGACCAACAGGTTGCGGTAAAACCACGCTAATTTCCATTCTTGCGGGTTTAGAGGATAGATACCAAGGCGCAGTGTCGGTAGACGGCTACAACATCAAACAGTTCAACAGCTATCGCTACCGAACCTCGATTAACTACATCCCGTTTAATTTGCATATTTTTGAAGGCTCTCTGGAGACCAACTTCATCTTGCATAATGGACTCATCCCTACAGAAAAGATGCAAGAGATGGTGAGCTTTTTCGAACTCGATGCGTGGTTGCCAGAAGGATTGAACACTCAGCTAAGCGTAGATAAATGCAAGAATTTACCCAACGGTATTCAACAGAAATTGCGCCTCGCGCTGGGGCTTGGAAGTTGTGAACAATCACTGATCATCATTGATGAACCATTTAATGGCGCTGAGCAAGAAAATGCTCAGTACTTCAACCGCTTGTTCACCGATAAATTGCTAAACAAAACCGTGGTGTTCTCTACCAATGATCCGGGACTAATCGCCACTTCGAACATGAGTTTGGTATTAGAGCCAGACGGCAACTTAAAATATTTTGGCTTAACAGACAAATACTTAAACAGCTTAAGTTAATACTGTGGCGCTTATTCACAATTAACTCTTTAATCAGACAGATACAATTGACAAAGATATAAACCAGAGAGATGATTCGACCGAGATTTAGAGGTATTTAGGATTCAGATGTATACATTTGTTGCTGACAAATTGGATGTGGTTTATTTATCAGCGATACCGGAAAACCACGCATTACAGGACTTTGATGTGCCTGAAGAAGAACTCGAAATCCGCGAGATTGTCGAGGTGTGGTATGAGTGTGCATTTTTGCCTGATTTCAATCTCGAGCAAATCGACATCGCAAACAAAGCGGAGCTAGTGGCAACACAAACTCAAGTGGTGAACAACTACACGAGCACTCTCGCTTTCTTACTCAAGAGCAGAGTGTATCGAGCTGCCCTTAACCGCATGTTAAGCATCTGGACACTCGAACCCTCCGCCAAAGCACAACTTGAGTTACTGCTTTTTGCCGAAGAACAAGCAAAGACCAACTGAGCAACACGCAGATAGAAAAAAGCCAGCAATGACGCTGGCTTTTTAGAAGCTATTGAACTGGTATTACACCCATCCATCAAACTGAAGACGTTTCTGTATTCGCTCTACTGCCTCTTTCTGCATTTGTCTCACGCGTTCGTTAGAGATATTTAGTAAGTCCCCAACTTCAGCTAATGTTTTCACGTTATGCTCAAATAAGCCGAAGCGATGAATGAGCACTTGCTGCAACTTCACAGGCAATGTGTTAACGACGTGTTCCAGTGCTTGAGTAAAGCAATGGTCTTCGCAATCTTGCTGTGGATCTGTTGTGTATTCGCTTTCACACTGTTCGAGCACAAATGGCGCATGATTAAGGTCGACAGTTGTTGAAACATCGATAAAGCCGCTCAACGCGACTAACTCATCAACACGCTCTACCTTTACGCCTGAACAGTGGGACAACTCAGAAATCGAGATGTCTTTGCTCATGGTTTTGCTCGCATCATGCTTTTTGGACGCAAGGCTATTTATCTCTTTACAAACGTGAGCAGGTAAACGCACCGTGCGACCGTTGTTCATTAATGCCGCTTCAATATTTTCGCGAATCCACCACACAGCGTAAGTTGAAAAACGATAACCCGGCTCAGGATCATACTTGTCGATGGCTTTGATCAAGCCAATGTTGCCCTCTTCAATCAAATCAAGCAGCGTGAAGTTGTTGCCAGTACGCTTTAAGTAGCTTTTGGCAATCTTCACCACTAAACGCAAATTAGATTCGATCATCACCTCGCGCGCTTCTTTGTCCCCCGCTCGATTGAGTTTGGCATAACGCAGTTCATCTTCTCGAGAGAGTAAATCAATCCCCACGATGTCTTTTAGGTAATGTGCATAAGGATCTTTACCTGCAGAAAACGCTTCTTTCATTGGCATCTCATCCGTGACACCTCGGGACCTAGCAAAACACTCGTTGTTCATTTCCCCGTCCTTATCAGCCAACTTTACTGGTGTAGCTCTTTGGCTACTTTTCTCCGTGGCTCAATTAATATGCCACCCAACGAATAACATTCGTTTTACGTTGAGTGTAGACAAGGCTTTTTAGCTTTACCAAGAAATTGCATTTAATTTCATATCCACCCTGCACTCAACTGTCAAAGCGTGAGCGGGTTGGGATTTATGGAGCAACATTCAGTATCGTATTTACATCAGAGTTGATAGAAGAGTTTCACTTACTAACCGTTAGATAAATTCATGGTTAAAACATATATTTAAAAACTGTACTTTACATTAGCAAACAACAAAGTCGCAGGTACTTCGCCAAACAAGCTGCCATTGCTACCGTTAAAGCTTTGGATTACCGTGAGCAGCTGCCAGTCATTAGCGAGGGAGTAGTTACTCGATATCCCAAGGAAATAGGAATGATCGTCGTAATAACTGGTTGAAAGCGTGACACGGTTTAGAGGCGTTAAGTCAAAGCTCACATCGGCGTACCATGTATTTCGTGTAAAGCTCAACGTTTTTGCATCAAGAGGAAGATTCAAATACGCCAATGCGCTTGATGCATCTTGAGGTTCAGAGATAAATAACCACGCTGCACGCCCCATCCAGCTGCGTTTTCCGCCAAAGCTGTAATCCGATTCAATACTGGCAACCGTGGTCTTTTTGGTCGGTTCACCCTCAAATTCTGGATCAATGGGATCAAACCACGTGAGCTCTCCACGAAAACCCGCATCAAACACATCCGTTGCAAAACCAGCACCGAGTACATAGTCCATCCGAGCTCGTCCTGCTATAAACTGATAATCCCATCCCGATTGATTGGCGAAGTAACGCAGTGAGGCACTGTCTTGTCCTGACTGACGAGCTGGTGAAAACACCAAATCTACCCCATCGGCAAAGCCCAGCTTTCTGCTCAGCATGACCGCATCCGTGCCTGCTCGCTCTTCATAGTCAAAGTCGTAAATCGAATACGCATTGTAGATATCGTTTGGATTCCATATCGTATTCATCGACCAATTGATACGAAAGCGCCCTAGTTGCGCTCCCCAGTCATCTTGCTGCCAAGTGAGATATAGACGATCAAGCTGACTGTTAATGACCACATCATCTTCATGCCAGTTTTTGCTTAAATCCATGTAACCAGAGTCCAACGCGACCAAATCAGCATAGCCAGGAAAGTCGGTAGAATCGCCCCAAAGTGCTCGATTTCGTAGCCCAACATTCACACGCCAGCTAGAGGAAAAACGGTATTCAAAGTTAAGTCGATTGTGTATCAGGTTATCGAACGTATTATCAGTGCCATCAGGAATACTGTAGGTTGCCATGTATTTGATGTAACCATCCAAATCCCATGACTTTTGAGGCTCTAATCCGGGAACAGCAGACAAGGCAGAACCAGCCTGAAGACTAAGAAATGAAAGGCTTAACGCCTTAATAAACACTGTATTTATTTTTGTTCTGGGCAAGCCAGTATTGAATGGGAGAGCTTTAGTGCAAGTCGCAGACAAATGAGAAACAGCTTTATGCATGCGACCTCTCTGCGCGATTATCGATATTACTGAAATCACGCGCTAAACGACCATCTTCAAACACGATAATTCGGTGTGCACGTTTTATCACTCGCGGATCGTGGGTCGAGAAGATAAACGTCGTTCCCTCTTGTTCGCTAAGTTGCTCCATAATATCGAGCAACTCCGCGGTGCTTTTAGCGTCTAGGTTGGCAGTAGGTTCGTCCGCCATGACAAAACGAGGCTTCGGCGCTAAAGCACGAGCAACCGCAACACGCTGCTGCTGTCCGCCGGACATCTTACCTGGCACCTTATTCATCTGTTCCGCCAATCCCACTTGTTCAAGTAAGGACGTCGCACGTTCACGACACTCTCGTTCGGTTTTACCTTGCAGCTGCATGACGAATTCCACATTCTCAAGCGCGGTTAACACAGGTAACAAACTGTAGTCTTGGAAGATGAAGCCTATATTATCGCGACGATAGGCAATCAGCTCTTTTTCTGACATCGATGAAATCATGCAACCATCGATTTCCACCTTGCCAGAGCTTGGGGCATCAATACCTCCAATCATGTTCAGCAACGTCGTTTTTCCCGAACCAGATGGTCCCATGATCGCAACAAATTCACCCTGCTTAATCTCCAAGTCTACCGACTGCACTGCGTGCACAGGGTAATCACCATCGGCGTTGTAAATCTTAGTTAGGTTTTGTAGTTTGATGGTCATTAGCTTTTCTCCGCCATGGCATCCACAGGTCGATACTTCAAAATTTGTCGTGCGGGATACAGGGCTGCGATAAAACTGGCAACAAAAATCGCGACAATGATCATTTGATAATCCGCTATCGATACCCGTGGATAAAGCAAGGTATCCACGCCATAAGCCCCTAGCCCTTCAGCCATACCAGCCAGCGACAATCCGGTAATACTCAGCACCTTGAGCATAATTGCACTCCCGAGTAACCCAAGCGCACAACCGCTTAATCCAAGGAACAAGGTTTCAAAAACAATCAGCAAACGTATCTTGTGTTTTTGCATGCCGACAGCCATTAACACACCGAACTCTCGCGTGCGTTCAAACACTGACATCAGCATGATATTGATGATGCCAAGGGTCATCGCCAGCACAAACACCACCAGCATCACTTGGTTAGAAACGTCCATGGTGCTCATCATGGTGGAGAGCAAAGGTTGGATCTCCTGCCAAGGTCTCACACTGAGCAAATCTTGACTTTCCGGCGGCAAAATAGAGTGAGTGAAAGCTAGTAACTGCTTGAGCTCAGCATCGTTATTAGAAGTAAGGTGTATCGCAATTTCGTGCGTGCCACTCAGCCCCGCTACCTTTTCAAGATCCGCTTTTCGGACGTAAACATTCCCGTCATCAAACCCTGTTGATGGTGTTTTGAATATGCCTCGAACACGAAATGCCGCACCTGCAACCTCCCCATTCACATCAGACAGAGTGAGTACCACTTTGGAGCCAACGCGTAGCTTTAATCGCTCAGCTATCTTGCTCGATACTAAAATCGGATTTCTGCCTTCTTCGCTCAGCCATTCTCCGTCGACAATATGTTTCGAGAGTGGCGTGATGTTTTGCTCTTGATCGATATTAACGCCATTGATGCGAATACCACGTGTACTGCGCGCCGACGCTATCATGCCATCTGCTAAAAATCGCTCAGAAATGGCTTTCACTTCTCGGTTACTCGCCAACACTTTGCTTATCTTTTCCGCATCGGGAATCACATCTTTTAGCTCAGGATTAACCAAGTAGGACTTTTGCTGGATCTGCAAATGACTGGTTTGCCAAGAGATGGCGTTCTTGATCATGCTATCGACCAAGCCATTCATAAATCCCATCATGGCAACCACGCCCATCAAGCCAAATACCATAGCTCCGAGCATGATTGAGGTTCTCAACTTGTTGCGCCACAAGTTACGCCAAGCCAACTTAACCAGCATGAGCACCTCCTTTTAACCCTGCTGCAATAGGCATTCGAAACATGCGAACCATTGGATAAAGCAAGCACAACAAAAGAATCAACAGCACGACTACGATTTGATTGAGCAGTAAATGTGGATCGAGCGAGACGGGCACAATAGGTTCAAAACCACTTTCGCGCATGAGCTTGGCAGCATCGCCAGTAATTTCGATTGGATTAAAGTAGAAATACCCCAACACAGGAGCACTCACGATAAGCCCAATAATGATGCCAATAACGGACATAAACAGAGACTCTATCGTGAGCAGAAGGACAAGCTTGGAGCGCAGCATTCCGGTTGCCAGCATGACTGCGAACTCACGTTGGCGTTCTAATGTTGTCATCAAGATAGTCGCAAACAAGCCAAAACCAACAATGCCGTAGAGAATATAAATCAAGAAAATACCGCCCGCTTTATCTAAGGCGATTTGCTGAGCCATTTCTGGCGACAACTCTTTCCAATCTTTCACGGCGACATTTTTGCCATACTCGGCTTTAAGCTGTTCAACGGTATCAGGTAAGTCTCTTAGACTCTCCGTATTTAAAACCCATGCAGTGACTTGGTCATCCAATGAATACAGGCTTTGCGCGGTATCGATCGGCATGTACACCAACTGAGAATCAAGCTGCTGCAAAGGAAAATGAAGAATGCCCGAGATTTGATACAAACCTGCCGCAGTCTGTCCCCTATAACCGACACCGTAAAGCACCAATTCATCGCCAACCTTGAGTTGCAAATAATTCGCCAAACCACCACCAACTAGCACTGATTTTTGCCCTGATTGGATGTAGCTTCCCTCAATCAATTTGTCGCTGATATTGGAGTACTGATCTTCAGCTTCAGGCTCAACGCCTAGTACGATAACGCCTTTTGAGCGTTCATCTTTTGCGGCTAAAGCAAAAGATTCCACCCGAGGTAATACGACATCAATATTGGGATTGTTTTTCGCCGCGGAAATGAAAGAAGCGATTTGTGGCAAGACATCATCAATGCTGGAAGAATCACCAAACTCAGGGTTTTGCAGTTGAATCAACCCGGTATAAAACTTGGCGGCATTTTTGATATTGGACGTATAACTCCCTTCTTGAAACGCTCGCGTAATCAGCGAAAGAAACAGCACCAATGCCAACGCAGACGCCGTCAGTAGTGTCCTGCGCTTTTGTCGCCAGAGGTTTCGCCAAGCCAGTTTCACAAGCATTGATTCGCTTCCTTCCGTTGATGTTTGATTATCCGCTTCTTCTTTCAGCCGTTCATTTATCCAAACTTAATCGCGCAGCGATTTCATCTGTTGCTGAGAGAAAAAGCTGTCATCGATATCGAAATCAAACTGCGCTTGGTGGGTGATGAGTACGGTTTTGTTGTCTGGCTTATCAAGCGGCTGCATTTCCATTCTGGTCGCTAATTTCCTCCCACCGAGTTCTTCCACGTCATAAGTCGTCATCACGTTCACTCGCTCATCAAACTCATCGTAGAATTCTACTTTGCGCTGCAGATAGGTCGATTTGGAAATCCACAACGTTACTTTGCTCCAAACCACAGGAGCATCGGGCTTTGCAACGGCGTCTATCACCCAAACCTTGTCGCCATCAAACGTATCCTCGCCTTTTAATTCATGTTGATAATCGACCACGATAGAGGACTGGTTGATTAAGTCATCATTGGTGAAGTCAGAGCCCATCCACGATTGGCTCAACATAGATGGCGCAATTTTGATGACGCGTTCGATACTCGGCACCCAATTCCACATTTCTCTTTGTCGTTTTAGAGAAGCGCTGCCCTTATCTTTGGCTGGCGCCGTAACCAACACCAAAGACAAGTCCGTTCCTTTTGTCCAACTCTTCATGGTCATCGACCGAGTCCAATCAGGACGAATGATCTCCATTGTAGATTCGGTATAACTGGAATCGCCGCGCATTGCTTGATCTGACTTTTGCACTATATCAAAAGCACTTTCAGCTACAGCAGTAAATGAAATGGACCAACACAATAGAGATAACCAAGCAGTACGCATAACCGTCCTCGACACTGGAATCCAACACTATTCGCGTCAGAAATAACAATAAAAACAGGGAGTTCAAATCAGTATAGCAAGGAGAGGATGAAGGTCAGCGAGAGCTCGCTCAAAGTTTTACTGAGCTTTACGAAGTAATGGTTCCACTTTGTTTCTGTTGATGATTTGGAACACCGCGCGATTCTTGCCGCTGGCTTTTCCACGATACATAAGTTGATCAGCATCTTGCAGGCTTGGCGTCTCATCAAACCTAGGATAATACGCACAACCAAGACTGATGCTCACATGAATGTTCTGTCCATCTAATGGGATTGGCATTTGATTAACGTGAGTACAGATTTCACACGCCAGCGTTTGGGCCTCTTCTGCCGATAGTGACACACTCACCAAAGCAAATTCCTCGCCGCCAATTCGAGCTAATGTCACCCTTTCATCAGTTACAGATTTCGCGGTATTAGCAACAGCAACGATTGCTTGATCTCCAGCTAAATGACCAAACTGATCATTGATGGATTTGAAGTCATCAATATCAAACACCATCACCGTCAGGTCTCTTTTTACTGTGCTTAACGTCGCCAATCGTTCAATCAAGTGACGTCGGTTATAAAGCTTGGTAAGAGGGTCTGTCAGGGTCAACTCAAACAATTGTTGATTGGCTAAAGTTAACTGTCGAGTTCGCAACGCCACCGTTCTTTTGAGTGAAAAGATATGGAACATGGCGGCAATAACCAAAGCGAACACGGCCAAGGGCGCCAGATAGGCAGGATAAACGGTTTTAACATGAATCCAACGGCTGAATATGCGATCTTTATCCGCCTCCATCACTCTCTCGAAGTTTCTGGAGATCTCATCAATCGATTTAGGACTGCCCTCTCCCGAGGCAATTCGTAAGTTTTTGCTGTAAAGGTGAACGGCAGGTAAAAAAGCCACAGGCTCGAGTGTCGTGGCCATGTAAAAGTTCGACACTTGAGTGTCAGCAACAAATAGGAAAACTTTCTTTTTTGCCACCGCATCTAACATTGCATCATTATTCGAATAGAGCTTTACCGCCGCGTTTGGGTAACGTTTACGAATAAAATGCTCTTCGAATCCACCACGAACTACGCCAATTTCCATCGCAGATTCGCCTTCAAGCACTGAGTTGATGTCCAAACCAAACACATCTTTATTCACGTAAAGCTGTGTATCAATGGGCATGATCACCGTACCAAAATTCAAGTACTGGCTTCGTGCTTCGGAATATATTAGCCCCGCATGAACGTCTGCACGCCCCTCCTTCACAGCGAGTAAAGACTCTTCCCAATCAAGCAGAAGGAATTTAACGTGCACATCATTGCGAACAGAGTACTCACGCCAAAAATCAATCAAAATGCCCTGTGGCTCGCCGTCTGGAGTAAGATAAGAGAATGGTTTCCAAGCTTTGGAATTGGCAACAATCAAAGAGCCTTGTTTGGTCTCATGACTTTGGGATGGGGCGCTGTAAAACACACTCACGATCATCAGAGCGATGCCAAATGTTGCGCTTTTCCAACCATAAGTACTATAACGTATGAGAGCCATACCTACTTCTCGCCAACCTATCCGAAAGTATTATCTAAGACTTAATTCGAACTAAAGGTATAGCAGAGCTTTTAATGATGGGAAGCGACTCTTATTGATATGAATCTAAATTAGTACCTTTGTGCTGCAAAACGGTACTTTATTACCATAATATATTATTAATCCATCGCGAATTATTATGAAATTTATATGGATAAAAGTGCGATAAATACATTCTGCTTTCTTCGGTTTTATCATTGCGCGTAAGAACACCTGACACAGCCCACAAAATCACATAAAAAAAGTAATGATTATTCGCTCGATAAGAATCACTTTGTTAACTTACGCGCAATTTTTTTGTGACCCGAAATTTTCGCTTTCGCCATGCCTTCTCAATATAGAATTAACAAAATCGTCGAAATTGGCGATACGCTGCATCGTAGTGGCTGTGCGCCTTACAAAGTAGAGAAATACACTCAACACTACGCGCAAAAACATGGCGTAGATGTGATGATTCAAGCTACACCCACCGCGATCAACTATCAGTTTCCTGATGACAACAACGCTGTCGTGCTCAAGCGCCTCAAGCCGGCATCAATTAACCTCAGCTTGCTCGCGAATACCATCATCCGTATCAACCAACCGAGTAGCGAACCCGTTCCAGAACCTGCTGGATATCCTTCGTGGGTAATCGCATTGGCAAACATGGGCATTCCGCCCGCGTACTTGATGCTGGTTGGCAGCACCTTAGAGGCAGTCGGCTTTGCTTTTATTCTCGGTTTTATGGTCTGGGGATGTCAGCAAGTTTGCCGAGCGAGACGTGCAATTGCGGTTGAGTTTATCGCTGCGTTGTTCACCGGCATTATTGTCGCTTATCTATCTAGCACTGGACTTCCGATCCCTGTTTGGGCGCTATGTATCGCGACGATTGTCTTATTCGTACCCGGCCTCTCCATCGCTAACTCACTCGAATGTTTGGCGTTTAATGATTTGGTGTCTGGTACCAGTTTACTAGGACAATGCGCTCTCACACTGATCAAATTGTTTGTTGGCATCACGATGGGGCTGAACATTGGTGAAGCGATTTGGGGGCAAGCTCAGTCTATTGCTTACACCAATGAAATCCCGATTTGGATGCACATTAGCGGCTTGTTCTTAATTTCAGCATGTCTTGGTGTGATTTTTAACGCCCGCCCTATCGATATACTGCTTGGGTTGCCTGTCGCGATGCTGGGGATGTGGGGGCCATTCTATCTCGGCTTCGAAAGTGGCTGGGTGGTTGGAACTTGGGTAACGACCGTTCTAATTACACTTTACGGCACATGGATTGCGAAAAAGATGGAGCTGACCGGTTCTATCTACATTGTTCAGGGCATCATTATTCTGGTTCCAGGCAGTCGCGTCTTGGTCAGTGCAAGTCAGTCGGTATTTGAACAATCTATCCTTCCGATTCCGAGTATTGGTCTCTCAGCACTGTTTATGTTCTCTGCCATCGTTGCTGGGCAAATTACAGCCTACTCGATTTACTCTCCAAAAATAGAACGCTAGAACACCGCTTCGCCATTACCTTCAGACAAGAAAAAGCCCTATTCAAAATCCACTTTAGTGAGAACTTTGAATAGGGCTCTTTGCCTCTATGCTTCGCTTTCCGGTTGAAGCTGCCTTTGCCTTTTTTGGCTTTCACAACTCGCGTTCTAAACAGTTGACTGGTGACGACCGCTTTAAGTGCGTTGTCTTTGATTTCCCCTCTGCCAAACTCGGTATCTTGATTCAATTCATTTGGCTGAGGATTGAGTTTTTTCTTTCCCATAGATCCTCCGTAATGGTCGAACCAGATTGGACAATAATTAGATAAAATAGTCAAATTTGTAGAATTATTTTCATTTTATTCTTCAAAAACTTCACATCAACGTCATTTATTTGAAATTTCATCAAAAAAACACTGTATAAAAAGTGACTAGATACAAATATTTGCCTTTGATAGAGCAATAAATGTTGACTATACCCGTAATTAACCTAGACTCGAACACGGCTAGAAAGAAAGTTCTTTGTTTTCACATTTCGTTGGATTACTCGTAATTCCCCCGTCCTGTGGTACGCAATAGCAATTTATTTTTCCACGCTATAAGCGCCGATTAGGCGAAGATTTACATAAAATTAGATATTTAGGAAATAAACATGTCTAACAAAGCTACTGGTACAGTTAAGTGGTTCAACGAAACTAAAGGCTTCGGCTTCATCCAACAAGAAAACGGTCCTGACGTTTTCGCACACTTCTCTGCAATCCAAGGTGACGGCTTCCGTACTCTTGTTGAAGGCCAGAAGGTAGAATTCGAAATCACTCAAGGTCAAAAAGGTCCACAAGCTGAGAAAATCACTCTAGTTTAATCCTTTTAAGATTTTGATATGGTAGCCAGCTTTTTAGCTGGCTATTTTTTTGCCCTCAAATTATTGATCACTCTTATGGCTCTTAAACCGACGATATACAAGTTTCGTATCGCGATCTCCGATATGAACAACGATTACTACGATTCAAAAAACCTGACCATTGCCCTACACCCTTCAGAAAAACCACAGCGCATGTTAGCGCGTATTTTGGCTTACTGTTTGAATGCCCAAAAAGAACTTGAGTTTACTAAGGGGCTTTCTACGACAGAAGAACCGGACTTGTGGCGCGTTGAAGATGACCAATCCATTACACATTGGATTGAAATCGGTGAGCCAGAACCAGACCGCATCAAGAAAGCATCACGCCTTGCTAAGCATGTGAAGGTATACACGTACAACACGAAAGCATCGGTTTGGTGGGATAAAATGGCAGGCAAATTTGGCATGCTTCCAGTGGATGTGGCAAGTCTAGATTACGACGCTATCGACTTGATTTCACAGCACCTTGACCGCGGCACTAGTCTATCTGTTATGATTACCGGCACCTCTATTTTCGTTGATATTAACGAACAACACGTCGAAGTGACGGTGAAGGAATTGCAAAGTAATGACGCCTCTTAATGAACTGATCCAACAAATGGGGTTCACAAACATTCCCTTCGTTAACGAGCACAAAGCAGCAAGGCGACGTTGGACAAAGGAACAAGCCCCATTGTTCATTAGAGTATGTGAAAATAAGCCTGAGACAGCTCCTGCGCTGCATCTACTTGGGCTTTTAACCAAATCTCACATCGAAGCCAGTGCACTCTATGAGCAGCACGCTACGTCGACTCATCATATGCAGCAAGTCTTGAGTGACACGCTAGGTGAGGAGCACGCAGAAAAGTTCACTAACCAGTCTGCTGAAGACCTCGTTCTGGTGACACATTTGTGGTTGTATACCCAAGGTTATCTCAACATGGACTTTAGCCTTGCGCACGACCATGCTGAGCAAACGCAAAACATTCTGCAACACGAGTTAGTGATCAAGCGTATGGATCTCGATGCTTTCCGTACCGACTTAATGCAGAGTTTTTACCTCGGTAAAGAAGCAAACCCAGCAAAAGCTAGTGGATTAATTAGCTGGATAAAGCGCCTGTTTTCCTCATAAAAAACATGGTTTTGTCAAAACCAAACACCTGATAGACTACTTCCTTTCATGCAACGGCTTGCTTTGGTTGTTACACATAACCTGTTATCTATAGCTCGTTGCATGACATTCAAGGACACTCATCCACTGAACATCAAGGGATCATTATGAAGTTTATCCGCTGGATTTTGGGGAAAATCATCTTACTTCTCAACGCTGTATTCTCCCCTCGTGGCGTTAAACGCTCATCAGAGGCACAAAAAAGCGTTGATGACAAAGCGAAGAACTACGCGCTATACCAATTTGAAGCTTGTCCTTTCTGCGTAAAAGTTCGCCGTGCCATGAAGCGTCAATCCGTAAACATTGAATTACGTGATGCGAAAAACGACCCTGTACATCGTGAAGCACTTGAGCAAGGTGGCGGTCGCGTGAAAGTACCTTGTCTTCGCATTGAAAAAGATGGCGAAACGCAATGGCTTTACGAATCTTCAGACATCGTCGCTTACATTGAAAAAGAATTTGCCTAGTTCCCCCTAAGAACATTGGCGGATGCAAAAGAGGCCCCATACGGTGCCTCTTTTCTTTTATTTCAATTCAATAGATTGGGAATTTACTGATCGACAATCAACATCAATTCCACGCGGCGGTTACACGCCTTACCACTTGCCGTTGCATTGCTACACTGGGGTACATACTCACCAAAACCACGTGAGAAGACTCGTTGCCGCGGTAAGCTTGTCGCTAGCAATTGCTTTTCAACTTCACGAGCGCGTTTCTCTGAAAGTGAATCATTAAACGTAGCCGCACCTGTGCTGTCCGCATGGCCATCAATGACCACATCAACGTCTGTTCGTCCGGCAAGATAATGCCCAAGATTGCGTAGCCAGTCTTCTGACTGTGATGATAATCTCGCAGATCCAGTTTGGAAGTGTACCTGTTCTTTCAAACGCACCATAAGGTGGTCGCCACTGATGGTTTCGTGGGCGATTTGATGCCTATTTAAAAACATCTCCAGTGACGTCACGCCCTGTGACTTTTTTCCCATTGTGCTCGGTGCTTGAGCCACATAGCGAGGTGTTGATGCGTAAGACTTCGCATAACCCCACTCAGGGTGTCTAAGTTCTGAGTTAGTTCGAGGAGCGGTATCCAACATATTACCGCCCGGAACCATATCCGAATTAATGCTGCCACATCCAGCTAAAAAGCCGCATGCCACTAAAAACCAATGCTTCATACCGTTACCAACGTAGAATGAATTCCTGTTCACTGTGTCGGCTCAAATCGTCCAAACTTTAGTGCTTTTTACCATTTCATCCTATTTACCAAGCACCTATCGTGCCAAAGTTCTGACTTCACTTCTCATTTGTCTAAACTCACCAATAATGATGAGCAGAATACCAATGTTGCACTTATCATAAGCGATCTTTGTAACGGTCGAAATCTTCGATTTTTCAAGCATTGAAGTCTTTAATTGACTCGTCATAGCCATGTTTTGCCTAAACTTTCTCCGATTGTCTCACTTTAGTGTAACAAGCCGTATTAATGGTTTTCGTCGATACCGTTAACCGATAAACTAGCAACAATTTTACTATTTAGAGCCTGACCCATGTTTAAAACTATTTCTAAAGGCGCTGCACTTTTTGCGGCAGTATTTGCCCTTACAGCTTGTGATAACGGCAATAGTCAGCCACAACAAGGCAAGCAGTACGAAGAGCTGCCTGTTTCTCTTGCTGAATACAACCTAGCGCCAGTTACTGAAGTTTTCTCTCTAACTTGCGGACACTGTCGTACGATGGAACAGTTCGTTCCTCAGATTGAATCGTTGACAGAACAAAAAGTTGAGAAGATGCACGTTACCTTTAACGAGAGTGCACAGATCAGCGCGATCATCTTCTACACAGCAGCAATGCAAGTTAACGGCACACCAGACAAAGCGTTTATGGAAGAGCTGTTTGCGGCAGTTCAAATGGGGGCAGATGCAACAGCAGATGAGCGCCAAGCAGCAGTTGAGAGAGCTTTTGAGTCTCGCAACCTAGTAAGCCCATACCAGCTAGACGACGCGCAACAAGCAAAACTGTTTGAATACATCAACAAAGCAGAAGAGATCACAACTCGTGGTCAAATTAACTCAGTTCCAGCGTTTATCGTAAACGGTAAATACCAAGTGATCACTGGCGGTCACGAAACCGTTGAAGCTATGGCTGACACCATCAACTATCTGCTAAAACAACCAAAATAAGACAAGGAGCTACTGTGTCTAAATTTCTGTTTCCTCTTATTATTTTCGTCCTAGCGGCATTTTTTATCTACCGCACTTGGACCAACCACAAAGTGGCTGACGAGAACTTTGCCAAAGGCCAAGAATTCCTGCTTGAGAACAGCAAGAAAGAAGGTGTAATTACCACAGAGAGTGGCCTGCAATACCTAGTGCTTGAGAAAGGTACTGGTGATGTTCACCCGACCGCAACGAGCAAAGTGAAAGTGCACTACCACGGCACACTGATCGACGGCACAGTTTTCGATAGCTCTGTAGAGCGCGGCGAGCCAATCACATTCGGCCTAAACCAAGTGATTAAAGGCTGGCAAGAAGGTCTGCAATACATGGTTGTGGGTGAGAAAATCCGCCTGTTCGTACCAAGCACACTTGGTTACGGTAAAAACGGTACGGGCCCTATCCCACCAGCAAGTGTACTGATCTTTGATGTGGAGCTATTGGACATCCAATAATCCTCAGCAAGAACAAAAAACGCCGCATTGATTGCGGCGTTTTTTATTGGTTTCAACTTACTTTAATCAGTAGGCAATCAAACTAATGGTCATCTCATCTTCATACTGACCAGCAGCAGCACCAGGTACAGCTTGGTTTTGAAAGGCCATATTGAATCGAGTCTGTTTACCTTTTCGTGTATTTAATATCGTCGGTGTATCTAGCTCTAGTTTTCGGCCTTGCAAGAACGTGGTGTACGGAATTTTATGACTTGCTTTTTGAGTGTTCACCAAGTGCCCATTGTTTATTGAATCCACTTCCAATCGTACTGTCGCGTTACTCAGCACATAAACGTCTATTTTGCGTGTATTTTGTTTCGTTAGATTGCCCATATCAACCGACACGCTGGTTCCCGCGACCGAAACCCAAGCATTATTTGGCGCCTCGATACGCGCTCGAACAAATGCAGGTAAAGTGTAATCTAATGATTGAAATTGATTACGCTCAGAGGTGAAGTCACCATTAACAATGAATTCAAAATCGCCTTTGTAGAAACCTGGAGCCATAACTTTCCCTTGCGGCACATGAATCCAAAATGGCACTCTTTGCGAACCTCGAACTGGTAAAACAAAGTTACCGCTCGCATTTCGATTTAAGCTTTTCTTTTGTTCATTAAGCACGGTAGAGGTGACTTTTCCGTTTGGCCCATTGAGTACATGCTGCCAGCCGCTTTTCGCACTTATCTCAACATGACGAACACACGTGATGAGGTCTCTATCTAATGTAACATTTCCTTGGAACCAAAGAGCATTAGGCTTACTTGCTAGAGGCTTTTGAGGCATATTGTCGATCTCAACGCTATACGTTCCATCACAACTCGCATCATGATTTGGTTCGGCATTCACAATGCCAGAAAAGCTCAATGCCATTGCTGAAATCGCCGTAGCAATGGCAGAAGTGTTCATTCTACTTTTCATCATATCTCCCCCATCTATATTCCTAAACAAAGCTCGAATCTTCACCTTGCTATTTAGCTAATACAGATAACTTTCCGAGATTAATCAAACTCTCTTTGGAAGCAGGAATCGTTACGCTGATTGCTGGTATTCCACTCTGAGAAATTTCCATTCGATACGTGCCAGGACGAACACCTTGGATATAGAAACGTCCTTGCTTATTCGTAAAGAAAGCAACGTCCAATTCTTCAAGAATCATTCGACCTTGAACATAAGCCAAAGGCTCACCATCGCCATCTTCAATAAATCCTGTTGCAGTATAAAAGGCATCAGACCCAATATTTAGGATATGCCCTGTCGCTGATCCTGGAGACACCTCAATCTTACCGTTACCCCAGTCGTACCCCAAAGGCGCATCTTCAACGTTATAATCCATCGCGTTACGAACAAACGGTTGAGAGACAGAAACAATACCATTGAACTGCGATGTGGCATTAGCTGTTGCTTTACCCTCCGAGTTTACGTCAAGGTTCGCAGTGCCTCCCTCCAAACTTGAGTGCACATTTGCCAAAACAAATGGACCCGAGGTCACTCTTCCCCATCCCCATTGGCCATCAACCATTCCAACGGCGGTCGCTAATCGTACCGATCCTTGATACTGTTCATCATCACTCGAACGGAGTTTGTTACGAGAAACTTCGACTTCGGTTCTTAATCGGCTCGCGGTATAACTCATTTGCGCTTGTTGATTATCAATGTCCTGATCCCTCTCAGCATCGACTCGTACACCAACATCCCCAACGTAGTTATTGGCCTCATTGCTGAAATAAGCTCGACTACGTTCATCCTTGCTGTTGTAAGATAAACCTAAACGATTCGAGCTGTCTGTTGAGTACCAGTTATATTCAAACGTAAACAAAAACCGCGTGTCGCCATCCTCATATTGAGACGATTCTTCATATTCTGAGCCCACACCGATTGTGATCCCTCCCCGACGCCAATTGAATAGTCCCGTTCCACGCTTTTCGCTACTGTCTTCCTCTGTTTCCCCATAACGGCCAGATAAAGATAAGTCGAGTTCACTGGTGATTTGCCAAAAGTAACTAGCTAGGATTTGAGTATGATCACTGTCTGGTTCGGATTCACCCCAAGGTTTACTGTTAAAATTATCGGAACGCTCGATGGCAAGTCTCAAGTTAGGAGCCTGACTGTCACCACTGCCTATCACACTATTCTCATAATCTAGTGAGGCAATCCATCCATCGCCAAAATCAGAACCACCACTCCATGAGTACCGGCCAGTTACGTTTCCTATTGGCGTTTTAACGGTTGACAACACACCTAGCACCGCGCCATCATCTGCCCCCAATCCATTGCTGCCAATGGTTAACCAGTCCGTTAAGCCATACTCGATATAACCTGTTCCAACCCAAGCATCTTCATAACCAACCGCTCGATCACCATACTCAATAGGGCGACCGAATGAGAACGAATAATCAATAAGCCCTTTTGCTAACAGTGTGGCGTTATAAAACTGGGTAAACTGCAACACTTCTTGTTTGCCGGAAACATAGTTGACTACGACAGTAATGTCATTGGCACCATTATCTAAAATTAAGTTTTGTAAGTTATAACGCCCTGGATCTAAGCGTCCTCCCGAGACTCTTTCACCGTTGACATACAGTTCAACTTCCGCAGACTCGAGTAATACCAATTGTTGGCTACTTTGAGGGCTAATTTCTCTATCGGGTTGCAAGTCAGAGTAACGACTTTCTATTGATATGCCACCAAGTGACAAACTGTAAAGGTGACCGGATTCACCGCTGACCACATCGCCTGCTGAAAATCGTACCGGGACATTTGGCCTATCGTGAAAAGCGACCCACTCTCCACGATAAAACTCTGTACTTTCATCAGTTGCTTCAAGGTAATTTGCTAAGAGGAAATTTACCCCCTCTGCTCCGCCAATGTTTGCTTGAGATAACCAATCTAAAGATGAGTTCCAACTTTCATTGTCATCTTCCCAGTAGTGGTTATAGGTGAGATTAAAGCTATTTAACCAACTCACATAGCCGCTCTCACTCGGTTTAAAAAGCGGGTAACCTGATGATAAATTGATGTCAGTTTCGTTTAGAATTTCAGAATCTAACGTCGCTTGTAGGACCAACAATTCAGGGTTGAGTGATATAGAAACCCCTTTCGCATTCAGTGTTTCAACCGTGACATAGTCCGAACCACTTTTTGGGGTATTTTCCTGCCACCACTTCGCGGTGATGCGTTCGCCTAACACGCTATTCAATCCAGAGATAGAAACACCAACCAGTGACATGCCATTAATTTCGACAGGCAAGTCTCCGAGCTGTGTCTCTCCATAGACTAAAGGAAGAGAGAGTCGATAAACGTTTCCCCAAGCCGAAATAGAAATAAAAATCGTAATGACAATAAATACTGACCGCCACATAATCGACCTACGTTATTGAAAGGTGTGACGTTATTGAGTAAAAAGAGACTCTGCGTTTACTTTCACTTGCTGGTTTGGAACCAGATACTGCATTGGAAGCAAAGATTCTAATTGTTCCCAATTCCAAACTTTCTTTTGACCATTCCATTCAACCGAGTAACTGTGTCTACTCAACTCTAGAATACTTGTTCCAGTATTGCTGATTACTAATTCTGGCGTATTTTTGCTATTCGTGTTTACCGCACTGGTAAAGTCATCTTTTGCGCTTTGAGGCGAGACGAACACCAATGCCCCAATACGAAATAGCATCTGAATTGCATCTTTCTCTGACTCTGATTTGAGTGGTAATTGAGTCACGATAAGACGATAAGATTCGGCGAACTGCTTCGGTGCGCCAATGTATTGCACTTTAATTGTTTGGGACTTACCTGGTGGAATTAAAATCTGTGGAGGGAAAACCATTAGGTCATCAGTCTCAAGCAGAGTCTCTTCATTATTAAATTGGACACTACGTTTACTGGTTGTCATCTCTAATGGTAAAGGAACCAAAGATGTATTGGTCACTTTAAAAAACGTCGAAGTCCCTTTTCCAATATCATCAACACCTTGCACCATTGGGAAAAGCTCAAAAGCCAACACTTGGATTGGCATTAGGATAATAGAGATAACGAGCAGTCTTATAGTTTTCATAAAGCACCTCAGATTGGGGAGACTGCTCTCCCCAATAGCTTTAACTATTTATTACATGTGGAATAGTGATACATACATTGCACCGCTGTACTCACCCCAACGTGCGCCCGCTTGAGGGTTAGATTCAATTGTCAGTGTATGTTCGCGGTTCATTTTCTTGTTAATTTTATTACTAATCTTAACTTCTTTAACAATACGGGCATCTACTGTAGATACGCCTTTTTTCTTCGTTGAAGTTGTTCCTTTAAAGGTGTACTTCATTGGGATTTCGTCGCCATTTGAGTTCACGAAATCAAATGGGTCAACATACATTGTTCCTTTGTTACCGTACGAGTTACACCATGCTTTAAATTTGAAAGTATGAGTATCTTTATCTTGAGCAAGGTCGAACGTAAGTTCTTTCAGACTATTATCTGCTACCATTTCACAACGCTGTGGTACTTCGCCTTTAAATTTCACATAAAAGTCAGCACGGCCATCATCAGTACCTACGGTCCAATCATTTGCTACTGCACCCGCTGAAAATAGCACTGCCATTGCTGCGATACTTGCTAAACGTTTCATGATTGTTCTCCTTTACATTTATTCCTTCGGTATAAGTCAAAAAGTTGATTGGAAATTACAATGTAAATTTACGCTCAAAGCATTTTTTTACCATCAGTCATCTGACCAGAAAGAAACAAATAAAGGATGAGGAAAGGCCAACAAACACCTTAAATTGATTTAGAACAACAATTAAAACCTTTATTCCATCATTAAAGCGCCTAATTGAGATCGACTTTGTTTTCCTGTTTTACTCAAAATATGTGATACATGAGTTTTAATCGTGCTCAAACTCACATTTAATTGTTCGGCTATTTCCTTATTGGAGTAACCTTGGAGCAAATATAGAAACACTTTTTGTTCTTTACCTGACAACTCATACTTAGTCCCTACCATTTCCATAGACAAACCGTTATGGACCTGCCCTCTCACTATATTTCTTAGAGAATAAGACATAGCTTCGCGACTAAACCACAATTGTCCAGAAGTCACCATTCTCGTAGCTTTGTGCAAAAGTTCTAACGTCATCTCAGACTCCAAAAGGCCACACCAGCCCATTGAAATCAGCCCTTTAACACCTTCCAAATCTTGCTTACTTGCGTTTGCTAATATCCAAGCCCCGCCACGAGTAATAGGAGATATTAAATGGATAGAAGGATTACCTAATGTTGTCCGGTCATAAATAACCAGATCATTTTCGTTCAGTTGCCAAAGTTTATTGACAGAAGCTTCAATAAAAAAGTTGTACGTCTTAAAACTATGAGAAAGCCCTGCAATTACTAACTTAGACCACTCGGGATTTTCAGATACAACAAAAACCTTTTGTGAGTTCGCCATAATGCATCTCGTTCAGAATTATAATAATAAACACTTGCTAACCAACAAGGTTGCATATTTATATTACTTTATTATCAGCCGGATATTTTGATTATCTTCACAATATAGTTTTATTTATCCTTTTGTCATTTTCATGATTTTATTAAATGAAATGCAAAATTATAAAAAACGCCGCATTGATTGCGGCGTTTTTTATTGGACGAGTTATTCTGAGCAATGGTGAGTTAAGCTTTTGGATAAAAGACTAACTTATCCCCTTCCACCATCACACAATCCATACCTGCTGCGTGAGCGGCTTTCTTGCCTAACTCGGTATCTTCAAACACCACACAGTCTTGTGCGCTTAAACCAAGTTGTTCTGCGGCCATAAGGAATGTATCTGGGAAAGGTTTGTGGTTCTCGACGTCCGTCGCTGTTACCACCGCATTTAGCTTCTTCAAGATGCCTGCTTTTGCTAATAGACGCAGTGCACTGTCTCGTTGGCTACCGGTTCCAACTGCGATTTTCTTATTACCTAGATGTTCATCCAATACGATGTTGGTACACGAGATTATTTCTCCGTGTTGTTCCATCTCTGCGAACGTGTCCATTTTGAAGCGAGACACGGTTTTAGGATCGAGAGACAAACCGTGTTGACGGTTCACTTCGCCAACGATTTTGAAGCTTGGCATGCCACCTAAACTGTGCAACCAATCTTGGTTGAAAGGGAAATCGAAACGATCTGCCGTCGCTTGCCACGCTGCTAGATGCGCTGGCATGGTGTCGATTAAGGTGCCGTCCATATCGAAAATCAACCCTTTATAGGGGCTTAAATCTATCGTATTCATGTCAATTCTTCTATTTGTACATCTCTGATGGTAATTTATCAGCCATTACAACATTCCTTATTGGCATTTAGTAAACATGCTCAAAATTTCGAACTCCGTCACAATTCAAGATTGGGAAATCCAATTATCTCCCATCAGGGCTCAAGGAAGTGGTGGGCAAAACGTTAATAAGGTATCGTCCGCGATACATTTGCGCTTTGACGTACGTCATTCCACGCTGCCGGAATTCTATAAAGAGCGATTACTTGCCCTTTCTGACAGCCGAATATCCAAAGATGGCGTCATCATCATCAAAGCACAACAGTTTCGGACGCAAGAGCAGAACAAAGAAGACGCACTAAATCGATTACAAGCGTTAATACAATCTGCAAGCCGACAAGAAAAGAAGCGTATTAAAACCAAACCAACTCGCGCTTCACAACGTCGTAGACTTGATAGCAAAAACAAGCAAGCGACAAAAAAACAGCAACGCCAAAGAGTGCTGTACTAATAAACGTCAGAGCTAGCCATTGGGAACCTTTTTGGGCTCCTTACTTTAGTCAACTATTCAGGACAAACTTTATGACTATTAGGCACAAGCTCTACTCCTTAGGAGTGATCGCCATTCTGGGCATTATGACCCTGCTGGGTACCTCGTCACACTTCGCTAACCAAAGCCAAGAGCTCGGCCATGCTGTTAAGCTCGTTGGTGATTTAGAGATTCGTCTCCTTAACTTACGCCGTAATGAAAAAGACTTCTTACTGCGTAGTAACATCAAGTACCTTGATAAGTTCGATGGTAACGTCGATAAATTCTTGGTGATTGAACAAGAATTGGCTGGCATCCTTAACCGTTATGACCTCCCTTCTAGCCACCAATTCAAGCAAGACTTATTGGCCTATCAAAAAGGTTTCCAGACTTTAGTTTCTGCCTACGGACGCTACGGTCTAGATGCGGAAAGCGGCTTGTGGGCAAGTTTTGAACAAGAGCTTTCTGCCGCAGAGCAAAATGCTGATCATCAACAAGTCATGGCTCTGACTAAATTCTCAGAACTTGTTAAAGCCGGAGAAATGGACGAAAGCCTTCTACAAGACCTATACGTACCTGCTTTGATTGAAAGTGCCCGTCAGCTTGCTGCGCAAAAGCAAACTATCGGCGTGGCTTACAATAAGGGTTTATTGGGTGATACTCGTGCTTTATCACACACAGTAGAACAACAGTTTAAAACCTTTTCATCTGCCCTGAGCGACGCAGCACAAGCTCGAGATAGCCAAAACAACTTGGTGAAACAAGTCATCACAGCGGTTGTGCTGGTCATCATCTTTGCCTTGATCTTCCAAATCTCACGTTCGATCAATACTCGCGTTAGTAGCTTGCTCACCACTATTAAAAACATTAGTGAAAGCAATAACATGGGCCTACGCTCTGAACTTGCGGGGAAAGATGAACTGGCGGACATCAGCCATCACTTAAACGATCTATTAGACAAACTTGAGCACCTTATCCACGGGACACAAGAGAAGTCAGCACAGCTATCGGCAAGTACAGACAACATGCACCGTGAGCTAGAAGGCGTAATGGAACAATTCCATGCTCAAGCCGATCATACTTCGTCGATGGCAACAGCCGTTCAGCAAATGGTCGCAACCATTGGTGAAATCTCTGAAAGCACCTCTGTGGCAGTGGAAGGCGTTCACCAAGCAGCAAACAATGCAGAACAAGGTCGTAACGTTGTCGAGACGACAGTTTCAAATGTCGGCCAGTTGACTGGTATTCTTTCAAACAGTCAGCAGTCCATTGGCTCTCTCAACGAGCACGTGGCGAAGATTGGCGGCGCAGTAAATATCATCCAAGATATCGCTGAGCAAACTAACCTACTCGCACTTAACGCAGCGATTGAAGCAGCACGTGCCGGAGAACAAGGTCGTGGCTTCGCTGTAGTGGCCGATGAAGTACGTGCACTGGCAAGTCGCACTCATCAATCGACAGAAGAAATCACTCGCGTGGTGTCTGATATTCAGTCACAAATGTCGATGGTGGTATCTGATATCGACCAATGTAACGATCAGGGCCAGCAAACTCTCCACGCTTCAGAGAAGCTCGATTCAAGTCTGCAACAAATCATCGCTGACATGCACGCAATTCAGGGCAACTCCGAGCGCATTGCATCAGCCATTGAAGAGCAAGGCATCGTGATGAATCAAGTGAGCGATTCGATTACTGAGCTAAACGTGATTTCAGAGAACAACATGCAATCAGCGCAAGAATGTTTGCATGAGGTGAACTCTGTTTCGGCCCAAGCCCATGAAATGGATGATGCTGTTGCTGAATTCAAAACACGCAGCGTGTAACCAACTTTCCCCTCATAATCATAATTGATTAGAAAAACAAAAAGCCCGAAGCACTCTCATACTTCGGGCTTTTTCTATCTGAGGAAACTCAGTGCTTATTCGTCATCAAGAGGAACAAGCTTAGTGCTACCACCGTGGATCTTCTCACGCTTTCTCTGTACCAGAGCGTAGAAGCCTGGGATCAGGAAGGTACCAGCTAGAAGTACACACAACAGACCACCGATTAGGGAAATACCCAACGAGTTTTGGCTCACGTGACCCGCACCTGCTGCGAAGATCAGTGGGAAGATACCCAAGATGAACGACCAAGATGTCATGTTCACCGCACGGAAACGAAGCTTACCACCTTCTACTGCCGCATTATCAATATCCACGTCTTTCTCTTCACGCTCTTGCTTGGCGAATTCCACAATCAGGATTGCGTTCTTCGCCGCGAGCGCTATGAGCAAGACGAGACCTATCTGAGCGTACAAGTTGAGTGGCGTTCCGGTTAGGTTCAATGCGAGGAACGAACCTAACGTTGCCACAGGTACCACAAGGATGATCGCCAGAGGGATACTCCAACTCTCGTACTGAGCTACCATGAACAAGTAGATAAAGATCAATGCCAACGCAAACGCGTAGATTGCTTGGTTGCCTGCCAATACTTCTTGGTAAGCCATACCCGTCCATTCATAAGTGTAACCTTGTGGCAGCACTTCAGCTGCGACACGCTCCATCGCTGCGATCGCATCACCACTTGAATAGCCCGGAGCTGGTTGGCCTTGAATGATCGCACTACGGTACATGTTGTAACGCCATGCAACATCTGGCTCAAACACCTGCTCGTAACTTACTAGCGTGCTCAGCGGCACCATATCGCCACTTGAAGAACGAACGTGGAAACGCTCCAGATCGTCCATGCTGCTACGATGCTCACTGTCTGCTTGCATGGTTACGCGGAAGTTCTTACCAAACATGGTGAAGTCATTCACGTACAACGAACCAAGGTTACCTTGCAGTGTTTGGAAAATTGACGATAGTGGAATACCCAACTGCTGTGCTTTTTCACGGTCAATATCCACATAGTAATGCGGTACGTTCGCACGGAAAGTACTAAAGGTATAAGCGATTTCTGGTGCTTGGTTAGCCGCCTGAATCATCTCACCCATTACCATCGACAAATCAGTACGGCTACGACCTAGCGTGTCTTCCAGTACAAACTCGAAGCCAGACGCTGCGCCCATACCCGGTACTGCAGGAGGCCCCATTGCGAATACCACCGCTTGAGGAAGTTCCATCGCAGCACGGCCGTTGATGCGGTTTGCAATTGCGTTAGCAGCGTGTTCACCGTCAAGCGAGTTTCGCGTGTCCCAATCATGCAGTTTGATGAACAGAGACGCACCATTTGATGCTGCGGCACCCGTCATGAATGAGTAACCATTCGCAACGGTTACACCATCTACACCCGGCTCTTGTTCAACCATCTTCATCAGTTCATTGGTTACTTCCTCGGTACGAGAAAGCGACGCCGAATCCGGAAGCTGAACGTTCACCAACAAGATGCCTTTGTCTTCTTGAGGAACAAACGCCGTTGAGGTTGTTTTCGCGAAGAACGTTACAGCCGCAACCGCCACGAAGAAGAAAGCAATCAGCAACATAGACTTCTTAACCAAGAAGCCAGCAATTTGGCCGTAACGCGCAGTTACACGCTCTAGACCACGGTTGAACGCTTGGAACCAGTTTGCTGTGTTGCCGCCACCCTGCTTCAGTACCAACGAACATAGCGCTGGAGACAGCGTTAGTGCGTTAATAGACGAGATCACAACCGAGATACAGATCGTCAATGCGAACTGACGATACATGATGCCAGTAATACCCGGAAGCATTGCTACTGGTAGGAATACCGCCAATAGAACCAAGGTCGAAGTAATGATTGGGCCCGTTACTTCTTTCATCGCCAGCAACGTTGCTTTACGCGGTGAAATAGTTGGGTCTTTCGCCATGGTGGTATCCACGTTTTCGATAACCAGAATCGCGTCATCTACCACGATACCGATGGCTAGGATCAAACCGAATAGGGTTACCGTGTTGATGGTAAAGCCCGTCGCCTGCATGATGGCGAATGTACCGATAAGGGATACCGGAATCGCAACAACCGGAATCAAGGTTGCACGCGCACTACCAAGGAACAGGTAGGTTACCGCGATTACCAGCAAAATAGCTTCAATCAGCGTTTTTACTACGCCCTTGATCGACTCAGCAACGAATACGGTAGTATCGTAACTGGTCTCGTAAGCCATGCCTTCAGGGAAGTTCGTGCTTAAGCGCTCAAGCAAGTCCATAACCGCTTGGCCACTTTCCAGTGCGTTTGCGTCTGACTGTAGTGACAGAGCAACAATCGACGCGTCTTGACCACGGAACTTACCGTTACCATCGTAGAACTTCTTACCAAGCTCAACACGAGCTACGTCTTTTAGGTATACAGTAGAACCGTCTGGGTTTGCGCGAAGTACTACATCCTCAAACTCGCTCACGCTCTCAAGACGACCTTTGGTCACCAAGTTGAACTGAACTTCTTGAGGGTTGTTGTACGGCGCAGCACCGATACGACCTGCCGCTACCTGTACGTTCTGTTCTGCCAATGCCGAGTAAACGTCGGTTGTCGTGAGGTTCAGGTTAGCCATTTTTTCTGGGTCTAACCAAACACGCATCGCGTATTCACCACCACCGATAACGTTAACTTCACTGATGCCTTTAACACGCGCCAGCTGGTCTTTTACGTTCAGGTTGATGTAGTTGATAAGGAACTTATCGTCGTACTTACCGTCTGGTGAGTAGAAGTTCAGAACCATCAGCAAGTCAGGAGAACGCTTTTTCACCGTTACGCCGACCATGCGCACTTCTTGAGGCAGTTTGGACTCAATCTGTGATACACGGTTTTGCACGTTAACCTGCGCCATGTCTGGGTCAGTGCCCACATCGAAGGTGACGTTTAGGCTGTAAGAACCATCGTTCGCACTCTTAGAAGACATGTAGATCATATCTTCTACACCGTTTACGGAGGTTTCTATCGGATCGGCTATTGCCTGTTCCACAACCTCTGCACTTGCACCCGTGTAGAATGCAGTCACGCTCACCGATGGCGGACTGATTTTTGGATATTCAGCAACTGGCAAGATCGCTAAAGAGATGGCACCTGCCAACGTCAATATGATCGAAATAACCAGTGCGAATTTTGGTCTTTGAATAAAGAAACGACTTAACATTGCGCCTCCTACTGCTTATCTTCAGCAGGAGATTGAATGCGCACTTCTACACCGTTACGTACACGTTGCAGACCCTGTGTAATCACAGTGTCGTCTTGTTCCAAACCTTCATTAATGATGATGCCCTGCTCGACTTGAGGACCAAGTTTCACGTTGCGACGCTCTGCAACATTGCCTTCAGTCATCACCATTGCGAAATCGCCCTCTAGGTCAGTTTGTACCGCACGACGAGGAATCACGATAACGTCTTTCGCGTTCTTATCTCGTAGATTCACTTTAATGTGCTGACCAGGAAGAAGTTGTTGTTCTGGGTTTGGTACTAGTGCACGCATCGCAATCGTACCTGTTTGGGTATTGATACGGTTGCCCAAGAAGTCTAACTGGCCTAGGTGCTCAAAGTACTCACCGTTTTCCAGTTCAAGCTGAACTTCTACACCACTCGACTCATCACTGCCGTCACCCTTGATGCGGTCCATACCAAGCGTTAAACGCTCACGTTCACTAACGCTGAATGAAGTATGCACTGGGTCTAAGCTAACAAGCGTTGTCAGAATGCCAGAAGAAGGAGAAAGCAGGTCACCCGTACTTACTTTACTGTCGCTGATGCGGCCGCTAAATGGCGCACGAATTTGCGTGTAAGAAAGGTTTACTTCTGCAAGCTTGAGCTGAGCGTTTGCTGCTTCTAACTCAGCACGCGCGCCAAGAAGAGTTGCCGTTAACGCATCAAATTCAGATTGAGAAATACTGCCACGTGGCAACAAGTTCTTACCTCGTTCGTGGTCAAGTTCCGCTTTCTTCAAAGCAGCTTTAGCTTGAGCCAAGGCCGCTTTTGCACTCGCCACTTGCGCTTCAAAAGAAGAAGGCTCGATGGAGTAAAGCAGTTGTCCTTTCTCGACCATTTGACCTTCATCAAAATGGCGAGCTTCAAGATAGCCAGAGACTTGTGCCGTGATATTTGTATCTTCTACTGCTTCAATGCGACCGATGTAAGATTTGCTCGGCTGGTAGTCGATAATTGTGACATCTTGAGTCACAACAAGAGGAGCTTGGCCCCCCTTCTGGGCATTGTTTGCTTCTCCGCATCCTGCGAGGATAGCTGTTGCCGCCATTAATGCGACGAGTGGTTTCTTTTGCATGTATATACCGTCTTTATAGAACAGGATTCGTTTGACAATACCCTAACCTTACAGGGTGCTTTGTCCGAAAACTTTAAAGGAAACCGGGGAAAGTGTATCAAAGTGTAAGCCAATGAAACGACTCGCAAACATCGTAATTAGCAGGCTATATTTGTTGCGATCCTGTGCTCGAATCGCAATGAAAGTCGTGTAAATGTTGTGGGTTAGAGAACGGAGATTATTTGCACAATGATAGGCCGATAACCTAGTAAAACGAAAACTTCGTAAGTGCAGCGTATGATTTGACTATTTTTTTAAACAAAATGCGTTATCATGCAAGTAATTCAAAGCTTTCGACCGAGAGGATTACTATGATTTCTAAATGGGAGAAACGTTTTTACCAAATGGCTGAGCTTGTGGCGTCTTGGAGTAAAGATCCATCAACACAAGTTGGCGCGGTAATCACTAAAAACAACCGCATTGTCTCTGTTGGCTTTAACGGCTACCCACACGGTGTTTCCGACAGTGTGGATACGGATGAACGTGAACTGAAGTATCTAAAAACGTTGCACGCTGAAGAGAACGCGATTTTGTTCTCTAAACGCGATTTAGACGGTTGTGATATTTGGGTTACCCACTTCCCTTGCCCGAACTGCGCTGCGAAAATCATCCAAACAGGTATTGCACGCGTAAGTTGCCCTGAACAATCTGAAGATTTCTTATCTCGCTGGGGCGACAAGATTCAAGTGAGCCAAGACATGTTCGACCAAGCAGGTGTGGAAGTAAACTGGCTACCAATCAGCGAAATCGAAGAGAAAAGCGTTCGCTAAGTTATCATTGAGCTTTTGTTTGAGCACTCAGGCAACCCTAGCTCGAAAAAACAAATGAAAAAGCCCAGACACGCGTCTGGGCTTTTGTTTGTCTAAATGGTTAGGTCAACCAGCTGTATGATTAACCGTGTTTCTTCGCCGTTAGTTCTGCAATTTTGACGATCACTTGTACCGACTTCTCCATCATCTCCACAGAGATAAACTCATGGATACCGTGGAAGTTATAACCCCCCGTGAAAATGTTTGGACAAGGCAAGCCCATGAATGACAAACGTGCGCCATCTGTACCACCGCGAATTGGCTTAATCAGAGGTTCAACATCGCACGCTTCCATCGCTTGCTTCGCTAAGTCGATAATGTGAGGGTATGGTTCAACCATTTCACGCATGTTGTAATAGCTGTCAGTTAACTTCAACTCAACCGAACCGTGTTTCAAGCCTGCGTTCATGTCATCAACGAGCTTCTGCATAAAGGCTTTACGGTTTTCCAGACCTTCACGGTCGAAGTCACGGATGATGTAACCTAGCTCACTGCGAGCGACACCAAGTTCACCAGATTTTAGGTGGAAGAAGCCTTCATAGCCTTCTGTGGTTTCTGGCGTTTGATCTTCTGGCATCTGCACTTGGAATTTAGCCGCCAAGTTCATTGCATTAACCAATTTACCTTTTGCTGTGCCTGGGTGAACGCTCACGCCATGGAAGATAACGTCTGCACTGGTTGCGTTGAAGTTTTCGTATTCCAACTCACCTTGTGGGCCACCGTCGATGGTGTAAGCCCACTCAGCACCAAATTTCTCAACATCAAACAAATCAGCACCACGGCCAATTTCTTCGTCAGGAGTAAAACCAATACAGATGTCACCATGTGGGATTTCTGGGTTTTCAATCAACATCGCTACCGCAGAAAGAATCTCTGCAATGCCCGCTTTGTTGTCAGCGCCAAGAAGCGTTGTACCATCTGTGGTAATCAGGTTGTGGCCATGAAGCTCGTGCAAATCAGGATACTGCACTGGAGAAAGCACTTCATCACCTAGACCAAGTGCGATATCGCCACCTTGGTAGTCTTCAATAAATTGTGGTTTTACGTTCTTACCTGAAGCATCAGGAGCCGTGTCCATGTGTGCGATAAAACCAATTGCTGGCACATCATAATCAACGTTAGATGGCAGCTTAGCCATTAGGTAGCCATTGTCACTCAAGGTCACATTGCTTAAACCAAGTTCAATCATTTCTTTTTTAAGCTGCTGAGCAAATACAAGTTGCCCGCCGCTGCTTGGGCAAGCTGATTCGTGGGGATTAGATTGAGTATCGAACGTGACGTAGCGAAGAAATCTTTCAACTAAATGCTTCATAATTATTCTCATTGTTTTGAGCGAAGGATGCCACGCACAGGGATGTAAGGTGTGCGAGGATCCTATCCAACATGGTTCGACAAGCCATGTTACGCTCATGCCACAATAAGAATTTGCTTTGAATCAGTTTTTCATCAGAAAGTACTGACACGCCACATCAGCACTCACATTAAGGGATTGTTTTATCGAGAGTTAATTCAATAAGTCTTCAGCAAGTTCACGCCATTCGCGGATTTTTCCGTGGAAATGTCGCCACTGTTTATCACTCATTGTTTGAGAAATATCTAGGGTGAATTGATCCGTCAGAGCGATATTATGATCAATATTCTTGGTCAGTTGATCACTATAATAACTTTCCGGCTCAAACAGGAGCTTCATGAATACCTGCTGGTAAACCACGCTATTGTTTTTATTTTCGAAAAGATACTCTAATTCCTGAATTATAGAGGAACGATAATCACGCCATAGTGGGCTATTAATTATCACATCTTGAGAAAGCTGTTTGGCACGTGCTTTTTGTTTGCTAGATAATTTACCTAGCCATTCTTCCATCCACTCTTCTGTATTCTCTAAGACAATTTCTCGCAGCTCTTGTTCCGTTTTCCCTGCGTATTTTTCATCGCGTTCTTTGTAACGCTCTTTAACGCTATCGACAAACTCCGATTCTTGCTTACTGTCTAACTGCATACTCAACGAGAACAGGTCTGGCGCGGCTTTCGAGACAAGACGTTGGTAATGGTCTCGCATTTGATCTCGGTTAGCTTGCAATGACTCAAGTGTCACACTGTCTTTATTCAGTGACTCTAATTGTTTTAAGTGATCGATATATAAGGGTAATTCCTCTTCTTTATGCCAATTCGCCAATAATAAGATACGTTCTTCCAACAGAGCTTCTTGCTCACCATCTAATGAGACGTAGTCATCCAAATATTCAATCACGACCCAATCAATATTGCTGTATAAGAACTTTTTCGCGCAGCCAGCGAGTACCAGAATAGATATCAAAATACATCCGTATCGAACCGCGTTATTAGATAAACTTTTTAATTTCATCACCGATCCATATTCCCTTTTCCATTGATTAAGTTCTATACTCAATCTTAATCACTTATTATTGCGGCAAACTTTCGTCAGTACGGCAAAGTGACATTGCCACTCATGTAGTATATAGAGTTTGAAATTAACTTTTTTATCACAACTATTCGCAAAAAAGTGAGTTAGTGCGCAATTATCGACCAAAACTTGAACGAAACAGCGTTCCTTATATGGCATATAATTTGCATCAATAACATCAGGATAGTTTATGGAGGCGTAGCATGGCTGCTGCTGAGCAACTTGATACGAGTGTAGAGTACGAGATTCGTTACTTTGAACAGGGGAAAATGCACAGTATGAGAGTCGTCGCGGAAGATAAAAACGCGGCACATCATTACTACTTGGAGTGCGGCAAGCATAACAGTGATTTGTATTCGATTCGCCCAGACAAATAAAAAACCGCCAGTGATTGGCGGTTTTTTTGTGCTTAAGATGCGCTTAGCTGCTTAGCTTTAGGCGGTTATTTGATTTCGCCAAAACGCTCTAGGTAAAGCACAGTCGCGGCAGTGCGAGAAGGCACTTTGAGCTTTTTCAACAAGCTCTTCATATGCACTTTCACCGTTGATTCAGAGATAAACAGACGATCTGCAATTTGCTTATTACGGAAGCCACGTGCGACCTCTTGCAAAATCTGCGTTTCTCGGTCAGTAAGCGTGTCAAACACGTCTTCTTGCCCTTCACGTTCGTTCAGGTACTTAGCCACGGCTTGGCTGTATGCCTTGTCACCCTCGTGCGCTTGTTTTAGCAACTCAACCAACTCATCTGGCTCGGTATCTTTCAACAAGTAACCATCAGCACCACTTCGCACGATCGCTTCGATGTCCGCAGGGCTATCTGATACCGTTAGGATAACGATACGAGCTTCACAGCCATCCGCGCGCAGCGCTTTCAGCGTATCTAGGCCCGACATACCCTTCATGTTCAGATCAAGAAGTACCAAATCCAGTTCTAGTTCGTGAGCTTTAGCAACCGCATCTGCGCCGCTGCTCGCCTCTGCAACCACTTCAAACTCTGGCTCGAAACTGAGAAGCTGATGAATACCACGTCTCATGAGTGGGTGATCATCCACCAGCATTACTTTACACACTGTCAATGTTTACTTCCTTACTATGTTGGAATTCTAGTCTTACGATACAGCCACTATTCTTTGCGGCCTCAATTCTGAGGTCGGCGTGCAGCCTTGCGGCGCGCTCTTGCATGATGCTCATACCGTAATGATTTAATTTTTCATCTTGTTGCTCAAAGCCTATACCATCATCGGTGACCGTCACTGTGACTGTCCCTTCAGAATCAAGACATTGAATATCAATATTTTTAGCTTGAGCGTGCTTGATCGCATTAATTGTCGCTTCTCTGATCAACTGTAGTAGATGTACCTGTTGGTGCGCATCTAATTCTGTTGAAGAGAGCTTGTTATTGAGAGAGATTTCAGCCGCCGTTTGATCGTCTAGCGTCGAAACCATCTCTTGAAGTGCCTGACCAAAACTGCCCTCTTTTATCGTTAGACGGAATGTAGTCAGCAATTCACGTAACTGGGTGTAGGCCGCTGAAAGCCCAGTATCTAATTCAGCAATCACTTGATTAGTTTGCGCGATCGCTTTCTCATCAGGGATGTTCTTCACACTGCGTTTTAACAGCGACACTTGAATCTTCAGATAAGACAAAGCTTGAGCCAATGAATCATGAAGCTCGCGAGCAATGGTGGCACGTTCTTCCATCAGCAATAATTGCTCGGCTTGTCGTTGCGCTCGGTTGTAATATACCGCACGAGATAAGATTTGAACAAAGTTATCAATAAGGGACTCATTTGGGCAAGGTAACCCTACTTTCCAATGCAAGAAGCCAAGATGCTCGCCATCTAAAGTAAGCGGCTTACTGTGGCATTCACTGTCACACTCATGACGGCATTCTTCCCCTTCCGTAAGAATCCAATTTGGTTCCCCAATTTGATCAATTTCGAGCTTAACAGCACGAATTCCTTCCAAACTTGCAATATGTTGTAAAATCGCTTGGAAATTTTCTTGATGAATACGAGAAGCGGTCAACTCTTTTGATGAATCATACAGCACTTGGAGTGTTTGGTTTGCATGTTGAAGCTTGCGCGTTTTCTCATCCACCGCCAGCTCTAACCCTCGATATAGCTTCCCTAAATCAGTCGCCATCCGATTGAAAGTTCGAGTTAAAATGCCCATTTCATTGTCACTCGATACATTCAGTGAAACGTCAAAAGAACGGTTCTGGATCTGCTCACTGGCAAACACTAATGCGCGTAATGGTCTTACGACTTCTAGCCTCACAAAGTGCACAACAAACATGCTCACGCACAAGATCCCGCCGAGCCCTAATCCACCAATCCACGCTAAGTTAATCAGTTTTTGTTCAGAATAGTTCTGCAGCTTAAACACGAAACCGTCAATTTGTTGAACAAAACCAGCCACTAACACCAAATACTGATCTCTGTCTTGGCTCTTTAATACGGTTTTCAGCTCGTGCCAGCGAAGAATCAGTCGATAGTAATCTTTTGTAATATCTTCTGGCACCGACCAATGCTGCAGTGCGAGCATCGAGTGGGAATAAATGGACTGCTCAAATAAATCAATATGTGAAGAATAATCGACAGATTCGCTTTGAATATCATGGGCTAAGCGATAGCTCTGCATTCGCATAGAGCCAGAAACGTTGACGGCCTCTGCATCATTTAAGCTCGACGCAAGAGTGAAAATAGCAAAGCCAGTGGTTGCGACAGAAAGAAGCAAAATCAACATCATGGCAGACGCAATCGTGCGCGTTACTGACTTTTTCACATTTTTAAACAACTCTGAACTCCGCTCATTTGATAACCATGTTTGTCTTTATACAACACGTATTATCTTTCAACTTTATCAATATGTGATCACCTGCGACGGAATTTATTGATCCAAAACAATATTGCGTCCTAATTACCCCCTAAGAGGTATTTATAGATATATGTCAAAAACTACAATTTCGTGTACTTAAATGACAGTTTATTAATGAAATTGTGGACTATGCTTAGTTTGGGTTTCAATTTCCGAGGTGACTAAGTGGTAGACCTTTCTAGAAGAAGACTTTTTGCACGTAAAGCGCAGCCAGATAATTCGGTACGTCTTCCTTGGTTAGCTAAGCCGACTCAATTCACAGACGATTGCACTCGTTGCGGTAAATGCATCGAGGCTTGTGAAACTAAGATTATAACTAAAAGCGACGGCGGATTTCCTGCGGTCGATTTTTCGATTGATGAATGCACGTTTTGTTACCAGTGCGCTGAAGCTTGTCCAGAGCAGCTATTCTTAGCAGAAGCTGAACAACCATGGCACGCAAAAGCAAGCATCAACGAAAGCTGTTTAGCAAAACAAAATGTCGAATGCCGAAGCTGTGGGGACATGTGCGACCCGATGGCAATCCAGTTCAAGTTAGAACTTGGCAAAGTAGCACAACCAAATTTAGACCTTGATGAGTGTAACGGCTGCGGCGCCTGTGTTTCAGTGTGCCCTACTTCATCCATCAATGTGAGCAATATAACAGCCTAGCCGTTAGTGGTCGGCGCGAAAGGCGATAAAACGAGAGAGATGTATGTCACTAAACGAAGTGCACATTTCGAGTCTGGTAGTCCATGTTCTGCCTGAACATCTGGCTGAGGTCAAAACCCAGATTGAAGCGTACGAAAACGCGGAAATCTACGGTGACAGCCCAGAAGGCAAAATCGTGGTGGTGCTAGAAACTGAGAACCAAGGTTTCATCACCGACACTATCGATGCGATTAATAATTTACCGAATGTCTTGAGCACAGTACTGGTTTATCACCAAATCGAAACTGGGCTTGAAGAAACGGAAGAAAAAGACACTGGAACACAACATTCCCAAATCGAGGGTGAAGTATGAAAATGACAAGACGTGCGTTTGTGAAAGCAAACGCGGCTGCATCAGCTGCTGCTGTCGCAGGTATTACACTACCGGCTTCTGCAACCAATCTGATTGCAAGCTCTGATCAAACTAAAATCACATGGGACAAAGCGCCTTGTCGTTTCTGTGGTACAGGCTGTTCTGTTCTTGTTGGTACACAAAACGGCAAAGTGGTAGCAACTCAGGGTGACCCTGAAGCACCAGTAAACAAAGGCCTAAACTGTATCAAAGGTTACTTCCTTTCTAAGATCATGTACGGTCAAGACCGTCTGACTCAGCCTCTTCTTCGAATGAAAGATGGCAAATACAACAAAGATGGCGACTTCACTCCTGTATCTTGGGATGCGGCTTTCGACATCATGGCTGAAAAATGGAAAGCGTCTCTAGAGAAGAAAGGCCCAACAAGCATCGGTATGTTTGGTTCTGGTCAATGGACCGTAATGGAAGGTTACGCTGCCGCTAAAATGATGAAGGCGGGTTTCCGCTCTAACAACATCGACCCGAACGCACGTCACTGTATGGCGTCTGCAGTAGTAGGCTTCATGCGTGCATTTGGTATCGATGAGCCAATGGGTTGTTACGATGACTTCGAGAACGCAGATGCATTCGTTCTTTGGGGTTCAAACATGGCAGAAATGCACCCAGTTCTTTGGACTCGTATTACTGACCGTCGCCTAAGCCACCCTCACGTTAAAGTGAACGTGCTTTCTACTTACTACCACCGTTCATTTGAGTTGGCAGACCACGGCTACATTTTCAATCCTCAGTCTGACCTTGCGATTGCTAACTTCATCGCAAACTACATCATCGAAAACGATGCAGTAAACTGGGACTTCGTGAACAAGCACACGAACTTCACTCAAGCAGACACTGACATCGGCTACGGTCTACGTGACGATGATCCGCTACAAAAAGCAGCGAAGAACCCGAACTCTGGCAAGCTAACTTCTATCTCTTTCGAAGAGTACAAAAAGTCAGTTGCACCATACACTGTAGAGAAAGCATCTGAAATCTCTGGTGTAGAGAAAGAAAAACTGATTGAGCTTGCGAAGCAATACGCGGATCCAAACACGAAAGTAATGTCTCTATGGACGATGGGTATGAACCAACATACTCGTGGTGTATGGATGAACAACTTGGTTTACAACATCCACCTACTAACCGGTAAGATTGCGACTCCGGGTAACAGCCCATTCTCACTAACAGGTCAGCCATCAGCGTGTGGTACGGCTCGTGAGGTTGGTACGTTTGCTCACCGTCTACCAGCAGACATGGTGGTTGCTAACCCTAAACACCGTAAGATCGCAGAAGACATCTGGAAACTACCTGAAGGTACTATTCCACCAAAACCTGGCTTCCACGCAGTACTTCAAGACCGTATGTTGCATGACGGCGTTCTGAACTGTTACTGGGTTCAATGTAACAACAACATGCAAGCAGGTCCGAACATCAACACTGAACGTCTTCCTGGTTACCGTAACCCAGAAAACTTCATCGTTGTATCTGACCCATACCCAACAGCAACAGCGCAAGCCGCTGACCTTATCCTTCCTACAGCAATGTGGATTGAGAAAGAAGGTGCTTACGGTAACGCGGAGCGTCGTACTCAGGCTTGGTACCAACAAGTTGAGACTATTGGCGATGCGAAGTCTGACCTATGGCAGGTAATGGAATTTGCAAAACGCTTCAAGATGGAAGAAGTGTGGCCAGAAGAGCTACTTGCAAAAGCACCTGAATACCGCGGTAAGACAATGTACGACATGCTGTTCAAGAACGGTCAAGTCGACAAGTTCCCTATCGAAGAAGCGCGTGAGATGAACGATGACGCTCACCACTTCGGCTACTACGTACAGAAAGGTCTATTCGAAGAGTACGCGACGTTTGGTCGTGGTCACGGTCACGACTTAGCACCATACGATGTTTACCACACAGTACGTGGTCTACGTTGGCCGGTTGTTGATGGCAAAGAAACACAATGGCGCTTTAAAGAAGGCTCTGACCCGTACGCGAAAGCTGGTTCAGGTTGGGACTTCTACGGCAATGCTGATGGTAAAGCGAAGATCATCTCTGCACCATACGAAGCGCCACCAGAGGTGCCAAACGAAGAGTTTGACCTATGGCTATGTACTGGCCGTGTTCTTGAGCACTGGCACACAGGTACTATGACTCGTCGTGTACCAGAGCTTTACAAAGCGGTTCCTGACGCGGTGGTTTACATGCACCCTGCTGATGCAAAAAAACGTAACGTTCGTCGCGGTGAAGAAGTTCTGATTGCAAACAAACGTGGTGAAGTACGCGTTCGCGTTGAAACTCGCGGCCGTAACCGTCCACCTGAAGGCTTGGTATTCGTACCGTTCTTTGATGCCCGTATTTTGATTAACAAGTTGATCCTTGATGCGACTGACCCACTGTCAAAACAGACAGACTTTAAGAAGTGTCCAGTCAAAATCACCAAAGTCGCTTAACCGTCAAATAACGAATGCAAGGGCCGTCTACTCGGCGGCCTAAAAAGAATTTAAGCCATAAGGCGGAGATGAAATGATGAAAAAATACCTTATCGCACTTTTATCTGTAGGTGCTTTGTTGACAGGCGTTGCACAAGCTGAGCTGGACAATCCAGGTGGTACAGGCGGTCTAGACTCGCTACGTGGTACTGCACAACTTGAAGACACGCGTCCTGCAGATGATTTCAAAGACTTTCCAAAAGACCAAATCGTTGCAGACAGCTTTGTATATCAGCCGCCACTGATCCCACATAGCATCCGCAACTACGAAGTGTCTTTGAACGCAAACAAATGTCTAGCATGTCACAGCTGGAAAAATGCTAAAGACGCAGGCGCGACCAAAATCAGTGTAACGCACTACGTTAACCGTGAAGACGCGGTACTGGCAGATATGTCGCCACGTCGTTACTTCTGTTTGCAATGTCACGTTCCACAAACAAGTGCTACTCCACTAGTGGAAAACGAGTTTAAGGCAGTCGATTCGCTTCAGTAATTGAAACGCGAGTACTAAGAGGTTACTTATGAAAATACTTAAAGCGTTTTGGAAGAGACTGTCGAGCCCGAGTAAAGCTGCCGCTGGTATCGTTTTATTCTTAGGCTTTACTGGTGGTCTTCTATTTTGGGGCGCGTTCAACACGGGTATGGAAGCGACCAACACAGAAGAGTTCTGTTCTGGCTGTCACGCTCCAATCGTTGCTGAAATTCAAGAAACGATTCACTACTCGAACCGCTCTGGTGTTCGTGCAATCTGTTCAGACTGTCACGTACCACACGAATGGACTGATAAAATCGTTCGTAAAGTTCAGGCATCTAAAGAGCTATTTGCGCACTTCGTAACGAAGACGATCGACACGCCGGAGAAATTCCAAGCACGTCGTGAGCACTTAGCAGAACGCGAATGGGCACGAATGAAGAAAAACGACTCACTTGAGTGTCGTAACTGTCACGAGTTCGACTTCATGGATTACTCTCAACAGGGTAAACGTGCAGCTGAACAACACTCAACCGCTCTGGCTTCAGGCGAGAAAACGTGTGTAGACTGTCACAAAGGTATCGCACACAAACTGCCTGACATGCACGGCGTTGAAGGCTGGCAATAAGGAGAAACAAAGACAATGAGTAATCTTGAATCCTTTATCTGGCATTTCCTTGGGTACAGTGCAATGCCAGTCATTATTCTTTCCGGCTTTGTCGGAGTAGCAGCAGTCTCTCTATGGCTACTCTCACTAGGTAAGGATAAAGAGGTTTAATCTGCCTCGAATCAGTCGACATTTTTGCCTATTTTGTTGACGGAAAACGCCAAGCATTTGCTTGGCGTTTTTTCTTTGTGGTTTTGACAATTCAATTCCGCTGACAATGCTCTAAGAAGTTCTGTTCTTAATCCCCTCCCACCTACTCAAACTCTCATTACCACAACTCAAGCTTCCGTGCTTCACTCCCTCACTAAGCCTCCTCGGCTTCCTTGAGGTACGCCAGAAACAAAAAAGGCGACCATGGTAGGCCGCCAAATGAGACTGCTGTGAGGAGCAGCTTAGGACTCTTTGATTGGCAATACTTGTCTTACGTACTGACCAGGAGCGTCTTCAATCACTGGGTTTTGCTCTGAACCCACTGGGAACGGCTCAACTTGCTCTTCTGGGTTGAATTGCAACAGCCATTGATGCCAATGCGTCCACCAAGAGCCTTCCTGATGATTGGCGTTGTTAAACCATTCATCAGCAGAGTCATCAAGGTTGTCGTTTAACCAGTAGCCATACTTGTTTTTAGCAGGATGGTTAACGATGCCCGCGATATGACCAGACTCGCCCAATACAAAGGTCTTGTTGCCACCAGTAGTGAGTGCACCACGATAGGTTCCTTGCCACAATGCGATATGGTCTTCTTTGGTCGATACAAAGTAGCTCGGGATCTTAATCTTATTCAGGTCGATCCAGACGCCACCGATCTTCACGCCCTTGTCTTGAACGAGCTTGTTCTCTAGATAGAGTTCACGCAATAAGAAGTTGTGGGAAGCTGCACTCACATTGGTGCTATCGCTATTCCAATAAAGAAGGTCGAAGTCTACAGGACTGTTGCCTTTGAGGTAGTTATCAACGTAGTAGTTCCAATATAAGCTGTTCTCACGCAGCAAACTGAACGTCACGCTAAGAGAGCGACCATCCATGTAACCTTTCGCGTTGTTTTGCGTTTCAATTGCACTGATGATGGTATCGTTGATGTACGCCCCTACTTCGCCCGGCTGAGAGAAGTCCAGTAGCGTGGTAAAGAAGGTTGCCGACTTAATGCGCTTCTTCATACGCTTCGCCGCATAGTACGCTACCGTGCTCGCCAGAACCGTACCACCGATGCAATAACCCGCGGCATTGATCTGCTCTTGGCCCGTAATGTCTTCAATCGCCGTGACCGCTTTCGCTACGCCTTCCGTTACGTAATCGCCAAACTCGACGTGAGCTTGCTCTTTACCCGGATTGCGCCAAGACATCATAAATACGCTGTGACCTTGCTCTAGCAACCAACGAACCATTGAGTTCTTCGCCGTTAGGTCAAGGATGTAGTATTTATTGATAAACGGCGGGACGATCAGCAGTGGCGTCGCATTCACTTTTTCTGTCAAAGGACGATATTGAATCAACTCAAACAGTTCGTTTTGGAAAACCACATCACCCGGCGTTGTCGCAACATCATCCCCCACGCGGAAGGCATTATTGTTGGTCATGCGTACTTTGAGAATATCGGCACTCGACTCAACATCTTCTTTTAGCTTTTCCAGCCCTGTCAGCAGGTTTTCACCATTTTGCTCAAGGGTGAGTTTAAGCAGCTCCGGGTTAGTCGCAATGAAGTTAGATGGAGAGAGTGCGTTGATAGCTTGGCGAGAAAAGAAAGTAATACGTTCTTTCGTCTTCTCATCAAGACCTTCGATAGAATCGAGCGTGTCGAGGTATGTCTTGCTGAACAACAAGTAGGATTGTTTGATGAAGCTGTACATGGCTTCTTGTTGCCAAGCATCGTTTGAGAAACGCTTGTCGCCCTTCTCGGCTTCGATGATTTGTGTTTGGTTACCCGCCAGTGCCACGTTCTGCCATATTTGAAGCTGTTGCTCCCACCATTCGGCTTGTAACTTTAAAATCGCCGCTGGCTGGTTTGCCGCTTGCTCGAACAGTTTGGCAGTATCTTCGAAGTTCACTTCTTGCATGGCCTTATTCAAAGGAGAATTCACGACTGCCTTGTTCACTTCGAAATCATGCCACCACTGATGATTGGTTTCCTGAAGCTTTACAAGATAGTCCGAAAAGAAGTGTTGAAACATAGTCTTACTCCTGTATTCGGAAAAAACAACGCCGCCCAAGATCTCGGGCGGCGATAAGCGGACGTATTACGCAGGAGTAACAGTCTTTAGGTTTTCCGAAGTCATTTGCTCAACGTCTTCTTTGAATTCTTTCGCGATAGATTGCAGCTTGTTGCTGTCGTCCATCATTTGCTGAGAAAGCTTAGTAAGAACAGCCAGCTGTTGGCTGTTGAAAGCCGTTAGAGAAGTCACGTCTTTGATTTCAGACGCTGCTTTCATTTGGTTTAGGCCAACTTCACTGTAAGTGCGGATTGCGTTCAGTTGAAGCTCAGTAAGAACTTCCACGTTCTTTGTCACTAGCTTGTTGAACTTCAAGTATGGTTCTAGATTCTTTTCAGTTTGATCGCTAAAAGTTTTGAAGAAATCAGTGTACATGGTTTATCTCCTAGAGAAAGAATTAAAAATGTCCGTTTAAATAACTACTTAACTGCTTTTACAACCACAGCCGTGCCCATACCGCCGCCTACACAAAGTGAAGCAACACCGTACTGACCGTCTTGTTTGTGAAGTTCGTGTACTAGCGTAACCAGAATGCGGTTACCCGATGCACCGAGTGGGTGGCCCAATGCGATAGCACCACCATTAAAGTTGGCTTTATCTTGAATTGAGCTCACTGGTACTTGGTTGGTTTCTGCCAGTTTATGAATCACACCTAGTGCTTGCGCAGCAAAGGCTTCATTCAGTTCATAAACATCAATGTCGCTGGTTTTCAGCTCGGCTTTTTGCAGCGCCTTGTTCACTGATTCCACAGGACCAAGACCCATAATCTTAGGATCCAAACCGGATTGAGCGTAGCTCACCACTTCAGCAATTGGCGTCAGACCATGTGCTTGAACCGCGCTTTCTGACGCTAGAATGATGGCACTTGCACCGTCGTTGATACCTGAAGCGTTACCTGCGGTTACTGTACCTTCACGGTCAAACGCAGGACGTAGCTTGCTCAAACCTTCTAGCGTCGCGTTCGCTTTTGGGTATTCATCTGTATCAAATACCACAGTTTCGCGGCGCTGCTTGACTTCTACTGGGACAATTTCATCTTTGAACTTGCCTGCTTCGATCGCAGCCACGGCTTTCTGCTGGCTTGAAAGTGCGTATTCGTCTTGTTGTTGACGCGATAAGCCCACTTCCTTAGCCACATTTTCTGCGGTTACGCCCATGTGGTATTGGTTGTAAACGTCCGTCAAACCGTCAGCAATAAGGAGATCTTTCAACTCCATGTTGCCCATCTTATTACCATCACGTACAACGCTAGGCACAATGAATGGGATTTGTGACATCACTTCTACACCAGCGGCCACAACGATTTCTGCGTCGCCACTGCGAATATGAGAAACGCCATCCATGACGGTTTTCATACCACTGCCGCAGACCATGTTGACGCCGTATGCAGGGACTGACTCTGGAATGCCAGCAAACAATGCCGCTTGACGCCCAACACCCATGCCTTGCCCTGCAGCAATCACGTTACCAACGATCACCTCATCAACTTTCTCGCCAGATAGCGATGCGGCCTCAAGAGCACCTTTGATCGCAACCGCAGCTAGATCGCCTGCTGATGTGTTTTTTAAGCTTCCGCCAAACGCACCGATAGGTGTGCGTTTCGCTGCAACGATAAATACTTTTTCCATCATCCCACTCCTTAGCTCATGTATAGGCCGCCGTTCACTGACAATGTCTCGCCAGTGATGTACGCGCCGGCATCACTCACTAAGAAGCTTACTGATGCTGCAATTTCTTCAGGCGTAGCTAAACGCTTCATTGGAATTTGGTTAGTAATAGACTCAAGCACTTCCGGCTTCATCTGTTCAACCATTGGCGTGCCTGTGTATCCCGGAGCAATCACGTTAACGGTTACGCCAGAACGAGCACCTTCGTATGCCAATGCTTTAGAGAAACCAATCATGCCAGCCTTAGCCGCCGAGTAGTTTGCTTGACCGAACTGACCTTTAAGGCCATTTACAGAAGAGATGTTAATGATGCGACCACCACCCTTTTCGCACATCGTTGCGAATAAAGGCTGTGTGACATTGAATAAGCTGTTGAGGTTGGTGTTGATTACATCGTTCCAAGCTTGTGCAGTCATCTTTTTAAACACGCCATCACGTGTGATACCTGCATTGTTGATCACGACATCAACGGTTCCTTCTTCCTCAAGCAAAAGTGCTAATTTTTCAGCACATTGCGCTGTGTTGGTGACATCCAATTCAAAAAGGCGTACCTGATCTTTCGTAAACCCTTTTTCATTAAACCATTCCAAAGCACATTCATAATTACCGGTATAATAAGTAGCTATTACTCGATAACCATCATTTACTAATTGAGAGGAAATAGCAGAACCAATTCCGCCTTTTGATCCAGTGATCAAAGCGACTTTCTTCATTGAAGACTCCATTCTTAACGGCATTAAAAAAGCGAATTAAGACACTGGCGAAATGTATCGCCAACTGACGTGTTAATTTATTCTTGTGGCAACAAATCCTCTGCTGCCTTTTATTTTAAGTTAACCTAGAAATATTACATTTCAAATAAAAAACTCATTCATTTGCATAAGATTGATTTAGATCTCACTCGCAATGAAATGTTATAAAAACGTTAACTCAACGTAAACTCATGTTTTAAAAGAAAAAACCTTAACTACAATGTCATTATTAAATTTAAAAAACACTGCTTATTCAGTAAGTTGCACTCATTTTTATGTGCGTTACATTGACTAAGAGTTTAAGATCATCCTTCTTCAATCAAGTAATAAATTGCGATTAAATCATTGGAGCAATACTTCTAACCGACTTACTAATAAATATGAAATATATCATTTGGTTAGCATTTTATTGAGTATTTAATTTATTAAAACAAACGTCACCTGGTGATAAATTTGTTTATTGGAAATAATATTAAATATCAAGTAAACATCCTTTTAACCTTAATTCCAATCAGCCACGTTTATTTATAAATGTCATTCTTTGGTGCAATGTCGCACTAATATGTCGCATGCATTTAATTACTATTTAAGTTTTATTAAATAATTGAATGTTAACTCTATACTGGCGCATTCAAGATTGTTTAGAGGTGGCATCTCTTCTCCTTTTGCACTATCTTTGTGGCCTAGTTGTTTACTTATACAATCATCAATATTCATGAATACAGCCTTGTTAACCATGTTCATCCCCACCTTCTTTTTTGTCTCTATTACGCCTGGGATGTGCATGACGCTTGCTCTAACACTAGGGATGAGTGTCGGATATCGACGAACCCTATGGATGATGGCAGGCGAATTAGTTGGTGTTGCTCTCGTTTCTGTCTCAGCAGTACTCGGTATCGCAGCCATTATGCTTAACTACCCTTGGTTATTTACCGCACTTAAATTGATTGGTGGTGGTTACTTACTCTACTTGGGTATCGAAATGTGGCGCTCAAGAGGCAAACTCGCGATCAATGTTGAGAACGTTGATGTCCCTACCAGCGGCAACTGGGATTTGGTCTTGCAGGGCTTTGTTACTGCTATTGCGAACCCAAAGGGCTGGGCATTTATGATTTCTCTTCTGCCTCCTTTTATCGATCAGAGTGCTGCTCTTGCACCTCAGCTTGTCATACTGGTTTCTATTATTTTGATGTTCGAGTTCATTTGTATGTCTCTTTACGCAACGGGCGGCAAAGGATTGAAGCGTTTACTGGGGCAATCAAAAAACGTACGCTTAATGAACCGAATCGCTGGCACCTTGATGATGGGTGTGGGTGTATGGCTATTAATGAGTTAGAAAAGCCTAAGTTATGAAGAATATTTTAAACAAGCTCAAGCAATCTATTGGTGAAGTGTTGGATTTTCAGGCCCGAGTGTGGGTTGTCAACGTCTATGCGGGCGAACATAAAGGCGAGTCTTATGTGGTTAATGAAGACAGTTTTTCTGAGCCATTACAATGGATGAAAAAGAAAGGGTATAAAGAGGCGATGCTTACCAAAGTTGAATCAATGAAGCGTTCGCAAATCATTGAGTTTGATTTAGGTGCAGTCAAACATCGCTTGATGCGCGTGAAATAATCCCTCTTCTATCTTCTATTTCGTTTCTCGTTTCTCGTTTCTCGTTTCTCGTTTCTCGTTTCTCGTTTCTCGTTTCTCTAGATAAAAAAGCGCCACTCAAATTGAGTGGCGCAAGCACTTTTACCTTAAACACCAAGCATTATGGTGCAGTGTCGATCTCTACTGGTAGGTAGTGTTTTGGTTCTAGCTTCAACCATTCAGGAAGCACCGTACCAATCGAGATGGATGACCACGTACCTGAAAGTACGCCAATGAACATCGCTGTTGAGAAGCCAGCCAGAGCCGAGCCGCCCATAATCCACAACGCCCCAACAGTGATCAGAGTCGTACCTGATGTCACCATTGTACGAGAGAATGTCGCCAGTACGGCCTCATCGTTGATTTGCTCTGTCTTCCAGTTTTGCTTAGCCACCAGCAATTCACGAATTCGGTCTGCGATGATGATCGAGTCATTGAGCGAGTAACCAAGGATCGCCAGAATCGCCGCAAACACCGTTAGGTTGAACTCCATTTGTGTAATCGCAAAGAAGCCTAATACCAAGATAACGTCGTGAGCTAATGCGAATAGAGAACCACTCGCCAGACGCCATTCAAAGCGGAAACACAAGTAACCAAGAATCGTTAGTACTGATACTAATAGTGCCAAACCACCTTGATCGAACAGATCTTGACCCACTTGAGCACCAACGATGCTGTTACTCACTACATCCACTTGGTGTGAAATAGGCTTCAGCACATCAGCGACGCTCGGTAGTGTTTGACCTTCTGCAGGCGCAGAGTAGCGAATCACCCAACGGCCATCTTCACCTGAGCGTGTTACTGATGTTGATTCACCAAGCTTAGGTTGAAGTGCGTTAAGCAGATCATGGTTAGTCAGTTGTTTATCGACTTTCACTTCAGTAACCATACCGCCAGTGAAGTCTAGACCTAGGTTAAGCCCTTTCATACCAAGAGCAACCAGAGCAATAATCGTTAGAATTACCGATACTACAGTCGTGAAGTAACGAATCTTGCGGATATTTTGTTTTAGCATTTCGACCATGATTAAACCCTCACATCACGACGGCCATCGCGGCCCCAAATTAAATTGATCATTGCACGAGAAGCGAATACGCCAGTAAACATACTGGTCATCAGACCCAAGCCTAGCGTTAGCGCAAAGCCTTGGATTGGACCGTTACCAATCGCGTATAGAATCACAGCAGTGATCATGGTGGTGATGTTGGCATCAAGGATAGTTGCGAACGCACTGTCGAAGCCTAGGTCGATCGCTTGAGCGAAACTGCGACCTTCACGCATTTTATCTTTGATACGTTCGAAGATGATTACGTTGGTATCTACCGCCATACCGACAGTCAGAACCAAACCGGCAATACCAGGAAGCGTTAGCACGGCACCAGGAAGCAGTGCGATTAGACCAAGCAAGCAAAGCATGTTTGCACACAAAGCCACGTTCGCAACCCAACCAAGACGGCGGTACCAAAGAGCCATAAACGTCAGAGTTAGACCCATACCAAGTGCAAGAGCAGCAAAACCGTTTTGGATGTTTTCTGCACCTAGAGAAGCACCAATTGTGCGTTCTTCAACAATGGTTACTGGCGCAGTTAGAGAGCCCGCACGTAGAAGCAATGCAAGTTGCTGTGCTTCATCCATGCTGCCCGCACCTGTGATGCGGAATTGGCTACCAAGTTGAGACTGGATAGTTGCAACACTGATGACGCGCTCGCTACGCTCAGTCATACCACGTTCGTCTGTTTTGTACTCGCGGTATACAGTCGCCATTGGTTTGCCGATGTGTGTTGCAGAGAAGTCACTCATCTTCTTACCACCCGCGTGGTCTAGAGAGATGTTTACTTCTGACATGCCCATTTTATCAACGCCCGCACGCGCGTTTACGATGTGCTCACCCGTTAGTACTGGACGTTTAGTTAGGATTACTGTGCGGCCATCGTTGTCTTTCAGAACGAGATCTTGGCTACTACGAGCTTGACCAGCATCTTTTACTTCGTAGAACGCAAGACTCGCTGTTGCACCGATAACGTTTTTCGCTTGAGCAGGATCTTGAACACCAGGAAGCTCAATACGAATACTCTCTTTACCTTGGCGTTGAACCAACGCTTCAGTAATACCCAACTCTTCGATACGGCCACGCATTATCTTCAAGTTTTGTTGAAGTGTCGTAGTTTGGAATTCTTGGATGTTTTGTTCGCTTGGTTGAAGTTCAAAACCACGGTCTGAACTTGTCATTGTCCAACCTGGGTAGTTCTGACGAATGAACTGGCTCGCCGCTTTTAGGCCCGCTTCGTTTTCGCTGTTTACTGCGATGTGGTTGTGCGCTTCTGCACGAACTTGAACGCCACGAACACGATCTTCACGAAGGCTTGCTTTGATCTCGTCGACTAATGCATCACGTTGTTCTTCGAAAGCTTTGTTCACATCTACGTTCAGAAGGAACTGCACACCACCGCGAAGGTCAAGACCAAGTTTGATAGGGCTAAAGCCCATTTCGTTCAACCACTCAGGTGCAACAGAAACGTAAGAAAACGTAATGTTGTCATCTTTGTCTAGCTGTTCGTTAAGCAATGCACGCGCTTTACTTTGTGCGTCTTCACCATCAAAAACGATGGTGGTTTTGCCGTCTTTCTCAATGATCTTAGACGCAGGAATGTGGTGCGTTTTCAGCAATTGGTCTAACTGAACCACAGACATTGCGCTGTTGTTTTGGTCAGCAAACGTCACCTGAATAGAAGGCTGCTCACCAAACCAAGTTGGAATGGCACTTAAGGTTAAAATGATAATAGTCGTGATAAGTACGACGTATTTCCATGCTGAGTAATGATTCAGCACTTTTCTGGTTTTTTGTGGTTTTGGTGTTTTCTTCATGTAAACATCATCCCTTCACTAAACAGTGAAGTTTTCAATAATTGGATTCAAGACACGACAAAACGCTCACCTGATTAAAAATGCAGGTACAGAATGCCCAGAGCTTCAATCGCTCTGTCGAAGAGTTGTCGTGTTAAGAACGCACAAGATGTGCAGAGTGATGGTGCTTACGCAGAAAACTGACTATTGAGGGCGACGTACATGGCATTGGTTTCTTTCCAGCCGGAAATACGATGGTCGCTAACGAAGTGATTAAATACGGATTGGTTTTGACGCCAGCTGATGTCCATTAGGCTATAAGCGTAGCCAGCATCAGCGTAGAAAGGTGCATTTAAATCGCCAATGAAATCAATGTGTTCATCGTCGATATTCTCACGCAGATGCGATGTCCAGCGCTGAGAATTAAAGATGGCCAGTGAATCTTGAAGCGCATGCCCTTCAGAAACTGGAGACTGCGTGCTTTCTTCAGTCAGTTCAGAGAAATCAACCGGAGAGTTAGACGCAGAGCTGCTCGCCGTAAATGGCTGCAGTTTAGAAAAGTGAGGCAAATAGGATTTTTGTTCTGTTTGTGCAGCCGACGCCTGCATTGGCGACAAAGCCATTGCAAGAAGCAACAAAAACAGTTTTCTAACGTAAATCCAAGGCATGATAGCTCACTTAAAACAAAACGAGCCGAGTTCTTCAACTCAGCTCGGAGATAGTATTCCTATTGCTTATACTTAACAACTAAAAAGTTATAAATCTCTGTTTTCAATCGTGGAAAGCAATGGCCATAAGGGTTGAGGCTATATTCATCGATAAAATATTTCGCCTTTATCCACATCTAAGTAGATTTTGTTTTCTTGTTCCAGCCCGCCACAATAGATGAAATACACGTTACGCTTCTTATAGGTAACTGAGCGCACCCAACCACCGAGTTCTTCGAAATCACTAGGGTCACAGGTTTCATCATCAAGCAATTGCTGCGTTTTGTTGCGGAACATATCTAAATGCGTTTTTAAATCGTCAGATTTTTGCAGGTAACCATCTAAGATTTCCAAACGCTCTTGTTCTTTGATAACTGGCTCTGCATCAGACAGCCCTTTTGAATCCACCCACTCAGCGGTTTCTTCCCCACCCTCTTCATACACGATGTAATCTGATAGACGGAACCAACCATCGGCTTTTTCAAGCACAGAGACTTTCTCACCTTTGTAGAGAGTATCAACGATTAAGGCTTGATGCTCCGGCTTGTTGTACACGTTAATGCGTCGCTCGGTCACGTAGTATTCGGTGATTTCCGGTGCCGGAGCTTTGAGATCCATAATCGGCTTTGGCTTTTCTTCTGGCTCGCTTGGTTGCTCAGGCTCTGGCTTTTGCTCAACCACTGGCTCGTCTTTTTGCATAAAGAAAAAGTAATACCCGGCTCCTGCTCCGCCTAATAGAAGCAAAATGGCCAACACTATCAGGGCTTTCTTCATGTTCAATTCCTTTTTCGTTCCTTATGCAGTAGACGCTTCCACACTAACTATACTGATAGAAGATGCATAGCTGACGCGAAACCAATTAACGTGAAAACAAATAATTTCAAAACCAATAATCGTAAAACCATTCATTGCAAAACAATGAACCTGAAAGCCATAAGCATGAAAAGAAGGATGAACAAGTTCAGTTGGATATTGTTACTCCTGCCTTTTCCCGCTTTGGCAAATCTTCAATGTGATCACGCATCGTGGAATGACAATCTTACCCAATTCAACCGTTTAGAGTCCAACTACAATGAGCATGCAAATTTGTTTAATGAGAGGTTGAGAGAGCACAATGAGCACCAGTTGCTCTCGCAAACCTTCTCAGTTGATGAGCTCACCAATCTTTGGCGAACCCCTTCCAATAAAACCATGTTGAAAAAGCAATTGTTGGAGTCCAAAGAGCAACAACAAGAGTTTATTGAGATGTCGCGTTCCATTAATGCCTTGATGCACCACTCACAAAACATCGCAGAGAATTGGAAACGTATTGTTTTTTACTGCCAGAAAGGTGGCTCCAAATCGAATGAAATTTCCGCCAACTGGTATCTCACCAATACCCTTGAGATGCAGGAAGAGTTCCGCGTTTTAGCGGGTAAATATCTCACCTTAGCTAACCAATACGGTAAAGAAATCGAAGTGATAAATTACGCAAAAAATGTTTCCGATTAAATCTGTTCATATTGGGATTGTTCCCTTTTTAAAATTGAGCAATTAATAGACAAATAGGTCAAATAATAGAGATGTACGTCACAATAACGCTTTACTTGCGACCAGTTTTTGGGTAATTTACCCATTAACAAAATTTAATATAAAGTCACATTTGGCTGGAGATGATGCTAAACCAATGGTTATCAATCGTTTAAGTAACAGGGATTGTCCTAATGCTACCAGAGCCAAGTTTTTGTCAGTAGTTAGGCACGTTAAAGAGTTTGGTTCAATCAGTGATTTGGACCTTTGTAAAATCTTTGGAGAAACAATTTGGAGCGATGGGAGGGAATACCATTCAGCCGCGTTCTCATTCAAGGTTGATAGACACACAGGCAACTGTGAGATCTCAAAATACAAATACCAATAAGGCTTAAAAGAATACGCAAACGGAGGCAGGAAACTGGCTCCGTTTTTTATTGCGCGCTATTTGCTCAGCTTAGGCATCACCACCGTGAAATCGTGGTCGGAATATCCTTCAATGAGATAACTCCTTTCACTCAGCAATTTGCAGTAACGCAATACGCCCTCTTTATTATGGGATTCTAGTAATCTCATGCTCGGTAGTTTGGCCTCATCCAGTAGATTAAACGCACATACGATGTTCGCAGCATGATACATCTTCTCTATCATCTCTACTGTATGATTCGGGTTTGCGGACTGGTAATTCAGTGAACCCGAAGCAAACACGTAGTCCGACTTTGGCAGCACCAATTTCGAAAAGTCACCACGAATAAATTGAGTCTTTGTCCGGAAACTGCGCTTGCGAGACTCCGCGACAAACTGTTTTTGCTGATCGATGCCAACATAAAGGCTTGGGCTGCTGCCCTTTTGTTCGATGAAGGTCAATAAGTCTCCATAACCACAACCAATATCGAGAACGCTTTTACCATTTAACTCTAGATCCCGGCATAGAGCTTCAAAGCGCGTGATTTGGCTAAAAGTGTCTTGCCAACCAAGTGTTCTGGCTTTGTCGTCACCAAACTGCTTGTGTCTTTTTCGGTGATAGTGTGCGATGCGTAATCTATCGAGCCACTTCATAATGCCTTATTACCTTTGTATGGGTTACCCGTGAATCGACGTATTTACGAGTAAATTGGCAGGTTACCATTGCCCTTCACTTGGCGGATGGCCAGATGCGTATGGATGTCTTTGACGTTTTCAAGTCGTTGTAATTTACGCGTGAAAGCTTCGTACCCGATGAGGTCTTTACTAACGACCTCTAACAAGTAGTCATAGGCGCCAGAGACTACATGACATGAAATCACCTCTTCCATATCGCTAATCGCTTGCTCAAAATCATCAATAGAGGTCGCTTGGTGGTTGTTTAGACTGACTTCTACGAACACTGTCATCGCAATACCTGCTTGTTCGCGAGAAATCATTGCTCGGTAACCACTGATCACGCCCTCTTGCTCTAGGCGTTTTATTCTTCGCGCGCAAGGCGAAGCAGAAAGCCCAACCTTATCCGCGAGCTCGCATGTCGTCATTGTGGCGTCTTGTTGGATCAAATCCAATAACAGTCGATCAATTTTATCCATTACACCTTCCCTGCCAAATTTCACCAAACAATACTCATTCTAAGATGAAAATCGCTAAGTTCTAATTATATTCGGTCATATTTTGCCACCATTGAGCGTCACTTTCATTCGATAATTAACACATTACTTACAAACGCACGGAACGCCTTATGGCACTTGGATACGCCGCAATCATCACAACGTTATTTCTTTGGTCAGGCTTTTTTCTCTCACTACGCGGAGGCGCGATATCAAACCTCCAACCCGCCGACATTGCGTTAGCGCGCTTTCTTATCCCTGCCATTGTGCTGCTACCATTCGTTCTAAAGTCTATGGATAACATCCGTGCTGTACCGAGCAAATACTTGCTGGGCATCGTTGTGGGCAGCGGCCTGCCTTATCTCCTTGTCGCTGGTACAGCGATGCACTTTGCGCCCGTCTCTCATGGCAGCGCACTTATCCCTGGCACTTTGCCGCTATTTGTCTCTGCGATCGCAGTAGTGTGTTATCAACAACCGTTAAGTCAACATCGCATTATCGGCTTATCCGCGGTTTTACTCGGCATCCTGATCTTCTTGCTATCTAACGTTGGGGCAGAATACAACTGGCTGCAATTAAAAGGGCATCTTCTGTTTTTGGTTGGCAGTTTGATGTGGGCAGGCTTCACCATCAGTGCGCGCGTCGCCAATTTGAGTGCGTATGTTTGTGCTGGGTTTGTTTCTCTGATTTCATTTGCACTACTGATCATCGCGGTTGGTTTTGGCTGGCTTGATAGCTACCTTGCAACAACGCCTATCAATCAATGGCCTTGGAATGAGTTGTTTGGTCACTTGATGTTACAAGGCATAGGAGCAGGCTTGTTGGCTTCGTTCACCTTCCTTTATGCGGTCAGAGCCATAGGTGCAGAAGCCAGTGCGGCATTTGGCTCACTCACGCCCGTATTAGCAACGTTATTAGCGATTCCTGTCTTTAACGAACAACCAGATACTCTCACTTGGTGTGCGCTGCTGTTCGTTACCTGCGGAAGCATCGTCGCAAGCAATGTTCTGATGAAACAAGATCCTAGCCAAAATTATCAGCCTCCCGTTCACAGATAAGAATAAAACTGCATAACTTTTCATCTCGCCTATTGAAAGCAAAAACGGCGATTTGATAACCTGTCTGGATAATAAATTAAAACGTCAGATGTTATGCCATCCACTCATACTAAAGATGAACTGAATAAATTCCTAAAAACAGGGATGCGACTCTCAATTAACTTTGAGTTTGGTCAGGACGAAAAGTACATTTACGCTGCGACCTATCTGGGACTAAAAGAAAACGCTTATATCATCCTCGATATACCGACTCGCTTATTGGAAGAACAAGCACTAAGGAAACTCAACAATATCGACGTTGTTATTCGTGGTGTGTCGGACACCGATCTTGGGCATGTTGTCGCTTTCAAAACAAGTGTGTTGATGAACTTAGTTCGTCCTTCGCCATTGCTGTTTATTCGAATTCCAGCAACGTTTGCAACGAAACCAGTGCGAGAACATGAGCGCTATAAATTGCAGCTAGATTGCGCGATCGACCACATGAGCAATAAATACGACGGCTGTTTGGTCGACTTCTCACTTTCTGGGTGCGGTATATCCACTCTGATTGAACCAGAGTTTGCCGTCGGGGATAGAATCACAATTGAGTCTCCTCTAAGTGGCTACATTGATGAAGACAACCGCTGCTCTATCGCCAATATCAAGAAGCTACAAAAAGGCTGGATTGTTGGGGTTAAGTTTGCAGAGCCTCTCGATATGACGGAAGCGCTTAAGAATGAACTGCTGGAGCAATCTTTTTCGGCCAGCACTATTTAAGACTTGGCAAACAATCAGATACAAAAAAGGGAGCATTTCGCTCCCTTTCTCTTTTTTATTATGTTCTTTCAAGCAAGAATCGCTGCTTAAAATCAACAAACGCCTCATGCAATGCGTTTTCTTTTATCGGCTTAAGTAAGACATAGTTCGCGCCTGCTGCCATAAACGCATCGCTGGTTTCCTTCGCGGTATCCGCTGTACACGCATAGATTGGCGTACCTAAACGTAAGTTCTGACGGATCTCATGTGTTGTCTCGATACCACCAAGGTGCGGCAACTGGTTATCCATCAAAATAAGGTCATAGGTGTTATCAGCAAGAAACTCCATCGCCTCCAAACCATCTTTCGCCCAATCCACCTGCATCTTGTACTTCTTACAAAAAGCCTGAAGAATAAACGCATTGGTGTGGTTGTCTTCCACTAGGAGTACTTTCAAACTCTCATCAAACAAGAGTTCTGGCTTAACACGTTGACTGACCTCTAAAGGTCTCAATACGCGTTCACGATCCTTCACTGGGAGCGTCACAACAAACGTGGTCCCCACCCCCTTGCTACTGCGAACTTGAACGTCACCTTCTAGCATGTCGACAAGGTTCTTCACAATGGTTAAACCTAGGCCACTGCCGCCGTACTCTCGTGTTGTCGTTGCCTCTTCCTGTACAAACGGCTCAAACATTTGGTCCAGTTTGTCGGATTCAATACCGATACCCGTGTCGGTGATTTCCACCACCAAAACGCTGTTATCTGCGCCGTAGAATTGCTCCAGTTCGGCATTCAAGCGAATCGAACCAGAAGGGGTGAACTTAACGGCATTGCTCACCAAGTTAAATAGAATCTGGTTGAGACGAACTTGGTCAGTGAAGATCTCAACATTCGGATCAAGTTTGTTCTCGATAACCAACTCGACCCCTTTGTTCGAACAGATTGGGCGGTAGATGTTTTCCAACGTGCGCATCGTATCGGTGAACGAGAATGGGTGTTTCTGAATATTGAATTTACCCTGCTCTATCTTCGAGAAATCAAGAATGTCGTTCAATACCGCCAACAGATGCTCGCCACTGTGACAAAGTACATCGATTTGATTCTTCTGTTCTTCCGTTTCTACCGAATCTTTAAGCAACTGAGCAACACCAAGAATGCCGTTGATCGGCGTGCGGATTTCATGGCTCATCTTGGCAAGGAAATCGGCTCGTGCTTGCGCTGATTTCTCCGCTTCACGACGAGCAATATTACTCTGCTTTTCGGCTTCGATAAGCGTTGTAATGTCTTGGCCTTGAACGATGATGCCACTGATATCACCATCAACACGAATTGGTGACAAGTTCCAACGATAGATCTTGTTACCGATAGGCACGTTAACGCCCGTTAATGTCGCGCCTTGTGCAGCCATTTTAAGGTGTGGCGTCAGTTTATCTTTGAAACCTTGAAACACAGGATGCATAGTTTCATGGTCATCTTCAATCACCAACTCTTTGCGTGCTGCTGGGTTCATTTGAATCAAGACGCTTTCTTCAGACCAAACCATAATTGGCGATAGCGCAAAATTAAACAGATCTCGGAAAGACTTTTTCTGTGCCTCTAGCTCTTCAAAGGTACTTTCTAGGGTTGAGCCTATGTGATCAAACTCTTCGATATCCGAGCCGCCAAATCGCTCAAACCCCTTCTCCTCTCGCGCAGAACGAGTATAGGACATCAAGGATTCCAACTGAGCCGCCACTTTGCTTTCAATCCACTCTTTGGTCATGAGCGCAATCATGATCATACCGATGATAGAAGCAAGCATGGCCAAAATGTGTTGGATTTGTAACGTCACGACGCTCTGGTTGTCTTGTACCGTCAACAGGCAAAGCTCGGTCGTCACCGCATTCACTTCAATCGGCGTTTCAATCACCAGCAGTTTGTCGAGCCTTCTGTCTGAGCCTTTACGGTGCAGAACATCCACCACATCATAAGGCTCATCGCCAATCAAAGAGTTAGCTAGGGGAACGTTGTTGGCAATCAAGACGACGTTATCAACATTACTCTCGCTCTTGAGTTTTTCCATCAACGCAAAGTTGTTGTCCAACACAACGGCATTGAACGAAAAGCCAAGCACCTCACCTGTTGGTGGGTCCAACACAGGAACTCGACGAATCAGCATGTGCCTTGACCCGATAGAAGTCATCACATTCACATAGTACCAGCTGTTGCTAAAGGTCACTCGATTGGCAAGGCTATCCAGAATCAGGTCATTCACACCATAGAAATGTGCATTGCCATCGTCCCAAATGATGCCTTTGTGATCGGTAAGAAAGCGAAATTCTGGTGTATGTGACGGGTCGCTCTGGTCGATGCTGAGAAAGAAGAAGTTGAGCGCATCCGTATTTCGACTGGTGTAAAAATCACGAATCACTTCACTTTTGGAGTTGCTGTCATGATGTATTTGAATCGCCGCAAAGTGGCTATCAAATATATTGTGGATCAGTGCAGAGGTTTGTTGCTTGGTTCTGTCCACTTCTTGCCAAATGATCTGCTTGGAGAAGTAGTAGCTCTGAATGAAAATCCCGAGAATGATCGGAGCAAGAACAAGGATGATGATCTTTGTAATGAGCGTCGCCAGAGAGCGACGCTTTTTTATAGTTGAACGCGTTGTCGTCATCAATTATCTGAATATCTAAATGCACGCTTTTTAAGCGCTTCGATTCGTTCCGGTGAATCTGATTTTGTGACAATTTCAAAGTCACCGGAGTATACGGTTGGCACTGGCTTTCCTTCCAAGTCCCACTTAATGGCTTCTGCCATGGCGATGCCAGTATCATCATTCATACGCATGACGGTAATGTCTAAATCGCCTTTTTGAATAGCGTCTAGCTCAGCAGAGCCTCCACCCCATCCATTAACCATAATGTCGTCACGACCCAACTCAGCCAATGCATCGACAGCACCTAAGGCCACATCGGTCGAACACGCATAAATAAAATCAACGTCTGGGTGTTTCGCTAAACTTGCTTTCGCGGCCTCATAGCCGGATTGCTTGGTTGCTTTCGTGTAGTACGCTGATTGTAGCTCAAAGTTATTGTCACGGTTAACTTGATGAATGAAAGTGTCACCTCTTACGTCGCTAATGTACCCTTCAGAAAAGTAAAGCACACTGTAATATGTGTGTTTTGGGAAGTACTTTCCGAATTCTGTTGCGAGTTCACGACTGCCTTCTGCGTGGTCAAACCCAACATATAAGAATGGCTGATGCTTATCCCATTCACGCACTGGTGTGGTGATATTTTGTAAGATTAATTTGGTGTTGGTGGAATCTAATACGTGCTCAACAAATTTACGGTGTCTCGTCGTATCAAGCGTAAAAATTAAATAATCGGATTTGCTCTTAAGCGCCTCCATTAATGACAAGCTCTGTTGCTTAATATCGGCATTTGGTCGTGTAAATACTTGGTTGATTTGATAGTTGATATTCAACTTGTCTAATCGTTTTTCAAATGCAGCGATGTTTCTTACCCAGTAATCGGACACTTGTTGCCCTGGATAAACAACCGATATTTTGAGTGGACGCTTTTTGGTTTTAGAAAGCGGAACAGGACGCTCTCGAACGGCTTCCGCCAACGCATTGGTCAGTTTTCTCTGCTCAGGAAACTCATCTAAGAATTCTTGATATGCCCAGTACCCATTCAACACTTGAGTGGCATGGGTAACTGGAGAAAAACTCACCATAGAAATTAAGGAAAATAGTAACGCTTTATTCATTTGTTGCTCATTTAGTTTTTTATGGAGCATGGAGCTGCTCTATTTTATTACCTAGCCGAGTCATCCTTTACCCTATTAATTTCATCTTCCATAAATTGTCCGTTTCTATATAAATATTTTTGATATAAAGCCGAACGGACATCAACGTATTATGTGGTACAAGCGCCCGAAATGATACCCACAAGCGCCAAAAATAAACCGCCATTTGAAGGCGGTTTATTTTTTGACATAATTAGGTATTAATTTAGAGGACAAACGTTGAACTAGCTGCACAATTTTGCACTTTTTGACCGATTGAGGGTTGTACTTGCTAGATTTAACTCAAACGCCTCTCAAGCAACTGGATGATCTCTTAGCGTTGTTATTTACGCGTTTGAAATGCAAGCAATTGGTCTTCACCTACCTGAATATCCGCGCTTTTTTGCACCAACAGTTCTTTCTTCGTCTTGGTAAGCTGCTTGATGAAATATTCAGCCTTCATTGCCATGCTTTTGTTCTCAAAAGAACAGGACCACTCTAACGTTAGCGGCCCTTTGCCTTTTAAGGCTTTCGCGCCTTTCCCACTCTCGTGCTGCTTGAAGCGTCGCTCAACGTTATTCGTCACACCGCAATACAGCGCATTGCGGTTATTACGAATCAGGTAAACGCTCCAATTCTGCTCGGCAGTCCCACTCATGAAAGTAGAGATTCAACCTGCTCTTTTAGCGCTGCAAGCTCTTCACGAAGTTCCGCGACTTCTTGTTCTAATTGAGCAATACGCTCAGAACCCGCAGAAGAAGGGGCTGCACTTGCTACTGCCAACTCACTCATATCCACTTCACCGCAGAATAGGTGCATGTAGCGTGATTCACGTTTGCCAGCTTCACGAGGAAGTTTAACCACAAGTGGGCCTTTCTCATCACTTGCTAGATGCTCAAGTACGTTTTCAACTTCTTTTACATCATTGAAAGTAGCCAGACGGTTAGTACGAGTGCGGATTTCACCTGGAGTTTGTGCGCCACGAAGCAACATGCAACATACGATGCCCTTTTCTTGCTCCGTCAGTTTTAGATCGCCAAACTCGGTATTGCAGAATCGATGTTGGTATTTGCTCACGCGGCTGTTAAAACCACTTTCGTCGCTGACTAGGCGGCGCTCAATCAGCGCATCAACCGCATCAAGAACATCGGCTTCGGATAGCGACATTACTGGTTCGCGGTTACTTTTTTGGTTACATGCGTTAGTCAGCGCGTTAAGGCTTAGAGGGTATTGGTCGGGGGTGGTCACTTCTTTTTCGATTAAGCAGCCAATTACTCGTGCTTCAATTGCCGTTAGCTCAACTTTCATAATGCATTTCCTTATTATTGTTGCATTTGAATTTGGGTATCAGGCTAAAGCATAGCGCATGGACCTGACACCCTTTGCGAATCGGGTTAGGTCTTAATGCTCTGAGAGAATCGACACCTTGGTCATTTTTCCATTCTCATCAATCATCATTATCTTCGAACGATTGAGTTCAACTTCAGTGATTTCAAGTTGCGTTCTCGCCGCAACATAGGATGCTTTGAGCTTGGCCGCCAGAGAGTCGTTTTGGGTCTCGACATCTTGGCTTTCAACTTGCTCCGCAATAGTCCCAGAGTTCATTTCGAGCTTCATATTTTTGTATTGAATGACGCAGATAATATAGCGAAGGCATCACCATGACAACGAGTCCCTGCGTTCAAGTGAGCAACATTCACGCTTTTAACACTCGATTGTTAATAGCTCATCAGAATTGATGGATAAATGCTCAACCCAGCATGACGTTTGATCTAAAGACTGTTATGCCACGAGATGTTGTGCTTTAATCGAGTCAGATATTCACAAATTAGGAAAGGGAACCATGAGTAGCGTATTTGAAATCGTGAACCAAGCTCGTCGTAAAAACAAACTAAAACGTGAGCTGCTTGATAACGAGAAAAAAGTTCGTGATAACCGTAAACGCGTAGATCTACTAGAAAACCTACTAGACTACATCAAGCCAGAAATGACTCACGATGAAATCCTAGCAATCATCAAAAACATGAAAGCAGATTACGAAGACCGTGTTGACGATCACATCATCAAGAGTGCAGAAATCTCTAAAGCACGTCGTGACATCAGCCGTCGTATACGCGAGCTGACTGAAGAAGACAAGCAAACTAGCGGCAAAAAATAAGTCGAATTAGTTTCAGAATTCAACCCCGAGCAGGGATAACTTGCTCGGGGTTTCTTTTTGTCTCTTTGTTTTACACTGTGTACAATAAAATCAATTTCTGTTCTAAACACACTCAACGTTCCTATGCCTTCTACTTCTTCTAACGCACAACCGACGTTAGCAAAACAACTGTTTACTATGACATGGCCAATGCTCTTTGGTGTGTTGTCATTGATGAGCTTTCAACTTGTTGACAGTGCCTTCATCGGTCAACTGGGCATTTTACCGCTCGCGGCTCAAGGCTTTACTCTGCCTTTGCAAATGGTGGTTATTGGCATTCAGGTTGGCCTCGGCATTGCTACCACCGCTGTTATTTCAAAAGCGCTAGGCGCGAATGACACTCGCTATGCAAAACAACTAGGCGGTCTCGTCCTGATGATTGGCTCTGTAGGCGTGGCTGTATTTGGCTTGCTCATCTGGCTATTGCGCTACCCTATTCTCTCGCTGTTGAGCGCACCTGATACCGTGATGCCAATCATCGACAGTTACTGGCCTTGGTGGCTGTTGAGTTCTTGGGTAGGTGCGGTGCTGTACTTCTACTACAGTATCTGCCGCGCAAATGGCAACACTATGCTACCTGGCACCATGATGATGGTGACCAGCGGTGTGAACTTAGTGCTCGATCCGTTATTTATCTTCACGTTTGACTTGGGGATTAACGGTGCGGCAATTGCCACCATCATCGCCTTTGGTTTCGGTATATTAGTCGTCGCACCTCGCGTTCAAAAAAACCATTGGGCAACCTTCCAATGGCAGGATTTGAATGTGGTTAAGAGCATCACTTCCATTGGTAATATCATGGGTCCAGCGATGATCAGCCAGCTTCTACCACCTCTATCATCTATGTTAGCGACCAAGCTACTTGCAGGCTTTGGTACTGCCGCTGTCGCTTCTTGGGCTTTGGGGTCTCGCTACGAGTTCTTCGCTATCGTTTCTGTATTGGCATTAACCATGTCTATGCCACCGATGGTTGGTCGTTTATTAGGTGCGAAAAACTACACTGATATCCAATCGCTGATTTCTATCGCGGTGAAATTCATTCTCGGTTTCCAGCTATTGATTGCAGTGATTACGTTTATCGCCGCAGACCCGCTTGCTCTGCTGATGACTAGCGATGCAGAAGTGACCAACGTACTGGAAATGCACCTGATGATTGTGCCAATTAGCTTGGGCTCTTTGGGCGTGTGTATGCTGATGGTGTCTATCTGTAACGCTTTAGGCAAGTCATACACCGCGTTAACAATTTCAGCATTGCGTCTGTTCTTGTTTTTCCTTCCTTGCCTGTGGGTCGGCGCACAAATGGGCGGAATCAAAGGCCTGCTTATAGGGGCATGTCTCGGTAACATAATGGCTGGTATTGCCGCTTATATTACGTACCGCAAAACCATTCATAAGCTTGTATCCGCTTAAATAACAATTTAAGAATATCGCACAAAACAAAGCCCTCATAACGAGGGCTTTTTAGTGTTTGATTGGCAAGTTGAGTAAATTAACCTAATGCGATTTTATCGGCAGGGAACACAACACCAGTTTGCCTTCTCACTTCGGTTAGCACTTTCGCGACAGTCAATGAGCGCTGCTTCATTTGAGGATCAATCGAGCCAAGTTTCAGTTGCTTAGCAAACGCCTGCGCTTCATAGAACATGTGGTTCTCTTCTTGAGGTAGCGTGAGAACCTCTTTGTCTTCACCACGTAGAATGCGTTCAACGCCACGGCCTGTGGCAATCATATCCACCAGCACACTGCCCTGTTCACCTTGGAATTCACTTGGGATAAGTGAATCACTCACCTTCGAGTGCAAAAGGTTCACATTAAAGCCATCGTAAGCGAGCGTCACGCTGCCACAACCATCAACGCCGGAAGACAGAACATGAGCACTTGCTTGTACGCTGTTAGGCTCTCCAAACAACTCAACAGCAGAACCAACACAGTAGTAACCAATGTCCATGATAGAACCGTTCGAAAACTCTGGATTGAAGGTATTTGGGTTCTCACCGTTCAGGTATTTCTGGTAACGAGAAGAATACTGACAGTAGCTAATGGTGGCATGACGAAGAGGAGCAATCGTCGGAAGGCTATCTTTTAGCACTTGGAAGTTTGGTGTGTATGGCGACATGAAGGCTTCAAACAATACGACGTTATTCTCTTCAGCCGTTTTGAACATCGCTTGAGCAAGAGAATTATTAGACGCCATTGGCTTTTCACAAATCACATTCTTACCGGCTTTAAGCATTTGCATTGCTTGAGGCGCGTGAAATGAGTTAGGGCTCGCAATGTACACCGCGTCAATACTCTCATCGGCACCCAACGCCTCTAGGCTGTCGTAGTATGCTTCTGCGTTGTAAGGTGAGCCAAATTCGCGCGCTTTCTCTGCATCGCGTGAGTAAACGGCTTGAAGGCAAAATTCTTTGGTCTGAATCGCTGCTTCAACAAATTGTTGAGAGATCCAGTTTGTCCCGATTACAGCAAGTTTGAACATGTTACTTCCTTTTCTTTATCGTTCTAAAAGCCGTAAAGAGTCCGGCTTTCAAGTGCGATTTAAGCAAGCTTTAGTTCATTAAACAACTCAAATAGTTGATTCGATTTGTAAGGTTTCGGTAAGTATGCGTCCATCCCTGCAGCAAAACAGTTTTGGATATCTTCTTCTAGCACGCTAGCTGTAAGAGCAATGATTGTGATTTTGTCGCTCCCGACTTCTTTCTCCCAACGACGAATCTCTTTTGTCGCAGTCAACCCATCCATTACCGGCATCATGCAGTCCATCAAAATGGCATCAAACTGCTCGCCTGTAGTGATTGCCTCCAGAGCTTCCTGCCCATTGCTCGCGATGAGATAATCGTACCCTGCTTTATCTAGAAAGAAACTGGCTATCTTTTGGTTCATCAAATTGTCTTCGGCAATCAAAATGCGACGATGCGTGCGTGACTGATTAATATTGTGAATCACAGCTGATTGCGTGACATGGTAACTTTTAGCATTCTGTTCAACTTGAGCAAGCTCATCAACGGCATGCCTAAAACGATTACCAAGAAATGGCTGAGTCAGCACCGCATGAATTCGTTCTGAGTTGGTATAGGTGGTGGTGAGATGATGTTGGCAAACAATGATTCGGCTTGCGTCGACATAACTCTCTAACTCATCAATAGCTGAATCCAGCTTACTTTTGCCATCATGACAGTAAAAAATGACTTCAGATTCTCTTGCGGACGAGGTCAAATCCTCAATGTGCTTAACCTCTGAGAGTTGTATTCCTGCTAAGCGGCATTCTTTCACGATTTGATCGGTGTAAGGGTATTGGTCCGCGATGAGTATACCGGTTCGGATTATTTCTGAACGCCAGCCAACAATTGGAAGCACTTCCACCTCAATTGAGAATTCGAAACTGGTTCCAATTCCTTTCGATGACGTCGCGGTGAGTTTGCCCCCCATCATGGCAACCAATTGACGACAAATCGCTAAACCTAATCCAGTGCCACCAAACTGGCGCGAGATGCCTTCATCTTCCTGAGTAAAAGGTTCGAAGATGGTATTCAGTTTGTCTCGCTCAATACCTACCCCTGTGTCTGTCACTCTGAACGTTAGGAAAACGCTCTTTTGCGTCGTCGACTCTTGATAATCAACATCGACTGAAATGTGCCCTTCATGGGTGAACTTCACCGCATTCGAAACTAAGTTCATGATGATCTGTTTGATGCGGTGATCGTCGACCATAATGCGCGGAGGAATACGTTCATCCAGGTTGATGTTTAATTCCAATTGCTTAGACGTAGCCTTGGATTGAAATAAAATCATCGACTGATAGACGACCTCGCGAATGTCCGTCTCGATTAAAGAAAGTTGCAAGTGGCCGGATTCAATTTTCGATAAATCAAGAATGTCGTTTAGTAGAGTCAACAAGGTATGAGACGAAGTATCAATATCGGTTAAGACTTCTTTCTGATGATCGGAAAGATCACTTTGGGACAGTATCTCCGTCATTCCGATAATGCCATTCAGCGGAGTTCGTATTTCATGGGACATGCTGGCAAGAAAGACCGATTTTGCACGGTTTGCAGAGATGGCTGACTCTTTGGTTTTCAGAATCTCTTTTGTTTGTCGGTTTTGCTCTTCCATCATGCGATTGACTTGCTGCGCGAAAATGGTGAATTCATCATTACCATCAACGGCAACCTTCTCGCCTTTCACATGCTCATGGATGAGAGTGTTGAGAGAGTGGATGATGGCATCCAGTTTGCTGTGCACTCGATACCAAGTACCAAACCCTAACCAACACAACAACACGATGATGATCATGACTCCTGATGTCATCAACGTGATACTTTGTTTTTGAGAGCTGACTTGGACTAATAACGCGCTTTCAACTTGTTGCGTGAACCCTTCCGTCATCACTTGTAAACGCTGTACGCGGTGGTCGAGGTCTCTCAGGTAAGTCACATAGTCCGATTGCGACAACTCTCCAGCCATCAAACGTCCACGAGCTTCAATGCTTGAGAGATAGCGCGGCGACGTGTACAAGCTCAGTAGTTTATCAACTTGCTCATTTGAAGCCCCTAGCTTAAGGAACCCTTCTAAACTTTGCTGTTGTCGCTCAATTGCTTGGAAAAACATCCCTTGATTCGGCTTACTTTCCGGTTCTAACACCAATCGATAGGTTAGCCACGCCTCTTTTTGCGTCCAATAAGAAAGCTGTGCGAGATAAGCAATGAAGTCTTGCATCCAATGCGCTTCGTCACTGTCGAATAGGTGGTAATGCTGAACCAATGCTTCAGACATTTCCTGCAAGAGACGAAATGACCAATCTCCCGCATCCACACTCCCTCTTATGTCACCAGAGACAACATCTAACATTGCTTGCTTTAAATCATCGGAATACTCCAAGGTGTGGCTGTTTTTCATGAACTTGTCATAAATAGCGAGCGCTTTATCTCGTTGAACTTTGACTTCAATAGGAAGAGGCTGCTCCTCTTCATATTGGTGACGCTCTTTCTCCATCTCGTATACAAAGTGAGAGGCTTCTGAAATCAGCTTTAAGCCTTGGATATTACTGACGGTTTGGTTGAGTCTGGCGACTCGCTGGGAGTTAACAGAGAATTGGTGAACGGCAAACACAGATATAACCACCGCAGGTAACAGTGCGAGTAGAGCTAAACGTAATTTTATAGAAAGTTTTATCATCCGTTCGCCCGAGTTAAGAAAAGGCCCTCGAATTAATACTAGACTACTTTCATAGATTGAATATGAACTTATGTGAAGGGTTTTATTGGCGCTTTTGCTTCGCTTATCTGCTCAAATAGGCAAAAACAACACTTAGAGCCCTTTGTTGCACCAAGGTTAACCGAACAAAAAGTGTGACTGCTTGCAAAATTTTGCAGCATCATTTTTAAACAGATTTGGTTAAATCGACTCATACCATTGGTGAATCCAGAACTATCGCTAAAAAGCGCCTAAAACGTTTACTATTTTCGTGTTAAAGATAACAAGAGTCACAAAAAACAAATACACCTTATCATTGTTACAAGCTTTCCATTTGAAACGATCCTTTATCATCGCGAATTAAGTTTCATATTTGTAAAAAGTCAATCCCCATCAAACCCTGCCTTAGTCACATTAATCAACCATTAAAATGACGATTTACCACACTTTAAACTGGATTTATTTTTCCTAGCAGAATAAGACCTCCACCCGTACAATCCGCACACATAATTATTACAACCCAATTACAAAACACCCTCACTTCACGCTCTACCGTTGAGGTAACAGCAAAAAGTAAGGTCAGCCCCCAAAACGTGAAAGGTCCAAAACAACAATGAGTCCAGAGAAATATCTCCAAGACTGGCAAACTAGCCAAACGATTGCTGAATCTATCTCCCCTCTTATTGGTAAGCTGTATCGTCAAAAAGGAATCGAAGTGGTTCTGTTTGGTAAAACACTTATCAACGCAACAACCATCGACATTCTCAAAACTCACCGTATTGCAAGACGTTACACCGGAAGCCCTCTCTCTCTAGAACAAACCATGCCAATCATCCAAGCGCTGTGCGAAATGAGCATTTCATCTTGCCGAGTAGATGTTGGTCAGCTTGCTGGTATGTACTGGAAAGATCACGAAGACACTGCAGCACTTAACGACTTCTTACACACCGCTTTACATGGTGCTCGCGATGCAGATTCATCTCTGGCTGCTCGTGATGTGGTTCTTTATGGTTTCGGTCGTATCGGTCGCCTATTGACTCGCCTACTGATTGAAAAGAGCGGCCCAGGTTACCCATTGCGTCTGCGTGCAATTGTTGTGCGTGGCGGTAAGAAAGGCGACCTAGAAAAGCGTGCTAGCTTGCTGCGTCGTGACTCCGTTCATGGACAATTCAACGGTAGTATCGTGATTGACGAAGAGCGTAAAGCGCTGATCGTGAACGGTAACTACATTCAAATCATTTACGCCAACAGCCCAAGTGATGTGGATTACTCGGTTTATGGCATCAACAATGCGCTTGTTGTCGATAACACAGGTGTTTGGCGTGATGCCGAAGGTCTTAGCCAACACGTAGCTTGTAACGGAGCAGAGAAAGTACTGCTTACTGCACCAGGTAAAGGCGACATCAAGAACGTCGTATTTGGTGTGAATGAATCTGTGATTCAAGAAGATGACACTATCATCTCTGCAGCAAGTTGTACGACTAACGCCATCACTCCGGTTCTAAAAGCACTTAACGATAAGTACGGCGTGCTTTCTGGCCACATTGAGACCGTTCACTCTTACACCAACGATCAAAACCTAATCGACAACTTCCACTCAGGCGATCGTCGTGGTCGCAGCGCTTCATTGAACATGGTTCTAACATCAACAGGCGCAGCGAAAGCAGTAGCAAAAGCACTGCCAGAACTTGCAGGTAAGCTTACAGGCAACGCAATTCGTGTACCGACTCCAAACGTATCAATGGCAGTTGCGAACCTAAACTTAGGTGAAGATGTAGACCGTGATTCGCTAAACGAATACCTACGTGAAATGGCATTAAACTCTGAGCTTTCTGCACAGATCGATTACACAGATTCGACAGAAATCGTATCAAGCGACCTAGTTGGCTCTCGCCACGCAGGCGTAGTAGATGGCCAAGCGACCATTGCTCAGGACAAGCGCTGTGTTCTGTACATCTGGTACGACAACGAATTCGGTTACAGCTGCCAAGTTGTACACTGTATGGAACAAATGATGGGCGTTCGTTACCAAACATTCCCTCAATAAGGTGAACTTTGCTCCACAACGTTAACCACAATGTGTAACGAGCAATACCCCAGCATTTGTTTTAAATAATAAGCGCCTTGCGCATTACTAATATACTTCCCCGCTTATACGCCTGATGACCCTCAGGCGTTTTTTCGTTTTTAAGACACTTTGACATTCCTCAGACAAATCGATGCGAAATTGAACGGTATATTCATGTTTCGTTCATGTTCAGCGCACTAATATGAACCCATAGATTGAAAGAGAGGTCATGATTATGAATCGAATTATCGTTACTGCACTAGCACTGATTACTGGCTTTTTTACTTTGGTATTTAGCCTAATCATGGCGATTCCATTGACCATCGCAGCCCTGATTACTGGTAAACGTATTGAAAAGCGCGTGAAGCAAATGCAACAAGAAATGCATGAAGAGTATGAATTCAATACGGGCAAATCCGACGCGATTGAAGGCGAGTTTGAAGAAGTTCGTCGCTAACGCTTCTGAAGGTTCCACACTCCCCCTATGTTCCTGAGCAACCTTCTTTGCTGACATCCTATCTCGTTAAGAGTTAGGATGTTTTTTTGTCTGCCATATACAAGAAAGACTACCATCGCGGTAGCCTTTTTGCTTTTTATACAATGCGTTCGACTGGGTTAAATCGTCACAACCACTCGCACCGCTAATAGCATTAAAACGATGCCAGATAGTCGGTCAATCAGTACTGCCTTTGAGCGAATACGGTCCACAACGCGCGAGTTCGACAGCACCAATGTGATGAAGGTGTACCACAAACCATCGACGACAAACGGTGTCGCGACGATGATCATTTGGTTGCTCAGATCGTTACCCAGAGCCACAAACTGACTGAACAATGCGATGAAGAACAGCGCAATCTTCGGGCTTAAAATCGAAATAAGAAAACCTTCTCGCGCCGATTGTAAAACCGTCGTCTCTTCACCGGATTCGAGCTTCGCTGCCACACCACCTTTTGAGCGCAATGCATTAAAACCGAGATACGCCAAGTAAGCAGCACCTGCCAAACTGATAGTCTTAAATAGCAATGGGCTTTGTTGAAGTAGCACTGCCAAACCTATCAAGGTAATGAACGCATAAATACCAATACCAAACGCGTGCGCCCATGCGGTAGCCAAACCATTCATGCGACCACCAGCTAACGAGTGCTTAGCGACAATCGCTAAACTCGGGCCTGGTGACATTGCCCCTAATAAACACACGGTAAAAAGTGATAACCAAACTGTTAGTGTCATAAGAATCTCCCCTCTTTGACGCTAATCTATCAACGGAATAGGTATAATTAGAAATCAAAGTTTTTCATACTAACCATGATTTCAAATCATAACCTAATAAGGCATTTATTATCGGATGGAATACTCTGAGATCTGCATGACCGAACGAATCTCTTCGCGCACCCATTTATGTGCAGGATCGGTATCGTATTTTGGATGCCACATTAACCAATACTGATGAATGGGCGTTTCGAGAGGCAGTGCTTTATGGGCTAACTCCCAATGCTTAGCAAGATTGACTGCAATATGCTCTGGAACCACCATCAGATGTTCACTAGAAACTAAGCGATTGATGGCAGCAGAGAAGAAAGGCACTTTGAACGTAATATGACGTGTATGCCCTAGTTCTCTTAATGCTAAATCGGTGTACGAATCTTTGTCCCCACCACCTGTGACTTTAATGTGGGAGTAAGAAATTAAATCTTCAACACTGATACTGTCTTGCTTTGCCAACGGATGAGAAGCTTTCATCAAACAAACTGATGAGTCTTCACCAATCTTCACACTGGATACACCCTGAGGCTTCTCTGGATACATGGAAGACGCGATATGAATACCAGTCTCATGAAGCTTATCGAGAAAGTCGGGCTGCCATAGTCGGTACGCCATATCTAACTGAGGAGCAAAGCCACTCAGGTGAGAGGCAATATCGGGGAGTACGTATTGGGCGACATAATCACTGGATGCAAATACTAACTCCGCTTTCCAATCCTCAGGTTCAAAAGGCTTGTCATCGAGAAGGTGATCGAATTCCGCTAATAAGTCATCTAACTTCCCTTTTAGAAGCAATGCTCTTGGTGTTGGAATGAGTTGGTTACCCTGTCGAACCAATAAAGTATCGCCGCACAATTCACGTAACTGCGCTAATTGACGGCTTACTGCCGATTGAGTGATGTGCAAACGCTCTGCAGTTCTGCTCACATGGCACTCTTCAAGCAATACATGCAAAGAGCGCAGCAGATTCAGGTTAATGTTATTCAGCACGTTCTACCCACTTCGCGCGCCAATCTGCTGCTGCATACTCTTCTGGCCAATATTCAACTTGCTTGCAAATCAATCCATCTCGCACGGTGTGGAAAGTAATCGCGCGATCAGAGCGAACCCCATCGCTAACTATCACATCAGTGACCACCTGTTCGCCTTCCCCCACAATACGCTCAATCGTAAAAGTCCACTCACCTTCTGCTGGGTAAGCAGAATTCAATTGGGCAAAATTCCTTCTGCCACGAATCACTTCTTTTGTCAGCGGCCAAACAACTTCACAATCGGGCGCGAGGAGTTCCGCTGCCGCATAGAAGTCATTGCTTGCCATTACTTTCCAGAAATTGAGGACGATGTCTTTCTCGGTCATTTTACGAACTTGCTCCCTGTGGTATTGAAAAATTCCGTTAACACGGTATGTGTCATCACGTTACGAAGTTCTGGATAGCTTTGGATATAGTCTCGAATCTCGTTGAGGCGAGCGATATTCGGAACTTCGACGAATAACATCATATCGGTTTCACCACTGATCGCATGGCACCATTTCACGCCATCAATTTTGTACAGATCATTCGCGTAATTATCACAGTGATGGCTAGAGGCTGATGTATCAAATTTCAGCGCCATATACGCGCAAATCGTCGACTCTTTCGATGTTGCAATATCGGCATGGTAGCCAAGAATCACTTGGTCTTTTTCTAGCTTTTTGATTCGTGCGGTCACAGCAGAACGTGACAGATTAACTTGTTCTGAGATTTCAGTAATAGAGAGACGGGCGTTCTGCCTTAAGAGGTCTATGATCTGATGATCAAATTTGTCCATAACATCACCAAGCTTTCCTTAATTTTGTCATTCTACTCAATTACAACTTATTGAAAACCGACAATTTGCGGTTTATCGGCAAAACAACCGTCATTTTGACGGTCGACAACATCATTTTGCTGTGCAGAATTTAGATATGCTTATGGCTTGCATTACCTAGACGTTCAGAGGTCGTTATGGAACAACTCAAAAAAGACATTACGCTGATATCCGGAATCGGTCAGCTCTCAACAACCTTAATGGGCACGGGTCTATTTATGATCCCAGCGATTGCCGCTGGCATTGCAGGTCACTTCTCGCTTTGGGCTTGGATTATCTTATTTATCGCTATTTGCCCTATCGCCCTTACCTTTGCTCAATTAGGCAAACGCTACCCAAGTGCTGGCGGCACAGCATTTTTCGTCCGCAAAGCCTTCAACAGTAAGCTAGAGAGCAGCGTGGCGTGGTTGTTTGTTAGCGTCATTCCTGTTGGTGTGCCTGCCGCTGTCGCACTTGCTGCAGGCTTTTTACAACAACTGTTACCAGAGTCCATTAGTAATCACCTTTTCGCCCAAATTCTCACGGTCGTTCTGTTAATGGTGGTCAACTTGCTCGGCACCAAATCATCAGGTCGCTTACAAACCATTATCGCACTGAGTATTTTTGCTCTGGTCGGTGCATTTCTGTGGAAAGGCGATGTTGGTTCTGTCGATTTAACCATGCCTGTCATTACGATGGATTCAACGTGGTCGATTGCAGCGGCTTTGGGCGTGATGTTCTGGTGTTTTGTTGGAATAGAAGCTTTTGCTCATATGGGCGAAGAGTTTAAGAACCCACAACGAGACTTCCCAATTGCCATCATCGTTGGCTGTTTTGTCGCGGGCGCAACCTATTGGGCATGTTCTGTTGTGATACTAAAATTTGGTGCTTATGGCAGTGCAGAGTTCGACAGTGCATCGATTCCTTGGCTAAGTGCCCATCTATTTGGTGAGCACGCCAAATGGCTAATCAGTGTTATCGGTTTCTCTGCATGTTTTGCGAGTGTGAACCTCTACACTCAAAGCTTAGCTCGAATGGTGTGGGCGCAAGCACGAGAACACAAGCCAACCAGTGCTATCGCGAGAGTGTCAGCTCGAGGCGTTCCAGCAAATGCCACGTTAATCGTCGGCGCTATATTGCTTGCTTCTTGTGTTATTGGTTCGCTATCCGGATTGGATTTGGAGTTCTTCCTTAAACTTGCTAATGGTATTTTTGTGCTGGTTTACCTACTCGCCATGCTTGCCGCTTATAAGTTGTTGCAAGGTTGGGGAAAGATCCTCGCGGGAGTTTCTCTTGTGTTGTGCACCGCAGTATTCATTTGCTTAGGTTGGTCTATGCTCTACGCCGTTACTATTTTTGCCGTGCTCTCTTTACCTTGGAAGCAATGGCGAAAAAAGCACACAAGACGGGTGACTGAATAAGTCAAGCAAGTACCCAAAAAAAGAAGGAGCCAAATGGCTCCTTCTGAAGTTTTAACGATAGTTTATGCCGTCTCTATTTTTACGCGGAAGAAAATGGCGTAAAACAGCGGGATGACAACCAAAGTAAGAATCGTGGCAAACAGTAAACCAAACATGATGGTCACCGCCATGCTCTTAAAGAATGGGTCAATCAGCAACGGAGCTACACCCAAAATAGTCGTGAATGCGCCCAATAGAACCGGACGGGCACGACTTAGTGCTGCATCAATAATCGCGGTATAAGGCGTTTTACCTTCACGAATTTCAACATCCGCTTGGTCCACCAATACAATCGCGTTTTTCACCATCATACCAATCAAGCTTAAGAAACCGAGAATGGCCATAAACTCAAACGGTGTTTGGAAGATGATAAGCCCCACGGTGACACCGACAACCGCGAGCGGTGCCGTTAGCCAAATCACCAATGGCTGACGCAGTGCGTTGAACATAAAAATCACCGAAAGAATCATCGCAGCAAACCCATATGGAGCTGAGATTACCAGCCCTTCGTTGGCATCTTTCGACGCTTTATATTCCCCATACCATTTCAACTCGTACCCCGCAGGCAACTCGATGGCTTCAATTTGAGAGCGTACTTGCTTGAATGCATCCGCTGTTAATACACCCGGAGCTGGATCCGCTTGCACCAGAATCGTCGGCATGCGGTCAATTCGACGCAAAATGGCATCTTGGTACACCACATCCACAGAGTTCACTAATTGACTTACCGGAATATAAGCACCAACCGTTGGGCTGAAAACTTCCGTATTTTCAATCGCACGTTGGTGGCTTCGCTCACTTTCTGGCGCACGGACAACGATTGGGATCAAATCATCTCCCTCTCGATACACGCCCACGTTTCGGCCTGTTAGGGTTTGCGCGATGGCTTGATTAATTTCCATCGTTGTCAGCCCATATCTTTGCGCTTCTTCGGCAGAATATGCCGGGCGAAGCACAGGAACTTGTTGACGCCAATCATCCTGAACCGCTATCAAGTTGCTGTCTGCTAGCATGATGGCTTTCGCTTGCTCTGCCAGTTGACGCAACACCGCACTATCAGGCCCTTTGAAACCGGCTTCTATCTTCTTACCACCTCCGCGACCAAGCATGAACTTCCACACTTTGATGGACGCATCTGGGTATTTGGCTTCCAACTCACTTTGTAGCTCACCCAGTAATGGGGCGATCTTTGTGTAATCGTCGATATCAATCAGCAGTTGACCGTAACTTGGGTTACGAGCTTCTGGCGCGTAGGTCAGCATGAAACGTAAGCCGCCACCACCAATAAAACTGGTGATGTTGGTAATTCCCTCTTTGGCTTTCACATCTTGCTCAATACTCGCAACCACTGCCTCGGTACGTTTGATATCAGAGCCTTGCGGCAAGTAAACATCCACAACAAATTGCGGGCGTTGAGACTCTGGCATAAAGCCCGGTGGTACAAACTTCACGCCCCAAATTGCTGCTGTCATCATTCCCAGCAACAGTGCACAACTGATGATGCGGTATTTTAATACCCATGCGAGCAGTGACTTGTAGCTTTCCACGACGCGACTAGGCTTCTTATCTGCATTTGCCGCTTTTACTTTGAGGAAATCGTGACACAGCATTGGTGTTACTGTGACTGCGAATACCCAACTAAGGAGCATTGAGTAAAGGATCACCCAAAACAGAGAACCTGCGTATTCCCCCATGTCTGAAGGCGATAAACCAATTGCACTGAATGCACAGATACCAACGACGGTTCCTCCTAACAACGGCCACTTGGTTGCATCGACAACTTCAGACACTACAGCATTGCGATCGGCGTCTGGATCTTGTTGAAAACGAACCAAGATACCGTCGGTCACTACAATGGCATTATCCACCAGCATCCCCAAGGCAATGATCAACGCCCCAAGAGAGATGCGCTGCATTGCAATATCTTCAATGAGCATGATGCATAGCGTACCTGCGACGGTTAGTAGAAGAACAAAGCCGATAATGACGCCCGAGCGTACGCCCATAAACAGCAGAAGCACGACGAATACAATGCCAACCGCTGCGATTAGGTTATCAATAAAGTTCGCTACCGATGCGCGCACAGAATCTGACTGCATCGAAATCACATTCAGCTCCATACCCAATGGGCGCTGACTTTCCAACTCGGCCAAACGTGCTTTAACTGCGTCTCCCATATCCACCACGTTACCGCCGGATACGTTTGAGATACCAAAGCCCACAGCACGTTCACCGTTAAAACGCATCAACATGGTTGCGGGCGTTTGGTAACCGCGAGTGATGTCTGCAATGTCGCCTAAACGAAGCACAGTATTGTTGTTACCCAGCCCTACTTGTAGGTTTTTCAGGTCGGCAACAGAGTCAATATTGGAACTTGGGATCACAGGAATGCGCATCGCATTGGTTTCGATGCTGCCAGCTACTGTGACTAAGTTTTGCTTTTGCAGAACCTGAAACACTTTCTCAACTGATACACCAAATTCGGCTAAGCGCTCACTTGAGATTTCCACGAAGATGGTTTCTTGCTGTTGTGCCAACGTCGCGGTTTTCGCTACACCCGGAACAAGTACGATTTCACGGCGTAAACTATCGACATAATCTTGCAATTGCTTATCGCTGAACCCTTCACCAGTAACGGCAAAGAACAAGGCATACACATCCGCAAAGTCATCATTCACAATTGATGGCCCTGCTCCCGGTGGAAGCTGACGCTGTGCGTCTGTCACTTTGCGGCGAAGTTTATCCCATACTTGCTGTAGCTCTGCGGCGCTGCCTGCAAACTCCAACTTAATCTCGACCGTGACCTCTGACATTCCTTGCATCGAGACGGATTTCACTTCTTTGACTTCTTGCAAAGCTTGAACAGCGCCTTCGATAACATCGGTCACTTCATCAGAGACTTCCTGTGCCGTCGCACCTGAGTATGGGGTTGCAATCACCGCCTGACGAATAACAAACTCAGGGTCCTCAAAACGGCCTAGTTTAAGGTAACTGATGTAACCACCTAACAATATTAGGGCAATCAGCACCCAAACACTCGTTCGCTTGGCTATGGTATAACGTGCAATGTCCATCATTGTGCTCCAGCGCGATCATCCGTGTAAGGGCGAACTTCCATACCCTCTCTCACACTTGATACCCCAGCAATGATCACCTTCTCACCCAACGAAAGGTGCTCCGTGACAATAATGCGATCTTTGCTGAGCGCGCCAATTGCCACATAACGCTTCTGTGCTTTGTTGTCATTACCAACCACCCAGACAAATTGCTTGCCTTGGTTATCTGGGACAATAGACGTCAGCGGTAAAGTAATTTGTTGATTCTGAGCTTTACCAGAAGAAGAAACTGGCAACACTTTCACCGCCATTCCCGGTAATACATGGAAACCGTTCAAGTGCTCGAAGCCCAACACAACCGGATACGTCTGAGACACAGGGTCTGCAACGGTCGCAACTGTGCGCAACTTTAATGGAAAAGATTGACCTGGAATGGCTGAGATTTCCGCTATCGCTTTGGTCTCCTCTTTACCAGAGAGCATCACTTTATGCGGAATGTGGATGACCACCTCAAGATCATTAATATTATGAACAATCAAAATCGGTGCGTTTGCTTGGACCTGAATGTAATTGTCAACCAACTTGCGACCAACCACACCATCAAAAGGGGCAAAGATTTGGGTGTATTCTAGGTGACGTTTTGCATCTTCCACGCGTGTACGAGCAAGGTTATAGCGTGTCGTGATGGTATCTAGGTCAGCCTTTGAAATTGCTTGGCTTTTCTTAAATACAGCTTGAGCTCGCTTGTACTCACGAGACACATTCTCAAACTCTAGTTGCGCTGACACCAATGCGTTTTTTGCATCTCGATCATCTAAGGAAGCAAGCAGTTGCCCCTTGCTTACTTCATCTCCTTCCTTAACGAAAATATTGGTCAGTTTTCCACTTACTCGGAAAGCAAGATCTGCACTATCTGCAGCACGCACGATGCCATTAAAGCTGAGCTCCGTTGCTGACTGGGTACTAACTACCTCCGTAAGTGCAGGCTTAGCAGTAGGGACAACCACTGAAGGATTCGCCTCACTACCACAGCCGCTAAGGTTAATAACGGACATCAACAATGCCGAGGTTACACTCAATTTAAGAACTTTTTGGCCAACTTTTGCTACGACCATAGATACTTCACTCCAAGAGCGTGACCGATAAACCTACCGGCCAACAGTTATGTGACAACTTTGTAAAAAGGTAAACGTCGGAGTTTATTTTAAGACCAATTCAACACAGGGTAAACTCATAAGTTTACCTGTTTGTATCAATTTGTTAGATTGGCCGGAATGCATAAAGGAGAGAGACCATGGCACTCATAGAAGAAAAGCGTTTAGCCATTATTATTGCGGCTAAAGAAGAGTTTATTGAACATGGGTTTACCAAGGCGAATATGGATAGAGTATGTGCGTCTGCAGGGGTATCAAAGCGAACTCTTTATCGTCACTTTAAGAGTAAGGAAGTATTGTTTGAGTCGATACTTGCCATCATCAAATCAAGCGTCGATGAAAAAAATCATTATCCGTTTGATGCACATAAGAGCCTAGCTGAACAACTGACAGCCATAACTCGGAATGAAGTGGAAATTCTTTACAAAACTTATGGAATTCCGTTTACTCGGGTGGTGATGGCTGAGTTTTTGCGCCAACCAGAAATGGCTCAACAAATCATAACAAAGCTGTATCGTTCTCACGTCCTAGCGAAATGGTTTGAGGAAGCACAACAGGCCAATGAAATACAACACATTGATAGTGCTTTGCTTTCTAATACATATTCTAGCCTGTTCAATGGTCTGTTTTTGTGGCCATTCGTATTCAACATGAAACCACTTCCATCCTCAGACGAAATAGAGCAGAAAATCGAACATCTTGTTTTTGTTATCTCAAGCACCTGTGAAGCATCGATTCAACGTTAGTTAAAGTGATACTTCAGCAACTAAAACAACTCAGAAAGCTGTTTAACCAGCGCATCAATCTCACTCAGCGCGATATTGCCGTAGCCTAAGACTGCACCTTGCCAATCTCGCACTCTAAAATCTGAATGCTCATAAAAACTCATCGGACGCAGCACAATACCTTTAGACTGAGCGCGCTGCGTCCATTCGTGTTCATCAATACCCTGCTGCCACTTTAAAGTGATATGGAGACCAGCAGCCTGACTGATCACCGCGACTCTATCGCCAAAGTGCTTTTCAACCGCCAAACACATCTGCTCATGCTTAGTTTTGTACAGTCGGCGCATTTTTCGGATATGACGTAATAACCCACCTTCAGTAATAAAATCTGCCAACGCTTCTTGTGTGTGCGTAGGTGAATCACCACTTAACGCATCTTTAACCACTAAACATTGCTCCACTAAACCTTCAGGAACCACAAGGTAGCCAAGCCGTAATCCGTTAAACATCACTTTACTGAAAGAACCCACATACAACACGCGATCATCTCGACCCATTTGAGCCGCTAGCCCTTGTAAGCTGGTATAGGGGCGATGAGCAAACTGGAATTCGCTGTCATAATCGTCTTCGATGATCCAACGTGACTTTTCAACTGCCCAGTTGATGATCTTCCCTCTTTGCTCGGTATTGAGTGTGGTGCCCATGGGATATTGATTGCTCGGGGTGATATACAGTGCATCGGCATCGCTTGTGGTCACCGCTTCCACATCAAAGCCTAGTTTCTCTCGCACGAACAAAGGCTCAAATTGATACTGCTGGAATTGAATTAACTTCCGCATTTGCGCGTAACCCGGTTGCTCCATCAGAACCTTATCGCCTTGCTCGAGGACAACCATCGTCGCAATCGACAACGCTTGTTGCGCCCCAGAGGTAATAATGATGCGCTCTGGGGAGCAATTCACTGAGCGGCTTGATGCAAGGTAGTCAGCTAAAGCACAGCGTAATGTCCAACTGCCCTGAATATCTTGATTCCCCAACAAGCAGGAACGGGAGAGATGACTAGCAAGTAACTTTTGCCATTGCGCCATCGGAAACGCTTCCAAATCAGGCACACCCGGTGCAAATGCACGGTTGATATCAAAATTGGTTTTCGGCGAAGAGTCCGTCTTGATTGAACTCGGTTCAGGTAGATACTGCTCCGGCAGTTCTACGGCAACATAAAAGCCCGAACCTTTCTGACTGTTCAAGTACCCTTCCGCCACAAGCTGTTCGTAGGCTGAAATTACGGTATTCCGACTAAGATTAAGCTCTTGTGACAGCTTTCGTGTAGACGGCAATTTCCCATTCTTCGCCCATAAACCTTGAACAATCTTCTCGCGGATCGCAAAAAACAACGCTTGCTGACGCGTTCCATCACTTTCTTTTAAATGCAGGTCACCGATATCAATCAAAGACAAACTGGATCCATCCATTAGTTAAAACTGGCTCTCTTTAAGCTACCAGTTAAACGCTACATTGCAATCAGAGATTGAGGAGAAAGTGCTCGTCCATGTGAGCAAATAAGGAGAGAAAATGTTATCCAATACCAATAGAACGGAAATTAAGAAAGGCGTACACAAAGCCGTCTCTGATGTTAACAAACTGCACGCCATCATAGATGAAAGCCTAATCGCTCATGTGGCAATAACCAACGAGTCTGGCCCTGTAGTCATCCCCATGTTGGCATGGCGTGTCGATGATTACGTGTATATCCATGGTGCCAACAACAGTCGATTGTTACGCTCACTCAAACAAGGAGTTCAAACGTGCCTAACCTTTACTTTGTTTGATGGTTGGGTATTAGCTCGAAGTGCATTTCATCATAGCGCGCATTATCGTAGCGCCGTGGTCTTTGGTCAGTTTGAGATTGTGGATTGTAACCAAGAGAAAGACAGATTACTGAATCACTTTATCGAACAGATCGCTCCGGGGAGAACCGAAGAAGTCCGTTTGAGTAATGAGAAAGAGCTCAAAGCCACTATGCTACTGCGCATTCCACTCACAGAAGCATCCGTGAAAATCAGCAATTTTGGCGTCAATGATGATGCGGAAGACATGGACATTCCTGTTTGGGCTGGTGTCTTACCCTACCGAACCGTCGTAGGCCCACTGCAAGCTTGTGACGATTTGTATGAAGGTATTGCTGAGCCAGATTACCGCAGTGCCTATCCTAATCGTTGGCAGGAATAAGTACCGTAAAACGTGCCCCGCCTAAGTGGCTCTCGCCGACAGAAAGTTCCCAACCTAATTGCCTCGCTGCACTGGTAGCGATGGCAAGCCCTAAACCAAAGCCTTTCACGTCGGCGTTGCGGCTTTTGTCTAAACGCGAAAATGGAACAAACACTTCTTCTCGCATTGCTTCAGGGATACCCGGACCATCGTCCTCGACATCAACAATCCAGAAGTGCTCAACCGATCGAATCGTCACCTCAACGCAAGATTCACCGTAACGTTTTGCGTTCTGTAGCAAGTTATCGAGGACAAGGTTGCCTAAAGTCGGTTGCAAGTGAATGGATTGATACGCGAGTTCATTTTCTACCGTCAACTTGGCGAACTCTAAGCCTCGGTAATTCATTCGGCTTTTGCACCAAAGCGGCAGTTCAATGGTTTCAACAGAATCGCTCAAAGAATGGTTTTTGACGCTCAAACGAGACAGCATGACAATGTCGGACGTTAAATCCGTCACGACATCAACGTACCGTTCAATATCATCATGCAACTCTGCCTGCATTTCACCGCTGGTGCGCCTTGCTAAATCGGTCGCTAACTGAATTCGGCTGAGCGGAGTACGCACTTCGTGAGGGATAGCTTGGGTAAAGATGTGTGTCTGGCGTACTCGCCTTTCTATGTCTTCTGACATGCTGTTGAAGCCTTGGGCAAGTTCTTTCACGGGTTGCGAAAATTGCTTTAGATCGACTCGCGTATTCAACTCACCAGATCCAAACTGTTGTTGTGCGGCCGTCAGCTGTCGGATCTGGCGATCAAGGCGACGCACAGGTATGTAAACCATGACACCTAAACTGCACACCACAGTAAGTAACAGAGTGAGAACGAAAATGATCTCGGAATCTTCATCCCAATCGATATCTGGACTGAAAAAGTCACGCTTTTCTTTAAAGACCAAGCTCTCTGACGTATTAGGAAGCGGGAATACCGCAGCGTAGATACTGTCATCGATTAAATAAACGGGTACCCCCTGCATACGATAAAGCAACTCGCAATCCAAGCATGGTGGTGAGCCATCCCAGTTTTTCAACAATGTGAGATCGAAGATAAAGAAATCTTGTTTTCCGTTGGCGGTGAGCTTTTTGTACAGTGAATCGGGTGAGCCTCGCTGCTCGATATACTGGTCAACAAAGTAAGCTCCGTCACTTAAGAAGATACCGGCTTCTGTTTTACGCATGTACTCGTCGCCCATGAAAAGGAACAACGCGACCGTTAACGCGAGGCCAGTCACCAACCCCACGTAAAGACGAGTAAACATGGAAAACATGCGCTACTTCCCTGTGAGCATATAGCCGCGATTGCGCACGGTTTTTATGGTTGCGGTATGGATATGAGCCTTGGAAAACTTTTTCCTGAGCGAGGAGATTCGCATGTCAATGGAACGATCGGTAATGCAATATTCAATACCTCGGGCGAGACGACAGCATGACTCTCGGGAGACCGGCTTATCGACGTTGAGCATTAGAAGTTCTAGGATCTCAAATTCAGAGTCTGTGAGATCGATGTCTTGTTCCAAGTAGTAAGCTTTGGAACGACGGGTGCACAGATCAATACCATATCGACTCAATTCAGTCTCTTCTACGATATCCACTTGACGGCGATAACGGCGCAACGCGGCTTCAATGCGGGCGAGCAGAATATTACCTTTGATCGGTTTGGTCAGGTAATCATCAGCCCCAAACTTAAACAAGCTGACTTCACTCATCTCATCATCCGTTGCGGTTAAAACAATGATGATACCGTGGTAGAACTCTCGCGCCTCTTGGCATATTTCCGCGCCATTTTTGCCGGGTAGCATCAAATCTAACAGCACTAATTCCGGCTTGAGTTCCTTAATAGCCTCTAACGCGTTTAGACCATTATCGACCACTGTGACTAGATAGCCTTCCGCCTCTAGATACATTTTGGTTAGTCGAGCAATCTCAGAATCATCCTCTACTAGCAAGATTTTATTGCCAACCATGAACCATTCACTCCATCTATAAAACAGGAGAAGTATATCGTTCGTTTTGTAGGGCGCAACCCACATGCACGACACTTTTTCCTACAGGAGATCGCTTACAAACACTTACAAACCATACATTTATAAAAGCCAACCACACTAAAAATAAGACAATTAGAGCAAATGACCAATTTATAAATCAAACACAGAACATTGAGCAATTAAAATAAACCATAGCAATATATAAACCCTTTATTATTTTGGATTTATCGAATTAAAAACCTTACAACAAAACATTTCCAATCATTATGACTCAGCTTGCTCATATAGACAGATTTTTCTGTTCCCCCTAAATTCCCACCGAACCCTCAGCCTGTGAGTAATACAAAAATGAAATTCGCTCGATTAACGCCTTTAGCCATGTTGTGTGCGGTTAGCCTAACAGCTTGCGGTGGTAGTGACTCAAATTCGAAAACCTCGACAACCACACCTCCAACGCCACCAACCCCCACATTGAACACCGTTATTATCCCTACTGTCGTTTCTACAGAATTTCCTGCCGAGCTAAAAGTAGCGGCAGATGCTGGCTTCACCCACTACGTAAAAATCTCCCTTTCTGAAGCAAACAGCGACGATGCATTTCACATTGTGGCGGTTGATGACGGTGTGAATAATGAAAAAATCTTTCGTGCCGCAAAAATCATCCAACACCTACTCACAAACCAACCGGATTCTAAGTACGGCGCCGACAAGTCTGGTATCGCTAAGACATTAGCCGACCGTGATGCGACACTAATGCTGACAGCAAACGATGACCAGAATAACGAAATGCTAACCAAGATTTTTATTGGAGAGCTACTTCGTCAAGACAAGCTAAATGATGCCGTCGCAGACTCAAGGTTATCTCAATCTTTTGATACCAGTTCACTAGACAAGTTTATTGCTGACATGATGGCACTTAACGAAGACGACATGGACACATTAGTGGAGTCTTTGATAACGACACTAATGAGCAGCAAAGACACGCCAAACTGGCTCATGAACAGCCAATCTCTAATGTACCGAGAACTCACGGTTGAAGGCGATTGCCATTACATGAGCAACTTTGCTGACTACTGTGCCAATCTTGGCAACCACGCCGACCGTGATGCCGCTTTAGAAGAAATTCTACACTTGGTCCAAGCGCAAGGCATTGCACCTAACGCGTCGACTGCGACACTGCAAAACGACATTCAAGCTCATGCGTTAAGCATCTATAACGATATCCAAGCTGGCAAGCCAACGGTATGGCGCCCGACACAAAGTGATTGGGAAGATTGGGAATCAGACGACTTCGATCCAGAACGTGTTAAACAAACAGGCCCTTCTTATTCTCACGAATATTTTGCTGCCGCTTTTGAAGCGTACATGGGCGTAGCCAAAGCAAACGGGCAAGGCTTAGACGGCTACCAAGCATTAACGCGTGAGGAAATGCAAACACAAGATCCACAAGCGGTTGATTGGATTAGCGGCTTATTCCACGGATATCTGCAATACACTGCGAACATCGACTCAGCAGGCGTCAAGCTTTACACAGAGAAGACGAATCCGGGCACGGTGCCTACTTTCCGTATGTCACCAAACAAAGACGGTTTGGTAGAAGCGTACACCTACAAATCTCAGTGGCTGACAAAAGTGAAGATTGTTGGCGACGACGCAATCAATGTCATCGGTAATGACCAAGACAACTCGTTTGAAGGCAATAGCAAAGACAACAGCATTTATGGTGAAGGGGGCGTAAACACCTACATCGTGCCGCACAAACTGGCGGAATGTATCGTAATCAAAGCGAAGAACGTCTCTGTTGAGTGTCCTAGCACAGGCACTGACGAGCTATACGACATTCAGAACATCCAATTCACCGATCAAACTTTAGATGTAACCAAGCTATAAACAATGAAAAACATGAAGAAACTTACTTTACTCGCTCCCCTATTCCTTGTTGGTTGTGGTGGCCTTGCTGTCATGGATCGTACTGATGCAGTAAAAGTGCAACCAGAAATGTTGGTAAAAACCGACGGCGATTTTTGGGGATTCGGTGCGGATGGCCATTTTGATTTTGCTGGCAAGTACAAAGGCAAATATTCACGCAGTGCTTCAAACTCAAGCTGGTTCAATCGCATCTCATTTAAAGAAGGCGCAATGGGCGCAGAAGTGACTCGCATAGACAGCGGTGAAACTTGGCTCCTAAACTGCACAGGCGGCGGCATGTCGGTTAACTACATGGGCGTTGATTTTGGTGGCAACGATCCATACACCTGTGACATTACTCAAGATGGTAAAAAAGTCGGTGAGTTTGCGATGGAGCCAAAATCTGCACTTATCGACATCAGCCTTGAGAAAAAAGAGACTGGCGTCGTTCGAGTTGGCAACACGCATTTCAATGTTGAAACCGTACACACGAGCCCTGATTCCATGATGGCGGTAGACATTCCATTGGGATACAGCTTCAAGCAAGGCACACAAGAAGTTGCAGCTGTACAGACGAACGGCACAATTGCCGTACAGATGTTGCCAGAGCTTAACGATAAACAAAAAGATGTGGTTGCCATCGGTGCCGTTGCGAGTGCACTGAGCTGGCGCCCTGAAGAATAAGCGTCTAAATAACGCACAAAAACCAAAGCCCTCAACTTAGAGGGCTTTTTTGTTAATACACGCCTTGTCAGACTATTTTTCTAGTCGCGCTGCATACTGTTTCGGTGTTAAGCCTCGGTGCTTTTTGAACATGCGATTGAAACTCGCCACATTGGTGTAGCCAAGCCGCAGTGCAATATCGTCAATACGATTCTGCTTACTCAACAACTCTGCCGCGACATTACTCAGTACATAGCCAGACACGGTTGAAAAGTTCAGCCCTAATTTGTGTAAGCGACGTTGAAACTGCTGCTCGGACAAACCCAATAATGCAGAAACGCGTTCAAGTGTAGGGAGCCCATAGTGGCTACTGTAATTCACCACTTCATAAATCACTTTCAGCTCATCTTCTGGATCGGGCATGTTGAGTAGATCATCCAAATCGGAAAAACTCATCGCTAAACGGTTGTCTTCACGATGATTTACCTGCCGCGAAGCAAGACGGTCATCGCCGTTAATCCATATTTCTGTCTTGGGTTGGCTCCATTCCACTTCACAACCAAAGTACTCTTTATAGAGCGCACTGTTTTTCCTAGAGCCAGAAATCATCACTCGCAAGGGTTGATAATCTTCACCCAAAAACTCGCGTAAGATTTTGATCATGAATATTGCACAACGAATGCTATCGTGCACTTTGACTGAGGTTTCAATAAAGGGATTATGATAGGTCCATTTGATGATTTTTCCGGATTGTTCACCCGCAAAGAAGGCACCAGATTGAAGATTACTCGTACCATAATTGACTCTTCGAATCGTGCTAGCTAAATCATTACCAGAGAACAGCCAACGCCCGACAGGACCAAGCTTTTGCAGCTCGATGTCTCGGCTAAGGTTCAATATCACATCAGGGTCATTGCTTCGCTCTTCAACACGTCGATACCATTCGGACACCGCCCTCAAAGGAATTAAACCCATCGGGTTATGAAACACCGAAGCAGGTATACCAAGCTCATCTGAACTCAAATTGTACTTAGATAACGCAAGGTTATTCATGTTTAAAATACCCATGGCGCGAATAAACCGAACTGTTCTCATAACCAATCACATCAAATTTAATCCTCTAGTGATTGAATTTGTCACAAAGACTCACCTATTTCAATTCCTGATCACAATAAGCCAACAGTTTGATAGAGGAGTGTTTAATGAGTTTACTGAGTGTCCCATTTGTCGGAACCGGCGCAGATACAGCGTTGCATGTCGTTGCTGCCGTCGTTTTAATCGCGAGTGTTGCAGGCGCGTGTTACGGCTTTTGGAAAATCCATGAGTTGCCAATTAATAAGGCACATAGCAAAGACCACCATCAGATAGGGTTGATCACCGCCCTCACCTGGATAGGTTTTGTCTGGCACTGGGTATGGGTGCTAGCCGTGATTTTTGCATTCGTTGATATGGAAAAAGCCATCATCAATCTGCGTGATACATGGAAAAGTAAACCGCAAACAGAAGCACAGCCACAAGAGGAGGCGTAATGTTAGAAGGTTTAGCGGTTTGGGCACTCTTCATCTATTTGCTGCGTTTAGTCGGCATGCCTTGGAACAAAGCGACCAAATCGTTCGCTTATCTTGGCGGTTTGGGTTGGCTGATGTTTGTATGGGTGGGCCTGATTAACTTCACACCGATGGATTTATCCGGCGGTTCTGTGGTGCAATCTCCTCATGTTCAATTGCGTCCAGATTCAACGAACGTGAAAGGCAAAGTTGACCACATTTACATCAAGCCGAATCAACAAGTTGAAAAAGGTCAGCTCATTTATGAACTTGACCCAACGCAATACGAAATTGCATTAAATCAAGCGAACGTATCCGCTGATTCTGCTCGCGTCGCATTGGCGACGGCAAAAGGCGACATCGAGATTGAAGAAGCTAACCACGAAGCGCTAGTGCAAGATCTGGAAACATCAAAGAGCCAATTGGAAGCCGCGAAAGTTGACTACAAATTGCAGAAAAAGATGCTAGATCGTTATGTTGAGCAAAACCGAGTGGTGCAAAACACCATCACGGAAAGCGACATCGACAAACAGTCGAGCACAGTAGACATGGCTCGCCACAATGTGTTGACTCTTGAATCTCAAATCAAGAAGAAACAAGTCGATATTTCACGTGCGAAGCTGGCGATTCATAAAGCGGAGTTAGCGGTTGAAACGAAGCAAGCTGAATTGCGTCAAGCGGAAGAGCAAATTGCAAAAGCACAATGGGATTTGAACAGCACCAAAGTGCATGCACCTAGTGATGGCTTTGTAACTAACTTTATCCTGCGTGAAGGTCAGCGCGTATCAGCGATGCCACGTATTAATATGTACACCAACGAGAAGTACGTACTGATGCGAGTGAACCACCAAGCGATTCGTAACATCAAACCGGGTCAACCTGCGGAATTCTCCTCTTCGGTTTATCCAGGTAAGATCTTCTCAGCGACTGTCGAGGGCATTGTGGAGGCAACAGGTGAATCACAAGGTAACCTAATGGGCTTCGATGACTCTGTTCGCGTCACAACCGGTAAGAACTTGCAGAACAAACACCACTTTGTTCGTCTTAAGATTGATGAGCCAGAAGGCTACGACATCCCTGTAGGCTCTGTTGGCCTTGCATGGGTCAGCGGTGAAAAACCGATCGGCTTCATGGCCTTCTTGGATGTGATTCGTGGCATCATCATCCGAATGAAGTCTCAACTGTACTTCTTCTACTCTATCTAAACGCACAAACCGCCAGTTCTGCTGGCGGTTTTCTTTTCATTTGTATCCAAGCACGTACTTTTCCCGTATAACAATTAGTTAGTAAACAGCGGAGAAGATTCATGTCGGCAAAGGAAAGAAGCCTACCTACCCATCGCATCTCAAGATTCAGCAAGTTCGCTTCACTTGCTACCCGTGTCGCAGGCAACGTGATTGCAGAAGGCACGAAGCAAATCGCCAAAGGCAACAAACCAAAAGCGAAAGACCTATTGCTGACGCCGCAGAACATCGCGCGCTTAACCGACCAGCTCGCCCATCTACGTGGCGCTGCAATGAAGCTCGGTCAAATGCTGTCAATGGATGCTGGTGATGTACTTGAACCAGAACTCGCTGATATTCTTTCCCGTCTTCGCTCCAACGCAGACCCTATGCCAGCGAAGCAACTGAACGGTGTCATGGAAGGCTCACTTGGTGCTAACTGGAAAGCCGAGTTCCTCTCCTTTAACTTCAAACCTATTGCTAGCGCCTCAATCGGACAAGTGCATCAGGCCTACAGCGATGCAGGTGATAACCTAGCCGTCAAAGTACAATATCCTGGCATACGAAAAAGTATCGATAGCGACGTCGATAATGTCGGCACACTACTTAAAGTCGTTGGGTTAATTCCAGAGTCTGTTGATTACAAAGGCTTGCTGGAAGAAGCGAAAAAGCAACTGCATGATGAAGCCGATTACGCACGAGAGGCGCAATTTGCCATTCGTTATCATGACGCTTTGAAGGAGCACCCCCATTTTGTGGTGCCAAAGATTCACACCGAAAGCAGCTCAGACTCCGTTCTCGCGATGGAATTCATTGATGGTAGCCCGATTGAGCAAATCGAACATTATGATCAGAGTACGCGAGATTTTGTCATGCACAGCCTACTCGAATTACTGTTTCGAGAGCTGTTCGAATTTAAGATGGTGCAAACCGATCCCAACTTCGCCAACTACTTATATATCGAAAACACTCGTCAAATCGGCTTGCTAGACTTTGGTGCGACCCGCGAATACAGCGAACGATTCAGTACTGGCTATCGTCAAGCTTTTGCATCTGTCGTAAATAATGACGAACAAGGCTTGAATGATGCGCTTGAACAAATAGGTTTCTTCAGCCAAACCATACTACCAGACCAGCGCCAAGCGATTCTCGATCTAGTGAAAATGGCATGTGAACCTATGTTGGTCGATGAGCCGTATGATTTCAAAGCTAGCGGCTTAGCACAAAAGCTTCGCGAGGCTGGCACTATTCTGAGCATGGAGCAAGAGTACTGGCACACGCCACCAGCCGATGCCCTATTCCTACACAGAAAAATTGGCGGTATGTACTTACTCGCCGCTCGTATTGGCGCAAAAGTGAACATTCGCCAATTGGTCTCACCTTACCTACAGATAACTGACCAATAGGCTATTGTTTTTCTGCTATTTTCGAGTACCTTGATCAGCTGCCTATAAGAATAATCTGACTGTCGGGGTGCTCGGTGAGTAAGTTTCAAGACCTCTCCACTCTAATCGAACAAATTGTCCAAGCAGACGAAGCGGAACAAGTCACCGCTTTGAATGATTCTATCGAATGCGGTCTCGAGCCCGGTGCGGTTGCATTGATCCTCGAAGCCTTCCCGATCGATGATCGTGTGCGCTTGTGGCGTGCGTTGCCTATGGAACTGCACATTGATGTGCTAACCGAAATGCGTGCAGAAGTGCGTCTTTCGATCATCGAAGCGCTTTCTGAAGTTGAGTTAAAGCTTACCTTAGCCAAGCTAGATAACTTATCTCTGATCGAATGGGCAGACTCTCTGCCTGAAGAGTTTATCAATGAAGCGTTAGAACTGATTGAGAAAGACGAACTCGACCTCTACGATCAAGCAAACGAATACGAAGACGAAGAGCTTGGCCGCTGGGCTGAGCGTAAGATCATCACCCTCCCTTTTAATATCACGGTTGGCAAAGCTCGACGCCTAATGGAGCGTTACAGCTACGATACACCGCAACAAGTGTATCTCATCAACCGTAAGAAACAGTTTCGTGGCGCGGTGAACTACTATGAAATCTTGCGTAGTGAGGAAGACGTTCGCCTTAAAACCTTAGCGATAGAAACCGTCACAGTACTCGACAGTAAAATGGCGTTACCAGAAGCGGTCGAAGCGCTAGAGCACAGCCCTCTTCCTGCTTTGCCAGTGACGGATGCTGACCAAACCTTAATTGGAGAAGTAGATTGGCAGTTTGCTCTGAGCACACAACGTGAAATCTACGAAGCACGCCTGATGGCGGGTACCGGTATGGATGAGGGCGATGACTTATTCGCGCCTATTCTAAAAAGCTCACAAAAGCGCGGCGTTTGGCTCGGTATCAACTTACTGACAGCGATTCTAGCCTCTGTCACTATCGGTTTGTTTGAAGACGTGATTTCACAAGTGGTTGCTCTTGCTGTTCTGATGCCAATCGTTGCCTCTATGGGTGGTATTGCGGGCAGTCAAACACTGACCTTGATGGTTCGTGCTATGGCATTAAATCAGATCACCCCAGGTAACCGTTTTGCGCTGCTTAAAAACGAACTGGGTATCGGCTCTCTTAACGCTTTGTTGTGGGCGCTGATCATCGGTGGATTAGCAGGACTTTGGTTCCAATCTCCCGTTCTAGGCGGAACCATCGCGTTAGCCATCATCGTCAATATCGTTACCGCAGCATTATTTGGCGTGCTGATCCCTATTGTTCTGGATAAACTAAAGCTAGACCCAGCCTTGGCAGGTTCAGTCATCCTGACAACCGTTACTGATGTCGTCGGTTTCTTTGCTTTCTTGGGTACTGCCAGCCTAGTAATGTTGTAAAAATGATTGCCCTAGTTAATTAATTCATCATTAGCATATTAATTACAAATTGCAATCCGCATTTGCATTTTGCAATTAACACAATAAATTAGGCAACCTATATCACAGAAACCGCGTTTTTACGGTGGTTTTAAAGTTGGCACGCTAACTGCATTATCTATAGTGACCCTTCTTAAGCCGAGGGTCACCTAGCCAACTGACGTTGTTAGTGAACTTGAATTTGTTCACAAGTATATAAGCCAATCGCGCTCTTTGCGGTTGGCTATTTTTTTATCTGTGCTTTCGTGATTCCTTTCTTCGCCTTCCTCCTTCTCGCACTCAGTACTCTCTATTCAAGCTGCAGCAAAATCCCAGTTTCAAAGTCAAATCAAGTCAAACGCCCAAAAACTTGCAAACGATTTCACTCCAGATTTCGCCAAGTTAACCACTAAAAATAACCACTTGAGACTACATTTCTCATTTAAGCCACATAAACACCAGCAATTAAACTTAATTATGTTTAATTTATGCGCAACACAACACTCAACCAAAAAGAAAACGTTTGCTTAAAAAACATAAGAGGTAACAATGGTTGAGTTTATAAAGAAAGCGTGTAAAGCAAAGGCGATATAAGAAAGAGCTCAATGATACCGATTTCATGACAGATTACTCTTGAATGAAGCAATCAATTAACAAACTTTTTTGCTCTTCAAATAAAATGTAACCTTATGTTTTTAATGGAATAAAAAAACACAAAGACTTGAGTAAACGTTTAAATGACAAAAAACTCATTGACTATGAGATTTACATCACGATAATACGCGCCGTTTGCCCAGAAATTGGGATCTATAATTAGTTTTAATTTTTTTGCGGAGGTAAAAATGGCTGCAGACAATAACTACAGTCTCGGACCGGTTCCTAACACTGCCAGAAAAGGCGTGGCATCATTAACCATGGTTATGTTGGGACTCACTTTCTTCTCCGCAAGTATGTGGACGGGCGGCTCGCTCGGTACTGGCCTTTCTTTTGATGATTTCTTCCTCGCTGTTCTCATTGGTAACCTAATCCTCGGTATCTACACTTCTTTCCTCGGTTACATCGGCGCTTCTACTGGTCTCTCCACTCACCTCCTTGCTCGTTTCTCTTTTGGCTCTAAAGGCTCTTGGCTTCCTTCCGCACTTCTTGGCGGTACACAAGTTGGTTGGTTTGGTGTTGGCGTAGCAATGTTTGCGATTCCAGTAAACAAAGCAACAGGCATCGATACAAACACGCTTATCATCATTTCTGGTCTACTCATGACCGCAACGGTTTACTTCGGCATCTCTGCGCTTATGGTGTTATCTGCGATTGCAGTTCCGGCGATTGCCCTTCTTGGCGGTTACTCTGTGATTGAAGCAGTAAACAGTGTTGGCGGCGTGGCTGAACTGCAAAAAGTACAACCGGCACAACCTATCGACTTTTCAGTAGCGCTAGCAATGGTGGTTGGCTCATTCATCAGTGCGGGTACCCTAACCGCAGACTTTGTTCGATTCGGCAAGAAGCCAAAAGGCGCAGTGATGGTCACAATGGTGGCATTCTTTATCGGTAACTCGCTGATGTTCATCTTCGGCGCAGCTGGTGCGGCGGTAACAGGTCAATCGGACATTTCAGAAGTGATGATCGCGCAAGGTCTTCTTATTCCAGCTATCATCGTTCTTGGCTTGAACATCTGGACAACCAACGACAACGCGCTTTACGCATCGGGTCTAGGCTTTTCCAACATCACTGGTTTGCCAAGTAAATACATCTCAATGGCGAACGGTTTAGTAGGTACATTGTGTGCACTATGGTTGTACAATAACTTTGTAGGCTGGTTAACCTTCCTATCGCTTGCAATTCCACCAATTGGCGGCGTAATCATTGCGGACTTCTTCATGAACCGTAAACGTTACACAAATTTCGCAGCAGCAGAGTTCCAAACGGTTAACTGGGCTGGCATTATCGCTGTGGCGATTGGTGTTGCAGCAGGTCACTTCCTTCCGGGTATCGTGCCTGTGAATGCGGTACTAGGCGGCACAATCAGCTACCTGATTCTAAATCCTATTCTTAATAAAAAGACACTGGCACAACAGCCAGCGTAAGGAACCATCATGACAACACTATTGATCAAGAACGCAACGCTAAAGGGACAGGAAGGTCTCCAGCAAATTTTGATTGAGGATGGTCAATTCAAGCGTATTGAAGACAATAATGTAGAACTAAATTACACAGGTGATGTTCTTGATGCGGAGGGCGGCATGGCTGTCGCTCCTTTCTGTGAGCCGCACATTCACCTAGACACCACGCAAACCGCCGGTGAGCCAAGCTGGAACATCTCTGGCACGCTTTTCGAAGGTATCGAGCGTTGGGCTGAGCGTAAAGAGACGCTGTCGATTGAAGACGTGAAATCACGCGCAAAGCAAACACTTAAGTGGCAAATTGCAAACGGTGTCCAACACGTTCGTACCCACGTTGACGTTTCTGACCCTACCCTAATTGCCCTAAAAGCGATGGTAGAAGTTCGTGAAGAAATGAAAGAGTGGGTAGACATCCAAATCGTTGCATTTCCACAAGAAGGTATTCTGTCTTACCCGAATGGTAAAGAATTGCTAGAAGAAGCAGTTCAGTTGGGTGCTGACGTTATTGGTGCAATTCCTCACTTTGAATTCACTCGTGAGTACGGCATCGAATCTCTGCACTACGTTTTCGAACTGGCACAGAAATACGACCGTTTGATCGACGTACACTGTGATGAGATCGATGACGAGCAATCACGTTTTGTTGAAACGCTTGCAGCGCTAGCGCACAAGTTCAACATGGGTCACAAGGTAACCGCAAGCCATACAACGGCTATGGGCTCTTACAATGGTGCTTACGCATCTCGCCTGTTCCGTCTGCTACGCATGTCTGGCATCAACTTCGTTGCAAACCCATTGGTGAACATCCACCTTCAAGGCCGCTTCGATGATTACCCGAAACGCCGTGGTGTGACTCGTGTAAAAGAAATGCTGAATGCCAACATCAACGTATGTTTTGGTCACGATGATGTATTTGACCCTTGGTACCCACTAGGCACTGCAAACATGCTGCAAGTTCTGCACATGGGTCTGCACGTATGTCAGGTAATGGGTTACGACCAAATCAACAACTCACTGGATCTGATCAGCATCAATTCAGCACGTACACTGAACATTCAAGACAAACACGGCATAGAAACAGGTAAGCCAGGTAGTTTACTGATTCTTCCTGCAGAAAATGGGTTTGACGCTGTACGTCGCCAAGTTCCGGTTCGCTACTCTGTTCGTCACGGTAAAGTGATTGCAGAAACACAGACTGCAACAACACACATTCACCTTGGTGAGCAAGAGCAAGTGACTTACAAGCGCTAATCACTGAGCTTTTAAACAAAAAAAGGGTCTGATTAAATCAGACCCTTTTTTTATTTCTTCACGCGCTGTGTTAGGTGTCTACGGCAACTAATGACATTCCTTAGCAACGAAGGCGTATTCCCTAAATAGACAACCTTGCCATCTTCATCAACAATGGCAGGTACAACCTTTAAGCCTTTCATATCTGCGCCGTATTCCACCAACTTACGTTCTAGCTCATATAAATCCTGCATATCTCGGACTCAATTTATAATTATCAATTTTCGCGTGAATGCTATCCCTCTAAAGAGATATCAATACTGATCTGGATCATGAAAGATAGATCCTAATTATGGTGGGCTCAAACTTGAGACACTTCATGGTTTGAATGTGTTTTTGAATGTGAAATTTTGTGAACTGCATTCAAATTAAATTTCAGAATATAGACAGTTTGCGTAATAAATATTTGCACTCCTTCGTAACAAACACTAAAGTTAGGGAGTTAGTTGAGCTTTATACTAAAAAGCTACAAATCGCCCAAACACAGATTTAACACTAACAACGTCAAAATTAGTGCTTATAAAATAAAGAATAAAACAAAACCTAGGGTCAGCAGTAATGTTGACCCTTTTCTTTGCTTCCCTCAATCCGAGCCAAACAGAAAAACTTTGAGCCTTATAGTAAACAAAACTTTTGCGTGATAACTGTCGGTTATCAGCGAGATAAGTGGATTCCTAATCAAACAGCGTTCAATAATAGCTTCGAACCAAACATCTCGGAGTGAAATACATGAACATTTTCAACAAAACTACATTGGTCGCGGCGCTATCTCTTCCCCTACTTGCAGGATGCGTGACTCCGGGAGAAGATGATCCAAACGCATTAACAAAACAAGGCGCTGCAGGTGGTGCACTTTTAGGTCTGACTATGGGCGCTTTGACGGGTGATGCTGAGCTCGCCGTGAAAGGCGCAGTTGCGGGTGGTGTAGCCGGTGGTGTCGCTGGTGCTGGCGCGGATATTCACAATAACCGTGACAACATTCGCCACGACAGCCGCAATGACGCGATTAGTGGTATTAACGGTGGTCAGAACACAGCAGCAACCAATACCCCGCAACAGTGGCAAGAGATCGATAACTTTGTAGGTGATTGGAACGTAAACATCCAGAACCACAATCGCGACTTTAAAGGTTTAGAAGGTCTGTCGGCACACGGCTCGCTAGCAAAAACAACAGAAGCAAATGTTAAGGTGACCAACTCGCAAGGCGTTGACCTTAATGCCGCGTTCACGTTCGATCCACAAGCAGGCTACCAACTAACGCTGACCAATGAAGCAAAAGATGTATCGGTTGCTTTTGCTGGTGAACAACAATCACAAAACCATCGCTACAACTTCTACCCGATGAACATTAACGACGTCATTTACCAAGGTATTCCGACGGGTGATGTGCGTGTCGAGCTAGGTTTTGCAGGTCCAAACGTTTGGACCATCGATAGCTACGCTTACATCGACGGAGCAGAACAAAAAGTACAAACGTTCCGATTCACTCGCACCCAATAAAACAACAAGGCTTTCTTCGCAACATCTCAATAACAACGTCTCACTTGGCAATTTAATAAAGGCTTAGGCATACTCTGTCTAAGCCTTTATTTTTTAGAAGAAATCCATGTCTCAACTCAACCTAGCAGAGCTCAGCCAATTTGAGCCTCAGTTCCTACAGTTTATGCAGCAAGAGATGCAAACTGATGCCGCTCACGACCTCAGTCACGTCCGACGCGTAGTCAAAACCGCTCGTCAGCTAGCAGAACAAGAAGGTGCAGATTTAGCCGTTGTATTGCCTGCTGCGTATCTGCACGATTGCTTTACTTACCCAAAAGATCACCCGAACCGCAAACAAAGCTCAACGATTGCAGCAACTAAAGCGATTTCGTTTCTAGAAAGCATCGACTACCCTGCTCAATACCATGACGCTATCACCCACGCGATAGAATCTCACAGCTTTAGCGCCAACATTACACCTAATACTTTGGAAGCTCAGGTCGTCCAAGACGCAGACCGCTTAGACGCGCTTGGCGCAATTGGTGTGACACGTTGTATTCAAGTGAGCACGTTGTTTGATGCCGTCTTATATAACGAACAGGACATGTTTGCAGAGCATCGAGAATTGGAAGATAAACGATTCACCATCGATCATTTCCAAACCAAATTGTTTAAAATTGTCGAGACGATGAACACCAAAGCAGCATATGAAGAAGGTTTGAAGCGTAAAGCGTTTATGCAGTCTTACCTAGAGCAGTTGCGCCAAGAAGTAGAAGGTTAATATGTCGGAAAGTCACGACCTAATTAAAGAGCTCAAACGCCAACTCAAGCAATCTGGCTTGCACTATGCCGATGTCGCGCAACACTTAGAACTGAGCGAGGGCTCGGTAAAACGCTTATTGGCAGAAGGCAGTCAAATCAGCCTCGACCGCTTGGAGCGTATCTGTCAGCTGATTGGGTTAGAAATGGCAGAGCTATTTAAACTGGCAGCAGCACACAACAAAGGGCTGGAATCGCTCACGCTAGAACAAGAAAAACAGCTGGTTGATGATAAAGGCTTATTGTTGGTTGCGGTTTGTGTGGTCAATGGGTATCGCTTCGAACAAATCATCGAGCAATACACCTTTGATGAGTTAGAGCTGATACAAAAGCTCGCCCAACTCGATCGCCTCAATATCATCGACTTGCTGCCAGGTAACAAGATTCGTCTGCGTATATCCCCGACCTTCCGTTGGCACACAGGTGGCCCTATTCAGCGTTTCTTCCAGCAACAAGTTCAAGAAGCTTTCTTCCAGAGCTATTTCTCTGCTGAAGATGAAAAGTTAGTGATGGCAACGGGCTTAATGAGCTTACCAACCAACAAGAAGATGCAGCAAAAGCTACAAAAGGTCATTGATGAGTTTTATCAGATCTGTCAGAGCGACGATTCACTGGATATGAACGAGAAGCACGGTACCTCACTGGTGATAGCTATGCGTCGTTGGACATTCCCGTTGTTTAACCCTTGGGAACGTAAATAGAGAAGAACTGATGCTCGATAAACTCAAAAGCCTATCGGTCAAGACAAGACCGATTCTCCCTTTGTTCGTACTCATTGCCTTTGGTGGTTTTGCGGTGTTCATTGCCACACTCTTGCAACTTTCTGATGTGGTTAAGGAGTCTTATCTTATTCCGAGTGGCGTAACCGCGTTGTGGGCGCTTGCCGCTTGGGTGATGATCTCAAGCTTTCAGCATGTTCCTGAACTTACACCAAGCCTCGGTTTTTTCAAACGAATGAAAGCTCGCTTGGTGCGCCTGTTCTTTTATTTGGTGACATTAGGCTTTATTGGACTGTCTGGCTTTATCTTGTTCGTTACATTGAGAATGATCAGCGTCTGGTTTCGACACTAAGCTCATCTCGTAACGTATAAAAGCACCAACCCGTGCAATATCACAAATTAATGAAACCAAAAGTATCGCAAAGTGTTACTTTTAGTTTCTCATAACGTAACTCTTTTCTTCGTGCTAGCTTCCTAAAACGCAACCTTTAAAGTGCTCCCATCTCAACGCGATTTTGCAATTACGGAGCCAGCATGTTTCTCACTAAACGATTCTTCCCCTATTTCGTGACTCAGTGCCTTGGTGCACTGAACGACAATATCTACAAGAATGTTCTCTTGTTGATGGTTACCTACAGCCAAATTGACTCACTACCGATGTCGGTTGACCTCTTTGTTAACCTTGCGGCAGGCTTATTTATTCTTCCCTTCTTTCTGTTTTCAGCCCACGCTGGTGCGATTGCCGACAACATGGACAAAGCCAAGTTAATCCGCCGCTTAAAACTAATTGAATTAGTGATAATGAGTTGCGCAGCGACGGCTATCATGACGCAGAGTGCCATTCTAATGCTGGTTCTACTCTTCATGACTGGTACTCAATCGGCTTACTTCGGCCCTGTGAAATACGCTCTACTTCCTCAAGCGCTAAAATCTGATGAGCTAGTGAAAGGCAATGCTTGGGTTGAGATTGGGACTTTCCTTTCTATCCTGATTGGTACATTAAGCGCAGGTCTATTGCTTGCGATTCCAAATGGTATGCTTATCGCCTCTTGCATTGTGATTACGCTTTCACTACTGGGCTTTTTAAGCAGCGCAAACATCCCTTCTCTGCCAAGTAAGAAAAGTGACAAAGTAAAATTCGAACCTGTTACTGGTTTGAAGAAAACACTCAAACTGGCACAAAAACAACGCGGTATTTGGATGTCAATTCTAGCGATCAGTTGGTTCTGGTTTATGGGTGCGACTTACCTGACTCAATTCCCAAATTTTGCTCGTGAACACCTATTTGCAGACAGCACTGTGGTTTCTCTGTTGCTGGCTTTGTTCTCAGTTGGTATCGCGACAGGCTCATGGTTATGTGAAAAGCTGTCTTTCAATCAAGTTGAACTGGGTATTCTGCCATTTGGTATTTTGGGCTTAACGATTTTCAGTGTCGACCTACTATGGGCAGTACCTGCAATCGAATCTTTCCCAAGTCAGTATTACGATGTACAAAGCTTTATTGCCCAATCTTCACATATTCGAGTAATGACCGACTTGTTCTTGGTTGGTGTGAGCGGAGGCGTATTTATTGTTCCCCTTTATGCGTTTATCCAATCGCGCTCAGAAGAAGGTGAATGTGCTCAATCTATTGCGGCAAACAACATCATGAACGCACTGTTTATGGTCGCTTCCGCTGCTGTTTCTATCTTGGTGTTAAGTGTTTTAGAGTTCTCTATTGTTGAGCTATTTGCCATTTTGGCCGTCGGTAACTTCATCGTGGCGATCTACGTTTACCGTCAAGTACCTGAGTTTACTCAGCGCTTTGTTAGCTACTTACTGAGCCACTGTCTGTATCGAGTTTCGGTAACCGGTCGTCAGCATATCCCAGAACAAGGCGCTGCGCTGATTGTGGCAAACCATGTGAGCTATGTAGACGCTTTGATTCTAATGGGTACATCAACCCGTCCAGTTCGATTCGTGATGGACAAATCAATCAGTGAACTGCCTGTTCTTAAATATGTTTTTCGTCATGCCGGCGTTATCCCAATCTGCTCCCCACGCAAATGTGCAGAGACTTACAAAAGAGCTTTCGAACAGATTGAGCAAGCTCTTAATAACGACGAGGTAGTTTGTATCTTCCCTGAAGGTCGTTTGACCTCAAATGGTGAACTGGGCGAGTTCCGACCGGGTGTTGAGAAGATTCTAAAACGTACACCGGTTCCAGTGATTCCAATGGCGTTAAAAGGCTTATGGGGCTCTTTCTTCAGCCACAAGAATGGACACGCGTTAACGAAGCGCCCTACTCGCTTTTGGTCTCGTATCGAAGTCAATATTGGTGAGTTATTGCAACCAACCACATTAGATCGCCATTTGTTACAAAAAGAAGTGCAAGATTTGCTAATTCGCTGACAGTAGTCTCGTGGAGAATCTAGTAGGATAAAATCAACGTCATAAATCTAGGAGGTATTATGAAAATCATCATCTTACATGGTCTTTATATGCATGGGCTGGTCATGCAGCCTCTTAGCCAAAAGCTGAGAAAGCTGGGCTACGAGACCCAAGTATTGAGTTACAACACGGTTTCAATTAACGAAGAGTCGCTGTTCGATTCCATCGACAAAGCGCTTAATCCGCTGACTGCTAATGTGTTGGTGGGTCATAGTCTAGGTGGTTTGATGATTAAACGATACCTCGCGAGCAGAGAGCCATCGACAAGTCTGGTGTCCCATGTTGTAGCAATTGGCTCGCCACTGAAAGGCGCATCTATCGTCACTCGCATTCAAGATTTGGGATTTGGTGCGATGCTTGGTAATTCTCCCTATCATGGTCTTAATAAGCACGAGGATGTTTGGACGTTCCCACAAAAGCTTGGCAGCATCGCAGGCACAATGGGCATTGGCGCTAGGCCGATTCTCATGCACAAAGACAATACCATGTCTGACGGTACGGTTACTGTAGATGAAACACGTTTAGAAGGCATGCAAGATCATATAGAGACGAAACAGACTCACACTAGCCTTATCTACAACACCTATGTACCTGCACAGATAGATCACTTTATCAAAACTGATCACTTCAGCAAATAGCGCACTTTTCCATCAAGTAGTTGCAATCTACTTTTCAAGCCAAGGCGTTCGCAGTACTATTTCTACTCCGACCACTCATTTGAGTGTCGGAGTTTTTACTTCTGACCATATTGGTTGGATTCAATGTTCTCAGGGCGGGGCGAAATTCCCCACCGGCGGTATACTATTTTGAGTGAGCCCGCGAGCGCTCGATTCGTCGAGGTCAGCAGATCTGGTGAGATGCCAGAGCCGACGGTTATAGTCCGGATGAAAGAGAATAAGAAAACATCAGCGGTTTCCTCAACGTTCTGTGTTGATGAACACTGGTGCACTTCTTTTTGGATCGCATTTTTTATTGCGTGGGTTTGTGTCATCTTACCGTTGGTGACTCAGTGCATGCGTAAAATGTGACGATCCCTCATACCGCCCTGATTCTGGTGATATTTAGGAGTTAACCATGAATCAGTCATCACTACTTGCCGAATTTGGCGACCCAATTACTCGCGTTGAAAACGCACTTATCGCATTAAAAGAAGGCCGTGGCGTGCTTCTTCTTGACGATGAAGATCGTGAAAACGAAGGCGACATCATTTATTCCGTAGAGCACCTGACTAATGAGCAAATGGCTCTGATGATCCGCGAATGCAGCGGCATTGTGTGCCTATGCCTGACAGACGCTCAAGCAGACAAATTGGAACTGCCACCAATGGTTGTGAACAACAACAGCGCAAACCAAACGGCTTTCACAGTTTCTATTGAAGCGAAGCAAGGCGTAACAACTGGCGTTTCTGCCGCTGACCGTGTAACAACGATCAAAACAGCAGCAAACCCAAACGCAAAACCAGATGACTTAGCTCGTCCTGGTCATGTATTCCCTCTACGTGCTCGTCCTGGTGGCGTAATGACTCGCCGTGGTCACACAGAAGGCACTATCGATCTAATGCAAATGGCCGGTTTGCAGCCTGCTGGCGTGTTATGTGAGGTGACAAACCCAGATGGCACCATGGCAAAAGCACCAGAGATCGTCGCGTTTGGTCGTTTACACAACATGCCAGTGCTGACCATCGAAGACATGGTTGCTTACCGTAATCAATTTGATTTGAAGCTAGCGTAATCAACACGCATTTGCTCTAGTCGAAAGCCGCTGAACTCAGCGGCTTTTTTGATCGATTTGATTCCTTTGCGAGTAGTTATACTTAGTAAAAACAAAAGGAATCAACATCATGAAGGGAATCACTCGCAGCGCACTTACCGCAACACTACTCTCCACCAGCTGTTTGGCTTTTGCATCGAGCTGTCCAGATATCTTGCAAGGAAAGCAAAGACTTTTAAATTCAACGGAAGAAATAGAGCTGTGTGACGCCTTCAAAGGCAAAACGCTGCTTGTCGTGAACACCGCGAGCCAATGCGGCTTTACCCCTCAATTCGAGCAATTAGAGCAGTTGCATCAGACTTACAAAGATCAAAACTTTGCCGTTGTGGGCTTTCCTAGTAACGACTTTCGTCAAGACCGTGGCAGTGAAGAAAAAACCGCTAAAATTTGCTATCTCGACTACGGTGTTACTTTCCCTATGATGGCGCGAACCTCTGTTCTTGGCGAGGATGCAAACCCAGTATTCGCCGAGATCAGTACTCAAGCGGGCATTACTCCGAAGTGGAACTTCTACAAGTTCTTGATCAACAAAGAAGGTAAAGTCGTTGCGACCTTCCCAAGTTCAACCTCTCCAACAAGTACTACGCTTACTAACATGATTGAACAGCAACTGTAAGGAAGGCTGCCATGACAACCACACGTACGACAATGCTGCAATTGGGTTATTTAGGACTGCTGCCCTTTCTGTTCAGCTTGGTTCTCATCGTTACAGAAAGGACTTTGTTTAACTTATCTGGGGAGCAGTTTTTTATTGCTTACAGTGCGGTGATTTTGAGTTTTCTTTCCGGGGTACTTTGGGGCAACGCCATTGATCATTTTTATCACCGCTTGAGTCGAAATGCCTTGGTGTTAAGTAACTTATTCGTATTGCTTGCTTGGGGAGCGCTGCTGCAAGGTAACAAGCATTATGTCGTCGCGACTCTGTTATTGGCTGCTGGCTACATTGCCGTTTGGTACGCAGAAAAGTTGATTCGAAGAGTAGAAAAAGAGGCGGAGCCAAAAGGGTATCAAATGATGCGAGGCAAGCTCACAACAGGAGTGGTACTCATGCATGGGTTGGTATTAATCGCTTAAACTGGTCTGTCCACCTATCAGATCACAAAATTAACCAAGTTATATAAAACAATGTTCATTTCGTGAAGTGCGCGTAATTTTGAACACCGTTTTGTTTTAATTATGAATGGATGGTCATATAAGTATCTCAAAAGCATTCACAAAGGATATGAATATGTTTTTTCGTAAACTTCTTTTTAGTACCGCAGTTATCAATGCAACAGCGGGTTGTGTGTCTTATCAAGCACAACAGGCTGCGGTCAATACGGTGAATACCACTGGAGTGGTTCTTAACAACGTAGTGAAAACCACCATCGCTCAGCCTTGTAACGTTGCCGTCACTGTTGCTAGCTTGTTTTATCCAAATGCGATTTTTATGACTGATATGCCAACCGCAGCTTGCACGGCAGTGCTTCGCTAACGCAAAATGAACATAAAAAAATGGCGACCTCATTGGTCGCCATTTTTATTGATGTGATTATAGCGTTAATAAGTAGTTCACTAACGCGTTGTAATCATCGTAGCTGCGGATCTCATTTGGCAACACAATGTACTTGTTGTTCACCACAACACCCGGAACCCCAGTCAATGTGCTTTGTTTGAATTGTTTATCAAAACCTTTCTGCATAGAGTTCACTGCAAAGCTGTTGTACGCCGCATCGAACTTCTTGCCATCGACGCCGTTATCCACGAACAGTTGCTTAAGCTCTGCTTCGTTTTGAGGTGCTTGACGCTTCTGATGAATTTGCGCAAACATCGCCGGCACCATCTTATCCTCAACACCTAGTGACACCATTGTTGCGTAAGACTTCGCCATTGGAATTGCCATATCACCGCCCATAAATGCGACATGCACTTTCTCAAAGCTAGCGTCTTTCGGTAACGCTGGTTTCAAGTTGTCGATGACTGATTCAAATTTGTAACAGTGTGGGCAATAGAAAGAGAAGAACTCAGTGACTGTCGGTGTTTTTGCTTTCTCTACATCCAAGATTTTGTAGTGTTTACCCGCTTCAAATTGCGCCGCGTGAGCAGTGAATGCCAGTAGTAGAGTGCTGCAAAGAGCAAATAGCTTTTTCATGTTTGATTCCTTTGGGCACAAGTGTGCCGTATTCATGTGTTAATGTTTAAAAGCCCAGCAGTGCTGGTTTGTGATGAATAAAGGAATCAAACAATAGGAGGACGGTAAGGCTTATAAATCACTGTCACTGCTTTTGGGGTGGGTGATTTATCAATCAATGCAAGACTATGCGGTAATAAAATCACATCATCTTGTAAGAGGTTGGTTGGTATTTTGACGATACAAGAAGAGCTACAACTGGTGTGTACTTGCTGCCCTTTCTCCATCAGATGATCACCATGGTGTGATTCAATACAGTCCGTATTGTCCACGCCCATTTTTTGATGAAGCTCAGCCGTTCTATCGTTATTCGAACTCACTTCGATTGGCGCTGTGGCTGCACGCACACTCGACGCTACGCCCGTTAGCAACATGGCTAATAGACAGAGCATTGTCGTCATGAATGTACGGTTAAAACTCAGCATATAACTTCTTCAAAATACGGTGAATCTTCATCATACAGATTCCTTCTTTTCATACAAGCCAATCACTTAATGCTAGGTTCACAAACAAGACGATTCTGACACTCGATACCGACTGCAATGCCGATAACACTTGAAATCACTATGAAACCTGAGTAATAGTTAGATCAGTTTTTGTACAAACAAGGAAAGATTAATGCTTAAAAAGAGATTCTTTAAAACAAAAGATGAAGTCGAAGTCACGTTCGAGCTAGACAAAAACCAGTGGGAGTCGATTCAAATTGCAGGCGATTTCAACAACTGGCAACCAGAACCAATGAAGCTCGTGAAGAAAAGTGGCCAGTTTAAGTTTAAGACGCGCTTGCCGAAGGAACAGAATATCCAGTTCCGTTACCTATTCAACGAAGCCGAGTGGGAAAACGATCCACAAGCAGACGCATATGTGCCAAATGGCTTTGGTAGCGATAACAGCGTTGTATGCACACAAGAACAAATCGCTTAGCACGCAATTCAGAAACAAAGGCGCACCGAGTGCGCCTTTTTTATTGTCTAATTTTCATTGAGTTATTGCTTATTGTTGCTATATGACAACAGTGTTTTAACTGAAGTGATGTATATCAACAAAAGCCATTTCCTTAATATATCCACATCGCAGCGAGATAGATGTTCTTAACTAAAAGCTGCTCTCAAACGAAAGCGATTCTTAAAAAATTAAGGAAACAAAAGATGAAAAAACTGATTGTAATCACAGGTGCAAGTTCTGGTATTGGTGAAGCTATCGCACGCCGTCTAAGCGATGAAGGTCACCCACTTCTTCTTCTTGCTCGTCGTGTAGAGCGCTTAGAAGCACTAAACCTGCCGAACACGCTATGTGAAAAAGTAGACGTTACTGAAAAAGCTTCATTTGAAGCGGCAATTGCTAAAGCAGAAGAGAAATTTGGCCCTGCTGACGCACTAGTAAACAACGCAGGCGTGATGCTACTTGGTCAAATTGACACACAAGATGCATCAGAGTGGAAACGTATGTTCGACGTGAACGTACTTGGTTTGCTAAACGGCATGCAGTCTGTGCTAGCACCAATGAAAGCACGTAACAGCGGTACTATCATCAACATCAGCTCAATCGCAGGTAAAAAGACGTTCCCAGATCACGCGGCTTACTGTGGCACTAAATTCGCGGTTCACGCAATTTCTGAAAACGTTCGTGAAGAAGTAGCAGCATCAAACGTTCGCGTAACAACAATCGCACCAGGCGCTGTAGAAACTGAACTGCTTTCTCACACAACATCGCAAGAAATCAAAGATGGTTACGGTGCGTGGAAAGAAGACATGGGCGGCGTGCTAGCTGCTGATGACATCGCACGTGCAGTTGTATTTGCTTACCAGCAACCACAAAACGTTTGTATCCGTGAGATCGCTCTAGCACCAACTAAGCAACAACCTTAATCTCTGCGATTCTAAGACGAAGAAATTCAAAAAGCGGCTCAATGCCGCTTTTTTGTTTTGAAGCGTTGGAAAACAAATCAATAATTAGCCATCAAAAACTCATATGTCGGAGTCGGCACTAGTGGCTTAATTGAGTCAAAATCTCTTTCTTCTAGTAATTTACGAACTGTAGAAGCACTTATGACGCGCCCACCTGTTGAAATACGTTCAATAATATCCACTTCAATATTATATTCAGGCAACAGCTCTTGCATTTTCTGGTTGTACTGCTTGGTTACTTTACAGGTTGGCTCATCACCCAAGAAAATCTTGCTAATATTTAATTTTTTAGCAATAAACTCACAAAAGAACCAAGCTTCCATAGAAGCATCAGCCACAACTTCACTTTTTGCATCTTTATCAAAGTAATCTGGATAAGTAAGTTCAGTACAAATAAACTTCCCGCCAGGGAGTACCGTTACATTTTCTAAATGTCGAGAGCTATCATGAACAAGTTGTAAGCGGTCTTTAAACTTAAAGAAAGACAAGTCCTCTTCAATAACAAAAATAAATAGCTTATCAACTTTTTTAGAAGCGTAATCAATCAAATGCATATGACCATTTGTGATAGGATTACAATTTACAGCAATGCTACCGACATTAACCCCATCATCTGGTATATATTGCTCTAGCAAAGATAAATAACTTTTCATTTCACAAGACTCTAATGTTCGAGCCACATGCTTAAATAAAAAGTACTTAAAATTATCCAATATTTTATAGAAATTGCTTTCATTCTGATTAGCTATGTTAGCACAAACTGATTGAATCGTTGGTCGACTTATTAATTTTGATAGAATTTTATCTGCAACTTCGTTCGCCATCATTTCATTCCCTAAAGGAGAGAAATGGCAATTTACTTTATCTAAATCAAGAAAGAACTTGCTTCCTCTATCTATCTCATTTAAATCAATGGATTCAATACAAGTGTTATTTAGACCGATAAATTCGTTAAAATCAAAGAACACAATAATGTCGTTAGGTTTAATCTCGGTCTGAACAAGATTGTTAATAGCCAATAAAAGGTTCATACCAATACTACCGTGATTTTCTACGATCACATCACCATAGTGGTTGTTAAAGTATGCCTGCAATTGACTTGCAATTGTATCACTATCTTTTACACCAAAACTACAGGTTGTTGAAGAACCAAATAACAAAACTCTTTTGACTGTGTTTTCTGGTTGCCCTGTTGTTGTTCTTTGTCCATTTTTTACAGAAACAAAACCATTATCAAAATCGGAAAGTACGACTTTCGTTGCTTTTATTATTGGTGAACCGCATTCGAATAGTTTTGATATATTTTCACGCTCATCAGTACTATATAAGCTTTTTACATATTCAGGAGCATTATTTGACTGACACCAGTCTTTTCTACCTTGGATATATAACTTGGAGTTTTTTAACAATTCTATTTCAGTGCGAGACTTGTTACCTAACCTTCTTCCTTTATTCTCTATACATATTAAAGAAGGAATTCCACCTTTAGATCTTACATAGTTTTCAATAAATTCGACTTTATAAGAGTTTGGAATTGATCTATTTATTGTATGTATTGAAGATACTATATCACTTCGATAGCAATCTGCTTTTTCCTCTAGATTACTAGCTACATCCCATTGATTATTAATAACAAACAGGTTCTTAAGAGCAAAATACCAACCTGGATCTTCATCAAGATTATATAGAGATTTCATTTCTCTAATAGCTTTATTAATATCACCATTGTTTATATGAATTTCTAGCATTTTTATTTTTATTTTTATCAATCTTTTTTTGTTCACAAAACAACTTTTAACTTTATACCTAAACAACCTTAGTTTAATTCTAATAGAACTCACGAAACACCCTAAATGCAAGACTCTACAGATTGTAGAGCATTTTCGACTCATAAAGATTAACTTTATAAAATATTTAAAATTTAATCACACCATGAATAGTTATCAAACAATAGTTATGTAAGGGTTTGTAATAGTGAGTAATAACACGATTACAATTATTCACATTGCTAAATCCAGTGGGGAAAAATCAACCAAACCGAAATTTATTTAACTTATTCCTATCATTTAGATTAACCGAACATTACAAACAAGCATCAGGTAACATTTCCTTAAAAATCTCCTAACAATACTTGAATGAAGTTTCACTGCTAAAAAGACGAAATTCTTGCAAAGCAAGAAGAAGGTTGAAATGATAAACCAAGAGCCCGCACCACAAGCTTGTTAAAGGTTGCACACCGATAGCAAAAAGCTCCGAGAAATTCGGAGCTTTTTTGTTTTGTCTTGTTAATTTCAATCACTCTAGTCTATAAATCCCCTCTGACTCTTTACGTTTATTGAAATCCCTGACAAATTTGTTTAAGTTTCAGGGATAATTCCTACAAGATGCATCACTGCTATGAACGTACAAGACACTAAGCAATCACTTATCATCGTGGAAGACGATCCCAAACTGCAGGCTATGTTAAGCGAATACTTTGAAGGACAAGGCTTTGAAGTTAGCTGCATAGACAATGGAACGGACGCTCCGGATGCGATTCTTGAAAGCCAGCCAGATCTCGTTCTTTTAGATTTGATGTTGCCGGGGCAAGATGGATTGAGCGTTTGCCGCCAGATCCGTGAGTGCTACAAAGGCAAAGTGCTGATGCTTACTGCAAGTGATGACGATTTTGACCATGTTGCCGCATTGGAAATAGGTGCCGATGATTTTGTGACTAAGCCGATCAAGCCACGTGTTCTGCTCGCTCGTATTCGAATGCTATTACGCCGTAAAGAAGCATCAACAACAGATTCAGACACATGCTTAGAAGTGGGCGTCCTGTGCCTTAACCGTCTGCGTAAAACGTGCGCTCTAAACCAAGAACCCATTCCTCTCACCGACGGTGAATTTGATCTCCTTTGGGTACTCGCAAGCCATCCTGAACAAACCCTTTCTCGCGAGTGGCTCACCAAAACATTGCGTGGCATCGAATACGACGGCACCGACCGAACCATTGATAACCGTGTGGTAACGCTGCGTAAAAAGTTAGGCGACAGCACTACACCACCACAAAAAATCATTACTGTGCGCGGTAAAGGTTACTTGTTTATGCCCGATGCTTGGAATGCGTAATGAAACGTATTTATCTGGAAAGCTTTTTAGGTCTGATCATCCTATTTGTAGCCAGTCTTGTTGGCTATGAAGTCATTGTTTATCAGCTTAATACGGACTACGACTACCTACTAGAAGAGCATGAAGCTCAAGCTTTCCATGAGCTGATCTATCCGATGTATCAAGAAAAAGGCGAGGAATACACCGTTCAGCAATTAGAGAAATTCGCAACATCGAGTCACATGTTGTTAATTGCTCAGGAAATGACGAATCTTCCTCCAGAGGTGCAGAAAGCATTCGATGAAGATCCATCCGTTAATACGGCTTTTGATGATGAGCGAGACTTGTGGTTTCGCTTTGAACCCGGCTCCCCTATCTTCAAGTTAACCCAAAACCCCAACAGCCCTATCATTCAAGCCATCAATTTTGACGACAACATCGTTTGGCTGTTTTTCCTTGCTGGTTTTGCGCTGTATTGTGTCTTGCTGATTTGGTTCTTAAGTCGACGAGTTCGCGCTTTAGAGAAGGTTACCGTTGATTTTGCCTCTGGAGATTTCAATGCCAGAGCGGACACCTCCAGTGCCAAATCCGTCGGTACGTTGAATAGAAGCTTCAACCATATGGCTGATAAAGTGTCTCGACTCATCACCACCAATAAAATGCTTACCAATGCGGTAGCGCATGAACTTCGTACCCCGATCTTTCGTCTGCAATGGCAAGCCGATCTACTGGCCGACGCGGCTTTAAATGAACAACAACAGAAGTACGTCGACAGCATCGTAGAAGATATCGACGACATGGAAAATATGGTGGAAGAACTGCTCTACTACGCCAAAATGGAGCGACCAAATGCCGAGATTCAAACTTCTTCTGTGGCCTTATCAAGTTTTGCTCAATCGTTTTTACCCAAGTGGCAACGTGACACCCAACTTTCTATCTTGATTGACGACACGAGCTCACAACAGGCGATCATTGATGCCGACCCAAAACTGCTAAAACGCGCCTTAGATAACCTACTTCGCAATGCGATGCGTTACGCACAAACCCAAATCGTGCTTGAGATTCTGGAGACACCGGAGAAATCTTGTATTCGTGTGCATGACGATGGCTGTGGTGTGGAAGAGAAGGATTGGCCTCATCTGTTTGATGCATTTTACAGCGCTGATAAATCGCGTAACAAAAGCACCAGCGGCTTCGGTTTGGGGCTTGCGATCGTCAAACAGATCGTTGAATTGCAGAACGGCGAAGTCTATGTCTCACACAGCCCGTACGGCGGTGCGTGTTTTACAATCTGCTTTCCCAAGTAAATTCATAAACTTATCAATACTCCCTTAAACGCCATTACAAAAGACGACACTTCAATACAATTGCCCGACAGAGCACCACAATAAAACAGTGTACATTTAATCCATAAATTCACAGCAATAATGGATCAACGCAATGTATAAACCTCTTCTTCTCGTCACCCTTTCTTCCACACTTGCTGCTTGTGCTTACAACCAAGAACCAGTTGTCGATATGACCAATGTTGACCAAGCCCAATACGAGCAAGACTTCACGTATTGCCAAGGTTACGCAGAAAAAGTGGATAAAGGCGAAGCCGCTAAAACTGAAGCACAAAATGGTGCCGTTACTGGTGCGTTGGTCGGTGCCGTTGCAGGCGCATTAGAAAATGGCATTGGCGGCGCTGCTGTGGGCGCGGTGGCAGGCACTGCTGTTGGTGCAGGTGCTGGGGCTGTTGGTGGTGCTAACGATTCAACCAAAACTCAATCCTTAGTTCTGCGTAAATGCCTAGCGAACAAAGGCTATACCGTATACGACCTTGATTCATAACGTATAAATTCGCATCAATTACACAAAATTTTGCGTTGAGCGACGTTAATTTCACAAATGTTTCACGCTCGACCTATTAGTTTCATGTTTTCCAATTCGATGCACTTCTGTCATCAGGGGAGGCTTTATCCCTCAAAGCGCCCCTCTTTTTTAGGGCTTAGCAGTTAAAAGGCCACATTTTGAAACCAGGTAAAACAGGTATTCGCCGGATATTGGACGCAACCGGCTATTCACTTCAAGGATTGAAAGCAGCGTGGACTCATGAAGCCGCTTTCAGACAAGAACTGGTACTTACACTTGTCCTTTCTGTTTGCGCATTCTTGCTTCCTGTCACCACCTTAGAACGCATCATGATGATCAGCAGCCTCCTGTTGGTCGTGATTGTTGAATTGATTAACTCCGCCATCGAAGCGGTTGTCGATCGTGTCAGCGATGACTGGCATGAACTCAGTGGAAGAGCCAAAGACATTGGCTCCGCAGCAGTATTTGTTGCACTTTTTCTCGCCCTATTTGTTTGGGCGTCGATTTTACTTTAGTCACATCGAAGCACGTCAATTATGAAGACAATTGAACTCCCAACTAAAGGTATCTCCTACATTACCTTTACGCTTTTATTAGCCTTGTATTTCGCACTTGTAGTTAACATCCCCATCTACAAAGAGTTGGTGCATATCTTTGCGGATCTCGATCAGGTTAAGATCGGTTTCATCATTACGATTCCAATCTTCTTTTTTGCGGCGTTGAATTTCCTATTTAACCTGTTCAGCTGGCCTTGGATCAGCAAGCCCTTCTTCATCTTATTACTGATCACATCGGGCATGGTGAGTTACGCAAGCTACAACTACGGCACCTTGTTCGATACGGACATGATCACCAACATCGTTGAGACAGATACCAGTGAAGCCAGCTCGTACTTGAGTGCCTACTCACTTATCTGGACACTGTTGATGGGTGTTCTCCCTGCCCTAATCGTCTTCAAGATTAAATTTAAGCCTCTTGAAGGCAGATGGCTTCGCTTCACGTTGACCAAAATCGTCTCAATGCTGGCTTCATTGGCTGTTATCGCCGTGATTGCAGGCATGTATTACCAAGACTATGCGTCAGTTGGTCGCAACAACAGTTACCTAAAGAAAGTCATCATTCCGACTCAGTACGTGTACGCGATCTCTAGCTATGTAAAAGAAAACTACTTAACGACGCCAGAACCCTACCGTGAGATTGGTACGGATGCGAAACAATCCCAACTTGCACTAGAGCAAGCAAAAGAGAAGCCGACGCTGCTTGTCTTTGTATTAGGTGAAACGGCACGAACTCAAAATTATCACATCAACGGCTATGAACGAGAGACTAACCCATACACCAGTAAGTTAGATGTCATCTCGTTCCAAGATGTTTCTTCCTGTGGTACCGCAACGGCTGTCTCTGTGCCTTGTATGTTCTCTCAATTACCGCGCCACGACTTTGATCGTAGCAAAGCAGACAACCAAGATAACGCATTGGACATCATGCAGCGCGCTGGCATTGATTTGATGTGGAAAGACAACGACGGTGGCGACAAGGGTGTTGCTCATAAGATCAATAAGATGGATGTCGCACGCGGCAAACAAAATACGCTTTGCAACGGCAATACCTGCTACGACATGGCGCTGCTAGACAATTTGGACGACCAAATCGCGAACATGAAAGGTAACCGAGTTGTTGCGCTTCACCTGATTGGCAGCCATGGTCCGACTTATTTCCAGCGCTACCCGAAAGACAAAGCGTTTTTCCAACCAGACTGCCCTCGCGCAGATATTGAAAACTGCAGTGTGGAGCAAATTGTGAACTCTTACGACAACACGATCCGCTACACAGACTTCGTGTTGGATCAAACCATTGCGAAACTGAAAACGTTGGAAGATAAATACAACACGGCGATGATCTACGTCTCTGATCACGGCGAGTCTCTAGGCGAAAACGGGTTGTTCTTACATGGCATGCCTTATGGTTTGGCACCGGATTTCCAAAAGCGTGTTCCAATGATGCTTTGGATGTCACCAGGCTTTAAACAAGCAAAACACGTCAACACCGATTGCTTGGCACAAGAAGCGCAGCAAACCGCAACGCACTCACACGATAATGTCTTCCACTCATTGTTGGGCATTATGGATGTGGAAACCAATGCCTACGACGGCGCTTTAGATATCTTTAAGACTTGTCGTCAAAGCTAATAATCATATTCATAACCAAAAGGAGGGGGATATTTACCCTCTCCTACTTCGAACCATAAGCATTCAAATCAACATCTATGGCTAGGTGGAAAATTTCATGCAATACAAGGTTCTATAATGAAAAAACAAACACTCATCGCAATCTCAATCACAACCGCCGTTCTTTCAGGTTGTGGTACTGACAATCAACCATCGCTCACCCCAGACCCGATACAAACTGTTCATGTCCAAACCGTTAATCTTGTCGACTTTGGAAACAACAAGTTTTCTGATGTACAACTGAAGGCCCACCACAACGGAGAAGAGCAAACAATATACTCTGGTATCATCCAATACGGTTCGACTTCACCTAGCCTTCTGATAGCACAACAAAAAAGCCCAGCTGTTCCTTATACTTTCAAGCTCTTTGATACCAACTCGCAAAATGAGTTAGCCCAAAAGAAACTGACTGTAAACTCGGGTGACCACAAGATCGTGTTCGCTTTCGGTGACGTAGATAAAGGCTATTACGAACTGTCGGTTCAAAACAAACCTAATATTTCTAGTGCCTCCTCAGACGAAGTTCCAATCTATATTTTAGACTCAAGCGACGTGACAAAGGGCTCCCAAACAAGCGTCACGGTCGAAGGGCAAACGATCGATAACCTTCCAAGTAAGAGGCTATCTAGAGCCTTGAACGTACCTAAAAACCAGCAAGAGATGACGGCAACATTTACTCACAATGGCATCAGTAAGACTTGTAAATTTAGCACCAAAGAGACACCTCAAATGGTTATTCTTGGCCCTTATAGCCAATGCTATGGCTTGAGCTTCCTAACATCATTTGAAGATTAAATAGTGCCTGCGTATTACGGTACGCAGGACTCATTCATTAATACAAAATATCTCTAGCCTGCTCATAAACGGGGACCCAAATTCTAGTTATACTCTTCTCCTGCAAATAGAACGTCGAAAGAAGAACTCAAAATGAAAATTGGCATCATTGGCTTGGGCGACATTGCTCAGAAAGCTTACCTTCCTGTTATCACTCAGCTTCCAGACGTTGAGTTGGTATTTTGTACCCGCAATGCAAATGCACTCAACGCACTCGCTCAACAGTATCGAATCGCAGAAACCTGCCAAGACTATCAACAATTAGTTGGTATGGGCGTAGATGCGGTCATGACTCACGCCGCTACTAGCGTTCACCCTCAAATAGCGTCTTTCTTTTTAGAGCAAGGCATCCCGACATTCGTTGATAAGCCTTTGGCAGACAGCGCTGCTGAAGTAGAAAAGCTATATGAACTGGCAGAACGCGTGAAACAGCCTCTGTATGTTGGTTTCAATCGCCGTCATATCCCGCTCTACAATCAACATATGCCGAGCATCCAGAAAGGCGAACTTTCAGGCTTGAAATCTCTGCGTTGGGAGAAGAACCGTAATCAATTACCGGGGGATATCCGTACCTTCATTTTCGATGATTTTATCCACCCTCTTGATAGCGTGAACATCACGGCCAGAGCAGATCTGAAAGACGCTTACATTACACATCAAATGGATGGTGACCAACTGGCTCGTTTAGATATCCAATGGCAGCATGGTGAGACATTGCTTCACGCATCCATGAACCGCCATTTTGGGATCACCACAGAGCGTGTCCAAGCGTGCTATTCAAACAAAGCAATGGAGTTTGATTCGTTTGTTGAAGGGAAACTGTGGCAAGACAATCAACAGCAGAAGTTGAGCTTAAAAGATTGGACGCCAATGCTAACCAGTAAAGGCTTCCACTCTATGCTGTTGGATTGGTTTGAAGTCATCCAGTCAGGCAACATCGCTTCTGAAATCGTAGCGCGCAATATCGCTAGCCACCAACTTGCCGAAGCGATTTGTCAGCAGATTGAACAGTCAGTACGTCGATAATTAAGCACTGAAACGAGCGCGGAACGCTTTGGGAGCCAATCCCATGGTTTTGATGAACACTTTGCGAAATGCGCTCGCGTCTTGATACCCAACTTGATAAGCGATAACTTCAAAAGCTAAGTTACTCGACTCTAATAAATCACACGCCTTTTGCACACGAAGATGCTGCAGATACTGATTCAAGTTCAAACCTGTCGCTTTTTGGAAACGTCTCTGAAGCGTACGCTCAGTTAAACAACTGATCTCTGATAGCGCTTGGTTTGAAATCGCATGTGAGAAATGATCGGCCATATAGTGCTGGGCACTAAGAACGGCACTATCACCATGCTGAAAGTTAGGCGTGAATTGCTGATAAAAACGCTGCTCTCTGGCACCAGTATCGACCACCAGCATCTTTCCCAACAAACGCATCACTGCTGGTGTACTTAGCTGAGAAACCAGCTCCAACCCCAAATCAAGCCAAGACATCATGCCACCAGCGGTAATGATGCTGCCCTCGTTGATAAGGATGGATTCAGGCTTAAGCGTCACGTTAGGAAACCTATCTCGGAATAACCCTGCCAGCCCCCAGTGTGTTGTGCACGCTTTGTTATTCAACAAATCAGCGTGAGCGAGAACAAATGCCCCTGCACATGCAGACGCCACAACCGCACCAGCTTTGTGCTGCTCAAACAACCAAGACGTTAACGCCTCACTTGGCGAAAGGTAATATTGCTCCGCACCGCTTGGCGGCAGTATGACGACCGTGAACTCATCGGCTCGAATAACGCCTTCTTTCCAATCAATGATGTCTGCATGAAAGCGGCATTCAACATCCAGCTCAATCGAAGCGCGGTTTGCCATCTCAAACAGCTCCTGCAAGCCATAGACTGATGCTTTTGAAGCCCCCGGGTAGTTCACAATAGCAATGTTTATCTTGTTCATTCCAATTGTCGTTTTTGACCTATTTTTTGTCATTTTAGACACTGAGCAAGATAAAAGAAAGCACGCATAATAGCTCCCATACCAAAGCAACACATTCACTGAAAACAAAAGGAAAACACCATGAGCCAAGCAGCACTTCTTGTTATCGATCTACAAAACGACTACTTCCCTAACGGTAAATTTCCGCTATGGAATACAGAAACAACGCTAAACAACATCAAGAACGCAATTGCTAAAGCGAATGAGAAAAATATTCCTGTCATTCATATTCAGCACATCGCCGATCCAGCAATGAGCATTGCGCCTTTCTTTAATGAAGGCTCTGAAGGCGCTGACATTCACCCTGAGATCTTAGCGCTAGCGCCAAATGCCGATGTGGTTATCAAACACTTTGCGGACGGATTTGAACAAACAAACCTTGAAGAAGTACTGCAAAAACATGGGGTAACAGAGCTATTAGTAAGTGGCATGATGACGCAAAACTGTGTCACTCATACTGCGATTTCTAAAGCGGCAGAAAAATACGACGTATCAATTCTTATGGACTGCTGCACAACTGTCGATGAAATGATCCACAACATCGCACTGCACGCTGTATCAACTCGCGTCCCACTAGTAACGGCAGAACAAAAACTGTAAGCCAGCGAGCATCCACTATACTGTCTTAATTAGAATGGCCCGATGCGCCAAGCGTCGGGTCCTGTTGGTTGGCACTGACTCTCATTAACTCTATAGGGACAGCACAATGAAGTGGATGTCAGTTTTATCAATTATCACCTTATCGAGCGCACTCACCGGCTGCGGAGGGAGCGACTCCTCAGATCCAGAGATTGCGGTAAGAGCGCTCAACTTTCAGACCGTTAACTTCGTCAACCAAAACCCGAGCGGTGTTTCAGATATCAGTGTTCAAGCCAATTATGGCAGCCTGCAAGAAGATATTTATTCCAATCTGCCACTTTATGGTGCGACAGAAACTGGCTTGCTGTTGATTCAAGAAAACGCCAGTACTTTTGATATCACGTTTGATTTGATTGAGACCAATAGCCAGCAAACCTTAGTCAGTGAGACACGTTCAATTGCTGTCTCTAATCCTCAAGTGATCTTTGCTTTTGGTGACGCTAACACAAGTTTTTATGACCTCATCTTCCAAGACAAGCCCGACACGAGCAGCACAACCAATACTCAAGTCTCTGTATTCGTTATGGATGCTAGCCAACTACAAGGCGGTATCAACAGTGATGTTTGGGTGGATGGGTCCCAACGGATCTTTAATCTGAGCAAAAGAACCTTGTCGAGCCAGATCATCGTAGGTGCGAATACCGCAAATGTTCCGATTGAAATCAGAGAAACAGGCACTACAACGGTGATAAACACGTGCAGTGTTTCTACCGAAAGCAGAGCCATCATGGTGATATTGGACCCATTGGGCAACTGCCGAGTGCTGTCTGTTTTAGACTCTGTTTTTTAAACCATTTGTTGGCAATTTAGACACTCAATAAGGTATGCATAAAACGCATACCTTACTTCACTTTTTATCATTTGTGTCATCACAGACTTATCTCTACACTTCGCGCTCTTTTTTCTACTTGAGCGCACAATGCATGCTTTTTTCTCAAACCATTTTCGCTCAGGTGCTGAGAATGTCTGTCATGTTGGGCCTGTCGTTAATCATCGTCCATAACTCACCTAAGTTATTGGAAATATTAGCAGAGCAAGCCATCAACAGCGGTTGCCATCAAACCACTGGTGACGGCGAACACCAGGATCACTCTCATCACCACCATCATCATTAATAAGAGCAAATTATGAGTATTTTCCGATTTCCAATTCTTGTTTGGCTTGGAATAGGGATTTTGATTATCTGTCTAGGGATCAGACAATCGTTCGGCATTTTCATGATGCCAATTTCAGACCACTTCCAAACGGGCCGCGAGTTCTTTAGCTTTGCTATTGCCTTGCAAAACCTGTTGTTTGGTGTGTTCCAACCATTCGTTGGTATGGCGTCAGACCGTTGGGGCGCAAAGCGTATAATCATTTTAGGTGCCATTTCTTACGCTTTGGGTCTCTACCTGACTTCGATCGCAGTTGAACCAACCATGATGTATTTGTCGCTGGGTGTGCTAGTTGGCTTCGGCTTAAGCGCGACCAGTTATGTGATCGTGCTAGGCGCTGTGGCGAAAGTTGTCCCTGCCCAACACGCTGCAAAAGCATTTGGTTTAACAACAGCAGCGGGCTCATTCGGTATGTTTGCGATGATCCCTGGTGCACAAGCGCTATTAAGTGACTTTGGTTGGCAAGGCGCGCTTCAGGTGTTTGCCGTATTGTGTAGCTTTATGGTGATGTTTGCGTTGTTCATGAGAACGGCAAAACCACAAACCAACAACGCAGCAAATGCTCAAGAAGATACGCAAACCCTAAAAGAGGCGTTAAAAGAAGCTTTTGCACACAAAGGTTACTGGTTGATCCACGCTGGTTTCTTCGTATGTGGCTTCCATGTCATGTTTATCGCCACTCATTTGCCAAGTTACTTGGCAGATAAAGATCTACCGGCTTCAACAGCGGCGATGGCTCTGGCGTATGTCGGCATCTTCAACATCTTTGGCTCTTACTTCTGGGGCGTGATGGCAGACCGTTACAGTAAACGCCATGTAATGTCAGCCCTGTACTTGATGCGCACGGTGGTGATTGGTGCTTTTGTGACTTTACCTGTCACCGAACACACTGCTGCCATTTTTGGCGGTGCTATCGGCTTCTGTTGGTTAGGCACGGTGCCACTGACTTCCGGCTTGGTCCGCCAGATTTTTGGTGCTCGTTACCTTTCAACCTTGTACGGCTTGGTGTTCTTCACTCACCAAGTAGGCAGCTTCTTGGGGGCTTGGGTTGGTGGTCGCATTTACGATTACTACGGCTCTTACGATCCAATCTGGTGGTCAACGGTTGTGTTGGCATTTATCGCGGCTCTTATTCACCTGCCGATCAATGACAAGCCGGTGCCACGTTTGAACTTGGCAACCGCATAATCAAAGAAGGCTCTTAACGTTATCGTTGGGAGCCTTTCTCTTTTCTCCCCGCAACACGCTTTCTGTTTTCTCTCAATCGAATAGGCATTCTCATCAATGATTGCTTATTTAAGATAAAGTGCGTCCATTCATCCTCTGTTAAGATTCGTGTGACATACTTAACACAACGCTATAAATCAAAAAGGGTTTTAAATGAGAACACTCGGCAACATCATCTGGTTTGTATTCGGTGGCGTATTCATGGGTTTGCTATGGTGGTTCTTCGGACTACTGGCTTTCATCAGCATCATCGGCATCCCATGGGGACGCGCTTGTTTCGTGATGGGTAACTTCTCGTTCTTCCCATTCGGCAAAGAAGCGGTTTCACGAGATGAACTGACCAATGAAATGGACATCGGTACTAGCCCGCTTGGCGTGATTGGTAACGTGATTTGGTTTGTGTTTGCAGGTATTTGGTTGGCAATCGGTCATATACTTTCTGCCGTAGCATGCTTCGTAACCATCATTGGTATTCCGTTCGCACTTCAACACCTGAAACTGGCGGTTATCTCTCTGGCTCCGATTGGTAAAACAGTCGTGACAACAGAAGAAGCGGCAATGGCTCGCTACAACATCAACCGTTAATTTTGTCGCCCTCTGAGCATCCTGCTCAGAGGGTTATTCCTGTCAAAAGTAAGCCCATAATTGCCACTGCATACTCAAAAATAATGGATTGAAAGTTCATACTCCCACCTTAGTTAAAAGTTAAAATTAATACCTAGTTCTACGCTGTTCTCTTCACTTATTTTGGTCGAGCCCGGTGAAACTCGATGCTCACCAAATGTGTACTTCACATAAGGCTCTACCCATTTCGGTTTTAAAGTAATACGCACTTCGTGATTGGTTCGATGACCACCCTCAGTGAGTTTTTTATCGTAGTTATAAGAATAACCAAGCCGGATAAAATCAATCGGTGTATAGCTTGCACCAACGGTGTTTTTCCACTCCCTTTCTGTCTTTTCCAATGATGGGAATGACTTACCGATTGAGCTGGTTCTCCACTCATGAGAGCTGTTGGCGAAAACCATCCAATCATCCCCTAACGCGGTTCCGGTAAACACGCCCGCATCATAAACGTCGAACAGATCTGCGCGGCCATAGCTCACAAATGCTTCTGTGTAGAATTGCCCAAGCATAACGCCATACCCAGTCCCCAATTCCAAATACCCCGTAGAATCAACCTCAGCAGAAATGTTCCATTCTTCTGTCGCTTGTAAGTATCCTGAAGCAGTCACAATCCATTCATCACCTGTATTGGACACATCTAAACCAAACTCTGGCATTTTGTGGTCAGCAGAAAAACACGGCACAGCAAAGAGCGCGCAAAGCAGCGTCAGAGATTTATTCATTGGGATACCTATCAGAAAGACTCAAAAAGAAAAAAGGAGCCACTTAAATCAAGCGGCTCCTTGCTACTTACCCTTATGCGATTTGGTTTACGAGCGCTCAACGCGGTCGCGAATCGCTCTTTTTATTTCCTGACGTTGCTCTTGTGATAGGGATTGAACCTTTTGTTTCAATTCTGCGCGCTGTTCCGGCGTTAAGCTCTTCGCCGATGCCTCCATTGCAGGTTCAGGCGTCGCCTCAATAGGATTTTCAGGCGTGATCTCAATTGGATTCTCTGGACCGTCCGCGATTGGATGCTCAGGAATCGGCTCCATCGGATTAGAAGGTGAACCAGCGATAGGGTGTTCTGGTGTTGGTTCAATTGGATGAACAGGGTTTAGTTTCGCTTCTTCTACAATAAGGCGACCATCTTCAACGCTTAAATGTACGAAGCCATCATCACTAACAAAGATAAGTTCGTTATTACGGACTTCAATGTGACCCACTACTTCGCCAGATGAATCTTTAACAACCTCGCCATCAGTGTAGTAAAGCTCACCACCGACGTTAAATACGGTGTTTCCTTCTTCGCCACGGATCGCAACTGTCGTAACTTCGCCGTTATCACCTTGGATAGCCATACCATCAAAATGCTCGCCATCAAAGGTTTGAACAGAAGCAACACCTACTGGCTCATTTGAAGAATCTGAACCTGATGAAGAACAGCCAGCTAGAAACGTCGCGGCGATGATTGCACTCAGTAATTTAACTTTCATGATTTACTCTCTTAATTTGTCGAAACTCAGGGATGCCTCTTGCAAGAAAAGTGGACTCCCTGCCCGATGAAGAGAAGTATATTGAGCAGTGTTTTATTACTCTAATCGCTAAAAAGAAACCCGCACTTAACGGCGGGTTATTAATAAACAAGAGTAGAGAGCGTGATAACCAACGGTTATTATTGCTGTTGCGGGCGCTCTAGGTGTTTGGTTATGACATCCGTGATGATGCTGCGTAGCCAATGAACCATTTCATTACGGCGATTCTTATGGTGGTAATAAGCGTGCAAGCAAGGCTCAATCACGATACCGTCGAACTCGATATCCAATCTTCTCAATTGAGAGATCTTATCGACGTTGACCGTTTTTGAAGCGGGAAAAACCATGTCTGAGTTGGCTACCACGTCGATAATGGCCGACGGCAATTCAGAGCGAAACGCGATTTTTGGCTCCACGCCTTTGATTTTCATTATCTTCTCAGAAAACGACACGCTGGAGTTCCAATCGGCAGCAATCACGGTCGCAAACTCTAAATCCCGGCAATCCGAGATTTGTAATCGGTCACCGGGAAACGGATGATCTTTTCGCACGTATGCACAGAAAGTGTCTTTGACGATCATTTTCGTCAGTAGCTCTTTTGGGGCGTGGCTGATTTCATAGTTCACACCAAGCGTCACATCGTCTTTGATGATCTCATCCATGGTGGATCGAGACCAACTCAGCAAATGGATCTGAACGCTTGGCGCTGCTTGTCGAATCGCCTGACAGATTTCACTGGCGTAAGAACTCAATATAAATGGTGCTAGTGCTATCTTGATGGTTCCGTTCATTTCTAATGGGTTAAATGCTTTAGAACCATTGAGCGTGATAGAGATTTCATCCAGTAACGGCGCGAGATTTTCCGCTAAATCGTTCGCATATTCCGTCGCTCGTAATCCATGATGGGTTTTCACAAACAGCTCATCTTCAAAATGATCACGCAGCCGTTGCAATGCTTTACTCACGGCAGGCTGAGAAACAAACAAGCGTTCCGCCGCTCGGCGCATATTGCGCTCTTGATGCAAAATAATGAATGTTCGGAGCAAATTCAGGTCGAGGTTTGAGAAGAGATCTTTGGCCATATTCCACATCGATAATAACTTGAGGTTATTATTCAGCATAAGAACAGATTTGCGTACTTTCCAATCTCAACGCATGAATTCTTTGCGTTCGCTACGCTTCTATGACGGAAAAATAACAAAAGCCGCGATCAAGTTGGCGTTTATAAAACTCGATATGCGCCACTCCAATGACCACCCTACTCTCCATAAACACTTATTAAGGACGTTCCTCTCTTATCACATTCGTCAGTTTTATCATTTTTAGTGACCTAGATTGAATCGTTCTGCTCTTATTGTTCATACTAATGTCTGCCCGAATGCCGATGTATAAGTACTTTTTAGGTGTTCGTTTTTATGCGTTGATTCTCAAAAAATAGAGTAAAAAACCTAGTACATTAAACGAGATAACCCACACCAAATTTATAGATTGAGAACTTCCGTTAAGTGCATCCATCTTTCTTCAATAAAGGAGCAGATCTGGCTGTTATTGAGGCAAATAAAAAGCAGCACACGATGAAGATTTTCTATATTTCATTGAAAGTGATTTTAGCTTCCCAATGTTCAATCACTAAAGTAGATAGGATAAGGTTTATGGGTTACAGTTTCTTACAACAATCAAAGTCTTTCATTCTTATACCAAAAATGGTTTAGACGCATAGCAAGGATTCCTATGATAAATAAAAAAGTATTGATTCTCTTTGCGCATCCTTCCCAGCATCGCTCAGAGGTGAATGCTCCCCTTTTTAAAGCAGCTAATACGATTGAAGGTGTCACTTGTGTCGATCTCTATGCCGAGTACCCGCACTTCAATATCAATATTGACCGAGAACAACAGCGTTTACGCGATCACGATGTGGTGATTTTTCAATTCCCGTTGTATTGGTACTCCACGCCAGCCATTTTAAAAGAGTGGCAAGATCTGGTTTTAGAATACGGCTTTGCTTATGGCTCGGAAGGTACAGAGCTTCATGGCAAAACCATGCTTTGTGTCTTATCCGCAGGTGGTAAAGAAGAAGCCTATAAAGCCGAAGGCTACAACCACTTCACCATCCGTGAGCTATTAGCTCCTATCGAGCAAATGTCGGCACTGACTGGGATGAACTACATCGCTCCACTCGCGTTGTTTGGCTCCCGTACTGCCCAAGAAGAAGATCGAATTCCACAGCACGTTGAACGCTACAAAACGCTACTCAATGCGCTCGTCAATGACACGCTTGATCTTGAAGCAGCGGCATCGCTCATCAAACTCAACAGTGCATTACCACAACTGATTAAGGAAGCATCATGACAGGGATATTCTTACAAGCCTTTGTTTACCTTATTGCCGCTGTCGTCGCCGTTCCTTTAGCAAAACGTTTAGGCTTAGGCTCGGTATTAGGTTACTTGATCGCGGGCGTGGTCATTGGTCCTATCATCGGCCTCGTAGGTGAAGAAACCACGACAATTCAACACTTTGCTGAATTTGGTGTGGTTATGATGTTGTTCCTCGTTGGTTTGGAACTTGAGCCTAAGATGCTGTGGGCAATGCGTAACCGCTTAATGGGCCTAGGTGGCCTACAAGTTGGTGGTACTGCCGCACTGATCATGGCGATTGCCCTGTACTTTGGCCAATCTTGGACCATAGCATTAGCGATCGGTTTGATCTTCGCGCTTTCTTCCACGGCGATTGTTCTGCAAACCTTTAGCGAGAAAGGACTGACCAAAACAGAAGGCGGTCAGAACGCGTTCTCGGTACTGCTTTTCCAAGATATCGCCGTAATTCCAATGTTGGCGTTTATTCCGCTATTAGCACTGCCAGAGTTAGTAGAACAAGCACAATCTGCAGCGCAAGCAGCCGCAGAACATCATGAAGAACTTAGCCTAGTGGCTGGACTTCCTGGCTGGGCTTACGGGCTCGTGATTACGGCTTCTATTGCTATCGTCGTTGTTGGCGGACATTTCCTCAGTCGTCCACTGTTCCGCTACGTAGCAAGCTCTGGTCTGCGTGAAATCTTTACTGCAACGGCATTGATGCTGGTGATCGGCATTGCAGCTTTAATGAGCCTAGTGGGTCTGTCCCCTGCGCTGGGTACGTTCTTAGCAGGCGTAGTACTGGCGAACAGTGAGTTCCGCCATGAGTTAGAGTCAAACATCGAACCGTTTAAAGGCTTGCTGCTTGGCTTGTTCTTTATCACAGTAGGTGCTGGCATCGATTTTTCAGTGCTGTTCAGCGATTTTGGTTTGATCATCGGTCTAACACTTGGTGTGATGATTCTGAAAGCAGCGATTCTATTCGCACTTGCGTTCATCTTCCGTATCAAAGGCAGTAACCGTTGGTTGTTTACTTTGAGCTTGGCACAAGCAGGTGAATTCGGCTTTGTACTATTGAGCTTCTCGGTACAAAACCACGTAATCCCATTCGAGCTTTCACAAACGCTGGCATTGGTTGTTGCGATCTCCATGTTCCTAACGCCTGGTCTATTCATTCTATTTGATAAGGTGATTCTTCCTCGCTTTGAAAGCGAATCGAATGAGCGTGAAAGTGACACGATTGAAGAACAAGGCACCGTCATCATTGCAGGTATTGGTCGCTTTGGTCAGATCGTAAACCGCTTATTGGTATCTAATGGCGTGGAAACGGTTGTACTCGACCACCAAGCAAGCCAGATTGATAATATGCGCCAGATCGGTACACGCGCTTACTTTGGTGATGCGACTCGACCAGACATGCTACACACGGCAGGTATTGAGCATGCCTCTGCGCTTGTCGTCGCAATAGATAATCAAGAATCGAGCGTGGAGTTGGTTAAGTACGTAAAACACACCTATCCAAACGTGACTGTGATTGCGCGTGCATTTGACCGCGGACATGGTTACCTACTACGTCAAGCGGGCGCAGATATCATCGAATCAGAGACTTACCATTCTGCATTGGAAATTGGTGGTCACGCAATGAAAGCCATTGGTATTCATCCGTTCTTCACAGAGCAACAAAAATCGACTTATCGCCGCGTTGAAGATCGCAAATCCAACATGCTTTATGAAGCGTGGGTCGATGACTCAGAGGGTGAACGTTACGACAACAACTTCCGTCAGCTATTTATTCATCTTGAAGAAAAAATGGCAGAAGAGATGCAAAAGGATCGTCACGATAAGCTCTCCCGTTCTGAACGTGGTTGGACACCGCCACCAAAAGGCTATGCCGACGACTTCAACGAAGAAAACGTCCAAGAGCTGCATCCACCAAAAGAAGACGCTCAATAAACGCGAAAACCTCCCACTGGGAGGTTTTTTATTGCCGGTGAAAAGCAGAGCTACATAAGGTCGCTCATCAATGTCTCATACTCTTCATTCGCTTCATCCACTAAATGCGACAGTTCTAATGCGTCGGTCTTGGCTAGGTTGAACTGCCATGGAACGGTGTCTTCTTTACCGCAAATACGCGTTTGAGCGCCACTACTTTCAAAAGAAAGATCATCAAACTCGGTGGTGTGGTGTTCATGAAGCTCGACAATTTCAACTTCCAATTTACCGACGGGATTGACTTCAACATGGGCGTGTAAATCTGGGCTATTCGATAAACAATACTCTCGATGAACTGCAATCATGGCTGCCTCCTTGGTCTGCCAACTGACAACTCATCAAACAGTGTAGACGAGGCATTTTGAACGTGGGGTGAAATAATAATGAAGATTGATCCTGAATAAAAATTCATCAACTTTAATTCCAAACCGACTCTGAATGCTCGATCCGATAACCGTCAGTTTTTACATAAAATGACTTCGTCAATGCGCGATTCAATCGCCTTTATTGCTAATGTCACTGCCATCGGTACATGAGCTTGGTAGGGATGCAATACATAAATTGGGTTCACCTTTGACGTTTTCGCACCGGGAACCGGCTCAAGAAGTAAGTTCGACTCCAGCATAAAATCAGGCAAAATCCCAACGCCTAACCCCATTTCTAACAGACTGGCCACATCAAAGACGGTATTAGCTCGGTGCTTCACTGGATATTGAATTTGATGTTCCGGCTCCTTGGAAGCAAACACATGGGCCACAGGTTCAAGTTGCCAATGTTGAGCAATATAAGGCGCACTTTTGAAATCAGAATGCGCGCCTTTCGCACGACACAAGACGTCACAAAACTGTCCTACTTTGCGCTGCTTAATGTTTGAATCGCCAGAAGCCCCTACTCGTACGGCAAGATCGATATCCTGTTGAACAATATCCACATGCTTATCATCACTGATCAAATTTAACTGCACATCAGAGTAATCAGCAAAAGCACTCGTTAAAGCAGGCAGCACTATTGATCGCATTAGTGCATGTGGCGCTGTGACGGTAAGCCTTCCCGTTGGCACTTGCTTTAACTCTGTGGCTTCTAACCACGCGGCTTCTGCTTGTTTTGTCATTTGCGCGCACTGCTCGTAAAAGCGCTCACCTGTTGAGGTCAGAGTTTGCTTTCTGGTCGTACGTTTGAGTAAACAAGTATCCAACTCTTGCTCTAGTTGCTTCAAAGCAGAGCTCAACACTGATTTAGAAAGCTCTAACTTATCCGCAGCTTTGGAGATTGAACCACACTCGACAATATGAACGAACAGAGACATCAAACGCAGCTTATTCATCGCCCTTCCTTATTGTTCTTTTTTACAGAACATTCAATTCTTATTACTTTGTTTTTCTATCTCAATTCTAACCCTATGATTGCTACATAAACAAACACCAATCACAGGATATTCAGGATGACTCAATCAGTTTTAGAACGCGCTCAAGCAGGCATCTCAGCATGGCAAATCGCTTTCAATAATCAAGATGCTGCGGGCTGTGCAGCACAATACGCAGAAGATGCGGTTATGATTGCAAAACCATTTGGCACCTTTGAGGGACGTGAAGCGATCCAAGCATTCTGGCAAAACATCATGGACCAAGGTTTTAACAGCGTGGACTACACCAACACTAAGTGGGAACAAGACAGCGAAAATGGCTACATTCTTACTTCAGATTGGACAATGAACAAGGCGTTTGGTGTCGTGCACAAAGAGTTATGGGAAATTCAAGAAGATGGTTTGTCTCGCCTAACGTACGATGAGTTTGAAGTGCTTGGTGAGCGATAAGCTTTAAGTCTTTCAGAATAAAAAATCCCCAAGCCGAAACTTGGGGATTTTTGTTTTTCAGTTTACTTAACTACTTTAAGCAAAGATGAAGGTGTATAGGTAACCTGCGCCCATTGCCATCGTTAAGATAACGAATAGGAAGGCTGCAATCATTTGGTTCTTAAAGATTGATTTCAACAAAATCACTTCTGTAAGACTTGCGCCTGCGCTACCAATGATAAGTGCCATTACTGAACCCAGTGCCATACCTTTTTGTACTAGCGCCGCACTTAGTGGAATAACTGCCTCTGCACGGATGTACAATGGAATACCAATAATTGCTGCTACTGGAATCGCGTACCACTTCGCTTCACCTGCGTACTCCGCAATAAGATCCGTTGGGATGAAGCCGTAGATGAATGAACCAATCGCAATACCCATCATTAGGTAAGGGAACACTTGTTTAAAGTCTTTCCAAGTTGAGTGCCAAATACGTACCCAGCGGCTAGGCTCTTTTTCTTCCACGATGGTCGCTGTTGCACTACCGTCTGATGAGCAGCAAGACACTTCCACTTTAGGTTCTGCTTTTGGTGCGCTATCACCACAACAAGATGTTTTCGCTACCATAGGCGCTGGCTCACTACAGCATGATGTTTTTGCTGCAACTGGTGCAGGTTCACCACAAGTGCTAGTACCACAGCTTGATGTTGGTTTTGCTTGTTCTTTTTTCTTGCTTGAATCACCGCAAGATGTACCACATGAAGAGGTGCCTGCTGCTTCATACGCTTCTGGTTTTACGTAACGTTCAAAGCCTAGCTTTTCAAGTACATAGCCTGCAACCACAGACACTGTCATCGCGATAGCAAAGTAGAATACCGCTACTTTCCAACCAAAGGTCACTACAAACAAACCAATGATCACTGGGTTAAGCAGTGGACTAGCAAATAGGAACACCATCATAGGTCCAAAACCTGCTCTTGCACGCAATAGACCTTTCAAGAAAGGAATGGTCGAACACGAACAGAAAGGCGTAATCGAACCTAATAGCGCAGCAATGAAGTAACCTTTACCCTTTTTTGAACTCAGGATAGATTGGATTTTTTCTGGCGTTAGAAAATCTTGCAACACACCCACGATGTAGCTAATTGCTAGGAATAGGATGATAAGTTCGGTTGCTAGAAACGCAAACATATCAAGCGCTTCCTTAGCCATGGTCATGATTTCTGGATTCATATTGATTCTCCTACTGATGTCACATCAGTAACTGTAAATTTCCTAATGAAGCTGAACTCTTCATTTCTATTTTTCTCGAATTATAGAATTAAAAATCGACGCGTCAAGCATTATATTTCGATAAATATCGAAATATAATTTAAAGTCTTAATAATCAATTGATTAACTAGGTAATTTTTCTTGTTTGCTATTCACCCACACTTTCACTATCATCGAAATGTATTTATCGTCTGTCATTCCAAGAGGTCAGTATGGAACTCGAAGCTGTAGCAAAAGCGCTCAAAGAGCTAGGACACCCTACCCGTTTATGTATCTATAAAGAGGTGGTCAAAGCAGGCTATGAAGGAATCGCGGTTGGTGGCGTACAAGATAAACTTGGTATTCCAGCCTCTACCCTTTCTCATCACATTTCGAGCCTAGCCTCAGCCGGCTTAATCAGTCAGCGTCGTGAAGGTCGTACTTTATATTGTGTTGCTGAGTATGAATGCTTAGATACGGTTATTGGTTTCTTGCGTGACGAGTGTTGCATCAATGAAAACTGCTAACCTCGAATCAATTTGGAGCGAATACGAGCACGCTATTCATGCGTTCTTGCGCTCTAAAGTCAGCAATGAAGATGATGTAGACGACTTAAAGCAAGAGATTTTACTTAAGACTTATCAAAACCTTGCGGATATTCGTGATGTATCAAGCGTCAAATCTTGGCTCTTCCAAATCGCAAATAACGCCATCATCGATTTCTACCGTAAACGTGCTCGAAATCAACGTGATAATGACCTCGTTGCTGACGATCTTTGGTTTGAAGAGCAAGAATCAAACCTGAAACAAGAACTGTCAAAGTGCATTGCGCCGTTTGTGCAAGCATTACCAGATGAGCAATCGCAGCTGCTCTCTTCTATAGAGCTTGAAGGCATGAGCCAGAAGAAGTTGGCCGAAGAGCAAGGTATCAGCTACTCAACCCTCAAATCGCGCGTACAGAGAGGACGTGTCGAATTGAAAAAGCTATTTGAAGAATGTTGCAGTTTCTCGTTCGACAAACAAGGTCGTATGACTGATTGCAACCAAAACGGTGCTTCTTGCGATAAATGTTAATCCCTCGCTGAATGCCCACCTCACAATGAAGACCGATAGCTTGGCGGCTCGTTATCGAGTCGCCTATCCATGAACTCAATCACAGCTTTATCTCTTCGTCCGCTCTCTCATTTGCTATCTTGCTGAATAGTAAGCTTTACTTCTTCTGCTTTAAGGAAGAAGGAAACTTATATTTATGATCTCATTAAGAGAACTCACCAAAGAAAACTATCTAGATTGTATTCGTCTCAATCTTCACCCAGAACAAGAAGAAAACCTTGCCTCCAACGCGATTACGATTGCTCAGTCACGCTTTGAAACCGACTACCGATTGAAAGTGATTTATGAGCAAGAGACGGTGATCGGTTTGCTTGCGTTTTGCCATGAAGACGAGCCGCTTGATTACTCCATTTACTGGCTGTTCCGCTTTATGATCGACAAAGATCACCAGAACAAAGGCTATGGAAAGCAGGTGCTTAACTTGCTCGTTGAAGAAGTGAAACAACTTGGCGGGAAAACCTTACTCACGATGCATAAACCCTCCAATCAGCAGGCAGGTAAGCTTTATCGTGCGTTCGGATTTCAAGAGGATGGCATCCTTGATGATGGTGACATATCACTACGATTAGAGCTTTCTTAATCCAGTACAAATCCAAAGCGGGAAGTTCTGGCTTTTACACCTGTTTATCAAACCATTCGGTCACCAACACCACCAGCTTTTGATGCACAGGACTTAACGTATTGCCTCGCTTTAGTAACACATAGCCTGCACGACCCTCGTTCGCCATGAAATCGATGTTTAACGGGACAAATTCGCCTTTCTCATCATGGGCTTGCACTAAATGATGAGGAAGCAAGGCAAAGCCATCATTTTTCAATAATCGCATCAGCACATCGATGTTACTGATTCGAGAAATGTTTGGTGACATCACCTGTTGATTACCAAGTGCACTGGTGCTGAAATTCTCTGCAATGTATTGATGGTGTGACGCGAGATCCTGCAGAGTCACCACGGGTTTCTGCGCTATTGGACTTTTCTGATGCGCATAGAAGGTAAACCTTGGGTAGCCTAAGTTAATGAACGACATCCCTTCGGTTGGGAACGCTTTACCGCTGTTAAGTACCACCGCAAAATCCGCTTGTTTCGTCATTAGCATTTCTAACGCTTCATCTCGGCTGCGATGTAACCAATGAATCGCTGTACTCTTGTATTGCTTACGCATAGACAGGTCGATGTCCGCTATGGCATCACACGGTACCGACATGTCGTGACAAATTGTTATCTCCGGAACATCCCCTTGAGAGTAGCTATCACAAGAAAGCTCTAAAGACTGCATTTGGTAAAGAATGTGTTTGGCTTGGGTCAGTAACGTCGCCCCTACTTCCGTCAAGACTGGTGTTCTTCCTTTGCGTTCAAACAAGATCACATCCCAATCAATTTCGAGATCGCTGACTTGGTGATGCAGCGTCGCTCTGTCTTTCCCGATTACCCTTGCGGCTTGGCTAAACGATCCATGCTCCGCGACAGCAACAAATGCAGTAAGTTGATCAAAACTGGCTCTGGGCATTGGAAGATCCTCAAACAATAAACCCGTTTATCTTAGCTCAACCGACATTCTTTTGTTGCAAAGTTTGCAACATAACTGAGATTACATGGTGAAAATTACACGTAATAATGACCTCGTATTGAAACGTTACGAGGGCAATTCAATGAAAGGTTTTAGCAAAAAAGTTCTTCTAGCAGCATCAGTCGCAATGGCAGTTGGCAGCATCTCTACCGCAGCAAATGCGTGTTCACGTTTGGTTTGGGAGACTCAAGACCACGGTGTATTTGTCTCTCGTACCATGGATTGGATGGAAGCCAATCAGCCAACCATTGATGTTCGTCACGCAGGCCAAACCTACCGCGGCTACGATAAAGACGATGCGCTTACGTGGACATCGAAATACGCTTCTATCGGTGTAAGTATTTACGGCGTTGGCATTATTGATGGCTTTAACGAGAAAGGCTTTGCGGCCAATGCACTGTTCTTAGATGAAGAAAACCCAGGCGCACCACAAGCTGGCAAACAACAAATCGAAAACTCGCGCTTTGTCGCTTACCTGATTGATAGTTTTGCATCCGTTGATGAAGCATTGAAGCATCTAGATTCAATCCAAATCCAACAGTTCAGCCACAATGGCATCGAAATGAAGGGACATTATTCATTAGAAGACGCAAGTGGTGACTCTGCTGTGTTGGAATACATCGACGGCGCTTGGCAAGTTCATCATGGCAAACAATATGATGTGATGACTAACAGCCCAGAGTACGCGCAACACTTGAAAAACTGGCAAGAAGCGCAACCAAAAGCGAAGAGTGATGTGAATGGTGAGTTCCCGATCCCGGGTAACATTAATTCCGCTCAACGCTTTATCTGGAACAGCTACATGAAGGATCAGCTTAAAGAGCCTAGCAGCTACACCAATGGCATTGCGAAACTGGATAGTGTGACCTATAAAATCCCATTGGATGCGGCAAACCGCCCAGTGAATGGCGAAATGCGTGGCTACGCAACCATCTATGGTTTGGTGTACAACCTAGACCAAAAAGTGATGAACGTGCGTTACCAGTATGACGACAGTTACACGCAGTACTCAGTGGACTTTAACAAGTTGAATGACGGTCATAACTACACCATCAAAGCCGATTTACCGGATCTGTTTGGTGACATTTCACCTCGCTTAGAAAAAGGCGATGGCGTCATGGGTCAGCACTTAGTGAAATAGCTCTGATTACTTAAAAAAACAGAACTTGAAGGGTGTGTGGACAAAAGCACCATTCAAAAAAAGCGCCGACATGTTCGGCGCTTTTCCTTTCTATTCGTTTTGTGCTTAATGACACTGGTCTCGATAATGCCCGGGAGATATTCCCTTCCAAGCGCTGTAAGCTCGAATAAATGAGTTCGCTTCTTGAAATCCCAGTAGGAAGGAGATTTCACCCAGTGACATTTGAGACTTCTCTAAATAATGATCGGCCAGATCCGCCCTCACCATTTGCAACACGGATTGATAACTTTCAGCTTCTGCCGTGAGCTTACGCTGCAATGTACGTTTACTCATTGCCAGTTTGTCAGCCACCATTTCAATAGCACTGTTCCCCGCAGGCAATGACTCGATCAAGACTGCTCGAACGCGCTCAACTGTTGAGGCACTGGCATCAAGATCTTTGAGTTTCTGGTTCAACCCTTGTTCGAAAAATCCCCACATTTGCGCATTTGAAGTCACGAACGGATGCGCTGCGTCTTCCGCTTTAAATCGCACCTCTACGCCATCACCTTTGACCAACGGGCAACCAAAGTAAGCTTGATATTTCTCAAGGTTGCTGGGCAACTCAGGCAACGTAACTTGTAGCGGTTGAATCCGCTTTCTCGTCGCTAAGCGTGCTAACTGGGTAAAGAAGACCACTTCTGTCAAAGCCAAAGATTTAGGCAGCGCTTGTCGTTGACCATAGCAACTGATGCTGAGTTTTGTTTCTTTTTCGGAAACGTCTAACGTCATTACCATAGGTCCAATCAACGGTTTATATTGCTGAATCCGTTTGAGTGCGGTGTTCAAGTTCGGACTGCAAATAGCGGCAAAAATTGGGGCGTCAAACCCCTCAACCGACATATGTTCAGCAAGGAGCAACGGCATCTCGCGCTCACCGGACGCTTGTTCAACTCCGACCCAAAGCTGAAAGTACTCATTTGAGCTAAGCGTTGCCTTTTCTCGATTGAACAAGTCGGCAGGTAACTTGGCGTATGCCAGCACCAGTTGCGGATCGATATCCATATCGTTAAGCAGCACTTTCCAACTCTGAGGCACAGTGAATTGACTCGCTCGCTTGATCATATTTGCTTCCTAAGCACTTTTTTCCATGGTTTGACGCGATATTTTTAGCACCAATTTTCTTGGTAGGAAAGGCACAATCCATTCAAGCATGAACTTCAAGCCACCTTCGTTGAAGGCCACCAACTTACCCTGTTCCATCGCATTGTAACCACACTCTGCAACAGAACGAGGAGACTTGGCATTCTTAAACACTTCCACACCTTGCAAATCCCCGGCAGCGACAAAACCCGTCGCTACGGCACCCGGACACAACGCTGTCGCCGTTACATTGGTGTCTCTAAGCTCTTCCGCTATCGCTTGAGTAAACGATGTAACATAAGCCTTGGTTGCGTAGTACACCGCCTGTAATGGACCCGGCATAAACGACGCCGTTGATGACACATTTAAAATCTTACCGCGATTGCGCGCCACCATGCCTTGCAGATACAGGTGCGTCAGATTGGTTAACGTCACCATATTAAGTTGCATCATAGCTTGGTCCGCCACCAATTCGCGTTCATGGAATTTTCCGTGTCCACCAAAGCCTGCATTGTTAATCAGCACATCAATTTGCAAGCCTTGCGCTTCGGTTTGCTCAAACACACGTACCGCAGAATCAGCCTGAGTCAAATCCTCTGCAATCACAGCAACCTGAACCTTGTGTTTATCGCGAAGCTCTGATGCCAGTGCCTCTAGCTTGTCTTTAGAACGGGCAACAAGCACTAAGTCTCCCCCCTTCTCGGCGTGTATACGCGCTAATTCTTCACCAATACCACCTGATGCGCCTGTAATTAATGCTGTATTTGTCATGTGCTTGTCCTCTTAGTATGAGCTAACGTCGTTGTTGGCATGGATAAAGTTTATGCAATCCAATCGCGCCACACACTGGCAGAAGATGACATCTTACTTGCCGATCGTGCCAGCCTGATTAAAGACCGTTGATTACATAAATTTATTACAATGAGAACAAATGATAATTTTTGGATAAAGATTGAACTAGCTAATATGCTTTGAACAGGATGAACACACAGAAGAGGCAAAGGTTATGTCTATCCCATATCCAAGAACGTTTTCTCACATTGGTATTTCCGTACCCGATTTAGAAGCAGCCGTAAAATTCTATACCGAAGTTCTGGGTTGGTACCTGATTATGGAGCCAACTGAAATCGTCGAAGACGACAGTGCGATCGGTGAAATGTGTACTGATGTCTTTGGCGCAGGCTGGGAGCGGTTTCGTATCGCCCACTTATCTACAGGGGATCGAATTGGTGTCGAACTGTTCCAATTCAAGAACCAAGAAAATCCTGAAGATAATTTTGAATACTGGAAAACTGGGATTTTCCATTTCTGCGTCCAAGATCCAGATGTCGAAGGTCTAGCTGAAAAGATCGTTGCCGCAGGTGGTAAGAAACGCATGAAAGAACCCCGTTATTACTACCCAGGCGAAAAACCTTATCGCATGATCTACATGGAAGACCCGTTCGGCAACATCCTAGAAATCTACAGCCACAGCTACGAGTTAACTTACTCAGCAGGCGCATACCAATAAATCATCAAAGCTATCCAACGGTGATTGCGTCGTTGGATTTTTATTTTTCGGGCAAGTGCCCTTTGGGGAAAAGAATGAAAGCGATCACTTACCAAAAAGATCAAGATACCTTCACCTATACCGACATCGACACTCCAGCGCTTGTGAGTGGGTTAGATGTGTTAGTAAAAGTTCATGCCGTTGGGCTCAACCCTGTCGATGCGAAAGTGAATCTTTGGCACGAGATGGTCGATGGTATGAACGATACTTTCGTTGGTGGCCTCGATGTTTCGGGGGAAATCGTTGCCATCGGTGACAAGGTATCGGGTTGGCAGGTAGGTGATCGCGTTCTCTATCATGGCAACATGCGTCGAATGAGCGGTGGCTTTGCCGAATACGCAATTCAAGACTCACGTACGTTGGTTGCACACCCTGATGTCGCTCCAGAAGTCGCAGCCGCGTCACCTTGTGCGGGCTGGACGGCCTATCGAGCGCTCGTTGATAAACTGAACATTTCTACACGTAAGAGCATTTTTATTGCTGGTGGTTCTGGTGGCGTGGGCAGCTTTGCCATTCAGCTCGCTCGCTTCTTCGGTGTAGAAACCATCATCACTACAAGCTCTGCAGCAAACCATGAGTTTGTACGTTCGTTGGGTGCAACACACGTCATTGACTACAAACAAGAGGATGTACGTGAGCAGATCATGGCTATTACTGAAGGCTTTGGCGTAGAGGTATCATTGGACTGCGTTGGTGGCGACAACGACATTCTGTGTGCTTCTGTGCTTGGTTTTGAAGGTGAAATGGTAGAGCTAGTAAGAACAACGCGAGCAACCGAATATCCAGGAGCCTTTTTGCAAGGGCTCACCTTCCACCAACTGAGCTTAGGCTCTGGTCATGTTCACGGTGAAAAAGGTTTTGCTTCTATCGTTAACGCTGGGGTGGAATTCTCCCACATGCTAGAACGTGGTGAAGTCATGGTGCCTAAATTGGAAGTCGTCGCATTAAAAGACGTCGCTCAAGCTCTAGTGTCTATTCGTCAGCAACGAACGGTCGGAAAGATCGTCGCTAAACTCGTCGACTAAATCCCAAGCGACAAATAAGGAAAAAAGAAGCGCAAACTCCAAAGCTGTTTGCGCTTCTAAGGGGTATTACTTTTCTACAAGCAGCATTGCTGATTTCGCTGCCACTTTAATCTCTTCACCGCTAGGCACTTGTTCTTCGGTCATCATATCAACTAGCGCCTTGTTCACTGTCAGCTGCAGTGATTGCGCTCGCGCGGATTTGTTGAGTACCAATATACCCTTCTCGCCGCGCTGAAGTACCAACATGTCGTCGTTACCTTCTAGTACCGTCATTGGCTCGCCATGAACAAGATTATGGAATGCCACCATCTTTGCCATACGTGCGTCCTTCCACGCATTCTGCCATCTTGGTTTACCATCCACGCCCTTGATACCACTGGTATCCAAATCCGTGTAGATAAGCGGAACACCGCCATCGCGTCCCAGAATGTAGGCATACGCCAGCCATTCGTTCTCTTCATCCATGACTAAATCCAAGAACACATCATTGTTTGGAATATCATGAGTAATCGCGAAAGTAATAGCTCGACGGTTAGATAAAGCCTGACCAAAACAGTACGGGTCGATCAAAGACTTAAAGCTGCCCTTCTTCGAGAACGCCTTAAAGATGGTTGAGAACAACGGAAAATCGTATGCACCTAACCGTGTTTCTTTCAAATACGGTTCTAGGAACAGCTCATATTCTTCTTCTGTCGCGCCACCATCTGTGATGATTTCACCAAAGATATGAACGTCTTTAGTAATGTCTTCGGTCCAAACCAACTTTAGGTGTTCTAGCGTCATGTGCTTTGCAGCATCAATACGGAAACCTTTCACGCCCAGAGCCTTAAGTGCTTTCAGGTAAGTACGTTGCTGCTCAACAACATGCTTGCACACACGTAAAGTCGGCAACCCAGGATCGGTTGGACCGCCCGAGATTCGACCATTTTGAACTTCCCACTTGTCTTTCCAATCTTTGATGCCAAAAGCTTCAACGAAGTCATTCTCATCAAACAGCGGTTCTGACAAGTCACCGAATAGAATCAAATCTTGATACTTGCTTGCATTCTGCTGGTAATCGTCCATCACGGCTTGGCGTGGATATTGTAAATCCGAGCGTAGATGGGCTTCGTTCGCCATATGATTAAAGACAACGTCGGCGTAAACCAATACACCTACACGGTCGAGTGCTTCAACCATGTATTTAAAATCTGTGGTATTACCGAGCGCATTGTCGATAACACGATAATCTTGAGGTTGGTAACGCTGCCACCAGCGTTCGTCTTGTGCGCTTTTCATCGGCGGAGAAACCAATACCGAGCCATAACCTAGCTCGCTGATCTCCGCTGCGCGTTGGGCAATGTCAGCATACTTCCAATCAAAAGCGTGCAAGATAACATTTGCACCTGTTGATTGTGTTTCCTGTAAGCCACTCATGTTTCTCTCCTCGTCGCGTTCGCTCACCCATTGTTACTCGTATTCTTCGTGAGCGAATCCAATAGCCAAAATTATAAGAACTATTAGCGAACCTCCCTCACCCCTTTCGCGTTTCTGCTAGGTGGAAAAACAAGGCGTAGCTCATCCCCAGTTAAGGTTTAAACGTCCGTTTAAAAGTATTCAAACGCCCAAGCCAAAACAAAGATCGCAAGGATACCGATTTAAACACCTGTTTTATAAGCATTTTGCAGATAAGCCAATCTGATCGCGCCTACTCTCACAATTACGCCTTTTCTCAGTAAGAATGTGAATATCGGGTAATAATTCGATATGTAACAAATATTTAAGAAAGCGAAACTGCTGCTCACGTCACAGTTGGTGCGGTTTATAAATTGATAGGAAAAGAGAGGAAGACTCGAAATGAAGACGACAGGTGCGCGAATAAAGAACGCTAGATACAAAAATAGCGCGATAAACGCGCTATTTTTTAAGTGCGGTATAACACCTTAACAACGTGCCAACCGAATTTGGTTTTGACTAGGTGTGGAGTAAGAACCTCACCAGAAAAACAAACTTTGTCGAACTGTGGCACCATTTGACCGCGGCGAAACTCACCTAGGTCGCCACCACGTTTACCAGATGGACAAGTCGAGTATTTCTTTGCCAATGTCTGGAATTTAGCACCTTTTTTAAGCTGCTGGATGATGTCTTCAGCTTGTTCTTTATGCTTTACAAGAATGTGTAAAGCGGCTGCTGTATTTGCCATGTGTCTGTCTCTCACTGTTCGGGTGGCGCAAGTTTACCGAATCGCTTCAATATCGCAATAATTTCTCTCATACCGCCCTTATCTTCATCTTTTGATACTCGGTTCTATCTAACAATTTGATGAAAACTTGGCCGCTAACCGATTCAATTTCACCTTTAATTTGCGCTATTTCCTAAAAAGCTCACTTTTCCACGCTCTACGGTTGAAGCGGTCGCCTTATAAGATTAGATTAGTTACATAAATCAGTGATATTGATAAGGTTATTTTCATGGCAAAAGTCGCGAGTAAAGCGAACCAATCTCAAGGTATGTTGGTGTTTAAACTCACCCTGCAACAGAACTTCGCAATTGGCACACTTAAAGTCCGTGAAATTGTACCTTACATGCCAACCACCAAAATTCCCTATTCGCACCATCATGTAATTGGCACTGTGACGATTCGTGATTTGACGGTGCCAGTGATTGATATGGCGGCAGCAATTGGATTTCGTCCTATCCAAGAGGAAGAATACAAGAACTGCTATTTGATCGTGACGGACTGTCTACGTACCGTGGTGGCATTTATGGTGCGAAGTATCGAGAAAATCATTGAATGTGATTGGAAATCTATCGAAACACCGCCATCAAGTGCAGGTCATAATATCTTTGTAACGGGTATTACTCGCTATGAGGAGAAGATCGTCCAAATGTTGGATGTGGAGCTTCTACTATCGAAGATCTACCCGCAATACGAGAATACTAAGATTCCAATGCTTACAGACATAGAGCGTGAGCGTTTGAAAGCATTGAATATCCTTTTGGTGGACGACTCATCTATCGCTCGTAAGCAATTAAGCGACGCGTTAGACCGCATCAACATTCCGTATCAAATCTGTAAAAACGGCTCAGACGCACTCGACTTGATGAAGCGAGATGCAGAAGCGAACCGCCCAATTGACCTTTTAGTGAGTGACATTGAAATGCCAGGACTGGATGGTTATGAACTTGCGTTTGAAGTTCAAAATGATTCTGCGCTGAACAACTCTTACCGTATTCTTCACACGTCTCTATCAAGTGAGATCTGTGTTGACCGAGCTCACCAAGTTGGCGCTCACGAGGCATTAGAGAAATTCAACGCCGGGGAATTGATTGAAGCGATGCTGCGCGGTGCAAAAGAGCTGGAAGCAAAAGCGATAGCTTCTTAATCATATCTAATAAGTTTGCTTGATCTGGTATACATCAATAACTTTTTCGGCAGTGAACAAACTCGTGATACTCGCTACCGAACATGAAAACATTGCAACAAAGACGAACATTTTGATATGACTATTGAGCAATAGCCCTCCGCCGAAGAAATACAGTCCTATCGCGATAACCGTTGGCATAATCAATGCGGGGCGACACAACAATTCCATTGCAAGGGAGAAAAAGTAAACCTCCTCCCTTTTCGCAATCGAATACCAGTTGTAGAAAATAATAGAAGCTGTCGCACCCACCGCTAACGCTATAGCAATTAGAACACTCGAAAAATGCTGCCCTGCAAACAACACAAACCCCGCTCTGATAGACAATACCGCGCAAAACAGCCAGACCAATAAAGGCCCCCCAACAACTAAACCCATCGTTTCTTCCTCTGAATCAATTTTAATCGTTATTCAAACAAAGGCAGAAAGATGGGTAAAGGTAATCAAAGCACTCGAATGAGAACTCTGCGACGGCTAGCTTAAAGTCATTAAATTCAGACTATTAGGTGATATTTTGCCTATTTACTTGGCATTGTGTAGCTGCGAGACACGAATTCAGTTTCTTCGACTTGATAAATGTGGTTGATGTAAGACGCAAGACTGTAGAGCACATTTGCGAGCAGGTTTGAATAGCGGAACAAAATAGGATCGGGGTGCTTCTTACCTGAATGCTCAACGGCAACCAATGCACGAACCACCTTCTTTGCTTGGCAACGACACAAATGCAACTGGCTTGACGTTGGGTGACCGCCAGGAAGCACAAACCCTTTAAAGCCGCCATCGATACGAGCTTTGATTGCATCGTAATCGGCTTTTAGCTCATCGACTTCCGCTTCTGTAATCGCGAGTTTTCCGCGGATAGAGCCATTCACATGATATACGTTGGGCTGCATTCGAGTCAGTATGTCGCGGCTAAAGTCATCGAGTTCCATCGATAGAACCAACCCAATTCGGCTACACAACTCATCAGCAGTGATTTCAAAGTCACATACTGGGCTGTCTTCATAGATGAATGGGTAACAAATCTCGCCAAGTTCCTTGCTTACTGGTCTCATGCTCTTTCTCTGTGCTTTGGTTCTAATAAAAAAGGGAGTCAGTATAACCTAACTCCCTTTCGGCATTCACATCCGTTTAGACGATCATAAGTTAGAAAATCGGCTTATGCGTTTTCGATTTTCTTGTGACCTTCTTGAAGGTGAACGAAGTCAACCAAATCATCGCCTGATACTTGGTAAGCTTGACCAAAGCCTTTTACGAATAGACCTTGTTCTGCTTTTAGGTTGAACAGAACGAAGTCTTCTAGTTGGCTCAGACCATCGATGATCTCACCAAAACGATCTTTCATTTGACCAACAACTTGTTGCCACATTTCAGTATCGCGCTCAACAACGGTTGCAACCGCATCAAACGTTAGACGCTTACGAGCGAACAACTGCTTCGACGTGTCTTCATCTTCAATCATCATCAAAGATACATTTGGATTCTCTAGTAGGTTGCGTGCGTGACGAGCAATCTGAGAAATAAGAACGAAGTAACCTTCCTGGTTTTGAACGTATGGTGCGTAACTTACGTTTGGACGGCCTTCCGCATCAACGGTTGCTAATTGAATGGTACGACGCTCCTGACGAAATTCCTTAATTTCTGGTCCTAGACGACCTTGTAAACGCTCTTGTTTAACTTGCTGATCCATTTTGATACCTAACTTTACTTGTTTGTTGTTCCGAGTTTTAACTCGGTTATTCTTTAATAAAATGACACTGCGCTAACGAATTAGTGCAGTGTCATGCTCATTCGAGACTACTTGTTGAACTCTGCTTGCATTGCACGGAATGCTGTTACTTGCTCTTCGATTAGCTCACGCTTCTCATTGCGACCTAAGTAAATCTTGAAGATGTTGCTGCCACACTCAGAGAAGAAACCAAAGTAATGGCTCTCACGACCCATAAACGGTTTACTTACTAGCGCGATATTTTTCACGTTATCCAGTTTTAGGTGGCCATGAAGCTCACCTTCTTTACCCATAAGGTTGTAGTAACCACGAGCAACTTTACCTTTCGGGAACGGCGCTTTTACTTCAAAGATAGAACCAAAAGAATGAACGATAGTTGTTACTGGGCCAAAACCAACAAGACCTTCTAAAATGCTTTGTGCTTGCTCACCGGGTGCTACTGCAACCATCTCTTGAGGAAGTGCAGCTACCACTTCAAACTCTGATACACCAAGGCGCTCAGCCATTGCTGCAGGAAGTAGTTGCGGCTCTTGTTCTAGTAGGGCTTCGACCTGTTGCTTAATTGATTCCATTGTTTTTTCCATTTCTTTCAGATTAATTGTTAGATACTTTTGGTACGTTTTCGTTCATTTCAGAAGTCAGTACTTGAATACATGCCTGAGCCAGAGACACAGCCCAGAAGCTACCTGCTAACGTCAGAACTAAACTGCGCTCTTGTAACTCGACCAAACCTTTGTCATGCCAAACTTTGAATAGTGGCATCAGGAAACTGAAGGTGTCTTCGCCCATAAATGCTGGCAGCTTACTCGCCTGAACAATGCCTCGATCAAAGCCGGACTTCAGTGCTGCGAATAGCGGCTCAAGTGGGCTTTGCTTCATCATCATTGCGATGGTGCTCTGCCCTTCATTTACAGCTTTAACGTAAGTGTCTAGCGTGCGGTGCTGCATCATGCCGTAACCACCGATGTTGCCGCCTGCGCCACAACCGACAGGCAATACTTCTGCATAGGTCTTCGCTAAGCTGTTGTATAAACTGCGTTCACGGTTATCGATCGCCCAGTGGTTCACGCTAAGCTGCTTCATGTGATGCTCTGCCATAAACTTAGCACCAAGCTCGTACATGCCCGCTTTTTCCGGTGTCGTTGCAGGGGGCGGCATTTTGCCCTTTTCAACCAAATTGAGCATTGGCGCTGTACCGCCAACCACTAACTGATAAAGGTCCAAACCATGAGCGCCTGTAGACATGAAGTCCTTAAGATCTTGCTCTAAAACGTCTTTTGTTTGGTAAGGCAGGCCGTAAAGTAAATCGATGATGACAGGGATCTTGTCTTCTTTTGCCAACTCACTAACGCGATTCAATACGTCTTCGCGATCATCCAAACGCTTAGCACTGCGACGAACTTTGGTATTAAAGCTCTGCACACCAAATGAGAAACGATTGAATCCACCGTCGAGCGCACCTTGATACAACTCGTCTGAGAATCGGTTGATACGACCTTCAAGTGTAATTTCGCAGTCAGCTGCTAGAGGGAAGTAGTCGTGAATGGCCTGACCAAGAATACGAACTTGTTCTGGTGCCAGATCCGTTGGCGTGCCACCGCCGATGTATACCGCATGGAAGATGCCACTTTGCGTCCACGGCATCGCCGCTTTCTCTTTTAGCTCTTTCATCAGAGCATCAAAGTATTCATCGACTAACTTACGGCTGGCAGCATTTTGGAAGAAGTTACAGAAAGTACAGCGCACTCGACAGAATGGAACATGAATATATAAGCAGCGCTTATTGTTCTTAGTCGTCGTTTCCGAGGTGATTCTCGATAGGATGTCACCTTGTTGTGGCGGCGGCACTGGCATGCTACTGCCACCCGCATGCGCAGAGTGTTTTTTCACAAAAGCAAAGCGCAACGGATCGGGGCTATCACTCCCAAGGATTGATTCGTCAAATTTATAAATATCGACGGTCATATTTACTCACTTAAAGCCCACCACACAAAGGATTGAGGCTCATTTCAAAAAAACTGCAAAGATCATAATTTGGCCGTAATGATAATGCAATTGATAATTGATCTTATTTCTTTTGTAAGTGATAATCAGTCCAAGTTGATAATGATTAGCAATACCGAGATTTACCCGTGAACGTAAAAAGATATGTCATTGCCGGAGGCGCCTCTTTAGTGGTGCACGCTGCACTGCTTTTTGTCTCTCAAGAGACGAAGGTGTTTGCAATGCCTGCAGGGAATCCTACTAGCTCGGTTAGCCTCAATTTAGTCTCGGCTCCCAAACCAGTCCAAGCTGAACCGACACCACAAGAAGTGGTAGAAGAGAAGCAACCAGAGCCACAAAAAAAGCCTCAACCAAAGCCAGAGCCTAAACCGGTTAAAAAGACGGTAGAAAAGCCAATCGTGAAGAAAGAAGCGATCAAAAAGAAACCTGTCGAGAAAAAACCGAAGCCAGTCAAGAAGCCACAAACATCTAAGCCTGTTGCCAAGAAAGATCCACAGCCAAAAGAAAAAGTGGAAAAGAAAGTGGCAAAAGAGCCTGTACCGCAACAAAAAGCAGCGCCAACTGAACAATCAAAAGGGGCAACGTCTCAGCCCGTGATGATTGACCAACCTGCTTTTGTTTCCCAGCCTGTTCAGCCTCGTTACCCTCGTTCAGCTCGTAAACGTGGTATCGAAGGCGTGGCACTCTATGAGGTTTGGTTGGACGAAAATGGCAACCAAGTAAAGCAAGTACTTATCGAATCTTCCGGTGCAGAAATGCTCGACGTTTCAGCACTGCGTGCCATCAAACAATGGCAATTCTCACCACATATTTCTGGCGGGCAAAAAGTTGCTCACCGAGTTCAAATCCCAGTTCGTTTTAAGTTGGATGGATAATGGAACAGCTACAACATTTACAAACCCAATTTGGTCTTATGACTTGGCCTTTAGTTATTTGCTCTGCACTTACAGTCATGATCATTGCGGAAAGACTCTTTCAAGTATTCATCAGTCTAGGCGTAGGCAAACGCGCAATTCGTCAAAAGCTGAATAACCTTGATCCGACCAACAACAAAGATATCGAAGCGCTAGCGGATGAACTTTCTGGCAAACGCCCTCTTCTTTATCGTGGTGTTGCAATGTTGCTAGCGCATCACTCGTTCTCTAAATCTTTACGTGAAGATGCGGCGGGGATTTGGCTACAAGAAAAGCGCCATCAATTGCATTCAGGTCTTCGTTTATTGACTCTGATTGGCGTGATCAGCCCGCTTATCGGCTTATTAGGTACGGTACTTGGCCTGATCGATATGTTTAAAGGCATTGCGTCTTCAACAGGTAACATCACGCCAAACGATTTGGCCGATGGTCTAGGTCTTGCGATGCGGACGACTGCAGCTGGTTTGATCATTGCACTGCCCGCAATTTCTGGCGCACAGTTGATTGGCCTTTGGGCTGACCGCGTTATTGCCAAGCTTGAGCACACACTGAACTATGTAAACCTCTGGTTAGAAGGCATTTCTTTGCAACACGTTTCTCCAGAAAACAACAAAGAAATCGCAACGGTTGCTGATCATGTGGAAGCGAGAAGCTCATGATTAAAGCACCTCAAGACAATAGCAGCCATGGTTTAACACCGGACCTAACCCCTTTACTGGATATTATCTTTATCGTAATGGTGTTCTTGATGTTGACTGCGGCGGTGAAGCTCGACTCTTTGGATGTCAACCTTCCAAGCACTGATTCCCAAGCCGTTGCTGAAGTTGATAAACAATCAATTACGGTCAACATCCTTAAAGACGAACCGCATTGGGCAATCAATGGTAAGTCTTACATCGATTGGGAAAACTTCACGATTGCTCTGCTAGAAGAAAGTAAATCAACAGATAAACCGATTGTGATTGGCGCTGAAAAAACCGCCGATATTCAATCACTGGTTAAGCTTCTTGGCTTTTTACAAGAAAACGGAATTCAAGCGACTCAATTGCTCACTGAAGAGTCGCAATAAAAGAACATAAGATTGAGAACATCCTAATGAATAAAACACTATCTCCAGTTCGCACCGCCTTAACAGCAGCTGTCACTATGCTGGCAAGTGCGAGTCTTTTTGCCAATGAAGCCCCATCTTCTGAACGTGTTGTTAGTGCGGGTAGCGCTGTCACCGAATTGCTTATCGCGCTTGATGCAAAAGACAGCCTTGTTGCTGTTGATGTCACCAGCCAACTGCCAAAAGAAATGGAATTGCCAAAAGTAGGTTACCACCGTCGTCTGTCTGCTGAAGGTTTGCTAGCACTTAGTCCAACGAAAGTGATTGGTTCTGATGAAATGGGCCCGAGCACAACACTTGAGCAACTAAAGTCTGCTGGTGTAGATGTAGAGATTGTAAACACAGAAGCAAATGTTGAAGGTCTTGTGGATCGCATAGACCAAATAGCCAACATCATGCATCGTGAAACTCAAGCAGCAGCGCTAAAGACTGAAGTTGAAACGCAAGTAAAAGCACTTGAGAGCAACCAACCTGCAAAAGCTGACAAAAAGAAAGTCCTCTTCCTTCTTATTCATGAAGGCCGCCCTGCAAACGTCGCAGGTTCAGAAACCACACCAGATGCCATCATTCAGCTTGCGGGTGGTGAAAACCCAGCGGCAGGTCAACTATCGTCATACAAACCTCTGTCTACAGAGGCCATGGTTGAAATGCAGCCAGATGTGATCCTAGTAAGTGGCCGCAGTTACCAAACAATGGGTGGTGCAGATGCCATTTTGAAAGCAATGCCACTGCTTGCTGCTACGCCAGCTGGAATGAACAAAAACATCGTGACGATTGATGGCCACGCACTCGTAGGTGGTTTGGGACTAAAAAGCCTTTCTGAAGCGAAGCGCCTGAATGAGCTGCTATACCCGTAGAGAGATTCAATGCTATTAAGACGTACTCCTTTACCTACTATTCTACTTGCTTTATCCGGCATCTTAGCCTTTATCGCAGTTGCTTCAATTACTGTAGGTCCAATGAATATCAGCTTCGCAGACAGCTTGCGAAGCTTAACAGGGGCAAGCTCTGATCTTGCTCCTCACATCCAACTCGTTATCAACGAAATACGACTTCCTCGCACTATTCTTTGCATGTTTATCGGTGCCATTTTAGCGATCTGTGGTGTCGTAATGCAGGGCTTATTCCGGAACCCGCTCGCCGAGCCGGGCATCATCGGTGTCTCTGCTGGTGCGGCGCTAGGTGGTGCATTTGCTATCGTTGTTTTCGCTGATTTCAGCCAAAACTACCCAACATTAATGAACCTAGCGGCATTGCCTTTCTTTGCTTTCTTGGGTGGCGCAATCACTACTGTCTTAGTTTACTGGTTAGGGACAAGCAAGTTTGGTACATCCGTTACCATCATGCTTCTCGCTGGTGTTGCAATCAGTGCACTATCAGGGGCCGCAATTGGCTTCATGAACTTCATCGCAGACGATCAAATGCTGCGTGACTTAACACTGTGGTCTATGGGATCACTAGCCGGTGCGAATTGGTCTGGTATTGGCTTAGCGGCCGTGACATTGGTAATGCTGATGTTCTGGTTCCAGAAAAAAGCGATGTCGCTAAACGCTCTCCTATTGGGTGAGTCTGAAGCAAGGCATTTAGGCGTTCCCGTTCAAAAGCTAAAACGACAGCTGATTTTGTTATCTGCGGTAGGTGTGGGGATTACCGTAAGTATCTGTGGCGCTATTGGCTTTATCGGCCTTGTTATTCCTCACTTAGGTCGTATGCTCGCAGGTCCTGACCATCGAACTCTGCTTCCTATTTCTGCTTTGATGGGCGCATTACTTCTTACGGCGGCAGATATGTTTGCACGTGTCGCAGTTGCACCAGCAGAATTACCAGTAGGTATCGTTACTGCACTAATTGGTGCCCCATTCTTTATCTACTTACTGTTCCAACAAAAAGGGAAAATCCTGTAATGAATAACACCGTTTTGTCGGGCAGAAATATTTCTATGCGATACGGAAACCGTGTCGTTCTGGACGACATCAGTATTGAGATTCGAGCTGGAGAAGTCACAGCGTTACTTGGTCCGAACGGAGCCGGCAAGAGTACTTTATTAAAGCTGTTGTGTGGCGAAATTCCGTCTCAAAATGATATCGAATTCTTTGGTAGCCAAAAGAATGATTGGGAACCTGCAGAGAGTGCAAAACACGTCGCTATGCTGCCGCAACACAGCACATTGACGTTTCCATTCTTAGCGAGAGAAGTGGTAGAACTCGGAGCAATCCCTCTTTCTATCTCCAATAAAGAAACCAGTGAACTCGCGTTGCATTACATGCAACAAACTGATGTTTTGCATTTAGCTGATAACCTCTACCCTGCCCTATCTGGTGGCGAAAAGCAGCGTTTGCATTTAGCACGTGTTCTCACTCAGCTTCATCAGTCTGGCGATAAGAAAATCTTGATGTTAGATGAGCCAACCTCCGCTTTGGATTTGGCTCACCAGCACAACACCTTAAAAATTGCTCGCGCAGCAGCCAAAGAGAATAATGCTGCCGTCGTGATCGTGTTGCATGATTTGAACTTAGCTTCTCAATATGCAGACCGCTTAGTTCTGCTGCATGATGGTAAGTTAGTATGTGATGACACGCCTTGGAACGCACTAACTCCAGAACGCATTGAGCAAGTCTATGGCTATCGCTCAATCGTGACTAAGCACCCAACCTTGGATTTCCCTCAAGTGCACGCAGCGGCTTAATCAGCGCGTTTTAAGCCCTTGTTTGTCATTCCAAATGATAGGCATACAAAAAAGCCCCGCAACGTTGCGGGGCTTTTTGTTTTGGGGTTATTTGCTCATTTGAATCAGCGAACGACCAATCAACCACTCTAGCTCTTTGTCGCTACCTGCACCAAATTGGCTTTCTGCCATCTTGTACAAACGATCGATACCATTTGCAGCAAACTCATGTGCGCTTTCTGAAGTAACAATATGGTGGAACAATAGACGCAAGATCGCTAAGAATTCAGTATCTTCTAGAGCCTTAATCCAGCTCTTAGAGAACGCATCCAGACCTTTATCAAATTCTAGATGTTCTACGAACATTTTGAAGATACGACCGTCTAACGCGGCGGTAAAGTCCGTTTTCTTAGGGAAATGGTGGCTAATACCTGTACGCGATACACCTGTTTGTTGACTTAACGTGGTGTAAGACATTTTGTCATAACCAAGTCTTAGAAGCTGATCAACAACGGCATCCATGATTTTCTGGATAGTGATTTCGGTATCTTCTTTACTACGCTTTGGCATATTTTAAGCTCTTCTCTTTGTAAATCCATCTAACTCACAATTAAATGAGGCCAGAATGAAAATCATCCTCAGCATTATGTACTGTATGCCTCTAACAACAAATCAGAGGACCAATCATAACTAAAGTGCACTGCGTAACGTGCAATTTACAGTGATATTTCTGTCAATACATGTGACTCAAAATATGGCGAAAAGTCCACTCCATCAAAACCTTGCACCAAATCATTCATCGAAACTATTCTCAGGCTAAGAATGATAATTATGTAAAAATAATTAATCCGGAAATAGTCTTATAAATTGAACCCCAGTTCAACTAACCTGACAAAAATCTCACGAATATCTAGGTTAATTGATTTTAAATATTGATACATATCACATTAATTTCCTTAAGGAAGTTCTAATAAAATTAATTAACTCACTGTTAACAACATAACATACCGTGCCTTTTTTATCCAAAATCATTCATTTTTGTAGATAGAGATCAAATACCTGATAGAATACCCACAGTATTTACAAGAGGATTCGTTATGAGTGTCGAATTAGAAGAAAACCAAGTATGTGAAGCTTGCGGTTGCGCTGGTGAAATGGGTTTTATCATCAAAGAAGGTGACGATGTTGCCGACGTAACGATTTTCGCAGAGACTAAAGCAGCACTAGAAGCTGAGTTGGCGAAATACATCGAACTAGCAACACAAGTTTGTGCTGACGTTGAATACAACGTTTCAGAACTGACAGAAGAATCTAAAGAGCTAACGGCTCGATTCAAGTTTGAAGTAAGTGCTGAAAAACTTATCTTTGAACTAAAGACTCGCTCTCTAGCGCGCTAATCATCGATATATAATCGACATATAGATAAAAGCGAGCTCTTAGCTCGCTTTTTTAATGCTTGATTAGCTTGTTACTGGTTGTCTTTCTGAAACACAACCCACTTCAGTGAACCGTTGGTTTCAAAGTCATTCTCATCGGTACACACGAGCAATACGCCATCTATGTTTAGCACCGCCCCAGTGGTGTATGCCTTATCGTCGTAGTAACAAACCCGCTGTCCTAGCTTCCCGTCTGCCACTACTAGAGCCTTTGTATCTGGTGTACTGTAAGATTTTGCTAATACGACGCCTGAGAAGGCCATAGCAGTACTCACCACCAGCATAGAAATCGTTCTTAAGTTCATGAATATCCCCTCAATGAAGACCACATAAGTTAACAAAGAAACGTTTCACGTTCTTGGCAGCATCTCATATTCTTGAGACATTGGACTGTAGCGGCCTACTATGCTTTACGTTATCCTTTTCCACTTATCCTCAATACTGTATCGGTTATGCGCGCTTTATTTCTCTTACTCGCTCTGACGGCTTTCTCCAGCTCATCCATTGCTTACGAGCTCGATTACTATGCCAAATTTGGCCATACCGATAACTATGGCAACATTGACCTTCGTAATAAGCCCTATACCACGATACCTGATGGGTTGGTTGTTAAAGGCAACCTAAACATTTCACAAACACCAATCACCAAATTACCGAGAGGGTTGGATGTTCAAGGAAGCCTAGAAGCCACCAACAGCGCATTAAAAACGATAAGACCGGGGGTGAAAATTAAGGGTTACGCGAACTTGCTCGGTAGTAAGATTGAGCGTTGGCCACGCGGTGTCAAATTAGGCGGCTATTTAAACTTAACCGATAACCCGTTAACCAGTTTGCCTGCAAGATTAAGAGTGAAAGGCGATCTAAGCGTTATTCGCACACCACTTACCGAACTGCCGGAAGGTTTAATCGTGGATGGTAACCTGTACATAGGTGGTTCTAAACTGACAAAATTTCCAGACACCATGACAGTGAGAGGCAATATCTTTTTGGGGGGAAATCGAGTTACGAAATGGCCAACGAATTTGACCCTAGGTGGCGCAGTTGCACCATAGAAATGGTTAGACGAAAGCTCCTTCCCAAAACCAAGCGCTCAGTGCTTTATTGCAAAGCACTGAGCGAAGTTTAAATCACTCTTGGTTGTTTACTGGGTTAGCGTAACTAGCCACCAAGTAACTGTGAGCACCGTTAGGCAGTTGCTCCAACTTCTCTTGCAACTGAGATTTCACCGACTCCGTAATCGATTCATCTTCACGACCCGCAGCAAGCAGGTTGATTGGGAACACACGGTAGTTATTGTGAATTTGACGATCGATTTCGTTCGCAAGTTCGTCCGGAGTCTCAAACTCTTGGTCAATCACATCACCAAATGCAACGTGCACTTTACCTTTGTAACCAACGATACCTTGGATGATGCTTTCGATATCTTCGAATTCGCCTTTCTCGTAACTACCATTCTCTGCTTTCTCATACAGCTCTTTGGCTTTTGCGATGTCACAAGGGTCATTCTGGTAAGAGATCGAAACAGGCACAATTTTCAATGAGCGCGTGTATTCACCAAAGCTTACTTTTTGCTTACGCCCTTCAACATGAAACATCTTCAAGATGGCAGGATCGGTAAAGTCATTACCATCTTTGGCACGACCTTCTTTTTGCGCAATCCAAATAGAGTTGCCAGTATCAAGAGAGTGCTTGATGTAGCTTGATAGCAAGCCTAACGCTTTCATCATTTCACGTGGCGCTTTCGCCGAGCGTTTAACAATAAAGCTTTTGTTCAGTCTCATTAGCTCAGTCGCGCAAGGCTTCTTAAGCAGGTTATCACCAATTGCAATACGCACTGTACGATGATCCGTTTGATGCAAACCGTAGTTTACGAGAGCAGGATCCATCGCGATATCACGGTGGTTAGAAACAAATAAGTAAGACGTATTCTTGTCCAGCTGGTCAAGGCCAGAAAACGTCACGCCGTCAGTGGTGCGATTAAGCGTATCTTGAAGATACTTCTTCACTTCCAGCTGAATTGCCTCTACAGAATCCAATTTGCTCCACTTCGCTTTTAAGTAGACACGGATAATCGGACTCATGAGAGTTTTGAACCACGCCGCTTTGTTTGCAAAACGGTGGTTTAAAATCGCGCTGATAAACTCATCGTCTTTGATCAGGCGGTCCAGCGCAGCTGGGATTTCTTCGTCGTTATATGGACGAATTTCAATATAAGGATCGGTATTGGCAGTCATTATTCAATTCATTTCAAAAAGAGCTGGCACATTTTACGCATTGTTTTGCCAACCCGCAGCAATTCAGACCATACTTTTAACATGGTCATACCAGTACCATTACAATTTCTATTCGCAAAAAAATCTGTTATCCGGTTGGCAATTTAGGGGTTTAGCGTTACCCTTAGCGCCCCAAAAACTCTGGTATTCACAATGAACTACGCAATTGAATTTCACGACGCTAATTACCCTTTTCTTAATGTTGCTGCGCGTAAAAAAGCGCTAAAACACAGCTTACTATCAGTAGTAGAAGGTTTGGCGATCATTAAATTGGGTAAACATGAGTATGCCATTGAACCGGGTCAGTATTTCTGGATTCCTCAGGGATGTTTGAGCTCCCTCACCTTTTTGCCTAACACACGAGTAACTCGCTGTGACTTTTCTGTGCGCTTAACTGACGCATTTGCTCAACAAGCAGGTTACGTGAAACCATCTGCTCTATTGTCAGCATTGATTGAAAAGTTGGTGACAACAAAAGCACGTAGCGAACACCAAATGGATTTACTGGCAGTTGTTAGACATGAAGTTCTGACACTAAAGCCGATGTTGACCAACTCTCCACTGACAGACTCGATTAATAAGTGGAAGCCGGGGTGTGATTCTTCAATTTCGATAGAGCTTTGCCTTGTCTTGACCTTAAGAGAAGCACGTAAGATGAAGTTGTCAGGCAAAAAGCAAGCGGACATCGTCGCGAAATTGTTCAACGACAACGACGAAGAATACGAACAGTTGTGTTTTTTAGTGTTTGGGGAAGCACTATAAAAACTAACGAAGACAAGAATGAAAAAAGGACGTACTGAGTACGTCCTTTTTGTTTTGAATTCGGTTAAAACGGCACTTCTATCTGCATCATCCAATCGGCGTCGTAGTATTCGTGCCAACGGTAATCAAAACGCATTCTTGGTTCATCACCGCTCTTATCACCAAAACCAACGCTGAACATCAAGCCATGGCTTTTTAGCCACTCTTCTGTGCTCATCTTCGCCTCTTCATCCCTTAGTTCTTCTGGCATCCAAAGCCCAAGACCAAAGTAGTTACTTTCTAGATTCTGAGTAAGAATCGGTGTGTCTTCCGATTTGATTGCCCACTGATCCCAATAGCTCTCTGTAGGTCCCTCAATCGACTTTTCAGCAATGTACCAGTTGATCGTGTCCATACTTAACACACCAACGCTATCAAAAATATCTTCGCAGATAGGCATGGTGTTATCAGCAAACACGACGGAACGATCAGATAAATAGTTACAAGCAGAGCTAGCCTGTGTTGCCACAAGCAGCGCGCATGCACTAAGTACCACAACTCTGACCATGAAAATCTGACCTCTTCGTTTTCAGATTACGATTGTTTGTATAAGCCTTCGCTTAGTAATAATTCATTGACCGTTGGTGTCGTGAATGCACTGATGTCTTCACCCTCTGATAGTGCATTACGAATGTCCGTGCTTCTGATTTTGACTTTTTCAGGACACGCCATCACAGTCCAACGTTCGGTTATTTCTTCTGCTCTGTAAAATTTAGCAAATTTGAAAAAATTATCAGGACCTATGACAAAAGTTATATCGGCTTGCGTGTGGATTTCTTGAATTTTTTCTAATAACGCAAAAGTCGTCACACTTTGTCCAGGCTGGTACAAAGCTTGCTCAAGGTCAGAGCGTTGAACATTAGAAAGCCCCATGTCCTTAATGAAGGCATCAACCAGTTTGCACCGAATTGGGTAATCCAACATATTTTTGCCCCAAGCGTGTGCAATGCTTGGCTCAAGTAGCACGAGATCAAAGTGGCTCAGTGACTCGATCACGCTCTTGTGACCTAAGCTTGGCGGGTTAAATGCGCTGCCAAAAACGGCGATTTTTTTCATATCCGGTGATTACCTGGTTGAAGAGAGTTTTCTAATCCGATGATTTCGGTATGATACTACTAATCTTTAGAGCTTTTTGACACTAAAGCGACGTTTATGAATATCAACTGCATGGTTTCTCACCATTTGTGAACTATAAACGCCTGCCGCAGTATGAATTTATTCACACTCATTTGGTGTCGTACATATTTGCAGGAAAAGGAACCCTAAATGGAACAATCCATCCGCGATGAAATGCGAGTACTCCCTTCTATCGATCCGCATTTCGAAATTGAACGCCGTGTCGCTTTTATCAAGCGTAAATTGCAAGAAGCAGGCTGTAAGTCTCTTGTTCTTGGCATCAGCGGTGGCGTTGACTCAACGACATGTGGTCGTTTGGCTCAATTGGCTGTAGACCAACTGAACGAAGAAGCTGGCGACAATAGCTACCAGTTTATCGCCGTTCGTTTGCCTTACGGTGAGCAAAAGGATGAAGACGAAGCACAACTTGCTCTTGCTTTTATCCAACCAACGCACTCTGTATCGGTAAACATCAAAGCAGGCGTAGATGGTCTTCACGCTGCTTCTCACGTTGCATTAGAAGGTACCGGTCTTCTTCCAACGGAAGCGGCAAAAGTAGACTTCGTGAAAGGTAACGTAAAAGCGCGTGCTCGCATGGTTGCTCAATACGAGATCGCTGGTTACGTTGGCGGGCTAGTGCTTGGTACTGACCACTCTGCGGAAAACATCACGGGTTTTTACACCAAGTTTGGTGATGGTGCGTGCGATATGGCACCTCTGTTTGGCTTGAGCAAACGTCAAGTTCGTGAAGTGGCTGCAACACTAGGTGCTCCTGAGCAACTGGTGAAGAAAGTGCCGACGGCAGACCTAGAAGAACTGGCGCCACAAAAAGCAGATGAAGATGCTTTGAGCCTGACTTACGAGCAGATCGATGACTTCCTAGAAGGCAAGCCTGTATCGCAAGAAGTGAGCGATCGTCTTGTAGCCATCTACAAAATGACTCAACACAAACGTCAGCCGATCCCGACTATCTACGACTAAATGACGATTGTATCCCTGAGCGATTTGTTTCTGAAACCGCTCTGAGATAAATAGAAAAACGCCGCTAAGTTAGCGGCGTTTTTGTTTGTTACGGTTTATTTTTAAGGCGTTCAGTCTGCGAGTGTCACGTCCGTTTGCGGAATAGCACAACATGCCAACACTTTGCCCATCGCGCGTTCCTCTGCGCTGATGGCAGGTACATCTGGGTGATCGACCAGCCCCGATTCTAATTGAACCTTACAAGCACCACACAAGCCCGCTCGACAGCTATTGCTAATGTTTTTGCCTGCATTCTCTACTTGCTCAAGTAGCGTTTGTTGGTTGTTACCCATCAACTTAAAGCCGTTGAATTCAATCTCAACACTTTTCTCTGGTTTGGCTGTAGTAGTCGCAACGCCAAAAGCTTCTTGATGATAGTTATCTTCTGGCAGACCTTTCTTGAGTAGAAGATTTTTCGCCTTTTGCATAAAACCATCTGGACCACAAACGAACACTTGGCGCTTCTCAACATCTTTGATCTGCTTGATATGAGACAGACTGATTCTTCCTTTCAAACCAAACCAATCCACCGCAGGTTGAGTTAAGCAAATCTTCACATCTAGCCCCGGATGCAGGCGTTTTAGTTCATCGAGCTCATCTTTACATGGGATATCAATCTCGCTGCTGCACTGATGGTAGAACACCACATCATCAAGTTGGTTGTGATCAGCTAAGTAACGAACCATTGACAGCATTGGTGTTACACCGCTGCCTGCAGACAACAACAATAGAGGCTGGACTGAATGCTCTTTTAGATGAAATTGACCATCTGGCGTTTCAGCTTCCAGCACATCTCCAACTTGCAGATTATCAAGCAGTGAATTAGACACACGCCCACCAGAAACGCGCTTAACCGAAATCGCGTAACGACCCGGGCGAGATGGGCTAGATGACAAGGTGTAGCGACGCCCTACTTTCTTACCTTCTATATCCACTTCAATAGGTAAATGCTGACCCGGTAAGTACGTTGGTAGCTGACCTTTGCTTGGCTCAAGCCATAAGGTGACGAAGTCGCGCGCAATCTCTTCTCGTTCGACACAAGTTAGCGTCATTCGATTAGGAGAATTGTCTGGATAAAACTCTGGCTCTTTGTATTCCAGTACTTCAACTTTGTCACCAGAACGAATAATGCCTTCATTCAGAGCAACAAGGTTTTGACCAAAGAACACTCCACCACGCTCGTTCGCACGGAACTCTTGCAGTGTTTTAAGTGGTTCTTTGCTTTCTCGGAATGTACCACGTTGAGTGTTAACGGTGGTTAGAATGCAACGCTCACACGGTTTTACAGATTCAAATTCCACTTCGCCAATACGAATGCGCTTCCATGAATCTTCTTCATATGGCTTGGTATCAGATACCACTAGGTTGGTTCGAAATTGATCCATTGAATGCTGTTCAGAGCTTCTGCGATTTAGCTCTTCCAGCGACGCTTCACTGATAACAAGCACTGGATAACCATCAGCAAAGCTAACGTTGTGGCCCAGCTTCTCTCTTACACGATTGGATTGCTCACCAGTAAAAAGCAACTCAACGCGAAGACCTAACACTTTACTAAACCAATCATCCGCTTCGTCAGTGGTGGTATATGCCGTAAAACTGTCTTTCCAAACCGTTGCGGGCGCTTCCTGCATTTTGAAATCTTGATAACGGATCTTTAGTGGCTCTTCACCAAGACTGGTAAACACCACGCCATCGGGTAACAATGCTGACTTAATGGTCACCATTTGGGGGAATTTTCGAGCGGTCACCATTGAGCCATCTGATGTCGCAATCATAAATCGACGATCAAAACTCAATCCTTGTTTTTCTACCCAAGCGGAAGATAAAGCAACACCTCCGACGGATTTAACTGGAAAAACATTAATTTGGGACAAAACTGATTGCGACATAGCCTTCTTCCTACAGGTACTTTCTCATTATTGGACTATCATATCCTCATAAGAGTAATGACCCAAGTGCCTATAAAAACTCAATTTTTATAAGGTATCTTCCCAATGCGGTTGGCGTTGTCCTTCTTTAGCGTTCCTTTTTGTCTCACTTTATGAACAGAGTTCCATAAATTTGCACAGTATTGACGAAATAAGGATTGCCAAAACGTGACATCGCACACATAATTCGCCAACTTTTTGACACTATACATAACCTATCCGGAGCATAGACCATGGATACTAATAAACTGATTCTAATTCTACTTTGTATCTTCCTTCCACCAGTGGCGGTTTACATGGAAAAAGGTCTAGAGAAAGACTTCTTCATCAACCTGATCCTAACGTTCTTCTTCTTCCTACCAGGCACAATTCACGCGCTTTGGTTGACGATGAAGTAACCAACTGAGCTCCTGCCGAAAAGAAATGTGAAAAATGGGATGAAATGAAAGTGCAATTCCACTATCATCCTGTCGCCTAAGCGCAAGCGTTTGCTCTTGAGGTAAATGCAGCGTTTAGGCTCCAAACATAACTTTTAAATGGTGGGAGCAATTAATGACAACACTGACTATTACTCGTCCTGACGATTGGCACGTTCATTTACGCGATGGTGAAGTTCTAAAAGATACCGTTCGCGATATTAGCCGTTACAACGGCCGCGCACTGATCATGCCAAACACCGTCCCACCAGTGACTAATACTGAAATGGCGCTAGCCTACCGTGATCGCATCCTTGCTGAACAACACGGTGAGCAATTCGAACCTCTTATGGCGCTTTACCTAACAGACAACACCACGCCAGACGAAATTCGCAAAGCGAAAGCGACAGGCAAAATCGTTGCAGCAAAGCTTTACCCTGCAGGCGCAACTACCAACTCTGATTCTGGCGTAACCGACGCAAAGAATATCTACCACGTTTTTGAAGCGATGGAAGAAGTTGGCATGCTGCTTTTGGTTCATGGTGAAGTGACTCACAACCACGTTGATATTTTTGACCGTGAGAAAGAATTCCTAGACACGGTTCTTGCTCCTATCGTCAACGACTTCCCTAACCTAAAAATCGTTCTTGAGCACATCACGACTGCGGATGCGGCTAATTTCGTCAACAACGCTTCTGATAACGTTGCAGCAACTATCACCGCTCACCACCTGCTGTTCAACCGTAACCACATGCTAGTCGGCGGCATTAAGCCACACTTCTACTGCCTACCAATTCTTAAGCGCAATACCCACCAACAAGCGCTTATCGAAGCAGCAACAAGCGGCAGCAAGAAATTCTTCCTAGGTACGGATTCAGCGCCACACGCAAAAGGCGCAAAAGAGTCGGCATGTGGTTGTGCTGGGTCTTACACTGCACATGCAGCACTAGAGCTTTACGCTGAAGTCTTTGAGAACGAAGGCAAGCTAGAAAACCTAGAAGCATTCGCAAGCTTGAATGGCCCTGATTTTTACGGCATTGCTCGTAACACAGATACAGTCACGCTAGAAAAAGCAGCGTGGGATGTACCAGAAACGATGCCATTTGGCAGCGACATCGTTGTGCCAATCCGTGCAAATGAAAAAATTGAGTGGGAAGTGAAGTAATCACCCTCAAGAAATGAAAAAGGGTCATGACACCATATTCGATATGGAAAGGCATGACCCTTTTCTTTTGGCTTCAATACAGCCTCAACAAACTGAACTCGCGCTTATTTACCGCGAACCTTTTCAACCACAGTCCAAGCAGCAACCACAATCAAGCCAGCAATAACACCAATCACACCGTTAAGCAGTGTCGGTACGATCGCAGTAGCAATGGTGTGACCACGGAAGTCCATAATGATAGGTTCAATCAGATGATGAATGGCAGGGACGTTATGAACAACAATGCCGCCGCCGACCAAGAACATCGCAGCAGTACCAACAATCGCAAGCATCTTCATCAATTTCGGGGCGAACGCCACTAACGCACCACCGAGTTTGGCTTTCAGACCTTCGCCATTGGATTTACGCTCTAGATAGAAGCCCAAATCATCGAGCTTAACAATGCCAGCCACTAAACCGTAGACGCCAATGGTCATCAAGATCGCAATCAGGCTTACTACCAAAATCTGCGTCACGATACTTGTTCCTGTGACCGTACCTAACGCAATCACGATGATTTCAGCTGACAAAATAAAGTCAGTACGGATCGCGCCCGCCACTTTTCTCTTCTCATACTCTTCCACGGATTCACCCGTATCAGAGGACTCTTCCGCGTTATCTTCATGCTGATGAGCGTGAGGGAATAGTTTCTCTAAGATCTTCTCTGCGCCTTCAAAACAGAGAAACAAACCACCAATCAAGAGTAATGGCATGATCAACCAAGGAATAAACGCACTAATGAGCAACGCAGCAGGCACCAGTATCAACTTGTTTTTAAATGAACCTTTCGCGACTGCCCATACCACTGGAATTTCTCGTTCGGCAGCAACACCCGATACTTGCTGCGCGTTTAGCGCTAAATCGTCGCCCAATACACCGGCGGTCTTTTTCGCCGCTACCTTTGACATCAATGCGACATCATCCAATACAGCTGCAATGTCATCCAACAGTGTTAGTAAACTTGCTCCAGCCATTTATTTATCTCTTTTATGGAATTGAATAAGTAACAAAATGTAACACCATTAAATCACTCAGCAAAGTTATGATTCTGCAAAGAATAAGGTCACAAATTGTGTTTTGTGTTGATGTGGCTTTGAGACAGGACTAGTCTTGTCTTACCTTTCAAGCACACAAAAGAAAAGTATAGATGAAAAGCGGATACACTTACCCAATCGGTACCCCAGGTCAGCCATGGGGCGAAGCAGAACGCAAAGCTTGGTGTGAGCAACGTGACGTAAAACGTAGCTACCAAGAAGAAGTCGTGACCAAAATTGATGCCCTTCGCGAGCGTTTTGATGTTGAGCAATACGGCGCACTTTCTTACGATGAAGCACGCTTCCCTCTGTTTTGTATCAAGACTCGTAACTGGGATACAGCAAAGCCTGTTGTTTTGGTCACTGGCGGCGTACACGGCTACGAAACAAGTGGCGTTCATGGCGCACTGAAGTTTGTTGATACACAAGCAGAACGCTACGCAGAGCACTTCAACATTGTCGTTGCGCCATGTGTTAGTCCTTGGGGTTACGAAGTGATTAACCGCTGGAACCCAAATGCGATCGACCCAAACCGCTCTTTCTATGCAGATAGCCCTGCGGAAGAATCAGCAAACTTGATGAAGCTGGTTGCGACCTTGGGTGATGTTCTAATGCACATCGACCTGCACGAAACCACCGATTCTGATGAAACTGAATTCCGCCCTGCACTTGCGGCGCGTGATGGCCTTGAATACATCGAAGGCATGATCCCTGACGGTTTCTACACGGTGGGTGATACAGAAAACCCGCAACCTGAGTTCCAAAAAGCAGTCATCGAGTCAGTAGCGAAAGTAACGCACATTGCACCTGCTGACGATAAAGGCGAAATCATTGGCTCGCCAGTGGTTCAGTTTGGCGTGATTAATTACCCAATGGTGGAACTGGGTTTGTGTGGCGGCGTAACCAACTGCACTTACGGCACCACTACAGAAGTTTACCCAGACAGCCCGAAAGTAACTGATGAAGAGTGTAACGACGCTCAAGTTGCAGCAGTTGTAGGCAGCTTAGACTACGTGCTCGCTCAGCTATAACAAGCGGTTCTTATATTGCTCCGGTGTAATGCCGGAGTATTTCTTGAACATTGCAATGAAAGGACTGGCTTGGTTATAGCCCAACGTCAACGCCACCTCTTTTACCGTTTGTCCTTTTCTTAAGAGCTCCATTGAATGCAGATAACGAACTCGCAATCGCCATTCAGTAAAACTCATCCCTAACTCACTTTGGCAATGACGAGCTAAAGTACGCTCAGTGGTATGCACCTTTTCCGCCCACTCTCCCAAACTAATTTCATCCGTCGGCGCTTCTTCAACGGCTTTAAGAATGGGTTCCAGATATTTGTTGTCTGTGGTTGGCAAGAAGTGATGCTCAACCTCTTGCTTCGCTAACTGATCAAGCAGTACCTGTACGATGCGTTTGTCTTCTTCACTCTTTGCCACGTTAATGTCGCGCTGACGGAAATCTTCTACAATCGCCGAAACAATGGGCGTTACTTTGATCAGACTGGTTTTAGACGGGAAGTGCTGCGTTAGCTCTGGTGCGATATTTAAAGAGCAGTATTCCAATGGCTTACGGTTATAGCTGGTATGACGAATTCCGGCTGGCACCCAAATAGCCAGATGTGGTGGTGCTAAAAAGCGTGTGTCTTCTGCATCCATTTCTAGAATGCCACCACTTATCAACTGTACTTGTCCCCAAGGGTGACTATGAATCCGAGTTTCAGTGTTCGACAGAAAGGCTTCAAAATTCATAAACACATCTGATGGTGCTTGCTCAATTGATAATGAAGGATGAAGATTCCTCGTACTCTTTTTCAAAATTGTCTTCCTATCGCTTACGATGTCTTTCCAGAGATACTTTTCATTATAAAGACCTGTCAGACTAGCGCCATTAATTATTGTGCGATGAGGTTCTCATGGTTTATTTGCTTCCGTTTTTTACTGTCATGATTTGGGGTGGGAATTCCATCGTAAATAAAATGGCAGCAAGTGCCATCGAACCGAGTGCAATGAGTTTCTATCGATGGTTTGTCGCTATGGTGCTTCTGACGCCATTTTGCTTACCTGCCGTAATCCGCCAACGTCATGTCATTCGTCCTTACCTGCCAAAACTCGCGTGCCTTGCGCTGCTTGGTATGGTGTTAAACCAATCGTTGGGCTACTACGCAGGTTTGACGACGACAGCATCGAATATGGCACTGATCACTTCTCTTGTTCCTCTTATCAGTGTTTTTCTGAGCGTACCCTTGCTAGGTAAGTCAATTTCGATGTTGAGCGTGGCGGGCGGCGTGATTTCACTTGGTGGCTTAGCGTTTATGCTTGGTCATGGTGATATTACCTACTTCCTACATCAAGATATGACACAAGGTGACAGCTTGATGCTTCTTGCAGCACTTTGTTACGCGATTTACTGCGTGTTACTTAAGCGTTGGAAGATGCCATTCAACAGCATGACTCTGGTTTACATGCAGGGCTTTTTCTCATTAGTCATGCTTGCACCGTTGTGGTTGAGCAGTGATCAACTTCTGCCAAGCCAAAGCGCATTACCTTTAATTGCTTATGCGGGTATTGCGGCGTCTATCTTTGCCCCATTGATGTGGGTGAAAGCAATTGATTTGATTGGCGCGGATTCTAGTGCCATGTTCATGAACCTGATGCCAGTGGTTTCGGTAGCCCTCGCTTCAACTATGCTCGGCGAAGAAGTGCATGTTTACCACATCATTGGCGGCATGCTGGTTATCTCTGGCGTTATCTTGTCGCAAGTTAAAGTACGCACAAAAGGCAAAGTCATCGACCCAGAAGCTCAAACTGCAACGAGCTCATAGCAACTAAAAAGAAAAGAGCCATGATGGCTCTTTTCTTTTTGCTTTCATTTGGATTAAAGGGCTTCAGCCTGCTTTTCCAATTCTTTGCTTGTCTTTTGGCTCACAAACTCTTTGTATAGCGCCGCTTTATCCGTTGGATCAATATCCGTTCCTGCCGTTACAGCAGAGTTAAACATCTTTTCTGATTCAATCTTTGGCATGACTACTAGCGCACAAATTTGCTCTACACCACCAATTTCAACCAGTGATACTTGCTCAACTTGGCTCTTTTGAATTGAAGTATTAGTTATTTGCTTAGCGATTTGCTCAAAAGATGTGCCAGAGGTTTGAGCGTCAACTGAGCTATCAATTTTTTGATAGTTCTTCTCTAACACACTGACTTTAATATCAAGGTTTTGCGCAAGCGTGTTACGTGCTAGAGAGATAGCGTGGTTACGATCAACAGAAAAGTTACCTGACGACGTAACACAGTTTGACGCTGCAAAGCCATTCGCTGAAGTTGGGTTTAGTACCCAGCTAGGCACATTGCTGCCTTTGTTGGTTTCCACTTTCGCCGTGTTTTCAGAACCACTTTGACTCGCACAGCCAGATAAGATCACTGCGCTGATTGCAGCGGTAAGAATTTGATATTTCATCTTCAATTCCTTTTAGATAATTGAGTTGGACTGCGCATGATAGGTTTTCATTCTATCGTTGACCTTTTTGAGATATTTGCGAGTCTCGTTATAAGGTAAGTTCTTGATAAGGTGCTCATATACTTCATCAGAACTCATGGTATTGATTTTCTTAATCGCACTAGAAACACGTCGCTCACCAAATGCTTTGGCCACATTACCTGACCCGGTGTTGTAAGCCGCGATCACACTGTAAGTCGCACTTTGTGGGTCTTTAATGCCTTTTAGGTATCGACTCTGAAGAATTTTTAGATACGCCGTGCCAGTTTCGATATTCAAATTGGGATCGTATAAGTCATTCGCTTTCATCGGCTTATCTTTATCGCGATATAGCTTATTCACGTCATGACCAGCGGTTGTCGGCACGATTTGCATCAGCCCATATGCGGGCACATGAGATTTTGCTTTCGGGTTGAAATGCGACTCTTCGTGCATGATTGCCAAAACAAGTGCAGGCGGTAGCTCTCGCTTTGCACTTTCTTGTTGAATCGCAGGAAGGTACTGATTGGCGCGGTTCGCCAGTGATGATTTTGGAATCTTGACCTTATACTCAACAATCTTTTTAGGCTGTTGCTTTAGCTGCTTTTCTTGCAGAGCTAATTCTTGCTTCACAGCAGCAATGCGTTTTTCTTCCAGCTTCACCATTTGTTGTTTTTGCTGAACAATCACTTGCTCTTGCTTTTGTTCACTTAACACCGCACTTTTCTCAGCAGCAAAGATGTCAAGTTGACTCATTTGACGCTCAGTTTGCGCCTCAATCTCTTTCTTCACCTCTTCGAAAGTCTTTGGTTCTACTTTAATTTCCTCAACGAAAACCATTGTGGGCTCAGCTTTTTTAGGTTGAGTTACACCAACTTCTTCAAACACCTTGGCATTTTTCTCGATAACGGCATTGACGACTTCAGCTTCAACAACTGGAGCTTCGGCTTTTTCTTCTTCCGCAGGCGGTAAGTAGCTAACCGTAATCTCACCTTTCTCCAAATCAACAACGGTTCGTGCGTTATGTTGTTCGTCATAAACCACTACCACATCCGGAGAAGGTATTTTGGTGTCACCCCATTTTTGAATAGAGGCTTTCTGTTTTTTGTCCCAGTCCGCTAAGTAAGCTTGCTGCCATTGATTGAACTCTTGAATTTGGGCGGCATACCATTGCTCAAACTCATCCGTATCATCAGCGGTTAATTGTTCGACTTCTTGGTCCAGTTCAGCAAAAGGATCATTTGCAAAACTTGGTTGCATCACAATTAGGTTTAACAACGCAGCCAGTGCGCAATATTTCAATTTCATAAATTGAGTTACCGTAATTTGTTAAATCAGAAATAAGAAGACAGATCTCCGACACTCTCAGCTTGTTGCTCAAACATTTGATCTTCAATGTCTATCACCAAACGCTCGCATTCTTTGCTTGAGCACTGCTTTGCGATGAACAAGCTTTCCTCAAGTTCTCCTTGCTCAAACTGCCATTGAGCTAGCCAGTGCTTGATTTCACTGTTGGAAATTGCGGAAACATCGACATACTGCTGATAGTAATTTTCAGCTTTGGTCACGTCTGATTGAGATAAGAGCAAGGTGACTAAACCTGCGGCATCCATTGCAACGCTAGGTTCTTTGATGATCAACGGTAATATCGGCTTGATGTGCTGGTACTGCTTGGTTGAGTAATACGCAATGGCATAGTTCAGCGCTGTGGTTTGGAGATTGGTTTTGTAGCCAGTATCATTCACATTCGCACGGCACTGAGCTTGACTCTTACTCACTGAAGAAAACTGAATATTGGTCAGTTCGTAAGTTAGACTCGCAAAAGGCCACGAATCTAAAGTTTCACGAATGAAACCACCTTCAAGCAACTTGTCTTCGTATTTTTTGCGAAGCTCTAAACCGAGCCCTTTACGACACAATGACTTCATTTGTTTCGTGGTCAGTTCATGCTGTCTTTTCACTTCAACTGACACTTCTGCATCACTGGTTTTAAGCTCATAATCCGTGCCGTTGAACGACCAAGAATGAGAGTCGGAAGCAAAAACTGGTAGGCCTAAAAGGCCTACCAGAACAAGCAAGTATCTGTGGTTACAGATCATTTGCGTTACTCACTTGACCAGATGGTCCTTGAGTATTGTTGCTTCCGTCAGTCAGACCGCCAGTTGTTGAAATTTTGTGGTCTGAGCTTGCGTTTTGACCTTCACGAACGCGCTTTTTGTTTTCTGCAGCTGCTTGCTTTGCCGTCACCTCCAGAGAAGGGGCATAAACCGCAACGGCTAACATCCAGTCACCATCGCTACTCTTAAAGGTTTTAACGGAAACACCTGGAGGAACTTGACCCGCTGCAAATGACTTGTACGAATCAAAGCTCTTGATGTTGTTCATGAACGTGTGTTTGTCTTCTGCCAATACTTTCGCATCTGCAGGGTTAACGCTCTCAGGTGGGTACTCGAACTGTTCATTCTTCTCTAACTGATTCTCTGTGAACCCCCCTTCCCAGTAAACTTGTTCACCTTGCATTACTGCAATCAGACCGTTTCTCGCTTTTGCTTGCGCTTGAGATTTAGACATACCAAGCAGCTTGCGTTTCACGCTCTTATTCTTGTTATCACGAATGATCGAAGAACCGAAACCAAGTACAAACGACTCGCCCGTTTCAGCGTTGGTAATCACTTTCGCACCAACAGGAGGCATCACACCCGCCTGCAGATCAGCGATGATTTGTTTGAAAATCACGTTTGGTTCTGTAGTCTGAGTCAGAGCGCCCACTTTACGCTTCGTTTGTTCACGTGTTTTCGGCGTTGAAATCAAACTAACACGAACTAGGTTTTCACTTGGATCATCATACACATCGAACGTCACGTAACCTGCCAACGCGCCTTTTACTGACTCAGCACAGTTATCGCTCATCATGCTTGTGGTGTTTGCCGCGCCTTCTGTCGCAGTATCAATCACATCCATGGTTTCGTTGATCGCTGTTGCACACATGTTGCTCATGCCTTCCATGTTTTCCACTAATTGCTTTTTCGCAATTTGGAAAGCTTTCATGTATGCGCCACGCTTAGATAACAACGTCGCGTTACGGTTTTCGTAAGTTTCGTAGCTACCAGAACCCGTAGATAGAATACCGATACCCGAACCAACTGCGATCATCTTAACGCCATCACCTTCGTCTTCGATCAGGCTTTGGTGAGCAACAAGTACCGCGGCTTTCGGGTCTGCCGCCACAACTAGATCACCCACCTCTTTTACGTCATCTGTATTTACAGCTTGTGTTTCAGAAGGTGCATCGGTTGCAGGAACGAGATCATTAAGGTCAAAATCTACATTTGCATGTGCAGAACCAAAGGCACTTGCTAGTACCAATGAAAGAAGTGTTTTTTTAAACATAAATATCCTGTAGAGGTCTTAAAGCACGTTGATTTGGTAATCGTTCAAAACACGTAGCTTGGACTGATAATTTGGCTGATGAATGCGCAACGTTGGCTGGATAAACTGAGCAAGGTCATTGGCGTTGTTTAATGAGCGAAGTCGGACAATCACCTTGCCAGAACGACTTTCAATCTTGATATCAGAAACGCCGTTAATCGCACTAAGCAAGGTATAAAGTTGACCTTGTTGACCCGCCGCTTTCGGCGTAAAGATCAATTCTCTAACCGGGCCACCACGCATTGCCATTTTTTGGACAGCGCTATGTAACGCTTGAGTCAGCATTTTCTGGTTTTGATCGACAGCCAAGTGCACTGACGCTAGTTCATTCAGCATCCCCTCTTTGTTAGGAAGGGTCATCAATGTTGGATCGTTGTGCCAATTACCGTATTCATTACCCGCTCGGTCTAATAGCTTAGCCGCCAATTCCAACTGCAAGCCGGAAGGCGTCACTTTCTCTTTTTCTTGAACTTGAAGAATGATGGTTGCCTGCTCTGGAGTACCAGAGAGATCGAAGCCCATCTGAGCAAGAGAGCTACTGAACGTGGTTTGAACAACCGGAAGGTGCGCATCCACGTAAACGGCAGGTTGCCCTAAACTCTTGATAAGTTGAGCGATCTTAGCCTCAACCTTTTGGCGTTCAACAGACACATCGAGCGTCACGACAAGCACACCATTTGGTTTAGTTTGGCTAGAAATTTCGCTCCAGCCAGTAATGATACCTTGCGATTGCATTGATAAGGATTGGACAGCCACATCATGCAAGTTAAAGTCATCACTGACCGCATTTGCCGACATGCTTGAATAGGTTTGCTGAAGGTAGCCAGATTTAACCATCACGCCCAAAACTTGGCTGATAGCACGACGAAATGCATCTTGCTCAGCCGCTTGGCGCGCACTTAAACCTTGCTTAGCGTTCGGAATACCCTCACCGATGACCACAACAGAAACCGTCGAGTCAGAACCCCAAACAATACCCTCGTCTGAGTCTTCTTCTTTTTGCGTTGGTGGCATAAGACGCACATTCACACAGGTATCATCGCCGTAGATTTCAGGTTGCCCAAAATCCGCAGTGATCATCCCTCTCTCGATTCCAGTTACTAACATTTCTCGAGCAGCTTGATTAAACTGTTCGTTGAGTAATTCAGAATCTTCAGAAGATAAAGAAAGTGAAACCTGCCCATTTAAAAACAGTCGCAGGTTATTGATCGCATCCGCTTTCGCCCCCTCTATCGCTAACGCACCACGACCATAGGCGCACCCCTGCTCAACAAGAGCCAGTGTTGACTGGCTCTTATCAAGTTCAAGCGCAGCTGCAGGTGCAGCCGAAAGCAATCCACCGAGGGTAAGACTAAGACTTATCCCTTTTGCGCCCATGTGCTGCGTTCCTTCATGAATTCCATCGGGACACCGACGCTAACTGCAAAGATTCGACGCTGACGATCTGGGCGGTAAATACCCTGCTCAGCTTCGTCTTTCACTTGATCAGCAAGCTTACTGTCTTTCCAGCGTACGATTTTGCCTTGAGCACTTTGTTGGCTAGGGTTAACCGTCGCCACACCGATTGGCTCAACAAAACCTGCACTGTACTCAAATACAACCATGGTTTCATTTGGTAATACACCAGCATTTTGACCACGATCTAGCGAGATTCGGTCGCCTTTAATGCCCATAACTTGTGCTGTTGCTGGCATCTCTTTTAGCAGACGAGTCAACATGATATCGAAACCACGTGACGCCATTTCGTTCATCACAGAATCAACGTCTTTACTACTGGTGTAGTTAAAACCGCGGTAGTAGTCACCATTTGCGATTACGGTTGTGAAGCTTTCCTTATCACGAACATCAAAGTTAGAAACGCGGATCTTACCGATATTCGGGTAGCTCAGCTTTTCACGAGTGTACGGGTCAATAACACCCGTAGTCATTTCCATTGATGTTTGGAATAAAGACTGCGTAGAACCAAAGAGCATATCGCCAGTTTTAAGCACGTCGACCTTCATGATGTAGTCCGTCGATAACTTGTCACGACCACTCATTTTTTGTGCGACTTTTGCTGCACCTTCATCAGCAAGAATCTCTTCCATCGCCGCGTTTACTGACTTAGTGTCACGCGTCAAGATACGGAAACGGTTCACACCCGCAAATTGGTTTTCTAACGTGTTCTCAAGCGCTTTCGTTTCGAACTTACCAATACTTGAATGCATTGCATTGAATACATCGGCAGATTTGCCTTGAAGGTTCTCGCTAACGTCAGTTTGAACGTCACCGAAGTAAAGGCGAATAGTCTTTTTAGCTAACGGACAACGGCTGTCTTTCTCGTTTGCTTCGTAAGTACAGAACTGAAGACCTTGAGTGTTGAAGTATGCTGGAACTTCGATGTCAATGTTGGTGAATTCAAAGGCTGACTTACCAATGATTAAAGACGAGTTGCCTGCGTTACTCTCAACTGCGTAAGTTTGTTGGCTGGGCGTGCTATTACACCCAGCCAAAACAAGACCAGCAGCGACAAGTGTTGCGATCTTTGAATATTTCATTACGACTTAACTTTCTCTGCTAAAACTTTGTCTAGGTTCTCTAGTTGCTCGATTGTGTTTTGGTCTAGAGAAATCATGTCGTTTGCGTCGTAAACAAGAAGAGAACGTGCTTTCATCTCGTTGTAAGCTTCAACAACTGGCACTTCTTCTTTTGCTTCTGCATCCGCTTCGCCTTCTTCTTCAGACTCGTTCGATAGGAAAGAAAGTGCGTTGCCTAAACCCGCCATTGCTGAATCTTGCGCAATTACTGCCGCGTTGTCTGAAGCAATAATTGCAATTTCAGCTGCCTCAAGCGCGATGTCTTTCGCTAGCTCAACGTTCTTGTCAAAGATTGAATCAGACGCCGCTTTGTACGCTTCAACTTGTGGTCGAATTTTCTTGTTTTCAGCCTTGCCTTCATCGAATTCATTCATCGCAACAAGAAGCTCTTCATCACTCTTATCAGCATTGATCTTTAGGAAACCTGCTACGTCTGCATGCTTGTCTGCTAGTGTGCGGTAGTCTTGGAATACAGCACATTGACGCTCTTGAATCGATACCATCACTTTAGATACTTTGTCTACAGCGTAAGATACTGGTGTGTACTCAGACCCTAGCTCAGTACAAGATTTAACAAGAGCTGCACTCATTTCGTTGCGGTCAACCGTCGCAGACTCCATACCTGGCATTGAAGAACAACCTGCTAGTGCGGTAGCAAATAGAGAAGCCATGACTGTTTTTTTAAACATTTCTGTATCCTTTAGATCAATACTGAATAGATAGATTTATTAGTAAGCTTTTTAATTATTTTTTGCTCAGCAGCGTGTTTTGCCGCCGCAGAGCTAGCTTGGGATTTACCTAACACGGTGATCACTTTTTGGGTCACCATATGAGATGAATTTGAATCGAAGACTTTAAGTTGAATACTTTGCTTGGCGACAAAGTCTTTCCCTTGTCGTCCCTGCTGGGATTTCGTCTTGATATAAATGGAGATGCCACCATGATTCGACGCAAATGCGTGACGTGATAGCAACTCGTGAATTTGATGAGAAAAAGCATCATTCGATGCGACAAACGAAATCGAGAGCATTTCTCTCTTCGCGTTCATCGTTTCGCTAATCTGTAGGTGTTGTGCACGGTATGACTGTGCAGCATCGGAATCTAAAATACCGAGCACAACGAGCTGAACGGCACTTTTCGTCATTAGCTCTTCAGCATGAAAGTAGTCCTTCACACCACGCCAGTTGTTGTTGAGATTTTTAAGTTTTATCGCAGCCGTTTGGTACGAGACCGTCAAATCATGCTCAACCTGTTTCTGCCAGGTTTTCTTACTCAGCCGATAGCGATACTCACAACCTTTCTCGCCACATTCATGACTTAAAACTTCCAAGTGAGGGATTTCAATTGGAAGTGAATGTATGGATGAATCCTGAGAAAAAGAGGAGTCGACACCATGGGAAGCCTTAACAATAGATGACTTTTCATTCACTTCGATAACACTAATCAAGTTAAGTGCCAATTGCTTCTTAGCATCTTTTAGAGCTACATGTTCAGCGTTACCAAACCCTGAAGCATACAGATACCCAGAGTCCACCCCTGCATATATCTTTATACTAATTAGTGAGATAGCTAAACTAAGACTTAAAAAACGGAACAAGATGCTAACCATAAAGTGTTATTTAAAAACGGGCAGAACCATACGAAATAATTAAACCGTATTCAATTGAGCAAACAATCACCAAATAGCATTCCTAATGAATATTTATTCACAAATAAATTTATGTGAGACTCATTCCACAATTACAAATCCTTACACAACCCTTACAAACAGAGACGCATCATTCTCAAAAATAAGATAAACAACAAAACAGATATTCAATCAATTGAATTAGTGCGTTTTTTATCAATAGCGTATTTTTTCAATAAGTGTGACTTATGTTTTATCTATAAAATGATAAAAGTCGATTTTTGAAGGATTTTTAGCCAGCTTTCGGATTGCTTAATCCAACTCGAAGCAACACTGATGTGATAAATGTTTTGCTGACGTATTTAAGAGTCGTTGCATTGCTGTTACATTGAAGCTAAACAACGCACAAAGGAATGACAGATGAGCAGTGGTCAAAGAGATATTACCCTACGTTTTCTTGCTGAGCCGGGAGACGTAAACTTCGGTGGTAAAGTGCACGGTGGCGCCGTGATGAAATGGATCGACTTGGCCGCTTACGCGTGCAGCGCGGCTTGGAGCGGTAAATACTGCATCACAGCGTATGCGGGTGGTATTCGCTTTGTTGCGCCGATTCATGTCGGTAACTTAGTCGAAGTCAGCGCGAAGGTTATTTACACTGGTCGTAGCTCAATGCATATCGCGATTGATGTACAAGCTAGCGATCCAAAAGAGTTAAAAAACCGCCTGACGACGCATTGTATCGTCATCATGGTTGCGGTCGATGAAGACGGAAAGCCAACCGATGTACCAAAGTGGATTCCTGAGTCGGATGAAGACAAAGCACTAGAACAATCGGCGATTCGCTTGATGAACATGCGTAAGCAAATTGGCGAAGAGATGGAAGCGCACGTCAAATATCTCAAATAGCTCAAACAATTCAAATAACTTGCCCCTAAGGCCCCAAACTGATTATCAAGTAATCGTTTGCTCCCTATATGTGTGAAGTAATGTCATGGTTCTGTCATTCACTTCACACTAGATTCAAATTGTCATAAATCTTTCACTTTGATTTGATTAAATCCACGCACAATTTTAGTGTTGGATAGAGTTTGGATCTTGAGATTAAAAGAGACCACATTAAGTGAAAAGACATTGACCAATTTAAAGGCGGTCGAGTACCAGTGGGTGCGCACCATGTATGTGGAAGGTTATAACGAAGACGAAATTAACCACTACATCCAGACTTGCTTTGGTGGCGATACCACATTTGCCGATCTTTTCCGTCGTGTCGCATTGCAACAAGAGAGTTTGTACACACTGCTGCAATATGTAGGCTGTGCGCCATCTAGCCGCGAGTTTTAAAGCCCTCCCCTGAGTACACCACCGTTTCCTTTCGAATACCCCTACACTAATTATGTGAAGTGATACGCACGGCATTCGGATGCCACTGTGTAATGCATTGCAAACTGGTTAGTCTGTGTCTGTTATAAATACAAAGTGAATCTATAGGCATAAAAAAACCTGAGTCTAAACTCAGGTTATGGTTACAAGAAACTGTTAGTGATTAAAGCGTAAGGAACTAAGCTAACAGCCAGCTATGCGTAACGCCAATGAAAGCGAGATATTACTGATCGGCGGCCAAACCAAAAGCGTAATATCGATGCTAAATATAAGGGCGACCTAATGGTCGCCCTTTTCTAGTTATTCTTTTGTATCTTAGTGACCAACCAAGATTAACCTTTCACACCACCAGCCGTTAGACCACCAACAAGCCAGCGTTGCGCCAGTAAGAATACTGCTGTGATTGGTACAGCTGAAAGCACTGCTGCTGCCGCAAAGTCGCCCCACAAGTAGTTCTGAGGGTACAAGTACTGCTGCATACCAACCGCAAGAGTGTACGAGTTTACATCAGATAGCAGTAGTGATGCTACCGGAACTTCGCCTATCACCATGATAAATGACAAGATAAACACTACCGCTAAAATTGGCACTGACAGTGGAAGTAGTACCAGACGGAATGCCTGCCAAGGCGTTGCACCATCGAGCGCTGCTGCTTCTTCTAATGAAGAGTCGATACTTTCAAAGTAGCCTTTGATTGTCCATACGTGAAGCGCAATACCGCCTAAGTAAGCGAAGATCAAACCACCGTGCGTGTTCAAACCTAGGAACGGAATGTACTGACCTAGCTTGTCAAACAATGCGTATAGGGCAACCAATGCCAATACTGCAGGGAACATTTGGAAGATCATCATCGCTTTCAGGATAGTGTTCTTGCCTTTGAACTTCATACGAGCAAACGCATAAGCTGATGTTGTCGATAGCGCCACAATCAAGATAGCTGAGATTCCGCCAACTTTTACTGAGTTCCATAACCAAGTCATGACTGGGAATGGAGGTGGTGTAATTGAACCATCTGCGTTTGTTACTGATATACCGAGCGCCAGTTTCCAGTGGTCAAGCGTTGGGTTGTCTGGGATAAGGCTACCCGTTGCAAAGTTACCTTCACGGAATGAGATCGCAATGATCATCAACAGTGGGAAGATAATCAGCGCTAGGAACGCCCACATTGCGATATGTGTAGCCCAAACACGATATTTTAATGACTTGCCTTGTACCATTGCCATTGTTCTGTCTCCTTAATCCTGAGCTACTTTAGTAACACGTAGGTTCAATAGTGCTAGCGCGCCAACCAATAGGAAGATAAGCGTTGCAACTGCACTTGCTAGACCGAAGTCTTGACCACCAGCACCTTCAAATGCGATGCGGTACGTGTAGCTTACAAGTAAGTCCGTGTAACCTGCTGGCTCTGATGTGCCAATCATGTTTGGACCACCACCCGTCAATAGCTGGATAAGTACAAAGTTGTTGAAGTTAAACGCGAAGCTAGCAATCAGCAGTGGCGTTAATGGTTTCAGCATCATCGGCAATGTAATGCGAGTGAAGTTAGTGATGAAGTTTGCGCCATCAATAGCCGATGCTTCGTACAGATCTTCAGGAATAGCTTTCAGTAACCCCATACAAAGAATCATCATGTAAGGGAAACCCAGCCAAGTATTGACTACTAGGATCATGGTTTTCGCCATGAATGGGTCTGAGAACCACGCAGGGCTAATACCAAACAGCCCTTCCAACAACATGTTGATCTCACCAAAGCTTTGGTTGAAGAGACCTTTAAAGATCAAGATAGAGATAAACGCTGGTACCGCATACGGAAGAATAAGCAGTAATCGGTATACAGAGCGGCCTTTCAAGGCTTCCCACTGAACGACACTTGCAAGTACCAAACCGATAACCAGTGTACAAACAACGGTCAATGCAGAGAAAACAATCGTCCAGATAAAGATGCTGATGAACGGTTCTTTAATGCCATCATCTTTCCAAACACGTTCAAAGTTGTGCGTACCGATATTTACCACGAAACCTGGAGAAACCGTGTTACCAACAAACTGACCATTTTCGTCTACTGGTTGGTAGTAGCCCACATCCATATTAGGACGTAGTGTCTCTTGAGTACGATTGTTGTATAGCGTCTCACCATCGTCTTGCAGCGTGTAAAGAGGAACAACTGCCGCAAACTTACGAAGACCGCTCATACGGATGTCATCGCCGTTCGGCATGTGTAAATCAACGCCACTCAGAGCACTGCGGTTTTTAACGATCGTTTTAATCGGTTCTTTATCGCCCGTCGCTTCTGTGATTGGTGTTAAGTCTAAATCCGTTGCAGAGAAACCTTGCAATTCAAAGGTTGGTGTTGCTAAAAGCGCTTCACCTTTCTTCACTACAATTTGGTGACCCTGCTCAGTTTTGTACAGAGTGAACGGGTAGCTGTCGCCACTTTGGTACGTTCTGTCCATCAAAACGGTCTGCGCACGGTCAAAAGAGAGTTGGTTTTTTGCGCTGTAGTTAGTGAATGCAAGACCTATGGTATAAGCCAAAGGGAAAAGGATGAATAAGATCATCCCCGCAATACCTGGGTAGATATAGCGATGAGCGTAGGTCTTTTTACTACCAAAAATAAATAGCGCTAAAGCGGTAAGAATGAGCGTAAGGAGTGCAAACGCAATCTCACCACGAGAATACATAAGGATTGTTGCGTAGCCATTGATAATGCCGACTGTGCCCAATAGTGCCCACTTGATAAACACTTTTTTGCTGCTCGGAAGGCTGGCTTCTGGTGCTGTCATAGCATTTGTACCTTGAACTGACTGCATAGGGAACCTGCTAGCGAATATAGGATAAAAATAGAAAAGTAAGGAGGAGTTGCCCCCTCCTTAAAAAGGGTATTACCGAATTATTTAGTCATTTGTTTTTCTGCATCTGCTAGTGCAGCATCTACAGTTTGACGACCGTCAACAACGTTGATGATAGCGTTCTTAGCAGCACCCCAGAATGCGTTCATTTGTGGGATGTTTGGCATGATTTCACCGTTCATCGCATTGTCCATTGTTGCAGCAATACGAGTATCTGAATCTAGCTCTTTTTGGAATGAGTTTAGAGCAACCGCACCAAGTGGCTTATCGTTGTTAACCATACGTAGACCGTCGTTAGTTAGTAGGTAGTTCTCGATGAACTCTACTGCTAGGTCTTTGTTAGGTGATGCAGTGCTGATACCAGCAGTTAGAACACCAACGAATGGCTTAGAAGATTGACCTTGGAACTTAGGTAGCGTTGTTACGCCGTAGTTCACACCAGACTTCTCGATGTTGCCCCATGACCATGGGCCGTTGATAGTCATCGCCGCAGTGCCTTGGTTGAACGCAGACTCAGATACTGAGTAGTCCATATCTGCAGAGATAACGCCTTTGTCTACAAGACCTTTCACGAAGTTCATTGCGTCTTTCACGCCTTCGTTCGCGATACCAGCATCTTTAACATCGTAGCCAGTTGAAGTGTACTTGAATGCGTAACCACCATCAGCAGCCATTAGTGGCCATGTGAAGTACGGTTCTTTTAGGTTCCACATAATTGCAGACTTACCGTCTTTCTTAAGTTTTGCGTCTAGCGCAGCAACTTCTTCCCAAGTCTTAGGTGGGTTTGGAACTAGATCTTTGTTGTAGATAAGAGATAGAGACTCAACCGCTACAGGGTAGCCGATCAATTTGCCGTCGTAACGTACTGCATCCCAAGCGAAATCAACGATACCTTCTTGAACCTCTTTCGAAGGTTTGATTTCAGCAAGTAGACCAGCTTCTGCATAACCACCGAAACGGTCGTGTGCCCAGAATACGATATCAGGACCATCACCTGTCGCTGCAGTTTGAGGGAACTTATCTTGTAGGCCGTCTGGGTGAGCCACTGTTACTTTGATACCAGTGTCTTCTTCAAACTTCTTACCAACCTCTGCAAGACCGTTGTAGCCTTTATCACCGTTGATCCAGATAGTAAGTTGTCCTTCTTCGATGGCAGCGTTTGCACCGAAAGAGCCCAGAGCAACAAGAGTACCTAGTGCTGCAGCGCTTAATTTTTTCATGTTCGTATCCTTTTTATATTTTTGATGTAGGGCTAGTCCATTGAGGTTCAGCCGTATTTCGACATATATCATCTGAAATAATCCCATATGTCTCATCCTCCTAATCCCTACGCCCTTGCAATTATGACGTATTTTCGTGATCTGAATCGCCAAGGGTTAGAGACTCAAATCACAAAATGAATACTTCCTGTGATCGATTTCAACTTTAGGTCACGCAATAATGTGACTTCCGCCCAACTCCACCTCTACTCCTACTTTTTGCCTCCTCCCTGCCTACTCCCCCTACAATTATTTCGATTAGGAGGATGTAGCAGTGAACACAATCTTAGAAACTGCAGTCATCCAAGAGTGGATGGTAAGAACCCTTTCCCAGCAGTACCTACCCTATAGGTAAAAAAGATTTGCTGGTTTTTCATTGCCATACGAGTGGAATGTCATTATTGGTGTTGTTTGTGGTAATTATTTCACGGGGGAGACAACACGAATAATGTGGGGGAGAGAAACTCGTATTTGGCTATGGTGGGTAGTGCTCCAGTTCAGGACATTTGGAGTACTACCCTGTTTTTCTTACCAATCACAATAACTTACCGATTCCTACTGTTACTGCTCGCTAGATAATTCATATAATGATGAGCGGTGAATAATAAAAATTGATCGAGGACGAGCTACATGGCGAGTGTCACGTTAAAAAATGTTTGTAAAGCGTATGGCGACGTACTGATTTCTAAGAACGTAGATCTGGAAATCCACGAGGGTGAATTCGTGGTTTTCGTAGGGCCATCAGGTTGTGGTAAATCTACCCTGCTACGTTGTATTGCCGGTCTTGAAGACATTACTTCAGGTGATTTGTATATTGGTGACCAGCGCATGAACGACGTAGAACCATCCAAACGTGGTGTTGGTATGGTATTCCAGTCTTACGCTCTTTACCCACACCTAAACTTATATGACAACATGTCATTTGGTCTGAAACTAGCAAAAGCAGACAAAGCAGAAATGGACAAGCGCGTAGAACACGCTGCTGAAATCCTACAGCTTGGTCACCTACTGGACCGTCAACCAAAAGCACTTTCTGGCGGTCAGCGTCAACGTGTTGCTATCGGTCGTACGCTAGTGTCTCAGCCAGACGTATTCCTTCTTGATGAACCACTATCAAACTTGGATGCAGCACTGCGTGTAAACATGCGTGCTCAAATCACGAAACTTCAGCGCCAACTTGGTTGTACCATGATCTACGTAACGCACGATCAGGTTGAAGCAATGACCATGGCAGACAAAATCGTTGTTCTAGACGGCGGTTACGTTTCGCAAGTTGGTAAGCCTCTTGAGCTTTACCACTACCCACAAAACCGTTTCGTAGCTGGTTTCATCGGTTCTCCAAAAATGAACTTCATGAGTGTATTCATTGAAGAAGTCGAAGCAGAGCGCGTAAAAGTACAACTTTCTAACGGTGTGTCGTTCTGGATTCCAGTCGATGGCACAACAGTTAACCGTGGTGACCGTATGTCACTAGGTATTCGCCCTGAGCACTTAGTTCAAGCGGTTGAAGCTGACGCGACGATTCACGGTGAAGTGATGATCGTTGAAAAACTAGGTAACGAAACTCAGGTTTACCTAAACCTAGAAGGCGCAGACGCTGACGTTATCTACCGTCAACCAGACACACTACCAGTTGAAACTGGTGACAAACTTGAAATTGGTATCCCTGCGTATCGTTGTCATCTATTCCACAGCGATGGCCGTGCATGTCGCCGACTACACAAAGAAAACGGCGTAGATTTCGAGTAAAAACTCTTTCACCTTTGCTTGCTACCAATCCCTCTCATTCGAGAGGGATTTTTTTATCCCGCCACTAACGTATTATTTTTATTGAAGAGAAATAATACATTCGATAAGCCTCCACATAAGCCTAAATTTTTATGGGAAATCCATCCATATAATACTTTTTCTCATTCCTACAGCCTAAGTACCAACTTTGTCTTAAACCTCCAAAGTCAGCCAAACCTCTAAATTTCATTCTTATTTCCACTTACCGAAATAACGTGAGTTTTTAAACTTATCTCGAAAATTATAAGAGCCTGAGTTTATAACGTCGGAAGCAAGTCGTCTGAGTACTTCTCTGTCTATTCAAACACTAAATCAACACTATCGAGTTCGGTCGCTGAGGAAAGGTAACGTACCGAAAAGGAAATTAGGATATGAAACATAAAGGACTTATTCGTTCTCATGAGGTGGAATTTGCATTTCTCTATCGCCTCACCGACCTTGCAGTCATCGTCTCATTCATGCTGTTTTTGATTCTGAATGACGCCAACACGTCGATTGAAAAGGACTACGTTATTCTGTCTTTCGTCAGCAGCGTGACCTTCTTCATCATTGCTGAAAGTGGCAAGCTCTACCGCTCTTGGCGCACCAGCTCATTCAAAGACCAAATCTTCATCGTATGTGTGTCATGGCTTGTGACATGCGCGTTCTTATTCATGGTTCTCTATTTCTCGCACGTCCATACTCTTTTTGAACGTTATATTCTTGCGACTTGGCTATTGATTACGCCTGTACTTCTCCTCTCATGGCGCACACTCTTTCGCGTCGCTTTGGCTTACATGAGAAAAATGGGCTATAACACGCGCACTGCAATCATTATTGGCCAGACGCCACATGGTCTCACCCTTGCCAACGAATTAAAGAACCATGCTGAGCATGGTGTGTTGTTTGATGGTTTCTATGACGAGCGATCTAAAGAGCGCTTACCTGAGTCGGAGTACCCGATCAAAGGTAACGTTGGGCTAGCACTTGAAAGAGCAAAGCGTGGAGAAGTCGATTACGTTTACATCGCAATGCCAATGCACGCTAATGAGCGTATTGCACTGTTTCTGAATCAGTTCTCGGATACCACTGCTAATACCTATCTCATCCCTGATTTCTTCACTTACAACTTACTGCATTCGCGCTGGGATCAAATCGGCCAAGTTCAAACCTTGAGTGTATTTGATACGCCGTTTGCAGGTATCTCCTCATGGGTAAAAAGACTAGAAGACATCATTTTATCCAGCATAATTTTGCTACTTATCTCCCCGATTTTGCTCGCCATTTCTATCGGCATAAAAGCGACCTCTAAAGGTCCGGTGATCTTCAAGCAATTCCGCTACGGTTTGGATGGAAGAAAAATCGAGGTCTGGAAATTTCGCTCAATGACCACGATGGAACAAGGTAGTGACGTAAAACAAGCCACCAAGAATGACCCACGTATCACGCCTTTCGGTGGGTTTCTTCGCCGAACGTCTCTTGATGAGTTACCGCAATTTATCAACGTTCTTCAAGGCACAATGTCCATCGTAGGCCCACGTCCTCATGCGGTTTCACACAACGAGGAGTACCGTCAGATAGTCGACCGATACATGCTTCGTCACAAAGTAAAACCGGGCATCACTGGCTGGGCGCAAATCAATGGCTATCGTGGTGAAACAGACACGCTCGACAAGATGGAAAAACGCGTCGAGTTCGACTTGGACTACATCCATCACTGGTCAGTTTGGATGGACATCAAGATCATCTTTCTTACGATTTTCAAAGGGTTTACTGGTTCCAATGCGTACTAAGTGCATAACAATGAAAGTTATCCCAATAACCGTCGCACTTGCTATGGGCTCAGCTAGCGTTCTCGCTGAACCAATGGCGTATAAAACGGCTTCTGGGATTGAGTTCATCCCGACCTTAGGCGTGTTCTACGAAGGTGATGACAACATCAACAAGGCCGATCGTGGAGAGAACATCGAATCGGTCAATATTTGGGGAGTAGAGCCTGCCCTGCTGGCTAAAATTGAACGTAATCAATATCGAGCAAATATCTTGTACAAGCTGAGTGCCGGTTTCTCTTCCGATGATCAGAATGACTACGACGACCACACCTTTCAATTTACCAACTTTTTCGAGTTCAACCACCGCAATCGTCTAGTAGTTGACTATCAGTTTCGTGCGCAGCATGAAGAAAAAGGGGAAGACTTTACCGAAGGGCAAGGCAGCTTATTAAACGAACCTGTTGAGTTTCATCGCAACGACGTGAAAACAAACTATGTGTTTGGCTCTGAAGGCTCAAAAGGTAGGCTGGAATTGGGTGTTGGCTATCGAGATAAAACTTACCAAAACTACCGTGATGGCTTACCGGGAAAACCTGACGCCAAGACCAAATACAACGACTTTCGCGCCCCAAACGCGCACTTAGAGTTTTATCTTCGAGCAACACCAAGAACATATTGGTTGGTTGGTACTCAACAAATGAGCACCGATTACCTTTCAGACAATCCTTCAGTGCCATCAAAAGACAGTTACTCTGGTTTCTACTACACCGGCGCACAGTGGGAAGTCACAGGGAAAACCAAAGGTATCGCCCGTTTAGGTTATCAAATTAAAGACTTTGACAGCCATCAACGCGAGACCTTTGACGGCTTCAGTTGGGACATCGGTTTAGAGTGGCTACCTCAAGAGCACTCGTTGATTACGCTCAAAACCACTCAAGCCGCAGTGAGCCCAGATCAAGATGGTGATTACGACTTACAAACTCGCTATCAGTTAAACCTCAAGCACGATTGGAATAGTTATCTCACGACACGCTTAGGTGCGCTTTATCAAGAGGATGACTACACCGGTATCACTCGTAAAGAAGACCGCTATGCCCTCTCAGCAGGGCTCGATTACCAAATCAAACGATGGGTTTTACTTCAAGCAGATTGGCGCTACCAAGATAAGAGCTCCAACTGGCAAGGCTACAGCTTTGACCAAAACGTTTGGTCCCTTAGTGCTCGATTCTCTTTGTAACAAGGAACGTGAATGAACTTACTAGCAACGTTATTTGGCTTAGTACTTGTGCTTCTTAGCACACCTTCTTTTGCCAGTACCAATGAGCAAGATTACTTACTCGACACTGGTGACACCATCTCGGTTCAAGTCTACGGTGAGGAAGATCTTTCTATAAAGAACATTCTGATCACTTCAGACGGCTATTTTGATTACCCATACCTTGGACGCATCAAGGCCATCAACAAAACCCCTAAACAGCTTAAATACGAAATAGAAACGGGGTTAAAAGGCGACTATCTGATTAACCCAAAGGTAATGGTAACCATCAATAGTTTTCGACTTTTCTACGTTAATGGCGAAGTGAGAAAGCCTGGTGGATTTGAATATCAACCCGGTTTAACCATAGAGAAAGCTATCGCGCTTGCGGGTGGCTTAACCGATAGAGCCTCTCGCAAAAGCATTAACCTAACCCAACACAACACGGGGAAAACCGTGGAAAGCGTCAGCATGCAGCGCTCTGTAGAACCTGGCGACATTGTATTTATCGATCAGAGCTTCTTCTAATGACAGGCAATTCAATGAACGGAACTCATTCTACTCATCCTTCTTCGAATCACGTCGAGTTGATTCGTTTTGGGCATCACTTCAGAACACTCAAAAAAAACTGGTTGAGCATCCTCGCTTTCACCATCATTTTTTCTTTGACCTGTACTTGGTATATCTACTCTAAGAAGTCGGTATACCAAGCCACGGCAACCCTTCTTATCCAAGAAGAGCAGAAAAGCGCACTTTCGATAGAAGAAGTTTACGGTGTAGATACGACCAAAAAAGAGTACTTCCAAACTCAAATTGCGATCCTGAAATCAAACCATATCGCAGACAAAGTGATCACACAGTTGAACTTAACCAAGCATCCCGAGTTCACCAGTGCCAGCGGCTTAAAGCAGAAAATAGATGAAGTAAAAGCCATCCCATTTGTACAGGACTTACTTCATGTTGCACCGAATCCAAAGGAAACCTCGCAACACAGTAAGCCTTATTATCAAGCACTCCAAACCTTCAAGAGAAAGCTTGAGATTGAGCCTGTACGCAATACTCAGTTGGTGAGAATTCGTTTCCGCTCGACTGACCCTCAATTAGCGACAACCATCGCAAACGCCGTTGGTCAGGCTTATATCGACGCCAACTTCGAAGCAAAGCTCGTTGTGACACAAAATGCAGCGACTTGGTTAACCAATAACTCACAGAAGCTCGAAGAACGATTGAGAGCTTCTGAACAAGCTTTACAAGACTTCTTGATGCAGGAAGGACTCATCGATATTAATGGCATTGATGAAATTTACGCTAGCGAACTCGAAGAACTCAACCGTAAATTGAACGCCGCAGTCAATAAACGTATCGAAGCCCAAACGCTGATCGAATTGCTAAAACGTAAGTCATCTCAAGACTTAGATAGCCTATTGTCGATCGACGAATTTGCCAACCAAGCACAGATCCGTGATTTAAAGCTTTCAGAAGCCCAAGCGGCCAAAAACGTCTCTGAACTATCTCAACGATACGGTCCAAAACACGATCGTATGATCCAAGCGAAAGCACAGTTAGCTTCGATTCAAGCAAGAACGCAACGACTGATTCGCGAAATTTCCTTTAGTAAACAACAAGACTTACTTGCTGCTAAGTCACAAGAAGATCTATTACGAGCAGAACTAGACAGCAAAAAGTCTGATTTCCAAATGTTGGGCTCACAAAAAGCGCGCTACGAGCAACTCAAGCGCGAAGTGGAATCAAACAAAGACTTGTACGAAGCATTCTTAAACCGCGAAAAAGAGACGAACGCAACCAGCGATTACAAAAACGTCACGGCGCGATTTACCGATCCTGCAATCGTGCCACTCTTCCCCATTGCGCCTCAACGCATGAAGTTAGTCCTGATTGCAACGCTCTTTGGCTTCGCTATCGCATGTGCGCTTGTGATTATCTTGGAAACATTGCGAGAAGTGATTCGCACCTCATCGGATGTACAAGACAAACTTGGAGTCACTTGTCTTGGCACTATTCCAAAGGTGAAAAAACGCAGCTTAACACAAGGCGGCGTTACCTATTCGGCATACTTAGATCAGGATGAAAAGCTCTTTAGTGAAGCTTGTCGCTCGGTTCGAACCTCACTATTGCTGAGATTGACCAACACGAAACAAAAAGTATTGCCCTTTACTTCGGCTATACCGGAAGAAGGCAAAACATCCACCAGCATCAATATGGCCGTCTCTTTCTCGACGATGGAGAAGGTTCTACTTATTGATTGCGACTTACGCAGACCATCATTGGCTAAGCGATTCAATCTTCCTGAATCACACCCGGGACTGACCAATATCCTCACCATGGATACGCCTTTGAGTGAGTGTATTGTTCGTAGTGACGAAGCGAACTTAGATGTGTTGCCGGCAGGCATTATTCCACCAAACCCGCAAGAGTTATTAGCTTCCGAGCGGTTCGAAAAGCTCCTTGAATACCTCAAGAGTAAATACGACCGCATCATCATCGACACCCCGCCACTGCTCTCAGTGAGCGACGCATTAATCCTTGGCCAAAAAGCCAACGGACTGATTACGGTCATTCGATCTGAATCCACCAAAGCATCACTGGTTAACGTGGCGTTATCCAAACAAATTCAACATTCAATACCATCACTTGGCGTTCTGATCACTCAAGCAAAATCTAAGGAAGGAGAAGCGCTTTATGTCCAAAAATACGCCTACTAATCAAAGTATGCAGTGGTATCAGCTTCTCAAAAGCCAAGCAGAACCTGTACTCATTTATCAAATGGGCAAAGTGGGCTCTAGCGCACTGGAGAAGTCGATCCCAAATTCGCTTCACCTGCACGATTTGATGTCGATTGAAGCTGGCAAACAGATTTCACCCGTTCGAGCTCAGCTGCATAAACCCATCACTAACCATGTGAAACGCATTTTGAAGCGAGCCATCATGGTCAATATGCTTAAGCGTAAGCAACAAGTACGTATTATCTCACTAGTTAGAGAGCCGGTGGGTCGAAACATCTCCATGTTCTTCCAGTCACTGCCGTTTTGGATGGCGGATAAGTACCTGAAAGACGACAGTGCAGTGCGTTCCGAACGTCCTCAATTGCTTCATGAAGCGTTTGAAGAACATGTAAACCACCAATACCCGCTCCAGTGGTTTGATAATGAAATCAAAGCGCTGACAGGCATCGATGTTTTCGCTCAGCCTTTCGATCAAGAGCTTGGTTATCAAACCTATCAAAATCGTAACTTCTCACTCATGGTGATTCGTATCGATAAGCTCGATCAATCACAACAAGCCATTAGTGAATTCCTGCAACAAGAGGTCACCGTCGTTCACGAAAACCAAGCCGACAACAAATGGTATTCGCCATTGATTAAAGAGTTTAAAAGCTCATACCAGCCAAAATCCGAGTTTGTTGAAGAAATGCTTTCGTCAACGCTGACTAGGCATTTCTTTACCGAGCCTGAAATTGAAAAGTTCAAACAAAAGTATCTAGCGGCCGAGTCATGAAAACTAAAATACTTCACATTATCAATGATCTATCTAAGAACGGCGGCGCTCAAAAGTTTCTCGTTGATTTGGTTATGGAGCACACATCTGAGTATGAGATCAAAGTTCTCGTACTCTGTGATGACAACGATTATTTAGAGCAACTCACTTCCAAGAACATTGAGTGCTTTAACTGGCAAACCCTCTCCCTCAAAGAGAAATGGACGCTGTTGCGCTGGCCAGATCTCGTGCATGGGCATTTATACCCATCAATCTACCTCGCATTACTCGCTGTTGGTAAAAAGCGAATTCAGACCGAGCATTGCTCATATAATCGTCGACGTGACTACCCATTGTTTAAGTTTATGGAATTCCTGCTGTATCGCGGTCATAACCTTACAGTGAGTATCAGTGAAAAAGTACAAGAAGAACTGGTCAAGTTCATGCCGCACTTCGAACATAAATACCGTGTCGTGCATAACGGTGTGGATTTAGCTCGCTTTCCTCTTACGGTAAAGTCAGGTAGTCAACTTATGGGCAAATCGACAATCAACATCGGAATGGTGGGTCGTCTGCATGAACACAAAGATCATGAAACGCTGATTCGCGCCGTTGCCCAACTCCCCTCACACTACCATCTCCACTTAGCGGGGGATGGCGTTAAGCGAAGTGAACTCGAATCTCTAAGCCAAGAGCTCAATCTTACTCAGCGTATTCACTTCCATGGTGTTGTCTCGGACATTCCCGCCTTCTTGTCTGATATGGACGTATACGTTCAGTCTTCACATGTTGAAGGCTTCGGTTTAGCCGCGGTTGAAGCCATGGCAGCCGGTCTACCAGTTCTCTCTTCTGATGTGCCTGGGCTAGATGAAGTCATGGGTAGCGATACTTACCTCTTTAAAGTCGGCCAACCAGACCAACTAGCCGAGAAACTCACGCAGCTATGTAACACCGCAGAGCTTTACCAACAAGCAAGCGAATATTCAGTGAATCGCGCCAAGCTCTACACTATCGACAAGTTCCGAGATGGATACTATGGTATTTACCAACAACTTTGCGCCAGCAAGTAACCGTGTAGCTCTACTGGCGGCGATAACTCTGGCTCTTTTCTTTGTTCCAGTAAAAGTTAGAGCCGGTGGAGTTGCATTAGCACCGTCTGATATTGCGAGTTTGCTGTCATTAGGATTAGCAGCGCTCGTGGTGATTGAAGGTAAGGCGCATAAGCTGTTTCACCCTTGTATCGGCTTCTTACTGCTGTTTACCAGCTACGTATTTATCAATGGCCTTCTCAACCGTGTCCCTCTACTACCGTTGATTACCGAGACGGTACAGTGGATAGCGATCCTCAGTTTATTAGGTGTGTTGTTCGCCTATGGAGTATTTGATGATGAGCGGGTGATGGTATACCTCACCTATTGTCTTGTACTGATTTGCTCTCTAGTAGCAGCATGGCACTTCGCGCAAGGTTATCACAGCGGTTTTAAACTACTTGGCGTAAGTAAGTATGCTTTCGGCGTACTCTGTTCCCTACTCTATTTGTATCGTGACCGAATTAGAGCATTCCCTTTCTTAATGCTGTTTGCTTTTGCTCTTCTTCTACTCTCACAAGAGAGAAAAGCACTGCTCGGTTTCTGTTTGTTAGTCTTCGTTGATCAATTGGTTATTAAAAGGCTGATACGCCAGACTATTAGCGAGACTTATACATGGACAGTATTAATCGCGAGCGCTTTAATTGTCTTGGCAACCGTCTCTACCACCCTTTATTTTGGCTTTGATCAGTTCGCAGACAAGCTTGAAATAACCCAAGAAGACATCCTGTTTGCGAATCAAAGTGAAGCTCGTTGGGTCTCCAATTTACACCGTAAATTGCTGCTAGCAAATGGCTTAGACATCTTACTTCAACACCCAATTTTAGGCGTTGGGGCAAAGATGCTACCTAACTATATGATCAACTACTTCAATTACGATGAGCTCGCGATCTATACCCACAATTTCATTCTCGACACTTCAATCGAATATGGCTTGCTTGGTATCGCTTTGCTGTTTGGTGGTTATTTCTTATTTATGAAGTTTTGCTTCAACACATTGAAAGAAAATAGAAAAAGCCTATTACTTTCCATCTATGCACTGATTATGGTGTTTTTCGTTGCCGTCAATACCACCATCATTTTAATACTTTTACTACCCGTCATGATGAGCAAAAAACGGCATCATAGTCTGCAGACAGAACAGCAAAAACAAACTGATCATCACCATCAATCTGAATTACCGATTCCGCCAATAACAAACAATCAATAAACGCCGCGGAACAACGAATTTATAGTTATCAAGGATAGGATAAATGAAATATTCAATCTCTCGACAATTTGAAAAAAACCGAGAACTTCAAGCCGACAATTTCGTATTGGTTTATCAAATGGGCAAAGTCGGTTCTTCGTCTATTGAGCACACGTTAGGTGAAAGAAAAATACCGAGTTACCACATCCATACCTTTGATGATCATGAAGAATTTCACATGTATCACAACAAAAAGGATGTAAGTAAGTTCTTTGATTTTAAGAATCGCACCATGTATCGCTTAGTCTTAAACAAACGTAAACGCATCTTGCAAAAACGCGAACACATTAAAATCGTTACACTCGTTCGTGATCCTATCGCGACCGTTTTCTCTCGCTTTTTCCAAGACTTACATCTTCAGTTCATTGAAGGTAAGAAAAATGACGCGATTCATCGCGATATGGATGTGACCTACAAACACTTGGAGCATTGCTTCGATAACTACATCAACCTGAATTACTTCGCTAATTGGTTTGATAACGAACTTAAGCGCAACTTCAACATTGATGTGTTACGCCAAGAACTGGATAACACACAACCTTTCTATACGTTTAACAACGATCAAGCGAGCGTTATCCTGATCAAATGCGAGCAACTGAGCTCACTCGATCAAGAGATTGGCGAGTTTCTCCAACTTGATGACTTCATTCTTAAAAACAGTAATGAAGCAAAGAACAAGTGGTATTCCAACATCCACCAGTACTTCAAAGAACACTACGACTTTTCCAAGCTTTTTTACATGTATGACCTCCCTCTTTATCGCCACGTCTACTCAGAACAAGAGCGTGAAGCTTTCAAAAATAAGTGGAAGCAAACACCAGGGACGAAGTCAGCATGAAAAAAGTATTACACATTACCGAAGCCTTTGGTGGCGGGGTTCAAACGGCACTTTATAGCTACGTCCATTCGTCACGCTCCGAACCTTTTGAGCACTCATTGCTCGCCCGTGCACGCTCAAATGACATGACGAACGAATCCAGTAATCATGTCTTCCAACATACGAAATGGGTCGAAGGTGGCTTATTGCAATTTATGAAAGATGCGAATGCATTTATCAGTGAATTAAAGCCAGATATTGTTCATTTGCATTCAAGTAAAGCAGGCTTCTTAGGGCGCTTTTTAAAGATCGGCCATGCCCGTTTAATCTACACACCACATTGTTATGCGTTTGAGCGAGAAGATATCTCCGGTTTTGCTCGCTACGTATATAAGACGTTAGAAAAAGTCCAAATGAACAAGATTGACGTTGTTGCAGGTTGCAGTCAGCGTGAGTGCGATTTGGCTGTCAGCATTGGTGCAAAACGAGCAGAGTTGCTCAATAACTACGTGACTTACGAGAGTAACGAACGACCAAAAAGCGAAACGCTATCCAGCTTAAAACTTGTAGTACTTGGCCGAGTAGCCCCGCAAAAAGATCCGCAATTCCTGCTCGACACATTAAGTCATATCAAACAATCCGACCTAACGCGCGAGTTCGATGTCACTTGGATTGGCGGAGGTGATACAGAACTCGAAGATCAGTTGCGTAGTCATGGGGTAACAGTAACAGGGATGATTCCACGTAATGAAGTCGTGAGCTTACTGAAAAACTCAGATTTGTATTTGCATACCGCCGCTTGGGAAGGAATGCCACTCACCATCCTTGAAGCAGCAAAAATGCATTTACCCATGGTTATTCGTTCTATCGGCGCAACGAAAGACCTGAATTATCCGTTCTTAGCACAAAGTCCTCATGACATGGCGAAGCAGTTGACTCATTGCATCAACCATTACCATGAAATTGACTTTCATCCATACACGATTGGGCTCAACGAAGCGTTCAGTGAAGAGAAGCAACGTTTGGCGTTAAACAGCATCTATAACTAAGGTTTTCTATGCTTCAATCCATTAGTCAAAAGCTCCAAAACTTACCGAGTGAGAAGAAGCAGTTCTTCTCACTCGGTGCTGCGACCGGGATAGTCAAAGCCCTCGCCGCTTTCTTCGCATTCTTACTCACCCTAGTAGTATCAAGATACTCTGACGCCAACACCGCGGGTCAGTTCTTTTACCTGTTTAACCTTGTTTCCTTAGTCGCCGTTATTGCTCAATTGGGCTTCAATATTTCTCTGGTTAAGTTCAATGCCATCGCGTTTAAAAACCAGAACAGGAATGAGCAAAGTAATAACTATCGGATTGCTTTAGTGCGCAGCCTTTTATTTAGCTTTGTCGCATGTGCTCTTATCTACTTGGCGTTTATCACTTTCCCACGCCAGCTCAACACCACTAACGTATCTGATTTCTCCCTTATATTCGCGCTTACGACTATTCCTCTCCTCGTGATCGGTCAAACCAACAGTCGAGTACTCCAAGCAAGCAAGAGAATGATTTCGTCTCTTATCGCACTGCAATTGGGCGTCAGCTTTCTTATGGTGCTGTTGATTGTTGCTGCAAGGCCATCATTGCTGATCACCACAGATACGTTGATGACCTTACTTTTAGTTGCAGCAGCGATTGTTGCATTACAGTCGACGCTTCAATGGGTTCGTTCTGGCGAATATCAACATGGAAAAACGAGTGCAAACAGCGAACTCTCCTATTCAGCCAAACAAGTCTGGATTGGCAGTATCTTCACCAATTTGGTCCAGTGGGGAAGCTTAGTCATTGCGGGCTTCTTCATCTCAACTTCTGAGCTTGGCTTGCTTGCAGCTGCACAGAGAACATCATTGCTCATTGGCTTTGTCCTCATCACCATCAACTTCGTTGTCGCGCCTATGTTTGCCTCACTCTACAAAGAGGGCAAGATGGATCGATTACGTAATCTGAGCCGCCTTGCGTGCCGTGCGAATATCGCAGCCGCAACCATTCCAGTGATTGTTTGCGTGTTGTTCCCCGAGTTTGTGATGCAGTTATTTGGCAAAGAGTTTGTTGCTGCTGCCCCACTCCTTATCGCACTGTCTTTAGGACAATTAATCAACGTGGCAACAGGTTCGGTTGGTTTCCTATTACTCATGAGCGGGCACGAAAAAACGATGAAATACATCACTATCGTGTCTGGTGTTGTTTCTATCTTGCTGCTGATTGCTCTATCTCAATTCTATGGCGTTCTGGGTGCAGCTTGGGCCATCGCGATTGGCTTAGCGATTCAAAATCTAGCCGCGCTGTATTTTGTGAAACGTTATCTAGGCTTCTTTCCTGTGGGGTAAACATGACAAATACGATTGCAAGAGTGAGCTTTATTGGCGTACTGCTACTGACCGTGTCTCTATCACTTTGGAAGAGCTCAGACATCGACCATAACATGTATCAAAGCATGGAGAACTACGTCGGTGGTTCGAGCACGTTACACTTCACCTTTAGCCTATTGATTGGGTTTCTTGCAGTGTTTAATTTCCCTAAATGGGTGAAAGCAACAAAAGCAGATATGTTTGGTATTCGCCTGCTGATTATTCTGCTGTGTATTGTTTCTCTTGAAGAGTTTAGTCAGCTGTTTATCGAAACTCGCTCATTCAGTTTTGATGACTTAAGCACCAACTGGATAGGTATCATTTTGGGCTATTTCTGTGCCAAACTTATAAAACTCTTTGCTAGTCAGTGATTTTTCCGGCGTACACACCACACTAAATCGACAAACTACACGCCTGTCCTCCACAGGCGTTATACTCTCTCTATCCTTTCTCCATTCTGTACAGCGCCTTGATTTTAAAAAGAACACTATCTCGAATTGCCTTCAAATCCGCTATTGCCTTAGTTGTTACGCTCTCGTGCCTAACACAAGTACAAGCACAGGAAGACAAACTCACCGTCATCAACAGTTATATCGACGATCTCTTCACATACAACAAAGCCATGGGCAGCTTCACTATTTTGGATAAAGGTAACGTGGTGTTGGACGAACAAACTGGTTACTCAAACCGTAAAGTTGGTTTATTAGCCAGCCGTGGTTATGTTCTTGCAGACAGCTCAAGCCCATACAAAGTGGCATCTATCTCCAAAACCATGACGGCTACCATGGTGATGCAGTTAATTGAAGCAAATAAGCTTAGTTTGAACACCAAACTGAACGACTTCTTTCCTGAGATTAGCAACGCTAAGAACATCACTATCAAAGATTTGCTCCAACACCGCTCTGGGTTGGTGAACTTTATTGATGAACCCGACTTTCTGAGTTACTACACAAAACCTCAAACGCAAGCACAAATGATGGCGAGATTGGCAGCGCTGCCCTCTAACTTTCCACCAGGCAGTCAATATGAATACTCAAACGCAAATTACCTTTTGCTAGGCTATATCATTGAAAAAGTGACGGGAAATAGCTTTGACGAGGTACTCCGCGATCAAATCACGCAACCATTGAACTTAACGCACACTCAGTATTGCCTTAATCTCAAGGCGTGCGATATTCACATTACGTCTCTCTATTACTGGAACAACGCATGGGTGGCAATCACACCGCACTGGTCGCCAACCGTAACAGGCGCAGCGGCGAGTATTACGTCAACAACACTCGATGTTTCTCGGTTTATTCGGGCACTGTTCCAAGGTGAGTTGCTCCCGAAAGAAGCAGTGCAAATGATGACGAAGGAGTATTTTGGTATTTACAGCCCTGAATACTCGCAACTTGAGCGCTATGGACACGATGGCATCTTGGAAGGTTATCGCTCGTCAATGTTGTACTTCCCCAAACAAGATGTTGCGATAGTCATCTCAATCAACGGACTTCATGAAACCTATGACGATATTGTGAGAAATATTGTCGGTTTGTACTTTGATGAGAAGGTTGAACTGCCAGATTATGACCGCCCAAACATGACAATGAATGAAGGGCAACTTAAGGCCTTCACTGGAACATACAAAGCCTTGGATGGCCAAAAGGTAGTAGAGGTATTCATTGATGATGGGGCATTAAAAGCTCAGATGGTAGGTCAACCTTCATTTACTTTCATTCCAATGACGGAAAACGAGTTCGAGAACAAAGCTTTCGGCATAATTTTAACCTTCAGCCCTGTCAAAAATGAACAGGGAAAGACCAATAACGTTAAAGCGAAAAGTGGTAATCATACTGAGACCTACTACCGACTACGCTCCTCGAAATAGCAACTCAGCGCAGGTTTCCTCGGTTAGCACTTTTTTGGATATTTTTCTTAAAGGGCGAGATATACTCTCGCCCTATTACATTAATATGAGCATCGGTTATGTCTTCACATCCAACTAAAATCACCTTCTTTGAATTCCTAACACCACTTATCACTGCGGGTAAAAAGACGATCACGATTCGTGATGAATCAGAAAGCCACTACGTGCCAAACACTGAAGTGGAAGTGTTCACCCTAGAAACAGACCGTAAAGTGTGTGACATCAAAATCCTATCAGTGGCACCACTGAAGTTTGATGACATCAACGAGTTCCACGCAGAACAAGAAGCGATTGAACTGCCAAAACTGAAAGAGCTTATTCGCGAAATCTATCCGAATATCGATGAACTGTATGTGATTGAATACGAACTGATCAAGTAAGAACCACAATTCACTAGACGACTGGTCTAATCGCTTTTATAGTATTGCTCATGAACGCAAAAACGAACGATACACGCCAACACATTCTCGATGTCGGCTACCAATTGGTAGTGACCAAAGGTTTTACGAGCGTTGGGCTCTCAGAACTTTTAAAGGCAGCGGATGTGCCGAAAGGCTCTTTCTACCATTACTTTAAGTCGAAAGAGCAATTTGGTGAGGCATTGATTGAAGATTACTTCTCTCGCTACCTTGAGATGATCACAGCCCACTTTACTGAAAGTGAAGGCTCCGGATGCGACCGCCTTTTGAGCTATTTTGAGCGCTGGATGGCGATTGAAAATGGCCAATGTAACGCCAACAAATGCTTGGTCGTGAAGTTGAGTGCTGAAGTCTCTGATCTTTCAGAACCAATGCGCGTAAAACTGGCTTCAGGTGCCACTCAAGTGGTGAAAGCCATCGAAGATTGTGTCCAAGCGGGCATTGAAGACAGCTCTATCCAAGTTGATTCAGCAGAACAAACCGCCCATTTGATTTACCATCAATGGATTGGCGCAAGCTTACTCAACAAACTGTATCAGGATCGTTCCGGTTTAATGCGTAGCTTTGAGAGCACTCAAAGTATGCTAAAAGGCAAATAACGAACCACACTTAATCCGCCTTATCTTTACCCAAAAAGTACGGCGGATTTTTTAGGAATCAAAACTAGACGACTGGTCTAATAATTAATATAGGAACTTACCATGACCCAAACGCTCAACCGTCAAATCGTATTGGCTAACCGTCCAAAAGGTTCGCCAGTCCCAGAGAACTTCCGTTTAGAACAAACTGCTATCCCTACTCCGAGTGAAGGTGAAGTACTTTTACGTAGCGTGTATCTCTCTCTTGACCCATATATGCGCGGCCGTATGAATGAAGGCAAATCCTACGCTGCTCCTGTAGAGCTAAACGATGTAATGGTTGGCGGAACCGTTTGTCAGGTGGTGGAGTCGAAGAACTCTGACTTCCAAACTGGCGAATGGGTGGTAGCTTACACAGGCTGGCAAGATTACGCGCTATCTAACGGCGAAGGTCTGTTTAAATTAGGCAGCGAGCCGACACATCCGTCTTATGCCCTTGGTGTGCTTGGTATGCCTGGTTTTACCGCTTATGTGGGTTTATTGGAAATTGGTCAGCCTAAAGCTGGCGATACCCTAGTTGTCGCAGCTGCAACCGGTGCGGTTGGTTCTATGGTTGGTCAAATTGGTAAGCTAAAAGGTTGTCGTGTAATCGGTGTCGCAGGCGGCGCAGAGAAGTGTCAGTACGCAAAAGAGACCCTAGGCTTTGATGAATGTCTTGACCACACCGCAGATGACTTTGCAGAGCAGCTAACAGCAACATGCGACAAAGGTATCGATGTCTACTTTGAAAACGTAGGCGGTAAAGTCTTTGACGCGGTATTGCCTCTGCTTAACGTCGGCGCTCGCGTACCACTTTGTGGTTTGATTTCTCAATACAACGCGACAGCGTTACCAGAAGGTCCAGATCGTATGTCGATGCTGATGGGTAACATTCTGGTTAAACGCATCAAGATGCAAGGCTTCATCATTTTTGACCACTACGAGCAAAGCTACACAAACTTCGTCAAAGATGTAAGCCAATGGCTAGCAGAAGGCAAAATCCACTATCGCGAACATCTAGTAGAAGGTTTAGAAAACGCGCCAGAGGCATTCATCGGTCTACTGGAAGGCAAAAACTTCGGCAAGCTTGTTATTCAAACCAATCAACCTGTATGAGAAAGGATTCTTCTATGATTAAACTGCATCATTTAAACCAGTCTCGCTCAAAACGCATCATTTGGTTGTTAGAAGAATTGGGAGTGGATTATGAGATCGTGCCTTACCTTCGTGACAGCGTCACCTTCCTTGCGCCACCTGAGCTCAAGAGCATTCATCCACTCGGCAAGTCACCTGTACTGGAAGATGGCGACGAGATCGTTACAGAGTCTGGTGCTATCACTGAATACTTAATTGAAAAGTATGCAGATGGACGTTTTGCACCAGAGCGTGGCAGCAAAGCTTACACGCAGTACATTCAATGGCTGCATTTTGCAGAGAGCTCAGCCATGGTTCCCCTGCTGCTCAAGATGTTTGTTGCTAAAGATGGCGCACAGACCAATTTCCTTGCGGACTACGCCGACGCGGAAACCATGAAAGTCATGGGCTACGTTGATCAAAGCCTAGAAGGGAAAACCTACTTTGTAGAAGAGCGATTAACAGGTGCGGATTTCATGATGTCTTTTGTCGTTGATATTTTAAACAAGTTTGGCGTCATTGAGCGCTTCCCAAACATCCAACGTTATGGTGCACAGCTCGCGACTCATCCTGCGTTTACTAAAGCAGAAGAACTTGAAGTGAAGTTCGGTTAATCGAGTTGAGACCTTCTCAAACTGTTAAGAATTTCTGTCTATTTCGGGAATCTTTTAGATAGGCAGAAACCATTCACACTAAACATGTCTGAATACCATTTACAATCCACACGACAAATAATGTTAATTGACACAAAGCCATTAATTAACAACCACTTAAAGCATAGGTGATACCTATCACACTGATTGCTAATAACAGTTTTTTTCTTCTCAAATGCAGCGTTATTCTCCTCGCATAACTTTCGGATTCATCCAAAAGACAAGATTTATTATCACTATTGCAAGGAAACTCAAATGAGCAAGAAATTGACTACAGCAGCAGGTTGCCCTGTCGCACATAACCAAAACGTTATGACTGCAGGTCCTCGTGGCCCTCAACTATTACAAGACGTTTGGTTCCTTGAAAAATTGGCACACTTTGACCGCGAAGTGATCCCTGAGCGTCGTATGCACGCAAAAGGTTCTGGTGCTTACGGTACGTTCACAGTAACGCACGACATCACAAAATACACTCGCGCTAAGATCTTCTCTGACATCGGCAAAAAAACAGAACTATTCGCTCGCTTCACTACTGTAGCTGGTGAGCGCGGTGCAGCAGACGCAGAACGCGACATCCGTGGTTTCGCACTAAAATTCTACACTGAAGAAGGTAACTGGGACTTGGTTGGTAACAACACGCCAGTATTTTTCCTACGTGACCCACTAAAATTCCCAGACCTAAACCACGCAGTAAAACGCGACCCTCGCACTAACATGCGTAGCTCTACCAACAACTGGGATTTCTGGACATCACTACCAGAAGCATTCCACCAAGTGACTATCGTAATGAGTGACCGTGGTATCCCAGCTTCTTACCGTCATATGCATGGTTTTGGTAGCCACACATTCAGCTTCATCAACGCAGAAAACGAGCGTTACTGGGTGAAATTCCACTTCAAAACTCAGCAAGGCATCAAAAACCTAACTGACCAAGAAGCAGAAGCAATCGTAGGTAAAGACCGCGAAAGCCATCACCGTGACCTTTACGAAGCGATTGAGCGTCAAGACTTCCCTAAATGGAAGATGTACGTACAGATCATGCCTGAGTTAGAAGCGGATGAAGTCAACTTCAACCCATTCGACCTTACACGTGTATGGTCTCAAAAAGACTACCCACTGATCCCTGTTGGTGAGTTCGAACTGAACCGTAACCCAGAAAACTTCTACGCAGAAGTTGAGCAATCAGCGTTCAACCCAGCAGCAGTAGTACCTGGTATCGGCTTCTCTCCAGATAAGATGCTACAAGGTCGTCTGTTCGCTTACGGCGATGCTCAGCGTTACCGTCTAGGTGTGAACCATCATCAAATCCCAGTGAACGCGCCTCGTTGCCCTGTTCACAGCTACCACCGCGATGGTGCAATGCGCGTTGATGGCAACTTTGGTTCAACACTAGGTTACGAGCCAAACTACAAACAAGAATGGGCAGAGCAACCAGATTACTCTGAGCCACCTCTACGCATCAACGGCAACGCTGATCACTACGACCACCGTGTAGACGAAGACTACTTCAGCCAAGCGGGTGACCTATTCCGTCTGATGAGTGAAGAGCAACGTCAAACTCTGTTCGACAACACAGCTCGCGCAATGGACGGTGTGCCAGAGTTCATCCAACAACGCCACGTTCAACACGCATACCAAGCGGACGAAGCGTACGGCAAAGGTCTTGAGATTGCGCTAGGCTTAAACAAGTAAGCGAACGCTGTAATCATCACACTGTGTGATTAAAAGACATAAAAAAGGAGGTGCCCAACAGCACCTCCTGATTTCAAACCACTAATCCTTAATCACTAGTCACAGACCATGCTCAAGGAGATTCATTGTGATTAACTTAGATTTCTTTAAGCTCTTTGATACCAAAGAACTGTTTATCTATTACTGATTCATCAACTACTGATTTTTAGCGACCGCTTTGATCAGTACTGATGTATCCATGCGACCTAAACCATCACGTTGAAGGTCTGCGTATTGCTCATCCACTTTCTTAGTCAGTGGAAGCTCTAGACCCACTCGCTCTGCTTCTTGCAGACAGAAACCCAAGTCCTTGCGCATCCAATCAATAGCGAAGCCAAAATCAAACTTATCTTCCGCCATCGTATTTGCGCGGTTTTCCATCTGCCATGAACCTGCAGCGCCATGCTTCAGTGTTTCTACAACTTGAGCGATGTCCAAGCCTGATTTTTGTGCCAGTAGCAAAGCTTCACTCAGACCTTGTAAAACACCACCAATACAGATTTGGTTTACCATCTTACAACGTTGACCCTGACCGTTTTCACCCAGTAGCGTCATCTGCTTAGCGTACACATCCATCGCTGGAGACACACGATCAAAAATGCTCTGTTCGCCGCCACACATGATGGTTAGAACACCATTTTCTGCGCCCGCTTGACCACCAGAAACTGGCGCATCAATGAAGTGATTGCCGTACTTAACACACGCTTCAGCCAACTCAACCGCTAGGTCTGCAGAAGTCGTTGTGTGGTCCACTAACACTGCATTCGCTTTCAAGCCAACCAGAATGCCTTCTTCACCGTAAACAACGCTACGAACGTCATCATCATTACCCACACAGGTAAAAACAATGTCACAGCCTTCTGCCGCTTCACGTGGTGTTTCACAAGCCACGCCTTGGTATTCTTCAGCCCATTTGTCGGCTTTCGCTTTTGTGCGGTTGTATACTTTGGTTTCAAAGCCCGCTTTACTTAGGTAACCAGCCATTGGGTATCCCATCACACCCAGACCAATAAATGCTACTCTTAGTTTTTCCATTGCAAGCCTCCTTGAATTCGAAATAAGTGACGTTTTGAAACTATTACTATTTGAAACAGTTACTATTTGAAACATGTTACTAAAGATTTCAGAACATTACTTGCAATAATTTCGTCTTAAATAAGCGCAACAAACTCAATCAAAGGCGAAGCCACCAAAAGTGATAATAAAAGCGTCACAATGGACGGAATCGCATCTTTCCAAGTATCAAAACGAAAATGGAAAAACATCGCACCAACTGAGGTGAAAACAATAAAACTTGCACCTATCGCACTTAACAAGTTGTTCGTCGATAACAAGCCAATTAACATCAAAATTGCACCCGTTACCTCGACAAGTCCAACCAAAAACATAGCGGCACGATTCAACCCATATTTATGAAAGAAAGCAAGCTGTGGCTCAAAAATCGGCTTCACCCAACCGATGATTTTGATAGAACTAGCAAACAAGAAAAACGCGATTAACAACCCTTGAATCAATACCATAATTTTAACTCCCGAACAGATGATGGAAGTATTAAAGCATTCCACTTAAAACTTAAGGAGAGTAATATTTAGCTACTTATCATTCCAAACAGGAATGCATCATGGATAAATTTGATTGTTTGAAAGTCTTTTCTCGTGTCGCTCAGTTAGGTTCATTTACTGCCGCGGCTAACGAACTCAATACCACTCAGAGTGCGGTGAGCAAGAAGATCGCTTGGCTTGAGAGTGAAGTCGGCATCACCTTGTTTCATCGTCATGCTCGCGCTATCAGCTTAACCTCTGGTGGAAAACAATATCTCGAACTGGCGCAGACACTCACAGAACAAATGGATTCCTTCGAGTCGCAGCTTAGACAAGAGCAAGCGTCGGTCTCTGGCGAGCTCAAGCTTTCAGTGCCGAGTGCGTTTAGCGTTCGCTTGTTATCTGCGCCACTGAATGAGTTTCTCAACCAACATCCAGAGCTTAGCGTTGATGTGTCGGTTTCGGACAAGTTTGTCGATTTAGTTGAAGGCAATGTTGATATCGCGATTCGTGCCGCCTACCTAAAAGACTCGGGGTTAAAAGCGCGTTGGTTGATGGATAACGAATTAGTTTACTTCGCGTCTCCCAATTACCTCGACAAGCACAAACCTATTCATACCGCTAACGATTTGAGCAAACATCTTTGCTTAACCTACTCACTCTCCAATCCGTCTAACTTATGGCGTTTCAGCGATGGTGATGAAGCCATTAAAATCAAAGTGAAAGAGCAAGTTCGAAGTGATAGTCCTGAGATGTTGGTGCAAATGGCGAAGCTTGGACAAGGCATCGCTGCAATGCCAAAATGGATGGTAGAACAAGAGCTTAACAATGGTGAGTTAATTCAAGTATTAACGCAATATCAATCAGTTAAGCTACCAATGTACATGGTTTACAAAGATAGTGAGTACCAACCTCAGCGCATTCGCACTTTTATTGATTTCTTGGTTAAGCACTTTTCTCAGGGATAAAAAAAGCTCCATCAAAAATGATGGAGCTAACTAGCAGATAGCCTTAGTTAGGGGGCTACATACTTAAGGGATTCTTTTCGCCTGCAACAGTGCTGCGGCATTGAGCATGGCGTCTTTAGTGCTGACATCCAATACCTTCATTTTTCTGAAGCGCTCCGGCTCTTTGATGGCCACATCGTGAGCGAAGATAACAAACCTCGCGTTGGCGATGTCTTTGTCAGTGATTCGGTTAATGATGCCGTTCGCACCTTGCGTTTCGACCTTGATCTTAATGCCTAACGCGCAGGCGGCTTTCTCTAATGACTTTGCCGCTAAGAAGGTATGTGCCACCCCAGATGGACAAGACGTCACGGCAAGAATGTCTGCTTCGCCCTCGCCTTGCACAGACGTATAAGCTTGAGATTGACCAACCGGACTGTCGTCTTCTGTGACCGTCTTCTTAAGCGCAATAACAATCAATGCTGTGGTAAACGAGCCTGCGATTGTGCCAACTATGTAGCCAATCTTGCCATCCACAACAGGCAGTACAATCCAGCCGCCCCACGGAGCGTGGTTAATGACATGGAACATAAAACCAATCACGTTACCGACAATGCCACCAGCGACAATCGCTGGCAGGACGCGAGCTGGGTCTCCGGCAGCAAACGGAATCGCCCCTTCACTAATACCGATCATACCCATGATGCCCGCCGCTTTACCGGCCTCACGCTCATCACGTTTAAATTTACTTGGCGATAGGAAAGTCGCTAACGCCATGCCCAGAGGCGGGGTACAGATCGCAATACCGACACCACCCATTAGCCACGGCTGAGTATTCACTTGAGTCTGAGCAAACAAGGTCGCCACTTTGTTGATAGGACCGCCCATGTCAAACGCGGTCATTGCACCCAGTACAGTGCCCAACATCACTTTGCCTGAGCCCGCCATACCTGTAAGTACATCGTTCATGGTCGTCATTGCGCTGGCTATCGGTGAACCGATCACCCACATCACTGCGCCACAGGTGACAAACGTACCAACCAGTGGGTAGATAAAGATGGAGCCGAGCGAACTCATGCTGTCCGGCAATTGAATCTTCTTCAGTAACCAAACCACAAAGCCGGCGAAAAATCCGACCACAATCGCGCCCAAGAAGCCGGTGTTGTAGTGACTAACCGCAATCCACGAACCAATCATACCCGGAGCCAGACCCGGTTTATCCGTAATCGAATAGGCAATGTAACCACCCAATACCGCGGTAAACAGCGTCAAACCTGCTATCCCCATCTCAGCGATATCTGCCAGAATCCCCTCTTCCGGAACGCCGCCATGGCCTGAAATCATCACGGACAGAGACAACAATACGCCGCCCGCGACAATAAACGGAATCATATGAGAAGTGCCAAACAGCAAGTGTTCCTTCATTCTGCCGAGCTTTTGCGCCCAAGGGCTGAGTGGCTCAGACGCAAACTCTAAAGGATCGATACCAGAGTCATTCGCGTTTGATTGAATATCAGTAAGTAACTCGCGCGCTTCCTCCACTGACTCCGCCGCTTTTAACTTATTGACGAAACCATCTTCAATGATTTTGGTGGAAATTTGTGCCAAGACTTCGATGTGGTGATGGTCATCCCCATCCGGAGAAGCCAACATAAAAAATACGTCAGACAGTTCGCCATCATCGGCACCGTAATCAATCCCTTTTCGGCTGATGCCCACTGCGACTGCGGGTTTAGCGACTGCATTACTTTTGGCGTGAGGAATGGCAATACCCTCATCAAAGCCGGTATTGCCAATCTCCTCTCGTTTCCAAATGTCCGCCAAGAACTGACTTTTGCTAGTGAGCTTGCCCGCCGCGTCCAACAATTCGACGAGCTCTTTGAGCGCTTCATCTTTGGTTTGAGCCTGCAAATCCAAGCAAATGGTTTCCGGCTCAATAAGGTTTAATATGTCCATTGTTTGTACCTTGCAATGTTCACGCTCGTGAGTCATGAGTTATTTGTTCCATCTATGACTGTGTACAGAATAACCAACACTTTCTGTTTTCAATACAGGATAAAAAGTGCATTAACTGGATTAATGTAACATGAGATTTAAACTGTGATAGAGCTCTTGCGATTATCTGCTTTAAATCCATCCTTTCGTCGACCACTATGCTAAAATCCACAAAAAATAAAATGGATAGAACATGAAAATCGTAGCGGTGACAGCGTGCCCTACAGGCATCGCTCATACTTATATGGCGGCAGATGCTCTAATGAAAGCTGCGCCTAAGCATAACGTACAAATTAAGGTCGAGACGCAAGGTGCGATGGGTATTGAGAATCAGCTCACTCCCCACGACATTGCACAGGCGGATCGTGTCTTAATTGTGTCCGATATTGAGATTGAACAGCCAGCCCGCTTTGAAGGCACCAACAAAGTCCAAATCCCAATTGAAGATGTGTTACTCAATGTCGATAAAGTGTTCCTAGTGCACTGTCGATGATACGCTGTGCTGATGAACGAATACCAAATCACCTTTTTTGTCGACGATATTAATGCCAGTGCTCACGTAGCGCAGCCCCTCAATCGCGTCGCCAAAAAGTTCAAAAGCACGATACACATCATCAACATAACCCAAAACCGCATCGCTGAACTCACCAAGTCAGTCGCGGTTTTACAGGTCGGCTTGCAGCAAGGCGACCTGTGTCAAATCACTGCTATCGGTATTGATGCCGAGCTTGCCTGTTTCGTTATCAAAGACATCATTGCTGAGAACTTTACCGTTGTGGGTTCCCACATTAATTACGAGTTCTCAAGCCAACTTGCAGAGCGACTTCCCCAGATTTGCCCACCGTGTGAAATCCAATGGCATTACGCCAAAGCGCACACTGAGCTCACCAAATTTGAGTGCTTGAAAGGGCTAGCGCAGCTTATTCATCCGATTCACCCAGACGAACTCATTCTCGCCTTTATCAAACGCGAAGAACGATCTTCGACCGCAGTAACACCGGGCGTTGCCCTGCCCCATGTTATGTTCGAAGGTGTAGACCACATTTCTATCGCAGTGATCGCCAACGAGATACCGATGGATTGGGCATCTAAAATGGGTGAAGTGCATCTTGCTATAGCACTAGTAATGCCAGCGAAGCCCACACGCGAGCACATCATCGCGGCAACCAACTTAACTCGGAACCTGCTGACCGACCAAATGGCTGAGCGTTTACTGCTAACAAAAAGCAGCGTCGACTTACAGGCACTTCTGATGTACGCCATGTCGAGGCTGCTCGCTTAGTCTTTACCGTTTTGATTTCTGTTCTAAATTGAACCGCGATATTCCGTCGGTGTTCTGCCCGTTCGGTTCTTAAATACTCGGCAAAAGTAGTTTACATCTTTGAATCCACAGCGCACCGATACCTCATTCAACTTAAAGTTGTATTTCTTGAGCATAAACTTCGCGCGGTCCACCCGTACCCACGTAATGTAATCGGCTAGCGTCATATGACCTTGTTGACGGAACAAACGCGACAAATGGTTAGAAGAGATGCTGAACCTCGACGCAATACTGTCACGCGTGATTGGGCGGTGGAAGTTCTCTTGGATGTAGATGCAAATGCCCTGATACAGATCTTGCACTCGGCTGTGCGCCTGCGTCTCAATAGGCGCATCTAACATCGACTTAGCGTATTGCAACAAGGCTTGCAGCAACAACTCATCCATTGGCTTTTTATTGCACTCACGAGCCAATGAACTCAGCGCTTCCAAGATATTATCAATGGCGAATCCAGAACGAGTTTGAATACTGTGTTTTTGAATATCGTAAAAGCTCGCTTCCCCTTTACGTTTGGACACGAGACTCAAACCCAATTGACGGCGACCAAAGAGAATACTTAATACCGAGCAATCTGTATCCCAGTCAGGTTTATTCCAACAGTTAGGCGGAATAAATATCGCATCACCGGTTTTCGCCACGATATGCGTCACTTTGCGATCATGACTTTCCATTTCATTAATATATTCACCAGACAAGACCAATTCTAATCGAGGGAAGTTAACCTGATAGCTAAATTCAGGTGGTGTATGAAAATCACCAGCAAACCATATATTGTGGAATGGTTCTCGCTCGTTTAATACTGATGAAATCAAATCATGAAAAATCATTTTACGTACTCTTAAACACGCATCCATGATGCTATACCTATAGATATACACCCTACTGGATTTTTGTGCTATTGAGCAAAATCACACTTCCATTTTAAGGTTACAAAAATCCAGTTAACGCATCAATTATCCAGTCTATCAAATCATCAACAAAGCCTTTAAACCCTTATATATGGGAGCAATAACACATTTCACTTATGGTTCGTCGACTTCTACATAATGTCACAGATATGCAGTAAGTTTATCCAGTAGACGATCTACATCACACTCTAGTCGGGCGGTTACAATCGTCCAGTAAATGCATTTTTTCTTCACTATTGTCTCCGCTTGGTTAATTTCAAAATACCCCTGAAATAAAAATTATATTTATAGGGGTTCGACAATGATCACCAAACTAATAAATGAAGACTTGATTAAGCTTGATCTTCAAGCGACTTCAAAAGAAGACGTATTTAAAGAACTGGTTGCAGTTCTACACGCCCAAGGTCGTATTTCAGACCAAGAGCGATTTCTTGCAGATATAAAAGCACGTGAAGAATTAGGTAACACCGGATTTGAAGATGGCGTTGCTATCCCACACGCAAAAAGTGCCGCAGTTCTTGAACCAGCGGTTGTGATCGGCGTAAGCAAATCAGGTATCGAATACGGCGCAGAAGACGGTTTGCCTTCAAAACTGTTCTTCATGATCGCTTCTCCAGACGGTGGCGATAACCACCATATCGAAGTACTTGCAGAGCTGTCTTCAAAACTGATCGAAGATGGTTTCATTGATGCGTTCTTAGGTGCAGCAAACAGCCAAGACGCACTGGCACTTCTACTTGCTAAAGAAGAGCCTCAAGTAGTGGCAGACGCACCAGCAAACCAAGGCTTCATCATTGGTGTTACTGGTTGTCCTGCGGGCGTTGCGCACACTTACCTAGCGGCAGAAGCGCTAGAGAAAGGTGCAGCGGCGATGGGTTACGAAATCAAGGTTGAAACGAACGGTTCAATCGGTGTGAAAAACAGCCCAACCGCAGAAGAAATCGAGCGTGCAGATGCAATCATCGTAGCGTGTGACAAACAAGTCGACATGAACCGCTTTGCGGGCAAACGCGTGGTTAAAACTAACGTAAAAGCCCCTATCCGCGATGCTCAAGGTCTGATTAACGAAGCGTTAAGCGCTCCAGAATACCAAGCAGAAGCAAGCAGCAATGCACAAGCGTCTGTGGCAAACAAAGCCTCTCAGGCTCGCTCGGACCTTTACCGCTACTTGATGAACGGCGTATCACACATGATCCCATTCGTTGTCACAGGTGGTCTGTTGATTGCACTTGCTCTTGCAGTCGGTGGTCAGCCAAGTGAAGCGGGCATGGCAATTCCTGAAGGCAGCATGTGGAACCAAATCCTCAACGTAGGTGTGGTTGCCTTTACGCTGATGATCCCAATCCTTGCCGGTTACATTGCTTACGCGATTGCTGACCGTCCTGCTCTAGCTCCTGGCTTGATCGGTGGTTGGATTGCAAACAACGGTTCTTTCTACGGCGCAGACGCAGGTACAGGCTTTATCGGTGCCATCATCGCTGGTCTGCTTGTGGGTTACTTCGTGAAGTGGATTACGTCGATTAACTACCACAAATTCATTCAACCTTTAGTGCCAATCATGATTGCGCCAATCACAGGTTCGCTATTCATCGCTGGTCTTTTCATCTTCGTTATCGGCGCGCCAATCGCAAGCCTAATGGACGGTCTGACTGCGCTACTAACAAGCATGAGTACAGGTAACGTCGTTCTACTAGGCATCGTACTTGGTGGTATGGCTGGCTTCGATATGGGTGGTCCATTCAACAAGGTCGCGTTCCTATTCTCTGTGGGCATGATTGCGAGTGGTCAAACTCAATTTATGGGTGCGATGGCGTGTGCAATTCCTGTTGCACCTCTAGGCATGGCACTGGCAACGGCGCTTGGTCGTAAGTTCGACCTGTTCGAAGAATCAGAAACTGAAGCGGGCAAAGCAGCAGGCGCTATGGGTCTGGTTGGTATCTCTGAAGGTGCGATTCCATTCGCAGCGCAAGATCCAATGTCAGTGATTCCAGCAAACGTACTTGGCTCAATGGTAGCGGCAGTAATGGCGTTCTCATTCGGCATTACCAATAGTGTTGCTCACGGCGGTCCAGTTGTCGCTCTACTTGGCGCGATGAACCACCCAGTACTTGCTCTGATTTGTATGGCAGCTGGCGCAGTGGTTACCGCAGTAACGTGTGTAACTCTGAAGAAAGTTCGCAAAGCAAAAATGATGCAAGCAGCCGCTTAATCACCCCTACCCCCAAATGGCTCCTATGGCTTGGGCAATGTCGCCCAAGCCATGATTTTCTCTCATGGTGACACTCTATGTCTGATTTAACGATGTCCGATACACAAACGATTCAAACTCAAGCTAAGCATCCGATGTTTTTCCTGATGAACAACGTGATTCAAAACTACGCTTGGGGCAGTACTACTTCTGTTAACCAACTGTTTGGCATTGAAAACCCAACGGGCGAACCACAAGCAGAAGTATGGATGGGCGCGCATCCAAACGGTTGCTCATTGGTGATGGTAAACGGTGAGGAGACCAAACTCTCTTCACTGATTGCTCAAGACATGAATGCCTTTCTGAGTGAAGAAGTCACAAACCGTTTTGGTGAACTTCCATACCTGTTTAAAGTGCTTGCCGCTGAGAAAGCACTGTCGATTCAGGTTCACCCAAACAAACAACAAGCAGAGCTAGGCTTTGCACTGGAAGAAAAACAAGGCATTCCCCTAACCGCGGCAAACCGTAACTACAAAGATCCAAACCACAAACCTGAGTTGGTTTACGCGCTAACCGAATACCAAGCGATGAATGGCTTCCGCCCAACCAGTGAAATCATCAGCTTCTTCTCTGAACTGGCGATTCCTGAGCTACAAGGCTTGGTGGATGACCTTATCGCAAACCAAACACCAACGGGCTTGGCGACCTTCTTCTCGGGTCTACTGTCACTAGAGGGCGAACAGAAAGAGATGGCGCTGACGGTGCTATTGGCTCAAGCTCGCATCACCGACTTACCTCTGTTCAACCTTATTCTTGAGCTAGAGAAGCAATACCCTGGCGATATTGGTTTGTTTGCACCACTGATGCTTAATGTCATTACCCTACAACCGGGTGATGCCATGTTCTTGGATGCAGAAACGCCACACGCTTACTTGAAAGGTACGGGTCTTGAGATCATGGCGAACTCAGACAACGTACTACGCGCTGGTCTGACACCAAAATACATGGACGTGAAAGAGCTTGTTGCGTGTACACGCTTCAACGAGAAGCCGTTCGACAGCCTATTGCTCGCACCAAACGAAATCGACGATATGTTGGAATACCCAATCCCAGTCGACGATTTCAAATTCGCCATCGTTAAACAAGCTCACCAGCGTACTCTAGAAGTTCAAACCGCTGAGATCCTTATGCCTCTGGATACCAAGCTTGTGCTAACTCACGCGAACGGCGAAACATGCGTAGTTGAAAAAGGACAATCAGTTTTCATTCCGGCTTACGCAAAACAGGTTACTTTGGATTGTGAAGGTCGCGTCGCACGCGCTTACAGTTAATCGTTATTATTAATAGTACGTCACTAAAACCAACGCCTCGCCACTCGCGGGGCGTTTTGCTTTTAACCCTAGTAAAGCAATGGTTAATTAAGCACTATAGTCTTGATCCAAAACAGAAAAATTTCCCTACAAAACCAAGAAACTGTGTAAGACTTATTGAGTAGCCCTGTTGATAAAGGTGGCAAGATGACTCATAGAAACGCTCGCTCTCTTCATGCCATTATCGGCGCACTCGTCGGTGATGCAGCATCTCTCGGATTTCATTGGCTTTACGATCAAGAACTCATCAGGCAGTTTGGTTCTCCGCATCCGGAATTTCATCAACCTAACCGAACTGAATACCATGACAAAGGTTATTTTGCCCACGGTAGCAAGCAAGTCGGTGACCTCACCCACTATGGCGCACAGCTTGTTACCATGTTAGATGCTCTGGTTCAAACCGGACACTACGACGAGGCGCGTTACATTCGCTCCTTTCGAGAATGGTTTGATTTTGGCGGTAAATGGCAGGGCTATACAGACAAACCGACAAAGCAAACACTGCTCAACATTCATGAGTTGGAAGCCAAAGAACTGCGTGTGACCTTATGTGGGGCTGACGACACGCAAAATCCAGCACTATCTAAGCTTCCTCCGTTGGTGGCTTTTCATTCTGATGATGACAAACTCGCTAAACTTGTCGATTCCGCCGTGCGGGTTACCAATAACAACGACACCGCAGTTATGTATGCCCAAGCTATCGCAGTGATGATTCAGATGGCATTGCAAGGCGCTGCGCCCAAAGCGTGTGTAATGGCAGCTCAGACGGTTTCTCCAAAGATTGCCAGCGATATTCAACGTGCTGAGGCGATGAGCGGCAGAAGCGCCACCAGCGTCGCGGAGTCCGTTGGAATGCATTGCGGTTTAGACGCTTCATTTGTGGTGATTTGTCATTTGTTGATGAACTCAGAAAGCTACGAAACCACCATGCGTGAGAACATTTACTGTGGCGGCGATTCAAGTGGACGAGCTATTCCGCTCGGTGCCATTCTTGGGGCAAGTTACTACGACACACCAATGTCGATTCCAAATCACTGGATGGATCAAACCGCGCTACCTCGCCGTTTACTACAGTGTTTATAACCCTTTTCAACCAGCGAAAAGAACAGAACCCAAACTCTGGTCTTTTCGTTGGTGATGATTTGAATCTCGCCTGACAGAAATAACCCTCGAAATCTTTACGCTATCCACCTACATTGAAGATAAAGCAAATCAAAGAGATAGCCTATGGACCTTAACTTGTTAAAAACGTTTGATGCGGTCATGAAGTCAAAAAGCGTCAACGATGCCGCTACCGCGTTAAATATCACTGCGCCCGCCGTGAGTCACGCACTCAACAAGTTAAGAGATCAATACCAAGATCCCCTCTTTGTTCGTCAAGGCAGAGGTATCGTCCCGACGAATTTCGCGATTGAGCTACACGCAGAAATCAAAGAGCCTTTGAGCCTATTGATCAACGGTTCGAAATCTCGTCAAGAATTCACGCCAGAAACCAGCCAACGCACGTTTCGAATCTCTAGCCATAAAGACATCGATTTAATGCTCGTGCCAGCCTTGGCGAAATACAAATCCCAGCATGCGCCCTTGGTTTCTATTGAAGCAGATGTGGAACACTTGAACGAACAAGACCGTCAAGACGATTTAAGACGCCGGCGCGTGGATGTTATCCTTGCCACCGTGCCTTTGACAGATCATGGTTATCACAATGAATTGCTGTTTGAACAGGAACTTATGGTGACAGTAAGCCAAGATCATCCTCGTATTCAAAACACGCTCACGTACGACGACTTCATGCGTGAATCACATGTAACTTGGCGAACGCAGCGACTCAACACCAACGCTTTAGATTCTTTGATCATCGAAGATACGCTTCCCCCGAGACAAGTGGCTTACTCCACCGGCTCGACCATGACAGCGCTGCAGTTAGTGTCTCAAACCGACTGGATTTGCGTTACCTCGCGTTGGTTCTCTGACAACTTGGCAAGCAAACTCGGATTGAACGCTTTCACTTTGCCCTTTGAAGCCAATAAGGTGCCTATTTACATGACTTGGCACCAATCACAGAAGAACGACAAAGGACATGAATGGCTGAGGAATGCGATTAAACAAGCGGTCTCGCAATCCATTGAGTAACAGACGAACAATAGCAGTACACCCATAGAAAAAGGGCAAAGCGTGCTGCTTTGCCCTTGATGTCATTAGCCTTCGAATAGCCAGTTTTGCCAACTCTGCATTCTCAAAATTACTTTACGTACAATGCTGAACATTTCCCATTTCGGTGAGTACACCGCGACGTGTGCATCAGTGCCGGATGGCAATGGCATGTCTTTGACTAAGTCTGGATTATCCAATTCCACTTTCACTAAGATTCGGCCACCAGCAGGAATTTGCTCCGGGTACTTCATGTTACCTGATGGTGATATCGCGCCCTGAGCAAAAATGTCATTTACTTGTGTCACATACGCCTTGTAAGCATGACCGGGAATGGTATTGAAGGTCACTTCCGCCGGATAACCGACTTTCACATATCGTGCTGGCGCTTGTTTAAATGCAGCAAACAACTGTTTGTCTTCTTTGTGAACAAAGGTCAGGTTGCCTTGAAACGGCACAATACGACTCTTCATACCCGGACGCAGCGCCACTTGCGTGACATACCCATCCGTTGGTGCGGTAACGGTGGTTTTGCTCAGATTAAACTGTGCAACCTCAAGCTCGGATTGGTATTTGCTTTGATTGGCTTTTTGCTCCAGTAATTGGTTCTCAATGTTGTCGATTTTCTCTTGAGAAGAGTATCCTTTGCTGCCCAGCTTTTTGTATCTCGCTAATTCAGATTGGTAAAAATCAATCGCTGATTCCGTACGTTTGATGTCACCTTGAATACGGTTCACTTTGTCTTTAAATGGCGTGTCGTCAATTTGATAAAGTGGATCACCCGCTTTCACTTGCTGGTTTCCTTGCACATACACTTGGGTAACCATGCCTTCTACCTGAGAAGTGATTGGCGTCGTCACGCTATACAAACGCGCCATACGAGAAACCGGTTGATACATCGCCATGTAGAGAAAAATCCAACCAACGATGAACATGCCAATGACCGACGCAGTAGTGAGTGTCCACTTGGTTTTAGGCACACGAAATACTCGAAACACGATAACGCACAGCGCTACGTAACTTAAGATGATGAGTGTTTCCATTATTCTTCCCCTCTCGCTTGCTCAAGTTGATTGATGCGAGCCAACAGCTGCTCGTAATCTTGTTGAGATATAGAAGGCTTAGCACCTAACCAGTTTTTCTTCTCTCCGTCGTACATGGTTGCCCAGATCCAAAGGAACGGCCAAATCACGTGGAGAAAGAACAAGCTCACCCATCCCGCAACATGAATCGCATCGGCATGAGGGTGGTTACGTTTTTTCGCAATTTCGTAGGGAATATCGTGCAGGGCAATCAATCCAAAAATCAGAATCAATAGCACCACAAATAAGATCGCCAGAGAGGCGTAGTCCAGGGTTAAATTCATTGTGGAAGCTCCTAGTTTAAGACGTTCTAGACATTTAAGACGCGCTAAACACTGCTAAAACGTAACTGAGTGATGACTTTCCTTAAGCTTGTCGCTCCGTCGCAATGAAGAAATAGTAGGATGAGGCTTACATCAGGACTATTGATTCCTGTTTAAATGACAGTTTAGCAATATTTAATTGTCCATAAAATCATCAAGTTAGACCTCTATACCCATTCAAGTTCTGAATAGTTTCAGAATAAACAGAACAGGATCGAATCTCGCTTTCTACAGGCAGAAAAAAAGCGATACCAATATTGATATCGCTTTGGATAAGGTTGCAAGACCAGTAAATATTCCGAAAAAATCGATTGGACCCCTCCATCTCTCTAAACGGGTATTAATAACCCAGCACAAGCAACAAACCTAAAATCACTTTTATCTGTCTACTGACCTAAACAAGTATCACCAATGCGCGCTGGGGCGATCTGGTCTAAGACTTTGTTTAACGCTTTCCAATCACTTGCCATCTTGTTGGCTTGCTCTTGCGTTAGCACCGTGCCATTGGCAGCAATGCGGTCGTGCTCCACCTTGGTGTAGTGGAAAATCGTCATATCAATCGCTTTGTCGTCTTTGTAAGCATTTTCCATGTTGACGACGTTCTTTTTGCTGTCATCGACAAACACGACGTCACTAAAACTTTGACCTGTTTTATCCAGAATGTACTCAAGCATGGTGCCCTTGTTCATTCCCGTGGTCATCATGACGCCGTTGATGTAACTCATCGGACGCTCAGGGTTATCAATATAAACCGGCAAAGATTCCGCCCCTTTTTCCTTAAGCGCGGTACGAGTCATATCGAATTGGTTACGCATTAACTCTCGTTCAGTCGCGTAACGATAGTTCGGAGAGCGAGACGTTAACGCCATAACCGTTAAACCTTCATCTTGCCAATCACGAAGCATGGCAGGTACATCACTTTCAATGGTTTTCATCGGAACCAGTTCGTACAACATGCCAATAGAGTCTTGGAACAGGCAGTCTACTTTGTCAGATTCTTTTGGCTTCACATCGAGTTTGCCTCGTTGCCATTGGTACCAGATATCACCACCGATATCGGACGTTGAAGTCAGCAATGTGTTATCAATATCGACCACAATCAGGGGACTTTTTCCTGCTTGTTTGAGTTGGTTTACTTTAGCCGCAACATCGTTAAAGCTGTTGGTATCTTTGACAACCACATCCGCCATTGCATTGGTAGCAAAAGACAGAGCGCAAAATAGAACCGCTTTTTTTAGCGTCATAGTATTTCCTTAGTTTGATTGTTTCGACTAGCTCGAGTTCGTCAAACAATATTTACGTTATAACATAACAAAAACACAGTAACTTGTTGTTACGTTCCGACTATATAGTTGATGTACATCACATAAATGGGAGCAAGGTTTCATTTTGGAACTCCGCTCATCGGATCTCCCACAAAGTTTCTGTGCTTCAAGGCGCCAGCTTGCGACAAACAAAAAAAGAGCAGAGACGAATCTCTGCCCTTTTACCTACGCTTAATGATTAAGCTTGATAGAAAACGCTTCTTCCCGACAAATTAGCGCTGTATAAACTTCTGTATGCGTTATTTCTTCGCGTGGAACATCGCCTGCCCACTCTTGTCTTTATTCGACCAGAAATTGATGTTGAACTGAGCATCATCGCTCATCTCAATACGATGCCAGTACTGCGGTGGGCTGGTAGCAAACTGGCCTGCATTAATCACCACCACTACTTCTGCTTCTGTGGCGTGTTCATCAGCAAAGCCGTAGTAAGTCACTTGCCCTTCCATGACGCACAGTTGTCCAAACACTCCCTCAGCGGTATTGTGATGAGTCAGTAGCGCTGGCGGCACATTGTCTTTAGTGAAGAAAGGTGTTGAACGTTGAACAGTCCAGTCTTTAGGAATTCGTAGATGCGACATAATAATACCCTCTCTAATTACAATTCTTTTCGTTTAAATCGGTTAAGCCTGAGCGGCTTGAGACAACTCTCGAAGCAATGGAAATGCTTGCGTAACTTGTTCTCCCGTCACGACGAAGCCTATGAGTTGGCTATTTTCATCCTCTGCTTTCGCGGCAATGCCAGTTTGAGAAATCTGCACGCTCCAGTTCGTCACCGAACTAAAATCGCCTGCCAATTGAATTGGGTAGCTCGGCGTTTTGACCTTTACCATCATAGGCGGTAGTTTCAACTCTGCTTCTTGCTCCAGTAGTTGTTTCCCTAAAACATTGGCACTTAGCACGATCGGTTGGAGATACGGCATCATTCGACCTTGGATCTCGGCGCAATCGCCTAATGCAAATACATTGGCAGCTGATGTCTGTAATCGAGCATCCACCTCAATGCCTTTATTCACGCTCACCCCACAAGCCTTCGCTAACCAAGTGTTAGCACGTAAACCCGCAGCTGAAATCACTACATCGGCTTCGACTTCTTCACCTTTGCTCAAACTCGCCACCAGCGAATCATTTGAACGATTGATCGCAACAACCCCAGTCTCCAAGGCAAGTTGAATACCTTGCTGCTTAAGTTGGTTTTCAAGCGGCAATGCGACGAATTCAGGAATCAAGTTAGCGAGCAAACGGGGATTTGGCTCAACCACCGTAACTGCTTTACCACTGGTTGCGAGATCCATGGCGATCTCGACGCCGATCAAACCACCACCCATTACTAGAATTCGTTTCGCACGGCTGATTTGCTCTTCCGCTAGTTGATATTCTTGTAGCGAGTTCAGCGTTATCACCTCAGGTGCTGCATCGCCAGATATTGGCGGCACAAAGGCTTTCGCGCCTGTCGCAAACACCAGTTTGGAGTAAGGATAGGTTTGGCCGTTGGCTATCACTTGCTGAGCTTGCACGTCGACATGCTCAATCATGGTATGGGCGAGCAGTTCGATGCTGTGTTCCTTTGCAAACGCCTCACCACTTTTAACCACCAAGTCTTGGGCCGTTTGTTTGTTACTGAATACATGACTCAAATCGGGCTTGTTGTATTCCGCGCCGTCATCAGCAGTAAACACTTGCAGCGGAATATGTGCGTCCATTCGACGCACTGTTTTCACCAATTGGTAAGCCGCAAAGCCGCTACCAATAATCACAATAGGTGCTTGCATATTCGCCCCCTTACCCGTTGTATTCAACAAAAACGTCTTTACCCAAATGACATTCTGGGCACAAGAAGTAATCTGGCACTTCAGACCATGCCGTACCCGGTTCAACGCCTTGATTAGGCTCGCCTTTAGCTGGGTCGTACACCCAATTACAAACCGTACACACCATGCATTGACAATCTGCGGGATGCGCCTCAGTACTAGGGTTGCTAGGAGCAGCATCGACTACCGCTTGTGTTGCTACTTGTGCAGCGGGTTGTGATTGAACTTGTGGTGCAGACGCAGCAATTGCCGGAGAAATAACAGGACTTGTCAGGTCATGCTTCGCCCACAACTTCGCGATGTTCTGACCATGTTCGCGACATTCACGCATCGCTTTACCATCTGGTCGCCATTTGGTTTTCAAACTCACTGCGGTTTCAAAGCCTGCGTCGGTCAATCGAGCATGGATACGATCCACCGCGCCACCATTCCACCCGTAGCTACCGAATGCAGCGGCCTTTTTCGCTTTAAAGCGCAGACCGGTAATTTCTTCTAGCATGCCTGCGATCTTCGGCATCATGACGTTATTCATGGTAGACGAGCCAACCAAGATGCCTTTTGAGCGGAATACATTGGCGAGAATTTCATTCTTATCATGCTTAGAGACATTAAAAACCTTGACCGCCACGCCAGGATCGACATCGTGAATACCTTGCGCGATTGCATCGGCCATCATTCGGGTGTTGTTTGACATAGAATCGTAGAAAATCGTAATGCGATCTTCTTGATAATTGTCTGCCCACGCCAAGTATTGCTCGATGATTTGAACTGGATTATCGCGCCATACAATACCGTGTGACGTTGCGATCATGTCGACAGGCAAATTAAAGCTCAGCACTTCTTTGATTTTAGCGGTTACCAAGCTGCTGAATGGCGTTAGGATGTTTGAGTAGTAACGCAAACACTGTTCCATCAACTCATTTTGATCCACTTCATCATTGAACAGACGTTCATCGCAGTAGTGCTGACCAAATGCGTCATTGCTGAATAACACTGCATCGCCCGTTAGGTATGTCATCATGCTGTCTGGCCAATGCAGCATCGGCGCTTCCACGAACACCAATTGCTTACCGTTACCAATATCAATGCTATCGCCCGTTTTTACGGTTTTGAAGTTCCACTCAGGATGGTGATGATGACCCACAATCGAATCAATCGCCGCTTCTGTACAGTAAATTGGCGTGTTCGGAATCTTCTCCATCAATGCCGACAATGCACCTGAGTGATCTTCTTCTGCATGGTTTACCACGATAAAGTCGATAGACTTAAGGTCGATTTCCATCTCTAAATTTTGGATGAATTGTTGACTGAATCGATGATCGACCGTATCAATCAATACGGTTTTCTCTTCACGAATTAGATAACTGTTGTAGCTGGTACCTTTTGTCATTTTGTATTCTGTACCGTGGAAGTCTTGAACTTCCCAATCGCGTTGACCTACCCAGTGGATGTTGTTTTTTACGTGAATTGTCATAATTACTACCTTAAATGACGGGATAAACAAAAATAATTTCTTCTTGTATTGCACCGGGCGTGCCAACTTTTAATTACTATATATTTCAATGCTTTAATTAAAAACCAACTTTAACAACTGTCATTTAGACACAGTTGAAAATTGTCATTAAGACACTACAATAGTCATATTGACACAATCGGTATTGGCTATGACTTCTTTAATCGCGCAATGGCTACACATCACGCAAGACCTTAACTCGGCGCTCACTCAACAGGCTCGCTTTGATACGTTACTAACCACGATTCGAGAGGTATTGAAGTGTGACTCTTCTGCCCTTCTTTTGTATGAAGACCAGCACTTTAAACCTTTAGCGATCAATGGATTGGCGAAAGAAGTGCTTGGACGCCGTTTCTCCATTGAGCAGCACCCAAGATTAGAAGCCATTGCCCGAGCAGGCGATATCGTGCGCTTTCCCTCTGACAGTGATTTACCGGATCCATACGATGGCTTGATTCCAAACCACGATGACAAACTGCATGTCCATTCCTGCATTGGTTTACCTTTGCTGATCGACGATCAACTGATTGGTGCCATTACGATTGACGCCTTCGACCCCAACCAATTTGATGGGCTACGCAACCAAGAGTTACGTTTTGTCAGCGCGTTGGCAGCAGGTGGCCTACACACTGCACTCCTACTAGAACAACTAGAGACACAAGCGAGCCTGCCACGCGACTCTTACGCCGAGAAACGCACCTTAAGTAATGAAATCATTGGCAACTCTCAGGGGATGAAGAATCTTCAAGAGCAGATTGATGCAGTCGCCGATACGGAGTTGTCCGTGCTGGTTATGGGAGAAACGGGCGTAGGTAAAGAGTTGGTTGCCAGCGCTATTCACCATCGCTCTAGTCGCTCTAGCAATACTTTGGTTTACCTCAACTGTGCAGCGCTGCCCGAATCGGTCGCGGAAAGCGAGTTGTTCGGCCATATCAAAGGCGCATTCACAGGCGCAATCAGTAATCGTAAGGGTAAGTTCGAACAAGCCGATGGCGGCACACTGTTTTTAGATGAAGTCGGCGAACTGTCATTGGAACTGCAAGCTAAGTTACTTCGAGCCCTACAATACGGCGACATTCAACGTGTGGGTGATGACCGCCATATTCGAGTCAATACACGCATCGTCGCCGCCACTAACCGTATATTGCATGAAGAAGTGACTGCTGGTCGCTTCCGAGCCGACTTATATCACCGCCTAAGCGTCTTCCCGCTTCATGTTCCACCTCTTCGTGAACGTGAAGACGATGTGGTGTTACTCGCAGGCTTTTTTGCCGAACGCTTAAGAAGCAAATTGGGATTAAACAGCATTCGTTTGTCCCCCACTTTGGTGCAAGAACTCAAAGACTATTCATGGCCAGGCAACGTGCGGGAACTTGAACATGTCATTAAACGTGCTGGTGTTTTGGCAAAAGCGCGTACCCACGCCATGGACATTGAGTTAGTTGAGCAAGATTTTGATATTAGAACGCCGAATCAGAACATCAAGAACGTTGAAGAAGCTGAACAAAACTCTCGGCTTGAGCTACCAGAAGGTGGATTGAAACCCGCCACAGACGCCTTCCAAAAAGCGATGATTGTTCGAGCACTGGAAGAAAACCAAGGCAACTGGGCAGCAACGGCGCGCCAGCTTGAAATAGATAACGGCAATTTGCACCGATTAGCGAAACGCCTAGGGATAAAATAGGGATTGGGTAAAAAGCGTGTGAGATGGTGGAATTCCGCAGGAAAATCGATGTTGCTTATGTCAAAATGCGCCATCTCAATCGACAAGTCATAAAGTAATGAATTATCAAGCAGCTATTTTCGACATGGATGGGTTACTCCTCGACACCGAACGCGTTTGTATGCGTATCTTCAAAGAGGCATGCGAAGCACAAAATCTTCCTTTCTTCGAAGAGGTTTACTTAACCATCATTGGCCGCAATGCCGCTGGTGTTGAAGCGATTTTTCGTAAGACCTACGGTGATGATTTAGACCGTCTGCACAATGAATGGCGTACTCGCTACGATGCGGTGGTGAAACATCAAGCCATCCCGGTAAAAGAAGGGGTGGTTGAACTGCTTGACTGGTTGAAAGAACAAGGCTTACCTATTGCGGTTGCTACTTCAACTGCAAAAGAGGTGGCACAGAAGAAGTTGGAACTGGCGGGCCTAAGCAAGTATTTCGACAACTTAACGACAGGCTGTGAAGTGTCACACGGCAAACCAGATCCAGAGATCTACCTGCTTGCAGCAAGTCGTCTAAACGTAGATCCAACCAAATGTATCGCGTTTGAAGATTCCAACAATGGTGTACGTTCTGCAGTAGCGGCGAACATGGTTACTTTCCAAATCCCAGATCTTGTTGAGCCTTGCGAAGAAGTTCGTGCCTTTGGCCATGCGATTGTTCCTTCCTTGCATCACGCATTAGCTGAGTTAAAACAGGCATAACCCGTTTCCTCTCATCTAACTGACTAAAAACGCTCCATCTTTTGGGGCGTTTTTTGTGGATAATATTTACCCAACTTTACACTGAGATGTGTAGTTCTATTCACAACATTGATGGATAATTGCTCGCATAACCACAAATAAAACGAGGATTAATTCATGCTCAACAAGAAGCCATTAACTTGGCAAACCATTACATTGCACTGGATAACGGGGCTTGCCTTTATCGGTGTATTCGCGCTTGGCCTTTACATGGTTGATTTGCCGCGCAGCCCAGAAAAGTTTGAGTGGTATGGCATCCACAAATCACTAGGCGCTATCATTTTAGTTGTCGCTCTTATCCGTCTAGTGTGGCGCTTAAAAGAAGGCGCTCTGCCACCCGCTTCAGAAATGCCCGCATGGCAAGATAAAGCGGCCAAAGCAGTACACGGTATCCTTCTGCTTGCTACTTTGGCAATGCCTATTTCTGGTATCGCAATGAGCGCAGGTGGCGGCCGAGCGGTCGATATCTTCGGTTGGGTTATTATCGCTGAAGGTCCAGAAACCCCTTGGCTTCAAGAGATTGGCTCAACCATTCATCACTCTGCAGTTGAAATCTTGATTGCCGTGTTTGTTCTCCACGTTGCTGGCGCCATCAAACACCAAGTGGTCGACAAAGATGGCACCATTTCTCGGATGCTTGGTCGCTCATAGAATCTACATAGATACAAAAACGCACTCTCAATTGGGAGTGCGTTTTACTTTTAACTTATCAACATCTCTGAAGAATCGAGCGGTTGAAGTTCTACCGTCTGCTTCTTCTGCCAGCGGTCGATCACAAGCGTCGCAATCAAATCCCCCTCCACATTAACAGCGGTACGGAAGGTATCTAGCGGTCTTTCTATCACCAATAAAATCGCAATCGCTTCCAGCGGAATACCCGCAGCTAGCAGCACTAATTGCATCCCCGACATAGAGCCCGAAGGCATGCCCGGCGCACCAACGGAAGAAACCATTGCCATGATGAAGATCATCACCAATCCAGTGGTACTCAAATCCACACCAAACAACTGTGCTAGGAAAATCGCGGCGACACCTTCAAATAACGCGGTGCCATCCATGTTCATTACAGAGCCGAGTGGCAACACCATGCTACTGACTTCTGGCGCGACACCTAAATTGTCTTCTGCACTTTGCTTTGCCAAAGGTAGCGCCGCCGCACTTGATGACGTTGCAAACGCCATGGCTAATGGTGCTGAAATCGCTTTAAACAGCGCAACAGGAGAGATGCCCGTCATTACCTTAGCAATTGTCGGTAATACGACTAACCCGTGCACCATCGTGAGCACAAACACCAGTAACGCAAACAAGGCGAGTTGCTGAATCAGATTCCCACTTGAAGTCAGCGTGATATCAAATACGATCGCAAAAATAGCAATCGGAGACAGTTTAACGATGCCTCGAATCATGGTGTTGACGCTTTTGTTCAGCCCAGAAATCACCGCTAACAACGGATGACCTGACGGAACAGAAAGCAAAATCGCAACGCCTGCCATAAAGGAGAAAACCACGATCGCCAGTAAGTTACCATTCGCCAGTGCAGCAAACGGATTCACCATCGCCATCTTAACGAGGTTAGTGAGTATCGCGGCACCACCAGCGCCTTGCTCGTCAATCAAATGGACATCACTACCCACAGAAATGCTTTGGCTAAGTGGCTCCCATGCAGGTAAGGCTAACGACGCACCAAGCCCTAAACTAATGGCAATTAAGGTGGTGAAACTGTAGAAGAGCAGTGTTCGCCCACCCAGAGCCTTAAGGCGAACGGTTGAGCCAATATTGGTGATGCCTTCGACAAGAGAAAACAGCACCATCAAGCCCACCACCATTTTCAGCAAGCCGAGATAGACCGTTTTGCCCAACATTAAAATTTGGTAGTAATCACTCGACAGTAAAAGCGATTTGTCTGCCAACCCATGGTCGACTAAAAGAAGGATGGCTTGAGCCCCACCCCACGCAAGTAGGGCAGAAATAAGAAGTTGAACGGGCAAAGAGAGTTGCAAATGACGCATAAAAAACACCTAGCGCCACAAATCCTGATGATTTGGGCGCTCGATAAAAATGAAAAAATGGAAGTGAAGAGTCACGGCTTGGATTAAGACCAAGAGCCTTTGTAATATGGGTTCAATAAACCTTTTACGCGTTTAAGCACTACTAAAGCCGACACTCGGAACCAACCGAAAATAACGCGCTGATGCAGCCTAAAGATCGTGTCGTACAAGCGGCGAACGTAGCGTCCACGCAATACGACTTTGTCATTCATCAATGCGCCAACCGCGTAGTCATGCCCAAGAGCAACGACCATCCCGCCGTCTTTGAAGACAAACGGTTTTAACTCTTTGCCTTTCACTAAGCGTTTAAATTGCTTCGCCAAATGTGCAGCAGCTTGGTTGGCGGCTTGCGCTCGTGGTGGTACAACACGTCCATCCTCTTGTGGACATTCTGCACTATCACCGATGACAAAAACGCTCTCATCAAGAGTGGTTTGCAACGTTGGCAACACTTTAAGCTGGTTAATGCGGTTGCTTTCAAGACCATCAAGATTCGCTAACCAATCCGGGCATCGAATCCCCGCCGCCCAAATTTGTAGATCTGCAGGAATGACTTCATTTTCCGTCACGATACGGTCTGCTTCTGCACGCTGAACTTTAGTGTTTAAGCGAACATTAACGCCTTGCTTTTGTAGTTTCTTCAGTACCTTGGCAGACATGCACTCAGCACTTGCAGGTAAAACACGATCCGCCGCTTCGATAAGCGTAATGGAAAGTTGAGTATCATCTTGATAGCGGTTTAATTGCTTGCTGACTTTCGCCCACTCGGCCGCCAGCTCAACACCAGTTGCGCCAGCACCCACGATAGAAACACGATGTGAGCCGCCGTTCGCCAGCATTTGCTTCATATGTTCCCACGCTTTTTCTGCTTGAGAGGCAGAATCTAAGAACAAGCAATGATCGCTTACGCCCGGAATTTTGAAATCGTTACTGATCGCGCCAACGGCAATCACGAGGTAATCGTATTTCAACGTTTGTTCTGGCGACAGTTCGGAACTCACCGTAATGGTTTTTTCTGCTCGGTTTAAACCAGACATTCGAGCTTGAACATATTGGTAACCGTGACAAGCAGCATGAAGACGAAACGCAACCGAATCGAGCTCGTTATCAAACGTGCCCGCCGCAATTTCATGCAGTCTTGGTTTCCATAAGTGATGAGAAGATGGCTCAACCAAAGTAACGGTATGGTCAGATTTTCCTGCAAAACTGCTCGCTAAACGCGTGACCATTTCTAGACCCGCAGCACCACCACCGACAACAACAAAATTCGACATACTCCCCTCCCGGAAACCATCCATCGAAAGATAAAAATCAAAAACGCAGCAAATACGTTTGGAATGGCGGGCATTATATTGAGTTGCAAATAAATGATAATAAGCAGAAAAAGAAAATAACTATTACGTATTTGTAATAATAAAAACTAACCGCCTGAGCCAAATGCTAAAAACAAAAAAGCCACCACTTTTCAGTGATGGCTTTGCTTTATCTATGTTGCTTTGTCTTAATTAGCGAGGATCAAGACCTAGCTTCTGTAGTACCAGTTTGAAGTTCTCGCGGCGCTCTTTCACGTTGTGAACATCACCTGTCGAACACGTTAGATCCGGACAGCCACGGTTAACGATGCCTGAAACGTCATCGATAAATTGTGAACCTTGCAGACCACTATCCACGTACTTCTTCAGCTCGTTGTGGTAGTTCCAATCCGCGTACTGACCGCCTTCATCGTTGTACGCCTGTACAGACGTTACCCAATAGAACAGACCAGCGATCCACTTGATTTCTTTGTTCTCTTCCGAGCTACAAATCAGACCTGGGTTAGAACAGAAGTCTAGCTCAGCATAAAGTGGGTTCGCCGGTGGCGCTTCTACCGTTACGCCATCAATTGTCTTACCAATGGTTGATGGATCAACGTGCGAGCGACCTAGGTAGTGGTTAAGCGTACCGAAGTTTTGACGACCTGTGGTTTGGATAACACCACGACCCCACCAGCCACAGCCTTCAACGCTTTCTTGGCTGCTACCATCCCAAATGAACTTACCTGCTTTCTGACCCACGTAAGTCTTACATTCGTCGCGTTCCCACACTTGCTTAGACGTATCTACGCTTTCTGGAACATCGTTACAGTGACCGTTGTTTGTCCAACGACCTGCTGCACCGTTCACCAATAGACCACGCTCTTCAAGTACTGCATCAGGTGCTGCAAAGACTGGAGCTGGGGCGCCATACCATTTCGCATGAGTCAGAGCACTAACTTCCATTTTGTCATCACGAGGACAAGAGTACGCGTGGTCCAAACCAGAAACTGGGTTTACGCCGTAATCTGCGTATTTCTGACCCAATTGACCACAGCTTGCTGTCATTGGGTAATCCGCAGGCGCGCCGTATTTCACTTCAGACCAGTTGTTTTCATCACACGCGTTGTAGCGGATAGTCTCTTGCATACTTTGCGCAAGGAACGCAGCAATCGCGACTTTCGCGTATTTGATGTTGGTTGCGTCATCAACTTCATCGTTCATTAGCCAGAACTTGTTGCCCGCGACACCAATGTTGTGCATTGCGTTCAAGCCATCTAGGAAGTCGTTCCACTTGTAAACCGTTGACGGAACCCACTGAGATTGTGGTGTTTCGTATAGGAAGGCTTCGTTATCCATCACGCTTTCAGCATTTGCTAACTCTTGGTTTAGCGCTTCAATGCGAGTCAATGAACCTTTCTCTAACTCTTCACCTACGTAGTACAGTGGCACTTTCGCCGTTTGGTAAAGCTCAATCTTGCTGGTTAGGGCTTGAGAGTCTTGATCAAACATCAATGCAAACACGTTGCTGTACGCCGCTTTACGGATTTGCTGATCGGTTTGCGTGTTACCCATGAAGTAGTCTGCGGTTTGCTCTGTCGGCATGTTCGCTAGCATTGCAGGCGCTTCAACGTAATCTGTTACCTGTTTTACGTACTCAAGTGCGTGGTGCCACTGCTCGCTGGTTAGTGCAGTTGTTGCATTCGATTTAGTAAACGCCACAAAGTCAGCTTTGTTCGAAGCATCTGCTTTGTAAAGCTCGAAGCTATCAAGTAGGTCTGCCGTGAAAACGGACGCTTCATCCCATACAGACTGACGACCAGAGTGGGTATCGTAAGCAAACTCGCCAATGCTTAATGACCAACCAAATGTCGCTTGTGGCGCAAGGGTTGTGAAGATCAAGTTGTAAGCATGTGCCCAGCCTTTCACGTCATCGCTCAGTGCGTTGATCGTATCAATATCAATACGGCTACCCGTGATATCAATAGCATTCGTCAGTGCTTGTTTAACCGCAACGGTACCAAACGATGCACCTTTGTCTTGCGTAGCCAGATCCAGAACATCCGATTGAATCACGATAGATGCTGTACCCGCGTTCTCTGCTTGTTCGATAGCCAACACAAATGAACGTGTAAGCTGCTCTAGGTCTGTGAGCGCATCACTGCTGCTTGCTGCAATAGTTAGCGTGCTTGGCGCTTGAGTGGATGGGCTCGCCACTACGAATGTATTTGGCCAACCTGCCACTTCTAGACGCACTGGGTCCATTGGGTTACGCAATGATAGCGCTGGCGCTGTACCCGGCTCAGTACCATCACAGTTTAGATGTAATGACCATGAACTATCGCTACCAGGAACAGATTGAGTCCAATACACCGCTGAGTAAGCAATGTTCTTATGAACCATAATGTCGCCGCCTGTTGCGTGATCACCACGAGTCCAGTCTGGGTACACATTAAAGTCAGCACACAGTCCACCTGTTGGCGGAGGTGTCGGCGTTTCTACTTTTTCAACTGTGATGTTTACACGTGCTGTAGCCGTTAGGTTCTCAGCATCCGTCGCAATCGCTTCTAGCTTAACTGCACCAACTTCTGACGCAGTCCAGTTACAAGAGAACTGGTTTGTGGTTGCTGCGTTGAAGTCACAGATTTGCTTGTTGTTTGCTTTCACGATAACGCGAGACAAATCATCATCAGCATCCGTTGCACGAACGGAAATCGATACCGCTTCATCTTTTTCAAACTTAGAACCGTTCGAAGGCGAAGAGAAGCTCACTTCTGGCTTAACAAAGCTTGGAGCTGCTTCAATAGCAACAGCGATACTGCGTTGTTCAACCATTTGGTTGTTCTGATCGAGAACCACCACTTTAAGTGTCGCATTGCCCACTTCATTTGGTGTCCAAGATTGAGAATACGTCGTTTGACCCGCAGCGATGTTACGTTGACCTAGCTTGCGGTCATTTGCCCAAAACTCCAGTTTCGAGATTAATTCACCATCAACGCGCGCTTTGATCGTCGTTGCCTGGCCCACCATCAATGTTTGACCTTGTGTAGGTGCGACAAACGTCAGCTCATGCACTTCTGGCTCCACAGGTGGTTCAACTGGCTTCTCTTTTACTGAAATGCTGACTGCTTGTTGCTGGGTTAAACCTGAGATGTCTTCCACTACAGCTTTGATCGTGTGAGCACCTGCGCCAACAGAAGTCCAACTCGCTTGGAATGGAGCTTGTGTTACGCGAGCTACTTGTTTGTTGTCGACAAAGAAAGTCACAGCTTTCACGCTGGTATTAGTCGCCGTTACGTTTGCTAGCATGGCAACCGCTTGGCCTTCTTCAAACTCAGCGCCGTTCACTGGCGATGCCAATTGAAGAGAAATTTCTGGTTCGCCAACTTCGCCTTCATCGTCAGCAATCAGACGAATGGTATTTTGAAGAAGAGTCAGATCCAACACGCCGCTCACACCGAGCGTTAGCTCAATGCGTTCACCTGCCGGAAGTTGGGATTTCACCCAGCTACCGCTATCAAAAGCCAGCGCAAGTGTGTTCTTGAACACGTTACCTTGCGCGTCGCTGGTGAACTTCATTCCTGGGTAGCTGATGCCAGTCGCAGACCAAGATGGTGTCGACATCGATAGGTTTGAATCAAACGTCACTTTCGCATCACGCAGTTCAACTGGCTTTGAACCGTCGTTCGTTAGGATCACTTTGTAAGTGTTCCACCACTGGCTTTCTGAGCCGACGATAGTTGCGTCTGTGATCACTCCTGCGTGTGCAGCAGGCAACCCCATACCGATCGCCAGTGCTAAAACACTTGGCATGATCGCTAGCGTATTCTTTCTCATAATTAAGGACTTATACAAACAACAATAAAAAGGAACAGCATTATAGAGGGGGACTTTTTTCGCGCCGCAGCGGACAGATGTAACTAAATGTAACTCAACTTACAGGTGTAAAAGTGCCAAAAATAAAGCGTCTTTTTACGTCAATTTGACGACATTTCGCACGCAATCGATAAGCAAACATAAATCTGGGACTCTAGTTCAATTTTCTGAAAGTGTGCGCAAGATTAAACAAATCAATTTATCCGTTTCTACAAATAGTGGAATTTGTGTTTTTCGCACCTTTATGCATCCGAAAATCAATAAGTTACAGAATAAATACACTTGAAATACTTAGTTACATGTTAGCGAAAAAAGCACCAAAACTTGGCCGTTCTTAAGACATAAATGAAGCACCTAAAGCGGTTATCAAGATCGTCTTCACACTTCTTAATTGAAGCGCTAAAAATAAGGTATATGAATGATCATCCAGTGAAAGCGATAAGTATAACTTTGCAACAAAACGTCAATATCCGGATTGAAGCACGGTTTCAGATTGAATATTCGATGATAATGAGATGCATTGGATCGGTTTGAATCCAAGTCAGCCCAAAATAAAATATGGAGAGTGTTATATGTCTTTACGTTTAGTAGCAGCAACCTTTGCACTAATAGGAATGAGCTTTGGCGCACAAGCGAGCGCAGAGTGTGAAGTGTCTATCGATGCAAACGATATGATGCAGTTTTCGACCAAAACTTTAAGTGTTCCGGCAACGTGTAAAGAAGTAAAACTGACGCTGAACCACACAGGTAAGATGCCAGCGCAGTCAATGGGTCACAACGTGGTCATTGCAGACACGGCTAACCTACAAGCAGTCGGTACAGAAGGCATGTCAGCAGGTCTTGAAAACAACTACGTGAAACCTAACGATGACCGTGTTTATGCCTTCACTAAAGTGATCGGCGGCGGTGAAAGCACATCCATCACGTTCAGCACAGAGAAAATGACTCCAGGGGGCGACTACTCGTTCTTCTGTTCTTTCCCTGGTCACTGGGCAATCATGCAGGGCAAATTTGAGTTCAAATAAGCGTTCACTCTCGAACTTAAGCCTCTGAAAAAGAAAAGGGAAGCACGATGGCTTCCCTTAGTTGTATCTGTAGTTCAAACGTTAAAACGCGAAATGATCGTACTCTGAACTGTCGTCTGATTGGGTGTATTCAAGTTTCGCAATGTCATCAAACGGCATGGGTTTATAGAAGTAGAAGCCCTGAATCAAATCAATCCCCTGCTCAGCCATAAACTCTAACTCACGCTCCGTTTCGATGCCTTCCGCAACGGTTTCTGCCCCAGTGATTTTCACCAGTTTAGCTGTCAATCTGAACAACTCTCTTCCGTTCTTGTTATCAAGGTTGAGCACTAAAGAGCGATCGATTTTCACCTTATCAAAATCGTATTTCGACAAGTAGCCGATCGACGAATAGCCGGAGCCAAAATCATCAAGCGCGATCTTCACCCCTGCTTCTCGTAACTCACTCAACACACGGTGGGTACGATGCTCATCTTGAATCAACATGTCTTCGGTAATTTCAAACTCAACTTGCGAGTAAGAAAGCGCGCTTTGATGAATCATCATCAACACTTTCTCTGTGAAATCTGGCACCAAACACGTTTCTGGAGACAGGTTGATCGACACCTTAAAGCTTGGACGGTTCGCTAACGGTGCCACTTCTCGCAGCGTCGTTTCTACCACCCACAAGTCCAGTTCACTCATCAAGCCCACTTTGGCAAAATCTTCTAGAAACGTTGGAGGCGAGATCTCACCCGTTTCAGAACGATGACGAATCAACACCTCAAGCGAACGAATCTCACCAGTACGAGCGTTTACCTGCGGTTGGTAGAACAGGACGAACTCACCGTGTTTCTTCAAATCGCTAATGCGTTTCTGAGCAGCAAATTTATTGGTGATCTCTGGGAAGAACGCCCCCGCAACTTTGCCGTTGTCTAACCCTTCATAGTTGAAGAAATCATCAGAGACTGACTTCGCAAACAAAGCATTTGAACTACCAATTTTGTCCATCTGCTTAAAGAACGGGTAGTAAATCACGATGCCGACCAGAATAATGATCAGCTGCAATATCGCCCCCGTCCACGTGTAACCAGTACCGATGTAACCACTGGCTAATGGCGGTGTCATCCAGCTCATGATTTCTGTTATCGGCGCAACTAAACCCATCACTGTAGCAATGTACGCAATGATAAGACCGATAATAGGTGTAATCAGAAACGGCACGATCATGACCGGGTTGAACATGATTGGTAAGCCATAAATGATCGGTTCGTTGATGTTGAACAAGCTCAATACTAACGCCGTCGCCGCCAATGCTTTGTAACTGCGATTCTTGGTCAGAAACAGCATACACAGCACCAGAGAAATGGTGTTTCCTGCCCCACCCATTCCCGCATAAAAGTCATAGAAGTTGGTGGTTAAAATTGGCAGTGGTGTGCCAAGTGCTTCGTGATTCTCTATCGCGACACGCGTTGTCTCATACAGCTCTGCTTTGTAAGGAGCAAAGATGATGTGGCCATTGATGCCAATCGACCAAAACAGGTTACGTACAAACTCATAAATAATGCCATCAAGCAAAGAGTTCGGATCAAGTTCTGGCAGCAGAAAACTCGCGATATCCGCTGCGCAAACCGCCTTGCCTAGCACGTAACCAAGAGCCGAATATCCAACCACCAATACAACGGTTGCCATCACAAGGTTGTATGACTGATCCACCACATTTGGCAGCTCTGAACGCATGAACCATTTTCGGCTTTGCATCACACGTACGGACCAAGCGATCACTGTTGGTACAAGTATCGCCAGTGGATAGTTACTCGGAACGACGGTGCCTTCTTGCAACAAACCCCATTCGTTACACACAATAAAGTAAACCATCAGCGATGGCGTGATGACATTTACGCGAGAGACTTTCAGCAAAGAAGAAAGAAACTGCGAAAAATACACTAACAGTAAGATCGGGAAAAGCTTCCAAATGATCGCGCTTGCCGTGCCTATCGTGATACCAAGCTGTTCATAACCAGCAATCATGAATAGGTTACTCAGCAAGGTACTAAATGCTGAAATAAGCGAAACGGGCAACAACATCACAAGGACATTACACAAACCGTTAATGTATGAATTGGAAGAAATTAAAGTAAAAAGCCGATTAATGTATCGATTATTCATTTGGCTAAGTAAATCCATCAAAGTACGACTCAGAGAGCCGTTCAGGAAGTTCGCCGCAATTAAATCCGTTTAGTTTGTTTCGCAATGAGGGAGAGTTTCGACATGCTCGTCGAGGACGGTATCATTCGAGTAACAAAGCGTTGATCGTTCAACGTTGCGAATAGTCACTCAACAAAGGTAGCCATAGCCAACTTGTTGTTATCATCCAAACAAAAAGAGCACAAGCTAGGACCCTCGTACTCTTTTAGTCTGGTTAAACGCGTTGTTTCTTGGGTCAACGTCGTTTGTTATTTCGCCTGCTATTTAAGCAAGGAGGCGCACATTAGCGTCAGCAAGTCTATATTTCCACTCGACTTTGTGATTGTGACGATAAAAGTGGCTTGTCTTGTTGCTCATCAAGGATATCCACCAGTGGTGACGGGCGAGCAAAGAAATAACCTTGCACTTTATCGACACCACAGCCTTTCACAAAATCGTACTCTTGTTGGGTTTCCACCCCTTCTGCAACCACTTCGCAATGAGTAATGTGGCCCAACTTCGCGACGAGTTCGTAGAGGTCTCTGCCCTTTTGATCGTTGGCATCGAGCAAGAGAGAACGGTCGAGCTTGATCTTATCAAACGGGTATTTCAGCAAATGCGGGAACGACGCATAACCGGTACCAAAGTCATCCATAGCGATACGAATGCCTTGAGCTTGCAGCGCTTCCATGGTCTTAATCAAAAACACCTTATTGCTAAGAATCGCTTCTTCAGTAATTTCAATTTCCAACCACTCTGGCGAGATGCCGTAGTGGGCTAAGCGCGATAGTAGGTGCGGCACAAACTCTTCTTGCTCAATCGTCGCTACTGCGATGTTGATGGCAATCCGGCGGTCTTTCGATAGCGTCATTTGCTGCATATCTGCCAACACTCTTTCAATGACCAACTTATCCAACAACGGCATTGAGTTGAGCATTTGGAAGTCACTCACAAACGTCGGAGGGCAAAGATTTCCGTCTTTATCGATATAACGAAGTAACGCCTCATAAGAGAACACGTTAACCTTCTTAGTCGACTGAAGTTTTTGATAAAACATCACCAACTCACCTTCTCGCAATATCGTGGTTAAGCGCTTTTGTGCAGTCGATTTGCTGATGCTGGAGTTATTGGAGTCTCTTACGTTGTTCAACAATGATTTGAATATCGAGCTTTCAATACCGGTATAGGCGGTGTTCGCACGAAACTGTGCTGAAAACTTCCCTGCGTATGCCAAGTAAAATGGTCGGTAAATGAAAACACCCAACACAATGATCAACGCTTGCAGAATCGAACCTTCGATTTGATTTCCCATTGCCATATAACCACTGAAAATGGGTGGCGTCATCCAGTTTACGATGTTCTCTACTGGTGGCACTAAACCAAACGAAATACACGAATAGGTGATAACAAAACTCACCAAAGGCACCAGAACGAAAGGTACGATCAGGATCGGGTTAAAGATGATCGGCAAGCCAAACAACAACACTTCGTTGATATTGAAAATAACCAGTGGCATTGCTGCCAGAGCAAGCATCAGATGGTTACGCTCTCTCGCGAACATCAGCACACACAGCAACAAGCTAATCGAGTTGCCAGAGCCACCCATCGACATGAATGCATCATAAAAGCCTTGGCTAATGACGTTGAGTGGCGCATCCCCTGCTTGCCAAGCCATCATATTGGCTTCGGTGGCAGCAAAGATCTGCTGCTTAATCGCAAACAGCAAGTTGTGTCCGTTGATGCCAATCGAGCCAAGTAAACCAAGCACGGTCTGATACAGCAATCCGCCACTGAGCGTAAGTGGGTCGACACCCAAATCACGGACCATGCCACCAAACAACGCCATAAAAATCGCGGTGAAGTGGGACATGACCAAGGCCACCAGCACAAACAAGAAGAAGTGCACCACGTGTTTGAGCAAGCGGGACGAGAAATCGAGGGCTTGCGGCTCTAACAAACGTATTTTGAATAGGCTGCAATACACATACGTCATCGTCGCGCTCAATAAAGCGAGCAACGGGTTGTTTGGCAGCATATAAGTCGCTGACAAGCTACTATTTTCTATCGAGACCAAATAAAACATGATCAGCGAGTAGATGATGAACAGCGCGCTCGAAACATTGGTTTTGTGGGAAAGGTAGTACCCTGCCACGACACAAAACGCACTTGGATAGAGGTTGATCAAAATGTCGGAGACGTGGAATAACAACTGCGACAAATCAGCCAAACCGGTAAGCCTGAAAACGTGTCCGAGAAATATAGCCAACGCATTAGACAAAGTCAGCGGAAGTAACAGCAAAGCAATAGACGCCAAATCCGTTAAATAGGACTTGGAGCTCGCTCGCCATTGACTCACCACTGCCAATAAACGTTGGGCAGGTGCAAATTTGAGTGTAAAGCCAGTCTGCATGGAGCATCTTATTATAAATGGGGGAGTGAGCTGTTAAACGAACAGCCGTAATTGCAACCTGTGCCTTTTTAGGCGTGACCATCTATGTAGTCTTCGATAGTAGTGATTTTTAGTTCTTAGCAGCAAGCGTAATTTGTGCGGATAGGTTGCGAGGCGTAATTTAGCGATTATATGCGCCTCGATCCATTAAGATTATTTGTCGTGACGATAAGTGGACACATAAAAATAACCCTCACTGTGAAAAGCGAGGGTTAACAATTGCCAGGTGATTACTGAGCGAGAACTTAATGCTCAGTATTCATTGGAAATCGCTGCTCATAAAGCTCCATAAAGTCTTTACGAATCAGATGCTCTAAATGGTTTGCCTTGTCTGTCGGGCAGAAAATCATGATATGCAGGATTTGCTCACCATTGATGTTGCTTGAGATATGAATGTGCGGCTCTGCACCCGGTAGATCGACACCAGCGTGTTTCTCGATCATCGCGTTGTAACGATGAGCAACATCGGCAAAGTAACTGCAATGTTCATCAATCTTATCGGTCAGTAACGGCAAAAGTGGGTAGAGATTGACGAAGTCTTTCACCACAACAGAAAAGTCATGGTAGACGTACCGCTTCATGAAGTTGAGGTTCTTCACTGGGTAGGTGAAAAACATGCTGTTGGGCAACGTCGCGGTTTTCCCCGTGAAGTGGTATTGCCCATGATGCAGGTCGATTTCTTGAATCACTGTCGCCATCATGTTGTGCTCAATAACCTCACCACACAGCTTGCCGACTTCAATCCAATCACCAATGCGGAATGAACGCGAACTGGCTCGCTGAATCGAACCAGTAAAACAAAGAATAATCTCTTTGGATGCCACCACAATCGCCACTGCAATCGCCGTAACGCTTAGGGCGAACTCGCTGATTTCAGATTGCCATAAGATGAACAGCAGAATAAGCGTGATAGCAAATGTGCCGTTTTTGGTTCTCGACATCCAACTGCGTTGTTCTTCCGTAATGAAGGCATCGTCGCCACGAATTCGAGACAGAATCAAACGACGTAGAACAATGATAAACAGCAGGATTAATACGGAAAATAAAATTTTGTGAGTGAGAAGAAAATCGACGACTAACTGCACTTTCTCCATTACCCGACTCCCTGTTTGGTTTAGATAGGTTGACCTTTCATGCTAAATATCGCTCAGAAAACAGATAGCTAGCTTGCGAGAGGACAACCTTACCAAATTATTCAGTCGGTTGCCCCAGTTCACTCTCTTTAAATACGATAAACGCACGGCGGTTTAAAGCATTGGCTTCTGGAGATTCTTCGTTGATCACAGGTTGAAGCTCACCAAAGGCTTTTACTTCCCACACAAACTGCGATGGATCGAGTTTCGTCTTGAGATACGCCACCACGGTTTGCGCTCTTCGCTCCGCCAATTGTTCATTATAAGAGAGCGAGCCGACTTGGTCGGTATGACCAGCCACCATAATGCTACCTTCTAAACCTTGCAGTTTTGCGATGAAATCATCTAATTGTGAAAGGTCTTCCGGTTTTAATTCCGACTTATCGAAATCAAAATGAGGTGTCATCGCCATGTAGATCTTACGTTCTGGTTTTGGTGGCTCACAGAAAGGCATCTCTTCGTACTTCTTCGCCTCTTCAAACATCACGTAAGCACGACGGTTTTCGGCGCGAGCTTGGGCCGATTTACCTAGCGCCAGTGGCTGCGACTCACCAAAGTGCTTCACTTCCCAATCGTATTGCTCCGGGTCGAGTTGTTGCTGAAGATACGCTTCTACCGATTCAGCACGGCGCATAGACAGCTTCTCATTATATTCGTCAGAACCTTTATAATCGGTGTGACCAACAATCGTGATGCGCCCACTCAAGCCTTGAATATCACGGATGAACGCATCTAGGCTTGCCGCATCGGCTTCACGAATGATGGATTTATCGAAGTCGAAATGCTCGGCAACCGCAATATGGATTTCGCGTTGCGGCGCTAAACATTCACTGATCAGAAACTTGGAGACATTGACATCGGCAAACTTTTCTCGGTTCTCTTGGCTTACATACGCGTCCGCCGCGCACCCTGCCAATATTGCCCCTGCGATCATGCCGCTTAACAAACGAATCGTCGTTTTCATATCGCCCTCTTATAACTTACCAACTAGGTTAATGAACACGCCTGATGCGTCGTAATCGTCATCATTCGCTAAGTTGCCATCAAAGCCTGAGAAGTTGTAACCCACACCGACTTTGAAGTTGTCGCTCAAATGTTTGTTAACCGAGACCAATGCGCCCTGCTCTAGTTCGTCGTAGGTGCTGTCCGTCTTCCAGTGATACTCACCAGTCACGTCCCAATCTTTCATAACACGGTAAGAGGCACTCAAACCGTAGAGAGAAATTTTACTGTCGACTGGAATGTCTTCGCCTGACTGACGAGTGAAGATTTCATGCTTGTCCTTATAAGCGTATTTCGCGCCTAAATCCCAGTTTGCATCCAACGAGTAGATACCTTCGATTTCGATGATGTGGCTTTCTTCATCTTTGTAATCCACATCGCGGTTAAGTTGGTCGAAGTCCACCAAATACGTATAACGAGAAAGTACGTTCAAACGGTCGTTGTAGATTGGGCGATATGCTAAACCTGCGGTCGACTCAATAAAACGAGCCAACACTTTATCGCTCGATTTGCTCTCTGATCGTGAGTAGTTGAACTTACCAAATAAGGTGTACTCTTCCGTTAGATGATGTGTGTAACGGTTAGTCGTCACCCACTGGTCGACACGTTTCTTATCTGGGTCTGCGGAATCATCGGTTTTGTCGACACGGTACTCGACTTTGTTCTTGAACAATACGTCATCCACATCAATCGACGTGCTCACACTCACGGCTTGGCGCTCTGTGGTGATCTTCTGGTCGTCTTCGATTTCGCCTTTTTGATAGCCGATACCCATGTCGATGTCGTCATTCATGTCGTAGCCAAAACCAAACGAGTCAATACGACCCTTGCCGTTGTTCTCATCTACAAATTGGTTTTCTTGGTAGAAATCGACGGTTGAAGTCAGGTCTGCACGTTGACCGACAATCACGTTGTTTTTGCCTTCGTAAGTGTCGTCTACGTAGGTTAAGTAGGTACTGTAATCTTCCGTTACGTCATACGTCACGCTCGCTTCTGCGGCATCACCGCGATCACCAGTTGTGTATTCCGCGCCAACCACAAAGTCTTCTAGAATGCGTGTTTCACCACCGAGCGTGACGCTGTCGTTCTCGTCGTATTCGTCAGTTTGACCTACGGTTTTCTGACCTTTGATGTACACGTTGTTGTCGCTGTCCCAGATGTAGTCAGCACGCAGGCCCGCTAAGGTTCCTTTGCCTTTTTCATCTTGGTTGTTTAGCTCTTCAACTTGTTTACCCGCTGCCGAGATCTTAATGTGTTTGGTAACTTTAACTTGGGTTTCCAATTCCGCTTGCTGGGTATCGGTTCGCAAATCACCATCGGATTCACGCTCTTCAACCGAGGTAAAGCGCGTCTTCACGGCAACTCGGTCAGTGGCTTGAAAACGAATTTCAGTACCGTAAGACTCTTGCTCTAAGTCATCATCTTGGCTAGCAAAACTATAACCTGCGTCTTTGGATTTGTACCAAGCTTTGACGTCGTTACCCACCGCAGAGAATACGTTTGGTGCTAAGTCGTAAAGGTTCATCACCCCTTTTACTTGGTAGATATCGCCTTCACGATCTTCCGCGTTGCTGCCAATCGGAGTAAAGGTTAAGCCACCATCGAAAGAAACGTAGTTGGAATCGGTTTGACGGCCTTTACTGTGTCCAAATTCGGCTTTCAGGTACGTACCCTCTGATGCACGCAAGGTTAAGTCCGTGCCGTACGCTTCGTAATCTTGGTTGTCTTTTTCTTCGGTTTGGTAGTTTGCGCCCACACCAATGTAGTCGTTCACCCAACCTTTCACACGACCACCAGCAGTCATTGCGTCAAGTGCGTCACTGCCTTGAGGAACGTATTCGTAGTCCACCGAAAGGTAGTTGTCATAGCCCGATGCTGGTTGGTCGTTGATGACAGTGCCGAAGTTATCCGAAATGATGTTGTTCAGCGGTCTGGTCAGAATAATGCGGCCTTGGTACGGGTCGATTTCATAGTCACGCCCCGATTGCAGCGGCATTTCTTGCACAGTGATGCTGCTATCTGGGTCGACAACTTTCACCATCACTTTGTCACTGCCCGGTACCACTTCACCATGACGCAAGAAGTACAACGAACCACCAGTGCCTAGGAATTCATCGTGAGCGAAGAGTGAATCAGATTCAGCCGCAAAGCCGACAATGTTTAGGCGATCTTCACCGAACTTGGTGGTTGAGCGAGTACGGTAATCCCCTTTAAAGCCGTATAAACTACGGTTGTAATCGTTGTTGTCGGTGCCAGTAATGCCAGTGTTGTAGTTACCCCACAACACATTGGATTTGTCGTACTCAACGTTGAGGTAAACCTTACCTTTGGTGTTCACCACTTTGTAGATGTTGGAGCTGTCACCATAGTTGCCGTAATACATCTCATCGTCGTCTTCGAGAATGTCGAATACGCTGGAGGAGTCAGAGGCAAACGGGTTCTTAAACATGTCTCGCACGTCACTCTCTTTAGTATCAAAGTGAGTGGTCACTCTGAGTTTGTCGCCAAACTTACCCTGACCAAAGTACGCCAAGCGCCCTTGGTTATAGATGTCATCTTGGTATTGCTCGTCGACGGCTAATGCGGCGGAGTTGCCCGTCACTTTATTTTTACCGATATAGAAATCCGCAAGACCCGCTTGTACCCAATACTCATCAGGAATACGCACGTACAGTTGGTAGCGACGCTCTTCACCACTGTCGAATACCACACGAGTTGGGAACAGATACGCATCTGCTGGCAAGTACTGTTCTGCGTATAGCTCGCCCTCTTCCACGTCAAACTCGTCTTCGCCAATCACGACTTTATCGACGCCTTTTAGTCCTGTACCCATGAATCTAGCCAGACCCGCAGAGGTAGGAATGTTGTGACGCATCAACTGAGCTTTACCAAGCTTGCGGCTTTGCTCTTCTTCACCGTCGTTCTTATCGATATCGACTTCAGAATCTGGCTCGACAAGGTCAATCACACCAACCGTCGTCACGTCCATATTGCCGTCTTTATCGAAGGCTTTTAAACGGAACAACAGCTGCGTGTTGGATTCAAATTGATACTCTTGGTCGGTCGCACCATCCCAAACAATGTTGAAATCGTTCGCAAATTGCCGACCTTCTACCACTGCTAAAGGATCAACCAAGCCACGGTCACCACCACGGAAGACTTCCAGTTGGTAATGGTCAACGTAGTAGCTGAAGTTGGTTGTGATAGCAAAACTCATTTCTTGCAATGGTTTGCCATCTTTCACTTCAACATCACTGCTAATGCTCAGGTCGAGAACTGGGTCAAATCGCATGATGTCGCGGCTTACCCAAATCGCACCTTGGTCTAAGTAGATACGCGAGTTATCCGTTTGTTCGTGAGCTTTTACTTCAATACCTAGTGAGTCACTGTCAAGTTTCTCCAATTGGCTGGTGTCTTTCGCGTACGAAAGTATTGGCAACGCAGCCGCGATACACATTGTCAGTCTTGATTGTCTAAATCTAATCATAATAATCCTGCTTAACCGCTTGAGTGGTTGGCTGGGACTGGCCCAGCCTGCGTCTGTACTGCGAACGGTTAATCATCCCCACTGCTTTGAATACTGAAGTTAAATTTCGTCAGTTTGTTTGGTGTGATTCGGCGTACTTTCGGGTTCTCACTGACCACCCTCATGCCTGTCGGTAGCGAGTCTGTGTCGACTTTGACCAAGAACTGCTTACCTTTTTTATTCAACACCCACTGATCTGGAACGTGGTATCGACCATATTGGTCTGTCTCGATGATGATACCTTCGACCGTTAACAGTCGAACGCCTGGGATACCGTCTTCGTAAAGTCCTTTGTTCTCTACAATGATTTCCCATAAGTACATATCACCATCTCGGTAGAGGTTTCTCACCACGTCGATGTTCTCTGCCGACAGACCTTTTTTCTTATCTCCTTTGTGCTTGGTAATCGCGTTACCTTGCTTATCGAACTCGATGTGCGTACCGTTATCCGTTGTAACCTTGAACGGGAAACCTTGGCGAGTTCGAGTATTAAACTGGAACACCACTTTGTTGCTGTGTTCGAGGGTGCGGTTACGAGATAGACCGAACAGCTCATCGACTTCATAACCTTTATCTACACTCGACATCACGACGTCTTGGCCTTTGTGCTTCACCTTCACATCTTTCAGTTGGGTTTCAACACCATCTTGAGTAATGAAGGTTGACCCCGGTACGTAGTCGCCCGCGGCAAGGTCGACATCGATGTAAATGTCATCTGCCGTTGCGTCTGCTTGGAAACCGTCACCGTTGTGGTCTTCGAACACCTTGCCGATGATTGAAGCGGTATCGAATACCTTGTCTGGCATGACTTCGACCGTTGCACTGGCAAGGTTCGACTTCACAACGTAATTGGTCGTGGTGTTTTGTGCCGAGAAGCTTTCTGCCGGTGGCGCTTCGGCCCATGCTGTGTTGGTGTAAACGCCAAAGGTAGCACCGACGCTTACACGCATTAGGTAACGGATACGAACAGCATCAGCGGTTTTCGAATCGCCCTTGCCGTAAATATTCATATCGCCGACTTCGAAGAACAATTGATTGGTCTTCGTTGGCTCTACGGTAATTTGGATATCATCCGAGGTATCAAATACGCCATCAGGGCCACTATTGACCATCTCAGTCGAGTCTGGGATGTAAGCAAAACCTCCCGGATAGCGGTCAACCAAACGTACACCCGTGAATGGGTTGTCGTTTTCATTGGTAATCACGACTTCGTATTCGACAACTTCACCGACGCTCGCCTCTGACTTGCTCGCTACCTTGGTCACTTTCAGCATGCCTTCGTTGTAAGCTTGCTTCTTAACCTTAATCGTGACGTTGGCGGACGCGACTTCACCTGTCGATGCTTTCGCGGTAAAGACGTTCGTGAAGTTGTCATCAATGCCTTGGTTGATTTCACCCGTCACTACGATTTCGTATTCATTACCTTGGTACGCCTTCATAGTGTGGTTTGAATCGACGTTGCTATCTGAATCGACAGAAACCACCACACCAGACTTAAGCTCGGTAATAGTCGCTTTCCATGTGGTGAACAGTGGATTGCCGTTGTTACCAATAAGCTTATCGATTTCATCCAACAGGTTGACGCTTTCTGCATCCGCAGAGCCTCGGTTGGTCGCCGTCATCGTGAAGGTAATTTCATCGTCGTCGTTGGTGTATTCCGCTTTATCTGCCACCTTGGTCACCGATAAAATGATCGGCAGTGGTTTGATAGTTGCGAAGTCATCCGCCAGAACATCGCTTTCTGACTTGTCGTAGGCATACGCGTGGTTGGTGATTTCTCCCATCGCATCTGCGTTGACGACACCTGTGATTTCAATGTCCAACTTATCGTTTGGCGCAATAATCACACGGCTATTCACATCCAAATTGTCACCTTGAATCTGTGGTAACACGATGGTGCGATCGTCACTGTATGAGCTTGTCATGCTCCAACTGGTAAACGCTGGTGCTTCGGTGTCGTGAATCGTATTTACTTTCAACTCTGAGATAAGATCTTTAAGCACTATCTCTTCGGTAAACGATCCAGATTCATTACTTAACACCACGTGGTAAGTGACGTTTTCACCCGGACGGTAGTACTCATCATCAACGGTCTTCTCTAGCTTGACCGATTCTGGCATCGCCAATAGCATCGCTGTCGCTTCTTGAGTTTCGCCGCGGAACAACGCACTTGCCGTGTTCTCAATCTCGCCTGTTGCGTATTGATTTACCAAACCAGTGATGACGAACTCCACCTCATCATTCGCTGCAATGGTCAGCGTTGAATCGATGTCCGTATTTACGCTTGGAATATTGGTAATGTCAGTATCGGAACTGCCCTTGTTCACTTCGATACGCCACGAATCGAATGCTTTGACTGTCGTGCCATCTAAACGAACCACTTCAAGATCACTGATGGCATCTTTCACCTCAACGTCTGTTGCTGGCACCGTACCTTCGTTCTTCACTTTGACGCGGAACGTCGCTTCTTTGCCCGGAATGTAGAACTCAGTGTCAGCGGTTTTCTCGATAGAGATACCTTGCGATTGAGGTTGAATCGTTGCACTTGATTGCTGTGTGGTGCCGTTTAAGTCTGCAATTGCCGTGTTAGTGATTTCACTCGCTGCCAATGGATTGGTTTTCGCCGTAATGGTGAACTCAACAATGTCATGTGGTGCGATATCGATCACCGAACGGATATCTTGGTCATCAACTGGCATTGGCGTGATGGTTGTTCGACTGTCATTGTTAGTCGTCTCAATCTTCCAACTCTCGAAAGCACGTTCGTTTACACCGTAGATATTGACCGCTTTAATACCTGACAGAATGTCATCGAGCTCAATGTCGTTATCGAAACCATCGGTACCGTTGTATACACGAACATGGAACACCGCTTCCTCACCCGGAATGTAAATTGGTGATTCTGCTGTTTTCTCAATCCAAACTTCTTCAGGTAGGGTTTCTAACGTTGCTGTTGCATCGGAAGTCGCACCACCGAACTCAGCCGTCGCGGTGTTAACGATGTTGGCTACCGCACTGCTGTTAACTGTACCTGTGATGGCAAATTCAACCGTGTCGCCAGGTGCAATATCAAGGTTGGTAGAAATGTCACCATTTGGCCCCGGTACCGTTTCGATGTTGGTGCGTGGGTCGCCTTTAGTGGTCACGATAGTCCAATCATTCAACGCTGGTTCCATTGCCCCACCCGAGGTTTCCACTTCAAGTGAAGAAACGATGTCCTCGACTTTTACATCGGCCGCAAAGCCAGAACCGTTGTTGGTCACTTTGACACGGAATGTAGAGAACTCTCCCGGCTGGTAGTAACGCTCATCGGTGGTTTTCTCTAGAACGATATCGCCCGGACGCGGTTTCAACGTTGCCGTTGCCGTTACGTCTTTACTGTTGTGATTCAACGTTGCGGTGTTAACAATGTCACCCGTCGCTTCCGTATTAACTAGGCCAATAACGTAAAGGGTAATGGTGTCGTTCGGTGCAAGGTCGATGTTGTAATCGATATCCTTATCAACAACGAGTGAGTTAGCATCGACTGTGGTCAGTGAACTGCCCGTAACATACTGAACCGCCCATTGTAGGAAGGCTTGATTCGCCGAGCCATCAATGGTGTTAACGGTTAGCGCACCAATTTCATCTTTTAGGTTGATGTCATTCGCGTAGCTGTTGCCTTCGTTGACGATTTTCAGGATGTAACCTGCCGCTTGGTTAGGGCTATAAAACTCTACCATTGGCTCTTTGGTGAAGGTTAAATCTGGGATCTTCGCCGTGCTGGTCGCTTCTGCAGTTTTAGTCGAACCGTTGTAGGTCACTTCAACTTGGTTGGTGACATCGCCTACTACTTCTGGGTCAAGCTCCCCTTCCGCCGTAATGGTCACCACATCATTTGGACCGATGTCCAAGCTGCCATCTAAAAACTCACCAGTGGACGATGGGAACTTAGTGTCACCCGTCTGTGAAGATGCATTGAAGAAGATGGTGCCAGATTCAAACGCTTTTACTGTCGCGCCAGTAATACTGGTTGAAGTGATGTCGTTGACCAGATCTTTGATCGCCACATCACTCGCCCAGTTGGCTGTGGTGTTTTCGATCTTGATGGTATAGGTCAGCTTGTCACCTGATTCGTATTGGCTCTTATCAACCGTTTTATCGACCGTGAGGTCAGCAGTTGCCGCCACGTAAGTCGCATCCGCAGTTTGAGAGCCGCTTGAATCGCTCACTTCCACTACGTTGGTGATATCGCCAACAAGGTCCGCTTTTACAACACCTTCGACATGAAGTTTCACTGTGTGATCTGGGTGAATGTTGTAGCGAACTTGATAACCGTTGTCGCCAGTCACCTCAGAGCCCGAGATTGGTTGAGTCAGCGTTGGATCGGTACCATCAACACTCACAGATGTTGCTGACCAAGAATCAAACGCACGTACAGGTAATGTTGCGCCAGCTTTCTCTGCTCGAATCGTCTTCCAAAGGTCTGAAATCAACACATCGGTCGCATAACCTGTACCGGTATTTTTCACCTCAATGTCGTAACCGATAGTATCACCCGGATGGTAAATCGCAGGGGTGATTGAGGTGACTTTAGTCACAGCAAGGCTTCCCGGCTCTGGGACGATAACTTTTTCTTTGAGGTTGTAGGTGAAGTACTTGGTTCCTGAATTCAGTTTGCCTTGTAGTTGGTTTGTAAACTCACCAACGGCATCATCACGAACATGACCAACGACTTCGATTAGGATTTCACTTTCTGCACCGCCATCAACTTTACCATTCATTTTCACGGTAACATCGATGTCAGTATTGGCTGCGATAGATTGAAGCGGTGTAATGTCACGGAACCCAGAAGCATTACCGTCGCTCACCACACTTGCTGTTACTGTCCAATCTTTAAGTGCTGTCTGTTCAGAGCCATCAGCAACTTCAACCTTGTACGTCGAGATCAAATCTCGAACATCAATTTCTTCGTTAAGTAGCGTTTCATTTCGAATACGCATTTCATAGCGAACCTCGGAACCTGGTGTGTAAGTTGGTGTGCTGGTTGACTTCTCTGCCGTTAAGCTTGAAGTACCCGGATCCAACACAATCGCATTACTATCAACATCATTCACTTTTGCAATATTTGTGATTGTGCCAGACGCATCCGCCGCTACCGTGCCGTCAATCTCAAACACAACGGTATCACCCGGCATCAAGTCGAACGCTGCATTCAGTGGCACGGTTCCTTGGTAGTTACCCGTAATAGAGAATCGGTCTGGATCGGGCGCACTTACGATTGCCACACTGTAGTCTTGGAATGCAGCCTTACCATCTGATGTATTAATGGTGTTTAGCTCATCAACGATAGTCGCGCCATTGGTAATACTGTCACCCACGTTGGTCACGCTAACTTGATATTGAACTTGGCCGTTCGGGTTGTAGTGACAATCGGTACCCGTCGTTGATGGGAAAGTACATGTACCACTGTCTGCGGTTGTACTCAGCACTGACTTCTCGAAGTTCAGTACGGGCACAACTGGTGGAATCACATCAGTTGTATCACTTTGGTTGCCTGCTTTACCTGTGTTGCCATCGATATCACCAAGTGCATCTGGTCGAACTTTACCGGTAACCGTAAACTCAATGACTTCTTCTGGGGCAATATCGACTAACAGGTCAAGATCATCAGTCGCATCATAAGATTCGATGTAAGTGTCTTGTGTTCCCGTTGTACCTGTTGAAGTAAAGGCATGAGAGATGTTTGTCTCTGAGAACGCAGATTTCGTCGTCCCGCCAATCACCTCAACGCGAACGTTAGAGACGATATCTTGGATAACGGTTTGATCACGCCACACGGGTTCGGTGTTGGTCACCGTGAATTTGTAGATGACCTCATCTTCCGGTTTGTAGGTGTCACCGGATACATAAGATTTGCCATCGATAGAGACAATTTCTTTGCTCACCGACAGGTTACTGCCCTCTGGCGTGACTTTCGCAGAATTGAAGTTGCTACCGTTGTATTTCGGAGTCGCAACAATCTGGTCGAGCGCATCTTGGCGGATCTGTGACTCCATGACAAAGTCAATCCAACCACCCGGCGCAATTGAAAGTACAGGAATGTCGATATCTGCATTTGCGCCGCCGGTATAGCCATCAATTAGCGTCGTCGCTTCACCCGAGGTAGTCGCGGTCACTGTCCAACCATATTGGCCAAATGCCTGTAGCGTTTGTGAGTCAGATTCGCCCGCTGCGTTCTGCGCGACACGTACTTTGACGTTTGAGAACAACTCTTTAAGTGATTTGTTGTACTCCAAACCTTTACCATTGTTCTCAATACGCAAGTGGTAAACGATCTTTTCACCGTCTGTTGTATGGTTGTATGTGGTCTTGTGTGTTGCCAATGATGTGTCGGTGTACGCTTTGTGCGACTTAGCAATGCTCACCGGCAGCATGTTCACTGGCTCTGACGGTAAATTATGGCTGTTGTCTACCACCGCAACGTTGAGAATTTGGCCAACAGCTTTCTCACTGATCTTCGCTTTGATGGTGTAAGTAACAAAGGTTCCACCTGTCGCGAATCCGTTTGCCGCTAAGTTGAACTTAGTGTCGATATCGCTGTTATTGCTGACAGAGCCTGCATCACTGATGCCACTCGAATCGGTACTGGTCACAATGGTCCATGAATCAAACGCACGACCTTTACCGCTTCCATCGAAGTAATCGGTCTGGATCTTGCTGATTTCATCCTTGATTGGCATCTCATTGATGTGAACGTTGTTCAGGTTCTTCAGTGAGATTTCATACTCGATGTAACCGCCCGGCGTGTAGCCACCGCTTAACTCGGTAGTGCCATCCTGATCGTAGATTTTGGTGACATGTTTAGAGAAGTCGTACTTCTCAGCAGACGCTTTGGTCTCCGCACTCACGGTATCGCCATCGACGGTAAGCAAGTTCAAAATCTCACCGACTGCGTTGTTGTTCACCTTAGCTGTGACAACGTACTCAATGGTTGTGCCTTTAGGGATGGATGCATGAGTATCGATGTCAGCGTTGTCAGCAATCTTGCCATCCAGATCGAGAATAGCCGAGGAGCTACCACTGACGATCCTTGGAACGACCGTCCAACCCGAGTCAAAGGCTTTACCGCTTGTACCATCGACAAGATCGACCATGATATTGGACAGTCGGTCGATAACAGGAATGTTGTATGCGTTACCCTTGCCATCGTTTTCGATCGTTAAGCGGTAAACCAAAGGTTGTCCCGGTTCATAGCTTGATTGATCTACCGTTTTGGAGAATGCCAGATGGTAGCTGTTCGGAATAACCGTGATGCCACCAATGGTGATTGTGCCAGTCGCGTCTTCGCGCACCACACCGACAACTTCAAAAGTAACGGAATCTTTTCCTGCGACATCGATCGTTGTGTTGATGTCTTGATTATCCGCAACGGTGCCATCTAACGTGCCATCTGTTGTACCGTCGCCACCATTAGAATCGTCCTTCGAAACATCTACTGTGAAACCTTTATCAAATGGCGTAGCCAAAGAGCCATCCAACAACTGAGTCGTCACACCGGTGATGTTTTCACTTACTGCGTGGTCATTGACATAACCGGTTTGAGAAGAAACCGTCACTTGGTAGGTAAGCGTATCTCCCGGAGAGTAGAATTTTGATTCCACGCCATTAACCAGTAGCTTTCTAACTACATCACCACCATTGTATGCGCGCTCCATCTCGTGATGAGAAACGTGCGATTCTTCAGTCACTTGGCCAAAGTCACGGTAGACGTAGGCGTCATTCTCAATTTTGTCATTTAAGTTACCCATTGAATCCTGAGAACCAATGACATTGTCTTTAACACGAGCTTTAATTCGGAAAGTACGCAACTCGCCCGCAGCAAGCGTCATCGTGTTGGATGCATCGCCCGGTGGGTAGATAAAATCTTCGGTAGTTTGAGATTGAAAACCGCCACCGTCATCGAAATCAAACTGCCAGTATTCGAAAGGAGATTGATCTGGGTAGTTTTCATATTGGTTGTCTTTGTCATTCGCCAAAACAGAGCGAATGTCTGTCAGTAAATCAACGACCTTAAGACCATTTTCGACATTCGCGCCGTTGTTCAAGACACGAATTTCATAAGTGACGTCATCGCCAGGAATGAAACGAACTTTGTCCGCCGTTTTCAGAATAGAAACGTTAAGAGAATCCCCCGACGTACCACCAATTTCAGCGGAAGAAGATTGGTTTAAGTTCGTCGATGGGTCATAGATCTCTGCGGTATTAGAGATCTCATCTTCTACGTAGTCATTTTTAACTGTAGCGTTAATGGTATAGGTGACATAACCTTCTGAACCATTGATCTTGGGATCAATATCGATGTAGCTATTGATGTTGCCGTTGTTAGGAAAACCTGACTTTTCACCTTCGTAACTACCTGTTTTAAATGGTGAATTATTGGAGTCTGTCGACGCTGTAATTGTCCAATCTGAGAATGCATTTAAGCCGAGGATATCATCCGTAACATGCACTTCGTTGGCATAGCCTGGACCAGTATTGACGATTGTAACTTTAAACGTCACCTTATCGCCGGGCTTAAAATCATCATCTGGCGTTGTTTTGGCGACAATAACTTTCGGGTCATGAGGGTAAACCACTACCGTGTCCGAAGCTGAGTTTTGAATGCTTGAATCAGGCGTTTTAATTTCTGCCGTGTTATCAAATCGAGAGTAAATGATCTCGTTTTCATTTGAGCGATCGATTTGTGCCACGATGGTGTAAAGCACTTCAACGTTTGGCGGGATCTGCGCTGTGGTGTCTAGATCTGTGTTATCGCTAAAAGTACCGACATCTGTATAAGCAGGGTTGCCATCAAGTTGAGGATCATCCGAGATGATCTCAGCACTGATCGTCCACGACTTGAAGACTTGTTTTGACGTCGTGTCTGGTTCCAATATCTTCGCGGTGATCGAAGATAAGGCGTCTTTTACCGCCACATTTGTCGCATAACCGTTTTCTTTATCGTTCTTCAGGCTGATTTGGTAAGTGACCTCAGTATCCAGCTTAGAGTAAGCCGTCTGCTCACCATGAAAACCTGAGTCAGTATTGGTCTTAACGCGTTTGTTTAGCTCAATCGCAAAATCACGAGGATCAGAACCTCGGTCTGCATAAACAGAGCCATCCACCGTGACTTCGTTTGAGATATGGCCATTTGCAATTGGGTTAGTGTCAGCAACGATGGTGTATTCGATATAGGAGTGAGGTTGAAGCGTTGCGATAACATTCAAATTGTCAGGGTGTTTAACTTCTCCGGTCATCCCCGTATTTGAAGCAGTTGCTGGTGTACCGTCGTCTTTAAACGCTTCAGCGGTGATCGTCCAATCCGAATAAGCATTGATTTCTTTGCCGTTGATATCGGTTGTTTTTACTGAGTTCAGGTCATCTAGCACCTGAACTTGGTTTGCAAAACCATCACCGTCGTTCGTCACGGTAATGGTGTAAGTAAGAGTCTGGCCTGAAGAGTAAAAACGGCTATCTACATCTTTACTTGCGCGCAAGTTGTCATCTGGTGTTTGAACACCTGATCCTTCTTCAGTGACGTTATCGTTAGAACAACTTGGGTCATCATCAAGAATGAGACCTGTGCTGGTATCATTGGTTTTCGCAGTCAGCTTGTACTTGATGGTTTTACCCGGAGCGATGTCCGGCGTTAGTGAGAGTGGACTCGACGTCCAAGTGCCGTAGCTAAAGGTGCCTGGGTCCGAACCAATCGAATCTTCACCCGAAATAACCTCAACTTTCCACTGTTCAAAAGCTTGACCATCACCTGCGCCACCCGCTTGCTCAGTCTTAACACATGTTAGGTTATCTTGGACTAACAGGTTGTTGGCAAAGTATTTTGATGAGCCATTTGTAACGGTAATTTCGTACTCAATTTCACCACCTGGTACATATTCGGATGCAGAAGTGGTCTTAGAAATAGAGATATCAGAATCCGTCACACTCAACACTTTTTCAGCATCAACCGTATCCGAAATACTGGAGCTTTTGACCAAAGAGCCTGAGTCATCCGTTACAGAAGCAGTAAAGCCTTGCAAGGTGCCAATCGTGATTGGAGTAAGAGTTGCTTTAATTTGGTAAGTGATCGACTCACCCGGATAGATAGAAACGGTATCGTCAAAATCGACATCCGTTTGCGCGCTGCCTTGGTAGTCAGAAAGTGAGTTACTGCCAATGCTTGAAACCGTGATATCCCAAGTCGTGAAGGGGTTACCATCCACATCGGTGTTGTTGTAAGAAGGGGATAAATTGTTAGCTAAACCATTGCGGCTAACTAGGTCTTTAATGTTCTGTTTTACATGATAATTATGAGCAATCGCGCCACCGTTGTTACTCACCTTCAATTCAAAATCCACCTCACCGTTAATCAGGTATGGCGATGTTGATTTGAGCGTGTGTTCCAGTGCAATTTCAGGATCAGATGGAGGCGTTGATAGCGGGTTGCCGTCGACCGTACCAGCACGAGTCGTGGAGCTTGCTTGGGTATCAATATCGGAGACTAAGTCCGCAGCAACCGTCGCTTTGATGGTGTAAGTAATGTAACCACCAACAGAGATCTCCGCATCGGTGACTGACAAATCTCCTGTTGTTGCAAAGGTACCCGCATCGCTCCCCGATGAAGCCACGGCACTAATGGTCACGCTGCTAAATGCATTCCCTGTTGTGCCATCTAACTTTTGTCCTGTTAAAGACGCAAACTCTTGCTCAATATCTAATCCTTTAACCGCATAAGCACCATTATTGGTTGCCGTTAAAGAATAAGTCAGTGTGCCGCCAACATCGTATTCGGTCGGGCTAACGTATTCTTCGAGAAGATAATCATATTCAGCTGGAGGGAAAGTAATTGTATCTGGGTTAGTAAAAGTCGTCTCTGTGCCGGAAACCGTTCCTTTTACTTCGGTGTTGCCAAGAACAATATCTTCAGCAGCATCATCAGCAACCGTCGCTTCAATTTGATAAGTAATACGCCCTAGCGGTAATAAGTTTGCGCCGGTCACATTCAGGTTGCTATTGCTAGAGGAGTAAGTACCTGCATTCGTACCTAGCGTGTGAGTATCAGTGATCTTGACACTACTGAACGCTCTATTCGAACCAGACATCACATCCCAAATGGCATTCGTTACGGAGACATCACTGATCGTGCTGATCGTCGTATTTCGAACTTCAATCGAGTATGTAATGACCTGTCCATTTTCGTAAGGCAGACCGAATGTTGGATTAAAGGATATTTCTATTTCCCCTGCCGCTAATGCTTTGAAAGGAAGCAAAAACATCAGCAAAAACAAGGCTAGATAACGTTGAACAATTGGCACAATACTTTTCCGACTCATATAAAATATTAATTATTCAGATATTTATGACTAAGCTAGCAATAGCGTCAAAAACTAGGCGCCGAGATATTGGCGACAGAAAAATTAACATTGTCACGTTTCTGTCATTTTTTATTCGGCATCCGTTAAAACTTTTTGGCTGTCAGTTCTGGTTCAGATTTGCGACAGATTCAAGCTGCGCAGAGGTAATAAATTCACCAAATGTTTCACACCAAATAATAACGGTCGTGTAGTTGTCTAAAGGCAGATCTTGAGGAAGAGTGACCATAAAACGGTCAAATGTTTTCACGTCACCCACATTAATCATTTGCGGCTTCAATCGATTGAAATCAGCTTCCGTTTCAACGAATGTTGGAGAGAGGTAAACTTTATAATCGGGGCCAGGAGCTAACTCACCTTGGAACGCAATGGTGTCCTCAGTTAACCAGATCTCCCCTTCTCCCCAGTGCAGGAAATCACTGTCAGTTCGGTTGCGATCAAAAGAACCTTGATACAGCACACCTTCAGTGGAATTAGAGATGACGGAAATATCTGGGGAATCCGGTTGAATAAGAATAGGTAGAGCGTAAATTCCCGCAGCAAAACCAGCCAAAACACATAAAGTGTGGCTTACAAGCAACAAAATCCATTTCATAGTTATATACCTAGCTTTAGCTAACACGACGTCACTAATAAAGTTAGTCTATAAATCTCGCTAAATCAGGGTATTACCCAGAACTCAGAAAATTCCTATATGTTTTTCAGGTCAATATCACAATTCTCGTTATCATATTGCGATTCTAGATACTTAAATCGAATAATTGTTATTCAAATAAATACAACTCATGGAAATACAAATGAAAATAATTTGTGCTAAGTGCAAAACGGTTTTATTTCATCTAGCGTATATTTGCCCGCGTTTGAGAAAGTAGGAAATGAGGAGAAAATAGAGTGGAAATAAGGAATAAAGGTAAAAAAGCCAGCCTTTATTGGTTCAATCCTAGGCTGGCTTTTTTAATTATTGTTTAGGTTGGATAGTTGGCTGCTCTATCGAACCTTCTTTGAATACGATGAAGGCTCGGCGGTTAAGGGCATTGGCTTCTTTCGAGCGTTCATTGATAACCGGTTGTAGCTCACCAAACGATTTCACTTCCCATAAGAATTGCGATGGGTCGATCTTGGTTTTCAGATACTTCACCACTTCAGATGCTCGGCGCTGTGCCAACTTCTCGTTGTATGACAGCGAACCAATTTGGTCAGTATGGCCTGCGACAAGAATACTACCTTGCAAACCTTGTAGCTTATCAGTGAAGCTGTCTAATTTGGCTAAGTCTTCCGGCTTCAGTTCAGACTTGTCGAAATCGAAGTGAGGTGTCATCGCCATGTAGATTTTACGATCCGGTTTTGGTGGCTCACAAAATGGCATTTCTTCGTATTTTTGCGCTTCTTCGAACACCACAAAAGCACGGCGGTTTTCAGCACGATCTTCATCGGTTTTACCTAGCGCTAATGGTTGCGTCTCACCAAAATACTTCACTTCCCAGTCATAATGGTCTGGGTCGAGTTTTTCTTTCAGGAAGCTTTCCACGGATTGAGCTCGGCGCAGTGACAAGGCTTCGTTGTATTCCAGTGAGCCTTTGTAGTCGGTATGACCAACAATGGTAATTCGACCGCTCAAGCCTTCGATTTCATGCACGAAGGCATTCAAACTCGTCGCATCTACGTCTCGAATGTTGTACTTATCAAAAGCAAAGTGCTCTGCCACAGCAATGTGAATTTCTCGCTCTGGCGCTAAACATTCACTGATTAAGAATTTCGATACGTCCAGGTCGGTAAACTTGTCTCGGTTCTCTTGGCTTACGTAAGTATCCGTGGCGCAACCAGCGATAAGCAGCGTGCCCACTACCCCACCAAGAAGACGAAGGGTTGCTTTCATAAATTCCTCTCACTCATTCACGGATGGGGTTATAACTTACCAACCAAGTTGATGAATACGCCTTGTGCGTCGTAGTCATCATCGTTGGTTAAGTCGCTATCAAAGGCAGAGAAGTTGTAACCAATACCGACTTTGAAGTTGTTACCGATGTGCTTGTTCACTGACACCAAGGCTCCATGTTCTAACTCATCATTTAAGGTGTCCGTTTTCCAGTGGTATTCACCGGTGACATCCCACTCTTTCATTACTCGGTAAGAAGCACTCAAACCATACAGATCAATGTCACTTTTGACGATTTCGTTCTTACCGGATTCACGCGCAAAGACTTCTTCTTTGTCTTTATGTGCGTATTTCGCGCCGACATCCCAGTTTTCATCGATGCTGTAAATCGCTTCGACTTCGATGATTTGGCTGGTTTCATCTTGGTAATCAACGTCACGGTCTAGTTGGTCATAATCCGCAATGTAGGTATAACGGCTCAATAAGTTCAGACGGTCGTTGTAGATTGGACGGTATGCTAAGCCACCTGTTGCTTCGACAAAGCGCGCCATAGTCTCACCAGTAGTTTGACTCTCAGTAATCGAGTAGTTGTACTTACCAAACAAGGTGTGCTCTTCCGTTAAGCGATGCGTGTAACTGTTGGTCGTCACGATCTGCTCCAGCTCTCGCTGTGCGACATCGGGATCGTCTTCGTTCTTGTCGACACGGTATTCCAGTTTGTGACTCAAGTTGATGTCATCCAAATCGATTGACGCATTCAAGCTGACAGATTGTCGCTCAGTGACTTGGTTTTCATCGTCTTCAATTTCACCTTGTTGATAACCAATGCCCATTTCGACATCGTCCGTCACGTCGTAACCAAATCCGTAGGAGTCGATACGGCCGTGGCCATCGTTTTCATCGACAAATTGGTTCTCTTGGTAGAAATCCACACTTGAAGTCAAGTCAGCACGTTGACCGACAATCACGTTGTTTTCACCTTCGTAGTTGTCATCTACGTAAGTGACATAGGTAGAGTGGTCGTCAGAGACATCATACGTCACCGTCGCTTCGGCAATTTCGCCACGGTCACCAGTGGTGTACTCACCGCCCAGTGATAAGTCTTCCAACACGCGGAACTCAGCACCAACAGAAACGCTGTCATTGTCGTCGTAGTCGTCCGATTGGTTCATGGTGGTTTGGCCTTTGACATACACGCTGTTGTCGCTGTCCCACATGTAATCCAAACGTAAACCCGCCAAGGTTGCATTACTTTGTTCATCGGCTTGGTTGAGCTCATCCACCTGTTGGCCTGCTGCCGATAGCTTGATGTGCTGAGTCAATTTGAACTGGGTTTCCAGCTCAATGGTCTCTGAATCTGTTTTCAGATTGCCATCCATGTCACGCTCTTCGTTGGCAGAAAAACGCGATAACACAGCAATACGGTCAGTGGCTTGCAGACGCAATTCCGCCCCATACGCTTCTTGCTCAAGGTCGTCACTGCTGCTCGCATAGCTGTAACCGGCGTCTTTGTCTTTGTACCAAAGTTTGACGTCGTTACCGACCGCACCAAAGATGCTCGGCGCCAAGTCATACAAGTTCGCAACGGCTGTTACTTGAATGCTGTCACCTTCGCGGTCTTCTAGACTGTCACCAATTGGCGTAAAGGTTAAACCACCATCGTACGAGACAAAGTTCGACTCGGTTTGTCGGCCTTCACTGTGAGCGAACTCCGCTTTAATGAACGTTCCTTCCGTTGCGCGAAGCGTTAAATCAGAGCTGTAAACTTGGTAGTTTTGGTTGTCTTTCTCTTCCGTCGCGTAGGTGACGCCAAGGCCGATGTAGTCATTCACCCAGCCTTTCACACGGCCACCGTAAGACATCGCATCCAGTGAGTCAGAGCCTTGTGGTACGTATTCGTAGTCCACAACCAGATAGTTTTCGTAATCGTCGTTGCCTTCAATCACGCTGCCAAAGCTATCAGACATGATGTTGTCTAGCGGCTTCGTCAGGATAATTCGGCCTTGGTATGGGTCGAATTCATAGTCACGCCCCGGCTCTAGTGGCACTTCATTTTGCGTTAAGCCGCTTTCATCTACGACCCTAACGTAAACCTTGTCACTGCCTGGTACTGCTTCGCCGTGACGCAAGAAGTAAAGCGAGCCGCCAGTGCCAAGAAATTCATCGTGTGCATACAGAGAATCTGCTTCTGCTGCAAAACCAACGATGTTCAATCGGTCTTCACCGTACTGAGTGGTATCACGAGTGCGGTAGTCCGCTTTAAAGCCATATAAGCTACGGTTGTAATCGCTGGTTTCTGTGCCTGTGACGCCCGTGTTGTAGTTACCCCACAAGTACTGCGACTTGTCGTATTCTACATTTAGGTAGACTTTGCCTTTGGTATTGACCACTTTCTCGATGTTTGAGCTGTCGCCATAGTTGCCGTAGTACAACTCGTCATCGTCTTCTAGAATGTCAAACACGTCTGAATCTTCCGATGCAAACGGGTGCTTAAACATGTCTTTCAGTTCACTTTCTTTGGTATCAAAGTGGGTAGTAATACGCAGCTTGTCACCAAACTTACCTTGGCCAAAGTACGCCAAACGACCTTGGTTATAGATGTCATTTTGGTATTGATCATCGACGCCAAGCGCTGCACTGTTGCCTGATACATTGTTCTTACCGATGTACAAATCCGCCAAACCAGTTTGTGCATAGTAAGTGTCTGGGATACGCACGTAGAGTTGGTAACGGCGCTCATCACCATTATCAAACACGACTTTGGTTGGGAATACGTACGCGTCGGTTGGAAGGTACTGCTCGGCGTATAAGTTGCCATCTTCAACGTCGAATTCGTCTTCGCCAATGATGACTTTATCAACGCCTTTAAGGCCGGTACCAATAAACTTCGCCAGACCTGCGTCGGTCGGAATGTTGTGACGCATCAACTTAGCTTGGCCATAGCTGCGGCCTTTGCCTTCTTCGTCTTCGTTGTCGTTTCGGTCGATGTCCACTTCTGCATCCGGACGAACGAGATCCGTCACACCTACAGTAGTGACATCCATATTGCCGTCTTTGTCCCATGCTTTTAGTCGGAACAACAGCTGGCCGCCAACATCAAACTGGTAGTCTACATCTGTAGCACCGTCCCAGTTGATGTCAAAATCGTTGGCCAACTTATCGCCTTCTAGAACAGCAATCGGCTCGGACAAACCAAAGTCGCCCACACGATAAACTTCAAGTTGGTATTTTTTGATGTAGTAGCTGTAGTTAGTGGTAATGGTGAAACCAACGCTATCGCGCAGCGTACCCTCTTCCACTTCTAGCTCATCACTGATGCTCACATCTAGCACAGGGTCAAATCGCGTGATATCACGACTCGCCCAAATTGCGCCTTGGTCTAAATAAATACGCGATGCGTCGTCTTCTTGTTTTGGTGTTTCGACCGCGATGTCAGTGGTCTCTGACTCGAGTTTTTCTAGCTTGCTGGTATCAGCTGCCATGCCCATCATCGGCATGGCAGAAATAATACAGGTAGCTAAACGAGACTTGCTAAATACTTTCATACAAATTCCAGATACTGCTCCAATGACTCACTACTCTTGCTCGGTGTCTTTCGCTTTGCGATGAACACTGAAGTTAAACTTCGTGAGCTTATTCGGGGTAATTCGCAACACTTTCGGGTTTTCGCTCACCACTTCCATCGAAGTCGGTAACGAGTCAGTGTCTAACTTCACTAGGAAGTTTTTCCCTTTCTTATTCAGCACCCATTGGTCGGGCACGTGGTAGCGTCCGTACTGGTCTGTATGAATGACGATGCCTTCCACCGTCATCAGCTTGACACCAGGTATCCCGTCTTCATAAACCCCTTTGTTCTCAATCACGATTTCCCACAGGTAGGCATCACCATGTCGATAGAGGTTTCTTGTGACGTTAAGATTCTCTGCACTTAGGCCGTTCTTTTTGTCTGATTCATGAGCAAACTTGATTTGGCCTTGCGCATCAAATTCGATGCGTGAGCCACCGTCCGATGTGACGGTAAAATCAAAGCTCTCACGAGTACGTGTTTTGAATTGAATCGCGACAGATTTTGTTTCAGAGATGGTGCGGTTTATCGAGTGGCCCCAAAGATCACCCAATTCAACACCTTCTTGCACGGCTGAAATCACTTGACCATTGTCTTGCTCATCCTCAACCGACAGCTCTTTCCCATCGCGGACGACGATTGTAGAGCCAGCGATGTAGTCCTGTGTAGGCAAGTTGGCAATCAATTCCACATCAAATGCCGTCGCGTCTGCTTGGAAACCGTCTTTGTTGTGGTCTTCAAACACCTTACCGATGATGGATGAGGTATCGAATACCTTGTCCGGTTCTACGGTCACTTTGGCACTGTCTTCGTTCGACACCGCAAGGCCATCGACTTTCGATACCGCGGTGTTGATGTAGTCACCAAACGTTACGCCAACGGAAACTCGCAGTAGATAACGAATACGTAGCTTCTCGCCCGGATCGAAGTTCAATGAAGTAAACAGCAACTTGCCTGTGTCTGATGGTTCGATCGTCAACACTCGGTCGTCTTCATTACCAAACTCACCATCTGGGCCACTCAACACCACTTCCGATGTATCAAGGATGTACTTGAAGCCGCCTGGGTAACGGTCTTCCACGGTGACGTTTTTGAAGTACGATTCGTTGTTGTTTTCTACAATGACTTCGTATTCCACGGCATCGCCCACTTGCGCGGTGTCTTGCAACGCAGCTTTTGTTAGCAGAAGTTCACCACTGTTATCTGGGATCTTCTTGATGTGCGTGGTCACGCTGTCACTGGTTTGTGTACCGTCGGTTTCTGTCGCGGTAAAAGTGTTGGTGATGTCGTCATCCAAGCCTTTACCTAGCGTGCCCACAACTTCAAAGGCGAACGCATTACGTTTTTTCGACTTCAGGTTGACCGTTAAGTCCAAATCTTCGCTTGCTGGGAAGGAGTGGCGATCAATCACGCTGCCGCTGTCGTCTACTTCGACACCTTCGATGGTCCAGTCGGTGAAGACTTTGTTGCCCGCTTCATTTTGCAGCTCACTGATTTCATCGGTTAGACGAACATTGGCTGCGTTACCATCACCTTGGTTTGTCACGGCTAAGTAGTAAGTCACGGAATCATCATCCGGTGTGTATTCCGGCTTATCAGAACGCTTCTCGACCACAAGCTCAGCAGGAACAGGCGGTAAATCCAATGCTGCGACTTGGTCTGCAGAACCCTGCACTGAGGTTGGCGACGGCATCATGCCTTTTGAGCGCGCCATTGCAGCCGGATTCCACGTCAGATCTAAGTAGTAACCGAGTACATCAATGTTGGTCAGCATGTCTTCATTGACGGTCAACGTGAAGGTGTAATCAATCTTACCGCCCGGTGCAATATCAACGATGGTGAACAGATCTTTATCGTCTTCATAATCGCCCGGCTGAGTTTCAGCACCCTGCCAATCCGCCGTTAACGTCCAATCATCAAAGGCTTTGCCACGAGAACCATCGATGTAATCACCCATGGATTCACTGAACTGGGTATAGATAGCAACGTTCTTCGCAATACCGCGTCCAATGTTTTCAATCACTAGGTGATATTCCACTTTTTCACCCGGCACGTAATGTGGTGCGTCGGTGTAAAGCTCAGCTTGCACAACCGCACTCACGCTCTGAACAGGAGGGCTGATCACATCACCACCATCGACTTGCGCGGTGTTTACAATGGCTCCGGTCGCTGAATCCACAACCGTGCCTTTCGCGCGGAATACCACCTTACCTTTTGGTGCAATATCCACGCTGTATTCTGTTGGACTGACTGATTCGACATTGCTGCCTATGGTTTGTGATTCAACCTCAAGCGATGTTGAACCATCGACAAACGCAGGACCTGTCGTACCATCGTAATAACCAACTTGGATAGACGACATGTCATCCACCACGCTCAAATCGGTGATGTAGTTATTCGAGGTGTTCTCGATAGTGATCAAGAACTCCAACTCTTCACCAGGCTCGTATTCGGTTTGAACGTTTGTTTTGGTGGCAACAAAATCGGAATCCATCGGCAGCATAGTCGCCGTTGAATCTTGAGAAACACCGTTGTAAGTGACGGTTGCAGTGTTCCTGATCTCACCAATCGCGGTGGTACGGATCAGTGCTTTCACACGGAAGGTCACGGTACTCTCAGGCGCAATATCCATGGTTGCATTAATATCGTCGCTCAGCTCGAACGTTTTTGGTGCCACAACCGTACGTTCATCCGATGCTTCGTAGGTCACTTCCCACAACATAAACGCCGATTCTTTATTACCACTGGTGGTGTCAACATCGATGTCGCTGATGATGTCTTTCAGTTCAACACCAGAAGCAAACGCCAATGATGTGTTACTCACCGTAATGTCGTAGTTGATCAGCTTCGTCACTTCATAGGTTGGCGTGTCTACCGATTTGTCGATGGATACCGTCGCGAGGATCGGTGTACTGATCGCGCTTTTTTCTGTTGTATTCCCTTCAAACGTTGTACTCGCGGTATTGGTGATGTCACCCGTCGCATTGGCTACGGTTGTCGCTTGAATGGTATAAACGATCGTATCTTCAGGAGCGATATCCAACGTCTCTTTCAGATCTTCACCTGTTGTTGGTGCTGGAACTGGCGTTTCACCCGTTGTTGAGACCGCTGAAATCTGAATCGAACTTGGATCAAACGCTTTTCCTGTGGTACCGCCAGCAAGCGTTGTTTCAATCGACTTCAATGTATCTTCAATTTCAACGGCTTCTGCCCAACCTAAGCCGTTGTTCTTAACCGTAACGGTATAAGTCAGCGTATCACCCGGTAGGTATTCAAGCTTGTCGACTTCTTTCGCCAACGTGACTTGCGCATCTTCAGGCAAATACGTCGCTTCCGCTGTGTAATCTGTACCATCACTGTCCACTTTAACTAAGTTAGTGATGTTGCCTTTGGCCTTGTCGTTAACGGTATTCGTCACAACGAAAGAGTAGCTATCGCCAGGATGGATACTATAAGTCGCGCTATAACCCTGATCGGTATCGATCACGTTTTTACGAGCGTTCAGCAAAGGATCGCCACTACCACCGAGTACTTCATCACTGATCACCCATTTACCGGTAAAGGCTTGTTCTTTGTCAGTACTGTTCGCCACATCCGTCACAATGGAATCGATGCGATCCACCAGCACTTGGTCGACCAAGTAACCTTCACCGACGTTAGTTAACGTAATTTTGTATGCAACAGGCTGACCCGGTTGGTATTTCGCATCCGGCTCCGCTATCGGCGTAGTCTCTTTGGTCAGTTCCAATTGGCCCGGTTTTGGTGTGATGTAGCCTTGCTCAAGTCGAGCAATCTTAGAATCATCAAGGCCGTGTTTTAGGTATGCAGTGTTGGTGAATCGGCCAATCGCATCATCACGAACCTTGCCTTCCACGTGAATACGTAGAACGGTGTACTTATCTCCGCCACCAGTGCCTGCGTCATCACGACCAGCCATTTTGATCGCTTCTGATGGCAAATCGATATCTGGATTAACGGCGCCAACATAAGCATCCAGAGCAGAGAAGTCATTTGCCGTTGGATCACTTGGAGCAGAGTTAAACAGCACTTCGTAATCAAGCGTCCACTCTTTAAGCGCCGTCTGCATTGAACCATCAACCGTCTCGACTTCAAAACTACTAATAATGTCACGCAGTGAGAACAAACCGGTGTCTACATCATCATTGGTAATATCGATGTAGTAGTTGATAGTGCCGCCTGGAACATATTCAGGAGTATCGGTCCACTTATCGATCAGGATTTTTGAGCGACCCGCCTCAAGCACAATGTCATTCGTGTCATTGCCATTCACTTGCGCCGTATTGGTAATCGAGCCCGTTGCTGAAGCAGAAACGGTCCCCTTCACGTCAAACACGATGTGTTCACCTGGGCGAAGGTCTACCGTGGCATTCAAAGGTACGTTGCCGTTGTAGTTACCTTGAACGTCGTAGGTTCCCGCAGGCTCAACAGCAATACCTGTGTTCCATTCAGTGAAGGCATCTACCCCATCTTCCGTTTTAATATTGTTAATGGCATCGATAACACGAACGTCATTAGCAATGCTGTCGCCCGTATTTTCAAGGGTGACTTGATATTCCACATCACCGCGAGGAGCATAAGTACAGCCACTACCATCACTAGAAGGAACCGAACAACTCGCGGAATCGCCATCGGTGTACTCTAACGTCTTGAAGTAGTTGATTTCTAAAGGCTTAGGTGGAATAGGCTCCGACGAATCCGACTTACCATCTGCGGTCACTCGGTTCGCTTCAATCTCACCCAGTGCGTCGTCTCTTACTGTACCTTTCAGGTTAAAGGTCAGCGCTTCTCCAGCTGCAATATCCACTTCGATATCGAGATTACCGGCTACGCTGTAACCCGGAACATAGGTATCAATGTTCGCGTCGATACCATTACTCACCATATGACTGATATCACCAGAGGCATACGCCGGTTTGGTTGTTCCGCCAATAACTTCAACACCAATATCGGTCACCGTATCTTGAATACGCACATCGTTCGCCCACCCATTTTCTGGGTTAGTAACGACGAATTCGTACTCCACTTCATCGCCAGGAATGTAAGTATCTCCCGAGGTGAAAGGTGTACCATTAATAGACACGACGCGTTTTTCCACATTGATGTTGTTCGCCAAAGGCAGCAACGTGGCCGTGCGGTTTTTGCCATCGTAGTTCGCGGTGTTTTTAATATCACCCAACGCATCTTCACGGATGGTGCCATGAACGGTGAACGTCAATGATTCCTGAGGTGCAATAACAATGTCATTATCAATATCGATATTATTGCCATCGACAAAATCTACCGCTTCGGTAATTGAGCCCGTTGCCGCATCTTTGACTAAGCTTACTTCCCAGCCAGCAATAAAAGGTTCACCAACCGGATCGCCACCCGCCGTCAAATTATCTTCCGCAATACGGGTTTTAATCGCAGAGATGGTGTCTTTTAGATGAGAGCCATACTCGGTGCCATAGCCGTTGTTTTTCAGCTGAATACGGTAGTAGACCTCACTCTCACCCGATGCTTGCGAGTAAGTCGTTTTCTCTGTACTGAATCCAGCGTCAGAGAAGGCTTTCTTATTGAAGCTGATTTCCGGATCGGCCATAGAAGACGGAGGAGAAATCGCAATAAGTTCGTTACCATCGTCTTCATCAATAAACGCACGGTTACTAAAAGAACCCACCGCTTTCGGACTGATCTTCGCAAGAATCACGTAGCGAACATAAGGCGTAGTTAAGAAACCACCGAAGTCTTTGGCTGCAATATCAAAATGGGTATTGATGGGCTGATTGTCTTGAATTGAGCCGTCTACGTCTGGATCGGTGATTCCTGAACCATCAGAAGTGGCTTCAATTGTCCAGCTGTCAAACGCAGGTCCACGAGTACCGTCATAGTAATCGGTAGTAATCTCATCAATTTCATCACGAATACTGATGTCATCAACGTGTGCTTCTGCAACGTTTTCGATCAGAATTTCATACTCAACGTAGCCACCTGGCATGTAGTAAGTTGCACCAGTCAGCTTGTTTCCATCCACATCGTAGTAAGCAAGGATGTTCTTCTCGTAGTCGATCTGACGAACAGTTTGTCTGATCTCATGCGAGATATTGTCGCCATCAACGGTGAGCAGGTTAACAATGTCGCCATTGGCTTTGTCATTAACAGTCGCAACCACTTCATATTCCAAGGTTGCCCCCATTGGAATATCAGCCAATACGTTTAGGTTACTGTCGCTGGAGGTATAAACATTGCCAGCACCTGCGCCTGCATCGACGTACTCTTTATTGTCACCGGTCGCCTTTGAAGTAATGTCCCAAGTAACGTATGCATCACCTGTACCGCCATCAACGAGATCTACCGTGATATCCTCAAGATTATCGACAATAGGAATGTCATCGGCATTGGCTTTACCGTCATTCTCGATGATCAAACGATACGTAACCGTTTTACCCGGCTCGTAAACCGTTTCATCAGTGATTTTGTCAAAATTCAGGTGATAATCATTCGGAATAACGATGGTGTCACGATAGCTGATATCACCAACCGCATCGGGACGAATCATCCCTTTCACGGTGTACGTGACATCTTCTCCTTCATCGATATCAATCGTGGTGACAATGTCATTGTTGTCAGCGACCGTACCGTCTTTTGTACCATCTGTAGTGCCCGCATTCGCAAGATCACTTTTCTCTACACTTACGCTGAACTGATTAGTCTTTGTCGTAGGATCATAGAACGGGTTACCCGTTGAGCCATCTTGCAATTGAACTGAAATACCATTAATCAATTCATTCACATCAACGTTATTACGGTAGCCTTTGCCGTCTTGTGAGGTGTACTTGAAGGTATAGATCAGCTCATCACCTGGAGAGTAACGGTTGATGTTAGTGGTACGGAAAACATCACCATTGTTGTAAACCTGATGGTTTTCAGCAACGGCACGCTTTAAGTACTCACATGAAGTAGTACAACCTGCATCATCTTTGTGAATCAACAATGCCTCGTTGCGGATCAAATATTGTTCACCTGCTTCTACCCCGTTAGAAACCGCATTATCTTTGACCAATGCTTTGATCTTAACGGTAATAAAATCTTTGGCAGGAATGTTAAGCGGGATCTCAACATCGTCGGCATTAGGCGTACTGTAGGCACCACCATCAACTGAATACGACCAATGTTCAAACGGATTTTGCTCAAGTAAATCCTCTGATTCACCATCTTTGTCATTCGCAAGCGTGGTTGTGATTTCACTCAGACGGTCAATCAAGATCAGATCCGTTTCTGGAATATCACCATTGTTGCCGATCACGATGGTGTACTCGAGATCTTCACCTGGGGTGTAACGCACAACATTGGTTGTTTTAGTCAACGCAACGTTGATGTCATAAGCGCTGTCTTTATTGTCGATTTGAGCAGACGAACTGTGGTCGCGATCCGTTAATGGGTCATAAACATCAACACGGTTTGAAACTTGGTCGTGTGGATAATCATTTTTGACGATACCGGACACTTCATAATGCACCCACCCTCCCGGAGTGATATCGACGTCGGTATCGATGTTTTCGTTGTCTGAAACGTCACCGTAGCGTGAGCCTGGCTCATCGGTATTTGTTGAACCTGTTATAGACCAGCTGGAGAAGAAGTTCAGCGCTTCGATGTCATCCTTAACGGTTGCATCATTGGCGTAACCCACTCCACGGTTGTAGATGTAGATATCAAACGTTGCACGCTCACCAACAATAAAATCAGTGTTTTGAGCGGTTTTCGCCACAACGAGATTCGGTTCGTTTGGATGCGTTGTGACTGAATCCGCTAGATTGATGTTGTCTTCTGCGTCAGTCGACTTGACGGTTGCTGTGTTAGAGAAAGAGCCCCACAGGATCTCAGTATCAACACTGCGATCAAGAGTACCAACAATGGTATATGTAATGGTTACACCCGGTGGAATTTGAGCGATAACATCAAGATCATTGTTATCAGAAAAGTCTCCAGCATCAGCAGCCACTTTTAGCCAAGGCGAATCCGCCTCAATTTCATGCGTAATTTTCCAAGAGGAGAAGACTTTCTTCATCGCACCTGCAGGCTCTAACAGTTCTGCCTCTATGGTGCTGATTTCGTCTTTGATTGCGATATTAGAAGCAAAGCCATTGCCTTCAGGGTTAGTCACACTGATGGTGTAAGTCACTTCATTGGTCGTATTGGTGTACCAGTTTTGTTCATCATTGCCATCAACGCGCTTATCCAACACAAGGTAATAATCACGAGGGTAAGAGCCTCGATCAGAATAAAGCTTGCCATCCACTTCAACTTCGTTGCGGATTTCATCATCCGCAATTGGGTTTACCACCGCAGCAATCGAATAAATGATGGTCTCTTTGGGGGCAACCGTCGCATTTACATCTAAGATGTTCTTATTGCTCTGATTACCAGCTATTTCGCCCGTGAAGCCCGGCTTACTGTTTGTGGAAACATTGCCATCCTCATCATAAGAGGTCGCGGTTACCACCCAACTTACGTAAGCTTTGGTTGATGTACCATTGATAGAAGTAGTGGTTACAGAAGCCAGATCATCATAAACAGGTACATCGATCGCGTATCCTTCACCGCTGTTTTCTACCGTGATGGTGTAGTTTAAGGTGCTACCTGATGAGTAGTAACGAGAGTCCACTTCTTTTTGGACTTTCAAATTAGAGTTTGGCATTTGAACACCAGAACCGACTTCGCTTAGGTTATCGCCCAAACAAAGACCTGCATCTGTACCATCATCAACAATTTGGCCAACGCTGTCGTCCGCCACTCTTGCCGTCAGCTTATAACGAACATAGCCTTCTGGAGCTAAATCGACTTTTAGATCGATGTCATTAGTAGTCCAAGCGCCGTAGTTGAATGAACCATAGTTAGAGCCTTCACCACGGCTATCCGCGACTTCAAGCTTCCACTCCGAGAACGCAGAACCAGACGAACCATCAACTTGGTCGGTCACGTTACATGCAAACCTGTCCAATACGGTTATATCATTGGCAAAGTATTTCGAGTCCGCATTCGAGATTTCGATGTCGTAAACCACTTCATTCTCACCAGAAACACCAGGGACATAAGTCGTGTCAGAAGTCTTCTTGAATCGTGAAATTTTACCTGAGGAGGAATCCAACACCTCTTCAGTATTCAAAGTATTTGTTAACTGATCGGCAGAATCTGAGGTTCCGCCACCATTTAAAACACGAGCAATAACTTGTGGGATCTTACCGATAGCAACAGGACTGGCATGCACAACGACGGAGTAAAGGATTTGTTCCCCAGGGTAAATAGAGACTTTATCATTCAGTGATTTATTCGTTTCTTTGCCTGATGCATCGAGTTCTGAAGTGCTATTTGCACCAATACTAATAACTTCGTTCGTCCACAACGAGTAAGGGTTGCCAGTCGTATCATCGGCATTTTTATCATTAGTGATCTCATGACCTAATTCGGACTCAACATCCTCCATCAACTGCTGAACGGTGTAGTTGTGAGCGATACCAGCACTTGATGCATTTTGGACTGTTATGGTGTAAGAGAAGTCTTCGCCAACTAAGTAATCATCGCTTTTGTTAAGTGTATGAGTAAGGGTTACATCCGCACTTTTTGGCGGCGTTGTCGTTGTTGTGGCGGCTTTAGAATCGTCACGCGTTTCTGCTTTTGCGCTGTCGTTAATAATATCGCCAACTAATGTCGGGGCAACTTGCCCTCGGATGGTATAAGTCACTGAACCACCAACCGCGATAGATACGTCCGTAGCCTCTAAATTGCCACTTGGTGAAAACGTACCAGCATCACTTCCTGAGCCAGAGACTGAAGCACTGTTTGAAACGGAAGTAAATGCGGAAATAGGCGCACCATTTAGGTCTTCAGTCTCGATATCTGCCACTAAGTCAGTAACGGTCATTCCGTTAATTTTAGAAGAACCCGTATTCGAAACTTTCAACGTGTAAGTCACAGACTGACCGATGCTGTATTTATCCGGTGAAGCTGTAAGCTCAATGCTGTGCTCATACACCACCCGCTCGTGAGTGGTCGAATTTGAATCTTCTCGAGAAAGCGCGCCAGAGCGGACACTAGCGACATTTGTAATATCACCTGCCGCCTGCTCTGAAACGGTTGCTTTGATGGTGTAAGAAACCGTGCCGTTATTACGAATTCGTACATCAGCCGCCGTTAGGTTGCCATTTCTGTCGTAGTCACCAGCAGAAGAGAGAAAAGAAGCGGACGCGGAGATTTCTGCGCTCTCAAACGCATTCACTGAACCACCAGAATCACCGGAAGTCATGATGTTCATGACCTCATCATTGACCTCTAACCCGGAAAGTGTGGAACCAGAGGTGTTGGTTAAGGTCAATGTATATTCAATCTGGCTGCCGTTATCGTATTGGCCACTTACCGGTGACAATTGGACATCAAGCCCGGCTATATCCGCTTTCGCAGGCATAGCAATCAATACCATTAGGAACGACAAAAACGCACCACCTAGGGTGCGAATCAAACGACTAAAATCTTTCGACATGCTTACTTCTACTACCCAAATCAGCTAGTTAAGGAGAATTAAGATTAATTAAGGCGAATTAATCAGCAGAAAAGTTTAGCGAAGCGAATGTGATTACAGTCGGCATCTTTTGAGCGAAGAGTTTTTTAAATGCCTATTACGACCATGAAGAAAAACAATATGTAAGGCAGGATTTAAGGGGGTAGCATTCAAAGCATTGATATATCGCTACAACTCGCCAAATCAGAACCAATGATTTTATAACTCTTTAGTTGATAAAAACTTATAAAATCGGCCAATAAGCAATCAATTTAAAATCAGAAAGGGAAATTTTTGTTGACATGAAAGACTAGGAACGTGCTATTTCAGAGCATTCCTAGTCGATAGAAATGGAGCTTTTCTTAATCTAGTAAGCTGTCTTGGTAAATCATTTTTTTACTCATTCCACCATCAACGACCAAGTTATGGCCATTAACGAAGTCATTCTCTGGGTGCGTTAAAAAAAGACACGCATTAACAATATCTTTGGCTTTCCCTACTCGACCTGATGGATGCTGCTGATGGTCAAAACTATCAAGCTCATCATACCCTTCAACCTGAATCCAGCCAGGGCTAACCGCGTTGACGGTAATTGGCGTATCTGACAACGAAATGGCCATCGATTGTGTCATAGAGACCACACCACCTTTAGATGCGCCGTAAGCATCCCAACCAGATTCATTTTGATTCCAGCGCGTAGAGGCAATGTTGATGATTCGTCCATAAGGCTGAGTATGATTCAATGCGATAAATCGTCGGGAACAAGCAAACGCGCCTTTGAGGTTAACGTCAATCACACGTGAAAACTCGTCAAAAGTCAGCTGCTGAATGGGTTTATTAAAGTTAGCGATCGCACCATTGTTGATGAGAACATCGACTTTGCCGTACTGCGTTTGAATCGCATCGAAAGCCTGCTCAATTTGCTCTGCTTGCCCTAGGTCAACGAGGTGAAAGTCCACATTTGGATTCTTATTGGGTGCAATGTCTAGCACGATAACTTTTGCTTGTTGCTCAAGGTAGGCAAGAGCAAGGTGTTGACCGATACCTTGGCTACCGCCAGTAATCACGACCACTTTATCTTTATACATACGGAATTCTTAATTGCTTTTAATAACCTCAATTTTAGGGCCCAAACGCATAAAAAAATAGGCACGATTCTCGCAAAATCGTGCCTAAAGGGTGCTGAGTAAACAGCCACTATTGTTGTTATTCTTTATCCAAAATCACCAGAGATGTATCGCTTAGTACGATCATTGTCTGGGCGGTGGAAAATCTTATCGGTCGTGCCAAATTCTTCTAATTTACCAAGGTACATAAAACCGGTGTAATCAGAGATACGCATCGCTTGCTGCATGTTATGCGTAACGATAACAATGGTGTATTTCTCGCGCAGTTCAGTAATCAAGGTTTCAATCGCTGCAGTCGCAATTGGGTCAAGCGCTGAAGTCGGTTCATCCATTAGGATTACTTCAGGCTCTAGAGCAATCGTACGAGCGATACATAAACGCTGCTGCTGACCACCCGACAAGCCATTTGCATCGGCATCCAGTTTGTCTTTCACCTCCTCCCACAAATGCGCGCGTTTTAATGCAGATTCAACACGATCTTTGATTTCTGCTTTGCTAAACGTACCTTGGATTTTTAGACCAAACGCCATGTTCTCGTAAATCGACATTGGGAATGGTGTCGGCTTTTGGAAAACCATACCGACTTTAGAACGCAGCTCATTAACATCGGTGTTGTTAAAGATGCTTTCGCCATCCAACAAGATCTCACCTTCCGCATACTGATGACCGTACAAATCGTAAATTCGGTTCAAGGTACGAAGAAGCGTGGATTTACCACAACCCGAAGGGCCAATAAGTGCCGTCACTCGGTTTTTGTAAATCGGCATGGATACCGATTTCAGTGCTGCATCTGCGCCTTTGTTGTAGTAAAAATTTAAATTTTGAATATCCATACGATGAGTCAGATTTACTGTCACATCGTTGGTATTAATGCTGTCTACCAAAGTGCTCATAGTAGGTCCGTTCATGTTGTTTGTAGTGACTGGGTTTAAAGTTGCCGTGTTCATGCTCTTCTCGCTTTAAATAACTGCGGCAACGAGGTCGCCAGTACGTTAACAATCAAAATAAAGGTCGTGATAATCAGTGCGCCAGCCCATGCTAGCTCCTGCCACGATGTGTATGGGCTCATCGCAAACTGGTAAATCGTTACCGGCAAGTTTGCCATCGGTTTGCTCATGTCCGTGGTCATAAAACTGCTGTTTAGCGCGGTAAACAACAAGGGTGCCGTTTCGCCAGAGATACGTGCGATAGATAATAGAATCGCGGTAATAATACCCGGCGCCGCAGCTCGGTAGCTTAGCTGGGTAATCACGCGCCATTTAGGTGCGCCTACGCCACTACCCGCTTCTTTCAATGTTGGTGGAACAAGACGAAGCATCTCTTCGGTTGATGCAACAATCACTGGCAGTGCAAGGACCGCAAGTGCAATTGCCCCCGCCCAACCCGAGTAACCACCGGTTGGAACCACAATCAAAGCATAAACAAACAGACCAACTAGAATCGATGGTGCGCTCATTAGCATACCGTTAAGGAAGCGCAAAGACTCAGCAATCTTGTTGTCTTTGTCTGCTTCAGCAAGCCAAGTACCAGCCAGAACACCAATCGGCGCTGCGATTAAAATGCCCAAACCAGTCAGCATCAAGCTACCAATTAGTGCGTTTTTCAAACCACCTTGGCTGCCAGGACCTGGAGTCAGTTCAGTGAAGGTAGCGAAGCTCAAGCCCTTCACGCCTTCGCCAACAAGCGTATACAAAATACTGGCAAGAACGAAGACACCGAATGCGGCAGACAAAGAACAAAACGCTAAGAAACTAAAGTTCTTTAATTTTCTAGTATTCATGATGACTTCCTTAGTAAACGTCGAGCAAAGCCCATCACAAAGAAAGTGATAATAAAGAGCACAACGCCAAGCCCAATCAGCGAAGCGATATGAATTGGGTCTGTCGCTTCATTAAATTGCTGAGCAATCGTCGATGAGATTGAACTCGCTGGCATAAAGAATGAAAACTCAATACGACTCGCTCCACCGATAACAAAAGCCACCGCCATTGTTTCGCCAAGTGCTCGCCCTAGGCCTAAGATGCATGCGCTCACCGTTGCGTTTTTTACTTTTGGGATAAGAACTTTGGTGATCACCTCAAATGGTGTCGCACCTGTTCCATACGCCGCTTCACGAAGTACATCAGGAACCGATTTAAGTGCGTCACGCGTCAATGACGTCATGATTGGCAAAATCATAAATGAAAGGATAATGCCCGCCGCTAACAAACCGATGCCAATCGGTGGCCCATTAAACCAGCTACCGATCAAAGGAATATCAACTAAATGCATGCCTGCCCACATTTGGAACCCTTCTGAGAACCAAGGAACAAAGACAAACAAACCCCACATACCATAGATAATACTTGGTACGGCAGCGAGTAGCTCAATGGCTTTACTCACTGGCTGACTTAGCCATTTAGGTGCTAGTTCAGCGAGGAACACTGCCGTACCTAGTGCGATAGGTGCAGCAATAACAATAGCGATGAAAGAAGTAACAAGTGTGCCGTAAATTGCAGAGGCAGCACCAAATTGACCATTGATTGGATCCCAAATATCTCTAAATACAAAGCCAGGGCCAAATTCTTTAAAAGCAGGCCATCCACCTTCAATTAGTGATAATAAAATACCAATTAGGGTCACAAAAATTAATAAAGCACTCGCGAAACTCAATTTATTAAAAACCGAATCACCATTTACTTTATTTTTAATAGCTAATGTAGTCATAATATTTTATTCAGTTGTCTGGGGAATATATTCCCCAGACAACTTAATGAATTATTGAATAATCGCTTGGCCGTCAGATTTCAAACCATTTTTCCAAGTTTCGTTAACCATGTTAACTACCTTGCTTGGCATTGGGATGTAATCTAACTCTTCCGCAAGCTCACCTTGCTCATAGCTCCACTCAAAGAACTTCACGATTTCTTTTGCTTTGTTCGCATCCGATTGGTCTGTGTGCATTAGGATGAACGTAGCAGCCGTCATTGGCCAAGAATCAGCACCTGGCTGGTCGTTCAGTAGCAGGTGGTAACCTGGTGCATTTTCCCAATCAGCATTCGCTGCAGCAGATTGGAAAGTATCCATGCTTGGGTTTAGGAACTTGCCTTCTTTAGATTGCATTTGTGTGTAAGCAAGGTCGTTCTGCTTAGCAAATGCGTATTCCACATAACCGATCGCACCGCGAGTACGGTTTACAAAGTTTGCGACACCTGCATTACCGTTACCGCCAATTGTTGTTGCTTTCTTTGGCCATGTGATGTCTTTACCAACACCAATAGACTTATGCCATTCAGGGCTTACGCGGTCTAGGTAATCAGTAAAGTTGTAAGTCGTACCAGAACCGTCCGAACGGTGCACTACGTAGATAGGTTGGTTTGGTAACTCCACGCCTTCGTTTAGCGCTGCAATCGCCGGATCATTCCAATTCTTGATGTTGCCTAGGTAGATATCAGCCAGCACTTTGCCTGTTAGCTTAACTTCACCAGCATCGATGCCAGGGATGTTTACTACAGGAACAATTGCCCCCATCACCATTGGGAACTGAATCATGCCCTCTTTGTTCAACTCTTCAATAGTCAACGGTGCATCTGTCGCACCAAAGTCTACTGTGTTTGCTGTGATCTGACGGATACCGCCACCAGAGCCGATCGCTTGGTAGTTAATCTGAACGCCCGTTTCCTTTTGGTACTGCTCAGCCCACTTCGCATAAATTGGATGAGGGAATGTCGCACCAGCGCCATTGATCGTTGTTTTGGCAGCAACGCCAAATGATGCTGCAACCAGAACTGAAGACACTAGAGCTGATTTCATGAATTTCACAATATATCTCCGATATAATTTAGCGATTAAGTTGGGCTAATAAAAAAGCAACATTTAATTAGCCCAGATTAGTTTTAGTGTTCAAGTAAAACTAGATATTGAAATAAATCCAACAATCAATCGGTGCTCACCAATCGACGGGTGCAGATTAGAAATTCAATATGACAGTTTTATTAAACATCGAAACTAAAGCGCACAATGTGAATAACAATTATCTCGGATGAATTAATTATGATAAGAAAACTTCACACAACTTTTATAAAGTAAGTGCAGATGTAAAAGGATATGTATGCAATGCACCATAATAAGATTGCAAATATTAAATATTGATGAAGGGTACGGAGTCATTTAGACTCAAACCATGGACATGTTACTCATCTTTAAGATCTACCTCTTCTATGGCTTAGCTTTCTTCGCCATCTTTTTTGCCATTCTTTTTCGAGACTTACGCAAAAGCCGCATCGCTATCGCTTCTGCTTTACCTATTCTTGCGTTATTTGGGTTCATTCACGGTTTCCACGAATGGTCAGAACTTTACTTGGTCATGTATGAGCATGAGTTCACGCTCACTAAGGGAATAGAGACTTTTAAGGTATTCAAGCTCTGGTTCTCATTTATTGCGCTTGGTGCTTTTGCATGGAAGATGCTGGATCTCACGGACTGGAAGTACATTAAAGCCATCAAATATGGTGCACTCACTGTTCTTACCTTGTTTGTTATCAGCTTAATCGTTCGGTTCGGAAGTAAAGAGTACGCAATTTACATTCACAACACCGCAAACCAAGTCCGATGGATATTCGGCTTGGGCGCTGGCGCCATCTCTGGGTTAGCAATGATGAGCTATGCGAACATCCTAGAAAAAGAAGGTCATGGCGCATCACTCCCATTTAAGTTAACCGGTCTTGCTTTGATCGCTTATGGCATTGCAGCAGGTGTATTGACCTCCGATTTAGGCCTTTGGGTGCTTGGCGTCAGAATGGTTTGTGCCATTTGTATTTTATGCACCTTATGGATCGCACTGCGCGTGTTTGATGATGAAAAAAGCAAACAACTTGAAAGTAACATCCAACTCTCTCAACAAGATGCCAAACTTAAAGAACTTGGTGAACTGACTTCCGCAGTCGCTCATGAAATCAAAACGCCACTCTCCAGTGCGACGATGAGCTGCGATTTGTTGGAGAAACATTTACCCGACAACGAGGCCAGTCACAGGCATCTAGCACGTATTCGTCACGGCTTAGAACGTGCTGCAGAGATCAGCCATGAAGTGTTGAATTACGCTCACCACAAACCAATCCAACGTGAAGTGGTTTCTTTGAAAAAGATCGTGGACCAAGCACTTTCCTTAAACCAATACCGCTTAGAGGGCTTCATTGTAAGTACTTCCCTTGATGACACACTTAATGTCTTAGGTGATGCAGGCCAATTAGAAGAAGTGGTGATCAATATCATCGGCAATGCGATTGACGCTAGCCAAAAACACAAGCAACTCTACATAGAAACGTATCAAGACAAACTGGTGGCAATTCTCTCCATTTCCGATTGGGGGACTGGCATGCCACTGGACAAAATTGCCAAAGCGAAAACACCTTTCTACACCACAAAACCAAGGGGTGAAGGTACAGGTATGGGATTGGCAATCAGTAATCAAATTATCTTACAACACGGTGGCGAGCTAAACTTGAGGAACTCGAAGAAGAGTGACCACATTACTGGCTTAACAGTTGAAATCCGCTTACCAAGGAATATTGAATGACACTAAAACTCTTACTTGCAGAAGACGATGTTGAATTGCGAGAGGTCCTCATTGAGGCATTAACCTTGGAATCGTTTGAAGTGGTCGCGTGTGATAACGCTGAAGACGCGCTAGACATTGCCAGCGAACAACATTTTGACTTAGCTTTGTTTGATGTGGTGATGACGGGAATGACTGGGATTGAAGCCCTTTCAGCCCTAAGACGCCTACATCCAAACATTGGCATTATCATTACTACCGCTTTCGCTACTGTTGATGTCGCTGTCGATGCGATGAAGAAGGGTGCTGATGAATTTCTTACTAAACCGTTCAACCTTGCTGCATTGTCTGTCACGTTAAAGCGTGTCCACGCAGAGCGGTCACCAAAGTCACCGCTTGATGAAAGAAAGCATGACCAGATTTTTAGTGCGCTATCCAACCCGATTCGTCGCTCGGTTATAAAGCAGCTCAAGATCCATCGAAAAATGAAGTTCATGGATCTCTGTCGTGTGGTTGGTATTGAGGACCACACCAAGTTCAACTTCCACCTAAAACAACTGGTCAACAGCGGTTTGGTTATTAAAGAAGATGGGCGAATTTACTCGCTGACAGAGCAAGGGCAACAAGTTCACTCCAGCATGCTTTAATACACCTTTAAAATGCATAAAAAAAGCCGACTGAGTATCGGCTTCTTAATGTTAATTCGCTATCCCGCCCTGAGATAAGTAACCAACTCGATTATTTTTGTTCGATTGGACGAATTACTTTACATGGATTTCCCGCAGCAACTACGTTCGGTGGCACATCTTTCGTAACAACACTGCCCGCACCAATCACCGAGTTTTCACCAATAGTCACACCAGGGCAAACAATCACGCCGCCGCCTAGCCATACGTTATCGCCAATAGTAATTGGCGTGCCAAACTCAACGCCCTCTTCTACACGGCCTTTGACATCCAAAGGGTGTCCTGCAGTGTAAATCTGTACATTAGGAGCAAATAGAACATTATCTCCAATATGTACTTCCGCCACGTCTAGTACCACGCAGTTAAAGTTCGCGTAGAAGTTCTTTCCTAGTTTGATGTTTGAGCCATAATCGCATCGGAAAGGCGGTTCTAAATACGCTCCTTCAGAGTCTGGAATAAGTGCATCAATTGCATTACGCCATTCCTCAGTATCTGGAATGCTGTTGTTGATTTTCTGCAGTACTTTTCTGCATTCAATACGTGCTTGGTAAAGTTCTTTATCCCATGCATTGTATGGCTCACCAGCCAACATTTTTTCTTTTTCTGTTCTCATTGTTCACGTCATCTCACACAAAATAAAGGCGCATCAAAACACATCCCAATCTCACAAAATGTGACCTCGTTAATGGATCATTTATTTACGTTATTTACGTGCGTTCAATGACGAGATTTCAAACAGAAGTTATCCGTTAGTCTTCTCTGAATGCGCGATTCATACTCTCGGTTAATGGTTTAACAAGGTAACTCAACGGTGTTCTTGGCTCTGATAGAATCAACACTTCAGCATTCATACCAGAAGTCAGTCGATGCTTAGCAACGTCCTCTTGAGCCAAAGCAATACGAGCAAGATAAAAGTCATCTTGGTTTTGCTCTGAGAGCTTATCCGCGGAGATAGTTAATACGGTGCCATCGAGAGGTGCTAGCGTTCTTGCATTCAAAGCCGTTAAACGAACTTGAGCATGCTGACCTGGCGTAATCAAATCGATGTCTTGTGGACTCACACGAGCCTCCACCAGCAACTTGTCATCTTGAGGAACGAGCTCAAGCAAGGTTTCCCCCGAGCCAATCACCCCCTTTTCAGTAAACACTTGCATGTTCACGACTCTGCCGGAGATTGGAGCGACAATCGCTGTTCTTGCGACGACATCTTTTGCAGAGCCGTACTCCTCTTTGATCGAAACAAGCTCTGTCTTAGTGTTACGTAACTCTTCGACAATTTCATTGAGTCGCTCGAGCTTCAATTCTTCGATTTTTGCTTGGTTTTCATCTAATCGCTTAGCCACAGTCAAAGATTGACGGTCCAATTGGCTGAGTGTGCTGCGAACTTCTGCGGCAAGACGTTTAAGCTGAAGTAGAGCTGACTTTCCTGAAAAGCCTTTTTGTACTAGCGCCTGATTACTGGCAATTTCTTCCTCAATGAATTTCAAACGCTCGCGTTCGATTACTTTCGTTGCATTGAGGTTATCCAATTCCAAATTCGCGCCTGAGATGCTCTGCGCAATGATGTTTAGTTTGCTGTCGAAAAAACGCTTTCTCGCCTCAAAGATCTTACGCTGTACTGATTTCGCTTCAGCAACAATCTCTGCGTTTTTAATCGTCTCGATGTCTTGCGCCCAATTAATCTCAGGCAACTCATCGAGTTCGGCGTTCAATCGATTTTCTTTGGCTAGAGTATGAATGTACTGACCACCAAGAGAATCTAATTTTGCATTTGCTTGACGCTTAGAGAGCTGGATAAGTAACTGTCCTTTTTCGACCAAGTCACCTTCTTGAACGTAAAGCTTTTCAATAATGCCACCTTCCAAGTGTTGAATCTCTTGGCGCTTACTCAATACAGATAAATCACCGTAAGCGATGGCAGCACTCTCTAGTTTTGAGGTAGCCGCCCAGTAGCCCAATCCGCCCAAAAATACACTCAACGTCAACACGCCGAGTAGAATGGGACCTTTAAGTTTAAGCTCGGCCGTTGGCATAAAACGGAAAACGCTTTCCGCCGTGAGTTTGTTATCGATTGGCAGTTGATTGCTCATTTCGCACCCTCGGTATATCTGTTCTTTCTTCTCCCATTAGGCGCTTTAACACCTCATCTCTCACTCCATACAATTTGACGCGACCTTCAGCGAGATACAGAAGTCGGTCCATCTGTCGCAACGTACTTGGGTTGTGAGCAATCACGATGACAGTGGCTCCTTCCGACTTAAGGTGTGCAATCAAACGTTGATACGACGCTTCACCCTCACCATCAAGGTTCGCATTGGCTTCATCAAATACAACAACGGATGGATTGCCGTAAACGGCGCGAGCCAGAGCAATACGTTGACGCTCTCCACCGGACAATCCACGTCCATTTTCGCCAATGACAAAATCATAGCCTTTGTTTTTCTTAAGGATAAGCTCGTGACAACCGGCTAACTGAGCGGCTTGAATGACTTTTGCAGGGTCTTCATCTTTGAATCGCGCGATGTTATCTCTAATCGTTCCCGGAAACAGTTCCACTTCTTGCGCGAGATAACCAAAGTGGGCTCCTCTATCTTCAGAAGCCCACGAAGAAACCTCCATCCCATCTAGAGTAACCTTGCCCGCGAGCGGTTTGATGTTACCAAGAAGCAGTCTTGCAAAGGTCGACTTTCCTGTACCAGAGGGGCCAATGACACCCACGGAGACACCTGGAGGTATTGATAAAGAGATGGATGATAAAACAGGCTCTGTCGCGCCAGGGTGACGATAAGCTAAACCCGTAAATTCAAAATGTCCTTTCGGACGAGGCAGGGGCATGTCCGATTCATCTTGTTTAACGATCCTATCAATTTCCCACAACCGCTTATAAGCATTCCTAGCAGACATCGCGCTGCGCCATGTTCCTATAGCTTGCTCCATTGGCGACAACGCTCTGCTCATCAAAATGGAACTGGCAATCATGGCGCCTGCGGTAATCTCATGCTGGATCACCAACCATGCGCCTCCCCCTAACAAGCATATTTGCAACGAACCACGAACAAACTTTGAAAAATTAGCGAGATAGATCGATTTCCCTGCCACCGTCTGCTCTAACAAGTTGGATTCGTTTGCTTTCGCGTGCCACCGCTCTAAGAACGCATTCATCATCCCCATTGCGACAATCGAGTTTGCGTTTTGAGTAGCGATTTCAGCGTGATTGATATGCGAAATTGAGCGAACTTCGCTCTCTCGTAACACCTTTCTTGTCACCAATTCATTGATGATTCCAAGGCTAAACAGAACAATCGAACCGCCTAAAGCAATGTGACCTAAAACAGGATGCAGCAAATAAACGAAAAGGATAAAAACAGGCGTCCAAGGTGCGTCCAACAAAGGATAAGGTGCCTGACTACTTAAAAAACTCTTGATGTTTTGTATATCCCTCAATACTTGAGATGTGTAGCTTTTACCAGTATGGGTTTGATATTGGATACTACGCTTGAGCATAAATGCCGACAGTTTTGCATCCAGCCAATAGCCAAATGACTTACTCATTTGCGCACGAGCAATATCTATCAAAGACATAGTGAGTAGTGCCGCAAGGACAATCACGGTCAGTAAGAAAAGGGTATCGATTGAATAAGAAGAGATAACGCGGTTGTACACTTGGAGCATGTACAGAGGAATAGCAAGTACTAATAAATTTATGAATAAACTAAAACCAACCAGCAAGCCTATTAGCGTGCATAGTTTTTGTCTAACTTCTTTGAAAACCGTTTGTTGCACGATTATTTCCACATATTTTTATACATTAGGCGCTAGACTCGCTAGCGCCCAAAAAGGTGACTTAGATAATGAATAAGTCGCTGCCGTAAGAGTTGATGTCCTCTTGCGTAACACCAATCAATTTGACCGTTAGATCTGCGCCATCAGTAAAGACAGCATTGCCTTTAGCGTCGTAAGTAAAGGTCAGATCGGCATATGACGTAACAGAATCACTGATGATATGCAGTGAATCTTCACCAATTGTAAAATCAACGACTTTCGCTTCACCATGACCGCCAAATTTGTCGGTAAAGATAAACTTGTCTGCGCCACTGCCACCAACCATTACGTTGTCGCCAGAACCCGCAACAAGTAAGTCATCACCAGTACCACCGTTTAGCTTGTTGTCACCCAGCAATCCGAGCAACAAATCGCTACCCGTACCACCGCCGAGATAGTCATTACCTGTGCCAGCCATTAGAATGTCGTCACCTGCACCACCGGTTAGACGGTCATTTCCCGCACCTCCGACAACGAAGTCGTTACCACCGCCGCCAACGAAAGAATCGTTGCCACCAAAACCGATAAATACGTCATTGCCACCGTCAAAGTCAGCGACCTGATGGTTATCACCCGCATCACCATAGTAAGTGTCATTTGTGCTCATTTTATGTCCCTCTTGGCTTTCTATTTGAATAGACCTATTGTGTCTGAACTAACTCCAGCAGACTCGAGAAAGTCTAATAAACAAAAGCATAAGAACGAGTTTGAATATGGATTGATATTTCAAACTAACAATTTTATTAGCACATAAAAAACTGGTACTTTTAGATATAAAAGGCATTTAAAACATAAGGTTAAATCTAGTACTACAGGTTTCTTTTCGCCCAACTTGTGGCTTGCGTTCGGTTTTTAACTTCTATTTTTCGGAATATGTTGTAAAGGTGAGATTTGATGGTGTGCTCACTAATAAATAGTGAATCTGCTATTTCCATATTAGAACCACCATCTTTCAACATTTGAAGAACTTGAACCTCTCGTCGTGTTAATTCGACTTCTTCTGCTGGCTCAATCGAGTAGGTTGATTCCTTACCTTTATAATAAGTTAATAGCTGTTCCAGCAATCTTCGCGATAACCAATTATCACCATCAATAATGGCCTTTAAGCCTTGGCACAATTTGTCCATTGAATCACTAGGGCCAAAAATACCTTTAACATGTGGCCATGATGCTAATTCTTCAGTATCGAGCTCATGTCCTAAATTCAACATTATTGTTCCTAATACTTTTTCATTATCTTTTAAGTAAACTAAAGTATCAGATGGTGTATCTACTGAAAAATCTACCAATAAGAAATACTGTTCTGGAATAAGCTCATGGTAGCTTGGGTTTTTACTGTCGATAATTGTAATTTTGGTTTCTGTATTTCTAGAAAGCATCTCCTTGAAGTTTTCACTCTGCAGGCTTTGTTGAGTGATCATTAGGATCTCAGGCCTATCAATATTCTGTTCCATAATGTTTCTCATACTTTCACTAACTTAACACTCTGAATTTAATAACTATTAATCAGCACTTAATCTCATATCTAAGTGCTAGACGATAGAGTAGATTTATTTGCTACTTTTTTAAATTGCAAATTCGTTAAATTCATAAACAAAAAAAGTGTTTCTCATAAAAGAAACACTTCTTACATACAAATAATTTATACAAGATCTGCATCGCAATTTAACTTGCTTCGACCTAATTCACTTACTTTTTATACCGCTATCGACAATCCAGAAATATTTTCTTTCGCCCAAATTAATGCTTGCACTCTATTTTTTACGTCAATCTTCTTAAAAATGTTGTGGAGATGGGTCTTAACAGTATTTTCACTCACAAATAGCTGTTCTGCGATTTGTTGGTTCGAAGCCCCCATAGATAAGAAGGTGATAATTTGCTGTTCACGCTTAGTCAAAATTGCGGACACGCTCTTATTAACTGGTCTGCTGTGCCTGCGTAGATGAGTAATATATTGCTGCGAAAACTTGCGGCTAAACCACATGTCACCCTGTAATACTTTGCCAATTCCGACCTGTAACGTAGTAATGTCATCCGACGTGTAGAATATTCCCGCCAGCGTTTGCCATACAAAAAGCTCTTCTGTCGAGATGGTCTTATCGCAGTTTAGAAGTACTTCAATCGAATCTTTGAGCTCTGCCTTTTTAAATTCCATATAACGGGAGAACACTTCATCAGTTATCACACTGTAATCCAATAGAATTGCAGGTACGGGTATGGCTGGAACGGTGTAATCGGCTAGCTTTTCAGGGGCAATCAAGCTGACGTTGATGTTGAGTTTGGTTTCAAGGACATCTTTCAACAAAGAAGACTGCAAACTATCCTCAGTAATTAAAATTACGTTCCCTGTATTTCTATGTGCCATCTCGTTTGCAGTCCTTAGTCATTTTGTTTGAAATAAGCAATAGATTTAGTTAGAGCGGCAGTATTGTCAAGTATGAAAAAAAGTAGTAACAACTAATAACTTATTGATTAGTAAATAGTTGCAAGGCATGAGTTAAATGGCGGGTATTAAAAAAGGGAGTATTAAACTCCCTCTTTATTAGTGCACTGGCACCGAACTTTTCTGATTGAACTTACCAAAGTATTGCTCAAGAATTTCTGGTGTCAGCTTTCCTTCAGCCTCTAGCTTTTTAAGCTCTGCTACGATTTCCTGTTGTTCTTCAAGAGATGGCAGCTTTACCTCTGGCTCGTCACCAGCTTCTTGTGAGATCAGTTCTAGTTCTTTTTCGAAATCATTCATAGTACTTACCTAAAATATCGAGTCATTAAACTTGTAAACTAGCCCTATTCTATCCAACTCTACAGCTTGAAGCTACCAACCATCTTATCTAGGCGAGATGACAGCTCTTGTAGATCTCGGCTTGCTCCAGCCAGTTCTTCTGCTGTTGCTGTTGTCATCTCATTGATCGCATTAATTTCTTCAATGTTTTGGTTGATAGTGTGAACCACTGTCGATTGCTCTTCTGTCGCTGTCGCAACTTGTGTATTTCTATCTGAAATATCCGCAATACGCTCAGAAATATTCATCAGAACGTCAACCGCTTCATCTGTTGATGCCACACCTTCAAACGTTACCGCTTTACCAGCTTCCATCGCGGTCACTGCGTCTTGAGCGTCACTTTGGAGTTGGTTGATCATCTTCTGTATCTCTTCAGTTGAATCTGCAGTACGAGATGCAAGATTACGCACTTCATCCGCTACCACTGCAAAGCCTCGCCCTTGCTCACCTGCACGTGCTGCTTCAATTGCCGCATTCAATGCAAGTAAGTTGGTTTGCTCAGAGATATCACGAATCACGTCCAAGATAGAGCCAATGTCTTTGGTTGTGGTTGCCAGTTGCGTCACTACCATACTGGTCGTTTCAACGTCATCAGCAAGACGACTAATCACTTCCTTCGCTTGCGTTACGACTTGGCGACCTGTCTGTGTATTGTCAGATGCTTGGTTTGCCGTGTCTGCCGCTGTTGCTGCGTTTGAGGCAATCTCACTGATCGTCGCACCCATTTGGTTAATTGCTGTCACGACTTGGATCGTTTGGTCACGTTGTTCTTGGCTGTTGTCATGAGTCGAAGTCGCTTTGCTAGACACACTATCCGCAGCCTCACTTAACGCACCACTGGTTAGAGACACTTCCTTCATGGTTGCATGGATCTTCTCAATAAAGCCGTTAAAGCCTTTAGAGAGCTGAGCGATCTCATCGTTACCCTTGATTTCAATACGCTGGGCTAAATCACCTTCGCCTTCGCCAAGGTCAGTGAATCGGTCTGCAATTTGGCGAATTGGGTTAGTAATGCTGTTTGCTAACAGAACGCCCATTGCGATAAAGATCAGCGCGACGATGGCTGTCGTGAACAACATTTTCTCTGCGGTTGCATCGAGATCAGCAAAGACTTCATCGACAGGTACAACACCAACAACAAACCAATCCATCGAAGGCACATACAAGCTAGACACGAACATGTCTTGGCCTTCAAACTCTGTTGTCACTAGATTGAAGTGACCTTTGTTAAGTAGCTGAGAAGCTTCACGTCCAAACAATTGGCTAATCGAGGTTTTGTTTTTGCCTTGCTGACGGTGGATCTGGATATCACCTTTGCTATTGGTCAGAAAAACATAGCCTGTTTTCTCAATCTTAAAGCCATTCAGTAGCGACACCATATCATCCATCGACTTAGACAGACCTGACATCGATACACCATTCACATCTTGGTAGTTAGTGAACATTTTCACATCGCCATTCGCTTCTTGGAAAACGCTTACTGACGTGTCTTGACCAGAAGAAGTAAAACCAAAGAACCACGCATCTTGCGAACGATTGAGTTGGCGTAAGAAACCGTTTTGGTTCCAGTAATATGCTGTTTGTCGGTTTGCTACCGAAGCGTCGTTCAACTGATATTGGGACTTCACATTGTTAAGCTGTCGAACAAGTTGCGCTTCTACGATTGGGTTGCGATCTGTCGTCGAGAGCGCTTCAATAACGAATTCGTTCGTAGCAAGCTGTTTTGCCGCTTGCTGCATTTGTACAACTTCACGGTCAATTTCAGTATTAATCTGCTGCAACATTGCAGGTAATTCGATATCGATTAAGCGATGACTTAGCACTTCACGTGCGTGTCGCTGTGCCATGACACCGACAATGATGGTAGAAGCGAGCACGGCAAAAGTAATACCGATGACAACCTTCTGTTTGATACTCAGGGAGTTAAGTTTCAACATATCTGGACCTTTAAAAAGAATCACTCGTTATCTGTATTCTGAACAGGATAAAACTGGATGCATAACAACTCGCTATGCACGGCTTGAAACTTATATCGGCCTTCCCCTACAAAACTAGAGAAAATTCTCACAAATTAATGCAAATGTGATGTAACAGACTGTCGAACAAGGTAATTCACGGTTTTCAATGGCTTGCAATCACTTTACTCGCCCCAATATTGAAAAGATAAATTACACGGACGTACTGGAACTTTTCCCCTTGAGAAAGTGACCAATACTCAAAACAAGAATCATATGGATACCAGAGAGTCCAAAAAATGCACAAAACAAACTTCGAAACTCTTCAAAGCTACTTAGAGTCTCAGATCATTGGTCAGCATGATCTGGTAAAACAATTACTTATTGCTCTACTTGCCGATGGGCATATCTTGGTTGAAGGTCCTCCAGGATTGGCTAAGACCCGTGCGGTGAAATCTCTATCGGATTGTGTGGAAGGTGATTTCCACCGTATTCAGTTCACACCAGACCTACTGCCAGCCGATTTGACAGGTACCGATATCTTCCGTCCAGAAACGGGCGAATTTACTTTCCAGTCTGGTCCTATTTTTAACTCACTGATCCTTGCTGATGAGATCAACCGTGCGCCAGCTAAAGTGCAAGCCGCGATGCTTGAAGCAATGGCTGAGAAGCAAGTGACAGCGGGACGAAACACATATGCACTGCCAGAGCTGTTCTTGGTGATGGCGACTCAAAACCCAATTGAGCAAGAAGGTACTTACCCGCTGCCAGAAGCTCAGCTTGACCGTTTCTTGTTGCACCTTGATGTGGATTATCCAGATGCGGAACACGAGTTGGCTATCTTGCGTATCAACCGTGGTGAAGCAAAAGGCGAAGCGACAATTGAACGTCCAAGCTTGAGCCAAGAAGACATCTTCACCGCACGCAAAGAAGTACTCAACATCCACATGGCAGATGCGATCGAGCAATACATCGTTCGTCTTGTGATGGCGACTCGACAGCCAAGCGATTACGACTCAGAGCTTGCGAAATGGCTATCTATGGGTGTAAGCCCGCGTGCGACGATCGCCCTTGACCGTTGTGCTCGCGCTCATGCGTGGCTGGCAGGTCGTGACTTCGTTTCACCAGAAGACGTTCAAGCCATGGCTTACCCTGTGCTACGCCACCGTCTACTACTTAGCTACCACGCTCAGGCAGAAGGCATTACAGCCAATCAGGTTATCGACAAGCTTCTTAATCTTGTAGGTAGCGCATAACGTAGGTAGGTGACATGTCTGCATCATATGCATTGCCACCTCATGCGAATGGGGTGACATTAACCCTTGAAGAGCTGCTTCAATATCGCACTCAATCGGTTCGTTGGTTGCCACCAGCCCAGAGTATTTGGTCGCAAATGAGCGGTAACCATACCAGCCGTCAAAAAGGGCGCGGCATGGACTTTATGGAAGTGCGCCAATACCAAGCGGGTGATGACATTCGCAGCATCGATTGGCGAGTCACGGCTCGAACGGGAAAAGCGCACACCAAGTTGTTTGCTGAAGACAAAGAGCAAGCGGTGATCTTATACATCGACTTGAGCCCAAGCATGCACTTTGGTTCGCAATATGTATTGAAGTCGGTTCAAATGGCGCACTTCGCTAGCGTCTTGATTTGGCTAACGTTAGCCAAGAAAGACCGCATCGGTGCGGTGATAGATGATGGTTCCCAGTGTATTGAGTTCCGCCCTTCTTCTTTACAAAAGCAAGGGCTGAGAATTCTTGACGCGATAGTGAATACTCACAACCAATTGCTTACGAATCAACAAGCTGACAGCACACGCACACTGCCTTACATGACCGCAATTGAAACGCTACACAACCTGACGCCGAAGGGCAGTGAACTCATCCTGCTGAGCGACTTTGCTCAAGTGGAAGAGAAAGAGTTGGTTCAATTGCGTCGATTAAAGCAACACAACAGCGTTCGTGCAGTGCAGTTTTATGATCCTCTTGAGCGAGGCGAAACCGACTTCCGAGGCCAGGTGAAAGCATCCGATGGTCATCGAAGTCAGTGGTTTAATTTCGGTTCGAAAGGACAGCGCCAGGAGTTGGAGTCTCACTTCGTTAAACATCAACAAGCCATTAAACAGCAGTGTCATTCAATGGCAATTCCATTTAACAGTCTGTCGAGCGGGTTACCGCTGGTTCAGCAGTTAAGCTAATCAAAGCAACAACATACAAATCATTCAAGCAGTAGTAATAATAATGACAACGAATAATCAAAGCCTAAACCTTGAACCTTTAATCCTACCGAATGCACCTGATTGGTTCCCACTAGCTTGGGGATGGTGGGCTGTTCTGGGCGGTGTAGTTCTCTCCATCTTAATCGTCGTACTGTACTTAAGATGGCGTACAAAGCGTCTTGTTGCTAAGAAGACCGCATTGAAATTGTTGACCAATCCGGTCACACCACACACACCGTCTTCTGCATTAGAGGTTCTTCGTCAAGCGGCTTTGAGTTACTTCCCTCGTGAAGAAATCGCGCCATTAACAGGCTCTGCTTGGTACGAGTTTCTTGATAGCTACACCAAAGAAACTCGATTTGTCGATAAACAACAACAGTGGCAAGCGGCGCTGTATCAAAAGTCTGGTCAAGAGCAGCATCAAGCCTTAATTGATGATTGCGCTTTCTGGATTGAAACCGCATTGCCACCAAAGAAAAAGGCAAAAACTCGTGACTGAGGCAACTCTCGTTTCGGGCCTCTCTCAGTGGTTGAACATTGAGTTCGTCTGGTGGTGGGCATTATTGTTACTGCCTCTACCTTGGCTGATTTATAAGTTCTTCCCTGAAGAGACTCAGCAAGCTGAAATTAAGCTGGCGTACCTGCCAGACAATAAACACAGCAATAAACCAAAACAGGTCGTGCAAAAATTCCTGTCTATTGGCATATGGGCTCTGTTGGTTGTCGCTTGTGCTCGCCCGGTTTGGTATGGCGACCCAGTTGAGTTCCAACCAAAATACCGCGACATGATGTTAGTGGTCGACTTATCTGGCTCTATGCAGAAAGAAGACATGAATGACAACGGTGAATACATAGACCGTCTAACCGCCGTCAAAAGAGTCTTATCTGATTTCGTAGAAAAACGCCAAGGCGACCGCTTAGGCGTGGTTCTATTTGGTGATCATGCTTATCTACAAACGCCGCTGACCGCTGACCGTAAAACCGTAATGCAACAGATCAATCAAACCGTCATTGGCTTGGTTGGCCAGCGCACCGCAATTGGTGATGGTATCGGCTTAGGCACCAAAACCTTTGTAGACAGTGACGCACCACAACGTGTGATGATCTTGCTCAGCGATGGTAGCAATACAGCTGGTGTCCTTGATCCGCTTGAAGCCGCTGAAATCGCTAAAAAATACAACGCAACCATCTACACCGTAGGTGTGGGCGCTGGTGAAATGATGGTGAAAGACTTCTTCATGACTCGCAAAGTCAATACCGCCTCAGATCTTGATGAGCAAACGCTGACCAAGATTGCAGAGATGACAGGCGGTAAATACTTCCGAGCACGTGATGCTAAAGAACTTGAAACGATCTACGACACCATTAATCAACTAGAGCCAGTTTCTAGCGATACGCAAACTTGGCGTCCTCAGTCGGAATGGTTCCCTTACCCACTAGGTGCTGCACTTGTGCTTTCCGTGTTCCTGTTTGTTCTAAGGAGAAGACATGGCTGAGTTTACTTTCCTAAATCCTTATTGGTTGTTGGGTTTGCTCGTCATTCCTGTCGTTCTTGCGATTAACAGCCAATACAGAACCAAAAAGTCATCGTTGATTGCGCCCCATTTAGCCAAAATGCTTGGTCATTCAGTTAAAACCAAGCACTACTTCGCCATTTGGGGATTAGCATGGGCAATCGCTAGTGTTGCTCTAGCAGGTCCAAGTTGGCAGTCCAACACTCGGCCGAGCTTTGAACTAAGCCAAAGCCGAGTGTTAGTTCTGGATATGTCGCGCTCTATGTACGCAACGGATGTGAAACCAAATCGCCTGTCACAAACGCGCTATAAAGCGTTGGATTTATTGCCGAAATGGAAAGAAGGCTCAACAGGTTTGGTCGCGTACGCGGGTGATGCTTATACGTTAAGTCCACTGACGACAGATTCCAGCACACTCGCTGGCATCATCGAAAACTTATCCCCTGAGTTAATGCCTTATCAAGGCTCCAACTTACCATCAGCGATTGAAACCGCGCTTGGTCAGTTTACTCAAGCGGGTGTAAATAAAGGTGACATCGTCGTGCTGGCAGATGATTTGGATGACTCTGAATTGTCTAGCTCATTAGCGCTATTAAACGGTAAAGACATTCGTGTGTCAGTACTTGCTATCGGCACATCAACTGGCGCACCAATTGCTCTTCCGGATGGTTCTTTAATGAAGAGCCGACAAGGCAACACCGTGGTAGCGAAGACTAACCTGAAAAACTTACAGAAGTTAGCCAAGGATACCGGCGGATTATTTGTGCCAATTCAACACAATAACCGTGATGTTGAGAACATTGCCGCGTTTACCAATAACGCGAGCAACAACCTTGCCGCCAAGCAAAGTGACGACGTAAAAACCGACTCTCGCTTGAACGGTGGTTTCTGGTTGCTACCTCTGCTGTTGATTCCTGCTGCCCTACTCTTCCGACGCGGCATGATTTGGGTATTGGTAGCGACCGTGTTACCGATGAGTTGGACACCGAAAGCCGAAGCCAATGCGTTCTTGAATCAAAACCAACAAGGCGAACAGCTTTATCAACAAGGTGAGTACGAAAAGGCCCAAAATACCTTCACGGATCCTAACTGGAAAGGTGCAGCAAGCTACCAAGCTGGGGATTACGAAAGCGCAATTGAAGCATTCTCCAATAATCCAAGCCTTGATGGCCGTTACAACTTAGCGAACGCACTTGCTAAGAATGGACAGCTTGAGGATGCGGCGGAGCTCTATAAAAACGTAATTCAAGAAAAGCCTGACTTTGAAGCTGCGAAAAAGAACCTGTCGGTTGTAGAGGAGAAACTGAAGCAACAGCAGCAACAGCAGCAACAGCAGCAACAGCAGCAACAGCAGCAACAGCAGCAACAGCAGCAACAGCAGCAACAGCAGCAACAGCAGCAACAGCAGCAACAGCAGCAACAGCAGCAACAGCAGCAACAGCA